>Ga0209233_1000020_pt1 | contig 798224 bp, 732 predicted proteins | sample AraplaCL_Cvi_mCL_FD_184269 | JGI IMG/M metagenome (GOLD analysis project Ga0209233, IMG submission 184269) | Arabidopsis root microbial communities from the University of North Carolina, USA - plate scrape CL_Cvi_mCL (SPAdes) (version 2) | ecosystem: Host-associated > Plants > Roots >...
ACGGCGTGGAGATGGTGATGCCGGGCGACAACGTGAAGATGGTGGTGAGCCTGATCCACCCGATCGCGATGGACGAAGGCCTGCGTTTCGCCATTCGCGAAGGCGGTCGTACCGTCGGCGCCGGTGTAGTGGCCAAGGTCATCAAGTAAGACGCTGTACCTGCACAGGGCCGCCCATGGCGACCCTGTGCTGTCGTCAGGTTATGTGCCGGTCTTGCCGCGTGAATGCCCCCTTGATCGATTTTTTCATGGGACCACTTCACTAAGCAGATATTTGCAGGTATACTTGGCAGCTTGCTTATCGACTGGGGCTCGTTCTCGGTCGATCTACCGCGAAATGAGGCACAGGAAGTGCTTCGAGTTCGCAGGCCCGGACGGCCCTCGCAATTCAATGTAATCACGGGGCATGCCCTGTCGATCATGTTGTTTGCGCGACTGCAATTTTTGCCCAAGCGAGCCACTTTGTGCTCGCTTGGTTTTTTCGAATTGGGGCTGTGCGGTTTGTACGCGGCTGCCGATGTGGTGCTAAAGGGTTGTGCGAGGCGGTGAGAAGCCGTTTCGTTTCACATTACGTTCTTTCGACAACAGGACACGGTTATGGCGAACCAGAAGATTCGGATTCGGCTGAAAGCGTACGATCATCGTCTGATCGACCGCTCTGCCAGCGAGATCGTCGAGACGGCTAAGCGCACGGGTGCCACGGTACTCGGCCCGATTCCGCTCCCGACCAAGATCGAGCGTTACACCATTCTGACGTCGCCGCACGTCGACAAGGATGCACGCGACCAGTACGAGACCCGTACGCACAAGCGTGTGCTCGACATCGTCGACCCGAACGACAAAACCGTGGACGCGCTCATGAAGCTTGATCTCGCCGCTGGCGTCGATGTTCAGATCAAGCTCGGTTGAGCGACAGACAGGATACGAAGATGAGTATCGGATTGGTTGGCCGCAAATGCGGCATGAGCCGACTCTTCACTGAAGATGGCCGCTCGATTCCGGTGACGCTGATTGAAGCGACACCGAACCGCGTGACTCAGGTGAAGACGGACGATAACGATGGCTACAGCGCCGTCCAGGTTTCCGCGGGCAGCAAGCGCGCGAACCTGCTGACGCAGCCGCTGAAGGGTCACTACGCGAAGGCCAAGGTTGAGCCGGGTCGTGGCCTGTGGGAATTCCGCGTGTCTGCCGACGATCTCGGCAAGTACACCGTGGGCAGCGAGATCAAGGCTGACGACGTGTTCACCGTCGGCCAGATCGTCGACGTTGCCGGCGTGTCGAAAGGCAAGGGCTTCCAGGGCACGATCAAGCGCTGGAACTTCAAGATGGGTGACGCCACCCACGGTAACTCGCTGTCGCATCGCGCGCCGGGCTCCATCGGTCAGCGCCAGACTCCGGGTCGCGTGTTCCCGGGCAAGAAGATGTCCGGCCACATGGGTGCGGTCAACCGCACGCAGCAGGGTCTGGAAGTGGTCAAGGTCGACGCCGAGCGTCATCTGATCGCGGTGAAGGGTGCGGTGCCGGGTGCAACCGGTGGCGACGTCATCATCCGCCCGACGACGAAGAGCTGAGGAGAGACGCCATGGAACTCAATGTTATTGGCGCCAAGTCGCTCAGCGTGTCGGACGAAGTGTTCGGCGGTGAGTACAAGAAGGCCCTGGTTCACCAGGTCGTGATCGCCTATCAGGCGGCCGGCCGTGCCGGTACCCAGTCGCAGCTGTCTCGCGGCGAGATGTCCGGTACCACCAAGAAATTCAAGAAGCAGAAGGGCGGCGGCGCCCGTCACGGTGATTACCGTGCACCGATCTTCGTCGGTGGTGGTCGCACCTTCGCGGCGAAGCCGCGCAGCTACGAGCAGAAAGTCAACCGCAAGGCCTACCGTGTCGCGATCCGCTCGATCTTTTCCGAGCTGGTTCGCCAGGGTCGCCTGAAGGTCGTCGAGAGCTTTGGCGTCGAGACGCCGAAGACCTCCGCAATGGTTGCCAAGCTGGCCGAGCTGGAAGTGTCCGGTCGTGTGCTGCTGGTGTCGGAAGATGCTTCCGAGTCGGTATTCCTGGCCGCACGCAACATCCCTTATATCCACGTACTGGATGTGATGGGCCTGAACCCGGTCAGCCTGGTCGGTTCCGACCATGTGGTGGTCACGGTTGACGCGGTGAAGAAGATCGAGGAGTGGCTGGCATGAACAACGAACGCATTCTCGATACGCTGCGTGCGCCGCACATCTCCGAGAAATCGGCGCGGTTGGCCGAGCACAATCAGTACGTATTCGTGGTCGCCCCTGCGGCAACCAAGGCCGATGTCCGCGCTGCCGTGGAAAAGCTGTTCGACGTCAAGGTCGAGCAGGTGAACCTCGTCAACACCAAGGGCAAGGTCAAAGCCTTCCGTCAACGCGCTGGCAGCCGCCAGGGCAAGCGTAAGGCCTATGTGCGTCTTGCCGATGGCCAGACCATCGACGTTTCCGCCAAGGCCTGAGCCAGGAGTTCTGTGAGATGGCACTAATCAACCACAAGCCGACCTCGCCGGGTCGTCGCGACGCAGTCAGCGTCAAGACGGAAGGCCTGTACAAGGGCGCGCCGTACGCGGCGTTGACCGAGTCGCAGTCCCGCACCGGCGGTCGCAATCATCATGGTCGCATCACCGTGCGTCATCGCGGCGGCGGTCACAAGCAGCATTACCGCATCATCGACTTCAAGCGTGACAAGGAAGGCATCGCCGCCCGCGTCGAGCGCATCGAATACGATCCGAACCGCACCGCGCACATCGCGTTGCTGTGCTACGCCGATGGCGAGCGTCGTTACATCATCGCGCCGAAGGGCGTGCAGGTGGACGATCGCCTGGTGTCCGGTCGCGATGCCCCGATCAAGGCCGGCAACTGCCTGCAGCTGCGCAACATTCCGATGGGCAGCACGATCCATTGCATCGAGCTGCGTCCGGGCAAGGGCGCGCAGATCGCCCGCAGCGCCGGCGCCTCGGTACAGCTGGTGGCGCGCGAGTCCGGTTACGCCACGCTGCGTTTGCGCTCCGGCGAGATGCGCCGCGTCTCGGTCGACTGCCGCGCCACCATCGGCGAAGTCGGCAACGGCGAGCACAGCCTGAAAAAGCTGGGCAAGGCCGGTGCGAAGCGCTGGCTGGGTATTCGTCCGACCGTTCGCGGTGTGGTGATGAACCCGGTCGACCATCCGCACGGTGGTGGTGAAGGCAAGACTTCAGGTGGTCGTCATCCGGTCAGCCCGTGGGGCACGCCGGCCAAGGGCTACAAGACCCGTAACAACAAGCGCACGCAGCAGTTCATCGTGCGTCGTCGTACGAAGTAACAGGAAACCGACATGCCTCGCTCTCTGAAGAAAGGTCCGTTCGTCGACCTTCACCTCGTAAAGAAGGTGGAAGCTGCGGTTTCCGCCAACAACAAGCGCCCGATCAAGACCTGGTCGCGCCGCTCGATGATCCTGCCGGAAATGGTTGGCTTGACCATCGCTATTCACAACGGCCGTCAGCACGTACCCGTACTGATCAACGAGAACATGGTCGGGCACAAGCTCGGCGAGTTCGCGGTGACCCGTACGTTCAAGGGCCATGTCGGCGACAAGAAGGGCAAGTGATGAGCACTGAAGCCAAAGCGATCCTGCGTGGCGCCCGCATTTCGGCGCAAAAGGCACGCCTGGTGGCTGACCTCGTCCGCGGGCTTCCCGTCGGCCGGGCCAGCGACGTGCTCACCTTTACCAACAAGAAAGCCGCGCTCCTTGTCCGCAAGGTGCTGCTGTCGGCCGTCGCCAACGCCGAAAACAATCTCGGCGCCGATGTCGACGAGCTGAAAGTGGCCAGCATCTTCGTTGATGAAGGTCCGGCGATGAAACGTATGCACGCCCGCGCCAAAGGCCGCGGTTCGCGCATTCTCAAGCGCACCAGCCACATCACTGTGGTTGTTGGTAACTGACCGAGGATATAGACGATGGGTCATAAAGTTCATCCCACCGGTATCCGCCTCGGCATTGCCAAGGACTGGAACTCGAAGTGGTTCGCCAACAAGGGCGATTACGCCAAGTATCTCGTGGCTGACATCAAAGTCCGCGACATGCTCAAGAAGAAGCTGGCTGCCGCCGGCATCTCGAAGATCCAGATCGAGCGTCCGGCCAAGACCGCACGCGTGACGATCCACACCGCCCGTCCGGGGGTAGTGATCGGCAAGAAGGGTGAGGATATCGAGAAGCTGCGCAAGGAAGTCAGCGACATGATGGGCGTTCCGACGCACATCAACGTCAATGAAGTGCGCAAGCCCGAGCTGGACGCCCAGCTGGTGGCCGAGTCCATCGCGCAGCAGCTTGAGCGCCGCATCATGTTCCGTCGTGCGATGAAGCGCTCGGTCGGCAACGCGATGCGCCTGGGCGCACTGGGTATCAAGATCAACGTGTCCGGTCGTCTGAACGGTGCCGAGATCGCCCGTTCCGAGTGGAGCCGCGAGGGTCGCGTGCCGCTGCATACGCTGCGCGCCGACATCGACTATGGCACTGCCGAAGCGAAAACCACCTACGGCATCATCGGCATCAAGGTGTGGATCTACAAGGGTGAGATCTTCGATCTGGCAGCGGCATCCCAGGAGTCGAAGGACGAGCCGTCGCAGCCGCGCCGCGAAGGTGGCGAAGGTCGTCGTAATGATTCGCGTCGCGAGGCCGGTGACGGCCGCCGCGAGCGGTCTGCGAAGTAAGGAGAGTTGCCATGTTGCAACCGAAGCGAACCAAATACCGCAAGCAGTTCAAGGGTCGTAACGACGGCCTGGCCCAGTGCTCCAATCTCGTCAGCTTTGGCGAGTACGGACTGAAGGCCATCACGCATGGCGCGCTCACCGCGCGTCAGATCGAAGCCGCTCGTCGCTGCATTACCCGCTACGTCAAGCGCGGCGGCAAGTTGTGGATCCGCGTGTTCCCGGACAAGCCGATCACCAAGAAGCCGATCGAAGTCCGCATGGGTGCCGGCAAGGGCAGTGTGGAGTTCTGGGTTGCCCAGATCCAGCCCGGCCGCATGCTTTACGAGATCGAGGGCCTCGATGAGGTCACGGCACGTGAGGCGTTCCGTCTGGCGGCAGCGAAGCTGTCGGTGCAGACCCAGTTCGTGACCAGGGCGGTGATGTGATGGCCAGCAAAGATATCAATAACCAGTCGGCCGAAGAGCTGAACCAGCATCTGCTGGATCTGCGCAAGGAGCAGTTCAACCTGCGCATGCAGAAAGGCTCCGGCCAGCTCACACAGCCGCACCAGCTTCGCCGCGTTCGGCGTGACATCGCCCGCACGAAGTTCGTGCTCGGCGGCAAGAAGTAAGGGACGGCCGACATGAGCGATAACCAGATTCAATCTGACAAGAAACAGACGCGTACCCTCGAGGGCCGCGTTACCAGCAACAAGATGGACAAGACGGTCACCGTGCTGGTCGAGCGTCAGGTTCAGCATTGGCTGCTCGGCAAGATCATCCGCCGTTCGACCAAGCTGCATGCGCAGGACGACCTGGGCGCGAACGAGGGTGACCTCGTGCGTATCGCCGAGTGCCGTCCGTTGTCCAAGACCAAACATCACCGCGTGGTTGAAATCATCACGCGCGCCAACGTCTAAGGGAGGGTGCAGCCATGATCCAGATGCAGAGCACGCTTTCCGCAGCGGACAACAGCGGCGCGAAGGAACTGATGTGCATCAAGGTGCTCGGCGGCTCCAAGCGCCGTTACGCCGCGATCGGTGACGTCATCAAGGTCACCGTGAAGGATGCGATTCCCCGCGGCAAGGTAAAGAAGGGCGAGGTGTACAATGCCGTGGTGGTGCGTACCGCCAAGGGTGTACGCCGTCCCGATGGTTCGCTGATCCGTTTCGACGGCAATGCAGCGGTCCTCCTCAACAACAAGCTCGAGCCGATCGGCACCCGTATTTTCGGACCGGTTACCCGCGAGCTGCGCAGCGAGAAGTTCATGAAGATCGTCTCGCTCGCACCCGAAGTGCTCTGAGCGGAGATCACAAAATGAACCGTATCCGTAAGGGTGATCAGGTCCTCGTGATCACCGGCAAAAACAAGGGTCAACGCGGCGATGTGCTGCGTGTTGCAGACGATCGCGTGTTCGTCTCCAACGTGAATCTGGTCAAGCGTCACACCAAGCCGAATCCGCAGGCCAACCAGGCTGGCGGTATCGTCGAGCGTGAAGCCTCGATCCATCTCTCCAATGTGCAGCTGTTCAACCCCGCCACGAACAAGGGTGAACGCGTCGGCACCAAAACGCTCGAAGATGGGCGCAAGGTCCGCGTGTTCCGTTCGACTGGCGAGGTCGTGGACGCGTAAGGAACACGATCATGACGCGCCTTGAAAATTTTTATAAAGAGCAGGTAGTTGCCAAGCTCACTGAGCAGTTCGGCTACCAGAACGTGATGCAGGTTCCCCGCATCACCAAGATCACGCTGAACATGGGCGTGGGCGAAGCTGCGGGCAACAAGAAAGTGCTCGAGAACGCCGTGGCCGACATGGCCAAGATCTCTGGCCAGAAGCCGATCACGACCAAGGCGCGCGTTTCCGTGGCCTCGTTCAAGATCCGCGACGGCTGGCCGATCGGCTGCAAGGTCACCTTGCGCCGGGCACAGATGTTCGAGTTTCTCGACCGCCTGATCAACATCTCGCTGCCGCGCGTCCGCGATTTCCGCGGTGTGTCGGCGAAGGCGTTCGACGGTCGTGGCAACTACAACTTCGGCATCAAGGAACAGATCATCTTCCCAGAGATCGATTTCGACCAGGTTGATGCGCTGCGTGGCATGGATATCTCCATCACCACCACTGCCAAGACCGATGAAGAAGCGAAAGCCCTGCTGGCAGCGTTCAGCTTCCCGTTCCGCAACTGATAGGCGCGTAATCCATGGCCAAGACATCAATGGTGAACCGCGATATCAAGCGGACCAAACTCGTCCAGAAGTTCGCCGCCAAGCGCGCTGAACTGAAGGCGATCGTGCTGAGCACCACCGCCTCCTACGAGGAGAAGATGGAAGCTCAGACCAAGCTGCAGAAGCTGCCGCGCGATGCGAGCCCGGTGCGTCAGCGCACCCGTTGCGCATTGACCGGCCGCCCGCGTGCCGTCTACGCAAAGTTCGGCCTCGGCCGCAACAAGCTGCGTGAAGCGACCATGCGTGGTGATGTACCTGGCCTGCGCAAGGCCAGCTGGTAACAAACGACTTGCGGGGTCGGGCGACGGAGCCGAGGCTTCGTACCCGATTCACCCGGCTGCACTGTTGCGCAGCCGCTGATGCGACTACCGCATCGAGATTCGCTAAAATTTGGAAATGCTGATATAGTCGGCGGTCTGCGCAAAGCAGGCCGACTTCATGTCGGCTCACAATCTGATTGATTTCCGGTTTTATCGGATATCGGTGCACTCTGAAGGATGTTTTCATGAGCATGACTGATCCCATCGCCGATCTGTTCACGCGCGTCCGCAATGCCCAGGCCATGGGCAAGCCGACCGTGCGTATGCCGTCGTCGAAACTGAAGTTGGCAATCGCCAACCTTCTCAAGAACGAGGGCTATATCCTCGACGCCAAGACTTCCGCCGAGGAAGGCAAGCCGGTGCTCGAGATCAAGCTCAAGTATTTCGAGGGCCAGCCGGCCATCGAGACCATTTCCCGTGTCAGCCGTTCCGGCCTGCGTGTATATCGCGGCAAGGACGAACTGCCGAAGGTCCTCGGCGGCCTGGGTATCTCGATCATCTCGACTTCCGCTGGTCTGTTGACCGATGCGCAGGCCCGTGCCAAGGGTCTGGGCGGCGAAGTCATCGGCCAAGTGGCATAAGGAGTCATTCAATGTCACGTGTAGCCAAGAAACCAATTTCCCTGCCCAAGGGCGTCGAGCTGACTGTCGGTACCGACAACATCTCCGTCAAGGGTCCGAAGGGGACGCTGACCGTGCATCACCTGCCGGGCGTTACCGTCGCCGTGGACAACGGTGTTGCCACCATCAGCCTTGCCGAAGGCACCGACGACAAGTTCGGCGGCACCGCTCGCGCGCTGCTGGCCAACATGGTCACCGGTGTTTCCACGGGTTACGAGCGCAAGCTTGAGCTGGTCGGCGTGGGTTACCGCGTCGCCATGCAGGGCAAGTCGCTGAACCTGAGCCTGGGCTTTTCCCACCCGGTGGTGTTCGAAGCGCCGGAAGGCATCAGCATCGAAACCCCGACGCAGACCGAAGTCCTGATCAAGGGCAACGACAAGCAGGTCGTGGGTCAGGTGGCGGCCAAGATTCGCGGCTTCCGTCCGCCGGAGCCCTACAAGGGCAAGGGTGTGCGCTATGCCGGTGAGAAGATCACGCTGAAGGAAGCCAAGAAGGCGTAATGCGGGTCGCTCCGGGAAAGTTTGGTCATGCGTGACCAGACTTTTCAACAGAGTCCCTACTACAAGCCGATCCGCTTTCGAGGAATTTACTGATGAACAAGAACGAAAATCGCCTGCGTCGCGCCAAGTCCACGCGTTGCCATATCCGCAAGCTGGCTGTGGCCCGCCTGTCGGTGCATCGCACCGGTCAGCACATCTATGCACAGGTGTTCGATGCTTCCGGCCTGAACGTGGTGGCTGCGGCTTCCACCGTGCAGAAGTCGGTTGCCGAAGGCCTCAAGGGCACCAAGAACCTGACTGCCGCTGCTGCGGTGGGCAAGGCTGTCGCCGAGCGTGCGATGGCTGCGGGTATCGAGTCGGTGGCATTCGACCGCTCCGGCTTCCGTTTTCACGGTCGCATCAAGGCGCTGGCCGATGCTGCGCGCGAAGCGGGCCTCAAGTTCTAAAAGCACTACCCGGCAATCAGGCAGCGCTTGATTTCCTTTGTGTCACCTACAACTCCAAGCGGCTCAGCCGCAAGCAAAGTCCCGGTTCGCCGGGCACATGGAAAAGAACATGTCTTCTACCGATCGCGAAAATTCCGACGGCCTGCTGGAAAAGTTGATTGCCGTCAACCGTGTGGCCAAGACCGTCAAGGGCGGCCGCCAGATGAGCTTCACCGCACTGACCGTGGTCGGTGATGGCGAGGGCAAGGTGGGCTTCGGCTATGGCAAGGCGCGTGAAGTGCCGGTTGCCATCTCCAAGGCGATGGAACGTGCCCGCCGTCAGATGGTGAACATCGAATTGAACAACGGCACCCTGTGGTATGCCATCAAGGCCAACCACGGTGCGGCCCGCGTCTACATGCAGCCGGCTTCCGAAGGTACCGGCGTGATCGCCGGTGGCGCCATGCGTGCCGTGCTGGAAGTGGTTGGCGTCAAGAACGTGCTGGCCAAGGCGGTTGGTTCGCGCAACCCGATCAATCTGGTGCGCGCCACCATCAAGGGCCTGCAGGCAGTTGCCTCGCCCAAGAAGATCGCCGCCAAGCGTGGCAAGACCCTGGATGAGGTGCTCGGTAATGGCTAAGTCTCAACAAACCGCCGACAAGACCGTGCGCGTGCGCCTGGTCAAGGGCCTGCGTGGCGTGCAGGCGCGTCATCGCCTCAGCGTCAAGGCGCTGGGTCTGGGCAAGATCAACGACGTCCGTGACCTGAAGGACAGCCCGCAGGTTCGCGGCCTGATCAACACGGTCTATTACCTGGTCCGGGTCGAGGAGTAAGCATCATGCGTTTGAATGACATTCAGCCGGCCGCCGGTTCGCACAAGACGCGCCTGCGCGTCGGTCGCGGCATCGGTTCGGGTATGGGCAAAACGGCCGGTCGCGGACACAAGGGTCAGCATGCCCGCGCCGGTGGTACCCACAAGTACGGTTTCGAAGGCGGCCAGATGCCGCTGCAGCGCCGGTTGCCGAAGGTCGGCTTCCGTTCGCTGAAGAAGGCCGAGAGCCAGGAAGTGTTCCTATATCAGCTGGCCCATCTCAAGGCTGATGTGATCGACGTCGTCGTGCTGCATCAGGCTGGCCTGATCAGCAGCCGCGCGAAGAAGGTCAAGGTGGTTCTGAAGGGTGAAATCGGTCGCGCGGTGAAGCTGTCGGGTCTGCTGGCTACGGTCGGCGCCAAGGCAGCCATCGAAGCGGCCGGCGGCAGCGTGGAGTAATCAGGTGGCAGCAGCCAAGGGCAATGCACTCGGCAAGCTCGGCAAGCTGACGGAACTTCGCCAGCGCATCTTCTTCGTGATCGGTGCGTTGATGGTGTTCCGCCTCGGCTCGTTCATCCCGGTTCCGGGCGTCAATCCGGAAGCGATGACCAGCCTGGTCAACGGCAACGGCCTGATGGACATGTTCAACATGTTCTCGGGTGGTGCGCTGGCACGGTTCTCGGTATTCGCGCTCGGCGTGGTGCCCTACATCTCGGCGTCGATCGTGTTCCAGATGATGGGCTCGGTGATTCCGAGCCTGCAGGGCCTGCGCAAGGAAGGTGAGGCCGGCAAACGCAAGATGACGATGTATACGCGCTATGCCACGGTGGCCTTGGCGGCGTTCCAGTCGTTCGGTATTGCGGTGGCGTTGCAGAATCAGGTCGCTGCGGGTGGCGCGCCGGTGGTCTACACGCCAGGTTTCGGTTTCATCATGTCATCCGTGGTCGGGCTTACCGCCGGTACGATGTTCCTGATGTGGCTGGGTGAGCAGATGACGGAGCGCGGTATCGGCAACGGCATTTCGCTGCTGATCTTCGCGGGTATCGTGGCCGGTCTGCCGGGTGCGGTGGTGAATACGCTGGGCATGGCCAGCAACGGCGAGTTGTCGTTGATCAAGTTGTTGATGGTGTTCGGCCTCGCACTGGCCGTGACCGCCTTCGTGGTGTTCATGGAACGTGCCCAGCGACGCATCACGGTGAACTACGCACGACGGTCCGGTGGGCAGAAGGCCTACATGAACCAGAGCTCGAACCTGCCGCTGAAGATCAACATGGCAGGTGTGATTCCGCCGATCTTCGCTTCAAGTTTGTTGATGTTCCCGGCCACCGCGATCAGCTGGTTCAGCACGGGTCAGCAGTCGCGTTGGATGCAGGATCTGATCCAGTCGTTGAGCCCGGGCAATCCGCTGTACGAAATTGTGTTTTCGGTACTGGTCATCAGTTTTGCGTTCTTCTACACGGCGATCGTGTTCAACGCTGACGAGACCGCCGACAACCTCAAGCGGTCGGGTGCGCTGATTCCGGGGATTCGTCCGGGACGGGCTACGGCCAGTTACATTGATGCGGTGATGACTCGTCTGACCGGTGTCGGTGCGTTGTATCTGGTACTGGTGTGTCTGGTGCCGTCGTTCATGCAGCAGTCCTGGCATGTCCCGTTCTATTTCGGTGGCACGTCGCTGCTGATCGTGGTGGTGGTGGTGATGGATTTCACGGCTCAGGTGCAGGCGCATCTGGTCAGTCACCAGTACGAAAGTCTGCTCAAGAAGGCCAATCTGCGCCGCAGCTGAAGCTGCAAACGGATGGTCAAAGTCGGGGAGTGGCGACACCGCGGTGTCGCAGGGCTTTCCAGTTAGGGTAATTCAGGTTAGAATTGCGCGTTTACCGCGCACGAAACGCATCGGAGAAAGTACATCATGGCGCGCATCGCGGGTGTCAATTTGCCGGTCCAGAAGCATGTCTGGGTTGGTCTGCAGAGCATTTACGGTATCGGCCGCAGCCGGGCCAAGAAAGTCTGCGTGGATGCTGGAGTGGTTCCCACCACCCAGATCAAGTCCCTCAGTGAAGGCGAGGTGGAGAAAATCCGCCACGAGATCGGCAAGTACATTGTCGAAGGCGATCTGCGCCGCGAGGTGGGTATGGCCATCAAGCGTCTGATGGATCTGGGTTGCTACCGTGGCCTACGCCACCGTCGTGGCCTGCCGGTGCGCGGCCAGCGCACGCGTACCAACGCACGTACCCGCAAGGGTCCCCGTCGCGCGATCAAGAAGTAACGGATTCCGAATATGGCTAAGCCGGTCAAGACCAAGAAGAAGATCAAGCGCGTTGTCACGGATGCCGTGGCCCACGTGCAGGCCTCCTTCAACAACACCATCGTCACCATCACCGATCGTCAGGGCAATGCCTTGTCGTGGGCTACTGCCGGCGGCGCCGGTTTCCGTGGCTCGCGCAAGTCGACCCCGTTCGCTGCCCAGGTTGCCGCCGAAAAGGCTGGCCGTGCTGCAGGCGACTACGGCGTGAAGACGGTGGAAGTGCGCATCAAGGGCCCAGGCCCGGGCCGCGAGTCGGCGGTGCGTTCACTGAATGCGTTGGGCTACAAGGTGCTCAACATCATCGACGTCACGCCGATTCCGCATAACGGCTGCCGTCCCCCCAAGAAGCGTCGAGTCTAAGGAGCATACCCATGGCCCGTTATCGTGGAGCTACCTGCAAACTCGCCCGTCGTGAGGGTGCAGATCTCAGCCTGAAGAGCCCGGCGCGTGCGCTGGATTCCAAGTGCAAGCTGGAAAACAAGCCCGGCCAGCATGGCGCGAACAAGCGCATGCGCATGTCCGACTACGCCGTGCAGCTGCGTGAGAAGCAGAAGGTCAAGCGCATCTATGGCGTGCTTGAGCGTCAGTTCAGCAACTACTACGCCAAGGCAGCGACCTCGAAGGGCAACACCGGTGAAAACCTGTTGCGCCTGCTCGAGAGCCGTCTGGACAACGTCGTCTATCGCATGGGCTTCGCGGTCACCCGCGCCCAGGCTCGTCAGCTGGTTGCCCACAAGGCGATCCTGGTGAACGGCAAGAAGGTGAACATTCCTTCGTACCAGGTCCGTGCCGGCGACGCGATTGCGTTGACCGAGAAGGCACGCGCCCAGTTGCGCGTACAGGAAGCGGCGACCATTTTCGACACCATGGACCTGCGTCCGATCTGGGTCGAAGTCGACGCCAAGAAATTTGAAGGCACGTTCAAGTCGGTGCCGGATCGCGGTGATTTGCCGTCCGACATCAATGAAGCATTGATCGTCGAGCTTTACTCGAAGTAATTACCGGAGCTCTGCATGGCAGTTTCGTCAACTAGTGTGCTGCGGCCGCGTGGCCTCAGCGTCGAACAGCTCGGAGCCAACCGCGCCAAGGTGGTGGTCGAGCCGCTCGAGCGTGGCTTCGGTCACACCCTGGGCAACGCGCTGCGTCGCGTACTGCTCTCCTCGATCCCTGGCAGTGCCATCGTCGAGGTTGAAATCGATGGCGTGCTGCACGAATACACCACCCTGGAAGGCTTGCAGGAGGACGTCATTGAAGTCCTGCTCAACCTCAAGGACGTGGCGATCCGTCAGCATACGGGTGATGAAGTCACCCTGACCTTGTCCAAGAAGGGCAAGGGCGTGGTCACGGCCGGCGACATCGTCGTCGACCACTCGGTGGAAATCATCAACCCCGAGCACGTGATCTGCCACCTGACCAAGGACATCGCGCTCAACATGCGTCTGAAGGTGCGTCGCGGCGTCGGCTACCAGCCGGCCAGTACGCGCCAGCATCCGGATGACGAGGCGCGTCCGATCGGTCGTCTGCAGCTGGATGCGTCGTTCGCGCCGGTGTTGCGCGTGGCTTACGAAGTGGACGCAGCTCGTGTCGAGCAGCGCACCAACCTCGACAAGCTGGTGCTGGACATCGAGACCAACGGCACGATCGGTGCTGAAGACGCGGTTCGCAAGGCCGCCGAGATCATCAACGACCAGCTGTCCGTGTTCGGTGACTTCTCGCGTCGCGAGAGCGCCACCGACAAGGCGGAGAAGAGCGGTTTCGATCCGCTGCTGCTGCGTCCGATCGACGATCTCGAGCTCACCGTGCGTTCGGCGAACTGCCTGAAGGCCGAGAGCATCTACTACATCGGCGATCTGGTACAGAAGACCGAAGTCGAGCTGCTGAAGACGCCGAACCTGGGCAAGAAGTCGCTGACCGAAATCAAGGACGTGCTGGGCGGACGTGGTCTCGCACTCGGCATGAAGCTCGAGAACTGGCCGCCGCCGGGTTTGTCCCACGGCATGCAGTTGGGTTGATGAGGTTTGCCGGCGCGATCGATTCCTGATCGCTCCGGCATGATCGACTGGACGGGCGTGTACTTGACGCTCGCCAGGCAGCAGAAGCGGCCATTCAAGGCCGCACTCTTCAGAAAAGTCCGTTCCTACAGGGCTTTTTATAAGCGGGCAACCGCGGGAAGCCGGACATGAGCGCCGGCTTTTCATAACAACAGACAGAGAGTTTTTCGCCATGCGCCACCAAAAATCCGGACGCAAACTCAACCGCACCAGCAGCCACCGCGAAGCGATGTTTCGCAACATGGCCTCGTCGCTGGTGAAGCATGAGCTGATCCGTACCACCCTGCCCAAGGCGAAGGAACTTCGCCGCGTGGCCGAGCCGCTGATCACGCTGGCCAAGACCGATGGCGTGGCCAATCGCCGCCTTGCCTTCTCGCGCCTGCGCGACAAGGAAGCGGTCGGCAAGCTGTTCGTCGAGCTGGGCCCGCGTTACAGCGAGCGTCCCGGCGGCTACCTGCGCATCCTCAAGTGCGGTTTCCGTCCCGGCGACAATGCCCCAATGGCGTATGTCGAGCTGGTCGGTCGCCCGCAGGTCGAGGCAGTCGACGCCGAGTAAGTTCGCCGGGTCAACCCGATCGAACAGGCGTTCAGACGTCCATATACAGAAACCCGGCCGGGCGACCTGCCGGGTTTCTTGTTTTGTGCGTGCGGGCAGGGTGAAAATTTTCGCGGAATGTTGCTGCCCTGCTGACAGCGCGTTGGCGAACAGGTAATGTCGTTGTTCCGCAACGCAGCAATTCACCATGAATCCATTTCGCTGGTCGTACCGTGTCAGTTTTTTCGTCGGTTTCCTGATCTGCGTCGGGCTGCTCGGCTTTGCGCTATTCACGGAAAAGTACTGGCACCTGTTCCCCTGTCCACTGTGCATTTTCCAGCGGATCGGCTTCATCGTGATGGCCGTGTTCTTCCTGCTCGGCGCACTGCATGCACCGCGTGGCGGCACACGCTGGGTCTATACCGGCGGGGCATTGCTGGGAGCGCTGTTTGGTATCGCCGTGGCCGCTCGCCATCTGTGGATCCAGTCGCTGCCGGCTGACCAGATTCCGTCGTGCGGGCCACCGCTGGACTACATGTTCGGCGCGTTCCCATTCGCCAGGGTGCTGCAGCTGGTTTTCACCGGCTCCGGCGAGTGTGCCAAGGTCGAGCCGATCCTGGGTCTGCCGATGCCGGCCTGGACCCTGCTGTGGTTCATTGCATTGGCCATGCTGGCCATCGTGGCCACGCGCCGCCGAACCCATTGAAATGAATGCTCCTACCGTAATGAAGGCCGTATCGATGAATGCCGGTTTGCCCAACGCTACCGTTCCCAGTCACTGGGCTCCCGATTCATGGCAGCAGCGTGAGGCGTTGCAGCAGCCGCAGTATGACGATGCGGTCGAGCTGGCGGCGGCCGGTGCCCAGTTGGCCAGGTTGCCTCCGTTGGTGACGTCGTGGGAGGTGCTCGCGCTGAAGCAGTCGCTGGCCGAGGCACAGGAAGGCCGGCGTTTCCTGCTGCAGGGTGGTGATTGCGCGGAAAGCTTCGCCGATTGCACCAGCCCGATCATTTCCAACCGGCTGAAAGTGCTGTTGCAGATGAGCCTGGTGCTGGTGCACGGACTGAAGAAGCCGGTGCTGCGCGTGGGCCGCTTTGCCGGGCAGTACGCGAAGCCGCGTTCGACCGATCTGGAAGTTCGCGACGGCGTGAGCCTGCCGAGCTTCCGCGGCGATCTGGTCAACAGCCCGGAATTCACCGCGGCCGCGCGTCGCCCCGATCCGCAGCGGATGATCCAGGCGCATGCGCATTCGGCGCTGACCATGAACTTCGTGCGTGCGCTGATCGACGGCGGCTTCGCCGATCTGCATCACCCGGAATACTGGGATCTGGCCTGGGTCGAGCATTCGCCGCTGGCCGCCGAATACCGGCAGATGGTCGCCGGCATTGGCGACTCACTGCGCTTCATGGAAACGCTGGCCGGTCCGATTGCCGGATTCTCCAAGGTGGATTTCTTCACCTCGCACGAGGCATTGCTGCTGCACTACGAGCAGGCGCTGACCCGGCAGGTGCCGCGCCATTCCGGCTTCTTCAACCTGTCCACGCATTTCCCGTGGATCGGCATGCGCACCGCCGCGCTGGATGGCGCGCACGTGGAATATTTCCGCGGCATCCGCAATCCGGTGGCAGTGAAGGTTGGTCCCGGCGTGACGCCGGCCCAGCTGCTGCCGCTGATCGATGCGCTGAACCCGGATGACGAACCGGGTCGATTGACCCTGATCCATCGCATGGGCAATGCGAAGATCGCCGCCGCACTGCCAACGCTGCTGGAAGCGGTGAAGCGCGAAGGGCGTCGCGTGTTGTGGGTTGCCGACCCGATGCACGGCAATACCGAGAGCACCTCGAACGGCTACAAGACGCGTCGCTTCGACAATATCCGTGGCGAACTGGATCAGGCCTTCGATATCCACGCGGCGGCCGGCACCCGGTTGGGTGGCGTGCACCTGGAACTGACCGGCGAAGACGTCACCGAATGCATGGGCGGCGCGCGCGATCTGTCCGAGACCGATCTCGACCGTGCCTACAAGTCGATGGTCGACCCGCGCCTCAACTACGAGCAGTCGCTGGAACTGGCGATGCTGATCGTGCGCAAGTCGGTCGGGGGCAATGCCGACGCCTGAGTGATCGACCATGACAGATGTCATGGCCGCGAACTGGCACGGTGTACTGGAGAGCGTGCGCCGGATGCGTGACGATGGGCTCCTCTGACGGGGAGCATCGAACGGTGACCGAAAAGAATCTTGCGACGCCACGCGTCGATCTCTGGACGCTGGTAGGACTGGCGCTGCTGTTGCTGCCCTTGCTGACCATGGCGCATGAGCTGCTGGGGCATGCGCTTACCTGCATCGCCAGTGGCCACCGGCCCAGCGAACTCGGCGCGTATTACGTCGAATGCCCCGCCACGGGTAGCTGGAGCAGGCGCATCGTCGCGATGGCCGGTACCGGCGTGGACGTGATCCTGGCAACGCTGGCCTGTCTCGCCTGGGGCCGGGTGAAGCGGCCGCTGCCGCGGCTGGTGCTGTGGATCGTGTTCACCGTGAAGGGCATGGTGGCTGCGGGTTACTGGATGTTTTCCGGCGTCTCCAATCTCGGCGACTGGGGTCCGGATGTGGGTGGCGGCATCGGCCCGCTGCCTTGGCCGTGGTTGTGGCGCGGCGTCATGTTCGCTGTGGGCCTGTACGTCTACATCGCGGTGGTTCGCCGGGCCATCCGCATGATGATCGCGATGCTGGGCGGCGGCGAGCAGGCCCGTCGCACGCAGTGGAAGATCGCGATGACGATCTACCTGGTCGGCGGTGTATTCGCCTTGCTGGTCAGCCTGTTCAATCCGTTGGGCATCGCGATCACCCTGATGTCGGCAATCGCTTCATCGTTTGGCGGCACGGCGGGACTGTTCAACGTGGCCTACTTCCGCCGCTGCGATCAGCCACCGCGCGATTTCGCGATCGGTCGCCACTACGCCATCGTTGTCGCCGGCGTGCTGATGACGCTGGCATTTGCGGCGGTGCTGGGGCCGACGGTCTACGTGCACTAGGGTTGCTGCATGGCTGCCACGGGCTTGCCGCCGACCGTGTCGAGAAACTGCGGTGGCTGCCACGCCTTGGCGTGCTGCTCGAAGCCGTAGGCGATCGAGATCAGCGTGGGCTCGCTCCACTTCGCGCCGAACAGCACGATGCCGACCGGCAGGCCATGCGCGAACCCTGCCGGCACGGTGATCGACGGATAACCGGCGACGGCGGCCGGTTGCGAGGCACCGCCCACGGTGGGATCGCCGCTGACCACATGGTCGCCGAGCACCGGATCGGTCATGAAAGCCGGCCCCCATGACGGCGCCAACAGCGCGTCCAGATGCTGCGCCTGCAGTGCGGCATCGATGCCTTGCGGGCCGGACAGCAGCTTCGTCTTCGCCAGCGCATCCGTATAGGCCTTGTCGCTGAGCGGACCTTTCTTCTCGGCCTGCTCGAACAGCTCCTGGCCGAACCAGGGCATCTCTTCGGCGGCATGCGCCTGGTTGAAAGCGATCAGGTCGGCCAGTGTCTTCACCTTCAGGCCGGTGCGGGTGGCCAGGTATGTATTGATGTCGTGCTTGAAGTCGTACAGCAGTACGCTCAGCTCCGGATCGCCGAGTTCGGCCAGGTGGGGCAGGTTGACCGGATCGACGATGACGGCACCCTGTGCCTTCATCAGCGCGATCGCCTGTTCGAGCACGAGGTCGGCATTCGGCTCGGCACCGGCAAGCTTACGCACCACGCCGATGCGCTTGCCCTTCAAGCCATTCGGATCGAGGAAGCGGCTGTAGTCGGTGGTGTGCTGGTCGGCCTCGGCAGTCGCCGGGTCACGCGGATCGCTGCCGGCGATCACCGTAAGCAGCGCGGCGGCATCGGCCACGCTGCGCGCCATCGGGCCGGCGGTGTCCTGGCTGTGGCTGATCGGCACGATCCCGCTGCGACTGACCAGGCCCAGAGTGGGCTTGATCCCGACGATGCCGTTCATCGAGGCGGGACAGATGATCGAACCGTCGGTCTCGCTGCCGATCGCCACCGTGACCAGACCCGCCGCCACCGCGGCCGCAGAGCCGGCGCTGGAGCCGCAGGGATTGCGGTCGAGCGCGTAGGGGTTGCGCGTCTGTCCGCCGCGTCCGCTCCAGCCGCTACTGGCGTGGTTGGAGCGGATGTTGGCCCACTCGCTGAGGTTGGTCTTGCCGAGAATCAGCACGCCGGCCTTGCGCAAGCGTTCGACCAGTCCTGCGTCGTGCGGAGCCGGCGCATCGGCCAGTGCCAGCGAGCCGGCGGTGGTGAGCATGCGGTCACCGGTGTCGATATTGTCCTTGAGCAGGACCGGGATGCCGTACAGCGGACTACGAGTCTTGCTGTTCTTGCGTGCGTCGTCGAGTGCGCCGGCAAGCTGCAGCGCATCGGGATTCGTCTCGAGCACCGCGCGCAGGGCAGGGCCGGAACGGTCGATCTGCTGGATGCGTTCCAGGAATTGCTTTGTCAGCTGTCGACTGTCCAGCGTGCCGGCATCCATGCGTTGCTGCAGTTGCGCGATCGATGCGTACGCGGCGGCAGGGGGCGCGGGATCGGCGGCAATGGCCGGAACCGCAAGCAGTGCGGTGACGAGTGCAGCAAGACAGACGGCTGGACGGCTCACGGTAACCCCCGGGTTCGACGAATGCGGCATGTTGTCGCGATGTCCCAGCTTAACGCCATGCTTGAGCGATCGCTGCTGCTGCGCGCGCCTATAATCGGACGATGAACACGAACGCCAGCCTGCGCTTTGCCAAGCCGTTCGGTGCCGCGGCCCTGCTTGTGGTCGCCATGCTGCTCGGCGCCACCAGCCATGCCGCCGATGCACCGTCGATTCCCGACACCTTGCAGCAGCGCATCGCTGCCTGCACCACTTGCCATGGCGTGCACGGCGAAGGCAGCCCGGGCAGCGGCTACTTTCCGCGCCTGGCCGGCAAGCCTGCCGTCTACCTGGCGCGGCAGATGCAGGATTTCCAGAACGGGCTGCGCAAGTACGCGCCGATGGAATACACCGTGCGCCAGCTGAGCCCGGCGTACATGCAGGAGATCGCCGAATATTTTTCCGCGCAGCAGGTGCCGTACAGCCACTCGCCGGTGCCGGCGGTTTCCGCGGCGACCTTGCAGCGTGGCGACCTGCTGGTCAGCAAGGGTGACCCCGCGCGCAAGATTCCCGCCTGCGCCAGCTGCCATGGCAGCCAGCTCACCGGCGTGGAGCCGTCCACGCCGGGACTGGTCGGCCTGCCGTACGACTACCTCAGCGCGCAGCTGGGTTCCTGGCGCACGCATACCCGCGCCACGGTGGCGCCCGACTGCATGGCCGTCGTGGCCAACCGGCTGAGCGATTCGGACATCACTGCGGTAGCCGCGTCACTGGCCAGTCGCCAGCTGCCGGCCGACACGCATGCGCAGGCGGCCGGTTCAGTGACGCCGCCATTGCCTTGCGGTGTATTGGGCGCAACCGGAGACGGCACATGAAATGGCTGCTTCGACTGTTGCTGTTGATCGTGCTGCTGGTCGTATTGCTGCTTGGTTGGCTGTTTTTCGGCGGTAGTCATCGGCCGACCCCACTGGCCATGAGCAAGGTGACTGCGGCGACCTTGCAAGATCCCGCCTTGATCGCGCGCGGCGAGTACCTGGCCACAGTCGGAGACTGTGCCGGCTGCCATACCGCGCAGGGTGGCGCACGCCTCGCCGGCGGCCGATCGCTGGCGACGCCGTTCGGCAATATCCCGGTACCGAACATCACGCCCGATCGCGAAACCGGTCTGGGTGACTGGAGCTTCGAGGACTTCTGGCAGGCACTGCATGTCGGCAAGGGCCGTCACGGCGAGCTGCTGTATCCGGCGTTCTCGTACACCGCGTATACCAAGGTGACGCATGACGATGCATTGGCGATGTTTGCCTGGCTGCAATCGCTGCCGCCTGTGCGCCAACCGGCTCCATCGCTGGCGCTGAATTTTCCGTACAGCGTGCGCAAGAGTCTGGCTGCCTGGCGTGCCTTGTATTTCAGGGAGGGTGAGTACAAGCCTGATCCGGCGCAGTCGGCGCAGTGGAATCGCGGCGCCTATCTGGTGCAGGGTCTGGGTCACTGCAATGAGTGCCACGCGGCGCGCGATTCGCTCGGCGGCACGTCCGGTGATCAGCATCTGACCGGTGGCCAGATTCCCATGCAGAACTGGTACGCGCCGGATCTGAGCACGCAGCAGAACGGCGGCTTGCAGGGTTGGAGCGCACAGGACATCGTCGACCTGCTGAAAACCGGGCAGTCGGCCAAGGGCGTGGCGTTCGGCCCGATGGCCGATGTGGTTGCGACCAGCACCCAGCACCTGAGCGACGACGACCTGCAGGCGGTTGCCACCTATCTGCAATCGTTGCCGCCGCGCACGCCGCCGGTGGAAGAACCGCAGCTGTTCAATGCCAAGGCGATCGTGCAGCAAGGCGAAAAGATCTACACGCAGCACTGCGCGGATTGTCACGGCAAGGACGGCAGTGGCGTCGCCGGCGTGTATCCGCCACTCAACGGCAACTCCTCGGTGACCGAACCGAGCGGCATCAACGCGACCCGCATGATTTTGCTGGGCGGTTTTGCACCAGTGACGGCGGCCAACCCGCGACCGTATTCGATGCCGCCCTTCGCCCAGCAGTTGAGCGACAGCGAGGTGTCGGCTGTGGTCAGCTACATGCGCCGCTCGTGGACCAACAACGCGTCGGTAGTGCGGCCCGAGGATGTCAGCCGGTATCGGCATACGCCGATCGACTGAGCCACGGTCACGAATTCCTACGGTGAGTGGTAAAGCTCACCCAGCGCCAGCCATGGCCCAAGATCCCAATGCCCGCGCGCCTGTCCCGAAGGCGATGGCAGCACGAACAGTCGCGTGCGGCCGATGGTCTCATCCTGCAGGCCGTAATTGGTGGCGTGGCCGAGCGCGGCGCGCGCTGCATTCTTGCTGGTGAATGCGAGCAGCCGCGGTCGATGGCGTTCGATCTTGGCGATCAAGGCTGGCACGTCGAAAGCATCGCGTGGCAACTGGTCGTCGTTGCCGCTGTGGCGCTTGGCCAGGTCGGTGAGGCCGATGCCGTACTTGGGCAGCAGGGGAAACTCCGCTGGTGCCAGCTGGCGTGGTGTCAGTCCAGCGTCGAACAGCGCATGCCAGAACAGGTTGCCGGGATGCGCGTAGTAGGCGCGCTCGGCGGCCGAGCGCTTGCCGGCGGCGGTGCCGCAGAACACCAGCGCGAGGCCGGGCTGCAGCACGTCGGGCAGGATGTGGTTGTCAGCTTTTCGCGGCATCTTCGTCCAGCAGGAAATCGGTGAACTGGAAGCGCCCGTCGCGCAGCACCGATTCGCCGCGGCGCAGCTTGAGCGGCTGACGGAACAGCGGGCCGGCATAGCTCAAGGTGTGGAATTCGCCGCGTTCGCCGCAAGGATCGACGCCGGCCGGCAAGGTGTCGAGCAGGGCGGCATCGTAGGCGCGGCCGCAATAGTCGGCACCGAGTTGCTGGGTGTCGACGCAACACAGCATGGCGCGGTGGCCTTCGCTGACGAAGCGTCGCGACAGCGCGGCGGTGTCCTCGCCCCACAACGGAAATACTGCGCGCCAGTTCTCGCGGCCGAGCTGACGCACGCGGTAGTCGCGCACGTCTTCGAGGAACAGGTCGCCGAACGCGCAATGGCGGATACCCGGCCAGCGCATGCGCGCCTCGACCAGCCCTTGCGCATGGGCCTGCTCGTAGGCTTCGTTGCTGCCGGGCCAGTCCAGCATGACTTCGAGCAGCGGCTGGCCGAGTGCGGCCGCCTGCGCCAGCAGCACATCGCGCTGCACGCCGTGCATCGCCACGCGCTGGTAGTTGCGGTTGACTGTGGTGAGCAGGCCTACCACCTGCCACTGCGGATCGGCGAGCAGGCGCTGCAGCGCCAGCAGGCAGTCCTTGCCGCCGCTCCAGGCCAGCAGAATCGGGGTAGTCATGTTGCGAACTCCTGCTGGGGCCGACATGTCTCATACGTGGCCGGTCGGCGAGATGGCGGATTCGGCCTGCGCCGCCTCGGCCCGTGCCATGGCATGGGTGACACCCGCTCCGGTAGCTCACGCCGAGGCAGGCATCAGCAGCATTTTGCGATATCGGGGGCCGGAATGCAGTTCCCATGAAATGGTTCATCGACAGGCCGCGCCTGCAGCCGCTATAAAGATGGTCAATTTGGGGAGTAGGCGGTGAGTGAAGAAATCCTGATCAACGTGACCCCGCGCGAGACGCGGGTGGGCGTGGTCGAGAACGGCATGCTGCAGGAGGTACATGTCGAACGGGCCTCCAGGCGTGGCTATGTCGGCAATGTGTACAAGGGTCGGGTGCAGCGGGTGATGCCCGGCATGCAGGCGGTGTTCGTGGAGATCGGGCTGGAGCGTGCGGCGTTCCTGCACGCCTCGGACATCGTGCGGCCGGTGCCGGCGGCGACCGCCGATGGCGTGGAATCGAACGGCAACGGTCACATCCCCTCGATCAGCGAACTGGTGCACGAGGGCCAGGAGATCGTGGTGCAGGTGGTGAAGGACCCGATCAGCACCAAGGGTGCGCGGCTGTCGGCCCATTTGTCGATTCCCTCGCGCTATCTGGTGCTGCTGCCGTATGCGCGCACCTTGGGCATCTCCGCACGCATCGAGGACGAGACCGAGCGCCAGCGACTGAAGGACGTGCTGGCTCCGCTGATCGGCGAGACCCCGCTTGGCTACATCGTGCGCACCAATGCCGAAGGGCAGAGCGCCGAGTCGCTGGCCTTCGACGTGGCCTACCTCACCAAGGTGTGGCGGGTGGTGCAGGAAAACATCGCCAAGGCCAAGGTCGGCGAGCGCGTCTACGAGGAGCTGTCGCTGCCGCTGCGCAGCCTGCGCGACATGCTCAACGACGACATCGAGAAGGTGCGGATCGATTCGCATGCCACCTTCGAGAAAGTGGTCAAGTTCGTGCACAAGTTCATGCCGAGCCTGGACGATCGCATCGAACATTACGACGGCGAGCGGCCGATCTTCGACCTGTACGGGGTCGAGGACGAGATGCAGCGCGCCCTGAAGAAGGAGGTGCCGCTGAAATCCGGTGGCTACCTGATCGTCGACCAGACCGAGGCGATGACCACGATCGACGTCAACACCGGCGCCTATCTCGGTTCGCGCAACCTGGAGGAGACTGTCTACCGCACCAACCTTGAGGCGGCACAGGCGGCGGCGCGCCAGCTGCGGCTGCGCAACCTGGGCGGCATCATCATCATCGATTTCATCGACATGAACGATGAGGAGCACAAGCGCCAGGTGCTCCGCATGCTGGGCAAGGGGCTGGCGCGCGATCACGCCAAAACCACGGTGTACCCGATGTCGGCGCTGGGGCTGGTCGAAATGACCCGCAAACGCACCACCGAAAGCCTGGCGCGCCAGCTGTGCGAGCCGTGCCCGTCCTGCAACGGCCGCGGCGTGCTGAAGACCGCCGAAACGGTGACCTACGAGATCTTCCGCGAGATCACCCGTGCGGTGCGCCAGTTCAACGCGCAGAAGCTGCTGGTAATGGCGAACCCCGCTGTGGTCAACCGCATCCTGGAGGAAGAATCCAGCGCCGTCGCCGAACTGGAAGAGTTCATCTCCAAAAGCATACGCTTTCAGGCTGAAGAGCATTATTCGCAGGAACAGTTTGATGTCGTCTTGCTGTAAATCCGGCTGCTGCAAATCCCGCTGCTATAGAGCTGGCCGGGGTCGCCGCGCGTGAACGCGTTGTGGCAGCGACGGCTGCATCAGGGTGCCCGCGCGCTGGGCTGGACCGTCGGCGTGACGGTGATCCTGCTTGCCGTGTTGGTGGCGCTGACCCAGTTGCTGCTGCCGCTGCTGGCGCGGCATCCGGCGTGGGTGGCCGCCCAGCTCAGCCAGCGGCTGCAGCGGCCGGTCAGTTTCACCTCGATGGAAGGACGCTGGGCGCCGTCCGGCCCGCTGTTCGTGATGCACGGCGTGACGATCGGTGCGGCGGCCGGCGAGAGCGGGGCCGCGTTGCAGCTGCCCGAGTCCGAACTGAAACTCGATTTCAGCGGTTGGCTGCTGCCGTCCCGGCACCTGCTCAACCTGCATGTGCGCGGCCTGCAGCTGGATCTGCTGCACGATGCCGGCGGCTGGCACGTCAACGGCATCGGCGTCGCTGGCGGCGGCAAGCGGCAGCCGTTGTCGCTGGGTCGGGTGTCCGTGGGTCTGTGGCTGGAGGATCTGCGCGTGGTGGTCACCGATGCCACGCTGCACAAGCAGTACACCTTGCTGTCCCGGCAATTGCGCCTGAGCCATCAGGGCAACCAGATCCGCTTCGGCGGCGTGCTGCGGCGCGATGGCGTGAGTGCCGCCGTGCATACGGCCGGTCGCTTCCGCGAGGACGGTCGTGCCGGTCAGGTGTGGGCCGGCGTCGATGATGCCGAGCTGAAGCCGTTGCTGGATGGTATCGATCTGGGCGGCTATACGGCCAACCAGGGGCACGGCCGGCTGAGCGCATGGCTGGACTGGCGCAAGGGCACGCTGACCAGCAGCCTGATCCGCTTCGACCTGAATACGCTGGCGGTGACCGCACCCACCGGCGGCAACGCCAGTGTGGCGGCTCTGCATGGACTGGCCGGCGTGCGTCAAACGACTGATGGCTACGACGTGCGCTGGGCCGGTGACGATGGCAGTGCGCTGGCGCTCAGCCTGCACCAGCCCGGCAGCACGCAGACCAGCATGGGTGTCGCCGCGCGCGAGCTGCAACTGGCACCGCTGTTGCCATGGCTGGCGTTGAAACCGGATCTGGCGCCGGCGCTGGCGCAGTGGGTGGGCGGCGGCCACCCGCGTGGCAAGCTCGGTCGCGTCGCGCTGCAGTGGAATCGTGCGGGTGGATTGCAGGCCGTCGCGGCGACCTTCAACGATCTGGGCATCGATGCGGTCGGCAAACTGCCGGGCGTGAGCAGCCTGCATGGCGAGCTGCGTGGCGACGCCGAAGCACTGTCGCTGCAGTTGCCGGCGCAGGCCGCCACGCTGCAATTTCCGCACGAGTTCCGGCAGCCCTTCGTGTTGTCGCAACTGGCCGGTACGTTGGCGTTCTGGCCGCAGGATGGCGACTGGCATATCGGTGTCGATACGCTGGATTTCGTCGGCGCCGGATATGCCGGGCAGGCCCGCGGCGAAGTGATTCTGCCAGCGCAGGGCCACCCGTTCATGGACCTCTACGCCACGCTGGATCATGCCGACGTGGCCGCGGCCAAACTGTTCTGGCCGCTCGGCTCGATGTCGCCCGGCACCATCGCCTGGCTGGATCGGGGGTTGGTGGCCGGCAATCTCGACCAGGCGCAGGTGCTGGTGCGCGGCGATCTCGGTGACTGGCCGTTCCGCCACAACGAAGGGCGCTTCGAGGCGCGCGCGGTCATCAGCAACCTGACCCTCGACTATGGCAAGGAATGGCCGCACGCCGAAGGCGTCAACGCGGTGGCCAGCTTCGTCAACAACGGCATGCTGATCGAAGCCAGCGGAGGCCAGTCGCTCGGCGTGAAGACGGACAAGGCGGTAGCGTTGATCCCGGATTTCGCCGACGGCGTGCTGGATCTCAACGTGCAGGGCAGCGGCAGCGGGGCCAGCCTGATGGAGTTTGCGCGCAAGAGCCCGATCGCCATGCATGAGGCCGATACGCTGGCCAAGCTGAATCTGGGCGGCAGCGGCACGTTCACGTTTCATCTGAGCCTGCCTCTGAAAAAGGTCGAGGACGCCCAACTGGACGGCAGCACCCAGTTGAAGGACGCCGACCTCACTGCGCCGGACTGGAATCTCAAGCTGGACAAGCTCAACGGGCCGCTGCACTTCGACCTGCATGGCATGCAGGGTGGTCCGCTGGATGCCGGTTTTCGCGGCCAGCCGTCGAAGCTGCAACTGGCGATCGCGGCGGCCAACAGCGACCCGGCCACCGTGCTGTCGGCGCAACTGCAGGGCAGCTACCGCATGGCCGAACTGGTGCAGGACTACCCATCGCTGAACTGGCTCGGTCAGCTGGCCGATGGCCGCAGCAATTTCGATATCGGCTTCACCATCGCGCACGTGCCGGGCAGCGATGCGCTGGCGCAAACCCTCAGCGTCGATTCACCACTGAGCGGGATCGCGCTGGCCCTGCCGGCACCGCTGGCCAAGCCGGCGGAGACGAACCTGCCGCTGCACCTGACGATGAGCCTGCCGGTCGGCGGCAGCGATCTGCGGCTGGGCCTTGGCGACGTGATGCGCGGGCACCTGCGCTTGTCCGACGGTCCGCAGCGTCCGCTGGGAGGCACGCTGGCCTTCGGCAACCAGATGCCGGATGCGCTGCCGGCACGCGACCTGCGCATCCGTGGTCATGCCAGCCAGCTGGACGTCACCGGCTGGGTGCAGCGCGTGGCGACCGGCAGCGGCGGCAATGGCCCGGGGCTGGAGAGCCTCGACGTCAGCACCGATCAGGCCGGCTGGTTTGGCCGTCCATTGGGTCCGCTGAAATTGCGCGCCGCGCCACAGTCCGATGTGCTCAGCGTGGATGTGGATGGCATCGCGATGGCGGGCAACTTCAGCGTGCCGACCCAGGAGCTGGACAAGCGCGGCGTCACCGCGCGATTGCAGCGCCTGTACTGGCCGAAGGATACGAGCACGCCGCCGGCCGCTGGTGCGAACGCCGCAGTGCCGGCCGATCCGGCCAACACCGGCATCAATCCGGCCGCGCTGCCGCCGTTCCATCTGTGGATCGGCGACCTGCGCCTGGGCGACGCGAAACTCGGCGAAGCGCGGCTGGAAACCTGGCCGACCGCGACCGGCATGCATATCGAACAGCTGCGCGCACTGTCCAGCCGCGTGCAGATCAATGCCAGCGGCGACTGGAACGGCAGCGCCAGCAACAGCCACACCCACATGCGCATCAATTTCTCGGCCGAGGATCTCGGCGCGATGATGGGTGCGTTCGGTTATGACGGACTCGTCAATGGCGGCAAGACACATGACCAGCTCGACGCCAGCTGGCCCGGCCCCCCCAGCGCGCTGTCGCTGGCCACGATGGACGGCACCCTCGGCATCAACGTCAGCAATGGCCGCATTCCCGAGGCGACATCACCGGGCGTGGGGCGCCTGCTCGGACTGGTCTCGTTGGCTGAACTGCCGCGCCGGCTCACCCTGGATTTTGGCGACGTGTTCGGCAAGGGGCTGGGGTTCGATTCGATCGCCGGCGACTTCCATCTGTCCAGCGGCAACGCCACCACCGACAACTTGGTAATCGCCGGCCCTGCAGCGAATATCAGCGTCACCGGCCGCACCGGTTTGCGAGCCAAGGATTACGACCAGGAAATGCGGGTAGTGCCGCATGTCGGCAACAGCCTGCCGTTGGTTGGTGCGGTGGTCGGCGGTCCGATCGGTGCAGCGGCCGGCTTCGCCGTGCAGGGTCTGCTCGGCAAGGGTCTGAATCAGGCGGCCAGTGCGCGTTACAAGGTCACCGGCAGCTGGGACAAGCCGGTGATGACCCTGATCGAGAAGCATGGCGCCACAGCGCCCTTGCTCAATCAAGCCACCGGCCTGCCGGCAGCTGCCGGCAGCGTGGCCTTGCCGCCGGCGGGTCTTCTGCCGGCGGCGGCAGGCAGTGTGAAACCACCTGCGCCGGCCAATTCGATCCATCCGTAGCCTGTGTGATTACGCTGGCGGCTCGACAGGCGTCTTGTTGCCGCGAAACGGAAACAGCTGCTGCCTGATGAAACCGTCCGGCATGTAATCGCCGACCACGCCATAGCGTTCCGGAAACTTGTTGCTCGACTTCACCGCGGTGCCGAACAGGTAGTCGAGGAACGCGTAGTGCGCAGCGTAGTTCCTGTCGATCGCCTCGTCGTCGGAGGCGTGGTGCCAGTGGTGAAAATTCGGCGTCACGATCAGGTACTTCAGCGGCCCCCACGGCAGATGCACGTTGGCGTGATTGAACACCGCCTGGAACCCCACGATCAGGATGTAGCCGTTCATCGCCGCTTCGCTGAAGCCGAGGATGTACAGCGGCGCCAGCACGCACACACGGGTGAAGATCAGCTCCAGCATGTGCTGGCGCGAGCCGGCCAGCCAGTCCATCGTCTTCACGCTGTGGTGCACCGCGTGGAAGCGCCACAGGAACGGCACTTCGTGATAGGCACGATGTGTCCAGTACTGCGCCAAATCCGCCACCAGCACGCACAGCAGCAGCTGTGGCAGGAACGGGATGTCGCGCACGGTCTGCTGGAAATAGCTGCTGACCAGCCAGCCGAACAGGTGGTGCAGCAGGAAGTTCACCGTCAACAGCGCAAGGCCCACGATGAAATGGTTCACCGCGAAATGCTTCAGGTCGGTCTGCCATTCCTTGCGGAAGATCGCCTGACCCTTGTACAGCGGGAAAAGTTTTTCGATCACCACGAAGATCAGGGTCGAGCCGAGCAGGTCGAGGATGAACCAGTCCAGCCCGATGTACGGCGTGTGGTCGGGGAAGTTGCCCACCGGCACGCGCGAGCCGCCGAGCGCGACCGCCGCGAACACCAGCAGGAACGCCACCACGTTGAGGTTGCGCTGGCGGTTGAGCATGAGATTGCCCAGCGAGCTGCCACCGGCGACCAGGAGTCCGACCAGTAGCAGCTGGCGGATCACGTCGACCGAATACTTGTGGCGCAGGTCCGGCGTGGTCAGATACTGTGGAAAGTGGAACGCCAGCACCGCCAGCAGGCACAGGAAACCCAACGACAACGCGACAATGCTGGTGATCATCCCGCGGCCCGGTTTCAGCTCACCATCGCCATGCAGCAGCTCGCGGGTCTCCGCGACCGGCGCCTTGACGGCATGGCGCAGGGCTTCGCGTTTGGAGTGCTCGCTCATGCTGATCCTTCACATCAGGCGCCGGCTGGCGTTGTCGCGCATGGTAGCCCAGCGCCCGCGCCGAGGCTTTAAAGCGGCCGGCAGTAGCCCCATGTGGGATAGTTCCTGATCGACCGCAGACGAACAAAGCCCCATGGATTCCCTGATCGCGCTAGCCGAAAGCAAGTTGTTGTCCCCCGGCGGCATCGCCACCGGCGACCTCGACCGCGTATTCACCCAGCTGATGGGCCCGTCGATCGACGCCGCCGACCTGTATTTCCAGCATTCGCGCAGCGAGTCGTGGCTGCTGGAAGAAGGCATCGTCAAGGACGGCAGCCATTCGATCGAGCAGGGTGTCGGCGTGCGCGCGATCAGCGGCGAGAAGACCGGCTTTGCCTATTCCGACGAGATCGTGCTGCCGCAGCTGATGGAAGCGTCGAAAGCCGCGCGCGCGATTGCGCACGACGGCAACGGTGCCGGCCGGCCGCTGGCCTTGAACGGCGCGCGTCAACTGTATCCGGCAATCGATCCGGTCGAGAGCCTGCCGAACCCCGACAAGATCGCGCTGCTGCGCGAAGTCGATGCGTATGCGCGCTCGCGCGATCCGCGCGTCAAGCAGATCATCGTCAGCCTCGCCGCCACCATCGACACCATCCTCATCGCCGCCTCCGACGGCACGCTCGCCGCCGACGTGCGTCCGCTGGTACGGCTCAGCGTGCAGGTGATCGCCGAGCAGAACGGCCGGCGCGAGCAAGGTAACTCCGGCGGCGGCGGTCGCTACGGCTATCGCGAATTGATGGAGAACGGCCGTGCGCTGGCGTTCGCCGACGAAGCGGTGCGTCAGGCGCTGGTGAATCTCGATGCAGTCGATGCGCCCGCCGGCAACATGACCGTCGTGCTCGGCCCCGGCTGGCCCGGCGTGTTGCTGCACGAGGCGATCGGCCACGGCCTCGAAGGCGACTTCAACCGCAAGGGCAGCTCCGCCTTCTCCGGCCGCATCGGCCAGCGCGTCGCCGCGAAGGGCGTCACCATCGTCGACGACGGTACGCTGGTGGGCCGCCGCGGTTCGCTCAGCATCGACGACGAAGGCACGCCGACCGAATGCACCACCCTGATCGAGGATGGCATTCTAAAAGGCTATATGCAGGACAAGCTCAACGCGCGCCTGATGGGCATGGCACCCACCGGCAACGGCCGCCGCGAATCGTTCACCAGCCTGCCGATGCCGCGCATGACCAATACCTACATGCTGGCCGGCTCGCATGATCCGGCCGAGATCATTCGCTCGGTGAAGAAGGGTTTGTATGCGCCGAACTTCGGCGGTGGCCAGGTCGACATCACCAACGGCAAGTTCACGTTCTCGGCCAGTGAGGCGTATCTGATCGAGGACGGCAAGATCACGCGGCCGGTAAAGGGCGCCACGTTGATTGGCTCCGGGCCGGACGTGCTGAATCGCGTGTCGATGATTGGCAATGATCTGGCGCTGGATGAAGGTGTGGGCGTGTGCGGCAAGGATGGGCAGAGTGTGCCCGTTGGTGTCGGGCAGCCGACGCTGAAGATTGATTCGATGACGGTGGGTGGCACCGCGTCGTAAGCCTTCTGCTCCCTCTCCCACGGCTTCGCCGGGGGAGAGGGTTGGGGTGAGGGGTGCTCTTTCGTTTCGGCATCAGAGCGAAGAGCTTTCGTCTGCCTATGGCAGCCGAGTCACTTTTCTCTTGCGTGGCCAAGAGAAAAGTAACCAAAAGAGAAGGCCACCCCGCTTGGCGCTTGCCGGGCATCCATGCCCGGCAAGTCCGTGAGCCGGTGCCGGGCTTTTCGACAGCACATCCTGCCCTGGCGAAAAGGAATCGGTATCGTGCCGATTCCCCTGCGGGCCTGTCGTCCCCAACTCACCGCCGCACAGGGGCCGGTAGAGCAGCGTGCCATCCTGGCCCGCACTCGGTGCGCAACCGCTGCGCGGTTGTGAGAGCTGAAAAGCCGAGACACCAGTTCGCCGAACTAGATTTCTGGTTTCTTCTGCAATGAATACTAGCTATCGGCTAGAAGCGGACTGTCAACATCTAGATTAAATCGTACTAAGAATTGGCGCCGATTTGAATAAATTGTTATGTATCACTTTCGTTTGGTTAGTATGTCAGTACATGACTCTGCGAAGCTCGCGCCTAGTTCAGTCAAGTAGTACGCGTAAACTAGAAAACAATATTTGCCGAACCAAATTTCAGATGATTGGAAGTCGCCAATGAGGTTTAGACCTTTTAGTATCGCGATAGAGCTTTGATCGAAATCGTCATCAATTGGTCCTCGCGGGGAAGTGAAAATAGTGTCTTTTGGATAATGCCCTGGTATGCCTTCTGCAATATCGAAGAAGTATACGACGCTGCCCGCTGTCTCTTCTCTAGCTAAAAATGTGTCATAGATATCATCAAAATTCTCATTTTTCTCTATTTTTTCGAGACCACCTAAGGCGTCGATTGCGTCTCGGATTGCGATAAAGACAAATGCGAGCTTCCAATCTGATTCAACGTCAGCTGGATGCCTGGCGGTGCGACAATGCTTATGGGTTTCTGGCGATGCAATGTGATGAAAGAGGCGGGCTTCATTTCCTGTCAACTCTCTAAGAACTCTGATAAAAAGATTGTGTTCGCTTTTTGGGTTTGTGGATGCCTCAACCAGAAGTCTTGCCCACATCTCTATTAAGGCTTCATCTTGAGGATCTTCAAGTGAGCAGTCTTCCAGAAAGGGGACTAAGAACTTTAGCGACGGCTCTGCGAGCTTCAAGCCTTCATTGTCAGCGATAGCTTTTGCTCTATTTAATGAGCGAAGCAAAGAAATTTGCCTATAGACGCGAATCTTGTCGCCAAGACTCCCAAGCAACTCTGACGCGGGAGAAAGGAGGTCGACGAGAACTTTCGACAATTCCTTTGTCCCCTCGATTTTCACATCAAATGCCATAGCTCCCCCTGTAACACATAACATCTAGTAGGCCCCGGATGCGGGGATATGGAAATGATGGTGCGGGCCTTCAGCTGTCCCGTCAAGCGCGTGGAGTCCCGTGTAACAACAATGGCTTGGCCGATAGTCGGAACATTAGTTGCGGGGTATTTTTTTGAAGTTGCGTATGTCATCGAGTGAGGCGCGTCTTTTTGTCGCCTGCAAAACGCGGCGAACCTTCGGACGAATCGCTGGCTTGGCCCCAACTATCAGTCGTCGCGCTGGCCACGCCTTGCTACGGCTTTTCTGAAAAGTGCGGGCCACGATGGCTCGCTGCTCTACCGGGGCCCCTGTGCGGCGGTGAGGGACGGACGACAGGCCCACAGGGGGATCGGCAGGGATGCCGATCCTTTTTCGTCAGGACAGGAGTCCTGTCGAAAAACCCGGCCGGCCCTCACGGACTTGCCGGGCAGGAAGCCCGGCAAGCGCCAAGCGGGGTGGCCTTTCTCTTTGGTTAGCTTTCTCTTTGGCCACACAAAGAGAAAGTAACTCGGCTGCCGTTGGCAGGCGAAAGCTCTTCGCTCTGATACCAGTGCGCGCAGAAGAGCAGATGCGATTCCTGCCTTCGCAGGAATGACGACTGTGGGGGGATTACCTACATGCGCACATCGCGCAAGGTGCCGCGGATCGCTCAGCCTTCGGCCGAATCATCCGACTTCGCCAAATCCTTCAACAACTGAAAAATCTCCCGATACGCCCGCGGCGGCTTGTTCGGGACTTCCTTCTCGATACGCGCCTGCCGCACCAGCGACCGCAGATGCTGTCGATCGACCTGCGGATGCTCGGCGATCAATTCCGACAACGCACCCTCATCCTCGGCGATCAAACGATCGCGCATCGCTTCGAGGCGATGCATCGCGGCGGTTTCCTGGCGCTGCTTCTCGCGGTTCTCGCCGAGTTCGGCACGCACGGCGGCGAAGTCATCGTCACCGTAGCGGCGCATGACCTTGGCGAGGAAGGCGAGCTGGCGCTTCTTCGCGCCGTGCGAGGTGATGCGGCGGGTGACGTCGATCTCGTGGCGCACGTCGTCGGGCAGCGACAGCTTGGCGAGTCGGCTTGGTTGCAGGTCGACCAGTTGCTGCGCCAGCACCAGCACGGCGAGTGCTTCGCGGCGTTGCTGGGTGCGGCTGGGACCGTACTCTTCTTCGTCGAGTTCGTGCTGGTTGCGGCTGCGGCTCGGGCTCACGGGTTTCAATTCCAGTTGTGGTGCATGGGTCAGCTGTGCGTGTCGTCGTCGCTGGCTGTTTCGGCCTGCTCCAGCGCGAAGCGGGCGATCGGTTCGCCATCCAGCTCGATGGTTTCGCAGAACATCGCGGCCGGACGCACCCACAGCCCATGTTCGCCGTAGAGCGCCTGGTAGACCACCAGCGGCTCCAGCGTTTCGCTGTGATGCGCGGTGCCCAGCACGCGGTAGCGCTGACCCTTGTAGTGACGATAGATGCCGGCGGTGGGTTGCATGGCGTTCTCCGCAGCTCTTTTCATTTCGTCGCCGTGACCCCATTTCGGAGATCCAGCGGTCGCGAACCGCTTATTCTACCCGTCTAACCTCCAGGAAAGCCCAACGTGAGCGAAGTTGCCACCAGCCAGGACCGCAGCCTGCATGAACTTGACCGGTTGGCCCAGCTCGCCGAGGACGTGATCCGCCGCGCCCGCGCCGCCGGTGCCAGCCAGGCCGAGGTGGCCGCCAGCATCGACACCGGGCTGAGCGTGAACGTGCGGCTGGGCGAGGTGGAGACGGTCGAGCACACGCGCGACCGCGGCTTCGGGCTCACCGTGTACTTCGGCCAGCGCAAGGGCTCGGCCAGCACTGCCGACCTGCATCCGGATTCGATCCAGGCCACGCTGGACCAGGCCTGCGCGATCGCGCGTTTCACCGAGGCCGATCCGGCCGCAGGCCTGGCCGATGCTGCGCGCATGGCCACGTCGTTTCCCGATCTGGACCTGTGGCATCCGTGGGATATCGACACCACGCGTGCGATCGAGCTGGGCATCGAGATCGAGGATGCCGGCCGTGCGCATGCCGGCATCAGCAATTCCGACGGCGCCAGCGTGCAGGCCGGGCAGGGCGTGTCGGTGTATGCGAACTCGCACGGTTTCGTCGGGCGTGAGCGCGGCACGCGGCATTCGCTGTCGCTGGCATTGATCGCCGGCGACGAAGACGGCATGCAGCGCGATTACTGGTACGACAGCGTGCGCGCGGCCGGTGATTTCATGAGTGCGAAGGCACTGGGCGACAAGGCCGCCGAACGCACGCTGGCGCGGATGGGCGCACGCAGCCTGTCGACGCGGCAATGCCCGGTGCTGTTTGTGCCGGAACTGGCGCGTGGACTGGTCGGCCATCTGCTCGGCGCAATCAGCGGTGGCGCGCTGTATCGCCAGGCCAGCTTCCTGCTCGATCACGTCGGCAAGTCGGTGATGCCGTCGTGGCTCAATATCAACGAGCGGCCACAGCTGTTGCGTGGCCAGGGTTCGGGCAGTTTCGATGCCGAAGGCGTGGCGACCCGCGACAGTGCGTTGATCGAAGGCGGCGTGCTGGCGCGCTACGTGCTGGGCAGCTACTCGGCGCGCAAGCTCGGGCTGGAATCGACCGGCAATGCCGGCGGCATCCACAACCTGATCGTCGAGCCGGGCAGTGCGGATCACGCGCTGGACGACTTCGCTGGCCTGCTGAAGCGCATGGGCACCGGCCTGCTGGTGACCGAGGTGATGGGGCAGGGCGTGTCCACCGTCACCGGCGACTATTCGCGCGGTGCATCCGGCTTCTGGGTCGAGCACGGCCAGATCGCGTATCCGGTGGAAGGGATCACCATCGCGGCGAATCTGCGCGAAATGTTCGCCGGCATCGTCGCGGTAGGCACCGATGTCGACCCGCGTTCGCACATCCTCAGCGGCTCGATCCTGTTGGAGCGGATGACGGTGGCCGGCGAGTAGCCAGCCGCAGGGTTTTCATAGGTCGCAAGTTCACTCGGCAAAGTGGATCTAGGCTTGCTAGCATCCACGCAACCGGCGTGGCCGGCCAGCTGTCCATAGACCAGCTGTCGACGCAAGTTCCGACTGCAAGGAGATACGCATGAGCGTTCCACCCGAGTCTGTCACTCCGCCTTCGCCGAACGAACCGGTAATCGTGGGCCCATCCGCCGAGGAGCGTCAGTGGGCGATGTTTGCGCACTTGTCGGCGATCCTTGGTGGCCTCCTCACCGGCGCATTCGGCGGCGGCTGGGGCTGCTTCATCGGCCCGTTGATCATCTGGCTGGTGAAGAAAGACACCATGCCGTTTGTCGATGACCAGGGCAAGGAGGCGCTGAACTTCAACATCACGGTGGCGATCGCGTTTGTGGTGCTGTTGCTGCTGTCGATCATGACGTTCGGCATCGGCCTGATCATCGCGATTCCGTTGTGGGTCATCATCGGCGTCGCGTGGCTGGTGTTCACGATCATTGCCGCGATCAAGGCGAACGAAGGGGTGCGTTACCGCTACCCGTTCACGCTGCGCTTGATCAAGTAAGCCGCACATGTCGTAAACAAAAAAGGCAGCCGCAGGGCTGCCTTTTTTGTTGGGCGCGAAGAAGATTTCAGTGCCGTCTCTTGGCGGAGTAATGCGCCAGTTCCCGCAGCAGGGCACCGCGTTCGCCCAGCGGTGCGATCGCGGCAAGCGCGCTATCGGTCAGCTCCGCCAGCCGTGCGCGCGAGGCGTCGAGGCCGATGATCGAGGGGAAGGTGGGTTTGTCGGCGGCGGCATCCTTGCCGGCGGTCTTGCCGATCACCGCCGATTCGCCTTCCACGTCGAGGATGTCGTCGCGCACCTGGAACGCCAGGCCGACGGCATGGGCGTAACGGTCGAGTGCGTCCAGCGTGTCGGTATCGGCGCCGGCGATCAGCGCGCCGAGTTGCACCGAGGCGCGGATCAGCGCGCCGGTCTTGCAGGCGTGCATATGTTCCAGCTCGGCGAGTGCCAGCGGATGGCCGACCGCGGCGAGGTCCAGCGCCTGGCCGCCGGCCATGCCTTCGGCGCCGCAGGCGCGGCCGAGTGCGCGCAGCATCGCCATGCCGGTATTCGCGTCTATTCGTTGGGTGGAATCATCGGCCAGCAGCTCGAACGCCAGTGCCTGCAGCGCGTCGCCGGCGAGGATCGCCATCGCCTCGCCGAACACGATGTGGCAGGTCGGACGGCCGCGGCGGAGTGCGTCGTCATCCATCGCCGGCAGGTCGTCGTGCACCAGCGAGTAGGCGTGGATCAGCTCCACCGCGCAGGCCGCCGCATCGAGCTGTGGGCCGTCTTCGCCGAGCGCATGCGCGGTGGCGTACACCAGCAGCGGACGCAGCCGCTTGCCGCCGCCAAGCACGGCGTAGCGCATCGCGCGATGCAGGTCGGCAGGGGATTGCCCGGCGGGCGGCAGACTGCGATCAAGTGCCTGTTCGGCACGGACGATCAGCGCTTGCAGGGCGGGGCCAAGCTCAAAGTTCGGGTTCAAACGGTTCGGCGCTTTCAGGGGCATCGGGGTCGAGCAGCAGGCGCACGCGCAGTTCGGCTTGTTGCAGCGACTGCTGGCAATGACGGAACAGGCCGATGCCGCGCTCGAACGAGGCCAGCGATTCGTCCAGGCTCAGCTCGCCGCCTTCCATCTTCGCGACCAGCTGCTCCAGCTCATCCAGGGAATGCTCGAAGTCGACGGCGGGCGGGGTTTTGACAGATGCTGGAGTGGTCTTGGCCATGGCCCGCAACGCTAACGCAGCGGCCGTCCGGAATCAATCTGCGCGAGGCCTGGAAGGCCGTTTGCGTGACCGGATCAGCGTGCCGGCTGCCACTGTGGTCGTGCACCGGCCTGCTGAAAAATCGCCGCCCCGCGTGCGCTGATCCAGCGATCGGCCACCGCGACCAGTTCGTCGTCGGCATACAGCAGCGGACAGGCCGCGCGTTGCCACGGCGGCATCAGCCCTTGCTGGAACAGGTCGCGCAGTTCGCGGGTATGCGCATCGCCGGCGGGCTTGATGCGTTCGCCGCCGCGGCGCAGGCGAACGTTCAGCGGTTCGGCGAGACGGGCGCTGGGATCGGTCAGCGACAACTGGCCACCACCGGGCAACGCCAGCGGTTCGCCGTGCCAGGAGGATGTCCAGTCGATGTCGATGACTATCTCGGGTGGCAGCGCCCACAGCCGACCCTTCCAGATATGCAGTTCGGCACCGGTCCAGCGGATGCACGGCAACTGGCCGGCACGCGCGCCGCACTGGCGTTCGATCTGCCGTCGCTGCGCGGTGGTGGGTGCCGGCAGGCGGCGCGCATGCAGCCAGTGGTCGAGCAGCGGTTCGCGTAATGCGGGGTTCAGCGCCAGCCAGCCGGCGGCATGCAGACTGCCGTTGGCCGGATCGTGCAGCGCATCGAACGCAGCCAGCCATTGCACCTGCAGCGCATCGGCGGCGGCGCGGCTGAGCACGGCGCTGTGCAGGATCGAATCCACCGCCTGCGGCCAGTGCTGCATCAGCCGTGGCAGGATTTCACGGCGCAGCTGATTGCGCGCCAGGCGGGTGTCGCTGTTGGAGGGGTCGTCGATGCAGTCCAGCTGGCGCGCATCGACGTAATCACGCAATTGCCGCCGCGACAGCGCCAGCAAGGGCCGCCATAGCTGGCCGCGACCGAACGGACGCAGCGCACGCATGCCGCCCAGCCCTTCCGGCCCGGCGCCGCGCAACAGCTTCAGCAGCACGGTCTCGGCCTGATCGTCACGGTGATGGCCGAGCAGCACCCACTCGCCGTCACGCAGCTGCGTCGCGAGCGCGTCGTAGCGCGCGCGCCGTGCGGCGGCTTCCAGTCCTTCGCCCTTGCTGCTGTCGACCTGTACGCGCAGCACTTCGCATGGCAACGCCAGCGTGGCGCAGAAGCGCTGGCAATGTTCGGCCCAGGCGGCGCTGTCGGCATGCAGGCCATGGTCGACATGCAGCGCGCGCAGGCCGCGTGCACGCGCCTCGGGCAGTTGCGCCAGCGCATGCAGCAATGCGGTGGAATCCGGGCCGCCGCTGAACGCTACGCACAGTGGCCCAGATGGCGTGGCCGCCAGTGCGTCGCTCAAATGCTGGTGCAGCGGATTGCTCACTTCTTGGCAGTGCGGGGCCGCACGTAGAGATGCTTGCCGTTGCCGATCAGGCGCTCTTCGGTGTCGAACAGGCCAATGCCCTTGATCAGTCCGCTGAGCTTGGCGTAACCGTAGTTGCGCGAGTCGAAGTCGGGCGATTGCTTGCTGATGATCTGGCCGATCCGGGCAAGTTGCGCCCATCCGGTATCGTCGTCCGAGGTGGCTTCGATGGCATTGCGCAGCAGATTCACCAGACGGGTATCGCCGCGAAGTTCCTTCGGCGAACGCGGTTTCGGTGCAGTGGCCGTTTCGGTCTCGGTGGTGCCGGCGAGCACTTCGGTATAGATGAACTTGTCGCAGGCGGTGCGGAACGGTTCGGGTGTCTTCTTCTCGCCGAAGCCGTAGACGATGCGTCCAGACTCACGGATGCGCGAGGCGAGCCGGGTGAAGTCGCTGTCGCTGGAGACGATGCAGAACCCGTCGAAACGCTCGGCATACAGCAGGTCCATCGCGTCGATGATCATCGCCGAGTCGGTGGCGTTCTTGCCGACGGTGTAACGGAACTGCTGGATCGGCTGGATCGAATGGCGCAGCAGCACTTCCTTCCAGCCGTTGAGATCGGGCTTGGTCCAGTCGCCGTAGATGCGCTTGACGTGCGCGGTGCCGTACTTGGCGATTTCCGCGAGCAGGCCCTCGACGATCGCCGGTCGCGCGTTGTCGGCGTCGATCAGGACGGCGAGCTTGGTGGTGTCGTGGGCCATAGCGAGTTCCGGTTGCAAGGGCTGGCATGAATGGTAGCGCCTTGCCGGCTTTGTCGATGCACGCGCGCGAATGGCTGACTCATGTCCACCAAAGCGAAGCCCCGGTATTGGGGCCGGGGCTTGTCGCTGGATCGCCGGGCTTCAGTGAATGTCGAAGCCGAAAGGTGGCGTGATGCCGGTGAAATCGCCAATTACCTTGGCGTCATAGGGTCCGTTGAGCTGGTTGAAACCGGCGCCTGGCGCGTTCAACGCACCCTGCTGGAACACGATCTTGCCTTTGGGCGTGATCTCGATGACGCGCTGGTTGAACTGGTCGCTGATCAGCGTATCGCCATTGCGCAACCGCAACGCCCGCGTTGGCAACGGTGCAGGGTTGCTGCCCGGATCGGTGTCGGTGAAATACTGCCAGACAATGTGGTCGTTACCGTCGACTTCGACGATGCGGTTGTTGTTGGAGTCGGTGATCAGCGTGTCGCCGTTGTCCAGCCGACTGGCGAAGGCGGCACCGCTCACGGTACCCATGGCGGTGAATTGCCTGACGATCTGCAGGTCGGACCTGATCTCGATGACCCGGTTGTTGTTTTCGTCCGCGATCAGGATGTGGCCGTTTTTCAGCACTTCCGCACTGTTCGGATTGCTGAGCTGGTTCGGGCCGTTGCCGACTACGCCCGTCGTGCCGTATTGCCAGACGATCTTGTGTCCCAGGTTGACCAGAATGACGCGTTGGTTGCCCTGGTCGGTGATCAGCACATGCGCGCCCGGATGATGCGGAAAGCTGGTCAGGAACAGGGAATGCACCGGGGTATTCAGTTCGTCCGGACCCGACCCCGTGACACCTCCCTTGCCATACTGCCAAATGATGTCGCCGCTGTGGTCGACGATAAGCACGCGGTTGTCGGGGCAGCCGTTGACCGGGTCAGCGCATCCCGGCAGTGCTGGATTGCTGGGAGGGATGCCGGTACCCGAGATCAAGGTGAAAGCACCGAAGCGTTCGGCGTCGTTCACGCCCACGATGCTCTTGGGTCCGGGCAGGTCGGAACCGTTGCCGAAATGCCAAAGCACGCGATGGGTGTCGCGATCGATTTCGATGACGCGGTTGTTGAACTGGTCGGCAATGAGGATGTTGCCGTGTGCCTCTTCACTGGCGAAGGTGGCAGGGGAGAACGAAATGCCGGCGATCGCAGTGGCAATGGCAAGCGCGATCAACAGGCGTCTCGGCATCGTCGCTCGTGGCGAAAAGTAGGTCATGGGTAAGCCCTCCACTCGGGTCAAGCCGTGACAAGCAGGCCCAAAGGCTCCCCTTGGCGATCCCGTGCGGATGGCATGCCCGACATAGCGCATGCCTGACTCAGATCTTTCGCGCGTTCGCCATGCCCTCGGGAGTCACCGTTGTTGCGCAACGGGATGGCGAACGTCTAGACCGGACGCTGTAAGCAGCAGTGTGTTTCAGGTTAAAACCGTGCTATCGAATCACGCTGATATCCAAGGGTTCATCTTGGATATATGCCCAGCCGAACGGGAGTTCGCATGCCGCAGACGGCTCCGGTTTATTCCTGGTAGGCACCGTAGCTGCGCAGGCGCTTGTAGCGCTGTTCGAGCAGGTCGGGCAGCGGCATCGCCTCCAGCTCGTCGAGCTGGTTCAGCAGCACCGCCTTCAGGCGGATGGCCATCGAACGCGGATTGCGGTGGGCGCCGCCGAGCGGCTCGCGCACCAGCTTGTCGATCAGGCCCAGTTCGAGCAGGCGTGGAGCGGTCATGCCGAGTGCTTCGGCCGCATCCTTCACTTTGTCCGGGCTCTTCCACAGGATCGAAGCGCAACCTTCCGGCGAGATCACCGAATAGGTCGAGTACTGCAGCATCAGGGTGCGGTCGCCGACGCCGATCGCCAGCGCGCCGCCGGAGCCGCCTTCGCCGATCACGGTGCAGATGATCGGCACCTTCAGTTCGGCCATTTCCAGCAGGTTGCGGGCGATCGCCTCGCTCTGGCCGCGCTCCTCGGCGCCGACGCCAGGATAGGCTCCGGGGGTGTCGATCAGGGTCAGCAGCGGCAGGCCGAAGCGCTCGGCCATCTTCATCAGGCGCAGCGCCTTGCGGTAACCCTCGGGGCGCGGCATGCCGAAGTTGCGGCGCACCTTGTCCTTGGTGTTGCGGCCCTTCTGGTGGCCGATGATCATCACCGCCCGGCCGTTGATGCGGCCGAGGCCACCGACGATGGCGGCGTCTTCGGCATACATGCGGTCGCCGGCCAGCTCGTGGAATTCCTCGCAGATCACGCCGATGTAGTCGAGCGTGTACGGCCGCGCCGGATGGCGCGACAGCTGGGTGGTCTGCCAGGAGTTGAGGTTGCGGAAGATGTCGGCAGTCTTGATCTTCAGCTTTTCGCGCAGACGGCCGACTTCCTCGTCGATATTGAACGCTTGGCCGCTGCTGGCGTGGCGAAGCTCTTCGATCTTCGCGTCCAGTTCGGCGATCGGTTGTTCGAAATCGAGGAAGTTGGGGTTCATTCGTTGCATTTCATGGCACAGAAGCGGCCCAGTATACCGTTCCGCAGGAAAAGACGAGAACGCCGCCGTATGGCTGTGACGGGTTCGACGGATGCCTGCCGCGTACCGGCTGATTGCGCTATCGTCCGCCCCATCCAGCACTGTACCAACCGGGTCCGACCATGCCGATCAAACCGCCCATCGACAACGCCAAGCTCGACCGTATCGTGGCCGAGGCGCGGCGCAACGCCGAGCAGCGTGAACTGGGTTACCGCGAGCGAGCGCTGAAGATGTATCCGTGGATCTGCGGTCGCTGCGCACGCGAGTTCACCCGCGCGAACCTGCAGGAACTGACCGTGCACCATCGCAACCACGACCATGATTTCAACCCGCCGGATGGCAGCAACTGGGAGTTGCTGTGCGTGTATTGCCACGACAACGAGCACTCGCGGCATATCGACCACGTGCGCGGCGGCGTGATGGAAGTCGAGGAGGCTCCGCCGGCTACCGGCAATCCGTTCGCGGATCTGAAGGCGATGCTGGAGCGGAGCAAGAAGTAAGCTCCGGCGAATCGCCGTCTGTTCAGTCTTGCTGCTTGACGATGCGCAACCGGGTTGCCTGCACGCCGGGCAGCGCGCGCACGGCGCGCAGCAGGTCGGGGATAGCGTCCACGCGCCATGCTTCGCCCAGCTCGATGTCGGCCTGGGCGTTGCGGTTGCGGTAGCCGTGCAGCATCACACTGGCGCGGCCGCCGCGGTAACCGGCCAGCACATGTTGCAGCTGGCCGATGAAGTCGGGGCCGACGCCGTTCAATTTCAGCTGAAGTAGTCGTGCATGCTTGCGGCAGGCGTCGGCCAACGAGATGGCGCTGCGCGCGCGCAGCTGGAAGCCGCCGCCGGAGAAGTCGTCGATGCGCAGGCCGCCGTCGACGATCAGCATCTGGTCGCGGGTGAGCAGCGGCGCGACCTGTTGGTACAGCTCGCCGAAGAAGCTCACCTCGATGATGCCGCTGCCGTCTTCCAGTCGCACGAACGCATCGCTGTCGCCGCGTTTGCGCACGGCGGTGACCATGCCGGCGACAGTCCACGGCGTGTCGGGGCCGCGACGGAAGCGGTTGTTGTCGCCGTCGTCGTTCTTGCGCGGCTTCGGCGGCTGGTAGCGGTCGGCGATCTCGCCCAGCGGGCAGGTGGACAGCTGGGCCAGTTCGTCCTTCCACGGGTCGGTCGGATGGCCGGACAGGTAATGCCCGAGCGTGTCGCGCTCGCCCTGCAGCTTCTGCTCCAGCGGCCATTCGGGCACGGTCGGCAGGTTGATATGCACCACCGGTGTCAGGGCCCCCATCGCGGCGCCGAACATGTCGTTCTGGCCTGACTGCTTGTCGCGCAGATGCTGTTCGGCGGCCTTGATCGCGTCGGGCAGCTGCAGCATCAGGCTGGCGCGGTTCGGCGCCAGCGCATCCAGCGCACCGGACAGGATCAGCGCTTCCAGCACGCGGCGATTGAGCTTGGTCGGGTCGACCCGGCGGCAGAAGTCGGCCAGGTCGGTGTAGCGGCCATGGCTGCGTTCGGCGGCGATCGCCTCGCACGCACCCTGGCCGACACCCTTGATCGCACCGAGTCCGTACTGAATCACTTTAGGCTCGACTGCGACGAACATGTACTCGGACGCGTTGACGTCCGGCGGCTGCACGGTGATGCCGAGCGCGCGCGATTCGTCGAGGAAGGTCACCGCCTTGTCGGTGTTGTCCATGTCCGACGAGATCGTCGCGGCCATGAACTCGGCCGGGCAGTGCGCCTTCAGCCACGCAGTCTGGTACGACACCAGCGCATAGGCGGCGGCGTGCGACTTGTTGAAGCCGTAGCCGGCGAATTTTTCCATCAGGTCGAAGATGGTGTCTGCCTTGTCGCCGGCCAGGCCATCCTTCGCGGCGCCCTCGCGGAACTTGGCGCGTTCCTTCGCCATCTTCTCGACGTCTTTCTTGCCCATCGCGCGGCGCAGCAGGTCGGCGCCGCCGAGCGAGTAGCCGCCCACGATCTGCGCCATCTGCATCACCTGCTCCTGATAGACCATGATGCCGTAGGTCTCTTGCAGGATCGGCTCGACGCGCGGATCGGGATACTCCACCTCTTCGCGACCGTGCTTGCGCGCGATGAAGCTGGGAATCAGGTCCATCGGGCCGGGACGGTACAGCGCCACCAGCGCGATGATGTCCTCGAAGCGGTCGGGCTTGGCGTCCTTCAGCATGCGCTGCATGCCGGAGGACTCGAGCTGGAACACGGCGACGGTCTGCGCTTTTTTCAGCAGCTCGTACGGCTTCGGATCGTCCAGCGGCAGCTGCGAAATATCCAGCGGCGCTTCGCCGCTTTTCGCGCGCCGCACGTTGATCGCCTTCACCGCCCAGTCGATGATGGTCAGCGTGCGCAGGCCGAGGAAGTCGAACTTCACCAGGCCGACCGCCTCCACGTCGTCCTTGTCGTACTGGGTCACCACGCCGCCGCCGCCGGCTTCGCAGTACAGCGGCGCGAAGTCGGTCAGCGGCGTCGGCGCGATCACCACGCCGCCGGCGTGCTTGCCGGCGTTGCGGGTGAGGTTTTCCAGACTCAGCGCCAGGTCGATCAGCGCGTGGGCGTCTTCATCCTGCTCATACGCTTCGCAGAATTCCTTGACGACGCGGTCAGTCTCTTTCTTCGACTTCTCCGAGCGGCCGAGCGCATCGGACAAGGTGAGATCGAGCGGCCGCGGCGGCACCATCTTGGCCAGCCGGTCGACCTGGCCGTACGGCATGCTCAGCACGCGGCCGGAGTCGCGCAGCACGGCCTTGGCCGCCATCGAACCGTAGGTAATGATCTGGCTGACGCGGTCGCGGCCGTACTTGCGCGACACGTAGTCGATCACCTCGTCGCGGCGATCCATGCAGAAGTCGATGTCGAAGTCGGGCATCGACACGCGTTCGGGATTGAGGAATCGCTCGAACAGCAGGTTGAACTGTAGCGGATCCAGATCGGTGATCTTCAACGCCCAGGCGACCAGCGAGCCTGCACCGGAACCACGGCCGGGGCCGACCGGAATGCCGTTGTCCTTGCCCCAGCGGATGAAGTCCGAGACGATCAGGAAGTAGCCGGGAAAGCCCATCTTGATGATGACGTCCAGCTCGCGTTCCAGCCGCGCCTCGTAGTCGGCCAGCGTATAACCGGCGGCGAGCGGCGCCAGCGCAAGGCGCTCCCGCAGGCCCTGCCGCGACAGTTCGCGGATGTGGCTGTCGAGGTCGTAGCCGGCGGGTACCGGGAAGTCGGGCAGGTAGTACTTGCCGAACTCCAGTTCCAGGTTGCAGCGCCGGGCCAGCTCGACCGTGTTTTCCAGCGCTTCGGGAAGGTCGGCGAACAGCGCAGCCATTTCGTCGGGCGTCTTCAGGTATTGCTGGTCGCTGTAGTCGCGCGGACGTTTCGGATCGGCCAGCACGCGGCCCTGGTTGATGCACACGCGCGCCTCGTGCGCGGCGAAGTCGTCCTGTTTCAAGAAGCGCACGTCGTTGCTGGCGAGCACCGGCAGGCCGAGTTCGGCGGCGAGTGCCAGCACGACGGCATTCCAGTTCTCCTCGCCGTCGCGGCCGCAGCGGGTCAGCTCCAGATACAGCCGTTCGGGGAACAGCCGGGTCAACGATCGCAGCTTCGCCAGCGCGGCCTCGATGCCCTGGTTCACCGCGATGCGGCCGACTTCGCTGTCGCGCCCCAGCAGGGCGATCAGGCCCTTGCTTGCGTCGGCAGTCAGCCAGCCGGCTTCAACCAGGGCGCGGCCACCGTGCTGTCCTTCCTGCCATGCGCGCGACACCAGCCGCGACAGGTTGAGATAGCCCGCGCGGTTCTGGCATAGCAGGGTGAGCCGCCATGGGCGCGGGTCATCCGGTGCACTGATCCACAGGTCGCAACCACCGATCGGCTTGATGCCGGCCGCGTTGCACGCCTTGTAGAACTTCACCAGCGCGAACATGTTGCATTCGTCGGTCAGCGCCACCGCCGCGATGCCATCGCGCACGCAGGCGGCGACCAGCGCCTTGATGCGGATGGTCGAGTCGACCAGCGAGTATTCGCTGTGCAGGTGCAGGTGGGTATAGCGGACGGTCATGCGGATTTGCGCGGTGAGTCCATGCAGGCTAACCGGCGCTCCGCCCAGCGGCAAGATTGACTTCCTGCGGGTTTGCGCGAAGCGTGGCGGCGCCTCACCGGCCGCGAACCATCAGTTCGCGGCGACGGCGGCCGAAGGCAGTGGAGGTTCGCTGAGCAGGGTATTGATCTCGGCCACCAGGCTGTCCAGCATGTCCTCGCCGTAGCCGACATGGACGTGCGCGACGGTGCCGTCCCGATGCAGCATCACCATCACCGGGATGCCTTCGTCGGTGCCGTAGGGTTTGCCGATGGTGCCGTCGCGATCCCATGTCATCAGCAGTCCGGGCAGGTGCGGTCGGAGCGCGCGAACGGTGTTGACGAAGGTACGTCGATCCTCCTTGTCGTTGACCGTGACCACCTGCAATGGCAGACCGCGTTCGCTGGCCAGCTTCTGCAAGTTGGCCAGCACCGGCATTTCTTTCATGCAGTAGCCGCACCATGTAGCCCAGAAGCTGATGACAACGACTTTGCCGTGCAGGGAGGAGACGCTTATGGCCTGTCCGTCCTGGGTCGAGCCGAGAGCATCCGGTGGCGTCTCGCCGGGGTTCACTGCTGCGCTCGCAGCAAGGCACAGCAGCAGTCCGATCAGAGCGGCCACGATCTTGCGCATGTCAGTCATCCCCCGGTTGGTATGGCCAGCGTAGCAACAGGGGCCGGACGGCGAAAGCCGTGTCGGGGGTATCGGGTGCGGTCAGCGGATATGAAAGCGTTCGCTCTCGTCGACAGGGATGACGTAGTGGTCGAGGCTTTTCACCAGCAACGGCTGAAGGTTGTAGTCGGCGTGGGTCAGGTTGTCATCGCCGACTTCGTCCGGCGTCATGGTGGCTGTTGCGGGCGGCATGGCTGCCGATATCGGTGGCTTGGATGAGAGTGTGTTTGGAAACATCATGGTACGGCTCCTGCGGTCGATGAGTGCGCCAATGAGGGCGCTAATGACAGCTGGTCGGCAGATCTTCGGGGGACAGGCCGGTGTTGCTGGCGCGTCCGTGCAGGTGGGGATTCCTGTAGGGAATGATGCGTGTACGCGGGAAAAAGTTGCATAGACTAATGGGCTATACAGACCGATCTCATTCGCGGCGCGATCACGCTGTTTGTCTGCGTCGGGTTTCCTGATTGCTGATCAGAACAATCTCGCCTGATCCAGCAGCACACGCACCGGCGCAAAGCTGCGGCGATGCTGCATGCACGGCCCGAGCTGCTGCAATGCGCTCAGGTGCGATGGGGTCGGATAGCCTTTGTGGAGGGCAAAGCCGTAGCCGGGATGAACGGCATCGAGCGCCACCATCAGTCGATCCCGGCTGACCTTGGCCAGGATCGAGGCGGCGCTAATCGCCGGCTCCAGCGCATCGCCGCCGACGATCGCGCGGCCGCGGCAGGGCAGATCCTTAGGCAGCTTGTTGCCATCGATCAGTGCTTCATGTGCAGCCGGTGCAAGGCCAGCCACCGCGCGGCTCATGCCGGCCATGGTGGCCTGGAAGATGTTCAGACGATCGATCTCGTCCGGTTCGATTAACACGATGCAATACGCCAGCGCGCGCTCGATGATCTGCGGATACAGCGCCTCGCGCTTCGCTTCGCTGAGTTTCTTGGAATCGTTGAGGCCGGCGATCGGGCGATCCGGATCGAGGATCACGGCGGCTACCGCCAGGGGGCCGGCCAACGGGCCGCGCCCAGCCTCGTCCACGCCGGCAACGAAAATGCTTTTTGCGATCACTTCCTCTCCCATGCGTGGAGAGGATTGAAGTGAGGTGGCGGTGCTCGCGGAAAACTTACCCGCCGGCATGTTTTGCGTCGATCAATTCGGCGATGGCCGCGGCCGCGCGATCTCCCGCGTGACCTTCCAGGCCGCCGCGCAACGCCTGATGCAGCTGCTCAAACGCGGCGACGATCGCGCCGCGTCGCTCACTGTCGCGGAACAGCGCGAGTGTGGCGGTGGCCAGGTTTCCGGCGGTGCAGTCGTCCTGCATCAGTTCGGGCACCAGCAGGTCGCCGTCGAGACCACTCGCACGCGCCAGGATATTGGGCAGCGCATAGACATCGGTCTTCAACATTTTCATGGCGCGGGCGATGCGGTAGCTCAGCGGTGCGACACGATAGCCGACGACCATGGGTCGCTTGGCCAGCATCGCCTCCAGCGTGGCCGTGCCGGATGCCAGCAGCACCACATCGGCAGCCAGCATGGCCTCATGCGCATGGCCGTCCAGCAGCAGGGGCGCCGCTTCATCGCGCGGTCCGTTGCCCAGCAGTTCCTTGAGTCTGGCGTGCACTTGCGGATTGGCCGCCGGAATCACGATGCGCAAGCCCGGCAACGCGGCGGCGACTTGGTTGGCGGCGTCGATGAAAATCTGGCCGAGTCGCGCCACTTCGGACGGCCGACTGCCGGGCAATACGGCCAGCACGGGCGCCTGCTGCGGCAGCTGCAGAAAATCGCGTGCGCCGACGCGGTCGGACACCAGCGCGAAACGATCGGCCAGCGGGTGGCCGACGAAGCGGGCGTCGATGCTATGTTTCGCGTAGATCGGCGGCTCCATCGGAAACAGGCAGAGTACGCGATGGGCGCTACGGCCGATCTTCTCAGCGCGTTTTTCGCGCCAGGCCCATACCGACGGACTGACGTAATGCACGGTCAGCAGGCCTGCCTGTTTCAGCCGCTGCTCCACGCCGAGATTGAAATCGGGCGCGTCGATGCCGATCACCACGGCGGGCTTCGCCTGCAGCAGACGCGCAACGAGTGCCTTGCGCAAGCGCAGCAGTCGGGGCAGGTGGCTGATCACTTCGCTGAAGCCGAACAGCGAAAGCTCGCGGATGTCATACCAGGATTCGAAGCCCTGCGCCTGCATGCGTGCACCGCCAATGCCGACGAATTGCGCCTGCGGATAACGCTGGCGCAGGGCGGTGATCAAGTCGGCGCCGAGCTGGTCGCCGGAATCTTCGCCGGCGAGGATGGCAATGAGGGGGGTGCCGGGGACGTCAGTATTTTGCATGTCGCCTCCTGCGGAAGACCAAAGCAAGAACGCGCGTTTGATTTCGCGATAAGCGCGATGCGCTTGTCGCGGCGCTTATCGGGCTAGAGCGCGCTCGCTGTGATCGAGAAACTCGAGCATGGCGCGCACGTCGTCGCTCTGCTGCGCCTGCTCGACCAGTTTCTCGCGTGCCTCGGGCAGCGACAGGCCCGCCATGTACAAGGTGCGGTAGGCACGCTTGATCGCGGCGATGCGGGTGGCGTCGAAGCCGCGGCGCTTCAGGCCTTCGCTGTTGATGCCGCGCGGGCGGCCCTGCTGCTCGTTCGCCATCATCACGAACGGCGGCACGTCATGGCCGACCAGGCAGCCCATGCCGATGAAGGCGTGCGCGCCAACCTTGCAGAACTGATGCACACCGGAATAGCCGGAGAGGATCGACCAGTCACCGATCGTCACGTGCCCGGCCAGCGCCGCATAGTTGGAGAACACCACGTTGTTGCCGATCTGGCAGTCATGCGCCACGTGCACGTAGGCAAGCACCCAGTTGTCATTGCCGATGCGGGTCACGCCGCCGCCATCGCCGGTGCCGCGGTTGATGGTGGCGAATTCGCGGATCAGGTTGCGGTCGCCGATGACCAGTTCGGTACGCTCGCCGGCAAATTTCTTGTCCTGCGGCGCGCCGCCCAGCGAGGCGAACTGAGTGATGCGGTTGTCGCGGCCGATCCTGGTCGGTCCCTCGATCACCACATGCGGGCCGATCACCGTACCGTCGCCGATTTCCACGTCGGCACCGATCACGCTGTAGGCGCCGATGCTGACGTTGGCGCCGATGACGGCGGAAGGATCGATCAGCGCGGTGGGGTGAATCATTTTTCCGCCCTCGCGGCGCACATCAGTTCGCAGCTGGCCACTTCCTTGCCGTCGACCAGGGTTCGCGCCACGAACAGGCCCATGCCACGCACGAGGCGCTTCTGGGTGACCTCCAGACGCAACTGGTCACCGGGAACTACCGGCGCGCTGAAACGTGCATTGTCGATCTTCACCAAATAGAACAGCGGGCTGCCGTTGTCGCCATTGAGGCGGCGGCTGATCTGGGTCAGCAGTCCGGCAGTCTGCGCCATCGCCTCGACGATCAGCACGCCGGGCATCACCGGGTGGCTGGGGAAGTGACCCTGGAAGAACGGCTCGTTGATGGTCGCGTTCTTGATCGCGACCACGCTGACATTGGGCACGATCTCGATCACCCGATCCACCAGCAGGAACGGGTAGCGATGCGGCAGCAGTTGCTGGATCTGCTCGACGTTGATCGGCAACGTCAGGGGCGTGATTTTCTCACTCATTGTTGCGGTCCTTCTCCAGCGTCGCCAACCGGCGCGCGTACTCGTCCAGATGTTTGAAGCGTGCCGCGTTCTTGCGCCATTGGCGGTTGTCCTGCAGCGGCACGCCAGATGAATATTCGCCTGGCTCGCGGATCGAATGCGTGACCAGGCTCTTGGCGGTAATGGTAACCCGGTCGGCCAGTTCTAGATGGCCCAGCACGCCGGCATTGCCGCCGATCATGCAGTAACGGCCGATTTTCGCGCTGCCGGCGACTGCGGCGCAGCCGGCCATCGCGGTATGCGCGCCGACGTGCACGTTGTGGGCGATCTGGATCTGGTTGTCCAGCCGCACGTCTTCCTCCAGCACGGTATCGTCCAGTGCGCCGCGGTCGATCGTGGTGTTGGCGCCGATCTCGCAGTCGTCGCCGATGCGCACGCCGCCGAGCTGCGGCAGCTTGATCCAATGGTCGCGATCGAACGCGAGACCAAAGCCATCCGAGCCGATCACGGCGCCGGGGTGTACCAGCACGCGCTTGCCCAGCGTGACCCGGGTGACCAGGGTGACCCGGGCAACCAGCCGCGATTGCGCGCCAACAGTGCAGTGCTCACCGACGATGCAATGCGCGCCAAGGATCACGCCGTCCTCGATCACGGTGCCGTCCTCGATCACACAGCAGGGACCGATGCTGGCACTGTCGCTGATCCGCGCACTGGGAGCGATCACGGCACTGGGGTGGATGCCCGGTGGCGCGGCCGGCAGTCGTTCGAACAGCGCGGCGATCTGCGCGTAGGCGACGTACGGATCCCTGGCGATCAGCGCCGAAGTCAGGCAGTCGGCGAGGTTTTCCTCGCGTAGCACCACTACGCCGGCGCTGGTCGCGGTCAACTGGGTGGCGTACTTGCTGTTGGAGAGAAAACTCAGCTGGCTCGGTCCGGCGGCAGCCAGCGTGCCGACGCCGTCGATGACGCGCGCGCCATCGCCCTTGAACGTCAGCTCGAATCGCTCGGCCAGTTCGGCCACGGTGTGGTTGATCGTGCTCATGCTTGCTCCGGAACCTGCCCGCCATTGTAGGGGGTGACGCCGCGGTGTGAAGTGCGCCAGCATCGCAAAAGAAAGCGCGGCATGGCCGCGCTTTCCGGGGTTCCCGATTTCCGGATCAGGTCAGAACTGGCTGCCGAAAGTGAACTGGATGCGTTCCTCGTAATGACCGTCATCGGCCTGTGTGCGGAACGGCATGGCAAAACTGATGATCAGCGGGCCGATCGGTGCCTGCCAGTGCAGCGATACACCGGTCGATGCGCGCAAGGTATTCGCACTGAAATTCCGGTAATCCTTGTAAGCGTTGCCGACATCCACAAACCACGATACGCGCGCGGTGTTGACGTCCTTCAAACCGGGGATGGGTATGTACAACTCGGCAGTGCCAAGTACCTTGAATGCACCACCGATGGGCTGCGCGAAATAGCCTGCGCTGCAATTGCCGGTTTTGTCCGGCGTGCTACCGTCGATGCAAATGCGCGGGCCCAGCGTGTTGTCCTGGAAGCCGCGCACGTCACGCACGCCACCGGCATAGAAGTTCTGCCAGAATGGGAAATCCTGGCGCATGTCCGTCAGAACGTGAGCGGGATTCTGCGCCGCGCTGCTGGCTTTCAATGCATCGAAAGCCGTATCGCTGATGCCATTGCTGCCGTAGGTCTTGCCGTAGCCGACCTGGCCATCCAGATACAGCACGAAGCCCTTGCCGATCGGCCAGTAGTGATTGATCTCGGTAGACAGCTTCCAGAACTGCACGGTCGAACCGGGCAGGGCGACATCGGTCGAAGCCGAGATCAGGCCGCCGCGGGTCGGTGCCCAGTAGCCGTTGCGGGTGTCGTGATTCCAGCCCAGTGTACCGGTCCACGAGTGGATGGTCTTGTTGCCGATCTCGTTCTGATAGTCGATCAGCACTTCAGGACTGTAACCCTGGATCAGATTGATCTTGTTGGTGCTGATGCCGAGACCCAGGCGCACGCTGTCGGTCTCGGTGATCGGAATACCGAGAAAGCTGGAGAAGCTCTTGGCGCTGGTGGAGTAGTTCGCAAAATCGGTATTGCCGTAGTCGGTCTTCGAATAGGCGGCGTTGTAGCCGATACCGATGCCGCTCTCGGTCAGATACGGGTTGTAGTAACTGGCGCCGATACTGGTTTGGTAGGTGCTGCGCTGGCCGCTGACCGAGAAGCTGTCGCCGGTGCCGAACAGGTTGTTCTGCGATACCGAGGCGTTCAGGATGATGCCGGAGTACTGCGAGTAACCGATGCCGAACTGCATGCTGCCGGCGGATTGTTCCTCGACCTTGACGCTGACGTCGACCTGGTCCTGCGTGCCCGCAACCAGCTTCTTGTCGATGTCGACCTTCTTGAAGTAACCGAGCCTCTGCAGGCGGATCTTGGAACGGTCGATCGCTGCCTGCGAATACCAGGAACCTTCAAGCTGGCGCAACTCGCGGCGCAGCACGTTGTCTTCGGTACGGGTATTGCCAGCGAACACCACCCGGCGCACATACACGCGCTGGCCCGGCTCGACGTACAACGTCAGATCGACGGTACGCTTGTCCTTGTCCAGTTTCGGGACCGGGGTGACCTTGGCATAGGCATAGCCGATATTGGCCAGCACGGCCTTGATCGCCTTCGTGCTTGCCTCGATGGCGCCGCGATTGAAGGTCTCGCCCGTCTTGACGAAGACCAGCTGGCGCATGGTCTTCTCCGGCAGGATCAGTTCGCCGAGCAGCTTGACGTCGGAAACCTTGTAGATTTCGCCTTCCTTGATGCTGGCGTCGATGTACATCGCGCGCTTGTCCGGCGCGATCGCCACCTGGGTGGAATCGACGCCGAAATCGGCATAGCCGCGATCCATGTAGTACGACTGCAGCTTTTCCAGATCGCCGGAAAGTTTTTCGCGCGAATACTGGTCGTCCTTCGAATACCACGACATCCAGTTGGTGGTGCTGGATTCGAAGTCACTGCGGATTTCCTTGTCGGCGAACGCATGGTTGCCGAGGATGTTCAGTTCCTTGATCTTGGCCGCCTTGCCCTCGCGGATCTCGATCTCGACGGCGACGCGGTTGCGGTCCAGCTGGGTCACGTGCGGAGTGACCGACACGTTGTACTTGCCGCGGTTGTAATACTGCCGGATCAGCTCCTGCTGCACGTTGTCCAGCGCCAGCCGATCGAAGGTCTCGCCCTCGCTGAGGCCGATTTCCTTCAGGCCCTTGGTGAGATCCTCGGTCTTGATGTCCTTGTTGCCGCGCAGGGTCAACTTGGCGATCGACGGTCGCTCGACCACCTTGATCACCAGGATGTCGCCGTCGCGATCCATTTCCACATTGCTGAAGAACTTGGTCTGGTACAACGCGCGAATGGCCCGCTGGGCTTCGTCGTTGGTCAGCCGGTCGCCCTTGGCCACTGGCAGGTAGTTGTACACCGTGCCGGCGGAGATGCGGCTGAGCCCGTCGATGCGGATGTCCGATACCACGAACGGGTCGAAGGCAAACGCATTGGCGGAGAGGGAGGCAAGCAGGATCAGCGCGGCGATACGCTTCATCGTCGGTTCCGTTGGGTTATTTCGATGGAACAGCCAGCGTGGCCGCCCCGATCAACGCATGAGGCAGGGACGAGCCCTGCCTCGAAAGAGAGTCCGCATTCCGCGGGAGGAATGCATCGCTTGACACGCCGCCGCGCCGTACTGCGGCTGGCGCAGGCTGGCGTGTCGTCGACATGCTGCGGTCACCGGACATCGGTGTCACGACAGCAGCATGCGGTGGATATCGTTGTAGAACGCCAGCCCCATCAGGGTGAACAGCAACGCCAGGCCGATGTACTGGCCGACGATCATCGTCTGCTCGCTGACCGGACTGCCTTTGATCAACTCGACAAGATAATACAGCAGGTGTCCGCCATCCAGGACCGGGATCGGCAGCAGGTTGAGGATCGCCAGGCTCAGCGACACCAGCGCCAGGAAATTGAGGAACCAGGGCAGCCCCATGTTCGCGGACTGGTTGGCCACCGTGGCAATGCCGATGACGCCGGACAGGTTGTTGGTGGAAGCCTGCCCGGTAACCATCTTGCCGATCAGGTTGAAGGTCTGCGCGGTATTGCGCCAGGTGGCCTGCAACGAGGCGCCGAATGCCCTGACCGGACCGTAGCGCAGGGTGACCTGTTCGGGCCCCGGACCATTGACGCCGATCACCCAGTTGACCGGCTGGCCTTCCAGGGATTCCCGGCGCGCATCGACGGCCAGCAGCATCGACTTGCCATTACGCTCGATGGCAAGCTTCAGGTGCGGAGACTTGGCTGCCTCGACGGGTACCAGTTTCTGGAAGACGGAATAATCGGTCACGGGCTGGTCGTTGACCGCCACGATGCGGTCGCCGCCCTGCATGCCGGCCAGCGCGGCCGGTTTGCCTGGCATGACCGTGGCGGCAACCGCCGGGGACGGCGCCAGATCCAGACCGAGCTTTTTCAGATATTGATCGATCGGCTGGCCTGCCTGCAGTTGATCCAGCGGCAGCACCAGTTGCCGTGCGCGACCATCGCTGCCGCGCACGCTGAGCGGCAACGGTGCACGCCCGAGCAGTGCATTGACCACCACGTCCATCGTGTCGGTGAACGTACTCACCGTGCGGCCATCGATGCTGAGGATGCGATCACCGGGCTGGATGCCGGCCTCGGCGGCCATGCTCTGCGGTGCGGCGGTCACGATGGGCGCCACGTCCGGTCGGCCGAGCATGAACATCAGCCAGAATGCGGCGATGGTGAAGATCAGATTGAAACCCGGGCCGGCGGCGACGATGGCGATGCGTTTCCACACCGACTTGTCGGTGAATTCCTGATCGCGCAAGGCAGGGTCGACCTCGCCCTCGCGGGCGTCGAGCATCTTGACGTAACCACCCAGCGGGATCGCGGCAATCTGGTACTCGGTGCCGTCACGGCCCACACGCTTCCAGATCGCGCTGCCGAAACCGATAGAGAAACGCAGCACCTTGACGCCACAGCGGCGTGCGACCCAGTAGTGGCCGAATTCATGAAAAGTGACCAGCACGCCAAGCGTGACCAGCAACCAGAACGCCGAGCCGAAGAAGGGAGTCATCAAGTACCGTACGGAAAAGTCATCGAAGCAAGAATATCAGCAAGCATTGCGCAGAATGCGACGGGCCGCTTCACGGGCGACACGGTCGCGTTCACACAGGGTCTGAACATCGACCACGGCTTGCGCCGGCAGTTCCGCAAGTACCGTTTCGACAATGTCTGCGATCGACAGGAACGGCAACGTGCCGGCCAGGAACGCCTCCACCGCGACCTCGTTGGCGGCATTCAGCACGGCCGGAGCGTCGCCGCCGGCACGCAATGCCTGGAACGCCAGCGCCAGACAACGGAAGGTAGTCAGATCCGGCGGCTCGAACTGCAGCGGCGCGCAGGCGGCCAGATTCAGCGGTGGCACTCCGGCCTCGACCCGTTCCGGCCAGGCCAGCGCATGGGCGATCGCGGTGCGCATGTCCGGATTGCCCAACTGGGCCAGCACCGAGCCGTCGTCGTACTCGACCATCGAATGAATCAGGCTCTGCGGGTGCACCACCACGTCGATCGCCTCGGCCGGTGCACCGAACAGATGATGTGCCTCGATCACTTCCAGGCCCTTGTTCATCAAGGTTGCCGAATCGACCGAGATCTTGCGGCCCATCACCCAGTTCGGGTGCTTGCAGGCCTGCTCGGGCGTGATCTCGGTCAGCTGTGCCCGCGTGCGGCCGCGGAACGGGCCGCCGGAAGCGGTCAGGATCAGCCGGCGCACGCCGCTCTTGCGCAGGTCCGGTCGTCCGCCCGGCAGGCACTGGAAGATGGCGTTGTGCTCGGAGTCGACTGGAATCAATGCGCCGCCACCGGCGGTAACCGCATTCAGCAGCAGCGGGCCGGCCATCACGATGGATTCCTTGTTGGCCAGCAGCAGACGCTTGCCTGCGCGCGCGGCCGCCAATGTGGAATCCAGTCCGGCGGCACCGACGATCGCCGCTACCACGGTGTCGCACAGGTTGCTGGCGGCAGCCGCGGTCAGCGCGGCGTGGCCGCTGGCTACTTCGCAGCGCACGCCGGCGGCAGCCAGCCGGCGCGACAGGTCCGCTTCCAGCGCCGGATCGGCGATCACCGCCAGGTCCGGCCGATGCTGCACGCACAAGGCCACCAGCGCCTCGACCTGGCGATGCGCCGTCAGCACGCTGGCGCGAAAGCGCTCCGGGTGACGCGCGATGACGTCAAGCGTATTGCCACCGATCGAACCGGTGGCGCCGAGAACGGCGACGTTGTTCATTTCACAATCCCAGCAGCAGCAAGCCGGCGGCGAACACCGGCAACGCGGCAAACACGCTGTCGAGTCGATCCATCAGACCGCCGTGGCCGGGGATGATGGTGCCGGAGTCTTTCACCTGGGCATGCCGCTTCATCAGGCTTTCGATCAGGTCGCCGACGATCGATGCCGCCACGGTAAGCAGGGCCAGCAAACCCAGGCCAAGCAATTGTGCGCCGCGTACATCGAGCAGCCAACCACCGAGCAGCGTCACCACGACACCGGCAACCATTGCGCCGTAGGCGCCGGCCCAGGTCTTGCCCGGGCTGATCTGTGGCGCCAGCTTGCGCTTGCCGAACGTGCGGCCGCTGAAATAGGCGCCGATGTCGGCGGCCCAGACAATCACCAGCGCCAGCAGGGTCCACCAATGGCCATGCGGCTCCCGACCGTGGATGCTTACCAGCGCGATCCAGGCCGGGAGCAGCACGAACGCACCAGCCAGCAGTTTCAGCGCGCGGTTCTCGGCGGTCGGTGCGGCGCCGAACGCGAAATGGCGCAGCCACAGGCAGGCCAGCAGCCACCACGCCACACCGGCGATCAGCAGCAGCGATGTCGTGATGCCGGCATGCCCGTACCACAGCAGGGCGAACACGATCGCGGCGGCGACTAGCAGGCCGATCCGTGCGGATTGATTCTTCAGCCCGCTGAGCTGGGTCCACTCCCACAGAGCGACGAGGAACGCCATCGCAGCGATCAGCGCGAACACCGTGGTCGACGACAGCAGGATGATCAGGATTACCAGTGGCGCGAGCACCAGGGCAGTGAGGGTGCGCTGTAGCAGCATGGAAATCCTTCAGGAAGTAGTGGCAACCTGCGCGCTGGTGCGACCGTAACGGCGCTCGCGGCGGGCATAGTCTTCGATGGCCTGACGCAGGCAAGCCTGGTCGAAGTCCGGCCACAGGGTATCGGTAAAGTACAGCTCGGCGTACGCCACCTGCCACAACAGGAAGTTGCTGATGCGGCATTCGCCGCCCGTGCGGATGAACAGGTCCAGCGGCGGCAGTTCGGCCAGGCTCATCCATTCGCCCAGTCGGGTCTCGTCGATCTCGTCGGCACGCAGCTCACCGCGTGCCACCGCCGCCGCGGCCTGGCGGCTGGCCTGCACGATGTCCCAGCGACCGCCGTAACTCACCGCGATATTCACCTGCAGCTTGTCGTTGCCGGCCGTGCGGGTCATCGCGGCCTGCATGCGTTGACGCAACGGTTCGTCGAATGCGTCGAGATTGCCGATGAAGCGCAGCCGCACGCCATGACCGTGTAGTTCATCCACTTCCTTGTCGAGCGCGCGCACGAACAGGCTCATCAAGGCGCCCACCTCGTCCTGCGGCCGCTGCCAGTTTTCGCTGGAGAACGCGAACAGGGTCAGCGCCTGGATGCCCTCGCGCAGGCAGGATTCGATCGTGGCGCGCACGGCCTTGCGGCCGGCGTTGTGGCCGAAACTGCGTGGGCGGTGACGGGCTCTGGCCCAGCGGCCGTTGCCATCCATCACGATCGCGATATGGCGCGGAACCTGCGAAGCCTGGGCCTTGGTCATGGAATGAGGAAGGATGATGGCCTCGTCAGAGCGCCATCAGCTCCTCTTCCTTGGCTTTGCACACGACGTCGACGTCCTTGACCGCACGGTCGGTAAGCTTCTGGATCTCGTCGTCGACGCGGCTTTCGTCGTCCTCGGTGATCAGCTTTTCCTTGAGCAGGTCCTTGACCTGCTGCAGGGCGTCGCGGCGCACGTTGCGAATCGCGATCTTGGCGTTCTCGCCTTCATGGCCGACGTGCTTGGCCAGTTCCTTGCGGCGCTCTTCGGTCAGCGCTGGCATGTTCAGGCGGATCACGGTGCCGGCGGTGGTCGGCGTGATGCCGATATCGGAGGCCATCAGCGCCTTCTCGATCGGTGCCACCATGGTCTTTTCCCACGGCGTGATGATGATCGTGCGCGCGTCGGACAGCGATACCGAGGCGACCTGGGTCAGCGGCATGTCGGCGCCGTAGTAGGACACCTTGATGTGGTCTACCAGCGCAGTGCTGGCGCGGCCGGTGCGAATACGGGTGAGGTCGTGCTTGAGCGAGTCGATGCTCTTGCCCATGCGGGTCTGGGCATCGCTCTTGATGTCGTTGAGCATGTGGCGTTTCCCGGTAAATCTGCAACGTTTGATTATAGCAGTGGCGGAGTCATACCCTGGCGCAGGCGGGTTCAGCCGCCATCGACCATGGTGCCGATCGGCTCACCTTGCATGATCCGCATCAAATTGCCCGGCACGGTCATGTCGTAGATGCGCAGCGGCATCTGGTGATCGCGGCACAGCGCGATCGCGGCGGTATCCATCACGGCCAGCTTGCGCTCGATCACGTCGTCATAGCCGAGTCGGTCGTAACGGGTGGCGTCGCGGTCCTTGGCCGGGTCGGCGGTGTATACGCCATCGACCTTGGTCGCCTTCAGCAGCAGGTCGGCGCCGATTTCCACCGCGCGTAGTGCGGCAGCCGAGTCGGTGGTGAAGAACGGATTGCCGGTACCAGCGGCAAACAGCACGATGCGGCCCTTCTCGATATGGCGGATCGCACGGCGACGGATGTAGTCCTCGGCCACGTCATGGATCTGGATCGCGCTGGTCACGCGTGCAAAGCCGCCGCGCTTCTCGATCGCATCCTGCATTGCCAGCGCGTTCATCACGGTGGCCAGCATGCCCATATGGTCGCCGGTGACGCGATCCATGCCGGCAGCGGCGAGGCCGGCACCGCGGAAGATATTGCCGCCGCCGATCACGATACCGATCTGCACGCCGGTACGCTGTACCTCGATGATCTCGTCAGCGAGCCGGCCGATCACCTTGGGGTCGATGCCGTAGTCGGCGTCGCCCATCAGGGCTTCACCGGAGAGCTTGAGCAGGATGCGATGGTACTTGGGCTGGTCGCTCATGGAATCTCCGGATTGTGTGGGGCAAACCGGTGCATTGTAGCGGTAGCGGGCTGCTGCCGGAACGCTGGCGTCTGGCTGTCGTTGCAATGGTTGGGAGTTTCGCGCTGCTCCAATCGTGTGACGGCGTGATCCGCGAGCGGTGCGCCCACAAAAAAAGCCGCGGTTTCCCGCGGCTTTTTTGCAGCTCGATGGCCTGGAAGCCGCTTAGACCTGCATCGCCTTGGCCACTTCGGCCAAGTAGTCTTCCTGGACCTTCTCGATGCCTTCGCCGACGGCCAGACGGGCCACCGAGATGACATCGGCGCCTTCCTTCTTCAGCGCGTCAGCCACGGTCGTGTTGGTATCCAGCACGTACGGCTGACCGAGCAGGGTGACTTCGGCGATGATCTTGTGGACCTTGCCGGCGACAATCTTCTCGAGGATCTCGGCCGGCTTGGCCTTTTCCTTGTCGGACATCTGGCTCAGCGCGATGTCCTTTTCCTTCGCCAGGAACTCGGCGGGAACGTCATCGGCGCGGACATAGGCCGGGTTCATCGCGGCGACATGCATCGCGATGCCCTTGGCCAGCTCCTCGGAGCCGCCCTTGAGCGCGACCAGCACGCCGATGCGGCCGCCATGGGTGTAGCTGCCGATCACGCCATCATTCTTGACGACGGCCATGCGGCGCACGTCGATCTTCTCGCCGATGGTGGCGATCAGGGCCTTGGCGGCCTCTTCGACATTGCTGGCACCCGGATAGGCGGCAGCCTTCAGCGCGTCGATGTCGGCGGCGCCGGAGTTCAGCGCGACGTCGGCGACAGTGTCGCTGAACTTCAGGAAGCTGGCATCTTTGCCGACGAAATCGGTCTCGCAGTTGATCTCGACCAGAACGGCCTTGCCCGGTGCCTGGGCGGCCACGATGCGGCCTTCGGCGGCGATGCGGCTGGCCTTCTTGTCAGCCTTGGCCAGGCCGGACTTGCGCAGCCATTCCATCGCGGTTTCGATGTCGCCGTTGTTCTCGACCAGCGCCTTCTTGCATTCCATCATGCCGGCGCCGGACCGCTCACGCAGATCCTTGACCAGTTGGGCGGAAATATTGCTCATCGGTAGTCCTCTAATGCTTGGATGCGCCGTGGCAGGTGAATGCCACGGCGCGGTTATCGCGGGCGGATGCGACGGCGGAATCACCCGCCGTCGTTGCGCTTACTTGGTGGCAGGCGCGCCGTCGTTGCGCGGGCCACGGCCAGCGTCACGGCCGCCTTCGCGGCGCGGAGCGCTCTTGCGCGGGGCAGCGTCGCGGCGCGGGGCCGGCTTGCGATCGATCTTGGCGACCGGGTTGCCTTCCTCGTCCAGTTCGACGAAGTCGTTCGCGTCGCCCTGGGCGGCGGCTGGTGCGGCAGCCTTGCCTTCGAGGATCGAGTCGGCGGCGGCGCGGGCGTACAGCTGGATCGCGCGGATCGCGTCGTCATTGCCCGGGATGGCGTAATCGACCAGTTCCGGGTTGTAGTTGGTGTCGACCACGGCGATCACCGGGATGCCGAGCTTCTTGGCTTCCTGCACGGCGATGTCTTCGTGGCCGATGTCGATCACGAACAGCGCGTCGGGCAGGCGGTTCATGTCCTTGATACCGCCCAGCGAAGCCTGCAGTTTGTCGCGCTCACGGCGACGGGCCAGCACTTCGTGCTTGACCAGCTTCTCGAAGCTGCCGTCGGTCTCGGCCGCTTCCAGCTCCTTCAGGCGCGACACGGACTGCTTGACGGTGCGGAAGTTGGTCAGCATGCCGCCGAGCCAGCGCGAGGTGACGAACGGCATGCCGGCGCGTGCGGCTTCCTCGGCCAACGGCTCGCGGGCCGAACGCTTGGTGCCGACGAACAGCACGGTGCCGCGCTTCTGCGCCAGCGCCGACAGGAAATTCATCGCGTCGGTGAACAGCGGCAGGGTCTTTTCGAGATTGATGATGTGGATCTTGCCGCGCGCACCGAAGATGTACGGGGCCATCTTGGGGTTCCAGTAACGGGTCTGGTGACCGAAATGGACGCCGGCTTCGAGCATTTGACGCATGGTGACTTGTGCCATGGGTGTAACTCCTTGCATGGGCCTTTGAAAGGCCTGGGGGTTGGGACCTCCACGCATCCCCGGCTTCGACCGCGGCTTGCCCGGTTCAATGGTGGGCAGGCCGCAGCACCCCGAAGGCGGTGCCGATACGTGTGTGGCGTTGGTTGGGTGTTGTACCGCGGGGCGGTTACAATCCCGGTTCGCTTTGCGCTGGCCGACCGTCAAAACGGGTACGTCAGATCAGCAAAACTCCGAAATTATAGCCGGTACGCCGGCAGAGCGGCAAGTTGCTGGCGGATTTTGTATTGAGCCGCTGGGCTTCTGTCGCCATATAGAAGTGGAATCCATGGCCATTACCCTGAAATCCCCCGAAGACCTCGAAGGCATGCGCGTTGCCGGCAAGCTGGCGGCCGAAGTGCTGGCGATGCTGAAGGAACACGTGAAACCCGGCGTGACCACCGAGGAACTGGACCGGCTGGCCTACGATCACATCGTCAACGTGCAGAAGGCGATTCCCGCCAACGTCGGCTACCACGGCTTCCCGAAGACCTTGTGCACCTCGGTCAACCACGTGATCTGCCACGGCATCCCGAACGAAGGAAAAGTGCTCAAGGACGGCGACATCGTCAACCTCGATGTCACCGTGATCAAGGACGGCTGGCACGGCGATACCAGCCGCATGTATATCGCCGGTACGCCGTCGGTGCTGGCCAAGCGATTGGTCGATACCACGTTCGAGGCGATGATGTGCGGCATCCGCGCGGTGCGTCCCGGCGCCACCTTGGGCGATGTCGGCCATGCGATCCAGCAGCACGCCGAGGCGGCCGGTTTTTCGGTGGTGCGCGAATATTGTGGTCACGGCATCGGCAAGGTCTACCACGACGAACCGCAGGTGCTGCATTACGGCAAGCCCGGCACCGGGGTTGAGCTGAAGAAGGGCATGACCTTCACCATCGAACCGATGATCAACGCCGGCAAGCCGCAGACCAAGCAGCTGCCCGACGGCTGGACCGTGGTGACCAAGGACCATTCACTGTCGGCACAGTGGGAGCACACCATCGCGGTGACCGACGACGGCTACGAGATCCTCACGGCGTGGCCGGACGCCTGAAAACCTGCAGAAGCGGCCAATCGCTGCTTCCCCAGGCAAGTCGCCAGGCGTTCACGGAGTCCCATCCAGCCATGTCGCCGACACCCAATCCTGTTGCCTTGCCGCCACTACCGCGCCTGCCCGTGGCGGTACCGCGTTCCGGCGTTTCCGCCGAGGCGCGTCGCGCCTTGCGGCAATTGCTCGGCGATGTCGACCGCGCGCTGGCCACGGCGTTTCGCGATGGTGCCGAGGCCAGTGCGCTGGCACGGCGACGTGGCGAGTCGGTCGAGCGGGTGGTCGCACATGTGTGGACGGCCTGCCTCGGCGAAGTCAGCGAGACGACGCTGTTCGCGGTCGGCGGCTTTGGCCGTGGCCTACTGTTTCCGTATTCCGATGTGGACTTGCTGGCGCTGGTGAAGGCGCCCGAGCCGGCACGGCTACGCGCGCTGGAGCAGTTCTTTGCCACTTTGTGGGATATCGGCCTGAAGGTTGGCCATGCCGTGCGCGACCCGGCGCAATGCCGCACGCTGGCGGCGCAGGACGCCAGCGTGTTCACCAGCCTGCTGGATGCGCGGCGACTGGCCGGCGATCCGGCGTTCGACGTCCGTTTGCGCGCCATCGTCGATGATCCCGCTTTGTGGCCGCCACAGAAATATCTGACCGCACGGCTGGCCGAACGCGATGCGCGACACGCCCGTTACGACGACACGGCCTACAACCTCGAACCGAATCTCAAGGACGGTCCCGGTGGCTTGCGTACGCTCGATTCGCTGCGCTGGATGGCTCGGCGACTGGCGCATGTGGACGACCTGCCCGGCATGGTGGCCGAGGGTCTGCTCGATCCGGCCGAACTGGCCACGCTGGAGCAGTCCGAAGTCACCTTGCGACGCTATCGCTATGCGTTGCACCTGGAGGCCGGTCGACCGGAGGAGCGGCTGCTGTTCGACTACCAGCGCGCGCTGGCCACCCGGTTGGGTTTCGAGGACGAGCACGAGAAAAACCTCGGCGTCGAGCAGTTCATGCAGGGCTATTACCGCGCGGCCAGCCAGGTCGAGCGGCTCGGCGTACAGGTGGCCGAACGCTTCGTGGAAATGCTGGAGCCGCCGGGCGAGGCCCAGCCGGTCGGGACCGAGTTCCTGCGCTATGGCTCACGGCTGGCGGCGCGCGATCCGCAACTGTTCATGCAACGGCCGGCCGCGCTGGTGGAGATATTCATCACGCGGCTGGACCAGCCCGGCGTGGTCGGCTTCAGTGCCGACACGATGCGGCGCATCCATCAGGCCACGGCCGTGCATGGCGACACGCTGGCCGATGACGACGACGTATTGGCAGCGTTCCTGCGGCTGTTGCGTCGTGGTGCACCAGCGGTCGAGGCGTTGTGGCGAATGAACCGGCACGGCCTGCTGGCAGCGATCCTGCCGGCGTTCGGCAAGGTGTTCGGACGCATGCAATACGACCTGTTCCATGTCTACACGGTCGACGAACACACCTTGCGCGTACTGCGCAACATGGCGCGCTTTGCCGATCAGGCAGCGCAGCGCGAGTTTCCGTTGGGTTTCGAAATCTGGGCCAGCCTGCCCAAGCCCGAAGTGCTGTTGCTGGCGGCATTGTTCCATGACATCGCGAAAGGTCGTGGCGGCGATCACTCGGTGCTGGGCGAGCAGGATGCGCGCGCGTTCTGCACACGGCTGCGTCTGCCTGCGGGTGATGTCGAGCGGGTCGCCTGGCTGGTGCGCTGGCACCTGCTGATGAGCACCACCGCCCAGCGTCAGGACATCACCGACCCGGACGTGGTGCACCGGTTCGCGGACGTGGTCGGCGAGCGCGAGCGGCTCGGCCAGCTGTACTTGCTGACCATCGCAGACATCATCGGCACCAGCCCGCGGCTGTGGAATGGTTGGAAGGACCGGCTGCTGTCCGACCTGTGTATTGCCACCCGTTATGCCCTGCGAAGCGATGTGGAGCTGCCGCGCGACATCGGCGTGCGGGTGCATGAATGCTCCGAATATGCGTTGGCGTTGCTGATGAATGAAGGCTGCGCCGAGGCCGACGTGGTGCGGATCTGGACCGACTTCCCCCAGCTCAGTTTCCTGCGCCACCGGCCCGAGCAGATCGCCTGGCAGACCAGTGCCATCCTGCATGCGAACGGCGCGGTGCCCATGGTCGCAGTGCACCCATTGTCGGTACGCGGCAGCACCGAGTTGTTTGTCTACACGCCTGATCGCGATGGTTTGTTCGCTACCGTCACGGCGATGCTGGACCGTTTGCGCTTCTCGGTGATGGAGGCGCGCATTCTCAGTTCGCCGACCGGGATGGCCCTGGATACGTTCCTGCTGCTGGATGCGGACAGCCAGCAGCCGGTCAGCACCGTGCGCGCGGAAGAGCTCCAGCAAAGACTGCAGCGTGCGTTGGCGCAATCCGCTGGCGTGCAGCCGAGCAAGCGCGGCATGTCGCGTCATCAGAAGCATTTCCAGATGGCGCCGAAGATCAGTTTCCATGCCGCCGGCGATCGCACCCAGCTCGCATTGGTCGGCACCGATCGCCCCGGCCTGCTGGCCGCGGTGGCGCAGATCATGCTGCATGCCGAAGTGCGCGTGCATGACGCGCGCATCGCCACATTCGGCGAGCGTGTGGAGGATTTCTTCCAGTTGACTGACCGCCACAATGCGCCGCTCGATGCAGCACAGCAGGAATGTCTGTTGCAGGCGCTGCTGGAGCGGGTCGGGCCGGCGAAGGACTGAACGCCGCAGCGTCGCTGCGATCCGTCGGGTGCGCGTTATCATCGAGCCGCTGCGTGCCGCAGTCGCCACCTGATCTTCGCCATGATCTATCTGTTGATCAAATCGTTGCACGTGCTGTTCGTCATCGCCTGGATGGCCACGGTGTTCTATCTGCCGCGGATCCTGGTGAATCTGGCCGAGACGGCGAACGAGCCGGCGGTGCAGGCGCGGCTGCAGTTGATGGGGCGGCGGCTGTACAAGTTCGGCCACAACATGTTCGGCCTCGCGTTCGCGTTCGGCGCGACCTTGTGGCAGGGCTGGCGGGTGTTTCCCTCCACGTTGCCGAACGTGACGGCAGGCATGCACTGGATCGACGCCAAGCTGACCCTGGTGGGGGTATTGCTGGTCTATTTCATCGGGTGCGGCCGCCTGCTCAAGCGGACGGCTGCCGGCGTCGCGTTGCCGGCGTCACGGACGTTGCGCTGGCTCAATGAATTGCCGGTGCTGCTGTTGCTGCCGGTGCTCTATCTGGTGCTGGCCAAACCGTTCTGAGCGTGCGGTAGGGCAGGGATTGACCGCCGATCTGGGCTAAACTAGTGTTTCGGCTATATCCATCAGACAAGGTGGCCTGCGTCCCGCGCCGGCCGAGTGTGCGACATGGCAACTACCCGCTTCCACTGTTGACCCCACCACGCCTTGGTATTTTTCAAAGAAGGGCGGATGCCCTTTTTTGCTTTTCAGAGAATGGTTCCCATGATTGAGATCACGCTACCCGACGGCAGCAAACGGCCGTTCGATCATCCCGTTACCGTGCAGGACGTGGCCGCCTCGATTGGCGCCGGTCTGGCCAAGGCAACGCTGGCCGGCAAGGTCGACGGCAAGCTGGTGGATGCCGGCTTCCCGATCGAGCACGACGCCAGCCTGCAGATCGTCACCGACAAGAGTCCCGAGGCGCTGGAAATCCTGCGCCACTCCACCGCGCATCTGATGGGGCAGGCGGTGCAGCGCCTGTATCCGGGCGCGCAGGTGACGATCGGCCCGGTGATCGACAACGGCTTCTACTACGACTTCGCCTACGAGCGCCCGTTCACGCCCGATGATCTGCCGAAGATCGAGGCGGAAATGGAGAAGATCGTCGCTGAGCAGCTGCCGGTGACGCGCAGCGTGAAGTCGCGCGACGAGGCGGTGAAGTTCTTCCGCGGGATGGGCGAGAACTACAAGGCCGAGATCATCGAGTCGATTCCGTCCGACGAGCCGTTGTCGCTTTACTCGCAGGGCGAGTTCACCGACCTGTGCCGCGGTCCGCACGTGCCGAACACCGGCAAGCTGCGTGCGTTCAAGCTGATGAAGGTGGCTGGCGCCTATTGGCGTGGCGATTCCAGCAACGCCATGCTGAGTCGCATCTACGGCACGGCGTGGCTCAACGACAAGGATCTGAAGGCTTACCTGTACCAGCTCGAAGAAGCCGAGAAACGCGACCATCGCAAGATCGGCAAGGCGCTGCACCTGTTCCACCAGCAGGAAGAAAGCCCGGGCATGGTGTTCTGGCACCCGAACGGCTGGGCGATCTGGCAGCAGGTGGAGCAGTACATGCGCAGGGTCTATCGCGATTCCGGCTATCAGGAAGTGCGTTGCCCGCAGATCCTCGACGTCTCGCTGTGGAAGAAATCCGGCCACTGGGACAACTACAAGGACAACATGTTCTTTACCGAGTCGGAGAAGCATACGTTCGCGGTCAAGCCGATGAACTGCCCGGGCCACGTGCTGATCTACAACCAGGGCCTGCACAGTTACCGCGACCTGCCAATCCGCATCGCCGAATTCGGTTCGTGTACCCGCAACGAGCCCTCCGGCGCGCTGCACGGCCTCATGCGCGTACGCGCCTTCACCCAGGACGACGGCCACATCTTCTGCACGCCGGACCAGGTCGAGGCGGAAGTCACCACCTTCCACCGGCAGGCCATGCAGGTCTATGCCGACTTCGGCTTCACCGATCTGGCGATCAAGCTGGCGTTGCGGCCGGACAAGCGCATCGGTTCGGACGAGTTCTGGGATCGCACCGAGGAAATGCTGCGCCGTGCGCTGCGCGCCGCCGGCGTGGAATGGGAGGAATTGCCGGGCGAAGGCGCGTTCTACGCGCCCAAGATCGAGTACCACCTCAAGGACTCGATCGGCCGTGCCTGGCAGGTCGGTACCATGCAGGTCGACTTCATGATGCCCGAGCGCCTCGGTGCCGAGTACGTGGATGAACACTCGCAGAAGCAACATCCGGTGATGCTGCACCGGGCGATCGTGGGCTCGATGGAGCGCTTCATCGGCATCCTGATCGAGCACCATGCCGGCCTGCTGCCGGCGTGGCTGGCCCCGATACAGGCGGTGGTGCTCAATATCACCGATGCACAGGGCGATTACGTCAGCCAAGTGACGCAAACCCTTGTCGACAAAGGTTTCCGGGTACAATCGGATTTGCGCAACGAGAAAGTCGGCTATAAAATCCGCGAGCATACGATGCAGAAAGTGCCTTATCTCCTTGTGGTCGGTGATCGCGAGAAAGAGACGGGTGCGGTTTCCGTGCGTACCCGTTCGGGCGAGGATCTGGGCAGCATGCCGCTGGCCGATTTCGTTGAGCGACTGGTGACCGAAACCCGGCGCTGAGCGCCGAGCGGTCAGTTTCATTACTTCTTCTGGAGGATCGTGGTATCGCTACCACCGACAACAAGGGCAACCGTCGTAACCTGGAAATCCGTGTTCCGCGGGTTCGTGTGATTGGTGCCGAGGCAGAGCAGCTCGGTATCCTGACCCGTGACGAGGCACTCGCGCTGGCGCAGGAAGCCGGCATGGATCTGGTCGAGATCCAGCCGAACGGCGATCCGCCGGTCTGCCGCATCATGGATTACGGCAAGTTCAAGTTCGAAGCCCAGAAGAAGGCGCAGGCCGCCAAGAAGAAGCAGAAGCAGGTCGAGATCAAGGAAGTGAAGTTCCGTCCGGTCACGGACGTGGGCGACTACCAGATCAAGCTGCGCAACATGCTTCGCTTCCTCGAGGAAGGCGACAAGGTCAAGGTCACCATCCGCTTCCGCGGCCGCGAGATGTCGCACCAGGACCTGGGCCAGAACCTGGCCAAGAAGATCCAGGAAGACGTCGGCGAGAACGGCCAGATCGAGTCGTTCCCGCGGCTGGAAGGGCGCCAGATGGTCATGATGATCGGCCCCAAGAAGAAATAACTGCCGATGGCGTCTCTCGGGGCGCCAGGCACTGCCACTTCCAATTATTGCGGAAGCCCATGTGCGGCGCTGCGCTGCGCATACCGCACCTCATCTCAATCCTTATCACTGGATTGGGGCTCCTTTAGGGGCGCCAGAAGGGGGGGGGCTAATGCCGGTACTTTGTGCTGGCATTGAGCTTTGTGAACCCGTACAATTATCAGTTCGACCCGCATGGAAGGGTCGTGAACCGATCGTGGCAGGACGGAAAGCGTGGCCCTCCGGGGTTGCCGCCAGATCAGTCAGAAACCGGGGCCGCCCTGCTGGCGGGCCCTCACAAGGAGCATTCCCATGCCCAAGATCAAGACCAACCGGGCGGCGGCGAAGCGTTTTCGCAAGACCGCATCGGGCAAAATCAAGTGCGGTCACGCCTTCAAGTCGCACATTCTGACCAAGAAGTCGACCAAGATGAAGCGTGGCCTGCGTGCCAAGAACCACCTCAAGGCGTGCGACACCCCCGGTGTAGCGCGCATGTTGCCGTACTTGTAAGACGAGGAGATAAACCATGGCTCGTGTAAAGCGTGGCGTTACCGCCCGTCGTCGTCACAAGAAAGTTATCGGTCGTGCCAAGGGCTATTACAACGCCCGCCGCAAGGTCTTCCGCGTTGCCAACCAGGCCGTCATCAAGGCTGGTCAGTACGCCTACATCGGCCGCAAGCAGCGCAAGCGCCAGTTCCGCGCGCTGTGGATCGTCCGTATCAACGCCGCTGCGCGCATGTTCGGCCTGTCCTACAGCCGTCTGATCAATGGCCTGAGCAAGGCTGGTATCACGGTCGACCGCAAGGTTCTCGCCGATATCGCCGTGCACGACATCAAGGCGTTTGAAGTGATCGCCGAGAAAGCGAAGGCCAGTCTGGCCGCTTGATCGTCGGACGCTACTGCGTCAGCACGATATGATGTAAAGCAAGCGGGGAGGAGGCCATGGTCTCCTCCCCGTTTTCGTTTCTGTGGACCCTCAAGCCGGAATCGCATCGATGGATGATCTGGACAGCCGCGCCGCGCAGGCGCTGGCCGATATCGACAAGGCCGACACGCTGGAAGCGCTCGATGCGCTGCGCGTCGGCCTGCTGGGCAAGAGCGGTATCGTTACGGCCGCGTTGAAGGCGCTAGGTGCGTTGGCGCCGGACGAACGCAAGGCACGCGGCGCCGAGGTGAACCGGGTCAAGGACCGCCTCGCCGATGCGCTGGCCGCACGCAAGCAGGTGCTGGAGCAGGCCGAGCTGGACCGTCGGCTGGCCTCCGAAAAGCTCGACATCAGCCTGCCCGGTCGCGATGGCGAACGCGGTGGTATCCATCCGATCACGCGTGCGCTCGAGCGCATCTCCGCGATCTTCGCGCGGCTCGGTTACCAGCGAGCCGACGGCCCGGAGATCGAGGACGACTGGCACAACTTCGAGGCGCTGAATTTCCCGCCGCATCATCCGGCGCGCGCCATGCATGACACCTTCTACTTTGGCGACGGGCGTCTGCTGCGCACACATACCTCGCCGGTGCAGATCCGGTCGATGAAAGGACGGCAGCCGCCGATCCGCATCATCGCACCGGGCAAGGTCTACCGCAGCGATTCGGATCAGACCCACTCGCCGATGTTCCACCAGATCGAGGGCCTGCTGGTCGACGAGACCTCGAGCTTTGCCGATCTCAAGGGCACGCTGGCCGAATTCATCCGTGCGTTTTTCGAGCGCGATTTCGAGATGCGTTTTCGCCCCAGCTACTTTCCCTTCACCGAGCCATCGGCCGAGGTGGATATCCGCTGGGATGCCGAAGACGGCTCGATGCGTTGGCTGGAGGTTCTGGGCTGCGGCATGGTGCATCCGACCGTGCTGGCCAACTGCGGCATCGATCCGGAGCGCTATACCGGCTTCGCCTTTGGCCTCGGCGTGGAGCGCTTTGCGATGCTGCGTTACGGCGTCTCCGATCTGCGCGCGTTCTTCGAGAACGATCTGCGCTTCCTCAAGCAATTCGCCTGATCCCTTGTAAATAGATCGCGGCAGGAAACGACACGATGAAATTTTCCGAGAACTGGCTGCGCGAGCTGGTCGAGATCAAGGCCGATCGCGCCGCACTGACCCATGCGCTGACCATGGCCGGGCTGGAAGTGGAAGAACTGACCGTGCTGGGCGAAGGCCTGGCCGGCGTGGTGGTGGCTGAGATCGTCGCCGCCGAGAAGCATCCCGAAGCCGATCGTCTGCAGGTTTGCCAGGTGAACGCGGGACAGGGCGAGTTGCTGCAGATCGTCTGCGGTGCGCCGAATGCGCGTGTCGGCATCAAGGTGCCGTTGGCTACGGTGGGCGCGAACCTGCCGGGCGGTATTGCGATCAAGGCCGCCAAGCTGCGTGGCGTCGAATCGTTCGGCATGCTGTGCTCGGCGAAGGAGCTGGGCATCGACGCCGATGCTTCCGGTCTGCTCGAACTGCCGCTGGATGCACCGGTCGGCCAGTCGCTGGCTGATTACCTTGGTCTGCCCGACGCCAGCATCGAGCTGAAGCTCACGCCGAATCGTCCCGATTGCCTGGGGCTGGTCGGTCTCGCGCATGACGTCGCGGCGCTGTTTGGCAGTGCGGTGAAAGTGCCGGAACAAGCCGCCGCTGCAGTCACCAGCGAAGCCAGCCGTGGCATCCGACTCGAAGCCGGCAAGGATGCACCGCGTTATCTGGGTCGCATCGTCGAAGGTATCGACCCAGCCGCGCGCACCCCGCTGTGGCTGGCCGAGCGGCTGCGTCGTTCTGGTTTGCGCCCGATCAGCGCGGTGGTCGACATCACCAACTACGTGATGCTGGAACTGGGCCAGCCGCTGCACGCGTTCGACAACGACACGCTGCAGGGCGACATCGTGGTGCGCCATGCGCACGTTGGCGAAACGCTGAGGCTGCTCGACGGCAGCGAAGCGAAACCTGGCGAAGACTTCGTGCTGATTGCCGACGAGCACAAGGCACTCGCCGTGGCCGGCGTGATGGGCGGCTTCGACTCGCGTGTTACCGATACCACCCGCAACATTTTCCTGGAGTCGGCACATTTCGCGCCGGCCGCGATCATGGGGCGTGCACGCAAGCTGGGCCTGCACACCGATGCCTCGCATCGCTTCGAACGTGGCGTCGATCCGGCGCTGCCGCGCCGCGCGCTGGAGCGTGCCACCGAACTGCTGCTGTCGATTGCCGGCGGCAACGCCGGTCCGGTGCTGGTCGCAGAAAACCTGGTCGATCTGCCGAAGCCGGCCACCGTGACATTGCGTCGCGCGCGCCTCAAGCGCGTGCTGGGCGTGGACGTCGCTGATGCGGAGGTGGTGCGCATCTTCACCGCGCTGGGTATGCGAGTGGATGCGCATGCGGAAGGCTGGCAGATCACCGCGCCAAGCAGTCGCTTCGACATCGAGCGCGAGGAAGACCTGATCGAGGAAGTCGCGCGCATCTTCGGCTACGACAACATCCCCACACATTCGCCGGCCGGTGCGCTGGCGCTGGCGATCGAGCCGGAAGCACGCATCAACGAGCTGGCGCTGCGCGAGCAATTGGCCGCGCGCGGCTACTACGAGGCGGTGAACCTGTCCTTCGTCTCCGCCGAGTTGTTGGCGCGCTGGGGCTTCGCGGAGCGATTGGTGCCACTGGCCAACCCGCTGTCCGCCGATCTGGCGATCATGCGTCCTTCGCTGCTGCCGGGCCTGATCGAGGCCTTGCGGCACAACCGGGCCCGCCAGCAGGAACGTGTAAGGTTGTTCGAAGTGGCACGGGTGTTTGCGGCGGGCGATCCGCCGCTCGAAACGCCCAGCGTCGCCATCGTCTCCTGCGGTAACGCACGGGCCGAGCAATGGGGCGAGCCGTCCCGTCAGCTTGATTTCCACGATCTCAAGGGTGACCTGGATGCGCTGATCGCCTGGGGCGGCGAGCCGCAGCGCTGGTCCGTGCATGCCGATGGCCTGCCGGGTTGGTTGCACCCGGGCCGTGGTGCACGGGTGGCGCGCGACGGCGAGACCGTTGGTTATCTCGGTGCGCTGCATCCGCAGCTGGCCAAAATGCTGGATCTGGGCGCCGACGTGCATGTGCTGGAGCTGGCGCTGGAGCCGTTGCTGGCACGCCGTCTGCCGCTGGCACGACCGGTTCCGCGATTCCCGGCGGTACGCCGGGACATAGCGATGGATCTGCCGGAAGAGATCAACTGGTCACAGATTGAGCAGGCTGTTCGCGGCAGTCTCGGCGCGCGGCTGCAGGAATTGCGGCTGTTCGACCGCTACAGCGGCAAAGGGGTCGAAGCCGGCCGAAAAAGTCTCGCTATGGGCTTGATTTTACAGGACGCTTCACGCACCCTTACTGACGACGACGCGGATCGCTGCGTACGCGAAGCGATAGCTGCGTTGGAGCAAACATGCAAGGCAAAGCTGCGAGGATGAGATGGCGCTGACCAAGGCGGAAATGGCCGAGCGGCTTTTCCTCGATGTAGGCCTCAACAAGCGTGAGGCGAAGGAATTCGTGGACGCCTATTTCGAGGTCGTCCGCGGAGCGCTGGAAAACGGCGAGCAGGTGAAGTTGTCCGGTTTCGGCAATTTCGATCTGCGGCTGAAGAACCAGCGACCGGGACGCAACCCGAAAACCGGCGAGGAGATTCCGATCTCCGCCCGGCGTGTGGTGACGTTCCGACCGGGACAGAAACTCAAGGTAAGAGTCGAGGGCTATGCTGGATCAAGGGAATAACACAGAACTGCCTGCCATCCCGGCCAAGCGCTACTTCACCATTGGTGAGGTCGGCGAGTTGTGCGGTGTGAAGCCCCACGTGCTGCGTTACTGGGAGCAGGAGTTTCCCGCGCTCAATCCGGTCAAGCGCCGCGGCAACCGTCGCTACTACCAGCGCCACGACGTGCTGATGATCCGCCAGATCCGCTCGCTGCTGTACGACGAGGGTTTCACCATCACCGGCGCGCGTGCGCGGCTGGAAGGTCCTCAGGCGCGGATGGAGGCGAGCATCTCGCACCAGATCGTGCGTCAGGTGCGGATGGAGCTGGAAGAAGTGCTGACCCTGCTGCGTCGCTGAGAACAGCGCGCTCGACAATGGCTTCCGGCATGGCCCGGTGAGCTGTTAGACTAGTCGTCTTGCCGAACAGTCGGGGCGTAGCGCAGCCTGGTAGCGCATCTGCCTGGGGGGCAGAGGGTCGTCGGTTCAAATCCGGCCGCCCCGACCAATTCGCAAGGATCACGTGACGGCGCCCAAGGGCGCCGTTGTCGTTTGTGCGCACGCGACACCGCCCGGGGCGGCGCGCTAGGCTGTCCTCCGGATTCCCACCCGGAGGTGCGCGTATGCCGTCGAACTGCTGTCACCCGGATGCTCCCCACACCAAGCTCAAGGCTCCCGACTGGTATGTGTCGGCGCTGATGCTGGACCGTGCGCTGGATGCAATTTTGCGCCGGGTCAAGAAGCTGGATCGCGAGCACGACATCCCTTACCTCGCCGGTTACGGCCAGGACGGCAAGACGATTTACATCGATCGTCATCTGCCGAGGAGTTTCACTTTCCGCGGCCGCACTATCGAAGTGGATCGTTTTCTGATCCTGCACGAGGAGGTGGAGAAGACCTTGATCGATCAGCTCGGCCTGCACTATCTGCATGCTCATCAGATCGCCACCCGCGCCGAGGAGGCAGCAGTGAATGCCGAGCGCATCACCTGGGCGGCGTACGACCGCTTCATGCAGAAATACGTCAAGTCGATCGGCGACGAACGTCTGGTCAAGGTACCGGCAGATCTCGACCTGAAGCCGTATCGCGACTATCACGACTACGAATTGATGCAGCAGATGCTGCAGCATATCGATCGTGCACCGGGCACCAGTGCGAAGCTGCGCGATGAGCTGAAGGCCTACGCTGCGGCATTCCGCGAGGAGCATCGGGTGGAGCGCCGAGCATCCGGCAAGCAGATAGCCAAGAGCAAATTGGTTGCGGTCGGTGGGAATGGCACCAAGCGTCCAGCCGGGAAGCCGCTGGTGAAGAAGTCGGCAGTGGGCAAGAAGGCAACAGCCGGACGCGGCAAGGTCCGCCCGTCAGCTACCTGATCGTGGATAGCTGTGCGGCGGCCCATGTATTCGCGGGTTGCCGCAACCCTAATCAGTACAGTACGCGGCTGCGCAGGGTGCCCGGGATTGCCGCCAGTTGATCCTTCAGCACATTGGCCTGCTGTGCATCCGCACTGACGTCGATCACCACGTAACCGACTTCGCTGTCGGTCTGCAGGAACTGCGCGTCGATGTTGATGTTGCCGGCCGAGAACAGTTCGTTGATGCGTGACAGCATGCCGGGCACGTTGCGGTGGATGTGCAGCAGACGGCGGCTGTTGGGATGTTCGGGCAGGGCGACTTCGGGAAAATTCACCGCCGACAAGGTGGAGCCGTTGTCGCTGTAGCGGATCAGCTTGCTGGCGACCTCGATGCCGATGTTGTCTTGCGCCTCCAGCGTGCTGCCGCCGATGTGCGGTGTGAGGATCACGTTCTCCATGCCGATCAGCGGCGAGACGAAAGCGTCGTCGTTGCCTTTCGGTTCGAGCGGAAAAACGTCCACGGCGGCGCCGGCCAGATGGCCGTCGCGCAGCGCCGTGGCCAGCGCGTCGATATCCACCACACTGCCGCGTGAGGCGTTGATCAGCATCGCGCCGGCACGCATCTTCGCGAGCTGCTCGCGTCGGATCATCAACTGCGTGGCAGGAGTTTCCGGTACGTGCAGGGTGACCACGTCGGCGCGTTCCAGCAGCTCGTCCAGACTGGACACTGCGCGCGCATTGCCCAGCGACAACTTGGTTTCGATGTCGTGGAAGATCACTCGCATGCCCAGGCTCTCGGCCAGCACGCCGACCTGGGTGCCGATGTGGCCGTAGCCGACGATGCCGAGCACCTTGTCGCGTGTCTCGTAGCTGCCGGCGGCCGATTTGGTCCAGCCGCCGCGGTGGCACAACGCGTTCTTCTGCGGGATGCCGCGCAACAGCATGATCGCCTCGGCGATCACCAGTTCGGCCACGCTGCGCGTGTTGGAGTAGGGCGCGTTGAACACCGGCACGCCGAGTTTTCTCGCGGCGGTCAGGTCCACCTGGTTGGTGCCGATGCAGAAGCAGCCGACCGCGATCAGGCGCTTGGCCTGCGCCAGCACATCCTCGCTGAGCTGGGTGCGCGAGCGGATGCCGACAATGTGCGCGTCGGCGATGCGTGCCTTCAGTTCGGCTTCCGGCAGCGATTTCGCGTGTAGTTCGACCTGGCTGTAGCCGGCCCGCTTGAAGTTCTCGACCGCACTGGCGCTGACGCCCTCCAGTAGCAACACCTTGATGTCTTGGCGAGGATAGGAGGTTTGCATGCGTCGGCCCGGGCAGGAAGGAGTTCCTACTATGCCAGAGCCGGAGGCGATTTGCGGCGCTGCAACACTGGACGCGAAGCGATGCGGCTGGCAGGCTGCAGGAATACCCCGGAGCCCAGCATGTCCGATCCACGTCTTGCCGAATTGTCCCGTCGACTGCCCGATCTGCGCCTGCTCACCGCGCCGGGCGACCTGGAACATTACGGCCGCGACTGGACGCGTCGCTGGACGCCGGCGCCACTGGCGATCGCATTGCCGACCAGTGTGGAAGATGTGCAGGCGATCGTGCGCTGGGCCAACGAACAGCAGGTCGCGATCGTGCCGTCCGGCGGCCGCACCGGCTTGTCCGGCGGGGCGGTGGCAGCCAATGGCGAGCTGGTGCTGAGCCTGGAACGGATGAACCGCGTGCTGGATTTCAACGCGGTCGATCGCACGCTGACCGTGCAACCGGGCATCATCCTGCAGACCGTGCATGAAGCGGCCCGCAGCCACGGCCTGATCTATCCGGTCGATTTCGCCGCCCGCGGTTCATGCTCGATCGGCGGCAATATCGCCACCAATGCCGGCGGCATTCGGGTGATCCGCTATGGCAATACGCGCGAGTGGATCGTCGGATTGAAAGTGGTGGCCGGCAACGGCGAGCTGCTTGAGCTCAATCGCGGCCTGATCAAGAACTCCAGCGGCTACGATTTCCGCCAGCTGATGATCGGCTCGGAGGGTACGCTGGGCATCGTGGTGGAAGCGACCCTGAAACTCACCGATCCGGCGCTGCCGTCGCAGGTAATGTTGCTGGCGTTGCCGGACATGGATGCGTTGATGCAGGTGTTTGCATTGTTCCGCACGCGCCTGACGCTGCAGGCTTTCGAGTTCTTTACCGATCATGCGCTTGAGCACGTACTGGCGCACGGCGCGCAGCGCGCCATCGACGGCGATTATCCGTACTACGTGGTGACCGAGTTCGATGCCGCCGACGAACCGGCGCAGGATGCCGCCTTGGCCGCGTTCGAGCATGCGCTGGAACAGGGCTGGGTCAGCGATGGCGTGATCGCGCAAAGCGAAGCGCAGGCGGCCGCGCTATGGCGCCTGCGCGAGGGCATTACCGAGAGTCTGGCCTCGCGGCGTCCGTACAAGAACGACGTGTCAGTGCGGATCAGCGCGGTGCCGGCGTTCCTGCACGAGATGCAAGCATTGCTGGCGCACGAGTATCCGCAGATCGAGGTGGTCTGGTTTGGTCATATCGGCGACGGCAATCTGCACATCAACGTGCTGCGTCCGGATGATCTGGCCGAGGAGGCGTTCATTGCCCAGTGCGAGCACGTCACCAAGTTGCTGGCAGCTACGCTGCAACGTCACGGTGGCAGCATCTCGGCCGAGCACGGCATCGGACTGGTCAAACAGGCCTATCTGGAGAGCACTCGCAGCGCTGCGGAGATCATGCTGATGCAAGGCGTGCGCAAGGTGTTCGATCCGAACGGCATCCTCAATCCGGGCAAGCTGTTCGCGGGCAGCTGAGGGCTCCAAAGCATGCCTGCATGCTAGTCTTGGCGGCTTGTCCGTTCGCTTTGAGGAGCTGTCATGTCGCCGCCGCTTCGTTCGCTGTACCCCGAGATCGAGCCCTTCGACAGCGGGTTTCTCAAAGTGTCCGCGCTGCACACGCTGTACTACGAGCAGAGCGGCAACCCGAACGGCAAGCCGGTGGTATTCCTGCACGGCGGGCCGGGTGGCGGCACCAACCCGAAGTGCCGACGCTTCTTCGATCCGGCGGTTTACCGCATCGTGCTGTTCGATCAGCGCGGTTGCGGCAAGTCCACGCCGCACGCGGAGCTGACCGACAACACCACCTGGGATCTGGTTGCCGACATCGAGCGCCTGCGCGGGCATCTGGCGATCGATCGCTGGCAGGTGTTCGGCGGTTCGTGGGGTTCCACCTTGGCGCTGGCGTATGCGCAGACGCATCCGGACAAGGTCACCGAACTTGTGCTGCGCGGCATCTTCATGCTGCGTCGCTGGGAGCTGGAGTGGTTCTATCAGAAGGGGTGCGATGCGCTGTACCCGGACGCGTGGGAGACCTATCTCAACGCGATTCCCGAAGTCGAGCGTGGCGATCTGATGAGCGCCTATCACCGCCGATTGACCAGCGCCGACGCGAAGACGCGTACCGATGCTGCTCGTGCCTGGTCGGTATGGGAGGGTGCCACCAGCTTCCTGTGGCAGGACAAGTCGCATATCGAGTCCAGCGCTGAGGACGAGTTCGCGCTGGCCTTCGCGCGCATCGAATGCCACTACTTCGTCAACGGCGGCTTCTTCGAGCACGACGACCAGCTGCTGCGCAACGTCGACCGCATCCGCAACATTCCCACGGTGATCGTGCAGGGCCGCTACGACGTGGTCTGCCCGTTGCGCAGTGCATGGGATCTGCATCGCGCCTGGCCCGAGGCCGATCTGCGCATTGTGCAGGACGCCGGCCATTCCGCGTTCGAGCCGGGCAACGTACATGAGTTGCTGGAGGCGACCGATCGTTTCGGTCGCTGAGTGCTTTGCCGGCTCGTCGGGCCAGCCCGGCGACTGACGTTCAGTCGGTTGCCGGCAACTGCTTGGTGCCGAAGATCTTGTCGCCGGCATCGCCGAGGCCGGGCAGGATGTAGCCGTGTTCGTTCAGGCGCTCGTCGATCGCGGCGGTGTAGATCTCGATATCCGGATGTGCCGCCTCGATGCGCTTCAGACCTTCAGGTGCGGCGACCAGAAACAACCCCTTGATGCGTTTGCAGCCGGCAGCCTTCAGCATGTCGACGGCAGCGATCAGGGTGCCGGCGGTGGCCAGCATCGGGTCGACGATCAGCGCGATGCGTTCGTCCATGCGGCCGCTGAGCTTTTCGTAGTAGGCGATCGGTTGCAGGGTGTGTTCGTCGCGCTGCACGCCGACCACGCTGACCTTGGCCGACGGGATCATGTCGAGCACGCCCGGCAGCATGCCCAGGCCGGCACGCAGGATCGGCACGATGGTGATCTTCTTGCCCTTGATCCGATGCACCTGCAGCGGGCCGGCCCAGCCGTGGATCTGCTCCTCGACGGTTTCCAGATCCTTGGTGGCTTCGTAGGTGAGCAGCGCGGCGACCTCGGAGGCCAGCTCGCGGAATTCCTTGGTGCTGATGCCGGCACGGCGCATCAGGCCGAGCTTGTGCCGGATCAGCGGATGGCGGACTTCGACGATCTTCATGAGTGACCTGTGTGCGGGCATGCCGAGGACGAGCATGCGGCAGCATGGTCGCAAAAGAAAAGGGCGCCGCCAATGTGGCGGCGCCCTTCAAGCGGGTGGAAGCTTAGTGCGCGGCCGGTGCGGCTGCGGCGTCACCCTTCAGACAGCTGCTCATGAAGGCCTTGTGCGCCTCGCCCTTGGGTGCCTTGACCTTGGCGTCCGCATTGCAGGCTTTCATCTTTTCCTGCTGCGTCTGTTTGGCCGTCGGCGCGGCCGCGGCCGGGGCACTTTCGCCCTTGAGGCAGCTGCTCATGGCCATCTTGCGCTCGTCGCCCTTCTTGCCGGCGGACTGCTTGCTGCAATCGGACATGCGCTGCTGCTGCGGAGTGAGCGCTTTCTTGGCGGCCGGAGCCGCGGCGGTAGTGTCGGCCGTCTTGCTGGCCGCCGGGGTGGCGGCGAAGGCGACGGCGCTGGACAACGCCAAGGCGGCAGCAAGAACGATACGAAGATTGATGGACATGCAGTAGACCCTCCCTAAGGTGACCGGCAGTTGCCGGCGGTGCCAGTCTATAGCCGGTCGGGGAGCGCTGTGCGAGCTAACGAAAATTTTAGTGCAAGCAGCATTCATCTACGGCAACGCAGCCTGACTGCATTGCCGTGGGTAGCGCTGGAGCAAAGCTCCAGCTCAGGTTTCCCAAGTTGACGACAGGGCCATGCTGACGAGAGGAAGAGTCAGGCCGCCTCGGCCTTGGCCTTGCGCGGACCTTCCAGCAGCGCCTTGCGCACATGCGCCACGACCAGGTCGATTTCGGCGCTGGTGACGTTGAAGTGCGGGGTGAAACGCAGCGAGTTGACACCGCCGTGGATCACGCCTACGCCGTGCTCGCGCATGTACTCCTCGGTGGAGTTGGCGCCATAGCACTTGTACTCGGGCGCCAGCTCGCAGGAGAACAGCAGGCCGGTGCCCTGCACCTTGGTGATCAGGCCGCCCAGCTCGCTTTTCAGCGCGTTGAGCTTGTCGACGAACTCCTTGCCGCGCTCGCGGATGTTGTTGCGCACTTCGTCGGTCAGTTCACCCAGGGTAGCCAGCGCCACGTCCAGCGCGCGGGGGTTCGCGGTCATGGTGTTGCCGTAGATGCCTTTGCGGTACAGGCCGGCAGTGCGATCGCTGACCGCCAGCACCGACAGCGGATACTGGCCGGCGTTGAGTGCCTTGGAGAAGGTTTCCATGTCCGGCGCCGGCAGCTTCTCGAAACCCGGGTAGTCGGTGATCGACAGCACGCCGTGCGCGCGCAGGCCGGCCTGGATCGAGTCGATCAGCAGCAAGGTGCCATGCGCTTCGGTCAGCGCGCGCGCTGCCTTGTAGAACTCCGGCGTCACCGCGCGACCCGGGTCGCCTTCGCCCATCACCGGCTCCAGGAACATCGCCTCGATGAACCAGCCATGCTTGTCGGCGTCGGCGAACGCCGCTTCCAGCTGCGCGACGTCATAGGGGGCAACGGTGAGTACGCTGTCTTCGTGGCGGTAACTGGCCAGGTGCTGCTGGTAGGTCTTGCGGCTGGAATCGGAATACAGCGCCGGCTTGTCGGTGCGGCCGTGGAACGCGCCCTTCACCGCGAGCCGCTTGATCGTGCGGCCGGCATAGCGGCCACCGGCATCGGTCATCAGCTTGGCATTGACGTCGGCGATGCGGCAGGCCAGCGAGACCGACTCGGAACCGGAATTCAGGCACAGATAGCGCGTGTACGGGCTGCCGCCACGGTTACGGCCGAGCTCCTTGTCGAGTGCCGCGGTGAAACGCAGCTGCGACACGCTGGGCGCCATCACATTGGCCATCACCTGCGGACGGCTCAGCGCTTCGAGGATCGCCGGGTCGTTGTGGCCGAAGCCGAGCATGCCGTAGCCGCCGTTGTCGTGCACCACGGCACCCTTCAGGGTGACGATCCACGGGCCACGCGCAGCGGCGGCCAGGTACGGGTTGATCGCATCGTCCGGGTAGAAATTGACGAAGCCGGCCTGCACCTGCGCCAGCTGCTCCGCTTCATCGAGCTTGAGGAAGTCGGCCAGGTCGGTACGCAATTCATGATGGCGCGCCACGGCCTCGGCAATCGCGTGGCCCAGCAGGGGATCGTTCGCTGCCATGCGCTCGATGCTGGCATCGTCCAGACCGATGGTCCGTGGCTTGCCACCGAATTCGCGCAGTTCGCGCAGCTGGTTGATCACACCCATGATGAATCCTCCGTAGCTCCGCCAGTCGGCATGCAGTGCCGGGCTGGCGGACATTAGTGAATGCGTGTCAGGAAACGCAGGCGAACGGGCGCTTCCTCAATGTTTTCAAGCGTTTCACGCCGCCACGGCAGAGCCAATCAGGCGGTTTTATTCCTCACAGGATACCTTGCGGCGCCGGTGGCCGTAACCCCGTGTCCGGGCCGGGGTGACGGCTGTCACCCCCGATGACTGACGCTGGCGACTGCCAGCAAGGTCCGGTCACGTGGAGGATGGGCGGCACTGGAGGACTACCCATGCCACATGCTCATGATCCGATTGCCCGCCTCAGCGGTGCCGTCAAACGTTACGGCCAGCTCACCGCACTCGACGGTGCCGATCTGCAATTGCAACGCGGCGAACTGCTGGCCCTGCTTGGTCCCAACGGTGCCGGCAAGACCACCGCGATTGCCCTGTTGCTGGGGCTGATCCGTGCCGATGCCGGTACAGTCGAACTGTTCGGCCAGGATCCGCAGCGGATCGAGGCGCGCCGGCGCATCGGCGTGATGCTGCAGAACGCCGAGCTGCCGCCGACGCTGCGAGTGGGTGAGCTGTTGCGGCTGACCGCCAGCTACTACCCGGCCCCGCGCACCCTGGCGGAAACCGCCGAACTGGCCGGCATCAGCGATCTGCTCAAGCGCCCCTACGCGAAACTCTCCGGCGGCCAGCAGCGGCGTGTGCAATTCGCACTGGCGTTGTGCGGCCGGCCCGAGCTGCTGTTCCTGGACGAGCCCACCGTGGGCATGGATATCGAGGCGCGGCAGAAACTGTGGGCGGCGATCCGCCAGCTGCTCGCCGAGGGCTGCTCGGTACTGCTGACCACGCACTATCTGGAAGAGGCCGAAGCACTGGCCGACCGCGTCTGTGTGATGACCCACGGCCGCATGATCCATGAAGGCACGGTCGAGGAACTGCGTGCGCGGGTGGCACTCAAGCGCATCCGCTGCCTGAGTGCGTTGTCGATCGATACGGTGCGCAGCTGGCCCGAGGTCAACGACGTGCGCCGGGACAACGAACGCCTGCACATCACCGCGGCCGAAGCCGAAGTCGTGGTGCGCCGCCTGCTCGCCGCCGACCAGCACTTGCGCGAGTTGGAAGTACAGCGCGCCGGCCTGGCCGAGGCATTCACCGAACTCACCCGCGATGCCGACGAGGCAGCGGACACCGACCAGCGCGAGGCTGCCTGAGATGGAAACTGTCATGTCTGTCAACGAACAGGTTGTCAACGAGCCGACTTCACACGTGATGTCGCGCCGTCGCGTCATCGGCGCCTATCTGGAAGAGGCGCGCAGCGAATGCCTGCGTTACATGCGCGCACCAGCCTTCATGCTGCCGATCATGTTGTTCCCCGGGATGTTCTACCTGCTGTTCGGCGTACTGATGGCGAAGTCGAATGGCGCCGATGCGGCGCGCTACCTGCTGGCCAGCTACGGTGTGTTCGGCGTGATGAGTCCGGGTCTGTTCGGCTTCGGCGTATCGCTGGCGCTGGAGCGTGACGGTGGTTTGCTGACGTTCAAGCGTGCATTGCCGATGCCGCCGGGCGCCTATCTGCTGGGCAAGATGCTGATGGCGATGGCGGCGGCCGGAGTGGTCATTCTGTTGCTGCTGACCATGGCGGTGTCGCTGGGGCATGTGACGCTGAATCCGCTGCAGGCCGGCGCACAGCTGCTCACCGGCATGCTCGGCGTGCTGCCGTTCTGCGCGCTGGGCATGTTTGTCGGCACCCTGATCAAGGGGCAGGGCGCGCCCGGCATGCTGCAGTTGATCTATCTGCCGATGTCGTTCATGTCCGGCCTGTGGATGCCATTGCCGATGCTGCCGAAGTTCCTGCAGCAGATCGCGCCGATCTGGCCGAGCTATCACCTCGACATGCTGGCGATGGCTGCCGTCGGCCTCAACCAGGAGGCGCTGCTGCCGCATGTGCTGGTGCTGCTCGGCTTTGCCGTCGGCTTCCTGCTGCTGGCGGCGCGCCGCCTGCGGCGGAACGGTTGAAGTAGCATGTCGTCCTGCCCGAGTCGTCCGCGGAAAGCCTTGCCATGATCCCTGCCTTCATTGCCCGATGGTTCACGCCGGCGCCGGATTCCGGCGTGGCCGACGACCTTCGCCGCGGCAAATCGCCATGGGCCGACAGCGTGCACTTGCTGTGGTCGTTGTGGATCTTCATCACGCCGCTGTTCGATCGCGGCCTGCATGGCTACACCCTGACATGGCTGCTGTGCACGCTGGGTTCGTATCCGGTGTTTCTGCTGCTGTTCGCCATGACGCAGCTGGCTTCACGGCGGACGGCGTATCTCTACGCGTGGGGCATGGCGATACTGTGTTTCAGCTTGCTGCCCTGGTATTACAGCGGCCTCAGTTATTACGTGTACGCCTGCGTGATGCTGAGTCATTGCGACAGGCGGCACTTTCGCAGCTATGTGGCCCAGGTGATGCTGATCAACGCCATCTTCGTGGCACTGGCCTGGCGGATCGGCTACCCGCCGTCGCTGCTGGTGGTCATGCCGGTCACGATCTTCGTCATCTGCACCATTGTCATGGTCGAACAGATCCACAAGGAAAAGGATGCCGCCCTCAGTCTTTCGCACGACGAGGTGCGCCGGCTCGCCGCCACGGCGGAGCGCGAACGGATCGGCCGCGACCTGCATGATCTGCTCGGCCATACCTTGTCGCTGATCACGCTCAAGCTGGAACTCTCGCGCAAGCTGTTCGACCGCGATGTCGACGCTGCCAAGCGCGAGGTCGAGGAAGCGGAAAAGGTGGCACGTCTCGCCTTGGCCGAGGTACGCAGCGCAGTCACTGGCATCCGCGCCACCGATCTGGCAGCCGAACTGGCCTCGGCGCGACTGCTGCTGGAATCCTCGCGGGTGCATCTGGATTACGGCGCTCTGCCAGCCGACCTGCCGGGCGACGTCGAGCGCGGCTTGTCGCTGATATTGCGCGAGGCGGTGACCAATATTGCGCGCCATGCCGATGCCAGTCAGGCCCGGATCGAGATGACGCGCGAGCGGGTCAGTGTCTGCATGCAGATCAGCGACAATGGCCGCGGCGGCATCGAGATTGACGGCAATGGCCTGTGCGGCATGCGCGAGCGGGTGCGGGCGCTCGGCGGCACGCTGACTTTCGAGTCGCCGCGTGGTCAGGGGTCGCGTCTGCGGGTCGTGGTTCCGCTGCCGCTCATGCGCCTGGTCGAAACATCCCGATCATCGCTGGATCCGGCACCTGCCGATCCGTTGACGCACACGATTCCGGGTCAACCTGTCGCGTGAGCCCATCCACGCGCCCATGTCCGCACAAGCCATGACACCATCCTTTCGCCGCTGTGGACACCAGGAAGCCAGCACATGATCCGAGTTCTTTTGGCCGAAGATCAGGCAATGGTGCGCGGCGCCTTGTCGGCGCTGCTGAATCTGGAGTCCGACATCGAGGTGCTCGGTTCGGCCGCCGATGGCGAGGCGGCGTGGCGCGATTTGCAGCGCCTGAAACCCGACGTGCTGGTCACCGACATCGAGATGCCCGGCCTCACTGGATTGGAGCTGGCGCAACGCATCCAGCGCCAGGAGCTGCCGATCAAGGTGGTCATCGTCACCACCTTCGCACGGCCTGGTTTCCTGCGTCGCGCACTGGATGCGGGCGTGTCCGGTTATCTGCTGAAGGACGCGCCCGCCGAGAATCTCGCCGAGGCCTTGCGTACCGTGCATCGCGGCGGACGCGCGATCGATCCGCAGCTTGCGCTGGAAGCATGGTCGGAAGCCGATCCCTTGAATGATCGCGAGCGCCAGGTATTGCGCCTGGCCGGCGAAGGCCAGTCGGCCGGCGACATCGCCACGCAATTGAACCTGTCGCATGGCACCGTGCGCAATTACCTGTCCGAGGCCATCGGCAAGCTCGGCGTCGCCAACCGCATCGAGGCTTATCGACTGGCACGGCAGAAGGGCTGGTTGTAGCTCGACGCGCAGGGGCCGGCACGCTGCGAGATAATGCCCCGTTACCGCATGCCGGCCGAGTATCCCTTGAAGAAGTCCGATTTCGATTTTGAACTGCCGCCCGAGCTGATCGCGCAGGCGCCGCTGCCCGAGCGTTCGGCCAGCCGGATGCTGCTGCTCGATGTGGTGGCGCAGTCACGGCAGGACCGCATGTTCCGCGAGTTGCCAGACTTTCTGCGGCCGGGCGATCTGCTGGTATTCAACGACACCCGCGTGCTGCCGGCACGGCTGTACGGACGCAAGATCAGCGGCGGTGCGGTGGAGATCCTGATCGAGCGGGTCACCGGCGCGCACGAGGCGACCGTGCAGCTTGGTGTCAGCAAGAAGCCGAAGGAAGGCGGCCGGATCGAGCTGGCCGACGGTAGCCATGCGGTGGTGCTGGGCCGCGACGAAGGTTTCTTCCGGCTGCATTTCGAGGCGCCCGAGCCACTGGAAAAGCTGCTGCTCAAGCTGGGCGAGATGCCGCTGCCGCCGTATATCGAGCGACACGCTGACGCCAGCGACCTGGAACGCTACCAGACCGTGTTCGCACGCGAGCCGGGCGCGGTAGCTGCGCCTACTGCCGGTTTGCATTTCGACGAGGCGATGCTGGCGACGTTGCGTGAACGCGGCGTCGAGTTCGGCTACATCACGCTGCATGTGGGAGCCGGCACATTTCAGCCGGTGCGGGCGGACGATCTGAAGGATCATCAGATGCATCGCGAGTGGCTCAATGTCGGGGCGCATCTGATCGGGCAGATCCGACGCACGCGTGCCAACGGTGGCCGTGTCATCGCGGTGGGTACTACCGTGGTGCGTGCGCTGGAGAGCGCCTGCAAGGACGGCGAGCTGCATCCGTTCGCCGGCGAGACGCAAATCTTCATCTTCCCGGGTTACCGCTTCAGCAGCATCGACGGGCTGCTGACCAACTTCCATCTGCCGCAGTCGACCCTGTTGATGCTGGTGTCGGCGCTGGCCGGACGCGAGTTCATGCTCGACGCCTATCGCCATGCGGTCGAGCAGGGTTACCGGTTTTTCTCGTATGGCGACGCGATGCTGATCCTGCCCCAGCTTGATCCTGCGCGCGGCAGCTGAGCGGTCGCAGCGGTTAAACTGGGCGGATGACTGCCATGAATTTCGATCTCTCCGCCACTGACGGCGCCGCTCGCCGCGGCCGCCTGACCTTTGCCCGCGGTACGGTGGAAACGCCGGCGTTCATGCCGGTGGGCACGTATGGCTCGGTCAAGGCGATGACACCGCGCGACGTCACCGAGATCGGCGCCGAGATCATTCTCGGCAACACGTTTCACCTGTTCCTGCGGCCGGGACTGGAGATCGTCGAGAAGTTCGGCGGGCTGCACAAGTTCATCGGTTGGGACAAACCGATTCTCACCGACTCCGGCGGCTTTCAGGTGTTCTCGCTGGCGCACAAGCGCAAGATCACCGAGGAAGGCGTGACGTTCGCCTCGCCAGTCGATGGTTCGAAGGTGTTCCTGTCGCCGGAAGTATCGATGCAGATCCAGACCACGCTGGATTCGGACATCGCGATGATCTTCGACGAATGCACGCCATACCCGGCGACCGAGAAGGTGGCCAGCGATTCGATGGAGCTCTCGCTGCGCTGGACCGAGCGCTCGCGCAGAGCATTCGATGACCTGCAACGTGTCGATTCAAAGCCGCCGAATGCGCTGTTCGGCATCGTGCAGGGCAGCGTGTACGAGAGCCTGCGTCAGCGCTCCGCGGCAGGGCTGGTGAACATCGGCTTCGACGGCTATGCGGTCGGTGGCCTGGCGGTCGGCGAGCCGGAGGCCGAGCGCAACCATGCGCTGGATTTCACCGTGCCGCTGCTGCCGGTCGACAAGCCGCGCTACCTGATGGGCGTGGGCCGGCCGGAGGATATCGTCGAGGCGGTGCGCCGCGGCATCGACATGTTCGACTGCGTGATGCCGACGCGCAACGCGCGCAACGGCTTCCTGTTCACCGCGGAGGGCACGTTGCGCATTCGCAATGCGAAATATGCGTTGGATAACCGCGTGATCGAAGAGGGTTGCGACTGTTACGCCTGCAGCAATGGCTTCAGCCGTGCCTATCTGCGCCATCTCGATCGCTGCAACGAGATCCTCGGCAGCCAGCTCGCCACCATCCATAACCTGCGCTACTACCAGCGCCTGATGGCCGGCCTGCGCGAGGCGATTGCCAGCCGCACGCTGGATGCCTTCATTGCCGGGTTTTATGCGCAAAGGCAGGGCGGAGTGGTCGCTTAGCGCGAATGGCGTGGCAGCGGCGCATTCCGCGCCATATCGCAGCGGGGCTTGCAACCGGCAACCACCGCCCTCAGTAGTGGTCAGCGGCCCGGTCAGCGGCGCCATGCGATGCCGTGCACGGCTTGGGGGTGCATGGCATAATCAACGATCTTTTATCAGGCGTTCAGCTGAAATCCTTGGCTGCGCCATAACTTGCGAGACAAACCGATGAGTTTTCCGATCTCTCCCGTGATCGCCCAGGCCGCTGCTGCGCAGCCCGCCGGTGGCGGCATGTCCATGATCATCATGATGGTGGTGCTGTTCGGCCTGATGTATTTCATGATGATCCGCCCGCAGATGAAGCGCCAGAAAGAGCATCGTGCGCTGATCGCCGGGCTGGCCAAGGGCGATGAAGTAGTCACCAACGGCGGCATCGCCGGGCGCGTGGAAGAAGTGGGCGAGACCTTCATCACCGTCGAGATCGCGGCCAACGTGAAGGTCAAGGTGCAGAAGGGCGCGGTCCAGCAGGTGCTGCCCAAGGGTTCGCTGAAGTCTGTCTGATCGACGGCTTCGAGGCACCGCTTAGCGGCTGCCTGTCACGCGATTATTCCTCGATTGTTGCTACCGCCGCGGGTCGTTGCCGCGGCCTTGATGGATTCAGGGCATGAGTGATTTTCCCCGCTGGAAGTACGCGCTGGTCGCGCTGGTGATGCTGTTTGGCGTCATCTACGCGTTGCCGAATGCATTTCGTCCATTGCTGGCGGTGCAGGTCACTGCCAACCGCGACGCGCCGCCGATCGATCAGTCCCTGCAGCAGAAAGTGCAGGTTGCGCTGACCAGCAAGAAGATCGCGGTCACTGATGTGGCGGTGGAAGGCGATCATCTGCTGGCCACATTCGCCAACTCGGACGTGCAGAAGAGTGGCGCCGATGTGATCAAGTCGGCATTGGGCGACGGCTACACGGTGGCGTTCAAGCTGCAGTCGAATGTGCCGCGCTGGCTGCGCGCGATCGGTGCGCGTTCGATGCCGCTGGGCCTGGATCTGCAGGGCGGCGTGCACTTCCTGATGCAGGTCGACCAGAACGATGCGATCGACAAGCAGGAAAACAGCTACGCCGACGATATCCGCAGCCTGCTGCGGCAGAAGAACATCCGCTATGAATCGGTGGCTCGCAATGCCGTGCGCGAGCAGGGCATCGCGGTAATCCTGCGTTCGGCCGCTGACCGCTCCACCGCGTCCGATGCGATCGCCAACGAATACACCGACCTGTTGGTGGCGAACGGTGCCAACACCGGCGACCGCTTCGTGCTGAATGTGCTGATCAAGCCGGAGAAGCTGCGCGATCTGTCACGCAGTGCGATCACCCAGAACCTGAGCACACTGCGCAACCGCATCAATGCGCTGGGTGTGTCCGAGCCGCTGATCCAGCAGCAGGGCGACAGCCGCATCGTGGTCGAACTGGCCGGCGTGCAGGATCCGGCCGAGGCGAAGAAGCTGATCGGTGCGGTGGCCACGCTGCAATACCGTCCCGGCATCGGTCAGGCCGGCGACGCGCAGGCGCAGGAAGCCGCGCGGACCGGGAGCATTCCACCCGATGCCAACCTCTATCGCATGCGCGGCAGCAATCTGCCGGTGCTGGTAAGCAAGCAGATCATCGTGACCGGCAACCAGCTGGTGGACGCCTCCTCGGGCATCGACCAGCAGAGCGGCACGCCGAAAGTCGACGTCACCCTGAACGCCGCCGGCGCCAAGAAGATGGGCGATTTCACCAATGCCAACGTCGGCAAGCCGATGGCGGTGGTGTACGTGGAGCAGGTCTACGAGACCAAGATTGTCGACGGCAAGGAAGTACGCGTTCCGAAGATCACCGAGACGGTGATCAACGACGCCTCGATCGCCAGCCCCTTCAGCAAGCAGTTCCAGACCACCGGTCTGGGCAGTCCGAAGGAAGCCTCCGACCTGGCCCTGCTGCTCAAGGGCGGCGCGCTGGCTGCACCGATGGACATCGTCGAGGAAAGCGTGATCGGCGCCAGCCTCGGTCAGGACAACATCGACAAGGGTTTCAAGGCGGTGATGCTGGGTCTGGCGCTGGTGCTGCTGGCGGCGGCGATCTATTACAAGCTGTTCGGTCTGGTGGCAGACATCGCGCTGTTCTTCAATCTGGTGATCCTGCTGGCGGTGATGTCGCTGATCGGCGTCACCCTGACCATGCCGGGCGTGGCCGGTATCGTGCTGACCCTTGGCATGGCGATCGACGCGAACGTGCTGATCTGCGAACGCGTGCGTGAGGAATTGCGCAACGGCTCCACGCCGCACGCGGCGATCCGCGCCGGTTACGAGAAAGCCTGGTCGACCATTCTGGACGCCAACGTCACCCACCTGATCGCCGCGCTGGCGTTGACCACAATGGGTACCGGTGCGATCAAGGGCTTCGGCGTGACGCTGATGATCGGCATCCTGACCTCGCTGTTCACCTCGGTGACGCTGACCCATGCGTTCACTGCGCTGATCCACGGCCACCGCAAGCTCAAGACGCTGTCGGTCTAAGGAACCACCATGGAAATTTTCAATCACGACAGCAACATCCCGTTCCTTGGCATGCGCAAGTTCAGCATCGCCATCGCGTTGTTCCTGATGGTCGCCTCGGTCGGGCTGATCGCGACCAAGGGTCTCAATTACGCGCTGGACTTCACCGGCGGCGTCTCGATGGTGATGGACTACGACCAGTCGGTGGAAATCGCCGACGTGCGTACCGCCCTGGAAAAGGGCGGTTTCGACCACGCGATCGTGCAGAGCCTTGGTGGCACACGCGAGGTGGCGATCCGCATGCAGCCGAAGGATGACCAGAAAGCGGTGGACGCCAGCGGCAAGGTCAACCTCGATCTCATCTCCGCCGACGTGCTCAAGACACTGCAAGTTTCGCGCCCAGACGCCAAGCTGAAGAGCCGCGAACTGGTTACCGCCGAAGTTGGCGCCGAGCTGAAGAGCGATGGCACCGTGGCGGCCGTGTTCGTGATCCTCGGCATCATGGCCTACCTGTGGATCCGCTTCGAACGCCGCTTCGCGATCGCCGCGGTGGCTACCGAGGTGCACGACGTGCTGGTGACGCTGGGCATCCTGGCGCTGGTGCAGCGTGAGTTCGACATGACCGTACTGGCCTCGGTGCTGGCGGTGATCGGTTACTCGATCAACGACAAGGTGGTGGTATTCGACCGTATCCGCGAGCTGTTCCGTCTTGCGCGCAAGGCCGAGCCGGAGGAGATCCTCAACCGCTCGATCAACAACACGCTGTCGCGAACCATCATCACCTCGCTGTTCACGGCGATCACCATGGGCGCGCTGTATTTCTTCGGCGGCCCGGCCGTGCACGGTTTTGCCGTGACGATGCTGATCGGCATCGTGGTCGGCACGCTGTCGTCGATCTTCGTCGCCAGCCCGATCTTGCTGTGGCTGGGTGTGTCGAAGAAGGACCTGATGCCGGTCACCAAGGAAAATCCGGAACTGGCGCGACGCCCCTGAGTAACCATCGCCCGCAAAGCAGGCGATTCTGATGTTCTCTCTCCTGCCTGCAGGGGAGATACCCAAAGAGCCTGCCCCGGACTTGGTCCGGGGGGCAGAGGGGTAGCTCACAAAACGTAGAGGCCCGGCATATACCGGGCCTTTTTTTATGAGGCAATCTGTTCGCGTTACCTGCGCAGTTCGGATTCCAGTTGTACCAGCCGCTCCGGCGTTCCGACGTCGGTCCATGTGCCCCGATGGTGCGAGCCATCGACCTTTCCGTGCGCGATCGCCGTTTCCAGCAGCGGCCGCAGCTTGAAGCGTGGTGGTTTCGCGTCGGCGCCTGAAGCATCGCCGACAGCCTCGCGCCAGCCATCCAGCAGCTCGCGGCGGAACACGCCGATGCCGCTATAGGTGAGTCGGGGCTCGCCGTCATCGTGCAGGCGACCCTGTGCGTCCAGCCGGAAATCGCCACGCGGATGATGCACGGGATTGTCTGCCATCAGCAGATGCGCGAGGCCCCGGGGCTCGGTCGGAAGGACGGCGAAATCCGCGTCGCACCACACGTCGCCGCTCACCACGAGGAACGGTTCGCTGCCCAGCAGCGGTAGCGCGTTCAAGATGCCGCCGCCGGTCTCCAGTGGCGTCGTGCCTTCGTAGGCGTAGCGGATGCGCAGGCCCCAGCGCGAACCGTCACCCAGCGTGTCGGGGAACTGTTCGGCCAGGTGCGCGGTGTTGATCACCACGTAGTGCACGCCGGCCGCAGCGAGCTTCTCCAGATGCCAGACGATCAGTGGCTTGCCGTTCACCGGCAGCAGCGGCTTGGGCGTGTGATCGGTCAATGGCCGCATGCGCTCACCGAGACCGGCGGCGAAGATCAGCGCGTGCTTCATGCAGTCACCGGTTGGCGCAGATCGCGATTACCCACGCAGCGCTGCAGCAGCGCCACGAAGTCGGACAGCTCGGGATAACGGCTGGCCACGTCGATCACATAGTCGTACACGCGCGGCAGATCGTCGAGATAATCGGGCTTGCCGTCGCGGTAGCAGAGCCGGCAGAAAATGCCGAGCACCTTGATATGCCGCTGCAGGCCGATCAGATCGAACCAGCGCAGGAAGTGCAGGCTGTCGATATCCGCAGCGATCAGGTCCGCAGCTTGCAGACGTCGCCGATAGCTTTCGACCCAGGCTTCGACGCGCGGGCGATCCCACACGATGTAGCAGTCGCGCAGCAGCGAGGCGAGGTCGTAGGTGATCGGGCCGTGCAGCGCGCCCTGGAAGTCGATGATGCCGGGGCTATGGTTTGCCGTGATCAGCAGGTTGCGACTGTGATAGTCGCGGTGCACGAAGCAGCGCGGCTGGGCCAGCGCGTTGTGCAGCAGCACGGTGAATGCCGACTCCAGCACGTCCCATTCCTCGCACTCGGGCGTGCAGTCGAGGTGCCGGCGCAGGAACCACTCCGGCATGATCTCCAGCTCGCGCTGCAGGAACGCGTGGTCGTACGGCTGCATGCCGGTCACGTCTGCGTCGCGCTGCATGTGCAGCAGCGCTTCCATCGCATCGCCGTACAGCGCATCCACCGTACTGTCGTTCAATGCCGGCAAGTACAGCTGCGAGCCGAGATCCTCGATCAGCAGGAAGCCCTGTTCAAGATCCTGCGCCTGCACGGCGGGCACATGCAGACCCGCGGCGGACAACCGCGCGCCGATCTCCAGCCATGGCCGCGGATCTTCCTGCGCCGGCGGCGAGTCCATCACGATCCAGCTGCGGCCATCGTGCCGGGTTCGCCAGTAACTGCGAAAGCTGGCGTCGGCCGAGGCGGATGCCAGCGTCAGCGTGTCGTCGTCCAGTACTTGGCGAAGCCAGGCGAGGCGGGCGATGGCGCGGTCGGGCGTTTGGGTCATGGCAAAAGCAGTTGAGAGGACTGCGCCAGCTTAGCGAGCCGCTGGCGCAGTGGCGAGATAAGGAATATCTCGAGACTGCTGCCGTAGCCCAGCAGGCGCTTGAGCCGGTCCGGTTGCGAAGTTGCGGGTCGAAGATGGCGTTCAGCGTGAACGGCTTGATGCTGGCCGTGATCCATTTCATGTCGCGCGCCTGCGCTCGTGAGTCTCATGGCGATGTGGCGGCACGCTGCATGCCAGCGCCAAAACGCCAGGCTTCTGCAGACAGGTGCTGTATTGATGGCTTTGCATGCATGACTCGCAGGCAACCGGTAGTGGGCATTGCCCGGTCATGGTGCATGGTGCGGATTGACCGCGCCACGTCAAATCAGTACCATTTTAGTCCCGATTCAAACCACCCAACCCCGGGCGAACGTACCCATGCTCCGCGTCAGCCGACTCACCGATTACGCCACCGTGGTGATGACCTGCATCGCCGCGCACCCGGATGACGTACTCAGCACGGTGCAGATCGCCGACGAGACGCACCTGGAGTTGCCGACGGTAAGCAAGCTGCTGAAGGCGCTCGGTCACGCCGCGCTGGTCGAGTCGTTCCGCGGCGTCAACGGCGGTTACCGGCTGGCCCGGCCAGCCAGCGAGATTTCGCTGGCCGAGATCGTCGAGGCGCTGGAAGGCCCGATCGGCATGACCGAGTGCAGCGCAGGCGAGGGCCAGTGCGATCGCGAATCGCAATGCGGCGTGCGCGGCAGCTGGCAGCGGATCAACAGCGTGCTGGACCAGACCCTGCGCGCGGTCAGCCTGGCCGAAATGCTCAAGCCGTCGCCACATGCTCCGTTGGGTCACGGCCGAAAGATTGCGGTCACCGTGAAAACCGGCGAGGCCACCACCGAATGAACAGCAGCATGATCAACGAGAGCAGCGCCAGCACCACGCTTCGCGACAACGCCGAGGTAGCCGAGGCGCTCGGCCGCAGCTACGCCGCCGGCTTCGTCACCGAGATCGAAATGACCGGCCTGCCGCCGGGTCTGGACGAGGAAACCGTCCGCCAGATTTCCGCGATCAAGCAGGAACCGGCGTGGATGACCGAGTGGCGGCTCGAAGCCTATCGTCACTGGCTGACCATGCCGAAACCGGACTGGGCCAAGCTCAACATCGATCCGATCGATTACCAGGCGATCAGCTACTACGCCGCGCCCAAGGCTGGCCCGAAGTCGCTGGCCGAAGTCGATCCGGCGTTGCTGGAAACCTACGAGAAGCTGGGCATCCCGTTGCACGAACGCGCGGCGCTGGCCGGTGTGGCGGTGGATGCGGTGTTCGACTCGGTCTCGGTCGGCACCACCTTCCGCAAGCAGCTGGCCGAGGCCGGCGTGCTGTTCTGCTCGATGAGCGAGGCGATTCGCGAATACCCGGAAATCGTTCGCAAATACCTGGGCAGCGTGGTGCCGACCGGCGACAACTTTTTCGCCGCACTGAACTCGGCGGTGTTCTCCGACGGCAGCTTCGTGTTCATTCCGAAGGGCGTGCGCTGCCCGATGGAACTGTCCACTTATTTCCGCATTAACGCGCAGAACACCGGCCAGTTCGAACGTACCCTGATCGTGGCCGAGGAAGGCAGCCACGTTTCCTACCTGGAAGGCTGCACCGCGCCGAAGCGCGACGAGAACCAGCTGCATGCGGCGGTGGTGGAACTTGTGGCGTTGGAAAAGGCGCAGATCAAGTACTCCACCGTGCAGAACTGGTATCCCGGCGACGAGAACGGCGTGGGCGGCATCTACAACTTCGTCACCAAGCGCGGCGACTGCCGCGGCGACGATTCCAAGATCAGTTGGACCCAGGTCGAAACCGGCTCGGCGATCACCTGGAAATATCCCAGCGTGGTGCTGCGCGGCGACCGTGCGGTCGGTGAGTTCTACTCGGTCGCACTCACGCATCACTACCAGCAGGCCGACACCGGCACCAAGATGATCCATCTCGGCAAATACACCAAGTCGAAGATCGTCGCCAAGGGCATCAGCGCCGGCCGCAGCTCCAACAGCTATCGCGGCCTGGTCAAGATGGAGAAGGGCGCCGAGGGCGCGCGCAACTACACCCAGTGCGACTCGCTGCTGATCGGTAAGAAGTGCGGCGCACACACCTTCCCGTACATGGAGGTGAAGAACCCGACCGCGATCGTCGAGCACGAGGCGACCACCTCGAAAATCTCCGACGACCAGATGTTCTACTGCCGCTCGCGCGGGATCAGCGAGGAAGATGCCGTGTCGATGATCGTCGACGGCTTCTGCAAGCAGGTGTTCCGCGAACTACCGATGGAGTTCGCGGTGGAGGCGAAGAAGCTGCTCGAGGTGTCGCTGGAAGGTGCGGTGGGATGAGGTCGTTCCATCGACTGTTGATGTGCATCATGTTCGCGGGGCTCGCCGGCTGCGTGCCTTGGCCGCATCGCTATCTGACCGCGCCGCAGATTGCCGGCACGGTCGTCAAGGCAGGCCAACCGGTGGCGGGCGCGCACGTACAACTGGTCGACGTGATGGATGAATCCGGCCAGATGGCTTCCACGGCAAGGAAGCTGGAAGTCGTCACCAACGCGCAAGGACATTTCACGGTGGGACCGATTCGCCGGTTTGCATGGAGCGCTCACGTACCGGTGCTGACCGTCACGCAGAACACCGTGCCGTGGGGACTGCGGTTGTCGACGGGCGACCAGTCCTTCCGGGCCGGCTGGCTGTCGGATCCCACGTTGTTCGGTGAAGTATTGAGCGTCCCCATCGTTGCCACGTGCGATTTGAATGCAGCAAGCAAATCCAGTGTCATCGAGGGTTACAAATCTCTGGTAGGCAACGGGCCGTGCACGCTGGCGGCGGAATCGAAGAAATGAACATGCTGAAAATCGAAAACCTGCACGCCCGCGTCGAGGGCAAGGAAATCCTCAAGGGGCTCAGCCTCAGCGTGAATGCGGGCGAGGTGCACGCGATCATGGGCCCGAACGGCGCGGGCAAGTCGACGCTGGGCAATGTGCTGTCCGGCCGCGATGGTTATGAGGTGACCGCCGGCACGGTGACCTACAACGGCATCGACCTGCTGGCGCTGGAGCCGGAGGCACGCGCCGCCGCCGGCGTGTTCCTGGCGTTCCAGTACCCGGTGGAGATTCCCGGCGTCAACAACACCTATTTCCTGCGCGCGGCCTTCAATGCGCAGCGCAAGGCGCGCGGCGAGAAGGAATTCGATTCGATGCAGTTCCTCAAGCTGGTGCGCGAGAAGCTGAAGGTGATGCAGATTTCCGACGAGCTGCTGCACCGCGCGGTCAACGAAGGCTTCTCCGGTGGCGAGAAGAAGCGCAACGAGATCTTCCAGATGGCGGTGCTCGAGCCGCAGCTGGCGATCCTCGACGAAACCGATTCGGGGCTGGACATCGACGCGCTCAAGCATGTCGCCGATGGCGTCAACGCGCTGCGCTCGCCGGAGCGCGCGTTCCTGATGATCACGCACTACCAGCGCCTGCTCGACTACGTGGTGCCGGATTTCGTGCACGTGCTGGCCGATGGCCGCATCGTCGAGAGCGGCGACAAGTCGCTGGCGCTGAAGCTGGAAGAACACGGCTACGCCGGCCTCGGCGAGGGAGCCGCGGCATGAGCCAGCCGGCACCACTGCCGTTGGTCGAGTCTTTGCTCGATGCGCCGCTGCCATCCAGCGGCATCGCGTGGCTGGATGCGGCACGGCATGAGAATCGCGCGGCGTTTGCCGCCGGCGGCCTGCCCGATACGCGGGTAGAGGCCTGGAAATACACGGCGCTGCGCGCGCTCGGCCAGCGCCGTTTTGCACGTGGCGATGATGCAGCGACATCGCGTGCGGTGGTTGCGTCGACGTTCGCCTTGCCCGGTGTCGATGGGCCGCGACTGGTCTTCGTCAACGGAATGTTCCGAGCCGATCTGTCGGCACTGGATGCGCTGCCGGCCGGGCTGACCCTGCAGCCGCTGTCGCAGGCATTGCGCAGTGATGCGGAGCCGTTGCGCTTCGTGCTGTCGCGGCCGGCTTTGATCGGTGATGTTCGAGAAGCGGGCGATGCGTTTGTCCGGATCAACGCCGCCAGTGCCGTCGATGGTGTGCTGCTGCGCGTTGACGCCGGCGTGAAGATTGCGGCGCCGGTGCAGTTGGTGTTCGTCGGTGCAGCTGCCGACGTCGAACTCGCCTGGCATCTGCGCAACGTGATCGAGCTGGGCGAAGGTGCCGAGCTGAGCCTGATCGAACAGCATGTTTCCGATGCCGAGCCGGCGCAGCTGGCCACCGTGGTCGGTGACATCGAACTGCGCGAAGGTGCGCGGCTGCAGCACACCGTGCTGCAGAACGTCGCGGTCGCCACCAGCCTGATTCGTCGCTCTAGCGTGCGCCTGCATGCGCATGCCTGCGCGACGCTGCATGTGCTGGAGCTGGGTGGTGCGCTGGTGCGTCATGACCTGCGTGCCGAACTGGTCGGCGACGGCGCACGGTTCGATACCCGCGGCGTGTTCATGCCGCACGGTCGCCAGCATATCGACACCCAGCTGGCGATCCGCCATCAGGCGCTGAACACCACGTCCACGTCGACCTGGCGTGGCGTCGCCAGCGACCGTGCGCGTGGCGTGTTCCGCGGCGCGATCGTGGTGGCGCCGGGTGCCGACGGCAGCGACGCCAGCCTCGGCAACAAGAACCTGCTGCTGTCGCCGGGCGCCGAGATCGACACCAAGCCGGAGCTCGAAATCTATGCCGACGAGGTGAAGGCCGCGCACGGCGCCACCGTCGGTCAGCTCGACGAGCGCTCGCTGTTCTATCTGCGTTCGCGCGGCATTCCGCTGGCGGATGCGCGCGCATTGCTTACAGCCGCGTTCTGTCGCGCGGTGCTGGATGATCTGCCGAACGGGGCATTGCGCGAGCATCTGTCGTCATTGCTGGTCGCACAGTTGCCTGCGTGATGCCTTTCTCCTCCCCCTGCGAAGCAGGGGAGGGAGCCAAATACGGAAACGTCGAAGATGACCGCACCACATATCAGCACCCCCACGGTTTTCGACGTCCAGCGCATTCGCGCGGATTTCCCGTTGCTTGCACGCAGCGTGCATGGCAAGCCGCTGGTGTATCTCGACAATGCCAACACCAGCCAGAAGCCGGCGTCGGTGATCGAGGCGGTGAACACTCACTACCGTGAGCACAACGCAAACGTGTCGCGTGCAGTGCATCAGCTCGGCGAGGAAGCCACCGCTGCCTATGAAGGCTCGCGCGACAAGCTGGCGCGTTTCATCAACGCGACGTCACGCAACGAACTGATCCTCACTTCCGGCACCACCCAGGCGATCAACCTGGTTGCCTACAGCTATGCGTTGCCGCGGCTGCAGCCCGGCGATGCGATCCTCACCACGGTGATGGAGCACCACGCCAACATCGTGCCGTGGCAGCTGGTCGCCGCGCGCAGCGGCGCCACGGTCAAGGCGGCGCCGATCGACGAGCGCGGCGAGCTGATAGTGGAGAAATACATCGAGATGCTGACGCCGGAGGTGAAGCTGGCCTGCATCACCCATGTCTCGAACGTGCTGGGCACGGTCAACCCGGTGCGCGAGATTGCGCGCGAATGCAAAAAGCGCGGCATCGCGCTGCTGGTCGACGGCTCGCAGGCGGTGCCGCATCGGCCGGTCGACGTGCAGGCGCTGGGCTGCGATTTCTACGCGATTACCGGCCACAAGATGCTCGGTCCGACCGGTACCGGCGCGCTGTGGGCGAAGCGTGAGCATCTGGAGGCGATGCCACCGTTCTTCGGCGGCGGCGAGATGATCCGCGAGGTACGTTTCAGCGGCACCACGTTCGCCGCGCCACCGCACAAGTTCGAGGCCGGCACGCCGAACATTGCCGGCTTCGTCGGCCTTGCGGCGGCGATCGACTACTACCAGTCGGTGGGTTTCGAAGCGATCCACGCGTGGGAGCAGAACCTGCTGGCCTATGCCACCGAGCGCCTGCGTGAAATTCCCGGCCTGCGCATCGTCGGCGAAGCGAAGGAAAAGGAGCCGGTGATCTCGTTCCTGATCGATGGTGCCCAGGCCACCGACATGGCCACCCTGCTCGACCTGCAGGGCATCGCCGTGCGCTCCGGCCACCATTGCGCGCATCCGTTGATGCAGTTCTACGGCGTGCCCGCCACGCTTCGTGCCTCGCTGGCGTTCTACAACACGCGCGAGGAGATCGACGCGTTCATCGTTGCGCTGCTCAAGGTGCGCAAGCTGCTGATGTAAATCGGCATCGGAAGGTCGAATGGTTCCGCCATCGCCGGCAGGGCATTATCCTGCCGGTATCCCCGCCGACGACTGATCCCATGTTCGCCAAGCTCCCCGGCCTGATCCGCATTCCGCTCGCGTTGTTGCTGCTGGCGATCAACATCCTGCTGCACGTGGTGCTGTTGTTCGCGTTCACGCTGTTCAAGGTGATCGTGCCGATCCGTGCGATACGGCTGGCCTGCTCACGTGTGCTGGTCGTCATCGCGGAAAGCTGGATCGGCGTCAACAACCGGCTGTTCGACGTTTTCACCCGCATCCGCTGGCAGGTCGATGGGCTCGATGGCCTGCGTCGCGACGGCAACTATCTGGTGCTGTGCAATCACCAGAGCTGGGTGGATATTCCGGTGCTGCAGAAGGTGTTCAACCGGCGGATTCCGTTTCTGCGTTTCTTTCTCAAGCAGCAGCTGATCTGGGTGCCGTTGCTGGGGCCGGCATGGTGGGCGCTGGATTTCCCGTTCATGAAACGCTATTCGAGGGAAACCCTGATCAGGCACCCCGAGCTGCAGGGCAAGGACAGGGAAGCGACCCGGCTGGCCTGCGAGAAATTCCGCCACATGCCGGTGTCGGTGATGAATTTTGCCGAAGGCACTCGCTTCACGCTGGCCAAGCACGATGCGCAGTCTTCGCCTTACCGGTATCTGCTGCGGCCCAAGGCTGGCGGCGTGGCATTCGTGCTCGACGCGATGGGCGATGCGCTGCATGCGATCCTCGATGTCACCATCGTCTATCCGGAAGGCCCGTGCACGATGATGGATCTGATTGCCGGTCGCGTGCACGACATCCGCGTGCATGTGCGCGAGCTTCCGATCGAGGCCGGGCTGACCGGCAGCTACGACGAAGACGCGGCGTTTCGCGGGCGCATCAAACTGTGGGTGAACACGCTGTGGAGCGAAAAAGACGCCCAGGCGGCAGGCATGCACGCGGCGGCAAACCCCGCACCGAAAGGAGATTGATCCATGCGCATCCTGATCGTTGGCGCTGGCGCTACTGGTGGTTATTTCGGTGGGCGCTTGCTGCAACATGGGCGCGACGTGACATTTTTGGTGCGCGAGCGACGCGCGGCGCAGCTGGCGCAGCACGGCCTGACCATTCGCAGCGCGACCGGTGATGCGGATCTGCCGGCGCCACCGACCGTGCTGGCCGCCGATCTGCATGCGCCATACGATCTGATCCTGCTGAGCTGCAAGGCCTACGGTCTCGAACAGGCGATGGCCGACATCGCACCGGCGGTAGGCCCGGATACGGCGATCCTGCCGCTGCTCAACGGCATGCGTCAGCTGGATCTGCTGGATGCGCGATTCGGTGCGGAGCGCGTGCTCGGCGGCCAGTGCGTGATCGCCGCCACGCTGGATGCGCAAGGTGGCGTGCGGCACCTCAACCAGTCGCACAGCCTCAGCTTCGGCGATCGCGACGGCAGTGCGTCCGAACGCATGCGGCGGATTACCGAGAGTCTGGCGGATGCGGGTTTCGACGCGCGGCCCAGCAACACGATCCTGCAGGACATGTGGGACAAGTGGGTGTTCCTGGCGTCGCTGGCCGGCATTACCTGCCTGCTGCGCGGATCGGTCGGCGCTATCGTGGCGGCACCCGGCGGTCGTGCCGCTGCGCTCACGCTGCTGGAAGAGTGTCGGGCCGTAGCAGAGCGCTCCGGCCATGCGCCGGGCGAGGCAACCATGCAGCGCGCCCGCAGCGTGTTGACCGAAGCGGGTTCGAGCCTGACCGCGTCGATGCTGCGCGACTTGCAGCACGGCCATGCGATCGAGGCCGATCATGTGATCGGCGACATGCTGGCGCGCGCCGATCGGCAACACGACGAACACTCGCTGCTCGCCGTGGTCTACGCACATCTGAAAATCTACGAGGCGGGCAGGGCGCACGCGCCATCGGTCTGACGACGGCAAGTACTTCTCGATACCGCCGATCCCTGTAGAAAAGCCGCGGCTCGATGGCCGCGGCTTTTCGGGGGTGATTCATGACTCAGTAGCTGTGACTTACCAGATCTTCACCTGCGTCTCGGGCGAACGCACCATCGCATCACCCGGCTTGCACTGGAACGCCTGGGCGAACTCCGGCATGTTCGACGGCGCACCGATCGCGCGGAACTGCGCCGGTGCATGCGGATCGGTGTTGAGCAGGGTGAGCTGCGCCTCGGGACGGATGCTGCCGCGCCACACGCGCGCCCAGTTGAGGAAGAAGCGCTGGTCCTGGGTGTAGCCGTCGATCTTCCTGTTCGCCTCGCCCGGGTTCTTCGACAGTGCCACCTGCAGCGCGGTGTAGGCCGCATTCAGGCCGCCGAGATCGCCGATGTTCTCGCCCATGGTGAGCTGGCCGTTGACGTGCTTGCCGGGCAGCGGCTCGTAACCGTCGAACTGCGCGCCGAGTTTCGCGGTGCGCGCCTCGAACGCCTTGCGGTCGGCGTCGGTCCACCAGTTGACGTTGTTGCCCTGGGCGTCGAACTTGCTGCCCTGGTCGTCGTAGCCGTGGCCCATTTCGTGGCCGATCACCGCGCCGATGCCGCCGTAGTTGATCGCGTCATCCGCCTTGGCGTCGAAGAACGGCGGCTGCAGGATCGCGGCGGGAAACACGATCTCGTTCTGCTGCGCGTTGTAGTAGGCGTTCACTGTCTGCGGCGTCATGCCCCATTCGCTGCGATCCACCGGCTTGCCGATCTTGGCAACTTCAAAGTCGTAGTTGAACTTGTCGGCCGCACGCACGTTGGCGAAGTAGTTGTCCGGTGTGAGCGCAAGGCCGCTCCAGTCGCGCCACTTGTCCGGATAGCCGATCTTCGGCACGAAGCTGGCCCACTTCTCCAGCGCCTTCTGCTTGGTCGCGTCGCTCATCCACGGTAGGTTCTCGATGCGCGTCTTGTAGGCGGCGCGCAGGTTGTCGACCAGCTCCTGGGCGCGCTGCTTGGAGGCTGCCGGGAAGTTGTGCGCCACATACAGCTGGCCCAGCGCCATGCCGATGCCGTCGTTGGTGGTGGCCAGCACGCGCTTCCAGCGTGGCTGCATTTCCTTCTGCCCGTTCAGCGTCTGCTGCGAGAACGCGAAGTCTTCCTGCTGGAAAGGCGCGGACAGGTAAGGCGCCGCGTTGGCGATCGCGTGGTAGCGGAAATAGGCCTGCCATTCGGCGAGCGGCACGTCGCCGAACATCTTCTGTACCTCGGCGAAGAACTTCGGCTGCGAGAACGAGAAACTGTCCTTCACGTCGGCGCCCTGCGCCTTGAAGAAGGCGGCCCAGTCGAAGCTCGGCGTCACCTTGTCGGCATCGGCGATGCTGACGAGGTTGTAGCGGTTCTCCGGCTTGCGCATTTCCACGCGCGGCAGTGACGCCGCGGCAAGGCGCGTCTCGAACGCCAGCACGGCCTTGGCCTGCTGCTGTGCATCGGCGGCGCTGGTGCCGGTGAGCTCAAGCAGCTTGGCGATGTGCGCCACGTAAGCTGTGCGGATTTTTTCGAAGTCCGGCTTGCTGTAGTAATCGGTGGTCGGCAGGCCGAGCCCGCCCTGGCCGGCGTAGGCGATCTCGTTGTTGGAATTCTTGAAATCAGCATTGCCGCCGAAACGGAACAGCACCGGTTCGCCGCGGGCGTAGCTGGCGCGGATATAGCCGACGATATCCGCCGTGTTCTTCAGCGCGCCGATGTCCGCCAGCTGCGGCTTGATCGGATCGAAGCCGGCCTTGTTGATGGCGGCTTCGTTCATGCCGGAGGCGTACAGGTAACCGACCTTCTGCTCGATCGAGCCGGGCGCGGCCTTGGCGGCGTGGCTGGCGGCGTCCTCGACGATCTTGTGCTGCACGTTGAGGCTGGCCTCGCGCAGCGCGTCGAACGAACCCCAGCGCGTGCGATCGGCGGGAATCGGATTCGCCGCGATCCACTTCGCGTTGACGAAACCGTTGAAGTCGCTGCAGGCGTTGATCGTGCTGTCGATCTCCTGCACGTTGAACACGCTGGAGGGCGCGGCGAGCGCGCCGGTGCACAAGGCGATGCCTGTGGCAAACGCCAGCGGTTTCACGAGTCGGTGTTTCATGGGTTCTCCCTGGTTCGCGCGATCGCGCATGCGTTGCCCTGCGACGGGCAGACTGACCTTGCACCGTAGGCAGTGAAGCACGGTGGCAGACAGTGTCGAAGGTCATGGATGGCTGTCACTTTGAGTTGCTGCAGATCATGGTGACGCAGGCCACGCGGGCATTATCATCGGCCGATGAGTGAACCGACTTCCCCCGTATTCCGTGCAGCCGGGGCTGCCGATATTCCTTCCATCGTGGCACTGGTCGAATCCGCCTATCGCGGCGATTCGGGCCGGCGCGGCTGGACCACCGAATCGGAACTGCTGGATGGCCGGCGCACCGATGCGCAAGCCGTCGGCGAACTGGTCGGCCGTCCCGGCAGCTGCATCCTGCTGGCCGAACGCGACGGCCAGTTGATCGCCAGCGCCCATGTGGAGCGGCAGGGCGAATCCGGCTATTTCGGCATGTTCGCGGTCGATCCCGATCAGCAGGGCGGCGGACTCGGCAAGGCCGTGCTGGCCGAAGCCGAACGCATTGCGCGCGAACAGTGGCAGTGCCACGCGATGCGCATGACGGTGATCGAGCAGCGCGCCGAACTGATCGCCTGGTACGAGCGCCGCGGCTATCGCCGCACCGGCGAGTACCAGCCGTTTCCGTATGGCGACGAACGCTTCGGCATTCCGCGCCGCGACGATCTGCGTTTCGAAGTGCTGGTCAAGAACTTCGTCGAGCCATCGGCATGAAGGACTGGGTGAAAGTCGGCAAGCGCAGCGAACTTCTTCCGGGCGAGTTCAAAGTGGTGTGGGACGGCGACACGCCGATCGCGGTCTACAACATCGACGGCGCGCTGTACGCGGTCGAGGACACCTGCACGCATGACGGTGGCGACTTGGCCGGTGGCGAGGTGCACGGTTTCGAAGTGGAATGTCCGAGGCATGGCGCGCGCTTCGACCTGCGCACGGGCGCCGTGACGAAACCGCCGGCGTACGAGCCGATCGCGAGTTTTCCGGTGCGTGAAGAAGAGGGGGCGATCTGGACGCGGGATGATCGGTGAAAGCATGTAGTGAAATGTCTGTTTTCGGCCACAAGCAGACCTTCAACGCTAGAGTTAAGTGGCGGCGAAGCCGTCCGCCTTGAACGAAATGTTAGTCGGTGAGTCGCCCGGACCCCACGATTTTGTGACCACAAAGTCTTGCTTTTTGTCATCCCATCTGGACTCCATGCCGATGACACAAGATGATTCGTCGCCGAAGACTTGGAACAAATGTAGAAGATTCTCGATTCGAAACTCATAAGCCCACTTATGCCGTTTGTAATCAGAGAAAACGAGCATAGAAGTGAAGGCTTGGCCTTCGGACAATGTTTGCATCCAGTAGTAATGAATGAGCTGGTTGCATACGTCAAAGGCAGACAAGGCGTCTGACTCGGGGTTCTCCATATCAAAGCGCTCGTGCGGCCAGCCCGAACCGGTAGCCGTAAACGGACGGTTGCCGATCTTCTTGTAGCGCAGTACCGGCATGCTTCTACTGCGCGCACGATCATTGACTTTCGGGCGCTCCAATAGTGAGCGGATTTGAAATGCAACCAACATTAGCTTGCGCTCGAATAATACGAGCTGTTTCTCAGACCACCGGCGATACGTCCGATGACTCTTGAGCCAAGCCAGATCGGCTCTCAACTCGGTACGCCAATAGCGGGATTCGATCATTGTGAAGGCCAACGCTGGAGTTAAGCGACGGCGATGCCGTCCGCCTTGAATGAATTGTTAGGGCTCACTTCTGGGTTTGGCCGTGCCGTGTCCGACATGCTGTGAAAGCGGCTCGTTGCACTCATGAAGTATCTCGCCCGTTTGAAGGTCAACAACCTGCTCGCTGTACCAGTCCTTATCTTTGTCGATTGTGCGGTGGACACGGACGAGCTTGCCATACTTGTGACTGTGCTCTACACCTGAGTAGGTGTCGAAGCGGAGCTTCTTTGCGCTAGGCAAGACAGGATTCTTGGCCCTAGCCCTATGACCGTCATAGAACACAATGCCGTCCGTGATTGTCACGGTGTAGGACCGCACGGTTGAAGCGCAGCGCGGACATGGTGGCCTATCACCATCTTGAGGATCGTCCGGGAGCTCTGCTTGGCAATTAGCGCAAGAAATATCCGCCATGCTCATGTGAGCCCTAACGCTAGAGTTAAGCGGCGGCGAAGCCGTCCGCCTTGAACGAGATGTTAGGCACCGACCGCACGACGCTAGGCGACGAGCGCTTTGAGGCGCCGAACCTCTGCGATAAGTGAGGGAATGTCTTGGCGAGCATGAGCAATGAAATCTTGGTCCGCGTGAGTCGCATCAGTGAGACAGATGTCTGGACTCGAACTATCCAAGCCGCCGGTGCGAATGAAGTCTGAGCCCGACATATGATCGCGGCCCTCGATGAAGGACCGCCAAGGTGCAGCTGTTGCAGCATTGCAGCGCGCCTCGATTTCGCGAATTTCTTCATCGGTCACCGGAATGCTCCGTAAGGTGCCTAACTACCTAGTAGACCAACCTGGGTCGGGTTATACATCTCGCGCCACACTGGACCCGAGACCCCTATCCCGTTGATCCGCTTGACGTTGCTCACCCTGAATCGGGTTATACATCCAACGCAAACCCCGATTGGGATCGTCCCACACCGAGCCCCGTCGTGTCTTCGTGACCGGCAGCTATGGGTCGATAGCGGTCATTCCTGGCGCGGAGTTTGGAGCAGAAGTATTTCTGGCCACGAAATATGTTGCTGCCCTTTGCTTCACTCAAGAATGTGCTGCGGGACACTCGGTCGACTGATGGTTCAACCCTTCGGCTTCTCTCTCGAAACGGACTGAAACCGGCTTGCCGTTCTGCCACTTCACGCGCAGGACGTATAACGAGTCGTAGTCATCGTCTGCCCAGGCTGGCACCTGTTGCGCCTTGCCACCGGCAGCGGCAACCAGCTGTTGCACAGCCTGCCACGCCAGGTTGTGTTCCCATGCCACATAGATCGTCGCCGAACTGTAGGAAGGTTTGAGCAGCTCCTGCTCCAGTTGCTGGATCTGCCGCAGTCCGAACGAGGTGTTGACCGGCATGCCCAAGCGAATCGCCGTGGGCTCGATGGTGGCCAGTGGGCGGACGTAGTTGTATTCGACGCCCTTGTCTTTCGCGGTGGTTCCTGGGTCGGGCGCATAGATCGCGGTGGGCGTGCCGAACTTCGCCTGCAGCACTTGCGGCAGTGCCAACGCGCGGTTCAGGCCTTGGCAGTCGAGTTGGCCCAGTCCCAGCGGCGGCTTTTCGCCGTGACGCAGGAACACGATGGTCTGGTCGGCGTGGGCAGCGGGCATTGGCAGAGTGAACGCCAAGGCAGCGACCAGTGCGGCGAGCGACTTCGTCATATCGACTCCTTGCCAGGCAGGGCTTGAACGATGGGCGAGTGTATCGCCGCTGGATGCGGGCCGTCGTGACGGCACTTAAGCGCTTTGTAAGCGATCTGCCAGATAATCGCCCAAAGGCGGTTGCCGCGCCGGCATCATCGGCGGCAGCACCCAGCGAAGGAGCTACCTGTGCACATCATCCTGGTGGAAGACGACCAGCAACTCGGCGCCGCCATCCAGCGTGCGCTGGAGCGCCTTGGCTACACCGTCAGCTGGCTGCGCAACGGTCGCGAGGCACTGATGGCCTTGCGCGATCAGACGGCGGATCTGGTGCTGCTCGATCTCGGACTGCCGGGCATGGACGGGATCGACGTGCTGATCGAGGCGCGCAACGCCCACGTCAGGACGCCGGTGATCGTGATGACCGCACGGGACGGCCTGGAGGCACGTGTGCGTGGCCTGGACGCCGGCGCGGACGACTATCTGATCAAGCCGTTCCATCTGGACGAGCTGGGCGCGCGGATCCGTTCGCTGAGCCGGCGTGCGCAGGGCCTCGCCGTGAACCGCATCGAGGCCGGTGCGCTGATCCTCGATCTGGGCACATCGCAGGTGATGTTCCGCGGCGAGCATGTCGAGCTGACCCGGCGCGAGTTTTCGCTGTTGCAAATACTGATGGAGCGCGCCGGCCGGCTGGTGCGTCGCGAGAGCCTGATCAATTCGCTGTACGGTCTGGACACCATCGTGGGAAACAGCGCGCTGGAGGTACTGGTGCATACGCTGCGTCGAAAACTGAGTTTCGAGACGATCCATACCGTGCGTGGTTTCGGCTACATGATTCCGCGGGAGCCGAAGTGATGCTGTCGAGCCTACGCGCCAGGCTGCGTTGGCTGATCGTGCTGGTGCTGGTCGCGGTGCTGCTGCCGCTGGGGCTGCTGAGTTTCCAGCGAACCATGCGCGAGGTGAACGAGCTGTCGGATGGCCGCCTGGCGCAGTCCGCGCGGACGCTGGATGTGCTGATCGAGCATGCCGGCATCAATTCGCTGCGCGGCGATGCCGGGCCGGGCATGCGCGTGCCGATCGAGCCGGCGCATGCGCCGGCGATGAAACGGCATGGCCATACCTACGAGTCCGAGGTGGGCTTCCAGGTTTTCGACAAGACCGGGCGCATGGTGCTGGCGACCGCCAATCTCGCCGCGTTGCCGCCGCCGCAACCGGGCGATGCGAATTTCCGCGACGTGGAGCAGGACAGCTACAGCTGGCGTGTTTTCACGCTGGCCGACCAGGTCGATGGCGTGGTGATCCGGACCGGCGAGCGCTACGACAGCCGCCACGACATCACGCGTGCGCTGTGGCTCGATCACGGCCTGCCGTTGCTGATCGGCCTGCCGTTGCTGGCGCTGCTGGTCGGTTGGGCGGTGAAGCGGGGGCTGCGCCCGCTGGAGGCGTTGACCCGGGCGCTGGCCTCGCGCGATCTGGGCAGCCGTGCACCGATCGAGCTTGAACGCACGCCGCTGGAGCTGCAGCCGGTGCTCGACGCGCTCAACGATCGGCTGGAACGCCTGGCCGATGCACTGGAGCGCGAGCGACGTTTCAGCGCCGACGTGGCGCACGAGCTGCGCACGCCGCTGGCGTCGACGATGATCAATCTTGAAAGCGCGCAGGCCACGACCGACCCGGCGGAAGCCGCTGCAAGCCTGACCAGCGCCCAGCATGTCGTGGCCGGGCTCGCCCGCCGGATCGAGCAGTTGCTGGCGCTGGCCCGGCTGGAGTCGGGCGCGGCATCGGGTCAGTACGCCGCGGTCGATCTGGTCGCGGTCGCGGTCGACGTGATCGAGGAACTGGCGCCGGTGATCGCGGAAGGTGACGTCGAACTCAGCTTTGTGCCGTCCAGCGAGCAGGTGATCGTGCAGGGTTACGAGGCGGCACTGGCGGCCTTGCTGCGCAACCTGGTCGAGAACGCGATGCGGCATGTGCCGGCCGGCGGGCAGGTGCAGCTTTCCATCGAGCAGGGCGCGCAGGAAGTGGTACTGGACGTGATCGACGATGGTCCCGGCATTCCGGCGGAACACCGCGCGCAGGTGTTCGCGCGCTTTCATCGTGAAGCCAGCAGTCGCGGCGAAGGTTACGGGCTGGGACTTTCCATCGTGCAGCGGGCGGCGGAATTGCATGGCGCAACGATCGAACTGCTCGACTCGCCGTTCGGCAACGGCTTGCGGGTACGCGTGGTGATTCCGCTGCGGCAGGCGTGAACCACCGGCATCTCGAAGAGTGCCGGTGGCGTCCGTAAATCCGTGCTCAGTGCTGACCGACCGTGAGGATGCTGAAGCTGTCCGGCACCATGGCAGGGCGGCCGTTCGCCTGTTTGGTGGCGCCCAGTTGCGCGGCCGAGAGATACAGCCGGTGCGTGCGCGGATCGAGTGCCAGTGTGCGCGCGCTGGGCTGGGTGGGAATGTTCGCGGTCACGCTGTAGTGATCCGGAGCGTCTTCGTGCACGGCGGTGATCGTGCCGCTCTCGCCGTTGGAGCTGTAGACCATCGAGGCGGCATCGTCGAACACCACCGCATCGGGACCGTCACCGATCGCCACCGTGGCCACGAGGTGGCCATTGTTCGCGTCGACGACCGCCATCTTCTGGTTGTCGCATACCGAGAACAGGCGGTGATGCTTCGTATCGATGGCCAGACCGCTGGGCGATTCGCAAGGTGCCAGTGGCCAGGTCTGCAGTACCTTGTTGCTGGCCGAGTCGATCTGCACCAGTTCGGACTTGTCCTCGATGTTCGCGTAGACGTGGCCGGCGCCGTCGGACACCGCAAACTCGGGCTTGCCAGGCAGTGCGATCGTGGCGATCACGGCATTTTTGGCCGGGTCGATCACGCTGGTGTTGCCGCTCTTGCCGTTGAAGGTCAGCACGTGGTGCGAGGCGCCGTCGTACAGGATCGCGTCGGGCTTCTCGCCGGTGCCGGTGATGTTGGCGACGGTCTTCAGCGTATCCAGATCGAACACCGTCACCGAGGCGTTCTTGCCATTGCTGGTGAAGCCGCGATGGAGATCCTGTGCCACGGCGATGCCATGCACGCCCTGGGTATCGACGATGGTGCCGACCTGCTTGTTCTGGTCGACGTCGATCACCAGCACGCGGTCACCGCGGCTGACGAAGAGATGATGTCGTTGCGCGTCGAAATTCAGGTAATCCCAGCCACCGGCTCCCCCCAGCTGCAGCCGGGAAAGCACCTGATAGGTAGTGGCGCTCGGCGTAGCCGCCGCGGCTGCGTGCGGAAGACAGGCCAGCGCGAGCAGCGCCGGAATGAAACAGCTTGGCCGTAGTTGCATAGTGACACCTCGAATGAGCATGGCTCGATGAGTATGAAAGGGCGAGTATTGCCGTTGCAGGATGCCGGCGCAGGCTTATGCGCGTCTTAGCCGGTCCTTGCCGCATCGCGACGCCGCAACAGCGAATACAGCACCGGCATCACCAGCAGCACCAGCGGCACCTGCACCAGCAGGCCGGCGATGATCGCCACCGCCAGCGGCTGCTGCATCTGCGAGCCCTGGCCGAGCGCGAGCGCCAGCGGCAGCAAGGTGAGGATCGCCGCCAGCGTGGACATCAGGATCGGGCGCGTGCGGTGTTTGCCTGCTTCGTGCAGCGCCTCGTGCAACGGCGCTTCGGCAGCGGCCTCCTCCAGCTCGGAGAAATAGAAGATCGCCACTTCGGTGACGATGCCGACGATCATCGTCATGCCCATCATCGCCGAGATGTTGAGTTCGATGCCGGTCAGCCACAGTCCGGTGAACACCGCCGGGATCGCCAGCAGCGGCATCGCCAGGATCACCATCGCCACGCGGAAACTCTCGTACAGGAACAGCAGCAGGGTGAACACCAGCGCGATCGCCGCCAGCATCACGATGGTCAGGCCGCGGAATGCCTGCTGCTGTTGCTGGTACAGGCCGCCGAGCTGGACGAACATGCCTTTCGGCAGCAAGTCCGGCTGGGCCAGTACTTTCTTGACGTCGACGATGGTGGAGCCGAGGCTGCGTCCGCTGATCAGGCCGATCACCGCAACCATCCGCTTGAGATTGTCGCGGGTGATTTCCGGCTGACCCTGCACCTGCTGCAGCGTGGCCACCCGCGACAGCGGCAGCAGGTGGCCGTCGGCCGCGCGTATCGGCAACGCAGCAACTTGTTCCAGTCGTTGATGCGAGTTTTCCGGTAGACGCACGCGCACGCCGACCACCTTGCTGCCTTCCGGCAACTGGGCGGCCACCGTGCCATCGATCGCTGCCGTTACCTGATCGGTGACGCTGGTCGGATCGAGCCCTTCCAGCGCAGCCTTGGCCGGATCGACCTGTACGGTCAGCGCATCGCCGGCGGGATTGATGCCGTTGCGCACGCCGACCACGCCGGTGATCTTGCTGATCGCGGCGGCGACCTTGCTGGCAGCGGCGTTCAACTCCACCGGATCATCGCTGTACAGCTGGATCTCGATCGGCTGCGGCACCGCCACCAGATCGCCGATCAGATCTTCCATCAACTGCGACAACTCGATGTCCAGCCCCGGCACTTTCTGCTCGACCTCGGTGCGAACTTCCGTCATCACCTCTTCGGTCGAGGGGCGCGAGCCGTTTTTCAGGCGCACGAAGAAATCGCCCTGATTCGCCTCGGTGAGGCCGCCGCCTAGCTGCAGGCCGGTGCGTCGTGAATAGGTGTCGACATTCGGGTTCGCGCGGATGATCGTCTCGACCTGCCGCAGCAGGCGGTCGGTTTCCTCCAGCGAGGTACCGGGCTTGGACAGGTAGTCGAGGATGAAACCACCCTCATCCATTTTCGGCATGAAACCGGTGCCAACCTGCGTATAAGCCACACCGCCCAGCAGCAGCAACGGCACGACCAGCAGCAACACCAGCAACGGCCGCTTCAGCCAGCGCTGCAGCACGTTCTGGTAGCGCTCCATCATGCCCTTGGTAAAACGACTTTGCGGATGTTTGACCAGATGACGCTTGTCCAGGAAGCGCTCGGCCAGCAGCGGCACCGCGATCCAGGTCAGCAGATAGGAAATGATCAGCGCACTGGCCATGGTCAGCGACAGCGCCTTGAAGAACGCGCCAGTGACGCCGGTCAGGAACGCCAGCGGCAGGAAGATCACCACGGTGGCGGCGCTGGAGCCGGTCAACGGGCGGGTGAACTCCCACGCCGCGCCGGCGATGCGCTCGTGCACTTCGCCTTCGCCCTGATTGAGCCGGCGCATGATGTGTTCGAGCATCACGATGACGTCGTCGATGATCAGGCCGACCGCTGCGGCCATGCCACCCAGCGTCATCATGTTGAAGCTCATGCCGAGCACGGACAGCAGCAGCACGGTGATCGCCAGCACCGCCGGCACCACGATCATCGCGACCAGGATCACCCGCGTATTGCGCAGGAATACGAACAGCACCAGACCGGCCAGCACGATGCCGATCAGGATCGCGTCACGCACGCTGGCGGCCGCACCGGTCACCAGCTGGGTCTGGTCGTACCAGTTGGCGATCTGCACGCCGGCCGGCATCTGCGGTGCGTAGTCGGCCAGCCGCTGCTTCACCTCGTTGGCAATCTGCACGCTGTTGCCGTCGGGCTGCTGATAGACCTGCAGCAGCACGGCGTTCTGGCCATCCGCGTTGACACGGATCCACTGCGGTACATGGTCGAGACTGACCGCCGCCACATCAGCCAGCCGCACCACGCCGGCGGGGCCGGCACGCACCACGATGTCGCGCAACGCGGCAACCGTGGTCGGCTGGTTGTTCGCCAGCAGCAGGTACAGCTTGTAGTGGTCGGAAACACGGCCCATCGCCTCGATCGTCGCCGCATGGCTGACCGCGCCGGCGACGTCGCTCAGGCTCAGGTTCAACGCGCGCAGCTTGCCGGGATCGACATCGGCATGAAACTCGGCCACCTCGCCACCCTGCACGTTGACGCTGGCGACACCACTGATGCCACTCAGCAGCGGGCGCAGTTGATACTCGGCCAGGTCGTGCATGGCGCTCGGTGACTGCGTGTGCGAACGCAGGCTGTAGGCCAGCACCGGGAACGTGGTCGGATCCATCCGCCGGGTGGACAACTGGGTGCCGGCGGGCAGCTGCGGCAACACTTGTCCGGCCGCCGCGTTGACCTCCTGCAGCGCCCCGGCCATGTCCGCGCCCCAGTCGAACGTCACCGCGATATCGGCACTGCCGCGGCTGGTAGTGGAGCGCACGTCGCGCACGCCACGCACGCGCCGGACTGCCTCTTCAACCGGGGTGGTTACCTCGATCGCCATCTGGTCGGCCAGGCGGTCGCCTGCATCCAGGGTGACCTGCACGCGCGGGAACGCCACGTTCGGGAACAGCGCCACCGGCATCCACAGCGCGCTGGCGATGCCGCCGATAGTCAGCATCAGGGCGAGAAACAGCAGCGAGCGACGATGTCGTTGCATCCATGCGGTGATGCTCACTTGGCGGACTCCCGCACCGCATCGCCATCGCCGAGCTCGTAGGCGCCCTGCACGATCACCTTGGTCTGCGTATCGAGCGCACCCTGCACGCCGACGGTATCGCCGTCGGGGCTGCGCAGCGTCACGCCGACGCGTTTGGCGTGACCGTGCTCGACCCGGAACAGATAATCGCCGTGTTCGTCATGCAGCACCGCGGTGCGCGGAACGGCCCATGCGCTGAAATCGGCCGTGCGGATCTGCGCATCGAGGGCGGTGCCGGCCACCAGCGCCGCACTGGCTTCGGCGGGAAGCTCGACCTGGGCATTCAGCAGATGACTCTGCGGGTCCACCGACTGTCCGATCATGCGCAGCGTGCCGGCAAATCCGGTCGCGCCATACACGTTGCGCAGTTGCACCGGCATGCCCGCATGCAGCTTCGCCGCGTCCTCCGGCTGCACGCCGAGCTGGGCGACCAATGCATGCGCGGGCGTGAAACCGAGCAGCGGTGCATTCGCCGCAAAGCGATCGCCCAGCCCCACGTTGAGCGCGGTGACCACGCCATCGGCGGGTGCCGTGACGGCTTCCTCGGCCGTACCGCCGCCGAGCGCGTGCTGCGCGTCGAGGGCTGTCTGGGCATCGGCCAGCGCCTTGCGTGCGGTGGCCAGTTGCGACTGCGTGGCCAGCCGTTGCGCGGCCAGTTGTTCGGTGCGCTTGAGCTCGCCGCTGGCCAGGGTCAGCGCACTCTGTGCCTGCTGATAGGTGTTGCGCGCCGCCGGATCGGGCGTGACCGTCAGCAACAGCTGGCCGCGCTTGACGGTTTGCCCGGCCGCCACGTTCATGGCAATCACCTGGCCTCCATGCGCAAGACTGATCGTGCGTGCGTGCTGCGGATCGCCGGTCGCGCTGCCCCAGGCCTGGACGGTGTCGTGGAAGGTTTGCTGCACCGGCGCCGCCGTGGTTACCGCGACCTGGCCAGCCGGAGCGGCGGCCTCTTCGTCATCCGCGGCGCGATGGCCGCAGCCGGTCAGCAGGCCGAGCAGCAGCAAGGCACTCAGCTTGGACAGATGGATCGAACAGTTCATGGCGTGGCTGCTTTGACGGGGACAGGGTGGGCGGTGGCTAGATCGGTGTTGCCGAGCAGGGCTTCCAGCGCGATCGCCTGGATGGCCTGCTGCTGTTGCAGATCAAGCAGATCGAGGTCGGCAGCCAGCGCGTTGCCGCGGATGGACAGGTAGGTCGGCCAGTCCAGCAGGCGTTGCTGCCATGCCGTTTCGGCGGCGCGACGAGCCGTGTCCAGCTGCTGCGCGTGGGCGGCGAGCGTCACGCGCCGCTGCGCCAGCGTGGCGAGATCGGCAACCAGTCGCTGCATGTCGCTGCGGGTATCCAGCATGCGCGCCTCGTAGTCATCCTTCAGCTGCTGGCGGGTGGCCTTCTCGATCGCGATATTGCCGCGATTGCGGTCGAACAGCGGCAGGGTGATGCCGACAGTGAAGCCGTGGGTGGTCACGTTGCTGGTGTCGCGCGCGCTAGTGAAGCCGATGCTCAACGCGGGAAACTGCGCGAGCACGGCCGTGCGCAACTTCGCTTCCTGCGACCGGTAGCCGGCCTGTAGCGCGAGCAGATCGGGCCGCCGCCGCGGCAGGTCGTCCAGCGCCTGTTGTGTCTGTTCCGGCGTCGGACTGGCCTGATACGGCGCGCCGACCAGATCCAGCGGTGCGCCCGGTGCCAGTCCGAGCAGGACATGCAGGTCCGTTTCCGCCTGATGCAGCGTGATCGCCGAATCGGCCAGCCGCTTGCGTACATCCGCACCGGCATTGAAGCCGACGCTGGCACTGTCGTAAGTGAGATTGCCGGCACGCAGGGCCGCGTCGATGGAGGGTTCGAGCGGAGTCAGCGCGGCCTGCTCAGCCGCGAGCCGGGCCTGCTGCGCGCGCAGGGTCAGCACCTGATCGAACAGCAGCCGTGCCTGCGCCACGCTCTGCCATTCCGCCCACAGCAGGTCGAGATTCACCTGTTCGGCCTGGCTGCGCGCGGCTGCACGGCGTGACGAGCGCGTCAGCAACGCGGTGATGTCCTCGCTGATGCCCAGGTTGTATGCGCTGCTCATGCCCGCACCGATGTGGCCGGGAAAATCCGCGCTGAAACTCAGCTGCGGATCGGGCAGCAGGCCGGCAGCGAACGCCTGCGCGCGGGCGATGCCGAGCTCGTCGCGCTTGATCTTCAGGGCCGGGCTGTTGACCACCGCCAGCATCGCCACTTCGGTGACATCGAGCCCGTCCGAGGGATCGAAACGGTGCTCCGGCAGCGCCAGCGCCGGCATCGATGCCACCGGTGCGGTCAGCTGCGTCACGCTGGGTGCGCCTTGACCACCGCCAAGCGGGAGGGGTGCGTACGTTGCACAACCGGTCAAGGTCAGTCCCACGCCGATGCCCAGCATCAAGAGAGATGCGCGGGGCGGGCACCAACGCGAGAAAGGATGAGGCGGCATGGCACGGAGGTGTCGCTGCTGTCGGGCTTGGTGCATGAGCCATTCTGATGGCGGGCTGCTTAGTTTTCTCTTAAGAAAACCGATCAGCGCTGCATGTCCCGCGTGATGTGTGGCGGCATCACTTGAAGTGATGGATGAAGCCGACCTGGAAACCGCCGGGCAGCCAGCCGATGATCAGCGGTGAATTGCGATGGGCCGCCCATAGTCCGACCCCGGTGCCGATGGCGGCACCGACCAGCACGTCGCTCTGCCAATGGGCGCGAACCTTCATGCGTGCCACCGCGTCGTAGACCGGCAGCAGGGCCAGCGCATAGACGGCGGGATGATCCTCGCCGTAGTTGACGATGAACGGCGTGACCGCGGCCGAGATGGCCGCCACTTCGCCACTCGGAAAACTCTGCGCGTGCGATCCGGCAAAGAAGTGATCGGGATTGCTGGTTTGCGAAGGCCGTTCGCGCTGGAACGTGAACTTCATCGCCTCGGTGCCGACGCTGGTGATGACCAGTGCATCCACGGAGCGCCAGAACGTGTCGCCCAGCTTGTCCTGATCGCCAAACGCCAGCGCGCCACCGGCGACTGTGAAGATGGTGCCGTACATCAGCGCGTTCTGGTTCGTGCGCTTCCAGATGCCGCTGTTGCTGTAGTGGAGACGGTGGTCGATGCCAAACGGGCCGCCGGCGGCACAGGCACTCCCTGAAGCCAGAATGGCGACGCTGAACACCCAAGATCGCAATGCGGGCATGTCACGGCTCCCACATGGCAGGCACGGGCCTGTCTTCGCCCTTGAAAGCTACACCGGTTCAGCTTTCGGTTTGCTTACCAACGCGGAGGCAGTTGGCAGTACGGAAGGGAAAGGACGGACATGCCGGCTACGGGAAAGGGCACCGAAAGGCAGCGTTTCTACCCTGTGCGGTATCGTTATTGGCGCGAGTTCCTGATGTCCGAGTCTGGCTGGACCATCCTGTGTGATTTCGACGGCACCATTTCCGTCGAAGACGTGATCGACTCCCTGCTTGATCGTTTCGGCCGCCCCGGCTGGGAAGTGCTGGAGCAGGACTGGCGCGCCGGCCGCATCGGCTCGCGCGAGTGCATGTCCGGCCAGGTTGACCTGCTGCAGATGACCCGTGCGGAACTCGACGCGCATCTGGGCGAACTGTGGATCGACCACGCGTTTCCCGGCTTCGTGGCGAAGGCGCGCGAATTGAACGTGCCGATCCGCGTGGTCAGCGACGGTCTCGATTACGCGATCCACAAGATTCTCGGCCGCTATGGCCTGGACACGCTGCCGCTGGCGGCGAACCACCTGTCGCCGGCCGAGCCGCCGAAGCAGTGGCAGCTGACCTCGCCGTTCCAGGCTGACGGTTGCCGCAGCGGCACCTGCAAGTGCGCCTGCGTGGCGCAGGCCCGCACGACCGGCGCGAAGACCTTGCTGATCGGCGACGGCGCCTCGGATTTCTGCGCGGCCGACCGCGTCGACTTCGTGTTCGCCAAGCATCGCCTGATCGAGCATTGCCGCGCGACCGGCATCGACTACGTGCCGATCACCGGTTTCGAGGATGCGCTGGAGTTCCTGCCGAAGCTGCTCGACGGCAGCCTGGCCAGCCACGCGCATCACGAGCATGCGCGTCGCCACGGGCACGCCCACCACGAGCCGGTGCACGCCGTTTCCTGATCGCGCTGCACACCGCATTCTTCCGACACCCCGAATCATTCCGGATCATTCCCCATGAAAATCGACAAGACCGCCGCCGGCTTCATCGACGACGCGCAGCTGCTCGCCGACGAGGCGAAGTACAGCTCCTTTGGCGACACCGTGCATTACGTAGACCCGCCGAAGATCTTCCGTCACGGTGAAGGCAGCTACATGTTCGACACGGCCGGCACGCCGTTCCTCGATCTGCAGATGTGGTATTCGGCCGTGAACTTCGGTTACGGCAACCAGCGCCTCAACAACGTGCTGAAAGACCAGATCGACCGCTTGCCGCAGGTTGCCAGCCAGTACCTGCACCAGACCCGTATCGAGCTGGCCAAGACGGTGGCGCTGGATGCGAAGAAGAAGTTCGGCCTCGATGGCCGCGTGCACTTCAACGTCGGTGGTGCGCAGGCGATCGAGGATTCGCTGAAGATCGTGCGCAACGCTAGCAACGGCAAGAGCCTGATGTTCGCGTTCGAGGGCGGCTACCACGGCCGCACGCTGGGTGCGTCGTCGATCACCTCGAGCTACCGCTATCGCCGCCGCTTCGGCCACTTCGGCGAGCGCGCGATGTTCCTGCCGTTCCCGTATCCGTTCCGTCGCCCGAAGGGCATGACGGCGGAAGAGTATTCCGATAGCTGCGTGCGCCAGTTCGAGCGCCTGTTCGAGACCGAGTACAACGGCGTGTGGGACCCGAAGACGAACCAGTGCGAATACGCTGCGTTCTACGTCGAGCCGATTCAGGGCACCGGCGGTTACGTGATCCCGCCACCGGGTTTCTTCAAGGGCCTGAAGAAGGTGCTCGACAAGTACGGCATTCTGATGGTGTCCGATGAAATCCAGATGGGTTTCTGGCGCACCGGCAAGCTGTGGTCGATCGAGAATTTCGGCGTGACGCCGGACATCGTGGTATTCGGCAAGGCGCTGACCAACGGCCTGAACCCGCTGTCCGGCCTGTGGGCGCGTGAAGAGCTGATCAACCCGACCGTGTTCCCGCCGGGCTCGACCCATTCCACGTTCAACTCCAACCCGCTCGGCACCTCGCTGGGTCTGGAAGTGATCAAGATGGGTTACGAGCTGGACTACGAGACCACGGTGCCAAAGAAGGGCGCGCATTTCCTCGAAGGCCTGCGCGACCTGCAGAAGAAGCACAAGGAAATCGGCGACGTCGACGGCCTCGGCCTCGCGCTGCGCGCCGAGATCTGCACCGACGACGGCTTCACGCCGAACAAGGCGCTGCTCGACAAGATGGTCGACATCGGCCTGGCAGGCGACCTCGAGCACAACGGCAAGAAGATCGGCCTCGTGCTGGACGTGGGCGGCTGGTACAAGAACGTGATCACGTTCGCGCCGTCGCTGGAGATCACCCACGAGGAGATCGATCTGGCGATTTCGCTGCTCGACCAGCTGCTGACCAAAGCCAAGAAGGGCTGATGTCGGCCGCGCGTGGATCACGCGCAAAAAGAACCCGGCGACTCGTCGCCGGGTTCTTTTGTTTGCTGCGTGGTGAAATGTCGTTTGAGAGCGGGTCGTTATGGCGCGCGCTTGAGTGCCAGTACGGCGTTGAGTCCGCCAAACGCGAACGAGTTGCTCAACGCGGCACGCACGGGCATATCCCGGGCGACATTCGGCACGTAATCCAGGTCGCAGGCCGGATCGACCTGGTCCAGGTTCGCGGTGGGCGGCACCACGCTGTCGCGCAAGGTGCCGACCACGGCGACCAGTTCCAGCGCGCCGGATGCACCCAGCGCATGGCCATGCATCGACTTGGTCGAGGACACCGCAAGGCGATCGGCGTGAGTGCCGAACGCGAGGCGGATTGCTTTGGTCTCGGTGACATCGTTGGCAAGCGTGCCGGTGCCGTGGGCGTTGATGTAGTCGACATCCTGCGGCGCCAGTCCGGCGTCGGTCAGTGCCTGGCTCATCGCCGCGGAGGAGCCTTCCGCGCTTGGCATCACGATATCGGTAGCGTCCGCAGTCATGCCGACGCCGGCCAGTTCGGCCAGAATCACCGCACCGCGCGCCTGCGCATGCTCCATCGATTCCAGCACGAAGATGCCGGCGCCCTCGCCGAGCACCAGTCCACGGCGATTGACGCTGAAAGGGCGACAGGTATCGTCGGCCAGCACGCGCATCGCTTCCCACGCGCGCAAGGCGCCGTAGGTCAGGCAAGCCTCGGTGCCGCCGGTAATGGCGACGTCGGCCTGGCCGTAGCGGATCATCTGCGCGGCCTGGATGATGGCGTGGTTCGCCGAGGCGCAGGCGCTGGCGACGGCAAAGGTGGGGCCGCGCAGGCCGTAGGCAATGCTGATCTGGCTGGCCGATGCATTCGTCATCACCCGCACGATGGAAAGCGGATGCGCGCGTTGGGAATTCTCGCCGTACAGTCGCTTGCTCTGTTCGTCCTGGGTGGTTTCGCCGCCGACGCCCGTGCCGACGACCACGGCGGTACGCGCACCGATCTGGCCCTGACTGAAGTCCAGTCCGGATTGCGTAATCGCCTCACGCGCGGCATGCAGCGCAAATTCCGAGGTGCGGTCGAGCATGATCAGGGTGCGTTCGTCGATATTCGCGGTCGGATCGAAACTCGCCGGCACCTGCGCGGCGACCTTCACCCGCAGGCGCTCGGCATCGGGATGCTGCAGCGGGCCAATGGCACTGCGGCCTTCGCGCAGGCCTTGCCACAGCGCTTCCGCACCGACGCCGAGCGGGCTGATCGCGCCCATGCCGGTAATCACCACGCGACGCATGGAAACGGTCGACATTACTTCGATCCTTCGCCCGCGGCGGCCTTTTCGTCCAGCGCTTTCTGTACCGCGTCGACCAGGCTCTGCGTCGTGTCGGTGTCGAAGTTCGCGCCCTGCTGGTCGGGGAAGGTGATGTTGAAGTGTTCCTCGATGTCGAAGATCAGCTCGATCGCCTCCAGCGAAGCGATGCCCAGATCCTTCAGTGTGGATTCGGGCTTGATCGTGGTCACGTCGATCTTGGCCTGCTTGGCGATGATGTCGAAAACCTGTTGCTGGGTCGTATCGGTCATGACGAGTAGGCTCCTGGCTGTACACGACAGTTTTACATACTCACCAGTCTAGGCAAATTGGCTTACTCATGCCTTTCATTTCGCAATTGGAGCCGGACGCACTGCTCGCGCACTTCATGGCGCAGCCGCCGATCGGATTCTTGGTACAACTGTCTCCGCAAGGCATGCCGAGCTTCGTGGCGCCGTTCGATCTGCTGACCACGGCGGACGACGCGCTGCGTCGTCGCGCGACCCGCTTGCCGCTGTATCGCTGGTGGGGGCGCCTGCTGCGCTGGCGTACGCGCTTTGCCGGCACCACCGTGTCCGAGTACGCGCCGCTGCCGTCGAGCGTGACACCAGTCATGCTGGCGCAGGGGCTGAAGGCGGCCTATGGGCGTGAATGCAAGCTGATGATCGTCAAGGACATCGCGCAGGATTCGCCGCTGCTCGGCGATGCCGACAACGCGTATGCGCGTGAATTCGCCGCTGCCTGCGAGCGCGAAGGCTATGTGCTGCTGGAAGGGCAGGCGCTGGCGTGGGTGCCGATCGACTTCGCCTCGGGTGACGAGTATCTCGCGCGACTGTCGTCCGGTCGGCGGAAGAACATCCGGCGCAAGTTGCGCTCGCGTGCCGATCTGGAGATCGAGGCGGTGCGCACTGGTGACGTACGCTTCGACGACGCAGCAACGCTGGCCGAGTTCTATGCGCTGTTCGACAACGTGTACGCGCAAAGCGATATCCACTTCGACCGGCTGAGCGCTGCGTTCTTCCGTGAGGTGCTGCAGGATGCCGGCAGTGGCGGCGTGGTGTTCGTCTATCGGCATGCCGGTCAGATGATCGGCTGGAACCTCTGCTACGAACACGGCGGCAAGCTGATCGACAAATACGTCGGCTTCGCCTATCCGCAGGCGCGCGAGCACAATCTGTATTTCGTCAGCTGGATGCACAACCTCGACTACGCGCGCGAGCGTGGCCTCAGCCATTACGTGGCCGGCTGGACCGATCCCGAAGTCAAATCCTTCCTGGGTGCCAGCATGACCTTCACCCGTCATGCGGTATACGCCCGCAATCCACTGCTGCGCGCGCTGCTGCGCCGACTGGGCAGTCATTTCGAAAGTGATCGCAGCTGGCAGGCGGCCACGGAGGCTACCGATGAATAACCTGGCGAACCGCCCCGTCGTGCTCGACATCGACCAGTCGGTGGGGCCGTTGCCTGGCCGCCTGGTGTTGCCGCTGGCGCACTGGCAGGAATCGATCCGCTTCGGCTCGTCACTGGCGACGATGCGGCGCTTCGGCACGATGCTCGACGAGTTGCTGCCGGCCGAGTACGGCACCGTGTTCATGGGCAGCGGCGACTTCCATCACCTGAGCTGGCCACTGATCGCGCGCCTGCAGTCGCGCACGCCATTCCAGGTGGTCGTGCTCGACAACCATCCGGACAACATGCGCTTTCCGTTCGGCGTGCATTGCGGTTCATGGGTGCGTCGCGTGGCGATGCTGCCGCAGGTCAGTCATGTGCATGTACTCGGCATCACCTCGGCCGATATCGGCGCGGGCCATGCGTGGGAGAACTACCTGACCCCGTTGCGGCGCGGCAAGCTGAGCTACTGGAGCATCGGCGTGGACACTGGCTGGTCGCGCCGGCTCGGGCTGTCGCATGCGTTCCGTGGTTTCGACACACCGGAGGCGATGGTCGATGCATTCGTCGAAGCGCAACGTACGCAGACGGCACCGAGCTACCTGTCGATCGACAAGGACGCGTTCTCACCCGAGGTGGCGCACACCAACTGGGACCAGGGCCGGCTGTTGACCGAGCATGCACTGGCGCTGATCGGCAGTCTGCACCACGGCCTGGTCGGCAGCGACATCAACGGCGAGGTCTCGCATTACCGCTACCAGAGCTGGTGGAAACGCCGGTTGTCAGCGATGGACGAGCAGCCCGAGATCGATCCGGCGCAGTTGGCCGGCTGGCAGGCGCAGCAGCACGCGCTGAATCTGCAGCTGCTGCAGGCGATCGCTGTGCGATCGTGAGGCGTTGGTGATGTGGTTGAACGAAAATGCGTTCCGCTGCTTCGACATGCCCGCGGCCAGGGTCGACGCGTTCGTCGAAGCGCGGCGCATGTAGACGGCGCCGAGCCGCTTGTCGATCGACATGGCTGGTCGACGCATCGGCATGCGCCGAGACTCGAATTTTTGCAGGCGATCCGGGCCGCGATCCGACCGAGGAGACCGAAGGTGCCCCGAGGTGGTCGGCATGACCAGGGTCGTCAGGGCGCGGCAGCTTCGTTACCGCTGCAAGCCTGGGCATCGATCGCGCCGGCCTGCCAGATCCCCAGGCTGCGTCCAAGGTAGGCTTGCCGATACAGCGGCGAGTCGTCCGGTTGCCGACAGACTTCATTGCTGCTGATGACCCAGCCGTCGGGGTGTGCATGCGCCCAGGCGGCAACCTGGGCCGGATCGTGGGCGCTGGGGATCGGGGCCGTCAGGCGGCCAGCGAACGTGAACAGACCGTACTCCGAGCCGGCGTACAGCAGCGGGGTGCCGGCGTGCTGAGCCGCCGCGATGCGTTGCGCCATCGTGTGCACGTCGTAGCGTGGCCCGATGCTCAGCACGAAGGCGAGCTTGCACAACATGATCGCTGTCAGCATGCCGAGTGCGACGGTGCCGCTCGACAGTGCATGTGTACGCCGCAGCGGATACAGCCCGCCGATGAGCATGATGAGTGCACCGCACACCCAGGCCCACGGGCCAGAGCCTGGCGCTTCCCACCAGCCCAGACCCAGCGCCACGAGCAGGCCGAACGCCATCGGAGCCACGCCCGCTCGCCAGGGCGATATGCGCCAGCGGCCTGCCGCGAGGCGTCCGCCTGCGAGCAGAGCCAAGGCCGGCAGCAGGGGCAGCAGATAGTGCGGCTGCTTGCCGCTGATCAGGCTGAAGATCACGAAACACGGGATGAACGTTGCAGCCACGAAGCGATCCGGCGCACTGGGATGGAGCGATGAAGAAGCTGTTGTCGTTGCGTTGCGTCCCAGGCAGAGCGTCCACGGCAGTGTCATCAGGGGCAGGATGGGCAGATACCACCACCAGGGGCGGGCGTGAGCGAAGCTGTGCATCACGCGCCCCATGGTCTGGTGCAGGAAAATGGCGTCTGCATACAGGGGACCACCTGCGCGTGCGGCCGGAATCGCCCACGCCAGCACCAGCAGGATGGCGACGGCCATTATGCCGAGCAGCCGCAGATAGAACGCCAGCGGCCGCGTACGCAGCGCCGGCATCCAGTACGGCGCGAGCAGGGCCGGCATGCCGCCCACCAGCAACGCGACCGGCCCCTTGACGAGAACGCCGGCCCCCAGAGCCAGAGCCATCAGCAGGCTCTCGCCCGCCCAGTGTCGTCCCACGAGCGCCGGTGTGGCGCGCCATGCCGCCAGCGTGCAGAACGTGAGCAGCAGATCGAACATCACGACGTCCGCATAGAAGGCCAGTGCGGCGCAACCCAGCCAGAGCCACTGCGCGTTTTTTACGGCGTCCTCGCTGGCGCCCAGCCGACGACCCAGCGAAGCGAGCAGGGGCACGGTCGCCAGCGCGAACAGCAATTCCAGCAACCGCACAGCCCAGGCATGCACGCCAGTCACCGACCAGACCAGGTTGATCAGCCAGAACAGCAGCGGGGCCTTGTCCGAATACGGCGCACCGTCGAGCCACGGCACCAGCCATTGCCCGCTCCAGCGCATGTTCCATGCAACTGCCAGATAGCGCGTCTCGTCGATCGGCACGGGAAACAGGAAGAACACCGGCGGCAGCAGCAGAAAGAATGCCGCCATCCAGTGCAGTCGCCGGTTCCCGGCGAGCTGGCTCGTGATGCGATCGACCAGGTGCGATGTCGTCATGCGGAACTCGGCGATTGCGCGGGTTCCATCCGCGGTGACCGGTGGCAGGAAGCATGATGAAGCGATGGGTGCATGCGGCCAGACCCGCGGCATTCTTGCGTGCGGAAGGTTGCAGGCTTGTTAATCCGGGCGTGTTTGCCGTCACGGGCCGGACGGATGACTCAGCCGCGTTCGAGTACGCCGCAGATCGTCCCGAAGTCCGCGTCGGTCAGCCACGGGCTGTTGCTGATGCTGAGCGAACGTGCGGCAAAGTCGCGGGCATGTGGCACATCCTGGGCAGGCACTGTGTCAGCCAGATACGCGTAATCGGGCAGCGCGTGGATGAACAGGCGGCTGACGCCGAAGCCGGATGACCACAGCTGCGCCAGCGCGGCATCGCGACGCTGCTGGTCGGGCAGCAACAGCAGCAGGAACGGCCAGGTACCCTGCGCGCCGGCGGGATCATCGAGTGCCTCGATGCCGTCGATCCGGCGCAGCCGCGGCAGGCGGCGTTGCGCCTGCGCAGACAGCTGATCGAGAAACGCCGGCAGTCGCGTGGCTGCATGCGCGCCGACGGCCTGACGCCAACGGCCGACACGATGCAGCGGTACCGTCAGCGGGAAGTCATCGCCCACGGCGGCCACCGGATCGCCACGGCGCAGGGCGCGGCGCAGGGGGTTGCCGTACGCCAATCGCAAGCCGCGCGGTCGATATAACGCGGCGTAGCCGAGCAGTTCGACGCTGCGTTTCAACTCCCAGCCGAGGCTATGCGGCACGATGCGCGCGGCGGTGCGTGCAAGGTGTTCGCGCATGACAGGATCGCGCGCCAACAACAGGCCGCCTTCGTAGATCGACAAACCCTTGCCAGCGGCCAGACTGAAAAAACCGATATCGCCGGCGAGGCCCACGCTGATGCCTGCGCGGCGCGCACCGAGCGCCTGCGCGGCATCCTCGATCACGTAGGCACCTACGCTGCGTGCCACGGCGAGCGCATCGTCGACATCGGCGACGCGGCCGGCCAGATGAGTGGGGATGATCGCCAGCGTGCGCTCGTCACAGGCGGCACGCAGCGCGGCCGGATCCATGTCGTAGTGACCGGCACGCAGGTCGCACAACTGCAATTCGAGCCCGGCCTGCCGCACGGCGATCGCCACCAACGGACAGGTAAAGGCAGGGACCACGACGCGTCGGCGTTGCGGCTGCAGTTCGCGCAGCGCCGTCAACGCGATCAGCAACGAGGCGGTGCCGGAGCATTCCAGTTGCAGTGGCGGCGTGCCCAGTTGCGCGGCGATGTCGGCGGCCAGGGTGGCCGCGCCCGGACGCAGGTCGGCGAGCCTGAGCGGTAGGCCGGCAGTGGGCGGCAGTTCGTGAGGGCGACGGGGCAGCATGCGCGCAGCGTAGCGCGGTGGCTTAAGACTGTGCCGGGGCGGCGCCGTCTTCCGGCACGTGCTCGCGGCTTTCTGCCATGCCCAGGCAGGCGATGCCGGCCACGATCGCGACCGCACCCAGCACACGCGCTGCGGTCAGGTGTTCGTCGAACAGCCATACCGACAACAGCATCACCGACACCACTTCCAGGTGCGAGGCGGCGAAAGCGGGACCGATCGGTGCGTGCTTGAGCAAGGTCATCCAGGTGAAGAACGCCCCGATGTAACCCACCACGGCGCCGTATACCCAGGGCTTGCCGAACAGGCGCAGCAACCATGCGACGTTGGCTTCCACGGGCAAGGCATGCATGCCGGCGTACTTGAAGCTGATCGCGCCAACCGAGTCGAAGCCCATCAGCAGCAGGAAACCGATCAGGTAGAACCAGCCATGTTTCATCCGGCCACTCCCACGATCGCCACGCCGAGCGTCACCAGCATGATGCCGGCCACACGCAGACGGGTGAGCTTTTCACCAAACATGAGACGCCCGGCCACCATCACGGCCACGATGTTGATCGACCCAAGCAGGATGGCTTCGGACAGCGGCAGCAGCGAGAGGAACGCGATCCATATCAGGAACTCGATCACGTAGCTGCCGATACCGAGCCACAGCCACGGGCGTCGCGCCATGTGCAACCAGCGGGCCAGGCCATCGCCGTCTGCCGCGTCACTGGCCGCTGCCTTGAACGCCAGCTGGCCGCCGGTGTCGAGCACGACATTGAGCAGCCACAGGATCGCCACCAGGCTGGAGATGGAACCCTCCGCCGGCATCATCAGGCAGCGACGCGCTGCGTGCTGTTCGACGCGGCGATGTCGTCGAAGAACGCGGCCGAGCGATCGATCAGGGTGCGGCGTTCCTTGTCGATCGTGATCATGTGGTAGCTGTCCTTGAGCAGCAGCAGCTCGGCCGGCGCGCTGACTTCGCGCATCACCAGTTCGGCATTCTTCAGGCTGGCGACGTCGTCCTCGCTGGCATGCGCGACCAGGCACGGTGCGGTCACCTGCGAAAGCTGGCTGCGCACTTCGGCGGCGAGGCCGTACATCTCGGCCAGCGAATACCACGGGTTGCCGGGCAGGCCGGCGGCGGCGCTGTCGCCGCTGAGCATTGCCGTGCTGACCTGCGCGCGCAGGCGCTCGTCACGGATGCCATACGGCGGTTGCTCCATGAAGCTGCGGTTGCGGCCGATGCCGAGCTTCTTCAGCAGCGGCAACAGGAACGACAGTCGTGCGGCCCACGGAATGCTCCAGCCGTCGTAACGGAAGGTAGCGCCGTAGACGCCGACGCCGGCGACCTGCTGCGGCCGGTCCGCGGCCAGTTTCAGCGCCAGCAGGGCGCCCATCGACAGACCGCCCACGAACAGGTGGTCGACTTTTTCGAGCATCTCGTCGGCGGCTTTTTCGACGCTGGCATACCAGTCGCGCCAACCGGTGGCGAGCAGGTCCTCGGCGTTGCCGCAGTGGCCGGCCAGCTGCATGCCGTGCACGGTGAAGCCGGCCCGGTTCAGGCCCTTGCCGAGCAGCCGCATTTCCATCGGTGTGCCGGTCAGGCCGTGGATCAGCAGTACGCCGCTGCGCCCGCCTTCGAAGAAGAAATCAGTTTGCTGAATCACGCGATAACCCTGTGCGGTGAACCGCGGCGGTTCGCTGGCCGCGGTTCTTCATAGGGTATGAGGATCGCAGAGTGCGGTTTCTTCAGCCTTTCGGGGCGGCATGGGCGGGTGTCGAGGCGGCGCCAAAACGCACCATCACGCGCTGGCCGATGCGCAGGTTCTGCGGCTCGTCGAATGCCAGCACGCATTCCACCGTGCGCGCGTTGGCGCGTACCTGCGGGTCGTTTTCCAGCGTGGCCGGACCATACACCTGGCCGATGCGCAGCACGTGCGCGCTCCAGTGAGCGTCGTCGCGACCGCTGTTGGCCACCACCTCGGCCGGCATGCCCGGCTGGATCACCCCGACGAAACTGTCGTTGAGTTCGGCGCGAACGATCCGCGGTTTCTGCGGCAGCAGGGTGAACAACGGGCCGGACGCGGGTGACACGCTGGCGCCGGGTTGCGCCGACACCTGCACCACGTCGGCGTCGAACGGGGCGAGCAGGCTGCGCTGCTTCAGCTCGTAGCGGGCTTCGTCCAGCTTCTGGCCGGCCATGCTCAGTGCCGCACGGGCGCTCTGCTGTTCAGCATCGAGTTGGGCAGCCGCTTCGCGCGCGTCATCGGCGCTCTGGCCGTCCCCGGCGCCCGCGGCAACGGCGGCGACCAGTCGCTCGGCGCGCTGCTTCGCCGCCGCCTGTTTGACGGCTAGCAATTTCAGCTGCGCCTGTGCCTGCTCCAATTGTGCTTGTGCGGCATCGACGGCCAGCGTGGCCGGTTGGGTGTCCAGTTCGGCGAGCAGTTGGCCTTGCTTGACGTGGTCACCTTCATGCACGGCGACCTTGGCCAGCGTGCCTTCGCGCGGCATCGACAGCGTCAGCATGCCGCCCTCGATGTCGACCTTGCCGCGCGCCACGGCGGCGTAGGTGGTGGCGGGTTGTGCGGTGGTGGTCGGCGCATCGGTGGAGCGGGAGCAGGCGGCCAGCAAGCATGCCAGCGTCAGCGCGAGACCGCCGCGCTGAAGCACCCGCATGCCGGGCAAGTGCGGATGGACGGCGGGTGGCTTCATGACGGAGTTCCTTGGTTGTCGATGAGCGGCGCGTGGGTACGCCGGTCACTCAGAATGCGGCCATCTTCCATCGCCAGCACGCGGTCGGCGTGGACGACCAGGCGCGGATCGTGGCTGACGCACAGTACGGTAGTGCCGTGGGTACGCGCGATCCGGTGCAGGATGTCGATGATCATCTGGCCGTTGGCTGCGTCCAATGCACTGGTCGGTTCGTCGGCAAACAGCAGCTCCGGTTCCTTGGCCAGCGCACGGGCGATCGCCACGCGCTGCTTCTCGCCGCCGGAGAGCTCGGACGGTCGCAGCCGCATGCGGTGTGCCAGACCGACTTCTTCCAGCGAGCTTCGGGCGCGTCGGCGCGCTTCATCGCGCGACAGACCCATGTGATTCAGCGGCAACTCGACCTGTTCGAACGCGCTCAGCGCGGGGAACAGGTTGAAACCCTGGAACACGAAGCCGGTGTGCTGCAGGCGGAAGCGTTCCAGTGCACGCAGATCGAGCTGACCCAGCTCGCTGCCGAGTGCCTGCACGCGGCCGCTGTCGATCTTCTGCAGGCCACTGAGCACGGCCAGCAAGGTGCTCTTGCCGCAGCCGGAAGGGCCGGAGATCAGGGTCAGTTCGCCGGCGTCGATGCTCAGCGTGAGGCCATCCAGCACCTGCGTGCGCTGCTGGCCTGAAACGAATGCCTTGCAGATGCCTTCGGCCAGCAGGGCAGGCGTGCGCAGGGGTTCGGTGGCAGTGACGGGATGCATCACGACTACCTCAGCAACGTGGCAGGATCGGCGCGACGCAGGGCGCGCATCGCGGCCAGTCCGGAGACGGCCGCGAGCCCCATCACCAGAATGATGCAGGCCAGTGCCGCCGGTACATTCAGCACCACCGGCACGTCCTGGCTGCGTGCCAGTATCATCAACACGATGCCGAGCGCGCTGGCGCCGAGCAGGCCCAGCGCACCCACCCAGAACGCCTGTTCCAGCACCACCCGGCGCAAGGCCGCCACGCCCACGCCGAGCGCGTTGAGGGTGGCGTATTCGCGCACCGAGCCGTTGACCGCGGCGATCAGGGTCTGGCTGGTAATCACTGCGCCGACCAGAAACACGATGCCGGCCAGAAACAGCACGCCGGCGCCGGCGCCGGTATCGAACAGCCAGTAGCGCACCGAGCGGCGGGCGAAATCACTGGCGCTCCAGGTCGTGTATGGACCGAACGCGGTGTCGCCGCGCAGGCGCGTGGCCACCGCATCGGCCTGACCCGGATCGCGCAGCTTGGCGACCAGATAGGTCGGGCCACTGTCGGCCGGATCGTCATTCAGTCGTCGCGCGGTATCCAGCGAGCACAGCACGTTGACGCCACCCAACGCGCGCAAGCCGCTGCTGATGCCGACCACACGCACGGGATGGCCGTTGATGGTGGCGGTCTGGCCGATGTCGACACCGAGCTGATCCAGGACGGAACGATCGACGACGACCGCGTCCGGTTCCGCCAGCCGTGCGCGCAGGCCGGCCGGCAGTGCCTTGGAGAACATCAGGCCATCGGCGCTGGGGTCGATGCCGGAAACGAACACCGAGACGCCGCCGGTTTCGGCGGGACCGCGCCAGTCACCGTCGACCCAGATGTACGGCTCGACCCGCTGCACTGCCGGATCCATCAGCACGTGCGATTCCACGTCGGCGCTGATCGTGCGGCCCGAGCCCACGCTCTGGGTGCCGGGATAGCCGATCCATACATCGGCCGACGAGCCGGTGATGTAGAGGCTGGTGCTGCCGAAGATGCCCAGCACCAGCGCAAGCTGCAGCAGCTGCAGCAGACCGGCGAAGCCCACCGCCAGCATGGCCGGCAGAAAGCGCCGCCATTCGTAGACCAGCGTCTTGCGCGCGAGGGCAACCATCAGCGCTGCGCCTCGTCGCTGGGAGAGCTGGATGGCGCTTCCGGCGCCACACCCATCTGGGCCGCCGTCGGCAGCGGCGCGCCGCCGAGTGCCTTGAACAATGCCACGTAAGCGAGGTTATGTCCGGCGCGAGCATCGGCCAATTCGATCGCGGCCTGATTGGCGGCTATGCGGCTTTCGGCAAGATCGAGCGAACTGCCCAGTCGCAGGCTCAGCCGGGTTTGCGCGGTCTGGTCGACGCGTTGCAGCGCCTGCCATGCAAGCAGGCTGTGCTGCTCGCGTTGCTGCTGCTGCTGCACGGCGCCCAGTGCGGTCTCCACCTCGGCCACACCTTGCAGCACCGCCTGCCGGTAAGCCAGCACGCTGGCTTTCAACTCGTGATCCTTCGCGTTCTTGGCGGCCAGCCGGAGGCCCCAGTCGAACAGGGGGATGTTGAGTTCGGGTCCCAGCGAGGCGATCGAATTGGGGGTGCTGGCATATTTGCGGTTGTTGTCGATGTCGGTCGACCAGTCGATCGAACCGCCGAGGCCGATGCGAGGAAACAGATCGGCATGGGCCAGCGCCAGAGCACCGGCGGCCTGCAGCACGTCCGCTTCGGCATGGGCAATCTCCGGACGCGTACGAACCAGATCGGCCGGGGCGCTGGTGAGCTGCCATGCGCCGAGTTCGGGCGGCGTGCCCGGTTGCAGCCACGCCGGATCGGGCTGGTTCCTGCCCAGCAGCACGGCCAGTTTCTGTGCGCTGGCGTTGATCGCCTGGCGTGGTGCGGCCATGGCAGCTTCGGACTGTGCAAAGGCTGCCTGTGCCTGATCCACTGCACTGGGCACGGCCAGTTGCAGACGTTGGCGCACCCGCTGCAATTGCCATTCATGCTCACGGGCATCGTTGATCCCCTGCAGCAGCTGTACCTGCTGCTGTGCGGTGCGCAACTCGATCCATTCACGCACGACCTCGGCGACCAGCGAGACCTGCGCGCTGCGCAGGTCGGCGATGCCGGCATTCAGTGCCCCCTGGGCCTCTCGCCGGCTGCCCTCGGCCCGGCCAAACAGGCCAAACTCCCAGCTGGCATCGAAGCCGACCAGCAGGTAGGAGGCATTTGCGCTCGGTTCGACCACATCGTTGGTGCTCGCGCGCAGCGAGGGCAAGTAGCGTGCCTGGGCATGGTCGTGCAGCGTACGCACGGCGCGCAGTCGTTCGACGGCCTGCGCCACATCGAGATTGTTGGCCAGCGCATGGTCGACCAGCGCATCGAGTCCGGAATCGCCGAAGGCGTGCCACCAGCCGTGCAGATCGCTCGGCTTGGCCGGATCCGAAGCCATGGCATGCTGCCATTGGGCCGGCACGGGAGGCGCCAGCTTGGGCAGCGGTGCGGCGCAACCGGCCACGCCGCACAGCACGATGCCAAGCACGCATGTACGCAGCCAGTTGCCGGGAGTCGCCTTGCTCAGTCGAAGTGACACAGTATGCGTTTTTCCATGGTGATGCTTCGACGCCGGTATGTCCGCCGATTCTCGGTGGCGGTTCTCGCACGTCATTATCGCAGTTGGATCTTTGCCTATTCTGAGGGCATCGGGCGGGATCGCAAAGTCGGGTCGCTCAGGGATACAGGTGAGGTGCAGCGAAGCACGCGCCGATCACGCTCCTGCCGGACGGGTTGCGGTCGAGGTTGCCGGCGGGAAGCGCACTTCCACGCGCAGGCCATGTTCCTCGCCGAGCCGGTAGATCACTTCGGCATGATGTCGCTCGGCAATCCGCTGGACGATCGCCAGCCCCAGCCCGCTGCCTTCCTCGCCGTTGTCGGCCGCGCGGAAAAACCGTTCGCGCAGCCGTGGCAGCAGTTCGGGCGGTACACCGGGTCCATTGTCCTCGACGCTGAGGCTGACGCCTCCATCGGCATGGGCTTGCAGGCTGACGGTGACCGTGCTGCCCCGGCCGGCGTAGCGCATGGCGTTGTCGATCAGGTTGTCCAGCAGATCCAGCACGCTGGCCGTATCGCCATCGATGTACAGCGGCTGCCTGAGTCCTTCGTAGCCGAGGTCGATCCCGGCGCGGATGGCCTCATGGATGCGCTGCGCGACCGCTTCGGGAATCATCCGGCCCAAGTCGAGCGGGCCGCGCTCTTCGTTATCAAGCGGTGCTGCCTGCGCGCGGGTCAGTGCCAGCAGTTGTGACGATGTGCGCGCGGCGCGTTGAGTCAAGCGCTGGATATGGACGAGTGCATCGGCCACCGTTTCCGGCTGCGGATCGGCGAGGGCACGGTCGACATGCAGGCTCAATCCGGTCAGCGGCGTGCGCAGCTGATGCGCGGCATCGGCGATGAAACGGTCATGCAGGGCCAGCATGCTGCGCAGGCGACCGAACAGCGCGTCGATGGTGCGTGTCAGTGGCTGGATTTCCTGTGGCACGTCGGCGCCGTCGATCGGGGTCAGTTCGTGCGAACGGGCCGCCAGCCGGGCGGTCAGCGGATCGAGTACGCGCAGGCCGCGACTCACACCGAACCAGACCAGCGACAGCACGCAGACGATCAGCAAGGTCTGCATCAGGATCGCCAGCAGCAGGATTTCCCGCGCCTGTTCGTGCCGATCGCGCAGGGTTTCGGCGACGGTAATGATCAGGCTGTCACCAGGATCGTGGTGCGCCGCGATGTGGACCGTCGCCACACGCAGGCTGTGCTTGTCGAGTTTGGTGTCGTACAGCGTCGGTGCGGCGTCCAGTGGAGGTGCCTGCGCCAGCTGCGGCAGTTGTCCGTTGCCGGCCAGCAGGCCGTGTCGGGCGCTGCTTATGCTGAAGTAACTGCGGCCGCCCGGATCGTATTCGAGCAGGAAGCGCGCCTGCGGCGTCAGCTGGCTGCCTAGCTGGTCGTTGCCAAGCATCTTTGCCAGGGTCAGCGCACCGTCGCTCAGGTCACGGTCGTGCACCCGGTTGGCATAGGTCAGCGCCACGCCATAGGTCAGCAGCGCATCCAGCAACAACAGGGAGGCCATCGGAATCAGCAGAAAGACCAGCAGGCGGCGTCGCAGGCTGGGGCGCGAGCGGCTCATGCGGGATCGCTCGCGGATTCCGCGACTTCTTCCAGCAGATAGCCGAGGCCGCGGATCGTGCGTACGCCGGTGCCGCTGCCGTGCAATTTGCGGCGCAGGCGATGGATCGCGATGTCCAGGCCGTTGTCGGTCAACTCCTGATCCCAGTCGCACAGCGCTTCGATCAGCTGGGCACGGCTGGTGACGCGGTCGGCCCGCAGAGCCAGCGCTTCCAGCAGGCTGAATTCGCGCGCGGTCAGCTCGAGCGGCGACCGATCGATCCACGCGCGGTGTCCGGGCAGATCCAGCCGCAACCGGCCCAGCTCCAGCTCCGGCTTGCCCTGGCTGCTGGCCCGGCGCAGCAGCGCACGCACGCGTGCCTCGAACTCGGCCAGTGCGAAGGGCTTTACCAGATAATCGTCGGCGCCCAGGTCAAGCACGCGGATGCGTTCGGGCAAGCCGTCGCGGGCGGTCACCACCAGCACCGGCATGACTGTGCCGCGACTGCGCAGGCGGCGCAGCACTTCGCTGCCGTCGAGCGAGGGCAGGCCAAGGTCCAGCACCAGCAGGTCGTAGTCGTGATCGCGCAGGGCCGCGTCAGCCAGGCTGCCACTGATCACATGGTCCACGGCGTGCCCACCGTGCCGCAGCGACGCGCAAATCGCGCCGGCGATGGAGGGGTCGTCTTCGGCCAGCAAAATGCGCATCGTGGATTCCTGGCTCCGTATGGATGAGGCTGCCGTTGCAACCGGCAACAGGTTCCGGCCGGGATGGATTCTAGTGGGTGACTCGATGGGCCGGTCAGCGTAGTCGTAATCTCCGGCCTTGCGCACCTCCAGACCATTCACACCTGCCGCAGTTCCCGCGCTGCGATATCCGCACGATGCATCCGGGGCCGGTTTCGGCGTGAATTGCCGGCATGCATCCGTTGCCGGCCGGCATGACCTCTGGCCTATGCCGCATATCCCGGTTGCGTGCACTCTGCGCGGATTGCCCGGGGGAGTAGCAAGCATGCGGCCAGTTGTACGCAAGTGGGGATACCTGTGTGCCGTGACCTTGTCGGTTGCGGTCTGTCCGTTGACGGCGATGGCGCAGCTGGCCGTCCCGGCCAGTGCTGCCGGCGTGCCGCCCAGTACGGTACTGGCGCCAGCACCGGCCAGTTCGAGTGCGGTCATGCTTCCCGACATTCCGTTTGCCGCCGCCAGCGCGGCCGCACCACGGGTGCCCAGCACCGCGGATGCGTGGGGTGGCGAGCGCACGGGCAGCGAGGCAACCCTGTCCGATCGCGTCGTGAGCTATCAGATCGACGCAGAACTGGATGCCGCGAAGCATGCGGTGACCGGCAAGGAGCGCATGACATGGCGCAACCGCAGCGATCGCCCGGTCAGTCATGTCTATTTCCATTTGTATCTCAACGGTTTCCAGAACGAAGGCAGCACCTGGTTCACCGAACGCAAGGTGCTGACCGCGCATGGCCGTTCGCGTGGCGCGGCAGCGCTCCAGAAGGGCGAATGGGGCTGGATCGACCTGCAGCAGGTCAGGCAGGGTGATGCCGCGCTGAAGTGGAGTTTCGTGCAGCCCGATGGCGGCCCAGCCACCGACCAGACCGTGGTGCGCATCGATCTGGCCGAACCGGTCGCGGCCGGCGCCACCTTGACACTGGATATCGACTTCCTCAGCCAGTTGCCGCGCGTGGTCGAGCGCACCGGCTGGTTCGGCGACTTCAACCTGGTCGGGCAATGGTTCCCGAAGATCGGTGTGCTCGAACTGGCCGGCGAGCGCGGTGCCACCGCGCCGCGCTGGAACGTGCACGAGTTCCATTTCAACAGCGAGTTCTACGCCGACTTCGGCTCGTACGATGTGAGCCTGACCGTGCCCAGCGATTACACCGTGGGTGCGGTAGGCCAGCTGCAGGGCCAGCCGCAGGTGGCGAACGGCAAGACCACGTATCGCTTCATGCAGGGCGATGTGCACGATTTCGCCTGGGTCGCGGCGAAGGGCTACAAGACGCTGGACGGAAGCTGGCAGGGGCCGGGCAGCCCGAAGGTGGCGTTGCAGGTGCTGTATCCGCCCGAGTATGTCGGTAGCGCGCAGACCCAGCTGAAGGCCAGCATCGATTCGCTGGACTACTTCTCGAAGACGCTTGGCGCGTATCCGTACCGCACGCTCACCGTGGTGGTGCCGCCGTACAACGCCAGCGAGGCGGGCGGCATGGAGTACCCGACGTTCTACACCACCGAGGGCTACACCAAGGTGGAACCGGGCACGCTCAACCAGTACGGCTCCGACTTCGTCACCATCCATGAGTTCGGCCACGGTTACTTCTACGGCATTCTCGCCTCGAACGAATTCGAGGAGCCGATGCTCGATGAAGGTCTCAACGAGTACTGGGACCAGCGCATGCTGCGCGAGCGCGGGCAGAACATCGATCTCACCACGCCGCTGCTGCGCCGGCTGGGTTTTGCGCCCGCGTTCACCGGTTTCGCGATGGAACGCATGGCCTCTGGCCTGAAGCAGCCGTCTGATCCGCTCGGCGAGAATTCATGGGATCGTTTTTCCAGCAGCAGCTACGGCACGGTGTATTCGCGCACTGCCACTGCGATGCACGATCTGGAAGAGCGCCTGGGTAAAGAGGTCACCGAGCGCGCCTACCACGAGTACTACAAACGATGGCGCTTCCGGCATCCGTCCGCGGCCGATCTGCGCGCCACCTTGATCGATGTCTCCGGCAATGCGAAGGCGGTCAACGAGATCTTCGACCAGTATGTGTACGGCACCGCACGCATCGATGACCGCGTCGCCAGCATCGACACCGTCGAAGTGCTGCCGCAGACCGGCAGCGTGCTGAAGGACGGCAAACGCGCCGAGCTCGACAGCAGCGAACTCGACAAGCAGATCGACAAGCAGCGCGAGGATTGGGCCAAGACCCATCCGAAAGCGAAACCGGGCAGCGGGCCATTTCCATGGAGCAGCACGGTGACCGTGTCGCGCGACGGCGCTCAGGTGCCGCAGTTGCTGCGTGTGAAATTTGCCGATGGCAGCAGCGAGGACGTGAAGTGGAATGACGACCGGCGCTGGGCCCGCTTCGACTTCACCCGACCGTCCAAGGTGGTTTCAGCCACACTCGATCCGGAGCAGAAGATCTATCTGGATGCGAACAAGCTCAACGACAGCCTGACCACCAAGGCCGACGGCACCGCCTCGCGTCGCTGGAGCGCGGATGTCGCCTCATTGCTGCAAGCTTTCTACGCCTTGGTGGGGTCACTCTGATGATCAGTAAACATGTTTCCCGCCGAGTGAATCTCGGCGCCGCCGCACGGGCGCCGTTGATGGCGATGCAATGGCGCCTGCTGTTGCTGTGGGTACTGTTGTTGCTGTTGCCGACAGCCGTGGTCAGCCTACCGCTATGGCGTGCACTGAGCGGCTTGCTCGACCACTCGGTGCATGCGCAGGCGTGGGCCGCACAGTTCAGCCCGCTGATGTTCGGCGACACGATGTCGGCGCTGAGCGACAGTGCCGGCTGGTTCAATGGCGTGGCGCTGCTCGGCCTGCTGCTGACCCTGCTGTTGTCTCCGTTCCTCAACGGCATGGTGATCGGCAGCGGGCGGGCCGGACGCGTGCTGGGCTTCAGCCATCTGCTCCAGTGCGGCATCGTCGAATATGGCCGCATGTTCCGCCTGATGCTGTGGTCGATCCTGCCGTATGCGGTGATGGCGGCGCTGATCGGTTTCGTGCTCCATGCGCTGGACGAGATCGACCGCAAGGCGGTGCTGGAGTCGCAGGTGGACAGTGCATCGCATATCGCCATCGGGGTAGCCGTGCTGCTGTTCGTGCTGGCGCAGGCCATCGTGGAATCGGGCCGGGCGGCGTTCATCGCGGACAGCAGTTTGCGTTCGGCCACACGCGCCTTCGGTCGCGGCTTCATGCAGCTGCTGCGTCGGCCATTCAGCACTTTGCTGTGCTATCTGCTGATCAGCCTGATCGGCTATGCGATCGCGCTGGCGCTAGGCGTGGGACGCGTGCAGACCCCGGCGCTTGGCGTGGGTGGCTTGGTGCTGGCCGTGCTGCTGGCGCAGTTGGTGGTGCTGGTGCTCGGCTGGGTACGTGTGGCACGGCTGTTTGCACTGGCCGAAGTCGCGCGTTCGCTGTCGTCGTCGCGTCGCGGCGGCGGGTTGCCGCAGGCGCTGTAGTGATGTCGTCCCTGTCGGCGCAGACCGGCAGGGCGCATGTCTACCCGCACGTCTAGCCGTAGGCGCGCCGGTGTTCGCGGTGCGGTGGGTAATAGGCGAACACGTGGCTGTGGCTGCCGTAGAAATCCATGTCGTCGATATGCTCGCCACCGAGCCGCTCGGCCACCCGGTCGGAGGCTTCATTGCCGATCCGCACCAGGCTGATCACCCGCGGTGCATGCAGCTGGCTCCAGGCGAACTCGAGCACGGCATTGCCCGCTTCGGTGGCATAGCCGTGATGGCGATGTTCCGGTTTCAGCATCCAGCCCATTTCCAGGTCGGGCCAGCCATCGGGGTACATCAGGCCGGCGCGGCCGATGAATTCGCCCGTGGATTTCAGTTCCAGCGCCCACATGCCGAAGCCGCGCAATTGCCAGTGACCCAGCAGCATCGCCAGCGAACGCCAGGCATTGGTGCGGTCCAGCGGCTGGCCATCGCCGATCCAGCGCGTGCTGTCCGGGTCGGCCAGCATCGCGGCGTAGTCGTTGAAGTGCTGTTCGGTCAGCGCGGTGAGGCGCAGGCGCGCCGTTTCAAGAGTAGGGATATCAAACATCACGATCAGCGGTGGGTGGCGCCTAGCAATTCGGCCAGTGCGTGGGTACTGCTGGCGAGGCTTTCTTGCCAGGACAAGCCGGTGATTGTCTCACCTGTGACCGAATCGACAAAATCCTCAGCCTGGCCGGGCGGCAGCAGGTGCCGGTAATCCACCGTGATCTCGGTGCCGGGCGGCAGTTCGGCCAGCGCAAACACGAAGCCCAGGTGCCACAACCCGTTCGGCGTGAAGCTGTGGTTGATGTAGCACTCGTCCGGCCAGTCGGGCGACAGCGTATAGCGGTCCTCGAACCAGCGCGCGCTGGCGTGGAACTGCGCATTGAGCTCGGGCGAGGCGACGATGTCGGCGTGTCGAAAAGTCTGTTCGATGCCATCAGGTGCCGTGATGATGCGTCCGGCCGCCACGGTTTCATCGAGGAACAGGCCGTTGCCGGCGCCATGGATGGCGGAAGCGGCAATGTGATAACGCGGCAGGATCATGGCGAGGCAGCAGCTGGAGGGGCGCGCGAGTGTAACGCAAGCGGCGCGACCCGCCATGGATCGCGCCGCCAGGCTCCCTTCCGTGGGAGGGTTCTCCCGAGTCATTCGGCGGCTGCGGAATCCTCGACAGCGGCCTTTTTGCTCCGACGCCGGCTCTTGACCGGCTTGTCCGCCTTGGTCGCGACACTCCTGGTTGCGGCATTGGCTGCTGTATCGGTGAGCAGGATGGCTGAGCGGTTGCGTTCCAGCGTCGCCGGGCCGATACCCTTGATCTGGGTCAGCTCGTCGGCACTCTTGAACGGTCCGTGGGCATCGCGCCAAGCGACGATCGCCTCTGCCTTGGACTGGCCGATGCCATCCAGCGAGCTGGCAATGGTGGCGGCGTCGGCCTTGTTGACGTTGACCGGCGTCGCGGCGAACAACAGGCCGGGCAACGCGAGTGTCAGTGCAAAGGCAAAAGCGGCAAGTTTGTGGAACATGGCCTTTCTCCCTGGGTGTGGTGGCGCGTGGGCGCTGAAGGCGGCATCCGGGTGCCGCGGCAGCACTGTGCCGGACAGCGAGGCCGATGCGCAGTCGGCAATGCCATGACGAGACTGTGCGCAAGCGTTGTGGTCAGCTGTGGGTTGTCGCCTGATCCCGTGTCGGTGCCGTTGCCGGTGTGGCTGGGTGCCGCTGATACAATGGCGGTCTGATCGCACCGGAGTTTGACTATGGATACCGCCCGCCTTTCCCGTTTCGTCAGTGGCCTGTGGGACGATGAAATCGTGCCGCAGCTGGTCGAATACATCCGTATTCCGAACAAGTCGCCGATGTTCGACGCGAAGTGGGTCGAGCACGGCTACATGGATACCGCAGTCAAGTTGATGGAGACCTGGGCGCGCTCCAAGCTGGCAGCGTTGCCGGGTGCCACGCTGGAAGTGGTGCGGCTGGAAGGGCGCACTCCGCTCATCTATATCGAAGTGCCCGGCCAGGGCGACGACACGGTGATGCTGTACGGCCATCTGGACAAACAGCCGGAGATGACCGGCTGGGCCGAGGGACTTGGTCCATGGACGCCGGTGATCAAGGGCGACAAGCTGTACGGTCGTGGCGGTGCGGACGATGGCTACGCGATCTTCGGTTCGCTGGCCGCGCTGCTGGCGCTGCACGAGCAGGGCATTCCGCACGCGCGCTGCGTGGTGATGATCGAGGCCTGCGAGGAGTCCGGCAGCTACGACCTTCCCTATTACGTCGACCATCTGGCTGCGCGCATCGGCAGCCCGTCGCTGGTGGTTTGCCTGGATTCCGGCTGCGGCAACTACGACCAGTTGTGGCTGACCACCTCGCTGCGCGGCATGACCGGCGGCAACCTCACCGTGCAGGTGCTGGAAGAGGGTGTGCATTCGGGCGACGCTTCCGGCGTGGTGCCGTCGAGCTTCCGCATCCTGCGCGAGTTGCTGTCGCGGCTGGAGGATCCGGTCACCGGCCAGATCAAGCCGAAGGAACTGTACGTCGAGATCCCGGCGCAGCGAGTCGAGCAGGCCAAGCTCTCGGCCGAAGTGCTGGGTGACGACATCTACGACAAGTTTCCGTGGGTCGAGGGCATGCAGCCGGTCACCCACGATCTCGCCGAACTGGTGCTCAACCGTACCTGGCGCCCGCAGCTGGCAGTGACCGGGATTGGCGGGATGCCGCCGCTGGACAGCGCCGGCAACGTGCTGCGCCCGCAGACGTCGGTGAAGCTGAGCCTGCGCGTGCCGCCGACGCTCAATGGCGCCAAGGCCGGCGAATTCCTCAAGCAGTTGCTGGAAAAGGATCCGCCGTACGGCGCCAAGGTCACTTTCGCGCTAGAAAAGGACGGCAGCGGCTGGAACGCGCCACAGCTGTCGCCGTGGCTGGAGCAGGCGGTCGCCGATGCCTCGCAGCATTACTTCGGAGCGCCGGCGACCTACATGGGCGAGGGCGGCAGCATCCCGTTCATGGGCATGCTGGGCGAGAAATTTCCCAAGGCGCAGTTCCTGATCACCGGCGTGCTCGGCCCGCATTCCAACGCACACGGCCCGAACGAGTTCCTGCACATCCCCACCGGCAAGAAAGTGAGCATGGTGGTGGCCGAGGTGGTGGCACGGCACCACGAGCAGGGCGTCAAGGCCTGAGCCCGACGATTGGCGCATGAACACGGATACCACCTATCTGACCGCCAACTGGGTGCAGATCCGTCGGCGCGTCGATGATGCCTGTCGCGAAGCCGGACGCGATCCGGCATCGGTGAGCATCCTGCCGGTCAGCAAGACATTCGGCCCGGAGCTGATCCGGGCCGCGGTCGGGCTGGGCCTGCATCGCTTCGGCGAGAACAAGGTGCAGGAGATCCGCGACAAGGCGGCGCCGCTGGCCGACTGCGGCATCGACTGGGTGATGATCGGCCACCTGCAGATCAACAAGGTCAGGGACGTGGCGCGGCTGGCCAGCGAAGTGCAGTCGCTGGACCGGCTGGAACTGGCCGAGGCGCTGGATCGGCGGCTGCAGCAGGAAGGTCGTGCGATCGATGTGCTGGTGCAGGTCAAGACCTCGCATGAGCCCAGCAAATATGGGCTTCCGCCCGATCAGTTGCCCGTCTTCCTGAAGACCCTGCGCAGCTACGAAACACTGCAGATACGCGGCCTGATGACCCTGGCGACCCACTCCAGTGAGCCAGCCGAAGTGCGCGGCTGTTTTCGCATGCTGCGCGATCTGCGTGACGAGGCGATTCTGCAAGGTCATGATTTGCCGAGGCTTTCCATGGGCATGAGCGGTGACTTCCCGCTTGCCATCGCCGAAGGCACCAGCGAAGTGCGGATCGGCACCGCGATCTTCGGCAGCCGGGCCTATCCGGACTCCCATTACTGGCCTGAAACTACGGGTCAGTCCTGAAATTTCTTGGGAAATTCACGATTTGAAACATTGAATAATATTTATAATCAATGACTTGAGTTGGAATGTGCGCCCCGTCATTGTTTTTGGAAACGACAGGGTTCAATTAACCTCAATCCAACATCCACACACGATCTTCTTGTTAACTTCACTACTTCGTCACGTCGTCAGCTTCTGCAGGCGGCCAATCCTGTGAATCGCAAGGGATTTCCCGCGCATGCCAATCAACCGATTGACCGCCTTTTCCGTGCTCGCTGCAGCCTTGTTCGTGATCGCACCCGTACAGGCAACGACCAGCAAGACCCACGGCAAGTCGGTCCCGGCGAAGCATGCACAGCCGGTGAAACGCACTCAGGGCAAACTGGCGCACCACAAACAGACGCAGACCAGGCACGGCAAACTCGCAGCAGCGACGCACAAGTCCACACACGCCAAGTCCACCGCCAGCGCTGCAGACACCAGCCCGGCCGCGGCGAACGCTGTAACCACCGAGATGAAGCCGGTGCTGCCGATTTCCGGTTCGTTGCAGGCCAGCTCGCCCGCGCTTGACGGCTCCCAGGTCGCCGCCAATGTCACGCCGCAACTGCTGAACCAGCTGTCGGTCTTCAATCCGGTACCGGTGCTGAGCCAGTCCATCGTGCCCGTCAGTGCCCAGGTCTTGCTGGGTGGCAGTGACGCGGCGGCGAACGGCATTGCCGTTGACGACACCGCCACGGCCCAAATTGACGGTAACGAGCCGGCGGCCACCGTTGACGGTACCGAAAGCGTCACCGACCTGCGCAAGGCGCTGATCGCGATGGCGATGAAAATGCGCGATATCCGTTACGTGCGCGGTGGGCATGACCCGGCCACCGGCTTCGATTGCAGCGGCTTCGTCCGCTATGTGTTTGCCCATGCGACCGGCATCCAGCTGCCGAACAATTCGGCCTCGCAGTTCGTGGCGGGCCTCAAGGTCAATCGGGCCGACATGAAGCCGGGTGATCTGGTGTTCTTCCGCACCCATGGCAAGCGGAACATTTCGCACGTGGGTATCTACATTTCGAATGGCCACTTCATCCATTCGCCGACGACGGGCAAATCGGTGGAAATCTCCAGCCTCAACGAAGGCTATTGGGCCAAGCGTTTTGCCGGCGCCAAGCGGCCGGAAGCGATCGCCATGGTGGCGAGCAAGGGCTGAGTCGATTTTCTTCCTGCCCGCCCAGAAAGCCGCCGCGAGGCGGCTTTTGCGTTTGCGGCGGCCCGGTCCGGATGAACGATTTCCGCCGCGCAGGGTCGGCAGCGGAATGTCATCGCTGGCGGCATCGCGCCGTCGTCGCTACGCTGGCCACTAATTTTCCGGAAACCATCCGATGCCTCTTGATTTGCCGCCCGTCACACGCAACCTGCTGATCGCCAATATCGTCGTGTTCCTGCTGCAATTGATGCTGCACGACCAGACGAGCCTGGCGCTGACCCAGCATTTCGCGCTATGGCCGCTGGGCCCGGATATCACTGGTGCGACGCCCGATGGCAACGTCGTCACGGCCGGCTTCCGCATCTGGCAGCTGGTGACCTATGCCTTCATGCATGGCGGGTTCACCCACATCCTGTTCAACATGTTCGGCCTGTACATGTTCGGCGGGACGATCGAACGCACCTTCGGCGCGCGCCATTTCCTCATCTACTACTTCGTCTGCGCGATCGTGGCAGCGATTGCCCAGCTGATCGTGGTGCAATGGTTCACCCACGGCTTCTATCCCACGATTGGTGCGTCGGGCGCGCTCTTCGGCATACTGCTGGCGTTCGGCATGCTGTATCCGCAGGAAAAGATGATGCTGATCTTTCTGCCGGTGCCGATGCCGGCATGGCTGTTCGTGACCGGTTATGCCGTGGTCGAGCTGGTGCAGGGCGTTGTTGGCACCCAGGCCGGCGTCGCGCATTTCGCCCATCTCGGTGGCATGCTCGGTGGCTATGTGCTGATCGAGTACTGGCGCGGGCGGCTGCCCATCAAACCGAAGCGCCGCCTGCTGCGCTGATTCTTTCCTTCACCGGTATCCCGTATGACCCAACACCTGCAGCGCGGCCTCAACCCGCGCCATATCACCTTCATGGCGCTGGGCATGTGCATCGGTGCCGGCCTGTTCCTCGGTTCGGCCAGCACGATCAAGCTGGCCGGGCCGTCGGTGCTGTTCGCCTACCTGTTCGGTGGCGCGATGATCTTCATCATCATGCGCGCGCTGGGCGAGATGGCCGTGCACGACCCGGTGGCCGGTTCGTTCAGCACGTATGCGCACAAGTATCTCGGCCCGTTCGCCGGCTATCTCACCGGCTGGAACTACTGGATCCTGATGATGGGCGTGGGCATTGCCGAGAGCACGGCGGTGGGCATCTACATGAAGGTGTGGTTTCCCGATTTGCCGCAATGGATATGGGCGTTCGGCAGTGTGGCGATGATCGGCGGCCTGAATCTGCTGGCGGTGAAGGTGTACGGCGAGATGGAATTCTGGTTCGCGCTGATCAAGGTGCTCACCGTGGTGCTGATGATCGCCGGCGGCGCCGCGATCATCTGGCTGGGCTGGGGCAATGACGGCCGTCCGCTGGGCGTGTCGAACCTGTGGTCGCACGGCGGCTGGTTTCCGAACGGGGTGACCGGCATGGTGCTGGCGCTGCCGGTGCTGGTGTTCTCCTTCGGCGGCATCGAGACGATCGGCATGGCCGCGGCCGAGGCGGCGCATCCCGAGCAGACGATTCCCCGCGCGGTCAACTCGGTGATCTGGCGCATCCTGATCTTCTACATCGGCGCGCTGTTCGTGATCATGGCGATCTACCCGTGGAACGAACTGGGTACACAGGGCAGTCCGTTCGTCAGCACGTTTGCCAAGCTGGGCATTCCCAAGGCGGCAGGGCTGATCAACTTCGTGGTGATCACCGCCGCGCTGTCCAGCTTCAACTCCACCACATTCAGCGGCAGCCGCATGCTGCACAGCCTGTCGACCAAGGGGCAGGCGCCGTTGGCGATGCAGCGTCTGAGCCGGCAAGGCGTGCCGGTGCGCGGCGTGCTGGTGACGCTGGTGTTCCTGATGCTGGGCGTGCTGCTGAACTACCTGGTGCCGGGGCGCATCTTCGGCATGATGATGTCGATTCTCGCGTTCAACACGGTGTGGACCTGGGGCATGGTGCTGGTGGCGCACTGGCGCTTCCGTCGACAGCTGTCCGCACCGTTGCCGTTCCGGTTGCGCTGCTTTCCGCTGAGCAGCGTGGTGTGCTTGGCCTTCCTCGCCTTCGTGCTGGTGATGCTCGGCTACAGCCCCGACACCCGCGTGGCGCTGTACGTGGGCGTGGTGTGGATCGCGCTGTTGACGGTGGCGTACAAGGTTTTCGGCGTCAGTCGCAACATGCTTGCGGCTGAGCCGGTCACCACCACGGTGTAGTTGCTGCCGCCATGGTGGCGGCAGCAGTTCAGTGCGTGGATGGCGCACTTCCAGTCAACGCGCTGGACTGATCGTGGATCAGCGCAGCGCGAGGAAGTCCGCGCTGACCACGAAGCGCACCGCGTCCAGCCGCAGGCGGGATTGTGGCAATGCGGCCAGCAACTGGCTGCGTTCGTCGGCCACCGCGGTGATTTCCGTCTCGCTGACCGACGGGTTCACTGCATGCAACGCGAGCAGGCGCGACAGTTCGGCATCCAGCGTTTCGGTCGCCAGGCCCAGTGCCTCGTCGATGCTGGCTTGTCCGCGTGCCGTGGCGAGTGTCTCGGCACGGGCCAGCATCGGCGGCACCAGCTTGCCGAGGAATTTGCGGTAGCGCACGACTTCGATATTGCGGTCGCCGGCCTTGCGCAGGGCGATCTCGCTGGGGGCGAAATCGGCGCGCTCGGCCAAGCGGGTATCGACGGTGACGACGATCGGCAGCGTCGGCAGGAAACGCTCGGCGTCGAGTCGGCGGTCGGCCACGCATTCGAGCACATAGACCGCCTGCAGCAAGGCGGTGCGCGGCGGCAGCACGTCGTCGACCATGAAGGCTGCGTTGCCCTGTTCGCCGGACAGCGCCAGATCCATCGCGCCGGCGACCAGAGGATGATCCAGCCGCAGCAGCGGCAGTTCTTCGCGCGACAAGGCCACTTCGCGCGCGAACGTCACCGACTGCGGGCCCTCGGCAAAGCCGGGCAGGGCATCGGTGGACAGGTATTGCGGATCGAGCAGCAGCACCTGGCCGCCGAGCTCCTCGGCGTGGATGCCGAAAGCTTCCAGCAGGCGCTGCACGAAGGCGTCGCGGCCTGGATCGAAATCCTCGCGGGCAAATGCCTGCTGCAGTTCGTCGGCGTGCAGGTCGCGGCTGGCCGCCAGCTCCAGCAGGTGATCGCGGCCGCCACGGATCAGTTCGGCCATCTGCTCGTGACTTGCCGCGGTCTCGGCCAGCAGCACGTCCAGTTCCTGGTCGCGGTTGTCGTCGCCGCGCGCATGTTCGTCGGCCAGTCGGGCCAGCGGTTCGCCATAGCGGCGCAGCAGTTCGCGGCCGTCGGCCGGACTCATGCGGAACGCGTCGATCCCTTCGTCGTACCAGCGTGCCAGCACGTGCTGCGCGCTGTCGGCGACAACCAGGATATGGATGTTGATGTCGTGTTTCTGGCCGATCCGGTCGAGCCGGCCGATGCGCTGTTCGAGCAGGTCCGGATCCAACGGCAGATCCCACAGGATCAGCCGATGCGCGAACTGGAAGTTGCGTCCCTCCGAGCCGATTTCCGAGCACAGCAGCAGGCGTGCGCCGTCGGGCTGGGCGAAGTACGCCGCGTTGCGGTCGCGCTGCACGATGCCGAGGCCTTCGTGGAAGCGCGCCACGCCGACGCCGCTGCGTGTGCGCAGTGCTTCTTCCAGCGCCAGCACCTTGGCCTGGCTGCGGCAGATCAGCAGGAATTTGTCTTGCGGGTGCCGATCGAGCAGGGCGATCAGGGTGTCGATGCGCGGGTCGGCGCTGTAGTCGACTTCGATCAGCGCCGGCGGTTGCTGGATGTCGGCGTGAAATTCGGCCAGCAGCGACTGGCGAGTGTTCTCCTCCAGCGTGTCGGCATCGAGCAGATGCCATTCGGGCAGGCGCTTGGGGAAGCCACCGACGCCGGCGCGGTTGTTGCGGAACATCGCGCGGCCGGTGCCATGGCGGTCGATCAGGGCGGCGATCAGCTCGCGTGCGTTCGCCGGTTTGGTCGATTCGGCCAGCATCGCGGTAAGCGCCTCGTCGCCGTGGAAGGCTTCGGCGAGGGTGGCACGCTGGGCGTCGTCGAGCGCCTGGCCGTCGAGCAGCCTGTCGGCAATCTTCGACAACGCCTGATAGGTGTCGGCTTCGGCCAGATAGCCGTCCAGATCGTGGTAGCGCTGCGGATCGAGCAGGCGCAGGCGGGCGAAGTGGCCGCTGCGGCCGAGCTGTTCCGGGGTGGCGGTGAGCAGGATCACGCCGGGGATCGCGGCGGCCAACCGTTCCACCATCGTGTAACGCGGGCTGGCAGTTTCCGGCGACCACGCCAGATGATGCGCCTCGTCGACCACCAACAGATCCCATGGCGCATCCAGCAATTGCTGCGCGTGCTTCGGCGAGCTTTCGAGAAAGCCGAAGTCGGCGATCACCAGCTGCTCATCCTCGAACGGGTTGCTGTCGTCACCGGATTGTTCCAGCGCCTCGCAACGTTCCTCGTCGTAGATCGCGAAGCTGAGGTTGAAGCGGCGCAGCATCTCGACGAACCACTGGTATACCAGCGTATCGGGCAGCAGCAGCAGCACGCGCGAGGCGCGGCCGGTGGCGAGCTGGCGGGCGATGATCATGCCCGCCTCGATGGTCTTACCGAGACCGACCTCATCGGCCAGCAGCACCCGCGGCGGACGGCGCGCGGAAGCGATGCCGGCCACGCGCAACTGATGCGGCACCAGCCCGATCCGCGCGGCACCGAGACCCCACATCGGCGAACGGCGTGCTTCGGCACGCCGTTTGAGGCCTTCCAGACGCAGTTCGAACTGCGCGACCGCATCGGTGCGGCCACCGATCAGGCGATCGTCGGCCTGGCTGACGCTCTGTTCGTCGTCGAGCTGGCCTTCTTCCAGTTCGCGGCCTTCGCCGCGGTAGATCAGCAGCTCGTCGCGGATCTCGACGCGCTCGACCAGGAACGCGATGCCCTTGCCGGCGACGCGCTGGCCGGCGCGGAACTCGGCGCGCAGCAGCGGTGCCGAGTCGATCGCATACGGGCGCAGCACCCCGGCCTTGGCGAACAGCACCTGTACACCGCGCCCTTCGACGCGCAATACGGTGCCGAGGCCGAGCTCGGGTTCGGCAGAAGAGATCCAGCGTTGACCAGGTACGAACATTATTCAGCCGCGTTGCATCAAGGGCCGACGATTATCCGCCCCCCGGCGCGTGGTGGGAACAGCTGGTGACGCAATCAGCCGCCGCGGACACCGTCGCCCCTCAGGTTTCAGCCCACTGGCGCAGCAGGTTGTGATAGACGCCGGTCAGCTGCAGCAGCGCGTCGGCGTCGGCGCCGGATTGGGTCAGGGTCTGGATCGAGGTGTCCAGTTCGAACAGCAGGCGGCGCCGGCTGTCGTCGCGGATCAGGCTTTGTACCCAGAAGAATGCGGCCAGCCGCGCGCCGCGAGTGACCGGCTGTACCCGGTGCAGGCTGCTGGAGGGATACACGATCAGGTCGCCGGCCGGCAGTTTCACCTCGTGCTCGCCGTAGGTGTCGCTGACGATCAGCTCGCCGCCGTCGTAATCGTCCGGTTCGCTGAGGAACAGCGTGCAAGAGATGTCGCTGCGCAGCTGGCCGGCGTCGACGGGAAGTGCCATCACCGCGCCGTCGACATGGAAACCGTAATGGCCGCCGCCCTCGTAACGGTTGAATCGCGGTGGCAGGGTGCGTAGCGACAGCGTCGCCGCGTGATAGAGCGGGTGTGTCGCCAGCGCTGCCAGTACAGTCTGACCCAGTTGCTGTCGCAGCGGCGAGGTGTCGGGAAGTTGCTGGTTGCGCTTCACCCTGGCGCCTTGCACACCGACGGTTTCGCGGCCGTCGGTCCAGTCGGCGCCGTCGAGCGCGGCACGCATCTGGATGACCTGTTCGCGTCCGAGGACGTTGGGGATGTGCAGCAGCATGGCGGGTTCCTGGAAGGCCCTTCTCCCGCAGGAGAAGGGCTGCAACGCAGACGTCAGAAGCGGAAGTTGGCGGTGAGCATCGCCGAACGCGGTGCGCCCGGGGTGTAACGGTAACCGCTCTTGTTGATCGCTGCGACGTAACTCTTGTCGAACAGGTTGTACAGATTCAACTGCAGGTCGACGTGCTTGTTGACCGCGTAGCTGGCCATCGCGTCGAACACCCAGTACGCATCGGTGAATGCGGGCGTACCGATCGCTCCATCGGTGCCGCGCTTCATCTCGCCCGAATAGCGGGCGCCGCCGCCGATCGTCAGGTTGAACGGCAGATGCCAGGTGGTCCAGGCGGTGAACGCGCTCTTGGGCGTATAGGCCAGATCGCTGGAACCGTCCTGGGAGACGTTCGGACCCTTCGCCACGCTGGCGTTCATCGTGGTGTAGCCGGCGCTCACCGCCCAGTTGTCGGTGAGCTTGCCTACCGCGCTCAGCTCGATGCCCTGCACACGCTTTTTGCCGACCTGGTAATACTGCAGATCGACTGCATCCTGCACGACGTCATTGCTGACGACGGTGCGATAGAGCGCTCCGGTCAGCAGCAGTCGCTCGCCGAGCAGGTCCCACTTGGTGCCGACCTCGGTGGTGCGCGCCTTTTGCGGGGCGAAGATCGGGTTGTCGGCGCTGTTGGCGGCCGAACTGAGCGACAGGCTGCCACCGCCAGGCGGCTGCGCCGATACGGCAAAGTTGGCGTAGATACTGCCGTTGGCGACCGGTTTGTAGAGCACGCCGAGCTTGTAGTTGAGCAGATTGTCAGACTGGCTGGTGTTGACGCCAGCCACCGGGCTGCCGGCCGGCAGCCCGCCGCAGGGCGGGGCGGTCTTGGATGTGCCGCAGGTCACCACACTGGTGAAGTCGGTGGTGTAGTTGTCCAGCCGCACGCCGGCGTTGACCTGCCAGTGCTCGCCGAACTTCAAGGTGTCGAACAGATAGGCCGCCGCCGTGTCGGTCTTGCCTGCGCTGTAAGTTCCGTTCGGGCCGTAGGTGGGGTTCGCCACGTTTGGATTGGGGTCGTAAAGATTGGCGGCTGGCCAAAGCTTGCCGAGCGGAGAGGTGGCCAGGCCGATGGTGGTCAGCTTCTCCTGGGTCAGTTCGATGCCGGTACTCAGGTTGTGAGTGATCGCACCGGTGTCGAAGTTGGCGGTGAGGTTGGTCTGGTTGGTCAGGATGCGGTTGGTCTGATCCTTGAACGTCGGGTTGCTGCGCGCGAGCGTCCAGGTCGATGGGTTGCTGAGGTCCGGCGTCAGCAGGTTGGCCGCGCTGGCCATGAACGAGGTGAGCAGGTAATCCTCGTGCGTGCGTCCCCAGCGCAAGGTGTTGTGCAAAGCCACGCCGGGCGAGAAGTCATGTTCGACGCGTGCGGTGAACATGTCGGCGTTGACGTGGTCGTGGTCGGCATCGGTGCCGTAGAAGTTGCTGGAATCGACCATCGGCGCGCTGCCGATCTGCGGGCGCGTCAGATCCGGGCTGCTGTAGCCGGGCAGGCCGATGGTGGGCACGCCGCCATCGGGTATGTTGTTCTGCCTGACGTGCAGGTAATCGAGATACACGCGGGTTGCCGTGCCGAGGCCGAAGGCCAGCGACGGCGCCACGCCCCAGCGATTGTTCTCGACCTTGTCGCGGCCCGGTACGCCGCTGTCCTGACCCATCACGTTGAGACGGAAGGCGGCGTTGCTGCCGATGCGCTGGTTCCAGTCGGCGGTGCTGCGCTTGTGGTCGCCACTGCCCCAGGCAACCGAGGCCGAGAGGCTGTCATGCAGGGTTGGTTGCTTGCTGACCATGTTGATCGAGCCGGTCGGCGCGGTGCGTCCGTTATCGGTGCTGGCCGGGCCCTTGGTCACTTCGATCTGTTCGATGTTGAACACGTCGCGCGAGATCGAGCCGAGATCGCGCACGCCGTCGACGAAGATGCTGGTCGAGGTGTCGAAGCCGCGCATGTAGATCGCATCGCCCGTCGAGGTGGTGCCGTTCTCGCCGGCGTAGAACGTGCCCACGCCAGGGCTGTTGCGCAGCGCCTCGGTCAGCGTGGTGGCGCCTTGCTGCTGGATCAGCTCCTTGCTGATCACGCTGATCGTCTGCGTGGTATCGAGCAGCGGCTGGGTGAACTTCGGCGAGGACAGGTGATCGACGCGATAGTCGCCGGTGGCGGTGGCTTCCACTTTTACACCCGGCAGGTTCTTCGCGTGGGTGACCTGGGCATCGCTGGGCGGCGTGGACGCAGGCATGTCCGTGGCGGCCGCAGGAAGGGCCAGTGCCAGGCCGGTGAGCAGGGTGGCGGCGGTCGCCAGGCCGGATGTCGAGGAGGACTTGCGCGGGGTGATCGGGTGCTTGCGGCTGTTGATGAAGGCCATGGGAATCCAATGAGTGGGGCGTTGCGTGTCGGCAGGGTCTGGCGAGTGCGGGTATTTCGCAGTAGTCGGATGCAGGTTTTCGGGCCAGCTGAAAGCACGCACAGCGGTCAGCTGTGTGGGCAATGGCGCACCACGGTGGGCAGGGATCCGGGTTGGTGAAACGTGCCGGGCAATATCGCTACGCGAATCGGCAGGCACGCGCATACGATATTGTTAATGAGAATGATTTGCAATACATGTATGCCGACGATGTATGCCTGCAAGGCAAAGTCATCGAACGGTGGTGACATGGCGCCAACAAAAAGGCCCCGCATTTGCATGCGGGGCCTTGGTCTGGGTGCCGCGGTGACCTGCGGCACTCAGGGTCGACGGCTTACCAGATCTTCACCTGCTTGTCGTCGGCACGCACCATCGCGTCGCCCGGCTTGCACTGGAACGCGGCGGCGAAGGCCGGCATGTTGGACGGCGCACCGATCGCGCGCAGCGATTCCGGTGCGTGCGGGTTGGTGTTGATCAGCAGCTCGGCGGTCTTGTCGCGCATGGAGCCACGCCACACGCGGGCCCAGTTGAGGAAGAAGCGCTGATCCTGGCTGTAGCCGTCGATCTGCTTCGAAGCCTCGGCCGGGTTGGCCTTCAGCGCCATCTGCAGTGCGTCGTAAGCCGCGTTCAGGCCGCCCAGGTCACCGATGTTCTCGCCCAGGGTCAGCTTGCCGTTGACGTGCAGGTCAGGCTTGCTCTTGATCGGAGCATAGGCGTTGAACTGATCCACCAGCTTGCCGGTGCGGGCCTCGAACTGGGTCTTGTCGGCCGCGGTCCACCAGTCCTTCTGGTTGCCGTCGCCGTCGAACTGGCTGCCTTCGTCGTCGAAGCCATGGCTGGCTTCGTGGCCGATCACCGCACCGATGCCGCCGTAGTTGATCGCGTCGTCCGCCTTGGCGTCGAAGAACGGCGGCTGCAGGATCGCGGCCGGGAAGTTGATCGTGTTGTCGGTCGGGTTGTAGTACGCGTTGACCGTCTGCGGGGTCATGCCCCATTCCTTGCGGTCAGTCGGCTTGCCGATCTTGGCGATGTCGTACTCGTAGTTGAACTTGCCGGCAGCTTTGACGTTGGCATAGTAGTTGTCCGGCTTGATGTCCAGACCGGACCAGTCGCGCCACTTGTCGGGGTAGCCGATCTTCGGCAGGAACTTGTTCCACTTGTCGATCGCCTTGGCCTTGGTATCGGCGCTCATCCAGTCGAGGTTCTCGATGCGTGCCTTCAGGGCATTGCGCACGTTGGTGACCAGTTCCTCGGCGCGCTGCTTGGCCTCGGGGGTGAATTCCTTGGCCACATACAGCTGGCCAAGTGCCTGGCCCATGCCCTGGTTGACGGCGCTGAGCACACGCTTCCAGCGCGGACGCTGCTGCGGCTGTCCGGCCAGCGTGGTGCCGTAGAACGCGAACTTGTTGTCCTGGAAATTCTTGCTGAGATACGGCGAGGCATCGTCGATCGCGTGGAAGCGCAGATAGGCCTGCCACTGGCTGACCGGAGTGCTCGCCAGCATCTTGTCGAATTCCGCGAAGAACTTCGGCTGCGACAGCGAGAAGCCCTTGTCGACGGTCACGCCCTGGGCGGTGAAGAACTTCTCCCAGTTGAAATGAGGGGTAGTCTTGTCCGCGTCCTTGACGCTGACGAAGTGGTACTGGTTCTCCGGCTTGCGCGCGTCGACCGGCGCCAGCGAAGCGGCGGCGAGTTGGGTCTCGAACTTCAGCACATCATCGGCCTGCTTCTTCGCATCGGCCTCGGCGACGCCGGTCAGCTCGAGCGACTTGGCGATATAGGCGACGTACGCGTCGCGCTGTTCCTTGTGCTCCGGACTGGTGTAGTAGTCCTTGGTCGGCAGGCCCAGGCCCGACTCGTTGGCGTACGCGATCTGCATGTCGGCATGCTGGAAGTCGGCGCCGGAGCCGAACTCGAACACCTGGCCGTCGCCCTCGGCGTAACGCTGGGCGATGAAGTTGGCCACGTCGTCGCCGCTCTTCAGGCCGGCGATCGCGTCGAGCTTCGGCTTGAGCGGATCGAAGCCGTTCTTCTCGATGGTCGCTTCGTCCATGCCGGAGTGGTACAGCCAGCCGATCTTCTGTTCGATCGAACCGGCCTTGGCGCTGTCGGCGTTCTTGCTGGCGTCGTCGACGATGTCGTGCTGGGTCTTCAGGCTGCTCTCGTTGAGCATGTTGAAGGCGCCCCAGCTGGTCTGGTCGTCCGGGATCGGGTTGGCGGTGACCCACTTGGCGTTGACGAAGCCGTTGAAGTCCTGGCAGGCGTTGATCTTCGGATCGATCTCGCTGACGTCGAAGATGCTCTTGCCGAGATCGGCCGCGGCGGTGGTGCTGCTGGCTGCCGGGGCGGTGCTGGCACTGCTGGCCGGTGCATTGGCGGCCGGCTCCTGCTTGCCGCAGGCGGTCAGCGACAGGCCCAGGCTTACGGCCAGGGCAAGCGCCAGGGGCTTCAGATACTGCTTGGTCATGGATATCCCTCTGTGAGTGATGTTGCCCGTCGGGCGGTTACGGTGGTGGACGGACCGCGTTGCTGGATTCCCCCCAAAACGCGGCCATACCTGTTCACGCTAGGTCAAACGTCATGGGTCAGACAGTGTCAAAGGTCAGGGGGTATTGCCGCTGCCGGCCGGGCTTCGATCCGCCGACAAATGCTGCAGTTGCCCGGCATCCAGCCGCAACACGGGGTAGGCGCCGACGTGCTGGGCGGCGTACCAGGGCGAGTGTTCGAAGAAGAACTGCAGGCGGGCATTGCTGCTGGCGGCGAAGGCCGGGTCGCCATGCAGCTTGTGCTCGAATTCGGCGTGCAATGCGGGATCCTTCGCCAGCATCTCACGCGCCAGCTGCTCGACCACGCGCGGCTCGCCGTATTCCTTGGCCTCGAAGATCGTATCGAGCAAGCCCCAGTGCAGCAGCGAGTCGGGTGCCTGCGGTTCGAGCAGCTGGATCGCCACATTGGCGGCGCGTTGGTCCAACGGCACGATCACCGAGCCGGCCGGCAGAGTAACCTCGCGCGGCACCGCATGCAGGGTGAAGTCGCGCAGCATTAGATGGCCTTCGAACGGCTTGGTCGACCATGTCGGATCGTCGAGCTGGTAGCCCTCGGCATGGATCGTCAGCGGGTGGTCGATGCGGCTGTAGCGGATGCCGTGCGCGTCGAGCTTGTCGATGATCGCGGTCCATTGCGCCGGCACCACATAAGCGGCCGGTGGGGCGATCGACAGGTCCGGCAACAGGCCATTCCAGTTGTCGATGGTGTAATTCTTCGGCTGGCTCGGGTCGTACTGGATCCAGTCGCTGTTGGAAATGTCGCTGTGACTGAGTGCGAAGGCGTAGCCTTTGAGTTCGAACTTCGTCGATTGCGGATCCGGCTTGAACGTCAGCGGCACCATCGCGTGTGCCTGGTGGGCACGCGCGATGGTGTCGGCATCGGCTCGGGCGGTGGTGGCCAGCAGCGCCGCCGGATGCTGGTTGATCTGCTCCAGCATCAGCTCGACCAGGTCGTGGGTGGCGCGCACGCGGTTCGCATACGACTTCAGCATATGCGTTTCGATCAGCAGCGCGGGGCGGTTCTGCAGTGCGGCGTAGCCGGTGGAGAAGCGCGGGCCGGAGCCGAAGTTCTCGATGCCCTTGCGCGGGTCGCGGCCGTTCTTGAACTCCAGGTAGATCGACGCGAGATGGCCACGTTTCTCGTACGCCGGCATCGCGTGGTTGACGATCGCGTCGTGCTGCCACGCACTCACCGCCGGGTCGAGCTTGTGCGGATCTTCGGTATACCAGGTCAGGTCGTATTGATAATCCGCGCCGTCGGTGGTGTGCACGTCGATCAGAAAGTCCGGCAGCCACTTCTGCCACAGCTTCAGCCACGCCAGCATCTCCGGCGCATCGGCCTTGACGTAGTCGCGGTTGAGGTTGAGATATTGCGACTGGCCGCGGAAGCCCATGCTGTCCGGGCCGTTCTGGTTGATGCGGTGATACGGGCTGGAGTTTTCGTGGCCATCCACGCTGAACACCGGGATATAGACCAGCACCAGATGGTCGAGCAGATGCGGGTACTTGTCGGTGATCGCGATATCGCGCAGCAGCATCAGTCCGGCATCCTTGCCCTCGATCTCGCCCGGATGGATGCCGGCCTGCACCAGCACCACCGGCTTGCCGGCCTTGCGTGCGGCAGCGGGGTCGAACGTGCCGTCGCCGCTGGCGATCACCACCGTCATCGGCCGGCCTTCTGGCGTGGTGCCGAACGTGGCCAGACGGATCACGCCCGGCGCCGCGTGCTGCAGGCGTTCCAGATAGGCCAGCGTATCGGCGTAGCTCGGCGTGGTGCGGAATTGCGCAGCTTCGGCCGGCGTGATCCAGTCGCTGTTCGAATCGGCGGCATGTGCGGTCATGGCAGCAACCCCGAGCACAACGGACAACATGAGGTGACGCAGACTCATGCATGATCCTCCGGCACGTCATGGCGCAGCGTCGCAGGCGAAGCGGGCAGCGTATCGGGCGCCACCGCGCCACCGGAAATGATGAAGGCCATCGCCTGGTCCATCGTCCAGTCGGTCGGGGTCAGCTCGCCCAGCGGCAGCACGACGAGATAACCGCCGGTGGGGTTCGGTGTGGTCGGGATGAATACCGCCGCCATCTCGCGGCCGGTGCCGTCCTCGACCATCACCCGGGTGACGAAGCCGACCACCTTCATGCCGCGACGTGGAAACTCCACCAGCACCACACGCTGCACGCCGGACGGTTTGTTCTGCAGCACGGCCATCAATTTCTTGGTACCGCCGTAGATGGTCTGCACCAGCGGGATGCGCGCGAGCAGGCCGTCGAAGGCATTGATGAAACGCTGGCCGATCATCCGGTTGGCCACCCAGCCGAGTAGATACAGCGCCAGCAGCGTGATCAGCAGCGCGATGATGAAGGTCAGCCATTGCGAGTTGAGCGTCTCGGCCGCATGCGGTGCGACCAGCGCCAGCGCGTTGAGCATGGCGCTGACCAGCGGCGCACCGATGCCGGCCAGCATGCCCAGCACGAACTTGAACACCAGCCAGGTCACCCACAACGGGATGAAGGTGAGCAGGCCGGTCAGCAGATAGCGTTTGACGCGCAGCGGTCGCATGGGCAGGTTCAGTCGGAGAGAGGGGAGCCAGTCATTCTAGAGGACGACGCTGACGCAACGGGGCCGCCACCGACCGGTCTGCTGGCGACGGTGAGCGGCAAGTCGGATCATCGGTCACAGCGGACGCAGCAGGTCACTGTGATTTTTTTCGCGGTCGTGCGAATCATGAGGTGAATCGCGGGGAAGATCGACGTCCATGACTGCCAGACAACATCAGCAACGCTTTGAGTCGTTGCTGCACGAACATCGCCGGATCGTCTTCAAGGTGGCTGGCCTGTACAGCCGCAGTGCGGCCGATCGCGAGGATCTGGTGCAGGAAATCAGCGCGCAGCTGTGGCGCTCATTCGGTCGCTATGACGAAGCACGGGCGAAGTTCTCCACCTGGATGTACCGCATCGCGCTGAACGTGGCGATTTCGCAGGCGCGGCGCGAACGCTGGTCGGAAGCCGACCACTTCGAGCCGCTGGAGGCGCATCACCTGGAAACCGTCGGCGGCGGCGAGGCGATACCCGAACAGGACGAGCGGCTGACCGCGCTGTACGCCTTCATCGGCCAGCTCGACCCGCTCAACCGCGCGCTGATCCTGCTGTATCTGGAAGACCGCAACTACACCGAGATCGCCGAGATCCTCGGCATCAGCGAAACCAATGTGGCGACCAAGATCAGTCGCATCAAACAGAAACTGCGCGGCCAGATGACCGCCGCCGAAACCCACGCAGCGAGGGCATGAACATGGAACTGGACGAGATGAAACTGGCCTGGCAGGGACTGGATCGCCGGCTGGAACAGCAGTACGCGCTGAACCTGCAGCTGTTTCGCGACGGCCGCGTGGACAAGCTGCAGCGCGGGTTGCGGCCGCTGGTATGGGGGCAGGCGATCCAGATGGTGATCGGTATGCTCGGCCTGCTGATGCTGGCGCCGATCTGGATCACCCACTGGCGCGATCCCGCCGTGCTGATCGCCGGCGTCGTGATGCACGCCTACTGCGTGGGTCTGATTATCGTAGGCGCGGTGGTGCAGGGGCAGGTCGTCCGCATCGATTACGGTGCGCCGGTGCTGGCGATCCAGCGGCAACTGCTGCAGTTACGACGCACGTATGCGGTGTGGGGTGCCATCGTGGTGGGTTGGCCGTGGTGGTTTCTCACTGCGCCACTGCTGGTGGTGCTCACGCGCGGCGCGATCATGGTCAACGCCCCGTCGGCGATCTGGATCCAGCTGGCGATTGGTGCAGCCGGCCTGTTCGCGACGTGGTGGTTCTTCTACCGCTGGTCGCGGCGTCCGGAGCGTGGCGAGCTGGCGCACCGGATCGATGACAGCACCACTGGCGGCAGTATTCGTCGCGCACAGGCGGCGCTGGACGAGATCGCGCGCTTCGAGCAGGAGTGAGGACCTTTGGCAGACGAAGTGCGAAGAACGTGAGGTATGTAGTACTCCCTCTCAGCGCGCCTTCGGCTTCAGCCGCACATAGATCTGTTTGCGCACGCGGGCGATCACTTCGCCACTGGCGGTGACCACGTCGGTCTCGAACCAGCGCAACACTTTTTCGCCGCCCGCTGCCGCCTCGCGCAGTTCGTCAACCACGGCGGGTGCCAGTTTGAAATGGGCGTAGACGTCCTCGCGGCCCGGTGCCACGAAGTCGATCGCGCCGGCCTTGTCCCACACGTAGTAGTCGTTGCCGAGCTGGTGCATCACCAGCAGCATCCAGAACGGATCGACCATCGCGAACAGGCTGCCACCGAACTGGCTGCGCACGTAATTGCGGTTCCACGGACGCAGCCGCAGCACCACCTTCGCCTCGCCGTAGTCGTCGCTGAGCGACTGCACGCGAATCGCGCTGAACAGGAACGGCGGCCACAGGTTGAGTACGTGGCGGAAGGTGGCGGCTTTCATCTGACTGCCTTGATCAGAACAGCAACGAAGCCATCTTGCGACGGTAGCGGCTGACCAGCTCGGCATCGTCGAGCGTGGCGAACGCGGCAAGCAGGCGCTTCTTGCCCTGACCCTCGTTCCAGTCGCGGGCGTTCTGTAGGATCGCCAGGAATTGATCGAGACCCGCGGCGGGCTCGCCCTCCAGCAGCAGCCTCACGCCGAGCTGGTCGCGTGCGGTCCAGTCGTTGGCGTCGGCCTGCACGCGTTGCTGCAATTCGGCGGTGCCGGGCGCGTCTTTCAGCGCATGGGCCAGATCCAGTTCGCTGCGCAGACGCACGGCGCGCGCGTCGATGGCGAGGTTGGCGGGCAGCGCGGTCAAGGCCGCTTCGGCGGCATCGGTCTGGCCGGCGTGCATCAGCGCCAGCGCCAGATCGAGTTTCAGCTCGGACTTGCCCGGTTCGGCAGCGATGGCCTGGTGCAGGCGATTGATCGCCTGTTCGGGTGTTTCCTGCACGACTTCTTCGACAGGCTCGACGGGAGCTTCCAGTGACTGCACGTGGCGTGACAGGAATTCGCGCAACTGGCCTTCCGGCAATGCGCCGGCGAAGCCGTCGAGTACCTGGCCGTCCTTCACCAGCACCACGGTCGGGATGCTCTTGATGCCGAACATACCGGCCAGCTCCTGCTGCGTGTCCACATCGACCTTGCCCAGCCGGAACGCACCGTTGTACTCGGCGGCGAGCTTTTCCAGCATCGGCCCGAGCACCTTGCACGGCTCGCACCAGGTCGCCCAGAAATCCACCAAGACCGGGGTGGTCAGCGATGCCTGCAGCACATCGGCTTCGAAACTTTGCTGATCCACGTCGAAGACATGGGCGGGGGCAGCGGCGGCATCAGTCACGGGAAACTCCAGTTCGGCAGATGTCGGTTCAGATCAGGGCGAGACCCAGCATATCAAGCGGTAGGGGTGCCCTGACCTATTCGGCACAGGCGGCATGATGTTCAGAAGGTTCGCAGGCGTCAGCGCGCCACGAAGCTGCGAGCAGACAGAGCCGGTGACGCCTGCGCTGAATAGGCCAGGGCACCCCGTCGGCGCGTTCACAATAGATTTGCGAGAATCCGCAGATCGCCACGCTGGAGCCAGGCACGGAGTCCATGGGCACGAGTTCACCCGAAGCGCTGCAGATCTGCGAGCACTGCGACACGGTCTATCGCCGGCGACCGCTCGCGCATGGCGACATGGCGCGATGCGCGTGCTGCCATGCTGTGCTGGAGCGGCATCACGGGTTGAGCGTGAACACCTTGCTGGCGCTGGTGCTGACGGCGATGATCGTGTTCGTGCAGGCGAACATGTGGCCGATCGTCACCCTCGGACTGAACGGGCAGCTCAGTGGCGCCACCCTGTGGGGCACGATCATCGTGATGTGGCAGCAGCAGGCTCAGGTAGTCGCCGTGCTGGCTGCCAGCACGCTGTTCTTTTTCCCGCTGCTCAAGATGTCTCTGCTCGGATGGCTGCTGTGGTTTGCACGCCTTGGCCGGCGCGCACCGGGTTTCGTGCCGATGATGGTGATCTTGCACTATCTGAAGCCGTGGACGATGAGCGAGGTGTTCGTGCTGGGTGCGCTGGTGGCGATCGTCAAGGCGCACCTCTACTTCGACGTGGTGGCGGATCCGGGCATCTATGCCTACGCCGTGCTGACCTTGCTGATCACCGTCTTTGCCGGCGTCGACCTGCGTCAGTTGTGGGAACTCACGCCGGAGAATCGGGCATGAGTGCATTTCCACGCGCCGCCGACCTCGGCCTGATCGGTTGCCATGTGTGCGGGCTGGTGATCTCAGCAAGCACGCCCGATCGCGACGACTCCACCGAGGAGCTGGCGTGCCCGCGCTGCGGTTCGGCGCTGCACCGGCGCAAGCCGTACAGCTACATGCGCACATGGGCGCTGATGATCGCCGCGTTCCTGCTGTACATCCCGGCCAACGTGCTGCCGATCATGCGCACGGCCAGCTTGAACGACATCGACGACAACACCATCATCAGTGGTGTGGTGGAGTTGTGGGTCAAGGGTTCGCCGGATCTGGCGGTCATCGTGTTCACCGCCAGCATCGTGGTACCGATGCTGAAATTCCTTTCGCTGGGTACGCTGCTGCTGAGCAGCCAGCGCGGCAGCGGGTGGGCACGCCCGCAGCGTGCAAAACTCTATCGGCTGGTCGAGTTCATCGGCTACTGGTCGATGCTCGATGTATTCGTGGTGGCGTTGTTGACGGCACTGGTGCGGTTCGGCCTGCTCAGCCTGGTCGAGCCGCTGCCTGGTGTGATTTTTTTCGGCCTGACCGTGGTGCTGACCATGCTGGCCTCGATGAGTTTTGACCCCCGGTTGATCTGGGATGGCAGGGATACTGATGACTGACGACAGCCACACTGAACCGGGCCGCCCGGATGACGCCGAGCTGCCGCAGCCGGTAGTGAGGCGGCGCCGCTTCAATGCCTCGCTGATCTGGCTGGTGCCGGCGCTGGCGGCGCTGGTCGGTCTTTCGCTGGTGGTCAACAGCTGGCTGCAGGCCGGCCCGCAGATCAGCATCAGCTTCCAGAGCGCCGAAGGCCTGGATGCCGGCAAGACGCCGGTGAAATACAAGAACGTGGTGATCGGCCGGGTGCACAAGATCCGGCTCAGTTCCGATCACAAACGTGTGCTGGTGACCGTGGCGCTGGAGAAGAGCGCCGAAAGTTTCGCCACCGAAGGCACGCGCTACTGGGTGGTGCGTCCCCGCATCGGGCTCGGTGGCGTATCCGGCATCGACACCTTGTTGTCCGGTTCCTTCATCGGTGCCGATGTGGGCGACTCCTCGACGCCGCAGGATGACTTCAAGGGGCTGGAGACACCGCCGTCGGTGAATCACGGCGCGCCGGGCCGCAGCTACGTGCTGCATACCGATGACCTCGGTTCGCTGGATATCGGCTCGCCGGTCTATTACCGGCGCATCCAGGTCGGCCGGGTGGTGTCCTACGAGCTGGACAAGGACGGCAAGGGCATATCGATAGGTATTTTCGTGGATGGTCCGAACGACAAGTTCGTCACCACAGCCACCCGCTTCTGGAACGCCAGTGGTGTCGATCTGTCGCTCGGCGCTGGTGGCCTCAAGGTCAACACCCAGTCACTGGCTTCGGTGCTGGCCGGTGGCATTGCCTTTCTCGATCCGCGCGGCCCCCACGACAGCACGCCGGCACCCGAGCTGACCTCGTATCAGCTGTTTGCCGACCAGACCACGGCGATGGCACCACCCGATGGCGAGCCGCACTACTTCCGCATGCGCTTCGAGCAGTCGGTACGGGGGTTGGCGGTGGACGCGCCGGTGGAGTTCCTCGGCATCAACATCGGCAAGGTGGTGTCGGTCAATCTCGATTACGACGACAAGACCCAGCGCTTCCCGGTGATCGTGGGCGCGGTGGTGTATCCGCAGCGCCTGGGCAAGGCCTACTCCAAGCTGGAGGCGCTGGCCAAGGCGCGTGGCGAGAATCCCGACCTGACGCAGTTGCTGGGGCGCATGGTCGAACACGGCCTGCGCGCGCAGGCCCGCACCGGCAACCTGCTTACCGGGCAGCTCTATGTCGCGCTGGATTTCATACCGAAGACGCCGAAGGTGGAATTCGATCCCAGCGCCAAGCCGCTGCTGATACCCACCGTTCCGGGCAGCTTCGATAAGCTGCAGGAGCAGATGGCCAGCATCGTCGACAAGCTCGACAAGATTCCATTCGACAGCATCGGCAGGAATCTGGACCAGACCCTGGTCGGGCTCAATGCCACGCTGAAGCAGGTCAACGGCCAGACCTTGCCGGCATTCAACGACACCTTGAAGGGCGTCCAGAAAACCATGGGCACGGCCAGCGACGCGCTGTCCGGCGACTCGCCGCTGCAGCAGAACCTCGGCACCACGCTGGAGCAGGTGCAGCGCATGGCGCGTTCGTTGAGGGTGCTTACCGATTATCTGGGCGGGCATCCGGAGGCGCTGCTTCGCGGCCGCAGTTCCGATGACAAGCCTGCCACCACGCCGCCGCCGGCAGCGGCTGCCAAACCGTCGCAAGGGAGTCAGCCATGATTCGTACCGGAATGCGTCTGCTGGGAGCGGCGGCTGCGCTGGCGCTGGCTGCCTGTGCGTCGGCACCGCTGCATTACTACACGCTTGTTGCACCAGCAGCCGAGGCTGCTGGTGGACTTGTTGCACCGGCTGACGAGTCAGCCGGTGGGTTAGTTGCGCAGTCTGCAACGCCGTCGCTGCCCTTCGAATTGATGCCGGTCGGCGTGCCGGCACAGGTCGATCAGCCGCAACTGGTGGTGCGCGAAGGCGGACAGGGCGTGGCCCTGCTCGGCAGCGAGCGCTGGATCGCGCCGCTCAACGACGAGGTGCGTAGCGCCTTGTCGGCCGACCTGGCGCGTGAGCTGCATAGTCAGGATGTCAGCGGCATGCCCGGCAACGACAAGCCGTTGCTGCGGATCAAGCTGGATTTGCGCCGGTTCGACTCACAGCCGGGCAGTTATGCGCTGATCGAGGGAGCGTGGAGCGTGCGTCTGTTGCGCGGGGCACACCCGGCTGCGCTGGCCTGCACCAGCCGGATCAACGAAGCGGTCGGCCCGGGTTATGACGCACTGGTACAGGGCCATCAGCGTGCGATCGGCGCGCTGGCGGCGCAGATCGCCGTGGTGGCGCGCTCGCTCGGCAATGGCCAGAGCCCGGTCTGCCCGGCCGGCTGAGGCTTTCAGGCTTGGCGTCCAGCCTGCGCTGGGCTAGTCTGACCAGTTCACCGCGGCCGGCTGTAGCCGAGCTGCGCAAACCGCATCATGGCGCCAGGAATCATGCAGGACATTCAAGACCCAAACTCTCTCGAACAGGGCAGCACGTCCGAGGGCTATGCCGCGCAGGCCGTGGAGGCCGCCGCGCAGCTGTACTGGAATACGCAGGGCGCGTACGAGGTGAAGGAGGACAGCTCGCGGCCGAAGTTCTTCTGCCTGTCGATGCTGCCGTATCCGTCCGGCGCGCTGCACATGGGTCATGTGCGCAACTACACGATCGGCGACGTGATCAGCCGCTACCAGCGCATGCAAGGCAAGAACGTGCTGCAGCCGATGGGCTGGGACGCGTTCGGCCTGCCGGCCGAGAACGCCGCGATCAAGAACAACACGGCGCCGGCGAAATGGACCTACACCAACATCGATCACATGCGCAGCCAGCTGAAGTCGCTGGGCTATGCGATCGACTGGTCGCGCGAATTCGCCACCTGCAAGCCGGACTATTACCGCTGGGAACAGCTGATGTTCACCCGCCTGCTGAAGAAGGGCATGGCGTACCGCAAGAACGCGGTGGTGAACTGGGATCCGATCGACCAGACCGTGCTGGCCAACGAACAGGTGGTCGATGGCCGCGGCTGGCGCTCCGGCGCGGTGGTGGAAAAGCGCGAGATCCCGCAGTGGTTCCTGAAGATCACCGATTACGCACAGGAGCTGCTGGACGGCCTGGACACGCTGCCGGGCTGGCCCGACGCGGTGAAGACCATGCAGCGCAACTGGCTGGGTCGCAGCGAGGGTCTGGAAATCCACTTCGCGGTGGAAGGCGAGGCCGAACCGCTGACAGTGTTCACCACCCGCCCCGATACGCTGATGGGCGTGACCTTCGTCTCGATCGCCGGCGAGCATCCGCTGGCGCTGAAGGCGGCGCAGGGCAATGCGAAGCTCGCCGCCTTCCTCGACGAGCTGAAGCATGGCGGCGTCTCCGAGGCCGAACTGGAAACCCAGGAAAAGCGCGGCATGGCCACCGGCCTGTTCGCGGTGCATCCGATCACTGGCGAGAAGCTGCCGGTATGGGTCGCCAACTTCGTGCTGATGGGCTACGGCACCGGCGCGGTGATGGCGGTGCCCGGACACGATCAACGCGACTTCGAGTTCGCGCACAAGTATGACCTGCCGATCAAGCAGGTGATCGCCGCCGGCGACGAAACCTACGATCCGGCGAACTGGAAGGACTGGTACTCCGACAAGACACGCACCGACATGCGCGTGGTCAACTCCGGCGAACTGGACGGCAAGAATTATCGCGAGGCGTTCGACTTTCTCGCAGGCAGGCTCGAAGCCGAAGGCAATGGCCTGCGCCGCGTCAACTGGCGCCTGCGCGACTGGGGTGTGAGCCGCCAGCGTTACTGGGGCTGCCCGATCCCGGTGATCTACTGCCCCAAGTGCGAGGCGGTGCCGGTGCCGGAAGATCAGCTGCCGGTCGTGCTGCCCGAGGACGTGGCGTTCAGCGGCGTGCAGTCGCCGATCAAGGCCGACCCGGAATGGCGCAAGTGCGTGTGCCCGCAATGCGGCGGTCCGGCCGAGCGCGAGACAGACACCTTCGACACCTTCATGGAGTCGAGCTGGTACTACGCGCGCTACACGAGCCCCGGCGCGAACGCGCAGATCGACGAGCGTGCGAACTACTGGCTGCCGGTCGACCAGTACGTCGGCGGCATCGAGCACGCGATCATGCATCTGCTGTACTTCCGCTTCTATCACAAGCTGCTGCGCGACGCGGGCATGGTGCATTCGGACGAGCCGGCGCAGAACCTGCTGTGCCAGGGCATGGTGATTGCCGAGACGTTCTACCGCGACAACGCTGACGGTTCGAAGGACTGGATCAATCCCGCCGCGGTCGAGATCCAGCGTGACGAGAAGGCACGCGTGGTCGGCGCAACGCTCAAGGCGGACGGCCAGCCGGTGCACATCGGCGGCACCGAGAAGATGTCGAAGTCGAAGAACAACGGCATCGACCCGCAGACCATGGTCGGCAAGTACGGCGCCGACACCGTGCGCCTGTTCTCGATGTTCGCCGCGCCGCCGGAGCAGTCGCTGGAATGGAGCGAGGCCGGCGTCGAAGGCATGGCGCGCTTCCTCAAGCGGTTGTGGCGCGAAGTGACCACGCATGCGGCGAACCCGGATCACCCGGTTACCGATCCGGCGGCGCTGGATGCGGGCCAGAAGACGCTGCGCCGTCAGCTGCACGAGACGATCCAGAAGGTCAGCGACGATTTTGGCCGGCGCCATGCCTTCAACACCGCGATTGCCGCGCTGATGGAACTGCTGAACGCTTTAAGCAAGTTCGGCGACCAGAGCGAGCAGGGCCGCGCGGTGCGCCATGAGGCACTGGAAGCGATGGTGCTGCTGCTCAATCCGGTGGTGCCGCACATCAGCCATGCGCTGTGGCAGGTGCTTGGCCATGCCGAGACCGTGCTGGAGGATCAGCCGTGGCCGAAGGTCGACCCGGCCGCGCTGGTGCGCGACAGTGTCACCCTGGCAGTGCAGATCAACGGCAAGTTGCGCGCTACCATCGAACTGGCCGCGAATGCCTCGAAGGAGGACGCCGAGGCCGCGGCGCGTGCGCAGCCGCAGGTGGTGCACTTCCTGGAAGGCATGAGTGTGCGCAAGGTCATCGTGGTTCCCGGCAAGATCGTCAACATCGTCGCAGGATGAAATCCATGAGCTTCATGAAAGCGCGTCGCCTGTTCCAAGCCTCATTGCTGCTGGTCACGACGTTCGCACTGAGCGCCTGCGGCTTTCATCTGCGCGAAAACGCGAGCCTGCCGCCACAGATGCAGCGAGTGCATCTCACCGTCAGCGGTGGTGGTGAGTTCCAGCGCCATCTGACGCGTGCACTGGAAACCTCCGGCGTGACCGTCGAGGACAACAGCGGCGCCGGCATCGCCGAACTGCGTGTGCCGGTGGCGGCGTTCAGTACCGATACGCTGAGTGCCGGCGGTTATGTGCGCATCACCGAATACGCCGTGCGCTATCAGGTGCAGTTCGATGTGGCAGACGCCGAGGGTCGCACGCTGGTGCCGCATCAGCGCATCGACATGTCCCGCGAGTACAGCTACGACGCCAGCAACACCGTCGGCAACGCGTCGCAGGTGCAGGAGATCCAGCGCAGCCTCAACGACGACATGGTGCAGGCGATCCTGTTCCGCCTGCAGGCCGCCAGCAAGCACGAGCTGGCCGCACCGGCGACCGCCTCCAGCGCGCACTGATGCCGCTCAGCTCCGGCCAGTGGCAGAAGGCGTTGACGGCAGACAACCTGCAGCCGGTATATCTGCTCGCCGGCGAGCAACTGCTGGTGCTGGAAGCGGCCGATGCGTTGCGCGCGCAGGCCCGCAAGCTGGGTTACAGCGAACGTGAAGTGCTCGACGTCGGCCAGCATTTCGACTGGAACGATCTGGCTCGCGCGGCCGCCGGCATGTCGCTGTTTGCTACCCGCCGGCTGATCGACCTGCGTCTGCCCACCGGCCGTCCCGGCATCGAGGGTGCCAAGGCGATCAACGCGTTCTGTGCCGATCCGCCGCCGGACGTGACGTTGCTGATCACCGCGATGGAGTGGAGCAACAAGCATGACGGTGCGTGGAGCAAGAAGCTCGACGCCAGCGGCACGATGGTGGTGTTCAACTCGCCGCGACCGGACCAATGGGGCGCGTGGATCACGGCGCGACTCGCCACACGCGGCCTGTCCGCCACGCCTGACGCAGCCGCACTGCTGGCCGAGCGCGTCGAGGGCAACCTGCTCGCCGCCGCGCAGGAAATCGACAAGCTCGCCGTGCTGCATGGCGAAGGCCGCATCGACGCCGCCGAGATGGAAAACCTGGTCGCCGACAGCGCCCGCTACGACGTGTTCAAGCTCACCGATGCAGCGTTCGTCGGCGATGGCGCGCGCGCGCTGCGCATCCTTGCCGGCCTGCGTTCGGAAGGCGACGAACTGCTGGCGCTGATGGGCTGGCTGGTCAATCAATTGCAGCTGGCGCTGCGTCTGGCCAATGCGCATGACCTAGCCGCGCAGATCCGCACCGAACACCTGTGGCAGGCACGCGAGCAATTGTTCCGCCAGGCGTTGCGCCGCGCGCCGCGCGAGCACTGGTTGCAATGCCTCGCGCGCGCTTCGCGCATCGACCGCATGGTCAAGGGTCGCGAAACCGGCAACCCATGGCAGGAAGCCGAACGGCTGATCGCTGCGATCGCCGAACCGCGCGCGGCCAAGGCGCTGGCGTGAAGCCGCTCGCCATCTTTGGTGGCACCTTCGATCCGGTGCACCAGGGCCATTTGAGCGTGGCGTGGGAAGCCTCCGAACTGCTCGATGCCGATGTGCGTCTGATGCCGGCCAGCGTGCCGCCGCATCGGCCTCCACCGATCGCAACCGCACCGCAACGCGTGGCGATGCTGCGCGCCGCCCTGCAGGGGCAGTCGCGACTGGCCCTGGATACCCGCGAGCTGGAGCGCGACGGCCCGTCGTACACGATCGACACCTTGATCGAGTTGCGAGCGGAACAGGGTGCGCGTCCGCTGGTGCTGCTGATCGGCGCCGATGCGTTCGCCGGTTTGCCCGGCTGGCATCGCTGGCGCGAGCTGTTCGAGCTGGCGCATATCGGGGTGCTGAGCCGGCCGGGTGTGGAGGCTGTGCTGCCCGATGAGCTGCAGCGCGAGATCGTCGATCGTCGCGACGACGAAGCTGGCGCATGGCGTCATGCCAATGCGGGCAACGTGATTCAGTTGGAAGTCACCCCTTTGGAGATCTCCGCCACCCGCATCCGCGAACTGCTCGCCAGCGGGCGCGAGCCGCGCTACCTGTTGCCGGCGGGGTTGTTCGACGACTTCGCATTGCTGGCGCCGTATCGCGCAAGCAGATAGTCGCGCAGTTGCTGCGGGTTGCCGTCAGCGACGGCGAGGGCGATGTAGCCGTCTGGCCGGATCAGATAGAACGCGTGGCGCATGAGGCCGGCGCGTGGCATGTCGGAGTTCCATGCGAAGACATGCAGCTGAAGCTGGAATTCGGCGCAGGTCGCCGTGAGCTCCGCACGTGCTTCGCCATAGACGTGCACTTGCCACGTCAGCGACGTGAGCGGATCGAAATTGTCGTGCCCGGTTGTCGTGCGCACCCATGGCAGGCGATCGCCGCCGCACACAACGCCGGCCTTGCCGGCACTCAGCGTGCTGTGCCGATAGCTGATGCCGATCTGCGACATCGTGCGGAACAGGAACCGGCGCAGTCGCGGCCAGCGGAACAACCATGGCGCGATCAACGGAATCAGCCGGGTGCGCACCTGCCGCGCGAGCGCACCGTCGCTGGTGGCCAGGGTGAATCCGCGATCGGTGGTGGCCACCAGCCGGCGGGCGAAGCGGATGCGTTCGACTTCGTAGGTGTCGAGCAGGATGTCACTGGCGCGGCGGTTCAGTACGGCGGCGAGTTTCCACGCCAGATTCACCGCATCGCCGATGCCGGTGTTCATGCCCTGGCCGCCGGCCGGGCTGTGGATGTGCGCGGCGTCGCCCAGCAGGAACGCGCGCCCCTGCCGGAAGGATGGCGCGACCCGGTGGTGCACGTGGTAGGTCGAGAACCAGTTCACCTTGGCGATGCCGAGCCGGAGCTGCGTAATCGCGCGCGAGCTGACGTCGTAGAACGTCAGTTCGCTGTTTTCGTCAGCAGGCTCGTGCACCGTGCCGACCAGGCGCACACGGCCAATGCCCTTGAGCGGAAAGACCGCCAGGAAATCAGCCTCGTCGAGATCGATATGCAGTTCATGGTCGGTGACCGGGCCCTCGGCATCCACGTCGGCGACATAGAAGCGCTGCGTATAGGTTCCGCCGGGAAAGGTGAAACCCAGAACCTCACGAACGACCGAACGCGCACCATCGCAACCGGCGAGATAGGCCGCGTGGCAGCTTGTTTCACTGCCATCGGGTTGTCGAAGCGTGGCGTGCACACCGTCGCTGACCTGGTCGAAGCGGAGCAGCTCGGTCTGGCGCTCCACGGCCACGCCCAACACCTGCAGCCGCTCGATCAGCAAGCGCTCGTGGGCATCCTGTGGAAACACCAGCGCAGAGGGAAACGGGCTCAGGTCTGCGCCGATCTTCTGGAAAGGCACCCGCGCGGCTTTGCGGCCTTTGACCCACAGGTTGATGCCGGCAATCGTGACTCCGCCCTCGACGACCGCATCGGCTATGCCGACCTGCCGGTAAAACTCCAGTGTGCGCGATTGCACGGCCAGCGCACGCGAGGTGGTTCCCGCTTCGGCCGTCTTGTCGATGATGCGCACGCCGATGCCGAGACGGGTCAACCATAGCGCCAGCACCAGACCGGTGGGACCGGCGCCGGCTATCAGCACCTGCGTGTCAGGGAGGTCTGTCGATGAGGATTGCATGGCGCAAATCTACTCCCGGAACGCGCCAAATCACCCCACGTTGAGACATGGCGATTTCACGCGCCACGCTCCAGCTGCCCCTGCACCTCATTGATCGAGTCGCGGATGCGTTTGCTGAAGACCGAATCGTCGTGGTGGATCAGCAACAGGTGTTCGGTGGCGCGGGTCATTGCGACGTAGAGCAGGCGCGCTTCGTCGGCCTCGCTCTGGCCGGGTTTGGGCAGCGAGCCGAGGCCAGGGATGATCACGAACGGAAACTCCAGGCCCTTGCTGGAATGCATCGTCACCAGTTTGACGCTGTCCTCGACCACGAACAGGGTGTGCTTGCCGGTGCTGTCGGCAAGCCGGCTCGGGATGCCGATGCGTTGCAGCGCTTCGTGCAGTCTCTCGCCTTCCCACTGGTTGCGGAACAGCACGGCCATGTCCGAATACGGCCGGCCGCTGGCGTGCTCGTCGCGCAGCCGCGCGATCAGCACGTCGAGCTGGGCGCCGGCGGTGTCGGTGCGCACCAGTTCGGGCAAGGCGCCGCGGCGGCCGGCGCTCTCCGGCGCGATCAACGGCACACCGTCGTCGTCTTCGTTGCGCGAGTCGAGCAATTCGTTGGCGAACACGCGCGCGACCGAGAGGATTTCCAGCGTGTTGCGGTAGTTGAGCTTGAGGATGGTGGTGCGGCCCTGCGCCTGCACGCCGAGACTCTTCCAGCTGATCTTGCGGCGGTCGGCGTTGCCGTAGATGTTCTGCGCGTCGTCGTACAGCACCAGCAGTGAATTGGTGGCCGGATCGATCATCTGCACGATCAGCTTGTACCAGTCCGGCTCGAAGTCGTGGCCTTCGTCGATCAGCACGGCGCCGTACTGGAAGCGCGGAATCTGGCCGCGGTCCACGCCGGCGATCACCGCCGGCGGCAACGCATCGGCAAACGCCTTGCCGTTGCCCGTTGGCAACGGTGCGTGATACGCCACCAGCATCTTGCGGCACCACTTGTGGAAGTTGTAGACCTGCACCTTCTCGCTGAGGCCGCGCTCGCCGATCAGCTGTTCGAGCCGTGCGGCCAGCGTCTTGTTGTAGCAGAGCACCAGGATGGGCTTGCCCAGCTCGCGTGCCAGCTGTATCGCGCGGAAGCCGAGGATCATCGTCTTGCCGGAACCGGCGACGCCGTGGATGATCCGGTGCTCGTCGCCGAGCGAACGCGCCAGCTGTTCCTGCTGCGAGTCCATCACCTTGACCAGGTCGGGAATCTCCAGTGGACGCACCGCGGCGTCAGTGGGACCGAACAGGCCGAACTGGCCGCTGCCGGGTTCCACCCGCAACTCGGGGAACAGGTGCCAGCGCACGCGGTCGATCTGCGGCAGGGTCAGCGTCACCGGGAATACGTGCGGGAACATCGCCCACAGCCGTTCCTGGAACGCTTCAGCATCGACCGTCTCGTACAGTTCGTCGCGACAGATCACCAGATGCTCGGGCAGCACTTCACCCAGCGTGCCTTCGTCGAATTGCTTGCGGGTGATGTTGGCCAGCACCACGCCCCAGGCCCACGGCATGATCAGCTTGCCGGCATAGCGGGAGCCCTGCGGGTGGCGCAGCGCGGGATCGCGCTCCAGCACCACGCCGATTTCCAGCGCATAGGCGCGGGCCTGCAGCAGCGGGTTGTTCTCCTTGACCAGGCCACGCTCGGTGACCAGGGTGAACTGGGTGCTGTCGGCGTGACGGATGGTGTCGGCTTTCCAGTCCTTCACCTCCAGCACCAGCAGGCCGCGGCGCGGGTGGAACACCACGAAGTCCGGATGGCGCTGCTTCAGCCCGACCGGCACGTCATACCACAGCAGGTAGTCGTCCTCGAGCTTCTGTTCCAGCCGTTCGGAAACGCGTTTCTCGCCGCCGGTCATGCGTGGCAGGCAGCTGTTGCGGGTCGGAATGAGTGTTGCCACAGGCGCCCCTGACTGACGTGTCCATGGGACGTTAGCCGATAGCGTGGGACTGTCAATGCCACACCAGCTGTCGTGGATCTACGCCCAGTGCTGCAACTGCTCCATTGGTACGTCCATGCGCCGACAGGCGCGGCTGGCGATGCCGTCCTTCAGGGCGGCGCGAAAGACTGGCGCGACGGTCCACAGCGCGTGGCTCGCCAGTCGTGCCTGGCGTTGTTGCCGTGGTGTGCGGCCCAGCAGGCTCGTCGCCCAGTCCGGCAGCAGGGCGGCACCGGCGTGCAGGAACAGATCGCGCGACAGTCCCGCCACGGGCACCGGCAGCTGCACCTGCGACAACAGTTCGAGCACCACGCGTGAGCGTTCGGTATAGGCCAGCTCGGGTTGGATGCGCTGGAAGTAGTCGTTGACGGCCTGCTCCGAGGCGGGCACCGCGCGGGCGCCGAGCGCTTCGGCGATCCGCCGCACTTCGTCGTAATAGCGATCGGCAGCGTCCGCCGGAAGAGTTGCGTGGCTATAGCGGCGATAGCCCTGCAGGAAGCTGTACGCCTCGGTGACATGCACCCAGGTCAACAGTGCAGGATCGTTCGCGGCATACGGACGTCCATCTTCAGCATGGCCGGTGATGTGGATGTGGATCTGCCGCACGTGCTCGATCAGCGCCTCGGCCTGCGCGCGCGGCGCGTAAGTGGTGCCACCCACAAACGCGGTGGTGCGACGCAAGCGCCCGAGCAGGTCGCCGCGGAAGTTGGAGTGATCCCACACACCGGCAAGCGCCAGCGGATGCAGGGTTTGCAAGGTCAGTGCTGCCAGGCCGCCAGCCAGCATGCCGGGGAAGTCCGAGTGCACGCGCCAGGTCGCGCTGTCCGGTCCGAACAGGCCCGGGTCGCCGTGCGGATGGTCGTAATCGATGCCGCCGGTATTGGCGCGCGGGAAGGCGCTGAGCACCCAATGCCGGATCGCGGCACGCAAGGGGCGGATCGGTTCACGGGCGATACGGGCGAGGAAACTCGGCGGCGAGGGCATGCAACAAGTCTAGCGTGGTGCCATGCCGATGCCGCCGATAAGAATCAGGTTTCCAGTGTTGCATCCAGTGTGATGGTGGCCTTGAGTACCTTGGAGACCGGGCAGCCGAGTTTGGTGGCCTGCGCGATCTTGTCGAACGTGGATGCATCGGCACCGGGTACCTTGGCCTTGCAGTCGAGATGCACGGCGGTGATCGAGAAACCGTCGCCATCCTTCTCCAGCGTCACTGCCGCCTGGGTGTCGATGCTGTCGGCGGTGAGCCCGGCGTTGCCCAGTCCCAGCGACAGCGCCATCGAGTAACAGGCGGCGTGCGCTGCAGCAATCAGTTCCTCCGGATTGGTGCCGGGGCCGTCCTCGAAGCGGGACTTGAAACCGTATGGCGCTTCGCGCAGCGCCTTGGTGTCCGTCGAGATCGTGCCCTGGCCGTCCTTGATGCCACCGGACCAGTGGGCGGATGCGGATTTCTTCATGATGGCTCCTGTTGAGCGATGGCGGGAAACGCGCACTGTGCCGGACGGTTCATGCAGCTGGCGCGAACGGATCGGCGATGAGGCTTCACGTGTGGTTGCCCCATGCACGCCGTATGCTTGGCGTTTGTCTTTCAGCACGGAGTCCACATGCCGTTTGTCATCCAGCACGATCGCGCCGCACACCGCTTCGAGACACAGGTGGATGGTGTCGAATGCGAACTCGACTACACCTTGGCTGCTGCCGTGATGACGATCACCCACACCGGGGTACCAGCTGCGGTCGGCGGGCGCGGCATCGCGTCGGCACTGGTACAGGCCGCGTTCGAAGCGGCACGCAGCGAAGGCTGGAAAGTCGTGCCAGCGTGCTCGTACGCCGCTGTGTGGATCGGGCGGCACCCGGAATATCGCGCGCTGTGCGCCTGAGACTCCCGCTATGATCGCGGCGTGCCGGCGCCGATGGTTGCGCCATGGAGGTTTGCGTGAGTAGCGACGAAACAGGCGTGACGACCGTACCGAAAAAGCGCCGCTGGCGGCCGTTTCGCTATGTGAGGGCGCGGCCGCGGATGGTCGTGTCGCTGATCATTTTCCTTGTCGTCAGTGCCGTGCTGGTGGCGATGAAGTTGCGGCTGTCCACGGCGATTCTGCTGGGGTTCGACCTTGCCGCGATCGTGTTCCTGAGCATTCTTGCGCGCATGTTCAACCGTTGCTCGGTGGCGCACATGCGCAGCCAGGCGCGGACGCAGGACACTGGACGCTGGGGCATCCTGTGGAGCGGCATTGTGCTGTCGACGGTGGTATTGGTGGCGCTGAGCAGCGAGCTGCATGCAGCCAAGGGTGGGGGGCTGCTGGCACTGGGTGTGGGGGCGCTCAGCGTGGTGCTGAGCTGGCTATTCCTCAACACCATGTTTGCGATCCACTATGCGCATGGTTTCTACGGCGATCTTGGCGAGAAGCACGCGGGACTGGAGTTTCCCGATACGCCTGAGCCGGACTACTGGGACTTCGCCTATTTCGCGATCGTGATCGGCATGACCTTCCAGGTCTCAGACGTGCAGATCACCAGCCGCTATCTGCGACGCGTGGCCTTGTTGCACAGCGTGATCTCGTTCTTCTTCAACGTGTTCATCATCGCGATCACGGTGAACATCGTGGCCGGGCAGGGCGGCTAGCACGGATTTGCCCGGACGATGTAACCGTGGATTGGCTGGAGGCGAATGAAGCGATGGGGACGGCATGACTGTCTCCATCCCTTTCTTATCAGGACTTTCCCGATGAACGCACGTCTCACCACTCTTCTTGTTGTTGCCGCCATGAGCTGCGGTCTTGCCAGCACGGTGGTGTTCGCGCAGGACACGATGGCCGCCAGTTCCAGCACCGCGATGTCGCACGACGCGATGCCGAAGGACTCGATGAAGCACGACGCCATGGGCAAGGATGCGATGAAGCATGACTCGATGAAGATGGATGGCATGAAGCACGGCGCCATGAAACATGACGCCATGAAAAAGGGCTCGATGAAGAAGGATGCGATGAAGAAGGATGACGCCATGAAAGGCGACACGATGAACTCCGGCGGCTGATTCGCTGCCGCTGGCGGGAGCACCATTGCGATGTCGCCCCGTCAGCGGCTTCTGCTGGATGCGGCAGCGGTGGATACTTGAGCCTCCCGCGCTGCAGGTCGCCCGACATGAGCTCACCATTTGCCAGTCGACTCGGTATCGAGCATCCGCTGATCCAGGCACCGATGGCCGGTGCGTCACCGCCGGCCCTGGTGGCAGCCGTATCGAATGCGGGTGGGCTTGGCTCGCTCGGCGCCGGTTATCTGGAGCCACAGGCTATCCTCGAGCAGGCGGCGCAGATCCGCGCACTCGGCGATCGGCCCTACGCGATCGGGTTGTTCGTGTTGCCGGACGAATTCGAGGCCGACATGGCCGCGGTGACGAGGGCACGGGAGCAACTCGATGCGCTGATGGCGAGCGAAGGCCTCGACGTGCGCACCAGCCTGCCGGCGCGCTGGGCACCGCGTTTCTCCGATCAGTTCGCCGCCCTGTGCGAGGCCCGGCCGGTGGTGGCGAGTTTCGCCTTCGGCGTGATCAGCCCGGCGCAACTGCGCGAACTGCGACAGCGCGACATCTGCGTGATCGGCACGGCCACCACGGTGACCGAAGCGCGGGCCTGGGCCGATGCGGGTGCCGATGCGGTCTGCGTGCAGGGTGCCGAAGCCGGTGGTCATCGCGGCACCTTCCTGCACGCGGCCGAGGACGCGATGATCGGTCTGTTCGCGCTGCTGCCGCTCACCGTGCGGGCATTGGCGGCTTATGCACGGGATGTTCCGGTAATCGCCGCCGGCGGCATCATGGATGGCCGCGGCATGCTGGCGGCCGAAGTCCTCGGCGCGGCGGCCTGCCAGCTCGGTACCGCCTTCCTCACCTGTCCGGAATGCTCCGCCGCCGAGGCATGGAAGCGGGACTTGCCACTTGTCGAGGATTACCAGGTCACCACCATCCGCGGCTTCTCCGGGCGTGCCGCCCGCGGCCTGCGCAACCGCTTTGTCGAAGCGATGCCGGAAGCCGCACAGGGCCTGCCGTATCCGGTGCTGAACGCGCTCACCGCGCCGTTGCGCCGTGCCGCCGCCGAAGCCGGGCGCGGCGATCTGCTGTCCGAATGGTGCGGCCAGGCGGCTGGCCTGGTGCGCCCGCAGCTGGCCGCCGAGCTGGTCGCACGTCTGATGTACGAGCACCGGCTGGCCGCACGGACCCTGACGGGCGCCCAAAGCCCCCCTTGACGGCAGGGCGGTTATACTGCGCCCGCGCCATTTCGCGCTGCGATCACGCCTGAGGCTCCTCCTCTTGAGTACTGCCCGTACGAACAAGTCCGTCACCACGGCCACCCTGCGCAAGTCGGTCATCGACGCGCTGGAAGAACTGAAAGCCAAGGACGTTCGCGAGATCGACGTTCGTGGCAAGACCTCCATCGCCGACCTGCTGGTGATTGCCTCCGGCACTTCCGCCCGCCACGTCAAATCCATTGCCGACGAAGTCAGCAAGTTCGCCAAGAAGGCGGGCGTGATGCCGCTGGGCGTGGAAGGCGAACAGGAAGGCGAGTGGGTGCTGGTCGACCTGGGCGACGTGATCGTCCATGTGATGCTGCCGCGCATCCGCGAGTTCTACGGCCTGGAACGGTTGTGGACGGTGGGCGACCACGGGCATGAAATCGACGCTGCGCAAGCCAGCTGAGCTGAACCCGCGACATGCGTGCACGCCTGATCGCGGTGGGTGAACGCATGCCCGGCTGGGTGGCCGAGGGCTTTGCCGAATACCGCAAGCGGCTCTCGCACGAGCTGCCGCTGGAACTGATCGAACTGAAACCCGGCATTCGCGGCAAGGGCCGCGACGATGCGCGGGCGATCCAGGACGAAGGTGCGGCGATACTCGCCGCCCTGCCGCACGACATCCATGTGGTCGCGCTCGATGTGCGTGGCAAGACGTGGTCCAGCGAGGAACTGGCCGAGCAGCTGGCGAAGTGGCGCATGGCCGGACGCGATCTGGCGTTCCTGATCGGTGGCCCGGATGGCCATGCACCCGAGGTGCTGGTGCGTGCCGACCAGCGCTGGTCGCTCGGCCCGTTGACTTTGCCGCACATGCTGGTGCGGCTGGTGCTGGCTGAGCAGTTGTATCGTGCCACCACGATCATGGCCGGGCACCCCTATCATCGGGCCTGATCGTCAGCCCTGCCCACGGAGCCCATCGCCATGTCCTTCCAGATCCGGCAAGCCACCATCCTCGATCTCGACACGCTGGCGCCGCTGTTCGACGGTTATCGCCAGTTCTATGGTCAGCCGGCCGATCTGGCGCGGGCGCACGACTTTCTGGCCGAACGCGTCCATCGGCACGAATCGCTGATCCTGCTGGCGCGGGACGAACATGGCGAGGGCTTGGGTTTCACCCAGCTGTATCCGCTGTTCTCCTCGGTGCGCACGGTGCGGACCTGGCTGCTCAACGATCTGTTTGTGGTGCCCTCGGCGCGTCGGCGAGGCGTGGCGGCGGGCTTGCTGGATGCCGCGGCGGAACAGGCGCGGGCGCTGGGTGCGGCCAGCCTGTCGCTGTCGACCGCGCTGAACAACGCACCGGCGCAGGCGTTGTACGAATCGAAGGGTTGGCAGCGCGACCGGCAGTTCTGCGAGTACAGCCTCGTCCTGTGAGTCGTTACGCTGGCGGCCTTACCACCGATCGGAATTCAGATGCTTCACCTCGCTTCGCAGTCGCCGCGCCGTCGCCAGTTGCTGGAACAGATCGGGGTGGATTTCGTCGTGCTCGATGTCGAGGTGACCGAGCAGCGTGTGCCAGGGGAATCGCCGCAGGCATACGTGAGCCGCGTGGCGCGCGACAAGGCACGCGCGGGACTGGTCGGTCTCGGCAGCATGCAGGATGCCATCGTGCTGGGCGCAGATACCGAAGTGGTGTTGGACGATGAGGTATTCGGCAAGCCGCAGAATGCGGACGATGCCGCCGCGATGCTGCGCCGGCTGTCGGGACGCACGCATGCGGTGATCTCGGTGGTGTGGCTGGTCAGCGCGGCACGCGAGCAATCCGTCGAGTGCGTGTCGCAGGTGCGCTTTGCCACGCTGGACGAGCCGACCATTGCAGCCTACGTCGCCACCGGCGAGTCGTTCGGCAAGGCCGGTGCGTACGCGATCCAGGGCCGTGGCGCCGTGCTGGTCGAGCATCTGCAAGGCAGCTATTCCGGCGTGATGGGCTTGCCAGTGTTCGAAACGGCGCGGTTGCTGCGCGGCTTCGTCATCGCACCGAAGTAGGCGTGCTCAGCCAGGCAGGTTGAGTGCCACGAACCATCCCGCCACGGCCAGCAGGTTGTTCACGCCGTGCGCCACGACGGCCGGCCAGATCGAGCCCGAGCGCAGTCGCAGCCAGGCCAGCACCAGCGCCAGCAGGGCCAGCTCAGGCAGCGCGTACCACTGGTATTGCAGGCCCGGCAGATGGATCAGCGCAAACGCCAGCGAGCTGATCGCTACCGCCCAACCCGCATGCCAGCGCTGCAGCAAGGCCGACAACAGCACGCCGCGAAACAGCAACTCCTCCACCAGCGGACCCACGCTCACCACCATGAGCACCAGCGGAAGGCGCAGCGCCAGCGGGGTGCTGCCGCCAAGTTGCTGGATGTCCTGAGTCACCGCATGACCCTGCGCCAGCAACTGGGTCAGCAGTGCGCCCGATAGCGGTGCGGCCAGCCCTGCCACTACCGCCAGGGCCAGGAACTGCAGGTTGCGCGGCAAGGTGAAACCGAAACCCGGTGGCTGCCCCAGTGACCAGAGTTGCGGCCATTTCCGGCGTGCCAGCCACACAGTCAGCGGTGCGGCAATGCCGAGTGACAACATGGCCAGCAGCGCCTGCATGGCTGGCTGTTCGAAGGCTGCCGGAATCGCCAAGTCGAGATTTGGCCCGACATGACTGAGCGCTGCTATCACGCCGATGCTCAGCGCGAGCAAGGTGCTGGTCACGATCTGCAGCAGAAAATAGGTGGCGATCAGTCCCGCAGCTGCCCACAGGCTGGGGGCGCGTGCGCAAATCTGCGGAATCAGTGGCGGTGGCAGTACAGGCGGCAGCGGTGGAGCTTCGGTGCAGATAACTTGCATGCGGGGGACTATGCCTGACGAACGATGGACGGTGTTCAAGCTAATCGTTCGCAGCCATGCGGCGCAATCCTGCTGTCGCTGTCCTGCATGGTTACTGTTGACTTGCGCTTGCAGCGCGGAGTCATCCCGGTAACATCGGCCGTGCGGACGATCACAGGGGAGTGTCGATGGTTACCGATTTTGGCAGGACTGCCAGCGATTACGCGCGCCACCGGGCGGGATTTCCGGATGCTTTCTTCGAACGCCTGTTTTCCGACGGCAGCGTGCACAAAGGCAACGTCGTGCTGGACCTGGGCACCGGTACCGGCAGCGTGGCACGCGGTCTTGCCATGCGTGGCTGCGAGGTCACCGGACTGGATCATTCCGCGCCACTGCTGGCACAGGCCGCCGAGATGGATCGCGCCGCCGGCGTGCAGGTAAAGCAGGTACGTGCGCGGGTCGAGAATGCCGAGTTCTCGCCCGCATCGTTCGATGTGATCACCGCCGGCCAGTGCTGGCACTGGTTCGATCGGCCGCGCACGGTCGCCCTGGTGCGTCGGTGGTTGCGTCCGGGTGGACGCCTGCTGATCGCGCATTTCGACTGGCTGCCGCTGGCTGGCAACATGGTGCAGGACACCGAACGGCTGATTCTCAACTACAACCCCGGCTGGACCCTGCACAGCGGCAGCGGGCTGTATCCGGCATGGCTGAAGGACGTGGCCGAAGCCGGCTTCGTCGACCTGCGCACGTGGTCGTTCGACGTGGACGTGCCGTACAGCCACGAGGACTGGCGTGGCCGCATCCGTGCCAGCGCCGGCATTGGCGCGACGCTGGACGAGGCGAAAGTGCAACGCTTCGACGCCGAGCTGACCACGATGCTGGTCGCCCACCACGCAGTGGAGCCGATGGCAGTACCGCATCGGGTGTGGGTATTGAGTGCAGTCGCGCCCGGCTTGCTTGCCTGATCGCGCGAATCAGCCCAGCAGCATGACGCGCCCGACGCCGATGCAGGCCATCACCAGCGCGGCCGCCCAGCCGATCATGCCGACCACGAAACCGGGTCCCCGCTTGCCGGCCTCCTTCAGGTAGGCAAGCGCGTACCACACCCGACCGACGAGCCAGATCAGCCCGGCCACGCCGGCCCAGCCGCTGAAACCGTAATTGGCCGCCAGCCACAGCGTGGGCAGGAACATCACCGTGCTTTCCAGCGTGTTCATCTGCACCCGATAGGCGCGTTCGAACGCCGGATCACCACTGACGGCTGGCGCCTTGATGTCGTACTTGCCACGGGCGCGGCCCACGGCCCACATGGTGCCGAACAGCAGCAGTACGGTGAGCAGGGTAACCAGGGCAGGCAGATGGGTCATGGGGGATCCTCATGAAGGGTCGCCTACTGTAGCCGCAGCGCGTGCGTGGCGTGATCCCGATCAAGGCGCTATCGTCGCCGGGTAGCGCCGGGGTGCGGTGCCATCAATCAGCGAGGGGCGTATGGATTGGCAGAAAGGCGGCAGCAGCGACAACGTCGAAGTCGATAGTGGCAGCGGCGGTGGTGGCGGTGGTGGTCCGGGTTTCGGCGGCGGTCGCATGGGGATTGGCGGTCTGATCGTGCTGGCCATCCTGGGTTGGGTTTTCTTCAAGAATCCGCTGGCCTTGCTCGATCAGGGCGGTGGCGCCCAACTGAATGCGCCCACGCAAACGACGGGCGTGCCGGCGCAGGTCGATCCGCAGCAGAAGGCTTTCGTCAGCGCGATCCTGCATTCGACCGAGCAGACCTGGGGCGAGATTTTCCAGGCCAAGGGCGCGACCTACGTCGATCCCAAATTGCACCTGTTCAGCGGTGGCGTGAACACGGCTTGCGGCGGCGCCACCACGGCGGTGGGTCCGTTCTATTGCCCGGGCGACCAGAAGGTGTATCTGGATGTGGCGTTCTTCCAGCAATTGCAGGATGAGCTGCAATCCTCGGGCGATTTCGCGCGCGCTTACGTGATTGCGCACGAGGTCGGCCATCACGTGCAGAAGTTGACTGGCGTGTTCGACAAGGTCGACGCAGCACGTCGTAGCGGCACGCCGATGGATGGTGCCGATGGCCTGTCAGTGCGGCAGGAGCTGCAGGCGGATTGCTACGCCGGCGTGTGGGCCAATCACAGCCAGAAGGATCTGAACTGGCTGCAGCCGGGCGACATCGAGTCGGCGCTCAACGCTGCCAGCCATATCGGCGACGACACCCTGCAGCAGCAGGCAGAAGGTCGGGTGCGGCCGGACACGTTCACCCACGGCACTTCGGCGCAACGGGTGAAATGGTTCAAGACCGGTTTCAGCGGCGGCGACATGGATCAGTGCGACACGTTTGCCGGCGAACCCTGAGCACGGCTTTGCATGATGCAGTGAAAGGCCTGCCGCACGGCGGGCCTTTCACGTTCTAGAATCTGCAGGCTGCGCGCCTCGGGGTGCGCCTTGGTCGATCCCATGCAACATCCCTGTCTGCGCTGTGGTGCCTGCTGTGCGCACTTTCGCGTGGCGTTTCACTGGTCGGAGGCGGAAGCCTTCCTAGGCGGATGCGTGCCGCCGGAACTTACCGAGAAGCTCGATCCGCACCGGCTGGCGATGCGCGGTACCAATGCCGCGCAACCTCGTTGCGTGGCATTGCAAGGGACGGTGGGCGACGCTGCGCACTGCGGTATCTACGCGCAGCGGCCGTCGGTATGCCGCGAAGTGCAGCCGTCATGGGAATTCGGTGCGATCAGTTCGCAATGCGACAAGGCCCGCCTCGCGCACGGGTTGCCCGTGCTGACGCCCGAGGACTGGCTCGATCCGTTTGATGCCAGCGAACCGCCGCTGCCGCAGAGTGCTTAAGCGTTATCGCGACGGGTTCACGGCCGGTGTACTGGCATCGTTCTGGAAGGCGAGCACGAACTGCTTCAGATCGCCTGCGCTGACGTCGGAGACGGCGACATAGCGCATGCCTTCGGTTGTCCAGCGGATGACGGTGTAACCGTGGCGCTGCACTTCGGGTTGCGTCGCCGCCGCCGAATCCGCCGGCCACTGGTAGAGGTTGATCACATGCAGGTGCCGTTTGTATATCAGGGCGGCGACACTGCGCCCGTCGATCGCATCGAGACGGCCACCGATCAGCGGGAACCCTTCGCTGGCCAGATCTTTCACGCGTGGCGAGAAATCGAGCTTGCCCTCGAACCATGGTTTCACCGTGTGCTGGTCGGTCGACACCACGTCCATCAGGTGCTGCGCCTGCAGTGAGCGGATGTGGCTGGAGATGGCCTCGCCCGCGACCGGATTGTTGTCCGCGCCGCGCTGCTGCAAGGCGGTGATCCAGGCCGGGCTGGTGAGCAGCAGCGCACCGGCGAAACCGGCGGCTATGGCGTAGGCGAGCGGTGCGCGGCGGGGCCGGGAAGACGCCGGCAGGGCGGCCTGCACCGCGGGTGGTGCGGGACTCCAGCGTTCGCGCAATGCGTCCGGCGCACGATGGTACAGCCCGGGTTGCGCCAGTGCCTTGCGCAGCCGGCCGTGGAGGCCATAGCTGGCTGCGCATGTGGCGCAATCTTGCAGGTGCCGGGCCATAGTCGCGCTCTGTGCAGCGTCCAGCTCGTCATCGAGATAGGCGTGCATCAGCAGCCTGGTGTCATCACAGGTCATGACGACGTACCTCCTTGGGGCGGCAGGTCAGCTCGGTCTTCAGGCGTTCGCGCGCACGGGCGAGCCGGGACATGACGGTGCCGATTTTCTGTTCGGTGATCGCGGCGATTTCCTTGTAGGAACACTCTTCCAGTTCGCGCAGCACGAGCACCTCGCGCAGCGGAGGCGGCAGCCGTTCCAGCGCGATCTGCAGCGTGCCGACGTCCACCGCCAGCAGGGTCAGGGCTTCCGGCGAAGGGCCCTGATCGACCAGCGGGTGGGCATCCTCGTCCAGCGATTCGCGCAGGTTGTCGGGTGGGGTTTTCATGCACAGCGTGTAGTAGGTGTTGCGCACGATGGCGAGCAACCAGACCCGTGCATCGTTGCCGTGGAAGCTGTCGAAATATCGCAGCGCCCGCAGCATCGCTTCCTGCACCACGTCCTGCGCATCCGCATCGTTGCGCGCGAGCCAGCGCGCGAGGTTGTAGGCCGCGTCGAGGCACGGCAGCACGAGCGCCTCGAAGCGCGCGCTGCGGACACTGTCCGGGCTTGGTGGGATGACGTGCAAATCGGCGGGCATGAAAGGGATTACCTCGGCTGGCTCGACTTTATTCCCGTCGCGCAAAAGCGGGAATAGGCGAGCCAGGCGATCGGTAATGCAGAAAGAGGGAAGCCCAGGCATCTACGGCCACCCGATTCCCTGCTGTGGCCGTTCGACCATTCACCCCCGCGGAGTGTTCATCATGCAAGACAATCAAGACAACGAAGCCGGCGGCCGACGCCAGTTCCTCAAATGCATGGCCTGGGCCGGAGCTGGCACGCTCTGGCTGATGAAGGGCGGTGTGCTGCGCGCGCAGCCGTTGGGCGATGGCGCGGCGACGGCATCCATGGCGGATGCCAGCTTCAGCTTTGCGCAGATCAGCGATTCCCACATCGGTTTCCACAAGGAGCCGAACATGGATGTGGTGGGCACGCTGCGTGCCTCGGTGGCGCTGGTCAATGCGCAGGCCGCGCGTCCGGATTTTCTGCTGCACACCGGCGATCTCACGCATCTGTCGAAGCCCGAGGAGTTCGACACGCTGACCGGCGTGATGCAGGAATCGCACGCCCGCAAGGTGTTCTACGTGCCGGGCGAGCACGACGTGATCGGTGACAACGGCGCCGAATTCTTCCGTCGTTTCGGCGAGCGTCAGTACGCCGGTGGCTGGTACGGCTTCGACCATCGCGGCGTGCACTTCGTCGGACTGATCAACGTGCTCAACCTCAAGGCTGGTGGACTGGGTTCGCTGGGTGCAGAGCAGCTGGCCTGGCTGAAAAAGGATCTCGCCGGGCTATCTGCCGAAACGCCCTTGGTGGTGTTCGCCCACATGCCGCTGTGGCCGCTGTATCCGCCGTGGGGCTGGGGTACAGACGACAGTGCGGAGGCGATGTCGTATCTGCGACGGTTCGGTTCGGTCAGCGTGCTCAATGGTCATATCCACCAGATCCAGCAGAAGGTGGAAGGCAATATCACGTTCTACACGGCGCGCTCGACCGCCTATCCGCAGCCGGCACCGGGCGTCGGGCCTGGGCCCGGACCGATGAAGGAGGTGGCGCCAGGTGCGCTGCATCGTTATCTCGGCATCCGCGACGTGCGTCATGTGCAGGGCAGGCAAGCCCTTGCCGTGACCGAGGAGGTGCTGTCGTGAAAGCGATTGCCCGTGGATTTGCACGACCGCACGCGTCGCGTTGGCATCCGGGCGCGCTGCTGCTGATGGGTGCACTCTGCTGCTGCATCGTGGCATCGCCTGCCGTCATGGCGGCGAGTGCGTCTGCCTCCAGGAAGGTGCAGACGCAGCAGATCGAGATACGCAACTTCGCCTTCGCGCCCGCGACGCTGACGGTGCCGGCGGGTACCCGCGTGGTGTGGACCAACCAGGACGAGGAGCCGCATGTGATCACCAGCGCCGGCGCGCTGTTCGCTTCCTCGAAGGGGCTGGATACCGGCGACGCCTACGCCGTGACGTTTTCCAAACCGGGCACCTATGCCTACTACTGCTCGATCCACCCGATGATGGTCGGCACGGTCATCGTGCAGTGAGCGGGGCGCGCGAGTCGTCGAAGGTCAGGTCGTCGAAGGTCGGGGGCCGTCGAAGCGGTAGATGTCCATCGCCAGCAGACCCATGTCGATGCCTGCGTCGATCCGTTGCGCATGGGCCTTCGCACCGGCTGCGCCCAACGCCACGAACAACGGCAGCAGGTGCTCGTCGGTGGGATGTGCGCGCTCGGCGAACGGTACCTGGCGGCGGTAATCGAGCAATGCGTCGATGTCGCCTGCGGCGAGCTTCTGCTCGATCCAGTCGATGAATGGTTTCACGTAGGGGGCCTGCCGCTCGTCGCTGTAGCCGGCGCGGAGATCGTGCAGGTTGTGGGTGATGCTGCCCGAACCGATCACCAGCACGCCCTCGTCGCGCAGCGGCGCCAGCGCCTGACCCAGCGCGTACTGATGCGCGGGGCCGAGTTCCGGCTGGATCGAGACAGGCACTACCGGGATGTCCGCTGCCGGATACAGCAGGCGCAGCGGCACCCAGGCGCCATGATCCAGGCCGCGTTCGGGATTGATTGCCGGTGTCATGCCAGCCTGATCCAGCAGCTGCATGACGCGATCGGCCAGGGCTGGGTCGCCCGGCGCTGGGTAGTGCAGCTGATACAGCGCGGCGGGGAAGCCACCGAAGTCGTGGATGGTCTCGGGCATCGCCGCACTGCCGACCTGTGGCCGCCGCGACAGCCAGTGGGCGCTGGCCATCACGATCGCCTTCGGTCGTGGCAGCACGGCGGCCAGCTCGGCCAACCGTTCACCGGTCAGGCCGGGCTGCAGCGCGGTCATCGGCGAGCCGTGTGAGATGTACAGGCTGGGGAGGGTGGTCATGGCGTGTGCATTGGCGAAGGAGACCCATGAAGTATGGGCGCCAATGTATTTTCCATCAGTTCGCGCTGGAAACACGCTGTCGCCCGATCGAAACGATCAGGCGACCCGGACGAGTGGCTTGCGAATTACTTGTGCGGCGGCTTTCCGCCACCATGCCGCGGTTTGAAACCACCGGTCTTGGGGCCGCCGGGTTTGAAGCCGCCTGACTTGAACCCACCAGGCTTCTTGAAGCCGCCCGGCTTGTGCGATGGCGGTGCACTGGTGCCGGTGTCGGTGCCGTCCCACTCGTGGATGCGCAACTGCTGCTGCACCACCCATACTTTCTTGAGGTGCTCGAACACTTCCGCCGGCATGCCGTCGGGCAGGTCGATCAGGCTGTAATGATCGCGGATGCTGAGGCGACCGATGAACTGGCTTTCCAGGCCGGCCTCGTTGGCGATGGCGCCGACGATGTTGCCCGGCTTCACGCCATGCTCGTGGCCGACTTCGATGCGATATGTACGCTTGCCTTCCTCGGTGGCATGCGCGCGCACCGGACGATGGCCGAAGTCGCGCGGTGGGGCATTCTCATGCGCACCATGCTCGCGCGGCCGCGATTCATGCGGCCTGGATTCGCGCGGCGGATGGCTGGTTGCTGATGTTTCACGCCCACTCGGCGGACGGCGCTCGCTGCTGGTGCGCTCGCGTGGTGCCGCGCGTTCGACGCGCTCACGCGAGGCGGGTTCGTATTTTTCGCGCTTCGGCGGTGCCAGCAGCAACGGCTGGTCCCCCTGCGCGATGCGTGCCAGTGCGGCGGCGATCTCGAGCGCCGGCACGTTGTGCTCCTGCTCGTACTGCTCGATCAGCTGCTGGAACTGGCCGAGGTCGCCCTGCGCCAGCATGTCGCTGATGCGCTGCTTGAACTTGCCGATGCGTACGTCGTTGACCACGTCGACCGACGGCAGCTGCATCTGCTCGATCGGCTGGCGCGTGGCGCGCTCGATCGCGTTCAGCATGCCGCGCTCGCGCGGGCTGACGAACAGGATCGCGTCGCCGGCGCGGCCGGCACGGCCGGTGCGGCCGATGCGATGCACATAGCTCTCGGTGTCGTACGGAATGTCGTAATTGAACACGTGGCTGATGCGGTCCACGTCGAGGCCGCGTGCGGCCACGTCGGTAGCGACCAGGATGTCGAGTTTGCCGTCCTTCAGCTGCTGGATCACCCGTTCGCGCTGCGGCTGGGCGATGTCGCCATTGATCGCGGCGGCGGCGAGGCCACGTGCCTGCAGCTTGCCGGCGAGTTCTTCGGTGGCTTGCTTGGTGCGCGCGAAGATGATCATCGCGTCGAACGGCTCGGCCTCGAGAATGCGGGTCAGCGCGTCGAGCTTGTGCATGCCGCTGACGAACCAGTAGCGCTGGCGGATGTTCGGCGCGGTGCTGGTGGAGGACTTGATCGTGACCTCGACCGGATCCTTCAGGTGGCGTTGCGCGATCTTGCGGATGACGCTGGGCATGGTCGCCGAGAACAGTGCGACCTGGCGCTGCGGCGGGGTCGCCTGCAACACCTTCTCGACGTCGTCGATGAAACCCATGCGCAGCATTTCGTCGGCTTCGTCGAGCACCAAGTACTTCAGCTCGGACAGATCCAGCGTGCCCTTGTCCATGTGATCGATCACGCGGCCGGGCGTACCGACCACGACATGCACGCCGCGCTTCAGCGAGTGCAACTGCGGGCCGTAGCTCTGGCCGCCGTAGATCGGCAGTACCTGGAAACCAGGGATGTGCGCGGCGTAACGCTGGAACGCCTCGGCGACCTGGATCGCCAGTTCGCGCGTGGGCGCCAGTACCAGCGCCTGCGGCTTGCCGGCGCGCGGGCTGATGCGCGACAGGATCGGCAGCGCGAACGCGGCGGTCTTGCCGGTGCCGGTCTGCGCCTGGCCGAGTACGTCGCGGCCTTCCATCAAGGGCGGGATCGTGGCGGCCTGGATCGGCGAGGGCGATTCATAGCCGACGTCGGTGAGCACGCGCAGAACGTCGGGGTGCAGTGCGAGTGCGCCAAAGCCGGACGGAACCGGGGCGTTGTCGGAAACGGGGGATGACATGGGGGGTACCTCAAAACAGAGAGCGGTGCCGGGAATGCGGCGCGCAAGCCGTGCATTCTACCAGTCTCCGGGCCTGCGCGTCGCCGGTATGGCTGAATGCGATGCCGGGGCGGTGCGCGGTTATGCTTCAGGGCCGTTGAAGATGATGATGGGCATGCTCGAAACGATCTCCGAACAGCGTCTGCACGGCGGCGTGCAGGGCTTTTACCGGCATCAATCGGAAGCCTGTGCCGGACCGATGCGCTTTGCCGTGTATCAGCCGCCACAAACCGCACAGCGGCCGTGTCCGGTGCTGTACTTCCTGGCTGGACTCACCTGTACTGAAGAAACGGTGACGATCAAAGCAGGCGCGCAACGGTTGGCGGCCGAGCTTGGCCTAGTGCTGGTGATGCCCGATACCAGCCCGCGCAACACCGGCATCGACGGCGCCACCGGCGACTGGGAATTCGGCGAAGGCGCGGGTTTCTACGTCGATGCCAGCGTAGCGCCGTGGTCGGCGCAATTCCGCATGCGCAGCTACGTGGCTGATGAGCTGCCGGGGCTGATCGCCGCGTACTTTCCGGTGGACATAGAACGCAGCAGCATCTGTGGTCACTCCATGGGCGGCCACGGTGCGTTGACCATTGCATTGACGCATCCGACGCGCTACCGCTCGGTGTCGGCGTTCGCACCGATCGTGGCGCCCAGCCAGGTGCCATGGGGCAGGAAGGCATTGCCGCGTTATCTCGGCGCCGACCCGAAAGCCTGGGCCGACTACGATGCCTGCGAGCTGGTGCGCCGGCAGACCATGCCCGGCACGATCCTGATCGATCAGGGCGAGGCCGATCAGTTCCTCGAAGCCCAGCTGAAACCCGAGCTGTTCGACCAGGCCTGTGCGGAAGCGGGGCAGGCCCTGCTGCTGCGCAGGCACCCCGGCTACGACCACAGTTACTACTTCATCGCCAGCTTCATCGACGATCACCTGCGTCATCACGCTGCGGCGTTAGGGTTGCTCTGAGCATCGCGACGATCCGTCACATCGTTTGCGTGCAACGCGACGAAGGAATTCGGGTTCCGCATAACGAATGTGGCGGCCCTCAGGCCGCCACATTCGGTGTCATTCAAGCGATCGCTCAGGCCTTGGCGGCCGGGCGCGGATTCGAGCGGCGGCGCTGATTGCCGGCGGCGTGATCGCCACGGCCTTGCGGCGCATAGCCATTCGGACGGGCCGAACCGGCGGGCTTGCCCTGGCGCGGCGCGCGCGACTGACGTTGCCCGCCACCACCGCCGCCGCCTTGTTTCGGGCGCGGTGCACCGGCATCCAGCCGCAGCGGTGCAGATGGCTCGTAGCTGGCGATCGGCGTGATCGCAATGTCCTGCTTGAGCAGTTTGCGGATGTCGTGCAAAAGGCCGGACTCATCGTGGCTGACCAGCGACACGGCCAGACCTTCCATGCCGGCGCGACCGGTACGGCCGATGCGATGCACATAGTCTTCGGCGACGGATGGCAGGTCGAAGTTGATCACGATCGGCAACTGCTCGATGTCGATGCCACGGGCAGCGATATCGGTGGCGACCAGTACGGTGATACGGCCGCTCTTGAAGTCGCTGAGCGCACGCGTGCGCGCATTCTGGCTCTTGTTGCCGTGGATCGCAGCGGTGCGCAGACCGGAGGCGTTCAGGAACGTCACCAGCTTGTCGGCGCCGTGCTTGGTGCGGCTGAACACCAGCGACTGCCGGCGGCTGTCGGCCGACAGCAGGTGCAGCAACAGGTCGCGCTTGCGCGAGGCATCGACCGGGTGCACCTGATGGCTGACCAGGGTGGTGACGGTGTTCGGCGCCGAAACCGAGATCTCTTTCGGGTTGTGCATGAACTCCATCGCCAGCGTCTTGATCGCCGGTGCGAAGGTGGCCGAGAACAGCAGCGTCTGGCGCTTCTTCGGCACCGACTGCAGGATGCGCTTCAGTGCGGGCAGGAAGCCCATATCCAGCATGCGATCGGCTTCGTCCAGAATCAGCGTTTCCACGGCGGACAGATCCAGCGTGCGCTGCTGCATGTGGTCGATCAGTCGGCCGGGGGTGGCAATGACGATGTCGACGCCGCGACGCAGTGCATTGATCTGCGGGCCCATGCTGACGCCGCCGAAGATGGTGGTGGCGCTGACCTGCATGTGCTTGCTGTAGTCACGCAGGTTTTCATGAACCTGGGCGGCCAGCTCGCGGGTCGGGGTCAGCACCAGTGCGCGCGGACGGCGGGTCATGGTCTGGCCGCTGGTGGACAGTTTCTGCAACAGCGGCAGCGCGAACGCGGCGGTCTTGCCGGTGCCGGTTTGCGCGGCGGCAAGCAGGTCGTGACCTGCCAGCGCCGGCGGAATCGCGGCGGCCTGGATCGGGGTGGGCTGGGTGTAGCCGTAATCGGCAAGCGCACGCAGCAACGCGGGCGCAAGGCCCAGCGAATCGAAAGACATGTAACACTCCTGAGCAACCCGGAGTGTTCATACCGTGTTGCAGACTTGGGGAAGGGGGCGGCGGTGTGCCGCAACAGTCAGAGCGACTGCGCCGACAAGTATAGCCGATCCGGTGATGCGGTGCTTGCGCGGTGTCCGCCAAACTGAATGGAACGGCGAAACCGCTCAGTAATGGGGTCGTGCCACGACCAGATAGCTGTTGAATGGGGTATGCCCACGCAAGGGCTCGATACGCACGTCGAGTCCGGCGTTTTCCAATGGCGCGCGCAATTCGTCGGCAGTCGGATAGTGCTGTGCTCCACCGGGAATCCAGCCGGACACGCGCAGGAAAAACTCCTCGATCCGGGTGGCATGGAAACGCCAGTTCGGTTCGCGCAGCACATTGCGGATGATCAGGCAGCCCTGCGGCGCCAGATGCCGGATGGCTGCCTGCAATAGTGCGGGCTGACGTTCGGCAGGCAGGTAGTGCAGCACGTCGAGCAGGGCGACGTGGCCGTGGATCGACGGAAGCTCGGCTATGTCAGCCTGCTGCAGGCTCATCACGGCATCGAGTCCGGCACGCTGTATGGCAATCCGTCCAGCAGCGATCTTGCGCTGGTCATGGTCAAGTCCGAGATACGGCTGTCGGTGCCCCTGCACATGCAGATACTGCCCGAGCAGACCGATGCCACAGCCGATGTCGAGTATGGGCAGCAGGCTGCCGGCAACCTGTGCCGCGGTGGCCGCATAGACCGGGTCGCTGGCCAGTTTGCTTCTGACATAGCAGCGCTGCAGATGGTGGTCATACAGACTGGCGATGCGATGTCGGGTGCGGCGATCCATCCAGGTCCCGGGCTTGGATTGTTGCTGCAGCCTAGGTCATCGGGTGCGCGCGTGTCATGCATCGCTTTCTCGCATTACGGCCATCCCGGCATACGATAGCGGCCATCTGCCGATCCGAGGAAAACCTGATGTCGCTGCTGGCGCCCCTGCGTGAACTCGATTCCAGCCAGCGTCATACGGTGCTGGCAAGTTTCCTCGGCTGGACGCTGGATGCGTTCGACTACTTCCTGCTGACCTTCGTCATCGTCACGGTGGCGAAGGAGTTCGAAGTGGGCACGGCGCAAATCACCTACGCGCTGTTCCTGACCCTCGCCGCGCGGCCGTTGGGCGCGTTGCTGTTCGGGCGGCTGGCCGATCGTTTCGGGCGGCGGCCGATCCTGATGCTCGACGTGATCCTGTTTTCACTGTTCGAACTGGCCACAGCGTTCTCGATGTCGCTCACGATGCTGCTGGTGCTGCGTTTCCTGTTCGGCGTCGCGATGGGTGGCGAGTGGGGCATCGGTGCGTCGCTGGCGATGGAATCGATCCCGGCGAAGGCGCGCGGCGCGGTGTCCGGTCTGCTGCAGAGTGGCTATCCGTGCGGCTTCTTCCTGGCGGCACTGGCGAACTGGCTGCTGGTCGACCATATCGGCTGGCGCGGGCTGTTCGTGGTCGGCGCGATTCCGGCCCTGCTGGTGCTGTACATCCGGCGCAAAGTGCCGGAGTCGGCGGTATGGCAAGCGGGACGGCAAGCCTCGAAACGCCCCGGATTGCTGGAGGCCATGCGTGGTCAGTGGAAGCTGGCGATCTACCTGATGTTGCTGATGATGGCGTTCAACATGTTCAGCCACGGCTCGCAGGACATGTATCACACCTTCGAGGAAACCAACCTGCATCTGCCTACCGGCTCGGCGATGGCCTTCGTGCTGGTGGCTCTGCTGAACCTTGGCGCCTTGGTCGGTGGTCTTTATTTCGGCGCGTTGTCGGAGCGGATCGGCCGGCGCAAGGCGATGATGATCGCCGCCTTGTTGGCGATTCCGGTGATTCCGCTGTGGATGTATGGCGGTTCGTTGATCCTGCTGGGCCTGGGCGCGTTCCTGATCCAGGTGATGGTGCAGGGCGCCTGGGGCGTGGTGCCGACTCATCTGAACGAATTGTCGCCGGCCGCGATGCGCGGCACCTTGCCGGGGTTCGCCTACCAGATGGGCAACCTGCTGGCGGCAGTCACCGCCACCGCGCAGACCTGGCTGGCGCAGCGGCACGGCGGTGATTTCGCGTTCGCGATGTCGCTGTGGATGGTGCTGGTGGCCTTGTTGCTGGCTGTGCTGTTGTGGCTGGGGCCGGAGGCGCGCGGGGTGGGCTTCGGTCACGCGGAGTCGTGATGCCGATGCTGGCAGCTTGTCGGCTGCTGCTAGAATCCGTCGTTTGATCCCATCGACGAGACAGGCAATGAAGGCTGGCAAGGACAAGGTCATCGCGATCCACTACACGCTGACGGTGGACGGTGAAAAGGTGGAGAGCTCGCACGACCACAACGAGCAACTGTGGATCCTGCTTGGCCATGGCCAGCTGATTCCTGGCCTGGAAACGGCAATCGAGGGCCATCAGGCCGGCGATACGCTGTCGGTGGATGTGGCCGCGGCCGATGGTTACGGTGAACGCCAGGAGGGCCAGGTCCAGCGCATGTCGAAGAAGTATTTCCCGCAGGCCAACCGCCTCAAGCCCGGCATGGTCACCGTGCTGAAGTTGAAGGATGGCGGTCAGCGCGCGGTGACCGTGCACAAGGTCGGCATGAGCGCGATCGATGTGGATCTGAACCACCCGATGGCTGGCAAGGCCCTGCATTTCGACGTGACCATCGGCGAAGTGCGCGATGCCACCGAGGAAGAAATCCAGCATGGCCACGCGCATGCGCCGGGTGCTGACGCGCATTGAGTCGGCCTTGATGGCATGACACGAAAACGGCGCCTTGGGGCGCCGTTTTTCTTTGTTCCTTCTCCCTTGCGGGAGGAAGGCTGGAATCAAGGGCTATCTGGCTTCGAGCCTGCCTGTTTCAATTCGATCACGGCTTGGCCGGGCCGGTTTTCCGGGAAGTGCTTCAATCCAGCACACGCTTGCCGTAGGCAAAATGGCCGCCCCAATACGGTCCGTCGATATCGTCCAGCCGCACCGTGCCACCGCTGTTCGGCGCATGCACGAAACGGCCCTTGCCCACATAAACGCCGACATGACTGATCGCGCCGTCGATGTCGAAGAACACCAGGTCGCCGCTGGCCAGCTGGGTCATCTCGCGCACCTTGCGGCCGTCCATAGCTGCCATGTCATGCGAAGTGCGTGGCAGCTTGATGCGGGCGGCAGTGCGATAGATGTAATCAACCAGGCCGCTGCAGTCGAAGCCGCCAGCCGGCGTGTTGCCACCCCAGCGATACGGGGTGCCGACCAGCCCGATCGCGCGAAACAGGATGTCGTTCGCTGCGCCAGCGCTGGCGGCCGAGGGCGCGCGTGGCGGCAGATCGGCCAGGGCTGAGCGCGAGGTCTTGAAAGTGGGTTGGCGCCGATGCGGACTGCCGGCACAGGCGGCCAGCAGCAGAACCAAGGTACCAAGCAGCAGTTGACGTGCAACACGCGGTGACGACGGCATGGGCATGTATCGAGCTGCTGGATCCATGCGCATGAGACAACCTCGGCTTGAGTCGAGCCGAGGTTATCAAATCAATAAGTTGGATGGAAGTTCTCAGGAATTGGACGAAATGTGTGGCGGAGCCTTCGCTGGTCTGGATGCAAGCGCAGACGGTGCAGGCCGAGGCCGACCAGGTCAGTGTATTGCTGCCTGAATGACGTGCTCGTTCAAGGTGTCGTTATTGGCATCGACGGTGCGCAGCCGGTATTCGCCGGGACGCAGATAGAGCACGTTCCGCGAATCCTTCTGAAGGAAGAGATAGCGATCGGCTGTAACGGCATCGTCGGACTCTCCCGCGTAACGTGCCTCGACCAGGCAGGGGAATTTCCCGGCACAGAATTCGGTGTCGACAGGTACGGGGACACGTTTTCCATCGAGTGTGATCCAGTCAGGCCGATGTCCTTTATTGGCCGGAGGCAATACGGCATAGCTCTCGCCATCGATGGAAAGTTGGAGCGGACCTTGCGCGTAGCTGGAGGGTACGGAATTGGCTGGCGGGAGGATTACGTTGAGGTCGTACAAGCCAGGTCTGGCGCTCCACGGGGTATGGTCGGAAGTCTGGACGAGCACGATGGCGCGCTCGGGGTGGAATGTGGAAATGATCCGATCGTAAGCGTCCACGGTGGGCTTTTGCGCAGCATCGCCAGGGCCTGCCCCGCCGAATACTGGCTGTACACGTGGCAAAAGCGACTCGTACTTCTTCAAGGCATGCTTGAACTCGTAGTAGATATCTTTTTCGCTTTCGGGGTCTTCTTCCCGAATATCCGTCTGGTCGATGGTGAGTGGCGTGACGCCACTGAGTTCGCGAAGCTGCATGGCCATCGGTTTCACCACGCCGAGCCTGCCAATTTGCTTGTCGATATGCGCATAACCTGCATGGACAAACAGCTTGGCCTTGGGATCCTTGGCAAGGACACGTTCGTACAGGTTTCTGGCTTGTCCATCTTCGCGACCCTGTGTCGTCGCGCCAGCAGAATCGTACGGGACGACGATGTAGCCCAGTTTGATGGCTTCGCGCACGATGTCGCCGTAAAGGGGTTCGATCAGGTATTCGCTGCCACTGGATCTGACCGGATAACCTCGCTTCATCAGTGAGGTGTCTCGTTCATCGAGGGCTTCCGCTGCGAAGTATGTGAACCCCATGGCACGCAAGCGCGGCAGGAGCGCCAGGGTCAGTTCACGCGTATGCGCGTCGTGATGGGCCTCGTTTACCATCACGATGCGACGATCGCGGGCCAGCGCGGTGATGGTGTCCAGCGCATCTGCAGCTTGCCAGGATGCTGCCTGGGGCAGAGCCAGTTTTTCGGGTAGGTGGCTGCGCAGCGGGAAATCGCGGACTGCCTCGCTGTAGAGACCCAATTCGTCCTCACTGGATGCCAGCAGTTGTTGGGCCACGAGCTTGTCCGCTTCAGGCAACTGCGGCATGGCCTCGATGAAGTAACGATATCGGGGCAGTTCATGGGTTAGCGGCTGCAGGTCGGCGAACAGGTCCCGCTGCACTTTTTGTGCGGCATGAGCATCGATGCAGGCGGCCGCAAGTGCCAGCACGATCCACCTGATGGTAAACAAGCGCTGGCGCATGACCTGTACCCCATGCCTTGATTTGGCTTAAGACTAGATTCGCTTGAGTTGCTGCGCAAGCGATGTCGTGGAGTCGCAAGTACAGATGGATGCTGCGTGCAATGGTGTGCTGACTCCGGATATGCGTGATCCATAGAACGCCCGGGCGTCATGGGCTAGATTCCGGCAAACCTCCGAGGGTGCTTCGATGACATCCAGCCATGACCTGATTGTGCTCGGCGCCGGCTCCGGTGGCCTGGCCACTGCCTTCCGCGCTGCGCAGCATGGCGCCCGGGTTGCCTTGCTCGATCCGGGGGCGCTGGGCGGTACCTGCGTGCATCGCGGTTGCGTACCGAAGAAGGCGTTGTGGTTTGCCGCGCAGTGGGCGCAGGCCCAGCAGTTTGCGGTCGATGTGGGTTTTGCGTCGGAACCGGGCCCGCTGGACTGGGAGCGCTTCCGCCAGGTGCGGCTGCGTTACATTGATGCGATCGACCAAAGCTATGCCCGGCGCCTGCAGGACGCAGGCGTGCAGCTGATCCGTCAGGCTGGCTGTTTTGTTGCGGCCGATACGATCGAACTGACCGACGGCAGCCAGCTGCAGGCAGCGCAGGTCGTGATCGCCACCGGCACCCGTCCGCGCACGCTGGCATTGCCTGGTTTCCAGCTGGGCATGGTTTCCGATGATGTCTTTGCACTGCAGTCGTTGCCGCGTCGCGTGGTGATCGTGGGTGGCGGTTATGTGGCGGTGGAGTTTGCGGGTTTGCTGCAGGCACTCGGCAGCAAAGTGGAGGTGCTGGCACACGAGCGCCTGCTGGAAGGCTTCGATACGGAACTGGTGCTGGCATTGCGGGAACTGATGGAAGCGCAGGGCATACGGGTCAACCTGCAGAGTGCGGTGCAGGCGGCGCGTCGTGGCGCCGATGGCATCTTGCTTGACGATGCGGTGACGGGGTTGCACGGCCCCTGCGACGCGCTGCTGTGGGCGGTGGGCCGCGTGCCGAACAGCGAGGCGCTGGGGCTCGGTTCGATCGGCGTGAAAACCGACGAGCGCGGCCACGTGCTGGTCGACGCGCGGCAGGATACCAACGTGAAAGGTGTCCACGCGGTCGGCGACGTTACTGCACGCAAGGCGCTGACACCGGTGGCTGTTGCCGCCGGCCGCCGACTGGCGGACCGGTTGTTTGGCGGTCAGCCGGATGCGCAGCTGGATTACGAAAATATCCCCAGCGTGGTGTTTTCCGAGCCGCCGCTGGGCATGGTCGGACTGACCGAGGAAGCCGCCCGTGCACAATTTGGAGATGCGGTCACTGTCTATCGCAGCCGGTTCACGCCGATGCAGTGGGCGTTGGCTGGCATGCATGGACAGAGCCTGATGAAGCTGGTCTGCGTGGGCAGCGATGAACGCGTACTCGGCATCCACGCGCTGGGCCCGGGTGCCGAGGAGATGCTGCAGGGTTTTGCGGTGGCGCTGAAACTCGGCCTGCGCAAAGGCGACATGGATGCGACCGTGGCAATCCATCCCAGCTCTGCCGAGGAACTCGTCCTGATGGGCTGAGTACAATAGCGCGCATGACCAATTTCACCTTGCAGAGCGGCCGTATGCCGCTGTTGATCAGCCTGCCGCATGACGGCAGCTTCATTCCCGATGACATCGCCGCACGGATGCATCCCGCAGCGCGCCGTTCGCCGGACACCGACTGGCATGTGGGGCGACTGTACGAACCGTTGGCACAGGCGCTGGGCGCCAGCGTGCTGAAGCCATTGGCGTCGCGCTACGTGATCGACCTCAATCGGCCTGCCGATGGGCATGCGCTGTATCCGGGGCAACGCGAGACCGGGCTGGTCTCGACGATCGGTTTCGACGGTGAGCCGCTGTATCTGGCTGGCCGTGAACCGGACGGCGCTGAAGTTCAACGGCGGATAAACGAATTTTGGCTGCCCTACCATCAGGCTTTATCGAAAGAACTTGCGAGATTATGTGCCGAACATGGTCGAGCCATATTGTGGGAAGGTCATTCCATTCGCAGCCGGGTGCCGATGCTGTTCGAGGGCCGACTGCCGGATTTCAATCTCGGTACGGCGGCCGGAGCGAGTTGCGGTGGCGCGCTGCAGACGCAATTGCAGGCTTGCCTGGAATCGCAATCACGCTTCAGTTTTGCCGTCAACGGCCGCTTCAAGGGCGGCTATATCACCCGTCATTACGGCAATCCCGATACCCATGTGCAGGCGGTGCAGCTGGAGTTGGTGCAGCTTAACTACATGGACGAAGCGAGCTTCGAATACGACCAAGGCAAGGCGCCAGCGGTACAGGAGCTGATCGGCCGGATGCTGCAGATTTGTCTGGAATGAACGCAAGTTATTGCGTGTTCGAATGTGTCGAATGAAAGTCAAGATCCTGCGCGATTGGCGCGTAGAAAATCACAAACTTCATTCAGTGTCGGTACTTCGTTTCCGCTGCTATTGTCGGCTTGTCGCGCCACCCGTGTTGCCGGGTTCCGGCCGGGCTCGCGATATCCAAATTCCGAGGCTCAACATCATGATGCGTAAACTTCTGATCGCTTCCCTGCTCGTGGCGGGCGTTGCGCTGTCCGGTTCTGTGTTGGCCCAGGCTGCGGCTCCGCAGACTGCTGCTCCGGCGGCGCAGGCCGCTCCCGCGACTGCTCCGGCTGCTGCGCCGATGGCTGCTCCGGCCGCTGATGCTGCTCCGGCAGCGGCCACCGCGCCCAAGACTCATCACAAGAAGCATCACAAGCACCACAAGGCTGCCGAAGCGGCTGCACCGGCTGCGGCCAGCACGGCAGGCTGATTGTCGGCTGGATGATCGCGTGAATTGAAACCCCGCCGGTGCAGACCGGCGGGGTTTTTCATGAGTGGCGTGGCAACTTGCGGGGCGGGGTGTTCAGCGCACCGAGGGCGGCAACGCCGCGATGCACTTCAGCTCGATCGCGATCGGCGTCGGCAGGGCGCTGACGCCGAGCGTGGTACGGCATGCCTCCACGTCCGCGAAGTACTCGGCGTACAGCCGGTTGTAGGTGGCGAAGTCGCGCTGCATGTCGGTCAGGAACACGGTGACGTCGACCAGATCGACCCATGCGGCACCGCTGGCTTCCAGCACAGCACGCACGTTGGCAAACACCTGCCGGCACTGCGCCTCGATGTCGTAGTCGATCAGCTGGCCATCCGCATCATGCACGTTGCCTGGGATCGCGCTGCTGCCGGGCTGGCGCGGACCGACGCCGGACAGGAACAGCAGGTCGCCAACGCGCCGTGCATGCGGATAGGCTCCGACCGGCGCGGGAGCCGCATCGGTGCGGATGACATCGCTCATCGCGGCGGCTCCGGGACTCGAACCAGCTTCTGCAGCGCATGGTGGTACGCCGGCAGCAGCGTTTCGCGCGAGTCGACGTGCATGTCCAGGTCGTTCACGTGGCCGTTGTCCAGGCTGTAGCACCACGCGTGCACCGACAGCTTCTGGCCGCGCTCCCAGGCGTCCATCACCATCGTGGTGTGGCAGATGTTGGAAACCTGCTCGATCGCATTGAGCTCGCACAGGCGGTTGTTGCGCAGTTGCATCAGGTCCAGCGAAGCGAGCATCGCGGAGTGCTTTTCCGCCACTTCACCGACATGGCGCAGCCAGTTGTCGACCAGACCGAGTCGGCGCTCGTCCAGCACCGCCTGTATGCCGCCGCAGCCATAGTGGCCCACGATGATGATGTGTTCGACCTTGAGGATGTCGACCGCGAACTGCACCGTGCTGAGGCAATTGAGGTCGGTATGCGAGACCACGTTGGCGACGTTGCGCTGCACGAAGATGTCGCCCGGAGGCAGATCCACGATCTGGGTGGCCGGCACGCGCGAGTCGGAGCAGCCGATCCACAGGTATTTTGGCGCCTGCTGCTTGGCTAGGCGTTCGAAGAAATGCGGATCTTCCGCGCGAACGGAGGCCGACCAGCGGCGGTTACTGTCGATCAAGGCTTGCAGGGGGCTGTTCAATATCCTGGTTCCCGTCAGTAGCGAATGCAGATGTTCTTGGGTTCGGTGAAGAAGTGCAGCGCGTCGACGCCGCCTTCGCGGCCGAGCCCGGATTGCTTGGCGCCGCCGAACGGCGTGCGCAGGTCGCGCAGCAGCCAGCAATTGATCCAGACGATGCCGAATTCGAGCTGGCCGGCGAGTCGGTGGGCGCGCGACAGGTCCTGCGTCCACAACGAAGCGGCCAGACCGTAGCGACTGTCGTTGGCGATTGCCAGCGCCTCGGTCTCGTCCTCGAACGGAATCAGGCTGACCACCGGGCCGAAGATTTCCTGCTGGTTGGTTTGCGCCACAGACAGCAGACCCTCGATCACGGTCGGCGCGATAAACCAGCCATCGGCACAGCGGCCGGACAAGCGGATCGACTCGCCACCGCACAGTACGCGGCCGCCTTCGGCGCGGGCCTGTTCGATGCAGCCGAGCACCTTGTCGTAATGCGCCTGGGAAACCATCGCACCGAGGTCACTGTCCGCATCGTTTGGATCACCGACGCGCAGCGCCTGCACGCGCGCGAGGTAACGCTCGCGGAAGGTTTCGTAGATCGAGCGCTGTACCAGCAGACGTGAGCCGCACAGGCAGATCTCGCCCTGATTGGCGAAGCCCGAGCGCACGATGGTGTCCAGATTCGCATCCGAAAGATCGGCGTCAGCAAACACGATCGCCGGATTCTTGCCGCCCATTTCCAGCGACACTTTCTTGAACTGGGACGCGGCTGCTCGCGCGATCTGCGTGCCTGTGGCGGTGCTGCCGGTGAAGGAAATCGCCTTCACGGCCGGATGTTCCACGATTGCCTGGCCCACGCTGGGGCCGCGACCCTGCACGATGTTCAGCACGCCGGGCGGGAAGCCGGCCTCGATGCTCAACTCAGCGAGCAGGGCGGCAGTGCACGGAGTCACTTCCGATGGCTTGGCTACCACGGTGTTGCCAGCGGCCAGCGCCGGGGCGATTTTCCAGGTGAACAGGTACAGCGGCAGGTTCCACGGACTGATGCAACCGACCACGCCGAGCGGCTGGCGCAAGGTGTAATTGATCGCGCCGGTACCGGCCACGCCGGTTTCCATCCTGTGCGACTCGCTGCCCCAGCTCATGATCGCCGCCGCGAAATAACGCAGGTTGCTGATCGCGCGCGGGATGTCGAGCCGGCGCGCGAGGCTCAACGGCTTGCCGCTGTCGCGCGATTCCAGCGCCGCGAATTCCTCCAGTCGTGCCTCGATCAGGTCGGCCAGGCGCTGCAGCAGGTGCGCGCGTTGTTCAATCGGGGTGTTCGCCCAATCGGCGGCGGCGCGGCTGGCGGCATTAACCGCGGCATCGACGTCGATCGAGCTGGAATCCGGGCATTGCGCGAAAACCACGGCAGTGGCCGGTTCATGCACATCCAGGCATGCATTGTGGTGTGGCGCCTGCAGGCGACCGTCGATCAGATTGGCTAGGCGCAGGATGGACATCGGCACAAGCTTAAAACCAGCGTGCTGCAAATGCACCGGACGCTGGCGTATGCGTGCGTTGTCTGGCTCAACTCAGCGCGCGGGTGCGGCCGCCATCCACCGCGATGCTGACGCCGTTGACGTAGGCGGCGGCAGGCGTGCACAGGAACGCGATCACCGCCGCGACTTCGCTGGCTTCGCCGAAGCGACGGGCCGGGATCGTGGCGATCAGACCCTGTGCAATCGCATCTTCGGTCTGACCGCTGGCGCTGGCTTTCGCGGCCAGCAAGCCATCGAGGCGGCCGGTGCGGGTGTAGCCGGGCAACACGTTGTTGACGGTGATGCCGTCGGCAGCCAGTTCGCTGGACAGCGTCTTGGCCCAGCCGGCGACGGCGGCGCGCACGGTGTTGGACACGCCGAGCCCCACGATCGGTTCTTTCACCGAGGTGGAGATCACGTTGACGATGCGGCCGTAGCCGCTGGCGCGCATGCCGGGCAACAGCGCCTGCAACAACGTCTGCCCAGCCAGCAGGTGCTGACGGAATGCGGCTTCGAATGCGGTCGGCATGGCGGTATGTGCCGGGCCGCCCGGCGGTCCACCACTGTTGTTGATCAGGATATGCACCGGTGCGCTGGCGGCGATCTCGCTGGCGATCGCCTGCAGGCTGGCGGTGTCCAGCATGTCGACGCTGCGCCAGTCGTGTCGCTGTGCGGCGTGCTTCCGTGGCAGGTTTTCGGCGACGGCCTTGAGTGCGTCGGCCGAACGCGCCAGCAAGGTGACGCTGGCGCCCAGTTCGGCCAGTTCGATCGCGCTGGCGCGACCGATGCCCTGCGACGCACCGCAGACCAGTGCATGCCGTCCACTCAGATCCAGTTGCATGCGGGTTCTCCGTTCGTTTTTGTCAGTGCAGCAGCAGACGCATCGCCAGCGCCGCAAACCAGCACAGCCAGCCCAGCCATGGGCTGTAACGCCAGACCTGGCGCCAGCCGTTGATGGTCGTATCGCCAAGCGCCGGCAATGCCGGTGAGCGCAGCACATGCTGCATGCGAATCCAGGTGCGGAATGCCGAAGTCTTGCCGTGTTCCGGCTCGGCAATGATCTGCCAGTGTTGCAGGTAGCGTTTGCGCAGCAACGCGGCAAGCCGGAACTGGGCCAGATACGACAGCAGAAGCAGGCCGACGCCGCCGATCAGCAGGGCCAGATACAGGATGATCATGGCGAGCTGCGGTGGTTGGCCTTGCTGTCGTTGCTATTGCCTGTGCTGCCGTTGCTGCTGTTGCTGTTGATCCAGGGCAGCGGCAGCGCGGTACGCAGGGTATTGAGGACGCCGTCGCCTTTTTCCGCCTTCTTGCAAATCGCGTTGTCGATGGTCTTTTCGTAGGTCTTGTTCATCATGCCGACCCACAGCGAACCATCCGGGCCATGCGGAATGCTGAAGCTGCCGGTGGAGTTCATCTTCAGCGTCGCCGTGGTGGTCGTGGAGATCGATGCGGGCGACTGTTCCCAATAGGTCTTGCCTGACTGCTGCTCGGCGGAGCTGTAGACCAGCAGATAGCGCGCCTGCGGCTCGTTGACCTTGACGCTGCCGAAAGCACCGGTGGTTTCGTCGCTCCAGCCCATGTGCTCGCACAGTCCGATGTCCTCGGAACGGATCGGCTGAAAGCCCTCGTCCAGCAGTACAATGGTGGGCGCAAACAGGTAGCTGGCGTGCAGCCAGCGGCCATTCAACTCGGATTTCATGGCTACCCGGTATGGCAGCTTCACGTCAGCCGGCAGGCGGAAGGCCAGGAAGTAGCTGTGCGTCCCGTTGAGGTTGGCGACCATGCTGCTGCTGCCGAGCGTGAACTTCTGCGGCTGCCACGGCAGCATGTTGAGATAGGAAAAATCGGCGAAGCTGCTGCAGCACGGCGTGGCCTGCAGCAACTGCTGCTGAGCCAGCTTCAGCGCATCACCGTTGTTTTCCGACGGTGGCCGCAGATTGGGCGGGATCAGCACCTTGGCGGTGTGACAGCCAGCCAGCAGAACGGCGAGAGCCAGTGCAGCGATGGTGGCGGGGAAGCGATACGACATGACAGGCAAGATACTCAGAATTCGGCCGTACCGGCCGCGCGTGGGTAGGGAATCGCATCGCGGATGTTGGCCAGGCCGCAGATGTAGACCAGCAGACGCTCGAAGCCCAGGCCGAAGCCGGCATGCGGCACCGTGCCGTAACGGCGCAGGTCACGGTACCAGCCATAGCTGGCCGGATCGAGGCCGAACTGGATCATGCGGCGATCGAGGTAGTCCAGCCGCTCCTCGCGCTGGCTGCCACCGATGATTTCGCCGATGCCAGGCGCCAGCACGTCCATCGCGGCAACGGTCTTCTCATCATCGTTCAAGCGCATGTAGAACGCCTTGATCGCCTCGGGGTAGTTCATTACGACCACGGGACGGCCGATATGTTTCTCGGCTAGGTAACGTTCGTGCTCGGTCTGCAGGTCGATGCCCCAGGCGACCGGGTACTCGAATTTCTGGCCCGACTTCTTCAGGATCTCGATCGCGTCGGTGTAGTCGATGCGCTCGAACGGTTGCGCGATGAACGCCTCCATCCGGCTGATCGCATCCGGCTGCACGCGCTCGGCGAAGAACGCCATGTCGTCGGCGCGCTCGTCCAGCACGGCCTTGAAGATCGCTTTGAGGAACGCTTCGGCACAATCGGCGTCTGCGGTGAGGTCGGCGAACGCGATCTCCGGTTCGACCATCCAGAACTCAGCCAGGTGGCGCGGCGTGTTGGAGTTCTCGGCGCGGAAGGTCGGACCGAACGTGTAGACCTTGCTCATCGCCAGGCAATACGCCTCGACATTGAGCTGGCCGGACACAGTAAGGAATGCCTCGCGGCCGAAGAAATCCTTGCGGAAGTCGATCTTGCCGTGTTCGTCACGTGGCAGGTTGGCCAGATCCAGCGTGGACAGGCGGAACATGTCGCCAGCGCCCTCGGCGTCCGAGGTGGTGATGATCGGCGTGTTGATCCAGAAGAAACCCTGCTCGGTGAGATGGCGGTGGATCGCCGTCATCATGGTGTGGCGCACGCGCGTCACCGCACCGAACAAGTTGGTGCGCGGGCGCAGGTGGGCGACCTCGCGCAGGAACTCCATCGAGTGCTGCTTGGGCTGGATCGGATAGGTCTCTGGATCGTCGACGAAGCCGGTGACGATCACCTTGTCGGCCTGCAGCTCGAAACTCTGGCCTTTGCCCTGCGAGGGCACCAGGGTGCCGCTGACGATCACGCCGGCACCGGCGGTGAGGTGCTTCACTTCGCTGTCGTAGTTGCCCAGCGTGGCCGGCACCACCGCCTGGATCGGGTCGAAGCAGGAGCCGTCGGTCACGTTGACGAAGGACAGGCCAGCCTTGGAGTCGCGGCGCGTGCGTACCCAGCCGCGCACGGTCACCGTACTGCCGGCTTCGAACTTGCCGGAGAGAGCCTGCTTCACACTAACCACGGCCATCGTTGAAACTCCTGCTGATGCGCCGCATATCGGCGCGTATGGATGAACGGCGCGCGCGCGGCGGCACGCAAGGCCAAACCGGCATGATAATGTAGCCATTGCCCGCGCTGCGACTTTCCGGTCTTCTGCAACGCAGTTTCATCGAGGTTCGATTCGCTACCATGACCATCACCATCACACCCGCCGCCAACGAACGCATGCGCCATTTTCTGGCCGGCACGCCAGCGGCCGCCGGTGTGCGTTTCGGCGTCAAGCGCACGGGCTGCTCTGGGTTTGCCTACGTGGTGGATCTGGCCGAGTCGATCGGCGAGGGCGATCAGGTGGTCGATGTGGACGGACTGCCGTTGATCGTCAACGACAAGAGCCTGGCGATGGTCGAGGGCACCGTGATCGACTTTCAGCGGCAGGGTCTCAACGCCAGTTTCGTGTTCCACAACCCGAATGCCACCGGGGAATGCGGCTGCGGCGAGAGCTTTACCGTCAGCTGACCGGCCACCGTGCGGCGCAGTCATGATTTTCAATGACTTGCGCGATCATTCGCCGACACCGTACAATTCCGCTTCTGTCCGTGCCCGTTGGGGTGCCGGCAGGACACTTGCCTCACCGCACCAGCGGGAGGCTGCGAGGCCGCAAGGCCGCATCCACAAGGAGTCAACCCACAATGACCCTGCGTCATTACGAAGTTGTGTTTATGGTCCACCCTGACCAGAGCGAGCAGGTTCCGGCGATGCTCGAGCGCTACAAGGCGCTGATCGAGACCGACGGCGGCAAGATTCACCGTCTGGAAGACTGGGGCCGTCGTCAGCTGGCCTATCCGATCGTGAACCTGGCCAAGGCACATTACGTGCTGCTCAACATCGAAGTGAGCCAGAACGCGCTGAACGAGCTGGAATCGGGTTTCCGCTTCAACGATGCCGTGCTGCGCCATCTGGTCGTGCGTCGTGACGAGGCCGACACCGAGCCGTCCTTCATCCTGAAGTCGAAGGAAAAGGATGACGCCAAGTCCACCCGTCGCCGCGACGACGAGGGTGATGGCGAAGGCCGCGGCCGTGACCGCGATGACCGCGACAACGATCGCGACAGCGACGACTGATAGGAATCCAGACCATGTCCAAGTTTTTCCGCCGCCGCAAATTCTGCCGCTTCACTGCCGAAGACGTGAAGGAGATCGACTACAAGGATCTCAACACCCTGCGTCAGTACGTCACCGAGAACGGCAAGATCGTGCCGAGCCGCATCACCGGTACCAAGGCGCGCTATCAGCGTCAGCTGGCCACCGCGATCAAGCGCGCACGCTTCCTCTCGCTGCTGCCGTACACCGACAACCACGACGTCTGAGCGTGACTGACCACAGCCTGGTGCTGTGGTCAGCGGTCCAGTCCGGCCTCGGCCGGACGCGACTTCAGACACCCTTCGGACAACCGTCCTCTGGCTGCGCCGGGCCACACCGGTGCTAACGAAAAGGAAGCATCATGGAACTCATTCTTCTGCAGAAAGTCCGCAACCTCGGCACGCTCGGCGACAAGGTCACCGTGAAGCCGGGTTACGGCCGCAATTTCCTCCTGCCGCAGGGCAAGGCCGTGCGCGTCAATGCCGCCAATCTGGCTGCGTTCGAACAGCGTCGCGCCGAGTACGAAGCGAAAGCCAACTCCATGCTGGCCGACGCCGAAGCCCGCAAGGTCAAGCTGGCCGACGCCTCGGTGACGATCTCCGCGCACGCCAGTGCGGAAGGCAAGCTGTTCGGTTCGGTCGGCCCGCGTGATATCGCCGAGGCACTGGCCGCTGCCGGTCACGCCGTCAACAAAGGTGAAGTGATCCTGGGTGAAGGCCCGCTTCGCAACACCGGCGAATACGACGTCGCGATCCATCTGCACGCCGATGTCCACACCACCGTCAAGGTGATCGTGGTCGGCGACAAGTAAGCGCAAGCCACAAGTTGCAAGCTGACGGGTGCCTCAGGGCACCCGTTTGTTTTTCAGCTCCCGCCGGCCGGCAAGAGGCCGGCTTTATACCCGGCCACTCACAGCTTATCCACAGAGTTATTGTCTCGACGGGTGAGACGCTGTCGCGCATGATGATGTGGGTGTGACCACCTGCGGATTGTCAGCGCGTCGCCCGCTGCTCGTGGAGCAATTCTCTTGAGGTAAGTCGATGTCCTTCGTGCCCGAACGCAAACCCTCCTCTCCGGCCATCGAGGCGCTGCGCATACCGCCGCATTCCATCGATGCCGAACAGGCGGTACTCGGCGGCCTGATGCTGGCGCCGGATGCGCTGGACAAGGTGGCTGACCGGCTAGCCGAGCAGGACTTCTACCGCAAGGATCATCGGCTGATCTGGCGCGCGATCAACGAGCTGGCCAACAAGGGCATGCCGTGCGACGCGGTGACCCTGGGCGACTGGTTCGAGACCAACGGTCTGGCCGAGATGGTCGGCGGCGCCGGCTATCTGATCGAGCTGGCCAACAGCACGCCCAGCGCCGCCAACATTGCGGCGTATGCCGAGATCGTGCGCGAGAAGTCGGTGATGCGCCAGCTGATCGACGCAGGTACCTCGATCACCGAGGACGGCTACCGGCCCGACGGCAAGAGCGTGCAGGAGGTGCTGGAAAGTGCCGAGCAGCGCGTGTTCCACATCGCCGAGTCCGGCGCGCGCGGCAAGAAGGATTCCGTCTCGATGCGCGAGGCGGTGAAGGACGCGTTCCGCCTGCTCACCGAGCGTTACGAAAATCGCGGCCAGCTCACCGGCGTCAGCACCGGCTTCAACGATCTGGACAGTCTCACCTCCGGCCTGCAGCCGTCGGATCTGATCATCGTGGCGGCGCGCCCGTCGATGGGCAAGACGGCGTTTGCGCTGAACATCGCCGAGACTGCCGCCTTGGGCGGCAAGAAGGCGGTGGTGGTGTTTTCGATGGAAATGTCTTCCTCGCAGCTGGCGTTCCGTCTGATCTCTTCGGTTGGCCGCATCCACCAGCAGCACCTGCGCAACGGCACGCTGGAAGAGGAAGACTGGCCGCGCGTCTCCAACGCCATCGCGCTGCTGTCCGATGCCAAGATCTTCATCGATGACACGCCCAGCCTGTCGCCGGTGGAAATGCGTTCGCGCGCGCGCCGCCTGCATCGCGAGCACGGTGGACTGGGCCTGATCGTGATCGATTACCTGCAGCTGATGCAGGTGCCCGGCAACAAGGAGAATCGCGCCACGGAAATTTCAGAAATTTCGCGTTCACTCAAAGGCCTCGCCAAGGAGTTGAACGTGCCGGTGATCGCCCTGTCGCAGTTGAACCGCTCGCTGGAACAGCGCGCCGACAAGCGTCCGATGATGTCCGATCTGCGCGAGTCCGGCGCAATCGAGCAGGACGCCGACGTGATCATGTTCATCTACCGCGACGAGTACTACAACAAGGAGTCGGCGGACAAGGGCATTGCCGAGATCATCATCGGCAAGCAGCGCAACGGCCCCACCGATACCTGCAAGCTGACCTTCCTCGGTCACTACACCAAGTTTGTGAACTACGCGCCGGATTCGTTCGTCGGGTCGTTCGACTGATCCCGGACTTCCGTTCGCCATGAGCCGCACCACCGTCGCCACCATCCATCTCGGCGCACTGCGCCACAACTTGGCGCGGCTGAAGGCGCTGGCCGCGCCCGCGAAAGTGATGGCGGTGGTCAAGGCCGATGCCTACGGTCACGGACTGGAGCGGGTTGCCAGGGCGTTGAACGGCGAAGCCGAGGCGTTCGCCGTAGCCGCGCTCGGCGACGGCCTGCGGCTGCGTGCGGCGGGACACCAGCAACGCATCGTGGTGCTGTCCGGTCCCGACAACGCCCGCGACATCGCCGAAATGCAGCGGCTGCAGCTGGATGCGGCGATCCATCACGAATCGCAGCTGCAGTGGCTGGCGCAGGCCGAGCCGGCACGCGGACGTTTGCGCGTCTGGCTGAAAATCGACAGTGGCATGCATCGGCTCGGCTTCGCGCCGGAGCGTGTGGCCGACGTGCATGCGCAACTCGCCGCGATGCCAGGCATCGATCCCGAGATCGGCCTGCTCACCCACTTCTCCGATTCCGAAGCGTTCGGCGGCGAACAGACGCCGGCACAGATCGCCTGCTTCACCGAGGCGACACGAATGTTCGACGGTCCGCGTTCGCTGTCCAATTCCGCTGCCGTGCTTGGCTGGCCCGACGCGCGTGGCGACTGGGTGCGCACCGGTGGCCTGCTGTACGGTTTGTCGGTGGTCGACGGCAAGACGGGTGCCGACTTCGGTTTTCGTCCGGCGATGACGCTGAGCACGCGGTTGATCGCGATCAACCGGATCAGACGCGGCGAACGCATCGGTTACAACGGCACCTGGACTTGTCCGGAGGATATGCAGGTCGGCGTGGCCGCTGTCGGTTACGGCGACGGCTATCCGCGCAGTGCCATGGCCGGCACGCCGGTGCTGGTCGGTGAGCAGCGCGTGCCGCTGATCGGCCGTGTCTCGATGGACCTGATTACGTTAGATCTGCGCGATGCGCCAGCCGCGAAAATCGGTGATCGCGTACTGCTGTGGGGGCCGGAATTGCCGGTCGAAGGGATCGCAGCGCAATCCGGCACGATCTCCTACGACCTCACCTGCGGCATGACTCGCCGGGTGCTGTTCGTTGAAGACGAAAGCTGACAGCGGCTTGGGTCGACGCGTCTCGCCGCATGCGATGGCCGCAGGCTAAGCTCAGCGTCATCATCGTATCCAGCCGGGAATCCGCATGGCCAAAGCCAAGACCGCCTACGTCTGCACCGAGTGCGGCGCCGAGCACAACAAGTGGCAGGGCCAGTGCGTCGAGTGCGGGGTATGGAACACACTGAGCGCGATCGTACTGACGCCGGCGTCGGCGGCTGCGTCGTCGGTCGGCGCGCAGCGTTCCAGCTATGCCGGCAACGCCGCCGGCGCGGCGCGGATCACGCCGCTGACCGAAGTGGCATTGACTACCGAGGCGCGCACGCTGACCGGCATCGGCGAGTTGGATCGCGTGCTGGGCGGTGGGCTGGTGCAAGGCTCGGTGGTGCTGATCGGTGGCGATCCGGGCATCGGCAAGTCGACCCTGTTGCTGCAGATGCTCGGCACGCTGGGCGCGCATCTGCCCAGCGTGTATGTCACCGGCGAGGAATCGCTGTCGCAAGTGGCGTCGCGCGCGCAGCGGCTCGGCCTGCCGCTGGAGCCGCTGCAGGCGTTGGCCGAAACCTGCATCGAACGCATCCTCGAACAGGCGATGGCATCGCGGCCGCGGGTGCTGGTGATCGATTCGATCCAGACGATCTGGACCGAGTTGCTCGCCGCCGCGCCCGGTTCGGTGAGTCAGGTGCGCGAGTCTGCCGCCAAGCTCACCCGTTTCGCGAAGGAAACCGGCACCTCGGTTTTCCTGGTCGGTCATGTCACCAAGGAAGGCGGCATCGCCGGCCCGCGCGTGCTTGAGCACATGGTCGACGCGGTGCTGTATTTCGAGGGCGAATCCGGCAGCCGCTTCCGCATCCTGCGTGCGTTCAAGAACCGCTTCGGTGCGGTAAACGAGCTGGGCGTGTTCGCGATGTCCGACAAGGGCCTGCGCGAAGTGCCGAACCCATCGGCGATCTTCCTGTCCTCGCACAGTGGTCCGACTTCGGGCAGCGCGGTGATGGTGACGCGCGAAGGCACTCGCCCATTGCTGGTCGAAGTGCAGGCGCTGGTCGATCAGTCCTCGCTGGGCAATCCGCGTCGCGTCACCCTGGGGCTGGAACAGAACCGGCTGGCCATGCTGCTGGCCGTGCTGCACCGGCATGGCGGTGTGGCGGCGTACGACCAGGACGTGTTCGTCAACGTGGTCGGCGGCATCCGTGTGCAGGAGACGGCGGTCGATCTGCCGGTGTTGCTGGCGGTGCTGTCGTCCTTGCGTGACCGGCCGTTGCCGGAACATACCGTCGCGTTCGGCGAGGTCGGCCTGTCCGGCGAGATCCGCCCGGTGCCGAATGGCGAGGAGCGGCTGAAGGAAGCCGCGCATCATGGTTTCCGCCGTGCCATCGTGCCGAAGGCGAATGCACCGAAGAAGGGTAAGGTCGGCGAGATGGAAGTGATCGGCGTGGAGCGATTGGCAGAAGCGATCGACGCCTGTCGCTGAGCGCTTCGAGGAGGCTCAACCCACCGGGCGATGCAGGATCAACTCCAGCACGAACTTCGAGCCGAAGAAGGCCAGCATTAGGGCGACCATTCCGATCAGTGTGAGGTTGACCGCGCGCTGGCCGCGCCAGCCATGACGCCAGCGGCCGTACAGCAGAACACCGAACACCAGCCATGCCACGATCGACAGGATCGTCTTGTGCGCCAGGTGCTGGCTGAACAGGTTGTCGACGAACAGCGCGCCGGTGAGCAAGGTCAGCGTCAACAAGCCGAAGCCTGCACCGATCAGGCGGAACAGCAGGGTTTCGGTCAGTGTCAGCGGCGGCAGCGCACGCAGCCATGGACCGAACTGGCGATGGCGCAAGGCGCGCTCCTGCACCGCCAGCAGGATCGCCAGCACGGTTGCGATCGACAGCACGCTGAATGCGATCAGCGCCACCGTGACATGCAGCTTGATCTGCCAGTCCATCGTCAGCGGCAGTGTGGTCGGCGCCATGAAACTGTCCACCGCAAGCAGCAGGGCGGTCAGCGGAAACACGATCACACCGAGAGCGGCGACTGGCCGCGAGAGATTCACCAGCAGGGTCAGTGCCGACACCACGAACGCGACCAGCGACAGCGCGGCGAAGAAGTGCAGATCCAGCGCGCCGCGGTGCATCCCCAGCAGGATGCCGGCGTGGATCAGTACGGCGCCGCCAGCCAGGCCCAGCGCCAGCCGGTTCAGCGGTTGGCCGCCGCTCAACAGCGGCCGCGCCAGCCCTGCAGCGGCAGCGAGATAGAGCGCGATGGCGAGCAGGGCGGAGACGTGGATGACCATAGCCACGAAGTGTCGCACAGGCTCCGGCGGGCGTGCATGCGAAGCAGGCCGATCCGTCCGCTATAATCAGTGACTTTCCTGTTCGCCGGTCCCGTCATGTTCGAGTCGCTCAGCCAACGCCTTTCCACTACCGTCAACCGCCTGCGCGGCCGCGGCCGGCTGACCGAGGAAAACATCCGCGAATCGTTGCGCGAGGTGCGCATCGCGTTGCTGGAGGCGGACGTTGCATTGCCGGTGGTACAGGCGCTGATCCAGCGCATCAAGGTGCGTGCGGTCGGCCAGGATGTGCTGAAGAGCCTGTCGCCGGGTCAGGCGCTGGTCAAGGTGGTCAGTGACGAGCTGACGGTGGTGATGGGCACGGCCAACACCGAACTGAACCTGGCTCAGACGCCGCCCGCGGTGGTGCTGATGGCCGGCCTGCAGGGCGCCGGCAAGACCACTACGGTGGCCAAGCTGGCGCGGCTGCTGACCGAGCGCAAGAAGAAAAAGGTGATGGTGGTCAGTTGCGACGTCTATCGTCCGGCCGCAATCGAGCAGTTGCGCACGCTGGCCGAACAGGTCGGGGTGAAGTTCTTCCCGTCCGAGGCAGGGCAGGATCCGGTTGCCATCGCCAAGGCTGCAGTGGCGGCGGCGCGGCGTGAAGTGATCGACGTGCTGATCGTCGATACCGCCGGTCGCCTGCATGTGGACGAGGCGATGATGGCCGAGATCAAGGCGTTGCACGCCGCGATCACGCCCATCGAAACCCTGTTCGTGGTCGACTCGATGACCGGCCAGGACGCCGCCAACACCGCCAAGGCGTTCAACGAAGCCTTGCCGCTGACCGGCGTGATCCTGACCAAGACCGACGGCGATGCCCGCGGCGGTGCCGCATTGTCGGTGCGCTACGTCACCGGCAAGCCGATCAAGTTCCTTGGCGCCGGCGAGAAGACCGATGCGCTGGAACCGTTCCATCCCGATCGCTTGGCGCAACGCATTCTCGGCATGGGCGACGTGCTGTCGCTGGTCGAGGAAGTCGAGCGCAAGGTCGACCAGGAGAAGGCGCAGAAGCTCGCCCAAAAGGTGATGAAGGGCAAGCGCTTCGACCTGAACGACATGAAGGACCAGCTCGAGCAGATGGGCAACATGGGCGGTCTGGCCGGCCTGATGGACAAACTGCCGGGTGTGGCCAGCTTGCCGGACAGCGTCAAGTCCAAGGTCAACGACGGCGAGATGAACCGGATGGTCGCGATCATCAACTCGATGACCAAGAAAGAGCGCCGCCATCCGGATCTACTGAACGGTTCACGCCGCGCCCGAGTGGCACGCGGTTCGGGTACCCAGCCGGCCGACGTCAACCGCCTGCTCAAGCAGTACATGCAGATGGAAAAGATGATGTCCAAGCTGTCCAAGGGTGGCAGCAAGGGTCTGATGCGACAGATGCGCGGCGCGATGAAGGGCATGGGCGGCATGGGTGGCATGCCACCCATGCGTTGATGCGGCGCGCGATTGCGCCGGGCTGCATTCGCAAAGTCTTCCCTTTTCCCGAAAAACCGCTAAAATGCCCCGTTTACCGCGCACGTCTCTCGTGTGCCTGCCGCTCATTCGGCAATTCTGGAGTTTTACCATGGTCAAGATTCGTCTTTCGCGCGGTGGCGCCAAGGGCCGTCCGTTCTACCACGTCGTCGTGACCGATCAGCGCAGCAAGCGCGACGGCCGCAACATCGAGAACGTCGGTTATTACAACCCGGTCGCGTCGGGCAAGGACAAGCGCCTTGAGCTGAACGTCGAGCGCGTCAAGGAATGGATTGGCAAGGGCGCCCAGCTGACCGACAAGGTCGCCGCGCTGGTCAAGGAAGCCGGCAAGCAGCAGGCTGCCTGAGTACGGTACTTATGAGTGCTGCTGCAGCCAGTCGGCGCGTCCTGATCGGGCGCATCGTCGGGCTGTACGGTGTGCAGGGCTGGCTCAAGATCGAATCCTGGGCTGAGCCGCGCATGCGGATCTTCGACTACCAGCCTTGGCTGCTCACTGCAGCGCCGGGTGTGGAGACGCAGATCTCGGGAGTGAAGGGTCGTGCGCAGGGCAAGGGCATGGTGGCCCAGTTGCCCGGAGTGGACGACCGTGAACAGGCGGCTGCGTTGATCGGAAATGACATCTATGTCACCCGTGAGCAGTTGCCGCCTCCCGCGAAAGATGAGTATTACTGGGTCGATCTCGAAGGACTTGAGGTTGTCACCACGGAAGACGTGAAGCTGGGGCGGGTCAGTCACCTGTTCGCCACCGGTGCCAACGACGTCGTGGTAGTGAGGGACGGCGAGCGCGAGCGGCTGATTCCTTTCATCCAGGGTTCGTATGTGCGTTCGGTGGACTTGTCCGCAGGGCGCATGGTGGTGGACTGGGATCCTGAATTCTGACGTCGCCGGGTTGCGGGACATAAGGACAAGGAGCATGCGCATCGATGTCGTCAGCCTGTTTCCCGACTTCATGCGTCAGTGTGCTGCCATTGGTGTCGTGGGACGCGCGCAGCAACGCGAGTTGCTGCAGGTGGAAGCCTGGAACCCGCGCGACTTCGCCACCGACAAACACCGTAGCGTGGACAGCGGCTCGTATGGCGGCGGTCCCGGCATGGTGATGATGATTGAACCGTTGCGCACGACCCTGGCGGCCATGCGTGACGCTGCACCGGAACCGGTGCATCTGATTTATCTCAGTCCGCAGGGAGCGCGGCTGACGCAGGGCAGGGTGGAAGCGCTGGCAAAGCTGCCACGCATCGCACTGCTTTGTGGACGTTACGAAGGTGTGGACGAGCGTCTGCTGGCGCACGAGGTCGACGAGGAGCTTTCCATCGGCGATTATGTGCTGTCCGGCGGTGAGCTGGCCGCCGCGGTGATCATCGACGCGGTGGGACGCTTGCAGGACGGTGCGTTGAACGACGCGCAGTCGGCCGAGCAGGATTCATTCTCGGATGGCCTGCTGGATTGTCCGCATTATGGAAAACCGGTGCACGATGCGCTGGGTGATGTACCGGAGGTGTTGCTGTCCGGTGACCATGCGGCGATCGCCCGCTGGCGCCTGAAGCAATCGCTGGGACGAACCTGGTTGCGCCGCCCGGACTTGTTGTCACAGCGTGGGCTGGATGCGAAATCCCGGACCTTGCTGGATGAATTCCGCCGTGAACATGCTCAACAGGAGCGGTTGCGGCAAGACGATGCGGCCGAATGACGACCGCAGCATTGATATCGCTAAAGTGAACCGACAGGTGCGCCATGAACAAGATCATTGAACAGTTCGAATCCGAGCAGATCACCCGCCAGCTGCCGGAATTCAGCCCCGGCGACACCGTGGTGGTCAACGTCAAGGTGAAGGAAGGCAACCGCGAGCGCGTGCAGGCGTTCGAGGGTATCGTCATCGCCAAGCGCAGCCGCGGTCTGCATTCGGCCTTCACGGTGCGCAAGATTTCGCACGGTACCGGCGTGGAGCGCGTGTTCCAGGCGCACAGCCCGGCCATCGACTCGCTGACGGTCAAGCGCAAGGGTAAGGTGCGTGGCGCCAAGCTGTATTACCTGCGTGGCCTGGAAGGCAAGGCCGCCCGCATCAAGGAAGACATCGCTGCGGTCTCCGCTGCCAAGATCAGCGCCAAGGCGGCAGCTGCTGCATCCGCCGCCAAGTAATTCGCTTCCTGGTTGCTGCATGAAAAAACCCGCGGAGCGATCCGCGGGTTTTTTGTTGCCGGAATGCAGGTTGCGATGCGATCCGGGTGTCTGGTTTGTTCAATCCTCCAGCCGTTGTGGCAGCTGCAGGAAATTGCCCTGCACGAAGTCGACACCGCAGGCAAACAGCAACGACGTGCTGGTGGCGTCCTCGACCCATTCGGCGATGGTCTGGCGCTTCAGTTCGCGTGCCTGCTGGCAGATCTCGGCGATCTTCTTCTGGCTGTCCGGATGCTGCGGCAGCTCGGCCATGTAGCTGCGGTCGATCTTCAGGTAATCCGCGTCGACATGGTTGAGCAGCTGGAAGGAATTCAGGCCTGAGCCGAACTGCTCCAGCGCAAAACGGCCGCCCAGTTTCTTCCAGCCTTTGACGAACTCCTGCGCTGGGCGCAACAGCGTCATCACCTTGCTCTCGGTCATTTCCAGCACGAGTTGGCCGCGCTTCAGTGCCGCCTTCCCTAGCCGCGCGTCCAGCCACGGCAGCAAGGTGTCGTCCTGCAGCGAGGCGGCGGTGAGCTTGATGAAGAAGATGGTCTGTTGCCCCTGTGTCTCGCGTGCCTGCAGTGCGCTGATGGCTTTATCGAGCACCCAGCGATCGATTGCGCCGGTGAGGTTGTGCTTCTCGGCAATCGGCATGAAGAAGCCAGGCAGCACTTCGCCTTGCGGGCCGTTCATGCGCAGCAGGATTTCCGAGTAATCGCCCTCGGCATCCTGCAGGCTGATGGTCTGCTGGTGATAAAGCACCAGGCCATTCTTCGTCAGCGCCTGCTGCAACAGTTCCAGCCAGTAGCGGTCACGCTCTTCGTCGGCCTTTTCACGTGCAGCCGGGTCGTGCAGCTCCACTTTGCTGCCGCCGAGGCTTTGTGCGGTGCGCAAGGCCTGGCTGGCCTGGTTGAGCAGCAGCTCGGTATTGGCGTTCTTTTCGCCCAGCAGGCTGCCGCCGATGCTGGCGGTAACCGTGATCGAGCGTGCACCGGCATCGAAAATCTCGTTGCTCACGCTGTGCTGCAGCTTGGCGATCCACTCCCTGATCGCCTCGTCCTCGCGCGTGTCGAGTACCACGCCCAGCGTGTGTTCGGCGAGCATGCCGGCGACATCGTCGGCGCCTAGCAGCATGCGGATGCGGTCGGCGAAACCGGCCAGCAACTCATCGGCTTTGCCCAGGCCGATACCGCCGACCAGCGAGGCCCAGTTGTCGGGTTCGATCAGCAGCAGCGATTGGCCCTTCTTGCCCTTGGCGGCGGCGGTGACGGCGTCGTCGACGTGGCCCAACATGTGCGCACGGTTGAACAGCCCGGTGACCGAGTCACGCTGCAGCTGTGCCAGTACCGCCGGATCGACCAGCTGCCGGCGGAACACGATCTGCAGGCAGGGTTCGCCCTCGAACGTGGCCTGCGCGAATTCCACCGTGGCATCGAAATGGCTGGCATCGGCGCGCCGCGCATGCAGGGTGAGCTGTGATGGCACCTTTTCCTGGCGCGCATGGCCGCGCAGCAGGGATTTGAATTCATCCGCATTGGACGCATCGATCATGTCCAGCACGGGCAGTCCGAGCAGGTCGTCGAAACTGTCGTAGCCGAAGGTCTCCAGGTAGGCATGGTTGGCGCGCACATGCATGCCTTCATGGACATAGGCAATCGCATCGGTGGAGGAGTCGAGCAGCGCATCGCAACGACGCTCCGATTCACGCAGCGCCGTTTCCAGTCGGCGTACCTGGCGGCGCGTTTGCAGTGAATCGAACTCGCGCTGAAGCACGGCGATCAGCTGCTTCGGCTGGTTGCGCGAAGCGACCCCGCGGACGCCATGCACGAACATGTCGGCAATGGTCTGGTTGTCGAAAGTGTTGACCAGACCCAGTAGCGAATAGTCGCGACCGTAGACGTCGAGCACCTTCACCGCTTCAGCCAGGGTGATGGTGGTGACCGCCGGGTCGAACATCACCACGTCCGGTTCCAGCTCGTTCACAGCGGTCTGCAGCTGTTCGATATTGGTGGCGCGGGCCGGTCGCACGGCGATGCCGGTATTGCGCAGCAGGCTGATGATCTGCTCAGCCTCTTCAAGCGAGTTCTCGATAAAGAGAATCTTGATGACGTAATCTTTTTTCATGAGGCGTTGAGCTGTCCCTTGAGCGTCGCGGGCTGCGCGAGCCGGTTTGCAAGATCGTCTGTTACGGATGTTTGTAACGGATTCCGCCACCAGCCGCCAGCAAAAAACCGCATAACGGTGACTACCATCCGATTCATACCGGCCGTTTGGAGGCGTCGCCGCCCACTTCGCGTACCAGCCGGGGTACCAGGTAGCCCGGCAGCCGCGCGCGCAACGCTTCCATCAACGCCAGCGCATGGATGTCGTTGACCTCGAAATGCGCGGCGCCCTGCACGCGATCGAGCTGATGCAGGTAATACGGCAGTACGCCGGCGGCGAACAGCCGCTCGGACAAGTTCGCCAGCGCATCGGCATCGTCATTGATGCCACGCAGCAGCACGGACTGGTTCAACAGCGTGGCGCCGGCATCACGCATGCGTGCGCAGGCGGCATCGACGCTGGCGTCAAACTCGTTGGCGTGATTGGCATGCAGCACCACCACCTTCTGCAGCGGCAACGCGGCCAACCAGGCGACGAAGGCATCGTCGATCCGTTCGGGCAGCACCACCGGCAGGCGCGTGTGGATGCGCAGGCGGATCACGTGGGGCAGACCGGCCAAGCCGCGGGTCAGCTCCTCGAGCTTGTGCGTAGCCAGTGCCAGTGGATCGCCGCCGGACAGGATCAGCTCGCGGATCGACGGGTCGGCTTTCACATGTGCCAGGGCCTCGCGCCATTGCGAGGCGGCGGCGATCTCCTCGCCATAGGGGAAGTGTCGGCGGAAGCAGTAGCGGCAGTTCACCGCACAGCTGCCGCTGGCGATCAGCAGCGCGCGACCATCGTACTTGTGCAGGATGCCGTGCCCGGCCTTGGACGCCATGTCACCCACGGCGTCCATCGTGAAACCCTCGACCTGGTCGTGCTCGGCCCGTTGCGGAAGCACCTGCAGCAGCAACGGGTCGGTCGGGTCGTTGCGGCGCATCCGCGCGACGAATCCCCGCGGAACCCGCAAGGCGAAGCCGGCATCGTCGGTCGGCAGCAGATCGGCGCGGTCACCCAGGCCCACCGCCTGCAGCAGCTCGCCAGCGTCGGTAATGGCGTCCCGCCACAGCTCGCGCCAGCCGGGAGCAAGCGACGATAGGCGGGAATGGGGGCTTGCGGTTATCATGTCGGGCCTTGAAGCGGGCGCTGAAGCCCGTGACAGATATCCATTTTAGCCGCCCATTGGGCGAAATTGACTCCGGAGCAGACAGCGCATGGCGACCCTTGGCCTCAATGACGTCAAAACGGGCAAGAAGATCCTTCATAACGGTGATCCCTGGATCATTACCGAAGCGGACTTCGTCAAGCCGGGCAAGGGCCAGGCGTTCACCCGCATCCGCATCCGCAACCTGAAGGACGGCCGCACCACCGAGCAGACGCTGAAGTCCAGCGATTCCTTCGAAGAGGCGGATGCCACTGATACCGACATGCAGCTTTCGTTTATCGATGGCATCGGCAAGGATAGGGTGTGGCACTTCATGAACATGGAGACCTTCGAGATGGTGCCGGCCCCGCTGGCCGCGATGGGTGACGCCTGGAAGTGGCTCAAGGGCGAGGAAGAATGCGTGGTCACGCTGTTCAATGGCGGCATTGTCGCCGTGCAGGCGCCGAAGTTCGTCGAGCTGAAGATCACCGAGACCGATCCGGGCGTGCGTGGCGATACCTCCGGCGGCGGTGGCAAGCCTGCCACGCTGGAGACCGGCGCCGTGGTGCGCGTGCCGCTGTTCGTGAACCAGGACGAGGTCATCAAGGTCGACACCCGCACCGGCGAGTACGACAGCCGCGTGAAGTGACGAACTGGCGCGCGAGCTTCGCTCACGCGTTTGCCAGCGGTCATCCCGGTGAAACTGGCATGACGATCCAAAGCATGGGGCGGCCACCGCAAGGGACCGCCCCATGTCGTATACAAGCTGGTCATATCCAAACCGGTCGTATCCAAACTGACAGAGCGAGTTGATGATGAGCCCGACGACACCACAGCCAGTCGACCTGATGATCGAGGCCCGCTGGGTGGTGCCGGTCGAGCCACATGCGGTGGTGCTGGAGAACCATGCGGTGGTGGTGCAGGGCGACCGTATCGTCGCGCTGCTGCCGATCGTCGATGCGCGTGCCGCCTACGCGCCACGTGAGCGCGTCGAGCTGGCCGAGCACGCGCTGATCCCGGGCCTGATCAACAGCCACACGCACAACCCGATGACCTTGTTGCGCGGCTTGGCCGACGACCTGCCGTTGATGGTGTGGCTGCAGCAGCACATCTGGCCGGCCGAGGCGAAGGTGATCGGGCCGGAGTTCGTGCGCGACGGCGTCGAGCTGGCGGTGGCCGAGATGCTGCGCGGCGGCACCACCTGTGCCAACGAGAACTACTTCTTCCCTGATGTGATCGGCGCGACCTATCGGCGCATGGGTTTTCGCGCGGTGGTCGGCCTGCCGGTGATCGAGTTCCCGACCGCGTGGGCGAAGAGCCAGGACGAATACTTCGAACGCGCCGGCGAAGTGCACGACAGCTTTCTCGGCGACAATCTGGTCAGTACCGCGTTTGCGCCACACGCGCCATATACGGTGTCGGACGACAGCTTCGAGCGCATCCGCGTGCTGTCCGACCAGCTCGACATCCCGGTGCATCTGCACACACACGAGACCGCGCATGAAGTCGAGGATGAAAAGGCCAAGAGCGGCCTGCGCCCTTTCCAGCGGCTGCAGAAACTCGGCCTGGTCAACGACCGCCTGATCGCGGTGCACATGACCCAGCTGACCGATGGCGAGATTGCCGCCTGCGCTGCGGCCGGCGTGTCCGTGGTGCATTGCCCGGAATCCAATCTGAAGCTCGCCTCCGGTTTCTGCCCGGCGGAGAAGTTGCGTCTGGCTGGCGTCAACGTGGCGCTCGGTACCGATGGCTGTGCGTCGAACAACGATCTGGACATGTTCGGCGAGATGCGTACCGCCGCGCTGCTGGCGAAAGCCGTGGCCGGTGACGCAGCGGCGTTTGACGCGGCGTTTGCGTTGCGTGCCGCCACACTCAACGGCGCGAAGGCGATCGGGTTGGAAGCGAAGATCGGTTCGATCGAAGTCGGCAAGCAGGCCGACTTCGCTGCCGTGCGGCTGAGCGATCTGGAAACCCAGCCGATGTTCCATGTCATCTCGCAGCTGGTCTATGCGACCGGCCGCCATCAGGTCAGCGACGTGTGGATTGCCGGCAAGCGCAAGCTGGCCGCACGCGAGCTGACCGGTATCGATACCGCAGCGATCCTGGACAAGACGCGCGCCTGGCGCGAACGCATCGCTGCAGCCTGAATTGGAGTTTTCGGTGAACCGTTACCTGATCCTGCTCATGCGCCGGCCTGATCTCGACCCTGCCGTAGTGCCGTTGCATCGGGCTTTTCTGGACGGCTTGCGCGAGCAGGGTCGGGTGGAACTGTCTGGCGGGTTCAGCGATAAGTCCGGCGGTGCGTATCTGCTGCATGCGGTCGATATGACCGAGGCGACGGCAATCGTGCACAGCGATCCCGCGCATGTCCGCGGTGGCTGGGATATCACGGTGTACGAATGGCAGGCGCATTAAACTCCATGCCGGCCCTTGAGGATTCGACGATGCAGACCACGAAGGCTAGTCCCTCGCAAACCCCCGCACATCCAGGTGCGGACTCCCCAAAAAACGTAAGTCCTGACGAAATTGCCCGCTTCGACAGCTTGGCGTCGCGCTGGTGGGACCCGGATGGTGAGTCGCGCCCACTGCACGATCTCAATCCGGTGCGCGCGGCCTATATCGCTGCGCGCGTCGACCTTCGCGGTGCGAAGGTTGCCGATGTCGGTTGTGGCGGCGGCCTGCTGAGCGAGTCGCTGGCCCGCGCGGGTGCGCACGTCACCGGCATCGATCTGGGCGGAAAGGTGATCGATATCGCCAAACTGCATCTGCACGAGTCGAACCTCACGGTCGATTACCGCGTGCAATCCTCGGTGGATCTGGCGGCTACGGAACCCGCCAGTTTCGACGCGGTGTGCTGCATGGAGCTGATCGAGCATGTACCCGATCCGGCGGCGCTGGTGCATGATCTGGCCGCCATGCTGAAGCCGGGTGGCCGCCTGTTCATGTCCACCATCAACCGCACGCCAGCCGCGTTCGGCGCGGCGATCGTCGGCGCGGAATACGTGATGCGCATGCTGCCGCGCGGCACCCATCACTACGCGCAGTTCCTGAAGCCGTCCGAACTCGCCCGGCTGCTGCGGCAAGCAGGGCTGGAGCTGGAGGATGTCTCCGGGCTCGCCTACAACCCGTTCAATCGCAAGGCCTGGCTGAGCAGGATCACGGCGGTCAACTACGTGCTCAGCGCGCGCAAGCCTGCATGAAGTCGCTACCCGAAAACATCCGGTGCGTGCTGTTCGATCTGGACGGCACCTTGCTCGACAGCGCCCCCGATCTGTATGCCGCGCTGCTTGCGCAGTGTGCGGAAGAGGGCGTCGCGCCGCCGCCGTATGCGCCGGTGCGCGACGTGGTTTCGCGCGGTGCGCGTGCGGTTCTGCGCTGTGCGTTTGCCGAGCGTGGCGAAGCTGCGCTGGAAGCGCTGACGCCGCGTTATCTGCAGCTGTATCAGGCCGTGATGGCGCAGCAGACGCAGGCATTCGATGGCATCGACGACCTGCTCACGCGGATCGAGGCACATGGCCTGCGCTGGGGCATCGTCACCAACAAGGCCGCGTTTCTCACCGACGAACTGATCAGTCGCATCGGCTGGGCCGATCGTGCCAGCGCGGTGGTGTCCGGCGATACATTGCCGGTGAAGAAGCCCGATCCGGCACCGGTGCTGCTGGCCTGCGAACGTGCCGGCGTGGAGCCGGCGCATTGCCTGTTCGTCGGTGACGATCGTCGCGACATCCAGGCTGGCGCGGCCGCTGACCTGTACACGGTCGCGGTGAGCTGGGGCTATCTGGACGGCGGTGATCCGCATGCGTGGGGCGCCGACATGGTGCTGGCTCATCCGGCCGAACTGGCCGAGCTGCTGCAGTTGCAGCCGGTTGCCGCATGACCGAACTGGTCGAACAAAACGCGGTGTTGCAGGGCTTCATCGACAAGTGGCTGGCAGTGCAGCCGCAGCAACGTATCGCGCTGGTGTTCGTCGATGGTCGGCACTATCCCGGTCATGTTGCGCTGGCCGCGCTGGAGCAGGAGCTGCTGGGTGCCGCCTACGGCATCCGGGAACCGCAGGTGGCGGCGGCCAAACTCAACTGGTGGGCCGAGGAGCTGAGCGGTGCGGCCACTAGTGGCGGCCGGCATCCGCTGACCCAGGTGCTGTTCGACGACGAGCGCGCACATGCCATCGCCGGCGATCTCTGGTTGGCGCCGGTGCTGGCCGCGATGGCCCAGCTGGAGCAGGGCACCGCCGCGGATTTTCCCGCACAGCTCGACGCCGCCATGCCCCTACACGGCGCGCTGGCCGCATTGGAAACCGCCTGGTGGTACGGTGCCGACGCGTCGCCGGCACGGGCGGCGCGGGTCGCCACCCTCAATCACCTGTTGTACGCGCTGTTGCGGCTGGAGCAGGACGCCGAGCGCGATCGCCTGCCGCTACCGATGGCGCGGCTGGCACGGCATGGCCTGAGTCGCACGCAATTGCGTGCACCCAGTGAAGCGCGGGAGCAGGCAGTCAAGGCACAGCTGAACGATTTGCTGGCCAGCTGGCGTGAGTCGGCGACGCTGGCCGGGCCGCTCAGCGTGTTTCGCGCGCTGGAGTCGCGTCATGGCAACCAATTGGCACGGCGCGCGGCACTCACTGGCGATGCACTGGCCGTGCTGCAGACGGGACAGCCGCGCACCGGGTTGGCTACTACGCTGCATGCGTGGCAGGCTGCGCGCGCGTGGCGCCGGCAACTGGCCGAGTCGGCCTGAGACGCAGTGTTTCCGCCACGCCACTATTGCGCACCGCTTCGCCTGCCCCAAAATTGATGTGCTTCGCGGCGATCCATTCGCCGATGTCAGGATCCAACGATGCCGAACCAGGAAAATACCGCCCGCCTGCTCCCCGACGTTGCCGTGCACGCGCAGCCGCATCTTGCCGGTGCGCTGGACTGGGTCGGCATGGCCGATATCCAGGTGCCGGTGCTGTTCGATGCGGGCGATGGCGAAGTACAGCGAGCCAGCGCGCGGGTCGGTGCGTTCGTCAATCTGAACCGGCCGGACAAGCGCGGTATCCACATGTCGCGGCTGTATCTGCAGGTCGAGCAGGCATTGAGCACGCAGACGCTCACCGCCGATTCGCTGCACGCGTTGCTGCGCGGTTTTCTCGATTCGCACAAGGATCTGTCCGACCGTGCCTGCCTCAGCATCCACTTAGAGCAGCTGGTGCGTCGTCCGGCCCTGCGCAGTGCCAACAGTGGCTGGCGCGCCTATCCAGTGTGCATCGAAGCCAGCCTCACCGGCGACGAATTTCTGCTCGAGTTCGGCACTGAGGTGGTTTATTCCTCCACCTGTCCGGCCTCGGCCGCGTTGTCGCGCCAGCTGATCCAGGACCAGTTTGCCAGCGACTTCGATGCCGCCAAGCCGATCGATTACGCGGCCGTGCTGGCGTGGCTCGGCAGTGAGCACGGCATCGTCGCCACCCCGCATGCCCAGCGCAGCGTGGCGCGCCTGCGTATTCGTCCTGTCGCTGGTGCCGGCTTCCACCTGATCGATTTGGTCGACCGCGTCGAGCATGCGCTCGGTACACCGGTGCAGACCGCGGTGAAGCGCGAGGACGAACAGGCCTTCGCGCTGGCCAACGGCGGCAACCTGATGTTCTGCGAAGACGCCGCCCGGCGTATCCAGAAGGCACTCGATGCGGACGCCGCGCTCAGCGACTTCCATATCCGCGTCGAACATCAGGAAAGCCTGCATCCGCATGACGCGGTGGCATACGCCAGCAAGGGCGTGGAAGGCGGCTACGGCTCGACGCCGTGATCCGCCACGCCTTCTTCCCTTTGGAAGAAGGTTGAATGAGGGGGCCGGCGCTCGCGAGAAATCGGCACTTCTGCGGAACAACTTCAGTCGCGAGACTTTGGTTTGTTGTTTGCTGGAGAGTGTTCATTCGCCTTTGGCGACCGAGTTACTGGCGGCGACAGCGGGAAAAATGGAAGTGCTCGGGTACCGGGTCCTCGCCGCCGGTGCACAATGGCTGGCAGCGCAGCAGCCGCCAACCGCTCAGCAGGCTGCCGCGCCACGGACCGAAGCGCGTGACCGCAATCCGTGCATAATCAGAGCAACTGGGGTGGAAGCGGCAGCGCGGACCAAGCAACGGGCTGAGCCAGCGCTTGTACAAACGCAGCAACCACAGTATCAATCGGGATGGGATGTTCACGTTACCGGAACGACTTGCGGCATGTAGTGGTACAAGTATTCCAGATGCAAGCTTGCTGGTGTAGAACACATGGGCTATAACACCCGGCCGCCACGGCCAAAAACGGTGAAGGGATATGGCGAAAACGACACGTAATTCGACCGCCGCCAAGGCGCAGAAAGGGAAGACCCCGGCTACCAAGGCCGGCAAGTCGAAAGCAGCTGCCACAAAGGGGCGGACCGTGAAGAGCGCCAAGACACCTGCAAAGAAAACCGTGAGCAAGCCAGTCAGCAAGGCAGCAGCAAAGAAGGTCGTGGTCAAAAAGGTCGCAGCCAGGAAGCCAGCCGCCAAGCCGGTGGTCAAAAAGGCCGTCGCGAAGCCACAACCGAAAAAGGCCAGCCCGGCCAAGAAAGTTGTAGCGAAGAAAGCCGCGCCAAAGAAAGTTGCCGTCAAGAAGATCGCCGTCAAGAAGGTTGTTGCTAAAAAACCGGTGCCGAAGAAGGCTGCCGTCAAGAACACCAAGGTCAAGGGCGGCATTGTCAAGAAATCGGCCGCGAAGCCTGTCACCAAGCCAGTAGCCAGGAAAGCCGCTGCACCGGTCAAGTCTGCGACGAAGCCTGTCGCGAAACCGGCCAGCAAACCGGCCAAGCCATTACATGTTGCAACCAAGCCAGTTGCCAAACCGGCAGCCAAGGCCGCCCCAGCCCCGGCTCCCGTCGTCAAAAGCGTATCCCCGTCACCCGCCAGCACGCTCTTCAAGGGCAAGGTGGCGAGTGCAACCGCCATGGTGACACCGCGAGCAGCTCCGGCTACCGCGCGTCATGCCTCCTCTCACAAGAATCAGAAAAACTCGTCGTCCTCAATGAATAAACTTGCTACAAAAAAACTCGAAAACGGCATCACCCGTGAAGACGGGCGATACGCGCTACCAGCCACCAGTACGATCGCGTTGCCCAAGGGTTACCACCCTTCCAGCAACGAGGAGTACATGAACCCGCAGCACCTGGCCTACTTCCGCAACAAGCTGCGCGACTGGCGCGATCAGTTGGTGGAAGAATCGCGCCAGACCATGGACAACCTGCGCGAGGAAGTGCGTGACGTTGGTGACGAAGCCGAGCGTGCCACCCGCGAAACCGAGAACTCGCTGGAGCTGCGTACCCGCGACCGTTACCGCAAGCTGATCTCCAAGATCGACAAGGCGCTGCGCCGGATCGAGGAAGGCAGCTACGGCTTTTGCGAGGAGACCGACGAGGAAATCGGCATCGATCGTCTCGATGCGCGACCGATCGCCACGCTGTCGCTGGATGCGCAGGAGCGTCGCGAGCATCTGCAGAAGCAGATGGGCGACTGAGCTTCAAGGTCACGTTGTGAATGCCAAAGCCCCGCCTTGTGCGGGGCTTTGCTTTCCGGATCGGCGGGAAACCAGTTCCGGCTCAGGCCAGTGCCTGCGCCGCGTAGCCTTTCAGTTTTGCCAGCATCGCGGCCAGCCCGTTGGAGCGCGTGGGCGACAGATGCTTGGCCAGCCCGATCGTGGCGATGAACTGCGGCTCGGTGGCGACGATCTCCTTTGCGGAGCGATCGGAGTAAACCCGCAGCACCAGTGCGATCAGGCCGGAGACGATCGCCGAGTCGCTGATCGCCTCGAAGTGCATGTTCGATGCATCGCCGCTGGGCACCAGCCACACCATCGACTGGCAACCGTGCACGCGGTACTGCTCGGTCTTGTCTGCCTCGGGAAACGGCGGCAGTTGCTTGCCGAGATCGATCAGGTACTGGTAGCGCTCGGTCCAGTCACCGAAGAACGCGAATTCCTCGGCGATATCCTGCTGTGCCTGCGCGGCACTGATGGTGGCGATGCTGTTCATGTGCGCATTATCGCGCGGACGAGCTGAATTCACGAACAAGGGCGGCCCACACTCAGCTCTTCTGCACACTCCAGCGCGTGCCCTGTGCGCCATCCTCGATCGCGATGTTCATCGCAGCCAGTTCGTCGCGGATCGCATCGGCGCGCTTGAAGTCGCGCGCGGCGCGTGCGGCACGGCGTTCTTCCAGCAGCGCATCGACATGTGCGGCATCGATGGCTTGTCCACTGTCGCGCTTGAACCATGCTTCCGCATCCTGCTGCAGCAGGCCGAGCAGGGCGCCGCCACCGAGCAGCGCGGCTTTCGCTTCGGCGCTGCCGGACTGGCGCGCGGCGTCGGCCAGCACGGACAGTTCGGCCAGCGCCTGCGGCGTGTTGAGGTCGTCGCACAAGGCCGCCTCGACCCGCTCGGGTACAGGCAAGTCGCCGACGGGCAGTTCGACATCGGCCAGATCGCGCAGCACGCGATACCAGCCGTCCAGCGTGCTCACGGCTTGCGCGATGGCACCCTCGGACCAGTCCAGCGGCTGCCGGTAATGGCCGCTCAGCAGGCGCAACCGCAACGCCTCGGCCGGCTGCAGTTTCAGCAGTTCGTGCAGCAGCAACACATTGCCCAGCGACTTGGACATCTTGCGGCCGTCGAAGGTCAGCATGCCGTTGTGCATCCACCAGCGTGCGAACACCTTGCCGCCGTGCGCGCAGGTGGATTGGGCGATCTCGTTCTCGTGGTGCGGAAACAGCAGGTCTATGCCGCCGGCATGGATGTCGATGGTGTCACCGAGGTGCGCAGCGCTCATCGCCGAGCATTCGATGTGCCAGCCCGGGCGGCCGATACCCCACGGGCTGTCCCAGCCCGGCAGTTCAGGCGTCGAGGGCTTCCACAGCACGAAGTCGGCGGGGTGCTTCTTGTAGGGAGCCACCTCGACGCGGGCGCCGGCAATCAGCTCCTCGGTATCACGGCCGGACAACGCGCCATAGTCCGGATAGGAGCCAACGTCGAACAGCACATGTCCTTCCGCGGCGTAGGCATGGCCGCCGGCGATCAGGTTCTCGATCATCGCGATGATCGGCCCGATATGGGCGGTGGCGTGCGGCTCGATGTCAGGTGGTGCGATACCCAGGCCGGCCATGTCCTCGCGGTAGGCTTGGGCGAACTTGCCGGTGATCGTGCCAATCTCGACACCTTGTTCCAGCGCAGCAGCGTTGATCTTGTCGTCGACGTCGGTGATGTTGCGGGCATATACCAGTTGCGGGTAATGCCGGCGCAGCAGTCTGGCCAGCACATCGAACACCACCGGGCCACGCGCATTGCCGATGTGCACGTAGTTGTAGACGGTGGGGCCGCACAGATACATCGTCACGCGCTCGGGATCGAGCGGGGTGAATGGCTCGGTGCGACGGGTCAGACTGTTGTAGAGCAAGATCGGCATCGGTGAAATCCGCAGCGTGGGGCCGCGCAGAGGCAGGGCGCGGCCAGCCCGGCATCTTAACAAGGTGTAAGCGGTGCAGTGGCGCCAAGCCGATTCTAAGCGTGTATTCAGCGTGATTTTGCTGCAATACGTGCCAGTACGCGCGCAGGCGCTTGATGTTTCTCGTTAGGAGGTCGCAATGACCCGCATATGGCTTTCCGCGCTGGTACTTGCCTTGATGGCTTCCGGCGCCTGTGCGCAGGACGCGCGCGCTCCGAACAATGACGACAACGCCCACTACGGTTGGGCCGATGTATTGCGGGCGGATCCGGTACAGGGCATCACCCGCACCGAAGTGCCGCGGCAGGAATGCTACGACCAGACGGTGGTGCGCCATGACCCCGGCAACAGCGGGGTCGGTACGGTGCTTGGCGCGGTGATTGGTGGCGTGCTCGGCAATACCGTCGGCAAGGGCGATGGGCGCAAGGCGGCCACGGTCGTCGGTGCGGTGGCGGGTGGCGCGGTCGGCAACCGGGTTTCGGATCACGGTGGCGACTACCAGGGCACCCAGACCCAGTGTCGCCAGGTCAGCTCGATGAGCGAGCAGCGCCGGATCATCGGCTACGACGTGGAATACCGCTATCGCGGCGAGGTTTACACCTCGCGGCTGAACTATGATCCGGGCGAGCGTCTGCGCGTACGCGTGCAGGTCGATCCAGCCGACTGATCGATCCTGGCCATTGTCGACATCGCCGCCTCAGGGCGGCGATGTCGTTTCTGCGGCCAACTTTTTGTTGCATGGCAGCGAAAATGTCGCCATCATGCGCACTCGTCACTTGGAATCTGCATGTCCGCAGCCGTCTATACCGCCACCGTACTTACTAGCGCCCGCGCGGCCGCTGGCATGACGTCGCGTGCGCGCCGACCGTTGTATCGACATTCGGCCGGGTAGGCTGTCGCGCGCGTTTCATGTGTATCGACGATAAAACCCGGCCTTGTGCCGGGTTTTTTGTTTTGATCAAAGGTTGCCGGCCCTGAGCCAGGTTTTTGTTTTGGGATTTTGACTTCACGCGGCGGGAGCCGCAGGGAAAAGATCGATGACCATTCGCCACTTCCTCACCACCCAGGATTACAGCCGCGCCGAGATCGATGCGCTGCTGGAGCAGGCCGCCGCGTTCAAGCGTTCGCCGCGCGGCCAGCAGCTGGCCGGCAAATCCGTCGCGCTGATGTTCTTCAACCCGTCGATGCGCACCCGCACCAGCTTCGAGCTGGGCGCGTTCCATCTGGGCGGCCATGCGATCGTGCTGGCGCCGGGCAAGGACGCGTGGCCGATCGAGTTCGAGGTGGGCAGCGTGATGGACGGCGATACCGAGGAGCACATCGCCGAAGTGGCACGCGTGCTGTCGCGCTACGTCGACCTGATCGCGGTGCGTGCGTTCCCGAAATTCCAGGACTGGGCGGTGGACCGCGAGGACAAGGTGATCAAGGCGTTCGCGCAGTACGCCACGGTGCCGGTGATCAACATGGAAACGATCACCCACCCCTGCCAGGAGCTGGCGCATGCGCTGGCGATGAAGGAACACCTGGGCAGCCTGCAGAACAAGAAGTACGTGCTCACCTGGACCTACCACCCGAAGCCGCTGAACACCGCGGTGGCGAATTCGGCGCTGCTGATCGCGACGAAGATGGGCATGGACGTGACCCTGCTGTGCCCCACGCCGGACTACGTGCTGGACGAGCGCTACATGACGTTCGGCGAGCAGAACGCGAAGGAGAACGGCGGCTCACTCAAGGTCAGCCACAACATCGAGGAAGCCTACGCCGGCGCCCACGTGGTCTACGCCAAGAGCTGGGGCGCGCTACCGTTCTTCGGTCGCTGGGAGCAGGAGAAGCCGATCCGCGACGCGTACAAGCACTTCATCGTCGACGAGGCGAAGATGGCGCTGACCAACCATGGCCTGTTCAGCCACTGCCTGCCGTTGCGCCGGAACATTAAGGCCACCGACGCGGTGATGGATTCGCCGGCCTGCATCGCCATCGACGAGGCAGAGAACCGCCTGCATGTGCAGAAGGCGGTGATGGCGTCGTTGATGGCTGGTCGCTGAGACTCTTCAGGGAAAGATCCATGTACACACCCAGCTACTTCAATGAAGCTCGAATCGAAGCCCTGCACGGGCTGATCCGTGATTTTCCGTTCGCCACCGTGGTGACCCACACGGAAGCTGGGTTGGTGGCTAACCATCTGCCGTTCGAACTGGTCGGCGACAACCTGCTGCACGGACATGTCGCACGCGGCAACGAACTGCGGCAGGCCGACGGTGCCGAAGTGCTGTTGATCTTCCGTGGCCCGGACGGCTATATCAGCCCGAACTGGTACCCGAGCAAGCACGAGACCGGTCGCGAGGTACCGACCTGGAACTACGCTGTCGTACATGTGCATGGCCGGCTGCGCGTGGTCGAGGATGCGGTCTGGCTGCGCAAGCTGCTGGAGACGTTGACCGATCGGCATGAAGCGGGCTTGCCGGCGCCGTGGAAGATATCGGATGCACCGGAAGACCACATCGAAAAATCCCTGCGCGCGATCGTCGGTCTGGAGATCGCGATCGAGCGCATCGAAGGCAAGTTCAAGCTGAGCCAGAACCATCCCGAAGCCAATCGCCTGGGCGTGATCGGCGGTCTGCGGCAACGCAATGGCGATGGCGACGCGGAACTGGCCGATCTCATGGCCGAGCAAGAGGACTCCATCTCATGAGCAGCGGACATCAGCACCACTATCGTGTCGACGTTGAGTGGACCGGCAATCTTGGCAGCGGCACGGATGGTTATCGCAACTACAGCCGTGACCACGCGATCCGTATCGCCGGCAAACCGACGCTGGCCGGTTCGTCCGACCCCACGTTCCGCGGCGACGCGGCGAAGCACAATCCCGAAGACATGCTGATAACCGCGCTGTCCACCTGCCACATGCTGTCGTACCTGCATATGGCCACGGTGGCGGGCGTGGTGGTGACGGCCTATAGCGATGCCGCCGAAGGCACGATGGCGACCGAAGGCAATGGCGGCCGCTTCGTCGAGGTCGTGCTGCATCCCACGGTAACCATCAGTGCCGCCAGCGACCCGGCCAAGGCTGCCGCCGCGCACGACGATGCGCACCACGCCTGCTTCATCGCCAATTCCGTGAATTTCCCGGTGCGCTGCGAGCCGCGCATCATCGTTGAATCCGTCTGATCGTTTCTTATTTCCAGGATCTGCAAGCCATGAGCAAAGACATCGTTCTCGCGTTTTCCGGTGGCCTCGACACCAGCTTCTGCGTGCCTTACCTGCAGGAGCGCGGCTGGGCTGTGCATACCGTGTTTGCCGACACCGGCGGTGTCGATGCAGAGGAGCGCGCTTTCATCGAACAGCGCGCGGTTGAGCTGGGCGTCGCCTCGCACGTCACCGTCGATGGCGGCCCGGCGATCTGGGAGGGCTTCGTCAAGCCGTTCGTGCAGGCGGGCGAGGGTTACCAGGGCCAGTACCCGTTGCTGGTCTCCGATCGTTACCTGATCGTCGATGCAGCGATCAAGCGCGCCGCCGAGCTGGGCACCCGTGCCATTGCACATGGCTGCACCGGCATGGGCAACGACCAGGTGCGCTTTGACCTCACGGTGAAGGCGCTGGGCGACTACGAAATTGTGGCGCCGATCCGCGAGATCCAGAAGGAGCACACCCAGACGCGCGCCTATGAGCAGAAATATCTCGAGGAGCGTGGCTTCGGCGTGCGTGCCAAGCAGCAGGCTTACACGATCAACGAAAATCTGCTCGGCCTGACCATGTCCGGCGGCGAGATCGATCGCTGGCAGGCGCCGGGTGAGGGTGCGGTGGGTTGGTGCAAGCCACGCGCCGAATGGCCGTCCAAACCGCTGCGCATGAAGATCGGCTTCGTCAAGGGTGAAGCGGTGACGCTGGACGGCGAGAAGATCGCCGGTCACCTCATGCTGGCCAAGTTGAATGGCCTGTTCGCCCAGTACGGCGTCGGTCGCGGCATCTACACCGGCGACACCACGATCGGCCTGAAGGGTCGCATCATCTTCGAGGCACCGGGCCTGACCGTGCTGCTCGCCGCGCATCGCGCGCTGGAAGAGGCGGTGCTGTCCAAGCAGCAGAACCGCTTCAAGCCCGAGGTGGCACGCAAGTGGGTCGAAGTGGTGTACGAGGGTTTCTTCCACGATCCGTTGAAGACCGATTTGGAAGCCTTTCTTGCGTCGAGCCAGTCCACCGTCAACGGCGAAGTCACGCTGGAAACCAACGGCGGCATCGTCAACGCCGTCGCGGTCGAGTCGAAGCACATCCTCAACGCCAAGGGCGCCACCTACGCACAGTCGGCCGACTGGGGCGTGGAGGAGGCCGAGGGCTTCATCAAGCTGTTCGGCATGAGCAGCACGCTGTGGGCCGAGGTCAACCGCGGATGAGTACGCTGCTCGAAGCCACGCTGGAGCATCTGAAGGCGCTGGTCGCATTCGACACGCGCAACCCGCCGCGTGCGATTGGCACCGACGGCATCTTCGATTACCTGCGTGCGCAGTTGCCCGGCTTCGACGTCAAGGTGATTGATTACGGCGCCGGCGCGGTGACGTTGCATGCGGTGCGCGGCAAGCCGAAGTACCTGTTCAACGTGCATATGGACACGGTGCCCGATTCGCCGCACTGGAGCGCGAGCCCGCACGAATTGCGGGTCACTGCGGATCGTGCGATCGGCCTCGGTGCCTGCGACATCAAGGGCGCCGCCGCGGCCTTGCTGGCGGTGGCGAATGCCACCGAAGGCCCGCTGGCGTTGCTGTTGTCCACCGATGAGGAAGCAAACGATCCCCGTTGCATCGCCGGCTTCCTCAGCGAATCGCACCATTACGAAGCGGTGATCGTGGCCGAGCCGACCAGGGCCGAAGCGGTGCTGGCGCATCGTGGCATCCAGTCCGTGCTGATGCGCTTCGCCGGCCAGGCCGGCCACGCATCGGGCGAACAGAAGCCCAGCGACAGCGCCCTGCACCAGACGGTGCGCTGGGGTGATGCCGCGCTGGATTTCGTCACCGCGCAATCGCATGAACGCTTTGGCGGACTTACCGGGTTGCGCTTCAATATCGGCCGCATCGAGGGCGGCATCAAGGCGAACATGATCGCGCCGACGGCGGAGGTGCGCTTCGGCTTCCGTCCACTGCCGACGATGGACCCGGACCAGTTGCTGCAGCGTTTCTCCACCCTGGTCGAGCCGGCGCCGGTCGAATTCACCGAGACCTTCCGCGGCGCCTCGCTGCCGGCCGGCGACACGGCGCGGGCCGAGGAACGCCGCTTGGCCGCGCGCGACATCGCCGACGAACTGGAGCTGCCGATCGGCAACGCGGTGGACTTCTGGACCGAGGCCGCGCTGTTCTCGGCCGCCGGCTATACCGCCTTCGTCTATGGCCCCGGTGATATCGCCCAGGCGCACAGCGCCGACGAGTGGGTCGCACTCGACCAGTTGCAGCAGTACGCAGAAACTATTTACCGGATCGTCGACAGTGGAAACGCATAAGCACACCCGCAAGACCATCGTGCGCCTGCTCTCGAGCATGGGCAGCGCGAAGGAAATCCAGCAGTACCTCAAGCGCTTCTCCGAAGTCGACGCCAAGCGCTTCGCGGTGGTGAAGGTGGGCGGCGCCGTGTTGCGCGACGAGCTGGCCGATCTCGCCTCGTCGCTGACCTTCCTGCAGCAGGTTGGATTGACCCCAATCGTGCTGCATGGCGCCGGCCCGCAGCTGGATGAGGAACTGTCGGCAGCCGGCATCGAGAAGCAGACCATCAACGGCCTGCGCGTCACCTCGCCGAAGGCGCTCGGTATCGTGCGGCGCGTGTTCCAGCAGCAGAACCTGAAGCTGGTCGAGGCGCTGCAGTCGATGGACACGCGTGCCACTTCGGTGGCGTCGGGTGTGTTCATGGCAGGCTATCTCGATCGCGACGCCTACGGCCTGGTCGGCAAGGTGGAGAGCATCAACCTGGCACCGATCGAAGCCAGCCTGCGTGCCAACTCGATCCCGGTGATCGCCAGCCTCGGCGAGACCGACGAGGGGCAGATCCTCAACATCAACGCCGACTTCGCCGCCAACGAGCTGGTACGCGTGCTGCAGCCGTACAAGATCGTGTTCCTCACCGGCACCGGCGGCCTGCTCGATGAGCAGGGCAGGCTGATCGACTCGATCAACCTGTCCACCGAGTACGAGCACCTGATGGCGCAGCCGTGGATCAACGGCGGCATGCGTTTGAAGCTGGAGCAGATCGCTGACCTGCTGGCCGACCTGCCGTTGACCTCGTCGGTCTCGATCACCCGGCCGGCCGAACTGGCCAAGGAGCTGTTCACCCACAAGGGTTCGGGCACCCTGGTACGGCGCGGCGAAAAGGTGCTGACGTTCGATTCGTGGAACGGTATCGACCTGGCTCGGATGCGCACGCTGATCGAATCGAGCTTCGGCCGTACGCTGGTGCCGGATTATTTCGAACGCACCCGGCCATTGCGCGTCTATGTGAGCGAGAACTATCGCACCGCGATGATCCTCACCGAAGAAGGTGGTCTGCCGTATCTGGACAAGTTCGCCGTACTCGATGACGCGCAGGGCGAGGGCTTGGGGCGTGCTGTGTGGCAGGTGATGCGCGAGGAAAACCCGCAGCTGTTCTGGCGTTCGCGCCACGGCAACCCGGTCAATCCTTTCTACTACGCCGAGTCCGATGGCTGCCTCAAGCGGCCGCACTGGAAGGTGTTCTGGTACGGCCTCCACGATTTCGACACCATCGCCCGCTGCGTGACGCATTGCGCGCAGCGGCAACCGACCTTGACGGACTGAAGCATGAGCACGAACAGGAAACGCATCGGCATCGTCGGCGCACGCGGGCATACCGGCGCGGAGCTGATCCGCTTGATCGCGGCGCATCCAGCGCTGGAACTGGCCTTTGTCTCCTCGCGTGAGCTGGACGGCCAGCGCGTCGACGCGCATGTCTCCGAGTACCGTGGCGAGCTGCGCTACAGCGCTCCGGCACATGAGGATTTGCCCAAGCTCGGTGCCGACGTGGTGATCCTGGCGTTGCCCAACGGCAAGGCCGAGGTCTGTGTGGGTGCGTTCGATGCGGCCGGCGTCGATCCGCTGATCGTGGACCTGTCCGCCGACTATCGCTTCGACCAGCGCTGGTATTACGGCTTGCCCGAGCTGACCCGCGACAAATGGCGCGGCGAGAAGCGCATCAGCAACCCCGGCTGCTATGCCACCGCGATGCAGCTCTCCATCGCACCGCTCAAGGATCTGTTGGCAGCGCCGCCGGTGTGTTTCGGTGTGTCCGGTTATTCCGGTGCCGGCACCACGCCGTCGGACAAGAACGATCCGGACAAGCTGCGCGACAACCTGATGCCGTACGCACTCACCGGCCACATGCACGAGAAGGAGGCATCGTTCCAGCTCGGCGTGCCGGTGGAGTTCATGCCGCATGTGGCGCCGCATTTTCGTGGTCTCACCGTCACCACCAATCTGTATCTCGCGCGCCCATTGAAGCGCGAGGAAGTCGTGGCGCGTTTCCGCCACGCTTACGAGAACGAGAAGCTGGTGAAGGTGACCGACGAGGCGCCGTGGGTCAGCCGCATCGCCCATCGCCATCATGCCGAGATCGGCGGCTTTGCCCTGTCGGCCGACGGCAAGCGCGTAGTCGTGGTGGCAACACTGGACAACCTGCTGAAAGGCGCGGCCACCCAGGCCATGCAGAACATCAACCGCGCGATCGGCGTGGACGAATACACCGCCATCCCGCTTGGCCAAGCCGAGGACACACCATGACCCAGCCGCTCTGGCAAAAATCCGGCGTGCAGATCGACGCGAAGATCATGAAGTTCCTCGCCGGCGACGACGTGCTGCTGGATCGCGAGTTCTTCCTGCATGACATCACCGCCAGCAAGGCGCATGTGGAAGGGCTGGCGAATATCGGTGTGGTCAGTGCCGACGAAGCGGTGGCCTTGAAGCGCGAGCTGGATGTGCTGGCGACCGATTTCAGTGCCGGCGGCTTCGTGCTGGACGAGCGCTACGAGGACGGCCATTCGGCGATCGAGGCAAGGCTCACCGAACGACTTGGCGATGCCGGCCGTCGCGTACACACCGGACGCAGCCGCAACGATCAGATCCTGGTTGCCACCCGGCTGTGGCTGAAGGATCAGTTGGCTGTGCTGCAGGTGCATTGCCGCGCGATCGCGCAGGTCTGCCTCGACCGTGCGGCGCAGCCTGCATTGCCATTGCCGGGTTACACGCATCTGCAACGCGCCGTGGTCTCGTCCACCGCGATGTGGTTTGCCGGTTTTGCCGAAGGTTTCATCGACAACGCGTTGCGGGCACAACAGACATCCTTGTGGATCGATGCGAACCCGCTCGGTACGGCAGCTGGCTACGGCGTCAACCTCAAGCTGGACCGCGAGCACACCACGCAGGCGCTTGGCTTCGCGCGCATGCAGGTCTCGCCGATCTACGCGCAGCTGTCGCGCGGAAAATTCGAGATGGCGGTGCTGGAAGCGATCGGCAGCGCGTTGCTCGACCTGCGCCGGCTGGCATGGGATCTGTCGCTATTCACCACCGCCGAATTCAATTTCGTGAAGCTGCCAGCCGAATACACCACCGGCAGCTCGATCATGCCGAACAAGCGCAATCCCGACGTGGTGGAACTGCTGCGTGCCAGCTACGCCAGCGTGGCTGCGGCACGCACTGAGATCGAGCAGCTGCTGTCGCTGCCGTCCGGCTACCAGCGTGACTTGCAGTTCTCCAAGGGTTCGCTGTTCCATGGCTGCCGACACGGCCTGGGCGCGCTGGAACTGGTGCCTGATCTGCTGGCCCGGTTGCAGTGGAATGAAGTGGCCATGCGCGCCGCGATCGAGCCGGCGATGTATGCCACCGACGTGGCGATCGAACAGGCCGCGGCCGGTGTGCCGTTCCGCGACGCCTATCGTGCCGCGGCGGAAACGGCCGCCTCGGCCGGGCACGGACGCACACCGGAAAGCAGCCTTGCCGCGCGTGTCTCACCGGGCGCCGGCAACGATCTGCGACTGGATGAATTGCGGAAACGACTGGATCAACTGTCTGGCTGAAAGGGGTTGGTATGAGCATGTACGCCGAATTGCCCGAGCAGGTATTGCCGCGCTGGCGTCGTGCCGTACTGAAGGTCGGCAGCAACCTGCTCGCCGCTGACGACGGCGGCCTCACGCCGCGTTACGCCGAAGCACTGGCCGCGTTCATCACGGCCAGTCATGCCGACGGTCGCCAGATCATTCTGGTGTCCTCCGGCGCGGTGGCGGCGGGTCGCGCGCTGCTGCGTCAGCATGCGGCGGATGGTGGCGACATCGCCGCGCGACAGGCACTGGCTGCTTTGGGTCAGGCGCCGATGATTGCGCTGTGGCAATCGCTGTCGGCGCGGCCGGTGGCGCAGGTGCTGCTCACCCATGACGACCTGCGCAATCGCCGGCGCTACCTCAACGCCCGCGCCACGCTGCGCGAGTTGCTGGCGCTCGACGTATTGCCGGTGGTGAACGAGAACGACACCGTCGCCGTGGATGAGCTGAAGCTCGGCGACAACGACAATCTCGCCGCGATCGTCGCCGCACTGGTCGATGCCGACCTGCTGCTGATCGCTTCGGATGTCGACGCGCTGTACAACGCCGACCCGCGTCGAGATCCCACGGCCATGCCGATTGCCCACGTGCCTGTATTGACGCCAGCCATTCTTGCGATGGCCGGCGGCAGTGGCAGCGCGGCTGGTACCGGCGGCATGCGCACCAAGCTGGAGGCGGCGACGAAAGCCGGCGCCGCGGGCATTCCCACGGCACTGTTCAGTGGTCGTGACGCGGCGACCGTGCAGGCGCTGCAGCATGATCGCCTGCGTGGCACGTTGTTCGCGGCCGCATCAAGCCGCATGCAGGCACGCAAATACTGGCTGCGGCATGCACCGGCCGCACCGGGGCGTATTCGCATCGATGCTGGCGCCGCGCAGGCGCTGGCCGGCGGCCGTGTCTCGCTGCTGCCGGGCGGCGTGCTTGATGCCGAGGGCGAGTTCCATCGAGGTGATCTCGTGGAGATCGTCGATGCGACCGAGCGACCGATCGCGCGTGGCCTCTGCCAGTACGGTGCGGCCGAGGTGCGCCGGCTGGTCGGGCGGCACAGCCGCGAGATCGAGAGCGTGCTCGGTTACAGCTATGGCGCCGAGGTCGTGCATCGCGATGATCTTGCTACCGTGATCGAGATCGAGGCCACCGCATGAGCGAGATCCGTCAACAGGCGTTGGCCTGCCGCGCTGCCGCGCAGGTCGTCGCCGCGCTCGGCGGCGAGGCCAAGCGCGCGTTGCTGCACGACATGGCCGCGGCGCTGGAAGCGCAGTGCGCCGCAGTACTGGCAGCGAACGCCCGCGATATGCAGGAGGCCGCGGCGAAAGGCGTGCATGGCGCGATGCTTGATCGCCTGCGGCTCGACGAGACGCGTGTGGCCGGCATCGCCAACGCATTGCGCGAAGTGGCCGGCTTGCCTGATCCGGTTGGCGTGGTGACGCGCCGCGAGACACGGCCGAATGGCTTGTGCATCGAACGTGTGCGCATCCCGCTCGGCGTCATCGCGATGATCTACGAGGCGCGCCCCAACGTCACCGCAGATGCTGCAGCGTTGTGCCTGATGGCCGGCAATGGCGTGATCCTCCGCGGCGGCTCCGAGGCGATCCACTCCAACACGGCGATTGCCGCGGCGCTGAAGTCGGCACTGGAAGTGCACGGCGTGCCGGCGGCCGCACTGACCTTGGTCGAGGATCTGCGTCGCGAGACGATGATCGAACTGTTGCAGCTCAGCGACATCGTCGACCTCGCGATTCCGCGCGGCGGCGAAGGTTTGATCCGTTTCGTCGCCGAGCACGCGCGTGTGCCGGTGATCAAGCACTACAAGGGTGTCTGCCACCTGTACGTGGATCGCGCGGCCGATCCTGCGCTGGCACTGAATCTGCTGATCGACGGCAAGACCTCGCGCCCCGGTGTGTGCAACGCGCTGGAAACGCTGCTGGTGCACCGGGACATCGCCGATGCGTTCTTGCCGCAGGCAGCACAGGCCTTGCGCGAGCGTGGCGTCGAATGGCGTGGCGACGAGCGCAGCCGTGCGCTGGTACCCGACATGCATGTGGCGACCGATGACGACTACGCCGCCGAATTCCTCGACCTGATCCTCGCCGTGCGCGTGGTCGACGATCTCGACGAAGCCATTGCACATATCCACCGCTACGGCTCCGATCATACCGAAGTCATTGCCACTCGCGACGAAGCCACGGCGCAACGCTTCGTGCAGGCGATCCGTTCCGCCGTGGTGATGGTCAACGCCTCCTCACGCTTCAGCGATGGCGGCGAGCTGGGCCTGGGCGCCGAGATCGGCATCTCGACCACGCGCCTGCACGCCTACGGCCCGATGGGCGCCGAAGCGCTGACGGTGGAACGATTTGTCGTGCGCGGGGAAGGGCAGGTGCGGCATCCGCAGAGCCGGGGATAAGGTGTTGCGCTTGCGGATGGCAGGGTCCTCAAGCTGTCGTTTCATGCAGAGCCGGTGCGTTATGGCGCTGGCCGAGCAAGTCTGAGTCAGGCCGCATATTGCTGTCAGGTGGTGTCAGCAATGGTGACGGCGAGACGGTCCGCATGGTGGGTTTCGTCCGGGTCTGCGGGCATCATGGGCGCACTGTTCTCCCGCCGCGGCCGTGCTCATGTCATCACGTTCCACCGTTGCCCCGGTCGCGCTCGCGGTCGGCATGCTGTTGATCAGCATGGTCTCGTACCAATGTGGCGCGTCGCTGGCCAAGCACCTGTTCCCGCAAGTCGGCGCACAGGGCGCTACCGCCTATCGGCTGGGGCTCAGCGCGCTGATCCTGCTGCTATGGCGGCGGCCGTGGCGCCGTTCGGGTGCTCAGCGCGATTGGCGCGCGCTCTGGGGCTATGGCCTCTCGATGGGCGCGATGAACCTGGTTTTCTACATGTCGCTGCGCACGATCCCGCTAGGCATCGCGGTAGCGCTGGAATTCACCGGGCCGCTGGCGCTGGCGTTGTTCGGTTCGCGCCGGTTGCTCGACTTCGTCTGGATCGCACTGGTGGTGGCCGGGCTGGCCCTGTTGCTGCCGCTGCGCGGGCAGGTGCAGGCGCTCGATCCGGTGGGCGTGATGTACGCACTGGCAGCCGGCGTGGGCTGGGTGTTGTACATCGTGCTGGGGCAGAAGGCGGGTGCGGCCTACGGCGCTGATGCAGTGACTCTGGGCACTTCGATCGGTGCGTTGCTGGCAATCCCGTTTGGTGTCGCGCATGCCGGCAGCGCATTGCTGTCGCCAGCGCTGTTGCCGTATGCGCTGGGCGTGGCGGTGCTCAGCTCGGCGCTGCCGTATTCGCTGGAGATGGTCGCGCTGACCCGGTTGCCGGCGCGCACATTCAGCACCTTGTTGAGCCTGGAGCCGGCCATCGCGGCGGTAGCCGGCGTGGCGTTGCTGCACGAACGGCTCAGCCTGCTGCAGTGGCTGGCCATCGTGACGATCATCGTGGCGGCGGCGGGTACCGCATTGAGCGTGCGTCGCCCCATGCTGGCCGAGCCGCTGGCGAACTGAGAGCCACTGACAAAGCTTCATCGAAGCGAAGTGCGGTCGATACCCGGTGTCTTCGAGGACGCTGCTTCCCGCGTTCCGCCTGCACTTGTCGCTGGTCACATTTTGTTGGCAGCTCTTGGAAACGCGACTTCATTTCTCGACGCAAACGTCTGCTTTGGGTAAAGGCGGCTATATCTCGCCTAATGGCTGCGAGTCAGCTGGCCTGGTTCCATGTGTGTGCCGCCTCCGCAAATGCCAGGCAATCGGCAAACCGGTTGTACAGCGGTGCGGGGGAGATGCGGATCACGTCGGGTTCGCGCCAGTCGCCGATGATGCCGTGCTCCATCAAATACTCGAACAGCGCGCGGCCACGCGCACGGCCTTCGATCACGCGGATCGACAACTGGGCGCCGCGGTGTTGCGGGTCGACGGGTGTGACTACTTGCAGCACGTCGGCCAGTTGGGTTTGCACCAGCCATTCCAGGTAACCGGTGAGCTGCAATGACTTCTCGCGTAGCGCGGCCATACCGGCGCGGCGGAAAATCTGCAGCGAGACGCGCAGCGGTGCCAGCGCGAGGATCGGCGGGTTGGACAGCTGCCAGCCGTCGGCGCCAGCCGTGGGCACGAATTCGGGACCCATCTGGAAACGGGTGGTCTTGTCGTGGCCCCACCAGCCGGCGAAGCGCGGCAGCACGGCCCTGGCGTGGCGCTCGTGCACGAAGGCGCCGCCGACCGCACCGGGGCCGCTGTTGAGGTATTTGTAGCTGCACCAGATCGCGAAATCGGCGCCGCTGTCGTGCAGTTGCAGCGGCAGGTTGCCGACGGCGTGGGCGAGATCGAAGCCCACCGTGCAGCCATACCGGTGCGCGAGTTCGGTGATGGCCTTGAGGTCGAGTGCCTGGCCGGTGCGGTACTGCACGCCGGGCAGCATCACTAGCGCGATGCGCGAACCGTGTTCGGCCAGCGCGCGTTCGATCGCAGCCATCGAGATCGTGCCGTTGGGCTCGTCGCTCTGCAGTTCGATCAGCGAAAGTGCGGGGCTGAAGCCGTGGAAGCGGATCTGCGATTCCACCGCGTAACGGTCGGTTGGGAAGGCGCCAGCCTCGATCAGGATCGCGTGGCGCTCGGGCGTCGGGCGGTAGAAGCTCACCATCATCAGGTGCAGGTTCACGCCCAGCGTATTCATCGCCACGACTTCGGTGGGTAGTGCACCGACTACGGCAGCGAGATCGTCGCGCACGAATTCGTGGTAATCCATCCACGGCAGGCGGCCCTTGAAGTGGCCTTCCACGCCCAGCTCGCCCCAGTAATCCAGTTCCGCGTTGACCGCCTCGCGCACGGCGCGCGGCTGCAGGCCCAGCGAGTTGCCACAGAAGTACACGCTGTCGTGGCCTTCGTACGGCGGGATCAGGAACTCGTCGCGGAATGCGCGCAGCGGATCGGCAGCGTCCCGGGCACGCGCCCAGTCGAGGTTGGCTTCAAAGCTTGGAGACATCGGTGGATCTCTTCGGAGTGGAAGCCGGGCTTATTTCAATTGCGCCGCGATCGCCTCGCAACCCTTGTCGAATTCGGCCTTCCACGTGGCGCCGGCCTGACTCTGGCTGGGACGCACGCAGCGCAGCTGGATCGCATGGCCGTTCTTGAACCAGTAGTGTTCGGTGTAATTGAACTCGGTGGCGTTTTCCTGCGCGGTGTAGGTGTTGCTGTTGGGCCCCGGCGGCAACGCGGCCACCTTGTAACCGGGCAGTGCCATCGCCTTCGCGGTGGCCTCGCTCTTGTATTGATTGAAGCTGTTGACGTCGTTCACCAGTTTCACCGTCACGGTGACGCGGGCGAGGCTGTTCTTGCCGGTGGGCGAGGGGTCGGGCACCTGAAACACCTTCGCCTCGGGATCGCCCTGGGTTTCCATGATGCCGAGCCAGTTGTCCGGCGTGCTGAAGTGGACGCTGCCGTCGGCCATGCTGACCTCGGTGGCATGGCTGGGGCCGGCCAGCAGCAGGGTAGCGGTCAGGGCGATGGCGAAGGTGACGGTGCTGCGCAGAAAACTCATGCTGATTCCTTGGAGATAAGGTCGGGGACGAAGCGATGGCGGGGCAGGCCCAGCCATTCCAGCGCGGTGCCGTGGAATAGCCGGGAGCGCTCGATATCGTTCAGGCCCAGTGCCTCGATGCCGCTGCCGGGTTCCTGTTCGCCCAGCGGGAAAGGATAGTCGGTGCCGAGCATCACCTGCTCGACGCCCGTCACATCCAGCAGATAACGCAGCGCCTGGTCGTCGTGCACGCAGGAGTCGAAGTAGAAGCGCTTGAGGTATTCGCGCGGATTGCGCGGGTTGTCGGTGGCGACCAGATCCGGGCGCATCTTGAAGCCGTGCTCGATGCGGCCGATCGTCGATGGGAAGCTGCCGCCGCCGTGCGCCAGCATCACGCGCAATTTCGGCAGCCGCTCCAGTACGCCGCCGAAGGCGAGGCAGCACGCAGCGCGGGTTTGCTCGGCCGGCATGCCGACCAGCCACGGCATCCAGTACTTCGGCATGCTGTCCGCGCCCATCATGTCCCACGGATGCACCAGCACCGCCGCACCCAGATCGGCAGCGGCCTCGAAGAACGGAAACAGCTCCGGCGCATCCAGGTTCCAGTCGCCGCAATGCGAGCCGATCTGCACGCCCTGCAGGCCCAGCTCGTCGATGCAGCGTTCCAGTTCGCGGACCGCCAGCTTCGGCGCCTGCAGCGGTACCGTGCCGATGCCGGCGTAGTGACGCGGATAGTCGCGGCACATGCCGGCCATGTGATCGTTCAAGTGGCGATGCAACTCCAGCGCCTGATGGCCTGGTGCCCAGTACGAGAACAGTACGGGCACGGTGGAGATCACCTGCACGTCGACGCCGAAGCGGGCGTAGTCGTCGATGCGCGTCTGCGGATCGAACGCCGAATCCCACACTTCGCGGAAAAACTTGCTGTCCTTGTAGATGCGGTGGCGCCCGTCGGTATGCGTCATCACCGGAAAGCGGTCGTCGCCGTACTTGGCTGCCAGATTCGGCCAGTCACGGGGCAGGATGTGCGCGTGGGTATCGATCTTGAGCATCGGTGCAGTGTAAAACCTTCGCGCGGTGGCGTCGCGTTGTGCGGGATGGCGCTACGCCGGCCGCTGATCCATCGTAGTAGCGGGTTCCTGACGACTGCGGTTCGTCACGTAGGCCAGCGTGTCGATATTGTCGACCAGCCGGTCGCTGACCCGCGCCAGCAGCTCGGCGGTGGCGTGATCTCCGGCGTTCCGGGTGAGGCCGACGAGCGCGCGCTGCATGGTGCGCAGTTCCGGCAACGGATCCATCGCAGACTGTTCGCGCAACGCCGTCGCAATCGTCTGCAGTGCGTCCGCGGCGTGCTCGATGAAACGGCTGATCTCGGCTTGCGTGGGTAGCGCGGCGAGATCGTCGAGCAACGCCTCCAGCGTCATGGCCGTGCGCGCCAGCCGGTTGCCGTTGGCAAACAGGGCGCGGGCCAGCGCCAGCAACTCCGGCGGGGTGGCCGGTTCGGTGCGCATGCGGTCGATCGAAGCCTGCGCATTGGTGCGTGCGGTGCGGACGGCGGTGCGGGTATCGCGCTGGGCGCCGGCTTGCCCCGGCTGCGCCATGGCGCGCAGGTAGCTGGCATAGGCATCCAGCATCACCGCCAGCGCGGCGCGCGCGCGGCCGCGTTCCCAGGTCGGCCATGCCACGTAGGCGAGCAGGGCCATGCCGCAGCCGAGTGCGGTATTGATCACCCGATCCGATACCGCGCCGCCGGGATTGACACCCTCGAACGAAAGCAGGATCACCACGGTGCCGGTCAGTGCAGCCACCGCGAAACCGTAGTGCGCGGTGGCCAGGTAGCGGAACGCCATGCACAGCAACGCCATCAGCGCCAGGTGCGCCCACGGTTCGTTCGGCGTGATGTGCAGCAGCACGGTGGTGAGTACGAGTCCAAGCACGGTGCCGAGCACGCGCAGCAGCCCGAAGTTGAAGGTGGCGGCGAAGTCCGGTCGCAGCACGATCGCCGCCGTCATCGGCAGCCAGTAGCCGTGTGGCAGCTGCAGCAGGCGCGAGATCCACAACGCGGCGCTGAGGCAGACCGCCATGCGCACGGCATGGCGGAAGGCCACCGAGCGCGGTGTCAGGTTGGCGCGCAAGGTGGCCCAGGTGGAGCCGCTGCGCAGCGCCTTGGGCAGGCGGGTTTCCGCGGCGCTGGCCCGCAGTTCGCCGCGGCTGCCGGCCCAGTCGGCGTTGCGCACCGCCGCGGCCAGCTGGCCGGCGAGGGCGTGGATGTGCGCGGCCAGACCGCCGGAGGCACTGTTGCTGTCGAACAGCGCCTGCTCGCTGGCGCGCAGGGTCTGCAGTGCGCGGTTGGCCTGTTCCGGCGACTCGCCCTGTTCCAGCGCATTGGCAATCGCCGCCAGCACGCGTGCGGCGTCGTGGCGGAACATCGCATGGGTGGTTGGATCGGCGTGCAGCTCGGTCATGGCAGTGAGCTCCAGCCGGATCCGTTCGGCCAGCTCCAGCAGCACGCCGAACGCTTCCATCGCGCGACCGTGGGCGCGATGTCGGCCGAGCAGGGTCTGCTGCAGCGTGGTCATCGCTTCAGTCAGCGCCGGCACATCGGCATCGTCGTGCGTCTGTTGCCTGGCCAGCGCGGCCAGACCGGCATACACGTTGGCCAGCGCCTGGCGCTCGGGTCCGTAGCGTTGCAACGGCCACCCGGCCAGCGAGAACACGGTGAGCAGCAGTCCGCCGGAAAAGATCAGCGCGGCACCACCCAGCGCGGCGCTCAGCGAGGTCGGTGTCGACGCGGTGATCACCAGCAGGATCATGCTGGTCATGCCGACCCGCGCGGTATCGACGCCGAACACCACCAGCAGGCCGCCAAAGAAACCGCAGGCGGCCGTGGCGATCAGGATCGGCAGCAGATCGCCGCCGATCAGGAAACCCACCAGTGCGGCGAGGCCGGCGGCCAACGACGCCAGCAGCAGCTGCCGCATGCGTTGGCGATACGGTCCGGGTTGATCGGAGAACATTGTGTCCAGCGCACCGGCGCCCACCGCCAGCCCGATTCCCGGATGTCCCATCGCCAGCCCGATGCCCAACGGCAGCACCACCGCCGCGGTATTGCGCAAGACCACCTGCAGCGGCACGTCCGGCCGCTTGATGGCGGTCAGGCTTTCAATCACATGGGCGCGTAGCGAGTAGTCGCTGGAGGACATGAAGGTTCCTGGTCGCACTGGAAATTCAGTGCAGAGCGCAACTTCCGTTCACCCCCGGATCAGGTCCGGGGCAGGCTCTGAGCGTAGCGCAGCGGAGTCGAAGGGCGATCCTTCGACTGCGGTCCTGCTTTACGAAAGTCCCGCTGAGGGCTGAGGCAAGCAGCCGTCGATGGATCGCTGCCGTTCGGCATCCTGCCTCACCCTCGCGTTCGGCGCGACAGTCCACCGGACTGTCGCAAGCACCTCACGCTCGACCAGCAAACTCGCCGGTGAGCGTGTTCACCCACACCTTCTCGTCGTTGCTGATGTACTCGGGCACCTGCACCTCGATGCCGGTGTTGAGCTTGGCCGGCTTGTTGCGCTTGGTGGCGCTGGAGCCTTTCATTTCCGGCGCGGTGTCGACCACGGTGAGGATCACGCTGGTCGGCACCTGCAGGCCGACCGGTGCATCGTCGATCAGCTGCACGTAATAGCCCTCGATGCCTTCCACGATGTAGCCGGCGTTGTCGCCGACCAGTTCGGGCGAGAGCAGGTACTGGGTGTAATCCTCGGCGTCCATGAACACGAAGGCGCCGTCGTCCATGTACGAGAAATTCGCCGCGCGGCGGACCAGGTCCATCTCGCGCAACTCATCGTCCGCACGCAGGCTGAGGTCGAACTTGCGCCCGCCGGGGATCGAATACAGGGTGAAGCGGAAGGTGACGTTGCCGCCACGCGCGCTCGGCGAACTGCGCTCGATGTCACGCACCTGGTAGACGGTGCCGTCGTGTTCGACCACGTTGCCTTTCTTGACGTCGGAAGCTTTCATGCGATGGATTCGTATGGAGTGAAGTGGGAGACGGGAGGATTACTTCGGCTGCAGCCGCACCGCGCCATCGAGGCGGATCGTCTCGCCGTTGATGTAGCGGTTGCCGAGGATGAAGGCGACGGTGCTGGCGTATTCGCTCGGCTGGCCGAGGCGTGCCGGGAAAGGAATCGAGGCGCTGAGCGACTGCTGCACGGCTTCCGACATGCTGTCGACCATCGGCGTCCAGAAAATGCCCGGCGCGATCGTTGCCACGCGGATACCAAAACGCGCCAGCTCGCGTGCCATCGGCAGGGTCATGCCGACCACGCCACCCTTGGATGCCGAATACGCAGCCTGGCCGATCTGGCCTTCGTAGGCGGCGACGCTGGCGGTGTTGATGATCACGCCGCGCTCGCCATCCTCGCCGGCCTCGTTGTTCTGCATCAGTGCGGCGGCGGCCTTGGCCACGTTGAAGCTGCCGACCAGGTTCACCATCACGGTGCTGGCGAAGTTCGCCAGCGGCATCGGGCCTTCCTTGCCCAGCACGCGACCGGCGCCAAGAATGCCGGCGCAATTGATCAGCACGTTGAGGCCGCCCATCGCGTCTCGCGCGGCAGTCACGTTCGCGCTCACGCCGTCTTCGGAAGTGACGTCGGTGCGGAAGAAGCGCGCCGCGTCGCCCAGCTCCTTCGCGGCGGCGTGACCTTTCTCGTCGTTGACGTCGAACAGCGCGACCTTGCCGCCATGCGCGACGAAGTGTTGCGCCACCGCGTGGCCGAGACCGGAGGCGCCGCCAGTGATGATTGCCTTGACCTGATTCAACTGCATGGGGGTATCCGGATGACGAAAAATGCACATAGTAGCGGAGCCGCTCATCCGGCGTGATCCGGCCGCCGATCTACAGGAGCAGGCCGACGTTCAGCCTGGAGGAGCGTTTGACCGGCGCCGTTCAGGAAAGCTTGCTAGGCTTCAGCAACGGGAGCCATGCTGATGCACAGCACGGCCAAGCTTCCCCTCTTCCAAGGAGACATGTCATGAAAAAGTACCTGATTCTTCTTGCCGGCGGCCTGCTGTGCGCCGCGACCGCGGCAGCGGCCAGTCCGTCGCCGAAGCATGACGATCGCCCACAGCAGGATGACCAGAGCTGGCATGGTGATCACGACAACGGTAACCATGGCAAGCACGGCGACAAGGACAAGCATGACCACGGCGACCGGGGGCATGACCGTGACCGTGACTGGAACGATCGCGGCGACCGTGGCCATGACCGGGACCGCGAGGTTCGCTACGATCGTGACGGCAACCGCGGCTATTACGTGAGTCACGACCGCGGCCGGCACGAGGGCTGGTACAAGCGTGGCGGCTACGTTCCGGTCGAATACCGTGACCGGCGCTATGAGGTCGAGGACTGGCAGGTCTATCACCTGCGCCAGCCGCCATACGGCTACCGTTATGTACGTGGTGACGACGGCCAGTTCCTGCTGGTGGCGATCGCCAGCGGCATCATCGCCGACATCCTGCTTTCGCACTGAGACCGAAACTCGGATGTGAAGTCACCTTACGGGAATATTCACGCGTACCGAGCTTGGCGGCGCTGATCGTGCTGTCAGGCTTGGCGATCCCTCGGGATCGCCAGCTTCCCGATGACGGGCCCGCCAACAGCGGGCCTGTCTTTTTTTGGGGATCAACCGGACGGAGTGGTCAGCAGGTGTCGCAATGCAGGTGACCCGACCATTGCCGGAAAAGGTATGACCGGTTGCGGCGGAGATGCCGCAGGCTGCAACTCCTTCTGCCATACGCCGACGTCCCACCATTGCCCGAGCTTGTAACCGCATTGGCGCCACACGCCAGCGGCGCTGAACCCCATCGCTTCGTGCATCGCCACGCTGACCGTGCCGGGAAGCGTGATCACACCGACGGCCTGGTTGATGCCCTGCAATCGCATCGTGTCTAGCAGTACGCCGTAGAGCCGGCGTGCGATGCCGCGACGGTGAGCATCGGCGCGTACGTAGATCGAGGTTTCGGCAATCCAGTCGTAGGCGGCGCGTTCGCGGAAGCGGCCGGCGTAGGCATAGGCCAGCACCTCGCCGCCTTCTTCCCACACCAGCCAGGGGTAATGCTGCAGACGGGTGCGAATGCGCTCGTGCATCGCCGCCACGCCGGGCAGTTCGGTCTCGAACGTGGCTACCCCGTCAGTGATCGAGGGTGCGTAGATCGCATGGATGGCGGCGGCATCTTCGTCGCCGGCGATGCGGATCATCGAAAGTCGGCCTTCAGCATGTCAGGTATTTCCAGTTGCGCGGCTTGCCTTCGGCCAGCCATTCGAGCGTGGTAGCGATGCGCTTCTGGCGGGTGGCATCAGTCTTCGCCTCGCCGATCCAGTCGACATATTCACGCTGCGCGCTGGGGCTGAAGCCTGCATAGGTCTTGCGCGCGGCCGCATGCTTCTTCTGTGCGAGCAGGGCGGCGAGATCGTCCGGCAAGGTCGGTGCGGGCTTCGCGGCGGCTTTCGGGCGAGCCAGTTTCACGCCGGCTTCGTTCAATGCCATCGCTTTCCTGATATGCGCAGTGAGTTCCTTTTTGGACGGCAGATCCTTCAGCGTAGTGAGCTTGCCGAACTGGCCCATGCCGTCATCAGCTGTGCTGCCCACGACTTGTCTGGACAGCCAGAAGCCGAAGCCGCAATGCTGCTTGAAGGCAGCCATCATGCACATCGGCGCACCGTTGTAGCTGAAGAACGGCATGCTCCATTTCAGGCTTTCCTCGACCATGGGACAGGCGGCATGCACCACCGCACGGATATGTTCGAGGATCGGCCGTGCGAGCTCGGCCGACTTGGCGATATAGGCGTCGATGCGCGGGTCATGACTGCTCATGGCTAGCTCACAGGTCGCGGATGAAGAAGCGGTCGCAGCTGAAATGTCCGGTGCCGCCCATCGGGGCACACAGCGGAGTGAAGCCGCTGCGCTTGTACAGCGCTTGCGCCGCATCCATGCCCGTCAAGGTTTCCAGATAGCAACGGGCGAAGCCGAGCGTACGCGCTGCGTCGAGGCAACGCTGCATCATCGCGCTGCCGGCGCCAATGCCGCGCGCCTGCGGCAGGAAATACATCTTGCGCAGTTCGCAAACGTCCGGCTCGGCGTTCTCCAGTGGAGCGACGCCACCACCACCGACCACGACGCCGTCGCGCTCGACCACGAAGTAGCTGGATCGTGGCTGCGCATAGGCCTCGTACATGGTGTCCACCTCGGCATCGTGGATCGCGAAACCGGGGCCGTCGGCGCCGAACTCGGGCATCACGCTGCGGATGATTACGGCCATCGCCGTGTTGTCGCGCGGCTCGATCGGGCGGATATGGAACATGTCGTTCATGGCGTGGCTGCGGGGCTGCGGTAGGAGATGCCGTCCTTCATCACGAAGACCGGATGCACGAGATCATCGATCTGCGTGCTGGGATCGCCGGTGAACGCCGCGAGGTCGGCATCCAGACCCGGTGCGATGCGGCCGAAATGCTGCGACTGGCGCAGGATCTTCGCCGCCACGTCGGTAGCTGCATGGAGTGCCTGTGCCGGCGTCATGCCATCGGCCACCATCGCGGCGGGTTCGCGCCAGTTCTCGCCATGCGCGAACACGCCGACGTCGCTGCCGTTGCCGATCGTCACGCCCAGTTTCAATGCGGTGCGGAACGCCCGTTCGGCCTCGCGCATGCGCGCTGTCGGCGCGCTCTTGCTCGGCACGTAATGCTCGAAATACTCGGCGGTGGACTCGACCGCAGTAAGCGTCGGCTCGTAGGCGGTACCGTGCTGCTTGAGCAGCTTGAAGGTGGCTTCGCTGGAGCCATAGCCGTGCTCTACGCTGTCCACACCGGCTTCGACCGCCATGCGTACACCAGCATCGCTGGCAGCATGCACAGCGACCGGGCGGCCGATCTGGTGCGCCGTGTCGACCAGCGCTTTCAGTTCCGCGGGCGTGAAGGTGGGCGCAGTGGTGCCGTCGGGGCCGACGCGATAGTCGCCATAGATCTTGATCCAGTCGGCACCGCGCGCGGCCTGCTCGCGCACGGCGGCCATCGCGGCGTCAACGCCGCTGACTTCCTGCGCGCCGCCGGGCAGGTCGAGATCCGGACGGAAGCCACGCGGGCCGGGGCCATAGCTGGCGGTGGCGACGATCGCGCGGGTCGCCACGAACAGACGTGGGCCGGGAATCAGCCCTTCCGTGATCGCACGTTTGACCGACACGTCGGCATAGCCGGTGCCCTCGGTGCCCAGGTCGCGCAAGGTGGTGAAGCCGGCCAGCAGGGTGGACTTCGCGTGCGCGGCGGCTTCCAGCGTGCGGTAGTCCTGCGGCTCGGTCAGCACCTGATCGTTCCACAGCGTCTCGTTGTACGGGTGCAGGAACAGATGCGAGTGCAGGTCGATCAGGCCTGGTGTGAGCGTGGCACCGGGCAGCTCGATGCGCTGCGCACCGGCGGGTGCGTGCACCGAGGCGACGGGACCTGCGGCCGCAATCACACCATCATGCACCAGCACGGCCCAGCCGCGATGCGCTGCATAGCCATCGCCAGTCCACACGCGCTCGGGCAACAGCAGCCAGTCACCTTTCGGCGTGGTGGCCAGTGTAGGCAGGGCATACAACACGAGCAGCAGCGCCGCTGCATGCCGCCACCACGTCGTTAGGTTTGCACGCATCGCTTCACCCCGTCAGTCGAAACCCGATGATAGCGACCGCGTGCTGATTTCGGCGAAACGCTCAGGCCGCCGCGGTGCGCGCGCGGGTAACCCGGCTGGCGGTGTCCTTGTGCAGCTGTCCAGCCAGCCATGCGCCGGTGGCGACCAGCAGGTCGAGGTCGATGCCGGTGTTCATGCCCATGCCGTGCAGCATGTAGACCACGTCCTCGCTGGCGACGTTGCCGGTGGCACCTTTCGCGTACGGGCAGCCGCCGGTGCCGGAGACCGAGCTGTCGACCACGCGTGCGCCTTCTTCCAGGCAGGCGAGGATGTTCGCCAGCGCCTGGCCGTAGGTGTCGTGGAAATGCACCGCCAGCGCGCCGATCGGCACTTCCTGCGCGACCGCATGCAGCATTGCGCGCGCCTTCGCCGGCGTGCCGACGCCGATGGTGTCGCCCAGCGAAATTTCGTAGCAGCCCAGTTCGTACAGGCGCCTGGCGACGCGCACCACGTCGCTGACCGGCACCTCGCCCTGATACGGGCAGCCGAGCACGGTGGAGACATAGCCGCGCACCTTGACCTCGTCGGCCTGCGCCTGTTCGATTACCGGGATGAACCGCTCGATCGATTCGTCGATCGAGGCGTTGGTGTTCTTGCGGCTGAAGGCTTCCGAGGCGGCGGTGAACACCGCGATCTCGGTGGCGCCGACTTCGCGCGCACGCTGATAACCCTGCAGGTTCGGCACCAGCACCGGGTAACTCACACCAGGCACCTTGCGGATGCCTGCAAAGACTTCGGCGGCATCGGCCAGTTGCGGCACCCACTTCGGGCTGACAAAGCTGGTCGCCTCGATCGTCTTGAGTCCCGTCGAAGACAACCGATCGATCAGCGCGATCTTCACATCGGCCGGCAGCAGCGTCTTCTCGTTCTGCAGGCCGTCGCGGGCACCGACTTCGACGATGCGGACGTGGTTGGATGCGGTCATCTTGTGCTCCGGTCAGTCGGCGAAACGTACCAGTACGGCATCGGCCTCGACGAATTCACCCTGCATGGCGTTCACGCTTTCGATGGTGCCGGCGCGTGGGGCTTTCAATGCCAGCTCCATCTTCATCGCCTCCATCATCAGCAGCTCCTGGCCTTGCTCGACGACATCGCCAGCCTTGGTCTTGACCAGCACGATACGGCCGGGCATCGGCGCGATGATCTGGTTGCCACCGGCGGCATCCTTCGATTCCCAGGCGAACGCGGCGGCGCGGGCGAAGCTGTAGCGCTGGCCATGAGCGTCGTGCAGCAGCACATGCGCGGCGTCGGTGCGCAGCGGCACGCGCAGCGATTCACCGTCGAAGCGGGCGCTCAGGTTGTCGTCGAGAAGACGCGCGCCGCGCACCTCGCAAGCCGCCTCGCCATGGCGCAACTGATAGCTGCCGTCATGGCCGTGTGCTTCGATGTCATAACGCTGCTCGCGCAAAGTCAGCGCGATGATCCGCTTGCCGGCGTGGCCGACGCGCCAGGCGTCGGCGCGCGCCCAAGGGGAATGAGGATCGGCTGCGGAGGTATCGATGCTCAGTTCGTCATGGAGCAGGGCAGCGGTAGCCGCGGCGAACAGGACTTGATCCGTCGGTACCACTTCGCCGACCAGGAATTCTTCCAGGTGGCGATCGAGATAACCGGTGTCGATACGGCCTTCTACCACCGCCGGATGGCGGGCGAGTCGTTCGAGAAACCCGATGTTCGATTTCGGCCCGACGATTTCGCTCGCTGCCAGCGCCTCGCGCAGCCGCTGAAGAGCTTGCGCACGGGTAGCATCGAACACGATCAGCTTGGCGATCATCGGGTCGTAGAAGATCGTCACCGTGTCGCCTTCGATTACGCCGCCGTCGAGGCGCACGTGCGGCGACGGCGCAGGCAGGCGCAGCGTGAGTAGCTTGCCCGAGCCGGGCAGGAAGTTCTGATCCGGGTCTTCCGCATACAAGCGCACCTCGATCGCGTGGCCGTGCGCGTGGACTTGGTCCTGGCGTAACGGCAGTGGTTCACCCGCAGCCACGCGCAGCTGCCATTCAACCAGATCCAGTCCGAGCGTCAGCTCGGTCACCGGATGTTCGACCTGCAGGCGCGTGTTCATCTCCATGAAGAAGAACTCGCCACTCTGCGCCACGATGAACTCCACCGTGCCGGCACCGACGTAGTCGACCGCCTTCGCCGCGGCGACAGCCGCTTCGCCCATCGCCTTGCGGCGGGCCTCGTCGAGAAACGGCGAGGGGGTTTCCTCCAGCACCTTCTGGTAGCGGCGCTGCGCCGAGCACTCGCGTTCGTTGAGGTGGATCACGTTGCCGTGGGTATCGCCGAACACCTGGAATTCGATATGCCGCGGATGCTCGACGTAGCGCTCCAGGATCACCCGTGTATCGCCGAACGAGCTGGCCGCCTCGCGCTGCGCGGAAGCGAGCGCGTCGGCAAATTCCGCCGCGCTGCGCACGATGCGCATCCCCTTACCGCCGCCGCCGGCCGCGGCCTTGATCATCAACGGAAAGCCGGTTTTCGCTGCCTGTTCGGCAAGGAAGGCGGCATCCTGGTTCTCGCCGTGATAGCCGGGCACCAGCGGCACCGCGTGTCGCTCCATCAGCGCCTTGGCGGCGGCCTTGGAGCCCATGGCGTCGATACTTTCCGGGCGTGGGCCAATAAAGACGATGCCGGCTTCCATGCAGGCACGGGCGAAGCCGGTGTTCTCGGACAGGAAACCGTAGCCGGGATGGATCGCCTGTGCGCCGGTCTTTTTCGCCACCTCGAGAATGACATCGCCGCGCAGGTACGAGTCGGCCGGGCGCGGGCCGCCGATCGGCCACGCCTCGTCGGCCAGACGCACGTGTTGCGCATCGCGATCGGCTTCCGAGTACACCGCGATGGTATGGATGCCGAGACGGCGGCAGGTGCGGATCACGCGGCAGGCAATCTCGCCGCGGTTGGCTATCAGTACGCGTTCGAACATGCAGATCCCTGAAACCGTTCGTGTCGATGCAAAGCCAGTAAAACTAACAGATTGCGTTGTTGCCGCCGATGCGCGGCGCAGCAAGGGCGCTATTCGCCCTCCCAGTAGTCGCATGCGTCCGCAATCCGTCCGATATGACGGAAACGCGCCGGCACGCCGCCCGCGTCCGGTGTGTTGTCGACAAACGCACCGAACTTGCCCGAGTCTGGGTATTCGCAGACTTCTGCTGGCGCGAGGGTGCTGATCGCTAGATAACGCATCTCCGTTGCGCCGGTGTTGATGATCTGGTGCGCGGTTTCCGGCCCACCGGTGGGGCAGGCGATGATGTCGCCGGTGCGGATGGGGTGGTGCTGCTCGCCGTAGCGCAACTCGCCGTAGCCTTCGAGAATGACGAACATCTCCTCTTCCGCGCGGTGGCTGTGGAACGGGCAGGCACGCTTGCCAGGCGCTACCACGGTGAGGTTGCAGCCGAGTTGACGCGCACCAATGCGACTGGCGATTTCGCCCCAGCGCAGGTCGTAGCGCGCGGCAGTGGCACCTTGCGGAAGACCGGCGGGTATCGGCGTGTCGGCGGCCGACTGCACCACGACATCGGCGAGGTTGAGTACGGGCTTGGTCATGCGCATGGCTCCGGGTTTCAGTGGGTAATCCACGCCGGTGCACGCTTGTCGAGAAATGCGCCGAGGCCATGCTGGCCTTCTTCGGAAACACGCAGACGCGCGATCAGTTCAGCGTTGGCCGTGTCGATGCGCTCGGCCTGCGCCAGATCGGCGCCGCCGATGCGCAAGGCCAGTTGCTTCGCTTCGCGCTGCGCCTGTGGGCCGGCCTTGGCGAGCAGGTACAACTGGCGCTCGATCGCCTCGTCCAGTTCGGTGGCCGATACCACGGCGTGCAGCAGTCCGATCCGTGCGGCGACGGCGGCGTCGAACACCTCGCCGGTGAGGAACAGCCGGCGCGCCTCGCGCAGGCCGATCGCGGCGATCACGTACGGCGAGATCACCGCCGGCACCAGGCCCAGTTTCACTTCCGACAGCGCGAACTTGGCGCTGTCGACGCCGATCGCGATATCGCAGCAGGCGACCAGGCCCACGCCACCACCGTAGGCGGCACCGTTGACCCGCGCGATGGTCGGCTTGGACAGGAACTGCAGGTTGCGCATCAGCCGCGCCAGGCGCAGCGAGTCCTCACGGTTTTCCTGCTCGCTGGCTGCGGCCATGCCGCGCATCCAGTTGAGGTCGGCGCCCGCAGAGAAGCAGCTGCCGTTGCCGCTCAGCACCAACGCGCGCACGGCGGGGTCGGCTTCGACTGTGGCCAGCGCATCGGTGAGCTCGGCGATCAGCGCATCGTCGAACGCGTTGTGGATCTGTGGGCGGTTCAGGGTGAGCCAGGCTACCGCGCCGCGGCGCTCGCTCAGGATGGAATCGGTCATCGGTCGGCCCCGCAAATAGCATCATGATAAACGCTGCCCATGGCTGGAACGCGGCCTGATGCAGCGGAGCGGGCAAAGGGCTACAATGCGAACAATTCTTATTTGAGAAGTCGCCCGTGCGTCTGTCCGAATTGCCCAAAGGTGCTCCCGCCGTGGTCGACCGCGTGCATGACGCGCATGCAGCGGATCCGATTGCGCAGCGCTTGCGTGACCTCGGTTTCGTCGATGGCGAGCCGGTGCGGGTAGTAGCGATCGGGCCGATGGGCGGCGATCCGGTGTTGATCCAGATCGGCTACACGCGCTTTGCCCTGCGCCGCGCCGAGGCGGCCCGGGTCAGCGTGCGCAGCGAGGTGGCGGCGTGAGTGCCTCGACCCTGCGGATCGCCCTGGTCGGCAACCCGAACTGCGGCAAGACGGCGCTGTTCAATCTGCTTACCGGCGGTCGGCAGAAGGTGGCGAACTACGCCGGCGTTACGGTCGAGCGCAAGGAAGGCCGCTTCACCGCACCATCCGGCCGCGTGCTGCAGATCCTCGACCTGCCGGGTACGTACAGTTTCGAGGCAAACAGCCCGGACGAGCAGATCACCCGCGACGTCTGCGCCGGCAACTACCCGGGTGAGGCGGTGCCGGATCTGATCATCTGCGTGGCCGACGCCACCAATCTGCGCCTGCACCTGCGCTTCGTGCTGGAAGTGAAACGGCTGGGCCGGCCAATCGTGCTGGCCTTGAACATGATGGATACCGCGCGCCGCCGCGGCATCGAGATCGATGTGCCGGAACTGCAACGGCGCCTCGGCGTACCGGTGGTGGAAACCGTCGCAGTGAAGCGTGGCGGTGCCAAGGCGCTGATCGAGCGGGTCGATGGGGAGATGCCGTCGGCCGCGCCGATACAGCCCGACGATGCTGCCAGCCGCGCTGATCTGCACGCGCAGGTGCGCGAGATACTGACCGCGACGGTGACGATGCCGCGCACCACGGCGGCGCTCGACGATGCACTCGATCGCTGGGCGTTGCACCCGGTATTCGGGCTGCTGATTCTTGCGGTGGTGATGTTCCTGGTGTTCCAAGCGGTGTATGCCGCGGGCAAGCCAATGAGTGACCTGATCGGCGGCGGTTTTGGCTGGCTGGGCGAGCATGTCGCCGCGCTGATGCCGGATGGACCGCTGCAGAGTCTGGTCACCAACGGCCTGTTCGGCGGCATCGGCACCGTGCTTGGTTTTCTGCCGGTGATCCTGGTGCTGTTCCTGTTCATCCTCACGCTGGAGGAGTCCGGCTACCTGCCGCGCGCGGCGTTCCTGCTCGACCGCCTGATGTTGTCGGTGGGGCTGACCGGGCGCTCGTTCATCCCGCTGCTGTCGAGTTTCGCCTGCGCGATCCCCGGCATCATGGGTACACGCAGCATCCAGGATCCGCGCGACCGACTCGCCACCATCCTGATCGCCCCGCTGATGACCTGCTCGGCGCGGCTGCCGGTGTATGCGCTGCTGATCGGTGCCTTCATTCCGATCCGTTACGTGTTCGGCGTGTTCAACCTGCAGGGCATCGTGCTGTTCGCGCTGTATCTGGCGGGCATTCTCGGCGCGATGGCGGTGGGCTGGGTGATGAAGCACCTTCGCCGCGACAAGAGCGAACATGCGCTGCTGATGGAGCTGCCGTCGTACCGGATGCCGAAGCTGCGCGACGTGGCGATCGGCCTGTACGAGCGCGGCGCGATCTTCCTGAAACGCCTGACCGGCGTGATCCTGGGGTTGACCGTGCTGATGTGGTTCATCTCCACCTTCCCGTCGCCGCCGGCAGGCGCGGCCGGGCCGGCGATCAACTACAGCTTCGCCGGTTACATCGGGCGCGGCCTGCAATACATCTTTGCGCCGATCGGCTTCAACTGGCAGATCAGCCTGGCCCTGATTCCAGCCTTCGCCGCGCGCGAGACCGCGGTGGCGGCGCTGGCGACCGTCTATCTGGTTGGCGGTGAGGCGAGCGGTGGCCTGAGCCATGCGCTGGCCGGCCAGATTTCGCTGGCCAGCGCGCTGTCGCTGCTGGTGTGGTTCGCGTATGCACCGCAGTGCATGTCCACGCTGGCGGTGATCCGCCGCGAGACCGATTCCTGGCGCAACGTGGCGATCTCGTTCGGCTACATGTTCGGCATGGCCTACGCCGCGTCGTTCATCGTCTACCAGGTGGCGAGGATGCTGACATGAGCACGAGTCTGCTGGTGCAGTACGCGGTGATCGGCCTGGTCGTGCTGGCCAGTGCGCTGATCGTGTTCCGCAAGCTGGCTCCAACGCTCACCAACCGCTGGCTGGCAGCGGCGTCGATCCATTTCAGCCGTTCCGGCCGTGCCTCCTGGATACGCGCTTTCGGGCAACGCCTGCAGCCGAAGCAGGCGACTGGCAATTGCAGCGACGGCTGCAGCACCTGCGGTGCCTGCGGCCCGAAGCCGCCAGCGACGGCGCGGGCGGAGCCGATGCCGTTGGAATTTCGCCCGCGGCAGTGAGGCAACGGCGCTGTAATCGCGTACAGAGCCTGCCCCGGACTTGATCCGGGGTGCGCTCCTGCAAAGAAACACCAACAAAAAAGCCGGCTTGCGCCGGCCTGCTGTTCCTGGATTGAAAAAGCCGGCTTGCGCCGGCTTTTTGCATGCAACTCGAATCGCGCCCCGGCTTACGCCAGTTCGCGGATCTTCGCGTTGAGGCGGCTCTTGTGGCGGGCAGCCTTGTTCTTGTGGATCAGGCCTCGGGCGGCGTAACGATCCATCACCGGCTGGGCGATGGTGAACGCGGCGATGGCGCCGGCCTTGTCCTTGGCCTCGATGGCCTTGACGACCTTCTTCAGGGCGGTGCGGACCATGGAGCGGGCGCTGATGTTGCGCAGGCGGCGCTGTTCGGACTGGCGCGCGCGCTTCTTCGCGGACTTGATGTTGGCCAAGGTAGAACTCCGGAATGCAGTGTTAGGGGTTGGAAAAAGACGCCAATTATGCGGTCGATTCGCCGTTGCGTCAATCATTTAGACGATGGCCGGCGGGTCGCCGCCGATCTGCGGTCGATCCGGGCGGTCGCGGCATCGGCATTTTGCCACATCGCGGGCTGTCATCTTGCCTGCGACGGCTGTCAAACTACGCGCCCCCGCACGCCCGGCACAGAAGGTAACGACAGCCACATGAAGTCCCCCAGCATGTTCCGCGGGCTGCTCTCGTTCAGCAGCATGACGATGATCTCGCGGGTGCTCGGCCTGGTGCGCGACATGTCGATCAACGCCGCGTTCGGCGCCAACGGGGCCACCGACGCGTTCTGGGTGGCGTTCCGTATCCCCAATTTCATGCGCCGGCTGTTTGCCGAGGGCTCGTTTTCCACCGCGTTCGTGCCGGTATTCACCGAGGTGAAGGAAAAGGGCTCGCATGCGGATCTGAAGAACCTGATGTCGCGGGTATCGGGCACGCTCGGCGGCGTGCTGTTGGTGATCACCGCGCTGGGCATCATCTTTGCACCGCAGGTGACCACGCTGTTTTCGCCCGGCGCGATCGACGAGCCACGCAAGTTCGAACTCACCGTCGAGCTGCTGCGGCTGACCTTTCCGTTCCTGCTGTTCGTGTCGCTGACCGCGCTGTCAGGTGGCGCGCTGAACAGCTTCCACCGTTTCGGCCTGCCGGCACTGACGCCGGTGATCCTCAACCTGTGCATGATCGCCGGCGCGTTGTGGCTGTCGAAGCGGTTGCAGACACCGATCCTGGCGATGGGCTGGGCGATCATGGTCGCCGGCATCCTGCAACTGCTGTTTCAGATGCCGGCGTTGCGCGGACTGGATCTGCTGACTTTGCCGCGCTGGGGCTGGAGTCATCCGGATGTGCGGAAGATCATGCGGTTGATGGTGCCGACCCTGTTCGGCTCGTCGGTGGCGCAGATCAACCTGCTGTTCGACACGGTGATTGCCTCGTACCTGATCGTCGGCTCGCAGAGCTGGCTGTCGCAGGCGGATCGTTTCCTGGAGCTGCCACTGGGTGTGTTCGGGGTGGCGCTGGGCACGGTGATCCTGCCGTCGCTGTCGCGCCATCACGTCACCACGGACAAGGCCGGTTTTTCGCGCGCGCTGGACTGGGGGCTGCGGATCACGTTACTGATTGCGGTGCCGGCGATGTTCGGCTTGATGCTGCTGGCCGGGCCGCTGGTAGCCACGCTGTTCCAGCACGGGCACTGGAGCGCGCACGACACCGACATGGCGACGCTGTCGATCACCGCGCTGAGTTTCGGCCTGCCGGCGTTTGCGCTGGTCAAGGTGCTGCTGCCGGCGTTCTATGCACGCCAGGACACACGCACGCCGGTACGCGCGGGCGTGGCGTCGATGCTCACCAATATGTTGCTGAACGTGCTGTTTCTGGTGCTGCTGTTCGAGCTGTGGGCGCCGGCCGCGCTGAAGCAGTTGCCATGGATGGACGGCCTGGCGCAGTTGCCTGGCTTGCACATGGCACTGGGTCTGGCCAGTGCGGTGGCTTCCTACGTCAACCTGTACCTGCTGTGGCACTGGCTGAAAAAATCCGGTGTATACCAGCGCCAGCCGGGTTGGTCGCGACATCTGCTGCGACTGGCGCTGGCGTGCATGGTGATGGTGGCGGTCTTGCTGCTGGGGCGCTGGCTGTGGCCGGATTGGTCGAACGTACGCTGGCTGACCCGGCTGTGGCATCTGCTGGTGCTGGTGACGGCCGGTGGCGCGGCCTATGTCGGCATGCTGTTTGCCGGCGGCTTCCGCTTGCGCGACCTGCGTGCCGCATGAGGTCAGCGGGCAGTCTCAACAGCGCCCGCGCGACCGTTATACTCACGCGATGATGAGACTTTCCAGGGATGTCGCGGGCCCTTGTCTGGCGCCGCGCGGCAGCGTGATTGCGGTCGGTGCGTTCGATGGCCTGCATCGTGGGCATCAGGCACTGCTGGCACAGGTGCGCGAGCGCGCGCAGGCGCTCGGCTGTCGTCCGGTCGTGGTGAGCTTCGAGCCGCTGCCGCGCGCGTTCTTTTCCGCTGAACCGGTGCCGCGCCTGTCCAGCGTGCGCGAAAAGCTGCGCGGCTTCGCCGCCGCGGGCATGGAGCACACCTTGCTGCTGCGCTTCAACCAGGCATTGACGGCGATGTCGGCCGAGGATTTCGTGCAGCGCGTGCTGGTCGAGCGGCTGGCCGCGCGCGAAGTATGGGTGGGCGGCGATTTTCGTTTCGGCAACAAGCGCGGCGGCGACGTTGCCCTGCTGGAAAAGATGGGCGCGCAGCTCGGCTTTGCCGCCTGCACGATGCCGCCGGTACAGCTCGACGGAGCGCGTGTCTCGGCCAGCCGCGTACGTGCGCTGCTGGCCGCCGGTGAATTTGCCGGCGCCGAGCCGCTGCTGGGCCGGCCCTTCGTGATCGACGGCAAGGTCGAATACGGCAACCAGCTCGGTCGCACGCTCGGTTATCCCACCGCCAACATCCACCTGCAGGAACGGGTCAGCCCGGTACAAGGCATCTTCGCGGTACGCGTCGGACTGGGCGAGGGCGAATGCAGCTGGCCGGGCGTGGCCAGCCTCGGCGTGCGTCCAACCGTGAACCAAGTCGCCGAGCCCTTGCTGGAAGTGCATTTGTTCGACTTCGACGGCGACCTCTACGGCCAGCGCATGGCGGTGCAGTTCGTGGCCAAGCTGCGCGACGAGCAGAAATTCGACGGGCTGGAGCCGCTCAAGGCGCAGATGGCGCTGGATTCCCGCATGGCGCGCGAACTGCTGGGCATGAACCCGCGACTGGTCGAAGCGTGAACCGGCTTCCGGCACGCGCACGTATCGTTTAACTTTGAACTCTTTGTTCGCCCGCTGGCGGACGGCAACACTTCAGTGATGGCATCCACGCAATGACCCACGATTACAAGAGCACGATCAACCTGCCGCAGACGGATTTCCCGATGCGCGGCGACTTGCCGAAGCGCGAGCCGGGCTGGCTGGCCGAGTGGGAGCGGGTCGACCGCTATGCGCAGATCCAGCAGAAGACGGCTCACCGCGACAGCGTGTTCGTGCTGCACGATGGTCCACCGTATGCGAACGGTTCGATTCACATCGGCCATGCGGTCAACAAGATCCTGAAGGACATGGTGGTCAAGTCCAAGCTGCTGGCCGGCCATCGCGCGCCGTACGTGCCGGGCTGGGACTGCCACGGCCTGCCGATCGAGATCGCGGTGGAAAAGAAGTTCGGCAAGCCGGGCGACAAGCTCGATGCCGCCGCGTTCCGGCAGAAATGCCGCGAGTACGCGGCCGAGCAGGTCGATACGCAGCGCACCGACTTCAAGCGGCTCGGCGTGCTCGGCGACTGGCAAAAGCCGTACCGCACGATGGACTTCAGCTACGAGGCCGACATGCTGCGCGCGCTGGCGCGCATCGTGTCGAACGGTCATGTGGTGCGCGGCGCCAAGCCGGTGTACTGGTGCTTCGACTGTGCCTCCGCCCTGGCCGAGGCGGAAATCGAATATGGCGACAAGGTCTCGCCTGCGGTCGACGTGGCCTACGACGCGGTCGACGCGAAGGCATTGACGGCGAAGTTCGGTGTGGACGCCGGCGATGCGATCGTCGCCATTCCGATCTGGACCACCACGCCGTGGACGCTGCCGGAAAGCCAGGCGGTATCGCTGGGCGCCGAGCTGGAATACGCACTGATCGAAGGTCCGCAGCGCGACGGCAGGCGCGTGCTGCTGGTGATCGCCAGCGCGCTTGTCGACAAGGCAGCGCAGCGTTATGGCCTGCAGCAGGCGAGCGTGCTCGGCCATGCGTCGGGCAAGGCGATGGAAGGCCTGAAGCTGCACCATCCGTTCTATCCGCGCGAAGTGCCGGTGATCCTCGGCGAGCACGTCAGCGCCGAGGACGGCACCGGCGCCGTGCACACGTCGCCCGACCACGGCGTCGAGGATTTCGTGGTGGCGCGCGAGTACGGCATCGGCCTGCTCAACTACATCGAGCCGCGCGGCACCTATCGTGCCGACACGCCGATCGCCACCCCGCTCGAACTGGGCGGCATGCACATCTGGAAGGCGAATGACGCCATTGTCGACTTGCTGCGTCAGCGCGGCGTGCTGCTCGCGTTTGCGAAGATAGAGCACAGCTACCCGAATTGCTGGCGCCACAAGACGCCGGTGATCTATCGCACCACGCCGCAGTGGTTCATCTCGATGGAGCAGGCGTCGCTGCGCGAGACTGCATTGACGTCGATCAAGAGTGTGCGCTGGGTGCCGGGCTGGGGTGAGGAGCGCATCGCCGGCATGATCGCCGGACGCCCGGACTGGTGTATCTCACGCCAGCGCACCTGGGGCGTGCCGATCGCGTTGTTCGTGCACAAGGCCACGCAGGAGCCGCATCCGGATTCCGTGATGTTGCTGGAGCAGGTCGCGAAGAAAGTGGAGCAGGGCGGCGTCGATGCGTGGTTCACGCTGGATGCGGCCGAGCTGCTCGGCGATCAGGCGAACGATTACGAGAAAGTCACCGACGTGCTGGACGTCTGGTTCGATTCCGGCGTCACCCATTTCGCCGTGATCGGTCAGCGCCCGGAACTGCAGCAGGGCACGGCGTCGCACTACAAGGTGATGTACCTGGAGGGTTCCGACCAGCATCGCGGCTGGTTCCAGTCGTCGTTGCTGACTTCGTCGGCGATCCACGGCCGTGCACCCTACAACGAGGTGCTCACGCACGGCTTCGCGGTCGATGCGAACGGCCGCAAGATGTCCAAGTCGCTGGGCAACGTGGTCGCGCCGCAGAAGGTAATGGATACGCTGGGCGCCGACGTGCTGCGCATGTGGGTGGCCTCGGCGGACTACCGCAACGAGATGACGGTCTCCGACGAGATCCTCAAGCGGGTCTCCGATACCTACCGGCGCATCCGCAATACCGCGAAGTTCCTGCTCGGCAATCTGGATGGCTTCGATCCGGCAAAGCATCTGATTCCGGTCGAAGACAGCTTGCTGCTGGACCAGTGGGCGATCCAGCAGGCATATGACGTGCAGCAGGCCGTGCTGGCCGCGTACGAGCGTTATGACTTTCCGGAAGTGGTGGCGCGTATCCAGAACTTCTGTACCAACGAGCTGGGTGCGTTGTATCTGGATATCACCAAGGATCGGCTGTACACCATGCCGACCGACAGCCGTGGCCGGCGCAGCGCGCAGAGCGCGATGTACCGCATCGCCGAGGCGCTGGTGCGCTGGCTGGCGCCGGTGCTGAGCTTCACCGCCGAGGAGATCTGGCAGCAGCTGCCGGGCCAGCGCGACGACAGCGTGCTGTTCGAAACCTGGTACGACGGTCTGAGCGCCACGCAAGGCTCGCCCGAGCAGCGGCGCTACTGGGCAGAACTGCTGGCGATCCGCGACAGCGCTTCGCGCGTGCTCGAGGGCATGCGCAAAGCCGAGCAGATCGGTGCGGCACTCGAAGCGAAGCTGGTGGTACATGCCGACACCGCCACGCAGTCGCGTTACACCGTGGCTGAGCAGGAGTTGCGCTTCTTCTTCATCACTTCCGATCTCTCCCTAACACCGTTGACGCCGCGTCCGGACAGTGCGGTGAAAGTGGAGCTGGATGGTGCTGAGGTGTGGGTGTCTGCCAGTGTCAGCGATGCCGCGAAATGCGTGCGCTGCTGGCATCGACGCGACGATGTCGGCAGGCATGCCGAACATCCCGAGCTGTGCGGTCGCTGCATCAGCAATATCGAAGGCACCGGCGAGGATCGTCGCTGGTTCTGATCTGTGTCAGCCCTGCAAAGCTTTAGAGATAGCCGCTGTTCTCTCTCCCCTGCGAGCAGGGGAGGGTCGGGGAGGGGTAGGCTTTTGATCCGGTCTCCCACAGTCAAAAGCGAACCTTCTCCCAGCCTCTCCCTGCTATTGCAGCGGGAGGAATCGAAGAATCCTCTATCACCGAGTCCCCACGGCCCATGACCACCAAACCCAACGCACTCATCTGGCTATGGCTGTCCGCTGCCGTCATCGCGCTCGACCAGCTCAGCAAATGGTGGGCGGTGCAGGCGTTGCAGCCGATCGGTGTATCGCATGTGGTGATTCCCGGTTTTCTGAACTGGACGCTGGCGTTCAACAGCGGTGCCGCCTTTAGCTTTCTGGCCGATGGCACCGGCTGGCAGCGCTGGTTCTTCGTGCTGCTGGCGCTGGTGATCAGCGCAGTGCTGGTGGGGTGGCTGGCACGTACACCGCGGCGTGACTGGCGTACCGCTCTGCCATTGGGGTTGATCGTCGGTGGCGCCATCGGCAACCTGATCGATCGCCTGCATGCCGCGCAGGTCACCGATTTCATCCATGTGTACTTCCGCCAGTGGAACTATCCGGTGTTCAATATCGCCGACTGCGGCATCACGGTCGGTGCCGTGCTGCTGATCGCCTTCGGCCTGTTTGCCGGCAAGCCCGCGGGCAGCGTGCGATAATAGGCCGGCTATTCACGCTCCTGTAACCGCTTCCACAGGGTTCGACATACCCGAGACATCATGGACATCCTGCTCGCCAATCCCCGTGGCTTCTGCGCCGGCGTCGATCGCGCCATCGCCATCGTCGAGCGTGCGCTGGAATCGTGGGGCGCGCCGATCTACGTGCGGCATGAAGTGGTGCACAACCGCTACGTGGTCGACAAGCTGCGCGCCGATGGTGCGGTGTTCGTCGACGAGCTGCATGAAGTGCCCGATGGCGCCACCGTGATCTTCAGCGCGCATGGCGTGTCGCAGGCGGTGCGTGAGGAAGCCGAGCAGCGCCATCTCAAGGTGTTCGACGCTACCTGTCCGCTGGTCACCAAGGTGCACATGGAAGTCGCCCGACTCGGCCGGATCGGGCGCAGCGTGGTGCTGATTGGCCACGCCGGTCATCCGGAAGTCGAAGGCACCATGGGGCAGTGGAATCCGGACAACACCGGCGAGATCCTGCTGGTCGAATCGCTGGAGTCCGTGGAAAGGCTCACGCCGAAGTTCCCGCACCTGCTGTCCTATGTCACCCAGACCACGTTGTCGGTGGACGACACCAAGGCGATCATCGAAGCCTTGCGCAACAAGTTTTCCGATATCGAAGGCCCGCGCAAGGATGACATCTGCTACGCCACGCAGAACCGTCAGGATGCCGTGCGCCGGCTCGCTGACGCGGTCGACCTGATGCTGGTGGTCGGCTCGGTCAACAGCTCCAATTCCAACCGCCTGCGCGAGCTGGCCGAGAAGCAGGGCGTGCGCTCGTTCCTGATCGACGGCGCCGAACACATCGAGCGCAGCTGGCTCGATGGTGTCACCCGCATTGGCCTCACCGCAGGGGCTTCGGCACCGGAAAAACTGGTACGCGATGTGATCGCTCGCCTGCAATTGTGGGGCGCTGGCGATGTCCACGAGCTCGACGGCGAGCCGGAGAACATCACGTTCGCGTTGCCAAAAGAGCTGCGCATGGCCAGCGGCAACGCTACGGCCAGTTTCTGAAGCAGGCCCGTGCTTGCGCCATAACGCCCTGCACCGTAAAATCTGCGGCTCTTTGCCGGAATAGCTCAGTTGGTAGAGCGGCGCATTCGTAATGCGTAGGTCGTAGGTTCGATTCCTATTTCCGGCACCAGACTTCAAAGGCCCGCCAACGCGGGCCTTTGTTTTTTCGGGATTCCCAGGTCGTTCTGCTCTGACCAGCACGGAGTGCGATGGCCGGCATCGCACGTGACCACGATCACCATTCCTGCGTCAACTTTGGCCGCTTGTCGGGCAATTTCTACCGCCCGTCGGCTGAAGGCTGGTCTAGGAAGGGCAGGTGGGTACAGTGCATGCAGGGGTATCAGGGAGAATTCCATGCAAGTTTTGTCGCGCCAGCGAGCCGTCTCGTTGGCTGAAGAGCCGCAGGCAAACGCCGGCAGGCGCCCGTCTGCGCATACGCCGTTCGCGGCCGACCAATCACGGCATGAACAGATGACGCATACGACGGCGCGGCGGCATGTCCGTGGCTTCACCTTGGTTGAGCTGATGATCACCGTCACCATCGCCGTGGTGCTGATCATGATTGCCGTGCCGAGCTTCAAGACGATCATGCTTTCCAACAAGCTCACCACCACGTCCAACGATCTCGTCCTTGCGATCAATTCCGCGCGAATGGAAGCGGTCAAGCGCAATGCCAAGACCCAGCTGTGCAGCAATTCCACCAGCAGCAACACCAGTGATACGCTCGGAACCGCGTGCGGCACCCAGACCGGCGCGGTCTATGTGCTGCTGGGTGGTTCCCCGGCGAAGGCTGCAACGGTGCTTGCCGGCATACCGGGCATTGCCACGCCGATTCAATTGAAGGGCAACGTGCAGGCGTTGCGCTTCAACGGGCAGGGGCTGGCGTATTCCGCCACTGCCACGGCTCCATACAACGGCACGGTCGCGGACATCTGCACCAGCCAGATGAGCACCAACAATCATCGCGTCATCACGATGACGGCCGGCTCGATCCTCGCGACTACCAACGGCCCCCCGGGAGTCTCCTGCCCATGATGAACCGAGCAATGCCTGCATCCGCCCAGTCCGGCGTCGGCCTCATTGAGGTACTGGTGGCCGTGCTGGTGCTTTCCATAGCTTTCCTTGGCATCGCCGCGTTGCAGGCGATGTCGATGTCCACCAACAACAGCGCGATGGCGCGCAGCATGGCCACGATCGACACCTACTCGATCCTGGATGCGATGCGGGCGGACCTCGTCAGCGCCAAGAGCACCAATTACAACGGCACGGTCACAGCCAATGCCTGTCCCACCACAACTGGCACGCTGGCGAATGTCCAGCTTACCCAGTGGTGCGCCCAGCTCGGTCATGATCTTGGTGCGGCGGCCAGCACTACAGGTGTTATCAGTTGCTCCGGCTCCGGCGAATGCACCGTCACCATTACCTTCGACGACAGTCGGGCAGGGGCGGGGGCAGCCAGCTCCACCAATCAGACAGTCATCACCAAGGCCATCCTATGAGCAAGCGTTCGATCACCTGCGGCGATAAGGTTCGGTGCACGCTTCGGCGGTCTAAGCCATCGGCCGGCTTTACCCTGATCGAACTGATGGTCGCGATGCTGCTCGGCCTGATCGTCATCGGCGGCGTGGTCAGCGTGTTCCTGGCCAACCAGCGCTCCTATCGCACCAACCAGGCGCTGAGCGACGTGCAGGATGGCTCACGCATTGCGTTCGAGATGATGGCGCGTGACATCCGTGATGCAGGCCTTACCGGTTGCAACAATAACGGGCGCGTCGCCAACGTGGTGAATCCCAGCGGTGCCGCGTGGTGGAACGACTGGGGCAATGCCGTGCGCGGTTATGGCAGCGGCACCACGGCCGACCCGGCATTGACCGTCGGGACGGCGGCAGGAAACCAGGTGAGCGGCACGGACTCTCTGCAACTGATCGGTGCTACCGATACAGGCCTGAGCGTAGCGGCCACGCCCAGTTCGACGGCCGCGAATTTCAAGCTCAACGACACGACTTCGGATCTGCAGACGGGTGACGTGATCATCGTGTGCGACCCCGATCATGCCACCATCGTCCAGATCACCAACTACAACAACAGCAACGTTACGGTTGTGCACAACACCGGGGGCAGCACATCGCCAGGCAACTGCTCCAAGGGCATGGGCTACCCCACCGTGTGCACCACCAATGGCAACGGTTATTCGTTTGGACCCAACTCGCAGATCTTCAAGCTGGGTGCGGTGGACTGGTACATCGGCGTCAACCCGGCGAATGGCAGATCGCTGTATCGCATGAGCGTGGCCACCTCGGGCGGCACGCCCACGGCGTCAGCGCAGGAAATGGTGCGCGACGTTACCGGCATGAACATTTCCTACCATCAGGCGGGCGTTGCCAGTTTAGCCACCGCTGCGTCGGTCGGCGCCAACTGGGCCGCCGTCGATGCCGTGCAGGTCAAGCTCACACTGGAAAGTGTCGACAAGCGTGCCGGCACTGACGTCAAAGCCATCACACGCAACTTTACGGCTACCACGACCGTGCGCAACCGGGTGCCATGACAATGAGCCACTTCTCCGCTTCAAACCTTCCCGTATCCAAAGGTGTTGCTGTGGACGCGGTATCCAATCACGGCGCTGCTCATGCTTGCCCGAGTCGCGCGCCATGTCGGCGCGGTCTGCCGGCACGTACAGGCCAGCGCGGCGTGGCACTGGTGGTGGCGTTGATCCTGCTGGTGGTGATCACCCTTGTCGGCCTTGCCGCCGTGCGCGGCACCATCATGCAGCAGAAGATGGCCGCGAACATGTACGACCGGCAGATCGCCTTCCAGAATGCCGAGGCAGCGATGCGTGCGGCGGCGGCAAGCATCCCCACCAGTCCTGGCGCTATTGCCCGCAATTGCCAGTCCGCCAGTGTGGTCTGCCTGTCCAACCCCTTTAATGATCCGTATTTTCAAACTGCGGCGGGCAAAGCCAAAATCCAGAACCTCACCACTGCGCAGTACACCGCAGGCACACTGGCGACGGGTCAGCCGCAATACATCATCGAGAACATGGGCAATTTTCAGGATCCGGGTGCCAATACCGGTTTCAATCAGAGCGCCAATTCGCATAACTACGGCGTCAACGGCGGCTCCATCACCAACATCTATTACCGCGTCACGGTCCGTAGCGGAGATCCAACCAAGGGGGATCGCGCGGTAGTCGTGCTGCAAGCCATGATCAAGTCAAGTTGAGTTTCGGCCGTACGTAGACCACACAGGGTGCATGGGCCTTCCCATGCAGCACCATCGCACAGAGCGGAACCGTCATGAACATCACCTCCCGTCTGCATAGCAAGCCCGGCCGTTTTTTCGGCAGACTGCTGACCACTGGCGTGTCCGTCTGGTTGCTGGGCGTCGCCTTCTCGCCCGCCCTGGCTGCCGTCGCGGTCGATCAGGCGCCGCTGATCATCCAGAAGCCGCCACCGCCGAATATCACGCTGATGTTGGATGACTCCGGGTCGATGGCGTGGGACTACATGCCCGACTGGAGTTATTTGACGGATACAAGCCTAGACGGTGTGCGCAACTCGGCCAATAACGGGACCTATTACAACCCGGCAATTACCTATTTGCCGCCTCCGAAAGCCGATGGAACAAGCTTCCCACAGTCGCCGAGTCTGGCAGGCGCGTACAAAGACGGGTTCCTGGATACGACCGCGGTGGATATAACAAAGTATACGGGTGGTAATAATACCTACGGAAGTACCTTCAAATATTATACGAAACTCACCGGTACTACGATAACCACGTACGCACCAACGATGGGGTGTGCTTCCGGTGATGGTACCCCGCTGACCAGTGGAACAAACATTGGGAAGTGCAAGCACACCAGCGGAGGCAGTACCACTTATTACGTTCCCAACGTACCCTACTGCACCTCCGGTGACACTCTGAATTCCAGTGGCCAATGCGCGAATACCACAACTGGCGACAAGTATTTCTTTACCTACACCACGGGTGCAGCGGCGGGGCCTTATACACAGCACTATGTGGGCAAGACAGGTGATTGCGGTACGTTGCCGTCGGCTACGCAGACAGTCTGTGATGAAAGCACGACAACACAACTCAATGTGGCGAACTGGTTCTCGTACTACCGCACTCGTATTTTAATGGCGAAGAGCGGTCTGTTGAATGCATTTTCTAGTGTTGATTCCACATACCGGGTCGGTTTTGGCTCGATCAATGGCAATAACACTTCGGGGCTGCCAGCATCCTCCTCTTCGACCTATGCTTTCAGCGACCAATACAACAGTAACAATGCGATTGCTACGGTCCAGACATTTGGTAGTGGAGCGGTGGGGACACAGAAAGCCAATTTCTGGAATTGGGTTATCGGCGAGAGTGCCAGTAATGGCACGCCATTGCGCCAGGCGCTGGGCGCAGTAGGTGAGTACTACAAGACGAGTCAGCCGTGGCAGTCGACGAATGCGACGACCGGTAATACCGAGGAACTTGCATGTCGCCAGTCGTATACCATTCTGACTACCGATGGTTTCTGGAACGACGATAATCCTGGCAATGGCAATATCGATGGCACCAGTGCCACGGCGCCGGTGACAGGCATCAACAACAGCAGTTACCAATATACGGCAGCGCCTCCTTACAGTGACAGCAATAGCGACACGCTCGCCGACGTTGCCATGAAGTACTGGATGACGGACTTGCGCACCAGCGCCATCAATGAAGTGCCGACCAGCATAGAAGATCCAGCCTTCTGGCAGCACATGACGACGTTTACCCTGGGCCTTGGCTTTACACCGCAAGGCATCACGCCGACAGGTACGACGATTGACCAGATTTTCGCCTGGGCCAATGGCGGTACGGCGATCAGCAATTTCAGCTGGCCGACACCGGCAGCCGACTCCATCAACAACATCGCTGATCTGGCGCACGCGGCCGTCAATGGCCATGGCGGGTTCTATTCTGCTACCAGCCCCCAGGCGTTTTCCGACGGGCTGAAGAGTGCCTTGAAGCGAGCCGCCGAGCGTGTGGGCACCGGTGCCAGTCTGGCGGCGAACTCCACCCAGTTGAAGACGGGAGCGTTCGCCTACCAGGCCAATTACTACACCGCCAAGTGGAAGGGTGACCTGAAGGCGATTGCGGTGGACCCCAATCTCGGCACGCTTGCCGCGACGCCCACATGGACGGCGGTCAGCCAGTTGCCCGCGGCTGCCCAGCGGAAAATCTACACCTACAATCCGAGTGTGAGCCCGGTGGCGGCGGTGGCGTTCTCGGACCCGACCCAACTCTCCAGTACCGAACAGTCCGCGCTGGGCAGTGCCACCACCGATCAGCAGAGCATGATCAACTATCTGCGTGGCGATGCTTCGAAGGAAAAGTCGAATGGTGGCATCTACCGCACCCGCGATACGGCGCTCGGCGATATCGTCGATTCCCAGCCGGTGTATGTGGGGCAACCCGATCCGAACCAGTTCGTCGGTCAGACGTTCACCGGATCAGACACCTTTCTCACTTATACCGCGACCACCCGTCAGGGGCTGATCTTCGTGGCCGCGAATGACGGCATGCTGCACGCGTTCAACGCCGATACCGGGGCCGAGGTCTATGCCTATCTGCCTGCGGCGGTCATCACCACCGGCGGCCTCACTGGCGGCCTGGCAACCCTGTCCGATCCCAACTACGGCACCACGACAGCGGTGCCGCACCAGTACTTCAATGACGGCGAACTGACGGTGGCCGATGTCTATTTCGGATCGGCCTGGCACAGCGTGGCGGTGGGTACGACCGGTCGCGGCCTGGCCAAGGCGATCTACGCACTGGATGTCACCGATCCGACCAATATCACGCTGTTGTGGGAGCGTTCCGCCGGTGACGGCGGCACCAATGCCGACTATATCGGACAGATGACCGGCAAGCCGATCATCGCCCAGACCAACGATACCGGTTCCGCTGATTTGACCGGCAACAGCAACTGGTCGGTCTTGATCGGCAATGGCTACAACAGCAAGAACGGAACGGCAGCTCTGCTGCAATTCAAGATCAGCGACGGCACTCTCAACGTGCACCCGACCGACAGCACTGCCGGAAACGGTCTGGCTGCTCCGGCCGTGTGGATGAATGATCTGTCCGTCGGTATCAGCACGATGGCCTATGCGGGTGATGCGCAGGGTCGGGTGTGGTCGTTCATGCTCAACCAGATCGTGAAAACCGGAAACGGGAATAATGCTGTGTACACACCCACGGCCACCCCCACCAGTACCGGCACCCAGCTGTTCACTGCCAAGGATGCAGCTGGCAATGCGCAACCGATCACGGCTGGCATGCTGATAGGCAAGAACCCGACCACGCAGGACCTGTGGTTGTTCTTCGGCACCGGCCAGTACCTGAGCAGCGCGGACCTTGCCACGACGACGACCCAGTCCTGGTACGGCTTGATCGTGCAGGCCAGTGCTTCCAGCGGCAGCACGGCCGTCAGTACGAGTACAACCCGTACCGCGCTGAAACAACGTTTCATCGTCGCGGAAACGCCAGGAACGGCAGCGGTGCTGAACGCGGATGGCACGGTCAAGACGGCGGCCATCGCACCGGCACGGGCAGTGACGCCGAAGCCGACCACAGCCGACATGACGGGTAAATCAGGCTGGTACATGGATCTGTTGTCACCGACCAGCACCACCGCCAGCGATGGCACGGTCACCTATACCTACACTCCGGCATCCAATGAGATTGCCCAGGGCGAGCGGATCGTCACCCCGAACCAGTTCCAGGGCAATCAGCTGCTGGCGACGACGCGGATTCCGCAGGTGACGGACCTCTGCAGTCCCTCCGGGCGTGGCTGGATCATGGCGGTCGATCCATTTACCGGTACCAACCCGGCGTCGAGTTTCTTCGATCTCAATGGCGACGGGCAGATCAACCAGCCTGCCGACTGGATCATGGTTGGCGGCAAGCCGGTGGCGACCAGCGGCATGGGCTTCAGTTCGTTGCCCAACAATCCGATCTTCATGGGTGGCAGCATGCTGGTCAGCTTCGACAACGGCAACGCCACCAGCATCAAGACCTCCGGTACCTCCGGAACCTTGCAGCGTGTTTCCTGGCAAGAGCTGATCGTCCAGTAAAGGAAGGTAATGATGAAATCGCTCTCGTCGAATGAAAGCAGGTCAGCGTCCGTGGATACCGGATACGGGATGCCATTTGCCCGCAACTCCCATGCGGGCCACGAACGGGGCCACGTCCTGCGCAGCGTCGGCTTCACTCTGGTCGAGCTGATGATCGTGGTGGCGATCATCGCGGTCCTGGCCGCGATCGCCTTGCCCACGTACACCAGCTACATCACCAAGACCCGCCGGACGGCGGCGAAAGGGTGCTTGTCGGAGTACGCCAACTACATGGAGCGGTACTACACCACCAACCTGCGTTACGACCAGGATACGCAGGCCACGCCCGTCCAGAATTCGCTGACACTCGCGGGGCTGGATTGCGCGACACCCCAACGAACCGGCAACGACTACGCTTATAGCTTCCCGAGTGGTGCGGCGAGTGTTTCGAGCTATACCATCCAAGCTGTGCCTATAAATACACAGCTGACCAGGGACACTCTGTGCGGCACACTCACGCTGAGTCAGGCCGGCAAGCGCACCTCATCTGGCACCGGTACTTTGGATCAATGCTGGTGAGGATATAGGTGGGCTGATTATCGTCAGTCACGCTTTTCCGAGAACCAGTCGTTCACGCAAACCGCCCTGGCGCTGAATAGGCCGCGCCAAGGCGGCACGCAGCGAAGCATCGGTGGCCCATATCTCGGCATGGCTCCTTGCACGCGAGATGGCGGTGTAGACCAGTTCGCGGGTGAGTATGCGGTTGTCTTCGTCCGGTGGCAGCACCACGGCCACGTCGCGGTATTCCGAACCCTGGCTGCGATGGATGGTGATCGCCCAGGCGCTTTCGTGGGCGGGCAGGGCGCGTGGCGAGAAGCTGCGCAGGCCGGCGTTGCCGTCGCGGTCGCTGAGCTCGAACCACACGCGCAGTCCCTCTGCGCCTTGCAGTGCGATGCCGACGTCGCCGTTGAACAGGCCGCGGGCGTAGTCGTTGCGGGTGATGATCACCGGACGGCCGTGGTACCAGGCGTGGCTGCTGTCGATACTGAAACGGGCGGCGAGCCGGCGCGCGATCAGTTCGTTGAGGCCTAGCGCACCGAACGGGCCATCGCGCAGCGCGCACAGAATCTGCAGCTGGTGCAGGTTCTGCAGCGCGGTGCTGGCGTCGATGGACGAGGTCAGCAACGTCCGCAGCAATTCGGCATGCCGATCGATCCAGCCGTCGACGCAGACGCGCAGGGCCTGTGGGTCGGGGCAATGGCGCAGATGCAGGTCGCCATCCGCGCGTGCGCTCAGCAGTGTGTCCAGCCACGCCGGGTCAGGCGTGTCGCGCAGCGCCTCGATGCCACGCTGCAAACCGCTGCCGGCACGCCAGCTGTGGGTGAGCGTCAGCACCTGGCCGGCCAGTGCCGCATCATGTGTCGCGGTGCCCGGCGCGTTCTGCAGCAACGGCGCGAGCAGGCCTGCCAAGGCCGACGGCAATTGGTTCGACGGCGTGCTGGCGACGATGTCGGCAAGCACCGAGCCGGCATCGACCGAGGCGAGCTGGCCAGGATCACCGAGCAGGATCAGCAGCGCGTTGGGGCGCAGCGCTTCCAGCAGCTGACGCATCATCGCCAGATCCACCATCGACGCTTCGTCGACCACCACGATGTCCTCGGCCAGCGGGTTGCGTGCGCCATGGCTGAAGGTGTTGTCCATTGGCCGATAGCCGAGCAGGCGATGCAGCGTGCGCGCGTCGGCGTGCGGGATGAGTGGCAGCAGGTCGCGGAAACCTTCCTTCAGCAATGTCGTCTGCAGTTCGGCCTTGCCCCTGGCGATGGCTTGCACGAGTCGCTGCGCGGCCTTTCCGGTGGGCGCGGCCAGCGCGATCGACGGCAGTGCAGGCAGCTCGCAGGCGCGGGCATGGCGCAACAGCATCAGCAGCATGCGCACGACGGTGGTGGTCTTGCCGGTGCCGGGGCCGCCGGTGAGCACGAAGAAGCGCGCACCGGGTATCGCGGCTACCGCGGCGCGTTGCCAGTCAGTGATGCCTGCCGGCATGCCGGTGAAGAGTGCATCCAGATCGCCGGCCAACATGTCGGCTGGAATCGGCAGCGTGCGTTGTTGGCAGCGCTGCAGGATCGCCGCAGCCAGCTTCGCTTCGTGCTGCAAGTTGCGCCACAGGTAGAAGCGGTTCTGCACATCGAGCACGAACGGGGTGAAGCATGATCCATCGCCGACCCATGCATGCTGGCGCAAGGCGTTCAACGCATCGGTATCGAAGCCCGTATCGGTATGCGAATCGGTCAGCCACGCGCAGGAATGGCCGTGGCCTTCGGCGCTGCTGGCCGCACGTACGGCGCTGGCGAGCAGGGCCGAACCGGTGCGCTTGAATACCCACTGCGCCAGGGTCTGGTCGATAGCACGTTCGTCGGTGTCTGCAGGCAGTGGCACGGAGCGATTCATGCGGCCACCTCCTGCGCACCGGCGAAGGCATCGTCCAGCGCCTCGATCAGCGCTACAGGCCAGCGCTGCCGCCACACGCCGAGACCGGGTGCCAGCCCCAGCGCACGGACAAACAGGTACCAGCTGTCGCCGAGTCGGTGTTCGGCCGTATAGCCGTCCAGTCGCTGACGCAGGTAGCGATGCAGCGCCACGGTGTAGAGCAGCGCCTGCAGGGGGTAATGATGTTCGACCATCGCGGCGTCGAGCGAGTGGCCCCGATAATCGTGCAGCAGTGCGCCGAGCCAGTTGGTCTTGTAGTCGAGCACGTGGAAACGGCCATCCCATTCAATGATCAGGTCGGCGAAGCCGGTCAGCATGCCGTTGAGTGTCATCGCATCGAGGCTGGTCGGCACCACATCGGGCTGGCCGTGGGCGATGCAGAGCTGACGCAGCCGTGCCAGCGGCACCTGCTGCACGGGGAACTGGAATTCGAATTCCACGATGCGATGCTCGGCTGCAATATCGATCAGTCGCAGGCCATCGCCGAGATCGGCCTGACGGGCGCGGTCGATCATCTTGCCGACCCGTTCCAGCGCCTCGCCGTTGGCCGGGACTGCCTGCGCGGTGAGTTGGTGGTGCAGCAGCTTGCGCTGTTCGGGCCAGACCGGACCTGGTCCGGCCAGTTCCAGTACTTGATGCACGGCATCGCCAAAGCGCGGACCGCGCAGGGGATACAGGCTCAGCAAGCGACTGTCTTCGGCTGCCTCGACAGGTTCGTCAGCGATGCTGGCGGGTTCTTCGATACCGATCTCGCCGGCGGCGCCACCGTCATCGACTACCACGGCGGCTGCCGCATAACGAGTCAATCCGCTGAAACTGTGCAGCCACTGGAACGGGCGCGAACGCGGCAGCGGTGCCTGCGTGGCGCGTGGCGATGGTGTCTCGACGGGTGCCTGATAGCGGGTGAAGCTGTCGGCAAAGGGTGTAGACAGGCGCATGCCATCGAGTGCTTCGGTCATGACTTCGAGCGAGGCCTCGCCCTCGGACAGATCCAGCTGCCGTTGTGCCTGCTGGATCAGCAGGTCGATCGCCGCCCATTCCCATGCCTGCGCATCGTGGCCGGGCAACGGGCCGCGATCGACCCAGTACACATGCACTGCGTGCACGGCGCGGGTCAATGCGACGTAGAGAAGACGCAGGCGTTCTTCGAGCTCCTCGCGGTAGTGCCGGCCGCGATGTTCGATGAAATCCACCGAGCCCAGGTCGACGCTGCGACGGCCACTGGCATCGTGATAGCGCAGCAGCTTCGGCGAACGCACGCCGGTGCGGTCGCCGATACGCCAGACCAGCGGGAGGAACACGATCGGAAACTCCAGTCCCTTGCTGGCGTGGATGGTGAGTAGCTGCACCCGGCGCGCGTCGCTCTCGATGCGCAGCTGGCGCTCGTCGGCCGCCTCGGCATCGCCGTCGCTGCCTTCCTGGCGCATCTCCAGCAGCCATGCGTACAGGCCATCCAGTCCCTGTCGCGCGCCTTCTTCTGCCGCCAGCAGCTCGCCCAGATGGCGCAGGTCGGTAAGCACGCGTTCGCCTTCGGGAAACGCCAGCAGCGCAGTAGCGCGTACAGTTAGCAGCGCGTCGATCAGTGCCAGCACGCCGCGGCTGCGTGCCAGTGTGCGCCAGGTATCGAAGCGTTCCAGTTCGCGCTCGAACGCCGCCGGCTGGACTTGCCATGTGCTGAATTGCTCCAGTGTCGCGCCGAGCAGACGGGTGGCCAGTGCGCCGCGCACGGCCTGATCGTCGTCGGGATGCAGCACGGCGAACAGGATCAGTTCCAGTTCGCGCGCGACCTCACCGGCGAAGATGTTGCCGCGACCGCTGCCGACGCAGGGCACGCCGCGGGCGATCAATCGCGTGCGCAATGCCACGATCTGGTTGTTGGTCGACAGCAGCACGGCAATGTCGCCGGGCGTCACGCGCTGGCCGCCGATCTGCTGTTGCGGATCGTTGAGCAGTTCGGCGATGCGGTTGGCGCAATCGTCCAGCGCCAGCGCCTCCAGCTCGCCGAGTGCTTTCAGCGGATTGCCGCGTTTGTCTTGTGCATCGCCGCGGAACGGATGGATGACCAGCGGTCGCGCCACTGGTTCGCCGTGGATGGTGTACGGCTTGTCGTCGGTTTTGCCGGCCGCGATGACTTGCTGGTAGCGGATCTGCGGATGACCGAAGCCGCCTTCGGTATGGCCGTACCAGGCGTTCAACGCCTCGACCAGCGCGCGGCTGGAACGGTGGTTAGTGCCCAGCGAAAAGCGCTGGCCGGCCTGCTCGCTGGCACGCAGATAGGCGGCGATGTCGCCGCCCCGGAAACTGTAGATGGCCTGCTTGGGGTCGCCGATCATCACCAGCGTGCCACGCCCATGGTAGATACGGTCGAAGATCGCGAACTGGCACTGGTCGGTATCCTGGAATTCGTCGATCAAGGCGACCGGGAATGCTTCGTACAAGCGGTTGGCCAGTACCTCGTCGGACTGTTCGCCGCACAACCTCTCGTGGACAGCGTCGATCAGCATCGAGAACGTCAGCACGTGACGCTGGCGTGCGCGTCGCGGCATTTCCTCGCGACAGGCTTGCGCGGCTTCGGCCAGCACGGCGCCGCGGGTGAAGATGGTGCGCAATTGCAGCAGCGGGCGCAGGGTCTGCAGTGCCCGGATCAGCGGATGGTCGTTCAGTGTGCCCGCACTATCGGGGGATTCCTGTTCGAGGATGCTGTCCGGCTCAAACGTCTTGTCGAGTGCGCCGGTCAGTTGTTCTTCGTCGCCGTCCTTGAGTGCGGCGACGATCTTGTTGAGTCGGTTCGACAGCGCGGTCTTGCGTGAACCGTACAGTGATTTGTCGCTGGCCAGTCGCTGCAGTTCGGCGATGGCCGTTTCCGTGCGCAAAGCGGCGATCTGTCGTTCAAGTTCGGCCAGTCCGCCGGCTTCGATCCGCGCATCGGTGCTGTTCGACAGTCCGCCGAGATCGCGCAGCAGGCCTTCCGGGCCGTCCTTCAGCAGCAGCGCGGCCTCGCGCGGATCGACCGCGCCGGCGAGGTAGCGGCGGCGCCAGAAATCCTCCACGCATTCGCGCTGCAGCTGCTGTTCGTCGAACAGCTTGTCGTTGGCGAACGCGGCACCGCTTTCCAGCGGGTAGTCGCGCTGGATGCGCTGGCACAGCGCGTGGATGGTCGAGACCGGTGCGCGATCCAGATCGGTGCGGGCCAGCTGGATCTTGCGCAACGCGTGGCGACGGCTGTCCGCGTCCGGGCAGAGCAACGCCAGATAGTTTTCCAGCGAGTTGCCGTCGATGGCCGGCGTGGATGGAGCAGATTCCAGCAGGCGCTCGGCCTCGACCAGTCGCCGCCGCAGACGCTCGCGCAGCTCCTGCGCAGCGGCATCGGTGAACGTGGTCACCAAAATCTGTTCCACCCGAAAATCGCGTTCCAGCAATAGGCGCAGATAGATCAGGCCGATGTTCCAGGTCTTGCCGGTGCCGGCGCTCGCTTCGATCAGGATGCGGCCCTGCAGCGGCATGCGGCGCCAGTCGAGCGCGGGCAGGGCAGCACCTGCAGTGGCGCTGAGGGCGCTCATGCTTTTTCCTCGGCGTCGGCAGGTCCGGATACCGGCACTTTCAACAGAATGGTGCGCTGCGGATCGAGCACCGCGCAGACCAGTTCGGTAGCGGCAACGAAGGCGCGATGTGCCGAACTGTCCGTGTCGAACAGCTCCAGTCCGCGACTCAGCAGGGCGGCATAGCCAGGTGCGTAGTCGCGCTCGCCGCCATTGAAGTCGTCGCCTGCCCATGTGGCTGCAGCTTTGCCGAGACGCGCCTCCGGCTCGCTGGCGGCATAGGCCTGCGCGGTGCGCGGGAAGAACAACAGCGGCTGTTGCCCGGCGGACCGATATGCGTCGATCAGGTGGCGCAGTCCATGTCGAAGCTGGGTGGTGTCCTGAGCGCGGATGGGATCGAGCAGGCCTGAACTGCGTGCCTTCTTGTTGTTGGACGTCGGCTCCAGATAATCGCCGTGCACGGCGTCGGCATGGGTCAGTCGCAGCGCGGCCCAGTCGATATAGAAGGCCAGCATTTCTCTCAGGCCGGCGGCTCGGCTCGGCTGTGCATCGAACAGCAGCAGGCGGCCGTCGGCGCCATGAAAGACACGATCGATCACGCCGGTCAGGCGCAGGCCGTCGCCGAGATCGAGGTCGATCGCCTGCGCCAGCGGTTGCGCGGTGCCGTCAGCGAACAACGGCTGCGCGTTGTCGAGCAGGCCTTGCAGCGAGTCGCGCAGTTGCGCGTAGGTCTCGGCGCCGATGGCACCGCCGGCCAGCATGCCGGAACGGGCCAGCCATGCCGGCGGTTCGACAGGAAGTTCGCTGCGGCCGGCGGCGAGGGTTTCGAACAGCAGCCGGTGATCGACTCGTTCGATCCGGTCGAGTCCGGTTTCCAGCGGCTCGCGATCGGGCCAGCCGATGCTGTCGAGTGCCTGCAGGCTGATGCCGTGGCCGCGCAGCAGTGCGTCCTTGGCTGGATCGCGCCAATAACGTTTGAGGGCGCCGAGCGTGACTTCGTTGCTGGCCGTGTCGGCGAGCTTCGGTGTGCTGGTCATGTCGCCAAGAAAACGTGGTGCGTCGGTGCTGGATGGTGCGGCGAGAAACGCGGGATCGTACGAGAACAGTCGCGGGTCGTGCCGCGGCTGGCCATCGGCGTCGCGCTCGTAATAGCGCGCGTCGAACGGTTGCAGCGGATGACGGACGCGCCAGGGCCGATCGGCGTTTTCGTTGTCGGCGATCGCGTGCTGTTCGTCGAGAAACTGCAGCAGCTCGGCCAGTGGCGCCGCTGGATTGCGTGGCTTGCCGTCGCGCACGCCTTCGCCGACATAACTGATGTGCAACACGTCGCGTGCCGACATCATCGCTTCGAGGAACAGGTAGCGATCCTCGCTGCGGGTATCGCGGTCGCCGCGGCGCGGCTGGCTCATGATCTTGTTGAGGCCGGCGTCGTTGCCGGGGCGCGGGAACTCGCCCTCGTTCATGCCGAGCAGGCAGACCACACGGAACGGGATCGAGCGCTGCGGTACCAGTCCGCAGAACGTCACGCCGCCGAGCAGAAAGGCCTGGCGTTCCGGCACCGCGTCGAGCGCGCCGCGTACCGCCTCTCGTACCACGCTCCATGGCAGCGGCGTCTGGATGCCGACTTCCGCGGCCTGGCTGCCGAGGCCGGCGGCGAGTCGGCGCAGCGCGTCGAGCGCGTTGTTTTCGGCAGTGTCACGCAGGTCGGCGAGGAACAGCGCGTCGATCAGTTCCAGCAGCCATTGGCTCCACGCGGCAAGCGGTCTCGCGCTGGCGAATTCGCTGCGCGCCTGGCGCAGCTCGCCGAGCAGGCGATCGAACTGACCCAGCGCCTCGACCGCGCTGCCGGAGACACCATCCAGCGGCAGGATACCGTCTAGAAGCTGGCCGTCTAGAAGCTGTCCGTCCAGCAGTTCGCTGTCGGCGTCCTGTCCCACGATCAGCCCGGCGTACATGCGGTCGAAGCCGAACTGCCACGAGTTCGCGTCGGTCGCGGCGGCGCCGACCTCGGCCTTCATCGCGGCATCCAGTCCCCATGCGACGCGGGCGCGACGCAACCAGCGCTCCAGCGCATCACGCCCGCCCGGGTCGATCGCGAAGCGCCGTGCCACGGCCGGTACGTCGAGGAAATCCAGCACCTCGCTGACTGTGAAGCGGCTCTCGGCCAGATCCAGCACCTGCGCAAACGCGCTCATCAACGGGTGCGCGCGTGCCAGCCCGACGTCAGCCAGATGCCAGGGAATGTGCGACGGATCGCTGCGGTACTGCGCTGGCTCGCCGAACACGGCAGCCAGGTACGGCGCGTACGCGCTGATGTCCGGTGCCATCACCACGATGTCGCGATGCTGCAGCGCCGGATCGTCGGCGAGGCAGCGCAGCATGGTGTTCTTCAACACCTCCAGTTCGCGCAGGCGGGTGTGGCAGGCATGCACGCGCAGGCTGGGGTCGCTGCGCAAGGCCGGCAGGAGTGTTTCTACCTTGGCGCCATCGGCGACTTGTTCGCGCAGCGTCGCGCCGACCAGCTCCGGCTGCAGGCAGCGGATGCTGGATTGCAGTTGTGCCAGCAGCGAGGTTTCGCCGGGCAGCGGCTCGGCCTCGTCGAGCGGATCGCGCTCGTCGATCGCCTCGCATTCGTCCAGGGTCAGGCAGAAATCCTGCGCGATGCGGCCCAGCGCCACCAGCAGCGGATGGCCGACCTCGTAATACAGCGCCTCGGGGTCGTCGGCGTGGGTCAGCAGGAAGCGCTGCTTGCGCAGGTAGACCCAGTGCTCGCGGCAGGGGTCGGGAAAATACAGATGCACGGGCGTATGCAGCGCGGCGGCCTGCAGGGCCTGCAGCACATCCGGTGGCAGGTGGCTGATGCCGAACACGTGCAGCGGCGCGTCGTTGGCCAGATCGTTGTGCCCGGCACGCAGTGCTTCGAGCAGCGTGGCACTGCGCTGGGCGCGGTGCGGGCGGTTGATGGACGTCTGCAGTGACCGCCACAGCGTCGCCTGCCAGTCGCGGCCGTGCTGGCCGGGATGCTGCTCCCAATCAAGGATCCAGTCCGGCCGATAGATCAGGTACTGCGTGTACAGCCCGGCCAGATGCTCTGCCAGCTGGAAGCCACGCCGTGCGGCATCGTCGCCTGCCAGGTAAGTGGTGACTTCCGCGGCCTTCAGTGACGGCAGCGCCATCAGCAGACGCCAGCGCAGCACTTCATGCCGATACGCACCGCCGACCAGGGCCTCGTCGCCCAGTACGCGCCGGGCGGTGCGCTCAAACCACTGCCACGGCAGGATCATGTCGTAATTGGCAGCGATGCCGTGGCCGCCATGCGCACCGCTGCGCTGCGCAAAGCGGCCGAGCAGCCAGCGTTGCAGGCCGGGATGCGCCACCACGACCGTCTGCCTGGCCAGCGGATTCGCTGGCCGCTGCGCTTCAAGCTGCTGTGCCAGTTCGTCGGCCAGCCGCTCGGTGCGGCTGCCGCGATGGACGATCAGCCCGCCGGGGTTTTCCTTCATTCCCTGTTGCCCTGAAGACGAATGGGTACAGCATACCGAGCCGCTGTCCCGTAGCCTGAGAATATTTCCAGATAGCGATGCCGGAGATGTCGATCCGGCGATGGTCCGTTCGTCGTCTGGACAGAGCCAAGGGTTTCGGCTGGCCATGTCCACCCGCAGGACCAGGCTTCCAATCTAATCCAGAGGAGACACGACGATGCGATTCATGGTGATAGTGAAAGCGGACAAGGACTCGGAAGCCGGCGTGATGCCGAGCGAGCAATTGCTGACCGAGATGGGCAGGTACAACGAGGAACTGGTGAAGGCCGGCATCATGCTGGCGGGCGATGGCCTGCAACCCAGCTCGAAGGGCGTGCGGGTGAAATTCTCCGGCCATCAGCGCACGGTGGTCGACGGGCCGTTCGCCGAAACCAAGGAACTGATCGCCGGCTTCTGGCTGTGGCAGGTGAAGTCGAAGGACGAGGCGATCGAATGGCTCAAGCGCGCCCCGTTCGATGGCGGCACCGAGATCGAGTTGCGCCAAGTGTTCGAGGCGGAGGATTTTGGCGCTGAGCTCACGCCCGAGCTGCGCGAGCAGGAAGAGCGGCTGCGGGCGCAGCTCGCCGCCAAACCATGAACCGGGACTCGATCGGGCTTCAACGGAAAACCCACGGAGCATTCCCATGCAACTGACCAGCTACCTCATCTTCGACGGCAAGGCCGAAGCGGCATTCAAGTTCTACGAGCAGTGCCTGCGCGGCAAGATCACCAGGATGATGCGTTTCGGTGAAGCACCCGGCTGCGAGAACATGCCGGCGGTAACCCGCGACTGGCTTATCCATGTGCGGCTGGAAATCGGCGACCAGGTGTTGATGGCTTCCGACTGCCCGCCAGATCGCCCCTACGACGGCATCAAGGGCTGCTCGGTGTCGATCGCGGTGGACACGATGGCGGAAGGGGAGCGCATCTTCAACGCACTGAAGGAAAACGGTACGGTGCAGATGCCGTACGAGAAGACCTTCTGGGCCGAACGCTTCGCCATGCTGGTCGACCAGTTCGGCGTGCCGTGGATGATCAACTGCGAGAAGGACCAGTAGCTCTGCGCCTCAGGCTGCCGAATTCCGGCAACCGTGGCACCAGCGCATTTCAATGCCCAACCGGAGTGACCCATGTTCATGATCATCCTCATCGTCGTTGTCGTCCTGATCGTCGCGGTACTTGCCTTCGCGGCGACCCGGCCCGGTACGTTCAAGCTGGAGCGCGTGGCGACGATCAAGGCATCACCCGAGAGGATCCTCGCGCTCATCAACGACTTCAGGCAATGGATCGTCTGGTCGCCTTGGGAGGAACTCGATCTGGCGCTCGAACGCAGCTACAGCGGCGCGGCAAGCGGTCCGGGTGCGGTCTATGCGTGGCAGGGCAACAGCAAGGTCGGCCAGGGCCGCATGGAGATCATGGCGTCGTCGCCATCCGCCACGACGATCAAGCTGGATTTCATCAAGCCGTTCGAAGCTCACAACATCGCCGTTTTCACGCTGACGCCGCAGGGCAATTCGACCACGGTCACCTGGGCGATGCATGGTCCGAATTCCTATATGGCGAAGCTGATGCACCTGTTCTTCAACATGGACAAGCTGGTCGGCCGCGACTTCGAGCGGGGGCTTGCCAACCTGAAGGCGGCGGCCGAGGAAAACTGATCGGCTCTTGCGCCAACGGGAGGCAGATGGTGTGATCGGTCGTCATGACCACGACCGATACCCACCGCGCCATCGATGCCGTCTGGCGCATCGAATCAGCCCGGCTCATCGCCGGTCTCGCACGCATGGTGCGCGACGTCGGGCTGGCCGAGGAACTGGCGCAAGATGCGCTGGTCGTTGCGCTGGAGCAGTGGCCGCAGTCGGGCGTGCCGGACAACCCCGGTGCCTGGCTGATGACCACCGCCAAGCGTCGCGCGATCGATCGCCTGCGTCGCCGCAAGCTGCTCGAGCGCAAGCATGTGGAATTGATGCACGAGCTCGAGAGCGAGCAGGAGCACGCCGTGTCGCAGGTAGAGGCAGCTCTGGACGATCCGATCGGCGACGATCTGCTGCGCCTGATGTTCACTGCCTGTCATCCGGTGTTGTCGGTCGAGGCACGCGTGGCGCTCACGTTGCGGCTGCTCGGGGGGCTGACCACCGAGGAGATCGCACGCGCGTTCCTGGTGCCGGAGCCGACGATCGCGCAGCGCATCGTGCGCGCCAAGCGCAGTCTGGCCAAGGCCGAGGTGCCGTTCGAGGTGCCGCGAGCCGAAGAGCTGGCGGCGCGCCTGTCGTCGGTGCTCGAGGTGATCTATCTCGTGTTCAACGAAGGCTATTCCGCGACGGCCGGTGGCGACTGGATGCGGCCGGCGCTATGCGAGGAGGCGCTGCGACTGGGCCGCGTGCTGGTCGGGCTCGCGCCGCGCGAACCGGAAGTGCACGGACTGGTCGCGCTCATGGAAATCCAGGCCTCGCGTTCGCGCGCGCGCGTCAATGGCAAGGGCGAGCCGATCCTGTTGCTCGCGCAGAATCGTGCGCAATGGGATCGACTGCTGATCCGTCGCGGTCTGGCGGCGCTCGACCATGCCGAAAAGCTGGGTGGCGCGCGTGGCCCGTACGCGCTGCAGGCTGCGATCGCCGCCTGTCACGCCCGTGCATTGACGGCGGAAGACACGGATTGGGGTCGCATCGCGGCGCTGTATGCCGTGCTTGCGCAAGTGGCTCCTTCTCCCATCGTGGAGCTGAATCGTGCGGTAGCCGTCGCCATGGCGTTCGGCCCTGCCAGCGGCCTCGAACGGGTCGACGCGCTGAGCGCCGAGCCGACCTTGGCGAACTACCACCTGTTGCCGACCGTGCGCGGCGATTTGCTGGTCAAACTGGGACGTCCGGGCGAGGCGCTAGTGGAATTCGAGCGCGCCGCCAGACTCACGCAAAACATGCGCGAGCGCGAACTGCTGCTGGAACGTGCACGCGCATGTACAGATGGAACGACGTCGCCATCATCCCGGCGATGAGGGGCATTCATGGCCAAGAGGCCGGTCATCTACTCAAGGAGTGGCTTTCTGCGTGCTGCGCAGAGCATCCACCGCCGACGCTGCGTTCACCTGGAGCATCCCGTTGGAGATTTTGCTGCTTCGTAGCAAAAGATCATGGACCGTGCGCGCATCCAGTCCAGGCGCAAGAGACAGCAATAAACCGGCAATGCCGCTCACATGCGCGGCAGCCATGGATGATCCGGAAGTGAAGTCATACCCGCCGCCGGGCTGGGTGGTCAGAATGTCGTTTCCGGGGGCGCTCAAGACGCCGGTTGGTGCCACCAGTGCTTCACTAGTGCGAACGACAATGACTCCCGGCGCATTGGCGGGAAATCCGTCAACGATGCCATCCGGTGGCATGGCCGTGATCACGATGCGGCCCTGGTTCAGCAGCTCGACAAGCAGCTGGTTGAGCAGCGGATCTGCGGGTCCGCCCAGACTCAGATTGATGATGCGGGCATCCGTATCGATGACCGCCGCCAGGGCCTTGGCGAGCGTGAAGGAGTTGCAGCGCGCGCCGACATTCGGCATCGGCGAATACCAGCATGCCTTGTAAACGCTGAGCATGGCCTTGGGCGCCATCCCCACAATTCCCTGATGATTGTCGGCGTCTGCGGCGATAACCCCTGCGACTTCCGTGCCGTGACTGTCGTGATTGAACGCTGACGCATCGTCATCAACCACGTTGTGCATATCGCGAATGCGTCCCTGCAGATCGAGATGCGTTGTGTCGACGCCTGTATCAACGATCGCGATATGGACCCCATTGCCTTGACTGAGGTTGTGCGCGAGGGCGGCATCGGTTTCCACGAAGCCGCGTTGGAGATTGACGTAGGGATCGTTGTACTGGTGTGCGCTCCGGGGTTTCTCCGAGTAAACGGAATAATCGTGCAGTGGCTGTGCCAGTTGCACCCGATCGTCCTTGGCGAGCGCCTTGAGCAAGGCATCCTGGGTCATGCCGGAAGGCGGCTCGAACACGACGCAGTACACGCCGAGGGCCTTGATGGGCCAACCCGTGACCTCGCGCAACCCGTAACTTTTCTTCAACGCGGCCAGCGTGGAGGCCGCGCGCTGACCGGCACCGTAATACCTTGGCCCGGCATAGCCCAGCAAACTGGAGCCGGCGTTGGTGGCGGGCGACTCAAGCGGGTTGGCGACGGCCAGTACGATGTCGCGCTGGCTGTCCATGGAGGACACGCTGACGGCCGATGTACGGTTGAGGTCGGCGTGATTGCCCGCAGGCGTCATGGGGCGCGAGGATGCGCACGCGCTCAACGCCGCGGCGGCGACAAGCATGAGGAAGCTGTATCTCATGGTGTGACGGCAACGGGCTCCGCCAGGCGGATGCCGCGAGTGGCGCGCAGCTGCTGCAATGCCTGGGCCGTTGAGGTGGAGCTCGTCGGTGCGACCGTGTAGGCACCCACATCGTTGGGGCCGCCCACGACCTGCAACCGGAGGGCATGCAGCAACGCATTCCAGTCGGCCAGCGTCATGGTCGCATCAGGCACGACACGGATCGTGCCTGGGGCTGCGGGCACAGGCTCCTGACTGAGTGTGCGATACACAGGACTGCCGCCCGTCGACCACAACTTCACGCCCAGGGCACCGATGCTGAGCGCCTGGATCAGCACCAGGGCGACCAGTGCCCGATTCAACCAGTTTCGCGATCGCAAACGATAGGGCGCGGCCTGAGCATCAGGCGTATCGAGACGACCCAGCAAGCGCCGCAATCCGACATTCGCGTCGATTGAAATATCCGTGGGCAGCGACATGGCATGCCGCAAACGACTTTGCTGGGCGAATTCCGTACGGCACGATTCGCACTGTGCCAGATGACCTTCCAGCCATTCGCCTTGCTCTCGCGTGGCACTGTTCTGCAGCACCCAGGGCATCGTGTCCCAGGCACGAACGCAGTCGCTGCCGGAATGCTTCAGGAACGTCATGGCGCCTTCTCTTTATGCTTGGGCGAGTCGCCGGCCAGCGCCGGGAGCACATTGCGCAGCCTGACTCGCGCGTGGAAAAGGCGCGCCTTCACCGTGCCTACGGGGCACTGCATGATGACGGCGACATCGTCCAGGGTATGACCCACTCCGTAGACCAGTTCGATCACCACGCGTTGATCCACGGACAGATGATCGAGCCCCTTGCTCAGCCAGTCGCGCAACTCGCGATCCTCGTCATCCAGGTCGTGGGCAGGGGTGCGCTGTTCCGACAGCAGGTCGTCTTCGACCGGCTCGTCACCGTGTTGCCGCAGCGCCTTCAGCCCACAGCGATAGGCAATGCCCATGAGCCACGTGGAAACGCGCGAGTCCCCATGGAAGCTGCCGGCTTTCTGCCAGGCGACCCAGAAGCAGTCGTTGATGACTTCCTCGATGACATCGGGGCGTCGCGTCAAGCGGGACAGGAAACGGCACAACCTGCCGTGATAACTGCGGTACAGCACGCTCAGAGCGGCGCGATCACCCGCCGACATGCGTTGGAGCAGCATGCGGTCGGTGACGTCAGCGTCGATATCGTCGTCGTTCATGGGTTCGGTGGAGATAGTCGGACTGCGGCTGGTTCCCTGTGTAAGTACCCGGTCAACGCCAAAAGGTTGTCTCTGAATCAGAAGGACCGCGAAATCGTGGCGATCCAGGATGAAGCGTCCAGATTGGCCCACTCCTGCTGTGTTTCCGGAGCGGCCACGATGCGGTCGAGTTCCATTCGCCACGGTCCGCTGCTCCACAATAATCCCACGTGACCATAGCTGTAGTGGTTTGCGCGGACGGAACCGTAGTGGCTCGTGTAAGCGTGGTCATACGAGTCGGCGTAAACGTAATGGTAGGAGCTATAGGGCACCATGAGGGACTGGGTGATGCCTGCGCCGGCGGAAAGGGAGAAATGCCGCGCTAATGGCCAATGGAGATTGATGTCGGCGGCACCACGCGGCTGTCGCTGGTTCCGGGCGTCAATGACGTAGATGGCCGACAGGCCGAAGCTCAGCACGTCCCGGTAACTCCAGTTGACCCCCGTTTCGGCTCGATCAAAAGCTCTTGAGCTGGTATGGCCGGGATATCGGTAGTAGAGCAGGCTCACCTGCATCTGCCAGTCACTGGAAAGAGACCAATAGCGGGACGCCTGGGCAAGGGCTTCCACAAGGCGGCCAGGCGAGCGCACCTCCGTACTCCCCGACAGGCTCAGCGACCAGCCCGATGGCAAAGTCCGGGACGCAACTCCTTCGGCGGGGAACGTCCAGGAGACGGCGCCCTGCAAGATGGGCGTATTGCCGGTAATCACCTGGCCCCGGTCAACCAGCTGCGAGCTGAGTGCCACGACGCCATTGAAAGTTGTCGATTGGGCATGCAGCGCCGTGGGCAGGCATGCACCCATGGCCAGCAAGATGAGGCCGAGGCTCTTGCGGATGGCATGACCGGAACGGGGGCGACGGCGAGCAGGGCCATGACGCCGCCCCATCGCTGCGCGTGAAAGGCGATAGTCCATCATGAGCGAATTAGGCGCATAAGTCCTAACTCCATGGAAACTCGCTAGCCACGGGGTGAGGTACCCAACAAACGTCAACCAGAGAATCGTCACGTACAACGGTTCATTCTTCGGAATGGCCAGTTCGGCGCCATCGGCGTTCGTGCCATCCCGGGCATGATGGCACGGCAAATACTAGTCGATCTGCGGCGGTCAGGTAACGTCATTTGTGGATGCTGCCGGTGCATGAAATGAGGCCATCCAGGTCCCTAGGGTCGGCAAGGCCGGCGTACTTCATCTTGGTGCCGGGGTTGGCCTGTTTGGCCGGCTGCGACAAGCAGCTGTGCAGCCCTTCCGGTGCCCACGCCCAGCGGGCCTGCCGCAAGGCATCCGGGTAGCCGAAGTCCGGCAAGGTGCCCACCGCGCGGCCCACCACGGCAAACAGGCTGGCGGCCCTTTTATTCGGCCCCTCCGTGCCAACGGGGAGGCTGTTCAAATCGCCCACGACACTGTGTACGGGTATCCCATCACCGCCCCTTTTCGAGCAGGGTCTTGTTCCCCCAATTCCACACCCGTGTGCCTTTGCGCGTTGCCGTCATCGAGATGATCCTTGCATACCCAGTGACCAGCTTTGCTTCATTGCAGGCCGAGAGTAGGTAAGTGCTGCCTGGGCTTTGAAAGGTTGCATCCGACCACGGGCCGGCTCGGAGATGGCTACATGATGGCTTGGCGTCGCGATGGCGCGAATGTATCCGGAGTGATCGGGTAACCGGGCATCAGTCCGGGGCCGGGACCACGCGGCGGTGTGGCCGTCGATGCTGCTTCCGCGCAGGTACCTCGGATCGCTCCGGAAACGAAGCCGGCTCTTTGGCGTTCTGGCCATGGCGATGAGCAACCTTTCGCCGACAAGGCGGCACTCAAGCAAGTGGGTCGTCTTCTATGAGTTCACAGCCGGGTCCAGAACATGGAAATCGAACGAATCCAGTTGCAGCAGCATGGCGACCATGGCGGCATGCTCATTGCGTTGGAAGAGGACCGGAACGTGCCCTTCGAGATCCGGCGCGTGTATTACATATATGCCACGAAGAGCGACGTGCATCGGGGCCGGCACGCGCATCGTCATCTCCATCAACTGGCAGTGGCAGTGCGCGGCTCCGTCACCTTTCTGCTGGACGACGGCAGCGGACCTGTCGAGGTCGTGCTTGACGATCCCTCGCATGGCCTGATGCTCGGCCGCATGGTGTGGCGCGAGCTGTACGACTTCAGCGAAGACTGTGTGCTGATGGTGCTGGCCGATCAGTTGTATGACCAGAGCGATTACATCACCGACTACGCCGATTTCCTGCGCGAAGTCGGCGGCTCGATGTACCCGGAGGACATGGCGGCATGTCAAGGCCGCTAGTCCTGGTCGGAGCGGGCGAGTTCGCGCAGATCGCCTGCGAATATTTCGAACACGACAGCGACTATGACGTGGTCGCTTTCAGCGTCGAACGCGACTATCTCGCGGAGCCAATGCTGGCAGGCCGCCCCGTGGTGGCGTACGAGACATTGGAGGCGCATTACCCGCCGACGGAAGTCGATGTGTTCGTGGCCATCCCGTCCAGCCAGCTCAATCGTCTGCGCACACGGTTTTACCGGGATGTGAAGCGCAGGGGCTACCGGCTTGCCACGTATGTCAGCACGCGCGCTTTCGTGTGGCGCAATGCCGAACTGGGCGAGAACAGCTTCATTTTCGAAGGCAACGTGATCCAGCCCTTCGTGCGCATTGGCAACAATTGCATTCTCTGGAGCGGCAATCACGTGGGGCACCGCACGGTCATGCATGACAACGTGTTCGTCGCCTCGCACGCGGTCATTTCAGGCTATTGCGAGATTGGCGAGAACTGCTTCATCGGCGTGAACTCCACCTTCAACGATCATGTGAAGGTGGCGCCCGACAATATCGTTGGCTCCGGTGCGCTGGTCACGCGCGATACCGAGCCGGGTTGCGTCTACGTCGGATCGCCGGCCCATGCCGTGCCCGGCAGATCCAGCCTCGACGTGAGGCTTTGAAGAAAGCATGTTCGAATGGACCAAGAAAGGATTGGTATTCGAAACCGCGCGACATGGCGTGGGCGGCTGGATGTGCCACTCGGCGCTTACCCCGACCCCGTATCGCATCGGCGATGAACTCATCCGTGTCTACGCGGGTTTTCGCGATGCCGATGGCGTCAGCCGCATCGGCTATGTCGACGTGCAAGCGGACGACCCAGCGTCCGTCGTGCGCATCAGCGCCGAACCGGTGCTCGACATCGGACGTGGTGGCTGCTTCGACGACAATGGCGTGATCCTTGGTGATGTCGTCGATGCTCCGGGCGGCCTGCACATGTTCTATGTCGGTTTCCAGCGCGTGGCCAAGGCCAAATTCCTGGCGTTTACCGGTCTGGCGGTTTCCACCGATGGCGGCGATCATTTCCGGCGCGTGCAGGAAACGCCGATCCTGGATCGCGCACCCGGTCGCAGCACAATCGGCGCGGTGCACTCGGTCATCCATGAAAACGGCCGCTGGCGCATCTGGTATGCCGCTGGCGACGACTGGGAAACCATCGGCGGCCAACCGTTTCCGCGCTACCACATCCGCTATGTGGAGACGGACGATCTTGCTGTCATGCCGCGCGAGGACCAGGTCTGTCTGCTGCCGCGCGGCAGCGAATACCGCATCGGCCGGCCGCGCGTGTACCGGCTCGGCGGCAGATACGTCATGTACTTCACGCGCGGCAATATCGGCGGCGAATACTTTCCCGGTGTCGCGTACAGCGACGACGGCATCCGCTGGGAGCGCCGCGACGAGGCGCTGGGGATGGCGCTGTCCGCCAGCGGCTGGGATTCGCTGGTCATCTGCTACCCCGCGCTGATCCAGCAGCGCGACAAGCTGCTGATGTTCTACAACGGCAATGACATGGGGGTGGATGGATTCGGAGTTGCCGAAGCCCGGGACGCCTGTGTTGTAGGTGACGAACATGCTCACGGTTAGACCCTACGTTCCAGCCGATGCGAGAGCCTGGGACACCGTTGTGGAGCACTCCAGGAACGGCAACCTGCTGCACCGGCGTGGTTACATGGATTACCACGCTGATCGCTTCGTCGACTGTTCGCTGATGGTTGAGCGGGATGGCGAGGCGGTGGCGGTTTTTCCCGCGAACATTCGCGGTGCCTTGGTCGTGAGCCACGGAGGTCTTACCTATGCCGGGCTTGTTTCGACTCACGCCATGCGCGCCGAGTCAACGCTCGCGGCATTCGAGAGCATGGGTGAGCACTATCGAGCGCTAGGTGTGGATCGCGTCATCTACAAGGCGGTTCCCCACGTGTTTCACGCGTATCCCGCCGAAGAAGACCTGTATGCCCTGCACCGGTTGGGAGCGCGACTGTATCGCCGCGACCTGTCTTCGGTCATCGCGTTGCAGGAACCGTTTCATTTCACGGACGGACGCAGGCGCGCTGTCAAGAAGGCTGGCAAAGCAGGCATCACGTTGCAGGTGAATGCCAATCCCGCCGACTTCCACGTGTTGCTTTCGGAAGTATTGCAAAAACATAGCGTCGTGCCAGTCCACAACTTGCCGGAATTGCGCCTGCTGCAAGCCCGGTTTCCTGGGCATATCGTGCTGCATGAGGCTCGCCTCGAGGGCATCCTTCTGGCGGGCGTCCTTGTCTACGATTTCGGCAAGATCGTGCATACCCAATATCTGGCCGCCTCGGACGAGGGGCAGAGCCTGGGTGCACTCAGTCTGCTTTTGGCAGAACTTGTCACCAACACTTATGCGAAGAGGCTCTATTTTTCCTTCGGCATTTCCACTGAACAGGAAGGGCGGGCGCTTAACGCCGGTCTGATCACGCAAAAGGAATACTTTGGCGCGCGCGCCATCGTGCACGATTTCTACGAATGGACGCTCTGATGAGGACCGCCCTGATGGACGTCCCGTTCCTCAGTCTGAAGGAAGTCAATGCGCGATATGCCGACGAGCTGAAGGCGGCCGCAGCGCGCGTCATCGATTCGGGCTGGTATGTGCTCGGCGACGAAGTCGCAGCCTTCGAGCGCGAGTTCGCTGCGTATTGCGGTGTGCGTCATGCCGTGGGTGTTGGCAATGGGCTGGATGCGTTGTCGTTGATCCTACGCGGCTACAAGGAGCTCGGCGCCATCGCCGAAGGCGATGAAGTCATCGTGCCTGGCAATACCTTCATCGCCAGTTTTCTCGCGATCACCGAGAACCGGCTGGTACCGGTGCCGGTGGAACCCGATCCGGACAGTTTCAACCTGGATCCGGCTGCCGTGGAGGCTGCCATCGGACCGCGCACCCGCGCGATCATGGCGGTGCATCTGTATGGTCAACTGGCGGACATGCCTGCCTTGGCGGCGCTGGCCGCGCGGCACAAGCTGCTGTTGATCGAAGATGCGGCGCAGGCGCATGGCGCGGTGAGCGGCGGTCGCAAGGCCGGTGCATTCGGCGACGCGGCGGCCTTCAGCTTTTTCCCCACCAAGAACCTGGGCGCATTGGGCGATGGTGGTGCGGTGGTGACCGATAACGCTGCGCTGGCGCAGCGGATCGCGGCGCTGCGCAACTACGGTTCCGACGTAAAGTACCGCCATCTTTTCCAAGGCCTCAATTCGCGACTCGACGAAATGCAGGCCGCAATGCTGCGGGTGAAGCTGAAGTATCTCGACGAGGACATGGCGTGGCGTCGCCGTGTGGCGCGTCGCTATCGCGATGGCATCCGTCATCCACACATCCAATTGCCGGCTGTGGCACGCGAGGAACAGCACGTCTGGCATCTGTTCGTGGTTCGCTGCACGCAACGCGATGCGCTGCAGCAGCATCTCCACTCACATGGTATCCAGACACAGGTGCACTACCCGGTGCCTGCGCATCGGCAACCGGCGTACCCATCCTTGCGGAATGCGAAGCTTCCGTTGACGGAACGATTGCACGACGAAGTGCTGAGCCTGCCGATGGGGCCGACCTTGCGCGACGAAGATGTGGGCCGGGTAATCGAGGCCTGCCAGGCGTTCGAGTGTCCGCCATGAACATCGTGCGCACCGGCTTCTACACTGCCATCGCCACCGCCGCACGGCTGCTCGCCGGTCTGGTGGCGATCAAGCTGGTGGCGTGGTTCGCCGGACCCGAGGGCGTGGGCAAGCTCGGCCAGTTCATGAGCCTGATGTCGCTGCTGGCCGTGCTGGCCGGCGGTGGTATCAGCGCGGCCATCGTGAAATACGTCGCCGAATACCGCGACGACCGGCAACGACTGTCGCGCCTGTTGTCGGCTGCGCTGTGGTATGCGTTCTGCGCGTCGTGCCTGATGGGTAGTGTCGCCTTGCTGTTCAGCCGGGAGATCGCCAGCGCGCTGCTGGGTGACCCGCACTATGCAGGCCTGATCCGCGTGCTCGCTGTCGCGCAGCTCGGCATTGCGCTGGTCAACTACATTCTCGCGGTGATCAACGGTTTCATGGATGTGCGCCGGCTTGCCTTCATCCAGGTGGTCGGATCGGTGGTCGGCATCGTGATGATGGTCTGGCTGTCGCGCTGGCTGCATCTGTACGGCGCGCTGTTGGCGCTGGTTGTGAGCCAGGTGTTGTGGCTTGCCGTCGGCTTGCCGGCGTGGTGGCGAAGCTCGTACTTCCGGCGCAGCATGCTTCGGCTGCACTACGACCGTGAAATGACTTTGCGGCTCGCGGGGTTCTCGGTGATGACGATCACCTCCGCCCTGCTGCCGCCGCTGGTGAACATCGCGGTGCGCGATCACCTCGCGCTGCAGTTCGGTTGGGAACAGGTCGGCTACTGGCAGGCCGTAAGCAAGGTGTCGGACGCCTATCTGCTGTTCCTCACCACGGCCATCAACATCTACTACCTGCCCAAGCTGGCGTCGACCCACGAACGCGCAGCTTTGATGATCGAGCTGCGCCATGCCTACCGCTACATCCTGCCTGCGGTGGTCGTCCTGGCGGCCACGGTATATGTCCTGCGAAGTTGGGTGACATGGCTGCTGTTCACGCCGGACTTCGTGTCTGCCAACGCGTTGTACGGCCCGCAGTTGGTGGGCGACGTGATCAAGATCGCCTCCTTCGTGCTTTCGTACCTGATGCTTGCCAAGGCCATGACGCGGCTGTTCGTGATATCCGAATGCGTGTTCGCAGCCAGCTACTTCGCGCTGGTCTACGTGTTTACCGCGCACTTCGGCCTGGTCGGCGCGATGTACGCATTCGCGGTCAACTACCTGCTGTATCTCGTCTTCAATGTACTGGTCGCCAGGCGTTACCTGGGAGGGCTGTGACGATGACTGACGACAAAGCCATGGACGCAACTGCGATGCCGCTGGTCTCCGTACTGATTCCTGCGTTCAACCATGAGCGTTTCGTGCAGCGTTGCCTGGACAGCGTGTTGGAGGACCCGTATCCGGCCAAGGAGCTCATCATCATCGATGACGGGTCGACCGACAAAACCGCCGAGAGGATTGCCGACTGGGTGGCGACGCATTGCATGGAGCTTCCGATTGAATACGTGCGCCGGGACAACAAGGGCATCGCCGCGACCTTGAACGAACTGGTGGCTCGAGCGAGCGGAGAGTTCCTCCGTCCGGGTGCCAGCGATGACTATCTGTTGCCCGGGGGCCTGGATGCCCAGGTCCGCTATCTGCTGGCGCATCCGGACAAGGGGGCGGTGATCGGTGATTCGGTCGTCGTCGATCAGGACGGGAACAAAGTGCATGACAGCGGCATGCGTGGTCTTCATGGTGCCGACAAGAGTCTCTATCGATCCAATGACGGCATCCGACGCGCCGTCATCAGCCAGTGGGCCATCGGCGGCCCGGTCGCCTTGATGAGAAGGAGCGCGCTCGACACTGTCGACCGCTGGAGCGAAGGCCTGCGCATCGAAGACTGGGATCTGTTCCTTCGGCTGGCGGCCCGTGATGCCCTGGGCTTCATCGACGTCAGCGTCTGCGCCTACCGCATTCACGGCGCCAACCTGAGCAAGACGCGGCACACAGCGACCCGGGTCATCAATCTTGCCGAGTCGAGGCAGGTGGCGCTGCGCCGGGCATGCCTGTTCGACGAGCCGTACAGAACCTTGCTCAGGGCGCAATCGCATTACATCGGCGCCAAGATTTCGTTCCTGCAGAGACAGCTGTGGCCGCTGGCATTCCATCTGCTGGCGTATCTGTCGCTGATGATTCTGTCCAGGGTCAGGTTCACATCCGAAAACCCCGGCGCGGAGGCGACATGAAGCGCTTGCTGTGCCTTCCATCGAGCTATCTCGGGCTGCCAATGCTGCTCGCCTGCGGGCTTACCTGGCTCACCTACGATCTCTCCGCCGATTACGTGAAAGGCCTGCTTCTGCTGGCAGCGAGCGCAGCGGTCATCGTGTTGTTCGACGTATATGCGGGTGTCAGGATTCCCGAGCCCGTGCGATTCCGTGCTCGTCATTACGCCGGCACCCGCGACTCGTTCGTCGCGCTGGCTTTTGCGGGGCTGATCGCTTTTTTCTGCCTGATCGATCTCACACTGTTCCCGATTCCGCTGCTCGACAAGCCCTCGTCGTATGCCTTGATGGAAGGTGGCCGCGAACATGTCCGGCACATTTCCGACATGTGCTGGGTGCTTCCGCCGATCGGGCTGCTCTGTGCCAGGAACAAGTGGCTGCGCAACATGCTCATCGTCATCGGCTTTCTGTTCCCGGTGCTGGTGATCGACCGGAACAGGCTGTTCGCCAGCGTGTTCTCGTTTGCGCTCGTCATCATGTTGCGGCGTGACGAGGCAAGACCGCTGCCGTGGAAAAGCGTCAGTTTTCTGGCGATCGCCGGCAGCAGCGTTTTCTCGGTTCTCGGCATCCTGCGGTCCGGGCCACTGGAAAACATCACGCTGCCTTTCAGTGCCATGTACCGGGCTGCTCCACTGGGCATCAAGTGGCTGCTGCTTTACGGCAGCGCCGGTCCCTACAATTTCAGCGCCATCCTGAGCAAGCATTACTCCAACACTCACTTTCTCATCAACCAGATCGTCCCCCTGCATGGATCCATCGTGACCGCCGGCACAGACATCCCGCTGGACGCGCCGACCATCAACGTGGGTACGGAGTTCTTTCCATTCCTCATGGCGCTGGGTCCGGTTGGCGCGGTGGCCGCAATCTTCGTGCTGTACGGCTTGCTGCTGTGGAGCGTGCGGCGCCTTCGCTCAACCGTGCCGCTGTTTTCCCTGCTGATTTTCCTGCGCGTTTCCTATGTATGCGTGATGTCGCCCTTCGCGCCACAGGCCTTCACGTGGACGAATGCCGGTTTCATCGGACTGTGTCTTTTCATGCAGGTTCTCGTGGCATGGCTGCCGAACAGGAGGTTGCAGGAACCGACAGGCGACGGGCAGGGAAATGCCTCTGCGGCAACCGTGTAAACCATGTCTCCACCATCTTTCCAGCGAGTACAGAACCATGGAACAAGATGAAATCTATCTGATCGATCTCTGGCGGATCTTTTCCCGCGAGTGGAAATGGTTTGCGGCCGTGCTGGCCGTAATCCTGGTCTGTACCTTTGCCTTCGCGCATCGGGCAAAGAACCAGTGGGAGGCGACTGCCTGGATCCAGATCGGGCAGGTCGGCCAGGTGCCCGCGGGTCAGGATCCGAAGACCGAGTCGTTGGCTCGGGTTATCGAGCGCCTGCAAATGGTGCCGTTCGAAAACGAGGTGATGAACGGCCTCGGCTTTTCGCCCGATTCACCCGAAGCCAGCCTCTATCGCAAAAGCATCAAGCTGGATCCGTTGCCTTACGCCGGCCCACTGATCCGGATGACCTTGCGAGCGTATTCACCGCAGCAGGCCCGTCAATTCGCCCTGGCGACGGTCAATCAGCTGCATGCCATTCATCAGCAGCTTGAGACAACACCACTGCAGCTGGCTCGCGCACGTCTTGATCAGATCGAGGCCGATCTGCGCGATGCACAGGTCGAGCGCGACCGCCTGCAGCAGGCCGTCACGCCTGCAGGCAAGGGCATTCAGGACCCGTTGCTCGCCAGCGTGTTGCTGACCAGCAAGAACGCGGAGATTCGCGGTTTGGAGCTGGCCAAAAGCGATCTCGTCGATCGCCTCAGTGCCACGTATACGTATGAGACGTCGCTGCTGGGGTCGGTCTATGTCCCGGATAAAAGGGCATCTCCGAATCTGGTGCTGATATGGGGTGCCGGCATCCTGCTGGGGGCTTTCCTGGGTGGATTGGCCGCCCTGGCGAGAAACGCCGTGCGGCGCCGAGTGCACAGATAGTGCTGTCGTCTTCGGGGTCGTGGAAAGGCAGCTCGCCCGGAAGCCACGTATCCATTTGGCCGGCTGCATTCAACCAAAACGGCCAATGCAGGCACTCACGATCCGGAGCAGTGAAATTGCCGAGGCTGATGCCGCGGATCGGCCGGAGGTTCGCCCTGGATGCCGTTGCGAATCATGAGCGGCCTGCCGGTGCAGCGGAGATCGATATGAGCGAGCAACCCAAGCTTGAAATCGTGCGCCCGGCGTTATCCGACGCCAGCGTTCGCCAACGCCCACGGAGTGCGCTCCTGGACGAGGCGCAACTGCTCGATACGCAGCGTGCCTTCGACAGCGTTGCCGCCGACTATGACGGCCCGCGTGGCAACAACGAGCTGATCCAGCGCATGCGGGTGACCTTGTGGGACATCGTGCACAGCGAGGTTCCGGCGGGCGCCCGGCTGCTCGATCTGGGCTGTGGCACCGGCCTCGATGCGCTCGAGTTCGCGCAGCGCGGTTTCCATGTGGTCGCCTCTGACTGGTCGCCACAGATGGTCGAGCGCACGCAGGCGCGTGTCGCCGCCGCAGGTCTGCAATCGCGAGTCACGGCCGTCCATCTTGGCGTTCAGCAACTGGGGGAACTCGAAGGCGAGTTCGACGCCATTTATTCGAACTTCGGACCGATGAATTGCGCGCCGGATCTCGGCGCCGTCTCGGCCGAATGCGCGCGCCTGCTGCGACCCGGCGGCAGCCTGATTTTTTCGGTGATGGGCCGAATCTGTCCGTGGGAGCTGGGTCACTACGCGTTGCGCGGCCGCTTCAAGCGGGCCGGCGTGCGCGCCGCGCGGGGCGCGACGGCGGTGGGGATGAACCGCCACACGATCTGGACGTATTACTACCTGCCGCGCGAGTTCTACCGCGCCTTCGCGGAACGTTTTTCGCTGGCGAGCTATCGCGCGCTGAGCCTGTTCATGCCGCCGCCTTATCTGGTGGACTACTACCGGCGCCGGCGCAACTGGTGCGAACGGCTGGGCCGACTCGACGATCGCCTGGGCGCCATGCCGCTGTTGCGTGACATGGGCGACCATTTCCTGATCGTGATGCGACGGCGCTGAGCCCATGGACATACTCCAGGCAGCGATGGATGTCAGCTTGTGCCGCGCGGTCTCGGTCACGACGGAAGCCAGTTCGCGTGTGCCGCTGCCGATCAGGGCAGGGCGGATCGGCTCGTCGCTGGCCGCGCGGGCGTATCGGGTCGATCTGCGCGACCATCTGATCTTCCCCGGCCTGATCAATGCGCACGAGCATCTGCATGTCAACGCCGTTCCGCCGCTGAAAACCGGCGCGCCGTTTCCCAACAGTTACGCCTGGATTGCGGCCTTTCAGGCGCATTTCCAGGAGCCCGCCGTCGTCGCCGCATTGCAGGTTCCGAAGGAGTTGCGGCTGCAGCATGGGGCGCTGAAAAATCTGCTCGCCGGCACCACCTGCGTGGCTCATCACGATCCCTGGCATCCCGCACTCGACGCGACGAATTTTCCGGTCGCCCTGCTGCGCGATTACGGCTGGAGCTACGCGCTGGGCTGGCCCGGTTACGGCCCGCCGGTCCGGCAGAGCTTTGTCGCGACACCTGCCGATCGACCCTGGTTGATCCATCTGGCCGAGGGCACCGATGCGACGGCGCAAGCGGAGCTGGCCCAGCTCGATCAACTGGGATGTCTCGCGGCGAACAGCGTGTTGATCCATGGCGTGGGCCTGCGCGGGCAGGACGTCGATCGGGTGATCGCCAGCGGCGCGGCGGTGGTCTGGTGTCCGACCAGCAACCGCACCCTGCTCGGGCAGTCGCTGGATCCGCGGCGCCTGTGCGCGGCCGGCCGGCTTGCTCTGGGCAGCGACTCGCGGCTCAGTGGTGCGCGCGATCTGCTCGATGAAATGCGCGGCATCGCGGCTCGCCGCGAGCTCGGTCCCAGACAGTTGCTGGGGCTGGTCACGACCCAGGCCGCGCGCATCCTGCGTCTGCCCTCAGGCGGCAGCTTGGCGCCGGGCACACCGGCGGATTTGGTGATTGTCGAAGACCGCGGTGGCGATGAGCGGTGCGGCTTGGTGGGCATCGAACGCAGCCAGATCCGTGCTGTCGCGCGCAATGGCGTTCCCCGTATCGCCGATCCGGATTTCGCCGAATGGTTTGCCGTCGCCGGCATGGAAGCCGTGCCGGTGACACTGGACGGCAAACCGAAACTGCTGGCCAAGCCGCTGGCCGAACCGGCGCTGATTGCGCTCGAACCCGGGCTCGAACTGGTCGCTGACCGGAGCGAACGCGATCTCGTCATGGAGGCCCGATGCCAGTGATCTCGCGTCCCCCGATTCTCGTGCCTGCGGAGGCTTACGCGCTGTGGGCACCCAGCTATCCGGCGCATGCCCACAATCCGGTGATGCAGGCCGAGCAGCGCGCGATGCTCGGGCTGATGCCGTCCGGATTGCAGGGGCAGGCCGTGCTCGACGTCGGCTGCGGTAGCGGACGCTACATGCTGCATGCGCTGCAACGTGGCGCGGCGCGCGTGATCGGGGTGGACCTTTCGCCGGAGATGCTTGAGCGTGCCGGCACGGAGTTAGCCGCGTTTCAATCCGCTGCCGAAATTGATCTGGTACAGGGCAGCCTGGCCGCGTTGCCGGTGCCGGATGCGCGGGCGAATCTGACGATCTGCGCCCTGGTCGTCGGGCATCTCGACAACCTGGAACAGGCGCTGGCCGAGCTGCGCCGGGTGACCCGACCCGGCGGCACGCTGCTGTGCAGCGACGTGCATCCGATCGGACATGCGCTCGGCTGGCGGCGCGATTTCAAATCCGGCGACCGGCACTACGCGGTGCGGCATACACAGCATCTGTACAGCCATTGGCATGCGGCCTGCGCGGTACTCGGACTGGAAATCGAACGCGTGCTGGAACCCATGCTCGATCCGGCCGACATCCCCGCCGACGCGCACTTCGACCGCACGGCGCTGGACGTGCCGGTGGCGCTGGTGTTCCAGCTGCGGCGCCCGGCCTGATCGACGAATACCTGAAGACGTCCCATGACTCATCGTCCCAATACGCTGCTGGTCAACCCGACGGTCACCACGCGTCCGCGCTTTCCGCTGTCGCTGCTGAACCTTGCCGCGGCGCTGGACCGTTTCGGCGACAGCCATATCGTGGACGGCAACATCGATCGGGATCTGGTGAGCGCGACCCTGGCCGCCGCCGGGACACAACACTACGACGCGCTCGGCATCGGCATCATGGGCGGTCCGCAGGTGGCGCCGGCGATTGCCGTGTCCAAGGCGATACGCGAGCGTTATCCATCGATGCCGATCATCTGGGGCGGCTACTTCCCCACGCTGTATACCGATACCACGCTGGCGGCACCCTATGTGGATTACGCAGTGCGCGGGCAGGGCGAGGAAAGCCTGGTCGAACTGGTGTCGGTGCTGAACCGCGGTGGCGGTGACGATGCGTTGGCGCGGATCGGCGGTTTGTCCTGGCGCCGCGATGGCGAGATCGTGCACAACCCCAGTCGCAGCTTCCAGCGCGGCGACTCCACGCTGGTGCTGCCTTATGAAAAGCTGGGCGACCCGGACAAATATCTGGCGAGCACTTTTCTCGGGCGCCGTACGGCGGTGCACCAGGCCTCGATCGGCTGCCGTTTCCGTTGCACGTTCTGCGGCGTGGCGGCGATGTTCGGCGGTGCGACATCGCTGCCGCCGACCGAGCGCCTCGAGCGCGAGCTGGGCTATCTCAAATACGAACTGGGTGCCGACTCCATCCTTTTCTACGATCACAACTTCTTCGACCGCGAACAGGACATGATCCCGATGCTCAAGATCATGGCCAGGCTCGAAATGCCCTGGTGGTGCTTCGCGCGCGCCGATGCCCTGCTCAAGCTTTCCGAGAGCACCTGGGAGCTGGTGCGCAAGAGCAAACTGCGCATGGCCTATATCGGTGCCGAGTCGCCCAGCGGCGCGATGCTCAAGGAAATCCGCAAGGGCACGCGGCCGGATCAGACGCTGGCGGTGGCCGAGCTGTGTAGGCGCCATGGCGTCATTCCCGAATTCTCCTTCATGCTCGCGCCGCCGGTGAACACGGAAGAAGAAACCGAGCTGACGTTCGAGTTCATCCGTGAACTGAAGCGGATCAACCCGGCGTCGGAAATCATCACCTACATCTACACGCCGTTGCCGGAGAGCAGCAAGCACGAAAAGGAGCGCGGCAAACATCCTTCCGCGCCCTTGCTGGACATCCATGGCGAGCCGGTGGTCTTCCCCTCCACACCGGACGAGTGGACGCAGCGCCGCTGGGTGGACTATGCCTGCCATGCTGATGCGCCTTGGCTCAGCGACAAGCTGCGCCAGCGCATCTACGACTTCGTCACCGTACTGCGCTGTCGCTATCCCACCGTGCAGGACGTGCGCTCGCCGCGCTGGGCCAAGCGCAGCCTGAGCGCGATGGCTTCGTGGCGTTATAGCCATCGGCGCTACAACCATCCGTGGGAACTCAATATCGCCAATCGCTTCGTGCAACTGCGCACGCCGCAAATTACCGGCGCGTAGCGATGGCGGTCCTGCACGTTGCGCAACTCAACTTCCTGCCGCCACCCGAGGATCTCGCGCCGAGCCAGGTGCTTGAACAATGGCATTCGCTGGTGGATATCGCCGAGGTGGTTGCCAGTTCCGGAACCCGCGTTTCGGTGATCCAGGCGGCGGCACGTGAGGATCTGATCACGCGCAACGGCATCGACTACCACTTCATCGATATCCGGGGATTGGAAGTGGCGAAAAATCGGGGCCGTCGCTTTGCCAGTCTGCTCGCCGACATCAAGGCCGACGTACTGCATGCACATGGCCTGGGTTTTGCCGAGGATGCCTTTGCCGTGTCGCAATGCCTGCCGCAGTTGCCGATCATCATGCAGGACCACGCCGACCGGCCACCGCGCTGGTGGCGACGGCCGCAGTGGCGGCGCTGGTACGAGGCCATGTCCGGCGTTGCCTTTACGGCACCCGAGCTGGCACGGCCGTTCACCGGTGCCGGATTGTTCGGGCCGCACACGCGGCTCTTCGCGATTCCCGAATCCAGCAGTCGCTTCACCATGGGCAGCCGCGCCGATGCGCGTGCGGAGACAGGACTTCATGGCGATCCCTGCGTGCTGTGGGTAGGACATCTGAGCTCCGGCAAGGACCCGCTGACCGTGCTCGACGGCGCGGCCCGCGCCGCGCTGCGGCTGCCCGGTCTGCAATTGTGGTGCGCCTTCGGCAGCGCGCCGCTGCTCGACGAGGTGGAGGCTCGCATCGCGCACGACCCGCAGCTCGCCGGACGCGTGCATCTGCTGGGCAAGGTGACACACGCGCATGTCGAGACGTTGATGCGCGCTGCGGATTTGTTCGTCTCGGGCAGTCTCGCCGAGAGCTGTGGCTATGTCGTGCTGGAGGCGCTGGCCTGTGGCGTGACGCCGGTGGTCACGGATATTCCAGCCTTTCGTGCGCTGATCGGCAATAGCCGCATCGGTCACCTGTGGCCTTGCGGTGACGCGGCGGGACTGGCCGAGGCGTTGGTCGATGCCGCGGCCAGCGGACCTTCGCCCGAACTGGTGCGCGCGTACTTTGACGCCGCACTGTCCTTCGCGGCCGTGGGTCGCCAGTGGGCTGACGCGTATGCGCAGGTTCACGACGACCGGCGCCGGGGAACGCTGTGAAGCTCGCGCTGGTGGTTCCCGGTGGTGTGGATCGCAGCGGCGAGTTTCGCGTGATCCCGGTTCTGCTGGCCCTGATCGAGCGGCTGGCACACACGCATGAAGTCCATGTTTTCGCGCTGCGGCAGGAAGCGATGGCGGATCGCTGGGAGCTCGCCGGCGCCACCATCCACAACATCGGCGACGGCTGGACCCGGCTGCGCGCAATCGCGGCGATCCGCGCCGAACATCGCCGCGCGCCGTTCCATCTGGTCCACGCGATCTTCTCCGGTTCCTGCAGCCTGGTTGCCGTCGCCGCGGCAAAGTTGCTGCGGCTACCGAGCCTGGTGCATGTCGCCGGCGGTGAACTCGTCGCGCTGCACGCGATCGACTACGGCGGCCGACGGCTGTGGAAAGGGCGGCTGCGCGAGGCGGTGGTGCTGCGCGGCGCCGATGTCATCACGGCGGCCAGCGCGCCGATCATCGATTCGCTGCAGGCGCTCGGCCTCAAGGCGCAGCGCGTGCCGCTCGGCGTCGACCTGCAGGCATGGTCGCTACTCGTGCCACGCGAGCGCCGCGCGAAGCGGGCGCGGCTGATCCACGTCGCCAGCCTCAACCGCGTGAAGGATCAGTCGACGCTGCTGCACGCGTTGGCGGCGCTGGTCGAGAGGGAGTTGGATTTCGAGATGGACATCATCGGCGAGGACACGCTGCAGGGCGAGATGCAACAGCTGGCTCGCCAGCTTGGGCTGGAGCACCACGTGCGGTTTCATGGCTTCAAGACGCAGCACGAATTGCGCCCGATGATGGAGTCCGCCGATCTGCTGGTGATGTCCTCGTTGCACGAAGCCGGCCCGCTGGTCCTGCTGGAAGCCGCAGTAGCCGGCGTGCCGGCGGTCGGCACCGCGGTGGGGCATTTCGTGGAGTGGTCGCCTTCGGCTGCCTTGGCCGTGCCCGTCAAGGACTGGGATGCATTGGCGAACGCCATCCACCAGGTGCTTGCCGATGAGGAACTGCGGCTCCGGCTGGCCGAGGAAGCACAGCGGCGCGCGATACTGGAGGACGCCGATTACACCGTCCAGGCATTTCAGGCCTTGTATCCGTAGCACTCCCCTTTCGCGACACGGTGGAGCAAGCACGTCGAACTCGACTGACACGCGCATCCCGTCACTGGACGGCCTCCGGGCGATCTCGATCCTGATGGTGTGCTACGGACACCTCTGTAGCACGCGACACTTTCCCGTTTCGATCCGAAGAAGGTGCCAGCGAAAAAGGTGCCAGGGACAATTCTGGCGCCGTAGTGTGTCCGGTCTGGTGATCGCCACACCACTAAAATTGTCCCTGACACCATTCTTCACACGCCTGCCGGTGCGCCGCACCGGGCGGCGATGCAGCGTCCAATCTGATCGTGATCCACGTCTTTATGTGAACACTCCCAACGCCCGCATTGCGCATCCCGCCGCAGTTCTCCAGACCACTCCTTTGAAAGGTGTGATGTGGGCGGCGCGGACCAGTGCCGCGAACGCGGCCCCGTGTGACCTTTCCCGCGACAATGCCGCCGCCTGTCCTGCCAGTTGCATCACGCACTGGTGCAGGCACAGCATCCGTATTTCCCGGTCCGTCGTGGCCGTAGCAGCTTTGCGGAATACGCGTTCCTGATCGGCGTAAAGTTCCGCGAGGCGCAAGCGCGCGGTGGTCCTGTCCTGGTGTTCGCGAACCAGAGTCAAGATATCGGGCAACGCGAGGACCTCGCTACGTGCCGCGAGTCGCAGCGCGAAGTCGTAGTCGGAATGGATAGGGATTGTTTCATCGAACCCGCCGATCTCCTCAATCAGCGATCGCTGCACGAGCATGGTCTGGACCGGTGTCGAGACCTTGAACCGAAGCAATGGTTCGAGGATGTACCCGGAAACCGGCCGAGGCAGAAGGTCCGACCGCTCCGGCAGCGATGTCCCCTCCGTGTCAATCAGCGAGTATCCTGTATAGCTCCACCTGCATTCAGGCTGCGCGGCGAGCCGGCGCAGTTGCAATTCCAGTTTTCCGGGCAGCCACAAGTCGTCCGAATCAAGAAATGCTACCCATTCGCTGCGCGCGTGCTTGAGGCCGGTGCTGCGTGCTGAAGTGAGATCGCCGCGGTGCTCCATCCAGAGTGGCCGGATGCGTGGATCGTCGAGCGCTTCGAGATAACCACGCGTGTCATCGGTGGAACCGTCGTCGGCGACGATGAGCTCCCAGTCGCCGAATGTTTGTCCGACTACCGATGCAATAGCCTTGCGCAGCAGCGGCAAGCGGTTGTAGGTCGGCAGGACGACCGAAACCACCGGCGTTCCTCCAACCGAGCGCTCGTTCATGGCTTCCGTCGTCGATGATCCGCGTGATTTCGCTCGCGCATAGTACCCCTTGCCAGCCAAGCCTGTTCAGCAGTGAAGTCGGTGATGAACCGGAGCATTACATTTCCGCAAGCGGCGTTCCTTGCCTGCGGCGATAGGTTTGATGGAAGCCTGCCGTGTGATGCAGCTGGGTGCCTTCCGCCAGATTTTCGTCGGAAATGATGCGGCCAAGGAACAACGTGTGCGAGCCGACTTCCTGACTATGCACGATGCTCAACTCCTGAATGCGCAGCGCCGCGGCAACGGCGGGAATGCCGAATTCCCGCGACGGTCGAGCGGTAAACGGCAGCGCATTCCAGTCCTGGAGCGGGTGCTTGTGATATTCGGCGAGCTTGTAAACGATCGCCTTCATCGTCGCAGGGATGCCGGACAGGGCAACCCTGCGCACTTCGCGCATGACGGGTACGGAAACGTTGGTGCTGCGTAGCGCCAGCGAAAAAAATCCACTCCGCTGCAGCGGTCCGATCAGATCCATCGGGAAAATATTTCGGTGCCCCGGCGTGTCGACGGAGACAAGGATGACTGGCCGCGGACACAGATAGGCAATCATGAGCTGCTGTACCGCGGCAGGCTCCGGAGCGAAGTGCTGCGGCGAGCGATTTTTCAGCATGAGGCGGTTCTGAAGCCACGCGTTCCACGTGCGCAGCGGCCAGCCGAGACAATGCTGTTCGCCCGCTGCGACGTGGTAGAGGGTGATGGATGTCTCTGCGGTAGCGACCGATGCATTCTGCACCAGGCGCAAGACGCCGAGCAGCTTTCCGGTAGCGCTATCGCGATACTCGAGTACGGGGCGTTGGCCGGCATCTAGGCTGGTCGCGATCACCAGTGGCACGAGCGAAGCCACCGTGTGATCCGCCGTGACATCAGCCGACTGACCATCCCAATGCAAGGTGGCGATGACTGCCTGTTGCGGAGGAGCGACGGCAACCGTCGACCACTGCGGCAGCGGACGCACATACGGCCTTATCCAGTCCTTCCACATCTCAGACCCTCCGAAACAGCAAGAACATGTAGAGATGGGTGACCAACCCGAAACCATTCGGAATGAGGCGTTCCAGCCGGAAATGCGGTGCCGCTGCTCGCGCCACGATGCGCGGCGCAAAACGATGGATGTTGCTTTCACTTGCGATGGCGTAACGACCACGCCGCACAAGATTCATGACGTTCGTCCGCCACCAGCCGTAACGCGCGTCACCGAGGTAGTAGGGGTTGAGCATGTTGGCCAGGACAAAGCCGCCCTGGTGGACCACGTGCGACAACTCTTCGAAAAGCAAGGCGTGATCCGCGAAATGATTGAGCACCGCAAAGTTCGCCGTGACTGCCTGTACCTCGCAGGTGAGCGGCGACGCCACCGTGACAATGGTTTTGCGGACGATTTCGTCGCGGCAGTACTGCATCAGGTATTCGTACATCGCTGCCGAGGGTTCATGCACGAAAGTCCGGTGTCCTTTAGCGGCATAGACCTTGGCATCGATGCCGGTGCCGGCACCAAAATCGAGCACATCGGCTCCTGCGGGCAGCAGACTCAGCGCCAGCTTCTGAAACCTGTCGCGCACCATCCGGTCGCGCTGCGAGGCTTGCATGAATGTGTGGTACTGCTCTCCGGTATGCACGTCGTCGATTACCTTCCTGAAGAATTCGCTGCCTTCGCGACGATCATCCGCCTTTGCGGGCGGCATAAAGTCGAAACTTCGAAGGCTCCCTCTTGCCGCGAAGTTTCGCCACGAGGGGTCGGATGGCCCAACGAACGCCGTACCACGGACGATGCACGTCCCAGTGGATCGATAGCACGTCTTCCATCCTGCGCAGACGTTCGTCGGTAAGGTATCCAATACTGGCGATGGAATCAGAAGCCGTGCCGTGACTTTGCAGAAAGGTCGCGTGACGCTCGGCAAGCATCTGCCTTCCACTTTCCTCCCGGGCGTACCACGGCGTATCGCTGATGATCACCAGGCCGCCCGCTCTCACGCAGCGCATCGCCTCGCGCAGGCTGGCTTCGTAGTCTTCGGCGTAGTGGAACGAGGCATTGAACACGGCGGCGTCGAACTGTTCGTCCACAAACGGAAGCCGGCGGATCTCGGCCTGGAAGCGGGGAAAGAGTTTCGGCAGGCGCGTCCGGTAATGCCGGGCGGCGCCCAGTCCATCGTGATCGTTGGTGATCAGGTCGACGGCACAAGGTCGATAACCTGCCAGTGCCAGGCGATAGCTCATCCAGCCATTGCCCGCACCGAGATCCAGAATCCTGCCGCCGCGTTCGGTGCCATCCAGAAGATGCCGCACAAGGTAATCGTAGCTGCGGGCTCTCATCTGCCACTGTCCGCGGTTCCTGCCCGACGTATCCCGATAAGGGAGGCCGAGATAGAAGTCTTCGCTTTCGCTGCCGCGACCTTCCGACTCCCGTATCCGTTCGTAATCCTCCATGAAGCGGGCATGGTGCGCGATCGACACCGGCGGCAGTGCGTGTGCGATGCCGTCGTCGATCACGATGGAGAACCTGCATGCAGGGCAATCCAGTCTGTCGATACCGGTTCCGCATTGAGGGCATTGCAGCCGGATGTCTGGCAGCGATGGATCATCGGCGGCATGGCAGGCGTGCCGCGCACCCATCGTCCGTCTCTCTCCCGTTGCGTGCCTAATCATTGGCGGGCAGGTATCAAGTCGCGGAAGCCGGCACTTCCAATGCCGCGCGCACCACGTACAGGGTGTCCATCCGCGGCACGTGCTGGGTGAGCAAGGTCAGGATGCGTCGGCCCTGGTTCTGCCTGACCCAGCTTTGTTCCTGCAGCCATAACTGCGTCCGCACCATGTCGGCACGCTCCTTGATGGCTTCTTGTGAAGGCCTGACACGATTCCAGACGTAGTGCCCGACTTCGCGGAATGAGCGCGACCATTCGATGCCGGCGAGCGCGTGCAGCCACAGTTCCGAGCACGAAACCTGGGTCAGGGTTTGACGCTGCGACATCGCCCGCAACAGCGGAGGGCAGTTGCGCTCGAGCCGGGCGAACACGGCTTCGGGAACCGCGATCCTGTAGTAGCGCGCAACCATGCGCAGCGGCGGCAGTGCCCACCAGGGAGGCTCGGCCGCATGCTCGTCCCACAATACATCCCAGTCGCTTGCGACCATGCGTGTCGCCAGCAACGAGATGTCATGCAGGTGCAGTAGTCGCAGGCTGCGATTGCAGATGTTGCCTGCGGTGTGCAGCAGCAGGTGGCTCATCAAGGCGCCGGGCGACGGGTACGGATTCAAGCCGGGTTGCGGCTGCCGCGGATAAATCCGCTCAGTGATATCAATGGCCGAGACCGGCAGCCGCTCCTGGATACGGGTGTGCAACTCGATATTGACCGGCGTGTCGCGATGCTCACCCAGCCCTGCAACGGGCGCGCCCTCAGCTGGCTTGAAGACCCGGTGCTTCCATTGTGCGAATGACTCCACGTAGCCGAGATCCTGCAGCAGCTTGATCGTCGGCCCGGCATCGTTCTCGCGGACCAGCAGGTCGATGTCGGCCATCGGCCGGTCGCCCGGTGCGTAGAGTCCCAAAGCATGCAGCGCGGAACCCTTCAGCGGAACGATGGCCAGCCCGGCGGCGCGGGCATCGGCGTCGATGTGCTGAAGCAGCGATGCAATGCGCCGATGGCGAAGCTCGACGTGTTCGTGCTGACTGGCGAGAAACGACTGCCACTCCGGTTTTTGCCAGGTGGATAATTTGCAGAGCAGCGGCGACACCCCATGTGCGGCGGCAGCAGCCGATGCCAGTTGCCATTCGAGATCGCTCCATTCCGGCGTCGTCCTGCCAGGCCGCGCCCGCGCCAACTCCACGGCGAGCGCTTCGGTGGTGCGGCGCAAGCCGGCCTTAACGGTTTTGAGCGGTGGCAACATGACGGGCCGGCTGTGCGTTGTCTTGCGTTGCGCTGGGCGACGCTACAGTAGCGTCCTCGTTGCGGTGGGATCGCTCGCTGGCGATCAGCGCATCCCATCGCGCATCGAGCGCTGCACGGGTTTCGTTGTAACGTTCTGCAGGCTCGATGGTTTTCGACTGCTGCAGGGTGACTTGCTCATGCAGCAGATCGCGTACGTGACGGTAGAAGTCCGAATCGTAGGCGCCGCGAAACATCATGGCCAGATCGCCGCTGTCCTGCCAATGCGTCTTTGCGCCAAGCTGGGCCTTGACCTTCTCGTAGAATTTCGTGCCGGGCAACGGATAGGAAACGCTGACGCCGATGTCGTCCGGCGCGGCCTGCGCGACCAGTTCGCGAGTGGCCAGCAGATCGGCCAGTTGCTCGCCCAGATAGCCGAGCTGGATGAAGAAGCCCACGCGGATGCCGTGTTCGCCCAAGCGCATGCGGGCGGTGATCAGGTCGGCGACCTTGGTGCCCTTGGTCATCGCATCCAGCACGCGCTGGCTGCCGCTTTCCGCACCGATCCAGGCTTCCATGCATCCAGCCTGCTCGAGCGCGCTGGCCATGCGCTCGCTGATCAGGTCGGCACGGGTCTGGATGGTGAATGGCACCGACCCGTCGGCAGCGCGCAGGTGCGCGGCGAACTCCGTGACCCAGTCGACGTGGAAGCCGAAGATGTCGTCGGCCAGCCAGATGTGATCGGGCCGGAACGTTTGTTTCAGGTAGGTCATCTCCGCCGCGATGTCCTGCGGGCCGCGCTGCTTGTAGTGGTTGCCCCAGATCGGTTTGGCGCACCAGTTGCAGCGGAACGGACAACCGCGCGACGCGGCCATGTTTAGGCTGAAGTAGCCGTGCCGCTCGTTCCACATCGCGCGATAGCGTTCGATATCGACCAGATCCCACGCCGGTCGGCCGATCAATCGTGGATCCGGCGGCTGTGCGCCCATGCGCATCAACTGCGTTTCTCCGTTCACCAGCGTCGCGACGCCGGCGATGCCGGATGTCCAGTGCGAGGTGGCGATCTCCGGATCGCGGTCCAGCCGCCCGATCAATTCGACCAGCGCCGCGATGCCTTCGCCGACCAGCACGGCATCCGCGCCTGCCGCGAGAAAGGCATCCGGGCGATCGGAAGCATCGGAGCCCGCAACGATCACCCGTGCGCCACTGGCGCGCGCCTCGGCGATCATCTGGCAGGCCGCCTCGCGCATGCGGCCGAGGCACATCTTGGTCAGGAAATTGAAGTTGTCCTCGTAGATGACCACCACGTCCGGTCGTGCGGACTGCAGAGACGCCTGGTAGTCCTCGACGCCATCGGCCAGCATCGCGTCGAACAGGGTGATGGCATGTCCCATCTCTCGCAGCAGCGCGGCGACCTGGATCGTGGCGAGCGGTGGATAGGGCTTGCCGCGCTCCCACTGTTTCGGGTCGTAACCCAAAAAGTAGGAGTGGCCGACCTGGATATTCAGCATCGCAAAGGGTCTCGTAAACCGTGGGCAAGCTGCGGCAGCGCATTGGCGCCGGACCGGCGTGCCGGCTCCAGCGATCAACGTTGACTGGACGTGAGTGCCCCGGCGGGCGGCTTCGGTTGCCTCGTGCGGGAAAATATCCAGATGTCGCGCGCCGCATATCGCCGTCAACGTGCAGCGGCAACGTCCCGGCGAACCGGGGCCGCTTGCGGCGCCCGCCGTCGCAACCTTTTCCCTCCGAAGCGGTACTCACTGGTCAACCTGTTCGTATCCGCGCAGTGCGGCCCGGCAATCAGACGGCTGAAACTTTTGATCGACGACGATGGCCCTGACTTCTGCGCCGACGTCCAAGACGCCGGTGCAGACCCTTTTTGCGAGCGGCCCGCCGACCGCCGCTATTCGGTGTGCCGGCAGATCCTTGGCGGATGCTTCCGCTTCGAAAGCGCCAGCGAGGCGCTGCTGGATCTGGTCGAGGCCGCTTACGCCGGCCTGCCGTCACACCAGTTGCCGATGGGCGCGCCGGAGTTCCGCATCGAGCTGCGCCTGCTGCCGCGCCAGGTTTCGCCGAATGCCTCCGAGCCGCCACCGGTGCGGGTGCAATCCGGTGCGGGTCTGCTCTGCGGCGTGATGGATGCGTCGAACTATGTGGTGCTGGCGCCCGGGCAACGCTACGCTTTGGTAGTGGCTTCTGAGGACATGCTCAGTCATCCCTACCATCTGCGCTACGAGCTCATCGAATTTGCCGTCTTCACCTTGGCGACGCGCGGGCTCGGCCTGGTTCCGCTGCATGGCGCCTGCGTCGGCTGGCAGGAGCGTGGCATCCTGCTGCTGGGGGCCAGTGGCTCGGGCAAATCGACGCTCGCCTTGCACTGCCTGCTGCAGGGCCTGGACTTTCTTGCCGAAGATGCCGTGTTCGTGCAGTCCGAGAGCCTGCTCGCCACCGGCGTCGCCAATTACCTGCACGTGCAGGCCGATGCGTTGCGTTTCGTTGACGACGAGGAGACTCGACGCTGGATCAGCCAGGCGCCGATCATCCGTCGGCGCAGTGGGATCGAGAAGTTCGAAGTCGATTTGCGGCTAGGCCATGGGCGGCTCGCGGCGGTTCCGCTGGAGCTGGTTGGCGCGGTATTCGTTTCCGGTCAACCGGCCGATGATCCCGATGCCCTGTTGAGCGTTATCCCCCAGGACGAAATCGCCGCCTGGCTGCGCGCCGATCAGGCATATGCGTCCGGGCAGCCGGGCTGGCATCGTTTCGAACAGCGGATGATGCAGCTTGGCGTTTATCAACTGCGCCGCGGACATCATCCGCAAGATTCTGTCGATGCACTGCGCCGGCTTCTCGGCTGATGCCGCCGGTCGCATCCGATGTCACACTGGGAAGAGGTCACTTCATGAGGGTCGCGAAAATGAAAAAGCGTTTTGCAGGATCGATGGCACTGGGTGCGCTGGTGGCGCTGGCTTCGGCGATGCCGGCTTTTGCCGCACTGGAACCGGGCGTCGCGGCACCCGCGTTCACGGCCCAAGCCAGCCAGGCAGGCAAGGAGTTCACTTTCTCGCTTGCCGACGCCCTCAAGAAGGGGCCGGTGGTGGTGTACTTCTACCCCTCGGCCTATACAGGAGGTTGCGATCTCGAAGCGCACACCTTTGCGGCCAACCGGGACAAGTTCGACGCGGCCGGCGCGACCATCATCGGCGTATCGGCCGACAGTATCGAACGCCTCGATGCCTTCTCGGCGGATCCGAAGTACTGCGCCGGCAAGTTTCCGGTCGCCTCCGATGCCGACGTCAAGGTCGCGCTTTCCTACGACCTCAAGGCCGTCGCGGCGCAGCCGGGCATGAACGATGTGCGCGGCGTGGCGATCGATCATGCCTTCATACCCCGCACGACCTTCGTCATCGCCAGCAATGGCAAGATCGTCGCCACGCTTTCCTCGGAGACGGATCATCTTCGCCCGGACGAGCATGTGAAACGGTCGCTGGCCATCGTGCAAGGCCTGCAGGCAGGCAAGACGCCGTAACCCGGCACTCCGTGTCTCCGGGCCGGCTTCGCTCCGGGGAGCGGACGAAGTTGCGCAGCGTCGCGCAACCTTTTCCTGTGCCGGCCGCACTTACCGGCATGGGAAACCGGCCCTGGAGTAACGCCGTCCTGAATCGCCATGACGTGTCATCGAAGCCGCGGCCGATGCTGCCGGCCAGCAACGCGAGTTCGTGAAGATGTCGGGCGAGCCGTCGCCAGCACCTGATCGAGCCCACGATCTGCTGCGTTCGCTGGTGCGCACGCTTACGCGCGTCGAGCTGGCCGAAACGGCGGCGTATGTGGTGCTGTCACTGGGTGCGGCGTTTGCCGGCAGTTTCGCAGCGGTATTGCTGGTGCCGCTGGTCCAGCCGGGGCACACGCTCCCGTTTGGTCGCGTGCTGTTCGATGCAGGCCGTAGCGTCGAAATGCAGGCGCTCATCTTCGCTACCGCGATGGTGGCCTTCGCTCTGTTGCGTTGGCAGACAGCGCGCTTGGGAGCGCGCCTGGTAGGCTGTTACGGCATGAGTCTACGCCGCCGAGTGCATGCGCGCCTGGTCGACGCTCCGTTGAGGTCGCTGGCGGATTCGACGTCCGCGGAAATCGCCAATGTCCTCATCCACAACGTCGAGCTCATCGTGCAGGGTTTCAGCGCCTTGCAGCAATTGCTGATCGCCGGCGTCACTGCTGCCGTCAGTCTCGGTTTCGCGTTCTGGGTATCGCCACCCTTGATGCTGGCGGCGCCGCTGCTCGCAGGTCTTGGACTGCTGGCGTCACGTGCCTATGGGCGTGAGCAATCGCTGGTCAGTCGCCAGTACGTCGTGGACATGACGCAACTGTTCTGGCACAGCGAGGATTTTCCGCGGCGCCTGCGCCACATCCGCTCGTTCGGCAAGGAGGACGTGGAGAAGGAAAGCTATGGCGCCATTTCCGCCCGGCTGTGCCACGGCTACCGGCGTCAACTGGAGCTGGTGGCTTCCGGGCGGCTGATGCTGGAGCTGCTGGCGGCGACGGGGATCGCGGCGCTGTTCGTACTCGCCCATCGCTGGCGCGGCATCGACCAGTCGTCGCTGATTGCGGTGTGCCTGTTGCTAGGACGCCTGCTACCTTATCTGATGTCGACCCGGCAGAGTTTTCAGCAGCTGCGTTCGGCCGCGCCGGCCTTCGAACTGTGGCAGCGCTACATGCATCTGGATTCGGCCCGGTCATCCGCGGCACCATCGCACGTGACAACTTCCGCTGGTGCGCTGCATATCGAGCGGATGCGGCTGATGCCACCAGCCTGCGGTCTCGATGTCGGCGACCTGGTTCTGGTGCCCGGCGAGCTGACCCTGATTTCGGGTGACTCCGGCATCGGCAAGAGCAGCCTGGTCGATGTTCTGGCGGGCATGATGGCGCCGGTAACTTTTGCGGCACGCGCCGGCGAACGGTCGATCGACTTTGACGAGTACTGCGAACTGGTGCGGCATGGAGCCTATGTCAGCCAGAACATCCGGCCGTGGCAGCATTCCGTGCGCGAGTGTCTGTTGTGGGCTGCGCCCGAAGCCACCGATGAGATGTTGCACAGTGCGCTGATGGACGTTGGTCTCGACAAGCGCTTGGCCGGGTCGCAACACGGACTCGACACGGCGCTGCACAGTTCGTCGAGCCGGCTTTCCGGCGGCGAGCTGCAGCGATTGCTGTTGGCCCAGGTCATCCTGCGGCAACCTTTTCTTGCCTTGCTGGACGAGGCGACGAGTGCGCTCGATGCTGCTTCCGAGATCGCGGTTCTCTCGACACTGAAGCGCCGTCTGCCACAAACGATCCTCATCGTCGTGTCGCATCGGGCTGGCGTGGCGACGGTCGCAGACCAGTGTATGAACATCGGCAACAACCTCGTCACGACGTCTGCCGGAAAAGTTGAGCTTCCTCGCGCAACGCCTTTGTTTGGTTCATCGGATCGCTTCAAGTCTTAGCTGGTGGGCGATGCAGGAGTCGAACTTGTGACGCCTGTCGCGTGGAGGCCGTGCTCAGAGGACTGAACAGGAAAGCTTTCCCTCAGCGCTCATGGATGGAAATCCCGCAGCGCCATGTGCCCCTGTATGCTGCAGGTTGCTGGTGACCTTGGGGGAGGGATCTGCGCATGTTTGGGGGTCGGGCAATATCGTTGTTCCTTGGAGCCATCCTGGCGCTGGCCAGTGCCGGCGTTTGCGTCGCATCAGCGCCATCGGCGTCTGCATTTGATCGTCTGGCAGATCAGCTGGACAGCAACGAACTGGTTCCGGCTGATACTGCCGAAACGAATCGGTTACTGGCACGGCTTCATGCCTTGCTGCCAGCGGGTGACGCGCGACGCGAACGTGTCTATCGCGCACTTTATTGCGAGATGTCATTCACCAACGACGCCCGTACCGGACTCGCCTATGCCTCGTCGGCGCTTGCCGAAGCCATGCATGCTGGTGATGTCCATGCGCAGATCGACTTCCATTATTGTCGGGGTCAGTATCAGGCGTTGACCACGACCAGTGCGGATGCTCTTGTCTATTACAACGCCGGCCTGGTGCTGGCGCGGCAGGTCAACGATGCGGAACGCATCGGCGATGGGCTCACCTTGCGTGGCCTGGTCGAGTCGCTGCAGGGCGATCAGGCGCGGGCACTGGTGGACCTGCTGGAAGCCAATCGCAGCTATACCAGCGCTGGAAAGCACATTCTCGCGGAAGGCAACCTGCTCGACATCGCTGGCGCATATCGGCGCCTCGGCGAGTACGACAAGGCGCGGGCTTATCTCGAACAGTCCAGAGTCTGGGCCGAACAACGGCATGACAAAGGCAGCCAGATCCAGGTGCACATGGAGCTGGGTTACCTGGACGACGAGGGCGGCAATTCCGGCGAGGCGATCCAGGAACTGAAACAGGTCTTGGTATTGGCCAAACAGATATCGGATCGGCAAAGCGAGGCTACGGCCCTGCTGGGCCTGGCCGAGGTGTACAACGGCCAGCACGAGTACCAGCCGGCCCTGGATGCACTGGAGCAGGCCGGAACGGCATTTGCATCAGTATCGGACCAGTCATCGATGGCCATGATGCATCTGCAATACGGTATTGCCCACGCCGGCGTGGGTCAGCACAAAGTGGCGTTGACCGATTACGCCATAGCCGAGACAGGCATCACGGCGGACAGAAATATCCGTTATCTGGCGCAACTCTACGCAGCCCGTGCCAGGAGTGACTATGCGCTGGGTCTGCTGCAGGCCACCATCGAGGACCTTCAGCGCACGATCAATGCGAATGCCGAACTCGACCTGATGGCGCGTCGACAGGAAACGATCCTGATGAGCTATCAGTTCGATACCGCCCGGCGCGACCTGGAGAATCGCCGCCTTGCTGCCGATGCAGCATTAAGCAGGACTCAGATCGATTCGCTGGAACAGGTGCGCCGCTGGCAGCGCCTTGCACTGCTGCTCGGCGGCGTGCTGACGCTGCTGCTGGCGTGGCTGGCGGCGCGGCAGATTCAGCATTCGGGGCGCTACAAGCGAATGGCGATGACCGACGTCCTCACCGGTGTGGCCAATCGTCGCGGCATCGAGAGTGTGCTGGCCGAGGAGGTCAGGCGTGCCCATGCATCCGGGCATGAACTGAGCCTGCTGCATCTCGATGTCGATGATTTCAAGGAAATCAACGACAGTCATGGCCACCAGTTGGGCGACTGGGCATTGTTGCGGATTGTCGCTGCCTGCAAGGATGCCTTGCGACAGTTCGACCAGCTGGGGCGCTGGGGTGGCGACGAGTTCTATGTCGTGCTGCCGAATACCGGGACAGATGCCAGTGTGCTGGTAGCAGAGCGGCTGCGCGGCAATGTCGAGGCACTGAGCATGGACGACATCTGCCCCCAATTGCGGGTATCCGTCAGCGTGGGCATCTCGCGTATCCGACCCGGCGAAACGAGTGCCGACGCGATGATCCGGCGCGCCGACGTGGCCCTTTATCGGGCCAAACACGGTGGCAACAATCGGGTGGAATCGGAGCCGTAGGTAAGCTCGAGGCGCTCGGCTGGCGCGTTCACGGTTGTTTCCGGTCGGCGTGGTTCTGCCGGCAACCTGATGCTTTTCCCGCACTGTTGGCCGTACAAGAAAAAAGCCACCCGTGAAGGTGGCTCTTCCTGAATCTGTTGGTGGGCGATGCAAGGATCGAACTTGCGACACCTGCCGTGTGAAGGCAGTGCTCTACCGCTGAGCTAATCGCCCGCCGAGAACGCGGAATTCTAGGGGGAGTGGCAGGGCAGGTCAATGGTTGTCGCTGATTTGAGTCCCAGGACAGGGCGTTGTGGCGGGTTGTGGGCTGGCTGAGTGGTGGTGCAGATGGAGGTTGTAAACTTGCCGCTCTCCCAACGCCAAAGCGCCTGATCATGGACTTTCTGAGCACTCAACTTGCCCACATCCTGCACGCGCTGCAGAACTTCCAGCTGACGCCGTGGAAGGCAGTGGGCTTGCTTGGCTCGGTGATGTTCACCAGTCGCTGGTTTGTGCAGCTGTACTACACGCGCAAGCACAAGCGGGTGGTGATGCCGCTGTCGTTCTGGTGGCTGTCGGTGCTGGGCAGTGCGTTGCTGCTGGCTTATTTCACGGTCGGCAAGAACGATTCGGTAGGCATCATCTCGAACTTCTTCCCGGCCTTTGTCTCGGTCTACAACCTGATCGTGCACCTGCGCCATCACAAGAACAGCATTACCGGCGACACGATTGAGTGACCTTGACCGGACGGGCGTGCCCATCCGGTATCGCGGTGGAAATTGCCGGGGGCGATTTATTCGGGTTCGTAGTCGAGGTTGGAGGCTAACCAGCGCTCGGCTTCGGCCAGGGTCCAGCCCTTGCGTCTGGCGTAGTCCTCGACCTGTTCCTTGCCCAGCCGGCCGACCACGAAGTACTGGCTGTCCGGATGCGAGTAGTACCAGCCGGAAACCGCGGCGGCAGGGTACATCGAGAAGCCTTCGGTCAGTTCGATGCCGGTGTTGCGGGTGACATCGAGCAGCGCGAACAGCGTGGTTTTCTCGGTGTGGTCGGGGCAGGCCGGGTAGCCGGGCGCAGGACGGATACCGCGGTATTTCTCGGCGATCAGCGCGTCGTTGTCGAGCGACTCGTCCGGCATGAAGCCCCAGAACTCGCGACGTACCCGCTCGTGCATATGCTCGGCGAAGGCCTCGGCGAGGCGGTCGGCCAGTGCCTTGAGAATGATCGAGGAGTAGTCGTCGTAGTCGGCCTGGAAGCGCGCCAGATGTTCCTCGATGCCGATGCCGGCGGTGACCGCGAAGCCACCGAGCCAGTCGGGCTTGTCGAATTCCTTAGGCGCGATGAAATCGGCGAGGCAGAGGTTCGGCCGTTCGATCGGCTTGTCAGCCTGTTGGCGCAGGCTGAGCAGGGTTGCGAGCCGCTCCATACGGGTAGTGTCGGCATACACCTCCACGTCGTCACCGACATTGGCCGCCGGCCACAGTCCGATCACCGCACGGGCGGTCAGCCACTTCTCGGCGATGATCTTGTCCAGCATCGCCTGTGCGTCGCGGAACAACTCACTGGCCTGGGTGCCGACGACTTCGTCGGTGAGGATGGCCGGGTAGTGGCCGGCCAGTTCCCACGCCTGGAAGAACGGCGTCCAGTCGATGTACGGGCGCAGCTGCGCTAGATCATAGTTTTCGAAGACGGTGACACCGGGTTTGTTTGGTTGCGGCGGTTCGTACGCAGTCCAGTCGCAACGGAAGCGCTGCGCGCGCGCCTTGGCCAGCGGCACAAGCTGCTTGCCGGGGCCGCGGTTGCGATGGCGTTCGCGCACGTCGGCGTAGTCGGCGCGCACCTTGGCGAGGAACTCGTCGACCAGCTCCTTGGTCACCAGCGACTGTGCCACACCGACCGCGCGCGAGGCGTCCTTCACCCACACCGTGCCAGCTTTGTAGTGCGGCTCGATCTTCAGTGCGGTGTGCGCGCGCGACGTGGTGGCGCCGCCGATCAGCAGCGGGATGTGGAAATTCTGCCGCTGCATTTCGCGCGCGACCTGGCTCATTTCCTCCAGCGACGGCGTGATCAGGCCGGACAGGCCGATCATGTCGGCCTTCTCGGCGATCGCGGTCTCCAGGATCTTCTGCGCCGGTACCATCACGCCGAGGTCGATGACCTCGAAGTTGTTGCAGCGGAGCACCACGCCGACAATGTTCTTGCCGATGTCGTGCACGTCGCCCTTGACCGTGGCCATGATGATCTTGCCGTTGTTCTTGCCCATGTCGCCGGTGCGCAGCTTTTCCGCCTCGATGTACGGCAGCAGATAGGCCACCGCCTTCTTCATCACGCGGGCGGACTTCACCACCTGCGGCAGGAACATCTTGCCGGCGCCGAACAGGTCGCCGACCACGTTCATGCCGTCCATCAGCGGCCCTTCGATCACGTCGAGCGGACGTGTCGACAACTGGCGCGCTTCCTCGGTGTCCTCGACCACGTACTGGTCGATGCCGTGCACCAGCGCGTGGCTGAGTCGCTCGCGCACGTGCTTCTCCCGCCAGGCCAGCGTTTCGACTACCGCTTCGCCGCGCTTGCCCTTGTAGTTGTCGGCGATCTCCAGCAGGCGCTCGGTGGCGTCGTCGCGGCGATTGAGCACCACGTCCTCGACGCGTTCGCGCAGCGGCGGGTCGATGTCGTCCATGATCGTCAGCGCGCCGGCGTTGACGATGCCCATGTCCATGCCGGCGCGGATCGCGTGATACAGGAATACCGAATGGATCGCTTCGCGCACGATGTTGTTGCCGCGGAACGAGAACGACACGTTGGAGACGCCACCGGATATATGGCAATCCGGAAAACGCTGCTTCAACTCGCGGGTGGCTTCGATGAAATCCACCGCGTAGTTGTTGTGTTCCTCGATGCCGGTGGCGATCGCGAAGATGTTCGGGTCGAAGATGATGTCTTCGGGCAGGAAGTCGAGTTCCTTCGTCAGCAATTCATAGGCGCGCGAACAGATTTCCACCTTGCGCGCGCAGGTGTCGGCCTGACCCTGTTCGTCGAACGCCATCACCACCGCGGCGGCGCCGTACTGCTGCACCTTGCGCGCGTGTTCGAGGAACGCCGCTTCGCCTTCCTTCATCGAGATCGAGTTGACGATGCCCTTGCCCTGCAGGCAGCGCAGGCCGGCCTCGATCACCGTCCACTTCGACGAGTCGATCATGAACGGTACGCGCGCGATGTCCGGCTCGGATGAGATCAAGTTGACGAAGCGGGTCATTGCCGCCTCGGAATCGATCAGGCCCTCGTCCATGTTGATGTCGATGACCTGCGCGCCGTTCTCGACCTGCTGGCGGGCGACTTCGACCGCCTCGTCATAACGATCCTCCTTGATCAGCTTCTTGAACTGCGCCGAGCCGGTAACGTTGGTGCGCTCGCCGACGTTGATGAACAGCAGGTCGGGCGTGATGACCAGCGGTTCGAGGCCGGACAGGCGGGTGTGACGCGCCATTTATGCGGCCTCCACTTGGGTGGCGGATGGCAAGGCGCGCGGTGGATGGTTACGCACCGCCTCGGCAATCGCCTTGATATGCGCAGGCGTGGTGCCGCAACAGCCACCGACCAGGTTTAGCAGGCCGTCGCGGGCGAAGCCGCCGATCACGTCGGCCATGTGCTCGGGCGTCTCGTCGTATTCGCCGAACGCGTTCGGCAGGCCGGCGTTCGGATGCGTGCTGACGTAGCTCTCGGCGAGGTTCGCCAGCGTCTGGATATGCGGGCGAAGGTCGTCCGCGCCGAGCGCGCAGTTGAAGCCCACCGACAACGGCCGCGCATGGCGCACCGAGTAGTAGAACGCCTCGGCGGTCTGCCCCGACAAAGTGCGGCCGGAGCGGTCGGTGATGGTGCCGGAAATCATCACCGGCATGCGCGCGCCTCTTTGATGGAACAACTCGCTCAACGCGAACAGCGCGGCCTTTGCGTTCAAGGTGTCGAAGATCGTCTCGACCATGATCACGTCGGCGCCTCCGTCGATCAGACCGTTGGCGGATTCGGTGTAATTCTCCGCCAGTTCCTCGAACGTGACGTTGCGGAAGCCGGGATCGTTGACGTCCGGCGACAGCGACGCGGTGCGGCTGGTCGGGCCGAGCACGCCGATCACGAAGCGTGGCTGGTGCGGGGTTTTCGCGGTCATCGCGTCGCAGGTGGCGCGGGCGAGGCGGGCGCCTTCGAGGTTCAATTCGTGCGCCAGATGCTCCAGCTTGTAATCGGCCTGGCTGATCCGGGTCGAGTTGAAGGTGTTGGTCTCGATCAGGTCGGCACCGGCTTCCAGGTAAGCATCGTGCACGCCGCGGATGATCTCGGGCTTGGTCAGCGTGAGCAGGTCGTTGTTGCCCTTGAGGTCGCAACCGCCCGGATGGGCATGGTTATCGTGGACCTGCGCATGGCCGTCGTGGCCATGCTCGAAACGCTCGCCGCGAAAACCACCTTCGTCCAGTTCATGCGCCTGCAGCATGGTGCCCATGCCGCCGTCGAGGATCAGGATGCGTCGGCGCAGCGCCTGCTCCAGCAGGGCGACGCGTTCGGGGTGGAGCCAGGGTAACGTACTCATCAAACTTCCTTTGGTTAAGCGGTGTAGCGGCGTTCAAGCCGGCTTGCGTGCGAGCAGGCTGATGACTTCGAAATGCGGCGCTTTGCGTTCGCGGCTGAGCCGGTTGCAGCTCAGTACATCGAGGCTGGCGGCGCGCGCGTAGCCGTCGAGCTGTTCGCCGCTGAAGCCGAGATTGCGATGGTCAAACGGTTCCACAGCGGCGCGATGGTCGTGCTGGCCCAGTGTCACGGCGAGCAGGCGGCCGCCGGGGCGTAGCAGTCGCGCGGCCTCGGCCACGGCCTGCGCCGGATGCTCGGCGTAGGTCAGCGCATGCAGCATCAGCACCAGGTCAAAGCGCTGTTCGCCCAGTTCCAGTGCGTGCATGTCGCCCTGGCGTACCTGCACGTTGGTGAATGATTTGAGTCGCTTCGCCGCGGCCTCGACCACACGTTCGCTCGAATCGACGCAGACGATCGAATGTGCGTGCGGCGCCAGCAGCTCGGCGGTGATGCCGTCGCCGGAGGCGATGTCGAGCACGTCGCCGGTACCCAACAGCTGCAGCAGCGAGCGCGCCAGCGTCTCCCAGGTGCGGCCAGGCGAATAATGACGCTCCATGTCGCCGGCGACGGTATCGGCCCAGCCTTCCTCGCGGGCGCGGTTCGCCAGCACGCCGGGCAGTCGCGCGGCGTCTTCGCGCAGCAAGGCGTCGTCGATGCTTTCACGCAATGAGACGAGCAGGCTGTGCTGGGCTTCGTCGCCTTCGTTGTTGGCTCGGTAATAGGCGGATACGCCGGCGCGGCGGTCGCGCACCAGACCAGCTTCCTTCAGCTTGGCCAGATGTGTGGATACGCGTGGTTGCGCCAGATGCAGCACCGCAGCCAGCTCGGCCACGGTGAGTTCCTCGTGTTCAAGCAGCGCCAGCAGGCGCACGCGGGTGGGGTCGGCCAGCAGCCGGAGCACGCTGGAGGCGGTCGCCAGATCCATCGAACATCCTTATATCGCGATACAGAGATAACAAGTCTGGCCTTGGTTTGCCGGGGCGTCAAGCGGCAGGCAAGGTCGTTGTCTCTGGTGGCGTCTGCGCCGGGGGCACGACGCAGATGACACGGGTCGCTACAATACCCGGCTGGCCTGTGGCCAAAGATTTCGTCTTGATCAGCCGCTACATGCGGTGTCTGGGAGTAGCGCATGGATTTCCGTTTTACCGAAGACCAGTTGTCGATCCAGTCGATCGCCCGCGATTTCGCGCAGAAGCGCATCGTGCCGGTGGCGGCGGAGCTGGATGCCAAGGGCGAGTTTCCGTTGGAGAACATCCGCGAGATGGGCCAGCTCGGCCTGATGGGCATCGAGGTGCCGCATGAGTACGGCGGCGCGGGCATGGATCCGGTCGCCTATGTGCTGGCGATGATCGAGATCGCTGCGGCCGATGCGGCCACCGCGACGATCATGTCGGTGAACAACTCGCTGTTCTGCAACGGCATCCTCAAGCACGGCAACGAGGAGCAGAAGCAGAAATACGTGCGCGCCATCGCCACCGGCGAGGCGATCGGTGCGTATGCGCTGACCGAGCCGCAGTCCGGCTCCGACGCTTCGGCGATGCATACCCGCGCTACCAAGAATGCGAACGGCGACTGGGTGATCAACGGCAAGAAGAGCTGGATCACCTCCGGCCCGGTGGCGCGTTACATCGTGCTGTTTGCGATCTCCACGCCGGGCATCGGTGCGAAGGGTGTGTCCGCTTTCATTGTCGATACCCAGCTGCCGGGCTTCCACGCGGGCAAGAGCGAGCCGAAGCTCGGCATCCGCGCCTCGGCCACCTGCGAGATCGAGTTCACCGATTACGTCCTGCCCAAGGAAAACCTGCTGGGCGAGGAAGGCAAGGGCTTCTCGATCGCGATGGGTGTGCTCGATGCCGGCCGTATCGGCATCGCCTCGCAGGCCGTGGGCATCGCCCGTGCCGCCTACGAGGCCACGTTGCAGTGGTCGCGCGACCGCAAGGCATTCGGCGTGCCGATCGGCACGTTCCAGATGACCCAGTCGAAGATCGCCGACATGAAGTGCAAGCTGGATGCGGCGACCCTGCTGACCCTGCGTGCCGCGTGGACCAAGGGCGAGACCGAAAAGCACGGCGGCCGTTTCGGTACCGAGGCGGCCGTGGCCAAGCTCACCGCGTCGGAAGCGGCGATGTGGATCAGCCACCAGGCCGTGCAGATCCACGGCGGCATGGGCTATTCGAAGGAGATGCCGCTGGAGCGCTACTTCCGCGACGCCAAGATCACCGAGATCTACGAAGGCACCAGCGAGATTCAGCGCATGGTGATCGCGCGCGCCGAAACCGGTCTGCGCTAATCCGCCATCGGTTCAACAAAAAGCCCGGACAGGTTTCCCCGTCCGGGCTTTTTGTTGTGCGTCAAATTTACTTATTCCAGCGCCGCCATGTCTTTTTGCTTTCAGCAAGTTCTTCCCTGAAATCCTGTTCCAGCTCCTTTTTTTTCGGAAAAGGGAAAAGCATTATCAGCAAGACGAAAAGGGCAGCAGACATCAACAAAGCAAAGACTGGTGACAAAAACTGAAACGCCAGTCTTGCCAGAGCCATCCAAAGGAATCCCACGAAAAGGCTGAGCAAGTGAGACTTTCTGAGATGGCTCCATTTTTCCTTCATCTCAGTGCCCGCGATGCGGATCCGAATCGAACGACTGCATGCCGTTGTGGGTCTGCACGGCCGACGGCGCATTGCCGTCCAGCTTGTCGCCGAGCAGGCGACGCACCGTCACGTAGAACACCGGGATCAGCAGTACGCCGAGGAAGGTGGCGAACAGCATCCCGCCGATCACGCCGGTACCGATCGCATGACGGGCATTGGCGCCGGCGCCGCTGGAGATGAACAGCGGGAACACGCCGAGGATGAAGGCCAGCGAGGTCATCAGGATCGGACGAAGACGCAGACGGGCCGCATCGATGGTCGCCTCGCGCAGAGTCCGTCCGGTCTTCTGCTCGGCTACCGCAAACTCCACGATCAGGATCGCATTCTTCGCGGCCAGGCCGATCACCGTGATCAGGCCGATCTTGAAGTAGATGTCGTCGGGCAGTCCGCGCAGCAGGGTGAACACCACCACGCCGAGCAGGCCCAGCGGCACCACCAGCAGCACCGATACCGGGATCGACCAGCTTTCGTACAAAGCGGCCAAGGCCAGGAACACGATCACGATCGACAACACCATCAGCAGCGTGGCTGCATTGCCGGAGAGGATTTCCTGGTAGGACTGGCCCGTCCAGTCGAAACCGAAGCCCTTCGGCAGATCGTTGCCGACGATCTTCTCCATCTCGTTCATTGCTTCGCCCGAGGCATGTCCCGGCGCCGGCGAGCCGACGATTTCGACCGCCGAGTAACCGTTGTAGCGGGTCAGCGAGGGTGAGGAGACATCCCAGCGTGTATGCACCACGTTGGACAGCGGGATCATCTGCGGCGTCGCGCTCCCACTGGCCGTGGGGCCGGGCGTGAAGATGTGCTGCAAGGCTTCCGGGCCCATCCGGTAGGGCGCGTCGGCCTGCATGATGACGCGCTTGACGCGGCCGCCGTAGGTGAAGTCGTTGACGTAGATCGGTGCCAGCATCAGGCCGATCGCGTTGTAGATGTCACCGACCTGCAGGCCCATCGCCTGCGCCTGCACGCGATCCACATCGAGATGCAGCTGCGGCGAGTCTTCCAGCGAGTTCGGGCGTACGCCGGTCAGCAGCGTATTCTGGCCGGCCTTGCCCAGCAGCGTGTTGCGTGCCTGGGTGAGCGCATCGCGACCGGCGCCGCCACGGTCCTGCAGATACATGTCGAAGCCGCCGAATTGGCCCAGTCCCTGCACCGTGGGGATGTTGGCCACGAAGATGCGTGCGTCGTGCACCTGCTGCATCTCGCCGTTGGCGCGCTGGATGAACTGCGCTGCGGTCACGTCACGCTTGGCCCAGTCCTTGAGCTTGATGAAGGCCATGCCGGCATTCTCGCCCGAGCCGATGAAGCTGAAGCCGGTGACCTGCAGCACGCCTTCCACCGCGCTGTCCTTGCGGAGAATGTCGCGCATCTGGGCCATCACCGCGCTGGTGCGCTGCTTGGTGGCACCTGGTGGCAACTGGATCACCGACAGCGCATAACCCTGGTCCTCTTCCGGCAGGAAGCTGCCGGGCAGACGCGTGAACAGGAAGCCACCGAGCACCGCGATCAGCACGAAGGCCAGCATCCAGCGCGGCGCATGGCGCACGGCACCGCCGATGTGGCCGGTATAGGTATGCGTGGTCCAGGTGAAGAGCTCGTTGAACTTGCGGTAGACGATGTTCTTTTTCTTGTGGTGTTCCGGCTGCAGGAAGCTGGCGCACAGTGCCGGCGTGAACGACAACGCGAGAAACGCGGAGAAACCCATCGACACCGCGATGGTCAGCGCGAACTGCTTGTAGATCACGCCGGTGGCGCCGGGCTGCAGCGACGACGGCACGAAGACCGCCGCCAGCACCACGGTAATCGCCACCACCGCACCGGTGATCTGGCCCATCGCCTTGCGCGTGGCCTCCTTCGGCGACAGGTGTTCCTCGGTCATGATGCGTTCGACGTTCTCGATCACCACGATCGCGTCATCCACCACGATGCCGATCGCCAGCACCATGCCGAACAGGGTCAGCTGGTTGATGGTGAAGCCGAGCACCAGCATGCCCAGGAACGTGCCGAGCAGGGCGACCGGAATCACCAGGGTCGGGATGATAGTGGCGCGGATGTTCTGCAGGAACAGCAGCATCACCAGGAACACCAGGATGATCGCCTCGACCAGCGTGTGCACCACCTCGCTGATCGAGATCCTGACGAAGCTGGTGCTGTCGTACGGACTGAACCAGCTCACGCCCTGCGGAAAGCTGGGTGCCAGTTCGTCCATCTTGGCGCGCACGGCGGTGGCCACGTCCAGTGCATTCGCGCCGGGCAACAACTGGATCGCGAACGCGCCGATCGGCTTGCCGTCCCACTGGGTATCGAAGCCGTAACCGTTCGGACCGAAGCTGGTACGCGCCACGTCACCGAGGGTGACGGTGGTGCCGTCCGCATTCGCGCGCAGGATGATGCCGGCGAACTGTGCGGGCGTGGTGAAGCGACCTTCGGTCGACACGGTGGCGCTGAAGCCCTGACCGGCCGGTGCCGGATCGGCGCCGAGCGAACCGGCGGCGAACTGCACGTTCTGTGCCTTGATCGCGGCCAGCACCTGGCTGGCCGACAACCCGTAACCCTGCAGCTTGTCCGGGTTCAACCAGATCCGCATCGCGTATTCGGCACCGAACTGCTGGGTGCTGCCGACGCCGGGCACGCGCGAGATCTGATCGAGCACCTGCGAGCCGACGATGTCGTTGAGGCGGTCGCGGTCGATGCCGGGGTTGTCCGATTTCAGCGCCACCACCATCAGAAAGCCGGCGTTGGCCTTGGCCACAACCACACCTTGCTGGGTCACGTCGGACGGCAGGCGCGGCGTGGCCAGGGCGACCTTGTTCTGCACCTGCACCTGGGCAATGTCGGGGTTGGTGCCAGTTTCGAAGGTCAGCGTGATGCTGGCACGGCCATTGGAGCTGGACGACGAGTTGAAGTACAGCAGATGGTCGATGCCGGTGAGCTGCTGCTCGATCACCTGGGTGACGGTTTTCTCGGTGGTGTCGGCGCTGGCGCCGGGGTAGGTGGCGCTCACCGTCACCGAAGGAGGTGCGATGTTGGGGTAAGACTCCACACCCAGGTTGAGGATGGCCAGTACGCCACCCAGCGAGATCAGGATGGCGACCACCCAGGCGAAGATCGGGCGGTCGATGAAGAAACTCGGCATGGTCTGCGCTCCGTTACTTGCCGCTCGGGGCGTTGCCCGGGGCGGTGGCGGAGGAGGTGCCGCTGGCGGGCGCGGCATGCCACGGGCTGGCCTTCGCCGGCGCGCCGTCCTTCACGTTCTGGATGCCCGACACCACCACCTGGTCACCGGGCTTGAGGCCGTCGGTAACTACCCAGTTGCTGCCACTCATGTCGGTTGTGGTGACATCCTTGCGCGCCACCTTGCCGTCGCTACCGACGGTCATCACGTAGGCGCCCACGGTGTCGCGCTGCACCGACTGCTGCGGCACCAGGAACACCTTGTTCTGCTGGCCGAGATTGGCTTTCAGCGTCACGTACATGCCGGGCAACAGGCTGTGCTTCGGGTTCGGAATCGTCGCGCGCAGGTTGACCGAACCGGTGGCCGGATTGACCGTGGTATCGGAGAAGTTCAGCACGCCCGGCTCGCCGTAGGCGCTGCCGTCGGGCAGGGTGACCTGCACGCTGGCCTGGTCCGGTTCTGCAAGAGTGACATTACCGCTGCTCTGCGCACGGCGCATCTGCTCCATCGAGGCCACGCTCATGGTGAAGTTCACGTACAGCGGGTCGATCTGGTCGATGGTGGTGAGCAAGGTCGCTTCGCCATTGCCGACCAGCGCGCCTTCGGTGACCTGCTGCTGGCCGGCACGACCGTCGATCGGCGCGGCCACATCGGCATAGCCCAGGTTGATGCGGGCGCTCTGTACATTGGCCTGAGCTGCCTGCACCGCGGCGGCCGAGGTACGTTCGGCGGCCAGCGCATTGTCCAGATCCGACTTGGAGACGTAACCCTTCGGCGCCAACTCGCGCACGCGCTGCGCGGTAATGCTGTCATTGGTATGGGTTGCCTGGGCCTGGGCCAGCGCGGCCGAACTGGCGGCCAGCGCGGCCTTCAGAGGTGCCGGATCGATCTGGAACAGCATCTGGCCCTTCTTCACGTCGGTGCCTTCGTCGTAATTGCGCTTGAGCAGCACGCCCGGCACACGGGCACGCACATCGGCACTGCGATACGACGACAGTCGACCGACCAGGTCGCGGGTCAGCGGCGAATTTTGCGGTTGCGCCGTGAACACGCCCACTTCCGGCGGCGGCATCTGCGGTGGACCTTGCACCTTGCTGCAGGCGGCCAGCACCAGCAGGCCCAGGCACAACATCGGCGTGCGCAGTAATGAGGACTTCATGGGAGCTCCAGAACTTGCTTGATCGGGGGGAATATCGGGGGGATGGGTGTGGCAGGAAGCACTACGGCACCAAGGAACCAGATACCGCATCGCGACCGTGGTGTCCCGTGTCATAGGTTGGCCGGACCGTGGCAAGCCTGCGGCATTCGATGCCGGTGCCGCCACGTAATGCATGCTGTCAGCCGCCTCGGCCATCAGACTATACCGGCCAGTTTACATTTTATCGGTGGCAGGAATCCAGCCGTTGACACGCATCCTGCAGCTGTGAGCAAACGAATCGAAAGTATTTCCCGATACTGCGCCGCAACTGTCGCAGCCGCGCGAGGTCCGAAACACATGGGCGTGATTCGCGATAGCCACGATGCGTCGGAGAGATCACACAGCATGTCTGCATGAGCTTCATCGACAACGTGTTGCGTGATTCGCAGAAGACATCACGATCCACTCGATCCATGCGCGTGGGCACGGTGCACACCAGGCTGTGCGGGTGGATTCGCCTTGCCTCGCGGCGTATCCTTCCAAGGCTTTATTACCTTCATTCCAAATCCTGTCTCCACTGACCAGTAGATGCCATGAATGCGACCCATGCGGCGAACGATTCTTCCCTTCCGTCGGTAGTACTTGCAGAGCTGAAAAAGGGCGGTTTGTCGCCCCAGCGCCTGAATGAGGCGCAAGCTTTCTGCGAGGCTTTCTTTGCACGTATCGGAGGCGGCGACGCGCATCTGCACACGCCTGTTCAATGGGCGGCACTGGTCGGCAGCCTGCTGGAGTTCATGCAGCAGCGGCAGCCCGCGCGCGCCACGGTGCGCGTGCTCAGCCCGGCCGACGTCAATGCCGGTCGCAGCCTGCTGCAAATCGTCACTGACGACATGCCGTTCCTGGTCGACACGGTGAGCATGATCGTGTCGGCGAAGCTGCAGATCCACGCCGTGATCCATCCGGTGCTGAAGGTGGTGCGCGATGCATCCGGTCAGCTGCAGAGCCTCGGCGACGAGGCGGGTGCACCCGAATCCGTCATGCATTTCGAGATCGACCGGGTCGCCGACGCCGCCGAGCAGGCGCAGTTGAAGGCACAGGTCGAGGCCGCGCTGGAAGACGTGCGGCTGGCCGTGAACGACTGGGCCGCGATCCGCAACAAGGCGCTGGCGATCGCCAACGAACTGCCGCAGCGCCAGCTGCCGCTGGATTCCGCATCGGTGCAGGAGGCCAGCGAGTTCATGCGCTGGCTCGCCGACGACAACTTCACCTTCCTCGGTTATCGCGAGTACGAAGTCGCCGAGGCCGATGGCGATCGTGTGCTGCGCGCGGTCGAGTCCTCGGGTCTCGGCATCCTGCGCGGACATGAGCGCTCGATGGCGCCCCGCTCGCTGCGCACCCTGGCCGCCAGCGAGCTGCCGCAGTCCGGTTCGACCGACGCGATCATCCTGACCAAGACCAACGCGCGCTCGCACGTGCATCGCGCCGGCTACATGGATTACATCGGCGTGCTGCAGTTCGGTGCCAACGGCCGTGCAGTGGCCGAGCAGCGCTTTCTCGGGCTGTTCTCGTCCAACGCCTACATGGCGCGCCCGCAGGACGTGCCGCTGGTGCGCCAAAAGGTCGAGGCGGTGCTGGCGCGTTCGGGGCTCAAGCGCGATTCGTATTCCGGCAAGTCGCTGCGCCACATCCTGGAAACGCTGCCGCGCGAGGAGCTGCAGCAGAGCAACGAGGACGAGTTGTTCGCCACCGCGATGGGCATCCTCGAGCTGCGCCAGCGTGCGCACACGCGGCTGTTCATGCGGCGCGACCGCTACGGCCGCTTCTTCAGCTGCATGGTGTTCGTGCCACGCGACCGCTTCAACACTTCGGTGCGCGAGCGCATCGAGAACCTGCTGGGGACGGCACTGCATGCCGAGCAGAGTGATTCGTCGGTGCAGATGGGCGAGGCCGCGCTGGCACGGCTGACCATCGTGGTGCGCCCGAAGATCGGCGACCAACCCGTATACGATCTGGCGGAACTGGAGCAGGGCGTCGCCAGCATCGTGCGCAACTGGCATGACGAAGTGCGCGATGCGCTGGTGCAGCAGCGCGGCGACCATGAAGGCGTGGTGCTGGCCAATCGCTTTGCGAAGTCGTTGCCGGCTGGTTACGTCGAAGAGGTGAGCCCGACGGTGGCTGCCGAGGACGTGCATCAACTGTCGCTGCTGGATGGCGACAATGCGCTGCGGATGTCGTTCTACCACCCGCCGAAAGCGCCGGAGACGTTGCGCTTCAAGGTCTACCGCTCGGGTGGCGACATTGCCCTGTCCGAAGTATTGCCGCAGCTGGAGAACCTCGGCCTGCGCGTGCTCACCGAGCATGTCTATGACATTCCCGGCGACGCGCCGCGGTCGATCCAGGATTTCGAAGTGCAGCCGGTCGGCAAGCTCACCTTCACCGTCGAGCAGGTCGGTGCGCTGTTCGAGGAAGCGTTCGAGCAGATCTGGCGCGGCAACGCCGAGAACGACGGCTTCAACCGGCTGATTCTTGGCGCCAAGCTCAACTGGCGCCAGGTGGCGATGTTGCGCGGCTACTGCAAGTACCTGTTGCAGACCGGCGCCACGTTCTCGCAGCCCTACATGGAAGAAACCCTCAACCGCTATCCGGCAGTCGCCGGCTTGCTGGTGGAACTGTTCCTGGCCAAATTCGACCCGCGCCGCGAGGCGCTTTCCGCCGACGAGCTGAAGGCTGCCGGCGCGACTCTGGCCGCCGAGATGCATGCGCTGATTCCGGCCAACGTGCAGGCCGCGCATCCGGCGCTGATCGATGGCCTCAGCGCAGCATTGTCCAAGCCGCGCGACGAGCAGATCCAGATCGTCGAGAGCGCCATTAGCGTGCTGCTGGAGAACGTCGCCAGCCTCGACGAGGACCGCATCCTGCGCAGCTTCGTGGGACTGATCCGCGGCACCCTGCGCACCAGCTTCTTCCAGAAGTGGAACGGCGCCTACCGCGACTACATCAGCTACAAGCTCGACTCGCACATGCTGCCCGAGCTGCCCAAGCCGGTGCCGTATCGCGAGATATGGGTCTGCGCACCGCGCGTCGAGGGCATCCACCTGCGCTTCGGCGCGGTGGCGCGTGGCGGCCTGCGCTGGTCCGACCGCCGCGAGGATTTCCGTACCGAGGTGCTGGGCCTAGTGAAGGCGCAGATGGTCAAGAACACGGTGATCGTGCCGGTCGGTTCCAAGGGCGGCTTCTTCGTCAAGAAGGCGCCGGTGGGTGGCGACCGCGACGCGCAGCTGGCCGAGGGTATCGCCTGCTACCGCCTGTTCATCAGCGGCCTGCTCGACATCACCGACAACCTGGTCGAAGGCAAGGTGGTGAACCCGCACGATGTGGTGCGCCACGATGCGGACGATCCCTACCTGGTGGTGGCCGCCGACAAGGGCACGGCCACGTTCTCCGACATCGCCAACGCGATCTCGATCGAACACAACTATTGGCTCGGCGATGCGTTCGCCTCGGGCGGTTCGTACGGCTACGACCACAAGGGCATGGGCATCACCGCGAAGGGTGCGTGGGAGTCGGTCAAGCGCCACTTCCGTTCGCTCAACCGCGATTGCCAGACGCAGGACTTCACCTGCGTCGGCATCGGCGACATGTCCGGCGACGTGTTCGGCAACGGCATGCTGCTGTCCGAGCACACCCGCCTGCTGGCGGCGTTCGACCATCGCCATGTGTTCCTCGATCCGAACCCGGATGCCGCGCGTTCGTTCGCCGAGCGCCAGCGCATGTTCAAAGTGCCGCGTTCGAGCTGGGACGATTACGACAAGTCGCTGATCTCCGCCGGTGGTGGCATCTACCCGCGCAGTGCCAAGTCGATTCCGGTGTCGCCGGAAGTGCGTGCCGTGCTGGGCCTCAAGCCCGACGTGACGCAGATGGCGCCGACCGATCTGCTCAGCGCGATCCTCAAGGCGCCGGTCGACCTGCTGTGGAACGGCGGCATCGGTACTTACGTGAAGTCGTCCGCGGAGACGCATGCCGATGTCGGCGATCGCGCCAACAACGCGTTGCGCGTCAACGGCGCCGACCTGCGCTGCAAGATCGTGGGCGAGGGCGGCAACCTGGGCATGACCCAGAAGGGCCGCATCGAGGCAGCGCAGAAGGGCGTGCTGCTGAATACCGACTTCATCGACAACTCCGCCGGCGTGGACACCTCCGATCACGAGGTGAACATCAAGATCCTGCTCAACGATGCGGTGCAGCGTGGCGAGCTGAGCTTCGACGCGCGCAACACGCAGCTGGCCGCGATGACCGACGAGGTCGGCCAGCTGGTGCTGTGGGACAACTACCGGCAGAACCAGGCGATCACCCTGATGGAGCACCAGTCGGTGAGCCGTCTCGGTTCGATGGCGCACTTCATCCGCACGCTGGAAGCCGAGGGCACGCTGGATCGCCAGGTCGAAAACCTGCCGTCCGAGGCCGAGCTGACCGAGCGCAAGAGCCGAGGCCTGGGCCTGACTCGGCCGGAACTGGCGGTGCTGCTGTCGTACGACAAGATCCGCCTGTTCCAGCAGCTGCTCGATTCCGACGTGCCGGAAGACCCGTACCTGTCCAAGGAACTGGTGCGCTACTTCCCCGAGCCATTGCACGAGAAGTACGCCGAGCACATGCAGCGCCATCGCCTGAAGCGCGAGATCATCGCCACCGCGGTGACCAACTCGACGATCAACCGCATGGGCGCCACCTTCATGATGCGCATGCAGGAAGACACCGGCCAGCGTCCGGCGGCGATCGCCAAGGCGTACACCGCCGCGCGCGAAATCATCGAGGCACGTGAACTGTGGGCGCAGATCGAGGCGCTCGACAGCAAGGTCGCCGAGGACACCCAGATCGACGCGATCAAGCAGATCTGGTCGCTGCTGCGCCACATGACCCGCTGGCTGCTCAATCGTCCGGGCGGTTCGCTGGACATCGCCGCCAACGTCGAGCGTTACCAGGGCGGCGTGTCGGCCCTGCGCAAGGCGTTGCCGAATGTGCTGACGGCGACCGGCAAGGGCGATTTCTCGTGCACCCAGGAGAAATGGGAAGGCCTCGGCCTGCCTGCCGACCTGGCACTGCGGCTGGCCCGCATGCCGGAGCTGCGTGCCGCGCTGGACATGGCCGAAGTGGCGCAGCAGAGCGGTCAACCGATGGAGAAGGTGGCTGGCGTGTTCTTCGAACTGGGCGAGGCGCTCGACCTGGAATGGCTGCGCGACCAGATCGAGGCGTTGCCGGTCGAAGGCCACTGGCATGCGCAAGCCCGCGGTTCGCTGCTGGATGAGCTCAACCACCAGCATCGCGCGCTGGCCCTGCAGGTGCTGAGCCTGACCGGCGAGCGCAAGGATGTCTCGCCGGTGCAGGCTTGGCTGCAGCGCGACGACGCTTCGCTGCAGTACACCCGCAGCATGCTGGCGGAAATCCTCACCCAGAACGCGGACTACCCGATCGCCTCGGTCGCGGTACGCCGGTTGGCCCAGCTGGCGCAGGTGCCGGTGAGCTGAGCCAACGCGGGTTGAGGAAGTGAACCATGAAGGCGCAGGATCAGACATGGTCTTGCGTCTTCATGCTGTGTAACCTCGTCTGACCTTTGCACAGGGTTTCCGCGTATGCGTTTTGCCTTCGTCGCCAGCGATACCAGCGTTGCCCAGCAGGCGCGGCGCAAACTGGTGGATCGTTACGGCGATGTGCCGCCCGAACAGGCCGAGCTGATCGTGGCGCTGGGCGGCGACGGCTTCATGCTGCGCACCCTGCATGCATATCGGGCATTGGAGGTGCCGGTGTACGGCATGAAGCTGGGTCGGGTCGGTTTCCTGATGAACAAGCACAAGCTCGACGGTTTGCCGGAGCGGATCGCACGCGTACACACCGCTTCGCTGTTCCCGCTGCAGATGCAGGTCACCGATGCGGCCGGTGATGAACATACGGCGCTGGCGTTCAACGAAGTCTCGTTGCTGCGTCAGAGCAATCAGGCTGCGCATCTCGAAGTGCAGCTCAACGACACGGTGAAACTGGCGACCCTGGTCTGCGATGGCATCCTCGTCTCCACCCCGGCCGGTTCCACCGCCTACAATCTGTCCGCGCACGGCCCGATCCTGCCGCTGGATGCGAACGTGCTGGCGCTCACCCCGATCAGCCCGTTCCGCCCGCGCCGCTGGCGCGGCGCGATCCTGCCGCATCGCACGGAAGTGATCCTGCGCGTACTCGATCCGGCCAAGCGCCCGGTCAGTGCCACTGCCGATTTTCACGAGGTGCGCGACGTGCGCACGGTATCGATCCGGCAGTCCGGCGGGCAGGGCGTACGCCTGCTGTTCGATCCGGAACACAATCTCGAACAGCGCATTCTCGACGAGCAGTTCGCCGCGGAGTGATGCGGATCGCGTGCTAGATTGATCGGCAACGATCCATCATCGATTCGCATGTGCCGCCACCCGTGAACAAGCTGCCCTCGTCAACCAACGCCCATGATCCCGCCACCGCCGACCAGCGGCTGGTCGTCGCGATTTCCTCGCGTGCGCTGTTCGATCTGGGCGACAGTCATGCGCTGTTCGAGCGTGACGGACTGGACGCCTACCGTTCGTTCCAGATCGAACACGAGAACGAAATACTGAAACCGGGCGTGGCGTTTCCGCTGGTGCAGAAGCTGCTCGGCCTCAACAAGCTGGCCGGCGACGTGCCGCCGGTCGAGGTGATCCTGCTGTCGCGCAACTCCGGCGACACCGGCTTGCGCATCTTCAATGCGATCCAGCACTATGGTCTGGAAATCAGCCGCGCCGCATTCACCAGCGGCGCGCCGACTTCCGACTACATCGCGCCGTTCAAGGCCGACCTGTTTCTCTCCGCCAATGCCGAAGATGTCGGCCGCGCGCTGGCGGCCGGTGTCGCCGCAGCGACGATTCTGCCCAGCACGGCACCCCCGCGCGCCAGCGAACAATTGCGTATCGCGTTCGACGGCGACGCGGTGATCTTTGGCGACGAGGGGGAACGCGTGTCGCGCGAGGAGGGTCTGGAAGCGTTCCATCGCAGCGAAACCGAGCACGCCGCCGAGCCGCTGTCGGTTGGCCCGTTCCGCGGTTTCCTCACTGCACTGCACCGCCTGCAGGCCGCGTTCCCGGCCGAGAACTCGCCGATCCGCACGGCGCTGGTCACCGCGCGTTCCGCGCCCGCGCACAAGCGCGTGATCCTCACCTTGCGCAAGTGGGGCGTACGCATCGACGAGGCATTGTTCCTCGGCGGCCGCGACAAGGGCCCGTTTCTCGACGCGTTCGGCGCCGACATCTTCTTCGACGATTCACCGGCGAACGTGGAGTCTGCGCGCAAGCATGTGGCCACGGGGCATGTGCCGCATGGCGTAAGCAATCGATAGCGAGCCCGGGATTCGCCTCAGGGTACGGGGTGTCCCTTGCTTGCAGTCCAGATGGCGTACCAATCCTCGACACCGATGCGCACATCGAGCGCGGCGACTGCTTCGCGCAGGCCTTCGATGCGACCGGTGCCGGTGATCGGCAGCGGGCGCGACGGATGGCGCAGGATCCACGCGTAGGCCAGCGTGGCGAGGCTGGTCCCCAGGCGTGCAGCGATCGATGTCATTTCCTCGCGTACCCGCACGGCCTGCGCATCTTCACCCGTGAACAGGCGCCCGCCACCCAGCGGCGACCAGATCATCGGACGCAGGCCCAATTGCTGGGCCTGATCGAGCGTGCCGTCGTCCAGTGCATCCAGCATCAACGGCGATAGCTCGATCTGGTTCGTCGCCAAGGGGTAGTGCTGGTTCAGCAGCGCGAATTGACTGGTGGTGTGATTGGACACGCCCCAGTGCGCCACCTTGCCCTCGCGTGTAAGCGTGGAGAAGGTTTCCGCCAGTTCGGCGGCATCCATCAGATAATCGGGACGATGGATCAGTACCAGGTCCAGTCGATCGGTGCCCAGATTGATCAGTGACTGTTCCACCTGGGCACGCACATAGGCTGCCGAGGTGTCGTAGTGATTGACCCGATAGGGTCTCTGCGCCGAGCGGAGCCGGATCCCGCACTTGGTCACGAGCTGCATGCGCCTACGCAGTGCCGGCGCTGATTTCAGTGCTTCGCCAAACAGCGTTTCGGCGCGGTAATCACCATAGATATCCGCATGGTCGAAACTGGTGATGCCCAGTTCCAGCGCCTGCTCGATCCATTGCACGCGTTGGCGGACATCCATTCGCCATTCGGTCAGGCGCCACAGGCCCGCGACGATGGGCGAGAGCGACAGGTTATCGTGCGAAATGGCTTCAGGCATCGTGGATGATCAGTGGTGATGGTGGATCAGTGTGCCAAGCCGTAGCAGGCCTCACAAGGCGGTTGATTCGCACGTGGCGCAGGCCGCCCGGCTTCGACGCACTGGATCAGCTGATGCACGGTATTGCGACGATTCCACATGTGCACGCGATGAAGTTTTATTGCACATGGATCTGCAAACCGCGCCGTGCGTTTTCGCTTGCGCTCGGCTTGCTGGAGCCAGCAGAGGGCGGTGTGCTTCTACGCACCAGTGCCGATGACCTGGCCTGGTTCGCGCGTCGGCTCGCCGGGCTGCCTTCGACTTCGAGATCCACACGCCGGTGCAGCTGCGCAGCGAACTCGCGATCCGTGCGGCGCGGTTGCAAGCACGGGCTAAGGGTCGAGTGCAGGGGTTGCGACAGGCCATCGATCTGCTGATTTACCGTGATGCAGTTCGTTGTTTCGGCGTCTCGATTTGTTTGCAGTACTCGGTTCCGATCGTATGAAATTACGACGAGCGGAAGAATTGCCGAAACCCTCAATGGCCCATATGCTCAGGCTCTGTCCGTAGGGGGATCGCGACAAGGCGTGTTGCGATGCGGAGAGAAATCCCGATGAACATTGCGGTCTGGCTGCGGCAAGGGCTGGTTCGTCGTATGCGCATCCGGTTCGAGAAAGTCAAACGATCTTTCTGGAGGGGAAACACATGCCATTTTCCAAACCCTGCGGCCTCAGCCTTGCGCTGTGTGTCGCCATCGGCCTCGCTGCTACCAGCAGCGTGAATGCCGCCGATACCACCGCCGGCCCCGAGGTCACTCCGGCCGTACAGCACGACACTTTGCACTCGTTGCGTGGCGTGATGCCGCGACCCGATGATTTCTCCAAGAGTGGGCACAACCATCCGGCGCGCCCGCTGCCGTGGCTGGATGGCCCCGGTAACCCGACCGATGGTGCCGTGCAGGGTGCTTCCTCAGGGATTGCCGCACCTGTTCTCGGTTCCGGTATCGACGGTGTCGGTAATGGTTTCAGCGGGCCGCAAGGCACGTTCACCGTCAACAGCGCACCACCGGATACCAACGGTGCGGTCGGTGCCACGCAGTACGTGCAGATCGTCAACAGCGGCTTCGCCGTTTTCGACAAGGCGACCAAATCGGTGACTTACGGTCCGGTGGTTACCAAGACCTTATGGTCCGGCTTCGGTGGTTCGTGCGAGGCAGACAATGACGGTGACGCCACCGTGGTCTACGACAAGGCAGCCGGTCGCTGGGTAATTTCGCAGTTCGCCGTCACTGCCGCGCCGTATTTCGAGTGCGTGGCGGTCTCCGCGACCAGCGATGCCACCGGCGCCTACTACCGCTACGCGTTTCCGTACGGCAGCACGTTCCCGGACTACCCGAAGATGGGCGTCTGGCCGGATGCGTACTACGAGACGTTCAACATGTTCAACGGCAACACCTTCGCCGGTGCGAAGCTGTGTGCCTACGACCGCAACGCGATGCTGAGCGGTGCGGCGGCCACCCAGCAGTGCTTCCAGCTCTCCACCAGCTACGGTGGCGTGCTGCCGGCCGATCTGGATGGCGCCACCGCACCACCGGCCGGCTCGCCGAACTACCTGATGAACTTCGGTGTGGGCAAGCTGAATATGTGGAAGTTCCATGTCGACTGGACGAACACTGCCAACACCACGCTGAGCGGGCCGACCAGCATCCCGGTTGCCTCGTTCGCCGCGGCCTGCGGTGGCGGCACTTGCGTGCCGCAGACCGGTACCAGCCAGAAGCTCGATTCGCTGGCTGATCGCCTGATGTTCCGTCTGGCCTACCGCAACTTCACCGATCACGAATCGCTGGTGGTCAGCCATTCGGTGAAGGTCGGTACCAACCGCAAGGACCCATACACCGGCGTGCGCTGGTATGAGGTCCGCAGTCCGGGTACCACGCCGGTGGTCTACCAGCAGTCCACGTTCTCGCCTGATACCACCTATCGCTGGCTGGGTTCGGTCGCGATGGACAAGCAGGGCAACATGGCACTGGGTTACAGCGCTTCCAGCAGCGGGATCCATCCGGCCGTTCGCTACACCGGTCGTCTGGCTACCGATGCGCTGAGTACCATGCAGGCCGAAAACAGCATCATCGAAGGCCTGGGCTCGCAGAGTGGCAGCAACCTGTCGCGCTGGGGTGACTACAGCGCAATGACGGTGGATCCGGTCGACGACTGCACGTTCTGGTACACCAATGAGTATCTGCGCAGTACCGGTGCGTTCAACTGGAACACCCGCATCGCGTCGTTCAAGTTCCCGACCTGCCAGTAAGTGTGATGAGCTGCCCAGCCGTGCAGGCTGGACGGCTATGGGTGCATGACAAAAACGTGGCCACCTTTTCGGGTGGCCGCGTTTTTTCAACCCTGATTGTGGCGGTGCTGGAAATACGACCTGTCGATGCGTTCGGTGGATCGCCGTACATGCATGCCGTCACACCATCCGCATGCGCTTCCACCAGCGCGTGACCTTGTCCTCGCGCACGAAGGTGAACAGGCCGGCGCCGAGAATGATCGCGATGCCGACCGCCATCGGCCAGTCCAGCCGGTCGTCGAACAGCACATAGCCGAGCAGCACCGCCCACAACATCTGGCTGTACTGCGTGGGTGCGACGTGGTTGGCGGGTGCCTTCTGCGTAGCCAGCATCAACAGCACGGAAGCGAGCGCCGCGAGCAGGCCGTAGCCAAGCAGCAGGCCGATCTGCGCAAGGGTGGGCCAGCGGAAATCGGCGAGCATCAGCGCGCCGGTGATCAGCATCGAGCCCACCATGCCGGCGCCATACAGGGTGATGCGTTTTTCGTGCGGTCCGGAAAGGCGCAGCGCGATCATCGAGATCGCGCCGGCAAGGCCGCAGATGATGGCGGCCAGATGGCCGATGCCGAGTACGCGGAAGCCCGGCCGCAGCACCACCAGCACGCCGATGAAACCCGCCACCACGGCTGACCAGCGGCGCCAGCCGACATGTTCTTTGAGCACCAGCACCGACAGGATGGTGACGAAGATCGGCAGCAGGAAGATCAGCGCGAACGCCTCGGCCATCGGCAGGGCGGTGAACGCAATCACGGCCGCGATGCCGCTGACCGCGCTGGCGACGGCACGCACCAGCCACAAGCCCTGCCGCTGCGCGAACAGCACCTCACGCCAGCGGTCGCCATTGCCTTTGATGAACGGCAATGCGGTCAAGCCCAGCACGGCGCCGAAGAAGACCGCCTCGTAGGCCGGCAGCGAGCCACGCAGCGACTTCACGAACGCATCGCTGAGCGCGTAGGCGGCAAAGGCCATGAAGCCGAGCAGTACACCTTTGAACATGGGTTTCCGGCGGTGGGTGAAGGAGGGCAGGCTTGGGGGCGGTTTTCGCCGTGGTCCGACCGGCTCCCGGGCGCCTGTGCGCAGCCGGGTCCCGCGCTACAATAACGGTTTTTACGCGCCCGTTTCCGGAGCTTCCATGGCTGTCAGTCTGAATCCGCTCGATCTGTACGATGTCCGCTCGCTGTTCACCGACGAGGAGCGCATGGTGCAGGATACCGTTGGCCGTTTCGTCGACGAGCGCGTGCTGCCGATCATCGGCGACTGTTTCGACCAGGCACGTTTCCCGAAGGAGCTGATTCCGGAAATCGCCGCACTCGGCCTGCTCGGCGCGACGATTCCCGAGGAGTACGGTGGCGCCGGCATGAACGGCGTGAGCTACGGCCTGATCTGCCAGGAACTGGAGCGCGGCGATTCCGGCCTGCGCAGCTTCGCCTCGGTGCAGAGCTCGCTGTGCATGTACCCGATCTTTGCCTACGGCAGCGAAGAGCAGAAGAAGCACTATCTGCCGCAGATGTCGGCCGGCGAAGTGATCGGCTGCTTCGGTCTGACCGAGCCGCATGGTGGCTCCGATCCGGCGAACATGAAGACTCACGCCAAGAGGGATGGCGGCGACTGGGTCATCAACGGCGCCAAGATGTGGATCACCAACGGCAATCTCGCGCACATCGCGATCGTGTGGGCGCAGACCGAGGACGGCATCCAGGGCTTCGTGGTGCCGACCGACACGGTCGGCTTCAAGGCCCAGGAAATCCACAAGAAGATGAGCCTGCGCGCGTCGGTCACCTCGGCGCTGTTCTTCGACAACGTGCGCGTGCCGGACAGCGCGCGGCTACCGAACGTGAAGGGCCTGAAGGGTCCGCTGGGCTGCCTTACGCAGGCGCGTTACGGCATCACCTGGGGTCCGATCGGTGCGGCGCAGGCATGCCTGAAGGAAGTGCTGGATTACACGAAGGAGCGCATCCTGTTCAACCGCCCGCTCGCGTCCAATCAGGCCGTGCAGCTGAAGATGGCTGACATGGCCCGTCGCATCACCACGGCGCAGCTGCTGTCGCTGCAGCTCGGTCGCCTGAAGGATGCCGGCAAGATGCAGCCCACGCAGGTGTCGCTGGCGAAGTGGAACAACTGCCGCATGGCGATCGACATCGCCCGCCAGTGCCGCGACATCCTCGGTGGCGCCGGCATCACCACCGAGCACGGCGCGATCCGCCACGCGCTGAACCTGGAATCGGTGATCACCTATGAAGGCACCGAGACCGTGCACGAGCTGGTGGTCGGCCGCGAGCTGACCGGCATCAACGCATTCTGAAACGGAGCGTGGCGCACGTGGATTCCGATTCGCGGTGCATCGAAACCGAGCGACTGATCCTGCGTCCACCACAGGCGGAGGATTTCGACGCCTATGCGGCCAACATGGCGGATGCCGAGGCGGCGCAGTTCATCGGCGGCCAGCAATCGCGCGCCGCCGCCTGGCGCGGCTTCCTTACCATGGCGGGTGCGTGGTCGATCCAGGGTTTCGCGATGTTCTCGGTGATCGAGAAAAGCAGCGGGCAGTGGATCGGCCGGCTCGGACCATGGCATCCGGTCGACTGGCCCGGCACCGAGGTGGGTTGGGGGCTGGCGCGCGCAGCCTGGGGCAACGGCTATGCGCTGGAAGGCTGCACCGCGGCGATCGACTGGGCGTTCGACCAGCTGGGCTGGAACGAGATGATCCATTCGATCCACCCCGACAACCACGCTTCGCAGGCATTGGCGAAGCGGCTCGGCTCGACGTGCCGTGGCCCCGGCAAGCTGCCGGCACCGTACGAGGATTCGCCGACCGAGATCTGGATGCAGACGCGTGAACAATGGCGCAAGCGCCGCGCAGGGTCATGAATACCTCCGTCGACGTGGACACGGCGGCAGTGTTGCGCGAGGTACTCGTCGCGTGCGTGCCGGATTTGCATCACTACTGCCGTGATCCGTGGACCTTGATCGGCAGTGGCGCAGCGTGGCTGGCTGGCGCGAGAGTGACGGTAGCCGATCTCGACGTGCTGACCAGCGCACGAGACGCGGAAACCCTGATCGGCCACTGGCGGGCGCGGCTGGACACAACCACGGCAACGGCGGACGCCGAACGCTTTCGCTCACGCTTCGCGCGTTTCGTTTTCCCGGGGCTGGCGGTGGAAATCATGGGTGGACTCGAGCTATCCGGCGAAGCAGGCTGGGAACCGGTGAGGGTCGGGGAAATCATTGCCGTGGATATCGCCGGCATGCGCGTTCCGATCCCGGCGGTGGAAGAACAGATTCGTGTGCTGGAAAGTTTCGGGCGCCCCAAGGATCGACAGCGTGCGGCGCTGCTGAAGCCATTGTGCGAGGAGCGATTGTGATCACCATCTACGGCATGCGTGCCTCCGGCAACTGCTACAAGCTGCAGCTGCTGCTCGATCAGCTGGGTCGCGAGTATCGCTGGGTCGATGTGGACAGCGCGCACGGCGAAACGCGCACGTCCGACTATCTCGCGAAGAATCCGAACGGCAAGGTGCCACTGCTGGAACTGGACGATGGCCGCCGGCTGGCCGAATCCGACGCGATCCTGTGTTATCTCGCCGAAGGCACGCCGTTCCTGCCGAGCGACAGCTGGCTGCGTGCGCAGACGTTGCAGTGGCTGTTCTTCGAGCAGTACAGCCACGAGCCTTGCATCGCGGTGGCGCGCTTCATCCGCGGCTGGCTGCCTGCCGGGCATCCGCGTCAGGCTGAAGTGCCGGCGCTGTTGCAGAAAGGCACACAGGTGCTGGCGGTGATGGAGCAGCATCTGGCCGGGCGCGAATGGTTCGTCGGCGACAGCTACGGCGTCGCCGATATCGCGCTGTACGCGTATACCCACTGTGCCGGCGACGGTGGTTTCGAACTGGCCGATTTTCCGAACATCCGTGCCTGGCTCGCCCGCGTGCGGGCGCAGCCAGGCCATACCCCGATGCAGCGTTGAAGCTGCTCGGCAATACCCACCTTCCACTCTTGATACCGAGCCCATGTCCATTCCGTTTGCCATCAGCGCCCGCCACAAGGGCTTCAACCGTGCCGAGATCGTCGACCAGAATTTCATCGAGTTCGTGCAGTTGTGGCAGGGCGAGGCGCGCGCCGCGCCGCGCGACAACGAAGCGGTATTGCCGGGCAGTGCGCTGGATGCACGCGGTTTCCGCGAACTGCTCGAATCGCAGCTGATCTCGCGCCACCTCGACCTGATGGCGCGCGTGTTGCGCGTGCAGAACAAGGTGTTCTACACGATCGGGTCCAGTGGTCACGAGGGCAACGCGATGGTGGCGCGGCTGACCCGGCATACCGATCCGGCGTTCCTGCATTACCGCTCCGGCGGTTTCATGGCCGAGCGCTTTCGCAAGCTGCCGGGGATGGATCCGGTAACGGATTCGGCATTGTCGTTCGCCGCCAGCAAGGACGATCCGGCCTCCGGCGGTCGTCACAAGGTGTGGGGCAGCAAACCGTTGTGGGTGTTGCCGCAGACGTCCACGATCGCCTCGCACCTGCCCAAGGCACTTGGTACCGCCGTGGCGATCGAACAGGCGCGCCGCATCGGTCACCAGCTGCCGATTCCTGATGACAGCATCACGATCTGCTCATTCGGCGATGCCTCCAGCAACCACGCTACCGCGCAGACCGCGTTCAACACGGCGGCGTGGACGGCGTACCAGAAGCTGCCCGCGCCAGTGCTGTTCGTGTGCGAGGACAACGGCATCGGCATCTCGGTAAAGACGCCGGCCGGCTGGGTCGCCAGCAACTTCCAGCAGCGCTCCAACCTGGACTACTTCTTTGCCGACGGTCTCGATCTAGCTGAAGGCTACGCGCAGGTGCAGCGTGCGGTGGAGCATTGCCGCACGACGCGCCGGCCCACCTTCCTGCATCTCAAGACTACCCGCGTGATGGGTCATGCCGGCACCGATTTCGAGATCGAGTGGCGCAGCATCGAGGAGCTGTTTGCGGTGGAGGCGAGCGATCCGCTGCTGCGTTCGGCCGGCATCGCGCTGGAGTCGGGCCTGTACTCGAAGGACGAGCTGCTGAATCTTTACGAAGCCACCCGCAAGCGCTGCTTTGCTGCCGCCGAGGATGCAGACTCGCGCCATCGGCTGACCTCGCTCGCCGACGTGATGAAGCCGCTGGCGCCGTATACGCCGGCTGCGGTGAAGGCCGAGGCCACGCGCGCCGACTACGCCGACAAGCGCCTCGCCGTGTTCGGTGGTGAGGACAAGTTGCCGGAGAAACTGCCGCCGCGGCATCTGGCGATCCAGATCGGCCAGGCGCTGCACGACCTGCTGGCGAAGTACCCGCAGGCGCTGTTGTTCGGCGAGGACGTGGCGCAGAAGGGCGGCGTGTACACCGTCACCAAGGGCCTCAACAAGACGTTCAAGGGTAGTCGTGTGTTCAACACGCTGCTGGACGAGACGATGATCCTCGGTCTGGCCCAGGGCTACGCCAACATGGGCATGCTGCCGATGCCGGAGATCCAGTATCTGGCGTATTTCCACAACGCCTGCGACCAGATTCGCGGCGAGGCGGCGTCGCTGCAGTTCTTCTCGAACGATCAGTACCGCAACCCGATGGTGATGCGTGTCGCCTCGCTGGGTTACCAGAAGGGTTTCGGCGGCCACTTCCACAACGATAACTCGATCACCGCGCTGCGCGACATTCCCGGCCTGGTGGTCGGCTGCGCCAGCCGGGGTGACGATGCCGCGATGATGCTGCGCACGATGATGGCGCTGGCCAAGGTCGATGGCCGCGTGTGCGCCTTCCTGGAGCCCATCGCCCTGTACATGACCAAGGATCTGTACGAAGCCGGCGACGGTCAGTGGCAGTTCGACTATCCGGCGCTGGATCAGGCAATGACCCTGGGCGATGGTCGCGTCTACAACGAGGCGGCGAGCGATCTGGTCGTTTTCACCTTCGGCAACGGTGTGCCGATGGCCTTGCGCTCGGCCCGCACGATCGAGAAAGAGCTGGGCTGGCAGGTGCGCGTGGTCGATCTGCGCTGGCTGGCGCCGCTCAACGACACCTTCATCGCAGCGCAGGCGAAGACCGCCAGACGCATCCTGGTGCTGGACGAAGGGCGCAAGAGCGCTGGCGTGGGCGAAGGCGTGATCACGGCCATTGTTGAAGGTGGCTTTGGCGCCACCCCCATGCAGCGCGTGGTCGGCGCCGACACGTTCACGCCACTGGCCGGTGCGGCCTTGCTGGTGCTGCCGGGGGAAGCCGAGGTGGTGGCTGCAGCACGGGATCTGGCGAAGCGCTGAGCTATTGGTTTCTAGTCGCGCTTTTGTACGACGTACAATTGTGGGCCGGAAGGCGCGTTCGGCGACACGGCATCGACGGCGTGAAGGCAAACCCGATTGCGGCCGTTGAGCTTGGCGTCATACATGGCCTGGTCGGCGCGTTCGACCAGTGACTCCACGCCGTCGCCGTCCTGGCGCATGGCAACACCGATGCTGATGCTGAGCAGCAGCGTTTCGTCGCCGATGGGAATCTCCAGCCGGTGCACGCGCCGGCACAAGCGGGTCGCCACATACATGGCTTGCTGCGGTATGGTGCCATCGAGCAGGGCGACAAACTCCTCGCCGCCGTAACGGCCGAGCAGATCGGACGGTCGCAACTCGGTAGCCAGCGCCTGGGCCACCGCGACCAATGCGCGGTCGCCGGTGTTGTGGCCCTGACAATCGTTCAGCAGCTTGAAATGGTCCAGGTCGAGAAACAGCAGTGCGATCGGGCGCGGCGGCCCGTTTGTCAGCAGGGCGCTGGCACGTTCGGTCCAGGCACGGCGGTTGAGCACATTGGTCAGCGCGTCGTGATCGGCCAGCACCTGCACGTTGTCGCGGTCGTGGCGCAGCCTGAGCGTGCGATCGGCAAGACCCAACGACAGCACGATCGCCTCGAACGCACCACCGGCCAGGCTCGCATCATTGAGCCAGTCCAGCTGTGGCAGTGCGCCGTTGACCTGCGCACTGGTCATCGCGGTAAGCAGCAGCAACGGCGTCCAGCCGGCAAGAAAGAACCATGCCTGACGCGAGCCGCGCGCAGCGGCGACGACGGCAGCGACCAGCAGCAACGCGGCTCCGATCATCAGCAGCGGATTGAGCAGGATCTGCGCCACCTCGACCAGCAGTGCGATCTGGCTGCAGCGCATCAGCACCAACTGGGTCATGCCGACCGCCAGCGCCATGATCGGCACCCGCAGCAGTGGCGCGTAACGCTGCAGTTCGCAGAACCGCATCATGAACAGCGAGGCAAACGCCACCGACAGCGAGACGGCTGCCGGGCCCATCAAGGGCGCCATGCCCGACAGCCATTGCCACTCCAGCGGATGGAACAGGAAGCCGGTCTGGATGCCCTGGATCAGCGTGTAGCAGAGGATGTAGCCGGCATACCAGGCATAGGTGACGTCACGCAGCATCAGTGCGAAGCAGAGCGCCATCAGCACCATGGCCAGCATCACCGCAAAGCAGGCACTGGCGAATACCAGCCACTGCGCGTCCTGCTGCAGATATTCGCTCCAGGGCTGCAACTGGAATCGCACCGGCGCACTCAGCGTCGGTGACGGTTCAAACCTGAGCAGGATAAGTGTCGATGCCGGCAGGGTGGCGGGTACCCTCCAGGCCAGCCGTCCGTAGCCGTGGGTCGGTGCACTGAAGTCATCCAGCGCCAGCGACTGCGTTTCGCCCTTTGCAAAGACAGTGACCGTGCTCAACGGAGGCGGGTAGATCGTCAGCACGCGCTCGCTATTGTCCCAGGGTGGCTGCGGCGCGATGACCACCCAGCTGCCGGTAACGCTGCGCGGAAACCGCTGCAACAGAGATGGGTCGAAACTCTTCAGCAGCCCTGCGCGGTATTCGTCCAGCACAGCTTGCGCAGTGTCCTCGGCGCGGGCTTCACGCCAGGCGCCGTTGAGTGGCGTGGTCGCATGGGCTGTGCCCAGGCCCAGCCACAGCAGGCTGAGCACAAAACCGAACCATGACCGCCAATGGCGATCTGATCCCGGTAGTGTGATCAGTCTCTTCATCTGCATCCCTCCGTTCCATCAATCTCGTTCGAGATTGCGAATGAACGACGCGTACATTTGCCGAATCGGCAGTACTCACGAGCGGATGGCTTCGTGCCTGCGCGTCCTCCAGCCCGGGACGCGGTATCGGGGCGGACGGCAACATCCGCATGAGCATGATCCCTTGCGATCATGTCAAGCACGGGGCGTGCCAGTGTCGACGTGCGCGATCCAGGGCCCGATCCTGCTCATCTGCGGGGCTTGGCACTACGCCTGATGGCATCGGTGGTCAGCCACCTTGTCCGTCCGAATTGATTCAATTCGGACGTGGAGGGTCACCTGCGACAGTTCGCCTGTGTCGAGCGTACTCATCCGGCCAGATGGAAAAGTACGCCCATGCCGACGTAACCAGGTCGATTTTTCGGCGATCACGGCACGGCCACAAGTGCCGGGACAAGTGCGCTTGCCGACTCAGCCGGGCCGGCGTGCGCCCAGCAGGATCAGCACTTCCTGGGCGCTGCGGATGCGTTCGGTCGCGCCGGGCAGATCCAGGGTGATCTTCAGCTTGTCCTGGCCATCGAGCTTGTAGACGCGCGGCAACTGCTGGATCAGCTTGATGATCAGCATCGGATCGACGTCGGGCGTCTCGCGGAACACGATGCGGCCGCCATTGGCGCCGAAGTCGAGTTTGCGGATGCCGAGCGGGGTCGCCATCAGTTTCAGGCTGGCGACGGCGAACAGTTGCTTGGCGCTCTCCGGCAGCAGGCCAAACCGATCGATCATCTCCACCTGCAGGTCGCGCAGGTCGTCTTCGCTGCGCGCACTGGCGATGCGCTTGTACAGGGTGAGGCGCGCGTGCACGTCGCCGAGGTAGTCGTCGGGGATCAGCGCGGGCAGGTGCAGTTCGACTTCGGTTTCGTGTTCGCTGCTGAGGTCGAAGTCGGGGATCTTGCCGGACTTCAATGCGCGCACCGCGCGATCGAGGAGCTCGGTGTACAGGCCGAAACCGATCTCCTGGATCTGGCCGGACTGTTCGTCGCCCAGCAGTTCGCCGGCGCCGCGGATTTCCAGGTCGTGGGTAGCCAAGGTAAAGCCGGCGCCGAGTTCTTCCAACGAGGCGAGCGCTTCCAGCCGTTTCTGCGCGTCGGCGGTGATCGACTTGCGGTCGGGCACGACGAGATAGGCGTAGGCGCGGTGATGCGAGCGGCCGACGCGGCCGCGCAGCTGGTGCAGCTGGGCCAGACCGAAACGGTCGGCGCGGTCGATGATGATGGTGTTGGCGGTCGGAATATCGATGCCGGTTTCGATGATCGTGGTGCACACCAGCACGTTGAAACGCTGGCGGTGGAAGTCCGCCATCACGCCTTCCAGTTCGCGCTCGGGCATCTGGCCGTGGGCGATGCGGATGCGTGCCTCGGGCACCAGTTCCTCGAGTTCGCGTACGGTGCGATCGATGCTCTGCACCTCGTTGTGCAGGAAATACACTTGGCCGCCGCGCGACAGCTCGCGCTGCAGCGCCTCGCGGATCGTCGCCGGATCCCACGCGGAGATGAAGGTGCGCACAGCCGAGCGATGCGCCGGTGGCGTGGCGATCAGCGACAGATCGCGCAGGCCGGCCATCGCCATGTTCAAGGTGCGCGGGATCGGCGTGGCGGTCATCGTCAGCAGATCCACTTCGGCGCGCAGCTTCTTCAGCTGTTCCTTCTGGCGCACGCCGAAGCGCTGTTCCTCATCGACGATGACCAGACCGAGATTCTTGAACTTGATGTCCGGCTGCAGCAGCTTGTGCGTACCCACGATCACGTCGATCTGGCCGTCGGCGAGCCGCTTCAGCGCCTCGTTCACTTCCTTGGTCGACTTGAAGCGCGACAGCACGTCCACGCGCACCGGCCAGTCGGCGAAGCGGTCGGCGAAGTTGCGGTAGTGCTGCTGGGCGAGCAGGGTGGTCGGCACCAGCACGGCGACCTGCTTGCCGGCGGTGGCGGTGGCGAACGCGGCGCGCAAGGCGACTTCGGTCTTGCCGAAGCCGACGTCGCCGCAGATCACCCGGTCCATCGCGCGCGGTGCAGCCAGGTCAGCGAGCACCGCTTCGATCGCGGTCTCCTGATCGGGGGTTTCCTCGAACGGGAAGGTGCTGCCGAACTCCTCCACCAGCTGGCGATCGATCGGCATCGACTCGCCGCCGCGCGCCTGCCGCTGCGCGTAGATCGCCAGCAGTTCGGCGGCGACGTCGCGCACCTTCTCGGCAGCCTTCCTGCGCGCGCGTTCCCACGCGTCGCCGCCCAGCGAGTGCAGCGGCGCCAGCTCCGGCGCGGTGCCGGAGTAGCGGCTGACCAGGCCAAGTTGCGCCACCGGCACGTACAGCTTGTCGCCCTTGGCGTATTCGATGACGAGGAACTCGCCATCCATGCCGCCCACGTCCATCGATACCAGACCCTGATAGCGGCCCACGCCGTGATCGACATGCACGATCGGTGCGCCGAGGGTGAGCTCGGTGAGATCACGGATGATCGCTTCAGGGTCACGCGCGGTGCCGCGACGGCGTTTGCGGTCGCGTTCGCTGCGCACGCGCTCGCCGTACAGCTCGCGCTCGGTGAGCACGGTGATCGCCGGTTTGGTCAGTGCGAAGCCCTGTTCCAGCCCGGCGATGGTGATGGCGAATCGTTGTGTATCCGCAACGAGGAAGGCAGTCCAGCCGTCCACGTTGTCCGGTTTCATCCCGCCGCTAGCCAGCGTCTCGATCAACGCCTCGCGTCGTCCTGCCGAATCGGCCGCAATCAGCACGCGACCCGGATAGCTGGCGAGGAAATGCCGGAGCGACGTGCCTGGTTCCTCGCCCTTGCGGTTGAGCGGCAGCTCCGGCGCGGGCTGGGTACCACTGGCAACGGCATGCTCGTGGCCGCTGTCGACCACTTCCACGCGCAGCCGCTTGTTGAGCTGCTCGCGCAATTGTTCCGGTGGCAGATAGAGTTCGGCCGGTGGCAGCACCGGCCGTTCGATGTCGTGCGCGCGCTGGTCGTAGCGCTCGGCGGTCTGCGTCCAGAACTGGTCGGCCGCCTCGCCGGCGCCTTCGCCGAGCACGAACAGCGCATCGTCGGCAAGGTAGTCGAACAGCGTGGCGGTTTGCTTGAAGAACAGCGGCAGGTAGTACTCGATGCCGCCGGGCGTGACGCCTTCCTTCATGTCCTGGTACAGCGGGCAACGGCGCACGTCGATCGGAAAGCGTTCGCGCAGGTTGCCGCGGAACTCCTTCGCCGCTTCTTCGGTGAGTGGGAATTCGCGTGCGGGCAACAGCTCGATTTTCTCCACCTGCTGCTGCGAGCGCTGGGTTTCCGGATCGAAGCTGCGGATCGATTCCACTTCGTCGTCGAACAGCTCGATGCGGTACGGCTCGGCGGTGCCCATCGGGAAGATGTCGAGCAGGGCGCCGCGCACGGCGAAGTCACCGGGCTCGGCCACTTGCGGCACGTTGCGATAGCCGGAGGCTTCGAGCCGGCGTTGTTCGCTGATCAGATCCAGTTTCTGGCGCTTGGCCAGCACCAGTCCGGAGCCGGTGATGTGTGCGCGCGGTGCGATCCGCTGCATCAGAGTCGCCACCGGCACCACCAGCACACCGCGCTTTACGCTCGGCAGCTGGTACAGCGTGGCGATGCGCTGCGAGACGATTTCCGGATGCGGGCTGAACACGTCGTAGGGCAGGGTTTCCCAGTCCGGAAAATGCAGTACGGGGAGGCCGCCGGCGAAGATCTTCAGCTCGGCTTCCAACGCCTGCGCGCGCTGGGTGTCGCGGGTCACCGCCACCAGCAGGCCGTCGTGCGTGCGCGCTGCTTCGGCAATCAGCAGTGCCCGTGCGGAGCCGTGTGGCGGCGTCCAGTAGCGGCGTTGTTTGGGGGTGCTGGGAAGTGGCGGGTGTTTGATCAGGCTGGACATAGGGGACGCGTGTTCAGGGCGCCGCCATCGAGCCGCGCCGGGGAAAGCGGGCAAGTGTAACGCGACAGCCCCGGCTGGCCGGGGCTGTATGCGCATGAGCGAAGGGAATCAGAGCTTCAGCGTGATCAGCGCGGTGCCCGGTTCGTCCGGGATCACTCGCTGGGTGAAACCCAGCTCGCGGCACAGTTCCAGCATCGGCCGGTTCTCCTGCAGCACGTAGCCCCACAGCTCGGCGAGCTTGCGGCGACGGCTGTCGTCGACCAGCCGCTGCATCAACAGCGCGCCGAGGCCGAGGCGGCTCCAGTTCTGCTCCACCAGGACCGAGAACTCGGCCGTGTCGGTGGCCTCGTCGACATAGATCCGGCCTACACCACGCATCTCCGCCGGCTGCACCGACTCGTCCATCAGCACATAGGCGGTTTCGAGCACCGGATCGATCCGGCACAGCCGCTGTGCCATCGGTGCAGGCAGTTCGGACATCGCGTGCAGGAAGCGGCGGCGGATATCTTCCGGCGACAGCCGGGTGAAGCAGCGCTGCATGGCGGCCACGTCACCGGGCTCGATCGCACGCAACACCAGCTCGCGACCGTCCTGTGTGCGCACCTGTTCGCCATCGGTCGACGGCGCCACACGCGGGCGGGCAAAACGCTCGCTGCTGCGCGGCGGCAGCGGGGCGAATCGGGAGGGGGCGGAGAAGTCGATGGCAGGGATCATGGGATGTCCGTACTTTTGCGTATTGTGTGCAACGCAACATGAATTTGCAATGACGGCGAGTGCTGCCGGCTGGGGCGTTAGCTTGATACTGGTGCAAACCATGCTGCGGCACGGGATGCTGCCGGATCGGCAGACAGCCGCCGCGGTAAACCGCACAATGCGTGCTGGATTCCCAAGGAGCACGGCATGACCCGCAAGCAGGTCAGCGGCCTAACTGCCGCCCAGCTGGAAGCGCTTTGTCGCCACTGGCCCGGCGTCACGCGCGACACCAAGTGGGGTGTCGACATGGTGCTCAGCGTCGGCGGCAAGATGTTCGCAGTGATGCCGTCGGACGGCAGCGAAGGCGGGCGAATCTCGTTCAAGGTGGCCGACGAGCGTTTCCTCGAACTCACCGACCAGCCCGGCATCATTCCGGCGCCGTACCTGGCACGCGCGCACTGGATCTCGATCACCGAGCCGGCGCGTTTCGCCACGGCCGAGCTGGCAGCGTTCATCCTCGACGCGTATGTGCTGGTGCGTGCGAAATTGACCAGGAAATTGCAGGCAGAGCTCGGCCCACTGCCGACACTCAAGGCAGACAAGAAATGAAACAGCATCTCGGCGCGCTTGCGCTGCTGGTTGCCGATTACGACGAGGCGATCGCCTGGTACACCCGTGCGCTCGGCTTCGAGCTGATCGAGGACACCGACATGGGTAACGGCAAGCGTTGGGTGCTGCTGGCGCCGCCCGGCTCCAGCGAAACGCGCCTGCTGCTGGCCAAGGCGAAGGGTGATGAACAGGTTTCGCGCATCGGCAACCAGACCGGCGGTCGTGTCTTCCTGCTGCTCAACACCGACGATTTCCAGCGCGACTGGCAGCGCATGCGCGCCGAAGGCGTGCACTTCCGCGAGGAACCGCGACACGAGGCCTACGGCACCGTGGCGGTGTTCGAGGACCTGTACGGCAATGGCTGGGACTTGCTGGAACTGAAGCGCTGACGCGCTACCAGATCAGATCGTCCGGCACCTGGAACTGCTTGTAGTACTCGTCGTCCTCGCTGTTGCCACTACTGGCCTCGCCACGGCCGTGATCGAGCACGATCATCGCCGCATCGCGGGCGTACACCTTGTCGGCTGCAACGCGTGGCAATAGTTCGTAACCCTGATCGTGGCGCACGATCACCAGCGTGCCGCTGGCCAGTTGTGCACGCAGCGCTTCGTTGACCAGTACGTCCTTGATCGCGTCGCCATCGGTGAAGCGATAGGCAATCTCGCCCTCGCGCTTCACCTTGTGCGCCTCGACGATCTGCCGAACCTGCGCGTGCGCTTCATTGGCACGCACCTGCGCATTGCGCTCCGCTGCCAGCGCCCGATCCCGTTCGGCTTTCTCAAGCTGCAGCCGCTGTGCATCCACCTGCTCGGTACTCGGTGGCGCCGGCGTCTTGCCCTTGCGCTGCTTCGTCTGTTCGCGCACCACCTGCGCCGCCTTGGTCTTGTTGACCAGACCGGCCTTGAGCAGTTGTTCTTGCAGAGGATTGCGCATACGGAGGTGGGTCAGGAACGGGCGGAATTGCGGGTGGTGATTGTAGCGCGGGCGTCCACGGCGCTGCCCACAGTAATGTTTATTTGAATCAATAAACTGCAAATATTTCGATATGCGGTTTTGTATGCGCGCATACTTGTCGGCCTTCGCATTCCTGCGAAGAGGGGAGACAGCAACACAATCCATGAACTGCAGAGCGCAAGCTCTGAGGGAGGCTTTTATGAAAAGCATGAAACCCTGGATGGCGTCGATGGTGGCACTGTTGTGCATTACCGGCGTCCACGCAGCAGAAATGGGCAAGGCGAATGTCATCCGTGATTACACCGATACCGTGGCACCCGCAGATCAGCAAGCCTACGAGGCCGGTGTCAAAAGCTACAACCAGTGCCTGAGTCAGCATGGCTTCAAATTCACGTGGACTGCGTTGTTGCATGAAACCGGCGACACGTATCAGTACTCGTATGTTTCGGAGCCATCGACATGGGAAAGTTTCGATGCGATGCACACGGCTGGCAAAGCATGCGACCAAACGTGGCGGACGGTGGTGAATCCGCATCTGAAAAGCGAGATGAGCGCATTTCTTGTGCGCACGCCTGAACTCACCTATATGCCTGATGGCATGCCCATGAAGTCGGCGTTCACGGAAGTCACCTACTTCAAGCTCAAACCCGGTCACGATGCGTCCGAGGCATTCACGGATGTGGCCAGGAAAATCGCCGCGGCTGCCGGGAAATCCAAATGGCCCGAGCACTTCATGGTTTTGAAGGTCAAGGACGGCGGTCAAGGCTCGCCGGATTTCATCGTGGTGAGTTATGCCAAGAGCTGGGCGGACTTCGGCGAGGATGCCAATCCGTCATTATGGAAGATGGTTGAAAATGTTTATGGCAAGCCGGATGCCGCTGCGTTGCGCAAGTCACTCAATGACGCCATCCAGGAGGTGTCGTCGCACGTGGACAGCTACAGTGCAGATCTGACTTATCAGGCGCCTGGCAAGTAATCCATGGCAGTTACCAGATGGTCCTCTCCCGAGGGCCATCTTTATTTTCCAACGAGCAGATTTTCGCTTTGGCCGAAAGGGCGATTGCCAATCAGTCCGCAATATCCGGCTCGAAGAAACTCCAGCGCACGTCACCGAACTCCGCCTTCATGGCTGCCTCGACGACATTGATCGCATCGATGAGCTGGCGGTCGCCGGTTACCGGAACCATGCGTGCCTTCACCGCCACCATCACGTCGGGGCCCATCTGCAGGGTGATCAGGTTGAGCACCTCGGCGACTTCCGGACGGCTCTGCAGGAAGCTCATCAACTCGTCGCGGCGGCGCGGCTCCATGCCTTGGCCGATCAGCAGCGCCTTGACCTCGATCGCCACCAGTGCCGCCACGACGATCAGCAGGACGCCGATGGCGATGGTGCCGGCGGCATCGAACATCAGGTTGCCGGTGAGCATGGTCGTGCCGATGGCCAGCGCGGCCAGGCACAGTCCGATCAGCGCGGCCAGGTCTTCGCCGAAGATCACCAGCAGTTCGCTGGAACGCGTCTCGCGGAACCATGTCCACAGATTCTGTTCGCCACGCGCCTTGTTCACTTCCTGCATGCAGCCGCGCATCGAGAAGCTTTCGGCCACGATGCCGAACACCAGCACGCCAAGCGCCAGCCACGGCCACTTCAGTGGTTCCGGATTCGTGAGCTTGTGGATGCCTTCGTAGATCGAAAACATGCCGCCCACGCTGAACAGCAGGATGGCGACGAGGAACGACCAGAAGTACAGCGCGCGGCCCCAGCCCAGCGGAAACTCATCGGACGGCGGTCGCTTGGCCTGGCGGATGCCGAGCAGAAGCAGGCCCTGGTTGCCGCAGTCGGCGAGCGAGTGCACGGCCTCGGCCATCATCGCGCCGGAGCCGGTGATGACGGCCGCGAACAGCTTGGTCACGAAGATGGCGAAGTTCGCACCCAGCGCGAGCAGGATCGCCTTGATGGGGTTGGCGTGACCGGACGACATGCGGCTTCAACTCTTGGAAACGAGGCCACCCAGTCTAGCGGTGACGCAGGATTTTGCGCAGTCCGATGGTGCTGAGTGCTTCAGTGGATACCGACGCCCAGGCCCACGCCGAAGTGGATGTTGTTGCGGCCCTTGTTCATCTCGTCGGTGCTCCACACGTGCGACTGCGTTGCGGTGACCAGCGGGAACACGTAACCGGCTTCGCCGACCTTGCCGGCGCGGCTGCCTTTGAGCTTGCCGCTGACCGTCATCAAGGCGCCGGCGGGATAGTCGAGCGGTTCCGCGTAGCCGGGCAGCACGACGATGAAGCGGCCGTTGCCGCTGTCGTTCGCCTTCGGTCGCTGCGAGGCATCCAGCGGATAGGCCAGCAGCTCGACTTCGCTGTGATCGCTGAGGTTGTTCACCTGCACGATGCGGCCGCCCCAGATCACGTCGCCGCCGGCATAGCGTTCTGGCGATTGCGCGACCTGGAACGGCGTGGCGACCGTCGCCTGCGCGGTCGCCTTGTAGATGGGCGCGGGAGCGCAGCCCACCATCGTCAGCAGGACCAGCAAGGCGGACAGGCAGGGCAGGGCGCGCAGGCAGAGAAGAGCATGGGCGGCGGTACGCATGGCAGACTCCTGAAGCGGTGCGATGGGAATGTGGTCAGTGGTCGTTACGCTACAGCAAGCCGCGTCAGCGCAGCGTATGCCAACGGCATCAGCGTCTGCGCGGTGGCGGAGTACCCGGGCGCAGCAGTCGCGACGGTGGCAACGGGCTCGGCGCGGCAGGTTCGGCGCCTTCCTGCAGCAGCCAGTCCAGTTTCACTTCGGCCGGGCGCTCCTGCGACAAAAGGCTGGCCAGTGCGCGCAACGGTTCGCGCAACACGTCGTCGAGATTCCATGGGGCGTTGAGGATCACCATGCCCGAACCATTGAGGCGCAACGGCGAATCGTCCGGATGCACCAGCAGCTCGGCGCGCAGCACGCGTTTAGCATCGCTGCGCTGCAGGCCGCGCAGGAACGGCTGCACCTGGCTGCGCAGCTTGATCGGATACCACACGGCGTAGACGCCGGTTGGCCAGCGCAGCAACGCTTCCTTCAGTGCCTTCTCGATCAGCTTGTACTCGGCTTCCTGCGCTTCGTACGGCGGATCGATCAACACAAGGCCGCGCTTCTCCTTCGGTGGCAGCAACGCCTTCAACGCCTCGTAGCCGTCGCGCTGATGCACATGCACCTGCGGATTGCCGCGGAACAGATCGCGCAGCTTGGAAGCTTCTTCCGTATGCAGCTCGCACAACTGCGCGCTGTCGCCCGGACGCAATAGCCGGGCGACCTGCAGCGGCGAGCCAGGATAATGCTTCAGGCCCTGCTCGTTGCCTTCGCCGCCGAGAATGCTGGCGCGCCAGCGTTGCAGCAGTGGCGGCACTTTTTCGGCAGGGTGCAGCCGGGTGATGCCGTCCTTGTATTCACTGGTCTTTTTCGCCTCGAAACCGTCCAGCGGGTAGTTGCCGCTGCCGGCGTGGGTGTCGATGTAGCAGAACGGCGTCGGCTTGGCCTGCATCGCCTCGATCAGCGCGAGCAGCACGGTGTGTTTCAGGACATCGGCGAAATTGCCGGCGTGATAGGCGTGGCGATAATTCATGGCGGTCACGGCGGGCGGGGTGTCCAAGTATAGGGGCGCGGACACTGTACCTCGCTTTAGCGCCATCACAGCGGCGTGGACACACGTCCAGAGTTGAGGCGCCTCGCCGCAACGCCTAAGCTGCACCGATGCATCGCACGCTGCGCCATCTCGCACGCTCGCCACACTTTCGGGTGTTGGCATGGTTGGCGTGGCTGATTCTTGCCGTGACGCCGGTGCATGGCGCGTCGGGCGCCATGGTCATGAGTGGCGTGCATCAGGCGGTCTCTGCACGGTCTGCCTCGCATGTCGTCGAGCATGGCCAGCACGCCATGTCGGCCGATGCCGATTGCTGTGGCGGTCAGGGACAGGCCCTGCAGGGATCGGCGAATGCCTGTCACTGCGCCGCCGTGTGCAGCAGTGCCTTGCCGGTCGTGGCCATGGTCGAACTCGCTCCGCTGGCCTTGGACGGCGTGCATCTCGCTGCACGATTCGCGTCCCCGCCCAGCGTGGTCCACGCGCCGTTGTTGCGACCTCCGGCAGGCTGACTTTCGCTGATTGCGATGGGCCTCGGCCATGCTCGTCCGTATCACGGCGAGCATCGCAGGCGTGCGTGACCGGCATCGGTTGCCGGTGCTTTCCCCGATGGAGAGACTCCATGAAATCATTTTTCCCGTCGCCGGCGACTGACCTGTCGCGGCGGCGTTTTGTCCAGGGCGTGGCCCTGGGTGGCGCGGCGGCCGGTCTGGGTCTGCTGCGTCCTTCGAACGTCTGGGCGCTGACCAGCCCGGGCCATCCCACGGTGCTGAGCGGTACCGATTTTGCGCTGGACATCGTCGAGGTATCGGTCAACTACACCGGCAAGACGCGGCTGGCGACCACCATCAACGGCGGCATTCCCGGGCCGGTCCTGCGCTGGAAGGAGGGCACCACCGTCACCCTGCGCGTCACCAATCGGCTGCAGCACATGCCGACCTCGATCCACTGGCACGGCATTATCCTGCCGACCGGGATGGATGGCGTGCCGGGTCTCAGCTTCGATGGCATTGCGCCCGGTGAAACCTTCGTCTACCGGTTCCAGGTACGCCAGTCAGGCACGTACTGGTATCACTCGCACTCGGGTTACCAGGAGCAGACCGGTCACTATGGCCCACTGGTGATCGAGCCGGCCGGCCCCGATCGTTATCCGACCGATCGCGACTACGTGGTGATGCTGAGCGACTGGACCGACGAGAACCCCGAGCACATCTACGCCAAGCTGAAGAAGCGCAGCGACTACTACAACTTCGCCCAGCCCACGGTTCCGGATTTCTTCCGCGACGTCGGTGCGAAAGGTCTGCGCCAGGCATTGGCGGAGCGCAGGATGTGGAACGAGATGCGCATGCGTCCGACGGACCTCTCCGACGTCTCGGGCCACACCTATACCTACCTGATGAACGGCACGGCCCCGGCTGGCAACTGGACCGGTGCGTTCCGTCCCGGCGAGAAGATCCGCCTGCGCTTCATCAACGGCTCGTCGATGAGCATTTTCGACGTGCGCATCCCCGGCTTGAAGATGACGGTGATTGCCACCGACGGCCAGGATGTCGAGCCGGTCGCGGTCGACGAATTCCGCATCGCCGTGGCGGAGACCTACGACGTGATCGTCGAGCCGCAGGATGAGCGCGCCTATACGCTGTTCGCGCAGTCGATCGACCGCAGCGGGTATGCCCGCGGCACGCTGGCACCGCGTCCGGGCATGCAGGCCGAGGTGCCGGCGATGGATCCGCGCCAGCCGCTGACCATGCAGGACATGATGGGTGCGATGACGATGGCCGGCCACGGACACGCCGGTGACTCCGCTGCGCTGGCGTCGATGCCGGGTATGGACCACGGCGATATGAGCATGGCAGGTATGGCGATGGGCGACGCGCCGGTCGTGCGTCATGCCCGCACCGAGTACGGTCCCGGCACCGACATGCGGGTGGACACGCCACGCACCAATCTGGACGACCCAGGCGTCGGGCTGCGCGACAATGGCCGCCGCGTGCTGACCTACGCCGACTTGCATACGATCGGCGGCCCGATCGATGCACGCGAACCCGGTCGCGAGATCGAGCTGCATCTGACCGGTAACATGGAGCGCTTCATGTGGTCGTTCGACGGCGTGAAGTTCTCCGACGCGAAGCCGATCCATTTCAACACCGGCGAGCGGCTGCGCATCGTGCTGGTCAACGACACCATGATGAACCATCCGATCCATCTGCATGGCATGTGGAGCGAGCTGGAGAATCCGCACGGCCAGTTCCAGGTGCGCAAGCACACCATCAACGTGCAGCCGGCACAGCGCATCACCTATGCGGTGTCGGCCGACAACCCGGGACAGTGGGCCTACCACTGCCACATGCTTTATCACATGGAAGCGGGCATGTTCCGCGAGGTGGTGGTGTCATGAGGGCCAACCATGGAGTCACCGTCTCCTCCTTGTACCGCCCTGCGTTGTTCGCGGTCTGGCTGTTGACGTTTCCCCTGATCGTCGCGGCGCAGGATGTTCCTGCGGTATCGAGCACAGCGGCCAGCATAGACATGGGTTCGATGCCCGGCATGAGCATGCCAGCGGCGGTGGCCAGGGTTGCAGCACCGGCAGTCATTCCAAGGGCGAGCAAGAAACCTGTTGCGAAGCCGGCCGGACCTCCGAAAAACATGCACGGCATGGAGCATGCGGCGATGGAGGCGCCGACATCCTCTGACAACATGCAGGGCATGAACCATGCCGCCATGCCGGAGATGGGCCACGGGTCGATGCCGGGCATGAGCCACTCTGCGCAACCGATGACCGGCATGACGATGGCGCCGATGCAGGGCGGCCGTCCGCCGCCGGATACGCGCAGCCCGGATTACTCCGACGGCCTCGGGCACGTTTCCGCGCACGGCTCGGGCATGCACGACAATGGGCCGCTGGGCATGTTGCTGATCGATCGGCTTGAAGCGTTCCATGCCCACGATGGAAACGGGCAGTCATGGGAGGTCGAGGGCTGGTATGGCGATGACGAGGACAAACTGTGGCTGCGTAGCGAGGGCGAGCGCAGCGGCGGAAAACTCGAGGATGGTCAAGTCGAGGTGCTGTGGAATCGCACCGTCACCACGTTCTGGAGCACGCAGCTTGGCGTGCGTCACGACTTTGGCCGCGGTCCGCAACGCAACTGGGCCGCGTTCGGCGTGCAGGGTCTGGCACCGTACTGGTTCGAACTCGAGGCAACCGGCTATGTGGGTCCTTCCGGACACACCGCGGCGCGTTTGCGTGCCGACTACGAGTTGCTGTTCACCCAGCGGTTGATCCTGCAGCCGGAAGTTGAAATCAACATCTATGGCCAGTCCGATCCGGCCCGTAGCATCGGTAGCGGTCTCTCGGATGCGCAGCTGGGGTTGCGCCTGCGCTATGAGATCCGGCGGGAGTTTGCGCCGTATGCTGGCGTAGTCTGGACACGCCGCTTCGGTGCCTCGGCCGACTACGCCCGCGACGGGCATGCAGCCGTCTTCGAGCAGCAATGGGTTGCCGGCCTGCGCATCTGGTTCTGAGGAATTGCCATGAAACGACTCACCACCGTCATCGTTACCCTCGTGGTTATCTGCGTCGTCGCCATCGTCGGGGTCGGCGCGTTCGTCTGGTCCGGCATCTACAACATCGGCGCCGACGACCACCATACGAAACCCGTGTATGCGCTGATGCAGACGCTGCGCGAGCGCTCGATCGAGGAGCATTCGAGGAGCCTCGTGGTACCGAACCTCGACGATCCGCAACTGATCCTCAAGGGCGCCGGCCAGTACGCGGCAATGTGTACTGGCTGCCATCTGGCGCCCGGCATGGCCGATTCCGAAATCCGGCCAGGCCTGTACCCGCAGCCACCCAGGCTGTCGAAGTTCCGGCCTGATCCGCGCGCGGCGTTCTGGGTGATCAAGCACGGCATCAAGATGAGTGCGATGCCGGCGTGGGGCGGCAGTCACGACGACGCCACCATCTGGAGCATGGTGGCGTTCCTGCAGAAGCTGCCCGATCTCTCGCCGGTGCAGTACAAAGACATCGTGGCCCGCGCGCCGCCGGACGAGGATATGGACGGAGACAACGGCCACGGCGATGCGGCTGCTCATGGCGCGGCGGACATGCAGGGCATGCAGATACCCGCTAAACCGGCCGTCAAGGATTCCACTCGCGATGCCGCCACCGATGACAGGCAGCCGCAGCATGACCACTGAAATAATTCTGCAGAGCACGTTGACGTGTCCGCATTGCGGTCACCAGGTTACCGAGACGATGCCCGTGGACGCCTGTCTGTTCTTCCACGAGTGCGCGGGCTGTGGCGAACTGCTGCGACCCAGGCCCGGCGATTGCTGCGTGTTCTGCTCGTACGGCAGCGTGCCGTGTCCGCCGGTGCAGTTGCAGAAGTCCTGCTGCTGTCAGTGATCCGCAAGCAGCGCGATACCGTTGCGGGCGACAGATGCCACGCCCACGGTCAAGTGGGCGAGCTCTTCGAAGGCCGACTCAATAGGCGACGGTGATGCGCTGGCGCAGCGCATCGTGCTTCTCGATGCGATCGAGCAGAGCGACCGCGTAGTCGGGAACGGTGATGCGGCTGACGCCGCTGGCATCAACCAGCAACTGATCGCCGCCGACGCGGTACTTGCCGCTGCGTTCGCCGTCCTCGATCAGGGCAGCCGGACTGACATAGGTCCAGTCCACATCGGCCTGGCTGGCGCGGAACACGTCCAGTGCCTTGCCCTGCGCATTCGCTTCCGGCTTCCAGGCGTCGGGGAAATGCGGGTCGTCGATCACCTTGACGCCCGGTGCCACCTCCAGCGAGCCCGCGCCGCCGACCCAAAGCAGTCGCTTCACCCCGGCCTTGGGCAGGTTGTCCAGCAACACAGCGGCATTGGCAGGCACGCTGTCGGGATTGCCGTCGCGGCGGGCAGACAGGCTGGCCACCACGGCATCGGCGCCGCGTACGGCATCGAGCCAGCTGGCCGGTTGCGCGACGTCGCCGGTGACGACCTTCAGCTTGTCGTTGCGTTGGGCGAGCCGCGCCGGATCACGCACGATCGCGGTCACGTCATAACCGCGCGCCAGTGCTTCTTCGAGGATGCCCTGGCCGAGATGGCCGGTGGCGCCGAACAGTGCGATTTTCATGGATGGCTCCAGGTTGGGGTGTGGCGCGCGACGGATTGTCGGTGGTTGACGAGGCAAAGCATGCGCCTGGTCATTGGTTTGATAAATCGCTCAATGCATAATTCACTGTAAATCTATAGTTGACAGTGAGAATCATGGCGAACGAAGTCAATCTCAACCGACTGGCGGTATTCGTTGCCTTGGTACGCGCTGGCTCGTTCACGGCGGCGGCCGAGCAATTGGGGCTGACCAAGGCGATGGTCAGCCAGCATCTGGCGAAGCTGGAACGCGAGCTGGGCGTGACATTGCTGATGCGCAGTACACGGCGCATGTCGCTGACCGAGGCTGGCACCAGTTTCCATGCCGATTGTGTGCGCTTGCTGGCCGACGCCGGGGCGGCGATCGAACGCGTCGGTGGCAATCGCGAGACGCCCAGCGGCACGCTGCGCCTCACCACCTCGACCGACTACGGCATGGCGGTAGTCGCGCCGGCGCTGGCGAGTTTCTGCCAGCTGCATCCGCAGGTGCAGGTCGACCTGGTGATTGGCGACCGCATCAACGACCTGATCGCCGAGCGCTTCGACGTCGCGATACGCCTGGGCTGGCTGCGCGACTCCAGCATGCATGCCGCCCGGCTCGGCAGCTTCCGTCAGCTGGTGGTGGCCGCGCCGGCGTATCTGTCGGCGCACGGCACGCCACGTCGGCCGGAGGATCTGGCCGTGCATGGCTGGATCGCGATGTCGGTACTGGCCACGCCGTTGCGCTGGACCTTCGTCAGCAGCGGCGGCAAACAGCGTAGCGTGCGCATGCGGCAGGTGGCACAGGCCAACAATGCGGCCGCCGTGCGCGCGATGGTGCTGGCCGGTGCCGGCGTGGCGGTGCTGCCGGATTATCTGGCTGAGGAAGATATCCGCAGCGGGCGGCTGGTGGTGCTGCTGGCGCAGTACAGGTTGCCCGAAGGCGGCATTCATGCGGTCTATCCCGGCAAGCAGCCGCCAGCGAAAGTGCGCAGTTTCATCGACCACTTGCGCGGTCAGCTCGCCCGCAGCTGACAGATCCGTCAGTCGACCATGCTGTGGCTTTCGCTGGTGCCGAGCAGTTCGGGCTGCTTCGTGCCGCGCTGCCGACGATTGAGCAGAGGATGCACGAAGACCGCAGCAAGGATCACCACCACGCCGGCGTAGAACCAGCGATCCAGCTGGTGCTGTTCGCCCAGCAGCAGGATCGCCAGCACGATCGCATAGACCGGTTCCAGGTTGGTCACCATCTGCGTGCCGAACGCACTCATGTGGCGCAGCGCGACCAGCGCCAGCGTGAACGGCAGCAGGGTGCAACCGAACGACAACGCCAACAGCAGCAGCGCATCGTGCAGGTTCGGCAGCATGAAGGCAGGGCCGGTGTGCGGCAGCAGTGGTGCCAGCGCGGTGAGAAAGATCGTGCCGGTGCCCAGTTCGATGCAGGTCACCGTGAGCGGATCGCCGTGCTCGACCAGCCGCTTGTTGAGCGAGCCGAACAGCGCCACGAACAGCGCCGACAGCACACCCACCGCAATGCCCAGGCGCATGTCATGCGGCACGCCGCCGACCACCATCATCACGCCCGGCACCACGGCCACGCCGATCATCAGCTCACGCGGATCGAACTTGCGCTTCGCGATCCAGGGCTCGATGAAAGCCAGGAACACCGGCCCCAGCGCAATGCACGTTGCTCCAACCGAAGCATTCGATAGCTTGATCGAGGCATAGAAGCTCAGCCAGTGCAGCGATACCAGTACGCCGATGCCGGCATACGCCAAGATCAGTCGCGCCGGCATCGCGCGCAACCCGCGCCACACCTTCGGCATCAGCAACAGCGCCGCCACCACCAGCAGCATGCGCCACCACACCAGCGGCAACGCCGGCAGCGTGATCAGCTTGCCGAGGATCGCGGTGAAGCCCCACAGCAGCACGCAGAAGTGGATCTGCAGGCGGGCCTGATTGACGGGTTGCATGGAGCTTTCACAGAAAGAAGGGAGCCGCATTCTAGGCGCGGCGTGTCCGCTTCGCCCATCACTTTCATCAAGGCAGGTTCGACTGATCTATTTCTTGCCCTGCTTTTTTGGCACCGAAGTCTTTCCCGTAGACGGCATCATCTTGCCCGAGCTGCGCAGCTGTTGCAGGACCACGCGGCAGGTGTTGTCGCCGTCGCCGTCATGGCTCGGCGATACCAGCGCCAGCAACGCGGCGGCGGGTGCGGCGACCACGCCGAGCGCGACCATGCCGGCACCGCGCGCCAGCAGCGGACCGGCATGCACGCCGACGTCGGGGTTCTTCAGCGTGCCCTGCACATACAGCGGCGAGCGCAACGAGAACACGCGGAAACCCTTGGTATGCGGTATCACATCGAGGTCGAGTTTCTCGCTGGCGAAGTTCATGCTGCCGTCCACGTTGATCACGGCGTCGTCGGTGTCGAACACGAACAGCCGCATGTCGAACAGGCCATCCTTGGCGGTCATGTCGCTGGCGGCGCAGTTGATCTTCACCGTCTTGTCGCCAAAGAGTTTGCCGATGACGATGTTGCCGACGTTGAGGCCGGCGGTTTCCAGCAGGGTCTTGCTGATCGCGCCGTCATTCATCAGCAGCTTCAGCTCGCCGTTGGCGCTGCCGAGCAGGGCGGCAACCGAATTGCCGCGGGCGTCGAGTGTCACGTCGCCGTTGATCTCGCCGAAGCTCGTCTGCATCGGCGCGAAGGTCGGGAACAGCTGCTTGAGCTTGAGATGCCGCGCATCGAGTTTCAGCAGGCCGTGCATCGGCGTCTGGCTGCCATCGAGCGTGATATTGCTGCGCACCGAGCCGCCTGCCAGTCCGAAGCGCAACGGATCGAGGTAGAGCGCGCCGTTGTTCATGACCAGGTGAGTGCTGAGCGAATCAATTGGCAGCGCCTCGCCGTGCACGATGCGTGCGCCAGTGAAGTTCACGTCCGCATCCATCGCCTGCCAGCGGTCGGTGCGGAACGGTTCGATCGGCAGGACCTTGTCCGCGGGTTGCGCCGTGGCATCACCGCGCTGCTGCTTCTGGGCATTGCTGTCGGCACCGATCAGCGGTGCCAGATCGGCGAACTGCAGCAGCTGCGAGCGCAGGTCGCCACTCAGCTTCGGGCGTTTGCCGCCGGTGACGAACACCAGGTTGCCGGCGAGGTCGCTGCCACCGACGCGACCACGGAAATCCTGATAGCTGAAGTGGCTGCCATGACGATGCAGTTCGGCCTTGAGATGGCCCTCGGTCGCATACGGCGGCGTGTCGGGCAGGGTGATGCCGGTAAGCGGATACAGCTTGGCCATGCTGGAGCCGGAGAACCACAGGCGCACGTCGAGCGCGCCAAGATGCACCGGATCGGTGAGCGTGCCGACCAGGGCGATGTGACTGTCGCCGACCTGCATGTCGGCCTGTAGCGGGAACGGATCGCTGGCGTTCTGCAGGGCGAGAACGCCGCCGGTTCTGCCATGGCCGGTGATCGGTGTGCCGCGGTAACTGCCGGTGGCCTCCCAGCCGAACTGATAGACGGTGGACGACCTGGCATTGCCGACCGTGGCCGTGGTGTCGTTCTTGTTGGCGCTGGCGGCGCGATCGAGCGCCTTCTTCGCGTCGGGGCCGGCCGATTTGCCGGCCTGCGCGCGTGCATCGGTGGATTGCTGCGCCACGATCTGGTCGTACGGAATGGCGCCTTGCAACGGTTCCAGCATCACTTTCAGCTTCACCCCGCTGGCCGCATCATCCAGCGTGATCTGGCCACGATCGAAACCGATCCGGCCCAGCGCCAGCGACCACGTGGAAGGCTGCGTACTCTGCGGCAGCACAAAATCCCAGGTGGCGCGCGATTGCTTGTCGCGTTCCAGGTCGATGCTCGGGTGCACCAGTTGCAGCGAAGGCACCTCGATGCGGTGGGCCAGCAACGCCAGCAGTGAGAGACGGAATTGCAGCGCATCGAGCTGGGCGAACTGCGGCTGCGCAGCCCAGTCGGGGTTGCCGATGCTGATCTGCTTCGCGGTGAATTCCGGCCAGGGTAGCAACGAGCCGAGCCAGCTGCCGGTCCTGTCGCGTTGCCACGCTACGCTGAGGTCACCGTTGATCGCAAACGGGCGACCGATGGCCTGGCTCACCTTGTCGCTGATGAACGGCTTCATGCGGTTCCAGTCGAACGTGGCGATCACGATCAGCAGCACCACGATCAGTGTCAGCAACACGCCTGCGATCCAGCTCGCGATTTTTCGGCTGCGCTTCATCCTTGCTCCTGAGTCGGCGAGCGCCCCGAACATGCCGCATTTCGTGCCGCAATTCGGAGACGGGACTCAAGAGATAGCGGAGAATATGGGAAGGTTATGTATGCAACGCGGTTTGCACTCAGCCGTGATTCACGCTTCAGCGGCGAATGCGACCACTTCGCCGCGTTGCGCGTGCCACTGGCCGACGGTTTGAGTTGTTGACAACAGGGCAGCGCCGCCGATCTGCGTCAGGCAGCGACCTGGACGTCCGTGCGCCGGCTGATCCGGTAGACCGCTGCGGGCGGCAGGTTCAACAGGGCGCTGCCGACACGCTGCGCCTGCAGGTTCAGCCGCTTGAGCAGGGCGGCCGGCAGCGGGCAGCGCGGGCCATAGGTGAACTGGTAGAACATGCCGTCGCCGCGCAGCTGGCGTTCGAACACGCCTTGCACGATCGCTTCGACCTGGCTCGCCGGCATCGACAACAGCGGCAGGCCGCTGACCACGGCGCAGGCACGCTCTTCGCCGAACAGCGACTCGGTCTCTCCGAGCTGGGCCGCGTCCATGCGCAGGATGGTGGCGTTCGGATAGCGCTTGGCCAGCGCGTCGGCGAAATGCGGGTCGGCTTCGATCAGTGCCAACCGATGCGGTGGCACGCCGCGCGCCAGCAGCGCGCGGGTCAGCGCGCCGGTGCCGGGACCCAGTTCGATCACCGGGCCATCCAGCTGGCTGACGTGGGCGGTCATCAACCGGGCCAGCGCAGCCCCGGACGGCGTGACCGCGCCGATCCCGCGCGGATCGCGCAGCCACGCACGCAGAAAGCTCAGGGTGTCGTTCAACGCCATGCCACGATTTCCGCACTAGACCTCATGGTTTGCAAGGTAACCGACGCGGCTGAACAGAATGTTGCCGGGTCACACCTGCGGACATCAGTGTGCTGCCTTGGTCGGCGGCGTCGGCTCGCGTACCGGCACGTCGATGCTGCACAGGTCGACCTTGCCGGCCGGCAAGGCATAGAACGCGTTGTGGCCATTGCGTTTGGCATCGATCAGCGCCGCGAAGGTGGGGCTGTCGGTGCGCAGCACTTCCAGCGCCGGGCGATCCTTGACCGGGATATCGGCGGCGAGCCGGACCGACCCGATGGTGATGCGCTGCGCCGGTTTGGTGTAGAAGCCCATCGGCTCGGCGCCACGCGGCAGGCCGGACAGCAGCGGCATGCCTTCCAGCACGCGGCCGGCGATCGCGAGATTGCGATCCAGCCGGCGCGGCGCCTGGCCGATTACCGCGTACAGCGAGCTGCCACTGCCGGTCTGCGGGGCAACGTCGCGCGCCACGCCGACGGCGCCATAACAGTGAGTCAGCCACTCCTGCCCGCTGGCCGGATCGCGCGCGGCCGGGAAGCCTTCAGTGAAACCGACTTCGGGCGCGTACACGTCGCCGTCCGGTAACGCGGTCCACGCCAGTTTCGGATCGATCGGGCGGGTGAATTCCGGCGGCAGTGTCTTGCTGGCCTTGCCCAGCGGACGGATCTTGCTCTTGTCGCCATTGTCATCGTCGTTGGGATCGCCCCACTGGGTGACGAAGTTGTCCTGCACCCGGATGATCGCCAGCCCATCGAAATAGTGCTCGCGCACCAGGGTGCGGATGTTCGCCGCATGCAGCGGGGTGAAGTCCGGTGCCAGCTCGATCACCACGCGGCCGGTCGGCAGCTGCATGAAGATCAGGTTCTGCGGATCGGGCGTGCGCCACTCGGTCGGCGTGGACTTGGCCAGCAACTCCTTCGCGGTTGGCGTGGGCTTGCCTTGATCGGCGAATGCAGGCAGCGCAAACAGGCCGATGGCCAAGGCGAGGGCGGCAACGAGGTGGCGGCGATGCAGCATGGAGTTCCCCGGGAACGATGAGCCGAAAGAAGCTGCAACTTAGCAGAGCCGCGTGGGTATGACACGTACGCGATCTGGCGCATCGAGTGCGCGCAGGTTCCTGCAGTCAAGGCATGTGTTTATGCCTTGCATAACCCCTGGTCCGCCCGCCTGAGTTTGGCGAGTCGTAATCGTCAATACGGGACGGGCAGCGCAGCGCCGACTGGACTGCTGCCGCAACCGATTCTCATCTAGAGGAGGATCGGTTCGTGGATGCCAGGTATCTGGCTGGTGAAGCCACGAGCTGTCAGGCACTCCTCCATGGCGCGCATGCCTCTGTCGTATTCGCCGTGTACAAGGAACACTTTGCGTGGATGGCCATGGCCTAGCCACGCGAGCAGGGATGCCTGATCGGCATGGGCCGAGAAACCGTTGATCGTCCAGATTTGCGCGCGCACACGGATGTCTTCGTTGAATATCCGGACGCTCGGCGCGCCGTCGATGATGCGTCGGGCGAGCGTCCCTTCGGCGGCATAACCGACAAAGACGATGCTACTCTTGTCACGCCACAGATTGTGCTTGAGGTGGTGCTGGACGCGGCCACCGTTACACATGCCCGATCCCGCCAGGATGACAGCTCCGCCCTCGATGGTGTTGATCGCCATCGACTCGGCGGATTCCCGTGTGAAGTGCAGCCCCGGCATGGCAAACGGATCGCCGTTTTGCAGCTCCTTGATGAAGCTTTCGCCAAAGCATTCGGGGTGACGGCGGAAGATGTCGGTCGCAGAAATGGCCATCGGCGAATCGAGGAAGATGGGGATATGTGAAGGGATGGCGCCGTTCTCCATGCCGCGATGAAGGTAGTAAAGAACGTCTTGCGCGCGTTCGAGCGCGAAGGTGGGAATGATCACGTTGCCACGACGTTCGACGGTCTGTCGCACGGCTTGATAGAGCTCATCGACTGAATCAGGCAGCGGTCTATGCGGACGGTCGCCATACGTCGTTTCCATTACAACGTAGTCGGCCTCCGGCGCTGGCGTGGGGTCACGAAGAATCGGCCGCCCCGGACTTCCCAGATCGCCGGAGAACAACATTCGACAGGTTTCTTCGCCATCATCCAGTTCAAGCAGGATGGAGGCGGAGCCCAGGATGTGGCCCGCATCCAGGAATTGTGCGCGCACACCATCCATTACCGTCACCATGTCGCCATAGCGCATGTCTGCGCTGAAGAACTCGAGCGCATGAAACGCGTCCTCGAGCGTATACAACGGTTCCTTTGCCGTCGCACCCCGGCGCCGCGAGTTGCGCTGTTAGTGGCGAGCGCCTTCCTCCTGCAACCCGGCGGCATCGATGAGCACGACGCGCGCCAGTTCCCGAGTCGCCGCGGTGGCGAAGATCGGCCCGCGAAACCCTTCGCGTACCAGTCGCGGGATACGCCCGCAGTGATCCAGATGGGCATGCGTAAGCAGGAGCGCATCGATGCCGGTAGGGTCGAAGCCGAACGGCTCGTAGTTGGCCTGCTCCTGCGCAGGGCCGCCCTGGAACAGACCGCAATCGATCAGTATGCGTCGCTCGTTGCAGGTGATCAGATGGCACGAACCGGTCACCTGCTTCGCCGCACCGTGGCAGCCGTAGATGATGTTCCGGGTCATGCGGGGTGTCTCCGCCTCGCCATTTATGCGCTAGTGCTGCATCAGCAGCGGGATCTTCGCGTGCTGCAGCGCATGCCTGGTGGCGCCCCCCAGGAACCGTTCACGCGTTCGCGAATGTCCGTACGCCCCCATCACCAGCAGGTCGGCATGCATATGCTCAACCTCTTGCAGAAGCTTTTCTCCGGCAAGGTCAGAAGGTACTTTGATGCAGTCAGGTCGGGCGACGATGCCATGGCGCATCAAGTAGATATACGGGTCGAATCGTGGCGGACTGCCGGCGAGATCCTCAAGACTCAGCCGTTCTCCATCGATCAAAGTGATTTCCCTGGCCGCCTCAAGGAACGGCAGCGCGGCGTGGATTGCACGAATGGCCTCGATACTTCCGTTCCACGCGATGACGATACGTTCGAAATCGGTCCCGCCCTTCCATTGCGGAGGAAGAATCAGGCAGGGAGTGCGGCAGCTCGACATCGCTTCGCCAAGGATATCGAGCAGCGCACGGTCTTTGACCATGTCTCGCTCCAATACGGCCAGGTCGTGCCAGGCTCCCAGCCGACGCAACGTTGGCGCTATGCCAGTGTGAGTTACCGTCCATGTCGCTTCGCACACGCCTGATCGTCGGGCAAGCGATTCGAAGGCAGCACGCTCGCCATGGTCCTCTTCCCACGCTGTTGTCAAAAGACCAAGCACGGTGGGTTCCGAGTCGGCACCACTGAGCATGCGCAACGAAGGATCCACATAACAGCCTGTCAGGCGGCTTCCCCATCGGGCGGCCAGAGCGGTACTCGCCATGGCGGCGGGACTCCACGGACTGGTTGAAGTAACCAGCGCCACCACATCATTCGGGCAATGGAGCAATGGCGCGGGATCGACGCCTGCTTTGGCGGCCACGACTTCTTCGACGCGCATGGACATGTTCACTTCTCCACTTGTGCGCGGTGATCACAGACCAAGGGTGTGGATGACTTGCGTGGCATCTTGCGGATCGCGCTTCCGCTCAAACCCCAGGTAATTCGCCAGCTCGCGCATGGGCTCATTGGACGAGGCGTCGATCGAGAACATCTGACGGAATCCGTTACGGCGTGCCACATCAATCAAATGGCGCATCAGCACTACAGCGAGACCACGGTGTCGCCAGTCGTCGGCAACGGTCACGGCGCATTCGCAGTGCTTGTCGTCCCCCGAGGTGCTGTAGCGGCTGACGCCCACTTCACGCAGCACGCCGGTGTCGTGAACCAGGGCCACAAACGCCATGTCTTTCTGGTGATCCACGTTGACCAGTTGATCGAGTAGCGCGGGGCTGGCTTCGCGCATTTCGCCCAGGAAACGGAAGTGCCTGGATTCCGGCGATAGCCGTTCGATGAACTCGGTCTCGCGTTCACGATCCTCGGCCATGATGGGTCTTACCAAGACATGGCTTCCGTCGTTAAGCGTTTCGATCCAGTGCTCGCCAACGAGCAGGGGGGCGTTGGCTTCCGAGGCCGGGTGCAGGGTGGATGGGGCAATCATGATGTGATCTCCGGTAGTCACTGGATATGGCATGGTCGGCATGTGCCAACGAAGCTGGTGACTGTTGTTGTACGCCGTACCGGACGGCGTGACTTGACCGAAATCAACAAGCGGTGCGGTTGGTGGTCAGACCGCCTCGGCGCCATGGTGCAGGTGGCCAAGACCCTGGCCACAAAGGTCTGCCAGCAGATCCGGGCGCAAGATGCGGATTGTTTTACGGTTCACCGCAAGGATGCCGGCATCTTCCATACGGCCAAACAGGCGGCTGACGGTTTCCACAACCAGGCCGAGATAGTTGGCAATCTCGTAGCGAGACATGGGCAAGGTCAAGGTGGTGGAATCGCGGGACAACCGTCCGTAGCGATCGGCGAGGCTATGAAGAAAGATGGCCAGTCGTTCCTGCGCCTGCTGCTTTCCCATCATGACGAGATGGTGCTGTTCGGCAACCACTTCGCGACTGATCACACGCATCAACTGCCGATACAGGGAAGGCACTTCGTGCACCACCTCCTGGAGCTGCGCGTAGGGCAGTTCGCAGATGCTGGTGTGCTCCAAAGCTTCGGCACCGCAGAGGTGGTGGTCGTTGGTGAGAGCGTCTACGCCCACGATCTCCCCGGGGAGATGGAATCCCAGTATCTGCAAGTCGCCGCCGGGACTTTCCACGAAAGTCTTGAGCGATCCGGAGCGCACCACATAAAGCGCGTGGAACGTACCCCCCTGACGGAACAAGGTATCCCCGCGAACAAGCTTGCGCTTGTCGCGCACGGCCGAATCCAGTCGTTTCAGGTCGGCGCTGTCGATGCCTGCCGGCAGGCACAACTCATGCAGGGCGCAAGAACCACAGCTGCGTCGCAGCTGATTCAGATCGAGGACGGCAGTACCGCTTTCCATCAGGATCATCGCGCTGTATCACGGAGGTCGCCATCAGTCGATGGGCCATCCAGACAATAGCACCGTGCCAGAACTTGTTGAGCATGTTACGTAAAACGGGGCGGTGACCCGTCTGAAGGCATTTCTAACTTTCAGTGCGTTGATTCGGAGCGCAAAGGTTCAATGGCATACCAGTACGGGAATATGGGTGCTCAGCATCGTCTTGTAGGTGTCGCTACCAAGCAGGAGCCGGTCCAAGCCGCTTCGGCCGTGCGATCCCATGACGATGAGGTCGCATTCATGCTTGATGGCGGCACCCACGATGGCTGCGTAGGGAGGATTGTCGAATGCATAGTTGCCATCGCAGGCGACACCTGCGGCACTTGCCCGCTCGCGAACATCGGCGAGATAGCGCTCTGCCAGCGCCGTAACTTCCTCGACATACGCCGGCTCCATGGGCGCCTGGATCATTTCGGTGAAATAAGTCACCGCGGCAAAAGGTGCCACAACATGAAAGGCGTACACGCGAGCGCCCAACTGCTTGGCCAGTGCGATGCCGATGTCGACAGCGCGCAATGCCAGGTCGGAACCGTCAGTTGGCAACAGAATATGCTTGAACATATCGGTATTCCCTCAAGCGATCAGCGGCAGCTGTAGCCGCCAACAACGACCCATTCGCTATCCGTCGCAAACTTCGATTCGCCGGAAGCGAGATAGACGATGCAACCATCGAGTCAGCCCATGACGGCATCTCCACCGGAATGTGGTTGCAGCATGCCCGGCTCGGGTGCAGGCGATCTTGATCGTGGTCAAGTGCATGCCAGATCTATATCGCGATCGATGGGTGTGAATTCCGTAATGCCGGACAGCGCTCGATTGCCATGGTCAGGGCCGGCAGAGTGGACGTTGGCATCCGCATGCTGTCTCGATTTTGTTTGACGTCGATCAACTGGCAGGCCCTGCGAAGAGCTCAGGATAAAGCTGCCTCGCAGATCGAGAGAGCGGTCATGCTGGATATCATCCTGAACGTCGAGGGTGCCAACGACGATTCGTTCCTGCTGCGCGGCGCCCTGGAGCTGGCCACCCGCGAGCAGGCATTTCTCACCGGCTTGCAGATCGTCGCGATCTATCCGTCCCTCATCGGCGTGCCCGATGCCAGCATGCTGCTCGATGTCGAAGAGCAGGAGGCATTGGCGCGTCGCCCATGGTGGATCGAGCTGTGCACGAAGGCGGGCGCGGCCGGTGATTGGGAAGTCATCCGCGGGCTATACGTTGCTTCTCTGGCCAAGCGTTCCCAGCTGGCGGATTTCGTCATCAGCAGATTGTCGACCGAAGCGCATGCCGTGATCGACGGAGTCGGCGAACTGACCCGCGTGCTGTTCGCCGATGGAGCGCCCATGCTGCTGGTGCCGGACACTTGGCAGAAGGGATTGCAGGCACAACGCGTGATGATCGCGTGGAATGGCAGCGGCGAGGCGGCTCGAGCGATCAAGGCCGCGCTTCCCTTGTTGACGCATGCGGCCGAAGTACATGTATTCGACGGTGAGCTCGGCGGCCTGCCAGGCATCAGCCCGCCATCTCCACCTGTTCGAGCATGGTTGAAGCGCCACGGCATACAGGCGCACTGGCGTCGGTTTGAGGGTGGGCACGATGCTGGACAGGTCTTGCAGGTCGAGGCGACGGCCATGCAGGCCGATCTGCTGGTAATGGGTGCCTGGGGTCGCTCCCGGATGAGCGAACTGGTGCTGGGTGGTGCCACTCGTTGGCTTCTGGAGCATGCGTCGCAGCCGCTGTTTCTGGCGCATTGAATATGCCGGTGGTGCGCTGTACGCATGGTGCATCAGCGGGCCATCGCTGATCTCGGTCGACGGGTATTGCGAAGGCCGTGAGCGAGGCTCCGTGGGCCGGGTGCGGGGATCACTTACAACGACTGCAGATAGGCCGCGACCTCATTCATTTCCTCCGGGCTGAGGTCTTTGATGATGCCGTGCATGACGGGGGAGTTGCGCAGATTCCCCTGGATCACCTTGAGCTGGCGCACGATGTAGGGGGCATGCTGTCCCGCCAGGCGGGGGAAGATGCCGTTGCCCTGGGCGTGATCGCCGTGACAGCTTGCGCATGGCACCACGCGATCGGCAATGCCTTGCGTGAACAGCTTCTGCCCGGCAGACATCAGCGCCGGATCTGTGCTGACTCCGCGGGGTGGGGACTGCCTGGCGAAGTAGCGCGCGAGCGCTTCTGCGGTGGCGTCGTCGATCAGGGTGGTCATGCCGAGCATGTAGTCGTGGGCTTCCTGCTCGCCGCGGCGGCCGCTCTTGAACGCCTGAATCTGCGCGACGAGATATGCCTGCTGCTGTGCGGCCAGCTTGGGAAAAGTGGGCGAAGTGCTGTTGCCGCCCGGACCGTGGCAGCTCGAGCAGACCTGGCTGGCCAACTTGATGGCGGCATCGTCGCTGGCGCTGTTCGACTGCGCGCGCACGGATGTCGCCACCAGGCACAGCAGCAGGGCGTATAGCGGCAGTCGGAGAGTTTCGATACGAGCCATGACTTGTCCTCGATTGAACTTCACGCCGATCCGGCGCGCCTGTCAGTACACGAACCAGACATTCGCGAACAAGGTGTTGTTGGCACTCGCCGAACGCCCCGAGCCGTCGTAGTTGGTGCGCGCGCCGTTGAACTTGCTGTAGCCGTAGTACTGCAGCATCAGGCGCAGGTTCTGTATCGGCAGATAGTCCAGTTCGACGATATAGCCTTGCGTATTGGGGCTGCCGTTCGCGCTGCCGTTCACCGAGCCCGGTCCGTACAGGCCGGTGTCGGTGGTGCCATGCGTCCGGAACAGGGCCAGGGTGGCGCCGTATTTGCGTTCGAAGTAATAGGTGGCCTTGAACTTGTCGGTGATCAGCGTGTCGTGCGGATTCGCCGGCGTGGGTCCGACGCCGATCGGTGCTCCGGCCAGCGTGGCCGGATAGCTCGCGGCATAGTCCTGGTTCTCGTGGATGCGGGTGAACTGGAACGTGTAGGTATGCGGATCGCCGATGTGCTGGAACTGCGCATCGATCGCCACATCGGTGAAGCGATCGGTGGGCGTGAACGGCATCGTGTTGTCGGGATACAGCCGGAACCGTCCGCCATACGCACCAAGCATCAGCGAATTGGCGCCCCACTCGCGGTTGTAGGCCACGCGCCAGTAGGGGTTCACGCCATTGAGGCGCGCCACCCCACCCGGAGTATGGATGTGCTGCCCGGCACGTAGCGGTGAGAAGAAGCCGTCCGCCGTCTGGTAACCGCTCAGTTCCACGTAGACACTGCGGTTCCAGTAGACATAGCCGCCCATGCCGGCCACCTGCTGGGCCAGGGCACCATCGAGGACGGTGGCTGCGGCGCCGCCGATGGCATTGGGCGGCAGCGTGAAGGGGAAGCCGAAGGCCGGCGTGCTGTTCCACACGTCCTGCACGGTGGGGTTGTTGTTCACGGTGATGCCGTAGAGCCAGCGCATATCGGTCTGGTCGGTATTCTCCGAACGGCCGACCACGCGCAGATCGGTGTTGTCGATACCGCTATGGCCGACTTGGCCACCTGCGCTGTTCTGGGCGAGGTTGTTATAAGTCCACTGGATCCAGCCGCCGATGTTGTCGGTGAGCTTGCCGCCGGCAAAGACGCTGGCAGCAGAGAGCACCGGCTGGTTGGTCTTGATGACGATCTTCTGACCCTGGTCGTCCCTGTTGTTTTTCACGCTGGTGATGCCGAACTGGGCCATCAAGGCCAAGGGCAGTTCCTGCCGCTTGCCGATGGTGTAGCCGCTGAGCTTGAACATGCGACCGTAAGGCGTCAGCTCGGGAAAACTGACGTGACAGGCGACGCACGCCTGTCCGGTCTGGCGGGCAAAGGCCGGTATCGCATGCGAGACACCGACGGGAACGAGCCATCCCAGCAGGCTGAGGCACATGAGGAGCCTGCTGCGATATACAAATGCCATGCCGTGACGCATTCCGGTGTCTCCCCATAAGCATCCCGATGTGCAGTGAGGCTGCACCTATGCCGATGGCTCGATCTTGATCGAGGTCAACTTGCGGCTAGATCCGGAGCGCAGGCCTCAACGGTCAGGGGCCTGGTGCGTGAGCTGCGACGCACGCCTTTGGTTCTGGTTGAGGGGTTCCACGATCCACACGTCATGCTCACGGGGGCGGGATATGCCAGAGGCATGACTTCAGGCCTATGCACTAGTATCAAGTTCATACTATGGTTCACTCAAGTCTAAGCGGCAGTGCAGGTGAGCGACGTGGAAGACAGCGCCAGTCAGTTGAAGAAGTTCCAGAAGGAGCTTTCCAGCGGCACCGTGTCGCTGGTGCTGTTGGCCGTGCTGGCCCAGTCGCGCCAGCCTATGTACGGCTACCAGATCGCCAAGCGGCTGGAGGAAGTGGGCGAAGGCGTGCTGGCCGGCAAGCAGAGCGCGTTGTATCCGGTGCTGCGCAATCTGGAAGGCGCCGGCCTGCTCGCCAGCGAGGTCGAGCCTTCCGTCAGCGGCCCGCCGCGTCGCTATTACCGCATCACCAAGCCGGGGCGCGAGGTGCTGCGCGAGTGGGTCGCCGCCTGGACGGCTACCCGCGATTCCGTCGATAACGTCTTGCAAGGAGGGGTGTAATGAACGCGCCACGCAGCATCAATGAATACCTCGACCAGTTGCGCAGTGCCTTGCGTGGCGCCGACCCGGCCCTGGTCCAGGACGCGTTGTACGACGCCGAGGAACATCTGCGCGCCGAACTGGCCGAACAGCCTGGCCGTGATGAAGCGGCGATGCTGGAGCACGTCGTCGGCAGCTACGGTGCGCCGGACGAAGTGGCAGAGATCTATCGCGATCAGGAAATAAAGATCCAGCGTGCGATCCGTCCACCGCCGCCGCCGCAACGCCGTTCGCTGGCGGGCCGGTTCTTCGGCGTAGCGGCTGATCCGCATACTTATGGCGCGCTGTTCTACATGGTGCTCGCACTGGCCACCGGGATTTTCTATTTCACCTGGGCGGTGACAGGCTTGTCGTTGTCGGCCGGTCTGGCCGTGCTGATCATCGGCATCCCGTTCATGGTGCTGTTCCTGGGCAGCGTGCGCGGACTGTCGCTGCTGGAAGGGCGCATCGTGGAAACCATGCTCGGCGTGCGCATGCCGCGCCGGCCGCCGTATCCGTCGCAGCAGGGACTGCCGCTGATGAAACGGATCGGTGCGATATTCACCGACGGCCGTACCTGGGGCACGCTGTTCTACATGCTGCTGATGCTGCCGCTGGGCATCGTCTACTTCACGGTCACGGTGACCTTGCTCAGCGTGTCGCTCAGCTTCGTTGCTGCACCCATCCTGAGGTGGGTTTCGGAGCAGTACCACTGGCAGATCGGCACTTGCACCAGCGCACCCGACGGGATCTGTGCCGGTGTCGAGTGGCTGAACAGCTGGAGCGGTTCCGTCACCCTGTGCATCCTCGGCGTCGTGATGTTGTTCGCCACCCTGCATCTGGTGCGCGGCATGGGCCGGCTGCACGGGCAGATCGCGAAGCAGTTGCTGGTGCGCGGCAGCTGAGTGCCATTACACCAGCTGCAGGTCCTTCGGTGTTGACGCCGGAAAGACGGACTGCAGCTGGCTGCCCGACAGGCCCCACACACGACCGAGCACGCCACCGAGCAGGTCGCGGTAGTTGTTGAGCACCGGATAGTCGCGATCCTGCAGTAGGTTCTGCCGGTTAACCGTGACCTGTTCGCCCGCGATGCGGCCACCGTTGACCTTGCCGCCGAGTACCCAGTGCACGGTGCCGTGGCCGTGATCGGTACCCTTGTCGCCGTTCTCGCGGAAGGTGCGGCCGAATTCGGAAACCACCACGACCACGGTGTTGTTCCAGTCGTCACCCAGTGCGTCGGCATAGGCGACCAGCCCGTCGCCGAGATTGCGCAGGTTGTTGGCGAGGCCGCCGGTGACGCTGCCCTGGTTCACGTGGGTGTCCCAGCCACCAATGTCGATGAAACCGAGCCGGTAGCGATCACGCATCAGCGTGGCGATGCGCTGAGTTTCGCCGGCAAAGCCTTTTGCGCTGGGCGCGCCGCGGCTGGCGTGGACCATCTCGTCGCGCAGATCCTGCGAGACGGTGTTCGGCAGGGCCAGGCCATCCGCCGTGGCGGCGGCCAGTGAGGTGCCCTGGTACATCTGGGTGAGGATCGCCGACTGGCGCGCGTCGAAGTGCGGCTTGGTGTCGCCCTTCAGCGAGATGTTGGGAATGTCCCGGGTGGCACCCTGGAAACTGAGCGGCAGCGCATTGGTGAATGCGATTGGCGGCACCTTGGGCAGCACGCCGGACAACCGCGACAGAAAGCCGGATCTGAAGTTGCTGCGCTGGGCAGCAGGCTCACCGGATTCGATGTTGTCCTGGGTTTCGAAATGGCTGCGCGACAGGTCGTCGGTGCCGGCGAATGGCACGAACGCAATCTGCTTGCGTTGCCACAGCGGGTAGATCGAGTCGCGCAGGACCGGATTGAGACCCCAGTTTGCATCCAGCGCAATCGCGCTATCGGGGTTGCCCGAATCCGGTCGGGCAATCGCCAGCGTGGGCCGCGACGCGTAATAGAAGTCGCTGCCATGCGGCACCAGCAGGTTGTTGCAGTCGTAGCCGCCACGCAGGAACACCAGCAGGAAGCGTGGTGCGCTGGTGGGCATGGCGAACAGTTTTCCGGAGAACGACAGGACTGGCAACGCAGCAGCGGCACTGGCGCTGGTAAGCAGGAATTCGCGGCGGTTCATGGAGCACCTCGATGATGGTCGGCAAGCTCATTCATGCAGGCGGGGCAGTACGTCAGCGGTAATTGAAATCGGGCGACGACAGCAGGAAGGTATTCCACTCCGTCGGCGACTTGGCCTGGCTCAACGCATGGGTTGTGGCGGCGGATAATCCTTCGGCGATCGCGTCACGATACAGCGCGGAGTCGCGCAATGCGGGAGCATTCCGCGGCAAATCTGCGGGAGTGCCCGGTAGCGCAGGATCGTTATTGCCGACGAACAGCCGGTTGCGTCCGCTGCCGATCACGCGGGCGAAGTCGAAGCGTTTGCTCATCTGTCCCGAGCCAGTCCAGCTGGCCGAATCAAGCGGCCAGCCGTCGGGCGTGATGCGGCCATACAGCGGCTCGCCCATTTGCTGCAGCCAGTTCACCAGCGGCACCGCGTTCGGAATCGGCTGGCCGTCGTAGGCAAGCCGCATCGACGAAACCAGGAAACGCATCGGGTCCTTGAACTTGTGCCCGTCGATGGCAGCAGCCTGCGTCGACAGCAGCATCGTGCGCATGACTGCGGCGATGTCGCCGTCGGTGCGCTGGAACGTGGCTGCCATCGCATCGACCAGCGATGCTGGCGGCTGGTCGGTGATGAAGTAGGCAGCAAGCTTCTGCGAGATGAAGTGTGCGCAGGCAGGCTGGCGCACGATCAGGTCCACCGCCTGGGCGATCTCGTCGTAGCCGCTGCCCTTGATGGTCTGGCCGAGGAAGTTCTTGTCGCCGAAATCGTGCTGGTTCGGGTTGAACACGAACAGGCCGTCATGCACCAGGCCGGCGCGCGCGCGGGCAAACAGGTTGCGGCGCGCGGCCGGTTTCGGCGGCAGCAGGCCGGCGCCGGTGAGGATGCGCATCAGCTGTTGCACGTCCTGCTGGGTGTAGCCGGAGTTCACGCCCAGCGTGTGCAGTTCCATCAGCTCCCGCGCGTAGTTCTCATTGGTCTTGTCCTTGACGTTATGCACGTTGTCGAGGAACTCCAGCATGGCCGGACTCTGCAGTGTGGCCATGACCAGATCCTTGAACTTGCCCAGCGCGTGCGGGCGGATCACATGCTCCTCGTAGTCGGCGGCGAACAGGCGCACCGGCCCCTTGTCCGCGTACACACTGAAATGGTTCAGCCAGAACCACACCAGCTGTTCCTTCAGCTGGTCGCCGCCGTAGATGGCGTGCAGCATCTCGACCTGCGCAGCCTGCTGGTAAATGTCGCGGCGGTACTGCTGGAAGGCCTTTTTCGCCTCATCCTTGGCCGGACCGGCGGGAACCTGCTTGAACTGCTGCGCGCGCTCCCGGTATTCGGCCAGTTGCTGTGACAGCGGCGCGCTGATGACAGCCAAGCTGTTGATTTGTGCGGCGATCTGCGGCGGCAGGTTGTCGTCGCTGCCGGCGAGCTGCTCGTCGAGGAAACGCGTGCGGCCCAGTTCGCGGTAGCGCGCCAGCGTGGTGCTGTCGAGACCGAAGCTGTCGCGGCGCAGCCAGGCGATGTCGCCCAGCCGCAGGCCGTCCATCTTCGCGGTCACCTTGGTGGTCGGCAGCCGATCCGGTGGATTCCCGTCGCCGGCACAAGCCATTGCGGGAGCTAGCGTCAGCAGCAGGGCGAGAACCAAGGTACGGCAGCGAAGCGGGTTGGCGGCAGGCATGCGTCCGTACTCCGGTGATGGGCGATGGGTAGCTTTAACGCACAGGGTTCCGTTTGGCTGACTGCCGCAACGTGACCGGCAGCGCATATTCCTGTGCGATTCAGCCGAAGCGACCTTGGCACGCCGCGGCGGTTACCATGCGACACCCGACGGAGCCCGTGATGCCCAAGACCTACGACCGCGACTATTTCGACAAGTGGTACCGCGATCCGCAGCATTCGGTCGCCTCGCCGGCCGAGCTCAGGCGCAAGGTGGCGATGGTGGTGGCACAGGCCGAGTACTACCTGGGTCGACCGATCCGCAACGTGCTCGACGTCGGCTGCGGCGAGGCGACCTGGCGCGCGCCGCTGCGCGCGTTGCGCCCGGACATCGCCTATCGCGGGCTGGACGCCAGCGAGTATGTGGTGGCGCGCTACGGCCGCAGCCGCAACATCGGCCTGGCACGTTTCAGTCAGCTCGAACAGCTGCGTTTCGACGCGCGCTTCGACCTGATCGTGTGCACCGACGTGCTGCATTACCTGAAGCCGGCCGAGATCCGCGCGGGCCTGCAGGGCATCGGCGAGATGCTCGAAGGCGTCGCATTTCTCGAGGTGTTCACCAGTCGCGATGATGTGGCCGGCGATCACCATGGTTTCGTGTCGCGTGCGCCGGCGTGGTATCTGCGTGAGTTCGGTGAAGTCGGGCTGCTGCCATGCGGCTCGCATTGCTACCTGGGGCCGCGACTGGAGCGTCACATCGCGGCGCTGGAACGGGCGCAACTGCCGAGCCGGTGATTCGCCGGCTCAGAACTCCAGATGCGCGCGCAGGCCGACGAAGCGCGCCGGCCCGCGAGCGCGGTTGTAGCCGGGGTTGTGGATCAGCTGGATGTCGGGCGCGAGCGTAAGGTGATCGACCACCGCAATGTTGTAGTAGGCCTCGACGATGCGCTCGCGGCCGTAGGCGAGCGCGCCATCGCCCAGCGTGAAGCCCTGGCCGCCGAGGGCCAGATAGTCGCGATGCGCCGGTGACAGCGCGTCGATGGCAAACGCCACGCCAAGATGATCCTGCGACCGCCCCCAGTGCGCGCCGGAGAGCTGCATGCCGGCACTCAGCATGCGATCCACTTCGGCGAACGCAAACGATTCGTTGCGGCCATCATTCCAACCCGCACGGGCGAACAAGCCGGTCTCGCCATCGTCGGCCAGCGGCAGCTCGCCGTTGATGGCAAAACCGTACTTGCGGCGGCCGGGGCGGTCGTCGGCGTGAATGTCCGGTATGGTGCCATGGGCCAGCGCATATGCGATGGCCTCGCGGTACACACCCATGTTCGCGATGTTGCGGAACGCCAGCAGCCGCAGGATCGCGCCGCTTGCGTGCGGCTGCAGGGTCAATTCAAGTTGCTCGCCGCGGGCGTGCTGCGGCGAGCTCGCCAGCTTCGTTCCGTTCGCCTCGATGGGCATCAGGTAGACGCCGTAGCGCAGGCTCCAGGTCGGGTTGATCCAGCCCAGCACCAGCCCGTCGGTATAGCCCCGGGTGTCGGCGGCAAAATCCCACGCGGTATTGTTGAGCAACGACCAATTCAGGAATTGCGTGCGTGCGGCGTCGGCGTAGCGGTTCTTGTCGAAGTCGTCGCTCACCGCCATCTTGCCGAGCTTGATTTCGATGCGCTGCGTCGCTTCTTCGCCCGGCAGCTGATCCTGGCCGCGCGTGGCTGGTTCGCGCCCGTCGCCCAGCGGCAGTGTCCAGCGCAGATACCGGCGCGCGACGTACGCGGTCTTGCTCAAGGTGCCGCCGCCGGAATGCACCACGTCGCCATTGGCAACTCCGCCCAGGCCGGTGGCACCGCTGACCGCCTCGCCCTTGAACATTTCCACGTCGAAGTAGAACTGGAAATGCGCCGGCAAGGCGACGCCGAAGTAGGCGCCGAACGTGTGCGAGCGCTCGGTGTCGCCGCGCGCGCGCAGGCTCAGCGGGCCGCTGTACGGCGAGTGCAGGGACGATTGGTGCTGGTCGATGAAGGTGTACTGCGCACCCAGCCATTGCGGCACAAACAGCGGCGCGTCGTCAGCCAGTGCGGGGGTGGACGCCAGCGCAAGCCAGATGGCCGCGGCGAACAGGTGGATCTTTTTCATGCTCGTCTCCGTGTACGCCGCACGGAGCGAGTGGATCAGCCCGGCAGCGATCCACTCGCGGCCGGGCCGCGAGAGTAGATATCGATGTGCACCAGATACCCCAATGGGGTCGTCCGGGTGCAACTGGCTGGGTCGCTGTCCATGGTGGATCAGGTCTCGTGGGTTTCTGGTGCAGGTGAAGGCGCGCGCATGCTGACCGCATGGCGAGCCTGTGTCAATGAAAAAATGATGACGCGAGCAAACCGTATCTTGTTTCACCAGGATATCGATCAGGTCGTGGCGGTCTTGTCCTTGTAGCGGCACAGGTCGCGGATCGCGCAATGCGGGCAATCCGGTTTGCGCGCCTTGCATACATAACGACCGTGCAGGATCAGCCAGTGATGTGCGTCCTGCTTGAACTCGGCCGGGATCACCTTCTCCAGCTTGTCCTCGACCGTACGCACGTCCTTGCCCGGCGCCAGCCCGGTACGGTTGGCGACGCGGAAGATATGCGTGTCCACCGCGATGGTCGGCTCGCCGAATGCCGTGTTGAGCACCACGTTGGCGGTCTTGCGGCCCACACCCGGCAAAGCCTCCAGCGCTTCGCGGTTATGTGGCACCTGGCCATCATGCAGTTCGATCAACAGCCGGCACAGCGCGATCACGTTCTTCGCCTTCGCGTTGAACAGGCCGATCGTGCTGATGTAACGCTTCAGGCCTTCCTCGCCGAGTTCGAGGATCGCCTGCGGCGTGTTCGCCACCGGATAGAGTTTCCTGGTCGCCTTGTTCACGCCTACATCGGTGGCCTGTGCCGACAGCACCACCGCGACCAGCAGTTCGAACGGCGTGGCGTAGACGAGCTCGGTGGTCGGATGCGGGTTGAGTTCGCGCAGGCGCGAAAACAGCTCGATCACGTCGGCGCGCTTCACGGTTTCGGCTCCTGCTGTTTTGCCTTGGCGCGGGCCAGGGCTTCCAGCACAGGATTGCGCTGGGCGTTGATGTCGACGGCCGCCTTGCGCGCCGCCAGTTCCATCTCGTGTTCGACGCGCAGGCGTTCGAGCCGTGCCTCGCGGCGCTGGAAATGCGCGCGCGCTGCATCGGCATGAGCCATGTCGATCTGTGCTTCCGGCATCGGCAGCAGCACGATGCAGTCGACCGGGCAGGCCGGTACGCACAGCTCGCAGCCGGTGCAGTCGTCGGCAATCACCGTGTGCATCAATTTCGCCGCGCCGACGATCGCATCGACCGGGCAGACCTGGATGCATTTGGTGCAGCCGATGCAGTCCGCCTCGACGATGCGAGCCAGCGTGCGCGGTTTCTCGATGCCGTTTTCGGGATTCAGCGGCAACACCGGTTGCTGCAGCAGTGCCGCGAGCTTCTCGATCCCCGCCGCACCGCCGGGTGGGCACTGGTTGATGGCTGCTTCGCCACGCGCGATCGCCTCGGCATACGGCCGGCAGCCGTGATAGCCGCACTGCTCGCATTGCGTCTGCGGCAGCAGCGCGTCGATACGGTCGGCCAGTGTCATGGCGATATCAGCGGACGGTGGCACCCGGCTTTGCACCCTGGTCGGCGTCGAGCAGGAACAGGTCGCTGCCGCCGTCGCCGGCCGACAGGATCATGCCTTCGGACAGGCCGAAGCGCATCTTGCGCGGGGCGAGATTGGCGATGAACACCACGTTGCGGCCGATCAGTTTCTCCGGCTCTGCATAAGCCGCACGGATGCCGGAGAAGATCTGTCGCGTGCCCAGCGGTCCGGCGTCCAGTTCGAAGCGCAGCAGCTTGTCGGAGCCGTCGACGAACTCGCAGGCGTTGACCTTGCCGATGCGCAGATCGAGCCTGGCGAAGTCGTCGATCGCGATCGTGGCTGGCGCCGCGGCGGTTTCGTTGCTGGCGGGGACGTTCTCGCTCATGGGCTTGCTCGGTTCCTTTGGCTTCTTGTTCTTGACCGGTGCGGCCACAGGCTCGGTGGAGCCGCCGAGCGAATCCTTCGAGGCTTCGACCATCGCCTCGATGCGCTTGGGATCGATGCGGCCGAGCAGCGGCTCGAACGGATGTATGGTGTGGTTGCGTAGTTCGACGCGAGCGTCATCGAAGTCGATGATGGGCGCGGCCAGGAACTTCTCAGCTGCGGCCACGGTTGTCGGCAGGATCGGCTTGAGCAGGCCGGCAAGCAGGCGGAACGCGGCCAGCGCGAACGAGCAGACTTGGTGCAGCTCTTCGCGGCGCGTTTCGTCCTTGGCCATTGCCCACGGTGCCTTGGCGGCGATGTGGCCGTTAACGAGGTCCGCCATCAGGACAAACTTGCGCGTGACCTCGGCAAATTCGCCATCACGGTAGAGTGTCGGCACATCGTCGTAGTGCGAAACCAGCAATCGCCACAATTCCACTTCTTCGCGACCGAAATGCGACGCCAGGCGGCCGCCGAAGAACGTGTGCACGAAGCCGGCGGTGCGGCTGGCGATGTTCACCCACTTGCCGACCAGGTGCGAGTTGACGCGCTCCTCGAACGCCTTGAGGTCGAGATCCACATCGACCGGCGCATCGCTGAGCATGGTGGCGAAGTAGTAGCGCAGGAATTCCGGATGGATGCCGGCATCGAGGTAAGTGCGCGCCTGGATGAACGTGCCGCGCGACTTGGACATCTTGGCGCCGTTCACGGTCAGGTAGCCGTTGACGTGCAGCGCGGTGGGCGTGCGGAACCCGGCACCATGCAGCATCGCCGGCCAGAACAGGCCGTGGAAGTTGATGATGTCCTTGCCGATGAAGTGGTGCATCTCGGCCGTGCTGCCTTCGGCGAGGAAGTCGTCGAACTTCAGGTGCGTCCTGTCGCACAGCGCCTTGAAGCTGGCCAGGTAGCCGACTGGCGCGTCCAGCCACACGTAGAAGAACTTGCCCGGCGCGTCGGGAATCGGAAAGCCGAAGTAGGGCGCGTCGCGCGAGATGTCCCAGTCCTTCAGGCCGCCGTCCAGCCACTCTCTCAGCTTCGCGGCGACGCCGCTGTGCGCCACGGGCTTGCCATCGGTGAACTTGCCGGCGAACCAGTCGCGCAGCAGTCCTTCGAACTTGCCCAGCTCGAAGAAGTAATGCTCCGAATCGCGCAGCACCGGCGTGGCACCGGACATCACCGAATAAGGGTTGATCAGATCGGTCGGCGCGTAAGTGGCGCCGCAGTGCTCGCAGTTGTCGCCGTACTGGTCCGGCGTGCCGCAGTTCGGGCAGATGCCCTTGATGTAGCGATCCGGAAGGAACATCTGTTTCTCGGGATCGAACAGCTGCTGGATGCTGCGCTTGGCGATGTAGCCGGCATCACGCAGGCGCGTATAGATCAGCGTCGCCAGCTCGCGGTTCTCGTCCGAATGGGTGGTGTGATAGTGGTCGAACGCCACGCCGAACGCGGCGAAGTCGGCTTCGTGGCCCTGACGGATGCCGTCGATGAAAGCCTCCGGCGTCATGCCAGCCTTTTCCGCGGCCAGCATGATCGGCGTGCCATGCGCATCGTCGGCGCAGACGTAGACCACCTTGTTGCCAGCCATTCGTTGCGCGCGCACCCAGATGTCGGCCTGGATGTAGCCCAGCAGATGACCCATGTGCAGCGGGCCATTGGCATAGGGCAGGGCATTGGTGACGAGGAGGCGACGGCTCATGGTGGGCAATCATTGCGGATGACTGCGCATTATGGCATGGCCGTCCAAACCCATGTCCGGTGCGGGTGTCGGCTGCAGTCACAAAAGAAAAACGCGCCATCGGCGCGCTTTTCGGTATTCGATTTGCTGCAACGATTACGGCTGACGCTCCCACGTCTGACTGCGACCGAGCAGGGCGAAGCCGATGTAGCCGTGCACGTCGAGTTTCTGGCCGCCGTCGATGAGCGAGAGTTTCACCTTGTAGATCTTGCCGTTCTTGGGGTCGAGGATCTTGCCGCCGTCCCACACGTCGTCGTCCTTGCTGACGCCCCACATGATGGTCATGCCCTCGATCGGCTTGTCCTTGCGTTCGCCGTCGCACTTGGTGCAGTTCGGGTGTTCGCCGTCGCGGGCCACGTCTGCCGGCGTACGGTTCAGCAGCTTCACGATCCTGGCCTGGAATTCGCCGTTGTGCTCGGTGATCTCCACGATCGACTTTGGCTGATGGGTGGTGTCGTCGATGGTTTTCCAGGTGCCGGCCGGCGTGTCGTTGGCGGCGAGTGCCGTGCCGGCTGCCAGCAGCAGGCCGGCGGCGAAAGTGAGGCGAAAAGCATGCTTCATGGTGTTCCTCCCGTACGAAAGCGTATGGACGCGAGACTGGCGAGGATGCGTAAGGGCGTCAAGCTGCAATGCGCAAATGGGGGCACGGACGTTCATGCGGGTTGCACGGCGCAGTCAGGCGCTGATCTGCGTCAGCTGGCTGGCATCGGCGGGCTGGCATAATGGACAACTCCCGCAACCACCCGAGCCGACATGACACAGGCGAATGAAGCCCTGGTCCGCCGTATCCTTGGCGAACTGATCGACACCCATACCGGCGCACCGCTGGCCGAGGCCGTGCGCGCGGTCGGCGTGGACGGTGCGAAGGTGTCGGTCGACCTGCAACTGGGTTATCCGGCCGCCGGTGTGATCAACAGCATGACCGCCCGCGTGCGGCAGGCGCTCGAGGCGGATCCAGCGATCGAATCGGCGGCTGTCTCGATCAGCAGCCGCGTCCACGTGCACAAGGTGCAGGGCACGCTGGGACCGCTGGCGAACGTGAAGAACATCATCGTGGTGGCGTCCGGCAAGGGCGGCGTGGGCAAGTCCACGGTGTCGGCGAACTTGGCGCTGGCGCTGCAGGTCGAGGGCGCGAAGGTCGGTGTGCTGGATGCCGACATCTACGGTCCCAGCCAGCCGACCATGCTGGGCGTCAGCGGCAAGCCGGCCTCGCCGGACGGCAAGAGCATCATCCCGATGCAGGCGCACGGCATGCCGGTGATGTCGATCGGCTTTCTGGTGGAAACGGATACGCCGATGATCTGGCGTGGCCCGATGGTGACGCAGGCGATGATGCAGCTGCTCACCGACACGCGCTGGGAACAGCTGGACTACCTGATCATCGACCTGCCGCCAGGCACCGGCGACATCCAGCTCACGCTGTCGCAGAAAGTGCCGGTGGCCGGCGCGGTGATCGTCACCACGCCGCAGGACATCGCCCTGCTGGATGCGCGCAAGGCGCTGAAGATGTTCGAGAAGGTCGAGGTGCCGGTGCTCGGCGTGGTGGAGAACATGGCAACGCATGTCTGCTCCAACTGCGGCCACGAGGAGCACATCTTCGGCGAAGGCGGCGGCGAGCGGATGTCGGCGCAATACGGCGTGCCGTATCTGGGTTCGCTGCCGCTGGATATCCGCATCCGCGAGCAGGCCGATGGCGGCACACCTACCGTGGTGGCGATGCCCGACTCCGATCTGGCTGCCCGTTACCGCGAGATAGCCCGCAATGCCGCCGGCCGATTGTCGCGACAGCCGCGCAACAAGTCGCTGGGGCTGGGCAAGATCGTGGTGCAGGGCGCACCTGCCACATGACGATGACGCGCCGGGTGCTGTGCCTGTCCGGCAGCCTGCGACGTGTGTCGTCGAATACTGCCGCGCTGCAGGCCGCACAGCAGCTGGCGTCGGGCAGGCTCGAACTCGACTTGTACGATGGCCTTGGCACTTTGCCGCTGTTCAATCCGGACGACGATGTCGATCCGCTGCCTCGATCCGTGCTCGCCTTGCGCGCAGCGATCGGCCGCGCCGATGTCCTGCTGATCGCCTGTCCCGAATACGCCCATGGTGTGCCCGGCGCATTCAAGAACCTGCTCGACTGGCTGGTCGGCAGCCTGGAATTTCCGGGCAAGCCGGTGTTGCTGCTGAATACAGCCGCGCGCGGCTCGTACCATGCACAGGAAGCGCTGGACGAGATCCTGCGCACCATGTCCGCACAATTGCTGACGACACAACCATGCGCCGTGTCGTTACCGGGTGCTGGCTGCACGAAGGCGCAGGTGCTGGCCAGCGCGGAGCGCTGTGCGGAATTGCATGCAGCGCTGGATATTCTCGACGAGGCTTTGCCCGTCGCATGAACCTGCCGGCTGGCGTGGTAGCGGCCTGACCATGTATTTTTGCCGCTTTGCGCCCGGTCTGACCGGGCCGTACCGCTACCGACCGGAGTTCGCGTGAGCATCAAACCCGACAAATGGATTCGCCGCATGGCCGAAAGCCACGGCATGATCGAGCCGTTCGAACCAGGCCAGGTCAAGCTGCGCGACAGCAGCAAGCTGATTTCCTACGGCACTTCCAGTTACGGCTACGACGTGCGCTGTGCGCGTGAATTCAAGATTTTCACCAATATCAACTCGACCATCGTCGATCCGAAGGCGTTCGATCCGTCGAGCTTCGTCGATGTCGAGGCGGATGTGTGCATCATTCCGCCGAACTCGTTCGCACTGGCACGCACGGTCGAGTACTTCCGCATCCCGCGCAAGGTACTGACGATCTGCCTCGGCAAGAGCACCTACGCGCGCTGCGGCATCATCGTCAACGTGACGCCGCTGGAGCCGGAATGGGAAGGTCATGTGACGCTGGAGTTTTCCAACACCACGCCGCTGCCCGCAAAAATCTACGCCAACGAAGGCGTGGCGCAGATGCTGTTCCTCGAATCCGACGAGGAGTGCGAGACCAGCTACAAGGATCGCGGCGGCAAATACCAGGGCCAGCAGGGCGTGACGCTGCCGCGTACCTGAGCGCGCGGCTGAACGGCGCACTTTCGCAGCGCGGCGATTGCCGCGACCCGGCGTTACACTCCACCTGATTCAACTGAATGATTGCCAGGAGACCCGCATGATCCGTTTTTCCACACTGCTGACGCGCGCCACGGCCGCGCTCATCCTGGGCAGCCTGCTCGTACTCGCCGGTTGCCACCGCGGCAGCACCAAGGGCGAAGTCAGCACAGCCTCGGTGCAGGGGCGGTTCGATACCACGATCCAGGCTTACAAGGGTGGTCAGTTCCTGATCGATGGCGCGGTGCTCTCGGCGCTGGATACCGGCAGCCACTTCGCTTACCTGAAGGATCAGGGCAAGCTGCCCAAGACCGTGCTGCTTGAGCGCAGCGACGATTCGAAGATCCGCAAGGATCACCTGCAGTACATGGCGCGGATGCAGCTCGATTACGGCTTCACCGTGTATTACGACGATGGCGGTACCTTGAAGCAGATCAACCCGGTGGCGGTGAAGGCCCGTCAGCTTCAGGACTACCACGCGCCGGCCGCGCTGCCTGATGAAATGAAGGCCAAGAGTGCCGCCGGCAGTGACCGGATGGAGCAGCAACAGCAGCAACAGCACTATTGATTGACGGCAGATCCCGAACGGCAGTGCCCACAGTCCTGTGGGCACTGCCGTTTTCGTTCATGCGTACGGAGCAAGTGCGTTGCGCAACGCCGGGATCAGCGATTCGTCCGCGACCTGCTGATAGGGTTGGGCTTGGCCGTGTCCCCATACCGGGCCCGGCCATGCCGCGTCGCCGGGATTGCGTGCCACCACATGGACATGCAGCTGTCGGACGATGATGCCGAGCGCGGCGATGTTGAGCTTCTCGCACGGGGCAACCGACCGCAGCGCCAGCGCAACCTGGTTGACTTCCCGCCATAGCACCTGCTGTTCGATATCGGGCAGGTCGGCAATCTCGATCAGCCCGTGGCGGCGCGGCACCAGAATCAGCCACGGATAGCGTGCGTCGTTCATCAGCAGCACGTCGCATAGCGGCAGTGAAGTGATTGGGCGGGTATCCGCTGCCAACCGGGGATCGAGCACGAAATCGGTGCCGCTCATGCGCTGGCCAGTTGCTGTTCGAAGAATGCCAGCGTGCGCTGCATGGCCAGACGGGCGCTGGCTTCATCGTATTGAGCGCCGACATCACGGTTGAAGCCGTGATCGGCCGGGTAGGTGAAGGTCTCCATCTGCGGCAGCGCCTCGCGATGCTTGGCCACCATCTCCGGCGTGATGTGCTGGTCCTTCTCGCCGAAATGGAACATCACCGGCGCCTTCGGCACTTCGTGCAGGAACGGCAGGTTGCGTGCGCCGTAATAGCTCACCGACGGCAGCCCCAGCCGCAGCGCGGACAGCAACGCCACCGTGCCGCCCCAGCAGTAGCCGACCGTGCCGATCTTTCCCGCGGATGCGATCGCCTCGGCCGCACTGGCGACATCTTCGAGTGCACGATCCAGTCCCAGTTCGGTGACCAGTTGCTTGCCCCTGGCGTAACCGGCCGTGTCGTAACCCAGTTCCACGCCGGTTTCCAGGTGGTCGAAGAGCGCCGGCGCGATCGCGGTGTAGCCGTGCTCGGCAAAGCGATCGACGACGCTGCGCATGTGTGCGTTGACGCCGAAGATCTCCTGGATCACTACAATGCCGCCTTTCGGCTTGCCTTGCGGCTGGGCCAGATACGCGCCGATGCACTGGGTGCGGGTAGTGGGTAGGTTGATCTGCTGGCCCATGGGGAATTCCGCCTGATTGAATGATCCGAGCTTAGCGGCCCGGTGAGTTCGCTGGCACTGACGTATAATCGACTGTTTCCCCGCACGTTTTCACGGTAATCCAAGCCCATGTCACAGGCCGCACACAAGATCGGTTTCGTCAGCCTCGGCTGCCCCAAGGCGCTGGTCGATTCCGAGCGCATCCTGACCCAGCTCAAGGTCGAGGGTTACGAGATCGTGCCCAGCTACGGCGAGGCGGATGCGGTGGTGGTGAACACCTGCGGCTTCATCGACGCGGCGGTGCAGGAGTCGCTGGATTCGATCGGCACCGCGCTGAACGAGAACGGCAAGGTCATCGTCACTGGCTGCCTGGGCAAACGCGAAGGGCTGATTCGCGAAGCGTACCCGGACGTGCTGTCGATCAGCGGCCCGCAGGACTATGTCAGCGTGATGAATGCGGTGCATACGGCATTGCCGCCGCAGCGCAACCGCTTTCTCGATATCGTGCCGGACACGGGAGTGAAGCTGACCCCGAAACACTACGCGTATCTGAAGATTTCCGAAGGCTGCAATCATCGCTGCAGCTTCTGCATCATCCCGTCGATGCGCGGCAACCTAGTTTCGCGGCCGGTCGACGAGGTGTTGCTGGAAGCCGAGCGCCTGGTCAAGGGTGGCGTCAAGGAACTGCTGGTGATCTCGCAGGACACCAGCGCCTACGGCGTCGACCTGAAATACGCCGAGCGCGAGTGGCGCGGCAAGTCGTACCGCACGCGCATGACCGAACTGTGCGAGGGCTTGTCCGAACTGGGCGTATGGACGCGGCTGCATTATGTCTATCCGTATCCGCACGTGGACGAGGTGATGCCGTTGATGGCGGAAGGGAAAATCCTGCCGTACCTGGACATCCCGTTCCAGCATGCCAGCCCGCGCATCCTGAAACTGATGAAGCGCCCGGGCAATATCGACAAGACGCTGGAGCGCATCCAGAACTGGCGCAAGCTCGTGCCGGATCTGACCATCCGCAGCACCTTCATCGTGGGTTTTCCCGGCGAGACCGATGCCGAGTTCGAGGAGCTGCTGGATTTCCTGCGCGAGGCCAAGCTCGATCGCGTTGGTGCGTTTGCGTATTCGCCGGTCGATGGCGCCAAGGCGAACGAGCTGTCCGATCCGGTGCCGGAAGAATTGAAAGAGGATCGCCTCGAACAGTTCATGGCGGTGCAGGCGGAAATTTCCGCCGCCAAGCTGCAGCACAAGATCGGCCGCACCATCAAGGTACTGGTCGACGAGGCCGGTGCCGATGGTGCAGTCGCGCGTTCCGCGGCCGATGCGCCGGAGATCGACGGCACGGTGTTGATCGCCGATGGCCAGAAGCTGAAGCCCGGTCAATTCGTCGACGTCGTGGTCGAGGGCACCAGCGAACACGACCTGCACGCGCGCCTAGCTGGCTGATCGCATGCGCTACCACGCGCCGTCGCGCGAGGCGGTCGATCCGGCGGTGTTCGGTCGGCTGCCGCTGGCGGCGTGGCGCGAATATGCCGCATTGATCGAGGGCGCTGAATGGCCGTCCATCGAGTTACTCAATCATCGCCTGCCTGCAGGGCTGGCACATCGCTTCGTGGCGCAGACGCCGGACTTGCTGGCTGATGGTCTGCACTACGAACAGCGCATTGCCGAGCGTGGCGAGATAGCCACCCGCGAAGGCAACTGGCATGACCTGCTCAATGCGCTCGTGTGGCTGCGCTACCCGACATTGAAGCAGGCGTTGAACCAGCGCCAGATGGCCGAGATCGCCCGCATGGGGCCGAAGCTGCGCTCACGCGCGCAATATGCGATGACCCACTTCGATGAGGGCGGTGTCATCGTCGAAGTGCGTGATCCGGCGCTGCTGGCGCTGTGGGATGCACACGACTGGCACGGCCTGTTCTGGCGTCACCGGCAGGCGTGGCTGGACGGTTCGATCCGGCTGCAGCTGTTCGGGCATGCGCTGCTGGAGCACGCATTGAACCCGGACAAGCTGCTGGTGGGCAAGGCGCTCGTCTTCGAATCGACCGGCGACGTCGATGCCGGACAAGTCTCTGCCCACTGTGTTGAAGCGATTGTGTCAGGCCGGTTGCTGCATGATCCACTGGAACTGCGGCCATTGCCGCTCGCGGGGATTCCGGGCTGGCGTGCCGACAATGCGGACGAGGCATTTCATCGCAGCACCGTCTGCTACCAGCCGCGTCGCGCCGGCCGCGAATATCCACCCGCTTTCCCGCAATCCGGCTGAACAACCGAGGCCGCAGCTTGCCCCGACCCGCGTTCGCGACTATATACACGGGACAGGGAGCGGGTCAGGGGAGCAAGTTCATTGAACATCGCAAGATCTTGGTGGCGCTCCGGATTCGGCAGATGCTCCCTGATGTGTATTGCTTCGGGATTGCTGATGCTGGTTCTGCAGCTGTACGCAGGTAGTGCGACGGCAGCCGACAGGAGTGCGGCATCTGCGCTACCGATTCGTTTTGGCATCCTGCCGATCGGCAGTGCCGCCGAGTCGCTGAAACAGTGGCGACCGCTGCTGGACGATCTGCAGAAGCGGCTGGGCCGTCCAGTGACGACCGTGTCGGTGAGCAGCTATGCCGGTCTTTCCGACGCGATCGGAGCGCAACAGGTGGACGTCGCGTTTCTCTCCGGCAAGCTGGCGGTCGAGGCGGTTTCGCATCAGCACATGCAGGTGTTCGCCCAGTTCGTGCGCAACGATGGCGCCAAGGGCAACGTCGGCATGCTGGTGGTGCGTGCCGACAGCGGCATCCACAGTCTTGATGATCTGCTGGCCATGCCGGGGCACTGGCGTTACGCACGCAGCGAACACCTGTCGGTGACCGGCTACACGGTGCCCGAGGTCTACGTGTTCGCGCCGCACGGTCTCAACTCCGACACGTTTTTCGCCAGCGTGCGGATCAGCGATCACCAGAGCAACCTGTTGGCTGTGGTCAATCGCGAAGCGGACGTGGCCAGCAGCAACAATCCGGACATGGACCTGTTCCGGCGCAACTTTCCGCAGGAGGCCGCCCAGCTCAAGGTGATCTGGCGCTCGTCGTTGATTCCGTCCGGCGTGCTGGTGCTGCGCGACGGGATGCCCGAGTCGTTACGCCGGCAGTTGGCCGACCTTCTTCTCGCCTATGGCAACGGCAGCGGTGAAGCCGGCGTGCGCGAGCGCGCCAACCTGGCGCGCATCCCCGATCTCGGTGGCTTCGCGCCCGAGAACAACCACGTGCTGCAGCCGTTCGTAGACATGCAGTACACGCTGTTGCGGCAGCAGGCCGAACACGGCCAATGGGTCAGCCAGCAGGCGCGGCAGGCAAGGCTGGTGCAGATCGAGAAGGACTATCATCGCGCTTCGCAGCCGTTGTTGTCGCATTAGGATGGACGTCCAGACGGTTTCAGCGGCACGGCGCTAGTCGTAATCCACCGCCAGCAGCGCAAACTCCGCCGGGCCGCCCGGCAGTTCGGCAAGGAACTCATCGTCGACGCGTTTCTTCAGGACGGCGCGGGCCAGCGGCGAGTCGATGCTGATCCAGCCGAGCTTCGCGTCGGTCTCGTCGGGGCCGACGATGCGGTAGCGCAGGATTTCGCCGGTGTCTGCATTCTCCAGTTCGATACGGGCGCCGAAGAACACCATGCCGCGATCGCTGGGGGCACCCTCGGCCACCTTGAGCGAAGGAATCCGCTTGCTGAGATAACGGGCGCGGCGATCGATTTCGCCGAGCTGTTTCTTGCGATAGATGTATTCGGCGTTTTCCGAACGGTCGCCTTCGGCCGCTGCGGCCGCGAGTGCCTTCACCACTTCCGGGCGCAGGACGTGCCACAGGTGATCGAGTTCGGCCTTGAGCCGCTCGAAACCTTCGCGGGTGATGATCGCGGTCGATCCGGGTGACGGTGGGCGCCAGCGACTCATGCGGGACCTGCCAGCTGTCGACGTTGAGTATCGATCTCGGCGCGCAGTGGATGCTCGGGCCAGGCTGCCACGAGCCGGTCCAGCAGCGCCATCGCTTCGGCATGCTGATCGGCGTGTTCGGCGAGCTGCCGTGCGGCCAGCAGGCCGTAGTGCGGCACTTTCGGATCACGCGGCCAATGCGCGAGAAAGCCGTTGCACAAGTGCAGTGCGATCCGGCTCATACCCAATCGCGCTGCCAGGTCGGCCAGCTCGCCACAAGTTCGCGGATCGTCCGGAACGAAAGTGGCATCGATGCCGCAGCATTCCTGCAGCAGTCCCAGCGCCCGACGCGATTCGCCCTGGGCGATCAGCGCGGCGATCCAGATCTGGCCGTGTACCAGCAGGCCGTCACGCAGGTTCTGCTGCTGCAGCAATCGACGATAGGCCAGGTGCAAGGACGCCGGTGCCACCCGATTCTGCATCCGGGCGACCAGCAGCGTGGTGGCTGCCGCGGGGTCGACATGGGCGAGTGCATCGACTTCAGCCAACAAGGTTTCGTCGGCGTCCTGTCCGCTGGCCTTGGCCAGTTTCGGTGCTTCAGGCTCCAGCCCGAAACGTTCGTGACGCTGGTGGATCATCGCGCCCATCAGGTGGAACGCAAGCACGATCAGGTAGGTATAGGCGAAGGCAAACAGCGGCAACGCCAGCAACCGTGGCAGCAGTGCCGTGCCGATCGAAGCGAGCACGATCAGTACACCGAGCAACAGGTTGATCGCCACGGGTATCAGGTAGGCCGCACCGAAGCTGCCGATGATGCGGCTCCAGTTCAACGGATTGAGCGCCAGCGCGAGGTTGCCGTCGAACGCCAGCGACATGTCGATCGCCGGCAGCACCAGTGCAGCCAGGATCAGTACCGGCAACAGCAGGCGTGGGAAGAACACGATGGCGATCACGCAGATGGCGACGACCAGCAGATGAATCGCGGTCAGTCCCCAGCCGCTGGAAGCATTGCCGTCGCTGCCGACATCGGGCGGATCCGCATAGCCGTTTGCGGTATGCAGCATGCAGTCGGCGGCATAACGCCAGGTGGCGGCCCACACCAGTGCGCTGGCCAGCACACCGATGTACGACGGCAACAAGCCCACGTAGTGTAGCAACGCCATGACGACACAGGTGGGCAGCGCCGCACCACGCAGCGGATAGCCGAAGCCTGTTTGCAGGCGTTCCCCGAACGGGGTCTCGGGAGCAACCGTTTCGACGCGCGGCATGCTATCGCGCGCTCAACGCTTGCCGCCGAAGATGCCACCGAGCACGCCGCGCAGGATCTGCCGGCCGAGCTGGCTGCCGGCGGTGCGCACCATCTGCTTGCCCATGGTTTCGATCATGCCCTGACGGCGTTTGGTGCCGAACAACGCATCGTGCACGGCGCCACCCCATGAGGAGCCTGTTGCGGGATCGTCGCCGGCAGGCTTGCCGGGTGTGCCGGCGGCCACGTCGTCGGGATCGACGGCCTTGTCGCTGGCACGCTTGGCCAGCATCTCGGCAGCCGATTCGCGATTGATGGTGGTGTCGTATTTCGTGCCGATCGGCGAGCGTTGGCGAATGATGGCGCGCTCGGCGTCGGTGATCGCGCCGATGCGGCAGCACGGTGTGGTCACCAGCACCTGTTCGACCGGCGTCGGCACGCCGCCATTGGCGAGCGTCGAGGCGAGTGCTTCACCGACGGCGAGTTTGGTGATGGCCTCGACGACATCGAGCCTGGGGTTGGCGACAAAGGTTTCCGCGGCAGCCTTGACCGCCTTCTGGTCGCGCGGCGTGAACGCGCGCAGTGCGTGCTGGATGCGATTGCCGAGCTGGCCCAGGATCACGCCTGGCACGTCGTCCGGATTCTGCGAACAGAAATACACGCCGACGCCCTTGGAGCGGATCAGTCGAACGACCTGTTCGACCCGCTGCTGCAATGCCGGTGAAGCGTCGTCGAACAGCAGGTGCGCCTCGTCGAAGAAGAACACCATCTTCGGTTGATCCAGATCGCCCACTTCCGGCAGCTGCTCGAATAGTTCGGACAGCAGCCACAACAGGAAGGTGGAATACAGCCGCGGCTTCAGGATCAGCTGATCGGCGGCGAGCACGTTGATGATGCCGCGGCCACTCATGTCCTGGCGCATCAGGTCGGCCAGTTCCAGCGCCGGTTCACCGAAGAACTGGTCGGCGCCGTCGCCTTCGAGTTTCAGGATCGCGCGCTGGATCGCCGCAATGCTGGTGGTGCTGATCAGTCCGTAATGGGTCGAGATGTCCTTGGCGTTGTCGGCAGCATAGGTGAGCAATGCGCGCAGGTCGGCCAGGTCCAGCAGCAGCCAGCCCTGGTCATCGGCGGCCTTGAAGATCACCTCGAGCACGCCTTCCTGGGTGTCGTTCAATTCCAGCACGCGACCGAGCAGGGTCGGACCCATCTCGCTGATGGTCGCGCGCACCGGGTGGCCTAGCTTGCCGTAGATGTCCCAGAACACTACCGGGTTGGCCTGCGGCTTCCAGTCGGTGAGCTTGATCCTGTCCAGCCGCGCCTTGAGCTTGTCGCCGGCTTCGGCCGCGGCCATCGACAGGCCGGCCAGATCGCCCTTGGCATCGGCCAGGAAGCACGGCACGCCAAGGCGGGAGAAGCCTTCGGCCAGCACCATCAGCGAGACGGATTTGCCGGTGCCGGTGGCGCCGGCGATCATGCCGTGGCGATTGCCGTAATGCGCGTCGAGGCTGACGCTGGCGCTGTCGTTGCGGCCGATCAGGATGTCGGTCATGAGGTTCCGTCCATTGGTGGTCGGGCGATTGTAGCCAACGCGATGATGTTGTCGCGTGGTGGTGCGGCCGCGTTGAGTCGGAGCGCTGCGCCAGCTATGGTGGATGTTTTCTGCGGGTGAAGTCTCTGATGTTGTCGTGTTCCGTGCTTCGTTCCATGCGTCTGGCAGCTGTTGCCGTGACGCTCAGCCTGCTTGGCGCCTGTGCCACTGGCGCAGGCAAACCCTCGGGCCCGGTCAATGCGCTTTACGGCCAGCTCGATCTGGCGAGCAAGGGCTACGAGACTGCCTTGCAGCAGTCGCGCGAAGGCAATCCGGAAGCGTCGCAGTTGACGTTGACCCAGTCGCTGGATCGGCTGAAAGAGGCGTCAGCGCGCTGCGGCAATACGGCTGGCTGCGATCCGCAACGGTTCTTCTCGGTGTTCGATCGCCTGTTGCGATTGAAGGACGGCGATTTCAGCGGCGACCAGGATCTGGATAGCGACGTTGCCTCGTCGCAGGCGGCATTGGCCGCTGGCAAGGCCGGCGTGGCCAGCCTGCCGCAGGCGCAGCGCAGCGTGACCCTGCTGCATGGCCAGAAACTTTCCGAACTGATCGCGATGAACGGACCGGTCAAGGCGGCGCTGGAAATGTGGTTGACCCAGATGCGCCCGCAATTGATGGATGCCTGGGTCAACTATCAATACCTGCGCTACCAGATGTGGCCGCAATACCAAAAGGCGGACCTGCCTGAAGCGTTGCTGTTCGGCATCATGGCGAAGGAGTCCGGCGGCAAGGTGCACGCCGTCTCGCGTTCGGGTGCGGCCGGGCCGCTGCAATTCATGTACGCCACCGGCATGCGCTTTGGCCTGAGCACGGACAGCGGCTTCGACATGCGCTTCGATCCGGCGGCGTCGGCGCGGGCGAATGCCGAATACATCAACGAGCAGCTGCGGATCTTCAACAACAATCTCGAGCTCACCATCGGCGCCTACAACGGCGGTGAAGGGCGCATACGCCGCGCAGTCGGCGACGACACCTCGGTGAGCTTCTACGACCCGCGCATCTACAATCAGCTGTCGCAGGAAACCCGTGACTACGTGCCGTCCGTGCTTGCCGCGGCGTGGCTGTTCCTGCACCCGGACAGCTACAACCTGCGCTTTCCGAGAGTCGATGGCATTCCCGGCACGATCACATTGAAGCGGCCAGCGTCGCTGTCCGAACTGACGGTGTGCCTGGGCTCGGCCGGCGGCATGAATGATGGCTGGTTCCGCACCTTGCGCAATCTCAATCCAAGGCTGGATCCGCAGGTGACCCAGCCAGTGGGCACCTCATTGCAGTTGCCCAAGCCCCTGGAGCAGGCGTACGCGGCACGCTGTGTCGATGGCCCGTGGCCGATTCTCGCCGGCGATCTGCATCGCGCCGTGGTACCTGTCGTCGTGCAGGCTGCTCCGGTGGTGAGCGCGCCGGTGGTGCGGGGAACCAGCCATTACAAGGTTCGCCGGGGCGATACGCTGATCAGCATCGTGCGCGATCTGCATTGCTCGAGCGTGCAGGAAGTGACCGAAATGAACGGGCTCAAGCACCACCAGCTCGCTATCGGCAAGACGTTGAAACTGCCGGTCTGTCGTTGAACCGAGCTGGCGGTGGCCTGGTATCAGGCCACCGCGCTTTCCGGCATCAAGTTGCCGGCGGTGTTGCCGTTGCTGCCATGGACTTCCTTCAGCTCACGCAACAGCTGCATCAGCTGCCGATGCTGCGGCTGCAAGCTGCCGTGCGGCGAGTTCTTGGTCTCGTGGTAGGCCACCGCAAGCCATAGCGCGATGCCGCGCAAAGCCACCTCGACGTTGGTCGAGCTGGCGCGCTCGTAACCGATGTCGGTGCCCTGACCCCAGGGCAGATAACGTGCTTCCGGCGCGGTGCCATACAGATGCGGAAAGTCGCTGCGCGAAGCCTGGCCGATCTCGCGCATGACAAGCGTGCTCAACCGTTCCCGGTTGCGCTTGGGCAACGCCCGAACGCTGCGCTCGATATCGCGGAATTGGCGGCCAAGCTGACGCGCGCGCATCATCACGAAGAACGGGGTGAGTATTTGCATGGGATCCCCTCGACACTGGTGTCGGCTGCACGAATGAAGTGCTGCGAAGTGGCGAGCGTAGCGAAGCGACCTCTGCAATTGCGCCTAGAGCGTCACAAAATGACGCATGGTGTCAGTCGCCCAGCTGGCGAGGGTCGCAGTGCAGGTTTCAGCCGTGGCCGAGTCGCTGCCCCACCAGCACGGCCTGCTGCGGTTGCAAAGCATCCAGCGTGGCGGTGCCCTCGGGCAGCAGCATGATCACGGTGGAGCCCATGTTGAAACGCGCCATCTCGGCGAAGCGCTCCAGCGTGATGTGCTGGCCGGCAAACGACTTGCGCCGGATCGACGATGCATACGGCGGAATCACCAGGCCGTCCCACACCGTGGCCACCGACGAGACCAGGATCGCACCCACCATCACCACCACGAACGGGCCATGTTCGCCCTCGAAGTGGCAGACCAGCCGCTCGTTGCGCGCGAACAGCCGCGGGATCGCTGCTACTGCAAACGGCGCCACGCTGAAGATGCGGCCGGGCACGTGCACGGTTTCCTTCAGCGTGCCTTTCAATGGCATGTGCACGCGGTGGTAGTCGCGCGGCGATAGGTAGACGGTGACGAAGCGGCCGTTGCGGTACGGCGCGGCGGCGGCCTCGTCGCCACCGAGCAGTTCGGCGGCGGTGTACTCCTGACCCTTGGCCTGGAAGATACGGCCGTCGACGATCGCGCCGGACTGGCTGATGCGGCCATCGGCGGGCGAGAGCAGGGCGGCTGGATCGGCATCCGCGCGGCGTGCGTCGGGGCGCAACTTGCGCGTAAAGAACGCATTGAAGTGCTGGTAGGCCAGCGGATCGGGCTGCGCGGCCTCGGCCATGTTCACGTTGTAATTGCGCACGATGGTGCTAATCAGCCAGTTCTTCCACGGCGCGAAGGTCCAGCGTGTGGCCCAGTAGACCACGCGTGACAAGGCACGGTGCGGCAGGATGTATTGCAGGAATACGTTGAAAGTCATCCGCCCAGTATACGGGGTGGGCTGGTCGCAGGCCGTATAATGGTCGGCCATTCCGTTGCACCCTGGATCGCCGTGACCGCCGAACTCGCCTCCATCATCGACTTCATCCGTTATGGCGCCAGTCGTTTCTCGGCCGCCGGACTCACCTTCGGCCACAGCCACGACAACCCGATCGACGAAGCCACCCACCTGGTGCTGGCCAGCCTGCACTTGCCGCCGGACATCCCGCCGGCGTACGGCGCGGGCAGGCTCACCGCAGCCGAGCGCGAGAACGTGCTGGCGCTGATCGAGCGTCGCGTGACCGAGCGCCTGCCGGTGGCCTACCTGGTCGGCGAAACCTGGTTCGCCGGGCTGAAGTTCAAGAGCGATCGCCGCGCGCTGGTGCCGCGTTCGCCGATCGCCGAGCTGATCGAGTCGGGCTTCGCGCCGTGGCTGGACGAGCGCCACATCGAGCGCGCGCTGGACCTGTGCACCGGTTCGGGCTGCATCGGCATCGCGATGGCCGAGTACAACCCGGAGTGGCAGGTCGATATCGTCGATATCAGCGACGAGGCGTTGTCGCTGGCGCGCGAGAACATCGTGTTCCAGCACGTCGAGGGTCGGGTCGAGGCGATCCAGTCGGATCTGTTCGCCGGGGTGAAGGGGCGTCGCTACGAGCTGATCGTCTCCAATCCGCCGTACGTCACCGAGGACGAGTACATCGCGCTGCCGGGTGAATACGCGCACGAACCGAAGCTGGGCCTCACCTCCGGCGCCGATGGTCTGGACTTGTGTCTGCGCATGCTGGACGAGGCGGCCGACCATCTCACCGATGACGGCTTGCTGATCGTCGAGGTGGGCGAGAGCGAGCATGCGCTGGTTGCGTTGCTGCCGGAAGTTCCGTTCATCTGGATCGAGTTCAAGGTCGGCCAGATGGGCATCTTCGCGCTGGAGCGGCGCGATCTGGTCGAGCATGCCGGGGTGATCCGCGCGGCGGCTGCCGCGCGCCGCGCCGCCTGACGGAATCTGCCCGATGGAATTGAACACCTCGCGCCTGCGGCTCGATGCCTTGCGTCCGGCCGACGCTGCGGCGTTGTTCGGTTATCGCGCCGATCCGGAGGTATCCCGTTTCCAGGGCTGGCGTCCGGCCAGCGTGGCCGAGGCGGCAGATTTCATCGAGCGTCAGGCTGGTGCGTCGCTGGATACGCCGGATAGCTGGTTTCAGCGCGCGATCCGCCTGCGTGATGGTGAAGCATTGATCGGCGACCTGGGCATTCACCTGCCAGCGGATGCTCAGGGTTCGGTTGAATTCGGAGTCAGCATCGCGCCGGCCCATCAGGGCAGGGGTCACGCCTGCGAGGCCGCGCGCGCGGTGCTCGAACTGGTATTCGGCCAGCTCGGCCGGCATCGCATCCATGCCTCGGTCGATCCGCGCAACCTCGCCAGCATGGCGATGCTGCGTGCGCTGGGCATGCGCCAGGAGGCGCATCACCGTGAAAGCCTGTGGCTGCACGGCGAATGGGTCGACGACGTGGTGTTCGCGCTACTGGCCAGCGAGTGGCGTGCCGCGCAGTCGGCCCGCTGACCGGATCAGGCGCCGCCGCGGTAAGCTGTAGCGGTTTCCTTCGGACGTCCCATCCTCGTGTCCAGCAATTCTTTCGGCAAACTCTTCACTGTCACCACCTTCGGCGAAAGCCACGGACCGGCGATCGGCTGCGTGATCGACGGATGCCCGCCGGGATTGCCGATCAGTCCGGAAGAATTCAAGGCCGATCTCGAGCGCCGCGCCACCGGTCGCAGTCGCTACACCTCGCAGCGGCACGAAGCCGACGACGTCGAGATTCTTTCCGGCGTCTACGAAGGCAGGACCACCGGTACACCGATCGCGCTGCTGATCCGCAATACCGATCAGCGCAGCAAGGACTACGGCGACATCGTGCAGACCTTCCGCCCCGGTCATGCTGACTACACCTATTGGCAGAAATACGGCATTCGCGATCCGCGCGGCGGCGGACGGTCGTCGGCGCGCGAAACCACCATGCGCGTGGCCGCTGCCGTCATTGCGAAGAAATGGCTGGCCGAGCGTTATGACGTGCGCGTGCGCGGCTATCTGGCGCAGATCGGCGAGATCACGCCGGATGCGTTCGATTGGGACGCGGTGGAGCAGAACCCGTTCTTCTGGCCGGATACGGCGCAGGTGCCTGCGCTGGAAAACTACATCAACGCGCTGCGCAAGTCCGGCGATTCGGTGGGCGCACGTGTCAATGTGGTCGCCGACGGCGTACCACCGGGCTGGGGCGAGCCGATCTACGGCAAGCTGGACAGCGATCTGGCCAGTGCGCTGATGTCGATCAATGCGGTCAAGGGCGTGGAGATCGGCGATGGCTTCGCCGCAGTCGCCCAGCATGGCAGCGAGCATCGCGACGAGATGAGCATGGACGGCTTTGCCTCCAATCATGCCGGCGGCATCCTCGGCGGCATCAGCAGCGGCCAGCTGGTAACGGCCTCGATGGTGCTCAAGCCCACTTCCAGCATCCTGATTCCGGGCCACAGCGTGAATCTGGCCGGCGAGCCGACCGAAGTGGTGACCAAGGGGCGTCACGATCCCTGCGTCGGCATCCGTGCCACTCCGATTGCCGAGGCGATGATGGCGCTGGTGCTGATCGACCATGCGTTGCGCCATCGTGCGCAGTGCGGCGACGTGGGCACGGTCGAGCCGCGGATTCCATGAAATAGTGGAGAAGGTCATGCCGACACTGTCGAATTCACTCCATGCCGATTCATCGCTGCGGGAAATCCTCAGTGATGCGATTCGTTACTGGGAGCCACGACGCATTGCCTACAACGTGGCGCTTGCGCTGGTGGTCGCGGGCTGGGTCGTGGCGACCTGGCCGCATTTTCGCGGGGCGTGGGAGTTCGAGGATCTGCTGGCGTTGCTGGTGCTGGCGGTGCTTGCCAACGTCTGTTATTGCGCGGCGTACCTTGCCGACATTCCGATGCAGTATTCGGCGTTTCAGGCCGCATGGCGGCGCAGGCGATGGGCGTTGTGGCTGGTCGGAACATTGTTCGCGATGGCGCTGGCGTACTTCTGGATCGCCGACGAGATCTATCCCGCGCTGGACTACGGAGTGATCTCTCGAGCATGATCGACAAGCCAAGAGTATGGGTTTCGCGCCCCACCTTTCCCGACATCGTCGCCCGCCTCGACGAGCACTTCGAGGTGGTCAGCGAGCCGGAAGAGATCACTTTTTCGCCCGCCGAGCTGGCGGCGAAACTGGCGGATCAGGATGCCGTCATCGTCGGTCTCAAGGAACACATCGGCGCGCCGGAAATCGCCAGTGCGAAACGCTTGCGCCTCGTCGCGAACCTGAGCGTCGGTTACGACAACCTTGATCTGGCGGCATTGACCGTCGCCGGCATTGCCGCTTCGAACACCGCCGACGTACTCAACGAAAGTGTGGCCGATTACACCTGGGCGCTGTTGCTGGGCGCCGCACGCCGGGTTGGCGCGGCCGAGCGCTGGCTGCGTGCCTGCGAATGGAAGGCCACGAAATTCACGCAGTGGCTGGGCATGGATGTATGTGGCCGCACGCTCGGCATTCTCGGCATGGGCCGCATCGGCCAGGCGGTCGCGCGGCGAGCGCAGGGATTCGGCATGCAGGTCATCTACCACAACCGCTCGGCGCTGCCGGCAGCGGTCGAGCACGAATGCAATGCGCGATATGTCGACAAGCCGCAGCTGCTGCGCGAATCGGATTTTCTGGTGCTGGTGCTGCCGCTGACACCGCAGAACCGGCATGCGATCGGCGCGCCGGAGCTGGCACAGATGAAGCCGACCGCGGTGCTGGTGAACGTCGCCCGCGGCGGCATCGTCGACGATGCTGCCCTGGCCGACGTGCTGGCCCGCGGCGGTCTGGCCGCGGCCGCGCTGGATGTGTTCGAGGGCGAGCCGGGCGTGCATCCGGCGCTGCTGGCCTTGGACAATGTGCTGCTCAGTCCGCATATAGCCAGCGCCAGTCATGATGCACGGCGCGCCATGACGGCGCTGGCGGTCGACAACGTGCTGGCATTCTTCGGTCATGGCCCGCATGCCGGGCGGCCACCGACCATCCTCAATCCCACGGTGCTGGCTGCGGCCAGCCCGATCACCCACCCCTGAGCAAAGAACCACTCCCATGAGCAAGAAGAGCAGTTACAAAGTCGCCATGGTCGGCGCCACCGGTGCGGTCGGCGAGACCCTGCTGGCGATCCTCGCCGAGCGCGATTTTCCGGTCAGCGAGCTGGTGCCGCTGGCCAGCGAGCGTTCGGCCGGCGGCAAGGTCACGTTCGGCGGCGAGCAGATCACGGTGCAACTGCTCGACACCTACGATTTCGCGGGCGTCGATATCGCGTTCTTCTCGGCCGGCGGCTCGGTCAGTCGCGAACATGCACCGCGGGCGGCAGCGGCCGGCGCGGTGGTGATCGACAATACTTCGGAATTTCGTTACCAGGACGATATCCCGCTGGTGATCAGCGAGGTCAACCCGCACGCGATCGCGCAGTACACCAGCCGCGGCATCATCGCGAACCCGAACTGCTCGACCATGCAGATGCTGGTGGCGCTGGCGCCGATCCATCGCGCCGTGCAGATCGAGCGGATCAACGTGGCGACCTACCAGTCGGTATCCGGCGCCGGCCGCACCGGCATGGAAGAGCTGGGCAAGCAGACCGCGGCGCTGCTGAACTTCCAAAGCGTGGAACCGGGCAAGAAATTCCCCGCGCAGATCGCGTTCAATGTGATTCCGCAGATCGACGACTTCCAGCCGAACGGCTACACCAAGGAAGAGATGAAGCTGGTGTGGGAGACCCGCAAGATCCTTGAGGACGAGTCGATCCAGGTGAACCCGACCGCGGTACGCGTGCCGGTGTTCTATGGCCACTCCGAGGCAGTGCACATCGAGACCAGCGACAAGATCACCGCCGAACAGGCCCGCGAACTGCTGCGGCAGGCGCCGGGCGTGGTGCTGGTGGACGAGCGCAAGCCGGGCGGCTACCCGACTCCGGTGGGCGAGGCAGCCGGCAACGACGCGGTGTACGTAGGGCGCGTCCGCGAGGACATCTCGCACGAGCGCGGGCTGGACATGTGGATCGTCTCGGACAATATCCGCAAGGGCGCGGCGCTGAATGCCGTGCAGATCGCCGAACTGCTGATCGAGGACTATCTCTAAGATGCGTTGCATGCAATTCGTGGGTGTCATTGGCCTGATGCTGGTGTCGACGGCCTGGGCCGGCACCGACCAACCCAGGCCATTGCCAGCCGGGCAGGCGGTGACATCGCTGCCCCAGGTCAGGCAGCGGCTGAGCCGGAACCAGGCCGAAGTGAAGCGGCTGGAGCAGGATCTCGCCAGGCAGGAATCGGACAGCAAGCGCGCCAGTGAGCGCCTGCAACAGCAGGATCAGGCAATCGCCGAACTGCAGAAGCAATTGCAGGAGCTGCGGACCACGCCGGCGGCCGCACAGCATTAGATTGCCTCGCTGCGGTGAGAACGCACCGCAGCAATGCTCTGCAAGTATTCGCCGCAGCTATTGTTGATTGCTCTGCTTATAACTAAAGTGGCACCTCGTTTGCCGCAGTAGCCGCCACCGCGGCGACACCACACAGAGTTGCGCCAAAGATCGTTCGGGGGAACACGCATGAATCGTTCGTTGAAATTGTCGATGCTGGTGGCACTGGCCTTGGGCAGCAGCCAGGCCATGGCACTGGACCTCGGTCAGATCCAGGTCAAATCGGCGTTGGGGCAGCCTTTGCTGGCGGAAATCCCGCTGCATCCTGCCAGTCCGGCGGAACTGCAGAATCTCAGCGTCCAGTTGGCTTCCAGTGAGGAATTTGCTCGGGCCGGCATCGTCGGCGGTCGTACCGCGATCCCGCTGCATTTCAGCGTGGCCAATGCCGCTGGTGGCAAGGTCATCCGGATTACCAGCAGCCAGGCAGTCGACGACCCCTATCTCGATCTGCTGCTGGAAGTGAGCAGCAGCGCCGGCAAGAGCGTGCGCGAATTCGCCATCCTGCTTGATCCGGCCAATGCACAGACGGCGGCCCCCGCAGCTGTCGCGGCCGCACCGGCGCCCACGCAAAGGAAGGCGCCGACGCAAGCGGCGGCACCAAGCCAGCCTGCGCATGCCAAGGCGGCACCGACACAGGCGCCTGTCGCTGCGGCTCCCAAAGCAGCGCCGGCTGCCGCCGGCAATGGCCAGTACGGCCCGGTCCAGCGTGGCCAGACCTTGTCGTCGATCGCCCGCAGCACCGCGCCGGCGGGAGTCGATGTGCAGCAGATGCTGCTGGCGTTGAAGCAGGCCAATCCCGAGGCGTTCTACCGCGACAACATCAATGCGCTGAAGAGTGGTGCGGTACTGCGTGTGCCGACTTCCGCCGAAGCACAGGCGATGACGGTCGCTGCGGCCGTGGCCGAAGTGCATCGTCAGAACAGCGACTGGCGTGCCGGCACGCCGGGCAAGCCTGCGGTCGTGGCCGACACGGCGACCCGCGCGTCCGCCTCCAGCGCACCCAGCAACACGTCCAGCGACGCGGGCGACCGCCTGGCGCTGATGCCGGCGAAGGACGGCAGCGGCGCCGGAGCTCAGGGCAGCAATGCCACCGGCAAGGGCGACAAGGCGGCGGCCGCCAGTCTTCGTCAGGATCTCATGCGTAGCCAGGAAAGCCTGGCCAGCCTGCAGCAGCAGAGCACCGATCTGAAAACCCGCTTGAAGGATCTGGCGGACATCAACAGCAAGAACGAGCACCTGCTGTCGTTGAAAGACAACGAGATCGCCGAACTGCAGGCCAAACTGGCTGCAGCGCGCAAGTCCGCCGGTCTGCCGGCCGCCGTTGCGGTGACGACGACCGGGCCGACGTCGGCAGCCAGCGCGACAAAGGCGGCTGTGACAACGGCACTGCCGGAGCACCTGGCAACCGCCACGGCCAGCACCGTGGCCAGTGCCAGTTCGGCGCCTGTCGCCGCGAGTTCCATCGCGACGACGACTGCCACCCCGGCTGCCGCCGCCAGTTCGCCCGCGAGCACCGTGGCGGCGAGCAGCTCGGCGCCTGCCGCGGCACCGGTCAAACCGGTGGCCAAGCCTGTGGTCAAGTCAAGCTCCGCCGCGTCGGTGGCCGAACAGCCGTGGTACATGCAGACCTGGGCATGGGGCGCCGGTGGCGCTGCGGCCGTGCTGTTGATCCTGCTGGCCATGCTCGGCCGCCGCAAACCGGCAACTGCAGCATCTGCCGCGTCGGCGAAGTCGCCGGCGTCACTGGCCGATCGCTTCGGTTCGACGGCATCGGCCGAGCAGGGTCTCGTCGGCAGCGATGACGTCGATCAGGAGGAACTGCTCGATCAGCTGGCCGAGCATCCGGACGACATCTATCTGCATCTGGAGCTGGTCACTCTGTACTACTCGCGTCGCGACGTCGAGCACTTCGAGGCCGCCGCCGAGGCCATGCACGCCCATATCACCGATCCGCAGCAGGACGAGTGGCAGGACGTGGTGCACATGGGCGAGGATCTGGTGCCGGGTCACCCGCTGTTCGACCATCATTCCGAATTGCCGGTGCATGAGGATGCCGAGGCTCGCCGCGAATTCGATATCGACGACTATGCGGACGAAAGCAAGGCATCCACCGCTGTATCGTCGATGCCGCCACTGCCGTCGGGTGCACCGAAGAAGGTCAGTGAATACAACTTCAACTTCGATCTGACCAAGCCGCCTGTTGCCGAATCGGCCGCGGATCACCCGTCGACATCGGACGCCGCCACCGTGGCGACGCCGCTGATGGCTGACACGCATGCGTCCGACACCCATGCAGCCACGACGGCCGAGTCGGCTTCGAGCTGGCACTTCGACGACGCGAAAAGTGCACATCATTCTGGCGACCCGGGTCATGATCTGGGCGAGTTCAACGACGATCCGATCGATACCAAGCTCGATCTGGCCCGTGCCTATCTGGATATGGGCGACGCCGATGGTGCACGCGCCATGCTGGGCGAGGTGATGAAGGAAGGCAGCCAGATGCAGCGGGATGTCGCCAAGCGTTTGCTCGACAACCTGCACTGAACCAGTCAGCGCAGTTCGCATGACGCAATCGGGCCGGCCTTGCCGGCCCGATTGCGTTGTGGCCTGCTAATCTTCCGTGTCTTCCAGCGAACCCTTGCACGACTCCATGCGTATCGCCCTTGGCATCGAATACGACGGCACCGACTTCTCCGGCTGGCAGCGGCTGAAGGCGGATGCCAGCGTGCAGGGCGCACTCGAGCAGGCACTGTCGAAGGTCGCCGCGCACGCGGTCGAAGTCAGCTGCGCGGGGCGCACCGATGCCGGCGTGCATGGTCGTTGCCAGGTGGTGCATTTCGATACCGAGGCGCAGCGCGACATGCGCGGGTGGATGCTTGGCGCCTGTTCCAACCTGCCCACCAGTGTGGCGGTGCTGTGGGCGCAGCCGGTGCTGGAGAGTTTCCACGCGCGCTACGCGGCACGCAGCCGGCGCTATCGCTATCACATCCTCAATCGGCCGGTGCGTGCGGCGCTGGATGCACGCTACGTCACCTGGGAGCGCCTGCCGCTGGATGCGGAGCGGATGCATGCGGCCGCGCAGGCGCTGCTGGGCGAGCATGACTTCAGCGCGTTCCGCGCGCTGTCCTGCCAGGCGGTGCACCCGCGGCGCTCGGTACTGGCAGTGAGCGTGTGGCGCGAGGGCGAGCAGGTTTTCGTGGACATCGAGGCGAATGCGTTCCTGCATCACATGGTGCGCAATATCGTCGGCTCCCTGCTGATGATCGGTCGCGGCGAACAGCCCGTCGCATGGATGGCCGAACTGCTGGCCGGCTGCGATCGCCAGGTGGCCGGGCCGACCGCGCCAGCCTCCGGCCTGACCTTCATCGGGCCGCGTTACGAACGGCACTGGGGGCTTCCGGCCGAGGTGAGTCAATGACCCGCATCAAATGCTGCGGCATGACCCGGGTCGAGGATGCGCTGCTGGCCGCGCGCCTCGGTGCCGATGCGATCGGGCTGGTGTTCACGGCGCGCAGCAAACGGCAGGTGACGCTGGTGCGCGCGCGGGAGATCGTAGCGACGCTGCCTCCATTCGTCGCCACCGTCGCGTTGTTCATGGATGACGATGCCGATCTGGTGCGGCAGGTGATCGAGCAGGTGCAACCCACGTTGCTGCAATTCCACGGCAGCGAAACCGACGACTGGTGCATGCAGTTCAGCCGTCCATTCCTGAAAGCGATCGCGATGGGTGAGGGCGCCGTTGCGTTGCCGCGGTTGCGCGATTACCCGCATGCGGCCGGACTGTTGCTGGATGGCCACGGCTTCGGCGAAGCGGGCGGCAGCGGCAAGGCGTTCGACTGGTCGCTGCTGTCGGGCGAGCTGACCCAGCCGATGATCCTGGCCGGAGGCCTGCACGCCCGCAATGTGGCCGGCGCCGTGCGCCTGCTGCGACCGTGGGCGGTGGATGTGGCCAGCGGCGTCGAGTCGTCGCCGGGAATCAAGGACCCGGACAAGCTGACGGCCTTCATTCGTGCAGTACGCACTGCAGACGCGGAATGACCGCCGTGCCCGCCGCCATCGAGGAATATCGCGATACCGGTCAGCCGATCACGCTCAGCGATATCGTCGGCAGCGATCGGCCGCTGGTCATTCGTGGCTTGTGCCGCGACTGGCCGCTGGTGAAACTGGCGGGTCAGTCGGACACGGCGTTCGCTCAGGGACTGGCCGCGCTGGACAACGGCAGCGAGGTCGATGCGTTGCTGCTGCCGCCCGGCGAAGACGGCATCATCGGCTACAACACGGATTTCGACGGCTTCAATTACGAGCATCATCGCGTCTCGATCACCCAGGGCCTGCAGCGACTGGCGCATTACAGCCGCCAGGGAGTTGCGCCGGGGCTGGCGATGCAGAGCGCGCTGATATCGGCCTGTCTTCCCGGCCTGCTCGACGACCACACATTGCCGTTTCTCGATCGCGCGATCCAGCCGCGCATCTGGATCGGCAACAAGGTCACCACACCGGCCCACTTCGACGAATATCACAACATCGCCTGCGTCGTGAGCGGTTGCCGGCGCTTCACGCTGTTCGCGCCGGAACAAGTGCGCAACCTGTATGTCGGGCCACTGGATTTCGCGCCGACCGGCGCGGCGATCAGCATCGCCCGGCTCGACCGTCCCGACGATCCGCGTTTTCCGCGGCTGAAGCTGGCTCTGGCCGAGGCACAGGTGACGGAGCTGCGGCCCGGCGATGCGATCTACATCCCGCCGATGTGGTGGCATCACGTCGAGTCGCTCGAACAGATCAACGCACTGATGAACTACTGGTGGAAGCACACACCAGCCAACGGCTATGTGCCGGAAACGGCCCTGGATTGCCTGATGCACTGCATCCTCACCTTCAAGTCGCTGCCGCCCGCGGAGCGGGCCGCATGGAAGGGGTTGCTGGATCACTACGTGTTCGACGACGAGGATCCGGTTGCCCATGTTCCTGCCGCACGTCGCGGCATGCTCGGCAGGCTCACGCCCGAGCTGATCACGAAACTGAAAGAGACCATCCGCCGGTATCTGTGAGTCCATGCCGCGGCTGCGGCCAGCGGTACCACGACTCGCCCGGCCGCAAGGATGCCGCTAAGATGATCGCTTGCCGCAGTGCGGCATACGCCTTCGCAGGAACGCACACCGCTGTTCCTGGCTTCCGGATCGAATGACAAGATGAGCAAGATCGTGGATTTCAACGCCTATCCCGACGCGTATGGCCGTTTCGGCAATTACGGCGGCAGCTACGTCGCCGAGACGCTGATGGCGCCGCTGGCCGAACTGACCGAAGCCTATTTGCGCCTGCGCGATGATCCGGAATTCATCGCCGAACTCGACCGCGACCTGAAGCACTACGTCGGCCGACCCAGCCCGATCTATCACGCCGAGCGGCTGTCGCAGCATGTCGGTGGCGCGCGCATCCTGTTCAAGCGCGAGGACCTGAACCACACCGGTGCGCACAAGATCAACAACACCGTGGGCCAGGCACTGGTCGCCAAGCGCATGGGCAAGCCGCGCATCATCGCCGAGACCGGCGCCGGCCAGCACGGCGTGGCCAGCGCCACGGTGGCTGCACGACTCGGCCTGAAGTGCGTGGTCTACATGGGCGCGGTCGATATCGAGCGGCAGAAGATCAACGTCTACCGCATGAAGCTGCTCGGTGCGGAAGTCGTGCCGGTAACCTCCGGCTCGAAGACGCTGAAGGACGCTTTGAACGAAGCGATGCGCGACTGGGTCACCAACGTCGCCGATACGTTCTACATCATCGGCACGGTGGCCGGTCCGCATCCGTATCCGCTGATGGTGCGTGACTTCAACGCGATCGTCGGACGCGAGGCGCGTGCGCAGATGCTGAAGCAGTACGGCCGCCTGCCGGATGTGCTGACTGCCTGCGTCGGCGGCGGTTCCAATGCGATCGGTCTGTTCCATGCGTTTCTCAACGATGCCGATGTGCGCATCGTCGGTGCCGAGGCGGCGGGCGAGGGCATTGCGACGGGACATCATGCGGCGTCGCTGGCGGCGGGTCGTCCCGGTGTGCTGCACGGCAACCGCACCTATGTGCTGTGCGACGACAACGGCCAGATCACCGAGACGCATTCGATCTCGGCCGGACTCGATTATCCCGGCGTCGGCCCGGAGCACGCGTTCCTCAAGGATGTCGGCCGCGCCGACTATGTCGGGGTGACCGACGACGAGGCGATGGAAGCGTTTCATCTGCTGGCGCGTACCGAAGGCATTCTGGCGGCGCTGGAATCCAGCCATGCAGTGGCGCAGGCGATCAAGCTGGCGCGCGAGATGCCGAAGGACGGCATCGTGCTGTGCAACCTCTCCGGCCGCGGCGACAAGGACGTGCACACGATCGCCGCGCGCGAAGGAGTCGAGGTATGAGCCGCATCGACCGTCGCTTCGCCGCCCTGAAAGCTACTCATCGCACCGGCCTGATTCCGTTCGTCACCGCGGGCGATCCGTCACCGCAGCATACGGTGGCGTTGATGCATGCTCTGGTCGACGCCGGTGCCGATCTGATCGAGCTGGGCGTGCCGTTCTCCGATCCGATGGCCGACGGCCCGGTGATCCAGCACGCCAGCGAGCGGGCGATCGCAAAGGGCGTTGGCCTCAACGAAGTGCTGGGTTGGGTCGCCGCGTTCCGCCAGCGTGATGCCGAAACGCCGATCGTGCTGATGGGCTATCTGAATCCGGTCGAAATCCACGGCTATGCGCGTTTCGCGCAAGAAGCCGTGCAGGCCGGCGTCGATGGCGTGTTGCTGGTCGATTGCCCGCTGGAAGAATCGGCCGTCTTGAAGCCGCTGCGCGACGCCGGATTGCAGCAGATTCTGCTCGCCGCGCCGACCACCGCACCCGCGCGTATGGCGCAGCTGTGCGGTTCCGCAGAGGGTTTCCTGTACTATGTCTCGTTTGCCGGTATCACCGGTGCGGCACACTTGAGCACCAGCGATATTGCCGCGCGCGTGGCGGATATCCGCGCCCACGCGAAAGCACCGGTGGCAGTGGGCTTCGGCATCCGCGATGCGGCGAGTGCCAGGGCGATTGCCGGTTTTGCCGATGCGGTGGTGATCGGCAGTGCGCTGGTCGAGCGGCTGGCTGGGGCCACGGATGCCGAAGAAATAACCGTGCGGGTTCGCGCGTTTCTCGCGCCAATCCGTACCGCGCTCGATGCGCATTGAGGCTACGCACCGCCTGCGGGTAGTGCGCTCACGAATTGCAAGGTGATGCGATGAATTGGCTGCAGAAAATCATGAACCCGCGCACCCGCCCGCAGAGTCCGAACGGCGGCAAGGGATCGGTACCCGAGGGCGTGTGGGAGAAGTGTGGCGGTTGCGGCACCGTGCTGTACCGGCCGGAGCTCGAGCGCAATCTGATGGTCTGCCCGAAGTGCGGCCATCATCACTACATCAGTGCACGCATGCGACTGGACGCGCTGCTCGACGAAGGCTCCGGTCAGGAACTGTGGGCCAGTCTGGAGCCCACCGATCCGCTGAAATTCCGTGATACCAAGAAGTATCGCGACCGCATCACCTCGACCCAGAAGAAGCTCGGCGAGAAGGATGCGATGGTCGCCATGAGCGGCAAGCTCAAGGGGCGCCCGCTGATGGCGGTGGCGTTCGAGTTCGCCTACATGGGCGGCTCGATGGGTTCGGTGGTGGGCGAGAAATTCGCCCGCGCCGCCGAGCGCGCGCTGGCCGACCGCAGTGCACTGGTGTGCTTCTCCGCCACCGGCGGTGCGCGCATGCAGGAGGCGCTGTTCTCGCTGATGCAGATGGCCAAGACCTCGGCCGCGCTGGCGCGTCTGCGCGATGCCGGCGTGCCGTACATCAGCGTACTGACCAACCCGACCACCGGCGGCGTATCCGCCAGCCTGGCGATGCTTGGCGACATCAACATCGGCGAGCCGAAGGCGCTGATCGGATTTGCCGGCCCGCGCGTGATCGAGCAGACCGTACGCGAGACCCTGCCGGAAGGTTTTCAGCGTTCGGAATTCCTGCTCGACCACGGTGCGATCGACCTGATCGTCGACCGTCGCGAGATGCGCGACAAGCTGGCCGACCTGCTCGGCATTCTGATGAAGTCGTCGCGCGCTGCCTGACGATGCGCCGTTGTGCGTAGCGATGCCGCCGCAAGGCGGCATCGTCGTTTCTGCATCTGGATATTCAGTGCGGGGGTTTTCCACAATCGATGTGGACGCCTGCCGGTAAAGCCTGTGGACAAGCTGCATCTGCTGCTTGTCGATCAGGTACTTGCTACGCGGTGATCAGGAATTGCGCAGGTGCGTCGCGCGATAGCGGACGAATGACAGAGGGGTGTCGTCATGGCCGTTGAGACAGTTTTCCACAGCATCTGTGCACGTCTTCGGTGCAAGCCTGTGGACAACCTGGTGCGGCCCCTTTGTCGACAGGGACTTGGCACAGCATGCTGACATTTTGCGCAGCGCCTGCCGGTTCGATGCGGAGTAATCCACAGCGATTGTGGAGCGTGAGCGGTAAAGCCTGTGGACAAGTGCGCTATCTGCCTGACCGCAAAGGCGCTTGTGACGGCGTGCGCAAAGGCTGCTCAGTTCATGCGAATTTCGTTGCCAGCGACAGCAGCCACAGCGACGAGGCACCGAGCCCGCTGCCGATGAGGATTGCCGCAAGCACGTCACTGGGATAGTGCAGGCCGAGGATCACCCGCGAGGCGGCGACCAGCGTGGTGAAGCCGAGCAGCAAGGGTGCGAGCTGCGGATACCAGGCCAGCGCGACGATGCTGAAACTCACCGCCTGCAAGGTGTGTCCGGACGGAAAACTGAACTCGTCCAGCGCCGGCACGTGGGCGATCACGCCAGGACAGACCCGGTATGGACGCGGCCGATGGGTCCAGCGCTTCAGCAAGCGATACAGCAGCAGCGCGACGAGCCCGGTGGCGGCCATGTGCGCAGCCGCGGCGAGTCCGTGCTGGCCGCCGACTACCGCCAGCACCGCCATCAGTGCATACCAGAACATGCCGTCGCCGAGCCGGCTGATCGCGCCGAAAAACAGGCCCACGGCGCGTCGTGCGCCCCAGCGGTTCGCCGCCACGCAGACGCGACGATCCAGCGCGAGACGTGGCGAACCGATCGACAACTCAGGCGTGTGCAGCGGCGGCAAGGTGCCCATGGTGATTCTCCTCGGCCATTTCGCGCAGCAGGGTTTCGAAGTCGCGGATCACGGCATCCGGTGAAAGCCCGGCCACGCCGACATGGGCGGCACGGCCCATGTGCCGGATCAGGCCGGGGTTGCTGGCCAGCCGGACGACCGCGTCGATGAAGGCCGCTGCTTTGCCCGACTCGATGCAATAACCGTTGACGCCATCAACCAGATGTTCGCGTGCCGCACCTTCGGCATACGCCACCACCGGCAGGCCGGCGGCCAGCGCTTCGAGGATCACGTTGCCGAAGGTTTCGCTGAGGCTGGGGAACGGAAACAGATCGGCGCTGGCGTAGTGCCGCGCCAGGGCTTCATCGCGCTGCACGCCTGCAAAGATGAAGTCCGGATTCGCCGCTTCCAGCGCGGCGCGTGCCGGGCCATCGCCGACCCAGACGTAACGCGCCTGCGGTATCCGCTGCTGGACCGCGCGAAACGCCTGCACCGCCAGTTCGAGATTCTTTTCCGGTGCAATGCGTCCCACGTACAGCATCACCGGGGTGGCGGCATCGACACCCCAGCTGTCGCGCAAGGTGTCATCGCGCTGATTCGGATGAAACAGTTGCGTGTCCACCGCGCGGCGCAGCAGACGAGCGTTGCAGATGCCCATGGTGTGCAACTCCTGTGCAAGAGCGTCGGTCGGTACCAGGGTGGCGGCAGCGCGCTGGTGAAAGCGACGCAGATAGCTGCGCACCAATGGCGTGAGCAGGCCCAGACCGTAATGGTTGGCGTAACTGTCGAAACGGGTGTGGAAGCCGCTGCTGACGGGAATGCCGAGCCGTTTGGCGGCAGCCACGGCCGACCAGCCCAGCGGACCTTCGGTAGCGACGTAGACCGCATCGGGGCGCTGTTGCAGCCAGTGTCGACGCAGCGTGCGGCCGGCGGGCAGGCCGAAGCGCAGGCCAGGATAACGGGGTAGCGCGCCGCCACGCACGTCGAGTACGTCGATGCCGGGTTCGTCGCGGTGTGGCTGCGGCTGGCGTGGCCGGATCAGATCAATCTGATGGCCACGGGCGGCGAGGCCGGCGGCGAGGCTGTGCACGGTCAGTGCGACGCCGTTGATTTCCGGTGGATAGGTTTCGCTGACGATGCCTATGCGCATGACAATACCTGTGCTGGCTTGGCACAGCTTCCACCGCAGGCGTTGCGCTGGCATGGCGGGTACATGACGTCGCGGTGACGCCATTTGCCGCAAGATGTGTCTTGTGCGGGCTGGCGCGCCTACACTGGACCTTCTTGCCATGTGGAGAGCACTGATGAATCGCATCCTGCTTGCGCTTGTCCTGGGCGGACTGGTCGGCACCGTGATGGCTGCGGATGCGCCGGCCCTGCCGGTCACCAAGGCCCCAGCCGATGCCGCGGTCTACATCATCTCGCCCAGTGATGGCGCCAGCGTCGGGCAGGAGTTCACCGTGCGCTTCGGCCTCAAGGGCTTAGGTGTGGCACCGGCTGGTGTCGCCAAGGAACACACGGGCCATCACCACCTGCTGGTCGATGTGAAGGAGCTGCCTGCCGCCGGTCAGCCGATTCCGAAGGACGACAATCATCTCCATTTTGGTGGCGGACAGACCGAGACCACGTTGAAGCTGAAGCCGGGCGCGCATACGCTGCAGTTGGAGCTTGGCGACGAGAACCACATCCCGTTCGATCCGGCAGTCGTGTCGAAGAAGATCACGGTTCACGTGAAGTAGGGCCGCTCTACCAACCGCAGCGACGGATCACTGCTCTGACCATGAAAATTCCGGCACATCACAGGCCTGACCGCGGCAGGAGAAACTCATGAAACGCATCGTGCTGGTACTGGCCCTGATAGGCATCAGCGGAGTCGCTATGGCCACGACTGCGCCACAGGCGACGGAAAGTGGAAGTGCGCCGTCAGCCAGCACTGCTGTCGCTGCGGTGGCGGTTACTCCTCGCCAGCCGCTGATCAAGGTGCAGTTCGTGCTCCGGTCACCACCACCAGCCTTGCCTGATGCGATGGACATTGTTCTCGACAGCAGCCAGCGGGGAATCACTCCCTTGAGCGGCTTCAGCAAGAGTTCCATCCTGCTGCGTGGCGGCGGCCACGATGACCCGAATGACAACGGTTGCAGGCAATTCTGGGGATTCAACTGCGTCGTTTGGTGACCGCTGGGGCGTAGCGCTTAATGTCCGAAGTAGATCGAGACGCCAAGATTGGTCTGCCATTCGGGCGCGGCTCCGCCCAGGCGCCGGTCGAAGCCGGCATCGAACTGGACGCGCGGGGTGATCATCCAGGCCAGACCGGCACCGGCGAACGTGCCGCTGCCCTGATCCGGTGCGTGCAGCCATGCGGTTTCGGCGTACAGCATCAGCGTCTTGCTCAGCGCGTAGTTGTCGCTGACCGCCACGGTGGTGCTGTCCGTGCCGCCGCTGCGCACATCCTGGAGATACAGACCCAGCGAGTTGCGCTCGCTTGCCTGCACGTTGAACTGGGCGCCAAGCAGGTATTGGCGTCGGGCGCTGCGGAATGCCCTCGCACCATCGGTGAATTCCACGCTGCCCCGCAGGCCCCAGCTGAAGACCTGGCTCGAGGAAGGCAACGCCAGTTTCAAGCCCAGCACGGTGTCGCCATGCCCCTGGCTGCGGTCGTCACTGCCGGCGCCGCTTTGTCGCAGCGAGTTCCACGGCGAGCTGCCCAGCTGCAGTTCCAGCGGACCGCCAATGCCGATGCGCAGAAGGCTGTCGGCGGTGTACTGCGAACTGGTGATGCCGTCTTGTCGACTGCGGCTCCAGTCCGGCAACCCCTGTTCGATGGTGATGTCACCCGCGCCGAGCACGACGGGCGTGAAGCCATGGCCGGGACGGTCGTAGCCCGGGTTGTCGGCCATTGCAGGCACGGCAAAGCCCAGCATGAGTGTGGCGAGTGTCATCCGGCGGACGCTTCGACGCGCATGCTGGCTGCAGCAACGGTTTGTGTCCCGGTATCGGCTAAAATCCATCACTTCGCTTCGCATCCTTTGAGTTCCCATGACCGTCCGCACCCGCTTCGCCCCCAGCCCTACCGGTTTCCTGCACATCGGCGGCGCACGCACCGCGCTGTACTGCTGGCTGGAATCGCGTCGCCGCGGCGGCGAGTTCATTCTGCGCATCGAGGATACCGATCGCGAGCGTTCGACCGACGAAGCGGTGAAAGCCATCATCGACGCCATGCACTGGCTCGATCTCGACGCCGACGAAGGTCCGTTCTACCAGACCCAGCGACTGGAGCGTTACAAGCAGGTGGCCGACGAGCTGGTTACCGCCGGCAAGGCGTATTACGCCTACGAGAGCAAGGACGAGATCGAGGCGATGCGCGAGGCCGCGATGGCCAAGGGCGAGAAGCCGCGCTACAACGGCTATTACCGCGATCGCAATGAGCCTTTCCGTGAAGATCCCAATCGCGTGATCCGCTTCCGCAATCCCAGCGAAGGTTCGGTGGTGTTCGACGACAAGGTGAAAGGCCGGATCGAATGGGCGAACACCGAGCTGGACGACCTGGTGATCTTCCGCTCCGACGGCTGGCCGACCTACAACTTCGCGGTGGTGGTCGACGACATCGACATGGGCATCACCGAGGTGATCCGCGGCGACGACCACGTCAACAACACCCCGCGTCAGATCAACATCTATCACGCGCTCGGTGCCAAGGTGCCGGAGTTCGCGCACCTGCCGATGATCCTCGACAAGGAAGGCAAGAAGCTGTCCAAGCGCACCAGCGCGGTCAGCGTGATGGACTATCGCGCCGACGGCTTCGTGCCGCACGCGCTGCTGAACTATCTGGTGCGGCTGGGCTGGTCGCATGGCGATCAGGAAATCTTCTCGCGCGAGCAGATGATCGCGCTGTTCGACATCAGCGACGTCAACAAGGCCGCTTCACGCTTCGATACCGAGAAACTGGCGTGGCTCAACCAGCATTACCTGAAGACCGACGCGCCGCAGACGCTGGCGACAGAATTCGAATGGCATCTGACCCGTGCAGGCATCGACACCACGTGTGGCCCGGCGCCGATCGACGTGATCATGGCGCTGCGCGATCGCGTGCACACGCTGAAGGAAATGGCCGAGCGCGCGAAGATCTGGTACGCGCCGATCGCCGAATGGGACGACAAGGCAGTCGCCAAGCATCTGAAGAATGACAGTGCCGTGGCGGTACTCAACGCGGCGAAGTCGTTGCTGGCCGAGTGCGAGTGGAAGCCCGAGCCGATCCATCAGGTGATCGAGCAGGTCGCCGCGAAGCTGGAACTCGGCATGGGCAAGATCGCCCAGCCGCTGCGCGTGGCGATGACCGGCACCCAGGTGTCGCCGTCGATCGAGCACACGATCTATCTGGCCGGTCGCGCCGAGGCGATCAAGCGCGTCGACGCCGCGATCGCCATGGCGCAAGCTTGATCCTGCTGCCATGTCGATGACGCACTGAGCTCGGCATGGACGAACTGATCGCCAGGGCCTCCCAGGGTGTCGATCCCGACGCGCCGGGCGCGTTCTGGCAGATCTTCGTCAATCTGTTGAATATGCTGCCGTGGGCCGCCATATTCTGGTGGAACCTGCTGTTCATCGCGGTCGGTGCGCTGCTCGGCTGGTGGCGTGGTCGCTTGGTGGAAGGCATCGTCTGGGCGCTCGTGCTGGGGCCGATCGGCTGGATCGTGATCCTCGCCAAGCCCCGCCCCAAGCCACGTGCCGAGCCGCCGCCGCTTCGACATTGAGCCTGCTCGGGGTCGGTACGAACGGCAGTGTATGATCTTCAGCTGAGGTGAGCCCTTTGAGCCACGACGCCGCACACAGCCCGCACGCGCATCATCCGCATCATCACGATGCGAAGGGGTTTGTGCGTGCCGTTGAGCATGCCAGCGAGGAACGCGGCCTGCGTCTGACTCCACTGCGCAAGGAAGTGCTGGAGCTGATCGCAGCCGCGCACAAGCCGGTCAAGGCGTACGACCTGCTTGATCAGTTGCGTGAGAAGCACGGCAATGCAGCGCCGCCGACGGTTTACCGTGCGCTCGACTTCCTGCTCGAAAACGGCTTCATCCACAAGCTCGAATCGATCAATGCCTTCGTCTCTTGCCACCATCCTACGGAAGCGCATCAGGTGCCGTTCCTGATCTGCGATACCTGCTCCAGCGCGCAGGAAGTCTGCGATGAGCGGGTGGCCGAGCTGATCGAGGCGCAGGCCAGGGCGCTTGGCTTCAAGCCGCAGGCGCAGACACTGGAAGTGCACGGCACCTGCAAGCAGTGCCGCAAGGCCTGAATCCCGGTTTTCCGGTTGTGGCGTCAGCCACTGTTATAAAGTAACATGTCGGCCACTGGGCACAGAGTCACCGCATTTGGTGACGCCAGGGCAGGTTGATGGATTCCGAGCAGGCGAACAAAACCCGCTGGTGGCGTATTGCCGATCGCGTCGGTGCGGTGGCCTCTTTCCTGTGCGCGATCCACTGCGCGCTGCTGCCGTTCGTGCTGGCGCTGTTGCCGTTCATCGGACTGGAGTTTCTGGCCGACCACCGCTTCGAGCGCGGTTTCGTGCTGTTTGCCTGCACGCTGGCGTTGTTTGCCCTGGTTCGCGGTTTTCGCCGACATCAGGAGCCGCTGCCGCTGCTACTGGCGGTCCCGGGACTGGCGTTGCTGCTGCTCGGCGTCACTTATGCCGAAAGCTATTCGATCATCCTGCACAGTGTGCTGGTGACCTGCGGCGGCTTGCTGCTGGCCAGTGCGCATTTCGTCAATCTGCGCCGGGACAGCCGCCACCAGGATGACCACGTGCATGGTCCGCAATGCGCGCACTGAATGGCACGCACTGAACGGCATGTCCAGACCGCTGGTGATTGTGTAACGGCGGCCGCCGTTCCTAGCATGCACGCATGAACATTGCTCACGATCACCACCACGACCATCCGCACGCGCACGAGCGTGCCGACTCCAGCGACAGGCGCAGTCGCAAGCTGTTGTTCGCGTTCGTACTGACCACCGTGATGATGGTGGCCGAGGTGTTCGGCGGCGCATGGTCCGGCTCGCTGGCCTTGCTGGCGGACGCCGGCCATATGATGGTCGATGCGCTGGCCTTGCTGCTGGCGGTGGTCGGCGCATGGATGTCGACCCGGCCGGCCGATGCGCGACGCAGTTACGGCTATGGCCGGATGGAGGTGCTGGTCGGTTTCGTCAACGCGCTGAGCCAGTTCGTGCTGGTCGGCTGGATCATTTACGAAGCGGTGATGCGCTTGCTTCACCCTGGAGCCATCCTGTCCGGCGTGATGCTGGTGGTGGCGGTGATTGGCCTACTTGTGAACCTGCTGGTGCTGCGCACCCTGCACGGACATGCGCACGACGACGTCAATCTGGCTGGCGCGAGTCTGCACGTGCTGGGCGATCTGCTCGGTTCGCTGGCGGCGGTGCTGGCGGCACTGGCGATTCGCTGGTTCGGCTGGCTGTGGGCCGATCCGGTGCTCTCGATGCTGGTGTCGCTGCTGATCCTCAACAGCGCATGGCGGTTGCTGCGGCTGTCCGCGCACATTCTGCTGGAAGGTGTACCTGACGGCATGGACAGTGCCGAGGTCGAAGCGTCGCTGCGCGGCGCGGATGCCTCGATCCGCGACATTCATCACCTGCATGTGTGGCAACTGGCTTCAGGCTCGCGCATGGCGACCCTACATGCCGAACTGCATGAGCCTGCCGACAGCGCAAAGGCGCTGCAGGCGATCAAGCTGATGTTGCTGGAACGCTTTGACATTCAGCATGTGACCGTACAGGTCGATCCGGGCGAGTGCCTGGACCAACCCAAAGGCTGTGCCGGGCATAACCATTCCTGACTATGGTGCGCGTGGCTGACCTGCTACAATGACAGGCCATTCATTCAACGAATCAAGGAATTACCATGGGTAAGGGTGATCGCAAGACCCGTCGCGGCAAGACTTATCGCGGCAGCTACGGCAATACCCGTGCACACGGTGTACTGCCGGCCGTGGTTGGCGCCAAGCCGACGGTGACCAAGCCGGCCGCCGCCAAGAAGGCCGCGCCGAAGAAGAAATCGGCCTGATACGGTCCCGGCTCAGGCTGGACTGACAAGAACCCCGCCTCGGCGGGGTTTTTTGTGGATGAGTGGCCAGCGTCGATGCCCTTGGCTCATGACGCCAAGGGTGAAAGATCAGAAGCGATACTGTGCACCCAGCGACCACAGCCGGCGTGGCTCCAGCTGCAAGCCATTGACGCGTTGCCAGACCGGGAGCTGGACGAACGCGAAGGCATTCAGCCGCGGCGTGAGCTTCACGCTGATACCCGGACTCAGATAGGCGAGCGTTGCGCCGCTGTTGGGACGGTCGGATTGGCTGCCGCTTTCGCGTTGCTCGCTGTGGATGTTGAGCTGCAGCTGTGGCGTGAAGCGGCCGGCATCCAGATAGCGCATGCCGAGATCGATGTTGAGCGAATTGCCGGGGCGGAAACCGCTCCGTGAATCCAGCGCGATCTGCGCCATCGCTTCGCTGAAGTAGGCCACCGAGTCGCTGAGATAGCCGAACTTGTAGATACCGATCAGCGCGTCGGTGGTGCCGGTGCCCAATTGCAGGCCGCGGTCGAGCGGTGTGCCGGCCTGCGGGCCGGCCGCGAAGTTCTGCGTGAAACGGCCGGTAGGCAACTTCACGCCGAATTGCAGGCCGAGGCCGGCATCGTCGCTGAATCCCTGATAGCGCGCGAGTACGCGCAGATCGCCGATGCCGCGCGCATCGGAGGTGGAGATATCGGTGTCGCCCGCGGCAATCGTCTGGTGGTGGCGGTCGGTGTACGGCAACTGTGCCGAAATGCCCCAGTAGCGCGAGAAGTTGTAGTCCGCACCCAGCAGGGTGGTGTGGTTGATCGTCTTGCGCTGCACTTCGTCGCTGGCAGGGTATTGGAACGATGCGGTGCTGACCGTATCAGTGCCGCGCATCAATCGCGATTGATCGAAGTAGTCCTCGCGCACGCTGAGGTGCAGGCCCGTGCTGGTGGCGTAGCCCTGGCTGGACCAGTCCGAGTTGAGCGAGCAGCCACAGGTGGAACAGGCATTGGCCAGCGTTGGTGTCAGCGTGATGGCGAGCGACGCAGCGGCGACAATGTGCCGATGACGGGCACGCAGCCTGGGTTGCGCGGAAGGCAATTGACGCAAGTCTGGACGCTTCACGGGCAATCTCTTCGGGGTGCGCTCTGGGTTTCGCCATTATCCCACCGGCGAGGTATGGCCGGCTGCGGTGCGATGTCGCGACAAGGTCGACGCGCTGGCCGGTGCTGGATGGGATGGCATTCAATGCGATGGGGTTCCCTGGCTGATCCAATGTCTGCGGCGGCAGGTAGCCGGCCAGGTCATTCGGACCGTTGCTGCCGATGGTCTGGCGCGATCTCGAATACGCGATGCCGTGGAGAAATCTGAATGGCAACCCGTCGTGCCAGTCGGCCTGTTTGCCGCGCTGCCACATGCCATGTATCATTCGATCCATTGTGTTAATGCGTTAGTACATTATGAAACGTCGATCGCTTGATCCTGAAACCCCTGATGAGTCAGCCAAGCTGAGCCTTTGCGAGGCGCTGCTGTCGATGAAGAACGCCGACGAGATGGGCGCCTTCCTGGGCGACCTGTGCACGCCGGCCGAGCTTGAGGTGCTGGTGGACCGCTGGCGGGTGGTGCCGTATCTGCTGGAAGGCATCGCCTACCGGGAAATCCACGAGCGCACTGCGGTCAGCATCACCACCATCGGGCGGGTGGCGCGCTATCTCAACCAGGGCAATGGCGGCTATCTCGCCGCGGCAGCACGTGCAGCACGGCGGCAATCGCTGGCGGCGAAGAAGGCGAAGGCATGAAGACGCGTGACCGTTTGCGTATTGCGATGCAGAAATCCGGCCGGCTCACCGAGCCTGCGCTGGAACTGCTTACCCGTTGCGGGCTCACCTTCCGGCAGAGTCGCGACAAGCTGTTCTGTTTCGGCGAAGGCGAGCCAGTCGACCTGCTGCTGGTGCGCGATGACGATATCCCCGGACTGATCGCACAAGGCGTGTGCGACCTCGGAATCGTCGGGCGCAATGTGCTGAGCGAATTCCAGCTCACCGCGGGTAGCGAACTTGCGCCGCTCAGTGAACTGCGTCCGCTCGGTTTTGGTCGCTGTCGCTTGTCGATCGCGGTGCCGCAGGAGCTGGATTACCACGGGCCGCAGCAGCTGGAAGGTCGGCGCATCGCTACCTCGTATCCCGGTCTGCTCGGTGAATGGCTGCGTACGCATGCCGTGAATGCCGGTGTGGTGACGCTGGCTGGCTCGGTCGAGATCGCGCCGAAGCTGGGCACCGCGGACGCGATCTGCGATCTGGTGCAGAGCGGCGGCACCCTGGTCGCGAACCAGCTGCGCGAGGCCGAGGTGCTGCTGGAAAGTGAGGCGGTGCTGGCGGGTCCGTTGACGCTACCCGTCGATGAGCGTGGTGACATGCTGGAGCTGTTGCTGAAGAGGCTGGATGGCGTGATCCAGGTGCGCGAGTCGCGCCTGCTGCTGCTGCAGACCTCACGCCACACGCTGGAGGCGGTAACCCGGCTGCTGCCGGGTGGGCCACAGCCCACCTTGTTGTCGGTCGCCGGTCAGCCGGATCAGCTGATGCTGCAGGCGCTGTGCGCCGGCGAGGTGAGCTGGCGACAGCTGGAAGAGATCAAGAAAGCTGGTGCGCGCGAGATGTACGTGCTGCCGGTGGAGAAGATGTTGGCATGAACCGTATCGACTGGAATCTGTTGGACGAGACCGCGCGACGCGAGGCATTGGCGCGTCCCGCACAATCGCGTGCTGATGAGTTGCGCCGTGGCGTGGAACAGATCATCGCCGCCGTGCGCGAACGTGGTGATACCGCACTGCGGGAACTCAGCGCGAGATACGACCGCTGCACGCTGGACGCGATAGAAGTGGATGAGGCTGAATTTGCCGCCGCCGAAGCCTGGCTCGATCCGGCCCTGAAAGCAGCAATCCACGAAGCGGCCGCACGCATCGAACTGTTCCACCGTGCCGCCGCGCCGCAGCCGGTGGGCGTGGATACCGCGCCTGGCGTGCGGGTAGAACGGATCCTGCGCCCGATCAGCCGGGTCGGCTTGTACGTGCCCGCAGGCACGGCGCCACTGCCGTCGACCGCGCTGATGCTCGGCATTCCGGCGCAGATCGCCGGTTGCCGTCAGGTAGTGCTGTGTTCGCCGGCACGCGCCGACGGTCGTTGCGACGAAGCGGTGCTGTATGCCGCGCGCGTCACCGGTGTGCACAAGGTATTCAAGCTCGGTGGCGCGCAGGCGATCGCGGCGATGGCTTATGGCACGGCGAGCGTGTTTCGATGCGACAAGCTGTTCGGTCCCGGCAATGCCTGGGTCACCGAGGCGAAGCTGCAGGTATCCACCGATCCGGAGGGTGCGGCGATCGACATGCCGGCCGGCCCGTCCGAGGTGCTGGTGATTGCCGATGCGCAGGCCAATCCGGCCTTCGTCGCCGCCGATCTGCTGTCACAGGCCGAGCATGGGCCGGATTCGCAGGTGATCCTGCTGAGTCCTTCCACGGCGCTGCTGGACCAGGTGGCGATCGAGGTCGATCGGCAATGTGCCGAACTCCCGCGTGGCGACATCGCGAAGAAGGCGCTGGCACAGAGCCGCTCGATCGCCGTCGATTCATTGGCGCAGGCAGTCGCTGTGAGCAACCGCTACGCGCCCGAGCACCTGATCCTGCAGGTGGTCGAGCCACGCGCCTTGCTGGATGGCATCGACAGTGCCGGCTCGATCTTCCTGGGTGCATGGACACCTGAATCGGTGGGCGACTACTGCAGTGGCAGCAACCATGTGCTGCCGACATACGGTTACGCGCGCAGCTACAGCGGCGTCTCGGTGGCGAGTTACCAGAAGCAGATTACGGTGCAGGAAGTGAGTGAAGAAGGCTTGCGCAACATCGGCCCGTGCACGGCGACACTGGCGGCGGCCGAACAATTGGAGGCGCATCGCCGTGCGGTGACCCTGCGGCTGGCAGCACTGGAGGCGCAGTCATGAGCGTGCTCGATCTGGCACGGCCGGAAATCCGCGCGATGCAGCCGTATTCCTCGGCGCGCATGGAGGCCAGCGGTGGTCAGGTATTCCTCAATGCGAATGAATCCGCGTGGCCACCGGTGGGCGACGACGGCCTCGGCTGCAACCGCTATCCCGAACCGCAGCCAGCCGCTCTGGTCGAGGCGCTGGCCACGCTCTACGGCGTGCGCCGCGAGCAGCTGCTGGTGGGTCGTGGCAGCGACGAGGCGATCGATCTGTTGGTGCGTGCGTTCTCCCGTGCCGGCGAAGACGCCATCCTGATCCAGCCCCCGACCTTCGGCATGTACGCGGTATGCGCACGGATCCAGAATGCCGGCGTGATCGAGGTGGCGTTGAATGCCGATTTCACCCTGGAGGTGGATGCGATACTCGCTGCGGTGACGCCAGCGGTGAAACTGGTCTTCATCTGTACCCCGAACAATCCCACCGGCCAGTTGGTGCCGCGTGCGAGTGTCGAACGACTGGCGCAGGCGCTGGCAGACCGTGCCTTGCTGGTAGTGGACGAAGCCTATGTGGAGTTCACCGATGCCGGCGACGCCAGCGTGGCCGACCTGATCGACCGTTACGACAATCTCGCCGTCTTGCGCACTTTGTCGAAGGCCTGGGCCCTGGCTGGCGCGCGCATAGGAACCTTGCTGGCGAATGCCGAGGTCATCGCGCTGCTCAAGCGGATCATGCCGCCATATCCGCTGCCATTGCCGTGCGTGGAAGCTGCCCTGATCGCATTGTCCGGCTGGGGTCAGGTGAATGCGCGTAATCACGTCGCCATCGTGCGCAATCAACGGGCGCGCATGCAGGAAGCGTTGCGCCAACTGCCCGGTGTGCGCGAGGTGCTGCCGTCGCAGGCCAATTTCCTGGCCGTGCGTTTCGTCGATGCGGCTGCGGTATATCAACAGCTGCTTGCCGCCGGCATCGTGGTGCGCGATATACGCCGCTATCCGAATCTCGGTGACGCGCTGCGCATCACCATCGGCACGCCCGATGAAAACGATCGTGTTCTGAACGAGTTGAAAAAGGCTGCCAAGAGTGGTCGTAGTGTTACCGGTAAACCGGCATCAGGTGAATACGCATGAGCCGCAAGATACTTTTTGTCGATCGCGACGGTTGCCTGATCGAGGAGCCGGCAGATCAGCAGATCGACAGCTACGAGAAGCTGGCGTTGTTGCCGGGCGTGATCGCCGCGCTGCAGCGCTTCGTTGCCGCGGGCTACGAGCTGGTGATGGTGACGAACCAGGATGGCCTCGGTACGGACAGTTTCCCCGAGCCGCATTTCACCGGACCGAACGAACTGCTGATGCGCATCCTCGCCTCGCAAGGCATTCGTTTCCGTGAGGTGCTGATCGACCGCAGTTTTCCGCATGAAGGCAAGGACACCCGCAAGCCCGGCATCGGCATGTTGCGCCATTACCTTGCCGACGACGGCTGGAGCCGGGCGGCCTCGGCGATGGTCGGTGACCGCGAGACGGATCTGCAGTTCGCCGCGAATCTTGGTGTGCGCGGCCTCCGTGTCGGCCCGCTCGGCGTGACCTGGGACGAATTGGCGCATCAGTTGCTCGACGCGCCGCGCACGGCGACGGTGGTGCGCAATACCAAGGAAACCCGCATCACGGTCAGCGTGGATCTGGACAAGGTGGCCGAGCCGAAGGCGCATACCGGGCTGGGTTTCTTCGACCACATGCTGGAACAGATCGGCAAGCACGGCGGTTTCGCGCTGGAGCTGAACTGCGACGGCGACACCCATATCGATGAGCACCACACCATCGAGGACTGCGCGCTGGCGCTGGGGCAGGCGTTGAAGCAGGCGCTGGGCGACAAGCGCGGCATCGGTCGTTACGGTTTCACCTTGCCGATGGATGAGTCGCAGGCCAGCGCGGTGCTGGATCTGTCCGGGCGCCCGTACTTCGTGTTCGAAGGCAGCTTCCCGCGCGAGCGTGTGGGCGAAGTGCCGACCGAACTGGTGCCGCATTTCTTCCGTTCGCTGTGCGAGACGCTGGGCGCGAACCTGCATCTGGCTGTGAAGGGCGACAACGCGCATCACATGGTCGAAGCCTGTTTCAAGGTGGTCGCGCGCACCTTGCGCCAGGCGATCCGCCGCGAAGGCAGCGAGCTGCCCAGCACCAAAGGCACGCTGTAATGAGCGTGGTCCTTGTCGATGCGGGCGGTACCAATATCGGCTCGGTGCGCTATGCGCTGCAGCGGCTGGGTGTGGATGCCGCGCTGACCGCTGATGCCTCCACGATCCGCGCCGCTGACAAGGTGATCCTGCCCGGCGTCGGTGCGGCCGGTCCCGGCATGGCGCGGCTGCGCGAGCTGGGATTGGTCGAACTGATGCGTACGCTTACCCAGCCGGTGCTTGGCGTATGCCTGGGCATGCAGCTGTTGTGCGCGCATTCGGAGGAGGGCGATACTGCATGCCTCGGGCTGATACCGGCATCGGTGCGCCGCTTCGTCGAAGCTCCCGGCCTGCGCGTACCGCACATGGGCTGGAATCAACTGCGCGCGAAACAACCGCACCCGCTGCTGGCCGGGCTGGGCGATGACGATCAGGCCTACTTCGTGCACAGCTATGCGGTGCCGGTGGGCGACTGGAGTCTTGCCACCAGCGACTACGGCGAGGCGTTCTCGGCGGTCATCGCCCGCGACAACTTCCACGGCATGCAATTCCACCCCGAGCGTTCCGCTGCTGTCGGCGCGAAGCTCCTGCAGAATTTTCTCAAGTTATGAACTGTGAAGTGATTCCGGCGATCGATCTGCGTGGTGGCCAAGTGGTGCGCCTGAAGCAGGGCGACTACGCGCAGCAGACTACCTACGCGGCCGACCCGCGCGAGCTGGCGCAGCGCTATGCCGCTGCCGGCGCACGCTGGCTGCATCTGGTCGATCTGGACGGTGCCCGTTCCGGTAGCCTCGACAATCTGGCCGTCATCCAGGCCATCGCTTCTGACGGTATGCAGATTCAGGCTGGTGGCGGCGTGCGCGAGGAGGTTGATCTCCAGCGCCTGTTCGACGCTGGAGTGCGTCGCGTGGTGCTGGGCAGTGTGGCGATCCGCAATCCCGAACCGGTTGCCGGTTGGCTGGAAAAATACGGTGCCGAGCGGCTGACCATCGCACTCGACACACGCCGCATCGATGGCCGCTGGGCCTTGCCCAGTGCCGGCTGGACCGAAGTCGAGGTGCGCACGCTGGATGAACTCGCACCGTGGTACGCCGCGCGTGGTGCACGCCATCTGCTGTGCACCGACATCGATCGCGACGGCATGCTGGCCGGTTTCAACCTGGAGCTGTATCGCCATCTCGCCGACCGCGTGCCGCAGCTGGCCGTGCAGGCGTCCGGCGGCGTGCGTTCGCTGGACGATATCCGTGCTGCACACGAGGCCGGCGCGCGAGGCGTGATCCTCGGTCGTGCCTTGCTGGAAGGGCGCTTCACGCTGCAGGAGGCGCTGGCATGTTGAGTCGCCGTATCATTCCCTGCCTGGACGTGCGCGACGGCAAGGTGGTCAAGGGCGTGCGTTTCCGCGATCACGTGGTGATGGGTGAGATCGTCGACCTCGCTTTGCGTTACCGCGACGAGGGTGCCGACGAGCTGGTGTTCTACGACATCACCGCCAGCCCGGAAGGGCGCAGCGTGGATCGCGGCTGGGTCGAGCGAGTGGCACGGGTGATCGACATCCCGTTCTGCGTCGCCGGCGGTATCCGATCGGTGGACGAGGCGCGCGCGGTGCTGCATGCCGGCGCCGACAAGATCTCGGTGAACTCGCCAGCGTTGGAGCGCCCCGCATTGATCGACGAACTGGCTGCCGCATTCGGCGTGCAGTGCGTGGTGGTCGGCATCGACTCGTTGCGCGATGCGGACGGTGTATGGCGAGTGCGCCAGTACACCGGCGACCCAACGAAAACGCAGGCGCTGCCGCGCAAGACGCTGGACTGGATGATTGAGGTGCAGCAGCGCGGCGCGGGCGAGATCGTGCTGAACTGCATGGGCAGCGACGGCGTGCGCCAGGGCTATGATCTGGAGCAGTTGTCGATCGCCCGCGCGATCTGCCAGGTGCCGCTGATCGCCTCCGGCGGTGCCGGTGCGCCGGAGCATTTCCGCGATGCGTTCGTCGACGCCGATGTGGACGGCGCGTTGGCTGCCAGCGTGTTCCACTCTGGCGCAATCGCGATTCCCGAACTCAAGCACTATCTGCACGGGCAGGGCGTGGCGGTCCGCCTGTGAGCATCCAAGGACAAGCAGCGATGAGTAACTCCAATACCGACTTCAGCCGCCTCGATTGGGCCAAGAGCGACGGCCTGCTGCCGGCGATCGTCCAGCACTGGCGGAGCGGCGAAGTGCTGATGCTCGGCTTCATGAATGCCGAAGCGCTGGCGCGGACGCAAGCCAGCGGCAAGGTCACGTTCTACAGCCGCAGCAAGCAGCGCCTGTGGACCAAGGGCGAAAGCTCAGGCCACGTCCTTGTATTGAAGGGTATCCGCATCGACTGTGACGCCGATACCTTGCTGGTGCAGGCTGAGCCGCATGGACCGACCTGCCATCTGGGCACGTCCAGCTGTTTCGGCGACAGCGCGGATGTGCGTCCTCCATTGGGCTTTCTCGCCGAACTCGATGCTCTGGTCTCGCAGCGACATGCCGAACGCCCCGAGGGCAGCTACACCACCAAACTGTTCGAGGGTGGCATGCGCCGGATGGCGCAGAAAGTCGGCGAGGAGGGTGTCGAGACGGCGCTGGCCGCCGTCGCGCAGAACGACACCGAACTGCTTGGCGAAGCCGCCGACCTGATTTTCCATCTCACCGTGGTGTTGCATGCGCGTGGCTTGTCGTTGAGCGACGTGGCGACGTTGCTGGCCCAGCGGCACATCAAACACAGCAAGCCTGGTTGAGCTCGTATCCCATTGCGCAAGCGGCCTGATGGATAGCCGACGTTGGTCGTTGATGGGTCAGGGTAGCTGTGCGTAGCTATTGAGGTGTCTGGGTGGCTGGCTGCGTTATCGCTGAGCTTGTCGCAGGTACCGGCATCGCCGGCTTGAACGCTACAGCTGGACCTGGCGTGAAGCCTTTGCGCCACAGCGCGAGCTGGTTTTCGATACCGCTGCCAATATCGATCTGCGGTTCCGACGGGGTCAGCTTGTCTTTCTGCTCCCATCGGCTGATTTCGCCGCTGGCCTGCTTGAACGCGTCGATGAAATCCGGTGTGCGATTCAACGCATCGACCAGCCAGGCTTTGCCGAAATAGGTGATGTCCGAATCGCTGCCGCAGCCGAACGAGCTGCGGTCGGCGCGGGCGGCCGTGAGTACCAGGGTGCCGGGGCCGCGCAACGGTGGCACGAAGCCGCCGGAGTAGCAGGCGTTGACGACGACGACCTTCCACTTGAATGAGTGCTTGGCGAGGATGCCGGCCAGGTCCGGCGCCCCGAGCTGATCCAATGGCAGCGGGTCCATGTCGACCAGCAGGGTGTGATCCTCACTGCCGTGACTGGTGACGTAGAGCAGCAGGATGTCCTGATCCGGCCGCATCACCTTGCCCAGACCATCGAGTGCGGCTTCCAGGTTGCTCCAGCTGGCCAGTGGATGAGTGGCGAGGCTGGTTGGATTGTTTTCCAGCACCAGGCTGTGAGCCGTGGCACCGAAGCGTTGGCCGAACAGCTGCGCGGCGTACTCGGCTTCGTTGCGGAACACGTCCTCGCCACCGTCGCCGGCGAACGCCAACAGGTACAGGTTCGGTTTGCCAGCCACGCGCGGAGTGAGCTTCGCCAGTGCGTCGCGAATCATCCGTGGCTGTGCGTAGAGCACCTGTTCCGGAGTCGGGCTGGCGTTTGGCCAGTCATCGCCATTGTCGGCATTGGCTGAAGCTGATGATGTTTCGTCCAGCACGCTGTTGCTGGAGCTGGCTGGGGTCGAGCTGGCGGGCACAGGCTGGTTGGCGATCACGGGCAGCGCCGCATGGCCGGACAACAACAGCATCAGCAGCACACCGGCAGCGAAGGCAAGCAGGACGGTCAGAATGGTGCGCATGGCGGGATTCGCGCCTGGAATTCAGGGATTGATCGCGTCGAAATCGCGAAAGGCGTGGTGGCGTGGCTCGGCCGGCCACGCCAGCGGTTCCCGGATCAGCCAGCCGGTGTGGAAACCGGCGGCTTGCGCGGCGTCAAGCTCTTCCACGATATCGGACAGGAACAGGATGTGCCGCGGCTGCTCGCCGATCGCCGCGGCGATGCGCCGGTAGGATTCGGTTTCGCGCTTGGGGCCGGTTTCGGTGTCGAAGTAACCGGCAAGCAACGGAGTCAGGTCGCCCGCCTCGCTGTAGCGGAACAGCAGCTGTTGTGCCGGCACCGAGCCGGAGGAGTAGACATACAGGCGCAGTCCATCGGCGCGCCAGTCGCGCAGCCGCGCGGCGACTTCGGGATACATGTGGGCACGGTAGTCGCCGGCGGCGTAACCGTCCTTCCAGATCATCCCTTGCAGCGCTTTCAGTGCAGTGGACTTGCGATCCTCATCGATCCACTGCAGCAGCAGCTCGATGATGTCCTGGCGGCTGGCTTCGACGAGGCCGGCCTCCTTGGCCGTTTCATGCAGCCAGTGCTGCACCTCGGGCCGGTCGCCATGAGTTTCGATGAACGCCGGCAGCCGCTTGCGGGCGTACGGAAACAACACGTCGCGGACGAAGCTGATCGAGCTGGTGGTGCCCTCGATGTCGGTGACGATGGCGCGGATTTCGATCATGGCGGTGCCATCTGGCGCGGCTGCATCCGCGGAAAGCGTTGGGCGATGTCGTCGCCGGTGAATTGGGCGACCCAGCCTTCCTTGTTGGTGAACAGCCGGATCGCCACAAAGTACGGCGACTCGCTCATGTCGAACCAGTGGCGGGTGCCGTCCGGCACGCCGATCAGGTCACCCTGCTCGCACAGGATGTCGTAGACCTTGCCGGCGATGTGCAGGGTGAACTGGCCGGAGCCGGCGACGAAGAAGCGCACTTCGTCTTCGCTGTGCGTGTGTTCGCTGAGGAATTTTTGGCGCAGCGCGGCGCGATCGGGATGATCGGGCGTGAGGCTGATCACATCGACCGCCTGATAGCCTTTCTCGTCCATCAGCCGATCGATATCGTTGCGGTAGGCGGCGATCACCTCGTCAGGGCTCGCGCCCGGCACGATCGGCTGGCTGGCTTCCCATTGCTCGAAGCGGACGCCGACCTGGCCCAGTTCATGGGCAATCGCGGCGTGTTCGTGGTGCTCCGTCAGCGGTGCTAGCGGCCGGGATTCATCGAAGATGCGCAGGCGGCTCATGATGCCCTCAGTTTTTTCAGGTCCAGTTCGCAGCTGAGCAGGAACTCCAGCGCTTCCAGGTGACGCTGGGTTTCAGCCATGTCGCGGCCCCAGGTATAGATGCCATGACCGTCGATCAGATACGCATGCAATGCCTTGCCCGCGTCCAGCCAGGCATCGACCTGGGCGACCAGTTCGGGCATGTGCTGGGTATTCGGAAACACCGGAATCTCCAGTGTGCTCTCGTGCGTGTGGTATCCGGTGATCGCCTTCTGCAATTCCCAGCCCCGCAGGCGGATGACGCCAACGTCGGCGAACAGGCGCGATGCCACGCTTTGCGTGCGCGAGTGGGTGTGCAGCACCGCGCGCATTTCCGGCCAGCGCCGGTAGATCTGCGTGTGCAGCGCCGTCTCGGCGCTGGGCCTGGCATCGGTGCCGACGGCATGACCGTGCAGGTCGATCAGCATGATGTCGTTGCGACCGAGACGGCCCTTGTGCCGGCCGGAGATGGTGATCGCGGCATGCTCCGCATCGACCCGCATCGAGAAGTTGCTGCTGGTGGCCGGTGTCCAACCAAGTGCGGCCAGCTCACGCGCCGTGTCCGCAATGCTGTCGGCGCACGCCTCGAACAGGCTGGCAGGAATCGTGGCGGGCAGGGTTTGACTCATGATGTTTGGACGTCCAAATGAGCATCAACTATACCATGCACCAGACGGGCATCTGGCTGGAATGAGAGCCATTCTCGCCAGTCAGGAAAGATTGCAGTGACGGGCGTACCATCCGACGGGAATCTGGCGCAGGGTGCGCTGGATAGATACCGACGGAGGCTTGCCCATGTCGAACGAACAAGATATCGAATCGCGTCGCCGATTCCTCAAGGTGGCTGCTGGCACCACGGTGGCTGCTGTCGTCATTGGTGGTCTGCCGCGCTTTGCGCGTGCGGCCGATCTGCCACCGGTGACCGAAGCAGATCCGACGGCCAAGGCTCTGGGTTACGTGGAAGATGCCAGCAAGACGGCTGACGCGAAGCACAAGGCTGGCGACGACTGCGCCAATTGCCAGTTCTATACCGGCGGCGCCACCGGTCGTGGTCCGTGCCAGTTGTTCCCGGGCAAGTCGGTGAATGCGAAGGGCTGGTGCGTGTCGCACACGCCGAAGAAGGCCTGATCGCATCACGATCCAATGCACGTGTTCATCAGAAAGGCCGGCTTATCGCCGGCCTTTTGTTTGATCAATGCTCAATGCGCCACGCGTTGTGCGGCAAATTTGCGTTGAGGGAAGAAGAGGGGAGCGCGGGCAGGGGCGCTGCGAGAAAAGTGCGGCCCGACGCGACAGGCTGAGGAGCTTACCCACCTGACACGCCGGGCCACGATCCGGGGCCCACTGCCAAGTGATCAACCCGCGGACTGAGGATGATACTCCCGCGATCGGCGAATGGATGATGGTGCGTCGATTTTCTCTCGCAAAAAACTCGTTAAATCAAATAATATCAATTGGTTATATTTGAAATTATGACATTTTTGCGAGACGTATCATTCGCTCGCCATCCATCGGGCAGACGAGTGATTTGCGCGGAAATATAGGGTTTTATGCGGTGTTTGGTGAAATTTAACGAACATGCACGAAATTCAACGTGCTGTGGTTGATCCACCCTGCAGACGCAGGCGGCTATGCCGGCGCCCATAGCCGAAATAAATGGCCATGCCGATCACGGTCCAGATGCCGAGCAGCAGCCACTGGTACCAGTTCTCCCAATACAGCAACGCCAGGCAGCTGAGCACGCCGAGCACGCAGGTGACCGGTGCCCAAGGCACACGGAACGTGCGCGGCAACTCAGGCCGTGTCTTGCGCAGGATCAGCACGCCCGCGCAGACGGCGACGAAGGCGATCAAGGTGCCCATCGAGACGAGATCGCCGAGCACGTCGAGCGGGAACACCGCTGCCAGCGCCGCGATGCCTACGCCCGTGATGACGGTGTTGATGTGCGGTGTGTGATAGCGCGGATGAATCTTGGCAAACACTGGCGGCAGCAGGCCGTCACGACCCATGATCATGAAGATGCGCGGCTGCGCGATGACCATGACCAGGATCACCGACGACAAGCCGATCAGCGCGCCGACTTCGACCACCCAGCGCAGCCAGCCGAGTTCGGGGTGCGCCCTGACTGCGGTTACGACGGGTTCGCTGGTGCCGAGCTGGTCGAAAGGCAATAGCCCGGTGATGACCGCGGCGATGCCGATGTAGAGAACGGTGCAGATGGCCAGCGAGGCCAGGGTAGCGATCGGCAGGTCGCGCTGGGGGTTCTTGGCTTCCTGCGCGGCGGTCGATGTCGCCTCGAATCCGATATAGGCGAAGAACACCAGCGTGGCCGCACGCATGATGCCCGACCAGCCGTACTTCTCCGGTCCCTGGCTCGCCGGAATGAACGGGTGCCAATAGTCCGGATTCACGTAGTTCCAGCCGGCAACGATCACGATCACGATCAGGCTGACCTTGAGGATCACCATCGCGAGGTTCGCGCCGCTGGACTCCCTGATGCCGACGTAGCACAGCCAGGTCAGCGCCAGCACGATGCCGACGGCGGGCAAGTTGAACAGTGCACCGGTGGCCACGAGGTGGCCGTTGGTGTAGGCGAGCGGTGCATTGGTCAGCACTGTCGGCAAATGGATGCCGACATGGTCAAGCAGACTGACGAAATAACCGGTCCAGCTGACCGCGACCGCCGAGGCGGACACGCCGTATTCGAGCACCATGTTCCAGCCGATGAACCAGGCCATCAGTTCGCCCAGCGTGGCATATGCATAGGAATACGAACTGCCTGACATCGGGATCAGGGTGGCGAATTCGGCGTAACACAAAGCTGTGAAACTGCAGCAGATCGCCGCGATCACGAAGGCGAGGATGATCGCCGGACCCGCATGCTCGGCAGCAGCCTGACCCGTGATCACAAAGATGCCGCCACCGATCACCGCGCCGATGCCCAGCGCGGTCAGGCCCCAGGGGCCCAGCGTTCGTTTCAGGCTGGGGCCGTCGACGTTGTCGGCATTCGAGAAATCGGTCTTGCGGGCGAGCAACTGCTTGAGCATGGGCGTTCCGGATATGACACCGGCACGGTATTACCGTGCCGGCTGATAGGTCAGGCAAAAAGCAATCGTTTCAGCTCGGCTCAGTGCCATTGGCCAGATGGCTCTTGCGGTAACCGTAAAGGTAGTACACCACCAGGCCGATCGCGCCCCACACGAAGAAGGTGATCTTGGCTTCCTTCGACAGGTTGAGGAACAGCAGCAGGCAGCCGATCACCGCCAGCGGACAGACCAGCCACGGCAGCGGGGTACGGAACGGACGCGGGCGATCGGGCTGGGTGCGGCGCAGGATCAAGACGCCTATCGCCACCATGATGAATGCGAACAGCGTTCCCGAATTGGTGATGTCGGCGAGGATGCCCACCGGGAACAGCGCGCCGAACAGTGCAACAAAGGTGCCGGTGATCAGGGTGATGACGTGCGGTGTGTGGAAGCGTGGATGGATCTTGGCCAGCTTGCCGGGCAACAGACCATCGCGCGACATGGTGAAGAAGATGCGGGTCTGGCCGTAGGTCATCGTCAGGATCACCGACGGCAACGCGATGCCGGCGGCGAAGGCGATGAAGGAGCCAATGGTGTTGTGGTCAAGCAGGCGGACCACATGGGCCAACGCCTCCTTGCTGCATACCAGGGCCTGCGAACCCTGGCAGGCCGCGGCAAATGCTGGTGTGCCCGGCTCAAGAGCCAGCCCGTTCGGGCCCAGCATCGGTTGCGCACCCACCGAGCCTACTGCGCTGTAGCTCACCAGAAGGTAGAAGATGGTACATACGCTCAGCGAGCCGATCAGGGCGATCGGGATGTTGCGGTTCGGGTTCTTGGTTTCCTCGGCGGCGGTGGAGATGGCGTCGAAGCCGATGTAGGCGAACACGATGGAGGCTGCTGCACCCAGTACGCCGATGCCGCCCATCGGGCTGCCCCAGCCGTTGGGTACGAAAGGTGTGAAGTTCTGATCCTTCACCGCCGGTAGCGCGACGAAGATGAAGGCGATGAGGGCGGCAATCTTGATCAGCACCAGCGCGGTGTTGACCTTGGCCGATTTCGAGGTGCCCAACACCAGCAGAAGGGTAATTGCCAGGCCGATCAGGCAGGCGAGCAGGTTGAAGCTGCCACCATCCATCGGGCCTGCCTGCAGGAAGTGCGGCAAGCCGAATCCGGCATGTGTCAGCAAGCCGTTGACGTAGCCCGCCCAGCCGGCGCACACCGTACTGGCGGCGATGGTGTACTCCAGCACCAGTGCCCAGCCGACTACCCAGGCAATGCCTTCGCCGAGTACGCCGTAGGTATACGTATAGGCCGATCCGGCCACCGGAATCATCGAGGCCAGCTCGGCATAGGCCAGCGCGGCGAGTGCGCAGACCACGGCTGCGATCACGAAGGCGATCATCATGCCGGGGCCTGCCTTCTGACCTGCCTCGGCGGTCAGCACGAAAATACCGGTGCCGACGATGGCACCGATGCCGAGCATGGTGAGCTGGAAGGGGCCAAGCTGCCTTGTGAGACTTTTCTTTTCGGCAGTAGCGAGAATCTGGTCGAGCGACTTGACGCGCTGGAAAAGCATGTGGTGACTCCCCGTAAAAACAAATGCCACGCTCGTCCGAGACCGCGACGAGTATGACGCGACGAGCCGACGTGACGCGCAACCATAACGGAGCGGGGGAAGGGGAACAAGCTGCGACGCAGCTATGATGGGTATTTCCAACTGCACCATGCCACAAGTCATGCAACCAGATGTTTCGCGAATGCTGGCCAGCTTTCGGGACTATATGTCCCGGTATCCGGAGGAAGCCGATGCAACCGCGATGTTCACGGATTTCCTGAACTCTCACTCGGCGACGTTCGAACGCGCACATCCGCCGGGGCATTTCACCGGCTCGGCGTGGCTGGTCAGTGCGGATGGCGCACGGGTGCTGCTGATGCATCACCGCAAGCTGGACAGGTGGCTGCAGCCGGGCGGTCACGCCGATGGCGATACCGATCTGGCTCAGGTGGCATTGCGCGAGGCGCAGGAGGAAACCGGCGTGAGCGATCTGCGTGTCGAAGGCGGCATCTTCGATATCGATCGGCATCGTATTCCTGCTCGTGCGAACGAACCGGAACATTGGCATTACGACGTGCGTTACGTCGTGCTCGCCGGCACGGACGATCGCTTCGTGATCAACGAGGAATCGCAGGCGTTGGCGTGGCGGTCGGTGACCGACGTGGCGGCTGACAGCAGCCTCGATGCCTCGCTGCGGCGGATGGCGCGCAAGTGGCTGGCGCGGGACGACGCTAGTGTCTAGCCGTATTTCGCCGGCGCCGGATTCAGATGGCCGCATGCGTCACAGGTACGCGCCTCGCGCGAACCGTAGAAGCGGTCGAACACCGGCGGAAAATCGTGTTCGATGCTGTCGAGCACGAAATATTCCTCGAACAGTTTGTGGTTGCAGCGTTCGCAGAACCACAGCAGGCCATCCTTCTCGCCGCTGACGCGGCGACGCTCGATGACCAGCCCAATCGATGCCGGCATGCGCTGCGGCGAATGCGGTACCCGCGGCGGCAGGTAGAACATCTCGCCTGCCCTTATCGGAATGTCACGGGCCTGCCCATCGTCCTGCACCTTCAGCACCATCTCGCCTTCGAGCTGGTAGAAGAACTCCGGGCCTTCGTCGTGGTGATAATCTGTGCGCGCATTCGGACCGCCGACGATCATGATGATGAAGTCGCCGTCGACGATGCACTTGTTGCCGACCGGCGGCTTCAGCAGATGGCGGTGTTCGTCGATCCAGCGCTGGAGGTTGAGCGGCGATAGCAAGGCCATGCGAGTTGCCCACGAAAAACCAGTGGACACCATAACGCTGACTCCGCCACAAAAACAGCCGCCCCGGCGAGGGAATCGGGGCGGCTGTCGGTACGCAGGCGTACGAACGAATTACGGCATCAGCACCTTGTCGATCACGAAGATCACGCCGTTCGACTGCATCACGTCGGCAATCGTGATGTTGGCCACGTTGCCCTTGTCGTCGGTGACGGTCCAGGCGCTGCCGCTTTTCGCGACCGTGATCGAATCGCCCTCGACAGTCTTCAGTACGGCCTTGCCGCCGCCCGCCATGACTGCCTTTTCGAGGTCATGCGAGGTCATCCTTCCGGCCACCACATGATAGGTAAGGATCTTGGTGAGGGTTGCCTTGTTTTCCGGCTTCACCAGATTGTCGACCGTGCCTGCAGGCAGCGCGGCAAATGCCTCGTTGGTCGGCGCGAACACGGTGAATGGACCAGGGCCTGACAGCGTATCGACCAGTCCGGCCGCCTTGATCGCGGCAACCAGAGTGGTGTGATCCTTCGAGTTGACCGCGTTCTGGATGATGTTCTTCGACGGGTACATCGCCGCGCCACCGACCATTACGGTTTTTTCCATGCTCACCGAGCCGGCCATGGCCATCGGTGCGACGGCCAACGTGGTCAGGGCCAGGGAAAGGCCGATGGTCATGGCGCGCATGTGCTGATTGATCTTCATCTCGTTCTCCAGTGGTGTCCGCTTCGCGGATTGGAAGCGGGAGGAGATACGCAGCAAATGCAGCTACGGATGCAGACGAGATGAAAAACAAGCCGGTCCCGGATCCAGCCATGCACTCGCGCCAGTCACGCGCCGTTGATCGAGCCCTTGGCCATCACCGGGCCGGTGGGCTGGCCAGTAGGCGAACCGCCGGCCGGTTCCACCGATACGGCGAGCAGGGCTTGAGCGTTCAAGCGCGAGAGCAGTTCAGTGCGCAAGGGGATGGTGGTGGGTTTGTCGCGTGCGATCACGCCCAACGAGATGGGTTTTTCACCGGACGGGATCAGCCACAGCTCAGGCGCACGTCCCTGCGCAAACGCGGCCGGTGTGGCGGGCACCACGATCATCCGGGCATGTTGCAGATCCATCGTGGCAGTCCAGCCGGCGACGCCATTGTCCTGCGTGATGGCGGCGGCCATATAGGCAGCACTGGCTGTCGATGGCGTGATTGCCGGGCGGGGCAGCGTAAACATGACCACCACGCAGGCCGCGGCCACCACGCTTGCACCAATGCCGAGCCAGCGCCACAGGCGCAGGTTGTCCCACAAGCTGGCGCGCGGCTGCGGTGTTGCCGGTGCGGCCAATTGCAGCGCATCGTGGATGCGTGCCCAGACATACGGTGCCACAACCATATCGCCGACATCGTCAGCCAGTGGCGTCAAATGACGTTGCCACAGCGCGACCGCCGCGGCGGCCTGCGGATTGACCTGAATTTCCTGTTCCACCGCTGCGCGTGCATCGGCGTCCAGCACGCCGAGCACGTACTCGGCATAGCGCAGGTCGTCATGGCGGTGGTCGGCAGGTGTGTTCATTGTTCCAGACAGGTACGCAATTGCAGCAGGCTGCGGCGGATCCAGCTTTTCATGGTGCCCAGCGGTACCTTGCAGCGGCCCGCCAATTCGTTATACGTCGCGCCGGTGAAAAAGGCTTCACGCACGGCAGCGCGTTGCGGTGGCTCCAGCTGATCCAGGCATCGCTGCAGGCGCTGGTGTTCCTGACTGGTTTCGGCGTCGGCGGCAGGTGTGGGCCGCACATCGGCGGTTTCTTCCAGTCGGAGCGGATCATCCAGTTGTTCTTCACGGTGCTGGCGCAACCGGTCGATCGCCTTGTTGCGTGCCAGCGTCACCAGCCAGGTAATGGCGCTTGCCTTGCCGGCATCGAAACTCGCAGCGCGGCGCCACACGGTGATGTAGGTTTCCTGTAGCACTTCTTCGGCTTCGCTGCGTTCGCGCAGCATGCGCAGACATACGCCGAACAGCTTCGACGAAGTGCGTCGGTACAGCTCGGCAAATGCCTGCTGGTCGCCGCGACCTGTGCGAATCAACAGGTGGGTCAGTTCCTCACGCTCAGCCGGGTTGCTGAAGCTCACCGGCGGGTGATCCCGATTTTGAAAAAGTAGGGCGCAAGCAATGACATGGCATCAGCATGCAGGTTGCGTTGCGCGGCGGCAAGCAACCCGGTCATTCAGACTTCCAGTGTCGCCAGATCGCCTTTCTCTTCCAGCCACGCTTTTCGATCGCCGGCGCGCTTCTTCGCCAGCAGCATGTCCATCAGTTTGGACGTGCCGTCATCGTCGCCGATGGTCAGCTGCACCAGTCGGCGCGTGTCCGGATGGATGGTCGACTCGCGCAGCTGCGGCGGATTCATTTCGCCGAGACCCTTGAAGCGGGTGGTGCTGACGGCGCCCTTCATCTTCTCGCGTTCGATCCGCTGCAGCATCGCCTGCTTCTCGCTTTCGTCGAGGCAGTAGAACACCTGCTTGCCCACGTCGACGCGGAACAGCGGCGGCATCGCCACGAATACATGGCCCTCGCTGACCAGCTTCGGGAAATGCCGCAGGAACAGTGCTGCCAGCAAGGTGGCGATGTGCAGGCCGTCGGAGTCGGCATCGGCGAGGATGATCACCTTGCCGTAGCGCAGGCTGGACAGGTCGTCCTTGCCCGGATCGCAGCCGATCGCCACAGCGAGGTTGTGCACTTCTTCCGACGCCAGCACCGAGGTCGATTCGACTTCCCAGGTGTTGAGGATCTTGCCGCGCAACGGCAGGATCGCCTGGAACTCCTTGTCGCGCGCCTGCTTGGCGCTGCCGCCGGCGGAGTCGCCCTCGACCAGAAACAATTCCGTGCGGGTAAGGTCGGTAGCGGTGCAGTCGGCCAGCTTGCCGGGCAGTTGCGGGCCTTGGGTGATCTTCTTGCGGACGATCTGCTTGGCCGCTTTCAGACGCGCGCTGGCGCGCTCGATTGCCAGTTGAGCGATGCGCTCGCCCATCTCCACGTTCTGGTTGAGCCACAGGCTGAAGGCGTCGTGGATGACGTTCTCGACCATGCCGGCGGTCTGCCGCGAGGACAGCCGTTCCTTGGTCTGGCCGGCGAACTGCGGGTCCTGCAATTTGGCCGACAGCACGAAGGCGAGCCGTTCCCATACATCTTCCGGTGCCAGCTTGACGCCGCGTGGCAGCAGGTTGCGGATCTCGCAGAATTCGCGGATCGCCGTGGTCAAGCCGGTGCGCAGGCCGTTGACGTGGGTGCCGCCCTGCGCGGTGGGGATCAAGTTGACGTAGCTTTCCTGCACCAGCTCGCCTTCCGGCAACCAGGCCAGCGCCACTTCCAGGCCTTCCACGTCGCGTGCCATGTGGTGCACGAACAACTCGTTCGGCAAAGCCTCGCTGCCGTCGAGTTCGCCGCGCAGATAGTCGCGCAGGCCGTCCTCGTAATGCCACTCAACGGTCTCGCCACTGGCTTCGTCGGTGAGCTTCACATTGAGGCCGGCGCACAGCACGGCTTTGGCGCGCAGCAGGTGCTTGAGTTTCGACAGCGAGACCTTCGGCGAATCGAAATACTTCGCCTCCGGCCAGAAGCGCAAGGTGGTGCCGCTGCGCTTCTTCGGCACGCTGCCGATCACTTCCAGCGGGCTGATCTTGTCGCCGTGGGCGAACACCATCTGATATTCGGAACCGTCACGGCGGATGTTCACCTCGACCCGGTCGGACAGCGCATTGACCACCGAGACACCAACGCCGTGCAGGCCGCCGGAGAAGTTGTAGTTCTTGCCGCTGAATTTACCGCCGGCGTGTAGCCGGGTCATGATCAGCTCGACGCCGGAAACGCCTTCTTCCGGATGGATGTCCACCGGCATGCCGCGGCCATCGTCGCTCACTTCCACCGAGCCGTCGTTGTACAGCATGACCTCGATCGAGCTGGCGTGGCCGGCCAGCGCCTCATCCACCGAGTTGTCGACCACCTCCTGCACCAGATGGTTCGGGCGGGTGGTGTCGGTATACATGCCGGGGCGGCGTTTGACCGGGTCCAGGCCGGAGAGGACTTCGATATCGGCGGCGTTGTAGCGACTGCTCATGCGTGTGTTTCGGATGGTTCAAGACGGCGAAGCATGGGGCGCGCGGGCGGCCAGGGTCAAGCCGATCAGCGGTAACCCTGTGCCTGCAGCGAGAACAGGTGCGCATAGTGGCCGTCCTGCGTCATCAGCTGTTCGTGGCTGCCGTGCTCGATGATGCGGCCGTCCTGGATCACGATGATCTGGTCGGCCATGCGCACGGTGGAGAAGCGGTGCGAGATCAGGATCGCGATGCGGCCGCCGGCCAGTTCGCGGAAGTGTTCGAAGATGCTCGCCTCGGCCTGGGCATCCATCGCGGCAGTGGGTTCGTCGAGCACCAGGATGTCTGCGCGTGAGCGCATGAAAGCGCGTGCCAGCGCGATCTTTTGCCATTGCCCGCCGGACAGTTCGCGCCCTTCGCGGAACCACTTGCCGAGCTGAGTGTTGAATCCGGACGGCAGGCCGTCGATGAATTCGCTGGCCATGCCCTTGTCGCTGGCCTCGCGCCAAAGCGCCTCGTCCTCGAAATGGCTGACGTCGCCGGCGCCGACGTTTTCGCCGACGCGCATCTGGTAGCGCGCGAAATCCTGGAAGATCACGCCGATGCGTTGCAGCAACGTGCTCTCGTCCCAATCGCGCAGGTCGGTGCCGTCGAGCAGGATGCGACCGCTGTCGGGCGAGTACAGCCGCGTCAACAGCTTGATCAAGGTGGTCTTGCCGGAACCGTTCTGACCTACGAGTGCGAGGGATTCGCCGGGGCGGATATGCAGGGTGATCTCGCGCAGCGCCGGTTTGCTGGCGCCGGGATAGGTGAAGCTGACCTGCTCGAAGCGGATGCCATCGTCGGGCTTCGCGCCGCGCTGAGAGGTGCCTACCGAGGGCGGCACCGGTGTTTCGAGATATTCGTACAGGGTCGACAGATACAGGTTGTCCTCGTACATGCCGCCGATCGCCGACAGCATCGCGGAAACCGCCGACTGGCCTTGCCGGAACAGCATCAGGTACATCGTCATCTGGCCCAGCGTGATGCGAGCGACCACCGTGCTGGCGGCGATCCACGCATAGGCGCCGTACAGCGTGATCGTGCCGAGCAGACCCAGCCCGAAGCCCCAGCTTTCGCGGCGGACAGTGAGGTCGCGGTCGTCGCGGTAGAGCTTGTCGAAGATGTCGCGGTAGCGGCCCAGCAGCAGCGGGCCGAGTCCGAACAGCTTCACTTCCTTGGCGTGATCCTCGCGCGCGATCACGGTTTCCAGGTACAGCTGCATGCGTGTTTCCGGCGATCGCCAGCGAAACAACCGGAACGCATCGCCGGAAAATTTCGTCTCGGCGAAGAACGACGGCAAGCCCGCCAGCAGCAGCACGGCCACCGCCCAGGGCGAGAACTGGAACAGCAAGGTGCCGTAGCTGACCAGCGAGATCGCGTTCTGGCCCAGCCCGAACGTGCGCGTCACCAGCGACAGTGGCCGGCTCGATGCCTCGCGACGGGCGCGGGTGAGTTTGTCGTAGAACTCGGAATCCTCGAAATGCGCCAGCTCCAGCGTCAACGCCTTCTCCAGGATCATCACGTTAACGCGCTGTCCCAGCTGCGCACGCAGCAGCGACTGGCACATCGACAGGCCGCGCTGTGCACCGGCGAGAGCCGCTACCAGGATGCCTTCCAGCGCCACCCACTGGAACACGGTTATCAGTGGCGCATGCCCGTTGCTGGTCCACTGGCGGCTCGCGGTGACCACCGCATCGACGATATGCGCGCCGACATAGGCCACGCCGGCCGGCAGCAGACCGGCAATCAGCGTCAGCAATGCCAGCGCGATCGTCAACGGGCGGCTGGTGCTCCAGACCAGTTCCAGCGCGCGCCCGCTGTAGCGGAACACACCCAGGAAGCTGCGGGTGAGGTCGGTGGATTCAACTGGCGATGAATGAGCGTGAGGCGGCACGTAGGAAGCAGCAGGTCAGGGCAGGCGCATGAGGGGCGCGGAAGTCCAGACATGGGGTTCGTGCCGCCTCATGCAAGTCAAACGTGACCCGGCTCAGTGCAGCTGGACATCCACCACTTGCTGCTCCGGCTGATACAGCGTCGGAAACAGCTTCTGCAGATTCGCCACTTTCGGTGCATCGTTGATGACGATGTACGGGTTGTACGGATGCTCGCTGAAGTAGTGCTGGTGATAGGCCTCGGCTGGGTAGAACGCCTTGAGCGGCACGACCTCGGTCACGATCGGTGCCGGGAAGGACTTCGCTGCCGTCAGCTGGGCGATGTAATCGGTGGCGATCTTCTTCTGTTCGTCGTTACCGTAGAAGATTACCGAGCGGTATTGCGTGCCGGTATCCGGACCCTGTCGGTTGAGTTCGGTGGGGTCGAGCGCGACCGAGAAGAACACCTGCAGCAACTGACCGTAGCTGACCTTGGCGGGGTCGAATTGCACCCTGACCGACTCCGCATGACGGGTATTGCCCTCGCTGACTTCGTCGTAGTGCGCCGTGTTGGCGACGCCACCGGAGAAACCGGCCACCACCTTGTGCACGCCCTTGACGTGTTCGAACACGGCTTCGATGCCCCAGAAGCAGCCGCCAGCCAATACCGCGGTCTGCTCGCCGACGGCGGTGGTTTTTGGCGCATCCACGGTGGGCGCGGGCAGGGCCTGCACATCGTTGGCCGCAGCGGGTTGGCAGGCGCTCAGCCCGACCGCCATCAAGGCGGCGACTAGCGGGATAACGTGAAAGGCAGTTCGACGAATCATGGTATGCCTCGCTGACAGTGGTTTTGTATCGAGCCGACCTGCGGTCCATGCAGTTACGTTCAAGTGCCTGCAACAGATGCAACGATCGACAGAGTGAATGCCGTTGCATGCGTCGGTTACTGTCTCTTCGCTGGTCACGCGGCTCCGGTTACCTGGATGACGACCATCAGCGGGCGGGTACTATCGCGGTCCCGATTTCCGAATAATGAACCCGTGGATATTCAGCATGAGTGAATCCATCGACCTGGCGGCTTACCTTCGGCGCATTGGCCATGCAGGTGCCGTCGCCCCCCAATTGTCGACCCTGCGCGCGCTGGCGATCGCCCATGTGGCGGCGATTCCGTTCGAGAATCTCAATCCACTGCTGGGTCTGCCAGTCGATCTGGAGTTGGCTGCGCTGCAGCGCAAGCTGGTGCAGGACGGTCGCGGTGGTTACTGCTTCGAGCAGAACCTGCTGTTCGCGGCGGTGTTGCGGACGATCGGTTTCGAGGTGTCGGGATTGATCGCGCGCGTGCTGTGGACGCGACCCGAGGATGCGGTCACGCCACAGACCCACATGCTGCTGCGCGTCGAGTTGGCCGGCGAGAGCTGGCTGGTCGACGTCGGCTTCGGCGGGCAGACCCTGGTCGGTGCGTTGCGGCTGCAGGCGGATACCGAGCAGGCGACCCTGATGGAGCCGTTTCGACTGGTGCAGATGGATGGCGACTGGCGCATGCAGTCACTGGTGCGCGGGCAGTGGTTGTCGCTGTATCGCTTCGACCTGCGCCCGGTGCCGTTGATCGATTACGTCGTGGCCAATCACTACGTGTCGACGCATCCTGACTCGGTGTTCGTCAACAACTTGATTGCAGCGCGCACGACCTCGGATGGCCGGCTGGGTTTGCGCAATCGCGAGTTCACCGTGCGGCGCATCGGTCATGAGCCCGAGCGTCGCACGCTGGGCAGCGTCGCCGAGATCCGCCGGGTACTGGAGCAGGAATTCCTGATCAGGTTGCCGGCACATCTGCAACTCGATCAGCGGCTGGAGCGCCTGCCGGACAATATCCCGGTTTAGGCTTCGGGATCAGCCAGCACATGGATTTCCACGTCGTCGATCGTGACGACCTGGCCTGCGTGGACCTTGTTGGTCTTGCGCAGCTCGGTGACGCCGTCGACTTTCACCGCACCCGTCGCCACGATGGCCTTGCCAGCGCCGCCGCTGTCGCACAGGCCGGTCAGCTTCAACAGCATGTTGAGCTCGACGTAGGTGCCTTCCAGTTCAAAGTCGATGGTTTGCATGGGAATCCGGGATAAAGGGGCTGACAAGGGTGACACGCTTTTCAGGCGGGAACGTGGCCGTCGTCGAATGCGCTGTCGGGCAGCGCCAGAAACGCGAACCACGGCATGTCGTTGTCGTTGCCGAAAGTGGCCGCGTCATCGAGGATGCCGAGCAGAATATTGAAGTCCGCCTCGGCAGCCTGACGCAACTCGTCGGCATGCTCGAACAGCAGCACGTAACCCCAGGCGGGCATCCAGCCGAAGTCGCGCAGGCAGTCGGCCAGTGCATCCCAGTTGTGGCCGAACGTGACCGGCAGCCGCAGCGATACGGCGAGACGCCGCAGCAGTTCGTCCTTGTCGTGGCAACCGGCCAGATCGGTGCGGCACACCTGCAGCTCATCGCGGGCGGCGGTTCTGGCGAGGCGGTCGATATCGTTGACGCCGACGAAATACACGCCGCTCTGCGTCGGCTTGGTCAGGTCCAGGTCGAAACCGTGCGTGCTCACCGGTTCATCTCGAAACGGCGGAAGCTGCGGTAGTGGTCGTCGGTGTAGTACCAGGCCACCGGTGGCGTACCGCCGGTGATGATGCGGCGGGTGCCACGGGTTCGCGCACCGGGCGTTTCCACCGTGTACTCGTGGTAATAGCCGCGCGGCTGCTGCGGCAACAGGCCTTCGTAATTGCCGAACACCACGCCGTCCTGACTGTGTTCGAACGGGCCGCCGCGGGCGATCGCGTCAAGCGTGGTGCGTGCCTCCGATGGCAGGAAGTCCGGCAGTGTGGCCGATATGTCCTGATTCGCAGGTGTCGTGCCCTGGCTGGTGGAGGGCGTCGCAGTGGGAATGGGCATGCCAGCCGGCGCGGCTGTGTGCCGCTGCCATAGCATCACGGCGAAGACCAGCGCGGCGAGCAGGATCACGTGATTGAGTCGACGCATGGGGATTCGCTGAGGTGTGATGGGTTGAGCTTAGTGCGACCGCGCCTGCCGATAAACCGGCAGATGACAGGCGCCTGCGATTGCAGGATGCTGACGGACTGCCACTCGTCCACCACAGGAGCTCGCCATGATCGGCTACGTCACGCTGGGTACCAATGACTTGCCGCGCGCCACGGCTTATTACGACGCCTTGCTGGGCGAGCTGGGTGCCAAGCGTTTGATGGAGACCGATCGCTATATCTTCTGGGGCGTCTCGATGCAGCAGCCGAGCCTGTGCGTGATCAAACCGTTCGATGGCGAGCCGGCCGCGATCGGAAACGGCAATATGGTGGCGCTGGTGGTGAATGCCCGCGACAAGGTTGACCGTCTGTATGCCAAGGCGCTGGCGCTGGGTGGCAGCGACGAGGGTGCGCCGGGTGATCGCGGCGGCGGCTTCTACGCCGGTTATTTCCGCGATATCGAAGGGCACAAGCTCAACGTGTTCTGCATTGGCTGAGGTGCTGATGCCGGAAGCGCGGGTCAGTGCTGGCCATCGACCCGCGATTGCAGCGCCATCGCCGCCGCCGGATTGCGGTGTTTGGCGCTGCTGATGAAGAACACGAATACGTCGCGCGGCTGAGCTTGCGGTTGTTGCGTGGCGACATGCGGCAATTCGTCGATGTCGCTGCCCGAGGCCCAGCTGCGCGCGCGTGCGGCCCAGCGATCCAGTTCATCTGGCGCGTAGCCGGTGGGAATGTCGTTGGCGCTGCGCATCAACCGCGCATAGGTGAAATCGCCGGTGAGATCGGCCAGCGACGGGTAGTCGGGCGAGTCGGTGAACACGGTCGGTACGGCATGCATGCGCGCCAGTGCCACGTAGCGCTCGTCCATGAAACTGGGGTGACGCACTTCCAGCACGTGCCGCAATGGCTGGCCATTCAATGTGCGCGGCAGCGCTTCCAGGAACGCGCCAAGGTCGTTCGCATCGAATGGCCGCGACGGCGGCAGCTGCCACAGGATCGGTCCCAGCCGGTCGCCCATTTCGGCAAGCCCGCCCTGCACGAAACCGTGGATACCTTTGCCGACCTCGGCCAGCCGTCTGCCTTCGGTGATGTAACGCGGCGCCTTCAGCGAGAACACGAAACCCGCCGGCGTTTCCGCCGCCCACTTCGCATAGGTGGCCGCCTTCTGCGCGCCGTAATAAGTGCCGTTGATCTCGATCGCACGCAACTGGCGGCTGGCGAATTCCAGTTCGCGCCGCTGCACCAGCCCGGCCGGATAGAACAGATTGCGCCATGGCGCGTAGTTCCAGCCGCCAATGCCGACACGGATAGGCGTGCCCTGATCGGTGGTCGAGGCGCTGGCAAACAGGTCGGAGGTTGCTGGGGTCATCGGGATGATGTCTGGCGTGAGCGTCGTTTCATGCATGTTAGCCGTGCCGCGCGCCGTTGCCGAAACCCGACTCGTTGCGCCTGCGCGATGACCGGTGACCCGTGACTTCCAGCGCTGGTCTTGCGCCGGGTTTGCCGCGATAGTCAAGCAATTGCCACCAGCGGAGCCTGCGATGTCCCTGCGATTCATTTCCCCGCGCCTGGCGGGTTGTTGCGCCCTGTTTGTCGTCGCCTCCGCCGGCTGGGCACAGACACCTGTCGGGCAGCCATTGCCGCCGCCCGTGTCGATACACGACACCGTACGGCCGATGCTGCCGGAGCAGTTGCAGGATTTCGGCGCCTACGTCGACAGCGCACGCAAGACCTTCGACGTGCCCGGCATCGCGGTGGCGATCGTCAAGGACGGCCAGGTGGTGATGGAGCAGGGCTTCGGCCTGCGCGAGATCGGCAAGCCGGACCAGGTCGACGCGCGCACGCTGTTTGCGATCGCCTCCAACACCAAGGCATTCACCGCCGCGGCGCTGCAGCAGCTGGCCGAGCAGGGCAAGCTGAAGATGGACGATCGGGTGATCGACCACCTGCCGTGGTTCCGCATGTCCGATCCGTACGTGACGCACGAGATGCGCATCCGCGACCTGCTGGCGCATCGCAGCGGCCTCTCGCTGGGCGCGGGCGATCTGCTGTACTGGCCGCCGACCTCGTACAGCACGAAGGAAGTGGTCGAACGGCTGCGCGATGTGCCGATCAAGAACGGCTTCCGCAGCGGTTATGCCTACGACAACATCCTGTTCGCGGTGGCCACGCTGGTGATCGAGCAGGCGTCCGGCCAGAGCTACGCCGATTACGTGCGCGACCACATCTTCAAGCCGGTCGGCATGGACGAATCGCTGATCGACATGACCTTCCTCAAGCCCGGCATGGACGTAGCGATGGGCCACGCCAAATCCGACTTCAAGGATCTCAAGCCGGTGCCGCCGATGGCATGGCTCAACGACCCGGGTGCCGGCGGCATCTACGCCAGTGTGCATGACCTGGCCAAGTGGATGAACGTGCAGCTGGCCGGTGGCGCCTTGCCAGCGAACGGCGCGGACGGCAAGCCGGCGCGGCTGTTTTCCGAGGACAGCCAGCGCGAGATGTGGAGCATGCTGACTCCGATCAAGATCGGCAAACCGCCGATTCCCGAGCTGGCGCCGCTGACGCCGCACTTCTACGGCTACGGCGAGAGCTGGTTCCTGTCCGACTACCGCAACCAGCGGCTGGTCTGGCACACCGGCGGCTGGCCGGGCATGGTGTCGCGGGTGACCCTGGTGCCGGAACTGCATCTGGGTGTGGTGGTGCTGACCAACGCCGAATCCGGTGCCGCGTTCAACGCGGTGACTTATCGCGCGCTGGATGCCTACCTCAACCCGGCGCAGAAGACCGATTGGGTCGCGGTCTACGACAAGGCGGTGAAGAAAGCCGAAGCGAAATCCGACGACAGCTACGCCAAGCACTCGGCGGCGCGCAACAAGAACAGCAAGCCTTCATTGCCGCTGGCGAAGTATGCCGGCACCTACCGCGATCCGTGGTACGGCGATGTCATCGTCAGCAACGAGAACGGCAAGCTGCGCCTGCGTTTCTCCAAGACCGCGCAGCTGGTCGGCACCATGACGCCGTGGCAGAACGATACTTTTACCGTGCGCTGGGACGACCGCTCGCTCAATGCCGACGCGTTCGTGACCTTCACGCTGGATATGGACGGCCATATCACCGAGGCGCGCATGCAGCCGATTTCGCCGCTGACCGACTTCAGTTTCGACTTCCAGGATCTGCGGCTTGCTCCGCTCAGGTCCGTTGCCGGCGAAGAGTGACGAAGCGATCCTGCACTTGTTCTGATGTGGCCGGCAAATTTGTCCGCGATTCGGTGTTGTGATTTCACTATCAATGGCAAGGAGAGTGTCCATGTCGTGTCATCGTGCGGTTTCGAAAGTCGTGCTGTTGCTGCTGTTGACTGCCTGCTTGCCTGCGTTTGCCGCCACCGAGGACGTCGCTGCGCTGATCAAGCGGCAGTCGCAGGAATTCTCCGACGCCTCGGCCAGCGGCGATGCAACCGTGCTCGATCGCTATCTCGACGATCGGGTGACCTTCATGATCGAGGACGGCAGCGTAGTCACCAAACGGGACATTCTCGCCAGCGCGGGACCTTCGCCCAAGGGCATTTCGAACCATCTCGTGCAGGCAGACTTCCATGTCCAGGTGTATGGCCCGGTGGCGGTCACCAGTTTCACGGACCAGTCCACCGTGCACGCATATGGACAGGTGTCGCATGCCACCTACCGCTCGACCGAGGTATGGCAGAAAGAGGCAGCTGGCTGGCGCATGATCTCGAGCCAGACCACGGCCGTAGCGCAGGATCCCTCAGCCGTGACGTTGCCGGTCAAGGTGTTGGATGAATACGCGGGTATCTACAAGGCCGGCGCGGACATCACCTTCGTGATCGCCCGTGACGGCGATGGGCTCACCGGCGCCGTGAACGGCGGCAAGCCATACACGATCAAGGCAGAACTCAAGGATGTGCTGTTCACGCCCGGCCAGCCACGGCTGCGGCGGCTGATGCAGCGCGATGCCGGTGGCAAGGTTATCGGCATCGTCACCCGGCGCGATGGTCTCGATGCGCTGTTGTTGAAGCGGGCCAGCTGAACTGCGGAAGAGGCGGCCCTGTATTCAGGGCCGTAATCGTGCGAGTTCGAATATTCGATCAAGAGGGGAGTCGTGATGAATCATTGCCGCCATATTGCTGTTGCCGCGTTGTGCCTGGGGCTGCTGTCCGGTGTTGCCCAGGCGCGGCAAGACCGGCCTGCCACTTCCGAGCAGAGTCTCTTCCATGTTGTGCTGGGCCCTGCCAGCTCGCAGCCGACCGCGGGCCGGTTGCTGCTTTTCGCGATCGACGCAAAAACCGCCGAGGCGGCTGCGAAGGCCGAATCCGCCGGCAGCGGCGGCAAAGTGGAAGAGGTCGATGCCGATCCGTTCAGCGCGAACCAGACCTCGGTGGCTGCGCGTGAAGTGAGTCGACTGGCACCCGGACAGGGTGTGGACATCGATGCGGATACGCTGGCGTTTCCGGCCGGCTACTCGAAACTTCCACCGGGTGATTACCTGGTGCAGGCCGTGCTCGATGTCGATCACAGCTACAACTATTCCGGTCGCGGTGCCGGCGACCTGGTCAGCGACGTGGTCAAGGTGCATCTGCCAGCCACGGACGTGCCTGCGCTGACCCTGGTGAAGCAGCTTCCGGCGCGCGCACCGTGGACCTTTCCGGCGCGCGCGATGAGCGCCGATTCGATGAAATACCTCGACGAGGCCAAGGTCCATACGCAGCCGATCGACTTCACCAGTCCGGCACTCACCGCGTTCTGGGGCCGCCCGGTTGGCATGCATGGCTGGGTCGTGACGCCGCCCGGCTACGATGCAAAGGCCAGCACCACCTATCCGACGGTGTATTACACCCACGGCTACGGCGGCAGTTCCACGTCGCTGACCGCCGTGGCTGCGATGATCTACGCGCGGATGGCGACCAAGGCGATGCCGCCGATGATCTGGGTGCTGCTCGATGAGTCGAGCCCCACCGGCACGCACGAGTTTGCCGACTCGGTCAACAACGGTCCGTGGGGGAAGGCGCTTACCACGGAGTTGATCCCGCAACTGGAAGCCACCTACCGCATGGACGGCAAGACGAGTGGCCGTTTCCTCAACGGTCATTCTTCCGGCGGCTGGGCCACGCTGTGGCTGCAGACGCACTATCCGAAAATTTTCGGCGGCACCTGGTCGACCTCGCCCGATCCCAGCGACTTTCACGATTTCACCGGTGTGGACCTGTATGCGTCGAACGCGAACGTCTATCACCGGCCGGATGGTTCGGCCTATCCGCTGGTGCGCGACAAGGGCAAGGTGATTGCCAGCTTCGAGAAGTTCGCCAGGCTTGAGCGCGTGCTGGGCGAGTACGGCGGCCAGCTGGCCTCGTTCGACTGGGTTTTCTCGCCACGTGCGGCAGACGGCCGGCCGGTACCGATGTTCAATCGAGATACCGGCGTGGTCGATCCGGCGGTGGTCGCCTACTGGCGTGACCACTTCGACATCGCGCATTTGCTGCAGGCGAACTGGCCGCAGCTGCAACCCGATCTGGACGGCAAGATCCATCTGGTCGTGGGCACCGCCGACACGTTCTATCTGGACGGCGCCGCGCACAGGCTCAAGGCAGTGCTGGACGGTCTGCATGCCAAATCAGACTTCCGTTTCCGGCCCGATCGCACCCACTTCGACTTGTACGCCGAGGGCAAGGATCGTCAGGGTCTGCTCAATCAATTCAGCTGGGAGATGTATGCGGTGGCGCGGCCGGACTCCAAACTCAAGCCCGCCGCTGCCGCGCCGTAACGGCGAAGGTATCGGCATGGCACAAGGCCCCGGGTTGCGGTCTCCGGGGCTGACTCGCAAGTTCATTCGAAACAGCCGTCTACCGGATAAATGCCATGAGCCGGATGTATCTTGCGGTCATGATTTTGCGGCATAGTCGCGTTGCAAGCACGGCCGTTGCGAGTGCTTGGGAGTGTCGTCGCGAATTCACGTTGGAGGGAGTCTGAATGAAATCGTCAAATCTGATGGTCATCGCATTGGCTTGTCTGTTGGCCGTCCCGGCCGTTTATGCACAACAAGCGTCCGCGCCCGCCGGCTCCACCGGCCAGTGCAAGGACGGTAGCTATTCCAGCCAAGCCACCAAGAAGGGTGCCTGCAAGGGCCACAAGGGTGTGAAGGAGTGGTATGCAGCAGCTGGTGCTGCCGCCACCGCAGCACCCGCCGCCGCTGCAGCACCAGCTGCTGCGCCCGCACCCGCCGCTGCTCCGGCCGCTCCGGCTGCGAACAACGCCATGAAGTCCCACGCGATGCCGGCACCGGCCGCGGCGGCTGCTCCGGGCGGTGGCGCAGGCATGGTCTGGGTCAACGACAAGAGCAAGGTCTACCACTGCCCGAGCGACAAGTGGTACGGCAAGACCAAGCACGGCGAGTACATGAGCGAAGCCGACGCCAAGGCCAAGGGCAACCATGCAGAGCATGGCAAGGCCTGTACGCCATAACGCAGAGCCGCAGTTTGCTCAAGCAGAAGGCCGGCGCAAGCCGGCCTTCTTTTTGGAGTCACCCGGGCTGCCACGGATCGTAGCTGCCGAAATACCACAGGTGGCCTTCCGGGTCGTGGCAGCTGTAGCCGGCGCCGCCGTATTCCTTCTCGGCATAGTCGTCGACGATCACGGCACCGGCGGCCTTGGCCTGCTGATAGTGTGAATTGCAGTTGGCGACGATCACGCAGGCGCACTGCGTTTCGCGGCCGCCGATCTCGTCGGGCTGGGCGATGTGCCGGCCAAACTCGTTGTCACGCACTTCGCCGAGCATGACCATGCCGTTGCCCCAGGTCAGCTGGGCATGTTCCACGCCACCTTGCTCGTTTTCGTACACGGCATTTTTCGTGAAGCCGAATGCCTTGCACAGCCACTCGATCGCGGCGTGTGCGTCGCGGTAGCGCAGGCAGGGAATGATGGTGCTGCCGGTTTGGTTGGATGCAGACATGCGGCTGACTCCATGGGCGGGATGTTGGTGATGCCGGATCAATCACGATCGTCATGATTCTCGGCAATCGGCGGCAGCCGGCGCAACACCATGCTCTGCGGACTCGTCATCGGCAGCTTGGCACTGCGCAGGCGTTCGAGTATCTCGAACAGCAGGTCGCTCTTTACGCCACTGACATCACGCGGGCTGCTGACGTAGACAAAGCAGTTGAACGTCATCGAACCGGCGTCGAGATTTTCCAGTTGCACGCTCGGGACCGGCATGTTCAGGGTGCCTGGATGCGCGTGCAGCACCTCCAGGATCAGCTCGCGCACCTTGCCCGCATCGGTATCCAGCGGCATCGACAGCTTGATGTTGACGCGGCCCTGGGCGTTGGCCAGGGTCACGTTGCGCACGTTCTGGGTGATGAACTGCGAGTTCGGCACGATCATGGTGGAGCGGTCGGCCATCTGGATTTCGGTGGCGCGCACATTGATCCGGCGGATGTCGCCCTCGACGCCGCCGATGGCGACCCAGTCGCCCACTTTCACGGGCCTCTCGGCCAGCAGGATCAGGCCGGAGATGAAGTTCTGCACGATCGCCTGCAGGCCGAAACCGATGCCGACCGAAAGCGCGCTGGCCATCCAGGCGATGCCCTGCAGGTCGACCTTCAGCGCAACCAGCGCCAGCACGAACACCAGTACGCCACCGACGTAGCCGAGCAGGGTCAGCATCGAGTTCTGCATGCCGAGGTCGAGCGAGGTCTTCGGCAACAGCTGGTCGCTCAGCCAGCGCTTGATCACGCGCAGCACGATCAGGCCGAGCACGAACACCAGCACGGCGTCGAAGATATTGCTGGGCACGATATTGAGCGAACCCAGCGTGCCACCCGACAGCAGCGTGCCGACGCGTCCGGCGAGTTCCTGCGGACCTGCGCCAAACGGCGCCAGCACGATCGCCACTGCCAGGATCAACAGCATGGCGCGGGTGATGCCGGACAGCAGGGTACCGGTCTGTTCGAGTGCGCTGGGAGCCAGTCCGAAACTGCTCTGCAGGCGCGTACCGGTACGGCCCTCGGGGTTGAACAAGGTGTCGAAGATGTCGTTGACCAGATGCATCAGCAGGTACAGCGCGGTGAGGATCACGCCAACCCACAGCATCTGCCGCGCGATGAAGAAGGCAAAGGCGATGTAGCCCGTGATCACGCCGAGCAGGACGAGGCCGACACCGACGAATGCCGCCGCGACCACCAGGCCGATCCACACGGAGCGCTGTGCCGTCAGTTCGCCGGCGGCCAGCATGGCGCGTCGCGACTGGCCCAGCCGCATCAGTGCGCTGCCCACCAGCAGGCCGATCAGCATGGCGAGCAGCCCGCGTGTCGTCACGGTGATCGCCAGGCTGGCACCGATCGCGTTGTTGATGTTTTCGACCGTACCAAGCAGCAGGGCAGCGCCACCGAGCAGCCACGGGAACGCGCGCAGTCGTTGCGCGGCATCGTCGGACAGGCTGGACAGTCGCCAGGAAGGGCGCTTGCTGGAGAGCATCGCGCGGCCGAGGCCGGTCATGAAGGCGGCGAAGGTCACCAGCCGCACCAGCTTCTTCGCCAGATCGTCCAGATCCTCACTCAACAGGTCGTTCCAGTTCAGCGCGAGATAGGCGGAGCGCGCCGCGAGCCCGATCGCCAGTGTGTAGGCCAGTGTCATCGCCACGGCCAGCGCACTGCGCCGCAGCCGACCCGTCGGCATATGTTGGGCGGTCACTTGCACCAGCATGCGCTCGATCAGCCAGCGCCCCACGCTGAGCAGCAATACGGCGGCGATCAGGCACAGTACGAACGGCATGCGATTGGGTGGTTGCCAGGCCTGCTGGACGATCGACAGCGCCTCGCTGCCCAGCTGTTTCGCCCGCGCCATGTCGTCGGGAAACGCCTTGGCCGGGTCCACCCAGAAGGCGCGACTGAACGGTGTCGCCGTGCGCGAAGTGAGCTGGGCCTGAAACTGGTCGCGTCGCAGCTCGGCGACGTGAGCGGCCAGCTGGGCGGCTTCGGTGCCCAGCGAATTGGCCTGCTTGATCTGACCTTCCAGATCGTTCCTGGCCTTGGTCAGATCTCTGCGCTGCGAACTCAGCTGCGGCGACTCGGGCGGAGCGCCCTTGACCGGCGCGGGACCGAGCACGTCGAGTCGCGTCTGCAGTCCGGCCGACTGCGGCGACAGCGTGGAGGTCAATTGTTCGGCCTGTTGCTGCACATCCAGCGCGCGATTGCGCAGGTCGCCCAGCGACACATCGGTCTTCTTGGAATCCACTGCTGCCTTGATATCGTCCAGCTGGGCACGCAGCTGGGTCAGCGTCTGCGCCGGCGAGGGCGCCGGTGCAGCAGCGGGTGCTGTGGCATCCGGGGTGTCCTGCGCCAGAACGCTGCCGCCGTAAATCGTCAGCAGCAGAATGAAGAGGTAGCGGATCAGAGTAGGCATCCGGGCATGATCGGAGCGCGGCTGCGAGTGGTCAATCATGTTGATCGGGTTTCGAGGCTGGCGTTCAGCATGGAGCCATTCGCACAGGGTCGCTTGCTGAGCATGGCGAAACACGAGTGCCACAGCGCTCCGGGCGAGCTTCAAGCACAATGAGGCACACACAAGCCCGGAAACACTGATGATCTTCCGCTGGTTCGAATCTCTCATCGACGCATTCAAGGAGCCGGTCGACAGCATGCCGCCGAAGTCCGTGTGGCGCTTCTATGCGTTCTACTTGCGTCAGGTATGGCCGGTATTTGCTGCGGCGATCGTGGTGGGTTTTGCGGTGGCGATCGTCGAGGTATCGCTGTTCGGTTTCATCGGCAGCATCGTCGACATGGCCAAAGGTGTGCCGGGTGCGGCGTTCTTCCATGAGCACGGGCTCACTTTGCTGTGGATGGGTTTCGTGGCGTTGATCGCGCGGCCGGTGCTCGGCAGCCTGCACGATCTGCTGGTGAACCAGGCGATCGTGCCGAGCCTGACCAACCGCATCCGCTGGCAGAACCATCGCTATGTGATCCGCCAGAGCCTGGGCTTCTTCCAGAATGATTACGCCGGGCGCATCGCCAACCGGATCATGCAGACCGGTGGTTCGCTGCGCGCTTCGGCGGTGCAGATCGTCGATGCGATCTGGTACGTCACCATCTACACCGGCAGCGCCATCGTGCTGTTTGCCAAGGCGGATTTCTGGCTGGCTGCGCCGCTGGTCGTGTGGGTATTCGCGTATGTGGGCCTGTTGGCGTTCTTCATACCGCGCGTCAAGCAGCGCTCGTGGAAGGCCTCGGAGGCGCGATCGAAACTGATGGGCCGCATCGTCGACGGCTATAGCAATGTGCTGACACTGAAGCTGTTCGCGCATACCCACCGCGAGGAAGCCTATGTCGCCGACGCGATGGCCGAGCAGACCGACAAGCTGCGCTGGATGACCCGCGTCACCACCGCGATGGACGCCAGCATCACCACGCTCAACGGCTTCCTGATCGTCGGTACCTCGGCGCTGGCATTGTGGCTGTGGAGCGAGGGCCGGGTAACGGTGGGCGCGATCGCGCTGTCGACCGGGCTGGTGATCCGCATCAACAACATGTCAGGCTGGATCATGTGGGTGGTCAACGGCATCTTCGAAGATGTCGGCACCGTGCAGGACGGCATCACCACGATCTCGCAACCGCGCGCGGTGCAGGATCGCGAAGGCGCGATGCCGCTGGAAGTGACCAACGGCGCGGTGCGCTTCGAGCACATCCATTTCCATTACGGCAAGCAGGGCGGCGTGATCGCCGGGCTCGACCTTGCCGTGCGTGCGGGCGAGAAGATCGGCGTGGTCGGTCCCTCCGGCGCCGGCAAGTCCACCCTGGTCAACGTGCTGCTGCGGCTGTACGACCTCGAAGACGGTCGCATCCTTGTCGACGGCCAGGACGTCGCCAACGTCACGCAGGAAAGCCTGCGCTCGCAGATCGGCGTGGTGACCCAGGACACCTCGCTGCTGCATCGTTCGATCCGCGACAACCTGCTGTACGGCCGGCCCGACGCCAGCGAGGCACAGGTTCTCGAGGCCGTGCGCAAGGCACGCGCCGACGAATTCATTCCGCAGCTGGTCGATGGCGAAGGTCGCCTCGGCTATGACGCCCTGGTCGGCGAGCGCGGCGTGAAGCTCAGCGGTGGCCAGCGCCAGCGCATCGCGATCGCGCGGGTGCTGCTGAAGGACGCGCCGATCCTTGTGCTCGACGAAGCCACCTCGGCGCTCGATTCCGAAGCCGAAGCGGCGATCCAGGACAGCCTCGACATCCTGATGCAGGGCAAGACCGTGATCGCCATTGCGCACCGGCTGTCCACCATCGCGCGGATGGATCGGCTGGTGGTTCTGGACAAGGGCCACATCGTGGAAACCGGCACGCATGCCGAGCTGATCGCGCACGAGGGTTTGTATGCGCGCTTGTGGAAGCGGCAGACGGGTGGTTTTGTGGCGGCGGAAGACGCGCTGGTCTGACGGTGCAGTGTCGTCAGTCGTGTTGAGTCCCAGTGGCAGATAATCCAACCTGCGTAGCTTCGCGGCATTCGGTTCGCGGCGATCCCGAGGTGCCCATGTGAACCATCAAATCGTGATACGACCGGTGCAGCGTGAGGACTTTCCAGCCTGGAAAGTCCTCTGGGATGGCTACAACGCCTTCTACGGCCGCAGCGGACCGACCGCATTGCCGGAAGAAATCATGCAGACGACCTGGTCGCGCTTCTTCGATGCTGACGAACCAGTGCACGCCGTCGTCGCGGAGAGTGCCGGCGAGCTGCTGGGCCTGGCGCACTTCCTGTTCCACCGCAGCACCATCCAGCTCGCCCCGAGCTGCTACATGCAGGACTTGTTCACGATCGCGGCGGCCCGGGGCAAGGGTGTCGGTCGCGCGCTCATCGACGCCGTCTACGAGCGCGCCAGAGAGGCGGACTCACCGCGCGTCTATTGGCATACCCATGAGACGAATGCGACGGCCATGCAGCTCTACGATCGGATTGCCGAGAAGTCCGGGTTCATTGTGTATCGGAAGTTGCTGTAGAAGCGCATCCGCAGTGCGGCATGGCTCGTGGATGGGGCGATGAAGCAGGCGGGCGCAGGGTTGCAGGCCTCTTGACTCTAGACCTAGATCAATGGTCTAGACTACGCCTCATGAACACACAGACTTTCTCACTCACCATCGGTGCCGTCGCCAAGCGCGTCGGCGTGGCGATCGACACGATCCGTTACTACGAGCGCGAGGGCTTGCTGCCCGAACCCGTGCGGCGCGCCTCGGGCTATCGCAGTTACGGCGAAGGCACGGTTGCGCAACTACGCTTCATCCGTCGCGCCAAGGATCTGGGTTTTACGCTGGAGGAGATCCGCGAACTGCTGACATTGTCGGCGGATCGGCAGCGCGGAGTGAAGGCGGTGAAGCAGCGGGCACAGCAGCGGCTGGCGGCGATCGAGCTGCGCATCAGTGAACTGCAGCGGGTACGCGACGGACTGGCGCAGCTGGTCGAATCCTGCCCGGGGCATGGCAAGCCGGAGGAATGCCCGATCCTGCGTGCGCTGAGCGATGAGGCGGTGTCGTGATGGATGGACACGCTTCTTGCTGCCAAGGCGGCGACAAGACGCCGGCTGCGATGGCGACCGATCCGGTCTGCGGCATGCAGGTGGATACGGCCACATCGAAACATCAGCTCACGCATGATGGGCAGGTATTTCATTTCTGCTGCGCCGGCTGCAAGTCGAAGTTCGAGGCAGCAACGGCAACTTACCTTGCTGCGAACGGCATGAAGATGGGGCCAGCAAGCTGCCACACGGCGAAGCCGGTGGCGACGCACGATCACGCGCATCACGGCCATCGGCGCGTGATCCTGCCTGCAGCGCCCGGCACGATCTACACCTGTCCGATGCATCCGGAAGTGCAGCAGGTCGGTCCCGGCGATTGCCCGAAGTGCGGCATGGCGCTGGAGCCGATGATGCCGAGCCTGGATGAGGATGACGGTGGTGAGCTGTCGTCGATGACGCGGCGTTTCCGGATATTGCTGGCGCTGACTGCGCCGGTGTTCGTGCTGGCGATGGGGCCGCATCTGTTCGGCTGGCATCTGTCGGCGCCATGGGATCGTGTAAGCGGTGGGATCGAAGCGGTGCTGGCAACGGCCGTGGTGCTGTGGGGTGGTGCGCCGTTCTTCGCACGAGGCTGGCGGTCGTTGAAACCGTGGCATCCGAACATGTACACGCTGATCGCATTGGGTACCGGCGTGGCGTGGTTGTACAGCGCAGTGGCATTCCTGCTGCCGGGGATTTTTCCGCACGGCTTCCGCGACATGCATGGCAAGGTCGCGGTGTATTTCGAATCGGCGGCGGTGATCGTCACCCTGGTCACGCTGGGCGATTTCCTGGAACTGCGTGCGCGCCGCCGTACCGGTGCAGCGCTGAAGGCGCTGCTCGGTTTGGCGCCGAAGACTGCATGGCGGATCGCCGCGGACGGCAGTGAAGCCGATGTGCCGCTGGATCAAGTGCACGCCGGTGATGTGCTGCGCGTGCGCCCCGGCGAGAAGGTGCCGGTCGATGGCGTGGTGCTGGACGGCGAGAGCCATGTCGACGAGTCGATGCTGACTGGCGAGCCGATGCCGGCAGCCAAGGCGAAGGACGACCCGCTCACCGGTGGCACGGTGAACCAGGATGGCGCGCTGACCATGCTTGCGCAGAAGGTCGGTGGCGAAACGATGTTGGCGCAGATCGTGGCGCTGGTGGCGCAGGCGCAGCGCAGCAAGGCACCGCTGCAGCGCGTGGCTGACAAGGTGGCTGCGCGGTTCGTGCCGACGGTGGTTGCGGTCGCGCTGCTGGCGTTCGCGGCGTGGGCGTTGCTGGGGCCGGAGCCGCGGTTGACGCATGCATTGATCGCCGCGGTATCGGTACTGATCATCGCCTGTCCATGTGCGCTGGGTCTGGCCACGCCGATCTCGATCATGGTGGCCAGCGGCCGCGGTGCGCAGAACGGCGTGCTGTTCAAGGACGCCAGCGCGATCGAGGCGATGCGCGAGATCGACACGCTGGTCGTGGACAAGACCGGCACGCTGACCATGGGCAAGCCGGCGTTGACGGAATTGGTGAGCCTCGGTGGCCAATCACGCGAGCGCCTGCTGGCGCTGGCCGCGGCACTGGAGCGGCCGAGCGAACATCCGTTGGCACGGGCGATCGTGGTCGCGGCGGAAGCGGAGAACGTGCCGATGCTGGCAGTCACGGATTTCCGTTCGCTGACCGGTCGCGGTGTCAGCGCAACCGTGGACGGCAATGCCGTGGCACTGGGCAATGCGAAGTTGATGATGGAGTTGCACATCGCGATCACCGACGAGACGAGTGAGCGCGCCGAACAGCTGCGCAAGCAGGGTGCTACCGTGATGTTCCTGGCCATCGAGGGCAGGCTCGCCGCCTTGCTGGCAGTCGCCGACCGGATCAAGCCGGGTACGCCGGTGGCGCTCAAGGCACTGCACGCGGCCGGCCTGCATATCGTGATGCTGACAGGCGACAACGCCACCACCGCGCAGGCGGTAGCGCGCGAGCTGGGCATCGACGAAGTGCATGCGGATGTGTCGCCGGCGGACAAGGCCGCCGTAGTGAATGCCTTGCGCGCCGAAGGTCGGCGTGTGGCGATGGCTGGCGATGGCATCAACGACGCCCCCGCGCTGGCCGCGGCCGACATCGGCATCGCGATGGGCAGCGGTACCGACGTGGCGATGGAGAGCGCGCAGGTGACCCTGGTGAAGGGCGAGTTGGGCGCGATCGTGCGGGCGCGCACGCTGTCGCTGGCGACGGTGCGCAATATCCGGCAGAACCTGTTCTTCGCCTTCGTCTACAACGCGGTCGGCGTGCCGCTGGCGGCCGGCGTGCTGTATCCGTGGTTCGGCATCACGCTGTCGCCGATGATCGCCGCGCTGGCGATGAGCCTGTCGTCGGTGTCGGTGGTGAGCAATGCGCTGCGGCTGCGGCATGCGCCGTTGTGACGAGTGTCACCAGCGATGATTGACGGCGGCCTCTGTGGCTGAGCGTGTCGCCGGACGATCATTCTCCTGCACCGTGGTGGTGCGGGAGAACTCACATGAACGTCGTCAACGACACCCGCAGTACGCTGGAAAAACACATGCCATTGCTGCTCGGCCTGCTGGTGGCCCTGCTGGCCGGCAAGGCACTGAAAAAAATGTTCTGGTCCGTGTTCGCCATGTACATGGCGCTGCACTACAGCGGTATTCACCTGTTTGGCTGAGGCAATGCTTTAAACTTTGTGCATGCCTGTCCGCGCTGCCGTGCGGATGCCGTTCGACTCACCCGCACAAAGTCACCGCATGGCCCGCAATCTCGACGAATGGCTGACCTATCAGGAACGCGTCAACGTACGCAGCATCGAGCTGGGGCTCGACCGCGTGCGCGAGGTATGGCAACGGATGGGCGCGCCTGCTCCGGCGCATCGGGTGATCACGGTCGGCGGTACCAACGGCAAGGGCTCCACCGTTGCCCTGCTCGAAGCGATGCTGAGGGCAGCCGGCTTGCGTGTTGGCGCATTCACTTCGCCGCATCTGGTCGATTACAACGAGCGCATACGGATTGATGGTGCGAATGCCGATGACGCCACGCTGATCGCCTCGTTCGAGCGGATCGAGGCGGCACGCAACACGGCCCAAGGCGATGCGATTCCGTTGACCTATTTCGAGTTCGGCACGCTGGCGGCGCTGGATCTGTTTGCGCGTGCCGGACTGGACGTGGCCGTGCTGGAAGTAGGACTGGGTGGAAGGCTGGACGCGGTCAACATCATTGACGCTGATGTGGCGATCGTCACCACGGTGGATCTGGATCACATGGATTGGCTGGGCCCGGACCGCGACAGCATCGGCCGCGAGAAAGCCGGCATCGCGCGGGCCGGGCGACCGGCGATCGTGGGCGAGCTTGATCCGCCGGCCGGGTTGATCGATACGCTGGCGGCATGCGGTGCGCGGGTCGAGCGCGCCGGGCTCGATTTTTACGTTGAACGCCACACCGATGGCTGGCGCTGGCAACACCGCGACGGCATGGCGATGGAACTGCCCGATCCGGCGCTGGCGGCGCCGGTGCAGTTCGCCAATGCGGCGGCGGCGATCGCTGCGTTGCATGCGCTGTGGGCGAACGACGCGTCGTTCGCGTCGAAGGATGCCTTCGCTGCGGTCAGTGCCGGTCTGCACGAAGTGCGCGTGCCGGCGCGGTTGCAGTCGCTGGGCGGCGATCCAGCGCTGATCGTGGACGTCGGCCACAACCCGCAGGCTGCACGCGCGCTGGCCGAATGGCTGGATGTTCAGCCCGGCGCGCGCGTGCATGCGGTCTACGGTGCACTGGCCGACAAGGACGTGGCCGGGGTGGTCGGCGCGCTTGGCGCGCGCATCGACCACTGGCATCTGGCCGGACTGGATCACGCCACGCCACGCGGTCTGGCGGCGACGGCGCTGGCTGCGATCCTGCAACAGACCTTGCCGCAGGCGGTGTTCGATGCGCATGCCGATGTGGGGATGGCGCTGGCCGCGGCCCGTGCAGCGGCGCAACCGGGTGAGCGCATTCTTGCGTTCGGCTCGTTTTTCGTGGCTGGCGCGATCGTCGCTGAACGCAACACTTGAGCCACATGGCCGGGCATCCGGCGCAGGCAGGTATAATCGTGCTGTTGCGTGCCGCGTTTGCCGCCTTGGAGTGAAGTCTTGAATACACGCCTGCTGGGTGCTGCCGTCCTGATTGCCTTGGCGATCCTGTTCGTGCCGATGTTCTTTTCCAGTACGCCGCCGGCTCCCGGTGGGGATCAGGCAGTCAGCCTGGCGATACCGCCGGCGCCGGATCGCGACCTGCAGACCAAGACGATGAGCCTGAATCCGGATGCGCCCGTCGGCACCCCGGCTGCCGCGACCTCGGCGGCGGCTTCGACGACACCAGCCACCACGACCACGCCGGTATCGGGTGACCAGTTGGCCACGGTAAACATCGGCTCGAACCGCCCACGCGATGTGGAGACCGATCCCGAAGCCGGCAAGAAGCCGGTACCGACGACGGTGACGACCGGCGCAGGCACGTCGCCCAGTCAGCCGGTGATCCCGATGCATACCACGCCGGTCGCCACCAGCGCACCCGCAATCAAATCGCCGCCGGCGACCGTCGTCGCGCCGAAGGTCGCCGCCGCCGCTGCGCCCGTGACACCGCCTGCGACCGCTCCTGCCGTCGCCGGGCATGGCAGTTACACGATCAACCTCAGCGCCTACGCCAATGCGGCTGGTGCGACGAATCTGGAACACCGCGTGCGCGCGCTGGGTTATGAGGTGACAGGGCATTCGATTACCCAGGCGGGCCAGCCGCGTACCCTGGTTATCGCCGGGCCGTTCGAGACGCGCGCTGCTGCCGAAGCGGCACGTCTGAAAATCACCCAGTCGATTCCCGGTGCGCCGGCACGGCTGGAGCAGGATGCCAGCCGCGACGACGCCACCTCAGCCGCACCCGCGCCCGCTACTCATGCGACTGCCAGGGCTGGCGGCTGGGCGGTGCAACTGGCAGCGATGAGCAGCCAGGCCGATGCGAACGCACTGCGCGATAAGTTGCGCGCGAATGGTTTCGACGGCTTCGTCGATACGGTGCAGTCCGGTGGCAAGCAGCTGTGGCGCGTGCGCGCGGGCCCGCAGACGCAGCGCGCCGACGCATTGCGTGTGCACGACCAGATCAAGGCCAAACTCGGTGTCGACGGCAACGTGGTTCCGGTGCCCTGAATGACACGCCTCACAGCAGCGATCGACTTAAGATGCCAACGAGGCAGATGAACCGATGAACTGGACCGATGGCATCATTCTCGGCGTACTGACCCTGTCGGTGCTGATCGGGCTTTTCCGCGGGCTGGTTTCCGAAATACTGTCGCTGGCCATCTGGATCGCCGCATTCTGGGTGTCGTGGACGTTCGGTCCGGTAGTGTCGGCGCAGCTGGAACACACCATTGCGCTGCCTTCCTTGCGCTACTTCGTCGGTTATGGCGTCTGTTTTGTCGCCGTGCTGATACTCGGGGCGCTGGTGCGGTTCGCGCTGAGACGGCTGATCTGGAGCACCGGGCTGTCCGGCATCGATCGGCTGTTTGGCATGCTGTTCGGTTTCGTGCGCGGCGCGTTGATCGTGACGTTGCTGGTTTTCCTGGTGGGTCTTACCGGGGTCACGCGTGAAGCATGGTGGCAGCAATCAACATTGCTGCCGCAGTTTCAGGGCGCCGCGGCATGGCTGGGACAGAACGTGCCGGCTGGCGTATCAGCCAATGTGCGCGAACATCTGAAGCCATCGGTCATGCTGGAGAAGGTTCAATCCTCTGGTGTGCTCGATCATGTGCGTGACTTGACCGTTCCGCCACACACCCCCATATCTGGCGCGACGTCCGCACCCGCGGCATCGCGCATGACGTCACCGGCGGCTGCAACCAGCACAGCCGCCCACCCCACGAATTACTGAAGCAGGCTGCAATCATGTGCGGAATCATCGGCATTGTCGGTACCACCGAAGTGGCATCGGCGCTTTATGACGGGCTGACGGTGCTGCAGCATCGCGGTCAGGATGCTGCCGGCATCGCCACGGTGGATGGCGCGCGGCTGCGGCTGCACAAGGGCAACGGGCTGGTACGCGACGTGTTCGGCCAATCGGCGATGAGCGGCCTGCGCGGACGCATCGGCATCGGCCATTGCCGCTACCCCACCGCTGGTTCGGAAGGCTCGGCCGAGGCGCAACCGTTGTACGTGAATTCACCTTACGGCATTGCGATCGCGCACAACGGCAACCTCGTCAACACCGAAACGTTGCGACGCGAGATGTTCGAAGATGACCGCCGTCACATCAACACCGATTCCGATTCCGAAGTGCTGCTGAACGTGCTGGCACACGAACTGCAGATCCAGGATCGGATGGAGCTGACCCCGGATCACCTCTTCAAGGCCGTCGCCGGCCTGCACGCGCGCGCCAGTGGCGGTTATGCCTGCGTGGCGCTGGTGCTCGGCTACGGCCTGCTCGCGTTCCGCGATCCGCACGGCATTCGCCCGCTGGTACTGGGCGAGCGTGTTACCGCGGAAGGCCGCGAGTATGCAGTGGCGTCCGAGTCGGTCGCCTTCGACGTGCTCGGTTTCAAGCGCATCCGCGATATCGAGCCGGGCGAGGCGGTGATCATCACCGACCAGGGTCAGCTGCACAGCCGCCGCTGTGCCGAAGGTGTATTGCACACGCCGTGCATCTTCGAATATGTCTATCTGGCGCGACCTGACTCGATGATGGAGAACGTCTCGGTCTACAAGGCGCGCCTGCGCATGGGCCAGAAGCTGGCCGAAAAGATCCTGCGCGATCGTCCTGACCACGGTATCGACGCAGTGATACCGATCCCTGACACCGCACGTACCGCCGCGAGTGCGCTGGCCGAGGCGCTGGGCGTGCCGTTTCGCGAGGGCTTCGTCAAGAACCGCTACATCGGCCGTACCTTCATCATGCCGGGGCAGGGCGAGCGGGTGAAATCGGTGCGTCGCAAGCTCAATCCGGTCGAGCTGGAGTTCCGCAAGAAGAATGTGCTGCTGGTCGACGACTCGATCGTGCGCGGCACCACCTCCAAGCAGATCATCCAGATGGCTCGCGATGCCGGTGCGAAGAACGTGTACTTCGCCTCTGCCGCGCCGCCGGTGCGCTATCCGAACGTCTACGGCATCGATATGCCATCCACCTCGGAGCTGGTCGCCGCCGGCCATACCGAGCAGGAAGTGGAGACGATGCTCGGTGCCGACTGGCTGATCTATCAGGATCTGAAGGACCTGATCTGGGCGGTGCAGGACGGCAACGAGAACCTGAAGCAATTCGACACCTCGTGCTTCTCCGGCGAATACGTGACCGGCCTCGACCAGCGTTATCTGGAGCAGATCCAGATGCTGCGCTCGGATGACGCCAAGGCCGCGCGACGAGTGGTGTGATCGCTACTGCATCCGCTCCCATCCAGGCGACTCCTGGGGAGTCTCCTTGCTGGTGAGCGGATGCGATGAAGGGCGGGTGCTCGCGAAAAACTCCATGACCGATCTCCACGCCGCTGCCAAACGCTGCCTCGACGCCACCGACCCGGCCGAGAAACTGCGCCTCACCCACGAAACCTGGCAGGCCTTTCTGGCCGGCGAACTGTGTGCCGATCCCACTTCGCCGCCACCCGAACCAATCACCGCGCCCGGCCGCCCGGCGAAACCACAACTGGTCAACGCACGCCAGGTGCCGCAGCGTGGCCTCGGCAGCGCGGAAGGCCGCGCCGCGCTGGTGCACGCGGTCGCGCATATCGAATTCAACGCGATCAACCTGGCTTGGGACGCGGTCTATCGCTACCGCGGCAAGCCGGCGGCGTACTACCGTGACTGGGCCAGTTGCGCCAACGACGAGGCACGTCATTTCGCGATGCTGTCCGGGCGACTGGCCGAGCTTGGCCATGCCTACGGCGACTTCGACGCCCACGACGGCCTATGGGCGATGGCCGAAAAAACCGCACATCACGACACCGCGCGCATGGCGCTGGTGCCGCGCGTACTGGAAGCGCGCGGGCTGGATGTCACCCCCGGCATGATCGAACGCCTGCGCCACCTGGGCGACACCGGCACGGTGGCGATCCTCGAAGTGATCCTGCGTGAGGAAGTGGCCCACGTTGCCGCCGGCACCCGCTGGTACCAGCACTGCTGCGAGCGCGACGGGATCGATCCGGTCGATACGTTCTTCGCGCTGCTGCGCGAGTACATGGGCGTCAGCTTGCGCGGGCCGTTCAATCGGCCGGCACGGATCGAGGCGGGTTTTGTCGAAGCCGAGCTTGATCGACTTGCCGGGCTGGCGCTGGAAAGCTGACCACGGAAATAAAAAAGCCGGCGCAAGGCCGGCTTCTTCATCGAATTTTGGTCGGGGAGACAGGATTCGAACCTGCGACTTCTACGTCCCGAACGTAGCGCTCTACCAGGCTGAGCTACACCCCGTGGGAAGCCGCGTATCTTAATCGTCGGGCGGGGGCTTGGCAACAGGTGCGATGCATTCTGTTGCCGGGGCGACTGCAGGGCGCGCATGGCGTTCTGCTAATCTTGACGGCTGCCGTCGCGCGGTCAGCGGTCAGACGGAATGTTCCCCATTGTCAGTAGAGGATTCCATGGCGCTTACCCCGGCCCGCACCATGCCCGGCGTGCTCGAGCTGCTGCCGCTCGACCAGATCGCGTTCCAGCGCATGCTCGACGTGATCCGTCGCAATTACGAGCGCTTCGGCTTCCTGCCGATCGAGACGCCGGTGATCGAATACTCCGACGTGCTGCTGACCAAGACCGGCGGCGAGACCGAGCGGCAGGTGTATTTCGTGCAGTCGACCGGCGGATTAGAAAATTCGCGAAATGTGCTCGCGAGTTGGGCTGGACAAGCGGAAGGCTTCCGGACTGGTTCAGTAAAGCTGCCACCAGAAGGTATGCCCGAGCTGGCTCTGCGCTTCGATCTCACCGTGCCGCTGGCGCGCTATGTGGCCGAACACGAGCGCGATCTGAGCTTTCCGTTCCGCCGCTATCAGATGCAAAAGGTGTATCGCGGCGAGCGTGCTCAGCGCGGCCGTTTCCGCGAGTTCTACCAGTGCGACATCGACGTGATCGGCAAGGACGCACTTTCGGTGCGTTACGACGCCGAAATTCCGGCGGTGATCTACAGCGTGTTCCGCGAGTTGAACATCGGCGCGTTCACCATCCAGCTCAATAACCGCAAGCTGATGCGCGGCTATTTCGAGAGCCTGGGCATCGTCGACGGCGAGCAGCAGATGCTGGTGCTGCGCGAAGTGGACAAGCTGGACAAGCGTGGCGCCGATTACGTGCGCGACACGCTGACCGGCGAGACGTTCGGCTTGAGTGCCGAGGTGGCGCAAAAGATTCTCGCCTTCGTGCAGGTGCGTTCGACCTCGCTGCAGGATGCGTACGACAAGCTCGACGCGCTGGGTGCCGGCCCGGAGGCGATGGAGCAGGGCCGCAGCGAGTTGAAGGAAGTGCTGGGCCTGATCCACGCGTTCGGCGTGCCGGAAACGCACTACGTGCTGAACCTGTCGATCGCGCGCGGCCTCGATTACTACACCGGCACGGTCTACGAGACCGCGTTGAACGACCATCCGCAGATCGGCTCGATCTGCTCCGGTGGCCGCTACGAAAACCTGGCCAGCCAGTACACCAAGTCGCAGCTGCCCGGCGTCGGCATCTCGATCGGCCTGACCCGCCTGTACTGGCAACTGCGCGATGCCGGTCTTATCAGCACCGCGACCAGCACGGTCGATGTGCTGGTGACCCAGATGGATGCGGCGCAATTGCCGGCTTACCTCGCGCTGGCAGGTGAGCTGCGCGGTGCTGGCATCGCCACCGAGGTGGTGCTGGAAGGTGGCAAGCTCGGCAAGCAGTTCAAGTACGCCGACCGCGCCGGCATCCGTTTCGTGATTGTGCTGGGCGAGGACGAGATCGCCAAAGGCGTGGTGACGGTGAAGGATCTGCGCCGCGAGGATCAGTTCGAGGTGGCGCGCAGCGAACTGATCAAGACGCTGCGAGTGGAGCTGGAGCAGGCCGCGGCGATGGGCTGAAAACCAGCAGCTCGACGACCAGGATATAGACACAATTCTTCAGTGAGGCAGCAGTGAGCAAATCCGACACCATCGTTCTCGACGGCAACAGCCTCACCCGCGCCCAGCTGGTGGCGGTGGCGCGCGACGGCAGCAAAGTTTCACTGGATCCGGCAGGACTCAAGCGTGTGCAGCGCGCCGCCGATTTCCTTGCCGAGAAGGTCAGTTGTGGCGAACCCACCTACGGCGTTACCACCGGTTTCGGCAGCAATGCCGACAAGTTGCTGGGTGCGCATCGTCTGCGCGACGAACTGCCTGGGGCGGCTCTGATCAAGGATGGGCCACACAATCCCGAAGGCACCCTGCTGGAGGAGTTGCAGCACAACCTGATCACCACTCATGCCGTGTGCGTGGGCAAGCCGTTCGGCGAGGACGTGGTGCGGGCGATGCTGTTGATCCGCATCAATACGCTGATGCGAGGTCATTCCGGTATCCGCGTGAGTACGCTCGAAGCATTGACCGCGATGCTCAACGCGGGCGTGGTGCCGGTGGTGCCGGAGAAGGGTTCGGTGGGCGCCAGTGGCGATCTCGCACCGCTGTCGCATCTGGCGATCGTGCTGCTCGGTGGTGGCGAGGCGTTCTATCAGGGCGAGCGGGTGTCGGGTGCGGAAGCGCTGAAACGCGCGGGCCTCACACCGATCCGACTGTCGTTCAAGGAAGGTCTGGCGCTCAACAACGGCACCGCACAGATGCTGGCGACGGGCGTACTGGCGCTGGATACGTTGGAACAGTTGCTGGATACCGCCGATCTCGCTGCATCGATGACGCTGGACGCGTTCGCCGGCCGCAGCGGCGCGTTGCGCCCGGAAGTGCATGCGCTGCGCCCGCATCCGGGCCAGGTCGAAACCGCCGCGCATGTGCGCGAGTTGCTGGCCGGCTCTACCCTGGTCGACATTCCGTATCACCTGGTGCCGCGCTTCAAGTCGTGGAGTGCCGAGGCGTGGAGTGAGCCGGACGATCAGGCGCTCAGTTTCGACATCGGCTGGGACTGGGTGCCGGCCAACCAGAGGCATGGTCGCGAGGCGTTCTACAGTCGTTTCCTGCCGTTCAAGGGCGGCAAGAAGCATCAGCCGCAGGACGCCTACAGCTTGCGCTGCATGCCGCAGGTGCACGGTGCGGTGCGTGATGCCTGGGCGCAGGCGTGCCGGGTGTTCGATATCGAACTGAATTCGGTCACCGACAATCCGCTGATCTTCCCGGACAACGAGGACGCGCAGTTCATCGAGGAGCAGGTGATTTCCGCCGGCCACTTCCACGGCATGCCGTTGGCGCTGGCGATGAGCTACGTGAAAGCGGCGATCCCGGTGCTGGCGTCGATCTCCGAGCGTCGTCTCAACAAGCTGGTGGATTCGGCCACGAACGATGGTCTGCCGGCGTTCCTTACCGGCAACGAGGACGGCACCGATTCCGGCTTCATGATCGTGCAGTACACCGCTGCAGCGCTGGTCAACGACCTGGCCACCCGTGCGCATCCGGCCAGCGTGTATTCGGTGCCGACCAGTGCGAATGCGGAAGATCACGTGTCGATGGGCGCCAACGAGGCGCGCCACGTGCTGGAGATGACCGAGGATCTCAGCCACGTGCTCGCACTGGAGCTGTATACCGCCGCGCAGGCGCTGGATTACCGCCAGGCGATGCTGAATGCCGCACGCCGACTGGCCAGCCGCGGTGGCTGGCAGGCGTTGGCCGCCAAGATCAGCAATGCACCGCGCGAGGATCAGCCGCACTACGCGCAGTTCGTCGCCGAGGTGCAGCAACTCACCGCCGCACTGGCCAACGCCGGCGACTTCCATGCCGGTACCAGCGTGCGCGACGCGCATGCGGTCCTGCGCCGGCACATCGGCTTCATGCATCGCGATCGTGCGATGGACGGCGACGTGCGCACGGTTTGCGCCCTGGTGCAGCAGGGCGCGTTCCGCTCCGCTGCCTGAACATCATTCTTTGACGGAAACAAGTCCATGAGCCTGATCCAAACTCCGGTGTCCTACGGCGAGCTGATCGACAAGATCACCATCCTCGAGATCAAGTCGCGGCGCATCGGCGACGTCGCCAAGCTGGCCAACGTGCGCAACGAGCTGGATCTGCTCAATGCGACGTGGGCCAACGACGCGGCCTCGCACACCGATATCGCCGATGAACGCGCACGCCTGCTGGCGGTGAACGAGCTGCTGTGGGACATCGAGGACAAGATCCGGTTGAAGGAGCGCGCACAGGCGTTCGATCAGGAGTTCATCGAGCTGGCGCGCGCGGTGTATTTCCGCAACGACGAACGCGCGGCGTTCAAGCGCGAAATCAACCTCAAGCTCGGCTCGCAGCTGGTCGAGGAAAAATCGTATCAGGACTATCGGGCGGTCTGATTCGCCGGTTTCAGTCCAGGCCGAGATGGCGCGCTGCGGCTTCGTAGCGCTCGATCACTTCGTCGACGCCGATCAGGTCCATCACGCCGGGCTTCTCGATCTTGCTGCCCCACGGAATCTCGCTGGCCGGCTTGCCCAGGTATTTGCGCGCGGCCTCGTCGTACTTGTTCACACACCAGCGGCGATCGGAGTAGGGGCCGGAGCGAGCCGGATTGCTCGCTGCGTGCAGGCCCAGCACCTTCGTCCCTACCGTGTTGGCCATGTGCATCGGGCCGGAGTCGGGTGTCAACAGCAGCTGCGCACGGCCGAACATGGCCATCAGCTTCTTCAAGGTGTCCTTGCCGGTAAGGTCGAGTGGCTTGCGCCGACAGGTCGTCAGCACGGCATCGGCCATCGTGCGCTCGCCAGCGGAGGGGCCACCGATAAGCACTACGCGCCAGCCGCGCGCGGCGGCATGATCCATCACGGCGGCATAGCGCTCCGGCCGCCAGTTGCGCAGCGCGTGGCTGGACGTGGGGCTGACCAGCAGGGTCGGCGTGTCGTCGGGCAGTTGTTCGGTGGCCCACGCATGTGCTTCCTCGGGAATCGGGATGTCCCAGCGCACTTGCGTCTGCTTCAACCCGAGCGGTTCGCAGAAGCTGCCGATCGCGTCCAGCACGTGTTCGCCACTGCGCGCTGGAATGCGTTCGTTGATGACCAGGCCGTGCAGATCCTTCGCGCGTGCATGGTCGTAGCCGACGCGACGGTCGGCCTTGATGCCAAGGCTCAGCAGGTTCGAGCGCATCGCCACCTGCATCTGCAGCAGCGCGTCGAAGCGTCGTCCGCGCAGTGCATCACGTACTGCGCGCATGCCGGCCCAGCCGGCCGCCTTGTCGAACGTGACGAACTCAACCCCGGGCAGGTCGCCGACCAGCTTGCGTTCAAGCTTGCCGACGACCCAGGTCAGTGCAGTGTCCGGCCATGCCTGTTGCAGGGTGCGCACGAGCGGCACCACATGGGTGACATCGCCGATGGCGGAGGTGCGCAGCAGGCAGATCGAGGCAGCGGCAGTCATCGGGTTCGGTGTCATGGGGCCTGGGTTAGAATCGAGGACAGTCACTGGGCATGATGATGCAGGAACGAACCCACAAGGATGCCGAAGGCGCGATTCTGTTCGACGCGGCGGTGTTGCCACAAGTCGGAAACGAATGGTTTGTGCCGGATTACTGGCGCGAACAGGACGCGCTGCGCACGCAGGCCGGTGGTCGTGGCGGCGTGGCGATCATTGCGGCGCCGATGGGTGAATGTGTGTTGCGGCACTATCGTCGCGGCGGCCTGGTTGCTGCGTTGATGGGTGACCGTTACTTGTGGACCGGTGCGAGCCGCACGCGCCCTTTCGCGGAATTTCGTCTGCTGGCCAAGATCGCCCGGCTCGGCCTGCCAGGACCCGCAGTGGTGGCAGCGCGCTATTGTCGTCGCGGCCTGATCTACAGCGCGGACTTGATCACCCGCCGCATCGCGGACGCACAGACACTGGCCGAGTGTCTCGCGGCCGGACGCCTGGATGGCGAGCTGGCCGAGGAGGTGGGTGCATTGGTCGCACGCTTTCATCGTGCCGGCATCTGGCATGCCGATCTGAATGCGCACAATGTGCTGGTGACGTCAGACGAGTTGTATCTGATCGATTTCGACCGTGGCCGGCTGCGCGCGCCGCGCAATGCGTGGCAGCAGGCCAACCTGCTGCGCCTGCGCCGTTCGCTATTCAAGCTCGGCGCCGCCAGCCAGGGCGAGGCAGCCTTCGAGGAAGCCATCTGGCAACCCCTGCTTTACCGCTACCAGCGTACATTGGACGCATGAACTGGTATCTGCATTTTCTCGGCGTGGGCGCAGCGCACGCGGTGGAGCTCGGCTCTTCCGCCGTGGTGCTGGAACGTGGCGGTGAACCCCTGCTGCTGATCGACTGCGGGCCGGACACGCTCGACCGTTACACGGCGGCCTACGGCCGCCTGCCACGGGCGTTGTTCATCACGCATACCCACATGGACCACGTGGCGGGGCTAGAGCAGCTGTTCATCAGGCTGTGGTTCGATCAGCATCTGCGTGGCGGCACGAAAGTGTTCCTGCACGCCGGCTTGGTCCCGTGGCTGCAGGCGAGGGTGGCTGACTACCCCGGCGCACTGGCCGAAGGTGGTGTGAATTTCTGGGAGGCGTTCCGGCTGCTGCCGTGCACGCGCGGCTTCTGGCTCGATGGGTTGTGGTTCGACGTGTTCGCCACACGCCATCACGTCCCGGGAACATCCTATGGCCTCGCGCTGGACGGCAGCTTCGTCTACACCGGTGATACCCGGCCGATTCCCGAAGTATTGGTGCACCAGGCCGGCGACCGTGGCGTGATCGCGCACGATTGCAGCCTGGTCGGCAATCCGTCGCACACCGGCATTGACGATATCGAGCGGGAATATCCCGACGCGCTGCGGTCGAGACTACTGCTGTACCACTATGGCAGCGCGGCTGATGGCGCCGCGCTGGTGGCGCGCGGCTACCGCATCGCCAGCGCGAACGAGCGCATTCCGTTACCCGCTCCGGCCAAGCCACGGGTTGACGCTGGCTGAACTCGGTGCCCATTTACTTGCCTGTATGCTGGCCTGCAGTTATTCTTCCGCTTCTTTGTCGGGCCGTGATTGTCTGACAAAGGCGGTTTCACCCATGCGGAGAGGTGTCCGAGTGGTTGAAGGAGCACGCCTGGAAAGTGTGTATAGGGTAAAACCTATCGCGGGTTCGAATCCCGCTCTCTCCGCCAGTGAGTGAAACCGTGCGAGTGCCCTCGAGTTCTCGCTGCATGAAATGCTGCCACAGCTGTCCGCGCTGTCGTGGCAGGGCCTAGCAGCCCACGTCTATGGTGGCCTCGTCGGTCCCCCCGCGACGATAGTTCGCAAACTCCGCCAGGTCCGGAAGGAAGCAACGGTAGCGAATGATTCGGGTGCCGGGGTGTGGCTGGCGGGGCCGCCGCCTTTTTGGGGTGACTGATCCCCCTCTTCGTTTACTGACTTACCCCGCCCGACTTGGCACAATCACTGTTCGCCCCAAGGTAGTCAGGCATGTCTTATCAGGTACTCGCCCGCAAATGGCGCCCGCGCAAGTTCGCCGAGCTGGTCGGGCAGGAGCATGTGGTGCGCGCGCTCACCAACGCGCTCGACACCGGGCGCATGCATCATGCCTACCTGTTCACCGGCACCCGCGGCGTCGGCAAGACCACCATCGCGCGCATCTTCGCCAAGTCGCTGAACTGCGAGCGCGGGCAGTCGGCCGATCCCTGCGGTGAATGCGCGGTCTGTACGGCGGTAGACGAAGGGCGTTTTGTCGATCTGCTGGAGATCGACGCGGCCAGCAATACGGGCGTGGACGATGTGCGCGAGGTGATCGAGAACGCGCAGTACGCGCCGTCGCGTGGCCGCTTCAAGGTGTACCTGGTCGATGAGGTGCACATGCTGTCGAAGAACGCGTTCAACGCGTTGCTGAAGACACTGGAAGAGCCGCCGCCGCACGTGAAGTTCCTGCTCGCCACCACCGACCCACAGAAACTGCCGGTGACGGTGCTGTCGCGCTGCCTGAAGTTCAACTTGAAGCGACTGCTGCCGGACCAGATTTCCGGTCAGATGCGGCACATCCTCGCTGCCGAGAACATCGCCTATGAAGACAGCGCGATCGGTGAACTCGCGCGTGCGGCCGATGGCTCGCTGCGTGATGGCCTGTCGCTGCTCGATCAGGCGATTGCCTATGGCGGCGGTGCACTGCATGCCGACGACGTACGCACCATGCTCGGCAGCGTGGCGCGCGGGCAGGTGCTGGGCGTGCTCGATGCGCTGGCCGCCGGTGACGGCGAGCGGCTGCTGGTCGAATGCACGCAGATCGCTTCGTACTCGCCGGACTTCGGCGGCGTACTGGACGACATCGCCAGCGTGCTGCATCGGCTGCAGCTGATCCAGCTGATTCCCGGCTATCGGCCGGACGAAGACAGTGACGATGACAACGCGCTGACGGCCCTGGCCGAACGGATCACGCCGGAAGACGTGCAGTTGTATTACCAGATCGCCACATCGGGCCGGCGTGATCTGGCGCTGGCGCCGGATGCACGTACCGGCTTCGAGATGACCTTGCTGCGTATGCTGGCGTTCCGACCCGGCGACAGCGCATCAGGTGCGCGTGCGGAACGCCCGGCTGCGGCCAGCACCGTACAGCCGCCATCAGCATCACCGCGGCCAGCCGCTACTGCGCCGCCACGCCCGGCTGCGGTGGCAGAACGCCGGCAGGATTCCGCACCGCCAGCATATGCGGCAGCGGCATCAGGCCCGGCGATCGCCGCTGCTGCGGCTCCGCTGGCGCGCGATGCCAGTGGCCTGCCGAATTGGGAAAGCCTGATCGAACGCGCCGGCTTGCGCGGCCCGTTCGGCCTGCTGGCACAGAATGCGGTCCTGCGCGAGCGCGACGGACAGATCCTGGTGCTGGCGTTGCAGCCGGCGCACATGAGCCTGGCGGTGGAGCCGATGGTCAGCCAGATGGAGGAGCGCATCGGGCAGGCGCTCGGCGAGCGCATCCGCCTGCGCTTCGTCAACCACAGTCATGGCGCGGTGGCGGAAACCCCGGCGGCGCGTGCGTCGCAAGCGCGCGATGCGGCGCAGGCCGCGGCCGAGCAATCGATCGAAGGCGATCCGCTGGTGCAGTCGATGAAGCGCGAGTTCGGTGCGCGCGTCGTGCCGCAGTCCATCAAACCCTTTGACAATGAATCCGGAGCAGTGTGATGAGAGGACAGATCGGTCAGCTGATGCAGCAGGCGCAGCGCATGCAGGAAGACATGAAGCGCGCGCAGGAAGAAATCGCCAAGCTGGAAGTCACCGGCAGCGCGGGCGGCGGCCTGGTCAGCGTGGTGATGACCGGTTCGCATGAGGTGCGCCGCGTGCAGATCGACCGGCAGACGTTTGCCGACGACCCGGAGATGGCCGAGGATCTGGTCGCCGCGGCGGTCAACGATGCGGTGAACAAGGTAGCCGAGCTCAGCAAGAATAAGCTTGGCGGCGTCACTGCCGGGATGAATCTTCCGGCCGGTTTCAAGATGCCGTTCTGACGCCCGGCACTCGAAAGCATGAGTAAGCTGCTGAGCGATTTGATCGAGGCCCTGCGCTGCCTGCCTGGTGTGGGTGGCAAGAGTGCGCAGCGGATGGCCTTCCATCTGCTGGAACGTGAGCGCGAGCGAGGCCTGAAACTGGCCGCCGTGCTGGAGCAGGCGATGCAGCGCATCGGCCATTGCAGCCGGTGCCGCAATTTCAGCGAAGAGCCGTTGTGCTCGTTGTGCGCCAGCAGCAGTCGTGATCGCCAGGTGCTGTGTGTGGTCGAATCGCCGACCGATCTGGCGGCGATCGAACAGGCCACCGGCTATCGCGGCCAGTACTTCGTGCTGATGGGACGGCTGTCGCCGCTGGACGGCCTGGGGCCGGAAGAGCTGGGGCTGGCACAGCTGACCCAGCGTCTGGGCGAAGGCGAGATCGAGGAACTGATCATCGCCACCAACCCCACGGTGGAAGGCGAGGCGACCGCGCATTATCTGGCTCAGCTGGCTCGCGCCGGCGGCGTGCGACCGACCCGGTTGGCGCACGGCGTACCGCTCGGCGGTGAACTGGAATACGTCGACCGCGGCACCCTGGCGCATGCATTCGGCAGCCGCCAGTTGCTCGATTGATTCATCACGGGAAATAGGCGATGAGCGATACCATTTTCAGCAAGATCGTCCGCCGCGAGATTCCGGCCGAGATCGTCTACGAGAACGACGAGGTGCTGGCGTTTCGCGACCTGAATCCGCAGGCGCCGGTGCATGTGCTGTTCATACCGAAGCGACCGCTGGCAACGCTCAACGATGCGACCGCGAGTGATGCGGAATTGCTTGGCCATCTGCTGCTGGCCACCGCGGACTACGCGAAGCAGGAAGGCTTTGCCGAGCAGGGCTATCGCACGGTGATCAACTGCAACGAGGATGGCGGGCAGACCGTGTTTCATCTGCATGTACATCTGCTGGCCGGCCGACGCATGCACTGGCCGCCAGGCTGAATGCGGCAACACGTACTTCGCACATGAAAACGCCGGCGTGATGCCGGCGTTTTCATGTGCGGGTATTACTTCGGCGCCGGTGGTGGTGGCCGCACGATGATCACCCGCCGCGGGCCTCCCCAATATCCGGGGCCCCATGGGCCACCCCAGTAGGGGCCGAAGCCCGGGCCCCAGAACGGGTCATAGAAGCCGGGCGGGTAATCCACGATGATCGGGCGTTTCGGCCACAGGTAGACCACGTCGGCTTCCACGCGCGGATAGGCGTAGTCGAACTCGCCGACCTTCTGCGACACGGTGCCGTGCAGCGTGCCGGTCACGGTCAGCTCGCGTCCGCGGGTGAAGACTTCCGGATCGTAGAAACCCTCGCGGCAGGCGACAAAGCGGCCCTGGTTTTCGCCGGCATTGCCGGCTTGCGGACGCGCCTGGCTGTCCAGCGGACGCGACAGCAGATAGAAGCAGGTCTGTTGCGGACCGGGTTCGGTCTTGATGATCTCGCCACCCCAGCGTACGCGGGTGCCACCGGCACCACCTTGCTGGGCGCTGGTGGTGGAGACGTTGGTGTAGGTACCTTCCAGCGGTTTGGGGATCGTCGCGCAACCGGCCAGCAAGGCGAGGGCTGCGGCGAGGGTAAACGGGCGGTACAGGGACATGGGGTATCTCCATCATGGGCGACGGCCTGCGCCGTCGCGTCTGCTCTTATTTGACCACGTTGACGACCCGGAAATCCTGCACGGCGCGCTGAAACACGCGCAATGATTCAGGCGGCGGTTCGTCATGGGCGTAACGCAATTCCAGGTAACTGCTCATCAACCTCGCAAGTTCGTCACGTTGGCCGGGCAGCGCACGCGCGGCCCGGCTCAGATAATGCTGTGGACCTTCCGCAAGCCGGCGCACGACACCCATCCGTGCAAGCTGTCGTTCCAGCCCGCGCAACGCGTCACGCAACGGATCACGTGGCCGTCGACGCAACAAGGCCCACGCCAACCCGATCGCGATGAACAGCACGCTGCTGATCGCCAGCAACACGCCCAACGTCGCGGTATCGGTATCGCGGATGCCAAACGGCGTCAGCAGACCACGCTGACGCAAGGCGTCAAAGCCGATAACGCCCTGGCTCCACCAGCGGTTGACGATGTCCCAGTGATTGCGCAGGCCTTGCAGCCAGTCGTTGCGATACCAGGCCAGTTGATTGCCCGCGGCGGCGGCGGCTCCCAGTGAGACCCGCTCCGGGCGGACTGCGCCGGTGGGATCGACGCGGACCCAGCCGCGCCCGGCCAGCCACACTTCACTCCACGCATGCGCATCGGAATAGCGCACAAGCAGGTATTCGCCGAGCTTGTTCCAGTAGCCGCCCTGGTAGCCGGTGACCACACGCGCCGGGATGCCGGCGGCGCGCATCAGCACGGTGAAGGCCGACGAATAGTGTTCGCAGAAACCCTCATGGGTGTCGAACAGGAAATCGTCCACCGAGTCGCGCCCCAGCGGGGCCGGCGCAAGGGTGTAGCGGAAGCCGCCATCGTGAAACAGGGTCAGCGCAGCCTGCACGATTGCGGCATCGTCGCTGCCATAGTGCTGTCGCCACTGTGTGGCCAGTGCCTGCGTGCGCGGATTGAAATTTGCCGGCAACCGCAGGCCGAGGCGGCGCGAACGTTCGTCCAACGTGGGCTGCAGCCGGTAATGCAACGCGGAGCGCGCGGAATAGTCGAGCTGATCATTTACCGGCTTGTCAGCCAGCACTTCACGGTCGGGCTGCAGACTGGACTGCGCAGGTGCCTGTAACGGCACGTCCAGCGTGGGCAGTACGCGTTGACGGGTGGGCTGCAGGCTGATCCGGTACTGGATCGAACTATCGGCATCGAGCGACGCCGGCTCTCGCGGGCTGGCGTACCGGGTATCGAGATAACGCCAGCTGCGACCGTCGAAATTCCACATCACATAGGCGCGAAAATAGCGCAGGTTTGCTGGCGGAGGTGCACCATCGAAACTGACCCGCATCGCCGGATGGTCGTCGGTGAGCAGGTCGGTGAAGTTGCCTGGCGACATGCTGTTGCTGAGGCCTGTACGCGCCTCGTTCGGCGAAGGCGCGCCCCACAGTGGTGAACTCAATCGCGGCACCAGCAGGAACGCCAGCAGTGCCAGCGGCAACGCTGCTGCCGACAAGGCCAGCGCCGGCAGCAGGGCGCGCGACAGGCTGGTGGGCGCTTGTCCCGGCTCCAGTGCACGCAAGGTGGCCAGCGCTGGCAGCAGGCCGAGCGCGACCACGACAGTGGCGATCAACCCCTGATCGAACAACAGCGCCGTCATCAACCCGAAGCAGGCAAAGCTGATGCCGACGCGGGCGTCACGGACGGTCTCGGTTTCCAGCAGCTTCAGGACCAGCAAGCCGACGGCCAGCGCGCTGCCCGGCTCACGGCCGAAGATGCCGCCGTACTGGACGATCACCGCCAGCGTCAGCAGAGCCAGCAAGGGTAGCTTGAGCCAGCGCGGTACGCGACCGGCTCGCTGATGTCGCTGCCACCAGCGCCCGCCAAGCGTCAGCGCCAGCGCAATGCTGAGCCACCAGGGCAGATGCGGCGCATGCAGCCCCAATACCAGGGCCATGGTCAGGCTGAGCAGGTCGAATGCACGCGAATCGATCGGCGGCTCGGCCGCTTTCCTGCGCGGCGCCGGCAGCGTCATGGCAACTGCGCCAGCGCGCTCATGCAGCGCGCGTAATGCAGCGGGCCGCTGTTGCTGGCGATTTCGTTGCTGGGCAACCACAGGCTGTAACTGCAACGTAGGGCCTGCGCTTCGTTCAACCAGCGCGCGAGGCGGGCAATGCGTGCCTCGTTGTCCAGCGCACTCAGTTGACGCCAGTCCAGCTGCCATTGCGGACGGCTTTGCGGCTGCTCGAAATCCTTCACCAGCAAATGGTCGTGACGGGCACTGGCCTTCCAGGCGATGTGCCGTTGCGGATCGCCCGCCCGGTAGTCGCGCAGTGCTGCCAGCTCGTCGCCGCGATGCAGGCGCATATGGCGCGCATCATCGGCAGGCGCGTGCGGCGAGGGCCCGGCGACTTCCGGACGCGGCCACACCAGCACCGATTGATCGGGGTGCAGCCAGCTCCATACGCGAAACAGCCCCAGCGGCCAGGTGCTCCACAGGCGCAACCGCGGCAGTGGTTGCCAGCCGCGTTGCGCGGTGGGCAATGTGAGCTTCACCAGGGCGGTGGCGTTGGCATCGATCGCGAAGGCGGTGGTGTCGCCGCCCAAGTCGAGGCGGATGGCGTTGCGCTGGCGGCTGGAGTCGAATGCCAGGGTGAGTTCGATGGCCTGACCGGCGACGGCGTGACCGGCGCGGATGTGGCTCAGACGCAAGCCGTCCAGACTGCGAAACGCCACCAGCATGCTGGCTGCGCTGGCTGCACCAAGCAGACAGGTGAGCAGCAACGCAGCGTTGTTGGCGTAATTCAGGGCGCCGACCAGCATCACCAGCAGCAATACCGAGAAGCCGATGCCGAAGCCGCTCGGCACGATGTAGATGCGTCGCCGATGCAGCTCGATCGGCAGGCTCTCCGGGCGACGATAACGGGTGAGTGCCGGCAGCCGGTGTTCGGCCCATCGCTGAATGCGCTGCAACTGGTCGCGCATCAATCCACCGCAACCTCGGCCAGCAGCTGTCGCGCCAGCGTTTCGCCGTTGGCACCGCGTGCCGGCAGCAGGCGGTGCGCCGCCAGTGGCACGAACAACGCCTGGATGTCTTCCGGCAGCACATGGTGGCGACCGCTGAGCAGTGCCCACGCGCGCGCTGCACCAAGCAGGGCCAGGCCGGCACGCGGCGACAGGCCTACGCGGATGTCGGCGTGGCGGCGGCTGGCGGCGAGCAGAGCCTGCAGATAGTCGAGCAGGGCGGTGCTGGCGGTGATCGACTGCGCCTGCCGGTGCAGCGCGATCAAGGCATTGCCATCGAGTTGCGGCATCAGCTGCGCCAGCAGGTCGCGGCGATCACTGCCGGTGAGCAGGGCGCGTTCGGCGGTGGCATCCGGGTAATCCAGTGACAGCCGCAGCATGAAGCGGTCGAGCTGCGAATCGGGCAGCGGGAAGGTGCCGTTGAGATCGAGCGGATTCTGCGTGGCGACGACGAAGAACGGTTGCGCCAGCGCATGCGTCTGGCCATCGATGGTGACCTGATTTTCGGCCATCGCCTCCAGCAGCGCGCTCTGCGTCTTCGGGCTGGCGCGGTTGATCTCGTCGGCCAGCAGCAGGCCGGTGAAGATCGGGCCGGGATGGAAGCGGAACTGGCCGGTCTCGCGCTCGTACACGCTGACCCCGATGATGTCCGACGGCAGCAGGTCGCTGGTGAACTGCACGCGCTGGAACTCCAGCGCAAAGCTGGCCGCCAGCGCGTGCGCCAGCGTGGTCTTGCCCACGCCCGGCACGTCTTCCAGCAGCAGATGCCCACCGGCGATCAGGCAGGTGAATGCGAGTTTCACCTGGCGCGGCTTGCCCAGCAGCACGCGGTTGACCTGGGCCATCGCGGCTTCCAGACGCTGCTGCAGCGATTCTTCGTGGGGCTGGGTAATGGCGGACATGGGTTTTCTGCAGTGGCTGGATCGGGAATGCGTGGTGCTGCGCGTATATGGCTGGGCAGTGTAGCGATCTACGGCAGGGCAACGCCTGCTGCGCGCAGCAGCCGCGCCAATGCAATCAGCGGCAGCCCGATCAGCGCGCTGGGGTCGCGGTTGTCGATCCACTCGAACAGACAGATACCAAGGCCTTCGCACTTGAAGCTGCCAGCGCAGTCGAGCGGCTGTTCGCGTTCGACGTAACGGGTGATTTCCGCCGCGTCCAGTTCGCGAAAGCGCACGCGGGTGCGATCGACGTGGGTATACCGCTGTTCGTTGCGGGTATCGAGCAGGCACAGCGCGGTATGAAAGTGCACTTCGCGGCCGGAGCTGGCGGCGAGTTGGGCGTGGGCGCGTTCGGCTGTGCCGGGTTTGTCGAGAATCAGGCCGTCGAGTTCGGCGACCTGATCGGAGCCGATCACCAGCACATCATGCAAACCGCCCGCAGCTGCTTCGGCCTTGGCGATGGCCAGCCGCAGAGCGCGCTCCGCCGGTGCTTCATGCGGCAGCGGGGCTTCATCGGTACCCGGAGCGGATTGCTCGAAATCGGCAATCAGCCGGCGCAGCAGTTCGGCGCGGTAGCGCGAAGTCGAGCCCAGCACGATCCGGGGCGGTGTGGGGTGGGGCGCGATCATGTGTCCGATTCGCGTCGGATGTGCTCACGCATGGCGCTGTTCAGGTCGCTCTGGGCCTTGTTGAGCGCCTGCAACAGCGGCTGCAGGCGGTCGCGAGTACTGCGCATCGAGGCGGCGGCTTCGTCCAGTTCCTGCTGGGTGGCACGCGGCGAGCGGTCGCGGATCCACAGGCGTTGCTGCAACAGCCCGCGCAGGCCGGCATCGATCGCATGCTGCGCGTCCTGCTCGCTGGCGGCGGGCAGGTCGGGATTGAGCGACATCACGGCGTGCGCCTGTTGCAGGCCGGATCGGCAGGTCTTGAGGTCCGCTTCCAGCCGGTCGGCCAGGTCAAGCAGGCTTTGCAGGCTGGCGCCGCGCTGTGCCTGGCGCCGGCGCAGCAGCCATGCCGCGCCCAGCAGGGCAATCAACAGCACCAGAAGCACGGCGGTACCGAGCGTCAAATAGGAGTTCAAGGGCAGCGGCTCAGACGACTGGGAGATTCAGTCTGCCGCATTGAGACCGGATCAGGCAAAATAGATGGTTGCAGGGGCGGTTTGATGCCGCTCTGACGTCGTGCCAGTTGACTTCGGGCGGCTTCGAACCTAACATTTCGCGATTATGTCCGTGACACTGCCAGAGTCCGTGGACGCTTGGCGCATGGTCTCGGCGCGGCGTTCGTTCGAGGGAACGCTACCCATCGCGACCATGTCACGCCTGCGCGAGGTGTTGGCGAGTGCGGATGGGGTGGTGCAGTTCGAGCTGGATTTCGGGCGCGACAGCCTCGGCATCAGCTATGTCGATGTTCGCGCACAGGCTTCGCTGGCGCTGGTCTGTCAGCGCACGCTGGAGCCGTTTGTACTGCCGGTCGAGGTGAACACCCGGCTTGGCTTGATCAAACTGGAGCGCGACGAGGCTGGCTTGCCGCCTGATTGCGAACCGCTGCTGGTGGCCGAGGATGGCCGATTGAATCCGGCGGATGTGATTGAAGACGAATTGTTGTTGGTGCTGCCGCTGGTTCCGGTCAATCCGGACAGCAGCCTGCCTGACGAAGTGACAGGCTACGAACCGGGCGACGATGCCGCCGGTGAAGAGCGCTCCGAAAATCCGTTCGCGGTACTGCGCGAACTGAAGAAGTAACCACCGACCCGGTCATCCGATCCGGGTCATGTCGCAACAGATCATCAAGTTTCCGTTGGAGAATTACCATGGCAGTTGCCAAGAGCCGCCGTACCCCGTCCACCCGCGGCATGCGCCGTTCGCACGACGCGCTGAAGACCGTGCAGCTGTCCACCGATCCGACCAGTGGCGAAGTGCATCTGCGCCATCACGTCACCAAGGATGGCTACTATCGCGGCAAGAAAGTGATCGAAACCAAGGCTGCGGTGTCGGTCGAGGATTGATCGATTCTGCGGAATCCCTAGGGGTTCCCGGAATGTGATCATGCGAGACGGCGCGGCGACGCGCCGTTTTGCATTCAGGGACGCCGGAACGTAACGTTGCGGTGTTGTGCAGACGCCACCCATGGCGTTCGATCCTCTGTAATCGTTGATGGATAGCTGAATGCCCCAGATCTACACCCGCATCATCGCCACCGGCAGCGCCTTGCCCGAGCGCGTGGTCACCAACGCCGATCTGGAAAAGATCGTCGACACCAGTGACGAGTGGATCCACAGCCGCACTGGCATCCGTCAACGCCACATCGCAGCCGATGGCGAGACTACCGGTGATCTGGCCTTTCTTGCCGCGCAGCGTGCGCTGGAAGCGGCCGGCGTCAAGGCCTCCGAACTCGATCTGATCGTGCTTGGCACGACCACGCCGGACATCATCTTTCCGTCGACCGCCTGTCTGGTGCAGCACCGGCTCGGTGCGAACGGCTGCGCCGCGTTCGACGTGAATGCCGCCTGCTCGGGCTTCGTCTACGCGCTGGGCATTGCCGACAAGTTCATCAAGAGCGGGCAGTCGAAGAAGGTACTGGTGATCGGCGCCGAGACTTTGACCCGGATGGTCGACTGGACCGAACGCGAAAGTTGCGTGCTGTTCGGCGATGGCGCGGGTGCGGTGGTGCTGGAGGCCTCCAGCGAGCCGGGCATCTATGCCACCTGCCTGCATGCCGATGGTGGCTTCAAGCATCTGCTGTACAACCCGGTGGGCGTGTCGGTCGGTTTCAAGGACGAACCCAATCATGGCGTGCGCATCAACATGTCCGGCCGCGAAGTGTTCAAGGTCGCCGTGAAGACACTCGATTCGCTGGTCGATGAAACGCTGCAGGCGGCCGGCATGGTCGAGACGGATATCGACTGGCTGATCCCGCACCAGGCGAACCTGCGCATTATCGAGGCGACCGCCAAGCGGCTGAAGATGTCGATGGATCGTGTCATCGTCACGGTCGACAAGCACGCGAACACCTCGTCCGGCTCGGTGCCGCTGGCACTCGACTACGCGGTGCGTTCGGGTAAGGTGCAGCGTGGCCAGAACCTGTTGCTGGAAGCGTTCGGCGGCGGCTTCACCTGGGCTTCGGCGCTGCTGCGCTACTGAGCCGCACTGATTAAAGTTTTCTCCACGATGCCGCCTTCGGGCGGCATCGTGTTTTCCGCCCTGCAAACCGAATACAGCTGCGTATGGGCGGCGATGCTGGCACCATGGCGGTTTTCGTCGATGGGATTCGCGCATCCATGAGTTCAATCTCCGCTTCGCTCGCTTTCGTTTTTCCCGGCCAGGGTTCGCAGTCGGTCGGCATGCTGGCCGAGCTTGCCGCCGCGCATGCCGAGGTGCAGACGACGTTTGACGAGGCCTCGCAGGGCGCCGGTATCGATCTGTGGAAGCTGAGCGCGCAGGGCCCGGAAGATCAACTCAATCGCACCGAGAACACCCAGCCGGCCTTGCTCGCCGCCAGCGTGGCGGTGTGGCGGGTATGGCAGAAACTCGGTGGAGCGCAGCCGTCACAATTGTCCGGTCACAGTCTGGGCGAATACAGCGCGCTGGTTTGTGCCGGCGCGTTGTCGCTGCATGACGCGGCAGCGTTGGTGGCCGAACGTGGCCGGCTGATGCAGGCGGCCGTGCCGGCTGGCGTTGGCGCGATGGCGGCGATTCTCGGTGGCGACGACGCCCAGATTGCTGCCGTGTGCGAGGAAGTGGCGCAGGGGCAGGTCGTGTCGCCGGCCAATTTCAATTCGCCCGGCCAGCTGGTGATCGCCGGCAATGCGGAGGCGGTCGAGCGTGCGCTGGCGAAACTCGCCGAGCTGGGCGTGAAGAAGGCGATCAGGTTGGCGGTGTCGGTGCCGTCGCATTGCGCGCTGATGCGCGAAGCGGCCGATCGGCTGGGTGAACGGATGGCCTCGATCGCCTGGCAGTTGCCGTCGATCCCGGTGGTGCAGAACGCCGAAGCACGCCGCTACGGCACGGTAGAGGAGATTCGCGGCGCGCTGCAGCGCCAGCTGTACCTGCCGGTGCGCTGGACTGAATGTGTGCAGGCACTGGCCGCCGGTGGCGCGATGCGTGTCGCCGAGTGCGGTCCGGGCAAGGTGCTGACCGGTCTGGTCAAGCGCATCGACAAGGCGATCGAGGCGCGCGCCATCGGTGCGCCGACAGAAATGGATGCCGCACGCGCCGAATGGGCGTGATCTTTTCGCGGCATGCATGATTTTCACAATTGAATGTCAGGAACCTTTACAGATGAGCAAGCCACTGCAAGGTGAAATCGCGCTGGTCACCGGCGCCAGCCGCGGCATCGGTGCGGCGATTGCCGACGAATTGGCGGCAATGGGCGCCACCGTGATCGGCACGGCGACCAGTGAAAGCGGTGCCGCCGCGATCGGCGATCGACTGGCTGCACATGGTGGCCATGGCCGCATGCTGAATGTCACCGACGGCGCCGCTGTCGATGCACTGGTCGACAGCATCGCGAAGGAATTCGGCGCGGTCTCGATCCTGGTCAACAACGCCGGCATCACCCGCGACCAGCTGTTGATGCGCATGCGCGAAGAGGATTGGAACATCATCCTCGATACCAACCTCAGCTCGGTCTATCGCACCTCCAAGGCGGTGATGCGCGGCATGATGAAGGCGCGCAAGGGCCGCATCATCTCGATCGCCTCGGTGATCGGGCTCACCGGCAATCCGGGCCAGGCGAACTACGCGGCGGCGAAGGCCGGCATCATTGCGTTTTCCAAGTCGCTGGCACGCGAAATCGGCACCCGCGGCATCACCGTCAATGTGGTGGCGCCGGGCTTCATCGATACCGACATGACCCGTGCCTTGCCCGAGGAGTCGAAGCAGGCGCTGCTCGGCCAGATCGCGCTGGGCCGGCTCGGTGAGGTGGCAGACATCGCCAAGGCGGTGGGTTTCCTGGCCTCGCCGGCGGCGGCTTACATCACGGGTGAAACCCTGCACGTCAACGGCGGCATGTATATGCCGTAAGGCTTGTGGACGCAGTTGTCGCCAGCGGACTCGTTTTAGGCGACAATTGCGCTTTCGCGTCGGTCCATAGGCACTGCGTCCTGGTCTTGCCGGCGAATCGTGGCGGCTTCGCGGTTTAGCCACTACAATGCGCCGGCTTTTGCAGGCATTACGCCGGCACAAACAAATCATTTACTCCTTGAGAGGTATGGGCAACATGAGCACCATCGAAGAGCGCGTCAAGAAAATCGTCATCGAGCAGTTGGGCGTGAAAGAAGATGAAGTCACGGCGAACGCTTCGTTCGTGGACGATCTGGGCGCAGATTCGCTGGACACGGTGGAACTGGTGATGGCGCTCGAGGAAGAATTCGAGACCGAGATTCCCGACGAAGACGCCGAGAAGATCACCACCGTGCAGCAGGCCGTGGATTACATCAAGGCCCACTCCAAGGATTGATTGGTACGGAATGGATTGATCAAGCATCGATCGATTCGGGATTGAATGCCTCCTGCCGGACTGGCAAGCATTTCACTGGCCAGTCTGTCCAAGTGGGGATATCGAACGCTGCGCCTTCTTGGCGCAGTTTTCGTTTCTGCATTTTGTAACGTCCGACCCCGTATGGTGCGCGGGATGCGTCCCTGCCACGGTGGATGACGTATCTGCGATGCGTAATCGCAAAGTACCGCCGACGGTGGTTTTGCGGAATCACGAAGGAATACAGCATGAGCAAGCGTCGAGTAGTAGTGACCGGCATGGGCATCATCTCGCCGGTCGGCAACGATATCGCCACCGCCTGGGAACGTGTTCTCAAGGGCGTCAGCGGGATCGGTCCGGTCACCCATTTCGATACCTCCGCTTATTCCACGCGTATCGCCGGTCAGGTCAGCGGCTTCGATCCGGCGCAGTGGATGCCGGTCAAGGACATCAAGAAGATGGACCCGTTCATCCACTACGGCGTGGCGGCGGGTACCCAGGCTTTGCGTGATTCCGGGCTGGAAGTGACCGAAGCGAACGCACCGCGTATCGGCGTGGCAGTCGGCGCCGGCATCGGCGGCCTGTACACGATCGAAGCGACCACGCTCGAGCTGGAGGCGAAGGGGCCGCGCCGGGTGTCGCCGTTCTACGTGCCCAGCTCGATCATCAACATGGTGTCGGGCCAGCTCTCGATCATGTTCGGCCTGAAGGGTCCGAATATCGCGTGTGTGACGGCCTGCACCACGGCGACCCACAACATCGGCCTGGCCGCGCGGATGATCCAGTACGGCGATGCCGACGCGATGATCGCTGGCGGCGCCGAGTTCGCCACCACTGGTACGGCGATGGCCGGCTTCTGCTCGGCCAAGGCGATGTCCACCCGCAACGACGAGCCGACCAAGGCCAGCCGTCCGTGGGACAAGGACCGCGACGGCTTCGTGCTGTCCGACGGTGCCGGCGTGCTGATGCTGGAAGAGTACGAACATGCCAAGGCGCGCGGCGCCCGGATCTACGCCGAACTGGCGGGCTTCGGCATGAGCGGCGATGCGTTCCACATGACCGCGCCGAGCGAGGGTGGCGAAGGTGCGGCGCGCTGCATGCAGAGTGCGCTGAACGACGCCGGTCTCGATCCAGCGCTGGTGCAGTACGTCAACGCGCACGGCACTTCCACGCCGCTTGGCGATCTGGGCGAAGTGATGGCGGCGAAGAAGGTGTTCGGCGATCACGCCTATAAGCTGGCGATGAGTTCGACCAAGTCGACGACCGGGCATCTGCTGGGTGCAGCCGGTGGCGTCGAGGCGATCTTCACGATTCTGGCGCTGCGCGATCAGGTGCTGCCGCCGACGATCAACCTGGACGAGCCGAGTGAGGGCTGCGATCTGGACTTCGTGCCGCATACCGCGCGCGAGGCGAAGCTCGACGCGGCCATCTCCAATTCGTTCGGCTTCGGCGGTACCAACGGCACGCTGGCATTCCGCCGCGTCTGAGTGTGACTTGCCATCGGCGTACCCTGGCCGGCCGGCGCGACTTGCTCGCGCCGGCCGCTTCGTTTCCGCAGCGCTATCCGTGCCTGCTGGAAAGCGTGGTGCGCGGTACCGCGCAGTCGCGTTACGACATCCTGTTCGCGTTTCCGGGTGACCGGCTCACATTGCATGCAGACGGCCGGCTTTGCGATGGTGCGGGCAACCCACGCGCAGGGCGTTTCCTCGATGAGCTGGACGCGGCCTGGCAAGCCGAGCGATTGCCGCCGGACGACGATGAGCTGCCATTCCATGGCGGCTGGGTGCTGCTGCTGGCGTACGAACTGGTCGGCGAGATCGAGCCTAAACTGAACCTGCGACCGCCTGCGGCATTGCCGACGGCACTCGCCGTGCGTTGCCCGGCCGCGGTGATCGTCGATCACGCCAGCGACTGCACGATCCTGATTGCCGAGGCGGGTCATGAGCATCTGCTCGATGCGCTGGAGTCCGATCTCGCGGCAACGCCGTTGATTCCGTCGCTGCTTGCGCCGATAGCGTGGGAAGAAGATGCGCCGCAGCGTTTTCTCGATGGGGTGACACGCATCCACGAGCATCTGTACGCCGGCGATATTTTCCAGGTGAACCTGTCGCGGGCGTGGCGCGCGCGCTATGCGCAACCACCCACGCCGGCAATGTTGTATGACGTTTTGCGCCAGGCCAATCCGGCGCCGTTTGCCGGGCTGCTGCAACAACCGGAGTGGGCGGTGGTGAGTTCCTCGCCGGAGCGGTTGGTCGAGGTGCGTCGCGGTGTGGCACAGACCCGTCCGATCGCCGGTACGCGACCGCGGCTACCCGGCGATGATGAGCTGGCGCGCATCCGCGAATTGAGCGCGCATCCGAAGGAGCGCGCCGAGCATGTGATGCTGATCGACCTGGAGCGCAACGACCTCGGCCGCGTCTGCATGCCGGGCACGGTCGAGGTCGACGAGTTGATGGCGGTGGAAAGTTACGCCCACGTTCACCACATCGTCTCCAATGTACGAGGCCGCCTGCGTGCCGAGGTGACGCCCGGTGAAGTGATCGCCGCCACATTCCCCGGCGGCACCATCACCGGCTGTCCCAAGGTGCGCTGCATGGAAATCATTGCCGCACTGGAAGACGCGCCGCGTGGTGCCTATACCGGCGCGCTGGGCTATCTCGATCGCAACGGTGACCTCGACTTGAACATCCTGATCCGCACTCTGACCTTGACCGGCGACGAAGTCAGCCTGCGTGCGGGTGCCGGCATCGTTGCCGATTCGGTGGCCGAGCTGGAGCTGGATGAAACCCGCGCCAAGGCCCGTGGCCTGCTGCGTGCGCTGGGAGTGCCGGATTGATGGCCATGCGGATGTTGATCAATGGTGCCGTCGCTGACCAGGTTCCCGCACTGGATCGCGGCCTGGCTTACGGCGATGGCCTGTTCGAGAGCATCCGTTTCGTCGGTGCCGTGGCGCCGTTGTGGTCACGCCACATGCAACGGCTCAGCGAAAGTTGCGAACGTCTGCGGATACCGGTGCCCGATACGGTGCAATTGTGGCGCGAGGCCTTGGAGGTCACCCTCGGCATGCCGCAAGCGGTGGTACGCATCACTGTGACCCGCGGTGTCGGCGAGCGCGGTTACGTGCTGCCGGTGTCGCCGCAGCCGATGCGCATGGTGGCAGCTTTCGTGCCGCCACAGATCGTGGACTCGGCGTATGCCCAGGGCGTGCGCATGCGTGTCTGCAATCTCCGTCTGGCGGAGCAACCGCTGTTGGCCGGCATGAAACATCTGAACCGGCTGGAACAGGTACTGGCACGGGCCGAGTGGAGCGATCCGGCGATCGCCGAGGGCGTGCTCTGCGATAACCATGACCGGGTAATTTCGGCGACCATGGCCAACCTGTTTTCGGTCGTCGACGGCGTCCTGCTGACCCCGGCGCTGGACCGCTGTGGCGTGGCCGGGGTCGCCCGGGCCGAAGTACTGGCGGCGTACCCGCAGGCGCAGGTCGGTGAGCTGACACTGGATGCCTTGCTGGGCGCCAGCGAGGTCTTTCTCAGTTCGAGCGTACGCGGCATCCTGCCGGTACAGTCGCTGGATGGACAGAACTATCTGCCGGGCGCGATTGCCCGGCAGCTGCAGCAGCATTGGCACAATCTCGGGTTTTCGATGGAGCAGGGCGGATGAGTCACCAACCGATGCGCGGGCGCGCATGGCCGTGGATGCTGGTCGTCCTGCTGGCGATCGCCGGTGCGCTGCTGTATGGCTGGAACGACTTCAGCCGTTTCAGCAACGCACCGTTGAACGTCACGGCACAAGGCGACAGCATCGACGTCGGTCGCGGCACCAGCTTCAGGAACATCGTCGGCGAGTTGCGCCAGCGCAACCTGAGCACGGCCAATACCTGGTACTGGCGCCTGCTGGCCGAGCAGATGCGCGTGGCCGGCAAGCTGCACGCCGGCGAGTACGCATTGGATGCGGGCATCACGCCACGCCAGCTGCTCGCCAACATGGCCGCCGGCAAGGTTTTGCAACGCAATTTCACCATCGTCGACGGCTGGACCTTCGGCGAATTGCGCCAGGCGCTCGCCAAGGCCGACAAGCTCGGTCACGACAGCGCCAGCCTTGACGATGCAACGATCATGCAGAAGATCGGCGCTCCCGGCGAGGCGCCGGAGGGACGCTTCCTGCCGGAGACCTACGCCTATGTGAAAGGCGACGGCGACCTGGACATCCTCAGGCGTGCGCATGGCGCGATGGTCAAGACGCTCGACGCATTGTGGTCGGCGCGTGCCAAGGACCTGCCGCTGGCAACCCCGTACGACGCGCTGATCCTCGCCTCGATTGTGGAGAAGGAAACCGGTCGCCCCGATGAGCGCGCGCAGATCGCCGGCGTGTTCGTACGGCGTCTCGAGAGTCACATGCTGCTGCAGACCGACCCCAGCGTGATCTACGGCATGGGCGCGAGCTACACCGGCAACATCCACAAGAGCGACCTCACCGCCGACACGCCGTACAACACTTATACCCGGCCTGGCCTGCCGCCCACACCGATTGCGCTGCCAGGCAAGCCGGCACTGCAGGCGGCAATGCATCCAGCCGCCGGTGACGCGCTTTATTTCGTGGCCCGCGGTGATGGCGGCCATGTTTTTTCCAGCACGCTGGAAGAACACAATCGCAATGTCGACTGCTACCAGCGGAAACACTGCCCATGAGTGCGGCGCGCGGAAAATTCATCAGCCTCGAAGGTGGCGAAGGTGCCGGCAAGAGCACCTTGCTGGCTGGCCTGCGCACATACATCGAACAGCGCGGCATCGCGCTGGTGCAGACGCGCGAGCCCGGCGGCACCGGTGTCGGCGAAGCCGTGCGTGCGATCGTGCTCGATCCGGCCCAGCACGGGCTGGCGGCCGAGACCGAGCTGTTGCTGATGTTTGCCTCGCGTGCGCAACTGGTACGCGAGCTGATCGAGCCGGCCTTGAGCGCCGGGCAGTGGGTGCTGTGCGATCGCTATGCCGATGCCAGCTACGCCTATCAGGGCGGTGGCCGCGGCCAGCCAGTCGCGCGCATTGCCGAGCTGGAGCGCTGGGCCTGTGCCGGCGTGAAGCCTGACCTGACCTTGTTGCTCGATCTGCCAGTGGCAACCGGGCGTGCCCGTGCCGCTGGCCGCGGCGATGCCGACCGTATCGAGGTCGAGGCGGATGCCTTTTTCGAGCGCGTGCGCACGAGCTATCGCGAACGTGCCGCGGCCGAGCCGGACCGTTTCCGGGTGATCGATGCCAGTCAGTCACTTGCCACGGTACTGCAGGCGGCGACGCGGGAGCTGGCTGTGCTGGTTGGAGCATCGCAGGCATGAACCCCTTGCCCTGGCATGCCGAACACTGGGCGCGGTTGCAGGCACGCCGGCAGCGCGATGCATTGCCGCATGCCTTGTTGCTATGCGGTGCGGCAGGCCTGGGCAAACGCGCGTTCGCCCAGCGCTTCGTGCAGGGTTTGCTGTGCTCGGAATCGGCCGGTGGTAATCCCTGTGGCCATTGCCGCAGTTGCCTGCTGGTTGTGGCTGGCACGCATCCGGACGTGATTTCGCTGAGCTTCGGCCTGCGCAAGGATGGCGTGGTGCGCAGCGAGATCGTGGTCGACCAGATCCGCGAGCTGTCGGCGCGGCTGGCCATGCGCAGCCAGTTCGGCGGTTGGCAGGTCGCCACCATCGATCCGGCCGATGCGATGAACCCGGCCGCTGCCAACGCGCTGCTGAAGACACTCGAGGAGCCGGCTGCGCAGACCATGCTGATCCTGCTCGGCGATGCACCGTGGCGCTTGCCGCAGACCATTCGCAGCCGTTGCCAGCGGATCGAATTCCATCTGCCGGCTGCCGCCGACGCGCTGGCGTGGCTGCAGGCCGAAGGTGTACGCGATGCGGCCGCCGCACTCGACGCCGCGAGCGGCAATCCCGGTCTGGCCCGTGCCTGGGCGCAGGAAGGCGCGCTCGACCGCCGGCTGGAAGTACGCAAAGACCTGGCTGCGCTTGCTGCAGGCCGTGGTCAGCCGCTGGACGTGGTCAAGCGCTGGCTGGACAACGAGCCCGCGCAGCGGTTGTGGTTTGCTGCCCAGGCCACGGCCGACGAGATCAAGGCGCGCTCGACCGAGCGTAGCGGACCGCTGGCCAGTGCGATGGACGTCGAGGCGCTGGGCCACTGGTACGGCGCGGTCAACCGCACCCGCGAGAGCCTGCGCGGTCCCTTGCGTGGTGACTTGCTGCTGCTGGAACTGCTGGCGCAGTGGCGTTGAACGAATCCGTCGCGAAGCCGTCCATGACGATTCCCTCGCGCGGATTGCCGTCGTTTTCCGCGCACACCCGTTTGCTGGTGATAGCGCCGCATCCGGACGACGAAACCATCGCCACCGGCCTGCTGATCCAACAGGTATTGGCGGCGGGCGGCGAAGTGCGCATCCTGCTGCTGACTGCCGGCGACAACAATCCGTGGCCGCAACGCTGGCTGGAGCGGCGGGTGTGGATTGGTGCTGCCGACCGGCAGCGCTGGGGGCGTCGCCGACATGCGGAAATGCTGAACGCGCTGGAGCGCCTCGGCGTGCCGGCGCAAACGCTGCAGACGCTGGGCTGGCCGGACATGGGTGTCACCGGCATGCTGCTGCACGCGGCAGCTGCGGCGGTGCCCATGCTGGCTGCGGCGATCCATCAGTTTCACCCCGACCTGATCGCGCTGCCTGCGCTGGACGACCGTCATCCCGACCACGGTTCGGCGCACGTCCTGGTGCGGCTGGCCTTGGCCGGGCAGTCTGATCCGCCCCGACTGCTGGCCTATCTGGTGCACGGTCATGCGCGCGACACCGGTTTCATCGAGATCCATGGCTCGGCCGTGCAAGCGGCGAACAAGCACAAGGCACTGGCAGCACATCGCAGCCAGATGGCCTTGAGTGGCAATCGCTTGCGTCGCCTGGCCGCCATGCCGGAGCGCTATCTCGATTTATCGGCGGTGCCCGTGGCTTCTTCTTCAATCCTGCCATGGCAGCCCTCGAGATGGCTGTGGCCGTGGCTGCGGCTGAGCGTGGTCAGTGCGGCGGGAGCACAGAGCTGGCGCTGGCGGCAGGCTCCGCTCCAGCGCGACAGTCACGGTGCCTATCATCTGGCCGGTACGGCGGGTACTCCATGTTTCGCCAGACTGGCACTGGATCTGCCCACGGTGTGGATATTCGACCATTGGGGCTGGTGCCTGCTCTGAGTCGGGTTCCGTCGTTGACGCCGGTCTTGCATGGGCCGGTCGACAGGGCTAGCTTCTGTCGTGGGGGGAAATGATGCTGCGGGTGCAGTCAGGGGCTGCACCGTCACTGCGCCATCATCGAAACCGGTTGTCGACTCAGGCTGCGATGTCGAAGCAAGCTGCTGATTCCGCGTAACCCGGCTGATCAACTGAATGCCTAATCCGGATCTGAATTCGTTAGATGCCAGTCCAGCGCCGGAAGCCGCGTCCAGCGAGCATTTCTACGCCGCGCTTTTCGACATCGGCCAGCTGCTGGTTCGCTCGCTCGATCCGCCCGCACTCTACGAGGCTGTCATCGAAGTGCTTGAGCGCCGGATCGGCGCCTTGCGGGTGTTGGTGGGCGAGGTCGACCACGGCACTGGGTGGTTTCGGCGGATTGCACCTGCCCATATAGCGCCGGGCATGGCAGATATCTATCCGGAGCGCATGCCGTTTTCGGTCGCGCAACCGTCGTTCTGGCAAGGGGCGCCGCAGCTGGAAAACGATATCCGCCATACGCCGGGTCTGGAGATGTTCCGTCAGGCGTATGTGCGGCATGGCATCGTTTCTGTCGTTGCCGTGCCGGTCATGAAGTTTGGCGAAGTGTGTGCAGCGCTGGTGATACGGTCCTCGTATCCCGGCTACTTTTCCCCGCGGATGATCGAGTTGTTGCAGCAGGCTGCCGCCAGCATCGGGTTGGGGTTGGAGGCACACGAGCAGCGCACCTTGCTGCTGCAATCGGTACAGGAGGAGGCCTGTCAGCGCCGCGCGTTGCGTCTGCTCAGCGAGATGGTGAAGGTAGTGACGCACAGTCTGGATGAGCAGACATTGCTGACGGATGCCTGCCGGGTCGTGCGGCGGATGGGCGGCTACCAGGCGACCCGGATCGCCTTGCTGGAGGGCGATGGCATGCAAGCGCTGCGCCTGCATGCACAGGATGGTCTGGCGGATGAACGCGAGTGGGAATCCCTGCTCGACCTGAAGGACACGGCACACGCCGATGACGCAGCTGTCATCGCGGTGCTGACGAGCCAGCCACATGCAAGGCATCCACGGTTATCGGATCGCCCGGACTGGCCGTTTGCTGGCGACCGACCCGGTCCGCGTGCAGTGCTGGCTCTTCCACTGCTGGTGGAAGGACTTGTTGTCGGCGTGTTTGTCATCGTCGCAGCCGAAGCGGCTGTGTTTGCCCCGATCGAGGTGCAGATTTTTTCGGAGATGGCGATCGAGTTGGGGCTCGGCATCCAGATGCAGCGCGCGCGTGCCGCACGCGTTGCCGCCGAGCAGGATCTGCGATTCAACCTGCAGCATTTCCAGACGGTGCTGTCGAACCAGTACTCTGGCGTGCTGGTGATGTCCGAAGACAACCGCGTGAAGTTCGTCAACGAGGCGTTCTGTGAACTCTTCGGGCTGTCCGAAACGCCTGCCGAACTGGAAAACCTGGCTTCGGCCACGATCTATGACCGCGTGAAACAGGCCCTCGAAGACCCCGAACGTGAGTGGCAGCGGATCCAGGAGATTCTGGCCAGAAACGAGGCGGTCAAGGGTGACGAGGTCGCCATCAGGGGCGGTCGCACCTTTCTGCGCGACTTCACCCCGATCAGCATCGACGGCGTGCCGCAGGGGCGGCTGTGGCATCAGCGCGACATCACCGAACAGAAACTGCACGAGGCGCGGGTCGAGCGACTGGCATTCTACGACGTCGTCACGGGTCTGCCGAATCGGCGCCTGCTGTTCGAGTTGCTGGAGCGGGCGCGGACGCAGGCCGCCAGGCAGCGTTCCTTGATGGCTGTCGGTGTACTCGATCTCGACCGTTTCAAGAGCGTCAATGACACGGTCGGGCACAGCGGCGGCGATCATGTGCTGGCGGAGGCTTCGGCGCGAATCCAAGGCATGCTGCGTGAGGCCGACGTGCTGGCCCGTTTCGGTGGCGACGAATTTGCACTGGTGATCCCGGGGCTCGACAGCCGCGAGCAGCTTGATGTCATCGGCCGCTGCATCCTGCAGGCCTTGCGGGCTCCGTTCAATCTGATGGGCGAGCAGTTGTATCTGTCGGCCAGCATCGGCTGGACCCTGTTTCCACTCGACGAATCCGACGCCGAAGGCCTGGTACGCCATGCCGACCTGGCGATGTATGCCGCGAAGGAGGAAGGCAAGGATCGGGGCTTGTTGTACGAACCGGCAATGGAGCTGGAGCAATTGCGGCTGCAGGCGATGCGTGAGCGGATCGCGCAGGCACTGCAGCAGTCGCATCTGCAGCTGCTGTTCCAGCCGATCGTGTACATCGATGGCTTGCCGGGGCTGCACGGGGTGGCCGGCATGGAGGCACTGCTGCGCTTGAGCGATAGCGATGAACTGGTCGAGCCCGCCAGATTCATGCATGTACTGGATGATCCGCAGCTGGCCCGGCCGATCGGCCGCTATGTATTGGATGAGGCGTTGAAATGTTGCCAGTCCTGGATGCGGGCGGGTATCTCGATTCCGGTCTCGATCAACATCAGTACCCGCCATTTGCTGCATCCGGCGTTCTTCACCGATATCGACGCCGTGCTCGAGACCTACCCGGATGTGATGGATGTGGGTTTCGGCATCGAGGTGACCGAAACCGGCCCGTCGCTGGATCATGCCCGCGCCAAGATCGTCATCGAGGAATGCCGTCGGCGCGGCATCCGCGTCGGCCTGGACGATTTCGGCACCGGCAGCGCCTCGCTGAGCCACATCCAGCAACTCGACATCGAACACATCAAGCTCGACCAGAGCTTCGTGCGTGACATCCTCAGCGACGAACGCAACATGGCGATCGCCGCCGGTGTCATCACTACCGCCCGCATGCTGGCCAAGACGGTGATTGCCGAAGGTGTCGAGATGGCGGAGCAGGGTGATCTGCTGGCTTCGCTGGGCTGCCATCAGCTGCAGGGTTTTTCGATTTCGCGGCCGATGCCGGCTGCGGCCGTGCCGGAATGGGTTGCCGGCTGGGTGCCTCCGGTGTCGTGGGGGAACCTGGTCAATGAGCGTCAGTCGCTGCTGGCCGGTCAGCCGGACGGTGGATGAAAACAGGGGCGCAAAGCACAGATACGGCATGCGGAATGCTGCGACAGTGGTATGCATGCAGCACAGCATCTAAGATCGGAGCCAGCAATCGGGCGGTTTGAGCGTCCGGCAGGAGCCAGCATGAAACCCATGGCTGCCCGTCAGGGCATCATTTCACTGAAAATCAAAGACGCGGCCTCGTTGTACAACGCGTACATGCCGTTCCTGAAGCATGGCGGATTGTTTGCGGCGACGGCGCAGTCCTATTCGCTCGGTGACGAGGTGGTGCTGCTGGTGACCCTGGCCGAGGAGACCGAACGGTTGTCGGTGGTCGGCAAGGTGGTCTGGATCAGCCCGGTCGGGGCGCAGGGCAACCGCACGGCAGGCATTGGTGTCCACTTCAACGAATCGGGCGATGCCGAAGCCGCCCGCAGCCGGATCGAGAATATCCTCGCCGGCACTCTGACCTCCGAGCGTGCCACCCACACCATGTGAGTACGCGGCGATAATCCGCACGCCGTCGGCCGTCAAGGCTTGTTGTACCCATACTCACTGATACAATGGCGAGATTCGCGAACTCATCTCGCGGAACATCGGACGCTTGCGGTTTCAGACCTGCAGGCGTGGCTGCGCAGCTCATGGCTGCGTCGGCCTGCCGAATCGAAGTCGCCGGACCGTGACTGGGTTAACCCCCGCGGTCACTGATGCGCCTGATGGCGCGGAGGTAAGTTGCATCGTGCTTGCCGAATATTGGCCCGTTCTGTTGTTCATTGGCGTCGCCACCGGCCTTGGCCTGGTGCTGCTGGCCGTCGGCCTGCTGGTCGGCCCGAGCCGTCCCGAGGCGGAAAAGTTGGCGCCTTACGAGTGCGGCTTCGAGGCATTCGAGGACGCGCGCATGCGCTTCGACGTGCGCTACTACCTGCTCGCCATCCTCTTCATCATTTTCGATCTGGAAATCGCCTTCCTGTTTCCGTGGGCGGTGGTGTTCCAGCAGATCGGCATCATCGCGCTGATCGAGATGGCGCTGTTCCTGCTGCTGCTGGTCATCGGTTTTGCCTACGTGTGGAAGAAGGGAGCACTGGAATGGGAGTGATCTCCTCCATCGACAAGGTGATGCATAACCCGCAGCCACTGAATCTTGTCGACGATATCCTGCGGCCGGCCGGCGACAACCCGGTGGTGCAGCGCGGCTTTGCCACCACCAGCGTCGATGCACTGATGAACTGGGCGCGCACCGGCTCGATGTGGCCAATGACCTTCGGTCTGGCCTGCTGTGCGGTCGAGATGATGCACGCCGGTGCGGCGCGACTGGATCTGGATCGCTATGGCGTGATCTTCCGCCCCAGCCCGCGCCAGTCCGACGTGATGATCGTGGCCGGCACCCTGGTCAACAAGATGGCCCCGGCGCTGCGCAAGGTCTACGACCAGATGCCCGAGCCGAAGTGGGTGATCTCGATGGGCAGCTGCGCGAACGGCGGTGGTTATTACCACTACTCCTATTCGGTGGTGCGCGGTTGCGATCGCATCGTGCCGGTGGACATCTACGTGCCGGGCTGCCCGCCCACGGCCGAAGCATTGATCCACGGCATCCTGCAGTTGCAGAAGAAAATCCGCCGCACCAGCACCATCGCGCGTTCGTGAGGCCCTGATATGTCCGACACACCTGCGACCTCGCTGGCCGAACGCCTTGCTGCGCGATTCGGCGACACGCTGACCATCAGCACCCAGCGCAACGAAATCACGGCCGAGCTGGCCGCTGCCGACCTGATCGCCGTGGCCACCGCGCTGCGCGACGAGCCAGGCTTCCGCTTCAGCGAGCTGATCGATCTGTGCGGCGTCGATTATCTCGGCTATGGCCAGACCGAGTGGGATACGACCGATATCTCGTGGACCGGCTTCTCGCGTGGCGTGGAAGGCCAGGCGATGGGACGCTTCGACTGGGCCGGGCGCCCACGTGACAACGACGAGCCGCGTCGCTTTGCCTCGGTGGTTCATCTGCTGTCGATCGAGCACAACCGCCGTCTGCGCCTGCGTGTGTTCTGCGCGGACGACAGCATGCCGGTGGTGCCGTCGCTGACCCAAGTCTGGCCCGGTGTGAACTGGTTCGAGCGCGAGGCGTTCGACCTGTACGGCATCCTCTACGATGGCCATCCGGATCTGCGCCGCATCCTCACCGATTACGGGTTCGTCGGCCATCCGTTCCGCAAGGACTTCCCGCTGATCGGCAATGTCGAGGTGCGTTACGACCCCGAGCAGAAGCGGGTGATCTACGAGCCGGTGTCGATCGAGCCGCGTGTGCTGGTACCGCGCACCATCCGCAACGACGCCGACCTGATGCAGGCCAAGGCCGAAGCCGCCGACCACTGGCGGGAGAATTGAGCATGCAGGAAATCCGCAACTACACGATGAACTTCGGCCCGCAGCATCCGGCCGCACACGGCGTGCTGCGCCTGATCATGGAGATGGACGGCGAGACCATCGTCCGCGCCGATCCGCACGTGGGCCTGCTGCATCGTGGCACCGAGAAGCTGGCCGAATCCAAGCCGTTCAACCAGTCGATCGGCTACATGGACCGGCTCGACTACGTCTCGATGATGTGCAACGAGCACGCTTATGTGAAGGCGATCGAGAGCCTGCTGGGGATCGAGGCGCCGGAACGTGCGCAGTACATCCGCACCATGTTCGACGAGATCACCCGCATCCTGAACCACCTGATGTGGATCGGCTCGAACGGCCTCGATCTCGGCGCGATGGCGGTGTTCCTGTACGCGTTCCGCGAGCGCGAGGAGCTGATGGACGTGTACGAGGCGGTGTCAGGCGCGCGCATGCACGCGACCTACTACCGTCCCGGCGGCGTCTACCGCGACCTGCCGGACCGGATGTCGCAGTACCGCGAGTCGCCGTGGCACAAGGGCAGCGACCTCAAGCGCCTGAACAGCTGGCGCGAAGGTTCGATGCTGGATTACCTCGAAGCCTTCACTGCCGACTTCCCGTCGAAAGTGGATGAATACGAAGACCTGCTGACGAACAACCGCATCTGGAAACAGCGCACCGTCGGCATCGGCGTGATCAGCCCGGAGCTGGCCCAGCAGTGGGGCATGACCGGCGTGATGCTGCGCGGTTCGGGCGTCGCCTGGGATCTGCGCAAGAAGCAGCCGTACGCGAAATACGCCGAGATGGACTTCGACATCCCGGTCGGCGTCGGCGGCGACTGCTACGACCGTTACCTGTGCCGCGTCGAAGAGATGCGCCAGTCGAACCGGATCATCCAGCAGTGCGTGAAGTGGCTGAAGGCCAATCCCGGTCCGGTGATGGTCGAGAACTTCAAGGTCGCGCCGCCGTCGCGGGTCGAGATGAAGGAGGACATGGAAGCCATGATCCATCACTTCAAATTGTTCACCGAGGGCTACTGCGTGCCGGCCGGCGAGACCTATGCCGCGGTCGAGGCGCCGAAGGGCGAGTTCGGCTGCTATCTGGTTTCCGATGGCGCCAACAAGCCGTTCCGCGTGCACCTGCGTGCACCAGGCTTTGCCCACCTGTCATCCATGGACACCATCGTGCGCGGCCACATGCTCGCCGACGTGGTGGCCATGATCGGTACCTATGACCTCGTGTTCGGCGAAGTGGATCGCTGAGCCGGCACGACGGAGAAACGCATGAAAGCCACCGGACATTTCGAGCAGGTCAGGAACGTCGATCCGCTCGCCGTACTCAACGACCATACCCGCCATCACATCGATGAGTGGGTGGCCAAGTTCCCGCCGGACCGCAAGCGCTCGGCGCTGATCCAGGCGCTGTTCGCCGCGCAGGAGCAGAACCAGGGCTTCCTCACCGACGAGCTGATCACCGCGGTCGCCAAGTACCTCGACCTGCCGGCGGTGTGGGCATACGAGGTTTCCAGCTTCTACTCGATGCTGGAGACCAAGCCGGTCGGCCGCAACAATGTGGCGATCTGCACCAACATTTCGTGCTGGCTCAACGGCGCGGAAGGGCTGGTGCGCCACTGCGAGAAGAAACTCGGCATCAAGACCGGCGAGAGCACGCCGGATGGCCGCGTGTATCTGAAGCAGGAAGAGGAATGCATCGCGGCCTGCGTGTACGCGCCGGCGATGACGGTGAATGGGCATTACCACGAGCGTCTCACCACCGAGAAGCTCGATGAAATTCTGGATGGGTTGAAATAATGGCCGTCGGACCCGCCCCGCAGGAACATCAGGTCGTCTACACGACGCTGCATTTCGACACGCCGTGGTCGATGGACAGCTATCTGCAAGTCGATGGCTACAAGGCGTGGAAGAAGATCCTCGCCGAGAAGCCCGATCCGGCCGCGCTGATCGAGGAAATCAAGAAGAGCAGCCTGCGCGGCCGCGGCGGCGCGGGTTTCCCGACCGGACTGAAGTGGTCGTTCATGCCGAAAGGCACGATGCAGAAGTACATCCTGTGCAACTCGGACGAATCCGAGCCGGGCACGGCGAAGGATCGCGACATCCTGCGCTACAACCCGCATGCGGTGATCGAAGGTCTTGCGATCGCGTGCTACTGCACCGGTTCGACCGTGGCCTACAACTACCTGCGCGGCGAATTCCATCACGAGCCGTTCGAGCATCTCGAAGCGGCACTGAAGGAAGCCTACGCGGCCGGTCTGCTTGGCAAGAACATCCAGGGCACGGGTCTGGACGTGGACATCCACAACGCGCTCGGCGCTGGTGCCTACATCTGTGGTGAGGAAACCGCCTTGATGGAGTCGCTGGAAGGCAAGAAAGGCCAGCCACGCTTCAAGCCGCCGTTCCCGGCGAACTTCGGCCTGTACGGCAAGCCGACCACGATCAACAACACCGAGACGTATGCCTCGGTGCCGGCGATCCTGCGCAACGGCGCCGATTGGTTCCTGAATCTCGGCAAGCCGAACAATGGCGGCCCGAAGATCTTCTCGGTGTCCGGTCACGTCAACAATCCGGGCAACTTCGAGATTCGTCTCGGTACCTCCTTCAAGGATCTGCTGGCGCTAGCCGGTGGCGTGCGCAATGGCAACCAGCTCAAGGCGGTGATCCCGGGCGGCTCCTCGATGAAGGTGCTGCCGGCCGACATCATGCTCGAGAGCACGATGGATTACGACTGCCTGCAGAAGGCCGGTTCGGGTCTCGGTTCCGGCGCGGTGATCGTGATGGACGAGACCACCTGCATGGTCAAGGTCTGTCATCGCATCTCGCGTTTCTATATGGCCGAGTCCTGCGGCCAGTGCACGCCGTGCCGCGAAGGTACCGGCTGGATGTACCGCGTACTCTCGCGCATCGTCGAGGGTAAGGGCACCCAGGACGACCTGCATCGCCTGAAGGCGATTGCCGGCCAGATCGAGGGTCACACCATCTGCGCGTTCGGCGAAGCCGCGGCGTGGCCGGTGCAAGGTTTCCTCGCGCGTTTCTGGAACGAATTCGAATACTTCGTGCAGCATGGCCGTTCGATGGTCGATGACAAGCTGGCCGAAGCCAACCCTGCAAATCAGCGTGGAGTTGCTGCATGAGTGCGCAGCCAACCAATAACACCGCGCCCGACCTGATCAACATCGAGGTCGACGGCAAGCCCACGCAGATCCGCAAGGGTGCGATGATCATCGAGGCGGCCGACGCGATCGGCGTCGCGATCCCGCGCTTCTGCTATCACCGCAAGCTGCCGATCGCCGCGAACTGCCGCATGTGCCTGGTCGACGTGGAAATGGGCGGCAAGCTCATGCCCAAGCCGCAGCCGGCGTGTGCTACTCCAGTAGCGGAAGGCATGAAGGTGATGACGCGCTCGGACAAGGCGCTGAAGTTCCAGAAAGACGTGATGGAGTTCCTGCTGATCAACCATCCGCTCGACTGCCCGATCTGCGATCAGGGTGGCGAGTGCGAGCTGCAGGACGTGGCGCTGGGTTATGGCCGCAGCGTGTCGCGCTATACCGAGCGCAAGCGCACCATCGCCGACGAGAACATCGGGCCGCTGGTCGCCACCGAGATGACCCGCTGCATCCAGTGCACGCGTTGCGTGCGCTTCACCAGCGAGATTGCCGGCACCTATGAACTGGGCGGCATGAATCGTGGCGAGAACCTGCAGATCGGCACCTACATCGGCAAGACGATCGAGACCGAGCTGTCGGGCAACATCGTCGACGTCTGCCCGGTCGGCGCGCTCACCAACAAGCCGTTCCAGTTCCAGGCGCGCGCCTGGGAGCTGATTGCCAAGCCGTCGATCGGTTATCACGACGCGCTCGGCTCCAATCTGTGGCTGCATGCGCGCCGCGGTGAGGTGCTGCGCACGGTGCCGCGCGACAACGAAACGATCAACGAATGCTGGCTGTCCGATCGCGACCGCTACAGCCATCAGGGCCTGTACGCGACCGACCGTATCCATGCGCCGGAAGTGAAGCGCAATGGCCAGTGGCAGACGACCACCTGGGAAGATGCCTTGCAGTTTGCCGGTGAAGCGCTGAAGAAAGCGCCAGGCAGCGAGCTTGGCATCTTGGTACATCCAGCCAGCTCGAACGAGGAGGGCGATCTGCTGATGCGTCTGGCCCGTGGTCTGGGCAGCGCACACATCGATCATCGCCTGCGTCAGCTCGACTTTGCCGACAACGCCGTGGCCAGCAGCTTCGCGCTGCCGGTTACCGACGTCGCGCAGGTCAAGGCCGCCTTGCTGGTCGGCTCCGATCTGCGTCACGAAATGCCGCTGCTCAACCATCGCCTGCATCAGGCGGTGAAGAAGGGCGCCAAGGTCTACACGGTCAATCCGGCCAGCTTCGATTTCAATTACGGCCTTGCCGGCGAGTCGATCGTCGCACCGCAGGCGCTGGTCGAGGCGCTGCTGGCGCTGGCCAAGGCGGCGGTGGCTACCGGCGCAACGGCACCGGCGACGCTGGCCGATGCGATCAATGCCGTGTCTAGCGATCAGGGCGACAGCGATGCGATCGCTGCGATGAAGTCGGGTAACGCCGTGGTGATTCTCGGCGAAGCCGCGGTCACGCATCCGCAAGCCTCGTGGCTGCGTGCGCTGGCCCGCTTCATCGCCGACGCCACCGGCGCCGATTACAACGAATTGCCGGTGGGCGCGAATGCCGTCGGTCTGGCCAAACTCGGCGTACTGCCGGGTAACGGCGGACTCGACGCGCAGGCGATGCTGGCACAGCCGCGCAAGAGCTACGTGTTGTATGGCGTCGAGCCACCGTACGATTTCGCCGATGGCGCGGCAACCCTCAAGGCGTTGCGCAGTGCGGAGCAGGTGGTGGCGTTCAGCGCCTACGCCAGCGCTGCGTTGCGCGAAGTGGCCGACGTGATCCTGCCGATCGCGCTGCTGCCGGAAATCGACGCGACCCTGGTCAATGTCGATGGTCTGGCGCAAGGCGTCAGCACCGGTGCCAAGGCGCCCGGTCAGGCTCGTCCGGGCTGGAAGGTGTTGCGTGCACTGGGCGGTGCGTTGAAGTTGGCCGGTTTCGAGTTCGACGATCTGGCTGGTCTGCGTGACGGCATCAGCGAACATGCTGTGGCCCCGCGCAGCGGTCTGGCCGTACGTGCGACTGCCGCTGGCCTGACCCGTCTCGCCACCTGGCCGATCTATCGTGGCGATGCCGTGTTGCGTCGTGCCACCGCGTTGAATGCGCATCCGCTCAATCGTGCCCCGGCGGTGCGTCTGAATACGGCTGAGGCACAGCGACTCGGTCTGACCGCAGGTGCGCAGGTCCGCATCGGCGACGTGTTGCTGCCGCTGGTCGTCGATGTGGCCGTGCCGGATGGCACGGCGTGGATCGAGGCTGCCCAGGATCTCACCGCCACGCTGCCGCCGTATGGCGCGGCCATCACCTTGAGCAAGGCATAAGCATCATGGCTGATCAACTTATCAACCAGCTCTTGTGGCCGATCATCTTCATCCTGTGCATCACGGTGCCGCTGATCATAGCGGTGGCGATGTTCGTGTACTGGGAGCGCAAGGTCATCGGCTGGATGCACGTGCGCATGGGGCCGAACAAGATCGGTCCGTTCGGCCTGCTGCAGGCGTTCGCCGACGTGGTCAAGCTGCTGATCAAGGAAGTGATCCTGCCGACCAAGGCGAACCGGGCGTTGTATTACCTGGCGCCGTTGCTGGCGCTGATCCCGGCGCTGGCGGCATGGGCGGTGGTTCCGTTCAGCGGCAAGATGGTGCTGTCCAACGCGAATGCCGGCGTGCTGTACCTGCTGGCGATGACCTCGATGGGCGTGTACGGCATCATCCTGGCCGGCTGGGCATCCAACTCGCGCTATGCGCTGCTTGGTGCGATGCGTTCGGCGGCGCAGGTGATCTCGTATGAACTGGCGATGGGTCTGTGCCTGGTCTGCGTGCTGGTGTTGGCCGGCTCGCTGAACCTCACCGACATCGTCAACGCGCAGGCCGGCCACAAGGGTCTGTTCGGCTGGTTCTGGCTGCCGCTGCTGCCGGTGTTCGTGATTTATTTCATCTCCGGCGTGGCCGAGACCAACCGCGCGCCGTTCGACGTGGCCGAGGGCGAGTCTGAAATCGTCGCCGGTTTCCATGTGGAATATTCAGGTTCGGCCTTCGCAATTTTCTTCCTGGCCGAATACGCCAACATGATCCTGGTCAGCTTCCTCGCCGCGATCCTGTTCATGGGCGGCTGGCTGTCGCCGTTCCCCGATACGTGGGGCTTCATCGGCCAGGGTGGTTTCATCTGGCTGTTCATCAAGGCCTTCCTGTTCGCCTTCATGTTCCTGTGGTTTCGCGCCACCTTTCCGCGTTACCGCTATGACCAGATCATGCGGCTGGGCTGGAAGGTGTTCATCCCCATCGCCATCGTGTGGGTTCTCGTCGCTGGCTGCATGAAGTACTACGGCCTGGTCAGCATCGGCACGGGGGTCTGAAGAAAGCCATGTCCCGCATTACCCATTATTTCAAGAGCCTGCTGCTGGTCGAGCTGTTCCAGGGCATGGGCCTGACCCTGCGTTACATGTTCAAGCCGAAGTACACCGTGCGCTATCCGATGGAGCACATTCCGAAGTCGAACCGCTTCCGTGGCCTGCACGCGCTGCGGCGCTATGCGAACGGCGAGGAACGCTGCATCGCGTGCAAGCTGTGCGAGGCGGTGTGCCCGGCTCTGGCGATCACGATCGACTCGGCACCGCGCGAAAGCGACGGCCAGCGCCGTACCACGCGCTACGACATCGACCTGTTCAAGTGCATCTTCTGCGGCTTTTGCGAGGAGAGCTGCCCGGTCGACTCGATCGTAGAGACCAGCATCCACGAGTACCACTTCGAGCATCGCGGCGAGAACGTGGTGACCAAGCAGCAGCTGCTGGCCATCGGTGATCGCTTCGAGCAGCAGATTGCCGCCGACCGTGCGCAAGACGCGGCGTACCGCTGAGGCCAACGATGAATCCCCAACTGTTCCAACTCATCTGTTTCTACGCCTTCGGCTTCGTCACCGTGACCGCTGCGTTGTCGGTGATCACGCTGCGCAACACAGTGCATGCCGTGCTGGCGTTGGTGCTGACGTTCTTCAGCGCCGCCTGCCTGTGGATGCTGCTGGATGCCGAGTTCCTGGCGCTGGCGCTGATCGTGGTCTATGTCGGCGCGGTGATGGTGCTGTTCCTGTTCGTGGTGATGATGCTCGACATCGACCAGGAGAAGATGCGCGAGGGCTTCGTGAAGTTCCTGCCGGTCGGCCTGATCGTGGCGGCGGCGATGCTGGTGGAGATGCTCGGCCTGATCGGCGTGCGCGCGATGCACATGCAGGTCATGGGGCCCGATCCGGCGGCTGCGGTAGGCACGTCCAACACGGCATGGCTGGGCCATGCGTTGTACACGCAATACCTGCTGCCGTTCGAGGTCGCCGCACTGATTCTCACCGTGGGCGTGATCGCGGCGGTGGCACTGACCCTGCGCCAGCGTGCCGACGCTCGTTACGAGTCGGCCAGCCAGCAGGTCAAGGTCAACCCGCGTGATCGCGTCCGCATCGTGAAGATGGCGGCCGAGCGCCCCGTCGACGAAACGCCGGTCCCGCCGCAGGAATCCAAATCATGATCACGCTGTCGCACTACATCGTGCTCGGCGCGGTGCTGTTCTGCATCGCCGTCGCCGGCCTGTTCATCAACCGCAAGAACGTGATCGTGCTGTTGATGTCGATCGAGTTGATGCTGCTCGCGGTGAACATGAACTTCGTGGCGTTCTCGCGCTTCCTCGGCGACGTGTCGGGGCAGGTGTTCGTGTTCTTCATCCTCACCGTGGCCGCGGCAGAAGCTGCCATCGGCCTGGCGATCCTGGTGCTGCTGTTCCGCAATCGCAGCACGATCAATATCGCCGACATCGACAGCATGAAGGGCTGAGCGCATGGGTCTCTCCACCAATATCCTGCTGATCATCGCGCTGGCACCGCTGGTCGGCTGCGTGCTGGCCGGCTTCCTGGGCAAGTTCCTCGGTCGCGCTGGTTCGCATACCGTCACCATCCTCGGCGTGGCGATCTCCTGCGCGCTGTCGTTCCATGTGCTGTACCAGCTCACCCTGGGCGGCGCCGAGACGTACAACCAGAACATCTACACCTGGTTCCAGATCGGCCATTTCAATGCCAGCGTCGGTTTCCTGGTCGACCGACTGACTGCGATGATGCTGGTGGTGGTGAGCTTCGTGTCGCTGCTGGTGCACGTGTACACCATCGGCTACATGGCCGACGACGACGGCTACAAGCGCTTCTTCAGCTACATCTCGCTGTTCACCTTCTCGATGTTCATGCTGGTCATGAGCAACAACTTCATGCAGCTGTTCTTCGGCTGGGAAGCAGTGGGTCTCGTTTCATATCTGCTGATCGGCTTCTGGTACAAGCGGCCGACCGCGATCTTCGCGAACCTGAAGGCGTTCCTGGTCAACCGCGTGGGCGACTTCGGTTTCCTGCTCGGCATCGCGGCGGTGCTGTATTTCCTCGGCACGCTGGATTACGCGACCGCATTCGGCTCGGCGCCGTCGCTGGTCGGCAAGACCCTGCAGATCACCGCGGGCACGCAGTGGGATGCCGCCACGGTGATCTGCATCTGCCTGTTCATCGGCGCGATGGGCAAGTCGGCGCAGGTGCCGCTGCATGTGTGGCTGCCTGACTCGATGGAAGGCCCGACGCCGATCTCCGCGCTGATCCATGCGGCGACGATGGTGACTGCCGGCATCTTCATGGTGGCGCGCATGTCGCCGCTGTTCGAGCTGTCCTCGACCGCGCTCAGCTTCGTGCTGGTGATCGGTGCGACCACCGCGCTGTTCACCGGCCTGATCGGTGTCGTGCAGAACGACATCAAGCGGGTGATCGCGTACTCGACGCTGTCTCAGCTGGGTTACATGACGGTGGCGCTGGGTGTATCGATGTACAGCGGCGCGGTGTTCCACCTGATGACGCATGCGTTCTTCAAGGCGCTGCTGTTCCTCGGTGCCGGCTCGGTGATCATCGCGATGCACCACGAGCAGGACATGCGCTACATGGGTGGCCTGCGCAAGTACATGCCGATCACCTGGATCACCATGTGGATCGGTTCGCTGGCGCTGGTGGCGGTACCGTTCACCTCGGGCTTCTACTCGAAGGACGCCATCATCGAGGCGGTCGGCGAGTCGCATCGCTGGGGTGCGCATTACGCCTACTTCTGCGTGATGGCCGGTGCGCTGGTGACGGGTTTGTACACATTCCGCCAGATGTACCTGACCTTCCATGGCAAGGAACGCTTCACGGTGGTGGCCGATCACGGGCATGACCATCATGTCGCGCATCTCGATGACCACGGTCATCACGAGCAGGGCATCATGCACGAGCTGCCGAAGGAATCGCCGTGGGTGGTAACGCTGCCGCTGGTGCTGCTGGCGATCCCGTCGTTGCTGGTCGGTTTCTTCACGGTTGGGCCGGTGCTGTTCGGCAACTGGTTCGGCAGTGCGATCCATGTGGACGAAGCGAACAACGTGCTGGCCGAACTGGGTCAGGAATTCCATGGCTCGCTGGCGATGGCGCTGCACGGGTTCACCCAAATGCCATTCTTCCTGGTGCTGACGGCTTTCGCGATCACTACTTACATCTATCTGTTCAATCCGGCGGTAGCCGACAAGATCAAGAATGCGCTGAAGCCGCTCTACAGCATGCTGCATCACAAGTACTGGGTCGATGCGATCTATTACGTGGTGTTCGCCCGCGGTGGCGTCAAGCTCGGTCACCTGCTCTGGAAGGCGGGCGATACGGCGGTGATCGACGACACCATGGTCAACGGCTCGGTGAGCATGATTCACCGTATCGCTGCCACGACGCGTCGTCTGCAATCGGGTTATCTCTATCACTACGCCTTCGCGATGATTCTTGGCCTGATCCTGCTGCTTGGCGGGTATTGGTTGATCGGTTCCGGGCTGGCCGGGCAATAAGGGAAGCAAGCACACATGTTCAATCACTTGCTCAGCCTTTTGATCTGGCTCCCCGTCGCCGGCGCCATCCCGGTGCTTCTTGCCGGCTCCACCCGTCCCAATCTGGCACGCTGGTTGTCGCTGCTGGTGGCGGTGCTGACCTTCGCGGTCAGCCTGTTCCTGCTGGTGCAGTACAACCCCGATGCCGGCGGCATGCAGCTGACCGAAAGCTATCTGTGGATCGCCTCGTGGGGCGTCCATTACAGCCTGGCGGCCGACGGTATCTCGGTGGCGCTGATCCTGATGACCACCTTCGTCGGCATCCTGGTGATCGCCGGCGCGTGGGAAGTCATCCAGGACAAGCCGCACCAGTACATGGCCGCGATGCTGATGCTGGAAGGCCTGCTGATCGGCGTGTTCTGTGCCACCGACGCGCTGCTGTTCTACGCGCTGTTCGAGGCGATCCTGATCCCGATGTTCATCCTGATCGGTATCTGGGGTGGCCCACGACGGGTGTATGCGACGCTGAAGTTCTTCATCTACACGTTCTTCGGCTCGGTCTTCATGCTGATCGCGCTGCTGTACCTGTATCAGCAGGCGCACACGTTCGATCTCGCCACGCTGGCGGCGCTGCCGCTGACGCTGCAGGAACAGACCTGGATCTTCTTCGCGTTCCTGATCGCGTTTGCGATCAAGGTGCCGATGGTGCCGGTGCATACCTGGTTGCCGGATGCCCACGTAGAGGCGCCGACCGGCGGCTCGGTGGTTCTGGCAGCGGTGATGTTGAAGGTCGGTACTTACGGAATGCTGCGCTTCATCCTGCCGATCGTGCCGGATGCGGGCGCGCATTTCGCCTGGCTGATCATCGTGCTGAGCCTGATCGCGATCGTCTACATCGGCTATGTCGCGCTGGTGCAGGAGGACATGAAGAAGCTGGTGGCGTATTCCTCGGTGGCCCACATGGGCTTCGTCACGCTCGGTATCTTCATCGCGTTCCTGCTGGTGCGCGAGTCGGCCAATACCGACATGGCGCTGCTCGGCATGCAGGGTGCGATGGTGCAGATGATCTCGCACGGCTTCGTCTCCGGCGCGATGTTTACCTGCATCGGCGTGATGTACGACCGCATGCACACGCGCCAGATCAAGGATTACGGCGGCGTCATCAACGTGATGCCGTGGTTCGGTTTCTTCTACGTGCTGTTCGCGATGGCGAACTGCGGCCTGCCGGGTACCAGTGGTTTCGTCGGCGAGTTCATGGTGATCCTGGCCAGCTTCGCGGCGAATCCGTGGATCGCGCTGTTTGCCGCGTTCACCCTGATCATCGGCGCGGCGTACACGCTGTGGCTGGTCAAGCGCGTGCTGTGGGGTGATATCACCAATCCGCACGTGGCCGAGATGAAGGAAATCAACGGTCGCGAGACGTTCGTGCTAGTGGCCTTTGCTGTCGCGGTACTGGCGCTGGGTGTCTGGCCGCAGCCGTTGGTCCATCTGATGAACAGCTCGGTGTCACAGCTGGTGCAGCAGCTTACCATTCACAAGATTTGATCGGGACCGAACATGCCAACCTTGAATGACATCCTGATCATGTTGCCGGAGTTCTATCTGGTGGGGGCCGCATGCGTGCTGTTGCTCGCTGACGCCTTCATGAAGCCCGAGCATCGTCCTTACATTCACTGGTTATCGATTGCCGTGCTATTGGCAGCGGTATTCCTGGTGGTGATGAACCAGCCACCGCAGGCTGCAACCGCCTTTGGAGGCATGTTCGTCAGCGACGAAACGTCGGAGATCCTCAAGGTCTTCGCGCTGATCACTACGGCACTGGTGATGGTTTATGCGCGGCCGTACCTGATCGACCGCAAGCTGCTGATCGGCGAGTTCTACACGCTGATGATCTTCGCGGTGATCGGCATCATGCTGCTGGTCTCGGCCGGCAACCTGGTTACCGTGTACCTGGGGCTGGAATTGCTCTCATTGTCGTCGTATGCGCTGGTGGCGTTGAACCGCGATGCCCGGCTGCCTTCCGAAGCGGCGATCAAGTACTTCGTGCTGGGCGCGCTGGCCTCGGGCATGCTGCTGTACGGCATGTCGATGGTCTACGGCGCCTCCGGCATGGGCGGCACGCCGAGCCTGGATCTGGCCCAGCTGCATAACGTGATGAGTTACACCACCGCGCCGAAGCTGCTGCTGTTCGGACTGATCTTCATGATCGTCGGCATCGGCTTCAAGCTCGGTGCGGCGCCGTTCCACATGTGGATTCCCGACGTCTACCAGGGCGCGCCGACGCCAGTCACCACGTTCATCGCCTCGGGTTCGAAGCTGGCGGCGTTCGGCATGGCTTACCGCCTGCTCAGTTCAGGCATGGGTGATCTGTCGCAGCACTGGCAGCTGATGCTGGCGGTGTTGGCGGTTCTCTCGCTGGCGATCGGCAACCTGGTTGCGATCGTGCAGACCAACCTCAAGCGCATGCTGGCGTATTCGACCATCTCGCACATGGGTTATCTGCTGTTGGGTTTGGCCGCGGCCGGCCCGGAAGGCTATGCCGCCGCGATGTTCTACGCGATCTGCTATGCCCTGATGGGCGTGGCTGCGTTCGGCGTGATGCTGGCGCTGAGCCGCGCCGGTTTCGAGTGCGAGGAAATCGCCGATCTGAAGGGGCTCAACCAGAAGTCGCCGTGGATGGCGTTCCTGATGTTGCTGGCAATGTTCTCGCTGGCCGGTGTGCCGCCGCTGTTCGGCTTCTGGGCCAAGGTGCTGGTGCTGGAGGCGGCGATTCACGCGAACATGTTGTGGCTGGCGATCGTCGGCATCGTGTTCGCCATCATCGGCCTGTACTACTACCTGCACGTGATCAAGGTGATGTACTTCGACAAGCCGGCCGAGGGCAGCGTATTGCAGGCGCAGCAGGACAAGCCGCTGCGCGTGGTGCTGTCGCTGAATGCGCTGTCGCTGCTGGTGCTGGGTCTGTACTGGGGGCCGCTGCTTGGCTGGTGCCGGCAAGCGTTCGGACTCTGATATCTGGCGCGCGAGACGATTGTTGCAATGTCATTGCGTGCGAACTTTGTTTTGGATTGCTGGTGTTGAGGCTTGCAAGAAACCGGCCACCCCGCTAGACTCTTCGGACTCTGATGCGGGGTGGAGCAGTCTGGCAGCTCGTCGGGCTCATAACCCGAAGGTCGCAGGTTCGAATCCTGCCCCCGCTACCAGATCTTTCTTGGTGCAAGAAAGCCTCCTCGTGAGGCTTTTTTGTTGGGCGCAAGGATGCGTCATGCCGAGCCACCGCGAGTGGCGCCGGCGTCGGAAGGAGCTGTAGGAGAGGGACATCGGCGAGATAAGGAAATGGGCCGTTGGAGCCCATTTTTTGTTTCTGCTGTTCTGAAAAAGCGATCTGGGAAGGCGAACCCATGGATACACAGGCACTGACGCAACGCTTCACCGAGGTACTGGCCGATCTGGGCCTGGAATGCCTTGGCGTGGAGTTCAACCCTTCGCAAGGGCAGAGTACCCTGCGCATCTATCTGGACTTGCTGGACAAGACCGGGCCTGACGGCGAACGTCGTGAGGTCGGTATCGAGGATTGCGAGACCGCCAGTCGCGAGTTGTCCGCGTTGCTGGATGTCGAGGATCCGATCCCCGGCAATTATGTGCTGGAAGTTTCCTCGCCAGGCATCGATCGACCGCTGTTTACCGCTGCACAGTTTGCGAAAGTCGGCGGGCAGGAAGTGAAATTGCTGTTGAAGGCGCCGCTGGAAGGGCGTCGCCGGCTGCGCGGCAAACTGGTTTCGGTGGAAGGCGAGCACATCGTGCTGGAAGCCGAAGGCAAGACATTCGAATTCGATCACGCGCTGGTGGAAAGTGCGCGTGTGGTACCGGATTGGGAGGCGCTGGGCTATGCGCCGCAGCCCAAGCGCGGTGGCAAAAAAACAGCGGCTCCCAAGGCCTCTAAGTAATCAGTGCAAGATAATTCATCAAGATCGATTGGCCGCCGCTGGGCGCCTATGGAGTTGCTGCAATGAGCAAAGAACTTTTGCTGGTCGTCGACGCGGTTGCCAATGAAAAGGGCGTGCCGCTGGAAGTGATTTTCGAAGCGATGGAGGCCGCACTGGCCTCGGCCGCGAAGAAACGCTATCCGGACGAGGAGCCCGACATCCGCGTGTCGATCAACCAGAGCACCGGCGAGTACCAGACGTTCCGCCGCTGGGAAGTCATTGCCGACGATGGCGAGATGGAATCGCCGTCGTATCAATTGCGCCTGATGGATGCGCTGGACGAGCGTGCCGACGCCGAGGTCGGCCAGTACATCGAGCAGCAGGTCGAGAACGCCGAATTCGGCCGCATCGCCGCGCAGGCCGCCAAGCAGGTGATCGTGCAGCGCGTACGCGAAGCCGAGCGCCAGCAGGTGGTGGATGCATTCGCCGATCGCGTCGGCGAGCTGGTCACCGGTATCGTCAAGCGGGTCGAGCGCGGCAACATCTATCTCGACCTGGGCAGCAATGCCGAGGCGTTCATCCCGCGCGACAAAACGATTCCGCGCGAATCGGCCCGCGTCGGTGACCGCGTGCGCGGTTACCTGTACGAAGTGCGTTCGGAAGCGCGTGGTCCGCAGCTGTTCGTGTCGCGCGCAGCGCCGGAATTCATGATCGAGCTGTTCAAGCTGGAAGTGCCGGAAGTCGGTCAAGGCCTGGTCGAGATCAAGGGCTGCGCCCGCGATCCGGGTGACCGCGCCAAGATCGCCGTACTGGCTCACGACAGCCGCACCGATCCGATCGGTGCCTGCATCGGCATGCGCGGTTCGCGTGTGCAGGCAGTGTCCAACGACCTCAACGGCGAACGTGTCGACATCATCCTGTGGCACGAGAACCAGGCGCAATTCGTCATCAATGCGATGGCGCCAGCCGAAGTGCAGTCCATCATCATGGACGAGGAAAAGCACTCGATGGACATCGCGGTGGCCGAGGACAAGCTGTCCCAGGCGATCGGTCGCGGTGGCCAGAACGTGCGTCTCGCCAGCAAGCTGACCGGCTGGCAGCTCAACGTGATGACCCAGGATCAGGTCACCGCCAAGAGCGAGTCCGAACAGGAGGCCGCGCGCCAGCTGTTCATGGACAAGCTCGAAGTGGATCAGGAGATTGCCGTCATCCTCGTGCAGGAAGGCTTCTCCAGCGTCGAGGAAATCGCCTACGTACCCAGCGCCGAGCTGCTGGCGGTGGAGGGCTTCGACGAGGACATCGTCGAGGAACTGCGCGCCCGCGCCCGCGACGCATTGCTGACCGAGGCACTGGCGGTGGAGGAGGGCGTCGACGAACATCAGCCGTCCAGCGAACTGCTGGCACTGGAAGGCATGGACGAGGCGACGGCCTATGCATTGGCCGCTCGTGAGGTAAGCACGGTCGACGATCTGGCGGATCTGGCGGTGGATGACCTGATCGATATCGATGGCATGAACGAAGAACGCGCTGCAGCACTGATCATGGCCGCTCGTGCGCCGATGATCGCGCGGCTGGAGAAAGGCGGCTAACCGCGGACGGCGGCACCCTGGAGGGGTGTGCCGAGAAAGGCCTTAGGGGCCTTTCACCAGGGATGGAGGTGGCGGCATGGATAATGTCGCACTGATGATAAGCGCGGGAACGGCGGAGCAGAAAACACGATGTCGGACGTCACGATCAAACAACTCGCCCAGGTACTGGGCATGCCGGTCGACCGGTTGCTCACGCAACTGGGCGAGGCAGGCATGAAATTCTCCGATCAGGAGCAAGTCATCAGCAGCACCGAAAAGGTGAAGTTGCTGGGCTTCCTGCGTCGCACGCACGGCAAGACGGAAGCCGCCGCCGAGGTCGATGACAGCGCGCCGCGCCAGATCACCCTCAAGCGGCGCACGGTCGGTGAGCTGAAAGTGGCCACGCCGGGCGGGCGCGGTGCTGCAGGTACGGCCAAGACGGTCAACGTCGAAGTGCGCGCCAAGCGCACCTACGTCAAGCGCAGCGTGATTGCCGAGGAAGCCAGCGTCGAGCCCGAGCGCGAAGATGCGGTACGCAAACTGCATGAATCGCAGCAACAGCGCGAGCAGGAAGAGCAGGATCGCCTCAGCGCCGAGCATCGCCGTCAGGAGGAAGCGCAGCAGCGCGCCCTTGACGAGCAGTCACGGCAAGCTGAAAAGGCGCAGCTCCAGACTGAGGCAGTCGAGCCGGCCGTGGCCGACCACGTCGAGGTCGAGACGGCACCGGAATCAACCAGCGAGGCTATTTCGTCGGACACTGGCGAGGACGCTGCGGGGTCCGTCCAGCGCATGGACCAGCGCGATCTTGGCATGATCCTGCCGCGCATCCATGAGCCGCGCAAACGTGAAAAGCTGGTCAAGCCCGTGGCGCCTCCGGCGCCGGCCCCAGCGCCCGCTGCCCCTGCGACACCGGCGGCTCGCGCAGCCGCTGCTGGCGGAGCGGCCGCACCGGCTGCCGCCGGCGACGCCAACCGCAACAAGCCAAAACATGCACGCGAGCGCAATGACAGTGCGGGTAATGGCGCCGCTGGCAAGGAAGGTCGTGAAGGCGCCGGCAAGCGTTTTGCCGGTGGCCAGATGCATCTGAGTGAGGCCGATCGGGCCCGTCGTTCCTCTTCCAGCAACAAGCGTGGCAAGCCCGGTCGCAGCAGCGGCCGCGAGATGCTGTCGCGTGGCAACAATCCGCCGAGCGGTCCGCATGGCTTCTCGCGTCCGACCGCACCGGTGGTGCGCGAGGTGGTCGTCGGCGACACCAATGTCGTCGCCGAGCTGGCGCAGAAGATGGCAGTCAAGGGTTCCGAGGTGGTCAAGGCGCTGTTCAAGATGGGCGTGATGGCGACCATCAACCAGACCGTCGATCACGATACCGCGGTGCTGGTGGTCGAGGAGCTCGGTCATGTGCCGGTTGCCGACAACCAGAACAACGCCGAGGAGACGCTGGCGGCGCATACCCAGAACGTCGAACTGGAAGGCGAGAAGATCTCGCGCCCGCCGGTGGTGACGATCATGGGCCATGTCGACCACGGCAAGACCTCGCTGCTCGACTACATCCGTCGCACCAAGGTGGCCTCCGGCGAAGCCGGCGGCATTACCCAGCACATCGGCGCGTACCATGTGGAAACGTCCAAGGGCGTGATCACGTTCCTGGATACTCCGGGCCACGCCGCGTTCACCTCGATGCGTGCCCGTGGCGCGCAGTCGACCGACATCGTGATCCTGGTGGTGGCGGCCGACGACGGCGTGATGCCGCAGACGGTGGAAGCGGTGAAGCATGCGCGCGCCGCCAAGGTGCCGCTGATCGTCGCGGTCAACAAGATGGACAAGGACGGCGCCAACCCGGACAACGTCAAGCAGGGGCTGGTGCAATACGAAGTGGTGCCGGAAGACTGGGGCGGCGACGTCCAGTTCATCCCGGTGTCGGCCAAGACCGGTGCGGGCGTCGAGGATCTGCTCGATGCGATCTCGGTGCAGGCCGAAGTGATGGAGCTGAAGGCGGTGGCCGATGGCCGCGCCTCCGGCGTGGTGATCGAATCCAGCCTGGATCGCGGCCGTGGCCCGGTGGCGACGGTGCTGGTGCAGCAAGGTACGTTGCGCAAGGGCGATTTCATCGTCTGCGGCATCGAATACGGCCGCATGCGCGCACTGATCGACGAAACCGGCAAGCAGGTGCTGGAAGCCGGCCCGTCGATTCCGGTGCAGGTGCTCGGTCTGTCCGGCGTGCCGGAAACCGGTGACGACTTCGTCTGCGTCGAGGACGAGCGCCTGGCCCGCGAAGTGGCGCAGGAGCGTGAGCTCAAGCGCCGCGAAACGCGCATGGTCAGCAAGAGCAACCGGCTCGAGGACATCATCGCGAAGATGGGTCAGGGCGTGGAGCAGCAGACGCTCAACATCCTGGTCAAGGGCGACGTGCAGGGCTCGGTCGAGGCATTGCGCGAGTCGCTGACCCAGATCGGCAACGAGCGGGTCAGGGTCAACGTGGTCTCGTCCGGCGTCGGTGGCATCAACGAATCCGATGCCACCTTGGCAGCGGCTTCGAAGGCGCTGATCATCGGCTTCAACGTGCGCGCCGATGCGTCGGCACGCAAGGTGATCGAAACCGCCGGTCTGGACGTGCGCTACTTCTCGATCATCTATGACGTGATCGATCAGGTGACCCAGGCGGCCACCGGCCTGCTCGGCATGGAAGTGCGCGAGGACATCATCGGCACGGCCGAGGTCCGCGACGTGTTCCGCAGCTCCAAGTTCGGCGCCGTGGCCGGTTGCATGGTCACCGAAGGCACGGTCAAGCGCAGCAAGCCGATCCGCGTGCTGCGCGACAACGTGGTGATCTTCGAAGGCGAGCTGGAATCGCTGCGCCGCTTCAAGGAGCTGGTCGACGAAGTGCGCAACGGCATGGAGTGCGGCATCGCGGTCAAGCAGTACAACGACGTGAAGCCGGGCGACCAGATCGAGTGCTTCGAGCGCACGGAAGTGGCGCGTACGCTGTAACAACAAGGGGCGAGGGACGGGTAGCGAGAGCGCAGGATGCGACACCAGACGAAGTGAAAATCTTCCTCTGGAGTCCGCCATGACGCCCTTGCTGCTCGTCACTCGTTCCTCGGTTTTTCAAGGAGTTCTTTATGCCATCCCGTGATTTCAAACGTACCGACCGCATCGGTGCCGAATTGCGCCGCGAACTGGGTTTGCTGGTGCATGCGGCCGTGCGCGATCACGGGCTGCCGTCGGTCAGCGTGTCGGACGTGGAAATCACCCGTGACCTGGACTGGGCCACGGTGTGGGTGACCGCCATGCTGCCCGAACAGGGCTTGCCGGCGGTGAAGGCGCTCAACGAGATAGGTCATGAGATCCGTCATTCGCTGGCACACAGCGGCATGCGCATGCGCCGGGTGCCGGAGCTGAAATTCAAGTACGACGACTCGGTCGACAAGGGCGAGCGTATCGAAACGCTGCTGCGTGCACAGGCACGTGATCTGACGCCGCCCAGCGGCGACAAGCAGGATTGAACCTGAAAATTTGGTGTTGTTGAACCGATGAGTCGCCTGCCGCGTATCCAGCACCGTGATCTGCACGGCATCGTGTTGCTCGACAAACCGCTGGGCCTGAGTTCCAACCAGGCGTTGCAATCCGTGCGCCGGCTGCTGCGTGCGGCCAAGGGCGGCCATACCGGTGCGCTCGATCCGTTGGCTACAGGCCTGTTGCCATTGTGTTTCGGCGAAGCAACCAAACTGGCCGGCAGTCTGCTCGGTGCGCGCAAAGCCTATGTGGCTGAATGCCGGCTTGGCATCACCACCGATAGCGCCGACAGCGAGGGCGAGATCGTTCAGCAACGCCCTGTGCCGGAGCTGGATGCTGCTGCGGTCGAGATGGCGCTGGTCAAATTACGCGGTCGAATCCTGCAGGTGCCGCCGATGTATTCGGCGCTCAAGCAGGATGGCGAACGGCTGTACGCGAAGGCGCGTCGCGGTGAGACCGTCGAGGTGCCGCCGCGCGAGGTTGAGATCCACAAGTTGGAGCTGCTGGGGCGCACAGGCGACACACTGACCCTGCTGGTGGAATGCGGCTCCGGCACCTATGTGCGCTCGCTGGCGGTGGACTTGGGTGAGGATCTGGGCTGTGGCGCGCATCTGACTGCCTTGCGCCGGCTGTGGGTGGAACCATTCCGCGAGCCGCGTATGGTGACGCTGGAGCAACTGCAACAGGCGGCGGAGCAGGGTGACGAAGCCCTGCTGGCGTGGCTATTGCCGGTCTCGGCCGGGTTGTCCGATTTACCGGTGCTGCAGCTCGATGAGCAGCAAAGCATGGCGATCTCGCGCGGCCAGCAGATCCCGCTGCCGCAGGCTCCGTCGAGCGGCCGCTGTGCCGCCTATGCCAGTGACGGCGCGCTGTTGGCGCTACTGGAACTTGACGACGAAGGCCGTGCCCGCATCCTGCGCGGCTTCAACCTGCCGCCCGACTGAAGAAATTGCGCCGATACACTGCTCCGCACTTGTTGTAACACCACTCCCATCAGTAGAATAGACAAGTTATTTCAACGCTTTCATTCATCTAGGCGAAGCTTGTGCTTGCGTCATCGCGATGATGCAAGCACAAGCTTCGCATCGCCTTTCCAAGGAAACGTATACCCATGTCCCTTACCGCAGAACAGACCGGCAAGATCATTGCTGATTTCGGCCGCGTGCCGAACGATACCGGTTCGACCGAAGTCCAGGTGGCCCTGCTGTCCGCCCGCATCGACCATCTCACCGGCCACTTCAAGGACCACAAGCAGGATCATCATTCCCGCCGTGGTCTGCTGAAGCTGGTCAACCAGCGCAAGCGTCTGCTCAGCTATCTGAAAGATCGCGATCTTGCGCGCTACCAGACCCTGATCGAACGCCTCGGCCTGCGCCGTTAATCCACCGGACGAGGAGTAGAACAAAGTGGCAAAAGTAACCAAGTCATTCCAGTACGGTAGTCACGAAGTCACGCTGGAGACGGGCGAAATTGCCCGCCAGGCGTCCGGCGCGGTCATGGCCAGCATGGGCGGCACCGTGGTGCTGGTCACCGCGGTCGCTGCGACCAAGCAGAAGGAAGGGCAGGATTTCTTCCCGCTCACCGTCGATTACGTCGAAAAGTTCTACTCCGCCGGCCGCATCCCGGGCGGTTTCTTCAAGCGCGAAGGCCGTCCGACCGAGAAAGAGACGCTGACCTCGCGTCTGATCGATCGCCCGGTGCGCCCGCTGTTCCCGGAAGACTTCAAGAACGAAGTGCAGGTCATCGCACAAGTCGTCTCGCTCAACCCCGAGATTGATGGCGACATCGTGGCGCTGCTCGGCGCCTCCGCTGCGCTGTCGCTGGCCGGCATCCCGTTCAAGGGGCCGATCGGCGCCGCCCGCGTCGGTTACGCCAACGGCCAGTACCTGCTGAACCCGACGGCCACCGAACTGAAGACCTCGCAGTTGGACCTGGTCGTTGCCGGTACCGCCGGTGCGGTGCTGATGGTGGAATCCGAAGCCCAGCTGCTGTCCGAGGACGTCATGCTCGGTGCGGTGATGTTCGGTCACCAGCAGATGCAGACTGCGATCCGTGCGATCGCCGAGCTGGCTGCCGAAGCCGGCAAGCCGTCGTGGGACTGGAAGGCACCGGCACGCAACGAGGCGCTGGTTGCCGCGCTCAAGGGCGCCGTCGGCAACAAGCTGGACGAAGCGTTCCAGGTGCGTGACAAGCTGCAGCGCCGCGACGCGATCTCCGCGATCAAGGCCGACGTGCTGGCTGAGCTGAAGGCGCAGGCCGAAGCGAACGGCTGGGCTGCTGGCGAGCTGGCGAAGGAATTCGGCGAGCTCGAATACCACACCATGCGCGACAGCGTGCTGAAGACCAAGGTGCGTATCGACGGACGTCAGCTCGACGACGTGCGTGCGATCACCGCACGCGTCGGCGTGCTGCCGCGTACCCACGGCTCGGCGCTGTTCACCCGCGGCGAGACGCAGGCGCTGGTCGTCATCACGCTGGGCACCACGCGCGACGCGCAGATCATCGATGCGCCGGGCGGCGAGTCGAAGGATCCGTTCCTGTTCCACTACAACTTCCCCCCGTTCTCGGTGGGTGAGGCTGGCCGCTTCGGTGCGCCGAAGCGTCGCGAGATCGGCCACGGCCGCCTTGCCAAGCGCGGCGTGCAGGCAGTGAAGCCGACGATCGAGGAATTCCCGTACGTGGTGCGCGTGGTTTCGGAAATCACCGAATCCAACGGTTCCTCGTCGATGGCCTCGGTATGCGGCTCCTCGTTGGCGATGATGGACGCGGGCGTGCCGTTGAAGGCGCCGGTGGCCGGTATCGCGATGGGCCTGGTCAAGGAAGGTAACGACTTCGTCGTGCTGTCCGACATCTTGGGCGACGAGGATCACCTCGGCGACATGGACTTCAAGGTGGCCGGCAGCGCCGATGGCATCTCCGCACTGCAGATGGACATCAAGATCGACGGCATCACCGAAGAGATCATGAAAGTGGCGCTGGAGCAGGCCAAGCGTGGTCGTCTGCACATCCTCGGCGAGATGGGCAAGGCGCTCACCACCGCCCGCACGGAAATGAGCGAGTTCGCCCCGCGCCTGATCACCATCAAGATCCATCCGGACAAGATCCGCGAAGTGATCGGCAAGGGTGGCGCGACGATCCGTTCGATCACCGAAGAGACCGGCACCACGATCGACATCAGCGACGACGGCACCATCATCGTCGGCTCGGTCAATCGCGAAGCTGGCGAGGCGGCGCGCAAGCGCATCGAGCAGATCGTCTCCGACGTCGAGCCGGGCCGCATCTACGAAGGCAAGGTCGCCAAGCTGATGGATTTCGGTGCATTCGTGACGATCATGCCGGGCAAGGATGGTCTGGTGCACGTGTCGCAGATCTCCGACGAGCGTGTCGAGAAGGTTTCCGACAAGCTGAAGGAAGGCGACATCGTCAAGGTCAAGGTGCTGGAAGTCGACAAGCAGGGCCGCATCCGCCTGTCGATGAAAGCCGTGACGGAAGACGAGCGCGCCAGCAACGCCACCGCCTGAGTCTCCACATAAGGCGATTCCACAAGGCCCGGCTCATGCCGGGCCTTGTGCGTTCTGGCGCCAATGATTTTGTGCAACACGTTTTTGCTAGGATGCTGGGGAACCACGCATGAGGACGCACTGATGGCCGACCCGGCGAACGATTTCATCAGGGACTATCAAACCCTGGCGCAGCAGTCCTGGGACGCCTGGACACGCCAGCTGCAACAGCAGCAGTCTCAGCCCGCAGCGAATCCGTTTTTCACGCCGCCGACAGCACCGGCTTCCGGCAACGACACGTTGGAACGCACCCTGGCCGGCCTGAAGGGGTATTTCGACTGGATGCAAGGTGCCGCCGCCAGCGGTGCCGTAGCCCAGCCGGCCGATTGGCGTCAGCAACTGCAGCAACTGTTCGGTGGTGCCAGTCAGCCGTTTGCGCAGGCGTTCGGCGGTATCGACAGCGCCGGTGCAGAGGGTTTTTCCCGGCAATGGCAGTCGTGGATGCAGGCGGCGCAGCACGGCGGCTTTGGCGATCTGCCGGGCACCCACGGGCCGACGCCGGCGTTTGGCCAGGATCGCGAACAGCAGATGAAGCAACAGGCGATGGCCGCCGCCGTGCTGGAATCGTTGCAGGCTTCCGCGCGTTATCAGGCGTTGATTCAGCGCTCCAACGCGCAGGCGATGCAGCGGCTGCAGGACAAGTTGGCGGAGCGTGCCGAGCCCGGTCGCCAGATCGATTCGCTGAAAGCACTGTATGACTTGTGGGTGGATGCCGCCGAAGAGGCCTATGCCGAGATCGCGTTGACCGACGAGTTTCGCGAGGCTTACGGCGAGATGGTCAACACGCAGATGCGCGTGCGCCAGATGCAGCAGCAGCAAACCGAACAGTTCTGCCAGCAACTCGGTATGCCGACGCGCAGCGAGGTGTCGAGTCTCGGCGAACGACTGCAGGCCTTGCGTCGCGAATTCCGCGCCAGTCAGGCGCCTGCGTCCGCGTCCGCAGATCATGCTGGCGAGATCATGGCGTTGCGCCGTGAACTGGCCGCGCTGAAGCGAGAGTTTGCCAGTGCCCCGACAGCGCCACCCGCAACGAAGACGGCTGCACCCGCCAGGCCGTCGACTTCGGCGGTAAAGAAGTCCGTTTCGAAGGCGCCGGCGAAGGCTACACGTGCGACGACTGCCAGCAAAGCCAAGCCCGGCGCAGCATCCAAATCCCGCACCAGCCCGCGCCAGCGCAAGTAAGGAGACGTTGCCATGTACACGCCATTGCGCATCGACCCGACCAAGGCCCTGGGCGACATCGCCACATTCCAGCGCAAGCTCGCCGCCGGCATGGGCCACCTGCGCGGCATGCGCGAGCCCGAGTACGCGAACACGCCGCGCGAACTGGTCTACAGCGAAGACAAGTTGAAGGTGTGGCACTTCACCGGCCACGGCAAGACCACTTCGAAGACACCGTTGCTGATCGTCTACGCGCTGGTCAACACGGTGTGGATGACTGACCTGCAGGCCGATCGTTCGATGGTGCGCAACCTGCTGGAGCAGGGTGAGGATGTCTACCTGATCGACTGGGGTTATCCCGACGGTGCCGATCGCTGGCTGACCCTGGACGACTACATCAACGGCTATCTCGACCGTTGTGTCGATGCCGTGCGGCAGCGGCACGATCTCGATGCGATCAACCTGCTCGGCATCTGCCAGGGCGGCGCATTCTCGCTGTGCTACACCGCGCTGCACCCGGACAAGGTGAAGAACCTGATCACCATGGTCACGCCGGTGGATTTCCACACGCCGGACAACATGCTGTCGCACTGGTGCCGCAGCATGGACGTGGATCTGTTCGTCGACACCATGGGCAACATCCCTGCCGGGCTGATGAACTACGTCTACCTCACGTTGAAGCCGGTGCGGCTGAATCAGCAGAAATACATCGGCATGGTCGACATCCTCGACAACCCGACCGAGCTGGAGAATTTCCTGCGCATGGAGCGCTGGATCTTCGATTCACCGGATCAGGCCGGCGAAACGTTCCGCCAGTTCATCAAGGATTTCTACCAGGGCAACAAACTGGTCAAGGGCACGCTCGAGATCGGCGGCAAGCCGGTGGATCTTGGCATGGTGACCCAGCCGGTGCTGAACATCTTCGCTGAGCAGGATCATCTGGTGCCACCGGACGCATCGCGCGCCTTAGGCAAGCATGTCGGCACCACCGACTACACCCAGCTCGCGTTCAAGGGTGGCCATATCGGCATCTATGTCTCGGGCCGCGCGCAGCGTGAGGTGCCGCCGGCGATCCACCAGTGGCTGCATGCACGCGATTGATTTCAGCGTGATTGATTTCAGATGGGGATAGATAAGTGAGTACGGATAAACGTTTGTGCCGCTCCCGCAGCAATCGGACATTGGCCGGTGTCTGTGCCGGAATCGCCGAATATTACGGCTGGGACCCCACGCTGGTACGGGTTGCCTGGATCGTGCTTACCTTGCTGGGCGGATCCGGCATCCTGCTTTACCTGATCATGTGGCTGGTGATGCCCGAGGCGACTTGACGGGTGCCCATTCGATATTGCGTGTCACGGATATCGGCAGGCAAAAGTACCTTCCATGATTTCGAATGCTGCTGTCGTCGCCCGCGGCTGCTTCGGCGATAATGCGCGCATGACTACGCATTCCGAGACCCACGATTCCATCCGTGCCGTGCAATGGCAAGGCGACCATCTGCGCCTGCTCGATCAGCGTCTGCTGCCTGGCGAAGAACGCTGGATCGATTGCCGTGACGCAGCGCAGGTAACCCAGGCGATCCGCGACCTCGCTGTCCGCGGCGCACCGGCGATCGGCATTGCCGCAGCATGGGGTGTGGCGATGGCTGCACAGCAGCATGTCGCGCTGGATGAGGTGTTGGCGATGCTGCGTGCGGCCCGGCCCACTGCGGTGAACCTGATGTGGGCGCTGGACCGGATGAAGAAGCGCCTCGCTGCCGGCGCCGATGCCGACGCGCTGGTGCGCGAGGCACAGGCGATCCAGGATGAGGACCTTGCCGCGAACCGGCACATGGGCGAACTCGGCGCCTCGCTGATTACTGCCGGTTCGGGCGTGTTGACCCACTGCAATACCGGCTCGCTGGCCACCGCCGGTTACGGTACCGCGCTGGGCGTGATCCGCGCCGGTGTGGCAGCAGGGCGGATCAACCGTGTCTACGCTGGCGAAACCCGGCCGTGGCAGCAGGGTGCGCGACTGACCATGTGGGAGCTGGTGCGCGATGGCATTCCGGCGCAGCTGATTGCCGATTCCGCCGCCGCACACCTGATGAAATCCGGTGCCGTGCAATGGGTGATCGTGGGTGCCGACCGGATCGCCGCGAACGGAGATACCGCCAACAAGATCGGCACCTACCAGCTGGCGATCGCCGCGAAATACCACGGCGTGAAGTTCATGGTGGTGGCACCGTCGTCGACGGTCGACATGGCTACCGGCACCGGCGAGGAAATCGAGATCGAGCTGCGCGATCCCGCCGAGTTGCTCAGCACCGCCGGGAAACGTACCGTGGTCGAAGGCGCGCAGGCGTGGAATCCGGTGTTCGACGTGGCGCCGGCCGAGCTGATCGACGCGATCGTGACCGAACGCGGCGTGATCGAACGGCCGAACAGCCTCGCGATGCAAGCGATGTTCGGGTGGTGAAACCCGGGTTCCGCAGTCGCCGTGCTGATCAATTTTTCGACAGTGTGTCGCGCGCTTTTCGTGATCATCAAAACGACATCATAAATTGTTGATTTGTAACGATTAAATCCTGTCGTTTTGATGTCATTCGTGCTACACTTAACAGGTTGATTTCGGGTCGCTTGCGCATGCGCTGGAGGCGCGGCGCCAGCGTCCTTCTACGTCATCAAGGAAATGAAAATTCATGGCAGAACTCGCCAAAGAAATCATTCGCGTCAACATCGAAGACGAGATGCGCCAGAGTTACCTCGACTACGCCATGAGCGTGATCGTGGGCCGCGCCCTCCCGGATGTCCGCGATGGTCTGAAACCCGTGCATCGTCGCGTGTTGTTCGCGATGAATGAACTGGGCAACGTCTGGAACAAACCGTACAAGAAATCGGCCCGCGTGGTCGGTGACGTGATCGGTAAATACCATCCGCATGGCGATCAGTCGGTCTACGACGCCATCGTGCGCATGGCGCAGCCGTTTTCGTTGCGTTATCTGCTGGTCGATGGCCAGGGCAACTTCGGCTCCGTCGATGGCGACAACGCCGCCGCGATGCGATACACCGAAGTGCGCATGTCGCGGCTCACGCATGAGCTGCTGGCCGACATCGACAAGGAAACCGTCGACTTCGGCCCGAACTACGACGAGAGCGAACACGAGCCGCTGGTCTTGCCGGCGCGCGTGCCGAACCTGCTGGTCAACGGTTCGGCTGGTATCGCCGTCGGCATGGCCACCAACATCCCGCCGCACAACCTCAACGAGGTGATCGCGGCGACGATGGCCTTGATCGATGAGCCGACGCTTTCGATCGAAGACCTGATGCAGTACATCCCGGGGCCGGATTTCCCGACCTACGGCATCATCAACGGCTCGTCCGGCATCATCGAGGCGTACCGCACCGGCCGCGGCCGCATCCTGGTCCGCGCCAGGGCAGAGATCGAGACCGAGCCGAACGGCCGTGAGACGATCATCATCCACGAGCTGCCGTATCAGGTGAACAAGGCGCGGCTGATCGAGAAGATCGCCGAGCTGGTCAAGGAAAAGAAGCTCGAAGGCATCAGCGAGCTGCGCGACGAGTCCGACAAGGACGGTATGCGCGTCGTCATCGAGATCCGCAAGGATGCGATGGGCGATGTGGTGCTGAACAACCTGTTCCAGCAGACCCAGCTGCAGGTGACGTTCGGCATCAACATGGTGGCGCTGCTCGATGGCCAGCCGAAGCTGCTGAACCTCAAGGACATCCTCGAAGCGTTCATCCGCCATCGTCGTGAAGTGGTCACCCGCCGCACGATCTTCGAGCTGCGCAAGGCACGTGCCCGTGCGCACATCCTCGAAGGTCTGACCGTCGCGCTGGCCAACATCGACGAGATGATCGAACTGATCAAGACTTCGTCGTCGCCGGCCGAAGCGCGTGAGCGCATGGTTGCCCGACGCTGGGAAGCCGGCATGGTACGCGCGTTGCTTTCGGCCACCGGCGCACACGCGTCGCGTCCGGAAGAAATGGATCCGCGTGATGGCCTGAAGGAGGATGGCTACCAGTTGTCCGAGGCACAGGCACTGGAAATCCTGGCGATGCGTCTGCACCGCCTGACCGGGCTGGAGCAGGAAAAGCTTTCCGACGAATACAAGCAGATCCTGGAAACCATCCGTGGCCTGATCGAGATTCTGGAAAACCCCGAGCGCCTGCTTGAGGTGATCCGTGGCGAACTGGAAGCGGTCAAGGCCGAATTCGGCGATGCCCGCCGTACCGAGATCCAGCATTCGCAGGAAGACCTCAACGTCCTCGACCTGATCGCGCCGGAAGATGTGGTGGTCACGTTGTCGCATACCGGCTACATCAAGCGCCAGCCGGCCAGCACCTATCGCGCGCAGAAGCGTGGTGGCAAGGGCCGTTCGGCGTCGGCGTTGAAGGACGAGGATGTCGTCGAGCAGTTGTGGGTGGTCAACACGCACGACACCTTGCTTACCTTCACCAGCACCGGCCGTGTTTACTGGCTCAAGGTCTACCAGATGCCGGACTCCGGTCCCGGTGCGCGCGGCAAACCGATCATCAACCTGCTGCCGCTGGGCGAGGGCGAGAAGGTGCAGGCGGTGTTGCCGGTACGCGAGTACACCGATGACCGTTTCGTGTTCTTCGCGACGAAGCAGGGCACCGTCAAGAAAACCCCGTTGACCGAATTCGCGTTCCAGCTGCAGAAGGGCAAGATCGCGATCAAGCTCGACGACGGCGACGCGCTGGTCAATGTCGAACTCACCGACGGCAACAGCGACATCCTGCTGTTCGCCTCGAATGGCAAGGTCAACCGTTTCGACGAGAACACCGTGCGCTCGATGGGCCGTACCGCCACCGGCGTGCGCGGCATGCGGCTGGCCGAAGGTGCACAAGTCGTCTCGCTGATCGTGGCTGCCGAAGGCGATATCCTCACCGCCACCGAACGCGGCTACGGCAAACGCACCCAGCTGGTCGAGTTCACCAAGAAGGGTCGTGGCACCCAGGGCGTGATCGGCATCCAGTGCTCCGAGCGCAATGGCGCGCTGGTCGGTGCCGTGCAGGTCACCGAAGCGCATGAGCTGATGCTGATCTCCAACCAGGGCACCCTGGTGCGTACCCGCGTGGCGGAAGTCTCGCAGCTCGGTCGCAACACCCAGGGCGTCACCCTGATCAAGCTGCCGGCTGATGAAAAACTTGTCAGCGTGATGCGGCTGGATGCGGATGAGGATAACGGCGAGGAAGGTGTGGTCGTCGATATCCCGGCACCGGTTGATGGCGAAGGCTCGGATACGATTGAGCCGACAGCTACGGAAGAATGAGGCTGATGTTGTCTTGAAAGAAAAACCCCGGCTCGCCGGGGTTTTTCTTTCAAGCGTTGTATTTATTCCTCAATGTCTGCCTTCGAAACTGGACATTCATCTAGAACGCATACACGCACTCAAGCTGCTTACTCAGCGGGACTAACCCGCTTGTATTTGGTCCTTCGTACGAATGCTCAACGGTCGGCTGTCTAGGGAAACATTCACTGAACATGGTTTCCCCACTTATCGCGTCGGTCACCGTCCTTGGTTTGAAACTTCAGCAACTCGATGCCGTAAGGGGTCTCCTTGAAGGTGATAGCTCCGGACGCAGACCCTGGCACTGCACCGACCTCGTCACGCCCGACGCAGGTATCCACGATGCCGTCGATGGCTTGCAGGTAGAACCACACCTTGACTCCGCATTGCCGACTATTACCCGTGGTGTAGAGCACATTCGCTGTTACAGCGGGGCCAGAAGCATAGTGGGCAGGAAGATCAAACGCGCAGAAAATGCCCACGGTAAGCGGCAGTCCCCAAGTTAAGCAGGTCAATTTGAGTCGATTCCTATAGGACCCGAAGCTGCGACCCATCGGTGCCCCCCACCACGCTGAAATGACGCATAAGGCCAGAGCTCCCAGCGCAGCCCACACCATGGCGTGATAGCTGGCTATAGCGTAGCTATGTCTCGTGAGAATCAAGACTGGAATCACAACAACCCAGGGGAAGAATATTCGTCCGAACACCCACTTGCGCGGCTGTTGGGCTGGGTCTGAATTCAATACAGAGCGCGGCGATAGTTCAAAGTTGGACGAACTCATATGCCTCTCAAATTCACACTGTTCACACGGTTAGTAGAAGTGTCCGCTTTGGGTTGCGAACTCTAGCTAATCAAGCCGTATTGCTTGTGATCAACATAGCGGCATAAGTACATCAGCGTTCGATCGCCGCCAGCATCGCCTCAGCGGTGGAAACCCGCAACTCGCCCGGAGCCTCCACCTGCAGCACGCGCACCACGCCATCTTCCGCGTACAGCGCAAAGCGCCTCGTGCGCAGGCCCATGCCGAACGCGGTGCCGTCCAGTTCCAGTCCGAGCGCGCGGGTAAAGCTGGCGTTGCCGTCGGCGAGCATCAGCAGGCCGGCGGGAACCTGCTGAGAGGCGGCCCAGGCCTGCATCACGTAGCCATCGTTGACGGCGAGGCACATCACGCTGATGCCGCGTTGCTGGAAGTCGGCGTAGTGGCTGATGTAGCCGGGTAGGTGCTTGTTCGAGCAGGTCGGAGTGAACGCGCCGGGCAGGCCGAACAGCAGGACTTTTCGTTCGGCGAACAGTTCGCCGGTGTGACATGGCTTTATTTCGCCGTCGATGAGCTGGATGGTGGTGTCGGGAATGGTGTCGCCAGGCTGGATGGTCATGCTGCTCTCGGGCTGGGGAAGGGAACGCTTTGCCATGCTAAATCGCCCGATAGTAGGCTGTCGCCTTGAATCGTTCGCGACAGCACCTACTTCTGTGGCAGACGGTGATTGAGCGCAGCTCGTTCGAGGCGACTGCTGGTGAAGAAGGCGCCGGCAACGCCACAACGCATTACCATCACCACCTGTCACTGAGTCGGATGCAGGTCCTGCCCGCGGCGGAGTCGATTCGCCGCGGGTTTGTGTGAGCTGGGGAGTGTTCGTGGAATTCAAAGACTATTACGAGATCCTGGGTGTGAAGCCCGATGCCAGCGAGGCCGAGATCAAGTCGGCGTATCGCAAGCTGGCGCGCAAATACCATCCGGACAAGAACAAGGAGGCCGGCGCCGAGGAGAAATTCAAGGCGGTCAACGAGGCCAACGAAGTGCTCAAGGATGCCGAGAAGCGGCGCTCCTACGATCAGCTGCGTGCCGGTGGCTATCGCGGAGGCGAGCAGTTCCGCCCGCCGCCGGGCTGGCAAGGGCAGGGCCAGGGTTTTGGCGGCGACGGCGATGGTGACTTCAGCGATTTCTTCGAGAGCCTGTTCGGCCGCGGTGCGGCCGGCGCTGGTCATCGCGGTCAGCCACGTCCACGGCGTGGCCAAGACGTGCAGGCGTCGGTGCGGATCGATCTTCAGACGGCGTTCGACGGTGGCCGTACGCGACTGGCACTGCACGATCCGGCCGGTGGCGAGCGTGTGCTCGAAGTGAAGATTCCTGCCGGCATCCATCCTGGGCAGGTGATACGACTATCCGGGCAAGGCCAGAGCGGCATGGCCGGTGGGCCGAATGGCGACCTGCTGCTGGAAGTGGGCATTCACGACGATGCGCGCTTCCGTCTGGACGGCCGCAACGTGGTGCATGTGCTGCCGATCACGCCGTGGGAAGCGGCGCTGGGTGCCAGCGTGCCGGTGCCGACCCTGGCCGGCACGGTCGATCTGCGTATCCCTGCCGGTTCGCAGTCGGGCCGCAAGCTGCGCCTGAAAGGGCGTGGCATGCCGGGCACACATCCGGGCGACCAGCTGGTGGAACTGTCGATCCGCGTGCCGGCAGCCGACAACGACGAACAACGCGCGGCTTACGCGGCACTGCACGAGCATTTCAAGGACTTCGATCCGCGCCGGTAAACGATCGAGCCGGCTGGCAAATGAAAACGGCGCCTGTGGGCGCCGTTTTTCCTGAGCCTGGAAGTGACGCGGATCAGCTCGGCAGAAACTCGTTCAACGCCTTGATCAGTTCCTCTTCCTTGATCGGCTTGGTCACGTAAGCCTTGGCGCCCTGGCGCATGCCCCAGACCTTGTCGGTCTCCTGATCCTTGGTGGTCACCAGGATGATCGGGATGTGTGCGGTGTCGGCGTTCTTGCTGATCGTGCGGGTAGCCTGGAAACCGTTGAGGTTCGGCATCACCACGTCCATCAGGATCAGATCGGGCTTTTCCGCCTTTGCCACCTCGACACCGGCTGCGCCGTCTTCGGCGGAAAGCGTCTCATGCCCGAGTTTCTCGACGATCCGCTTGATGCCAAGCAATTGTGATGGGGAGTCGTCGACGATCAGGATGCGTGCCATAAGGTGATATTCCCCTGCGAGTTTCGTTGATTCTATGCCGTGGTGATCGTACTTCCAAGCGCGGTTTCGTCAAACCTTGTTGCCGATCTTCACCAAGGTACGTCCAAACGAGTCACCTGAGAGCATACGCGCAAACACTTCAGGCAGTTCATCAAGCGTGATTTCACGGGTCGCGATGCGTTCCAGATGCTGCGGTTTCCAGTCACTGGCCAGCATCTGCCAGATGCTGTCGCGGATGTCGCGGGCGGTGCCGGCCGACGCGATGCCGAGCAGGCTGGCGCCGCGAATGATGAACGGCATCACCGTGCTGTCGAAGGCGATGCCGGCGGCGTTGCCGCAGATCGCCACGTTGCCATAAGGGCTGATCAGCGGCAGCAGGCCGCTCAGCATGCTGCCGCCGACGTTGTCCAGTGCGCCGCCGAAGCGTGCGGAATCCATCGGCTTGCCGCTGAAGACGAGCTGGTGACGGTCGATGCATTCGACGGCACCGAGACTGCGCAGAAAGTCGAAGTGATCGGCCTTGCCGCTGATCGCGTGCACCTCGTAGCCGGCACGGCTGAAGATATCGATCGCCAGCTGGCCCACACCACCGCTGGCGCCAGTCACGGCAATCGGTCCGAGTGTCGGCGTCTGTCGGTTGTCCTGCATGCGCAGCAGCGCCAGTGCGGCGGTGAAGCCGGCGGTACCGAGAATCATGCTCTCGCGCAGGCTCAGGCCTGGCGGCAAGGGGATTGTCCAGCGCGCGTCCAGCCGTGCGTATTCGCTGTAGCCGCCGTCGCGCGTTTCGGACAGGCCGCTGCCGGTACACAGCACGGCGTCGCCTTCCTTGAACGAAGAGTCGGTCGACGCGACCACATGGCCGGCTACGTCGATGCCGCCGCTGAGCGGGTAGGTGCGCAGGATCCGACCCTTGCCGGTGCCGGCAAGAGCGTCCTTGTAGTTGACCGATGAGTAGGCGGTCTTGATCAGCACTTCGCCGGGCGACAGCGCATCGGCGCTCATGGCTTCGATGTCGGCGCGATAGCCGGCGTCATCGTTGTGGATGCGAAAGGCGCGGAACGTGGTCATCTCGGATCTCCGGTTTCAGGCCTTGACGCTGGACGGGCCGATCACGCGGGAGGCGTCGCCGCCGTCGTATTCGTCCATCCAGTCGAACAGCGCGGCCATCGAGTCGCCGAACCAGACACTGTCGCGCTGGCCGGCCCGCACGAAGCCTTCACCGACCATGTGGTCCATCATCGTGCGCAGACCACCGTAATAACCGCGCACATCGAGAAACGCGCACGGATAGCGATGCAGGCCGAGCTGTGCCCAGGTCAGCATCTCGAACATCTCGTCCATCGTGCCGAAGCCGCCGGGCAGGGCGACGAAGGCGTCGGACAGTTCATACATGCGCGTCTTGCGCTGATGCATGGTCTCGACCACGACCAGCTCGCTGAGGCCCGGGTGGGCCACTTCGAGTTCCACCAGCTGGCGCGGAATCACCCCGATGACCTTGCCACCACCAGCGAGCACGGCATCGGCCACGGTACCCATCAGGCCGACCTTGCCGCCACCGTAGACCAGGGCGATGCCGCGACGGGCCATTTCGGTGCCGAATGCGCGAGCCTGCTCGGCGTACTCGGGATGATTGCCGGGGCTGGAGCCGCAGTAGACGCAGAGCGATGTGACTTTGGCCATCTATATCTCCAAAAGCGCGAAACCCGTCCTTGGGAGACGGGTCGCGTGTCGTGCGTGATTATTGGAAGTATCCAGGGCCAACACACATGCATGTGCTGTCCGGGATGAGCGCATCCTGCGCTCAGTTGCCCTTGTGGATCGCGCGCTTGTCGACCGACAGCGCCGCTTCGTGCACGGCCTCGGACAGCGTCGGATGCGCGTGGACGATGCGCGCCAGGTCTTCGGACGAGCCCTTGAACTCCATCGCCACGACGCACTCGGCGATCAGCTCGGAGACGCCCGGACCGACCATGTGCACGCCGAGGATGCGATCGGTCTCGGCATGGGCGAGCATCTTCACCTGGCCAACGGCCTCGTTCATCGCGACGGCACGGCCGATCGCAGCGAACGGGAAGCTGCCGACTTTGTACGGAATGCCGGCGTCCTTCAGTTCCTTCTCGGTCTTGCCGGCCCAGGCGATTTCCGGCTCGGTGTAGATCACCCACGGCACCGTGTCGTAGTTGACGTGGCCGGCCTTGCCGGCGATCCACTCGGCCACCGCCACACCTTCCTCGGAACCCTTGTGCGCCAGCATCGGGCCGCGCACCGCGTCGCCGATCGCCCACACGCCATCGACGCCGGTGTGGCAGTGCTCGTCGACCACGATGCGGCCGCGCTCGTCCAGCTTCACGCCGGTGTCGTCGGCCAGCAGGCCGGCGGTGTAGGCGCGACGGCCCACGGCGACCAGCAGCTTGTCGACGACGAGGTTCTGCTCGCCGTCCTTGTCGGTGTAGGTGAGGTGCACGCCATCCTTCTTCACCTCGGCCTTGTTGAGCTTGGCGTTGAGCTTGATGGTCAGGCCCTGCTTGGCGAATTCCCGGGCGGCCACCTTGGCCACGTCGGCATCGGCCACGGCGAGGAAGTCCGGCAGCGCTTCGATGATGGTGACCTCTGCGCCGAGGCGGCTCCACACGCTGCCCAGCTCCAGGCCGATCACGCCGGCGCCGATCACGCCCAGGCGCTTCGGCACTTCGGTGAAGTCCAGCGCGCCGGCGTTGTCGACGATGGCCTTGCCGTCGAACTTCGCGAACGGCAGCTCGATCGGCACCGAGCCGGAGGCGAGGATCACATTGGTCGCGCTGATCGTCTGCTTGGCACCATCGGCACCGGTGATCTCGACGTTGTTGCCTTTGAGCAGCTTGCCGGTACCGAAGTACGGCGTGACCTTGTTCGCCTTGAACAGCTGCGCCACGCCGCCGGTGAACTGCTTGACGATCTTGTCCTTGCGGCCGACGAAGGTGGGCACGTCGATCTTCGCGTTGTCGGCGGTGATGCCGTGCACACCGAAGTTGTGCGTGAGGTTGTGGAACTGGCGCGAGGAATCGAGCAGCGCCTTGGACGGGATGCAGCCCACGTTGAGGCAGGTGCCGCCGAGTGCCTGCTTGCCGTCCTTGCCGGTGAAGGCATCCACGCAGGCGGTCTTCAGGCCCAGCTGCGCGGCGCGGATCGCGGCCACATAGCCGGCCGGGCCGGCGCCGATGACGATGACGTCGAATTTGTCGCTCATGTGTGTTCCTTTATGCAGCGAGCTCGTGCTCGCAGATGGAGCGGATATGAGCTCTGGTGACGGGAAAGCAACTCGTATGTCATTGCTTCAATGATCGTCCGGCATCAGAGCCACGTTACCTATTTGGTCTTTGAGCGGGACGCTCAAAGACCAAGCAGCATGCGCTGCGGATTCTCCAGCTGGTTCTTGATGTCGACCAGGAACAGCACCGCGTCCTTGCCGTCGATGATGCGATGGTCATACGACAGCGCGATGTACATCATCGGCGCGGCGATGATCTGGCCGTTCTCGACGATGGCGCGGTCCTTGATCGTGTGCATGCCCAGGATCGCGCTCTGCGGCGGGTTGACGATCGGCGTGGACAGCAACGATCCGAAAGTTCCACCATTCGTGATGGTGAACGTGCCACCCTGCAAATCATCCAGCGACAGCTTGTTCGCGCGCGCCTTGACGGCGTAGTCGGCAATGCCTTTCTCGACATCGGCGAAGCTCATGTCCTGCACATCGCGCAGCACCGGGGTGACCAGGCCCTTGTCGGTGGATACGGCGATCGAGATGTCCTGGTAGCCGTGATAGATCACGTCGTTGCCGTCGACCGAGGCGTTGACGAACGGGTAGCGCTTCAGCGCTTCGGCCGCGGCCTTGACGAAGAAGCTCATGAAGCCGAGCTTGACACCGTGTTCCTTCAGGAACGCTTCGCCCAGCGACTTGCGCATCTTCGTCACCTCGGCCAGGTTCACTTCGTTGAACGAGGTGAGCATGGCGATCGAGTTCTTCGACTGCATCAGGCGTTCGGCGATGCGCAAGCGCATGCGGGTCATCGGCACGCGCTCTTCCGGACGCGATCCCGGAGTCGGCTTCGCCGCCGGTGCAGCGGCTGCCGGAGCGGGCGCGCCCTTGCCGTAATTGACCAGGTCTTCCTTGGTCACGCGGCCATCGCGGCCGGTGCCGGCGACTTGGGAGGCGTCGATATTCTGCTCGGTGGCCACGCGCAGGCCAGCCGGCGACAGATCGTCAGCGCCCTTGGTAGCGGTCTTCGGTGCGGCAGCAGCCGGCGCAGCAGCCTTCGGTGCTTCGGCAGCTGGGGCCGGTGCGGCGGCAACCGTGCCTTCCTCGATGATCGCGATGACCTGCTGGCTGTTCACCGTGTCGCCGACCTGCTGGCGAATTTCCTTCAGCACGCCGTCGACCGGCGAGGGCACTTCCAGCACCACCTTGTCGGTTTCGAGATCGACCAGGTTCTCGTCGCGCTTCACCGCGTCGCCGGCCTTCTTGTGCCAGCTGGCGATGGTGGCGTCGGAGACGGACTCGGGCAGAACGGGGACTTTGACTTCGATGGACATGAGGGATCCTTGGGCCTTTATTCTGCTGAGTGGTCGGTGCCGACCGGCGCAACCAGCGCCTGCTCGACGAGTGCTGCCTGTTCGGCAACATGGGTGTTGAGATGGCCGGCAGCCGGTGCCGGCGAGCGCGCGCGTCCCGCGTAGGAGAGACTGTGCTTGCTGCCGATGCAGGCCTGCAGGTGGTGACGGATCTGGAACCAGGCGCCCTGGTTCATCGGCTCTTCCTGGCACCAGATCACTTCCTTGGCGGAAGGATACTTGTCCAGTTCGGCGGTGACTTCGGCGCGCGGGAACGGATACAGCTGCTCGACGCGCACGATCGCAACCTCGTTCAGGCCACGCTTCTCGGCTTCTTCCAGCAGGTCGTAATAGACCTTGCCCGAGCACAGCACGACGCGCTTGACCTTCTTCGCCGGCAGCTCGCGATGCTCGCCGATCACCAGCTGGAAGCCGCCGTTGGCCAGCTCGTCCAGCGTGGACACGGCCAGCTTGTGGCGTAGCAGCGATTTCGGCGTCATCACGATCAGCGGCTTGCGCACCGGGCGCAGCATCTGCCGGCGGATCATGTGGAAATCCTGCGCCGGTGTGGTCGGCACGCAGACCTGCATGTTGTCGAACGCGCACAGCTGCAGGAAGCGCTCGAGGCGTGCGGAGGAATGCTCCGGACCCTGGCCTTCGTAGCCGTGCGGCAGGAACAGCGCGAGGCCGCACAGGCGGTTCCACTTCGCTTCGCCGGAGCTGATGAACTGGTCGATCACCACCTGCGCGCCGTTCGCGAAATCGCCGAACTGGCCTTCCCAGATATTCAGCGTGTCCGGATCGGTGGTGGAGTGGCCGTACTCGAACGCCATTACGGCCTCTTCGCTGAGCAGCGAGTCGATCACTTCCACGTCGGCGCCGGCGCGGATCGTGGCCAGCGGCATGTAGGTGTGACCGTCCTTCTGGTCATGCAGCACGGCATGGCGATGGAAGAATGTGCCGCGACCGGAGTCCTGGCCGACCAAGCGCATGTCGTGGCCGGCATCGATCAGGGTGGCGTAGGCGAGGTTTTCGGCGAAGCCCCAGTCGGCCGGCAGCTCGCCGGTGGCCATCTTGCGACGGTCGTCGTAGATCTTCGCCACGCGCGCCTGCAGCGTGATGTCGGCGGGCAGGGTGAGAATCTTGCTGGAGAGTTCCTGCAGCTTCTGCTTCGGCACCGTGGTGTCGGTCGGTGTCGACAATTTGCCGCCGATGAATTTCGCCCAGTCGACATGGCCGTCGCGGGTCGGCGACGGGTCGAGCTCGGTCATCGGTGCGCCGGCTTCGAGCCGGTCGCGATACGCCTCGAACTGCTTCTGCGCATCGCCCTCGGCCAGCACGCCTTCCTTGACCAGTTGCTGCTGATACAGGTCGCGCGTGGTGGGGCGGGCGCGAATGATCTTGTACATCACCGGCTGCGTCGCAGCCGGCTCGTCGGCCTCGTTGTGGCCGTGACGGCGGTAGCAGACCAGGTCGATCACCACGTCGCGGCGGAACTGCTTGCGGAAATCGTAGGCAAGACGAGTGACCGCGATCACCGCTTCCGGGTCGTCGCCATTCACATGCAGCACCGGCGCGTTGACCATCTTGGCCAGGTCGGTGCAGTACATGGTGGAACGGGCGTCCTGCGGATTGGAGGTGGTGAAGCCGACCTGGTTGTTGATCACGATGTGCAGGCTGCCGCCGATCTTGAAACCGCGGGCCTGCGACATGTTCAGCAGTTCCATGTTCACGCCCTGACCGGCGAACGCGGCGTCGCCATGGATCAGCACGGCCATCGACTGCGTGTGCATGGTGTCGCGGCGCCGGGTCTGGCGCGCATGTACCGAACCGCAGACCACCGGGTTGACGATCTCCAGATGCGACGGGTTGAACGCCAGAGCCACATGCACGCCGCCCTTGGGCGTCTTGACGTCGGCGGAGAAGCCCATGTGGTACTTCACGTCGCCCGAATGGGCCGGGTCGTCCGGATGCTCGAACTTGCCTTCGAATTCGTCGAACAGGGTCTTCGGCGGCTTGCCGAGGATGTTGACCAGCACGTTGAGGCGGCCGCGGTGGGCCATGCCGATCACTAGCTCCTTGATGCCGTTGTCGCCGGCGGCGCGCACGACGTCGTCGATCATCGGGATCAGGCTGTCGCCGCCTTCCAGCGAGAAGCGTTTCTGGCCCACGTACTTGGTGTGCAGGTAGCGCTCGAGACCTTCGGCCGCGGTGAGGCCGTCCAGCACGCGCTGTTTGCCGGCCTTGTCCAGCGTGCTCTTGCCGGCGGCCTGTTCGAGCCGGCTGTAGATCCAGTTGCGCTGCTCGTGATTGCTGATGTGCATGAATTCCGTGCCGATCGTGCTGGCATAGGTCTTCTGCAGGCGGCTCAGCAGGTCGCGCAGTTTCAGGCGCTGACCACCACCGGCGTAATTGCCGGTGTCGAATTCGGTGTCCAGGTCGGCATCGGAGAGGCCGTGGAAGGCGAGGCCTAGATCCGGCGCCGGCATCTTCTCGGTGAGGCCGAGCGGGTCGAGATCGGCGGCCAGATGGCCGCGCGAACGATAGGCGGTGAGCAGGCGCAGCACGCCGGCCTGCTTGCGCGCGTGCTCGTCGCTCACCGGCGCCGCGGCGGCACCATTGCCTGCATAACGCTGTTTCTGCGCAGCCTCGATACGTGCAATGGCCGCGGTATGGGAGACGTCTCCCGACTCGCGGCCCTTGAAGGTTTCAAAATACTTGCTCCACTCGGCGGATACCGACGAGGTGTCGGCCAGCCAGGCGTCATAAAGCGATTCGACATAATCGGCGTTGCCGCCAGCGAGTTGGGAGGATTCGAAGAACTCGCGGATCAGGTTTGTACTCACGTCACCACCGGCAGGGAAGGGATGCTTGCAGCTATCCGTGTGACCAAGGAAGTCGCGGTTTTTGGTGGGTTTTCAAGCCCGACCGACCGCTCAAACGGATGACTGGAGAGAATCCGGACAATTATAGCCTTTGGCTGCTGCGACGCGGCAACCCGTGAAGTGACCGAAACGGGCTGCTGGCGAGCATTCGAGACGATGGTCTAACGGAACTTCGTGGCAGGAAGCGGTTTTCAGGCGCTTTGTCGATGACGCGGGCGATCGACGGAGAAAGTCGCCGGGCCAGCTGGTGTTCAGCCGATGCCACGCTGCTGGTCAGATACCCAGCGTCTGCAGGATGCTGGCGCGTTCGGCACGTTCCCACACTTCATCGAAGTGCTGCTGCAGCGGCGCCTGGCTGGCGCGGTCGTGAAGAGCGGCGCGGCCTTGCGGGCGATCCGCCTCGGGCAGGAACAGGTAGCCGCCGGCATCGTTGAGCAGATAGGCCGAGACGTAGGCCAAGTCGGCTTCTTCCTGCGGCATGCGGATCTGGATTGCGCTGGACAGGCGCTGCGCCAGCGCGATCAGCCGATGATCGTTGCGCAAGGCCGCCGCGGGATCGTGCAGCAGGATGCGGATCTGCGCGCCGCGACCGGAGATCGCGATGCGTCGCAACTCGGCCAGTTCTTCCGCGCTGGCGTAGCTGTCGTTGCCGAGTAGGGGCATGTAGATGGCCAGCCGGTGGCGTGTTTCGGCCAGCAGCTGCAATCGGGCAGCGGCGGTTTCGCTGCGCGAACCGGCAGGCAGCGCACCGATGTCACGCAGTGCCGGCTCGTCATCCGCCGTGGCGGGCAAGCTCAGATGCATGGCCCGATGCGCCATCCCGGCATCCTCGAACTCTGCGCCATACGCGGTGAAACCTTCGCGTTCGTAGAAGCCGATCGCACTGACCTGCGCGTCCAGCGCCACTTCCGGCCAGCCCTGTGTGCGGGCGCGTGCAACCAGTTCACGCAGCAAGGCCACGCCGACGCCCTGGCCACGCCATTCCTGCAGCACCGCCATGCGGCCGATCTTGTGTGCCGGCGTGAGCCGGCCGCAGCCGATCGGCTGGCCGGCCTCGTCACGTGCCAGCACGTGCCAGCAGTCGCCATCGAGCCCGTCGCGTTCGCGCTGTTCGGGCACGCCCTGTTCCTGGATGAACACGACGTCACGCAGGTCGAGCAGGGCCGCGCGCTGATCTTCGCGCGACCATTCGGCGATCTCGACGTGGAAGTTCTGCAGCTTCATCGGCGGCGGGATTTTCTCGGTAACAGGTGACCGTCATTGACCAGCGCCAGCAACAGCGCGCGTTCGGTGGCGTTCGGTTTGCGGGAAAGGCTGAGCGCGCGCTGCTCGCACAGCTGTTGCGCCAGCGCGGGCGTGGCCGGGTAGGCGTGACCGCTGACATACAGCGTGCAGCTGGATTTGCCGCGACTCCAGGCCAGCCGCGACCAGGGATGGCGCAGCAGCTGCGCGCCGGCATCGAGTTGCTTCGCCAGCGCGGCATCGCTCAATGGCTTCTCCAGCGCTGCTGGCACCTGCGCGTTGCGGTAGCGGGTGATGAAGCAGCCGAACCAGTCGCGCAACATGTCGTCATTCAGCGCAGCGGCAAACGGCAGCGCAGTCTTCAGGCGATCGATCGCGGCGCGGTCGATCTCGCCGGCCGCCTTGGCCGGCTTCAGGTCTGGATCGGCGTAGCGCAGCTCTTCCGGCAGATGCTCGGCGATATGGTCGGCCAGGTCGCCAGTCAGTTCTGCCTGCGACGGCGCGCGCATGCCGATCGAGAACGTCATGCACGGGCCGCCGAACGCCACACCGTCGTGCGGCACGCTGGGCGGCAGGTACAGCATGTCGCCCGGTTCCAGCAGCCATTCGTGGGTCGGCTCGAACTGAGCCAGCTGCTTCAGTTCGACGTCATGACGGAATTCCTTCGGCGCCATCACGTCGTCGCTGATCGCCCAATGGCGTTGGCCCAGGCCCTGCAGCAGGAAGACGTCGTACTGGTCGACATGCGCACCGACGCCGCCACCCGGTTCGGCGTAGGAGACCATCACGTCGTCCACGCGCCAGCTCGGCAGGAAATTGAAATGCTGCAGCAAGTCGGCGACGTCGGCATCCCACTTGTCGACATCCTGTACCAGCAGGGTCCAGTTGGTGCTGGGCGTTTTCGCGAAATCGGCTTCGCTCAGCGGGCCGGGATTGACGTGCCAGCGATCGCGCTTCTCGTCATGCACGATCAGCCGGGCCAGGGCACCTTCCTCGCAGGCCAGTCCGGCCAGATCGTCCGGCTGCAGCGGCGGCTGAAAATCGGTGAAGGCCTGGCGGATCAGTAGCGGCCGCTTCTGCCAGTAGTCGCGCAGGAATCGGGCGGGCGGCATGCCTAGCGGCTGTTTCGCGGAGCCGCGGACTTCGATCGGAAAGGGGGTTGGCTTGGTCATCCGCGCATTGTAGCGGCGACAGGCGGGGTCGATGTCAGTGCAACGCCTTCACCACATTGTTGAGCCCGAGCCCAAGTACCGCGGTGGCGGCCAGCAGCGTCACTGCCCGCGCGGGCATGTGCCGGGCGAACAGCGCACCGAACGGCGCGGCTGTCACACCGCCGGCGATCAGCCCCAGTACCGCGCTGCCGTGGGTGGCGCCGACATGCAGCAGGAAGCTGACGCTGGCGGCGGCACTGACCACGCATTTGGCCAGATGCACCGTGCCGATCACCGTGCGTGGCGTGGCACCGCGTGCGACCAGGGTGGTCACCGTCACGGCACTCCAGCCGCCGCCGGCCACCGCATCGGCGAAACCGGCGATTAGTCCCAGCGGGCGGGTGGCGCGGGGCACGCTGTCGTCATGGCTGCTGTCGCGCCGTGTTCCGCGCAGCAGCAGGAACACGCCCATTCCCAGTAGATAGGGTGTCAGCGCCAGCCGCATCCACGTCGCCGGAACATGGCTGACCACATAGGCGCCGATCACCGCGCCGATCATGCCGGGAATGGCCAGCGTCCAGAACAGCCGCCGCCGCACGTTGCCGGCGGCCAGATGGCTGAGGCCGGAGGCGCCGCAGGTGAAGGTTTCCGCGTAATGCACGCTGGCGCTGGCCACCGCCGGTGGCAGGCCCAGCCCCAGCAGCATTGCTGCGGAAGCGACGCCGTAAGCCATGCCCAGCGCGCCGTCGACCAGCTGGGCGAGCGCGCCCACGGCGGCGAAGGTGAGAAATTCGGAGAGCGGCGGCATGGAAGCGGGCATTCATAACGTTGTGCGGGGTTATGTCGAGTATCGACAGCCGGTGCCATGTGCGGAAATAAGGCCTCGGCATAAGCACATGCCGACACATCCTTTCCCATATGCGGCGTTAAAAAATAATTTGGACGTCAAGAAGTCTAGACGTCCAAATGGATATGCCGTGAACTCTGTCGTCGTACCGAACCTTCCTGCAACCAGCCTGGATGCGGAAAAACTCGCCAAGCTGGCATTGGCAGTTGAAGGCTTGACCGCGACGCAACTGTACTGGGTTGCCGCATGGAGCGCCGCACAGGCCATGCAGGCGCAACGCAGTGGCCCTGCGGTCGTTGCTGCGGCAGGCAAGTCGGCCGAGCGGCTCACCATCGTCTATGGCAGCCAGACCGGCAACGCGAAGCGTATCGCCGAGCAGCTGGCCAGACGCAGCGAGGCCGCCGGCCTGCCGGTAAGGTTGCTGCGTGCCGATGCCTACCCGCAGCGCGACCTGGTGCAGGAACGGCATCTGCTCGTGGTGATCAGCACCCAGGGCGACGGCGAGCCGCCGGACGATGCCTGCGGCCTGTTCGAGTTCATCACCGGCAAGCGCGCGCCGAAACTGCCGGCCCTGAGGTTCGCCGTGCTAGGGCTGGGCGATTCGAGCTATCCGCAGTTCTGCGTGATCGGCCGTCAGCTCGATGCGCGGCTGGCCGAACTGGGCGCTTCCCGTTTCGCCGCGCTGGGCGAAGCGGACGTGGAAGTCGAGGCGATTGCCGGGCCGTGGGCGGAGCAGGCGCTGGAACAGGCACGCGAACTGCTGAAACAGACCGGTACGCCTGCGCGGGTGACCTCACTGCACGCCGTGCCGAGTCGCAGCAGCCATTCGCGCGAGCAACCGTTCGCCGCCACCGTGCTGGCCAACCAGCGCATCGTGGCACGAGACAGCGAACGTGACGTGCGGCATATCGAGCTGTCGCTGGAAGGCTCCGGCCTGCGTTACGAACCCGGCGATGCGCTGGGCGTATGGCCGCGCAACCCGCCGGCGCTGGTCGAGCAGTGGCTCGATGCGTTGGGGCACGATGGCGCACAGGAAGTCACGCATCAGGACCGCACGCTGGCGTTGCGGCAATGGCTGAGCCAGGAGCGCGAGATCACCCGGCTCAATCGTCCCTTCATTGCGGCACTGGCAGCCGCCAGTGGCGATGGCGAGTTATTGCGAGTGCTGCGGCCGGAACACGCCGCGGAGTTCGCGGCGCTGCTGGCCAGCGACCAGCCGATCGACCTATTGCGTCGGCATCCGGCGGCGTGGCAGCCGGAGTTGCTGGTGGCCGCATTGCGGCCACTGGCGCCACGGCTGTACTCGATCGCCTCCAGTCCAAAGGCGGTGGGCGAGGAAGTGCACCTCACCGTCGCAGTGGTCGATTACGAGGCGCACGGCAGCACGCATTGGGGCACGGCGTCCGGGTTGCTCGCCGCGACCGACGAGGACGGCCGGCTGCCCGTCTTCATCGAGCCGAACGAGCGTTTCCGTCTGCCGGCCGATGGTTCGCGCGACATCATCATGATCGGCCCGGGCACCGGCGTGGCGCCGTTCCGCGCGTTCGTGCAGGAGCGCCGGGAGAGCGGCGCCACGGGCCGCAACTGGCTGTTCTTCGGCAACCGCCACTTCTCCAGCGACTTCCTCTATCAGGTGGAGTGGCAGCAGGCGCTGAAGAACGGTGCGCTGCACCGGCTCGATCTGGCGTTCTCGCGGGATACGGCCTTTTCTGAAAGTCCGCACAGGGATCTGCGGGGTGTTGCGAGGGACTCGCAGAAATCGAAGACCTATGTCCAGCAGCGCCTACGCGAGCAGGGCGCCGAGCTGCATGCGTGGCTGAAAGGCGGCGCGCATATCTACGTCTGCGGCGACTCCACCCATATGGCCCGCGATGTCCACGCGGCCCTGATCGACGTGATCGCCACCCACGGCAACCAATCGCCCGACGAGGCGAAAGCCTGGCTCGCCGAACTACTGCAACAGGGCCGCTACGCCCGCGACGTGTACTGACATGACCACGAAACTTTCTGATCTGGAACAGATCAAGGCCACCAGCCGTTTCCTGCGCGGCGGCATCGTCGAAGGACTGGCCGACCCGGTCACTGGCGCGATCAGCGACGACGACAACAAGCTGCTGAAATTCCACGGCAGCTACCTGCAGGACGACCGCGACCTGCGCGAGGAGCGCCGCCGGCAGAAACTGGAGCCGGCCTACGCCTTCATGCTGCGCGCGCGCCTACCCAGTGGCGTGGTGACGCCGGCGCAATGGCTGGTGTTCGACCGCATCGCGCGCGACTACGCCAACGGCACGCTGCGCATCACTACGCGACAGACATTCCAGTGGCACGGCATCATCAAGTGCAAGCTCAAGCCGACCATTGCCGCGATCCACGATGCGCTGGCCAGCACCATCGCTGCCTGCGGCGACGTGGTGCGCAACGTGGTAAGCACGGCCAATCCGGTCGAATCGTCCGCGCATGCCGAGGCCTACGCCTGGGCCACGCGGCTGTCCGCCGAGCTGGTGCCGAAGACGCGGGCGTACCACGAGATCTGGCTCGACGGCGAGCAACTGGTTGGCGGGAACCATCCTGTCGAGGAGCATGAGCCGCTGTACGGCGCCACCTATCTGCCGCGCAAGTTCAAGATCGGACTGGCGATCCCGCCGCTTAACGACATCGACGTGTTCGCGCAGGATCTCGGGTTGATCGCCATCGTCGAGCAGGGTGTGCTGCGCGGCTTCAATATCGCCATCGGCGGCGGCATGGGCGCCAGCCATGGCGATGCCACGACTTATCCGCGGCTGGCCAGCGTGATCGGCTTCGTGACGCCGGAGCAGTTGTTCGGCGTGGCCGAGGCGGTGATCGGCGTGCAGCGCGACTGGGGCAACCGCGTCGAACGCAAGCATGCGCGATTGAAATACACGCTCGACCATCGCGGTCTCGATACATTCAAGGCAGAGCTGGAATCGCGCCTCGGCTACACGCTGGGATCAGCGCGCGATTACCGTTTCGAACACAACGGCGACCGTTACGGCTGGGTCGAGGGTCACGACGGCCGTTGGCATCTCACCCTGCATATCGAGTCCGGCCGGCTGGCCGACGTGGGCGAGCGACGCTGGCTCAGCGGTCTGCGCGAGCTGGCGCAGGTGCACACCGGCGACTTCCGACTGACCTGCAACCAGAACGTGATCGTGGCGAACGTCGCCGCGCACGAGCGCGCCCGCATCGACGCCATCGTCCGCGCACACGGTCTGGACGTTTACGAGAAACAGAGCGGCATCCGCCGCCACGCCATCGCCTGCGTCGCGCTGCCGACTTGCGGCCTGGCGATGGCCGAGAGCGAACGCTACCTGCCGGCGCTGCTGCCGAAGCTGGAGGCGCTGCTCAATCGCCATGGACTGGCCGACGCACCGATCCTGTTGCGCCTGTCCGGCTGCCCCAACGGTTGCTCGCGGCCGTACCTGGGCGAGATCGCGCTGGTCGGGCGCGGGCCCGGACGTTACGACCTGCGCCTCGGCGCCGACTTCATCGGCCAGCGGCTGAACCAGATCTATCGCGAGAATGTGGATGAGGCAGCCATCCTTGAGGCACTCGATCCGCTGTTCGCGCGTTACGCGGCCGAGCGCGGTGAGGACGAAGGCTTCGGCGACTTTCTGCTGCGAGTCGGCATCCTCACGCCGATCCCATCGCGACGCATTCCAGTGGAGCTGGTCGCATGAGCACCACGCTGCTCGAACAGGCACTGTACGAACCACAGGCGCTGGCTGAGTTGAATGTGGAGTTGGCCCGGCTCACGGCCGAGCAGCGCGTGGCCTGGACGCTGGAGCACATTCCCGGCGAGCACGTGCTGTCGTCCAGCTTCGGCGCACAGGCAGCGGTGTCGCTGCACCTGGTGACGCGTCGGCGGCCGGATATCCCGGTGGTGCTGATCGACACCGGCTACCTGTTTCCGGAGACCTATCGCTTCGTCGACGAGTTGACCGAACAGCTCGCGCTGAATCTCAAGGTCTATCGCCCGCTCATCGGCATCAGCTGGATGGAAGCGCGTCACGGTCGGCTGTGGGAGCAGGGCATCGAGGGGCTGGACCGCTACAACCAGCTGCGCAAGGTCGAGCCGATGCAGCGTGCCTTGCGCGAACTCGACGCCGTTGGCTGGTTCGCCGGCTTGCGTCGGAGCCAGTCGCGCAGCCGCGCCGAGATCGACTTCATCGAACGCAGAAGCGGCCGCTGGAAATTCCACCCGCTGGCCGATTGGAGCGATCGCGACGTCGGCCACTACCTCGCGCGACATGGCCTGCCGTACCACCCGCTGTGGCAGCAGGGCTACGTATCGATCGGCGACACCCACACCAGCCATCGCTGGGAGCCGGGCATGGACGCCGAGGACACCCGTTTCTTCGGACTCAAACGTGAATGCGGACTGCACAGCATCGCGTAAACCACCAGCCATCGCTCCGCGACGGCCTTCATACCCCGACTGGAATCTCGCCACCATGAGTCACACCGCGCTTGCCCCGAGCCCCGAGCTTGTTCCCGATGAAACCCTGATTGCCCCGCACGGTGGTGTGCTGAAAGAGCTCTACCTGCCGCATGCTGAAGCCGAGGCGCTGAAGCAGCGCAGCGCCCGGTTGCCCGGGGTGGATCTCAACACGCGCCAGCTGTGCGATCTGGAGCTGTTGCTGAGCGGCGCGTTCTCGCCGCTGGAAGGCTTCCTTGGCCGTCGCGACTACGACCGCGTGGTGGAAGAGCTGCGCCTCGCCGATGGCACGCTGTGGCCGATCCCGATCACCCTGGACGTGGACGAGGCGTTCGCCACGCAGCTGTCCACCGGCAGCGAGGTCGCGCTGCGCGACAGCCAGGGCGTGCCGCTGGCGGTGCTGGAAGTGCACGATGTCTACTGGCCTGACCGCCTGCACGAGGCGAAGCGCGTATTCGGCAGCACCGACCGCCTGCATCCTGGCGTGGCCGAGCTGCTCGACCACACCAAGCCGGTGGCGCTGGGCGGTCGCGTGCGCGGTATCCAGCGACCCGCGCACTACGATTTCGGCGAGCTGCGTGATACCCCGCGCAGCCTGCGCGACTGGTTCACGGCGAACGGCTGGAGCCGTATCGTGGCGTTCCAGACGCGCAACCCGATGCACCGCGCGCACCGCGAACTGACCCAGCGCGCCGCGCAGCAGGTCGGTGCGAGGCTGCTGATCCAGCCGTCGGTGGGCCGTACCAAGCCGGGCGACGTCGACCACTACACCCGTGTGCGCTGCATCCGCGCGCTGCTTCCCCACTATCCGGCCGACAGCGTGAAGCTGTCGCTGCTGCCGCTGGCGATGCGCATGGGTGGCCCGCGCGAGGCGCTGTGGCACGCGATCATCCGCAAGAACTACGGCGCCAGCCATTTCATCGTGGGACGCGACCATGCCGGCCCCGGCAAGGATTCGAACGGCCAGCCGTTCTACGGGCCGTTCGATGCGCAGACGCTGCTGGAACAGTATCAGGACGAGCTCGGCATCCGCATCGTGTCGTTCCCGGCGATGGTCTACGCGGCCAATCGCGACAGCTACCTGCCATCGACGGAGGTCGCGGCCGACGACGAAGTGCGCGACATCTCCGGCACGCAGTTGCGCAAGCATCTGCATGAGGGCAGCGAGATCCCGGCCTGGTTCAGCTTCCCCGATGTGGTGAAGATCCTGCGCGAGCGCCATCCGGTGCATGCGCCGCGCGGCTTCGCGCTGTTCTTTACCGGCCTGTCCGGCGCCGGCAAGTCGACCATCGCGCAGGCGGTGATCGCGCAGCTGCTGGAGCACACCAGCCGGCCGGTGACCGTGCTGGACGGCGACGAGGTACGCAAGCATCTGTCGCGCGAGCTGGGCTTCTCGCGCGAGGATCGCGCCGCCAACGTCACCCGCATCGGCTATGTCGCCAGCGAGATCGTGCGTCACGGCGGCATCGCAGTATGCGCGCCGATCGCGCCGTACGCCGATGCTCGCGCGGAATCCCGCGCGCTGGTCGAGGCTCACGGCGACTTCGTCGAGATCCATGTCGCCACCACGCTGGAGGTGTGCGAGGCACGCGATCGCAAGGGCCTCTACGCACAGGCGCGCGCCGGCAAGATCACCCAGTTCACCGGCATCAGCGATCCCTACGAAGCACCCGAACAGCCGGAGCTGCGCATCGACGGCAATGCCGCCGAGCCGGCCGCGCTGGCGCGGCAAGTGCTTCAGCTGTTGCGCAACAAGGGTCTGATCGACGGCTGAGGCCAGGCGGCGCCCGTCGATGGCGGGCGCCGCTCGATGGCCGGCCGGTCAGGCCGCGTCGGGCAGCGGAACGGTTGGCCGTTCCCGCCAGTGCGGCACGGCCGACCATTCGGCCGGCACCGTGTCGGCGGCCAGTGCGCGCACCACATCGCGGCGGTCCAGATGCGGTGCGAACTGGGCGATGAACTCCAGCACGTACTCGCGCAGCACGCTTTCCCGGCGCAGCACGATCCAGGTCGTGCACTGCGGAAACAGGTGGTCGGCCGGCAGCGTGTCCAGGTCGGTGTCGCTGTCGAGCATAGCCATCTCGGCCAGCACGCCGATGCCCAGGCCGGCGCGCACGTAGGTCTTGATCAGGTCGGCATCGCCGGCGGTCATCGCGATGTGCGGGCGCAGGTCGACGGCCTCGAACGCCCGGCGCAGCGACGAGTCGGCCTTCAGCGAGGATTCGTAGCTGACCAGCGGCAGTGCCGCCAGTTCATCGAGCGACGGCGGCTGCCCGCCGCTCGTCAGCGGATGGCCTTGCGGTGCCACGATCACCCGATGCCAGCGATAAGCCGGCAGCGCGATGCCGATGTTCGGTGGGGCGCCGGCGCTGCTGATCACTGCGAGATCGACGCGACCGGCTTCCAGCTGCGCCAGCACTTCCGCATCGCGGCTGGGTTGCAGGTGCACGCTGACCTGCGGATAGCGCAGGCTCAGCGCGCCGATGGCGGCGGGCAGGGCGAAGCGGGCCTGGGTATGGGTGGTGGCGATGCGCAACTCGCCGCGCGCCTCGTTGCGCAGGTTCGCGGCGATCGAGCGGATGTTGGCGGCCTCGGCGAGGATTGTGCGGGCGCGTTCGAGCACGTGCCGGCCGGCGTGGGTTACCGCGTCGAGGCTCTTGCCCTTGCGCACGAACAGCTGAAAGCCCAGCTCGTCCTCAAGCTGCCTGAGCTGCTTGCTCAGGCCGGGCTGGGTGGCGTGGACGCGCTCGGCGGCCAGCGTGATGTTGAGGCCGGAGTCGGCGATGGCAATGAGATAGCGCAACTGGATCAGCGTCATGGCGATGGGCTCGTGAGCGGTCGGGATCGTTGGATTGAGGCGCGAGCGGAGCACGGTTACATCGCATGGAATGAACCGGAATCATGCCTGGCACATGCGTATGGATGGCTGAAGTATCGCCGTATGGAGTTTTGTCGTTGCGGAAGTTGTCGGTCATGATCAGACGTCTATACGTCCATTTGATCATCAGGTCAAGGCTTGCGTTGCCTGAGCCGGGTCATAACGTGATGGCATATGCGCGTCCGCGCAAATCATTTGCCGGGGCGGAATGCGTTGCGTAGCGTGGCTTCGTATCCGTTGCATGTGAACCCAGGCCCTCCCGAATGAAGCTCTATCCGCTGTTCGCCGATCTGTCCCGCCGCGCCGTACTGGTCGTGGGTGGCGGGCTGGTGGCCGAGCGCAAGATTGCCGCTTTGCTCGGCGCACAGGCGCAGGTCACGGTTAACGCTCCCACGCTGACACCGCAGTTGCAGCGCTGGGTAGCGGCGGGGCGGATCGCCCATCGTCGCGATGCGTTCCAGGAAAGCTGGCTGGACCGGGTCTGGCTGGTGGTGGCGGCTACCTCCGACATCGAATTGAACCGGCTGATCGCCACCTTTGCCGAGTTGCGGCGGATCTTCGTCAACGTGGTCGACGATGCGGCGCTGTCGAGTTTCCACGTGCCGGCGGTGGTGGACCGGGCGCCGCTGATCATCGCGATCTCCAGCGGTGGCGAGGCGCCGATGCTGGCGCGGCTGCTGCGCGAGCGCCTGGAGACGCTGTTCGATCATTCGCTGGGCGCGCTGGCCACGCTGGCGGCGCGTCTGCGCAAACGCATCCGCGTGCGGCATCCGGACATGGCTGCGCGGCGGCGTTTCTACGAAAGCCTGTTCGCCGGCCCGGTCGCCGCGCTGCTGCGTCAGGGCCGGCCGGATGCGGCGCGACAGGCGGCTGAACAGGTATTGACAGCACTACCAACCGCATCGGCGGGTTCGGTCGTGCTGGTCGGCGCCGGCCCGGGTGATCCGGGTCTGCTGACCCTGCGCGCCCTGCGCGCACTGAACGAGGCCGACGTGATCCTGCATGACCGGCTGGTCAGCGCCGAGGTGCTCGACCTGGCACGCCGCGATGCCGAGCGCATCGAGGTTGGCAAGCAGGCGGGCAATCATCACACCACCCAGGATGGCATCCATGCCTTGCTGCTTGAACATGCAAGGGCGGGGCGGCGGGTCGTACGCCTGAAGGGCGGCGATCCGTTCGTGTTCGGCCGCGGTGGCGAGGAGCTCGAGTTTCTGCGCGATCACCGGATTCCGTACGAGGTGGTGCCGGGTATCACCGCCGCGGTGGCCTGCGCGGCCTATGCCGGTGTGCCGCTGACCCATCGCGATCACGCGCAATCGGTGCGTTTCGTCACGGCCCACTGCCAGTCCTCGCGCGACACCCTGGACTGGAACGGGCTGGCGCAGGAGCGGCAGACGCTGGCGATATACATGGGCGTGGCCGAACTGGGCGGACTGCAGGCGCGCCTGATCGGACATGGGCGAGCGCCGTCGACGCCGTTCGCGTTGATCGAAAACGGCTCGCGCCCGGAGCAGCGCGTGATCACCGGCACCCTGGCCAACCTGGCCGAGCGTGCGGCGTTCCATATGGTGCGCTCGCCGGCCCTGCTGATCCTGGGTGAAGTGGCGTCGCTGGCCACGTCGCTGGCCTGGTTCGGACAGCCGCCGCTGGGGGCCACGGTGCACGATCTCCCTGTCCTGAACTTGGTGCGGCCGGTCCGCGCTGACATACTGGCGGCGGTTCACCGCGCCTGACGAAAATCTTCACCTGAGCCGGAGCATCATCGCGCGACGGTTTTCCCCTCAGCCTGCCGGAGCGTTCCCATGATCCACGACAGCATCCTCGACACCATTGGCAACACGCCGATCATCAAGCTCCAACGTCTCGCGCCGAAGCACGTCGCACTCTACGTGAAGGTGGAGGCGTTCAACCCGGCCGGCTCGGTGAAGGACCGACTCGCCCTGGCGATCATCCTCGATGCCGAGCAACGCGGCGCGCTGAAACCCGGCCAGACCGTGATCGAGGCCACCTCGGGCAATACCGGTGTGGCGCTGGCGGCGGTATGCGCGGCACGCGGCTATCCGTTCGTGGCGGTGATGTCGGACACGTTCTCGATCGAGCGGCGCAAGCTGATCCGCGCCTACGGCGGCAAGGTCGTGCTCACGCCAGGCGCCGCGCGTGGCAGCGGCATGGTGGCGAAAGCCGTGGAGCTGGCGCAGAAGCATGGCTGGTTCTTCACCAACCAGTTCGAAAATCCCGCCAACCCGGCGTATCACCGGCAGACCACGGCGCCGGAAATCCTGCGCGACTTCGCCGGTCGCCGGCTGGATTACTTCGTCACGGGTTGGGGCACCGGCGGCACGCTGACTGGTGTGGGTGAGGTGCTCAAGGTGGCACGCCCCGAAGTGAAGATCATTGCCAGCGAGCCCGCCGGTGCGGCCCTGTTGTCCGGCAAGGAATGGCAGCCGCACAAGATCCAGGGCTGGACGCCGGACTTCGTGCCGGCCGTGCTCAACCGCAAGGTCGTCGACCAGCTCGTGCCGATCGACGACGTGCTGGCCCGCGACACCTCGCGCCAGCTGGCCCAACAGGAAGGCATCTTCACCGGCATCTCCTCCGGCGCCACCCTGGCCGCCGCGCTGCAGGTGGCCGCCGTTGCACCGCAAGGTTCGGTGTTGCTGGCGATGCTGCCGGATACTGGCGAACGCTACCTGTCGACGTTCCTGTTCGAGGGTGTCAACGAAGGGTCGGACGAGGTCTGAGCACCACCAGCCGACCAACGAGCTCCGCGTTCCGCGCGCGGACTCGGCTTGTCGAGCAAAAAGTCTGGACGTCGACATGAAATTGCTCGGCGCGCCAAGCAAAAGGCGCGACTCCCGCAGCGGAAGCACTTGGCGCGCCGGGCGAAATTGCGCGGCAGCGGGATGAGCTACGCGCTGGTGGCGCAATGGCCGCTTGAAGACCTGTTCTCAAGGCAGTTGCTGTATCAAGCCGAGCCGCGAAGCGATTTCGGCTTGAGTGATTTTCAGAGGGCGGTTGTATAGATATCCGGGAAGTAGCGCTCCATCAGCGACTGCGGATACAGCGGAGCCGTAAACCCGTACTGAGCGTACAGCCCATGAGCGTCCCCTGTGGCCAGCATGAAGCGGCGCAGCCCTTGAAGCTGAGGGTGCGAAAACACAGCAGCCATAAGTGCCTTGCTGTAGCCCTTGCCCCGATGCTCGGGGAGGACAAAGACGTCCACGAGGTTGGCAAAGGTTGCGTAATCGGAGATGACGCGAGCAAACGCCACTTGAGTAGTCCCAAGGAAGCCGCCGAAGCAGAGCGAATGCTCGATGGACCTTTGAACCAGCGCGAGTGGAATGCCCTTGGCCCAATAAGTCTGCTCGGAGAGGAATTGATGGATGAACGGAATATCCAGTTCAGCCTTTTCCGTGGTGACACGAAAATTTTCCATAGTTCTCCAACTTTCGAAATAACAGGCGATGCCGCGTAGCGGAAGCGTCCGTGTGCATCGAGTGGTAAGGCAGGACCCGCCGCTTGACCGCTGGCCGGCAGGCAAGGAATAGATCAACTTGAAATCAATGTTGAGTGCCTGTCTGCTTGATCCCGTATTGCATTGCCGATTTAAGCACATCGATGTTTATGTCTTTCAGGGTTTTGAACTTGATGCAATAGCCAGTAACACTTGCCTTGCCTAGCTCTTTACCGTATTTCTGAGCCAAGTATTTTTTGTCCTCAATCCCCAGAATATAGATGGAAATTCCGGCTGTGTTTGCGCTGAGGCCAATTTGGTAAAAATCCCTGGTCTTCCCGTTGGCATATTCTGTGGTGTGAAATCCGTATCCTATATTAGGGTTAGATACAATCTTGCCTTTCTCATCTTTGCCATCAAGGAACCACAATCTGCATTTTGGCATTAACTCAAGAATGATGCCGTGTAATTCCTGCATTTCGCTGCGTTTTGGTTCGGGCTGATCAGCAATATATTCTTGGATTTGTTTATGAATGTTCATATTGAATCCCTGAAATTTGTTGATTAACCAAGAAGGCCAGCCTGGCACCTGAGTTAAGCCGCGTCGAGAGTGGCGAGGCCTTGGGCTAGGGTATTCGAAGCCCAAGGCCGACGCCACGAAGCGGCGTCGGCTTGAACGATTAGTCAGGCGCCATCCGAAACAATTTCTTGTATTGCTCGCGATTGACGGCGGCTAGCCGGAAGGGAATACAGACAATCCGTTATCAGGCAGCCGGCAAGACTGGCGCCCCATGCGCCGATAAACATGTCTTCGGCAATAGCCATGGCTAAAACCAAGAGGCCAATTCCGAAAACGCAAGCGAGAATGTTTGCCGCCGTCTTCGCTTTGCCTGCGAGGATGGCTTGTGTTCGGACATGGCCGGAAATCACGCCCAGACCGATGCCAATGATCGTCAGAACCCAAGGCTTGGGCGTGGTGGTGACGAATGCTGCAACGAATACGATGCTCCAGAAAGATGCGACTCCGAGCTTTAACACGGTTTCTGGAATCTTCTTCATGGCACCTAACGCTGGAGTTAAGCGGCACCGGAGGCGTCCGCCTTGAACGAGTTGTTAGGCCGGCCGCGGCGCATCAGGAGATCCACGTTCCGCACTGCTTCTTGCTGCGAGCCCAGCCATGAGACGTCTTTACGAAGATGACGGTGCCGCCGTTGCCGCAAAGGCCGCCGCATACGAAGGAGTATTTGAGCGCGGCCGTGTGGTGCGAGGTGTCAAAGACCACTGCGGATAGAGTCATAAGCCCGTGGGAAACACCGCTATCAACTGCGGATCCGACGGACTGGCCGTGAGCGATAAGGTTCTGCGGGTCTTGCGGCCTCCAGGTTTCCGGAGCTGTCGGGCGGACGTAGGGAAGCTGACTGATTTGGCCGGTAATGTCGCTTGCGGGCGCTGGCGTTACCCACCGAGTACCAGAGGCGGCGCACTCCGTGAAATCTTTCATGTCGGCAGGCGAAGGGGTTTCTGCCGTCCGGGACACGTTAATCGGCTTTTGCTCTGTGCCGACCCACTGAGTGAGAAAAACTTTGTAGATTTCGGACTGGTCCTGCATCGCGGACTGAGCGCTAGGCTCGACGCCCATCGAATTGACGCACGACCAGCTAGCCATGGCAGCGATAGCTAGGAAAACCAAAGTTCCTGTACGCCTCATAGAGACTCCGATGATGTTTTTAGAGGCCTAACGCTGGAGTTAAGCGGCGGCGAAGCCGTCCGCCTTGAACGAATTGTTAGGCGAGAATGCCTTGAAGCTAAGCCTCGGCGTCATAGACCTCCCTCCCGAGCGAAGACGTTAGCTTTGCGCAGAGCTTTGTTACCCAGCCCCGAAACAGCAAGGGCTCAATGTTGCCGGAGACGAGTAAACCACTCGGCTCGACCGAGGCTGAAATAAACTGGGCACCATCTAGCTCGCCGTACCAACATGGCAAGGCTTGGCCCTCAACCCAGCCATCCATTTCGCAGTAGACAGCCAGGACCTTGGCCCACTCAGGCTCTGAGAGGTCGTACGGCAAATTCAGCGTGATCGAGTTATCCATCTCTATGGGCCTAACGCTTATTAGACCCCACATCGGGGCATATGCACCTGATGTTCAGCTTCCGATGACCGTGCGTCAAGTGAGCAAATCCTTTGAGCAGGCAATGATTTGCCGAGTGAGTGCTGCGGTGTGTGGGACGAGGATGGCCTTTGGATATTGCACGAACCGAGGCGCTATCTCTTATGGCCTCGGAAGTGGAGGAATAAACCGTATGGTCGGCAGATGTACACATCCTCGCTGCCGGGAACGGTAATGCGCCAGGCAGGCAGCCGCGTTCAGATGTCCTTCGCCAGCATTTCGGCCAAGCCGACATAGCTGCCCGGAGTCAGCGCAAGCAGGCGCTGCTTCGCATCGGCCGGCAGGTCGAGACCGCTGATGAAGCTGCGCATTGAGTCCTGGGTGATGCCATGGCCGCGGGTGAGGGCTTTGAGCTGCTCGTACGGCTCGGGCAGGCCGTAGCGGCGCATCACGGTCTGCACGGCTTCGGCGAGCACTTCCCAGCTGCTGTCGAGGTCGGCGGCGATGCGTTCGGCGTTGACGTTGAGTTTGCCCAGGCCTTTCTTCAGCGATTCCAACGCGACCAGGGTGTGGCCGAACGCGGTGCCCAGCGCACGCAGCACGGTGGAGTCGGTGAGGTCGCGCTGCCAGCGGCTGATCGGCAGCTTCTCGGCGAAGTGGCCGAGCAATGCATTGGCGAGGCCGAAGTTGCCTTCGGCATTTTCGAAGTCGATCGGATTGACCTTGTGCGGCATGGTCGATGAGCCCACTTCGCCGGCCTTCAACGTCTGCTTGAAGTAGCCCAGCGAGATGTAGCCCCAGATGTCGCGGGCCAGGTCGATCAGGATGATGTTGGCGCGGCGCACCGCGTCGCAGTATTCGGCGACGCCGTCATGCGGTTCGATCTGGGTGGTATAGGCGTTGTAGTCGAGCCCGAGGCTTTCCACGAAGCGCTGCGAGAACGCACGCCAGTCCACCTCCGGATAGGTGATGACGTGGGCGTTGTAGTTGCCGACGGCACCGTTGATCTTGCCGGAAATCTCCACCGCAGCGAGCTGCAGGCGCTGGCGCTGCAGGCGTGCCACCACGTTGGCGATTTCCTTGCCCAAGGTGCTGGGCGAGGCGGTCTGGCCATGGGTGCGCGACAGTAGCGGCAGCGCGGCGTTGACGTGCGCCAGTTCGCGCAGCTGGCCAATCACCGCGTCGAACTGCGGCAGCAGCACCTGTTGGCGCGCGTCGCGCAGCATCAGTGCATAGGACAGGTTGTTGATGTCCTCGCTGGTGCAGGCGAAGTGCACGAATTCCTTGGCTTGGGCCAGGCTGGCGTCGGCACCGATCTTTTCCTTGATGAAATACTCGACTGCCTTCACATCGTGATTGGTGGTCGCCTCGATCGCCTTGATCCGCTCGCCATCGGCCACGCTGAAGTTGTCCGCGATGGCTTTCAGCGTATTGATCTGGCTCGTGCTGAACGCGGGCAGCTCGGCGATCTTCGGATCGGCGGCCAGCGCTAGCAGCCATTCGATTTCCACGTGCACGCGGCGGTGCATCAGGCCGTACTCGCTGAAGATCGGGCGCAGTGCTTCGACCTTGCCGGCATAGCGGCCGTCCAGTGGTGACAGGGCGGTCAGGGCATGAGAGGACATCGGGGCATTCCGGCGAGGTGAAACCGCTATTTTACATGGGTGCGAGCCTTCCCTGTTCTGATCGCCTTGTCGCGTTACAGACGGGCAGCGGCCTATAGTTGGGCAATCTCCAACTCCAGGAACCCGGCCATGAGTGGTTTTCGCACTGAGCACGACAGCATGGGCGAATTGCAGGTGCCAGCCGACGCGCTGTACGGGGCACAAACCCAGCGCGCGATCGACAATTTCCCGATCTCGGGCCTGCATCTGCCGCGCCCGTTCATTCGCGCACTGGGGCTGATCAAGGCCGCCGCGGCCGAGGTCAATCTGTCGATGGGCCATCTCAAGAAGAACCAGGCTGCGGCGATCCGCAAGGCGGCGCTGGCGGTGGCGGACGGCCAGTACGACGCGCAGTTCCCGATCGACATCTTCCAGACCGGCTCGGGCACCAGCACCAACATGAATGCGAACGAGGTGATCGCGCATCTGGCGGTGAAGGGCGGCACCAAGGTGCATCCGAACGATCACGTCAATTACGGGCAGAGCTCGAACGACGTGATCCCCACCGCGATCCACGTCAGTGCCACGCTCACTGTCAGCGAGCAGTTGCTGCCGGCACTGAAGCATCTGAAGAAGACCATCGACAAGCGCGCGCGCGAACTGAGGAACACACCGAAGACCGGCCGCACGCATCTGATGGATGCGATGCCGATCACGTTCGGGCAGGAGTTGTCCGGCTGGGCGGCGCAGATCGGCTCGGCGATCGAGCGTATCGAGGATGCGTTGAAGCGCATGCGCCGCCTGCCGCAGGGCGGCACCGCCGTCGGCACTGGCATCAATGCCGATCCGAAGTTCGGTCCGGCCGTGGCGCTGCAATTGAAGAAGCTGACCGGCGTGAAGTTCGAGTCGGCGGAAAATTATTTCGAGGGCATGGCGTCGCAGGACGCGGCGGTGGAACTGTCCGGCCAGCTGAAGACGCTGGCGGTGGCGCTGATGAAGATCGCCAACGACCTGCGCTGGATGAATTCCGGCCCGCTGGCCGGCCTGGGCGAGATCGAGCTGCCGGCGCTGCAGCCGGGTTCGTCGATCATGCCGGGCAAGGTCAATCCGGTGATTCCCGAAGCGACCGCGATGGTGGCGGCGCAGGTGATCGGCAACGATGCCTCGATCACCATCGCCGGCCAGTCCGGCAATTTCCAGCTCAACGTGATGTTGCCGCTGATCGCGCACAACTTGCTGCAGTCGATCGGGATACTGGCTAACGTATCGCGCCTGCTGGCCGACAAATCCATCGCCGGCTTCCGGGTCAACACCGCGCGGGTCAATCAGGCGCTGGCAATGAATCCGATCCTGGTCACCGCGCTGAATCCGGTGATCGGCTACGAAAAGGGCGCGGCTACCGCCAAGCAGGCTTACAAGGAACACCGCCCGATCATGGACGTGGCGCTGGAGACCACCGGGTTGTCGAAGGATGAGCTGAAGAAACTGCTCGATCCGCTGGCGTTGACCAGGGGCGGCATTCACGGCGAATAACAGTTCGCCCTGTACAGAAACGACAACGGGTGCTGCGGCACCCGTTGTCGTTTCATTACCTCGTCGAACGATCAGTTCTTGGAGTCGCTTGTGCAATCGGTGATGTTGTCGGCTTTGATAATGCCGGCATAGGGTTTGAATGCGGCGAGCTGCACGGCAAGGTTGTCTTGCGCCGTCTTGATGTTGGCCAGGTCCTGGCAGATCTTCAAGGCTTCCTGCGTCACCTTTTGTGACTTGGCATCGATGTCCTTGTCGATGCTGTCGGTGTCTCCGCTGGCAATACCTTTGACGACGCTCTTGATCGCCTGACCGGCAATCGCCGCGCCGGCCTTGCCGGTGGCGATGCCGTGTTCATTAATCGCCAGCACGTTGCGATAGTAATCCTGCAGCAGTGCACGTTGGGTTGCGCTGACCGTAGCCGGGTGTTGATCGATGCGCAGGTCGCCTGCGGCATTGATGACAGCATCCGGTGTGTTTTGGACGTGCAGGGTGACTTCATCATTCCGCAAGGTGATGCCACCGTTGACCAGGCTGCCGCTGCGAAAGCTGATGACATTGGTATTGCCTGATTCTTTGCCGCAACCAGCTATCAAAGCGGTCATCGCAAGCAACCCGATCACGCGTTGGTAAGACATTAAGACATGCTCCAGTTGGGTAACGTAGGCGGGACGACGGCGGTTGTCGTCGCGTCAGCGGCGGCACTGCGGCTGACCTGAAACTTCTTGCAGAAGCCCGCTGGCGGGTGATGCTGTTTGCCGGATATCTGCCTGGATTCAAGGCAACGGCATCGCCCGCTAGCGTGCTCCTGCATGAGGCCAAGGCTCCGCAGGATAGGTTGCATCTATGAGAGCCTTGGGCGTCCGGATCAATCGGAGAACACGGCAATGCCTTTCTTGCCGTCCTTGTCCTTCATGTCCTTGCCGCAATCATCGACGTCCTTCTGCTGCATGGTGGCGTAGGGTCTGAACTCGGGCATCGCCGCGGCCAGCTTTTGCTGCGATGTCAGCATGTCTGGCAGTCGCTTGCACAGGCGCATGGCGGCAGCTTCGATCTGGTCGGTTTGCGGCTTGATACTTGCGTCGATCTCCTTGTCGCTCTTGCCGCTGAGCGCGCCCCAGATCGCCTGCTTGGCCGCGGCGACGCCGATGTCCGCGCCGCTGGCGCCGATGTCCATGCCAGCCTCGGCGATGCCGATGATCTGCTGGCGGTAATCCACCAGCATGGTGTGCTGTTCCGGCGTGGCCTGTACCGGCTTGCCGGCGATCACCAGCGTGCCCTGTGGGGTGATGACGGCCTTGGGCAGTTTGCTGTTGTCGTCGCTGTCGTGCCGGCCGTTGCCGTTGATGTGCACGCTGCCGACGTCGATGTCCTGGGTGAGCAGTTCTTGCTTGGCTTGGTTGATGCCTTTCCGGACTTCCGCGCCGATGGCCGACGAGGAGGTCTGCTGCTGCACTTCTTTCATCGCCTGCGCTATGTCGCTGCTGCTGGTCGAAGTGGTTTGCGCAGTGGTGGTTTGCCCGGACTGACTGCAGGCCGTTAGCGGCAACAGCAGGGCCAGCGCAAGGAAGCTACCTTTGATCGTGTTGCTTTTCATGATGTCGTTCCCCGTTTGAGTTCGATGGGATATCAGCTGTCGTCGCGCCAGCGGCGGAACCAGATGGCGCCAGCCAGCAGCCCGCATCCAATCACTACACCGATCCACAGGTTTGGCGAAGCCAGCAACTGGTAGGTGTTGGTCAGATCCATGAAGTCCAGGTTCGGGTTGCCGGCGACGTTGTGCGCGATGGATTCACCGTTGGTGCCGAACACGCTGCCGGTGCCAGGGAACGTGCTGAACAGGCCGCGTTGCACGATGTTCTTCCAGAACCAGGTGGTCGGCAGGTTGAACAGTCCCATCAGGCCAAACCAGCTGATCACCAGACCAGTGGCCACCGGCAATGCGACTGCCCAGAGGAACGGCTTGTTGCGTGCCCATGCCGAGCAGAGCAACAACCAGCCCACGGAGGGCAGGGCCCAGAGCACGTACAGCGGGATGTAGCCGATCAGGTTGAACGTGATGCGGAAGGGATGGGCCATCAGCAGCAAATGCCACACATTCACGCCGTGGAATGACAGTGTTATCGCCAGTATCAGCAACTGCAGTATGCCGACGACGATACCCACGATGACGGCGATGATCGGAGCGAGCACGGTGGCACTGACGATCTTCGACAGCACGGTGCTGGCATCAGAGATCGGCAGCGACTTCCAGAACAGGATGCTGCGATCACGGCGGTCGTCATACAGCGCGCCGAGGCAATAGAAGAACACCACGAAGCCGAGCACTACGGTGAGCAGGCCTGTCGCGGAATACATCGCGAGGTCCAGGGCGAAGCCGACCTTGCTCAGGTCGCCTGTATCCATTTCGGCCATGACATTGTGCAAACCACCGCTGGCCCCGAAATGGATCCCGTGGCTGGCACTCAGTACCTCGGCGGTGATGATACCCATGATGTTCAGCAGCAAAAACACGCCGCCGGTGATGATCGGAGCCCAGAAGAAACCGCCCCGGTGTTCCCAGAATTCGCGCTTCACAAGCCAGTAGAAGGTTTTCATGCGTAGGTTCCCTTCATGGTGGCGACGAACAGGTCGCTGATGGATGGCCGGCGGGTTTCGCCCAGCTGTTCCAGCACCGCGCGGTTCGCGCCGTCAAACAGAAAAATGCTCTTGCCGAAGACCTGGCGTTCGTCCAGCGGTTTCAGCTGGCGGGCAGCATCGGCGCGGTCGCCGTTGACCATCACCTCGATGAAGCGATCGCCGACCGCGTCCATGTCGGCATCGAGCACGATCTTGCCGTCGCGGATGAACATCAGGTCGGTGAGGATGTGTTCGACTTCCTCGACCTGATGCGTCGTCACGATGATCGTCTTGTTCTCGTCGAAGTAGTCTTCCAGCAGATGCTGGTAGAACTGCTTGCGATAGAGGATGTCCAGGCCCAGCGTGGGCTCGTCCAGGATCAGCAGCTTGGCGTCGATGGCCATGACCAGGGCCAGGTGCAGCTGCACGATCATGCCCTTGGACATCTGCTTGACGCGCTGATTCGGCTGCAGCTTGGTACGTGCAAGAAACGCTTCGCACTTGGCGCGATCGAAGCGCGGATGCACGTTGGCAACAAAGTCGACTGCCTCGCTGACGCGGATCCAGCGCGGCAACACCGCGACATCGGCGATGAAGCAGACCTCGCCCATCAGCTTGTCACGCTGCTTGCGCGGGTCAAAACCCAGCACGTTGAGCTGGCCGGTGAAGTCGGTGAGGCCGAGGATCGCTTTCAGTGCGGTGGTCTTGCCGGCGCCGTTGGGACCGATCAGGCCGACGATGCGGCCGGGAGCGATCTGGAAGTTCACATTGTCCAGCGCCAACGACGACTTGTACCGTTTGCTCAGGCCGCTGGCCGTGATTACCGCGCTCATGATTGCTCTCCCTTGCCAGACTCGGCCTCACGCAGCAGCGTCTTGAGATCCAGTCCCAGCCGTTGCAGCCGTGCGAACAGCACCGGCCATTCTTCGCGCAGAAACCGCTCGCGTTCGGATTTCAGCAGCGCCTCACGAGCGCCTTCGATGACGAACATGCCCAGACCCCTCCTTTTTTCAACCAGTTGTTCGTCGACCAGTTCCTGATACGCCTTCGATACCGTCAGTGGATTGATCTGATAATCCGCTGCCACCTGGCGTACCGACGGCAGCGGGTCGCCCTCGTTCAAGGCGCCGTCCAGGATCATCGCCACTACACGTTGCTGCAGTTGGCGATAGATCGGGACGCTGTCGTTCCAGGTAATGGTCATGTTTTATTCCTTGGTGATACGGCCAAACTTGTTGCCAAACGAATAGTAGGGCATGGCCAATGGCGACCCGAGCAGGCTGAACGGCTCGGCTGTGCCGGTTCCATCGATGCGACTCAGCGCCGGAATCGTGGTGATATCGGCGGTACCGACATCGGCCAGCAGGGCAGCGGCGCGCAACTCGGCGGCGCTGGGACGGACATTGACCGGTGCCAGCTCGATGACTTTGATCGTGCCGGTCTTGCTGTCGTTTGCTGGCCGAACGTCGACGTTGTAGTTGACGACACTCAGGCTGGCGAAGGTAAACAGGACGGCGGCGACGCTGGGGATCAGGTTCTGCGCTTTCATGACGGGCCTCCTTGGTGAGCTCGTTAGGTGGTGTTGTAGTGAACTATAACACCGAGTTTTGAGCCGTCAATAGGCAAAGTGCCATTTCGCAACATGACTGATGGCCTATGCGTCTCTCCCGCGCGATTTGCCGCTGGGTCGCCGATGCATCACGCCTTTCAGGTGAGCAGCCGTGCCGCATGAGCGGGGCACCGGCGGCTTCAGGTGGTCGCTTTGAGCAATGAAAAGGCCAGCACTCAGGCTGGCCTTTTCGTCTTCACTCAGGGGCGATGATCAGTCGTGCGCGGCGTATACCTGTTTGCCGCCGACCCAGGTCTGCAGCACCTTGGTGTCCCAGATCCTGCCTGGCGCATCCTTGACGATGTCGTGATCGATCAGGATGAAGTCGGCCCACTTGCCAGGCTCCAGCGTGCCTTGCGTCGTTTCCGCGTGCTCGGCGTAGGCCGCATCGAGAGTGAAGGCACGCAACGCTTGGGCCAGCGTCATGTCCTGCTCCGGATGCCAGCCGCCGGGCGGCTGGCCGTTGTGATCTTCACGTGTGACGGTCGAGTAGAGGCCATAGAACGGGTTGGGCGATTCCACCGGGAAATCCGAGCCGCCGGCGACCACCGTGCCCTGCTTGAGAAAACGCTGCCACGCATAGGCGCCCTGGATGCGCTCATGGCCGATGCGATCCTCCGCCATGTTCATGTCGGAGGTGGCGTGGGTCGGCTGCATCGAGGCGATCAGGTGCAGCGGCACGTAGCGTGGAATGTCCTGCAGCGACAGGATCTGTGCGTGCTCGACGCGGTTGCGCAGGTCGCTGCCGTCGTGCTGCTTGTAGGCTGCGGCGTAGCTGTCCAGCACTTCGCGGTTGGCGCGGTCGCCGATCGCGTGGATGGCGACCTGATAGCCTTTGCCCAGTGCCTTGCTGATCTTCGCGGTCATCTCGTCGGGCTTCATGAACAGCAGGCCGCGGTTGTGCGGATCATCGGAGTAGGGCTGCAGCATCGCCGCGCCGCGGCTGCCCAGCGCGCCGTCGGCAAACAGCTTGACTGCGCGCACGGTGAGGAAGTCGTCGCCGTAGCCGATCAGCGGGCCGTTCTTGCTGATGACATTGAAATCGTCGCCGGTGCCCAGAATCATGGCGTAGATGCGCGCGGTGAGCTTGTGCGCGTCGGCGTACTGCCGGTACAGCTGGTAATTGGCCAGGTCGATGCCGGCATCGCCGACGCCGGTGAGGCCGACGCTGGCCATTTCAGCCAAGGCGGTATCCAGTGCAGCGGCTTTTTGCTGCGCGGTTGGCGCGGGAACCTTGGCGTCGATCAGCACGGTGGCGCCGTCGACGAAGACGCCGGCAGGGTTGCCATCCGCGTCGTGCTCGATGCGTCCACCATTGGGATCCGGGGTGGCCTTGGTGATGCCGGCCAGCTTGATGGCCGCAGTATTGGCCCAGCCGGCATGACCGTCGACGCGGCTCAGCCATACCGGACGATCGGACACCACGGCGTCCAGTTCCTTCGCGGTGGGGAAGCGGCCGAGTTTCCAGATTTCCTGATTCCAGCCACCGCCGGTGATCCACTTCGCGTCGGGGTGTGCGGCGGCGTATGCCTTCACTTTCGCCAGCGCTTCGTCCAGCGACCGCGTACCGGTGAGGTCGGCCCGGTTACGCGCATAGCCCAGTTCAAGCACGTGGCCATGGGCGTCGATCAGGCCCGGCAGCAAGGTGTGGCCGTGGCCGTCGATGACCTTGGCGTTGCCGGCGCGTTTGCTCAGGTCGGTACTGTTGCCGGTGGCGACCACCTTGCCCTGGTCGACCAGCAGCGCCTGGAAGTGCTGCAGCTTGCCGTGACTGTCCAGCGTGTAGCCGTTGACGTTGTTCACCAGCAGGTCGGCAGCCTGCAATGCCGGCGCCAAGGCCAGCAGCGCAAGCAAGGACAGACGTAGGGAGCGGTTCATGCGCGGATTCCAGTAACGGGTGAATCCGCAGTGTGTCGGCCTGCGCGTGGTTTTTCCACTGCCGGGTTACGGGGCCGCACACGCACAGGTCGCACGACGGCCAACGCCCTCTCCACGAGTGAAGAGGGCGGTGGCAAGCGCGAGGCGGATCAGGCGGCCTTGGTTACCGGTGCGATCAGCGAACCGATCGCGGCCTGTGCCGACTGCAAGGCCTGTGCTTTCGGTTCATCGCCCATATTGAGCCCTTCAGCGCGTACAAAGCTCACGTCAGTGATGCCGATGAAGCCAAACACGGTACGCAGATAGGACTCCTGGAAATCCATCACGGCAGCCGGGCCGCTGGAATACATGCCACCACGGCTGGATGCGATGATCACCTGCTTGCCGCCGGCCAGCCCCTCGGGGCCGTTGGCGCCATAGCGGAAGGTCTTGCCTGCGACCGCGATGCGGTCAATCCATGCCTTGAGCTGGCTGGGAATGCCGAAGTTGTACATCGGCGCACCGATCACCACGGTGTCGGCGGCGAGAAAGTCTTCCAGCATCTGGTTGCCCAGCGCGACGGCGGGATCGCTGGCATCGGCCACCGGCGTCCAGTGCGGCAGCGGCTGGGCGGCCAGGTCGTGGTACTGGACGCTGGCGGCAGGCGTGTTGCGCTGCAGCTCGGCTACGATGTCGGCGGTCAACTGGCGCGAAACCGAGTAGCCACCCAGTGCGCTGGAATCGATATGCAACAGTTTCATGATGAGGTTCCTGCTTGAGCCGGCTGGACCGGCGATGTAAATAGGATATATTCGGAACAATGTGGCGATAAGATAGGTATATTCGGACTTATCGTTCCTTAATGGAAACAATCATGACGGTATTGAGTGGTGCCCTGCAGGATCTCAATGATCTGTACTTCTTTGCCGCGGTGGTCGAACACGGCGGCTTCTCCGCCGCCGGCCGGGCTCTTGGCGTACCGAAATCGCGCCTGAGCAAACGGGTGGCCCAGCTGGAGGAGCGGCTCGGTGTGCGCCTGCTGCAGCGGACCACGCGACGTTTCGTGGTGACCGAAGTCGGCGAGCGTTTCTATGCGCATTGCCGTGCGGTGCTGGAAGAGGCGCAGGCGGCACAGGATGCCGTGGACGAATTGCGCGCCGAACCACGCGGCATGGTGCGTCTGAGCTGCCCTGTCTCATTGACGCAGACGGTGCTGGCGCATCTGTTGCCGGATTTTCTGGCGCAGTATCCGAAGATGCAGGTACGGGTACTGTCCAGCGATCGCCGGGTTGACGTGATCGGCGAAGGCTACGATCTGGCGATCCGTGTGCGCACCAAGCTGGATACCGATGCAAACCTGGTGATGCGCAGTTTCGGTCAGTCGCGCACCAAGCTGGTGGCCAGCCCCGCGCTGCTGGGTGCGCAAGGCCGCCCGACCCAACCCGATGAGCTGGCCAAACTGCCGGCGCTGTCGATGCGCGAGCACGAGGGCGCACAGGTGTGGGAACTGATCGATGCGGACGGCAAGCAGGTCAACGTGGAAGTGCAGGCGCGGTTGATCACGGGTGATTTCGCCGTGCTGCTGGAAGCCGCCCGTCGTGGCATGGGCGTGGCGCTGCTACCGGAATTCGTGTGTGCGCCGGCGATTGCGCGTGGCGAGCTTGAAGTGGTGTTGCCGGAATGGAGCGTGCCCGAAGGCACCATGCACTTCGTCTATCCCAGTCGCCGCGGCATGCTGCCGGGCGTGCGCGCCCTGGTCGACTTCCTGGCCGAGCGGCTGCCGGCCATGACGCTGCTGAAGCATGAGCAATGCAAGCTGCGTCCGCTGGACGATCTGCCCCGGCCGTGATGGGTTCGCCGTGATGCCCATGGCATCGCTGATACGTTACGCTTGAATCTTTATGGACATCCAAACGGCCGAATGATGATGATCGAAACCAAGCTGCCGAAAGTCGGCACCACCATCTTCAGTGTGATGAGCCAGCTGGCGCTGGAACACAAGGCGGTCAACCTGGGGCAGGGCTTTCCCGATTTCGAACCGCCGCAGGGGCTGCGCGATGCGCTGACCCGCGCCATGAACGAAGGCCGCAATCAGTACGCACCGATGCACGGTACGGCGGCGCTGCGCGAGCAGATCGTGTTGAAGGTCGCGCAGCTGTACGGTCGCAAGCTCAATGTCGATACCGACATCACGGTCACGTCCGGCGCCACCGAAGCGATCTTCGCGGCGATTGCCGCCGTCGTGCGTGCGGGCGAGGAAGTGATCGTGTTCGATCCGGCCTACGACTGCTACGAGCCGGCGATCGAACTGCAGGGCGCACGCGCCGTGCATATCCCGCTGACCGTGCCGGCGTTTGCGATCGACTGGCAGCGCGTGCGCGACGCGGTGACGCCGAAGACGCGGATGATCCTGATCAACAGTCCGCACAATCCGTCCGGCGCGGTGCTGTCGGCAACCGACCTTGAAGAGCTGGCGGCGATCGTGCGCGACACCAGCATCGTGGTGCTGTCCGACGAGGTGTACGAACACATCGTGTACGACGGCGCGCAACACGAGAGCGTGCTGCGCCATCCGGAACTGGCCGAACGCAGCATCGTGGTCTCCTCATTTGGCAAGACCTATCACTGCACTGGCTGGAAGGTCGGTTATGCCGTGGCGCCGGCTGCGCTGTCGGCCGAGTTCCGCAAGGTGCACCAGTATCTGACGTTCTGCACGTTCCATCCGGCGCAGGTGGCGTTCGGCGAATTCATGGCCAGCAACCCGGAGCACTATCTGGAATTGCCGGCGTTCTATCAGGCCAAGCGTGATCGTTTCCGTGCGCTGCTGGCGCCGTCGCGTTTCAAGTTGCTCGACGTGCCGGGCGGCTATTTCCAGCTGGTCGATTATTCGGCGATCCGTGACGAGGACGATCTCACTTTCAGCAAGTGGCTGGTGCAGCACGGCGGCGTGGCGACAATTCCGCTGACGCCGTTCTACGAAAGCGCGCCAGGTACGCGCCTGTTGCGGCTGTGCTTCGCCAAGAGTGATGCCACGATGGATACGGCAGCGGAGCGGCTATGCAAGCTTTGAAGGTTTCATTGGTACAAGGCGCCACCCGCTGGCACGACGCACCGACCAATCGCGACTACTACGGTGCGCTGGTGCGGCAAGCGCAAGGCAGCGATCTCATCGTGCTGCCGGAAACCTTCCTGTCGGGCTTCAGCAACGACACCCAGGCTAGCGCCGGAACAATGGACGGCGAGGGCGTGGCGTGGCTGCGCGCGTTGGCGATCGAGATGGATGCGGTGATCTGCGGCAGTCTGGCGATCCGCGAAAATGGCGTCGTCTACAACCGCCTGCTATGGGTGCAACCGGACGGAAGCTTTGCCCAGTACGACAAGCGTCACCTGTTCCGCATGGCCGGCGAGCACACCCGCTACGGCGGTGGCAGCGAGCGGCTGATTGTGGAATTGAAGGGCTGGCGGATCCTGCCGCAGGTATGCTACGACCTGCGCTTTCCGGTGTGGCTGCGCAATCGCCGGCTGGCCTCCGCCAGCGGCGGCATGGATTACGACCTCGCCTTGTTCGTGGCGAACTGGCCGGCGCCGCGCCGCGGTCCATGGCGCACGCTGTTGCGCGCGCGCGCGATCGAGAACCTCAGCTATGTGATCGGGGTGAACCGGGTTGGCGTGGATGGCAACGAGATTCCGTATGCCGGCGACAGCGCGGTGATCGATCAGGTCGGTGAACCGCTGGTCGAGCTGGGCGCACAGGAGCAAGTGGTGACGGTCACGCTCGACCCGGCGCCACTGCTGGCACACCGCGAACGCTTTCCGGCGTGGATGGATGCCGATGCGTTTTCGCTGGATCCAGGCTGATCCGCCAGCAGGCATGAAAACAAAAAGCCGCCTGATGGGCGGCTTTTTGTTGATGGGTGCACGGTGGCTCAAAGTATCGCCAGCACCGCTTCCGGTGGCCGTCCGAGTGCGGCCTTGCCGTTGGCTACCACGATCGGCCGCTCGATCAGTTTCGGATGCGCCACCATCGCCGCGATCAGTGCTGCATCGTCGAGCGCAGGATCATCCAGTCCGAGCGATTGGTACTCCGCTTCGCCCGTACGCAGCAGTTCGCGTGCGCTTATGCCTAGCTGCTTCAGCAGCGCGGCCAGTTCGACTGCGCTCGGCGGGTTGTCGAGATAATTGATCACCTCGACCTTGCCGCCATGCTGCTCCAGCAACGCCAGCGTGGCGCGCGATTTGGAGCAGCGGCTGTTGTGATAGATACGCACCATCGGTCAGTTAGCTTGATCCGTCACGCCGAGCCGAGGCTCAGCGATTGCCCGAACGATTGCCACCGCGCCCCGGCGGACGTCCGCCAGCAGGTCCACCGTGACCCTGTGGACGTGCACCGCTGTGCGAACGGTTGCCGCCCTGACCACCCTGCGGGCGGCCGGCGCCTTGCGGACGATTGCCACTTTGGCCTTGCGGACGCGCACCGCCCATGCCGTGGGGACGGGCATTGCCGTGCGCAGGATTTCTCTGGGCGCGATTGCCTTGGCCCTGACCTTGACCTTGCGGGCGACCGCCATGTGCGGGACGAGCGCCATGCGCACGGTTGCCGGTGCCACCAGCGCCGCGTGATTCGCCGCCGAAGCCGCTGTACGGGCTGCCGCCAGCAGCACGGCCTTCGCCACCACGGGCGCCGAACGGCTTGCCGCCGGCCGGGCGACGATTGCCTGCGGCACCGCCGCCGGCGTTGCCGCGCGGTGTACCGGGGCGACCACCTCCGTCGCGGCTTTCACCGGCGAACCAAGTGCGCACCGACGGCAACTCCTGACCCGGTGCCACACGGCGGCCTCGGCTGCCGCCGGCTCCGCGTTCGGGACGCGCGACATTGCCGTTGACTTCCTTGCCGTCGCGACGCGGTGGCTTGCGGCCGCGGACCGGTTCTTCCCGGATGCGGTCGTAGGCGCGCAGTTCGCGTGCCTCGTCCTGGCCACCGGTCCAGGCGTTGCTGGTACCGCGCTCAGGACGATATTCAGTGACGCTGCGGTTGGCGCGGCGCTGATGCAGTACCGGACTCAGCGTCAGCACCGGTTGCGGCGCACCGAGGCCGGTGGTCTGGCGCAGCTCCTTGACACTCTCCGCATCGAGCACTTCGCATTCGCCGCGACGCAGGTTGCGCGGCAGCTCGATCTTGCCGTAGCGGATGCGCTTGAGGCGGCTGACCAGGAAACCCTGCGAGTCCCACAGGCGGCGTACTTCGCGGTTGCGGCCCTCGCGGATGACCACGCGGAACCAGCTGTGGCTGCCGCCGCGGCTGATCACGGCGATCTCGTCGAAGCGGGCAGGGCCGTCGTCCAGCTCCACGCCAGCCTTCAGTCGCTCGATGATCTCGTCCGGCACTTCGCCATGTACGCGGCAGAGGTACTCGCGTTCGAGGCCGCTCTTCGGATGCATCAGGCCATTGGCCAGCTCACCGTCGGTGGTCAGCAGCAGCAGGCCGGTGGTGTTGATGTCGAGGCGGCCCACGGCGACCCAGCGCGCGCCCTTCAGGCGCGGCAGCTGTTCGAACACGGTGGGACGGCCTTCGGGATCGTCACGGGTGGTCAGCACGCCCTCGGGCTTGTGGTAGAGCAGCACCTCGGTGTCGTCGCGGCTGTCGGTGGCGACGACGAACTGCTTGCCGTCGATCACCACGCGGTCGCCGGCGTGCACGCTCATGCCGATTTCGGCGGGGGCGCCATTCAATTCGACTTCGCCGGACTGGATGCGCACTTCAAGCATGCGGCGCGAGCCGAGGCCTGCATTGGCCAGCACCTTGTGCAGGCGCTCTTCCAGCGCGGGCGCGTCGGCGTCGATGCGCGGTTCGCGCTTCAGGGATAAAACGGATTTCTGTGGCGCAGTCATGCGCGGTACTCCTCGGTATCTTGCTCGGCGGCGTCGGGTTCGACGTCCGCGGCGGGGTTCGCTGCCTCAGCGGCAGTGGCAATCGGGTGATCGACGAGTGGGCTCGTGTCGGAGCCAGGTTCGTCGGACTCGGGGAAAGCGGCTGGCGCGTTGGCGTCGGCCGTGATGTCGGTGTTTTCAGCATCTGCGGCGTCCGCGGATGCATGGTGTTCGGTTTCTGCTTCGTGGCCGTCGGCTTCGAGCGGAGCTTCATTGTCCGGATCGACTGACAAGTCGCGCACGATTCGGGCAGGGAAGGGTTCCGGTTCGAAGCGCAATTGCGGGTCTTCCATGTCGCGTATTTCCGACAGCGGCGGCAGCTGATCCAGCGATTTCAGGTTGAAGTAGTCGAGAAACGCGCGGGTGGTGCCGAACAGTGCCGGCTTGCCGGGCACGTCGCGGTAACCGACCACGCGGATCCATTCGCGCTCCTCCATCGTCTTGATGATGTTGGAGGACACCACCACGCCACGGATCTGCTCGATTTCGGGGCGGGTGATCGGCTGGCGGTAGGCGATCAACGCCAGCGTTTCCAGCAACGCGCGTGAATAGCGGCTGGGCCGCTCGGTCCACATCCGCGATATCCACGGGTGCACGTCCTGGCGCACCTGGTAGCGGAAACCGGAAGCCACTTCCTTCAGTTCGATGCCGCGGCCAACACAATCCTCGCCCAGCGCTTCCAGCGCCTTGGCGATCTGCCCGTGATCGACTTCGTCGGTGTCGTTGAACAGGTCACCCAGCTGATGAGCGGTCATCGGCTGAGTGGAGGCCAGCAGGGCGGCCTCGATGATGGTTTTGAGTTGCTCGATCTGCATAACCTTGGGTTCGGATGCGGGTTTGATCGGTACCGCTCAGTGGGTGTCGTTCATGTGCCGGACGATTCGATCAATGCCGATTCGCCTGCCTGTGCATCGTCCGCCGGTAACTCGGCGGGTTCTTCGGCGTGGCTCGCCTTCGCCTTCACATAGATCGGCGCCAGCGGCTCCTCCTGGACAATCTCGACCAGCATTTCCTTGGCCAGCTCTAGCATTGCCAGGAAGGTCACCACGATGCCGAGGCGCCCTTCGCCGATGTCGAACAGGCTCTCGAAGCGGTGGAAACTGTCGTCGTCGAGCCGGCTCAGCAATTCGCCCATGCGCTGGCGCACGCTGAGCGCTTCGCGCTTGATCGCGTGGTGCCCGAACAGTTCGGCCCGGTGCATCACGTCCTTCAGCGCCAGCAGCAGTTCGGTCAGCTCCAGCGGCGGCGGCAACTTGATCACGTTGCGCTCGCCCACTTCGGCATGCACCACCACGCTGTCGCGTTCCTGCCGGGGCAGGGCTTCGATATCCTCAGCCGCGCGCTTGAATCGCTCGTACTCCTGCAAACGCCGTACCAGTTCGGCACGGGGATCCTCTTCCAACCCTTCCTCGGCTGGCGGTCGCGGCAGCAGCAACCGCGACTTGATCTCGGCCAGGATCGCGGCCATCAGCAGATATTCAGCGGCCAGTTCCAGCCGCATCACATCGCGCATCAGCTCGATGTAGGTCATGTACTGCCGGGTGATCTCGGCGACCGGGATGTCCAGGATGTCCAGATTCTGCCGGCGGATCAGGTACAGCAGCAGGTCCAATGGACCTTCGAACGCCTCCAGGATCACCTCGAGCGCATCCGGCGGGATGTACAGATCCTGCGGCATCTGCAGCATCGGCTGGCCGCGCACGATGGCCAGCGGCATTTCCTGCTGTTGCGGTACCGACGCAAACGCATCCTGCGGTACGGTGACCAGGCTCTGTGGCTCGACTGGCTCAGTGCTCATCAATGCATGTCATGTGGCCGCCTTCAGCGGCTGGCAGTGCGTTCAACACGATCGGAGTCATTCACACATCGGTATGAAATGTCCGCGCTCGGAACACGACGGTGAGGCAGTGTTCCCGGGGTACTGCAGTTCTTTCACATCTTCAGCCGAGGTGCGGCGGGTACCATCGTCACGGGCAAGATGAAGCCACTCGGTGGTGGTTCGATCAGGCAGGTCGCAAGCGGCCACCGCACGCCATTTCGGGTTGTCAGCCACGGCAAGGGCGCAAGTCAAGGATGGCGGAGAGCAGCGCCACCGACTATTCACTGTTCGGTTCGAGAGCAATCGAATGGAAGCCATGGGTCGCCGAAAGCGATCGGCAAACGCTGTTCATGCAGCCACACGTGGGTAAAGAGTAGCGGCTAGCCGCCGGCAAGTCCAGCAGGGACGTTTCAGGCATCGGCCTGCGCCGGGGCGCCACTGCCGGATGTCGATACTGTGCGGCGGCTGGTATCACGTCGGTATCCGCGACGGGCACAATACGTGGATTGTTGATCCGCATGCCGGTTAAACGAAATACACCAGCGCTGCTGGGGCGGCATGTGACCTAATGTGACGATATGCGGCAGGGCTCCGCGCCGCATCGTGGAAGCGGTCGGGCTGGGCAACTCCCCATGACCGCTGCCAATCCGGGAAACATCTGCCTGATCGGGCCTGCGCGGGTTAACACATGGCTGGTCACGAGTGGAAATGCTGACTGAGTTGAAGGAATCTGGCGTGCTGCTCATGTATGGCAGCCATGCTGGCATGACGGTTGCTTGAATACGGCTGAGCATCGCGGCCATCGAGTACGCCATGACGTTACACATGCGCGTAGTTCATGGGAGATGTGCTGCAGTATCGGTGAATGATGCGGCAGAAAGGTTTCAAGTACCGCGTCGTTGCCAGCGGCAGGTGCAAACGTTAAGGACGGTAGAACTGATGACGATCGGCAAAAATGGACAGGGTGACGGTGCGCCGGAACAGTTGCGCCCGGCGCGCATGCAGATCGAGACGACGGTACTGATGAATCGGCATGGTGTGTCGCACCCCACCGAACTGGTCGATATCTCGGCCACTGGTGCCTTGTTGCGGCGTCCCCTGGGTTGGTCCGGCGAAACGGGACAGAGCTGGGTGCTCGACATGATCTTCGGGCACGATCTGCACATTCATCTGGAAGCCGTCGTTGCGCGGATTTCCGATCATCACATCGGTTTCTCGTACAGTCGCATTCCCGAAGACAAACAGGTTCCATTGTGGAATCTGCTGGGTGGTTATGCCGATATCCTGGAGTACTGGAAAGACGGTTGAGCGTGGATTGCCGCCACATGAAAAACGCCCGCATGCCGCGGGCGTTTTTGCTTTCGGGTGTCGAAGGAATTTCAGGCGGAGACTTTTTTCTCGTCGCGCAGTTCGCGACGAAGGATCTTGCCCACATTGCTCTTTGGCAGACTGTCGCGAAATTCGATGAACTTGGGCCGCTTGTAGCCGGTGAGGTTTTCGCGGCAGAACTGCCTGAGTGCCTCTTCAGTCAGATTCGGATCCTTGCGCACCACAAACAGCTTCACCACTTCGCCGGAATGCTCGTCCGGCACGCCGACCGCGGCGACTTCGAGCACGCCGGGATGTGCCATCACCGCATCCTCGACCTCGTTCGGGTACACGTTGAAGCCGGACACCAGGATCATGTCTTTCTTGCGGTCGACAATATAGAAATAACCGTTGGCATCCATCTTCGCGATGTCGCCGGTGTGCAACCAGCCGTCGGCGCCGAGCACCTTGATGGTCTCGTCCGGTCGCTGCCAGTACCCCTTCATCACCTGCGGACCGCGCACCATCAGTTCGCCCACTTCACCGGTCGGTAGCGGCTGACCTTCCTCGGACCAGATCGCCACATCGGTAGATGGCACCGGCAGGCCGATCGAGGCGTTGTATTCCTTGATATCCAGCGGATTGATGCATACCGCCGGCGAAGTTTCAGTCAGTCCGTATGCTTCGGCGAGCGTGCAGCCGGTGACTTTCTTCCAGCGGTCAGCCACCGCACGCTGCACGGCCATGCCGCCGCCCAGGGTCAGGTGGAGTTTCGAAAAATCCAGCTCGGCAAAGCCAGGCGTGTTGAGCAGGCCGTTGAACAATGTATTGACGCCGGTCAGCGCGGTGAAGCCGGATTGCTTCAGCTCCTTGACGAAGCCGGGCATGTCGCGCGGATTGGTTATCAGCCAGTTGAGGCCACCCAGGCGGGTGAACACCAGTCCGTTCGCGCACAGCGAAAAGATGTGATACAGCGGCAGCGCGGTGATGATCACTTCTTCACCGGGCTTGGCGTTCGTGCTGACCCATGCGCCGGCCTGCAGCATGTTCGCGATCATGTTGCCGTGGGTGAGCATCGCGCCCTTGGCGACGCCAGTGGTGCCGCCGGTGTATTGCAGGAAGGCGATGTCGTCGTGGCCCAGGGTTACCGGTTGCAGCGGGTGCGGGGCGCCACGCGTCAGCGCATCGCGGAAACGCACGGCCTGCGGCAGATCGAACGCCGGCACCATCTTCTTGACGTGCTTGAGCACGAAATTGATCAGTACGCCTTTCGGGCCCAGCAGGTCGCCGATGCCGGTAGTGATGATGTGCTCTATAGGGGTTTCTGCGACGACCTGCTGCAACGTGGCGGCGAAGTTGTCCAGCACCACGATCGCCTTGGCGCCGGCGTCTTCCAGCTGATGCTTGAGTTCGCGCGCGGTGTACATCGGATTCGTGTTGACCACGATCAATCCAGCGCGCAGCGCGCCGAACAGCGCGATCGGGTACTGCAGCACATTCGGCATCATGATCGCGATGCGATCGCCCTTGCCGAGCTTGAGTTCGCCGGTGAGGTAGCCGGCGAACTGGCGGCTCATCTCGTCGATCTGGCCATAGGTCAGCCGATGGCCGAAATTCGCGAAGGCGGGTCGTTCGCGAAAGCGCCCGAATGCTTCCTCGAACACAGCCGGTACCGAGGCATAAGTATTGACGTCAATCTGGCTGGGCACGCCTGTTGGATAGTGATCCAGCCACGGACGTTCAATGCTCATGCTTGGTTTCCCTGTGTGGATGACCGCGGATCGAGGATGGACTTCGGATGAAGATGGCATCCATCATGGATCACTGCGCAGTTCATTTGAGCATACGCCCGCGTACAGCGGCAAGCCGCAATGCAGCGAGTTCTACCCATGATCCGAATGAGAAAAATCGCCTGTGCATTGACTGCTTTCGCACTGTTCGCGCTGAGCTTGTCGGCCTGCCGGCATACGCCGGACGAACAGCAAGTGCGAGAGGCCATTTCCTCGGTCGCACAGGCAGCCGAAGCCGGCGCGGCAAGCGACGTGGGCGCACCGCTCAGCGATGACTTCGACGGCAATGCCGGTGAGCTGGATCGGCGCGGGTTGACCAATATGGTCAGGCTTCTCGCGCTGCGCGGCGAGCACATCGGCGTGACGATGGGGCCAGTGTCGATCGAGCATCGCAGCGAGAGGATGGTGGCCACGTTTACCGTCACGCTGACCAGCGGCGGCAAATTACTGCCCGACCAGTTGGGCCTGTACCAGGTCGAATCGGCGTGGCGCAAGGACGACGGCAAGTGGCGCTGTTATACGGCGAGCTGGAAACATTCGATGTAGTTGGCGCGCCAATAAAAAAAACCGCCCCGATGTCGGGGCGGTTTTCGTTCTGCTCGGATCACGCTGAAATTCAGGCGGCTTTCTTGCTGGCCAGCTGACGCAGCACGTACTGCAGGATGCCGCCGTGGCGGAAGAACTCGCGTTCCTTCGGGGTCAGCAGCAGCACTTTTACGGTGAACTCCTTCTTGCTGCCGTCCGCCGCCGTGGCAACGACCTTGGCTTCCTTCGACTCGCCGCCGTTGAGGCCGGTAATGTCGAAGGTCTCCTTGCCGGTCAGGCCCAGCGACTGCGCGTTCTGGCCGTCGAGGAACTGGCAGGGCAGCACGCCCATGCCGACCAGATTGGAGCGATGGATGCGTTCGAAGCTCTCGGCGATCACGGCTTTCACGCCCAGCAGCAAGGTACCCTTGGCGGCCCAGTCGCGCGACGAGCCGGTGCCGTATTCCTTGCCGGCCAGCACCACCAGCGGGGTCTTGCTCGCCTTGTACTTCATCGCGGCATCGTAGATCGCCAGCTGTTCGCCACTCGGCACGTGCAGCGTGTAGCCGCCTTCCACACCATCCAGCATCAGGTTCTTGATGCGGATGTTGGCGAAGGTGCCGCGCACCATCACGTCGTCGTTGCCGCGGCGTGAACCGTAGGAGTTGAAGTCCTTCGCGTCGACGCCCTTGGAGATCAGGAAGCGGCCGGCCGGGCTGTCCTTCTTGATCGAGCCGGCTGGCGAGATGTGGTCGGTGGTGATCGAGTCGCCGAACAGGCCGAGTACGCTGGCACCGTGGATGTCCTCGATCGTGCCGGCTTCCTTGCTCATGCCGTCGAAGTACGGGGGATTCTTGATGTAGGTGGAATCGTCCCACTTGAACAGCGCGCCATCCGGCGAGGCGATCTGGTTCCAGCGGTTGTCGCCCTTGAACACGTCGGCGTAGTTCTTCTCGAACATGGCCGGGTTGATCGCGCCGGCGATGGTGTCGGAGATTTCCTTGTTGCTCGGCCAGATGTCCTTCAGATACACGGGCTGACCGTCGCTGCCAGTGCCCAGTGCATCCTTGGTCAGATCGATGTCCAGCGTGCCGGCCAGCGCGTAGGCGACCACCAGCGGCGGCGAGGCCAGGTAGTTCATCTTCACTTCCGGATGCACGCGGCCTTCGAAGTTGCGGTTGCCGGAGAGCACCGAGGCCACGGCGAGGTCACCCTCGGCGATGCCCTTGCTGATCTCGACCGGCAGCGGGCCGGAGTTGCCGATGCAGGTGGTGCAGCCGTAGCCGACGATGTAGAAGCCGATCTTCTCCAGCTCCTTCAGCAGGCCGGTCTTTTCGAGGTAGTCGCTGACCACCAGCGAGCCCGGGCCGATCGAGGTCTTCACCCACGGCTTGGCCTTCAGGCCCTTGGCCGCGGCCTTCTTCGCCAGCAGGCCGGCGCCCAGCATCACCGCCGGGTTGGAGGTATTGGTGCACGAGGTGATCGCGGCGATCACCACCGAACCGTCACCGATCTTGAAACTCTCGCCGTCCTTCTCCACGCGCACGCCATCGTTGACGATGGCGTTGGCGGGATTGCCGATTGCAGCCGAGCCACCTTCGTTGGCGTAGCTGGCGTCGGCGCCGTTCTTCGGCTTGCGGTTCGTGGTGAGCGGGCCGACGGCGTCATGAAAACTCTTCTGCACGCCTTCCAGCAGCACGCGGTCCTGCGGGCGCTTCGGACCGGCCAGCGACGGCCTGACGTCGGCCAAGTTCAGTTCCAGCGTGGTGGTGAACTCGGCATGCGGGGTGTTCGCGTCGTGCCACAGGCCCTGCGCCTTGGCATAGGCCTCGACCAGCGCGATCTGCGCGGCATCGCGGCCGGACAGGTGCAGGTAGTTCAACGCTTCCTGATCGACCGGGAAGATGCCGCAGGTCGCGCCGTATTCCGGCGCCATGTTGGCGATCGTGGCGCGATCGGCCAGTGGCAGGTGGGCCAGGCCGTCGCCGAAGAACTCGACGAATTTGCCGACCACGCCGAGCTTGCGCAGCATCTGGGTGACGGTGAGCACCAGGTCGGTGGCGGTGACGCCTTCGGGCAGCTTGCCGGTCAACTTGAAGCCGACCACCTGCGGAATCAGCATGGAGGAGGGCTGGCCCAACATCGCCGCCTCGGCCTCGATACCGCCCACGCCCCAGCCCAGCACGCCGATGCCATTGATCATGGTGGTATGCGAGTCGGTGCCGAACACGGTGTCCGGATAGGCCCAGTTCTCGCCGTTCGCGTCATTGGTGAACACCACGCGGGCGAGATGCTCCAGGTTCACCTGGTGCACGATGCCGGTGCGCGGCGGCACCACCTTGAAATTGTTGAACGCCTTCTGGCCCCAGCGCAGGAACGAGTAGCGCTCCTGGTTGCGCTCGAACTCGATCTCGACGTTCTGCTCCAGCGCGCTGGCCGAGCCATAGGCATCGACCTGCACCGAATGGTCGATGACCAGTTCGGCCGGCGCCAGCGGGTTGATCTGGTTGGCATCGCCGCCCAGCTTCACCACCGCGTCGCGCATCGCAGCCAGGTCGACCACGCACGGCACGCCGGTGAAGTCCTGCAGCACCACGCGGGCAGGCATGAAGGAGATCTCGGTATCCGGCTCGGCCTTGGCGTTCCAGTTCGCGACCGCCTCGATTTCTTTGGTGGTGACGTTGAGGCCGTCCTCGTGCCGCAGCAGGTTTTCCAGCAGGATCTTCATCGAATAAGGCAGGCGCTTCAGGTCGAAGCGCTGGCCCAGCTTGGCCAGGCTGGCGTAGCTGTAGCGCTTGCCGTTGGCTTCGAGCGTGTCGCGTACCGAGAATGAATCTTTCATGGGAGAACTCCTGGCTAAACCCTGCGGCTGGGATGGGGGAGGCAACGGATGCGTGCTTGCCAGACCGGCAAAGATCGCAATTATCGCGCAAACACGGAGCAGTCGCTAACCGCTCGGCCGGTTTCCGCTACATGCGCGAGCCTTGTGGTGGCATCGGTTCGGGCAGGTAGACTGCGGCATGGGCAGGGCGATTACGCTGCTGGTTCGCCGCCTAGCATGGGCGCAGGGTTCGTTATGCACAAACGTATTTCATGACATGCAGCATTCGATGATTTCGATGGCCCTCGCCGCTGTTTCGCTGCGCGATCTTGCATTGGTGCAGGCGGTGCATCGGCATGGCAGTTTCAACAGCGCGGCGCGGGCCATGCACATCAGTCCGTCGGGGCTGTCGCATCAGGTGCAGAAGGTGGAGCAGGCGCTGGGCGCGCCGCTGTTCGAGCGCGGTGGGCGCCGCATCGTGCCGACCGCCGGGGGCCAGCGGCTGTTGCAGCAGATCGACGCCGTGCTCGCTGCGGGCGAACACCTGCAGCAGGTCGCCCGTGCCGGTGCGGTCGCTTTCGGCGGCGAGTTGCGGCTTGGCGTGCCGGCGTCGCTAGGGCCATATCTCTTGCCGCATCTGATCGCGCCGTTCCCTCAGCATTTTCCGGGCGCACGGCTGGGCATTTCCGAAGGTAAGCCACGTGGCCTGCTGCGTCGTCTGCACGAGGGAGAACTCGATGCGGTGCTGGCGCCGCCAACGCCGGCGGTCAGCGGCATCGCCATGCGGCCGCTGTTCGCCGAGCCGTGGGAGCTGATGCTGCGTGCCGATCATCCTTTGGCCGGGCAGAGCAGCATCGCGCTGGACCAGCTCGATCCGGCCGAAGCGACCTTGATGGCCGAGAGCCATGCCGATGGCCTCGACAGCGACGGCAGCAAACATGGCCATGTGCAGGACGTCAGCCTGGAGAGTCTCGCCGCCCTGGTCAGCTTGCGCGGTGGTTATGCGCTGGTGCCTACGCTGGCGCACGAACGGTTGGCCTCGATGCCGAACATCGTGCTGGCCAAGCTGAAAGGGCAGGCGCCGGGTCGCGAGATCGCGCTGTACTGGCGTGACGCCTCGCCATGGCATGACGACCTGCAGGCCTTTGCCGAGCTGCTGCGCAAGCTGGCGCGGCAGCGGCCAGGTTTGCGCGTGATGGGCGCGAAGACAAAAATGGCTGCGCCATGACCACACAGCAGAAGGCCGCCTTGCGGCGGCCTTCTGTCAATCACGCGAGTCGATGACTCAACCGCGCGAAGCGCGCTTGCGATCGTTCTCGGTGAGGTGCTTCTTGCGCAGGCGGATTTCCTTCGGGGTGACCTCGACCAGCTCGTCGTCGTCGATGAAGTCCAGCGCCTGTTCCAACGTGAACTTGATCGCCGGAGTCAGCTGGATCGCATCGTCCTTGCCCGAGGCGCGCATGTTGGTCAGCGGCTTGGGCTTGATCACGTTGACCGTGAGGTCATTGTCCTTGGCGTGGATGCCGACCAGCTGGCCTTCATAGACCGAGTCGCCTTCGGCCGCGAACAGCTTGCCGCGATCCTGCAGCGGCCCGAGCGAGTAGGCCGGAGTGGTGCCGCCGGCGTTGGCGATCATCACGCCATTGAGGCGCTTGGCGATCTGGCCGTCTTCCTTCGGACCGTAATGGTCGAACACGTGGAACAGCAGGCCCGAACCCTGGGTCAGGGTCTTGAACTGGTTCTGGAAGCCGATCAGGCCACGCGCCGGAATCTCGTAATCCAGACGCACGCGACCCTTGCCGTCGGATTCCATGTTCTTCAGCTGGCCCTTGCGCACGCCGAGCCTTTCCATCACGGAACCCTGGTGGACTTCCTCCACGTCGACCACCAGTTGCTCGATCGGCTCCATCTTCTGGCCGTCGATCTCCTTGATGATCACTTCCGGGCGTGACACGGCCAGCTCGTAGCCTTCGCGGCGCATGTTTTCGATCAGCACCGACAGATGCAGTTCGCCGCGGCCGGAGACCAGGAACTTGTCGGCGTCGGAACCTTCCTCGACCTTCAGCGCCACGTTGTGCACCTGCTCACGATCCAGACGCTCGCGCAGCTGGCGACTGGTCAGGAACTTGCCACCGGACAGATCCTTGTTGCCGGCGAACGGCGAGTTGTTGACCTGGAAGGTCATCGAGATGGTCGGCTCGTCCACGGTCAGCGCGGGCAGCGCCTCAGGCGTATCCAGCGCGCAGACGGTGTCGGAGATGGTCAGGTCGGCGATACCTGAGATCGCGACGATGTCGCCGGCCTCGGCGCTGTCCTGTTCGATCCGCTCCAGGCCGAGGAAGCCCAGCACCTGCATCACCTTGCCCTGGCGCTTCTTGCCGTGGCGATCGATCACGGAGACCGGCATGCCCTTCCTCAACACGCCGCGCTGGATGCGGCCAATGCCGATCACGCCGACGAAGTTGTTGTAGTCGAGCTGGCTGATGCGCATCTGGAACGGGCCATCCGGGTCCACGTCCGGCTTGCTGACGTGCTGCATGATCGCTTCGTACAGCGGGGTCATGTCACCTTCGCGTACGCTGTCGTCGAGGCTGGCATAGCCGTTCAGCGCCGAGGCGTAGACGATCGGGAAGTCCATCTGCTCCGGCGTGGCGCCGAGGCGATCGAACAGATCCCACACCTGCTCGACCACCCACTCCGGGCGGGAGCCTGGACGGTCGACCTTGTTGATCACCACGATCGGCTTGAAGCCCATCGCGAACGCCTTCTGCGTCACGAAGCGGGTCTGCGGCATCGGGCCGTCCATCGCGTCGACCAGGATCAGCACTGAATCGACCATCGACAGCACGCGCTCCACTTCGCCGCCGAAGTCCGCATGTCCCGGTGTGTCGACGATGTTGATGCGGTTGCCCTGCCAGGTGATGGCGGTGTTCTTGGCCAGGATGGTGATGCCGCGTTCCTTTTCCTGGTCGTTCGAGTCCATCACGCGTTCGGCCAGCACGGTACGCTCGTTGAGCGTGCCGGACTGCTTGAGCAGACAATCGACCAGCGTGGTCTTGCCGTGATCGACGTGGGCGACGATGGCGATGTTGCGCAGTTTTTCGATGGACATAGAAAGCACTCGGGTGGCGCTTGTAGCCACCACGTGGGTTATCAGAAGGATTAACCCGTCGATTATACGGATTTATGTGGCAATTTGCTGCGCTGCCGCGTCAGCCGTTCATGGGCACTCATGCGAGGCACCCGTCAGGGGTCGCAGCTGCCCTGATCGTTGGTGCACCAGGCTAGCGGGAATGGGCATGGGTGGACCGCCGGGCCACCCATCGCTGCGGCCGGTCGAAGCCGCACACAGTTGATCCAAGGCCATTCTGGCAAGCAGGCGCGCGGACTCCGCCGCACGCCTGCCGGCAACCTTACTGCAGCAGACTCACCTGGTCCGCGGCCGTGAGCCACAGCAACTGATAGTGGCCATAGGGATAGTCGAAGCTGTAATCCTCGCCGGGTATCGTCGAGGTATGCACGCCGTAGACGAGGCAAGTGCCGGTCGCACAGTTGATTTCGTCAGTCCACGATTTCATCGAGTACATGTGCGTGCCGAAACGATGTCCGGCGATGCCTTGCAGAAACGGGCTGCCCACCGACAGGCCGTAGTAGCCGCAAGTGGCGGTGGCAACGTTGAACGGATACATCCCGCACGACCACAGCCCGTGCACGGCGCCGGCGATGCCGATGAATACATCGACCTTGCTGGCCACGCCGAGCTTGTCGATCTCGCGCATCGCCAGGGTGACGCCCATCGAATGGCCGATCACGTCGATGTGTCCGGTGCACGAACTGGCGATCGCGCTGCTGATCGCATTCTTGACTGGCGTTTCCTCGCTGCCGTTGTGGTCATTGCAGGCAGCGCATAGTGAATTGCCCCAGGCGGGCGCGACGATTTGCGCGTCGCTCCAGCCCTGCAAGCGCAACTGATTGTAGGTGTTCTGGAAATCGGCGGGGCTGCCGGTATTGCCGTGCACCATGACTACGGTGTCCCGGCAGGTGGCTCGCGCGGACAGCGCCGGCATGAACAGCAGCAGGGCCAGCAGCCCCAATGTGTACGTCTTGATCGACATCGCTCATATCTCCCTTCGCTTCACGACAGTTCCGCTTGCGCGGAACAGGAGGAGCCGCGCAAGCGTGCGGCTCCGGATCGGTCGGGCGTCGGCAACCGGCATGCGGCCGGTCGGGGGAGCGACGTCGTTGTGGTGGTGGCTAAACCACGCCGGTGAGGTAGTACGCGGCGATCACCACCAGCACCGCCAGCGTCTTGATCACGGTGATCGCAAAGATGTCCTTGTACGACTGCCGATGGGTCAGTCCGGTGACCGCCAGCAGGGTGATCACGGCGCCGTTGTGCGGCAGCGTGTCCATGCCGCCGGAAGCCATGGCAGCCACCCGGTGCAGCACTTCCATCGGAATGCCGGCGGCCTGCGCGTTGGCGATGAAGGTCTCGGCCATCGCACCCAGCGCGATGCTCATGCCGCCCGAGGCCGAGCCGGTGATGCCGGCCAGCGCGGTCACGGTTACCGCCTCGTTGATCAGCGGATTCGGAATCGTGTGCAGCGCATCGGCGACCAGCTTGAAGCCGGGCAGGGCGGCGATCACCGCACCGAAGCCGTACTCCGACGCCGTATTCATCGAGGCCAACAGGGCGCCACCGACCGCGGCCTTGCTGCCTTCGGCGAAACGCGTGGTCACCGGCCGCCAGGCAAATGCCAGTACGCACAGGATGCCAACCAGCAGCGCGCCTTCCACCGCCCAGATCGCGGCGATCTTGGCCACTTCCTGCACTACCGGTTTGGCGCTGCCGACCACGCTGGGCAGAAACGACTGTGTCTCGCCGTAGACGTGTGGGATCAGATCGGTGAACAGCTTGTTGCACACGCCGACCAGCACCAGTGGCAGCAGCGCGATCAGCGGATGCGCCAGCTTGCCGCTCTCGAACGGTGCAGGTTCGTTGACGAGGTTGTCGCCATAGCCTTCGCCAGCCCTGGCCGCTTTCCGCCGTCGCAGGTCGAGATAGGCCAACCCAGCGATCAGGATGAATACCGCGCCGATCGTACCCAGCCACGGCGCCGCCCAGGTATGGGTGCCGAAGAACGCGGTGGGGATGATGTTCTGGATCTGCGGTGTGCCCGGCAGCGAATCCATGGTGAAGGTGAACGCGCCCAGCGCGATGGTGCCGGGGATCAGCCGTTTCGGAATGTCCGACTGGCGGAACAATTCGGCGGCAAACGGATATACCGCAAACACCACCACGAACAGCGATACGCCGCCGTAAGTGAGCAGCGCGCATACCAGCACGATGGAGAGAATCGCGCGGCTGCGTCCGACCAGGCCAATGGTGGCGGCGACGATGGCCTTGGAGAAACCGGACAGCTCGATCAGCTTGCCGAACACCGCGCCGAGCATGAACACCGGGAAGTACAGCTTGAGAAAGCCGACCATTTTGTCCATGAACAGGCCGGTGAATATCGGCGCGACCAGTGCCGGCTCGGTCAGCAACACCGCGCCCAATGCGGCGATCGGCGCGAACAGGATCACGCTGTAGCCGCGATACGCCGCGAACATCAGAAAACACAGCGCGGCCAGCACGATCAGAAATGCCATCCGTGATTCTCCCCAGCCTGGTCAATGGCGACAGGCGCCGAGTATCCGGGACCATTCATCATGGCGGCACTGTACGAAGGTACAAGTGCCTGTGTCGTACACCACACCTAAGCTCCCCTCATCAGCATTCGCGCGAGCGATGCATTCACTGCCCGCATTCGCGTGAGCGATGCCATCACTGCAAGGGGACGTCATGAAACGCACGCATCTGAGTTCGGCGATCGGTCTGGTTCTGGGTCTGGCATTCATCGCGCCACTGCACGCGCAACAGGCGACCACGGATGCCAGCACCAAGCCGACGACAGCGAAGCCGGCCGAAGCCAAGCAGCTTGAATCGGTGACGGTCAGCGCGCGGCGCCGCAACGAGTCGATGGAGAAGGTGCCGGTGGCGGTCAGCGCGTTCAGTGGCGACGACATGAAGGACCTGCAGGCAAACAGCATCGATGGCCTGCAGGGCGCGGTGCCGAACATGAATATCGTGCAGGGTCGCGGTTCGTCCTCGGCAGCCAACATCTTCATTCGCGGCATCGGCCAGCCGGACGCGTTGCAGACTTTCGACCCGGGTGTCGGCATGTACGTCGACGACGTCTACTACTCGCGCATCCAGGGCGCGCTGATCAGCCTGTTCGACGTCGAGCGCGTCGAAGTGCTGCGCGGCCCGCAGGGCACGCTGTACGGCAAGAACTCCACCGGTGGCGCGGTCAAGGTGGTGACCAGGAACCCGGGCGACAACAACGAGGCCTCGGTTGAAGCCGGCATCGGCAGCTTCGGCAAGCGCGAAGGCAAGTTCTACTTCGGCGGCCAGCTTGGTGGCGCGTGGTCGGCTTCGCTGGCCGGCGCGATCACCAAGACCGACGGCTATGTGGAAGATCCCACTACCCATCACGAATACAACGACGAGAACACCAAGGCGGTGCGCGGCAAGTTGCGCTATCACCCGTCGGACACGTTCGATGCGGTGCTCAGCCTCGACTACACCAAGCAGGACACCGGGCTCACCCTCGGTCAGCCGGTATCGACCTTGACCCGCACCGACCTGGTGTTCGGTCCGGTGGCGTTGTACAAGCCGAATCCGGATCAGAAATACAACTACCATACGCGCACCTCGTTCAGCCCGGACAAGGGCCAGCAGCTCAAGCACGAAGGCGCCGCGCTGAACCTGGGCTGGAAGCTCGCGGACCAGTGGAATCTGAAGAGCATCAGCGCCTTCCGCAAGCTCGACAGCGATTCCTATATCGACATCGACGCCTCGCAGTTCCAGCTCGGCGACGTGCTGGTGGATTTCCACCAGAAACAGGTCAGCCAGGAACTGCAGCTGCAGTACGACAACGGCAGCAACCTGCAGGCGGTATATGGCCTGTATTACCTGCGCGAAACCGTGCCGTCGCATCAGGAAGCCTATGCCAACGATCTGTTCGCGCTGGCCGGCAAGCCGATCCACTTCCTGCGCACCATCGACGACGATCTCACCACCAGCACGTACGCCGCCTTTGCACATGTGAACTGGGAGTTCGTGCCGAGCTGGACGCTGGCGGCGGGCGTGCGCTACAGCAGCGACCACAAGAACTACGACCGTACCACCAGCACGTTCTGGGGCGTGCCGTTCGGTGCACTCAACGAGACCGTGGCATTCAAAGGCAACAAGCGCTGGGATGCGTGGACGCCGACGGTCAGCCTGCAGAAGCAGCTCGATCCGCAGACCATGGTCTACGCCTCGGCCAGCCGTGGCTTCAAGTCGGGTGGCTTCAATGGCCGTGCCAACTCTGCGCCCGAGGTCAAGAGCGCCGAGTACAACCCCGAGTACGTGTGGACCTACGAGCTGGGCATGAAGTGGCGCTCGGTCGACAACAAGCTGCAGGCGAACGTGGCCGCGTTCCACAGCGACTACACCAATTTCCAGGCCCGCGTGTCGGAGATCCAGAACCCCGGTGCGATCACGCCGACGTTCGCGTTCCCGGTGCTCAACGCAGCCAAGCTGAAGATGGACGGCATCGAATTCGAAGGCGCCACCGTGCTCGGGCAGGGTACGCGGCTGTCGGCGCAGGTCGGTTATCTCGATGCACGTTATGCGCGCTTCGACGATGCTCGCCTCAATCCGACCAATCCGGCCTTCAACCCCCACTTGCACGATCACGTGCCGTTCTCGCCCAAGCTCACCGCACGGCTGGCGCTCACGCAGAGCTTCAACCTGGGCGATGGCAGCGCGATTACCGTGGGCGGCGATTACTCCTACCGCACCGAAACCTGGCTCAGCGTGGACAACTACGCTGCGCTCAGCCAGAAGGCGTATTCGCTGGTCGGCCTGTTCGGCATCTACGACTCCGCCGACAGCCACTGGCAGCTGCGCGCCGGCGTGCGCAACCTCGCCGACAAGGTCTACAAGACCGACGGTCAGGAATTCTCCAGCGTAGGCAATATCCGCACCGCGTATTACGGTATGCCGCGCAACTGGTACGCCAGCGTGCGTTACAACTTCTGATTGCCCAAGCCATGGTGGCTTCAGTGAAGCCGCCATGGTGGAATCGGAAAAGCGCAGCACAACATGACGAAACGGAGCAGACCGATGAAAACCCGATGGGTAACACGCCTGCTATGGCTGGCCCTGCTGACCAGCGCCGGCACCGCCTGCGCGAAAGACGCCGGTACCAGCCTGCCCAAACTCAAGATCGATCCGGCGCGCACCGCCGTGGTCGGCCTGTCCTCCGGCGCATACATGGCGACGCAGGCACAGCTGGCGTATCCGGAACTGTTTCCGAACGCGGCGCTGGTCGCCGGCGGGCCGTTCGGTTGTGCCGGCGGTAAACTGGACGTTGCGCTCGGCAGCTGCATGAAGGGCGCGCCGGCACCGGATGTCGCCGCGCTGGTGGCAAGCGCCGCGAAGCGTTCCGCCGCCGGCGAGATCGGCGCGCTGAAGGATCTCGCGCATGCGCACGTCTACCTGCTGCATGGCAGCGCCGATGCGCTGGTAGCGCCGGCGGTGGCGGAAGCCGGTGCACATTTCTACGAGCAGTTGCGCGGTGGCACGCCGGGCCTGAAGGGCATGCAGGTGCATGACGATGGCCAACGCGCTTTCGCGCACAACCTGCCGGTAGCTGCCAGTGGCGACGATTGCGACAAATCGGTCGCGCCGTATCTCGGTCATTGCGGCTTCGATGCCGCCGGCGAAATTTTCACCCAGATGCTTGGCAAGCCGGCTCACGCGGCAGCCGAGGCGCGCGGCGAGCTGCGCACGTTCGATCAGGACGCGCTGCGCCCCGATGGCGCCGATGCGTTCATGGCCAAGACCGGTTACGTCTACCTGCCACCGGCCTGCCTCGCCGGCAAACCGTGCGGCGTGGTGGTCGCCTTCCACGGTTGCAAGCAGAATACCGATGCGGTGGGTGAGTCGTTCGTCAAGGACGCCGGCTTCAACCGCTGGGCCGACGTATATAACGTGGCGGTGCTATATCCTCAAACCCGCGCAAGTTTCGCGCCCTTGAATCCGCAAGCATGCTGGGACTGGTGGGGATATTCCGGAGCCGACTACGACAGCCGCCACGGTGTGCAGTTGCGCTGGCTGGTGAACGCGGTACGAGCGCTGGGGTTGCCTGCGGCGCATTGATGCCAGCTTCCGCTCCTCCCCCTGCAAACAGGGGGAGGTTGGGAAAGGGTTGTCCGAGCTTGCAGCAAGATCAAAAGCACCTCTCACCTGAAGGACTCCCTTGCGGTCGCCAGACCCTCCTCCCGGGTCAAGTCCGGGACAGGCTCTGCGAGCAGGGGAGAGAACACATTACTCGGCGAAGTGACCCATGCTGAGTACCAGCCTCATCGCCTTCGCCGCGCTGTGCTGGCTCGGCCTGCTGTTCGGTGTGGCCCTGCTCGGCGAACGCCGCCCGCATCTTTTTGAAAAGCGCTGGGCGATCGTCTACGCGCTGTCGCTGGCGATCCACTGCACCTCGTGGACGTTCTACGGCACCGTCACCCAGGCCAGCCGCTCGGGCTGGTGGCTGCCGCCGACGTTTGTCGGTGCGATTCTGGTCTACCTGTTCGCGCTGAAGTTTCTTGGCCGGCTGGTGCAGCTGGTGCGCGAATACAACGCCGGTTCGCTGGCCGATCTGATCGCGGTGCGGCTGGGTCGGCACTCGGGGCTGGCGGCGCTGGTCACGGCGGTGGTGGTGATCGGCATCGTGCCGTACATCGCGCTGCAGCTGAAGGCGGTGGCGATGAGCTACGGCATCCTCAGTCACGGTCAGCTGTCCGAATCCGATCCCTGGCAGGACAGCGCGCTGTACGTGGCGCTGCTGATGGCGCTGTTCGCTATGCTGTTCGGCACCCGGCGTGCCTCGACCATGGCGCACAACCGTGGGCTGGTATTGGCGATGGCGTTCGAGTCGCTGTTCAAGCTCGGCGCAATGCTGGCGCTGGGCAGCTTGCTGTTCACCGCGTTGCCCGCGGGCGTGCCGGTCAACGTGCCACCGCCACCGGACAGCGGTGGCTTCCCGGCGTTGATCCTGCTCGGCGCGCTGGCGATGTTCACCATGCCGCACCAGTTTTATGCCGGCATCGTGGAGTGCCGCAGCGATGGCAACCTGCGTACCGCGCGCTGGCTGTTTCCGCTGTATCTGCTGCTGATCTCGCTGCCGATCCTGCCGCTGGCGCGGCTAGGCGATGCGTTGCTGGGGCCGAGTGGCGTGTCGTCGGACATGTACGTGCTGGCACTGCCGCTGGCGCGCGGCGAGCACGGCCTGGCGCTGATCGCGTTTCTGGGTGGTCTCAGCGCCGCCACCAGCATGGTGGTGATTGCCACGCTGGCGTTGAGCCTGATGGTGGTCAATCACTTCATCGCACCGCTGCGGGTGAGGGCCGGCTGGGGCCGCGACGAACATGGCGACCTGCGCGGCGAACTGCTGAACCATCGGCGTGTGGCGATCCTGGTGGTGATCCTGCTGGCGTGGACGTACAGCCGCGTGCTGGCACGCAATGAAGTGCTGGCCGACATCGGTGCGATCTCGTTCTCTGCGTTGGCCGGGCTGACGCCGGCATTGCTGGCCGCGGTGTATCGCCCGCAATTGGGCTCGCGTGCGGTGATGGCCGGGCTGGCAGCCGGCACCTTGCTGTGGATGTATGCCGTGCTGCCCGCCTTGCTGCCGTCCGCGCCGGCATGGCTGCACCGCGGCCCGCTGGGGCTGCATTGGCTGGCACCCGATGATCTGCTCGGGCTGTCCAACTGGAATCGGCTCGGTCGCGCCGTCGTGGTGAGCCTGCTGGTGAACATCGCGGTGATGCTGGCGGTGGCCAGTTCACGCTATGGCCGCATCGCGCGCGCGGTCAGCGTGGGCGATGTCGGTGTGGTCGAGCTGCGCGCATTGGCCGCGCGCTTTCTGCCGTCCGAGCGGGTCGAGCATCTGTTCGCCCATGCACCGGCGGTCGGTCCCGCCGGCAGCGCGCGGGTCGGTCAGGTCGAGCACGAACTGGCCGCGGTGATCGGTGCTGCCTCGGCGCGACTGCTGCTGGAAGTGGTGCATCGGCAGGGCCGCGACGATCTGGACACCGTCGTTGCCATCGTCGGCGAGGCGGCGCAGGACCTGCGCTTCAATCAGCGCGTGCTGGAAGCGGCGCTGGAGAACATGAGCCAGGGCATCTGCGTGGTCGATGCCGAGCTGCAGCTGGTCGCCTGGAACAGTCCGTATGCGCGGCTGTTCAACTATCCGCCCGAACTGCTGCAGGTCGGCCGCCCGGTCGCCGAGCTGACCCGCTACAACATCGACGCCGGCATGCTCGGTCCCGGCGAAGCGGAGCAACGCGTGCAACGCCGGCTCACCCACATGCGCGCCGGCACCCGGCATCTGTCCGAGCGGCGTTTCCCCGACGGAACCATCGTCGAGATCCGCGGCAACCCGATGCCCGGCGGCGGCTTCGTCGCCACCTTCACCGACGTCACCGCGTTCCGCCAGGCCGAGGGCTCGCTCAAGCGCGTCAACGAAACGCTGGAACTGCGCGTGGAGGAACGCACCCGCGCTCTGGCTGCGGCATCCGCCGAGGCGCAGGCAGCGAACGAGGCGAAGAGCCGCTTCCTCGCCGCCGTCACCCACGACCTGATGCAACCCTTGCACGCGGCGCAACTGTTCGCCCATTCGCTGACCGAGCACGGCGACGACGCCACTACTGCGCAGCATCTGAATGGCGCACTTGCCGCCACCGAAGGCCTGCTCACCGGTCTGCTCGACGTGGCCCGGCTCGAAGGCGGCCGCCTGCATCCGCAACCGCGTGCGTTCCCGCTGGCCGAAGTGCTCGATCCGCTGGCCGCCGAATTCCATGCCATCGCGCTCGACCGCGGCGTGCAGTTCGACGTAGTCGGCACGCGCGCGTGGGTGCGCTCCGACCCTCAACTGCTGCGCCGCGTGCTGCAAAATTTTCTGTCGAATGCATTGCGCTATGCGGAGCACGGCCGCGTGCTGCTGGGCGTGCGCCGATCCGGCAATCAACTGCGCGTGGAAGTGTGGGATACCGGGCCGGGCATCGCACCGGGCGAACAGCAACTGATCTTCCAGGAATTCCGTCGCGGCAGCGCCGCGGGCGGGCAGGGGCTCGGACTGGGCTTGTCGATCGCACAACGCATGGCCGGATTGCTCGGTCACCCGCTCGGGCTGCGCTCATGGCCTGGCCACGGCAGTGTGTTCGACCTCAGCGTGCCGATGGCGCGTGCTGCCATACGACTGCCGCCTGTTGCGGATGCGCAGCAGTCATTGCCGGCCGGTCGTGCGCTCGTACTGGACAACGAACCGGCCGCGCTTGCCGCGCTCAGCAGCTTGCTGACCAGTTGGGGTTGGCACGTGCATGCCGCACGCAATGCCGAACAGGCACTGGCGGCGCCATGGCGGCCGGATCTGCATATTCTCGATTTCCATCTCGACGGTGGCGACACCGGTTTCGATGTGTGGCATCAGCTACGCGGACTGCATGCCGACGTGCCGACCGTGATGCTCACTGCCGATCGCGATGGCGAGCTGCGTCAGCGGTTGCTCGATGCCGGGCTGGGCGTGTTGTACAAACCGCTGAAACCGTTGGCGTTGCGGCAGGTGTTGCAGCGGGTGGTGGCGGGAGCTGGGCGCGCTTGAGGCTGGTACCGGCGTAGTCCACGCTGCAGCGTCGAAATAAGCCATCGGCAACATGTTCGCGAATATTAGTGACGCAATGTCCGCTTTGGGTCGAAAGCGGACATCTACCGAACCTCCCGTGTTCTCAAGACGCGGATGGATATCTTCCGATCAACCTTCCGCAGCCCTCGCACCGCGCTCGCCGCAGAAGGTCGCTGACACGCGAAGATGCCCCGACGCCAAACCGCCCCGGCATCAGTGACTATGCATGCCCGCAGGCGTTCCGTCGGACCAATTTGCGACCCCGACCAGGAACACGAGGATGGGCGGCAAACCTTTCATCTGGGGTTGTTGGTCCGGAGAGAAGAACCAGTAGGGGCTGGACATGACCGGTGAGCCCTCTGCGCCGGAACCCCAATCCTTACCGTCTTTGACCAGGGTGTCGAACATGAGGTGAGGCATGTTGTGGTCCCCTTCGTCGGTGAGATACGACGACTTCGACAGCATGTAATCCATGGCGTCGCTTTCGAGGTCCGGCAGTTGTTTGTTCTTGTACGCGGTGTGGAGTGCCGACAGCATCTCCGCCTTGGAACTACCCGCCATCGCCATCTTGGCGCGCAGATTGAAGATGGGGATGATCGAACGTGCGGCCTGGGGGTTCAGACAATCGGCCGCCCTTATTTTCGGGTTCCAGAATTCGGGCCAGTCAAACGGCCCGCCCCAGCTTCTACCCACCACGCAGACAAACCCGTTCTTGCCTTCGACCGCTTTCTCGTAGCCCTTGCGTCCCAGAACGAGGATCGTCGCGTCACGGGCAATGGAGTCCGGCGCCGCACTGCGCGCCAGGGCTATTTCGGCGTCCCGGTTCGCCATGAGGTATTGGTCAACCGGGGCCATCTTCGGATAAGACGGCGCTGCACCGGGTTTCTGCACATCCTGCGACGCCGCTTGCTGCGATGCGCCGAACATTGCAAGCAGTACAAAGCTCATGATTTCGATGGCGCGCTTTGTCTTTTGCATGGGATTCCTCCTGACGATGGGTACGTTTCAGTCAACCCGTGATAGGCACTGATTGCCTGCTTTCACGATGTCGACGAACGGCCGAACCGGAATTCGACAAGTCGTTGGAAAAAATTCAGCTGTGTCCGCATCGAGCATGGATTGACTCAAGCGGCGATAGCCTAGTGCTTTCGGAGGGGCCAGAACTCGCGCTCGCGCGTGCCGATGAATCCGAACCTCAGGGCCGAACGTCGGATGACCATTGTTCCAGGAGTACTCGAATACACCACTGTTACGTTCCACATGCAGGTACCGGAAGGTTCGCTTTGGATCGAAAGCGGTCCTTACGAACCACCTTGGGTATCCGTCATCGGGTGATGACTTTTCTTACATCACCCGTGCCGGCTCCCCCAAATCCAGCGACCGCAACAACATCCCCGCCTGCGTCCGATTCCTCACCCGCAGCTTCTCAAAGATCGCCGTGACATGCGCCTTCACCGTGCGCTCCTGGATCGCGAGGCGGTCGGCGATCTGCTTGTTGAGCAGGCCTTCGGCGAGCAGGGCGAGTACGCGGGACTGCTGTTCGGTGAGACGGGCGAGGCGGCTGGCGAGGTCGGTGTCGGCTGGATCGGCGGGCATTGCCGCAACGGCTTCGGCGAGGCTGGGTGGCAGCCAGTTGCCGCAGTCGAGCACGCTGCGGATCGCTTCGCCGATCTCGGTCGTGCTGGCGCTCTTGGGGATGAAGCCGGCAGCGCCATGATCGAGTACGCGGCGCACGATGCGCGGTTCGTCGTGGGCAGAGACCACCAGCACGGCGACGCCCGGATGCTGGCCGCGCAGCGCCGCCAATCCGGACAGGCCCTGGCTGCCGGGCATGTGCAGGTCGAGCAGAACCAGATCGATATCCGGTTCGGCGGCCAGCGCGGCGAGCGCGCCGGGCAGGTCCGCAGCTTCGCGCACCACGCAATCGGGCAGGCTTTCGCTGGCGGCGAGGCGCAGGGCTGCGCGGAACAGCGGGTGGTCGTCGGCGATCAGCAGGCTCGTCATGTTGTTGAAGTTAGCGGGCGGCGGCAGCCACGTCGAGTTGGGTGCGTGATGCGGCATGGACTTTCGTACGATGGCGAGCGGCGGTGTGCTTGTTATGGTGGCGGAATGAAGAAATCCGCCCGCTTGTCGACGCTGCTGTGCTTGCCCGTGCTGGTATCGGTCATGCTGTCGGCTTGTGCCCGTGGCCCGATGACGAAGGAACCTGCCATGCGTGAGGTCGATTACGGCGAAGTGCGTGTGACCGAACATCGCGGTCACGACGATCTGCTGAGCGCGGGCCTGGGGCTGGCGGGTCTGGCTGGCGCGCCGTTGCCGTTTGCCGATCCGCTCGATCCCACCGCCGAAGAACTGCGGCAACGGGCGATCCAGACCAGCTGGAAAGGTATTGCCGATCTCGGTCCGCTGGGTGGTTACGGCACGGTGTATGGCGGCGTGCCGGATGTGCCGGGCCGCGAGTATCAGGCGTTTGCGCGCATCCCCGGCGCACGCGCGCCGCATCGCGTGCTGCTGCAGTTACCTGACCACTTCGACAGGCAGAAGCGCTGTCTTGTGGTCACGGCATCGTCCGGCTCGCGTGGCATCTACGGCGCAATCTCGTTGGCCGGTGCCTGGGGTCTGCCGCACGGTTGCGCGGTGGCGTATACCGACAAGGGCACGGGTGCCGGTTATTACGATTACGCCGACAACAGCGGTGTGGCGCTGGATGGTCGTCGCGCGAAACGCGGCGAGGCGGAGCTGGAATTCCAGCCATCGCCAGCAGCGCCGGGCGCGGGCATTGCGGTGAAGCACATGCACTCCGGCGACAACCCGGAGGCCGACTGGGGGCGGCATGTGATCCAGGCGGCGCGGTTCGGGCTGGCGATGCTCGATCGCGCGTTCCCGGACGCGGCGCCATTCACGCCGCAGAACACGAAGATCATCGCCACCGGTCTGTCCAATGGTGGCGGTGCGGTGTTGCAGGCGGCCGGCCTGGACAACGAGCATTTCTTCGCTGGCGTGGTCGCGCTGGAACCGAACGTGCATGTATTCGAGCGCGGTCGTGCGATGTACGACTACGCCACCGAGGCGGCGATCTGGTTGCCATGCGCGCTGAGCAGCGAGCGCTTCGCAGCGACTCCGTTCGCGCGTGGTCCGGGCGGTGTGTTGCCCCCGGCATGGCCGCTGCGCTGCGCCAGCCTGCGCGCGCAAGGCAAGCTGAGCGGCAACACCATGGCCGAACAGGCGGAGCAGGCGTACCAGTATCTGCATACCCGTGGCTGGACCGATGAGGCGATGGGCACGGCCGCCAGCACCACCGCGTTCGATCTGTGGCGGGTGATCGCCGCGGGCTATGCCTCCTCGTACCTGCGCCGTGGTGCCACCGACATGCCGTGCGGTTTCCATTACACGGCGATCGATGCCAGGGGTCTGCCAAGCGCTACCGATCCCGTCATGCGCGCGGCGTGGTGGGCCGATGGTTCGGGCATTCCGCCGGGCAACGGCATCGGCCTGCTCGGCGGCACCAGTGTCTCGGCCGATCCCGGCCTGATCGGCAACGAATGCCTGCGCGCGCTGTGGACCGGCGACGATCACGAGTCGCAGGCCTTGCACGCTTCCATTGCCGCCACCGCGGTCAAGTTGCCGCGCAACGACCTGCCGTTGTGGGTGATTCACGGCGCCAGCGACGGCTTGCTGCCGACCGCCTTCAGCTCCGAACCGTATGTGGCGTGGTTGCGTGATGAGGGGCGTCGACCGATCTACTGGAAGGTGCCACATGCACAGCACTTCGATGCGTTCCTGGCGCTGCCCGGTTTCGGCGAACACCACATGCCGCTGCTGCCGTATGGCTATGCAGCGCTGGATCGGCTGTGGGCGCATCTGTACGAGGGCGCGGCGTGGCCGACCGAGATGCCGACGCCGGCGGCCCGGCCGCGGGGCAACGGTGCGCTGGAACGCAGCACGCTGGGGCTGCCCTGAGCCGGTTGGATAGTCAGCTTCGCTGCTTCATCAAGCCCGCTGGGTTATTCTTGGCAACCCGCGTGCCCGTGTCGTGGCACGGTGCAGCTTCTGAACCCAAGGATTTGCGATGACCATCAACGTCACCTTCACCACCAACCGCGGCCCGATCCACCTGCGTCTGCATGAGGACAAGGCACCGGTCACGGTGGCCAACTTCGTCAACCTGGCCAAGCGCGGTTACTACGATGGCCTGTCGTTCCATCGCGTGATCGCCGACTTCATGATCCAGGGCGGTTGCCCCGAGGGCAGCGGCCGCGGCGGTCCGGGCTACAAGTTCGAGGACGAGTTCAACGCGTCGCTGCGTCACGACAAGCCCGGCGTACTGTCGATGGCGAATGCCGGTCCGCGCACGAACGGCAGCCAGTTCTTCATCACCCATGGCGCCACGCCGTGGCTGGACGGCAAGCACAGTGTGTTCGGCGAAGTGGTCGATGCAGCCGACATGGCCGTGGTCAACGCGATCCAGCAGGGCGACGTGATCGAGAAGGTCACCGTCGATGGCGACGTCGACGCGTTACTAGCGGCGCAGTCCGACCGTGTGAAAGAGTGGAATGCGGTGCTCGACCAGCGCGGCTGAGTTTTTTTGCCGTCGAATACCCAGGAAACCGCCGGCCGACGCCGGCGGTTTCTTTTTGTGCGCCAAAGTCATGACAAATGCGGTTTTGCGTGCCTATGATCGGCAGGCTTCACGCCTATTCACTCATCCAAGGAGAACGACCATGTCATTCCTCGATAGTTTGCTCGGAGGACAGGGGCAACAGGCAGGTGCCGGTGCGGGTTCGTTGATTAGCGTGGCCGGCCAGCTGATCCAGCAGGCGGGTGGCGTGCAGGGCCTGACCAACATGCTGCAACAGCACGGATTGGGTGGCGCGGTGCAGTCGTGGGTTGGTACCGGTGCGAACCAGCCGGTGTCCGGCGACCAGCTTGGCCAGGCCTTGCAGAACGGAGGCATGGGTTCGGTGATACAGGAGGCTGCCAGCAAGCTTGGGGTTGATCCCAGCGTGGTGCTCAACGGGCTTTCACAAGTATTGCCGCATGCGGTCGACCATCTGACTCCGGACGGCCAAGTGCCGGCGGCTGGGCAGGGTGGCGGTTTCGATATCGGGTCGCTGGCGGGGCTGGCCGGCAAGCTGTTGGGTGGTCAGAACTGAAGCCGGATGTGATTTCATGAAAAGAAATCGGCGGGGAGCTACCCCGCCGATTTCTTTTGTACTGCCTGCCAAGACCGATGCCTGCGCTCCGGTCAATGGTGATACTCAGTGAAACACGAAGTGCACAACCAGCAGCAGGATGATGGCGCCGACGATCGACATCAGGAAGCCTGCCGTGTGGAACTTGGAGTCAGGTGCCGGTGCGCTGATCGTCTTGCCGATCAGGCCACCGATGACCGAACCCACGATGCCGACGATGGCGGTCATCCAGAAGCCGAGATGTATATCGAGGTGGAAAACATGATCGAGGAGAAACTTGCCAATCAGACCAACGAAGAAGCCAACAATGACGGACCAGATCAGGTGGAACATGGGCACCTACCTCCTTGGATTTCTGTTGATGTCGACCAATTCCACCAGCGACCGTGTGCAGCATGGCGCGGCGGCGTCTGCATCATGCAACGAGTTGGCTGGATTGCACCATAGGCAGCTATCCCGCAAGCTTTTGCGATCCGCTGGATGCCGCATCGCCGCATGCTAAAATTCGCGGGTTTGCTGACCTCATTCCCTGACATCGAGGAACCCATGCCCCAGCTTGCCCAGCGTGTCGGTCGCGCCAAACCCAGCGCAATCATGGTGATAGCCGAGAAGGCGAAGCAGCTCAAGGCTGCCGGCCGCGACATCATCAGCTTCTCCATCGGCGTACCGAACTTCCTGCCGGGCGAGCACGTATATGCCGCCGCGCGCGAATCGCTGTCGCACGACTCCGGCCAGTACGGCAGCAACCGCGGTGCGGAGGCGCTGCTGGATGCTTTCCTGAAACACATCGAGGCGCTCGGCTTCAGCGGCTACACGCGGATGAACCTGTCGATCGGCATCGGCGCCAAGCAGGTGCTGTACAACCTGGCCGAGGCGCTGCTCGACGAAGGCGACGAGATCTGTTTCGCGGCGCCGTACTGGACCACCTACCGCGACATCGCCGATATCGTCGGCGCGAAGACCAACGTGATGCATTGCGGGCCGGAGCGGAACTACAAGCTCACTCCGTCGCAGCTCGATGCCGCGCTGGCGCGCAAGCCCAAGGTATTCCTGTTCAACAACCCGTCCAACCCGACCGGCATGGTCTACACCGGCGAGGAAATCGCCGCGCTGGCCGAGGTGCTGGTGAAGCATCCGGATACCTGGGTGATCACCGACGACATCTACAACTCGATGGTGTTCGACGGGCTCGGTTACCACAACTTCGTGTTCGCGAAACCCGAGTTGCGCGAGCGGGTGATCTTCGTCGACTCCGTCTCCAAGACCTACGGCATGCCGGGCTGGCGCGTCGGCCTGATCGCCGGGCCGGAAGTGGTGGCCAAGGCGATCACCACGCTCAACTCCAACCACATCACCAGCCTGCCGGAAGTGATCACGGCAGCGGCGGTGGCAGCGCTCAGCGGCCCGCAGGATATTCCCAAGGCCAAGTGCGCCGAGTTTGCCGGCAAGCGCGACACCGTGGTCGCTGCGCTCAATGCAATTCCCGGCGTGGTCTGCCCGCGGCCGCAGGGCGCGTTCTACGCGTTCCCGGATATCTCGGTGGCGTTCGGCAAGAGCCACAACGGCACGAAGATCGACAGCGACGTGGAGTTCTGCGCCGCACTGCTGGAAGCCAAGGGCGTGGCCTGCGTGCCGGGCTCGGCGTTCGGCGAGCCGCGCGCGCTGCGCATTTCCTACACCTGTCCGTCCGCACAATTGGAGCCGGGCTTGCAGCGCATCCAGCAGTTCTTCGCCGAACTGGTCTGACGACTAACCGCAAAGAATTTGAACACATCATCCAAGGAGCCAACCCCATGAAAGCCCCCGTTCGAGTTGCCGTTACCGGCGCCGCCGGCCAGATCGGTTATGCCTTGCTGTTCCGCATTGCCGCTGGCGACATGCTGGGTCCGGATCAGCCGGTGATCCTGCACCTGCTGGAAATCACTCCGGCGCTGCCGTCGCTGCAGGGTGTGGTGATGGAGCTCAACGATTGCGCGTTCCCGACGCTGGCCGGCGTGGTCGCTACCGACGACGTCAACGTCGCGTTCAAGGACGTCGACTACGCACTGCTGGTCGGCGCGCGTCCGCGCGGCCCGGGCATGGAGCGCAAGGATCTGCTGGAAGCGAACGGCGCCATCTTCGGCCCGCAGGGCAAGGCGCTGAACGATCATGCCAAGCGTGACGTCAAGGTGCTCGTGGTCGGCAACCCGGCCAACACGAATGCGCTGATTGCGCAGCAGAACGCGCCGGACCTGAACCCGAATTGCTTCACCGCGATGGTCCGTCTCGATCACAACCGTGCGCTGTCGCAGCTGGCCGAAAAGACCGGCGCGCACACCACCGACATCAAGAAGATGACGATCTGGGGCAACCACAGCTCGACCCAGTACCCGGACATCCACCACGCCACCGTCAACGGCAAGGCCGCGATGTCGCTGATCGATCAGGCCTGGTACGAGAGCGATTTCATCCCGACCGTGCAGCAGCGCGGCGCGGCGATCATCAAGGCGCGTGGCGCCTCGTCGGCTGCTTCCGCGGCATCGGCGGCGATCGACCACATGCGCTACTGGGCGCAGGGCACGGCCGAGGGTGACTGGGTCTCGATGGGCATCCCGTCCGACGGTTCCTACGGCATCGCACCGGGTGTGATCTACGGTTACCCGGTGACCGTGAAGGATGGCAAGTACACGATCGTGCAGGGCCTGGCGATCAACGACTTCTCGCGCGGCCGCATGGATGCCACCGACAAGGAACTGCGCGAAGAGCGCGCCGGCGTCGAGCACCTGTTCGCGAAGAAGTAAGCGGACTCTCAGCAACAAAAAAGAAGGGCGGCTTTTGCCGCCCTTCTTTTTTGTGGGCGAGGTTGCCGCCCACGGCGCTTCAGTGTGTCGTTGGTGCAAGACTGGTGAGCGCTTCCTGCACATAGCCGAGCAGCGCATCGTCGACCGCGCTGCCGCTGCGCAGGTCAGGTTCCTTCGCATACGCCTCGCGGATGTGTGCGTGGGTGGCGGGAGAGTCGCCGGCGTAGGCTCGGAACAGCTCCATCCAGCGGCTGGCCATCTGTTGCACATTCGGGGCACTCGCCGATGTGTTTTCCCCCATCGCTTTGCGCAGGTCGGCAATCAGCATCGGCCATGCATACATCTGTTTGCCGTAGTTGGCGCGCATGCGCTCCATCTCGTGCGAGTCCAGATAACGCGCGAAGATCGCCAGCCGCGCGGCGACGACCGATGCTTCCACAAATACCTGCAGTGCCTGTGTGATGCCGCTCTGCGCCCGAGCGGCGGGCTCGTTCTCGTTCATGGCGTGCAGGCGCATGAGGAACTCGGGGTTGTTGCCGGTACCGCGCCCGACCATCGTCATCCAGCGCAGCGCGAGCATCTGCACGTCCGCATCTTCGGGGGTTGCACCACGGTCCATCGCCGATTGCACGGCGCTGACCAGCGCGCTCCATTCCACCTGCACATCCGGGTTGGTGTGCAGTGGCAGGGCTTTCAGTTCCTCGGGGGAAAAATACTTCTCGTACATCGTCATCAACTCCAGCGTGTCCAGCCAGTCGGCCAGGTCAGGGGACTGTCCGTTCGCCAGTTGTGCGCGCAGGTACACCAGCCGCTCACGCAGGTTTGCCGCTTCGACAAGTTCGCGGTCGATCTGTGCGATCTGGCGGTCGACCACGTCGGCCAATGGCTGTTGTGGTCCGGACAGGGCAGTGCCGATGTCGGTCAGCGACAGGCCAAGCTGACGCAAGGCCTGGATGCGATGCAGGCGTTCAATGTCCGCTCGCGCATAAAGTCGGTAACCGGCACCGGACCGCGATGCGGGCTGGAGCAGGCCGATGGCGTCGTAGTGGTGCAGGGTACGCACGGTCATTCCGCAGCGCCTGGCCAGTTCGCCCACAGTCAACAACATCGTCCTCACTCCTTTTGCATCGCGTGCCCCATAGGCTGAGGGCTCACGTTACGTGAGGGTCAAGCGTTGCGAAAGCTGTCCCCGCCATCGGGTTAAGACTATGGTCGCGCTGATGTCGTGCGCCGGCCTGGTCTAGGCTGGTGTGCAGCGAAAACCCGGAGGCAAGCATGAACTACGAGGATTTCTACCGGCAGTCGATCGAGCAGCCGGAGCAGTTCTGGGCCGAGCAGGCGCGTTTGATCCACTGGGAGACGCCGCCGCGGCAGATCCTCGACCAGTCCAATCCGCCGTTCCGCCGCTGGTTCGTCGGTGGCACCACCAACCTCTGCTACAACGCAGTCGACCGGCACCTGGCCGCGCGTGCCGAGCAGCTGGCGCTGGTGACGATCTCCAGCGAAACGGATGTCACCCGCGAGTTCACCTATCGCGAGCTGTACTGGGAAGTGAATGCGTTTGCCGCCGTGCTGCGGTCGCTGGACGTGGGCAAGGGTGATCGGGTGGTGATCTATCTGCCGAACATGGCCGAGGCCGTGTTCGCGATGCTGGCCTGCGCGCGGATCGGCGCGATCCACTCGGTGGTGTTCGGCGGTTTCGCCGCGCACAATCTGGCCCTGCGCATTGATGACGCGCAGCCGAAGCTGCTGATCGTGGCCGATGCCGGCATGCGCGGCGGCAAGGTGATTCCGTACAAGCCGCTGGTGGATGCCGCATTGAACGAGGCCTCGGCGCCACCAATGCAAGTGCTGATCGTCGATCGTGGACTCGATCCGCAGATGACGCGCGTGGCGGGACGCGATCTCGACTACGCCGAACTGCGCCGGGCGCACGAAGGCATCGAGGTGCCGGCGACCTGGCTGGAATCGAACGAGCCGAGCTATCTGCTGTACACCTCCGGCACCACCGGCAAGCCGAAAGGCGTGCAGCGCGACGTGGGCGGCTACGCGGTGGCGATGGCATTGTCGATCCGCACGGTGTTCGACATCGCGCCGGGGCAGGTGATGTTCTCCACTTCGGATGTGGGTTGGGCGGTGGGACATTCCTACAACGTCTATGGCCCGCTGATCGGTGGCGCCACTTCGCTGCTGTACGAGGGTATGCCGACGCGGCCGGACCCTGGCATCTGGTGGCAGCTGTGCGAGCGTTACGGCGTGCGCACGATGTTCTCCTCGCCCACCGCGATCCGCGTGCTGAAGAAGCAGGACGAGAGCTGGCTGAAGAAATACGACCTGTCGAAACTGAAGTGGCTGTTTCTCGCCGGCGAACCGCTGGACGAACCAACCGCGCAGTGGATCACCGATGCGCTCGGCGTGCCGGTGATAGACAACTACTGGCAGACCGAGACCGGCTGGCCGGCGATCACGCTGATGCCGGGGCTGGAGCTGAAGCCCGTGAAGTTCGGCTCGCCCGGGTTGCCCGCGCCCGGCTACAAGATGAAGGTGATCGACGAGAACACCGGCAGGGAAGTACCCGCCGGTACCAAGGGCGTACTGGTGCTGCAGCCGCCATTGCCGCCGGGTTGTCTGAGCACGATTTGGCGCGACGACGACCGCTACGTGCACAGCTACTTCAGCCACTTCAGGGAGTTGCTGTACAGCTCGCTGGACTGGGCGATCCGTGACGAGGACGGCTATACCTTCATCCTCGGCCGCACCGACGACGTGATCAATGTGGCCGGCCATCGGTTGGGTACACGCGAGATCGAGGAGGCGGTGGCCAGCCATCCGGCCGTGGCCGAGGCGGCGGTGGTCGGCGTGCGTGACGAACTGAAGGGGCAGGTGCCGATCGTGTTCGCCACGCTCAAGCAGGATGCGGGAGCCGGCGCGGGTGCGATGGCGCTGGCGATGCAGCAGCGCGTGGTCGAGCAGCTCGGTGGCGTCGCGAAGCCGTCACGCGTCTACGTGGTGAATGCCTTGCCGAAGACACGTTCCGGCAAGCTGCTGCGCCGATCATTGCAGGCGCTGGCGGAGCAGCGCGATCCGGGTGATCTGTCTACGCTGGATGATCCGGGTGCACTGGACGATATCCGTCGTGCGCTGGAACGAGGTCCTGATCAGGGCGGTTGAATGCCACCGACACAAACGGGACAGCGTGTGCCGTCCCGTTCGTTTCTGCTCGGGTGATCAGGCGGCTACCGCTTCTTTTTCTGTTTCTGCGACTGGAAGCGGGCTGCGGATCAGATGGTCGAACGCGCTCAGCGCGGCGGTGGAACCAGCACCCATCGCGATGACGATCTGCTTGTACGGCACCGTGGTGGCGTCGCCGGCGGCGAACACGCCGGGCAGCGAGGTCTGGCCGCGCTCGTCGATGACGATCTCGCCACGTGGCGACAGTTCCAGCGTGCCCTTCAGCCATTCGGTATTCGGCAGCAGGCCGATCTGCACGAAGATGCCTTCCAGCTCGACCGTGTGCGTGTCGCCGTTGACGCGATCCGTGTAGACCAGCCCGTTGACCTTCTGGCCATCGCCCAGCACCTCGGTGCTCTGCGCACTGACGATGATGTCGACGTTCGGCAGGCTGCGCAGCTTGCGTTGCAGGACTTCGTCCGCGCGCAGCTTGCTGTCGAACTCGACCAGCGTGACGTGGCTGGTGATGCCGGCCAGATCGATCGCCGCCTCGACGCCGGAGTTGCCTCCGCCGATCACCGCCACGCGCTTGCCCTTGAACAGCGGGCCGTCGCAGTGCGGGCAGTAGGCCACGCCCTTGTTGCGGTATTGCTCTTCGCCGGGCACGTTCATCTGCCGCCAGCGTGCGCCGGTGGACAGGATCACGGTCTTCGACTTCAGCGTGGCACCGTTGGCCAACTGCACTTCGATCAGGCCGCCGGCTGCCGTCGCCGGCAGCAGCTTCTCGGCGCGCTGCAGGTTCATGACGTCGACGTCGTAATCCTTGACGTGCTGCTCCAGCGCGGTAGCCAGCTTCGGGCCTTCGGTATGCGAGACGGAGACGAAGTTCTCGATCGCCATGGTGTCCAGCACCTGGCCACCGAAACGCTCGGCCGCCACGCCGGTGCGGATGCCCTTGCGCGCGGCATAGATCGCCGCGGCCGAGCCGGCCGGACCGCCGCCGACAACGAGCACGTCGAATGCACTCTTGGTCTGGAGCTTCTCGGCTTCGCGCTGGGCGGCGCCGGTGTCGAGCTTGGCCAGGATCTGCTCCAGGCTCATGCGGCCCTGGTCGAACACTTCGCCGTTGAGGAACACGGTCGGCACCGACATCACCTGGCGCGCATCGACTTCATCCTGGTACAGCGCGCCGTCGATGGCGACGTGCTGGATCTTCGGATTCAGCACGCTCATCAGGTTCAGCGCCTGCACCACGTCCGGGCAGTTCTGGCAGGACAGCGAGAAATAGGTCTCGAAACGATAGTCACCGTCGAGGTTCTTGACCTGCTCGATCACATCCGCAGCGGTCTTGGATGGATGGCCGCCGACCTGCAGCAGGGCGAGCACGAGCGAGGTGAATTCATGACCCATCGGAATGCCGGCGAAACGCACGCCGATATCGCTGCCGACGCGGTTGATCGCGAAGGACGGCTTGCGTTCGTTGTCGCCGCGGCGCACCAGGCTGATCCGCTCGGACAGCGCGGTGATTTCCTCTAGCAGTTCGTTCAGCTCATGGGATTTGGCGCTGTCGTCCAGCGACGCAACGATCTCGATCGGCTGCGTGACCTTCTCGAGATAGGCCTTCAACTGGGTGGTGAGATTGGCATCCAACATGGGCGTAGCTCCGTCGATGGGTTTCTTCAGGGTGACCGTGGCGAGCACCCGGGCGGACCCGGGCGTCGTCGTTGCACTGCGTTTCGGTGGTGCGGACCCGGAAGAACTCCGGGTCCGTGGCGCATGGCGCGCGGTGCTGCTTAGATCTTGCCGACCAGGTCCAGCGACGGCGCCAGGGTCTTCTCGCCTTCCTTCCACTTGGCCGGGCAGACTTCACCCGGATGGGAGGCGACGTACTGCGCGGCCTTGACCTTGCGCAGCAGCTCCTTGGCGTCACGGCCGATGCCGCCAGCAGTGATCTCGACGATCTGGATCTTGCCGGACGGATCGATCACGAAGGTACCGCGATCGGCCAGGCCCGCTTCCTCGATCATCACGCCGAAGTTGCGGCTGATCGTGCCGGTGGGATCGCCAACCATGGTGTAGTTGATCTTCTTCACCGCGTCCGAGGTGTCGTGCCACGCCTTGTGGGCGAAATGGGTGTCGGTGGAGACCGAGTAGATCTCGACGCCCAGCTTCTGGAATTCGGCATAGTTGTCAGCCAGGTCTTCCAGCTCGGTCGGGCAGACGAAGGTGAAGTCTGCCGGGTAGAAAAACACGACAGACCACTTGCCCTTCAGGTCGGCATCGGAAACTTCAATGAACTGGCCGCTCTTGAGTGCCTGCGCCTTGAACGGTTTGATTTCGGTGTTGATCAGCGACATCGTGGGGTTTCCCGTGGTGGTTGAAAGTGAAGTGTGAGGATATGGGGTCTCAGGCGATTAATCTAATTGATTGTCAGCATCGCTTCGATTGTCTGTAGCTATCAAAATAGGATCGGGAACGGGTGGCACCAACCACGCTGCTCATGTTCAACGTCATGCGCATCGTCCTGTCCCAAAAAGGAAGTATGTATTGCGAGTGGGTGACATGTGCGCCTGCGGTGGTAGATGTGGGCCGCCTTCGGGCGATCGGTTCATGGCGAATACGGCGCGTGGGGAGTACGCGTCGCAGTGCGCTAAAATGACCGTTTTACGGAGGTGACATGACACAGCCAGCATCCCCCGGCGCGCGCTTCCGCGCCGCCGTCGCCGAGGAACAGCCGCTGCAGGTTGTGGGCGCGATCACCGCCTACGCTGCACGCATGGCCAAGCGCAGCGGCTTCAAGGCGATCTACCTGTCCGGTGGCGGCGTCGCCGCCAATTCGCTGGGCATGCCGGATCTGGGCATCAGCTCGATGGAGGATGTGCTGATCGACGTCCGCCGCATCACCGATGTCTGCGATCTGCCGTTGCTGGTCGACGTGGATACCGGCTGGGGCGGCGCGTTCAACATCGCGCGCACCGTGCGTTCGATGATCAAGGCCGGTGCCGGCGCCTTGCATATCGAGGACCAGGTGGCCGCCAAGCGTTGCGGCCACCGTCCGGGCAAGGCGATCGTGTCGAAGGACGAGATGGTCGATCGGGTCAAGGCAGCGGTGGACGCACGCAGTGACCAGCAGTTCGTGATCATGGCGCGTACCGATTCCATCGCGGTGGAAGGTCTGGAGTCGGCGATCGAACGGGCGCAGGCCTGCGTCGAGGCTGGCGCCGACATGATCTTTCCGGAGGCGATCTACACACTGGAGCAGTATCGCCAGTTCAAGGCGGCGGTGAAGGTACCGATCCTCGCCAACATTACCGAGTTCGGCCAGACCCCGCTGTTCACCCGCGAGGAACTGGCCAGTGCGAACGTCGACATCATCCTGTACTGCTGCGGTGCGTACCGGGCGATGAACAAGGCCGCGCTGAATTTCTACGAGACGGTGCGCCGCGACGGTACCCAGAAGGCGGCCGTGCCGACCATGCAGACGCGCGAGGAGCTGTACGACTACCTCGATTACCACGCCTACGAGCGCAAGCTGGACGAGCTGTTTGCCGGCGGCAAATCCGACTGATTGACCGCATGTTCCTTCCCTGACTGCGCCGGCGTGCCAGCGCATCTTCATTGATCGAGGTTCCATCCATGAGCGAAACCACGCAAACGCTGCCCAAGGCCAAGAAATCCGTCGCGCTGTCCGGTGTCGCCGCAGGCAACACCGCGCTGTGCACGGTCGGCCGCAGCGGCAACGACCTGCATTACCGCGGCTACGACATCCACGACCTGGCGGCCAAGGGCTGTTTCGAGGAAGTGGCCTATCTGCTGGTGCACGGCGTGCTGCCGAACTGGACCGAGCTCAACAACTACCGCGCGCGCCTGAAGCGCCTGCGCGGTCTGCCGGCGCCGGTGAAAGCCGCGCTGGAGCTGCTGCCGGCCGCGACGCATCCGATGGACGTGATGCGCACCGGCTGCTCGGTACTCGGCACGGTACTGCCGGAGAAGGACGACCACAACGTCACCGGTGCGCGCGAGATCGCCGACCGCCTGATGGCCAGCTTCGGTTCGATGCTGCTGTATTGGTATCACTTCAGCCACAACGGCAAGCGCATCGAGACGCAGACCGACGACGACTCGATCGCCGCGCACTTCCTGCACCTGCTGCACGGCAAGAAGCCGAGCGAACTGCATGCGCACGCACTGGACAAGTCGCTGGTGCTGTATGCCGAGCACGAGTTCAATGCCTCGACGTTCGCCGCGCGCGTGATCGCCGGCACCGGTTCGGACATGTACTCGGCGATCACCGGCGCGATCGGCGCCCTACGTGGCCCGAAGCACGGTGGCGCGAACGAGGTGGCGATGGAGATCATCGCGCGTTACCGCAGCGCCAATGAGGCGGAGGCCGATATCCGTGCCCGCGTCGAGCGCAAGGAAATCATCATCGGCTTCGGGCATCCGGTGTACACGGTGTCCGATCCGCGCAACGAGATCATCAAGGAAATCTCGCGCAAGCTGTGCACTGATGGCGGCAATCCGACCCTGTTCGAGGTTTCCGAGCGCATCGAGAAGGTGATGGGCGAGGTCAAGAAGATGTTCCCGAACCTCGACTGGTTCTCCGCCAGCGCGTACCACATGATGGGCGTGCCGACCGCGATGTTCACGCCGCTGTTCGTGATCGCACGCACCTCCGGGTGGAGCGCGCATGTGATCGAGCAGCGCGAGGACGGCAAGATCATTCGCCCGAGCGCAAATTACACCGGCCCGGAAGACCAGGCCTACGTGCCGATCGACAAGCGCTGAGCAAGCGCGCATTGATAAGAAAAGGGAGCCTCGTGGCTCCCTTTTCTTGTCTGGGAAATGATGAAGCAGTCGCGCAAGGCGTTCCGGATGATTCGAGTCGTTCCCGCGGCCATCAAGCTGTATCACCTTTGTTACATGTTGCAGCAAGACGCTGCGAGGGCGGCATCTGTGCCGGATCCCCAGTGCCACGTGGATTGGCGGGTCTGCGGTAAGGCCGACATGTTGCGTAACTGATCCAGCTCGCGGTCTTCGCCACGCGGCATGCGCCATGCTCGCGTGCATGCCGGGCTCTCCAATGGATTGATTTTCCAGCAAATCCACAGCGACCGGAAAAAGCTCTCTGGACTGGCGCGAAGATTGCTGTAGCTACTTGCTTCACGGCAAAAACAGGGGGTTCACCGCATCGTTCCAGGAGAGCAAACATGCGAAAGACTCTACTTTTAACAGCGATATGCGTTGGCTTGGGACTTACTCTTCCAGCCTTGGCGGATGACACACAAACTGGAGGAGCCGGACCTTCTGCGCAGAGGCACTCCCTTGCAGTGCAGATCAATGACAGCTCGACACATTCGAACAGCTCCACGCATCAGCACAACAACAATGGCGACGCCTATGCCAATGGACAGGGTAGTTCGGCTGCCAACAATGGCGGCACAGCTTCGTCATCGATAGCCAACTCATTCAACAGCAGCAAGGCAGTCGCGATCAGCCGGCTCGATGGCACTGTGAGTGACATCCGCGCGCATGACATCGGCAATGTCGCCAGCAACTGGGGTAATGCCAATGGCGGTCGTGGCGGATCCGGTGGCGACGGCTACGGTGGCGATGCCCACGGTGGTCGTGGCGGATCCGGTGGTGACGGCGGCAATGCCCGTTCGCACAGCGGCGATGGCGGTGGATCCGGTGCTGATAGCGGCTATGTCGGCGCGCTCAGTGCAGCATCCGGTGGCGACAGCAGTGGCGACAACTACGCTAGCGCCCATGCCCGCTCACGCGGCTCGAGCACGGCAACGGCGACTGGCGGATCCGGCGCCTGGGCAGGCGGAGCAGGCAGCAGCGGTGCGGCGAGTGCAACCAGTGGCGCAGCGACCTCGACCGGTGGCAACAGCGGTGCAGCTGACAGCACCGGTGGCATGGGTGGGGCCGGCGGCAGCGGTGCTTCCGCTACGGGCGGCGAAGGTCTAGCCGGAGCCGGCGGAGCCGGCGGAGCCGGTGGATCGAACTCGGTGAATGCGGGCACGTTCGACATGTCCAACAACATGTCCGGCGCAGCTGCAGCTGCCGCTGGCGTCACGGTCATGGCGCAGAACAGCGGCGTCGGCTCGCTGATCCAGCAGAGCGTGAACGTCCAGGCCAATCTCACTGTTGGTCCATGAGTGGAACCGGACACGGTGGGGCGCTTGGCGCGCTCCACCGTGTTTTTCGATGGTTGCATCCGGGCTGCTGGGCATAAGCAGAGATCTCTGCCCACACCGGTGAGGGAGATAGAACCATGCGAACAGTCAGACCGATGTCCTGGCTCATCGTGGTGTTGCTCACGGCAACAGTGGGGAATGTGCTGGCACAAGAACCCGCCGCACCGTCATCAAAGATTGCGGCAGTAGCAGTCGCGCTGCCACATGACGTCGCGGGATGGGGTCCGAGCATCGATTCCGCAGCGCTGGCGAAGTTCAGTGGTGGCACCGATGTCACCGAAACCATGACACTCAACGGCACGGTGGCAAACAACAGCGTCGATCACGTGGTGAACGGAGCCAATGTGATCAGCTCCGGCTCGTTCACTGGCGCGATGGGTTTGCCGATGGTGATCCAGAACAGCGGCAACGCCGTGCTGATCCAGAACGCCACCATCGTCAACGTGCAGTTCCAGCCATGATTTGTCGGCGGCATTGTTCCATCTGGCAGATCGCGATGTTCGTCGCCGGGCTGCTCCCGGTGATGCATCTGGCCGCTGCACCGGTCGTGTTGCCGGGCGCGCAGGGCGGCAGTTACAGCCTGCACATGACGAGTCTGAAAGAGATTCGCTTCAGAAACACGATCCGCCAGAAATACGATTTCAGCTGCGGCTCCGCGGCCGTGGCGACCTTGCTGACCTACCAGTACGGCTATCCGGTCAACGAGCAGGAAGCGTTTGTGCAGATGTATGCCCACGGCGACCAGCCGAAAATCAACCGGGAAGGTTTCTCGCTGCTCGATATCAAGCGATTCCTGCAGGCCAATGGTTTCGACGCCGATGGCTTCCAGGTGCCGCTGGAAAAACTGCGGCAGGAGAATCTCCCCGCGATCGTGCTGATCGACGAAAGGGGCTACCACCATTTCGTGGTGATCAAGGGCATACGCGATGGCCGTGTCCTGCTGGGCGACCCCGCCCGCGGCACGCGTTCGATCCCGCGCGCGCAGTTCGATGCGGCATGGAAGAACCATCTGCTATTCGTGATCCACAACCGGCGTGCATTGGCAAGGTTCAATACCAGCGACGACTGGCGCGCTGCGCCAATGGCACCCATCAATTCCGCCATCGACCGTACCGGCCTGGGCAACATCACGCTGCCCAAGCGCGGGCCGGGGGATATCTGAGTGCCGCCATGAACAACACCTTCCGTATCAGGCTCCCATGGCTCTGCGTGCTAACGGGCGTGTCGATGGCCTGGACTGGTGTGGCCGGTGCGCAGGGTCCATCGTCAGCACAACAGACTTTGTCGTCGCGCATGGCTGTCGGCGGCATGCAGGCCGTGGGCGTGTGGCCAGTGGCGGTCAGTGACCGTCGCCTGGACGCCACCCGCGGCGGTTTCGATCTGGGCAACGGCCTGCTGGCGTCCTTCGGTATCGAACGCGCGGTTTACATCAACGGCAACCTGGTCTCCAGCACCAGCGTGAACATTCCGGACATCGGCCGGATAACACCGGATCAGGCCGGTGCGCTGGCTGCCGCCACGGGCACGGTCAACATCATCCAGAACGGTGCGAACAATACCGTCGACCCTGCGACGTTCGACCATGCGACGGCAGCGACGGTGATACAGAACAGCCTCGACAATCAGGACATCCGCAGCCTGACCACGATCAACACTACGGTGAACAGCCAGAACATGTTGCGCAGTCTTGGCCTGCAGGAGAGTTTGCAGGCTGGCCTGATCGGATCGCTGGGGCACTGACTAGGTACCCGAAACCGATGCGCAGATAGCCTGCCAAACGCCGCCTCACTTGAACGACGCCCGATACAGGAGGGCAACATGATGGCCCGGAAATCGTGGCGAAGCAGATGTTCGGTCGGCTGTGCCGGCCTGGTGCTACTCGGCGGCGTGGCGAGCGCACAGGACAGCACAGCGCCAGGCAATCAGCCTACTGCGAGCTCGGGCGAACTGTCCGCCGTGCTCCGCAAGAACATGAGCGAGCAGGACGCGCGCATCGAGGAGATGCGTGCCCAGCTGGCTGCCCAGAACGCACAGATCGAGGCCATGAAGCGGGCGCTCGCATCGCAGCAGGCCGACTATCGCGCGCTGCGGCATGCCGTGGGTCTCGACGTGCTCGATCGGCAGCGCGCGGGCAACGTGAGGGCAGGTGGCTCGATGGCCACCGCCTTGCCCATGCCGGTCGGTGACGCGGCCAGCGCCGATGCGGCGCCGGCAGACAATATGCAGGATCGTACGGTCGGGCAGGCACCGGAGCGTGAAGCCGGGCCGCCGGCCGTCGCGCCGATCTTCAACCAACCAGGTGTCCTAACTCCACGCGGCAAGCTGGTGGTGGAACCGTCCTACCAGTTCGGCTACTCGTCCGCCGACCGTGTCGCCTTGATCGGCTACACCGTGATCCCGGCGATCCTGATCGGCCTGATCGACGCGCGCCAGGTGAAGACGACCACCCAGACCGGCGCGATCGCGCTGCGCTACGGCATCACCAACCGCCTGGAGATGGAACTGCGGATACCGTACGTCTATGGGCACACCGACACGATCAGTCGCGAGATATTCACGGGCAGTGCCACGGACAAGGTTTTCACAAGCAGCGGTCACGGCATCGGCGACGTGGAAGCCACTGCCCGTTACCAGATCAACGATGGCGGCGCGGACAAGCCGTATTACATCGGCTGGCTGCGGTTCAAGTCGCGCACGGGCAGGGATCCGTTCGAGGTCACCACCGATTGCGTCACTCGCTGTGTGGAGAATGCGACCGGCACCGGGTTGCCGTTGCAGCTGCCGACCGGTTCGGGTTTCTATTCACTGCAGCCGGGTGTGACCTGGCTGTATCCCTCCGATCCGGTGGTGTTCTTCGGCAACCTGAGTTACCTGCACAACTTCCCGCGCCATGACGTCAGCCGCACGGTGCTGCTCGGCGGCAAGCAGCCGCTGGGCACCGTGCGGGTGGGTGACATCGCTGATATCAGCCTTGGCATGGGACTCGCGCTCAACGAGAAGGCGTCGATCAGCATCGGCTATGATCAGAGCTTCGTCGGCATCACCAAGCAGAACGGCAAGAGCGTGGCCGGCTCGGCCAAGAGCGTGCTGGGCACCTTGCTGATCGGCGGCTCCTATCGCTTCAGCGACAAGCGCAGCATGAATTTCACGCTGGGCGTCGGGGTGACTCGCGATACGCCCGATGCCACGGTGACAGTCAGGGTGCCGATGATGTACTAGCCGATGGCTTCAGAAGTCGACGGCGCTGCATCAACCAGCCACCGCCGCAGATGCCGATCACCAGCAGTGCATCCATCGCGTATTTCACCCAGCTGTGTGCATCGAACCAGCCGCTCAACCAATGATCGTGCGAAATCATCCGGCCGGCCGTGAACGCGATCGCGCCGGCACCGATGTACATGATGACCGGAAAGCGTCCGATCAGCTTGAGGATCAGGGTCGAGCCCCAGACCACCAACGGTACGCTTACCAGCAGTCCGATGATGACCAGGGTTAGATGCCCTTTCGACGCTCCGGCAATTGCCAGCACGTTGTCCATGCCCATCAACGCATCGGCGACGATGATCGTGCGCAGTGCGCTCCAGAATGTATCGCTGGCGCTGACATGGGGATTGTCGTCAGCGTCGTGGCGCAGCAGCTTCCAGGCGATCGGCAGCAGCAGTACGCCACCGGCCAGCATCAGTCCCGGCAGTTTGAGCAGATAGACGACGACGGCAGTGAGTGCAAAACGAACCGCGACGGCGCCGAACGTGCCCCAGAACACGGCCCTTTTCTGCAGTGCTTTCGGCAGGCGGCTGGCTGCCATCGCGATGACGATGGCGTTGTCGCCCGCCAGCACCAGATCGAGCAGGATGATCGCCAGCAGGCCGGAAAGAAAATCGGTGGCGAAGAGATCCATGGGGGGAGTCCATGCGCGTCAGACAATGCAGTGGACACGGGCGCGCGCGGCCCGTATCCACCACAAAAGTCTCGTTCGCAGCATGACTGCCGAGGTGACCGGAGCGAAGCGTCGCTCGTGTTGACGATCACCACACCGATGCAGGTGAGCCTGCGTCGGGAACTACTCCCTTTTGGGATAAGTGTCCGGGCATTCTCGATGCCGTCATGCATGCCAGTCAAGCCAAGCCCCTTAAGGAAAGGCTTTCTCCCGCTGCCAAGGTGTCGCGAACACGTAACGCAGTTGCTTTCCCCGACGACCGGTTTTGCAAATGAAATTGACGGCAGCTTGGTGGCGAACGCGCACCTCCGCGACACGGTCAGGCCATTCGACTGCTGCGTCACCGGACCAAACATGAGCACGCCCGATGGAACCACAAAGAGGAGCGAATCACGGTCCATGGATTGGGGCCACGAATGCAAGCTCCAGCTGGGTCATGCCAGGGAGGGTGCGTTACAATGACGGGCTAGGTAGTGCGATTTCTCGATCGTGCCTTTGCCACGGTGAGGTTCGCCTTGGTCGCCGGTACGGGGACTTCAGTTGTTGGGACACGCGCTGGGCGCCACTTCCATCCGCCTAGAGGCGTGCGCGGCTATGGTCCACGAGACGGGTCGCACGTGCCAATCGAGCGACTGCGCGCGCCGAGTGTCGGCCTGTGGTCCGTCGGGCGTTAATCTCCAGGGTTCTTGATATCTATGAATACCGTCTACCGCCAATCCCTCCCCGGCACGTCGCTGGATTATTTCGATGCGCGTGCCGCCGTGGAGGCGATCCAGCCGGGCGCCTATGACACGCTGCCCTATACCTCGCGCGTGCTCGCTGAGAACCTGGTGCGCCGTTGCGATCCGGCGATTCTCGCCGAGTCGCTCAAGCAGATCATCGAGCGCAAGCGCGAGCGCGATTTCCCATGGTTCCCGGCGCGCGTGGTATGCCATGACATCCTCGGCCAGACGGCCTTGGTCGATCTTGCCGGCCTGCGCGACGCGATCGCCGAGCGCGGCGGCGACCCGGCCAGGGTGAATCCGGTGGTGCCGGTGCAATTGATCGTCGACCACTCGCTGGCGGTGGAGTGCGGCGGCTTCGACCCGAACGCGTTCGCCAAGAACCGTGCGATCGAGGATCGCCGCAACGAAGACCGCTTCCACTTCATCGAGTGGACCAAGAAGGCGTTCGAGAACGTCGACGTGATCCCCCCGGGCAACGGCATCATGCACCAGATCAACCTGGAGAAGATGTCGCCGGTGATCCAGGTGCAGGACAGCGTGGCCTATCCCGATACCTGCGTGGGTACCGACAGCCATACGCCGCACGTGGATGCGCTAGGCGTCATCGCCATCGGTGTGGGCGGCCTGGAAGCAGAGAGCGTGATGCTCGGCCGTGCCTCGTGGATGCGCCTGCCCGACATCGTGGGCGTGGAGCTCACCGGCAAGCGACAGCCAGGCATCACCGCCACCGACATTGTGCTTGAGCTCACCGAGTTTCTGCGCAAGGAGAAGGTGGTCGGCGCGTACCTGGAATTCCGCGGCGAAGGCGCGGCCAGCCTCACGCTGGGCGATCGCGCCACCATCTCCAACATGGCGCCCGAATACGGCGCTACCGCTGCGATGTTCTTCATCGACGGCCAGACCATCGACTACTTGCGCCTTACCGGTCGCAGCGACGAGCAGGTCAAGCTGGTGGAGACTTACGCCAAGGTTGCCGGCCTGTGGGCTGACACGCTGGCGCATGCGCAGTACGAGCGCACGCTGACGTTCGACTTGTCCTCGGTGGTGCGCAACATGGCTGGACCCTCCAACCCGCACAAGCGCCTGCCCACTTCTGATCTCGCCGCGCGCGGCATCGCCGGACAGTGGGAAGATCAGCCGGACCAGATGCCCGATGGCGCCGTGATCATCGCCGCCATCACCAGCTGCACCAACACCAGCAATCCACGTAACGTGATCGCGGCCGCCTTGCTGGCGCGTAATGCGAATGCGCGCGGCTTGACGCGCAAGCCGTGGGTGAAGAGTTCGCTCGCTCCCGGTTCCAAGGCGGTGGAGCTGTATCTCAAGGAAGCGAATCTGCTGCCGGAGCTGGAGAAGCTTGGCTTCGGCATCGTCGCGTTCGCGTGCACCACCTGCAATGGCATGTCCGGCGCGCTCGATCCGGCGATCCAGCAGGAAATCATCGACCGCGACTTGTATGCCACCGCCGTGCTGTCCGGCAACCGCAACTTCGACGGCCGCATCCACCCGTATGCGAAGCAGGCGTTTCTGGCCTCGCCGCCGCTGGTGGTCGCCTACGCCATCGCCGGCACCATCCGTTTCGACATCGAGAAGGACGTGCTCGGCATCGACGCCAACGGACAGCCGGTGACGCTCAAGGACATCTGGCCTACCGACGAGGAGATCGACGCAATCGTGTCGTCCAGCGTGAAGCCCGAGCAGTTCCGCAAGGTCTACGACCCGATGTTTGCGCGTTCTGGCAGCACCGGCACGAGCGTCGCACCCCTGTACGACTGGCGTGCACAGAGCACCTATATCCGCCGTCCGCCGTACTGGGAAGGCGCACTCGCGGGCGAGCGCACGCTCACGGGCATGCGTCCGCTGGCCGTGCTTGGCGACAACATCACCACCGATCACCTGTCGCCGTCGAACGCCATCATGCTCGACAGCGCGGCGGGCGAGTACCTCGCGAAGATGGGCTTGCCGGAAGAGGACTTCAATTCGTACGCGACCCATCGCGGCGATCACCTGACCGCACAGCGCGCCACCTTCGCCAATCCCACCCTGTCCAATGAAATGGCGGTGGTCGATGGCGCAGTGAAGAAGGGCTCGCTCGCCCGAGTGGAGCCGGAAGGCAAGGTCATGCGCATGTGGGAAGCGATCGAAACCTATATGGATCGCAAGCAGCCGCTGATCGTGATCGCAGGCGCCGACTACGGCCAGGGCTCGTCGCGCGACTGGGCCGCTAAGGGCGTGCGCCTGGCGGGCGTGGAGGCGATTGCGGCCGAGGGCTTCGAACGCATCCACCGCACCAACCTGATCGGCATGGGCGTGCTGCCGCTCGAGTTCAAGCCCGGCATGAACCGCAAGACGCTGGGCATCGACGGCAGCGAGACCTTCGACGTAGTCGGTGCGCGCACGCCGCGCGCCGACCTTACGCTGGTCATCCATCGCAACAACGGCGAGCGCGTCGAGGTGCCGGTGATCTGCCGCCTGGACACCGCCGAGGAAATGTCGATCTACGAAGCCGGCGGCGTGCTGCAGCGCTTCGCGCAGGACTTCCTCGAGGCCTCGCAGGCGGCCTGACCACGCGCTGATCCGCAGGACCATGCCGCGTGGCATGGTCCTGCGGTGGGTGACTTCGCTCGCGTGCGACGTGAGTGAAGTCCAGTCATCACAGGACAACACATACATGGCATTGCTTCCCCAGATCCGGATTCCCGCCACTTACTTGCGCGGCGGCACCAGCAAGGGCGTGTTCTTTCGCCTGCAGGACCTGCCCGAAGCCGCGCAGGTGCCGGGCGCCGCGCGCGATGCGTTGCTGCAGCGTGTGATTGGTAGCCCCGATCCCTACGGCAAGCAGATCGACGGCATGGGCGGCGCCACGTCCAGCACCAGCAAGACGGTGATCGTGTCCAGGAGCAGTCGCCCCGACCATGACGTGGATTACCTGTTCGGTCAGGTGACCATCGACAAGGCCTTCGTCGATTGGAGCGGCAACTGCGGCAACCTGTCGGCGGCGGTCGGTCCGTTCGCCATCGCGGGTGGCCTGATCGATCCCGCGCGCCTACCGCGCGATGGCATCGCCACGGTGCGCATCTGGCAGGCAAACATCGGCAAGACGATCATTGCCCATGTGCCGATGACGGACGGTGCCGTGCAGGAAACCGGTGATTTCGAGCTGGACGGCGTGACTTTCCCAGCCGCTGAAGTGCAACTGGAATTCATGGATCCGGCCGCCGAGGAAGATGGCGCCGGCGGGGCCATGTTCCCCACCGGAAACCTCGTCGACGACCTCGAAGTGCCGGGCGTCGGCACGCTCAAGGCGACCATGATCAACGCCGGCATTCCCACCATCTTCGTTGAGGCTTCCGCGATCGGCTACACCGGCACGGAGTTGCAGGACGCCATCAACAGCGATGCCAAGGCGCTGGCGATGTTCGAGACCATTCGCGCGCACGGTGCGCTGCGCATGGGCCTGATCAGCTCGCTCGACGAGATCGCTACGCGCCAGCACACGCCCAAGGTGGCTTTCGTCGCTAAGCCGGCCGATTACGTTGCGTCGAGTGGCAAGCCCGTGAAGGCGGGCGACGTCGACCTGCTCGTGCGGGCGATGTCGATGGGCAAGCTGCATCACGCCATGATGGGTACGGCGGCGGTAGCTATCGGCACAGCTGCGGCCATTCCAGGCACATTGGTGAATATGGCTGCGGGTGGCGGTGAGCGCCACGCGGTGCGCTTTGGCCATCCGTCGGGGACGCTGCGGGTGGGCGCTGAGGCGACGCTGGTTGACGGCACGTGGACCGTCACCAAGGCGGTCATGAGCCGAAGCGCGCGCGTGTTGATGGAAGGCTGGGTACGTGTGCCTGCGGGATGAGCCCGCAAGAGTGGGCGCCAACTCCACCGTGACGTGGTCAGGCAACTTCGACAAGGTTTGCGTCAAACGACAGGGTTGAACAACTCCGACACAATGTCGGTTTCCAATGTTGCCACGAGATTCGCCATGAGTGCGCACGACATCCGTTCCGCCAAGCGTCCTGACCCCGACCAGCCTATGGTCGACATCGCCAACTACGTCGTCGACTACAAGATTGACTCCAGCGAGGCGTACGACACGGCGCGCTACATGCTGCTCGACTCGTTGGCCACGGCCATGATGGCCATGAAGTTCCCCGAGTGCATCAAGCACCTCGGCCCGGTCGTTCCGGGCGCGAACCTGCCGGGCGGCGCCCGCGTGCCGGGCACCAGCCACGAGCTGGATCCGGTGCAGGCTGCATTCGCGATCGGTACGCAGATCCGTTGGCTGGATTTCAACGACACCTGGCTGGCGGCCGAGTGGGGCCATCCGTCGGACAATCTCGGCGCAATTCTCGCCGTGGCCGATTACCTGAGCCGCAAGGCGGAGCGTGAAGGCGGTCAGCCGCTGACCGTGCGCGACGTGCTCGGCTATGCGATCAAGGCGCATGAAATCCAGGGCTGCTACGCGCTGCTGAACAGCTTCAACCGGGTAGGCCAGGATCACGTGATCCTGGTGCGGCTGGCCTCCACTGCGGTGGCTGCGGCGATGCTTGGCGGCAACAAAGAACAGATCACCACCGCCGTGTCGCACAGCTGGATCGACAACGGCACGCTGCGCACCTACCGTCACGCGCCGAATACCGGCCCGCGCAAGAGCTGGGCTGCTGGTGACGCCTGCCGCCGTGCGGTGACTCACGCGATCAACGCGGTCTATCGCGGTGTGGTTGGCTATCCCTCGGCGCTATCGGCAAGGACCTGGGGTTTCTACGACGTGGCGTTCAAGGGGAAACCGTTCGAGTTCGAGCGCCCGTTTGGCAGTTATGTCATGGAAAACGTGCTGTTCAAGATCAGCTTTCCGGCTGAATTCCACGCCCAGACCGCGGTGGAATGCGCGATGCAACTACATGGAGAAGTTGCCGACAGGATCGATCAGATCGAGAAAATCGTCATCGAGACACAGGAAGCCGGCTGCCGCATCATCGACAAGACCGGCCCACTGGCGAATTACGCCGACCGCGACCATTGCATTCAGTACATGGTGGCGGTGCCGCTGATCTTCGGGCGGCTGGTGGCCAGCGATTACAACGATGACATTGCCGCCGATCCGCGCGTCGATGCGCTGCGCGACAAGATGACGGTGGTCGAAAATCCAAAGTTTACAAAGGATTATTTCGATCCGGCCAAGCGCTACATCGGCAATTCGGTGCAGGTGTTCTTCAAGGATGGCAGCAGCACCGGGAAGGTTTCGATCGATTATCCGATCGGCCACCGCAAGCGTCGCGCCGAAGGCATTCCTGTGCTGTTGCAGAAATTCGAAGCAGCCATGCGCGACCATTTGCCGGCGCATCGGGTCAAGGCAATCATGGCGGCGACGAAGGATCCGGCCCAGCTCGACGCGATGCCGTTGCAGCAGTTCCTGGAGCTCTTCACGTTGTAAAGACGACGTGAGTGGAAGATTAAGGGCAGGGGCAGAGGTGTTGGATAGCCACTGACCCTGACAATCCGTTTCTGTCCGGCAAGGACAAGTGTGAAAGCTGCATGTAACCGCGGTAGCTACCCAAAGAATTTGGCGGCGCGTGCGCCATTAACTTTGCTGAACGGAATCTCACCAGGATTTAGCTACGTAGTGTTAAAGCACCAATAACTTAACAAGTTTGCTACACTGCCCGCCGCTTGCCGCAGAAACGCCAAGCAGGGGCTGTAAATGCTCTGAATGACGTAGTTCAGTTCTGACGCGCGACTTCCGGTTGGGGTTGAACGGACGCGATAACCTAATAATTGAGGAGACACCTGATGAAACGTAAGGGCTTGTATTTTCTTATTGCGCTGGCCCTGGGCGGCGTAGGTGCCGTTCACGCGCAGGACACCACTGCTCCGGCCGATACCGCCAGCACCAACACTGCCACCTCGACCTATGATGGTCGCTGGTATATCGCGCCGACCGTGGGCGGTTATTACAACGACAGCGATCGCAACACCAACAGCCGTCAGATCTATTACGGGCTGGGTGTGGGCCGCTTCATCGCGCCGAACGCGTCGATCGACCTTTTCTTCGATCGCACCAGCCGCAAGATCGACAACCGCGTACTGGGCGGCATCAGCGGCCATTCTCATAACAAATGGTCCAACAACAACGTTGGTGCCGTTGCGCGTTTCTACGCGGGTGATTGGAACGCATGGCGTCCGTACCTGCTCGCTGGCGTGATGGGTAGCAATCATCATTCGATTGGTGACAAAGGCTGGTCACCGGCAGCTGAGCTGGGTGGCGGCGTATCCAAGACGATCACCGACAGCTCGGACATCCGCGTCGAAGGTGGCTACCGCTACGATTGGGACAACAAGACCCAGCCGGCGAAGAGCGGCTATGGCGACTGGTTCCTCGGCTTCAGCATCGTGTCGCGCTTCGGCGCTCCGGCAGCTGCTCCGGCCGCTGCGGCAGCCGCTCCGGCTGCGCCGGATTGCTCGAAGACCGTCGTCAACGGCGTGAACCTCTGCGACAACAAGTGCCCGAACCTGCCGGAAGGCACGGTCGTGGGTCCGGACGGCTGCCCGCAGAAGGTCGTGATCGACCTGCGCGGCGTGAACTTCAAGTTCGATCGCCCGAAGAAGGGCGAGACCGATATTTCGAAGTCGCTGGCTGAGCCGACCAAGGACTCGCTGTCGGTTCTGGATCAGGCTGTCGACACCCTGCAGCGTTACCCGCAGGTGCATGTGACGGTTGCCGGTTACACCGACTCGAAGGGTAAGGAAGCGTACAACCAGAGCCTGTCGGAGCGTCGTGCACAGATCGTGTACAGCTACCTGACCAGCCACGGTATCGACGCCAGCCGCCTGGAAGGCCCGATCGGTCACGGCATGAGCAATCCGATTGGCGACAATGCCACGGATGCCGGTCGTGCGCAGAACCGTCGTACGGAACTGCAGGTCAAGCAGTAATCTGACCTCGTAAAGTAAAGCATCATGAAAAACCCGGCTTCGGCCGGGTTTTTTTTTGTTTGGCGCAACAGTTTCCGTACGCACCAAGCGGCGGTGTTCAATAACTGGGCCAAGTTGCCTCTCGCAATGATCCTTGTCGTACCGCAGCTACGACCTATACGCTAGCGCGATGCCTCGCTCACCTTTTCATTCCGCGCGTTCTGTTGTGCCCGCAATACATCCACCACGGCACGGGTTGGCACGCGTCCTGTCCAAGCTGGGCGCATGTTCGCGCAGCCAGGCTGAGCAATGGATACGCGATGGCCGCGTCAGCCTGGATGGGCGTGTCGTGCGCGATCCGCATCATCCGACACTGATCGACCGGCAGCAGGTTGCAGTCGATGGCCAGTTGGTGAAATCCGCCGAATGTATCTATGTGGTTTTCAACAAACCGCGCGGACTGGTGGTCAGCGCGGCTGACGAGCAGGGGCGCGCCACGGTCTATACCGCGTTGGCTGAAGCGGGATTGCCGTGGCTGGGACCGGTCGGCCGACTGGACAAGGCCAGCGAGGGTTTGCTGCTGTTGAGCAACGACACCACCTGGGCCGCCGGAATCACCGATCCGGCCACGCACCTGGACAAGACCTACCACGTACAGGTGGCTGGCCAGCCGGATGCGACAGCGCTGGCGGCGATGCAGGCGGGCATCAACGACGCAGGCGATCTGCTGAAGGCGCGGCGAGCGACACTGCTGCGTGCCGGCGAGAAGAATGCGTGGCTGGAAGTGGTGCTGGATGAAGGCCGCAACCGGCACATCCGCCGCCTGCTGGCGGCGTTGGGTTTCGATGTCCTGCGCCTGATCCGGGTGGCGATCGGGCCATTGACGCTGGGCGAGTTGGCGAAGGGCCAATGGCGGCGACTGAGTGCTGACGAGGTCAGCGCGCTCGATACCCGCAAGGTTAAAAGCTGACTGTCGAAATTGGGCAGGGCGGGCAACGAGTGCCCGCTCTGCCAAAGCGATCTGATCAGCCGCCGATCACGCCCAGCTGCCGGCCCACCTTGGTGAACGCGGCAATCGCATGATCGAGATGCTCGCGGGTATGCGCCGCGCTCATCTGCGTGCGGATACGTGCCTGACCCTGCGGTACCACCGGATAGAAGAAACCGGTGACGTAGATGCCTTCTTCCAGCAAGCCGGCAGCCATCGCCTGCGCCTGCTTCGCGTCGTAGATCATCACCGGCACGATCGGGTGTACGCCCGGCTTGATGTCGAAGCCGGCTGCGCTCATCTGCTCGCGGAAATAGCGGGTGTTCTCCTTGAGCACGTTGCGCAGGTCGCCGGCGCTGCTCAGCATGTCGAACACCTTGATGGCGGCGGCAACCACGTGCGGCGGCAACGAGTTGGAGAACAGGTAAGGGCGTGAACGCTGGCGCAGCAACTCGATCGCTTCCTTGCGGCCGGTGGTGAAGCCGCCCAACGCACCACCGAGCGCCTTGCCCAGCGTGCCGGTGAAGATGTCGATCTTGTCCATCACGCCATGCACTTCGGCTGCGCCGCGACCGGTGTCGCCGAGAAAGCCGGTGCAATGGCATTCGTCGATGTGCACCATCGCGTTGTACTTCGCTGCCAGCGCGGTGATTTGGTCAAGTTTGGCGATGAAGCCGTCCATCGAGAACGTGCCATCGGAGGTGATCAGCTTGGTTCGCGCACCGGCTGCATCGGCGGCCTGCAGCTGCTTCTCCAGATCAGCCATGTCGCTGTTCGCGTAGCGGAAGCGCTTGGCCTTGCACAGGCGGATGCCATCGATGATCGACGCGTGGTTCAGCGCATCGGAGATGACGGCATCCTCTTCGCCCAGCAGCGGCTCGAACAAGCCACCGTTGGCGTCGAAGCAGGCCGCGTAGAGGATGGTGTCCTCGGTGCCGAAGAACGCCGCGATCTTCGCTTCCAGCTGCTTGTGCAGGTCCTGCGTGCCGCAGATGAAGCGCACGCTGGCCATGCCGAAACCGTGTGTGTCGAGTGCGTCCTTGGCGGCCTGGATCACTTCGGGATGATCGGCCAGTCCCAGATAGTTGTTGGCGCAGAAGTTCAGTACCTTGCGGCCGCCTTCCAGCTCGATTTCGGCAGATTGTGGCGAAGTGATGATCCGCTCGGCCTTGAACAGGCCCTGTTCACGGATGGCATCGAGTTCGCTGGCGTAGCGCGCCTTGGCGGTGTAGGTCATGGGAAGGATTCCAGCCGGGGAAAGCGCCCATTGTGAAGCCTCTTGGCCTTGCCGTGAACCGCCCAGCCCGTCATGCGGCGGCGCGCCCGCATGCCGCGTGTTGCCAGCATCCTGTCGTTCACGGGTTCCTCAATGCAGGCCGAAGTCCGCACGGGTGGTCTTGCCCTTGTCCTCAATGCCCTTGGCGTCCAGCTTGAGTGGCTGCATGGCCATGCGGTTGTCGTCGAGCTTGCCCTTCAGCCAGACTTGCACTGCCTGGGCGCGGTGTTCGGCGAGCTGCTTCAAGGCAGTTGCATCGACCGGCATATTGGCCTCCAGCAACTGGTGCATTTCTTCCGGCGGTTGCGACTTGGTCAGGCCGATCATGTTTTTCGGCTTGGGAAACTTGGTGTGCTTGTAGACGTGCTCCAGATAGTGCTCGTACTCGTCGGGAGTGAGCTTGAGCGTGGCTGGATCTTCCTTCTTGCCGTCGTCGTCGGCCTTGGCCTGGTGTATCAGGTCGTCGACCATCACCTTGCGCAGTCCACTCTCGTCCACATCGGGGTCGATGCGCCCGGTGATGTCGAGAGTCAGCGAGGGCTTGCTCTGCAACAGCTTCACCAGTTGGTCCAGACGTGCCTGGGCTCCGGCATCCAGCACGGCCGAGCCCGGCGCGAACTCCACATAGCCCAGGTCCGAGTGACTGCCGCCGCCAATTGAGGCGAGCAGGCGGAACGGCGAAGTCACTGCCCGCGCCAGCAGGTTGCCGATGGCGTGCCAGATCAGGCCACCCATGCTGAACTGCGGATCGTCCAGTGAGCCGGAGACCGGCAAGTTGACGTCGATATTGCCGTCGGCGTCCTTCAGCAAGGCCACCGCCAGCTTGACCGGCAGGTGGCTCACGCCCGGTCCCTCAATGCGGTCGCCGAAGGTCAGCTGAGTGATGAAGATGTGGTTGTCTGCCGTCAACTTGCGCTGATCGAGCTGGTAGTGCACGTCGACATTGAGCTGGCCACTGGTGATCGGGTAGCCGGCGTATTTGCCGGAATAGGGTGAGAGGTGGGTGAGCTCGACGCCGTTTGCCTTGGCCTTGATGTCAAGAAAGGCCACTGGAGTCAGCGGGTTGATGGTGCCGCCGATATCCACCGGCGAGTTCTCGTCCAGCTTGCCTTGCAGTACCAAGTCGGCAGGGGGCGTGCCATCGGCAGTGCCGAACGCACCCACTTTGCCGCTCAGGTCGGTGACGTTGGCGGTGTAGTTCGGTTTGATGAAGTTGTCGGTGTAGTTCAGTTGGCCGCGGGCTACCGTGATCTGGCCGATCCGGATTTCCGGCCTGGGGCCTTCCACTGCGGCCGGTTTGGCGGCGGCAGCCGCAGTTGCCGCGGCGGCGGCCTGCGGCGCGCTCTGTTCGCGAGTCACCGACACCGGCGCGGTTTCCGGACTGGCCACCACGTCCTGCAGGTTGATACGGCCAGTTGGATTGACGATCACGCGCGCATAGAAATCGCTCAGGGCCAGGCCACCGATATCGGCATGCGGCGCGCCCTGGCCCAACCGCACCGTCAGGCCGGTTGCGCTCAGCGAGTGCCAGCGCAGGAAATCGTCGCCGGTCAATTTGTCCTGCACCTTGACCCTGCCCAGAGTGGCCTGGCCACGGTAGTCGATGTGTGCAGGCGCGCTGCCATGGTCGCTGTAGCGCAAATGGCCGTCCAGACTGAGCAGGGCGCTGCCGATGCTCACGTTGAGCGGCACGCTGATCATCGACTGCAGCGGCGCGATGTCCATGCCGCGCGTGTTCAGGCGCAGATCGGCTTCCATCGGCTGCGGTTTCACGCTGCCGCTGACGTCGTAGTCGCCCTTGCCGAGCTTGCCGGTCAACGCCAGCTTCAGCGGCCGGCGCATGTCGTCTGACAGGCCCTGGATGCTGTAGTGCTCGACATGCACGGCCAGCGGCATCGGCTTGTCAGCGGCAAGATCCTTGTAGTTGATATCGCTGTTTTCGACCTGCAGCTGGGTCAGACTCCAGTGCCAGCCTGGCGAGGCGGCGGGGGACGGCTTGGCCTTGTTTCTGGCCGCACCACGGCGAGGCGTCACCGACGACGGCCCCATCAGCGCGGCCAGATCGAAGCTGCCGTTGCGCTGGCGCTGCACATCCAGCTTCAGGCCGTGCGCGACGAGGCTGTCCAGGCGAGCCTCGCTGTCGGCCAGGTCAAGCCTGGCGATCTTCAGTTCCAGTGACTTCCAGGCCACCGGAGCAACCTTGTTGCCAGCACGCTGCAGATCCAGCGAATTGACGCTGATCGTGGCCGGTTCGAGGTGCACATTGACGCGCTTGCCCCATTCGGCCACCAGCTGGCCTTCGGCATCCATCGTGCCGCTGCTGATGTCGGCCTGCAGCTGGGGCAGGGCAAGTGCCTGCAGTGGCGCCAGCCTGGCGTCCTTCAGGCTGAACTTGCCGCTGTAGTGCGTGTTGGCGAGATCGAGTTTGCCGCTGCTGGCGATATTGCCACCGGCCAGCTGGCCAGCTACGTCGAGCACGGCGGCAGGTGCCGCCACGGTGGACAGGCCGCGCAGTGTGCCATGCAGGTTTTGCAGGTCGAGCGTGCCCGGCTGCTCGCCGCTGGAACCCAGATCGGCATAATCGAAGCGACTGCCGCTCAAGCTCAGCACATCGATCTTCACTTCGGTAGGCGGTCCGGCCGGTTTGGACGGGTCGCTGGCGGTCAGTGCGTCGAAGTTGCTGTGGCCATTGGCAGCGCGATGGTAGTGCAGGGTCAGTTTGTCCACACCCACGGCGCCCAGGTGGTAGCGCGAAAGCAGAGGCTGCACATCGGTGAGTCTGGCGCTGCCGTGGCCCAGTTCCATCAGTGCGTTGCCATCGGGAGTGGTGAGCGTGAAGTCGTCCAGCGCGAGGTCGCCATCGAGGCGCAGCTGGTTGCCGCTCTTGCCCGCTGTGAAATGCAGCTCCAGCTTGCCGGACAGCTGGCCATGCGGTACCGCGATCGGCAGCGGTTCCGGTGCGTAGGCCAGATAGCGGGGCAAGTCCAACCGATCAAGCTGGAAAGCGATCACCGACTCACGACTGTCGGCGAACGGCTTGGTCTGTCCATCGATGCGCAAAGGGCTGCCGTCCACGCGCATCGCCAGCAGCGGCTGCACGAACAGATCGGTGTCGGATGGCAGGTTGGCCAGGAACGGGATACCCACCTCGATCTGGTCGACCCGGTGGTTGCCCTTCAGCACCTGGTCGTCGAACTGGATATCGCCGTTGTGCACGCTGATATTGGCCAGCGCGAAACGAGCCGGCTTGGCATGGGGATCGGCGGGGCCGGAGAAGCGCCCGATCAGGTCGGAGAAATTGAAACGCTGCGGTCCGTTGCGGGTGATGTGCAACTGCGGATGTTGCAGGGACAACTCGTCCAGTACCGGCGCGAGCCGGAACAGCGAGGTCCACGAAGCATTGATGACGAGTTGATCCACGTCGGCGAACGGCGAATGGCCGTCCGCATCGCCGATATGCAGATGATCCAGCTGCAGCCGCAACGTATACGGATTCAGGTGCGCCGCACCGATGCTGACAGGTCGGCCCAGCTTGGCGCTGAGGCGACTCTGCAGCTGCGCGCGGATGATCGGCGGCCCGGCGAAGAAACCCAGCAGGCCGAACACCACCAGCACGATGCCGAGGATGAACAGGACCTTGCGCAACCGGTGCGAGTGATACAGACGGTCGGCCCGTGCGCGTAGCTGGCCCAGGCGCAGGTCATCGAGAATACGACGACGATCAACCATGATTGGAACTCTCCGTCAGCGCTGGTCCGGCGGCGCAGGGTGCAACACGCCGGTCATCCGATTCCCGGCGCCCCGGCCGAGTGGACCCAGTGTACGGAGAAGCTGGCCTGCCGGTGAAGGGGGCGCTCCCTGCGTTTCAGCCGCGGTCAGGGAGCGTGGACTCGTGTTCCGGGTCGAACCGCAAGGCTCAATTCCAGGAGCAGACGACCTTGCCGCAGGTGCCGGCATCCATCAGGTCGAAACCCTTCTGGAAATCGTCGATCGCGATCTGGTGGGTCAGCACCTTCTGCAGCGGGAAGCCGGTCAGCACCATCTGGGTCATCTTGTACCAGGTCTCGTACATCTTGCGGCCGTAGATGCCTTGCAGGGTGAGGCCCTTGAAGATCACCTTGTCCCAGTCGATGCCGGCGCCGCGCGGCATGATGCCGAGCATGGCGATCTTGCCGCCGTGGTACATGCATTCCAGCATGTCGTTGAACGCGCGCGGATTGCCGCTCATCTCTAGGCCCACGTCGAAACCTTCGATGTGCAGGTCCTTGACTGTGTCTTTCAGCGACTGCTTGGAAACATTGACCACGCGCGTGGCGCCCATGTCGGCGGCGAGCTTCAGGCGGTAGTCGTTGATGTCAGTGACCACCACATTGCGCGCACCGATGTGCTTGCAGATGCCGGCGGCGATGATGCCGATCGGGCCGGCGCCGGTGATCAGCACGTCCTCGCCGATCAGGTCGAACTCCAGTGCGCAATGCGCGGCGTTGCCGTACGGATCGAAAAACGCGGCCAGCTCGGACGGGATCTGGTCCGGAATCGGCCACAGGTTCGAGGCCGGCATGGTCATGTATTCGGCAAACGCGCCGTTGCGGTTCACGCCGATACCGATCGTGTTCGGGCACAGGTGCTGGCGGCCGGCGCGGCAGTTGCGGCAATGGCCGCAGACGATGTGACCTTCGGCGGAGACGCGGTCGCCGATCTTGTAGCCGGTCACACCCGGGCCGATCTCGACGATGCGGCCGACGAACTCGTGTCCGATGGTGAGGCCCGGTTTGATCGTGCGCTGGCTCCACTCGTCCCACTTGTAGATGTGCAGGTCGGTGCCGCAGATGGCGGTTTTCTCCAGCTTGATCAGCACTTCGTTCGGGCCGACCACCGGCAGCGGCACTTCTTCCATCCAGATGCCCTGCTCGGGCTTGCGCTTGACCAGGGCTTTCATCGTCTGCGGCATGGGGAATCCATTGGTTGGCCCGCGTTGCGGGCAGGGAGACGGCAATTATAGAGGGATCGCCTCGAGCACCGAAGAGGCACGGACGGCATGGCGGCGAGCAGGGTCAGCGATCCGGACCCTGCCGAAAGTCACTATGCCGCGGCGTGGGTTTGCGGCATAAAGGCCAACTCATGCCGCAAGAAAATACGATGCGGCTTGTTACCCGTCCACGTTGAAGGAGTTGTCCATGCGTCGTGTCCTGCTCGCTGCCGCGCTGACTGCCGGCCTTGCCGGTACCGCCCATGCCGTCGAAGGCATGTGGCAGCCCGCCCAATTGCCGAAGATCGCCGATACGCTGAAGCAGCACGGCTTGAAGCTCGACCCGGCCAAGCTGACCGATCTGACCGCCTACCCGATGGGCGCGATCGTCAGCCTCGGTGGTTGCACCGCCTCGTTCGTGTCGCCGGATGCGTTGATCGTCACCAATCACCATTGCGGCTACGGCGCGCTGCAGTACAACTCCACGCCGCAGAAGAACCTGATCGTCGACGGCTTCCTCGCGAAGACGCCGGCGGAAGAGCTGCAGGGTTCGCCGGACATGCGCGTGTTCGTCACCGAGGAAATCCGCGACGTCACCAAGGACGTCAACGCCAAGCTCAACGACAGCATGAGCGGCGCCGAGCGCTACAAGGCGATCGAGCTGGCGATCAAGGAACTGGTGAAAGGTTGCGAGAGCGACGGTTACCGCTGCGACGTCTACACCTTCCACGGCGGCTACAGCTACCAGCTGATCAAGCAGCTGGAGATCAAGGACGTGCGCCTGGTCTACGCGCCGCCGGAGTCGATCGGCAAGTTCGGCGGCGACATCGACAACTGGATGTGGCCGCGCCACACCGGCGACTTCAGCTACCTGCGTGCCTATGTCTCGAAGGACGGCAAGTCGGCCACCTACGCGAAGGACAACGTGCCGTATCACCCGAAGCACGTGCTGAAGGTGAACCCGCAGGGCGTGGAGAACGGCGACTACGTGATGGTGGTCGGCTATCCCGGTCGCACCAACCGCTACCGTCTCGCCGATGAAGTGCAGAACTCGATCGACTGGGTCTACCCGACCCAGATCAAGGTGTACGAGGACACGCTCAACATCATCAACACCGCTGGCAAGGCTGATCCGAAAGTGGCGGTGAAGTACGCCAGCATGGTCGCCGGCCTCAACAACTATCTGAAGAACTTCGGTGGCCAGCTCGAAGGCCTGCGCCGTGCCGACGCGGTCAACGTCAAGCGCGCCCAGGAAGCTCAGTTGGAAACATGGCTGAAGCAGCAGGGCGGTGTGGAGAACACCGCGCTGGCGGCGGATATCGGCAAGTTGCGGCAGCAGATCGCCACCGACCAGGCGGATCGTGAGCGCAGTCTGGATATCGGCCTGATCAGCCGCTCGTCGATGTTCAGCACCGCGGTGCGACTGGTGCATCTGGCGAAGGAGCGCCCGAAGGCGGATCTCGAACGCGATACCGGTTTCCAGCAGCGTGACTGGGTACGCATCGAAGGCGGACTCAAGCAGATGGAGCGCCGCTTCGATCCGAAGGTCGACCAGCAGTTCATGGTCTACGGTCTGCGGCGTTATGTGACGCTGCCGAAGGAGCAGCGCCTGCCTGCGCTGGATGCGTGGCTCGGCGACGCGAAGACCGAGGCGCAGCTGACCCAGAAAGTCGCGGCGCTGTACGCCGGCAGCCAGCTCGGCAATACCGACGAGCGCCTGAAGTGGTTCAAGGCCGACAGCAGCGCGATCGACACTAGCAACGACAGCATGCTCAAGCTCGCCCGCGCGGTGCAGCCGCAGCTGAAAAAGCTGGAAGACGACATGGACGCGCGCGCCGGCGAGATGAGCAAGCTGCGCCCGCGCTACATGCAGGCGATGATCGCGTGGAAGGACTCGCAGCACCTGCCGGTTTACCCGGATGCGAACAGCTCGCTGCGTGTCACCTTCGGCAACGTGCAGGGCGTCGCCCCGCGTGATGGCGTGAGCTATGCGCCGTTCACGACGGTGCAAGGCATTCTGGAAAAAGATACCGGCGTCGCGCCGTTCAACTCGCCGAAAGCCGAACTCGCCGCGATCAAGGCCAAGGCATTCGATGGCTATGCGTCGCCGAAGCTGGGTACCTTGCCGGTCGACTTCCTCGCCGACCTCGACATCACCGGCGGCAACTCCGGCTCGCCGGCGATGGACGCGAACGGCCAGCTGGTCGGCCTAGCGTTCGACGGCAACTGGGAGTCGGTGAGTGGCGACTGGTTGTTCAACCCGCAGCTCAACCGCTCGATCCAGGTCGACGTACGCTACATGCTGTGGGTGATGCATCACCTCGATCACGCTGACAACCTGCTGAAGGAAATGGGCGTGCCCGCGAAGTAAACCGCCAGCTCATGCAATGCCAAAGGCCCGCGTCATCGACGCGGGCCTTTGTTCGTGTGGTTCTTGCAGGAGCGCCGATGCTCAAGATGACGCCGGCTTTGAACAGCCGTGCGCCCGTTACAATGGACCGATGCCCGTCGATCATCGCCCCCTCGCCATCTTCCTGATGGGCCCCACCGCCTCCGGCAAGACCGCGCTGGCGTGCGAGCTGAGCGAGCGCTTTGCGCTGGATCTGGTCAGCGTGGATTCGGCGCTGGTTTACCGCGGCATGGATATCGGCACGGCCAAGCCCGATGCGGCAACCTTGGCGCGCTATCCGCACGCATTGATCGACATCCGCGATCCGGCCCAGCCGTATTCGGCGGCGGATTTTCGCGCCGATGCGTTGCCGCTGATGCAGCAGATCAGCGCGCGGGGCAGGGTGCCGTTGCTGGTCGGTGGCACCGGCTTGTATTTCCGCGCGCTGCAACAGGGACTGTCCGATTTGCCGGAGGCCGATCCCGCGATCCGGGGGCGGCTTTCCGCGGAGGCCGAACAGATCGGCTGGCCGGCCATGCATGCGCGACTGGCGCAGCGGGATCCGGCGGCAGCGATACGGATCGGCTGCAATGACGCGCAGCGCCTGCAACGCGCGCTGGAAGTGATCGAGCTGACCGGCCGGCCGTTGTCCGAACTGCAACGCGGCGGCGCTACGACACATTTCCCGTGGCGTGTGCTCAAGCTGGCACTGTTGCCGCCGGATCGCAGCACCCTGCACGAACGCATCGCCCGGCGTTTCGACACGATGCTGGCGGCGGGTTTTCTCGACGAGGTGCGTGCATTGCGCGCACGCGGCGACCTGCACGCCGAGCTGCCGGCGATCCGCGCCGTCGGCTACCGGCAGGCCTGGGAGCACCTGGACGGCCTGACCGATCCGGCCGAGTTCCGCGACCGCGCCATCTTCGCCACCCGCCAGCTGGCCAAGCGACAGATCACCTGGCTGCGCAGCGACTACGGCGCCCGCCTGTTCGATCCGGATCGGCCCGGCTTGACCGCGTGCGCCGCCGACGCGGTGCAGCTGTTTCTTGGCGACCCGGACCAGCCAGCCGGACGGTAACGACCGGATCGCGTTGCCAGCGTGACCCAGTGCACTTGCGCCGCGCAGAAATCCCCTTTCATCAAGTATTTGAAAGCAGCTAACATTCCCAGCATGTTGGGCCGGGGCGCCATGGGCGTTTTTTCTCCGGTCTGTGCCGTGGCAAGGGGAGAACAAGAAATGTCCAAGGGACAATCGTTGCAGGATCCATTTTTGAATGCATTGCGGCGCGAACGCGTGCCGGTCGCCATCTATCTGGTCAACGGCATCAAGCTGCAGGGGACGGTCGAGTCGTTCGACCAGTTTGTGGTGCTGCTGCGCAACCAGGTGAGCCAGATGGTCTACAAGCACGCCATCTCCACCGTGGTACCGAGCCGCAATGTGCGTATCGGCAATGGCCACGATGGTCATGACGGCCATGAAGGTCACGACGCACCAGCATCCGCCGACGCGGACGCTTGATAGACGGGGCACCCGCCCGCATGAAGTGGGTCTGCTCCTGAAGGATCACACCCACTAGTGTTTGACAGAAAAGAGAAAGGCGACCGCGCTGTCCTGGTTCAGCCGCATTCGCGCGGCGAAGGCGATACGGCGCGTCGTGCCGAGGAATTCGCCGAACTGGTGAAGTCCGCCGGCGCCGAGGTGCTGGGCGTGGTCACCGCCCGCGTCGAAGATCCCAATCCACGCTATTACATCGGCAGCGGCAAGGCGGACGAAGTCGCCGAGGCAGCGCGTGCGCTGCAGGCTGACGTGGTGCTGGTCGACCACGTGCTCACCCCGGTGCAGGAGCGCAACCTCGAGAAGCATCTCGGCATCCGCGTGGTCGACCGTGCCGGCCTGATCCTGGACATCTTCGCCCAGCGTGCGCGCTCGCATGAAGGCAAGCTGGAAGTGGAGCTGGCCCAGCTCAAGCACCTGGCCACCCGGCTGGTACGCGGCTGGACCCATCTGGACGCCCAGCGCGGCGGCGCCATCGGCAACCGCGGCCCCGGCGAAACCCAGCTGGAGACCGACCGCCGGCTGATCGGCGTGCGCGTGAAGATGCTGACCAAGCGGCTGGAGAAAGTGCAGACCCAGCGCGGCCAGCAGCGTCGCTCGCGCCTGCGCAATACCGTGCCGCAGGTGGCCCTGGTCGGTTACACCAACGCCGGCAAGTCGACCCTGTTCAATGCGCTGACCACCGGCGACGTCTACGCCGCCGACCTGCTGTTCGCCACGCTCGATCCGACCGTGCGCAAGCTGGAGAGCCTCAGCTGTGGCCCAGCCGTGCTGGCCGACACCGTCGGCTTCATCCGCGAACTGCCGCATGACCTGGTCGCCGCGTTCCGCGCCACCCTGGCCGAGGCACGCGATGCCGATCTGTTGCTGCACGTCAGCGATGCCGCCGACGAGGAGCGCGAGCGCCTGCATCGCGTGGTCGACAACGTGCTGGAAGAGATCGATGCCGGCGACGTGCCGCAGCTGCACATCATGAACAAGATCGACCTGGCCGGTGCCGAGCCGCGCATCGACCGCGATGCCGCCGGCAAGCCCGTGCGGGTCTGGCTGTCCGCCGCCACCGGCGTCGGCCTCGACCTGCTGCGTCAGGCGCTGGGCGAGTTGCTTGGCGGCGAGCGCGTGCAATCGGCGCTGCAGTTGCCGTTGTCGGCCGGCCGGCTGCATGCGCGACTGAAGGCAGCTGGCGCGATCACCGGCGAGACGGTGGACGAACACGGCTGGCAGTTGCGCATCGACGCGCCGCGCAGCGTCATCGCGCCGCTCAGCGGCGGCGATCCCACCGAAACCCTGCTGCTGCGCGAGCTGCTTGCCGTGGCGGAATGAGCCGCCGGCTCTGCTAGAATATCCAGTGTTTGTGCGGCCATTCCCCATCAGGTCGCACACCCCATCGACAGCTCAGGCTGAATCTCATGTGTAACCCGGTGCCAAGACATGTCCTGGGCGGGGTTGCCGGCCTCCGACGGCCTCAAGGAGACTGACAGTGGCATGGAATGAACCCGGCAAAAACGGGCAGAACGATCCGTGGAACAGGAAACGTCCCTCCGGCAAATCGCCGCTGGACGACCTGCTCAACAACGCAAGGAGCCATCTGGGCAAGCTGGGGCACGGTCCTGGCAGCATCCTGATGGCCGTGCTGGTCCTGGCGGTGGTCTTCCTGCTGCTGAGCAGCTACACCATCGTCGGCGCGCGTGAAGCGGGTGTGGTGCTGCGCTTCGGTCAGTACTCGCGCACGCTGGCGCCGGGCTTCCACCTGAAGCTGCCGCAGCCGATCGAGTCGATCAGCAAGGTCGAGGCCACGCGGATCCGCTCGGTCACCGACAAGGTGGCCATGCTGACCAAGGACGAAAACATCATCACCATCGACTTCACCGTGCAGTACCAGGTGGACGATTCGCGCAAATACCTGTTCTCGCTGAACGACCCGGACGGCACCATCGGCGCCGCGGCCGAGGCTGCCGTGCGCTCGGTGATCGGCAGCAGCGACATGGACCAGATCCTGTCCGCCGCCGGCGCCAGCCTGGTCAGCGAGGCCCAGGTAGCCTTGCAGAAGACGCTGGACGGTTACGACTCCGGCCTGCGCGTCACCGAGGTCAGCTTCCAGAACGTGTCCCCGCCGAACGAAGTGAAGGACGCCTTCGACGACGTCAACAACGCCCGCGAAGACAAGCAGAGCATCGAGAACGGCGCCCTGGCGTATGCCAGCAAGGTCGTGCCGGTCGCGCGTGGCGACGCGGCGCGCATCGCGGCCGAGGCCTCCGGTTACAAGGCGGCGCGGATCGCCCGTGCGCAAGGCGACACCGCCGGCTTCGACCTGATCCTGGCCCAGTACAAGGCCGCCCCGGACGTGACCCGCAAGCGCCTGTGGCTGGAAACGATGGAGCAGGTAACAGCCGCCAACGCCAAGGTGGTCGACGGTTCCAACGGTCGCAACATCATCAACCTGCCGACACCAGCTGCCGCAGCGCCTGAAGCCGGTTCGGCCACTGTGGGCGCGATCGTGCCGACGCCGGCACCGGCCGGCAGCAACGCGACCGACAAGGGGACGCAGCCATGATGAAGATCACTTCCGTCGTCATCGCGCTCCTGCTGATCCTGCTTGGCCTCAACAGCATGTTCGTGGTCAGCGAAGGGCACAGCGCCCTACTGCTGCAGTTCGGCCGCATCGTGCACACCGACTACCAGCCCGGCCTGCACTTCAAGGTGCCGGTGCTGCAGCAGGTGATGCATTTCGACAAGCGCATCCTGTCGCTGGACGCGCCGCCGGAGCGCTACTTCACCTCTGAGAAAAAGAGCGTCAACGTCGACTTCTACGTGAAGTGGCGCGTGGCCGACAACGCCGCGTACTACCGCGCCACCGGCGGCGACCAGCTGACCGCCGCGCAGCGCCTGACCCCGATCGTCAAGGACGCGTTGCGCTTCGAGTTCAACGCGCGCACCTTGCCCGACCTGATCTCCGGCGGCCGCAAGGACATCACCGAGCGCGTGCGTGCGCAGACCGACGCCTCCGCGCGCAAGAACCTCGGCATCGCCGTGGTCGACGTGCGTATCAAGCGTATCGACCTGCCCAACGAAGTCAGCGAGTCGGTCTACAAGCGCATGCGTGCCGAACGCCTGCAACTGGCCAACGAACTGCGCTTCACCGGTCAGGAATCGGCCGAGACGATCCAGGCCGACGCCGACCGTCAGGGTCAGGTGCTGCGTGCCGACGCCCAGCGCGATGCGGCCAAGATCCGCGGCGAAGGCGACGCTGAGGCGGCGGCAGTCTATGCCCAGGCGTATAACCAGGATCCGGAGTTCTTCGCGTTCTACCGCAGCTTGCAGGCGTACAAGAAGTCGTTCGAGGACGGCAAGGGTGTGCTGATCATGAAGCCGGATGACGAATTCCTGCGCTACTTCGGACAGCCTGCCGCCAAGCGCTGAGCCGGCGGATTCCGGCACGTCATTCCGAACCAAACGTCATTCCGGCCTGCGCCGGAATGACGAGCCAACATTTGAGACGCCCATCAGTGGGCGTGACCAACCAAGCGAGAAGATCATGGGTAAGTCAGTCGTAATTCTTGGTGCCCAGTGGGGCGACGAAGGCAAGGGTAAGATCGTCGACCTGCTGACCGAGCGCGTCAGCGCCGTGGCCCGTTTCCAGGGCGGCCACAACGCCGGCCACACGCTGGTGATCAAGGGCAAGAAGACCGTGCTGCACCTGATCCCTTCGGGCATCCTGCGCGATGACGCGCTGTGCCTGATCGGCAACGGCGTGGTGCTGTCGCCCGAGGCACTCATCCAGGAAATCGCCGAGCTCGAAGCCAACGGCGTCGAAGTGCGCTCGCGCCTCAAGATCAGCCCAGCCACACCGCTGATCATGCCGTACCACATCGCCGTCGATAAGGCGCGCGAGATCGCCGCCGGCGGCAAGGCCATCGGCACCACCGGCCGCGGCATCGGCCCGGCGTACGAGGACAAGGTCGCCCGCCGCAGCGTGCGCGTGGCCGACCTGATGTACCCGCACGAGCTGCCGGCGCTGATCAAGACCGCCGTCGACTACCACAACTTCATCCTCACCCAGTGGCTGAAGGTCGAGCCGGTCGATTACCAGAAGGTGCTGGACGATGCGATGGCCTGGGGCGAGTACATCCGTCCGATGGTCGACGACGTCGCCACCATCCTGCACGACGTGCGCAAGGACGGCGGCAACATCCTGTTCGAAGGCGCGCAGGGCGCGCTGCTCGACATCGACCACGGCACCTATCCTTACGTCACCTCCAGCAACACCACCATCGGCGGCGCGCTCGCCGGCACCGGCGTGGGCGCGCGCGACATCGACTACGTGCTGGGCATCTGCAAGGCGTACGCGACCCGCGTCGGCAGCGGCCCGTTCCCGACCGAGCTCAAGGACGAAATGGGCGAGCGCCTGCGCAAAGTCGGCAACGAGTTCGGCGCCAGCACCGGCCGCCCGCGTCGCTGCGGCTGGATCGATCTGGTCGCGCTCAAGCGCGCCACCCAGATCAACGGCATCAACGGCCTGGCCATCACCAAGCTCGACGTGCTCGACGGCCTGGAAACCATCAAGGTTTGCATCGCTTACGAATACCGCGGCAAGCGCCGCGAACTGGCCCCGCTCGACGCCGACGGCTGGGACGAGTGCAAACCGGTCTATCTGGAATTCCCTGGCTGGGCAGAATCCACCGCCGGCATCCGCGACTGGAACAAGCTGCCGCCCGCGGCGCGTGCTTACCTGCGCGCGGTGGAAGAACTGTCGGGCTGCAAACTGGCGCTGGTTGCTACCGGTGCGGATCGTGATGACACGATTGTGTTGGATGATCCGTTTGCTTGATTGCTGACGAATGCCTGTTGCATATGAAAAGGCCCCGCAATGCGGGGCCTCTCTATGTCGCGCAGGAGCCCCCGCAAGCGGGGGCTCCTGGTTTTTACTGACGGCTTAGTGCTGCTGCGCATTCGCGCTGGCACCGGCATCGCCGTTGGCCTGCGCCGAAGTGGTGACGCCGTCGCGGGCCGAACCGTGCGCGCTGGCGTGGCCGGCGGCGCGATCACTGGCATTGGCTGCGCTGCTGATACCGGAGGTCGAGCTGGTGTCGCCATTCGCGTTGCCCTTGGCTGCACCCGAGCTGGACATGTCGACGGATTTGTCCCCGGCGCTGCGCACGGCGCTGGAGGTCGGCGACTTCAGGTCCGGTTGCGTGGCGGCGGCGTCACCCGACGGTTGGCTCGCGGCGTTCCCTTCGGCCGAGGTGGCCTGCGACGCGTTGCCGGCGGCATCCGAGCCGAGCGAACCGGCGGAATGGGCCGAGCCATCAATCGCACTTTCCGCGTTCGCGGACGCGTTGCCGGCCGCGTTCTGCGCGCGGCTCAGTGTGCCCTGGGCGCCACGTTTGGCCGTCGAGACGGCTGAACGTGCCTGGCCGACTGCCTGGCCCGCGGTACCGGTCGCGGCATCGCGCGTGGTCGACGTATCGATTGCGCCGGTCGCGGACGAGCCCACGTCCCCGGCACCGCCCAGCGCGGCGTTGTTGCCGTTGCCGGCGTTGGCGCCGGCTGCGCCCGTGAGGCTGCCAACGGCGTCAGCGGATGCCTGGCCGTTCGCCTGGTGGGCAACTTGCGCAGCGGTGCCTGTTGCAGAGGCGGCGGTCGCCGAGGCGCGTTGACGCAGACGCGCCGCGCGTCGCTCGGCAGCCCGTTGGTTGATGTCGGAATCGAGGCCACTCATGCCGCGCGCCGAGCCGCCGATCTGGCCGTTCATCTGGCCCATCGTGGAGTTGACAGGGCTGCTCAGTCCGCCGGTGACGCCGCCGGTGATGCGACCCAGAACCTGGGCGTGCGCCGGGGCCATCGCGGCCAAGGCAAAGGCGCCGGCGAACAGGGCGATGTTGAGACTCTTGTTGTTGAGGGTCGTGTTGCGCATGGGAGGACCTCCTGCCTGCGGCGAATCCGCGGCTTCCGAGGTCCTGTACGTCTGTGCCGGGAAGATCCTTCCACGTCGGCAGGCTGCGGTTGGGTGGTATTCAGTTTCAGGGCGACAACAGGCCGTAGCCGTAACGTGGATCGCGCCCCGGCGCGCCGAGATGGCGGGCCTCACCGATCAGGCGCTGCTGTACCTGGGCGGCGGCTCCTTCGCGGGGAGCGTCCAGCAATTGGGCGGCTTTTCGCGCCACGATCGGCGCCGCGAAGGAGGTGCCGCGCAGCGCGTTGCGACCGTTGCCAACCACGCCAGACGCGCAGAAGTCCACCTGATCGCCGCTGCCGGATTCGGGCAATATGCGCTCGTGCGCATCGACGCCGCTGACGCCGATCACGTCCGGATACGCTGCCGGGAACAGCGGTGGCGCTGCCGGTCCGTCGTTGCCGACCGCACTGACCAGCACGTGGCCGCGCGCGATCATCGCCTGTACCGCGCGCGCGAGCACCGGGTTGTCGGGCCCGACCAGACTGATGTTGATCACCGCCACATGCTCGCGCGCCATCCACGCGAGCGCGTCCACCAGGTTCGAGGTGGCGCCGCCGACCGCATCGCCGCACCACAGGTCGGCGGCGTACAACGTGTCCGCGTCGCCGGCGACGAGGCGCGCGGCAACCGCGGTGCCGTGCCGCGACGCGCTCGCCGTCTTGCAGCCGTGTTGCTCGATGCGTGCATGTGCCAGCGCGGGGTCGGCCGGGTCGACGCCGCCATCGACCAGCCCTACGCGCTGCTCTGATGTGGTGGGTGACGGGTTAGCCGTGGTCGTGGCGCGGGCCAGGTCGCTGCTACCGGCGGGCAGATAGATATGCTGGTAGGTGAATGCAGCATCCGGCGCCGCCTGCTGCAGGGCGTGCATGGCCTTGGCCGTGCTGCGTCCACGGGTGTCGTGCAGAACCACGAAGTCCAACCCCAGCGTCGCATCGGCCGGTGTCTCACGATCCACCGCGAAACCCAGCGCTTGCACCGCATCGCGTTGTGCCGCCGACAGGCCCATGGCGAGGAATTCGCCGCGCAGGATCGGTGCGCCGTGAGGGTCGACATCGACGCGCCGGGGTTCGCTGCGCAGCAGCGTATCGATCTGCAATTTGCGCGTGATCGCCAGTGATCCGCGCAGCAGGTCATCGACGCTGCGCAGGGGCGAAGCCGGAACGACACCGGGCAGGCCCACGCCAGGCACCTGCAGGTTGGGCAGACTCTGCACCGGGCCCAGCAGCTGTGCCTGCGCAGGCGTTGCGTTGGCCAAGACAAACGCGATGGCCAGCAACGAAACGAGCATGGCAGACGGGCGGTGCAGGGACATGGCCAGGGGCCTCGGGAGCAACGGGGCCGGATGCTAGCATGGGCCCGCTTTACGCCCCCGAACTGCGCCGATGCGCACGAGGGAAGGAATCCTCCCCTCCGGACGTAATGGAAGGTGATGCGTGAATTCGAGCGACGCTGTGCGCGAAGGACTGATACCGCTGTTGCCGCGCCTGCGTCGTCTGGCGCGCGCGCTGGCGGGGCAGGTGGCCGACGCCGACGACCTGGTGCAGATCGTGCTGGAACGTGCGCTGGCCCGTGCCGCGCAGTGGCGGCCGGACGCCGCGCTGGACAAGTGGGTGTTCGCGATCGCGCGCAACGCCTGGCGGGACGAGTTGCGGGCGCGCGGCAGGACGCAACACCTGTTCGCGCCCGAGGAAGCCGGTGAGATGGCTGCCGACCGCGATGGCGCACAGCCCGCGCAACAGCTGGAACTGGCGATGGCGTTGGCAGCGCTGCCGCCGGACCATCGCGAAGTGGTGGCTCTCGTGCTGGTCGAGGGTCTGTCGTACAGCGAAGCCGCCGATCTGCTGGAGGTGCCGGTGGGAACCGTCACCAGCCGCCTGGCCCGCGCCCGCGCCACCTTGCAGGCCCATCTTGGGAAAGACCTATGAACCCGATCGACGACGACACACTGCAGGCATACGTGGACGGCGAACTCGATGCGCCGAGTGCGGCACGGATCGACGCCGCGCTGGCGCACGACGATGTGCTTGCACGTCGCGTGCAGCAGGCGCGCGCCGTACGCATGAAGATTCGGGCTGCGTTTGATCCGGTGCTCGAAGAGCCGGTGCCGGCGCGTCTGTCCGCCTTGTTGCAGCCACCACCTCCGCAGGCGGCGATGCCAGTTACACCACGCGTGCTGCCTGTGGGTGGGCATGGCATCGGCACAACGCGACGTCGCGAGACCCGCCGCCGCTGGTTTGTGCCGGGTGCCGCGCTGGCCGCGTCGGTGGCGCTGCTTGCCGTGGGCCTGTGGTGGTCGCGATCCGGCGAGATGGTGCGCATGCAGGGCGGCCAGTCAATCGCCGCGGGCGCCTTGACCCGCGCGCTCGACAAAGTGCTGGCGAGCGAACCTGATGCGAATGCGCCGGTTGCCATCGGCCTGAGTTTCCGCAGTGCCGACGGGCATATTTGCCGCACCTTCGTACTGCGCTCCCCGCCGGCGCGAGCCGGCCTTGCCTGCCACGGCGATACCGGCTGGTCGCTGCCCGTGCTCAGCGCGGCAACCCCATCCGAAGGCGGCGAGCTGCGTCAGGCGGCGAGTGCCCTGCCACCCGCGGTGCAGGCCGCGGTCGACGCACGTCTGCACGGTGATGTCTTCAATGCGCAGCAGGAACGTGCAGCGCGCGATACCGGCTGGCGCTAGACGCACGAGGTGGCGTCACGCGCCCGTCCCTGACGAGGGTCTTCCGTTTGTAAGGCCATGCTGCTGTGACGGACAACGAGTCTTGAGCACGACGTTGACTCGCACTTCGCATCTGCATAGCTACCGTCAGATCGAACGGCCCGATACGCCGGGATCACAGTATCTGCGTCCTGCCAGTAGCCGGCATCACCGAAAGCTGTTGAATGACCGCCACACTTTGCCAGGAGGAACCATCCATGTCCGACGAACATGCGAAGACGCCCGCCGACCATATCGGCGACACGGTGGCGCAGCTCAAGGAGATGCGGCACTACTCCAAGAACAACGTGGAAACGCTGACGGCGGCGTGGCTGCTGTTCGACGGCGAGCTGTCCAAGCTGAAGCTGGCCGACAAGATTGCCGACCTGATGGATCGGCAGGGGCAGCTGCATGAGGCGCTGGAAAACGCCATTGTCGATCTGGAAGATGTGCTGGAGAAGATGAAGCCCGAACCGGAGGCCGAGGCATAGTGGAGACACGGTGCCGGTGATGGCATCGTCAGCGCGACGATAGAGGCCCCGACATCGGGGCCTTTTCGTGCGCAGTCGATCAATGGCGCTGGCGGTGGATGGTGCGGCCGCCGTTGCGATTTTCCGAGCGGTTGAGCCGGCAGGTTTCGCCTTGGCCTGGCGGCCGTGATGCTTCGCCTTGTCGGCGCATTCGTGCTGGATCGATTACCGGCCTCGCTGTCGAATATCCCTTTGGCCTTCGCCGGGTAGATGGGGCTTTCAAGGCGTCCATGCGCCTGCCATGACTTCCGGCCGTGTCCGGATGCATTGGCGAGCGTCACTATCGTGGCGGGCAGGGCAGCTATGTGTCCGGTCGGCGGGCTTTATCCGTCCTGTGTGTTTTTCCGTGTATCCGACGACGGCGTGTCCAACGGACGGCCGCACCACCATTACTTGAGGGGATCTCATGCGTAGCATTCTGGTTTCGGCGATTGCCCTTGCGCTTGCCGGCGTTTCAATGACTGGCATGGCGGCAACACCCGCCGTCGCGTCCCATGCCGAGCTTGCCACCACCCAGCTGCCGCGCAGCGTGCGGCCCAGCCACTACGACGTGGCGGTGGTGCCGCATGCGGACAAGCTGAGTTTCGACGGCACGGTGACAGTGACGGTCGACGTGCTGCAGCCAACCGCCAGCATCACGCTCAACGCGATCGACATGACGTTCTCGTCGGTGAGCCTGAAGCCGACCCGGGTGCGGGTCACCGCGCTCGCGCCGCCGAAGGTGACGTTGGATGCCGCCGCGCAGACGGCGACGTTCACGTTCGCGGGGCCGATCCCGGTCGGCAACTACACGCTGACGATGAACTACACCGGCAAGATCGGCACCCAGGCCAACGGCCTGTTCGCGATCGACTACGACACCAAGGCGGGCAAGAAGCGCGCGCTGTATACGCAGTTCGAGAATTCCGATGCGCGCCGCTTCATTCCGTCGTGGGACGAGCCGGCGTACAAGGCCACCTTCAATCTGGAAGTGACCGTACCGAGCAACGAGATGGCGGTGAGCAACATGCCGGCCGCGTCGAAGACCGATCTGGGCAACGGCATGACCCGCGTGGTGTTCCAGCCGTCGCCGAAGATGTCGACCTATCTGCTGTTCTTCGGGCTGGGCGAGTTCGATCGCGCCACCGCCATGTCCGACGGCACCGAGATCGGCGTGATCACGCAGAAGGGGCTGTCGTCGCAGGCCGGCTTCACGCTGAAATCGGGCAGTGACGTGCTGCGCGAATACAACGACTACTTCGGCGTGCCGTATCCGCTGCCGAAGCTAGACAACATCGCCTCGCCGGGCAGCAGCCAGTTCTTCTCGGCGATGGAGAACTGGGGCGCGATCTACACCTTCGAATACGCGCTGCTGCTCGATCCCTCGATCTCGACCCAGTCGGACAAGCAGAACGTGTTCAACACCGCGGCGCACGAGATGGCGCACCAGTGGTTCGGCGATCTGGTGACGATGCGCTGGTGGGACGACCTGTGGCTCAACGAGGGCTTTGCCTCGTGGATGGCCGCGCGCACCACCGAGAAGCTGCACCCGGAGTGGCATACCGATCTCGACGCGGTGGGCACGCGCGAAGGCGCGATGTCGCGCGACGCAGTGGCGACCACGCACCCGGTGGTGCAGCACGTGGAGACGGTGGAGCAGGCCAGCCAGGCATTCGACGCCATCACTTACTCCAAGGGCGAGGCGGTGATTCGCATGCTGGAGGCCTATGTCGGCCCGGATACCTGGCGCGCAGGTGTGCGTAACTACATCAAGGCGCACGCGTACAGCAACACGACGTCCGACGATTTGTGGCGCGAAGTGCAGGCCGCCGCGGGCAAGCCGATTACCCAGATCGCGCATGACTTCACGCTGCAGCCGGGCATTCCGCTGATCCGCGTGGAAGCGTCCGCGTGCAGCGGCGGCAGGACCACGCTGAAGCTGACCCAGGGTGAGTTCACCAAGGACCGTCCGAACAAGACCCCACTGAAGTGGCATGTGCCGGTGATCGCACAGAGCGTCGGCGGCGAGCCAGCACGTACCGTGGTCGATGGCAGCGCCACGCTGTCGGTACCCGGCTGCGGCCCGGTGCTGGTCAACGCGGGTCAGAGCGGTTACTACCGCACGCTGTACTCGCCGGCGCAGTTCGCGGCGATCAAGGGCGATTTCGCCAAGCTGGCGCCGATCGACCAGATGGGCCTGATGGGCGATACCTGGGCGCTGGGCATGGCCGGGCTGGAGCCTGCGTCGGGTTATCTGGACCTGGCCCAGGCCACGCCAGCGAATGCCGATCCGCAGATCTGGGGCGACATCGCTGGCAGCTTCTCCGGCCTGCATCAGTACTACCGCGGCGACAAGGCGCGGCAGGCACGCTTCGACGCGTTTGCGCTGAAGCAGCTGCAGCCGGTATTCGCACGCATCGGCTGGGAGGCCAAGGCGGGCGAGAGTGATCCGACCGCGATCCTGCGCACGCAGCTGATCGGCGTGCTGGCCGACCTGGGCGACACCGCCGTGATCAAGGAAGCACAGCGCCGCTACGCGGCACAGGACAGCGATCCGAAGGCGATGCCGGCTGCCCTGCGCAAGACCATTCTTGCGGTGGTGGCACGGCATGCCGACGCGGCGACCTGGGACAAGCTGCACGCAGCAGCGAAAGCCGAGAAAACCCCGCTGATCAAGGATCGGCTGTACTCGCTGCTGGCTGTCGCCGAGGACGATGCGCTGGCCCAGCGCGCACTGGACATGGCACTCACCGATGAACCGGGAGCCACCAACAGTGCCGGCATGATCAGCATCGTCGCGTATCAGCATCCGGACATGGCGTTCGACTTCGCGCTGGCGCATCGCGCCCAGGTAGACAAGCTGGTCGATTCGACCTCGAGCAGCCGCTACTACCCGGGCCTGGGTGGCAGCTCGAATGATCCGGCGATGATCGGCAAGATTAAGGCCTTTGCCGACGCGCACATCGCCGCCGGCTCGCGCCGCGCTGCTGACACGGTGATCGCCAACATCAACTACCGCATGATGGTGCGCAACGAGCGGCTGCCGGCGATCGATGCCTGGCTGGCGAAGAACGGCGGCTGATCCAGGCTGCGATTTGACGAAGGGAAAGCCCCGCACTGCGGGGTTTTCTTTTTTTGGTGCTGGCCGAGTGCGTCATGGTTTGCGGTTGGCTTGCTTCCGGATCAAGGCACAGCGATATGATCGCAGGCGTGCCCTGCCGCACTTCCACCAGTCGAGCCCGAAAGCGATGGTCGATATCGAAAACAAGATGGAACCCGACAGCGCGGTCTACAAGACCTTGCTGGAATCGACCAAGGCGATTCCGTGGAAGATCGACTGGAACACCATGCAGTTCGCCTATATCGGACCGCAGATCGAGGCGCTGCTTGGCTGGGCGCCATCGAGCTGGATCACCGTGAACGACTGGGCCAGCCGCATGCATCCCGAGGATCGCGACTGGGTGGTGAATTTCTGCGTGGCGCAATCGCAGGCGGGCGTGGATCACGAGGCCGACTACCGCGCGCTGACCCACGATGACCGTTACGTGTGGATCCGCGACGTGGTGCACGTGGTGCGCAACGAGGACGGCACGGTGAATTCGCTGATCGGCTTCATGTTCGACATCAGCGAGCGCAAGCGCACAGAGCAGCAGCTGATAACCCTGCAGAAGGAGCTGGAGGAGCTTTCCTTCCGCGACGGCCTGACCGGTGTCGCCAACCGGCGCCGCTTCGACGCGCTGATGGAGCTTGAGTGGAGCAACGCGCGGCGCAACCGGCAGCCGCTGTCGCTGATCATGCTGGATATCGATTATTTCAAGCAGTACAACGACTGCTATGGTCACCTCGAAGGCGACATCTGCCTGAAGCGTGTGGCCTGGGTGCTGACTGCAGCGGCGACGCGGGCACGCGACCTGCTGGCCCGTTTCGGTGGCGAGGAATTCGTGCTGGTTTTGCCGGAAACCGACGAGGCGGCTGCACGCATGCTGGCCGAACGCTGCCGCGACCTGATCCTGGCCGAGCAGATTCCGCATGAACAATCCCCGATCAGCCCCGTGCTGACGATCAGCCTCGGTGTGGGCACGATGATTCCCGGTCACGACGACGAGCTGCTGCCGTTCATCGATGCGGTGGACAAGCGGCTGTACGAAGCCAAACAGCAAGGGCGCAATTGCATCGTCGCGGGATGACGCCATTTGGTAGCAGTCGCCCCAAGACAGAATTAGCTGTCTTTCTGGAGAATTTCGATGCAGGTCAGTAACTTGGGTGGCAGATTGGCTGCATCCACCTGATCCGCCTAGACCAGGAGACAGTGGCATGGCTGATGTGCCTATGTTTGCGTTGGAACTCACGTGGGGGCTGATGACACCAATGGAGAGCACGCTGTGGGGTACGACGCTAGCGCTTCACATGAAAGATCCCGATATCCCATCCAATATCGGATAAGGCATGGCTTTGACCGAGGCTACACCACCGACGCCAGAGTAGACGAAGGAAGCCTATGTCATGGGGGACTATCGGGCCGTGCTCACCAACATCGAGCAACGCTGCCTGTTCGACCTGCGGCCCAGCCGCGCCAAGGCGGATCTGTTGCAGGCGGATTTCAAGCCGTTGACCACCGCCATGGCAAACTGGCACGACGAGATCTTCACTAACCTGCAGCACGAACGGGTGGCTCACTTTTCGATGAAAAACCCGGCTCAGTTTTCGGCGGAAATCAACAGCGTGTTCTCTGAAACGGCGGACGAAATCCGTGTCAGGGTGCATCTTCTGTAGAAAGTTTTTGCGAATTTCATGCATGTCCGCCTGGCCATTATCGGGAAATCGACGAGTGCACCTTGCAGTCTGGCCGCAGTTTAAGCGACATCGCCAACAAACATGATTTTTTTGCCGACGGTATAAGTTCTTGCGGAAAGTCGGCGTTAGGAAAATGTCTTATGGATTCGAGGTCGGTCAGTTCGGATAGTACGCGAGCTTTTCCGCTGGGATGAGGGCCACATTGTCCTCCTCCCGATAGCGCAACCGATTTGCCATGGATGGATAAGGTTTGTCACAGGGATTGTTTCGTCAGGAAGTTGTCGACGCGAGGCGCGGCGAATGGTTGGGCTCGATCATCGTGGCCGCCCCGCTGTCGCGCTGGTTGCTGACCATGCTGGCTCTGACGCTGGCCGCCGCCATCCTGCTGTTCCTCTTCTTCGGCCATTACACCCGCCGTGAAACTGTCGTTGGCCAGCTGGTGCCAGGCGCCGGCCTGCTGAATATCGCCGCCCCCAGTGCGGGCACGATTACCAGCCTGCGAGTACGCGATGGCCAGACCGTCAAAGCTGGCGATGCGCTGCTGCAATTGTCCAGCGAGCAGGACAGCGCTGCTCTGGGTGATACCCATGCACTGGTCGCGCAACAAATAGATCTGCAGCGTTCTCGTCTGCAGGCCGATCTGCTCAATCAGAAGCAACTGTCCATGCAGCAGGCTGGCGCACTTCGGGCCAAGACCGCGCTTCTGCATGCGCAGCTGACCCAGATCGCCGGGCAACTGGCGATCCAGCAGCAGCAGGTAAGCAGCAACCAGCAATTACTGGCACGCATCAAGCCGCTCGCCGCTAAGGGCTTTGTTTCCGCTGTACAGATCCAGCAGCAGGAAACGGCCGTGCTGGATGCTCAAGCGCAATACAAGACCCTGGTACGTCAGCAACTCGATACCCGCCAACAACTCGACGCCACCCAGCAACAGCTGGAGCAGCTACCGTTGGACGACACCGGCAAGCGCAACGAGACCGAGCGGCAACTCGCCTCGTTGACTCAGTCGATGGCACAGAACGAAATGCAGCGTTCTGTGGTGCTTCGTGCGCCGCGCGATGGTGTGGTTTCCGCGGTGCTGCCGAAGGAAGGGCAGATGGTGAGCGCCGGTCAGCCATTGTTCTCGATCCTACCGTCGGGCTCGACATTGCAGGCACAGCTGCTGGTATCGAGCCGCGCGATCGGTTTCATCGAGCCGGGTAGCCGCGTGGTATTGCGCTATCAGGCATTCCCATACCAGAAATTTGGCCAGCAATACGGCAAGGTCACCGATATCTCGCGCAGCGCGCTCAGTCCACCGGAGATCGCAGCACTGATGGGACAGCAGGCGCAGCAGCAGGAGCCGCTGTATCGCGTCCAGGTGAAGCTGGATTGTCAGCAGGTGCTGGCCTACGGCAAGCAGGAGCCGATCAAGCCCGGTATGGCGCTGGAAGCCGACATCCTGATGGAACGGCGCCGCCTGATCGAATGGGTGTTCGAACCGCTGTACGGCATGGTTCACCATTTGGCCGGAGATACGGCGCATGGCTGACGGAACGCAGCTCAAGCCGGGCGCCAAGCCTGAGCGTGGCCATCACACGGCGCTCCAGTTCGGCTGGTCGCGCAGCCTGCCGATGATGCTGCAGACCGAGGCGGCCGAATGTGGACTGGCCTGCCTGGCGATGGTCGCCAGTTATCACGGTCACGATGTCGATCTGGCCGGTTTGCGCCGGCGCTTCTCCACCTCGCTCAAGGGCACCACGTTGGCGCGGGTGATGGCCATGGCGGGCCAACTTGGCTTCACCTGCCGGCCGCTCAAGCTGGATATGGATGACTTGCGCCAGCTCAAGACGCCGTGCTTGCTGCATTGGGATCTGAACCATTTCGTGGTGCTGAAGCGGGTCGGCAAACGCCGCATCGTCATCCATGATCCTGCGCGCGGCATGCGCAAGCTGAGCTGGAAGGAAGTCTCCGAGCATTTCACCGGTGTGGCGCTGGAACTGGCTCCATCGGCAGATTTCGCCCCGGTACGCGAACGCCAAGCGGTCTCGCTGCGTATGCTCACAGGTCGCGTGCGCGGCTTGGTGCCGGCACTGGCGCAGATCCTGTTGCTTGCATTGGCGCTGGAAGTGTTTGCGCTGGCGGCGCCGTTCTACCTGCAATGGGTGCTGGATCAGGTCATGGTCTCGGCCGATCATGATCTGCTGAGCCTGCTCGGGCTTGGTTTCATCGGTATCGCAGTCTTCTCGGCGCTGGTCACCGCGGCGCGTTCGTGGGCGGTCACCTGGCTGGGCGCTACGCTCAACGTGCAATGGGCCAGCAACCTGTTCGGCCATTTGATGCAACTGCCGCTGGACTGGTTCGAGAAGCGCCACGTGGGCGACGTGGTATCGCGCTTCGGCTCCATCCAGACCATCCAGCGCATCCTGACAACGCAGTTCATCGGCTCGCTGCTGGATGGTCTGATGTCGCTGGTGACCCTGGTGGTGATGGCGTTCTACAGCATCTGGCTCACCGTGCTGGTGGTGAGCCTGTTTCTTGCCTATGGTCTGATCCGCTGGGCATTCTTCAACCCGCTGCGCCGTGCGAATGAGGAGCAGATCGTCTATGCAGCACGCCAGCAGAGCGAGCTGCTGGAGTCCATTCGCGGCACGATGCCGATCAAGCTGGCCAACAAACAGAGCGAACGGCTATCGCGTTACGCCAATGCCACAGTGTCCACCGCGAACCGCGATATCGGCATCCAGCGGCTGGGCGTCGCCTTCACCCTCAGCAACCAGTTGATGTTCGGCATCGGGCGGGTGGCGACGATCTGGATCGCCGCCACGCTGGCGCTGAAGAATGAATTTTCCGCAGGCATGCTGATCGCCTTCATCGCCTACGCTGACCAGTTCACCAGCCGCGCCGCCGGCCTGATCGACAAATGGGTGGACTTCAGCATGCTCAAGCTGCATGCGGAGCGGGTGGCCGATATCGCGCTGACCGCGCCCGAGAAGATGGCCGAGGTCACCTGGGGTGGCCCGATCCCCGAGGCCAGCGTCGAACTGTGCAACGTCAGCTTCCGTTATGCCGAAGGCGAGCCGTGGATACTCAAGGACTGCAACCTGCGTATCGAAGCCGGTGAATCGGTGGCGATCGTCGGCCCCAGCGGTTGCGGCAAGAGCACGCTGGCGAAGATCGTCCTCGGACTATTGCAACCTACCGAAGGCGAGGTGCGCTTCGGCGGTATCGATATCCGCAAACTCGGACTGGACAGCTATCGGCAGTGGATCGGCGCGGTGATGCAGGACGATCAGCTGTTTGCTGGTTCTATTGCCGACAACATCAGTTTTTTCGACCCCGACGCTACGCCAATGAGAATTGCTATGGCTGCTCAAATGGCGGCAATTCATGGCGATATAGCTGTAATGTCGATGGGATATGAAAGTTTAGTGGGGGACATGGGTTCCAGTTTGTCAGGCGGCCAGAAGCAACGTGTCATTCTCGCAAGAGCACTATATAAAGAGCCGAAGTTTCTGATGCTCGACGAAGCGACTAGTCATTTGGATGTGGAGCGAGAAAGGCTGATTAATGAAGCTGTAAATAAACTGGATATAACGCGTATCGTCATTGCTCATCGGCCAGAAACGATAATAAGTGCAAATAGGATTATAGCTTTTGAAGGAAGTGGCTGGAGCCTGACGTGAATTTATTTGTGCATTAGACGATCGTAAATCTTCATGCGTAAAAATGTGTAGATTTAATATTTATTAAAAATAAATACAAGCTAATCAATTGCATGTCTGAGTATGATTATATCAAGAAGCGCAGCTCGTGATGTGGAGATGGTTGCCCACGCGTGAAGCGGTGGGTAGTCGATGCCCTGCAGAGGCTTTTCTGCAATCAAAGGAGGGAGTTTTCATGAAAGAGTTGAGCATGGTTGAAATTGATGTTGTCTCAGGTGGCGTGATGAGTACAAAGACGGAGCTTGTTATCGCGGCGGGCTTCATACTCGGCGGCCCAATCGTGGGTTTCGGGATGCTTGCTGGCTACTACGTCAATTCGAAATAAATTCACTTATCCAAGGGAGATATGAAATGAGTCAGATGCGTGAGCTTCGTAGCGAAGAGGTTTCGGAAGTCTCTGGCGGCATAATTGCGGTTTTGGTTGGCTTGGCCATTGCTGCTGCTGGTCTCGCCGTGGCTGAATTCAGTTTGGGTTACAGCATTGGTAAAGATCTTGCTGCCAATGATGCAAAGTAAGTAGTTAATTTTACAGCCGTAACCACGATGCGTCTCGTTCGAAAGCGCGACGCATCGTTTAACTTTATGACTGACAGGACTTGGTAATGACTAGTCGTTCTGCTATTGGAATATTCATGATGCCGATCGGGTTTGCATTATTGACGATTGGTATAGTTTTTTCAGAAAATCTTGGCTTGTACAAGTATGTAATCTTGATTGCCGCTATCATTTCGTTGGCAAGCTCGGTGTTATTGCTTCTTTTTTCTGCGCTTAAAGCGGACATAAGCAATCCAGAAAATGATGACTGACAATATGACGTGCAATAACGCTTATTGATGCCTATTTGTTGAGCTCCATCCAAAACTGAGCCACTTCGCCGGGTGATTTTCGTCGAATTTTTAGCCACCTCCGATCACCCTCCGCTCACAGCACGAGCGGGAGCAACAGGAGTGATCGACGTGGCCCTATTGAGCGTATCCGACGCTGGCACCTTAGCGACAAGATCTCGATCCGAGAGATCGCTCGACACACGAAGCTGTCACGCAACACCATTACCAAGTACCTGGTGATCGGTGAGACCTCCCGAGGTACCCTCACCGGAAGAGTCCCAGCCAGCTTGATGCGTATGCAGCGGAGTTGTCCGACTGGCTGCGCACCATGCGTTGCTAGCGATTGGCGCATGGCGTGACGCGGCAAGCCGCCAGTACGTCTCACACTTGCCGTCGAATTCCTTAGTAGTCGAAGGGCTACCGGTGCAGCGTTCAAGTACTCCTTTGCGCGTCAGCGTCCCAAGTCGCTTTCTTATGCAATGACGTGTGCCGCGATAGTCGGAACTATCGACATCTGAAAAATGGTTCAGGACTCGAATGACTATCTCAGTCGTCGATAACCAACCATGCTCCGAGCGCAGTTCGCTAAGAATGATACGGCTCATCTGACCGTACGGCACCAATCGCTGGCGTGTTTGCGGTCGAATCGGTCGAATGATCTCCGGATCCATGGAGACCTCGTGAAGACCAAAGGTTTGATCAAGCGCAGTCAGCTGCTTGAGCAATGCTTCCGCACGTCGATCCAGCACTTGGATCTCATCGAGCAATATGGCGCGCTCATCGTTGAGCCTAAGAAGCGCTCCCGATAGTCGGGAGCGCTTTGTTATCAGCCATTTAAGTGATGATGGGGTGCGCCAGGTCATGACTCACCCTATCGAGGTCCAAGGCTGGGCGCTTGGGGCGCTTGCTACCAAATGGCGCGGGATGAAAGAAAAGGCCCCGCAAGCGGGGCCTTTTACGTTTCATGCGAATCACGCGACGGCTTACGCCTCGACTTCTTCCTTGTAGGCATCGATCGGGATGCACGCGCACATGATGTTCTTGTCGCCATAGACGTTGTCGACACGGGCGACTGGCGACCAGTATTTTTGCAGCTTCAGGCTGGCCAATGGGAACGCAGCCAGTTCACGCGGGTAGGCATGCGTCCACTCGCTGGCCGAAACCATCGTGGCGGTGTGCGGCGCGTTCTTCAGCGGGTTGTCCTCGCGGTCGAGCTTGCCGTCTTCGACGGCGCGGATCTCGTCGCGGATCTGGATCATCGCGTCGATGAAGCGATCGAGTTCATGCTGCGATTCGCTCTCGGTCGGCTCGACCATCAGGGTGCCGGCGACCGGGAAGCTCAAGGTCGGTGCGTGGAAGCCGAAGTCGATCAGTCGCTTGGCCACGTCCTCGGCACCGATGCCGGTGGCATCCTTCAACGGACGCAGGTCGAGGATGCACTCGTGCGCGACCAAGCCGTTGCGGCCGGTGTACAGGGTCGGGTAGTGCGCTTCCAGCCGCTTGGCGATGTAGTTGGCGTTGAGCAGGGCAACCTGGGTGGCCTTGCGCAGACCCTGCTGGCCCATCATCGTGATGTACATCCAGCTGATCGGCAGGATCGAGGCGGAACCATAGCTGGCCGCGCTGACCATGCCGACGGTGCCTTCGCCACCGAGCGTGCGCGGCAGGAACGGTGCGAGATGTGACTTCACCGCGCACGGACCGACGCCCGGGCCGCCGCCGCCGTGCGGGATGCAGAAGGTCTTGTGCAGGTTCAGATGCGACACGTCCGAGCCCCATTTGCCGGGCTTGGCCACGCCGACCAGCGCGTTCATGTTGGCGCCGTCGGTATACACCTGACCGCCGTGCGCATGCACGATCTCGCAGATCGCGACGATATCTTCCTCGAACACGCCGTGCGTGGACGGGTAGGTGATCATCAGCGCGGCGAGGCGGTCGCTGTACTTCTCGGCGGCGCGGCGGATGTCTTCCACGTCGACGTTGCCGTTGGCGTCGCACTTGGTCACCACCACGGTCATGCCGCACATCTGCGCGGAGGCCGGATTGGTACCGTGGGCGGACTCGGGGATCAGGCAGATGTCGCGGTGGGCTTCGTTGCGCGAGCGGTGGTACGCGCGGATCGCCAGCAGGCCGGCGTATTCGCCCTGCGCGCCGGAGTTCGGCTGCAGGCTCACCGCGTCGTAGCCGGTGCACTCGACCAGCATCGCCTCGAGGCCGTCGATCAGTTCCTTGTAGCCGCGCGTCTGTGTGGTCGGCGCCAGCGGATGGATGTTGCCGAACTCCGGCCAGGTCACCGGGATCATCTCGGCGGTGGCGTTGAGCTTCATCGTGCACGAACCCAGCGGGATCATCGTGCGATCCATCGCCAGATCCTTGTCGGCCAGTGCGCGCATGTAGCGCAGCAGTTCGTGCTCGCTGTGGTGCGTGTTGAACACCGGGTGGGTGAGGAACTCACTCTTGCGGCGCAGGCCGGCGGGCAGGGCGTCAGCGGTGGCGGCGTCCAGCTCGTCGATGTCATCGATCTCGGCGCCGAACAGGCCAGCCAGCGCGATCACGTCTGCGCGCGTGGTGGTCTCGTCGAGACTGATGCCGATGCAGGTACCGTGGATCTGACGCAGATTGATGCGCAGCGCCTCGGCGCGGGCATGCACGGCGTCGGCGTCGACGTCGGTGATGTGCAGCGTGTCGAAGAAATCCGTGCCCACGTTGACCCCGGCCTGGCGCAGCGCGCTGGCGAGAATCGCACTGAGGCGATGCGTGCGGCGCGCGATGCGGGTGAGGCCTTCCGGGCCGTGATACACGGCGTACATGCTCGCCATCACCGCCAGCAGCACCTGCGCGGTACAGATGTTGGACGTCGCCTTCTCGCGGCGGATGTGCTGCTCGCGGGTCTGCAGGGTGAGGCGGTAAGCCGGCTTGCCTTCGGCATCGATCGACACGCCGATCAGGCGGCCCGGCATCGAGCGCTTGTACGCATCGCGGCAGGCCATGAACGCGGCGTGCGGGCCGCCGTTGCCGAACGGCACGCCGAAGCGCTGCGAATTGCCGACCACGATGTCAGCGCCCCATTCACCGGGCGCGGCGATCAGGGTCAGTGCGAGCAGGTCGGTGGCGACCGCGACCAGCGCGCCGCGTGCATGTGCGGCGTCGGCGACGGCTTTGTAGTCGTTGATGGTGCCGAAGGTGTTCGGGTACTGCAGCAGCACGCCGAAGCTGTCGACCGTGCTGCCCTCGGCGTCATCGCCGATATGCAGTTCGAGGCCCAGCGCCTCGGCGCGGGTCTTGACCACTTCCAGCGTCTGCGGATGCACGCCGTTCGACACGAAGAACACGTTGGACTTGGACTTGCATGAGCGCTTGGCCAGCGTCATTGCCTCGGCCGCGGCGGTGGCTTCGTCCAGCAGCGAGGCGTTGGCGATCTCCATCCCGGTGAGGTCGGCGCACAGCGTCTGGAAGTTGATCAGCGCCTCCATGCGACCCTGCGAAATCTCCGCCTGATAAGGCGTATACGCCGTGTACCAGGCCGGGTTCTCCAGGATGTTGCGCAGGATGACGTTCGGCGTCAGCGTGCCGTAATAGCCCTGGCCGATGAAGCTGCGGAACACCTGGTTCTTGTCCGCGATGGCGCGGATCTTGGCCAGCGCCTCGACTTCGGTGATCGCCTTCGGCAACGCCAGCGGTGTCGGCGACTTGATCTTGCCCGGCACGATCGCATCGGTCATCGCTTCCAGCGAATCGTGGCCGATGACGCGCAGCATCTGCGCGATCTCGGCATCGTTGGGTCCGATGTGCCGCTCGATGAAGGCGTGGTGATGTTCGAGGTCGCGCAGGGAAGGCGTGTTGGTCTGGCTCATGACGGGCGTCCGGAAAAGGCCGATAAGGGCCGGCCGATAAAGGCCGGTCGTGCGTGCCGCACGTGGGGCGCCCCTCTGTCCTTTTGCCTGAGAGTTTGGAAACGCGGCTGCGCTTCGTGCCCCTTCGGCGGCGGATTCAACCGCTCTCTCCAGAGTGTTTACGCGTGATGGTGTGGGGCCTGAGCGATTACGGGCGTTGCGTCTTCGGCAGCGGAGTGCCTTTGCAAGGCCATCCGCTTCTCCCACCAAGCGTTACCACGCTGATTATACAGGCGCCGCCGACCAGTGACGATCACCCGAATCCATACGGTTTATGCTTGGTGGCCCACCCGCATCCCCGAGTACGCATGATGATCCGCATCGCTGAAATCGACCACGTGGTGTTGCGTGTCATCGACATCGACGCCATGCAGCGCTTCTACTGCGACGTGCTGGGCTGCTGCGAGGAACGCCGGCAGGACGAGATCGGGCTGGTGCAGCTGCGTGCAGGCAGTTCGCTGATCGATCTGGTGCCGGTCGATGGCAAGCTTGGTCGTCACGGTGGCGCTGCGCCAGGCAGCGAGGGCCACAACATGGATCACCTGTGCCTGCGCGTGGAGGATTACGACGAGGCGGCGATCCTCGCGCATCTGAAAGCGCACGGCGCACGCATCGGCGAGCTGGGTTCACGCTATGGCGCGCATGGCGAGGGACCTTCGATCTACCTGTATGACCCGCAGGGCAACATGATCGAGCTGAAGGGGCCGCCAGCTGTCTGAGGCCGCCAAGTGCTGGTTGAGACGGATTACCGAGGCACGAGCATAGGTACGCTGCCACCTACTGAATGTCGTTTGTTTGCGCTGGTCATCACGAGGACCACTTGTGGGTTATCGAAGCTCACGTCGATGCCTCCAATGGTCCTGAAGTGTGGTAGTGCGGTGACTGTTGCGGCCCCATGTTTGTCAATCTGATAAAGCCCATGATAAAGCCCATCCGTACCGGCGGCCCACAGTGTGTCACCTCTTGAGGTCAAGCCAAAGAATGCGACGGTTTCGAGAGGCGGAGCGCGGCCCTTCAAAAGTCCCGCCCACATGCCGGACGTGTACGTCTTGACGTAAAGCGGTCTGATCGTGCCGCTGCACACCTCTACCACACTGCCATGCGTCAACATGTGCACGAGGCCGACCGCAACGGCGAGGCAGTCAGGTCTCCAGGATTCGGGGGCAATACCGTTGACTGGATCGCACGACGAGTTGAGTGGCCCCCCCCCGCACAGCGCTCCGCTGATGTTCCGCTCGACCTCAACGATCTTGCCGGTGTTCCTGTTGATGCGTCGCAGGCCTCCGCCCCACTCGCCTGCGTTAATGGCCACGAAAAATTGGTCTGCGTTGCTATATGTGGCGCTGACAATGCCGGGGACAGGGTATAGCTCTTCGGACAAGTTCACCGCATGCGCCGTGCCAGCCTTGCCAATGGTGATCAGGCGATTCGTGGTCAATACAGTTGCTGTACCACTGGTGCAGTTGATGGCGGCCAGGTGATCTCCACCACTTGGTACGACCGCTACTGTGGACCATGATTGATTGATCCACTTGCGTAGCGTCCAGATGGAGCTCCCGCCTTGGCCTCCGGTGACCACTATCGGGTGGCCCTCACTGACGCAAAGATCCAGTACCGGTGCCGGGAGTTTCTGCGTAACTCGCTCGTTACCATTTTCAATCATGGTCGATAGATCGCCCGCATCTGAAAGGAGCCAAAGGCGTTGCTCGGCGAAGACGGCCCGGATCAGGGAAGACTCTTGGCCTGGACGCATAGGCTCCACGGCGGAGGCAGAAAGCGGCATCCATGTGCACAACGCAGTGAGAACCAACCCGACAATGATCAAAATGAACCGGGCAGCTGGTGCGAGCCACCTGGAAAAGGCGGTCGGTGGCTTGCCTTCCATAGCATGATCCTCGCGTTGAAAGGCCGAGAATAAGCGATGCGACCGTGGCAATGTGAAAGCCTAGGGCGTACTCGACAAGCCTGCAGTAGGGACGTGCATGCGGAGGTGGAATGTTTCGCCCCGTCGAACAAGGTTAAGAACCGCGCATGTGTGTACCAACTTGTGTACCAAGTGCTTGAACGACCCCCTGAAAAGGCGAAAGCCCGCATTTCTGCGGGCCTTCGTTTACAATTGGTGCCCAGGAGAGGACTCGAACCTCCACGGAGTTGCCCCCGCTAGCACCTGAAGCTAGTGCGTCTACCAATTCCGCCACCTGGGCAGGTGTCACACCGCTCTGCGAGCTGCGTGAGCCGCGTAATGTAGGCATCTGTCGGTAGCTTGTCAACACTTTTTCACACCCATTCATCGCGTCGTGTCATTCTCCGCGCCGCAGATACCACAAGGATATTTAGTGACCAGAAAAACTCCCCCACAGTCCGGCAAGGATCAGGACGCCAAGTCCCCCAAAGGTCGGGCCAAATCCGCCGACCAGAAACAGCAAGCCGGCACATCCACCGGACCACGACGCAACAAGGCTGCCGCAGGCGCCGTGCGCGACCCCCATGCCGATCGCGAGGCGCAGCGTTATGCGCGCCCGATCCCCAGCCGCGAGGCGATCCTCGCCCTGCTCGAACAGCGCGGCGAACTGCTGACCGAGGCACGCATTGCCGAGGCGCTTGAAATTCACGACGAAGACGATCTCGACGCGCTGCGCAAGCGGCTCGGTGCGATGGTGCGCGACGGCCAGCTGTTGCTGGGTCGGCGCGGCGGATATGCACCGACGCAGAAACTCGACCTGATCGCCGGCCGGGTGCTGGCCAACGCCGAAGGCTACGGCTTCCTGCGCCCGGACGAAGGTGGCGACGATCTGTACCTGTCGCCGCAGCAGATGCGCGCGGTGATGCATGGCGATCGCGTGCTGGCCAGCGTGGTCGGCATCGATCGGCGTGGCCGCAAGCAGGGCGCGATTGCCGAAGTGCTGGAGCGGCGTTCGTCGCGGCTGGTCGGCCGGGTAGTGATCGAGAACGGCGTGACCCTGGTGGCGCCGGACGATCGTCGCCTGAATCAGGACGTGATGATCAAGCCGGGACAGGAGCAGGGTGCCAGCTCCGGCCAGATCGTGGTGGTCGAGATCACCGATCCGCCGACGCTGCATCGCGGCCCGATGGGCGAGATCCGCGCGGTGCTGGGCGAGCGGCTGCAACCGTCGCTGGTAGTGGAGATGGCGATTGCCAGCCACGACTTGCCGCACGAGTGGCCGCCGGAAGTGCTGCGCGATGCGGCGCAGGTGGAATCGGTGGTGACCGCGGTTGAGCGCGAAGGTCGCACCGATATTCGCATGTTGCCGCTGGTGACGATCGACGGCGCCGACGCACGCGACTTCGATGACGCGGTATATGCCGAACCGAAGCGCGGCGGCGGCTGGCGCCTCATCGTGGCGATCGCCGACGTGTCGCATTACGTGCAGGTCGGCAATGCACTGGATCGCGAAGCCTATGAGCGCAGCACCTCGACCTATTTCCCCGGTTTCGTGGTGCCGATGCTGCCGGAGACGCTGTCCAACGGCATCTGCTCGTTGATGCCGAAGGTCGAGCGGATGTGCATGGTCTGCGACATGCTGGTCGATGCCGAAGGCAACGTCACCAAGTCGAAGTTCTATGACGCCGTGATGCTTTCGCATGCACGGCTCACTTACGACAAGGTGTGGCAGGTGGTTGGCCTCAATGATGCCGATGCGCGTCATGAAGTCGCCGACGTACTGCCGCAACTCGAAAACCTGCACGCGCTGTACAAGGCGATGGCGCAGCAGCGCAGGCGTCGTGGCGCGATCGACTTCGAGACACCGGAAGTGAAGTTCCGCCTCGACCAGACCGGTAACGTGGAGTCGATGGGCGCGACCGAGCGCAATGATGCGCACAAGCTGATCGAGGAATGCATGATCGCCGCCAACGTGCAGGCGGCCCTGTTCCTTGAGAAGAAGAAGATTCCCGCGCTGTTCCGTGCGCATGAACCGCCACCGGCGGAGAAGTACGAAGACCTGCAGCAGTTCCTGCGCGAGTTCAAGCTGCGCATGCCGCCGGTGGAAGACGTCACGCCGGCCGACTTCTCCGAAATCCTGCGCATGGTGCATGACCGCCCCGAGCGCGAACTGATCCAGAACGTGCTGCTGCGCTCGCAGAGCATGGCGGCCTACCAGCCCGACAACCGCGGCCACTTCGGTCTGGCGCTGCAGGCGTATGCGCATTTCACTTCACCGATCCGTCGTTATCCGGATCTGCTGGTGCATCGCGCAATCCGCTACGCATTGACCAACGGCAAGCCGGCCGACTACACCTACAGCCCTGCCGAGATGTCGGCGATGGCGATCCATTGTTCGCAGCGCGAGCGCCGTGCCGAAGAGGCCGAGCGCGATGTGGACGAGCGCTTCAAGTGCGCTTGGATGGAGAAGCACATCGGCAGCGAGTTCGAGGGCGTGGTTACCGGCGTCACCTCGTTCGGCCTGTTCGTGGAGCTGGACGAATCAAAGGTGTCCGGTCTGGTGCATATCAGCCAGCTCGCCAACGATTACTACCACTTCGATGCGACCCGGAAATTGCTGAAGGGCGAGCGCACCGGTGCGCAGTTCCGTCTTGGCGACCACGTGCGCATCCAGGTGCTGCGCGCGAGTCTGGAAGATCGCAAGATCGACTTCCGGCTGGTGTCGCCGCGCACGCCGGTTACGCCGCCGACAGGCAGCGGCAAGGCTTACGACTATGCCGCCAGCGGCGAGCGTTACTCGTTGCCCAAGCGTGCCGCACCTCCGGAGAAGGCACAGGGCATGTTCGGCCGTGCCGCGAAGGCGATCGGCCGTGCCTTCGGCCGGCGCGAGACCGTGGTGCCGGAGACTCGCGTACTGAGCGATAATCCGCCGCCGCGTTCGCGTGCTCCCGCACGGCACGACGATGGCGGCAACCGTCCGCGTCACGCGTCGGCGCCGGCCAAGTCGGCACATGGCCAGCCGAGTCGTGGCAAGCGGCAGGGTCGGGGTCAGGCGGCGAAGGCAGCACCGACATCGACACCCGCGAGCGGTGGCAAGAAGCGCAGTGGACGCAAACCGAAACCGAAAGGCAAGCCATGAGTGAGAGTTGGATCGTCGGCATCAATCCCGTCGAAGGTGCACTGAGCAACGATGCCGAGCGCGTGCGTGAGCTGGTCGTCGAGAACGGCCAGCGCAACCCGCGCGTGCATGAGCTGGTCGAACGCGCGAAGGCGCTGAAGATCACGGTGAACCATCGTCCGCGCGAGCAGCTCGACAAGCTCGCCGGTGAGGCACGTCACCAGGGCGTGGCAGCGCTGTATGAAGCGCCACCGATGGCGCATGAAAACGACTTGGCCGCGCTCATGGAGCGCGACGGCAGCAATACGCTGGTGCTGGTGCTGGATGGCGTCACCGATCCGCACAACCTCGGCGCATGCCTGCGCAGTGCGGCGGCGGCGAAAGTCACCGCGGTGATCGTGCCGAAGGATCGCGCTGTCGGTCTGACTCCGGTAGTGCGCCGCGCCTCGGCCGGTGGCGCCGATCGGGTGCCGTTGATCGCGGTGACCAACCTCGCACGCACGCTGCGCGAGTTGAAGGACGCTGGCGTGTGGATCACCGGTCTGGCCGGCGATACCGACACCTCGGTCTATGGTGTGGACTTCAAGGGTCCGGTGGCGCTGGTGCTGGGCGGCGAAGGCGAGGGCATCCGTCGGCTGACCCGTGAGCTGTGCGATTTCGTGGCGAAGATTCCGATGCCCGGCACGATGGAGAGCCTCAACGTCTCGGTCGCCACCGGCGTGGTGTTGTTCGAAGCCTTGCGTCAGCGGAGTGCGAAGCGATGAACCTGTTCTGGTATGACTGGGCCGGCTATATCGGCGTTGCGCTGGTGCTGCTGGCGTTTTTCCTGCTGCAGGAGCGCAAGCTGCAGGGCAACAACCTGATCTATCAGCTGATGAATATCCTGGGCGCGATCGGGGTGATGCTGTCGCTCTGCTTCGGCAATTTCAATCTGGCGGCCTTCATCATGCAGGTCGCTTGGTTGCTGATCGGCAGCTACGGCATCGTGCGCGATGTGAAGCGACGCCGCGAGGCACGCGGTCTGTCGTAGAGGTATTACGTGCTGGCGCGGGGACGACCCCGCGCGCGTACTTTCCATTGCGGGGACGGCCCTGTCATACACAGAGGAGCGCCAACATGGCGTGGATCTATCTGCTGCTGGCCGGCCTGTTCGAAGTGATCTGGGCGATCGGCCTCAAGTACACTGATGGTTTTACCCGGCTGTGGCCCACGGTCGGCACGGTGACGGCGATGGTGATCAGCATCGTGCTGCTGGCGATGGCGGTGAAGACGCTGCCGATCGGCACAGCCTATGCGATCTGGACCGGCATCGGTGCGGTCGGCGCGGTGGCGCTCGGCATCGTGCTGTTCGGCGATCCGGCGACACTGCCGCGGCTGCTTTGCGTCGCGTTGATCGTGGTCGGCATCGTCGGGCTCAAGTTCACCGCAGCGTGAGCGGCTGCCTGCGGGAATCCGTCAACGGACTCCCGCAATGGCTCACTCGGGCTTGTCGCCCAGCTTGGTCATTTCCGGGTTGGAGGTGAAGTCGCCCTTGCTGCGCTGCTTGTTCAACTGCTCGCCGGTGACCTGGAACCACACGTTCTCGGCGATGTTGGTGGCGTGGTCGCCAATCCGCTCGATGTTCTTGGCCATGAACAGCAGATGCGTGCATGGCGTGATGTTGCGCGGGTCTTCCATCATGTAGGTGAGCAGCTGGCGGAAGTAGCCGGTATAGGCCTCGTCCAGCACCACGTCGTTCTTCCATACCTGGTAGGCAGCGTCGGCATCGCGGTCGTTATAGGCCCGCAGCACGTCGCGCACTTCATCGGCGGCCAGCTCGGCCAGGTGGCGCAACCCGCCAACCGGGGCCACCGGGGCCACCATCGACAGCGGGATCGAACGCTTCGCCACGTTGGCGGCGTAGTCGCCGATGCGTTCGATGTCCGAGGCGATGCGCAGCGCGGCGTAGACGTTGCGCAGATCGCCGGCCATCGGCGCACGCAGCGCCAGCAGGCGCACCACATCGTGGCCGATTTCCTGCTCCAGCTGGTCGATCGCGTCGTCATTGCCGACCACACGCTGGGCAGCACGCTCGTCGCGGCGCTCGAGCACGTCGATGGAGGCTTCCAGCTGGGTTACCGACAGCTCGCCCATGCGCACGATCTCGCCGGTGAGCCGGGTCAGCTCGCTGTCGTAACTCTTGATGATGTGGTCTGTGCCGGTGTTCATGGTGTTGTCCTGTGTGATCAGCCAAAGCGACCGGTGATGTAATCCTCGGTCTGCTTCTTGCCCGGCTTGGTGAAGATCTTCTCGGTCTGGTCGAACTCGATCAGTTCGCCCATGTACATGAAGGCGGTGAGGTCGGAAACGCGCGCGGCCTGCTGCATGTTGTGGGTGACGATGACGATAGTGAATTCGCTTTTCAGTTCTTCCACCAATTGCTCGATGCGGCTGGTGGCGATCGGGTCGAGCGCGGACGTGGGTTCGTCCAGCAGCAGCACTTCGGGTTTCAGCGCGATGGCGCGGGCGATACACAGGCGCTGCTGCTGGCCGCCGGAGAGACCGAGCGCGTTCTGCTTGAGCTTGTCCTTCACCTCGTCCCACAGTGCGGCACTGCGCAACGCCTGCTCGACGCGGGCTTCCATGTCCGGCTTCGACAGCTTCTCGTGATGGCGGATGCCGTAGGCGACGTTCTCGAAGATCGTCATCGGGAACGGCACCGGCTTCTGGAACACCATGCCGATCTTGCTGCGCAGGCGATTCATCGAATAGCCGGGGTCGAGGATGTTCTCGCCGTCCAGAATGATCTCGCCCTTTGCCTCCAGCTTCGGATAGATCGCGTAGATGCGATTGAAGATGCGCAGCAGGGTCGACTTGCCGCAGCCGGACGGGCCGATGATCGCAGTGACCTTCTTTTCCGGGATATCCATGCTGATGCCTTTCAGGGCATGGAAACCGCTGTAGTAGAAGTGCAGGTCGCGCGCGGCGAGCTTGGGCACGACAGCCGGTGCGGCGGCCGCCTGCGCCGGGTTCGTGGCGATGGCGGAGTCAGTCATGGGACACCTTGGTGCGGGAAAGGATCAGGCGGGAAGCGAGGCTGAGCAGCAGCACGAACATGGTGATCACGAACGCGCCAGCCCAGGCCAGCGCGTGCATCGAGTCGCCCGGATCGTTGGCGTACTGGTAGATGATCTGCGGCAGGCTGGACATCTTCTCGATCGGGTTGATCGCCATGTAGTTGTTGCCGAACGCGGTGAACAGCAGCGGTGCGGTCTCGCCGCTGATGCGTGCCAGCGCCAGCAGTACGCCGGTGATGATGCCCGAGCGGGCGGCGCGGATCAGGATCTGCAGGGTCAGCTTCCATTGCGGCACGCCGAGCGACAGCGCCGCTTCGCGCAGCGTGGATGGCACCAGCCGCAGCATCTCGTCGGTGGTACGCACGATGACCGGCAGCGCGATCAGCGCCAGCGCCACGCCGCCGGCGAAACCGGAGAACGTGGTGTTGCCGTGGGTCAGCGCGGTGCTCGGCAACACGATGATGGTGTAGACGAACAGGCCCATCACGATCGACGGCGCCGACAGCAGGATGTCGTTGAGGAAGCGGATCGACTCGCCCAGCTTGGTGCGGTTCGCGTACTCAGCCAACCAGGTGCCGGCCAGCACGCCGATCGGCGTGGCGATGGCGATGCCGATGAAATTGATGATCAGGCTGCCGACCATGGCGTTGGCCAGGCCACCGTCCTCGCCATAGGCGGTGATCCTGGTGAACAGCTTCAGGTCCAGCGCGCTGATGCCCTGGCGCAGGGTTTCCCAGAGAATCCAGGCCAGGGACGCCAGACCGACCAGGGTGGCCAGCGTACTCATCACCATCGCCAGCGCGTTGGTGATGCGGCGGCGCAGATAGGGCGAGCTCATCAGCGACCCTCCTTGCGGGCGAGCTGGCGCAGCATCAGCCGCGCAATCAGCAGCACGATGAAGGTGACCACGAACAGCAGGAACGCCAGCGCCATCAGCGAGGACTTCTGCAGGCCGGAGGCTTCACTGAACTGGTTGGCGATGGTCGAGGCGATCGAGGTGCCGGGGTCGAGCAGCGAAGCCGACAACTGCATCGCATTGCCGAGCACGAAGGTCACCGCCATGGTTTCGCCCAGCGCGCGGCCGAGACCGAGGAAGATGCCGCCGATCACCGCCGAACGGGTGTAGGGCAGCACGATGTCCCACGACACTTCCCAGGTGCTGGAACCGAGCGCATAAGCCGACTCCTTCAGCCGGGTCGGCACGGTCTGGAACACTTCGCGCATCACCGAGGAGATGAACGGGATGATCATGATCGCCAGCACGATGCCGGCAACCAGGATGCTGGCGCCGAACGGGTAGTCGCTGCCGAACAGCTTGCCGACAAACGGCACGTGTTCGGCGACCCATGACAGCTTGCCGTCGTCGGGCTTGTTGCCGAGGTTGCTGGTCAGCCACGGCTTGATATGGTTGGCGAAAAACGGGGCGAAGACGAACAGGCCCCACATGCCGTAGATGATCGAGGGAATGCCGGCCAGCAGTTCGATCGCCGAGGCGACCGGTGTGCGCAGCCAGGTAGGTGCCACTTCGGAGAGATAGATGGCGATGCCGAAACTCACCGGCACGGCGATCAGCAAGGCGATGAACGAGGTGGCGATCGTGCCGTAGACCGGCACCATGGCGCCGTAGACATCGTTGCCCGGATCCCACGCCGAGCTGACCAGGAAATGCCAGCCAAATGTGCTGAACGCGTCGCGGCCGCCCCACAAGGTGGCGCCGGCGGCGCCGAGCAGGGCCGCCAGCACGATCAGCGCACAGCCTTTCAACAACCAGCGGAACAACCGCTCGTGGCGGGCATCACGATGGCTGCGTTGCTCCAGGATGTCGGCGGGCAAGGCTGCTTGGCTGGCTGGCATGGCAATCCATATTATGCGGAAAAAACTTCCGCTCCCTCGCCGGCCAAGCCGGTGAGGGAGCGGAAGTCATGTCATCAATGCTTGTATTCGGAAGTCCAGTACGCCTCGATCTTGCTGACCAGGGCCGACGGCAGCGGCACGTAGTCGAGTTCGGCGGCGGCCTGCTGGCCGTTCTCCAGCGAGTACTTGAAGAAATCGAAGGCGACCTTGCTGTTGCCGGCATTCTTCGGCGTCTTGTACATGATCATCCAGGTGGTGGCGGTGATCGGCCACGCCTGGGCGCCCGGTGCATTGGTCATGATCAGGTTGAAGTCCTTGGCGCTGGCCCAGTCGGCCGTGGCGGCGGCAGCGGCGAACGCAGCGGCGCTCGGCTTCATGAAGTTGCCGCTGGCATTCTTCAGGTCGACCCAGGCCAGCTTGTTCTTTACCGCATAGGCGTATTCGACGTAGCCGATCGAGCCCTTGATCTGGCGCACGTACTGCGAGACGCCTTCATTGCCCTTGCCGCCCACGCCGGTCGGCCATTCCACGGCCGTACCGAACTTGACCTTGCTGGCCCATTCCGGATTGACCTTGGACAGATAGTTGGTGAAGTTGAACGAGGTGCCCGAACCGTCCGAGCGATGCACCACGGTGATCTTGCCGGTGGGCAGGGTCAGGCCGGCGTTCAGCGCGGCGATCTTCGGGTCGTTCCAGTTGGTGATCTTGCCCAGGAAGATGTCGGCGAGCGTGGTGCCGTCCAGCTTGATCTGATCGGCCTGCACACCGGTGATGTTGACCACCGGCACGATGCCGCCGACCACGATCGGGAACTGGCCGAGGCCGAACTTCTGCAGATCTTCCGCCTTCATCGGCGCGTCGGAGGCACCGAAGTCGATGGTGCCTTCCTTGATCTGCGCGATGCCGGCGCCCGAACCGACCGACTGGTAGTTGAGATGGTTGCCAGTCTTCTCGGCATACGCAGCCGACCATTTGGACATGACCGGGTAGACGAAGCTGGAGCCGGCGCCGGTGATATCGGTGGCCTGCGCGGCCACGCCGAAGGTCGAAGCCACGGCGATCGCGGCGACAGCGGCGAATCGAATGGGGGATTTGCGTGAGGTCAACACGGTAGCTCCTTGAAGGGATGTCGGATGAGACCCCGCCATTTCAGGCCCTTGGTGTTGCCATTGGATGTAATGAATGTTTCAACCAGATGACAGTGAGCGACGGACTGTCACAAGTTGCCGCTGAAACCACGCCGCCATTGACTCGAAAACCGCGTACGACGGCGGTTTCAGGCGGCATCCAGCCCTGGCTGTGCCTGTTCGAGCAATTCGAACTGGCGCCAGCGGTTGACCACCTTGCAGAACAGCTCGGCGGTGCGTTCGGCGTCATACACCGCCGAATGGGCTTCGCGACTGTCGAACGACAGGCCTGCGGCCAGCACGGCCTTGCTCAGGACCGTCTGGCCATAGGCGAGGCCGCCCAGGCTGACCGTGTCGAAGCAACTGAAAGGGTGGAACGGGTTGCGCTTGTGTCCGCAACGGCGCACCGCCTGGTTGAGGAAGCCCAGGTCGAACGCCGCGTTGTGGCCCACCAGGATCGCCCGCTGGCAGCCGGCCTCTCGTACCGCCTCGCGCACCACATGAAAGATATGGTCCAGTGCCAGCCGCTCGGCCAGCGCGCCGCGCAGCGGGTTGGTCGGGTCGATCCCGGTGATCTCCAGCGAACGCGGATCCAGGTTCGCACCCGGGAACGGCTCCACATGCGTCGACACCGTCGGCTGCAGGCACAGGAAACCATCCGCACCGATCGTCAGCGGTACGGCGGCGATTTCCAGCAGGGCATCATGTTCGGCATCGAAACCGCCGGTTTCCACGTCGACCACCACCGGCAGAAAACCACGAAATCGTTCGGCCATGCGTGGCGCAGTGCTGTTGCTCAGTATTTCCATCGGCAAAGCATATCAGCCGCCTCGCGTGACGTGAGACGCACATCGACCGGGACGCGCCTCTCATCGCACCGACACACTGTCTTGAATGTGTCATGAAAGATGCATCCAATCGTAAAAATCCCTCGCCACACTTGTTAACTAATCGCTAGCCAGCCATCGGATCGAGGGGGCGGTTGAGATGTATCCCACCAACTTGCGGAGAATGACATGCGTTCCAAATTGATTGCGGTGGCGATTGCTGCCGGCCTGGGCGTTACCAGTTTCACGGTCGCCGCGGCACCGGCAAAGCACAAGACGGCTGTAAAGCAGGCAGTCAGCAGCCCGGCAGCCGGCAGCAGCGAAGTTGAACAGCTGAAGGCACAACTGGCCGCGCTGCAGACCAAGGTGGAGGAGCTGGAGCAGCGCACCGACGCGCAGTCCGAAATCAACGTCTCCAACGGCCAGGCCGTGGAGACGGTGCAGAAGGCGCAGGTTGCCAACGATGCCAAGGTCAGCACGATCGACAAGCTGGTCAGCAACACCAAGGTCAGCGGCACCATGTTCTTCGACATGACCGACGTCAGCCACAAAGAGCAGACCGGTACCGGCAGCTCCGTCAAGAAAGACGGCCATGGCTCGGTCAATGGCGTTGGCTATGACGTGAAGCGTTTCTACCTCACCGTCGACCACAAATTCAACGACATCTGGTCGGCCAACCTGACCACCGATTTCAACTACGTGTCGGCCGATTCCGAGACCCAGCTGTTCGTCAAGAAGGCTTACCTGCAGGGCGCGTTCGATCCGCTCTTCACGGTGCGCTTCGGTGCAGCTGACACGCCGTGGATTCCGTATGTCGAGAAGTGGTACGGCTATCGCTTCCTCGAGAACACGATCACCGACCGCTCCATTGATGGCGGCCGCGGCACGGTCGGCGCCGCTCCTACCGGTATCGGTGCGTTCGGCAACTCGTCGGACTGGGGTGTCCATGCGATGGGCGCGACCACCGGCGACAACGCGTTCAACTACCAGGTTTCCGTGGTCAACGGCGGCGGCTACAAGAATCCGACGCGCTCCAGCGGCATGGATGTCGAAGCCCGCGTTGGCTACCAGCCGATCAAGGAGATGGTCATCGCGCTCGGTGGCTACGACGGCAAGCGCGCCAAGGACGTGCAGAACGGTCAGCCGACCCGGAATGCCACGCGTGCTGATGCATTGGTCGCTTACCGCAACGATACCTTCGGTATCGGTGGCGAGTATTTCACCGCGCATAACTGGGATGACGTCCTGAAGTATCAGGGCGCCTTGCCGGCACCGGCGGCGATCAAGGACAAGGCTGACGGTTACTCGGTCTTTGGTGACTGGACTTTCATGCCGCAGTGGGCGTTGTTCGCTCGCTACGACAGTGTTACCTACAAGTACTCCGGCGTGAACGGCGCCTACAAGCAGCTCAAGGACACCTACTACAACGCCGGCGTCTCCTACGACGTGCTGAAGAACCTGCGTCTGGCGCTGGCCTGGAAATACGACAAGCTCGAAGGCCCGGTGGCCACCCCGTTTACCTACAAGACCAACGAAATCGGCTTCTGGGGCATCCTGAGCTACTGAGCCTGACGGTTATCGAAGGGAGTTCGGCCCAGGGATGGAAAAACGGCGGGCTCTTGCCCGCCGTTTGCTTTGTTGCGTTCCCATGAGTCAGCTGCGTGCGTCACGCTGCGGATGGATTCACCCAGGCGTCAAATGGTCGTTCCGAAACTGTCACATGACCGCTGCATACTGCGGCTGTAGCAGTGGTCAATGCGGCAGTGATCAAGGGTTATCGCAAGGGAGTTTCATCCACGGACGGAAAACGGCGGGCTTATGCCCGCCGTTTGCTTTTTCGGCCGCACGAGAAAACTGCCGTCAGCGGTTGTCCAGCGTCGCCCCGGTCAGCAGGCCGCGCGCCAGCATGCTGCACTGGCGCCGGTACAGCAGCAGCTGCCACTGGCGCCCGCCGACCTGCCGCCATAGCACCGCCGAGCGCACGGCAGCGAGCAGGTTGGCGCGCACCTTTTCCACCACGACCGGCAGCTGCAGCTGCTGCGGGTTGCCGCTGACCATCACCCGCGGTTTCAGTGTGGACAGGGTGGAGGCGTACAGCTCGGCCAGCCGGCTGGTGACCTGCGCCGAGTCCTGACCGAAATGCTCGACCTGCCGCTGCGCGGCGACGATGCCTTGCTGCAGTTTGCCGAGCAGTTCCGGCCGGCCGGTCAGGCTGCGCTCCAGCCGCATCACGGTCACCACCATGCGGGTCACTGCCATGTCGCGATCGCTTTCGTCGAGCTGCGCGATCAGGCTGCGCAGGCCGATCCGAACATTGGAAATATTGCCGTATACGCCGACCACCGAAGGTGCGTCGATGCGGAACACGCTGGCCACGCTGGCCTCCATCGCACCGTCGTCGCAACGGCCCTCGTTGGCCAGCTGCTGCGCCAGCGCACAGGCCTGGAACAGGCCGGCGAGGGCAAGCACGCGCTCTTCATTCATGGAAAAAGATTCAAACACGGGATTGCGATTCTCTTGCGGGGAACGTGGGGGAAGGAGTGAATGCTGGCAGCAGGCCGCCATACGGTGCATTGGTGGCAGCGATCACCGCGCCGCCGAGGCAGACTTCGTCATCGTAGAAGACCACCGACTGGCCTGGAGTGACCGCACGCTGCGGTTCGTCGAAGCGTACCTCAAGGCCGTCGCCGTGCACGTCGACGACGCAGGCCTGGTCGAGCTGGCGATAGCGGGTGCGGGCGGTACAGCGAAAGTGGCCAGCCGGCGCTGTGCCGGCGACCCAGTTCGGCGTTTCCGTCCGCAACCGCCGCGAATACAGCCAGCGGTTCTCGCCGCCCTGGGCGATGTACAGCACGTTCGCCGGCACGTCCTTGCCGACCACGTACCACGCCTCGCCGCCGGCGCCATGACGGCCGCCGATGCCCAGCCCGTTGCGCTGGCCCAGTGTGTAATACATCACGCCCTGATGCTCGCCGATCAGCTCGCCCTCGGGCGTACGCATCTCGCCAGGCCGGGCCGGGATGTACTGGGCCAGAAAGCTGCGGAAATCGCGCTCGCCGATGAAGCAGATGCCGGTGGAATCCTTCTTCGCGTGGGTCGGCAGCGCCGCTTCGCGGGCCAGCTCGCGCACCCGTGGCTTCTCGATCTCGCCCAGCGGAAACAGCGTGGCGGCGAGTTGCTGCTGGCCCAATGCGTGCAGGAAGTAGCTCTGATCCTTCGCCGCATCCACCGCGCGCAGCAGACGATACTGACCTGCGTGAAAATCGACGCGGGCATAGTGGCCGGTGGCGATTTTCTCGGCGCCCAGCGCATGGGCTTCGTCCAGGAAGGTCTTGAACTTGATCTCGCGATTGCATAGCACGTCGGGGTTCGGCGTGCGTCCGGCGCGGTATTCGGCGAGGAAATGCTCGAACACGCCGTCCCAGTACTCCGCGGCAAAATTGCGCGCATGGAACGGGATGCCGAGCCGTCCGCATACGGCCACGGCATCTTTGCGGTCAGCATCGGTGGTGCAGGGGCCTGAGCGGTCGTCCTCTTCCCAGTTCTGCATGAACAGGCCTTCGACCTGATGGCCGGCCTGTTGCAGCAGGAGTGCCGCGACCGAGGAGTCGACGCCACCGGAAATGCCCAGCATCACCTTCACGTCGGGTCGCCCTCAGGTAGATAACTCAACGTGTCCAGCGGCAGGCGCTTGCCGGCCAGCCAGGCGTCGATGCTCAGCAATACCATAGGGCTGCGCAGGCGGTCACCCAAGGCAGCGATTTCGGCACGGGTCAGCCACAGCGCGCGCTGGATGTCGGTATCCAGCGGGCGTTCCGGATCGTGGTTGACGGCACGGGCGGCGAAGCTGAAACGCAGCACCGCGTCACCATGCTCGGTGCTGCGCCACTGGTGCACACCGATCAGGTGTTGCAGTTCCACCGTCCAGCCGGTTTCCTCCAGCGTCTCGCGCAAGGCGGCCGCAAGCAGGCTTTCGCCATCGTCCAGGTGCCCGGCGGGCTGGTTGTAGGCGAGCCGACCGTTCACTTCTTCTTCCACCATCAGATATCGGTCGCCATCGGCCACCACGCAGGCGACGGTGACATGCGGGCGCCAGATCTCGGCGATGGGAACGGAATCGACCATGGGAAACGGCAAAGGGCTGGAAAAGCGGCCATTGTGCCATTACCTATGCAGACGGTCGCTGCGGAGAGCTGCATATCCCGCGCGGCGTATACTTCAAATCAGAGATCACACCCCAAGAAACCATGGCCCACGAATCCGAACACGAGCACGACAGCGGCCGCGGTCTGGCGCTGGAAACCGCCAAGCCGGAGGTGGCGCGACCGCCACTGTTTCAGGTGCTGCTGCTGAATGACGACTTCACCCCGATGGATTTCGTGGTCGAGGTGTTGCGCAGTTTTTTCAATCTGGACCAGGAGCAGGCGGTGCAGGTGATGCTGCATGTACATACCCGTGGCAAGGGCGTATGTGGTGTATTCACCCGCGAGGTGGCTGAAACCAAGGTTACCCACGTCAACGAATATTCACGTTCCCATCAGCACCCATTGTTGTGCACTATGGAAAAGCTCTGAGCGACCCCATTTTGTGCTCATCGCGGCGCTGAAGGCCGCTCAACTTTTCAAGCGGAGACGATCCGAATGTTCAGCAAGGATCTGGAAGTCACCATCGGCCATTGCTACAAGCAGGCCCGCGAACAACGCCATGAATTCATGACGGTGGAGCACCTGCTCCTGGCGCTGACCGAGAACCAGTCGGCACTGGGCGCCCTGCGCGCCTGCGGCGTGGATCTGCCACGGCTGTCGAGCGAACTGACGCGCATCATCAATGAAACCGTGCCGGTGTTGCCGCACGGCGATGAGCGCGATACGCAGCCGACGCTGGGCTTCCAGCGCGTGCTGCAGCGTGCCGTGTACCACGTGCAGTCCTCGGGGCGGAAAGAGGTCACCGGTGCGAACGTGCTGGTGGCGATCTTCGGCGAGAAGGACTCGCACGCCGTGTATTTCATGCACCAGCAGGAAATCACCCGGCTCGACGTGGTCAATTATATCTCGCACGGTATCGCCAAGATCGGCGACGAGCCGGCGGCCGGCGTGTCCGGCGGCGAGCGCGAAGGCGAGGAGGGCGGGGAGCCGAAGGGCAATCCGCTGCATGAGTTCGCCAGCAACCTCAACGAGCTGGCGCTGGAAGGCAAGATCGATCCGCTGATCGGGCGTGCCGACGAGATCGAACGCACCATCCAGGTGCTGTGCCGCCGCCGCAAGAACAATCCGCTGTATGTCGGCGAGGCCGGGGTGGGCAAGACGGCGCTGGCCGAAGGTCTGGCCAAGCGCATCGTCGACGGCGAAGTGCCCGAGGTGCTGGAAGACGCCACGATCTGGTCGCTGGATCTGGGCGCTCTGGTGGCCGGCACCAAGTACCGCGGCGATTTCGAGAAACGCCTGAAGGGCGTGATCGCCCAGCTGAAGAAGCAGCCGGGCGCGATCCTGTTCATCGACGAAATCCACACCATCATCGGCGCCGGCTCGGCCTCGGGCGGCACTATGGACGCCAGCAACCTGATCAAGCCGATGCTGGCTTCCGGCGAGCTGCGCTGCATCGGTTCCACCACGTTCCAGGAATATCGCGGCGTGTTCGAGAAGGATCGCGCGCTGGCCCGTCGCTTCCAGAAGATCGACGTGGTCGAGCCGACCGTGGCCGACAGCATCGAGATCCTCAAGGGCCTGCGCTCGCGCTTCGAGGAACATCACCACGTCGCCTATACCAACGAGGCGCTGAAGGCGGCGGTGGACTTGTCGGTCAAGCACATTCCTGACCGCCTGCTGCCGGACAAGGCGATCGACGTGATCGACGAGGCGGGCGCGCGCCAGCGGCTGCTGCCGCTGGATCAGCGCACCGGCAAGGTCGATGTGAGCGAGGTCGAATACATCATCGCCAAGATGGCGCGGATTCCGGCCAAGCAGGTCTCGGCGTCGGATCGCGATGTGCTGCGCAACCTGGAGCGCAACCTCAAGATGGTGGTGTTCGGCCAGGATCCGGCGATCGAGGCACTGGCCGCATCGATCAAGATGGCCCGCTCGGGGCTGGCCGATCCGTCCAAACCGATCGGCTGCTTCCTGCTCGCCGGTCCGACCGGCGTGGGCAAGACCGAGGTGACCAAGCAGTTGGCGATGCAGCTCGGTATCGAGATGATCCGCTTCGACATGTCCGAATACATGGAAGGCCATTCGGTGTCGCGGCTGGTCGGTGCACCTCCCGGTTATGTCGGTTTCGACCAGGGGGGGCTGCTGACCGAGGCGGTGACCAAGCATCCGCATGCGGTGCTGCTGCTGGACGAGATCGAAAAAGCGCACCCGGATGTGTTCAACATCCTGCTGCAGGTGATGGATCGCGGCGTGCTGACCGATACCAACGGTCGCGAGGCGAACTTCAAGAACGTGGTGGTGGTGATGACCACCAACGCGGGCGCAGCGATCGCCGCGCGGCGCAGCATGGGCTTCGTCGAGCAGAAGCACGAGTCGGACGCGATGGAAGTGATCCGCCGCATCTTCACGCCGGAGTTCCGCAACCGGCTGGACGCGATCATCCAGTTCGCTGCGCTCGACTTCGAGCACATCCTGCGCGTCGTCGACAAGTTCCTGATCGAGCTGGAAAGCCAGCTGACCGACAAGCATGTGAGCCTGGATGTGGACGCCGATGCCCGCCACTGGCTGGCCGAGCACGGCTTCGATCCGCAGATGGGCGCACGGCCGATGGCGCGGGTGATCCAGGAGAAGGTGAAACGCGCGTTGGCCGACGAGCTGTTGTTCGGCAAGCTGGCCGAAGGCGGCGTGGTTCGCCTGAGCGTGCGCGACGGCGAACTGAAAGTGGATTGCCAGGCGGCCGAAAAGCTGCCAGCGGTGGTCGGGTAAACAAACTCTACCGCTTCGATGGTTAAACGCGGGACAAAGCAAAGGCGGCGCAGTGCGCCGCCTTTCGTTTCATCACACACCACCGCATCGAATCGCGCTTATTGAACCTGTTCCACTGCGCACCGGCGCAATAGTCAGCGCCGACTTACTTCATGCGGTACGTGATACGACCCTTGCTCAGATCGTACGGGGTCATTTCGATCTTGACCTTGTCGCCGGTGAGGATGCGGATGTAGTGCTTGCGCATGCGGCCGGAGATGTGGGCAATGATCACGTGCCCATTCTCAAGTTGCACACGAAACATGGTGTTGGGCAAGGTCTCCTGGACCGTACCTTCCATTTCGATGACGTCGTCTTTAGCCATGTGTTCCGGGGTTCACGCACAGCCGTCATGGCTGCGTAAGCCGACGATTATGCCATGAATAGGGGTTTGGTTAAAGAAACATCACTGAATACCCCGATCCATCCGTATCAGGCGAAATGCTCATCCAGCTTGCGCCGGATCTCCTGCTCGACCATGCCTTTCAACGGGGACAGCATCAGGCCCAGCTCGGCATGGACCTTGATCGCGTCGCTGCTGACGGCGATCGTGCCGGTCACCCCGGGCCGCGAAAAGCGCAGCGTGTCACCCTGCCATTGTCCATCCATGCCGAGCCTTTCATGCATCCGCGCGGCCACCTGATCGACCACCGCGCGGGCCTCGGCGATCGACAGTTGATGCGGACGGTGGATATCGATCTTGGGCATGACGGGCTCCATGGGAATATCCCATCTTAATGCCATGTGGCTGCATGCTAGAGTTTCGCAGTCTTTCCGGCGGCTGATCCATGCGTATCGAATTTCCCAATGCGGCCCGAGAGGATTTCCACTGGACGCAGGCGCAATTGCGTATCGGCAGCGCGCCCGAGAATGACCTCGTGCTGGCGGCCAGCCAGGCGGCAGCCCAGCATCTGCGCATCCAGCAGGATCGTCGCGGCTGGGTGCTGCAGGTGTTGCCGTCGGCCGATCGCATCTATGTCAATGCACGGCCGGTACGCGAACGCGCCTTGCTGCGTGCCGGCGACGTGGTCAGTGTCGGCGATTGCCGCATGCTGCTGCGTGCCGATGAGGATCCGGGCCTTCGCCCGCCGCTGAGCGTGCCGGAGCAGGGACGTTGCACGGTGGCATTGCGCGCCGTGGCCGGCCCGTTGTCCGGTCGGGTGCTGCCGCTGCAGGACAGTCTGGAGTTCGGACCGCAAGGCCGTTACGCACTGGAACTGCCGCAGGGCGATGTCGCCTCGCTGCGCATTTTCTGGGACGGCGGTCAGTTGCTGCTGGAAGCGATCCAGCCATCCGAACGTCACCCGCTGCGCGTCAATGGTGTTGGCGTACAGAGGCTGGCGCTGCAGCCTGGCGATCAGATCGGTTTGGCCATGCACCGTTTCGTGGTCGAGGCCCCCGGCATGGAGCCCGAACCTGAAATCGTGATGTCCGAGCCGCTGCCGACACACCTACCGGAAGAGGCTGCCGGCCCGACGGGCGAAGTGTGGTGGCTGATCGTTACCGCCGCCGTGCTGGCGCTTGGTATCGCACTGGTACTGTTGATCCGTTTCTGAATCCGCCGGCAGCACAACAAACTTGAGAGTCGGGCAGCCGGCCAGGATTCGTGACGTACGGCCGGAAACTGCCGTGCGGTCGGCTACAATGCCTGCCAGATTCAATGATTGAAACGCCCCATGGATAGCCCACGCCCTCTATCGCCTGCGACCTCGGGAAAGCGTTCCTTCGGTCCGCAGGGGACGCGTCTGTTTGTTCAGGAGGATCTGCGCCAGCTTGCGTCCGAGACAGGCAAGCGATCCGAAGAACGGGCCAGCGCGCACAAACCGGTGCTGGAGAGCATGAGTCCGGAGCTTGGAGGACAGCGGTTTTCCATTCATCCGGGACGCCAGACGATCGGCAGGCTCGCCAGCAACGATATTGTCGTCAGTGGCCCGAGCGTCTCCTCCTCGCACGCCTGGATCACGAATCAGCAGGGACGCTGCATCGTCATGAACACGTTGTCGACCAACGGCACGTTCGTGAATGACAAGCGGATTCACCAGGCAACCCTGAGGCACGGCGATCGCGTCCGCTTCGGGGATGTCGAGCTGATGTTCCTGACCCGTGATCACGGCGCACCTGGCGCAAGGCGCGTTGTTCGCCTTGCGCTCGGCTTGATCGTGCTGGCCGGCGTGGCTGCATTGGCCTGGTGGCTTTTCTGATGCCAGCTCGATGAGCGAGAGTGCCTGGCCGCAAACTCTTGGCCGCTATCGCATCGAGGGCATCCTCGGCGAAGGAGCGATGGCTGTCGTCTATGCCGGCTTCGATCCCGGCATCGAACGACAGGTGGCCATCAAATGCCTGCACCGGGAAGTGGCTTCCGATCCCGACTACAGGCAGCGGTTCCTGGTCGAAGCCCGCGCGGCGGGCAATCTGACCCATCCCCACATCGTCACGATTTTCGATGCGGGAGAGACCGACGACGGCCGTTCATACATCGCCATGGAGCGTCTCTCCGGCGAGACGCTTGCCAGCCGAATCGCGAGCGAGGGATTGCCGCCCCTGCCGGTGATCATCGAGCTGGCTAGCCAGCTCGCCGCGGCACTCGATTACGCCCACGCCCAAGGTGTCATCCATCATGACATCAAGCCGGAAAACATCATGCTGGCCAAGGGCTGGCACTACGCCAAGATCAGCGACTTCGGCATTGCCGATCGCCGTGGGACGCACGATGCCGATGGTGGCGGTGAGCGCCGGGAGATCGGTGGAACACCGGCGTACATGGCCCTGGAGCGTTTACGCGGTGAGCCCGCCGATGCACGAAGCGACCTGTTTTCGCTGGGTGTGGTGCTTTACTGGCTGATCACCGGCAAATTGCCCTGGCCGGAAACCAGTGACATGCGACGCCTGATCAGGGAACGGCAACGTTCGCCACTCCCTTCAGTCGTACCACTCGATCCTGCCACGCCGTCGATGCTGATCGACATCGTGCATACCTTGCTGGCTCCCACCGCGCAGGCACGCTACCAGCGCGGCACCGAAGTCATCGACGATCTGCGCCGGGCGCGTCGCGAGTACGAGCGTCTGCACGAAAAACCCCTGGCCAACCGCATCGTCTCGCTGCGACTGCGCTGGGCCAGCGCACTGGGAGCCACGCTGTGCCTTGTATTGCTGCTGGGTCTGGCGGCCATTCATGCCAAGCAGAACGCGGCCGTTACCGGCCTGGCGCTCGATTTTGGCAGTTCCCTCGGGCGCATGGTCGCCAGCGAATCGGCGGAAAACCTGCTGCTGGGCGATCACGCCGCCACCCGTGCGCTGGTGGAGGATGTCGCACGAAATAAGCAGATCCACTATCTCGCCATTGCCGACCGGCATGGCGACATCATTGCCAGCACGCATCAGGCGGAGATCGGGCAGAAATTGGCTGCTCCGACCGAGCAGAAACACCTGTCGTCATCGGACGGCATCGAAAGCTACAGCAGCGAGGTTGTGGACGGCACACGTCACGACGAGATGCTGCTATTCGACGTACCGATCAGTTACCAGACCAAGACCGTCGGTGAACTACGCCTTGGCGTCAGCAACGAGCCTCTGCGCGCGGCACAAAGGACGACCTTGTGGGTCATCGTTGCCGTGCTCGTGCTGACGCTCGCCGCCCTGGTCGGCGCCGCCTACTGGCTGTTCAGGCGACCACTGGCGTTGCTGGACATGCTGGGCGATGCCTTAGTCCGGGTTGCCCGGGGAGATTTCCGCTACCGCATTCGCCTTGAACGCCGGGATGAACTGGGTCGACTGTTCACCGCTTTCAATCTGATGAATGGCGCACTGCAGACACGGCACCATCTTGCGGAACGACGATCCCCTCGCGTGGCAGCGGACGACGCCGCACAGCCGACGCAAATCATCAGGCCCGCCGCGGTCGATGAAGAAACGACCTGAGCTATTCCGTTTCTCATCCAGCCTGCCGGGCGACGGGGCAGACCCGGTCTGCGGCGAGGTTCAAATCTGTTTCAGCCGATGCTTGAGCTCGAGCGCCCGCGCCCGATAGATGACCGCCGGCTCGTAATTCGGGTTGATCGCCAGGATGCGATTCCATAGTGCGATGGCCTGATCCAGTTGCTGATCGCGGTACAGCACGATTGCGCGCTCGTGGTAGGAAGCCAGCAGTTGCTCGCGCAGAGCGGCGGCTTGCGGTCCCACAGGCTTCAGCCTGGGTTCGATGGACAGGGCCTCGCCGAGGCGCGTCAGGGCTTGATCATTTTGTCCCTGATCGAGCAGGGACAGGCTCTCCCTCTGCAATCGCTGCGCCTTTGCGGTCGGCAATTCGGCCACGGGAGCGCTGTCCCCGGATGAAGGCAACGTATCGTCGGCGGATGCAACCGGATCGGTGGTGCCGCTTCTGGGCGCTGCGGCACCGGCTGCCAACGATGTGCCTGAACCGGACAAGGGCAGGCGTACCGTTTCGCCAGTGCGCAACATGGATGGGTTGGTCGATCCGTTATAGCGAGCCAGGATCAGGAACGCGGCGGGATCGCCCAGATAGCGGGCAGCCAGGGTGCTGTAGGAGTCGCCGGTCTGCACGACATAGGTGCGCGAACGGGAACCGAGCGACTGCTTGGGGTCGGCCGTAAGCTGGCGCAGCATGGACTGTGCCGAGCGGTCGCCAGGATGCTGTGCCAGATACTGCCGCAGATCCTGCTCGCCCTCGCTGTAGCGGCCGAGCTGGAGCTCGTGGACGATCGCGGTGAACGAAAGTGTTGGCCTGGTCTCCGGCTGGGTGGCCGTCGTCACGCTCGTCGTGGTCGAGTTTCCATTGACCTTCGATTTGAGTGCATTGACCTGGGCGCAACCCGTTACGCCCAGCAAGCTCAACGGGACGGCCACGAGCATGGCTTGCCTGAGCCACGATCCCTCGAAACGAGACTGCCTTGCCAATGTCATGCGCCCCTGATGGTTACCCACGACCTGCCTGCCAGACCGTTTCGTCATTGTAACGGCGGGTTTCGCCGCCGGCCAAAGTTTCCTGGCCCGATCGCATCGAGTCTTTGCAAGTAACCCGGGATCGACATTCGATACCCGAGGTTGACCGCTTCATGCTGCGCCGCGCCATAATGTGTGGAACACCATGACGGGATGCAATTGCACGTGAGCAGAGTCTGGAATTTCAGCGCCGGTCCGGCGGCGCTGCCGCTGGCGGTACTTGAACGGGCCCAGCGCGAGATGCTGGACTGGAACGGCAGCGGCGCCTCGGTGATGGAGCAGTCCCATCGCGGCAAGCGCTTCATCGAGATGGCCGCACAGGCCGAAGCCGATCTGCGCTCGCTGCTGGCGATCCCCGCCGATTATGCCGTGCTGTTTCTGCAGGGCGGCGCCACCCAGCATTTCGCACAGATCCCGATGAACCTGGCCGGCGCCGGCGACAGCGCCGACTACATCGTCAGCGGCCACTGGAGCGCGAAGGCGGTCAGCGAAGCAGCACCGTATCTGCGGGTAAACGTGGCCGCCAGCGGTGAGGCCGACCACTACCTGAAGTTGCCGGCACGCGAAAGCTGGCAGCTCGATTCTCAGGCCGCGTATGTGCATTACACGCCGAACGAGACGATCCACGGCGTGGAATTCCACGACGTCCCCGACGTGGGCGCGGTGCCGCTGGTGGCGGACATGTCCTCGAACATCCTGTCCGAGCCGCTGGATGTCTCGCGCTTCGGGCTGATCTACGCCGGTGCGCAGAAGAACATCGGGCCATCCGGCCTGGTGCTGATGGTCATCCGGCGCGACCTGCTGCAGCGGGCCGGCCGGCCGATGGCGAAGATATTCCGCTATGCCGAGCACGCGGCGAACGACTCGATGCTCAACACGCCGAATACCTGGGGCTGGTACCTGGCCGGGCTGACCTTCCAGTGGCTGCAGGAGCAGGGCGGCGTCGCCGCGATCGGCGAGCGCAATCGCGCCAAGGCTGAACTGCTGTATCAGACCGTCGACGGTTCGGGCGGTTACTACCGCAGTCCGGTCGAGACGTCCGCGCGTTCACGCATGAACGTGCCGTTCACCCTGCACGACGCTGCGCTGGATGCGGCGTTCCTGAAGGAGTCCGAAGCCGCCGGCCTGCTCGCGCTGAAAGGCCACAAGGCGGTGGGAGGCATGCGCGCCTCGCTGTACAACGCGGTGCCGCTGGAGGCCGTGCAGGTGCTGACTGCATTCATGCAGGGCTTTGCGCAACGGCACGGCTGATTGGCCATGGAGGCCGTCCTCGGGCATGATGCCTGTCCATCATTTGGACTTCTTTACTTCCAGGCGGCTAAAGTATGACCGACGAAAAAACACCGCTTAGCGAGATGCGCGAGCGCATCGACAGCATCGACCGGCAGATCCAGCAGCTGATTTCCGAGCGCGCAAACCATGCGCAGACGGTAGCGAAGGTGAAGGGAACGGGGCTTTCGGCGATCGATTATTACCGTCCCGAACGCGAGGCCCACGTGCTGCGCATGGTGGTGGATCGCAATAACGGCCCGCTGTCCGATACCGAGATGGTGCGCTTGTTCCGCGAAATCATGTCGTCGTGCCTGGCGCAGGAAGACCCGCTGAAGATCGGCTTTCTCGGCCCGGAGGGCACGTTCAGCGAGCAGGCCGTGCGCAAGCATTTCGGCCACGCCGCTTATGGCCTTCCGCTGGGCAGCATCGAGGAAGTGTTCCAGGAAGTCGCCGCTGGTCACGCGGATTTCGGCGTGGTGCCGGTGGAGAACTCCGGGCAGGGCATGATCCAGGTCACCCTGGACATGTTCCTCACCTCCGAAGCCACCATTTGCGGCGAAGTGGAATTGCGCGTGCACCAATGCCTGCATTCGCAGGCCGGCAAGCTGGAAGACGTCAAGCGTGTCTACGCGCACGCGCAGTCGCTGCAGCAGTGCAAGACCTGGTTGCGCATCAATTTGCCGGGCGTCGAATGCATCGCTGTCGGCAGCAATGCCGAGGCCGCCCGGCTGGCCCGGCATGCCGATGACGCCGCGGCGATCGCCGGTGAGACCGCCGGCAAGATCTACGGCCTCAAGACCGTGGCGCAAGGCATCGAGGATCGCGCCGACAACACCACCCGTTTCCTGGTGATCGGCCGTTCGCTGTTTCCACCCTCGGGCAACGACCGCACGTCGCTGCTGATCACCGTCAACGACAAGCCCGGCGCGTTGTACGACGTGCTCAGTCCGTTCGCCAAGCACGGCATCAGCCTGAACCGGATCGAGTCGCGGCCGGCGCACACCGGCAAGTGGCAGTACGCCTTCTTCATCGACGTCTCCGGCCATATCGACGGCGAGGCGTTGCAAGCCGCCGTGCACGATATCGGCGAGTCGGCGGCGACGATACGCGTGCTGGGTTCCTACCCGGTCGCATTGCCTTGAGCCGCATGGAGACCATGGATTGAATCGTCTCGACTGGAACAGCCGACCGGGCCAGCCGCTGCACGGCAGCGTGCGCGTGCCCGGCGACAAGTCGGTATCCCATCGCGCCCTGATGCTGGCCGCGATCGCCGAAGGAGAGTCGCGCATCCGCGGCTTCCTCGAAGGCGAGGACACCCGCGCCACTGCGGCTGTGCTGGCACAGCTCGGCGTACGCATCGACACACCATCGGCGGGCGAACGCATCGTGCACGGCGTCGGTCTGCATGGCCTGCGTGGCTCGCCGCAACTGCTGGACTGCGGCAACGCCGGCACCGGCATGCGCCTGTTGACCGGCTTGCTGGCCGGGCAGGCGTTCGACAGCACCCTGGTCGGTGATGCCTCGCTATCGAAACGGCCGATGCGGCGCGTCACCGATCCGCTGGCCTTGATGGGTGCGCGCATCGACACACATGACGGTCTGCCGCCGCTGCGGGTGCATGGTGGACAGCCGCTGCACGGCATCCGCTACGAACTGCCGGTCGCCAGTGCGCAGGTGAAGTCCGCCCTGTTGCTGGCCGGACTGTATGGCATCGGCGACACCGAGATCATCGAACCGCACCCGACCCGCGACTACACCGAGCGCATGCTGGCCGCATTCGGTTGGCCGATCACGTTCGAGCCAGGCCGAGCGAAGCTGCAAGGCGGCCATGCATTGCGCGCCACGGATGTGGATGTGCCTGCCGATTTCTCTTCGGCGGCCTTCTTCCTGGTCGCCGCCAGCATCGTGCCGGGCTCCGAGCTGCGCCTGCCGGCGGTCGGCTTGAATCCGCGCCGCACGGGACTGTTGCATGCGCTGCGGTTGATGGGCGCGGACATCACGATCGAGCACCAACGCGAAAGCGGCGGCGAACCGGTCGGCGATCTGCTGGTGCGCCACGCACCGTTGCACGGCGTCGAGCTGCCTGAGTCGCTGGTGCCCGACATGATCGACGAGTTTCCGGCGCTGTTCATCGCGGCCGCCGTCGCCAGCGGTCGCACGGCCATTCGCGGCGCGGCCGAATTGCGCGTCAAGGAATCCGATCGCATCGCGACGATGGCCTCCGGTCTGCGTGCGCTCGGTGCAGCGATCGAGGAAACCGCGGACGGCGCAATCATCCACGGCGGCAAGCTCGGCGCCGGCAACGTGGAAAGCCATCTCGACCACCGCATCGCGATGAGTTTCGCGGTAGCAGGGCTGGTCGCGAACGGCCCTGTGCGGATCAACGACTGCAGTCACGTCGCTACCTCGTTTCCCGGTTTTCTCGAACTGGCCAATGGCTGCGGCTTCGCGCTGCAAGACGTGGACTGACCTGCCCGCGCGGGTGCCTGTATCGTTGTAGTCACGCTTGTCACCGGGTTGAAGGATTATCCATGTCCAACGCAGTGCCCCCGTTTATCGTCGCCATTCCTGCCCGTTACGGTTCGACTCGCCTGCCGGCGAAGCCGTTGCGCGAGATCGACGGCGTGCCGATGGTGGTGCGGGTGGCCCAGCGTGCGCTGCAGGCCGGCGCCCGCCAGGTGGTGGTGGCGGTGGACGACCAGCGCATCGCCGATGCACTGGCCGGGCAGGGTGTGGATATCTGCATGACCCGCAGCGACCACGCCTCGGGCAGCGACCGCCTGGCCGAATGCGCGGCGCACTATGGCTGGGCCGATGACAGCATCGTGGTGAACCTGCAGGGCGACGAACCGTTTGCGCCAGCCGCCGGCATCCGCGCCGTGGCGCAGGCGCTGGCCGGCGACGATGCGCCGATGGCGACCCTGGCCACGCCGATCATCGACGCCGAAGAGTTGTTCGATCCGAACGTGGTGAAACTGGTGCGTACCGTCAACGGGAGGGCGCTGTATTTCAGCCGTGCACCGTTGCCATGGGCGCGCGATGCGTTTGCCGTCGATCGACAGGCGCTGCCGTCCGGCTCGCCGTTTCTGCGGCATATCGGCATCTACGCCTATCGGGCCGGATTTCTGGATCGCTACGCCCGCCTGCCGCGCACGCCGCTGGAGCAGACCGAATCGCTGGAGCAATTGCGAGTGCTGGAACACGGCCACGCGATTGCGGTGCGTCTGACCCCGGAGCCGTTCCCGCCCGGCATCGACACACCGGCCGACCTCGAACGTGCTGAGCAGTGGTTGCGCACGCAACACTGAGCCTCCACATCGGTCGGATCGTCATCCGCACCGCTAGAATCCCTCCATGCAACCCGCGCAACCGCCACCCTTCGACGGCAAGGCCTTCGTCCGCACGCTCACGTCCTCACCCGGGGTCTATCGTCATTTCGACGCGGCCGGCGAGCTGCTGTACGTGGGCAAGGCCGGCAATCTCAAGAAGCGCGTCGGCAGCTATTTCCTGAAACCGCGGATGGAACCGCGCATCGCCGCGATGGTGGCGCAGATCGCTCGCGTCGAGATTACCGTGACGCGTACCGAGGGCGAGGCGCTGCTGCTGGAATCGCAGCTGATCAAGTCGCTGAAACCGCGCTACAACATCCTGCTGCGCGACGACAAAAGCTACCCGTACATCTACCTGTCCGGTGGCGAGGACTATCCGCGACTGGCGTTCCATCGCGGTGCGCGCAACCTGCCGGGGCGCTACTTCGGGCCGTATCCAAGCACGTACGCGGTGCGCGAGAGCCTCAGCCTGATGCAGAAGCTGTTCAAGGTGCGCCAGTGCGAGGACAGCTATTTCCGCAACCGCTCGCGGCCCTGCCTGCAGCATCAGATCGGCCGCTGCACCGCGCCGTGCGTGCAGTTGATCAGCGTCGACGATTACCGCAGCGACGTGCGTCACGCCGAGATGTTTCTCGAAGGGCGCAGCAACGCCGTGATCGACGAACTGGCCGAGGCGATGGAGCAGGCCAGCAAGGCGCTGCAGTTCGAACGCGCGGCCAAACTGCGCGATCAGGTCGCCGCCCTGCGCCAGTTGCAGGCGCAGCATCATGTGCACGGCGCCAGCGCCGACATGGACGTGATTGCCTGCCGCATCGAAGCGGGCATGGCCTGCGTCAGCGTACTGTTCTTCCGCAACGGCATCAGTCTCGGCACGCGCGACTTCTTTCCACGGCTGCCGCTGGATGCCGAACCCGCCGACGTGTTAACCCAGTTCATCGCGCAGTACTACCTGGATCGGCCAGTGCCGCGCGAACTGATTCTCGGCGAGGCCTTGGCCGACCAGCAGATCCTGACCGAGCTGCTGACCCAGCACGCCGGTCGCGCGGTGGAACTGAAATCCAGCGTGCGCGGCGATCGCGCACAGTTCCTGCAGATGGCCGAGCGCAATGCACAGGCTTCGCTGACCGCCCGTCTGGCCAGCCGGCAGACCTTGGGCACGCGTTTCGATGATCTGCAGAAAGTGCTGGAGCTGGCGGCGCCGCCACGACGGATCGAATGTTTCGATATCAGTCACACCATGGGTGAGCTGACGGTTGCTTCGTGCGTAGTGTTCGGGCCGGAAGGGCCGGAGAAATCGCATTACCGGCGCTTCAATATCACCGGCATCACGCCGGGCGACGATTACGCCGCCATGCATCAGGCACTGACCCGACGCTTCCGCAAGATCGCGGAAGGCGAGGGCGCACGCCCGGACATCCTGCTGATCGACGGCGGCAGCGGGCAGGTGGCGCAGGCGCTGGACGTGCTGAAGGAACTCGGCGTCAGCGGCATCGAGGTGGTTGGCGTGGCCAAAGGGCCGGGGCGGCGGGCAGGCGAAGAAACGCTGGTACTTGCAGACTCCGGGCGCGAGCTGCATCCCGGCTCATCGTCACCGGCTTTGCATCTAGTTGCCGCCGTGCGCGACGAGGCGCATCGCTTCGCGATCAGCGGCCATCGCAAGCGGCGCGAGAAGGCGCGTGAACGCAGCGCGTTGGAAGATGTGCCCGGTATCGGCGCACGTCGGCGTTCGGCGCTGCTCAAGGCCTTTGGCGGCATGCAGGGCGTGGAGAGCGCCGGCATCGAGGAGCTGATGCAGGTCAAGGGCATCGATCGCGGCTTGGCCGAACGCATCTACGCCAGTCTGCACGGCTGAGCATTTGCGGTCACCCTGACTCGGCAGTGGCGCGATGACGTGCGAAACTGCGGCAAATCACTGGAACAAACCATGCGCATCAACCTGCCGACCTGGCTGACCTTGTTTCGTGTCGCATTGCTGCCCGTCATGGTGGCGGTGTTTTATCTGCCGTTCCCGGGCCACAACATCACTGCCGCGATCGTGTTCGTGCTGGCGGCGTTCACCGACTGGCTGGACGGTTACCTGGCACGGCGGATGAATCTCACCTCGGCGTTCGGCGCGTTTCTCGATCCGGTCGCCGACAAGTTGATGGTGGCGGTGACGCTGTTCCTGCTGGTCGAATCCCATCACAGCAACGGCTGGTCCGGTGTGGTGATGGCGGTGACTGCCGCGGTCATCGTCGGGCGCGAGATCAGTGTGTCGGCATTGCGCGAATGGATGGCTGAAATCGGCATGCGCGCCGCGGTCAAGGTTGCCTTCGTCGGCAAGCTCAAGACCGTGATGCAGATGGTCGCGCTGGTGGTGCTGATCGTGCAGCACGAGAAGGAGGCTACCGCGTTGCGCCTGTATCACATCGGCGAGGCCCTGCTGGTGATTGCCGGCGTGCTCACGATCTGGTCCGGCCTGTACTACCTGCGTGCGGCTTGGCCGATCCTGCGCGGCGATACGCCGGAACAACCATCCAGTGGACGTGGCGATGCGTGATCGCATGATGCCCGTCTGATCGATACGGGCTTGACGATCCGCATTCACGTATTAGAATGCGCGGCTCCAATGCGGGAATAGCTCAGTTGGTAGAGCACGACCTTGCCAAGGTCGGGGTCGCGAGTTCGAGTCTCGTTTCCCGCTCCAGTTTTTCTGCAAAGCCCCGACTTGTGCGGGGCTTTGTCGTTTCAGCAGCACACCGGCCGTCTCGGCGGCCAGCAGAAAATTCGCATGGATCGTGGCGTCACAGCTATTCACAAGCGGCTTCGTTCTGCTATGATTCGCGGCTCCGATGCGGGAATAGCTCAGTTGGTAGAGCACGACCTTGCCAAGGTCGGGGTCGCGAGTTCGAGTCTCGTTTCCCGCTCCAGTTTCAGCAAAGCCTCGGTTCACCGGGGTTTTGTTTTTTAGAAGCAAGCTGCGATCATCACGGTCGCGATGCACCAAGCAATGGCCAGGTGGCAGAGTGGTCATGCAGCGGCCTGCAAAGCCGCGTACGCCGGTTCGATTCCGACCTTGGCCTCCATTGCGCAACAGGCTGCGACCCAGCCCTCAAAACCCGCCGTCGGCGGGTTTTTTGTTGTCCGTGCCATGGGGCCTGACACGGATATCACTCGCTCCGTTGGCATGAGTATCGGCCTGCAACATGTGCGCTCGAAGTCCGCTCAAGCTGGCTGCAACGGCGCCGTTTCTGCACAGCAGACAGCAACGTTTGATGCTGCACACCTGATTTGGCGATCAGGAAACACTTATTGCTGCTCAAACCCGTTGGCTACAACGCGAAATTCCCCTACATTCAACCTGCCGCGAGGCAATGCAAACATTCCATCATTCATTGACGACGGGGAAATCCATGGCAAAGACGCAGAAGGCAGCAGTCAAGAACAAAACGGTATCCAAGGCGAAGGCCGCACCTGCCGCTCCCAAACCGATCAAGGAAGCCTTGAGCAAGTCCGGTCTGGTGGCGCATATCGTCGAGGCGAGTGGTGTGCTGGCGAAGGACGTGCGCGCCGTACTCGCCGCGCTGGAAGGTGCTGTCGCCGGATCGGTGCACAAGAAGGGCGCCGGTTCCTTCATGCTGCCCGGCCTGCTGAAAATTTCCGCTGTCAGCGTGCCGGCCAAGCCGAAGCGCAAGGGCATCAATCCGTTCACCAAGGAAGAACAGTGGTTCGCTGCCAAGCCGGCATCGGTCAAGGTCAAGATCCGCCCGCTGAAGAAGCTGAAGGACGCTGCGGCCTGATCGTTCGGACGCACTCAACGAGTGTCTGTCACCGGAGTGCGACGGCGTTGTCCGTCGCACTCTTCACAGAACACGCGGGATATCCTGCTTTAAGCAGTTCGAAATAATCCCGATCACCATAGACGAACACAACCTCATCCACGTACGCGCTCTGCTCGACAGCCAAGAGGCATCCGCTTGCTGCTGTTCGATCAACCGTCAAGGTGCATGCTCTGGATTGAAGCGTGACGGTGGGATACAGGCGCACATCGGAAAATTAAAAAGCCAACCGCTGGTGAGCGGCTGGCTCGGAGATGCGTGGTTAGTGGTATCAGGCTTGCGAGTCGGGAGCCTGTGAATCGGCTTCGGTCGATTCAGTCTCGCCTTCCTTCTTGCCGACGAGCGACTCGAGTGCCCCTGCGCCCTTGAAACCGGCAACGGCGGCGATGCCTTTCGTCAGCAGGCCAGCGTTCGGATCGAGCTTTTCCGCGCCTTCGACAGCGGCCACGGCGCCAACGACTTCACCCAATGTATCCAGAATTCCCATGACGCCCTCCACGTTGGTTGGAAGGTGGGAAGCATGCTGAAACGATCGTTATCTTATGGTGAATCGGGACACAGGCTTGCTTACCTGACGATTCGAGGCGGAGTGTTCCGGAGGTGTTGGTGCCCGGAGCGGGGGTCGAACCCGCATAGCCTTGCGGCCGAGGGATTTTAAGTCCCTTGCGTATACCAGTTTCGCCATCCGGGCCGGATGTTGGAGCGCGTTGCAGACAGGGCTGCATGCGGCGCGAATCGTAGCATGCGCGCCACCTCCGGCTCAGAGTACGGTGTGGGTCAGATCAGGCTCTTGAAGATGTGGATGCCGGCGCTGTACTCGCCGATGATCGTGCCCACGCTGACCAGGAAGAAGTTCAACAGGGTGCGCGCGACGCGGTTCTTCCACCAGCCGCTCCAGTGCACGATGTCGTCGCGCAAGGTGTCGAAGTCGACTACGCGCGGGCGACGCACCCAGGCTTCGGCCATCGCACTGATGCCACCGGCGGGGATGCCCGGACGGAAAGGCTTGATCGGTGCGGCGATGAAGGCGGCGAGAATGCTGAGCGGATGACCGCCCGCAGCCAGAGCGCCGAGTGCGGCGAAGCCGCCGGTGAACAGCACCCACGCCATCAGTGCATGCGTACCCAGCGCGGCATTGCGATGGAATGCCCAGGCAATCGCCGCAAACACCAGCAACACCAGTGCAGCCGCCAGCCACTTCGGCCAGCGTGCCTTCGGCGGTGTGACAGCCAGTGCGGCGACGGTGGTAGCAGGATCATTCTTCTGTTCTTGCAGCAGTCCGCTCAGACCTTTGAGATGGCCGGCGCCGATCACCACCAGCACGCGGCGCGGCGCGCTCGTGGCCGAACGTGCAGCTTCCTCGCGCAAGCGTGCGGCCATGAACGCGTCGCGCTCGCCGATCAGGCTTTCATATAGCGGCTTGGACTCGGTGGCGAATTCGCTGAAGGCACTCTCCAGCAGATCGCCCTGTTTCAGTTTCTCGATCTCGCTCTGCTCGATTTCTTCGCGCTCGAACACGCTGGCCAGCAGGCCGCCGAGCAGGCCGAAGCGCTGCCAGAAACCCACGCTGTGCCAGGCGCGCTTGAGCGTGGTGCCGACCTCGCGATCAATCAGCCACAACGGCAGGCCGCGTTGATCGGCGCCATCCATCGCTGCCTTCATCTCGGCGCCGGGCTGGATGCCGGACTGGTCGGCCAGGCGCTTCTGGAACGTCGACAACACCAGGCTGGCGGCGACCATGCCGGCCTTGCCCTGGCGGATCACCTTGAACAGATCCATCTGCTTGAACGCTTCCGGATCGCGCATGCTCTGCGCGCGGCTGTCGCACAGCTCCACCGCTACCGCATCGAAATGCTCATGCGCCAGCAATGCCTCGACCGCGTCCACACTGCTGCGCGAGACATGCGCGGTGCCCAGCACCACATATTCCACGCCGTCACGCTGCACGCGCTCGATCGGCTGGCCCTGCAGGGCAGGCAACAGGGCAAGGTCGGTTTCGGAAACACTCATGCGATCAGCAGGCCGGTCTCAGGGGGAAATCCAAGCATGGGGACGCCGGCCATGCGGAACAAGCCGCGCAGACATCCAGCTTCAGTCACGAAAACGCCGGAGCAGGTCAGCATAGGCGTCGATGCGGCGGTCACGCAGGAATGGCCAGATCCGCCGCACGTGCTCGCTGCGCGCCAGATCGACCTCGGCCAGCAGCAGCTCGCGACCATCGGTGCCAGCCTGCGCGAGAAATTCGCCCTGCGGACCGGCGACAAAACTCGAACCCCAGAACTGGATGCCGGCGCCGACACCGGAGGGATCGGCCTCGTAACCGGTGCGGTTGCACGAAAGCAGCGGCAGGCCGTTCGCTACCGCGTGACCACGCTGCACGGTGGTCCATGCGTCGCGCTGGCGATCCTTCTCGGCCTGCGCGTCGTTCGGGTCCCAGCCGATCGCGGTGGGATAGAGCAGCAGTTCGGCACCGGCCAGTGCCATCAGGCGCGCCGCTTCCGGATACCACTGGTCCCAGCACACCAGTACGCCGAGCCGGCCGACGGAAGTGTCGATCGGCTCGAAACCGAGATCGCCCGGCGTGAAGTAGAACTTCTCGTAGAACGCAGGATCGTCCGGGATGTGCATCTTGCGGTACTTGCCGGCGATCGCGGCCGAGCGATCGAATACCACGGCAGTGTTGTGATACAGCCCGGTAGCGCGCTTCTCGAACAGCGAGGCGATCACCACCAGCTTCAGCTCCTCGGCCAGCTTGCCGATGCGCGCGGTGCCGGGGCCGGGGATCGTCTCGGCCTGATCGAAGATCTCGACCGATTCGTGCTGGCAGAAATACGGACCGTTGTGCAGCTCCTGCAGCAACACCAGCTCAACGCCGGCTGCAGCCGCTTCACGCAGGCCGGCCTCGATCGCATCGAGGTTGGCGTCGCGGCTGCCGCGGTCGGTTTCCTGCAGCAGGGCGACCTTGAGGGTCTTGCGGGTCATCGGCTTCGATCCTGACTTGACTGTTCGTACGGGCAACTCGCCAAGTTTAGCGGATGCCGACAAAACTCAGGCCAGGCCGGCCGGCAACTGCATGGTGATGCAGTGCAGGCTGCCGTTCTGCCAAATCAGTGGACGGCAGGGCACCTGCACGATCTCGCGACCCGGATGGGCGCTGCCGATGATGCGTGCAGCCTCGTCGTCGGCCGGGTCGCCATAGGCCGGCACCAGCACGGCGCCGTTGACGATCAGGTAGTTCGCGTAGGAGGCGGCGAGACGGCGGCCTTCGTCGAGGATGGGTTTTGCCCACGGCAACGGGTGGAGCTGATACGGGCGGCCGTCGGCGGTGCGCAAGGCGGCCAGTTCGGCGCCCATCTGCTGCAGCTCGTCGTGATGCGGGTCGCTGGTGTCGTCGCAGGCCTGGAACACGATGCGTTCGTCCGGCGCGAAGCGCGCCAGCGTGTCGATATGCGCGTCGGTGTCGTCGCCTTCGAGGTAGCCGTAATCCAGCCACAGCACGCGGGCGGCGTGCAGGCTGTCACGCAGGATCGCGCTCATCTCCTCGCGCGACTGCTCCGGGTGACGCTGCACCAGACAGCGCCAGGTGGTGAGTACGGTGCCTGCGCCATCGCTCTCGATGCCGCCGCCTTCTAGCGCCCAGTCGATACGCTTGTGCACGGCTTGGCCGAATACGCCGGCATCGACCAGTCCGGCGATCAGCGCGTCGTCCTGCTCGGCGCCGAACTTGCCGCCCCAGCCGGTGAAGCGGAAGTCGGTGAGCTGGAAGTCAGCATCCCCAGCCTTCAGCGTGATCGGGCCAGAGTCACGCAGCCAGGTGTCGTCATACGGCAAATCGACGAAGCGGATGCGGGCGAGGTCGACGTGGGCACCGCGCAACTGCGTTTCGACGCGGGCCTGCAGCGCGGCGTCAGCCACCACGATGATCAGCGGCTGGAAGCGGGTAACCGCCGCGGCAAGTGCCACGTAGGTGGTTTCCACTGCGGCCAGGCGCTCGGACCAGTCGGTGTCGGCGTGCGGCCAGGCGATCAGTACCGCGGCCTGCGGTTCCCATTCTGCCGGAAGGCGCCAGTGGGGTTCGGTCATGACGGGATTCTCGTGCGGGATGGCGCCGCACGGCACCGGACCGCATATTTTAAGCGATATGCGCATGACAAAACGGCAGGATTGCCGTTTTGCACGCCGCAAGGCGCCCGTCAGGGTGGCGCACAGGGATGTGCGCCAATGAAAACGCGGCCCGTGTCGCCACGGGCCGCGTCGTCGGAAAACCCTATCAGTTGACGGCAGCCGGATTGGTGTTGTTGCCGGCCGGTGTATTGAGCACGGCATGAATCACGTGCTCATGCTCGAAGTAGACGATGAAGTTCGAATACTCCCAGCGATTGATCTGCGGATGCTTCCGGGAATCGCCACCGCGCGGCGACAGTTTGCGCTGCGGTGCACCGTAGTCTTTCTCGACCTGAGCCATGCTCATGCCACGACGGGGCAGGTTCATGCCGTTTTCCTGCTGCACGCGGTGGATCAGCAGGCTGTCCCCATGCTGCGCTGCCTGGGCCACCTGTGGCGCGGCAAAACCGGCTGTGGCGGCCAGCATGACGATGATCGGCAAACTGCGTGTGAACTTGACCATGGCTCCCCTCTCCAGACAAGGCTGTATGCGGCGTCGTTGTAGCAGAACCATCCATGCTACGCCATGCCGCTTCGTGCCGATTGCGATGGGTTCGGCATTCGGCCATCGCGCGGCATAACCGCCGGTTCGTCGAGAATAGCGCCATCACCGCTATCATGGGCGGCTGCGAGCGATTGCCCGCCCGGTTTGGATACTGCTTTTTCATGATTTCCTTTCGACACTTTGCCCTGCGCCGCGGCACTCGTTTGCTGCTTTCCGATATCGATCTGGTGATCCAGAGCGGCTGGCGGTTGGGCGTGATCGGCCGCAACGGCTGCGGCAAGTCCAGCCTGTTCGCTGCCCTGCAGGGCAAGCTGGAAAGCGATGCCGGCGAACTGGACATGCCGGCCAAGCTGCGGCTGGCCTCGGTGGCACAGGAAACCCCGGCACTGCCGGACGCCGCGATCGACTACGTGCTGGGCGGTGACGAGGAACTGGCCGCCGCGATGCGCGACGAGGCCGATGCCGGCGAGCGCGGCGACATGGAAGCGATGGCGAAAGCACATCACCGCATCGAGGAGCTGAACGGTTACGACGGTCGCGCGCGTGCCGGTCGTTTGCTGCATGGCCTAGGCTTCCCGCCGGAAACGCACGAGCGCGCGGTCAAGGAGTTTTCCGGCGGCTGGCGTGGGCGTCTGAACCTGGCCCGCGCGCTGATGTGTCCGTCCGACCTTTTGTTGCTGGACGAGCCGACCAACCATCTCGATCTCGACGCCGTGCTGTGGCTGGAAGAGTGGCTGCGCCGCTACCAGGGTACCTTGCTGATCATTTCGCACGATCGCGAATTCCTCGATGGCGTGATCACCCACACGCTGCACCTCAACGACGGTAAAGCGAAGCTGTACAGCGGCAACTACAGCGCGTTCGAGCGTCTGCGCGCCGAGCAGCTGCGCCAGCAGCAGATCTCGCATGAGCGCGAGCAGGCCGAGAGGGCGCACCTGCAGTCCTTCGTCGACCGCTTCAAGGCCAAGGCCAGCAAGGCCAAGCAGGCGCAGTCGCGCATGAAGCGGCTGGAGAAGCTGGCCGGCACCGAGGCCGTGCGCGCCGAGCGTCCCTTCAGTTTCCAGTTTCCGGTACCGGGGCGGCTGCCCGACTCGATGCTGCAGCTGGAAGACATCAACGCCGGCTACCCGAACCGCGATGGCGATGGCCTCAACATCATCCTGCGTGATGTCCGTTTCAGCCTGGAAGCGGGCGAACGGATCGGCCTGCTCGGCCCCAACGGCGCCGGCAAATCGACGCTGGTGAAGACCCTGGTGGGCGAGCTCGATCCGTTCAGCGGCGAGCGCAAGGCGCACAAGGATCTGAAGATCGGTTACTTCGCCCAGCACACGGTGGAAAGCCTGCGCGAAGGCGCCAGCGCGCTCGACCATCTGCAGGACAAGGCGCCCGGCGCGACAATTCAGGTCATGCGCGATTTCCTCGGCACCTGGAATTTCGCCGGCGATCGCGCGTTCGAGTCGGTCGACGGCTTCTCCGGCGGCGAGCGGGCGCGCCTGGCGCTGGCGCTGATCGCGTGGGACAAGCCAAACCTGTTGCTGCTGGATGAGCCGACCAACCATCTCGACCTGGACATGCGCGAGGCGCTGGCCGATGCGCTGGCCGACTTCGACGGCGCCCTGGTGCTGGTTTCGCACGACCGCCATCTGCTCGGCATGGTCTGCGACAGTTTCTGGCGAGTGGCCGATGGCGTGGTGGAAAGCTTCGACGGCGATCTTGACGATTACGCCAAGTGGCTGCGCACGCGCGGCGCAACCAGCAAGAAAGCCGCCAAGGCCGGAGCGGCGGCCAAGCCGGTAGTCAAGATCGTGCCGGAGGAAACGCCCGAGGAACGCCGCCGTAACGCGGCCACCCAGCGCGAGAACGAGAAGACCTCGCGCCAGCGCGTGAAGCGGATCGAAACCCGCAACGCCACCATCGACACCGAACTGACCGCGCTGGAGATCCAGTTGGCCGATCCGGCCACGTACAACGGCTCAACCAGCGAAATGATGAGGCTGGGACAACGCCAGACCGAACTGCGCCGCGAGAAGGAAGCGCTGGAAGCGGAGTGGCTGGAACTGTACGAACAGCTGGAAGCGTAGGGATGGCGGTGAGCGCAAAACCGGAGCAATCATTGCAACTGTGGTTGCCTGCGCTGGCGCATTTCGAGCCTGGTCACCCGCTGCGTGAATGGCTGGCGCGAGCCGACCGGCTCACCGATGGTCACGGTGGCTATCTTGATGGCCTTGGCGATTATTTCCACGGTATCGATACCAATCTGCCTGCAGCAGCCATCACGCGCGAGTTTCTCGCTGGCGATGCTGCCGATGCGACCTGGTTGTCGGCTGATCCGGCCTGGGTGCAGCCCGACATGAACGGCGTGCGGTTGCTGGCCTGCGGCCAGTTGCAGTTGAGCATGGATGAAGCGCAGGCATTCGCTGCGCCATTGCGACCGGTATGCGACGAAGCTGGCATGCATCTGGAAATCTCCACACCGGATCGCTGGCATCTGCGGTTGCCCTCGAATACGTCGCTGCCCAGATTCGCGGCACCCGAACAGGCACTGGGCGAAGACCTTTCACAGCATCTGCCACAAGGCCCGGAAGAGCGTCGCTGGCGCGTGCTGCTCAACGAAATCCAGGTACTGCTGCACCAACACCCACTGAATGCGGAACGACGCGCCCGCGGTCTGGCGCCAATCAACAGCCTGTGGCTGTGGGGCGGCGGCAGTTTGCCGGGTCCGCTGAAAAGCCCTCTGCATGGCGTGATCAGCGACGATTTTCTGCTGCGCGCCCTGGCCAGACATGCCGACATGGCGCAGCAGACACGCACGCCAGAAACCGTAGCTGCCGCTACCTCGGGCTGGCTGATCGATCTGCAGGACCTGCCGGCGAGCGAGATCGCATCACACTGGTGGCCGACGTTGCAACCGCTGCTCGGTCGCCAGCCGGCCGTGCTGCATTTCGCCAGTGCCGAACGCTGGCGGTGCAAGCCGTGGCATCGCTGGCGCGTCTGGCGCGGGACAGGACGTTGAGCACGTTGCAGTTGCGCCAGCGCGAGAGCAAGGGCTTGCCCAGCGGCTGGCCGATCGGCGTGCATCCGGTGCTGCAGCAGGTCTACGCCGCACGTGGCGTGCTTGATCCCAGCCAGGTCGAGCATCGACTGGCCCGGATGCTGTCGCCGCAGTTGTTGGGCGGCATGGCACAGGCTGTCGATCTGCTGGTCGAGGCAATTCGCAGCGACTGGACCATCCTGATCGCGGGCGATTACGACTGCGACGGCGCTACCGGCACCGCGGTGGCCGTGCGTGGTTTGCGAATGCTTGGCGCGAAACAGGTGAGCTATGCCATCCCCAATCGCTTCGTCCACGGTTATGGGCTGAGCCCTGCGCTGGTCGAATCGTTGCAGCCGACGCCGCAACTGATCGTCACCGTCGACAACGGCGTGGCCAGCGTGGCTGGCGTGGCGGCGGCGAAAGCGCGCGGTATCCGGGTGATCGTTACCGACCATCATCTGCCTGGCGAGCAGTTGCCGGCATGCGATGCGATGGTCAATCCGAACCTGTTCGGCGATCCGTTTCCGAGCAAGATGCTGGCCGGCGTGGGTGTGGTGTTCTATCTGCTGCTGGCCCTGCGTGCGCAGTTGCATGAGCAGGGTACTTTCGCCGGTGCAAAACCGGATCTTTCCGTGCTGCTCGATCTGGTCGCACTCGGCACGGTGGCCGATCTGGTGCCGCTGGATTTCAACAATCGCGTGCTGGTCGAAGCCGGCTTGCAACGCATCCGCAGCGGTCGCGCCTGTGCCGGCATCACCGCGCTGGTCGAGTCCGGCAAGCGCAGCGTGGCGACGCTGTGTTCCAGCGATCTCGGCTTCGCCGTCGGGCCGCGCCTGAACGCGGCGGGGCGGCTGGAAGACATGCGCCTGGGCGTCGAGTGTCTACTCACCGACGACGTGGCACAGGCTCGCCGTTACGCCGAACAGCTCAGTGCAATCAACCTCGAGCGCCGCGACCTGCAGGCATCGATGGTGGCCGAGGCCGAACAGATGGTGGCCGGCCTGACCGATATCGACGCGATCGGCGTGGCGCTGTATGAGCCCAGCTGGCACGCGGGCGTGGTTGGCCTGGTCGCGTCCAAACTGAAGGACCGCCTGCATCGACCGGTGATTGCGTTCGCACCCGCCAGTGAGGACGATACCGGCCACCTGCGCGGTTCGGCACGTTCGATTGCCGGCTTCCACATCCGCGATGCGCTGGCCGCGATCGACGCCCGCCAGCCCGGCCTGATCGAGCGCTTCGGCGGCCATGCGATGGCGGCCGGACTGAGCCTGAAGACCTGCGACTATCCGCGTTTCGCGGCGGCGTTCGACGCGATCGCGCGCAAGCTGATCGACGCCGAACGCCTGCAGGCCGTGCTGTATACCGACGGCGAATTGCCGCCCGGCGCCGCATCGTTGACGCTGGCCCGGCAACTGCGTCAAGCCGGCCCGTGGGGACAGGCATTCCCCGAGCCGTTGTTCGACAACCTGTTCGAATGCGCCAGCTGGAAAGTGATGGGCGAACGGCACCTGCGCCTGCAATTGTGCGATCCACGCGACGGCAGCGTGCATGACGCGGTGATGTTCAACGCGTATCACGGCCAGCCACCGCCGCCGCAGCTGCGCGCGGTCTACGAATTGGGCATCAACGACTGGCAGGGGCGGGAAACACCGCGTCTGCTGCTGCGGCACATCGAGCCAGCCTGACCATCGCTCGCATGTTTTTCACGCAATCTGGATCATGCTTCCGGCACCTCGACGACGGAGAACGCTGGTGATCGCACAGATTGAGGGACTGCCTTCCGGCACGCTGGGTTTCCGCGCGCACGGCCAGGTCACGGCAGCCGATTACGAAAACGTCATCGTGCCGGATGTCGAAGCGGCATTTGCGCTCAACCGCAAGCTGCGCGTGCTGTATGTCACCGCCGAGGATTTCACCGGTTTCGACCCCGGCGCGATGTGGGACGACGTCAAGATGGGCATGCGTCATTTCAGTGGCTGGGATCGCGTGGCGCTGGTAAGCGACGTGCCATGGCTGCGGACGACCACGTCGGCGATGAGCTTCATGCTCCCGGCCGAGATCCGCCTGTTCCATCTGAACGAACTGGATGAGGCCACGCGCTGGATCACCACACCATCAACCTGACGGACCATCCCGGCACGCTTGCGTATGGCCGTCCAATCTGCTGTAGTCGGCCCATGCATTCGATGATTGCCAGCGCCCAAACCGTCTCCGCACCTTCCGTGCGGAGCCTTGTCATGGCCGGCAACAACAATAATCGCGCGAACAATAACGCCAACTTCTGGCGGGCCGACGCGTAGCTTCAAGTTTCCGAAACATACGCGACGAAGGCCCGCCCAGTGCGGGCCTTCGTCGTTTTATGGCCATGGATGGCCTGTGTGCCGGAAACGCAGGAGCAGTTTTCGGCCAGGCAGCAATTTTCATCAGCGACAAGGGGAATGACCATGTGTGCGATCTTCGGAATGTTCGACTTGCAGCCAGGCGACGACCTGGCCGCGTTACGCCGGCAGGCGCTGGAATTGTCGCAACGCCAGCGCCATCGCGGGCCGGACTGGAGCGGGGTGTTCGTCGACGCCGGCGTGATCCTAGTGCACGAGCGTCTGGCCATCGTCGACCCGGCCAGCGGTGCGCAACCGCTGCGTTCGCGCGACGGTGCACTCGCGCTGGCGGTGAATGGCGAAATCTACAACCACCGCGAGTTGCGTGAAGCCAGCAGCTATGACTTCACCACCGGCTCGGATTGCGAGGTGATCAATGCGCTGTATCGCGAGCAGGGCGCCGCTGGCTCCCTCACGGATCTTGTCGGCAAGCTCAATGGCATCTTCGCATTCGCGCTGTGGGACGGCGAGGCGCAGCGCTACCTGATCGCCCGCGACCCGATCGGCGTCTGCCCGCTGTACTGGGGCCACGATGCGCAAGGCCGGTTGTGCGTGGCCTCGGAAATGAAGGCGCTGGTCGGCGTCTGCGCCGATGTAACAGCGTTTCCGCCCGGTCATGTCTACGACAGCGCCGATGGCGAATTGCGACGCTACTATCACAAGCCGTGGCGCGATTACGCGCATACGCAAGGCCACGACGTCGCCGCGCCGGCCTTACGCCAGGCGTTCGAGCAAGCCGTGCATCGCCAGCTGATGACGGACGTCCCTTACGGCGTGCTGCTTTCCGGCGGACTGGATTCCTCGCTGGTCGCCGCGTGTGCTGCGCAGTTCGCCCGTCATCGCATCGAGGAGGGCGATCGCACCGAAGCCTGGTGGCCGCGACTGCACTCGTTCGCGATCGGGCTGGACGGCTCGCCGGATCTGGCCGCCGCGAAGATCGCCGCCGATGCGCTGGGCACCGTGCATCACGGTTTCGTCTACACGTTCTGGGAAGGCCTCGACGCGCTGCCCGAAGTGATCAGGCATATCGAAACCTACGACGTCACCACCATCCGCGCCGCCACGCCGATGTACCTGCTGGCTCGGCGGATCAAGGCGATGGGGGTGAAGATGGTGCTGTCCGGCGAAGGCTCGGACGAGTTGTTCGGTGGTTATCTGTACTTCCACAAGGCGCCATCGGCCGAAGCGTTCCACGAAGAAACCGTGCGCAAGCTGGACGCGTTGCACAGCTACGATTGCCTGCGCGCGAACAAGGCGATGATGGCCTGGGGCGTGGAGGCGCGCGTGCCGTTCCTCGACCTGGAGTTCATCGACGTGGCGATGAGCCTGGACGCGCAGCACAAGATGGCCGGGCAGGGACGGATCGAGAAGGCAGTCCTGCGCGAGGCGTTCGAAGGCGCGCTGCCTGATTCCATCTTGTGGCGGCAGAAGGAGCAGTTCAGCGATGGCGTCGGCTACGGCTGGATCGATGGCCTGAAGGCGCATGCGGAACAAGCCATCAGCGATCGCGAATTCGCCGCTGCCGCGGCGCGCTACCCGTTCAACACGCCGGCGACCAAGGAGGCGTATTTCTACCGGCGTATCTTCGAGCAGCATTTTCCGGGCGAGGCCTGCGCGGCCACCGTGCCGGGCGGCAAGTCGATCGCCTGTTCGTCACCGGCAGCCTTGGCGTGGGATCCGGCGTTCGCCAATGCGGCCGATCCATCCGGGCGCTCGGTGCAGGGAGTGCACAGCCACGCCGTGGGTTGAGCGTCGAGAGCAGCGAAAAGGCCGCCAGCAACCGGATTCACGAGACCCGCACAGTGGGCCGGGAAAGGGCGGTCTGTTACTCTAGACAACTTGCATCCAACACTCACTGATATCGTCATGATCGAGACCAATCCCATCCTTGCGCAGATCGCCGACCTCCGTGGCCGCGTCGAGTCGCTTCGGGGGTATCTTTGACTACGCTACAAAAAGCGAACGCCTGGAAGAAGTAAGCCGCGAACTGGAAAACCCGAACGTCTGGGACGATCCGGCGCGCGCGCAGGAACTTGGCCGCGAGCGCGCCCGCCTGCACACCATCGTCAATGGCATCGACACGCTGACCGCGGGCCTGACTGACGCCAGCGACCTGCTGGAGATGGCGGTCGCCGATGATGACGAAGACACCGCCAACTCGGTCGTCAGCGATCTGGCCAAGCTCGATGCGCAGGTCGGCAAGCTTGAATTCCAGCGTATGTTCTCCGGCAAGATGGATGCGACCAACGCATTCGTCGACATCCAGGCCGGCGCCGGCGGCACCGAGGCGCAGGACTGGGCCGAGATGCTGCTGCGCATGTACCTGCGCTGGTGCGAATCGCGCGGCTGGAAGACCGAGCTGATGGAAGTCAGCGGCGGCGACGTGGCCGGGATCAAATCCGCCACGTTCCGCGTGGAAGGCGATTACGCCTACGGCTGGCTGAAGACCGAGATCGGCGTGCACCGGCTGGTGCGCAAGAGCCCGTTCGATTCGGACAACCGCCGGCACACCAGCTTCACTTCGGTGTTCGTGTCGCCGGAAGTCGACGACGACATCGACATCGAGATCAACCCGGCCGACCTGCGCACCGATGTGTACCGTTCCTCCGGTGCCGGTGGCCAGCACGTCAACAAGACCGAGTCGGCGGTGCGTATCACGCATATCCCGACCAATACGGTCGTGGCCTGCCAGACCGGCCGCAGCCAGCACGCGAACCGCGACACCGCAATGAAAATGCTGGCCGCCAAGCTGTACGAGCTGGAAGTGCAGAAGCGCAATGTCGAGCGCGATGCGCTGGAAGCGACCAAGTCCGACATCGGCTGGGGCAGCCAGATCCGCAACTACGTGCTCGACCAGAGCCGCATCAAGGATCTCCGCACCGGCATCGAACGCACCGACACGCAGAAAGTGCTGGACGGCGATCTGGACGAATTCATCGAGGCCAGCTTGAAATCCGGCCTCGAAGCGGGCGCCAAGCGCGTCGATGCCTGAGTACTGATCCATTGAATTGGTTCGATCACCTGCAAGGAGCCACAGCATGAACAGCAAGAAGATCTGCGGAATCCTGATCGCATTCGCCGCACTCGCGGTGTTCAACAGTACGGCTGGCGCGCAGGAGAGCTCAGGTGTCAAGCAGGACGCCAAGGCGGTCGGCCACGGCGTCGCCAACGGCGCCCGCGATGTCGGCCACGCGACCAAGCACGTCGCCGTCAAGGTCGGGCATGCCGGGAAGGATGCCGGCCTCGGCATCGGGCACGGCGCGAAGAAGGCCGGTATCGCCGTCGGACACGGCGCGCGCGATGGCTGGAATGCGACCAAGCATGCGGTCAAGCACGTGTTTCACAAGGACGATTGACGGGCGGTGCTGTTCCGAAGAGAACCCGCCGTGTTATTTGCAACCCCACCATAAACTTGAGAAACGTCCGCCGCTCGGCACGAGCGCCGGCTGTAACGGAATCCCCATGAGTGAAGTGGCCGACACCCTGCCCATCGACGAAAACAAGCTGATCGCCGAGCGTCGCGAGAAATTGAATACGCTGCGCGGGCAGGGCATCGCGTTCCCGAACGACTTCAAGGTCGACAGCTTCGCTGGCGACCTGCAGGCCGAGTTCGACGACAAGGACGTGCAGACGGCCGAGGTGATCGATGCGGCGGCACGTCGCGTGAAGATGGCTGGTCGCATCGTGCTCAAGCGCGTGCAGGGCAAGGTCAGCTTCGTGCAGATGCAGGATTTCTCCGGCCGCATCCAGCTGTTCATTCACCAGGGAACGCTGGGCGAAACCTACGAGGCGTTCAAGGGCTGGGACGTCGGCGACATCGTGGGCGCCGAAGGCGTGCTGATGCGTACCAAGACCGGCGAACTGTCGGTACGCGTCGATGGCCTGCGCCTGCTGACCAAGAGCCTGCGTCCGCTGCCGGACAAGTTCCACGGCCTGGCCGACGTGGAGCAGCGCTACCGCCAGCGCTACGTCGACCTGATCGTCACTGAGGAAGCGCGGCGCACCTTCATGCAGCGCTCGAAGATCATCGGCTTCATGCGCCAGTGGCTGGAAGCACCGACGCGCCGCTTCATGGAAGTGGAGACGCCGATGATGCACATCATCCCCGGCGGCGCCGCGGCCAAGCCGTTCATCACTCACCACAATGCGCTGGATCTCGACCTCTATCTGCGCGTGGCGCCCGAGCTGTACCTCAAGCGCCTGGTGGTCGGCGGCTTCGACCGCGTCTACGAGATCAACCGCAATTTCCGCAACGAGGGCGTGTCGACCCGGCACAATCCCGAGTTCACCATGCTGGAGCTGTACCAGGCTTACGCCACCTACACCGAGATCATGGATCTCACCGAGGGCGTGATCCGCGATACGGCGAAGGCCGTGATTGGCAGCACCCAGCTGCATTGGGACGGCGCCGATATCGATGTCGGCCCGGCGTTCCGTCGCTGGAGCATGGAAGACGCGGTGCTGGAACTGAATCCGGAGATTCGCCGCGAAGAATTGCGCGATCGTGAGGCGATGGCGGCGCACGCCAGGCGACTCGGTGCGCAGGTCAAGCCCGGCTACGGCTGGGGCAAGCTGCTGCTGGAAATCTTCGAGAAGACGGTCGAACACACCCTGGTCCAGCCGACCTTCATCACGCAGCATCCGGTCGAGGTGTCGCCGCTGGCGCGCGAGAGCGATACCGACAAGGGCATCACCGACCGCTTCGAGCTGTTCGTCAACGGCAAGGAGATCGCGAATGGCTTCTCCGAGTTGAACGATCCGGAAGATCAGGCGGCACGTTTCCAGGCCCAGGTCGACGCGAAGGACGCCGGCGACGACGAGGCGATGCACTTCGACGCCGACTACATTCGGGCGCTGGAAGTGGGTCTGCCGCCTACCGGCGGCCTTGGCATCGGCATCGACCGGTTGGTGATGCTGCTGACCGATTCGGCATCGATCCGTGACGTGCTGTTGTTCCCCTATATGCGCCCGGAGGCTTGAATCATGTGGTACGCAATCATCGGCACCGACAACGCGAATTCGCTGGAGGCGCGCAAGTCCGTGCGGCCGGCGCATCTGGCCCGCCTGCAGCAGCTGCAGGACGAGGGTCGCATGCTGCTGGCAGGGCCATTTCCGGCGATCGATGCGGAAGACCCGGGCCCGGCCGGTTTCAGCGGCAGCCTGATCGTGGCCGAGTTCGCCTCGCTGGCCGAGGCGGAAAGCTGGGCTGCTGCCGACCCGTATATCGCCGCCGGCGTGTATCGCGAGACCACGGTCAAGCCGTTCCGCAAAGTGCTGCCGTGAAGCGGGCACAGCAATGACCGGACAACCCGTCATTGAGCAGATCCGCGAACGCCTGCAAGCCGCGTTTGCGCCGAGCGAACTGGAAGTGCTGGACGAAGGCCACAAGCACGCCGGCCATGCGGGTGAGGGCAAGGGCCACTTCCATGTACGGATCGTCAGTGCCGCGTTTGCCGGCCAGCTGCCGATCAAGCGCCACCGGATGGTCTATGCGGCGCTCGACGGGCTGATGGATAACGGCATCCATGCGCTGTCGATTGATGCCATTCAAGATAAATAACAATAAATAACATATAGATATGGTTCACTATTGAAGTGAAACTTCATATTGAACCGCATTGCAGCGCCGCGCCGCGTTTGGCACAGTGCCCTGTCGCCCGAGCAGCGGGCGTTACCTGACTGACTTACTGATGACCGCATGCGCCTGAGCACGATCAAACTCGCCGGTTTCAAGTCCTTCGTGGACCCGACCACCCTGCATCTGCCGAGCAACATGATCGGCGTCGTCGGACCGAACGGCTGCGGCAAATCCAACATCATCGACGCGATCCGCTGGGTGATGGGCGAGAGCGCGGCCAGCCGCCTGCGTGGCGATTCGCTTACCGACGTGATCTTCTCCGGTTCCAATACACGCAAGCCAGTGGGGCAGGCCACGGTCGAGCTGATCTTCGACAACGCCGACGGTTCCATCCAGGGCGAGTACGGCCAGTACGCCGAGATCTCGGTGAAGCGCCAGGTCACCCGCGACGGCCAGTCGGCGTACTACCTCAATGGCGCACGCTGCCGTCGGCGCGATATCACCGACCTGTTCCTCGGCACCGGTCTGGGCCCACGCAGCTACTCGATCATCGAGCAGGGCATGATCAGCCAGATCATCGACGCGCATCCGGAAGAACTGCGCACGCATCTGGAAGAGGCCGCCGGCATCTCCAAGTACAAGGAGCGCCGCAAGGAAACCGAGAGCCGCATCAAGGCCACTCGCGAAAACCTCGACCGCGTGCGCGACGTGCGCGACGAGGTCGACAAGCAGCTCGAACACCTCAATCGCCAGGCGCGTGCCGCCGAGCGCTGGAAGGCGCTGAAGGAAGAGCAGACGCGCAAGGAAGCCGAGCTGCGTGCGCTGGAATACCGCGGCCTGAAAAGCCAGCACGACGGCGAAGGTGCGGATCTGTCGGCCGCCGAGATCGAGATCGAGAAACAGCTGGCAGGCCAGCGCCAGATCGAGGCGCAGCTGGAAAGCGTGCGCGAGCGTCACACCGACGCCAGCGAGCATTTGAACGCGGTGCAGGCCGACGTCTACAAGGTCGGCGCCGAGATCGCGCGGGTCGAGCAGCAGGTTCGCCACAATCGCGAAACCGCCGATCGCCTGCAGCGTGCCCATGCCGATGCCGAACGCGAACATGCCGAACTGGCCGCGCATATCGCCAACGATAGCGGGCAGGTCGAAACGCTGCGCATGGCGCTGGCCGAAGGCGAGCCGAAACTCGAAGCCCTGCAGCAGATGCAGGACGATACGGCCGAAGCCCAGCGCGACACCGAGGCCAAGCTGGCCGACTGGCAGCAGCGCTGGGACAGCCACACCCGCAACGCCGGCGAATCCAATCGTGCCGCCGAAGTGGAGCGCACCAAGCTCAACTACCTGGATCGCCAGGCGATCGATCTGTCCCGCCGCCGCGAGGCGCTCGAAACCGAGCAGAAAGCCACTGATGTCGCCGCGCTGGATGCCGCCGGTGAGCAGCTGCACGGCGAGCATGACACCCAGCGCGAGCGCGTCGAAACGCTCGGCAGCCTGCTCGACCAGCACAAGTCCAGTCATGAAAAAGTGCAGGAAGACGAGCGCCAGGTGCAGTCGGCTCTGAACGAAGCGCGCCAGCAATTGCAGACCGCGCGGGGCCGGCATGCCTCACTCGAAGCGTTGCAGCACGCAGCCCTTGGCCAGGAAGAAAGCGCCGCCAGCGGCTGGCTGGCCCGCCTCGGACTGAACAAGTCGCGTCGCCTCGGCGAATCGCTGCAGGTCGAAGCCGGCTGGGAAACCGCCGTGGAAACCGCGCTGAGCGGCTTCCTGGACAGCGTGCTGGTGGACGGCTCGCATGCGCTGGCCACCGAATTCGACGCGCTCCAGAACGCCGATATCGCGCTGCTCGATGCCGCCGATGGCGGTGCCAACACCGCCGGCACGCTGGCCGCGCATGTACGCGGGCCGGCAGCAGCGCTGGCGATCCTCGGCCATGTATTGACCGCTGAATCCATTGCTGATGCTCATCAGCGTGTAGCTTCGCTATCCGCACTGGCGCCATACCAGTCGGTGATCACGCGCAGCGGCGAATGGCTGGGTCCGGGCTGGGCGCGCGTGCGTCGTGCGCAGGGTAGCCAGGTCGGCGTGCTGGCGCGCGAGCGTGAGATCCGCCTGCTAGCCGACCAGATCACCACGCTGGAAGCACAGCTGGAGGAGGCCAGCGAACAACTCGATAGTTTGCGCACCAGCAAGTTCGAAACCGAGCGCGCGCGCGACGACGCACAGCGCGAGCTGTACAACGCACACCGTCGTCAATCGGAACTGGCCGGTCAGTTGCAGAGCCACCGTGGCAAGCTGGAAACCGCCCGTGCCCGCGCCGAGAAAGTCACCAGCGAGTTGAACGATCTGGCCACCCAGATCGATGAACTGCAGGGCCAGACCCGCGAGGCGCGTGCGCGACTGGATGAATCGGTCGGCCTGATGGGCGACCTGGAAGACCAGCGCCGCGAACTGGAAAACGAACGCCGCGCGTTGCTCGAAGCGCGCGAAGAAGCGCGCATGAATGCGCGCGAAGCCGCCGATCAGTCGCACTCGCTGGCGCTGGCGCTGGAATCCAAACGCTCCTCGCTGGCCTCACTGGAACAGGCGCTGGGCCGCATGGACAGCCAGTTGCGCCAGATCGAATCGCGCCGCACTGAAATCACTGAACAACTCGCGGCCGGTTCCGATCCGATCGCCGAACTCGAAGCCGAGCGGCAGACCTATCTGGATCAGCGCCTGCTGGTCGACAAACAGCTGGTCGAAGCACGCCGTGCGCTGGAAGATTGCGACGTCGAGTTCCGCAAGCTGGAGCAACAACGTCATCTGGCAGAGCAGGGCCTGTCCATGCTGCGCGAGAGCCTGTCCGAGAAACGTCTCGCGGCGCAGGCACTGCATCTGCGTGCCGAGCAACTGGCCCAGGCGATCACCGCCTCCGGCCTGGAACTGGAGGCCCTGCTGGCCGAACTGGCCGAGGACATCGACGCAAACCAGTGGCGCCAGCAGCTTGCCGATCTCGGCCAGAAGATCGTGCGGCTGGAACCGGTCAACCTCGCCGCGATCCAGGAACACGCCGAGCAGAGCGAACGCAAGACCTATCTGGACAACCAGCTCGCTGATCTGGTCAGCGCGATGGAAACACTGGAAGGCGCGATCAAGAAGATCGATCGCGAGACCCGCCAGCGCTTCAAGGAAACCTTCGACAAGGTCAACGCCGGCGTGCAGGAACTGTTCCCGCGCCTGTTCGGCGGCGGCCATGCCTATCTTGAACTGACCGGCGACGACCTGCTCAATACTGGCGTGTCGATCATGGCGCGTCCGCCGGGCAAGCGCGTCTCCAATATCACCCTGCTGTCCGGCGGCGAAAAAGCATTGACGGCCGTGGCCCTGGTGTTCGCGATCTTCGGCCTCAACCCCGCGCCATTCTGTCTGCTCGATGAGGTGGACGCGCCGCTGGACGAGGCCAACGTCGGCCGCTTCTCCAGCCTGGTTCGCGAGATGAGCGAAAAAGTGCAATTCATTTTCATCAGCCACAACAAGGCCACCATGGAAGCGGCCACCCAGCTGTGCGGCGTGACCATGCGCGAAGCTGGTGTATCGCGACTGGTGCAGGTGGATCTGGCGGAAGCGGCTAAACTGGCAGGAGCTGCCTGAGGAACCCATGATGACGCTGCAACCCGTGCTTGCCTTTGCCTGGAACCCTGCCGTCGGCATTCCGTTGCTGATCGTCGGCGTGATCGTGCTGGCGCTGATCTGGCTGTTCGGTCAGCCGAAGAAAGAGCAGGGCAAACGTCGCATCGTGCCCAGCCAGCACAGCGGCGAACGCCGCGAACCCACCTTGGGCGAGCAGGTTGCTGGCGAAGAACCTTCGTTCAGTGCGTTCGACTCGGCCATTGACGACCCTCTGGCCGGCGACGCAAAGCCCCAGCAGGGCGAACTCGAAGTGGGCCTGCGCGAAGAGCTGGAACGCCTTGGCGCCACGCTTTCGGGCGAACGCGCGCATGCATCATCAGCTCCCGTTGTGACCAAGACCGCCAAGCCGCAAACCAAGCTGGCAGATCATGTTTCCTCGATCATCGACGCCTTGCGTGCGCCCAGCTCCAGCGAGCCGACACCGCAGAACATCCAGCCAGCTCCAACCGCGCCTGCGCCGGCAACGACTACCGCCAGCACGAACACGCCACCGCGCTCGGATCTCGGTCGACGCCCGGCGCAGCTGCCGGTCGAACGCATTGTCACGCTCTTCGTGGTGGCGCGTGAAGGAGGGCACTTCAATGGTCCGGACCTGATCGTGGCTGCCGAGAAGGCTGGCCTCGAATTCGGCGACATGGGCATCTATCACCGCCTGGTCGACGGCAAGCGCGAGCTCGGGCCGATCTTCAGCGTCGCCAACATGCTCAAACCCGGCAACTTCGATCTGGCGCGTCTGGATGCTTTGCATACCCCCGGCGTGAGCTTCTTCATGACCTTGCCGGCACCGTTGCCGGCACTGGACGCCTGGGATGCGATGCTCCCCACCGCGCAACGTCTTGCCGAATTGCTGGATGGTCAGGTACTCGACGAAGAGCGCAATGCCCTCGGCCGCCAGCGCATCGCCCACATCCGCGATCAACTGCGCGGCTGGGACCGCGACCACGAAGGCAAAGAAATCATCTTCGGCCGCTGATCAGAGCGCCGACCGAACGTCGGTGCTGTCTCGAGATGATTAATTCATAATTTCGCATAATGTATATTATGTAAAAATACCACATGATATGGTATTTTTACAGCATAATCAAAAACTTACCGGCTTGTTGTGGGTCCTCTACTGGACCCAATGTGTGATACCACGCCGTTACAGTCAAATAAAGCGCCATACCGGTGAAAGCGTGGCGCTGCATATGGACCTGCAGGATGCGCTGGCGCGGTTTGCGCGCATCCTGATGGGAAGTCGGTCGCCGACGACGGTACGGCTGTACGTCGACGTGGTTCGTCGCTGGCTGGCCTACGGCGGCGCAGCCGACCGGCTTAGTGTGAACCAGCCGGCCTCACCGTATTGCGCCGCAACAGCAAGTTGTTATACTGCCGTGAACGGAGATGGCATTCCTCCGCGAACCGCCGAGTATTCGGCTGATGATGCCTACGAGTTCCCTGACAGGGAGGTCGTGGGCTTTTTTTATGCCTGCCGCTTGCGCCTGTCCGGGTTTGATTCACTCAAACTTGGAGACCCGATGAAGCGTTTAACGGTGCCCGAGCAAGTGGCCATGGTGCCCTTCCTCGGACGATGGCTGGCCCTGTCAGCCATTACGGGTGGATTGATCGGCTGCGCGTCCGCTCTCTTCCTGTGGTCGCTCGAATGGGCCACGCAGCAGCAAACCACCCATGACTTCATGCTGGCGTTGCTTCCTGTCGCCGGCCTGATGGTGGGCTGGGTGTATCACCGCGTCGGCAAGGATGTCGAGGGCGGCAATAATCTGCTCATCGACGAAATCCACGATCCCAAGAAGCTTGTCCCCAAGCGCATGGCGATCCTGGTGTTCGCGGGCACGGTCATTACTCATTTGTTCGGTGGTTCGGCCGGACGAGAAGGTACGGCGGTGCAGATGGGCGGCACCATCGCCGATCAGATCAGCCATCGCTTTGGCCTGAACAAGGAAGATCGGCGCATCCTGATGATGGCGGGTATCAGCGCGGGCTTCGCGTCGGTGTTCGGCACGCCGGTCGCCGGAGCCATCTTCGGCCTCGAAGTGCTGGCCATTGGCAAGGTCCGCTATGACGCCTTGCTGCCCTGCATGCTATCGGCGGCGATTGCCGATCAGGTGACACTTCACCTGGGCATTCACCACGCCGTCTACGCCGTCCCGGTGATTCCGCATGTCAGCTGGCAGGGTGTGCTGTCGACCATTGTGGCCGGGATCTGCTTTGGCATCGTGGGCATGCTGTTTGCCAATGTCACGCACGCACTCTCTGCCCTTTTTAAGCGAACGATCAAGTATCCCCCGCTGCGGCTTTTTCTGGGTGGGTCTATCGTGGCAGTGGCGGCCTATGCCATTGGGTGCCGCCAATACTTGGGGTTGGGCATCCCGACCATCCAAGCGGCCTTCTTGCATCCTCTGCCTGCCTACGATTTCGGCGGCAAGTTTGCGTTCACGACGGTGACCTTGGCTTCAGGGTTCAAAGGCGGCGAAGTCACACCGCTGTTCTATATCGGCGCCACCCTGGGCAATGCGCTGGGCTATGTCTTGCCACTGCCGTTCCCGTTGCTAGCCGGTCTGGGCTTCGTTGCCGTCTTCGCCGGCGCGGCCAACACGCCGATTGCGTCGACCATCATGGCGGTCGAACTGTTTGGCTCCGAGATCGGGACCTACGCCGGCATCGCATGCGTCGTGGCTTATCTCTTCTCAGGACATACGAGCATCTACCGCGCTCAGCGCGTCGGTCACGCCAAGCACGTGCAGTGGCCCGAAGGCATTCGTCTCGCAGACATTCCAGCACTTCGTCGCACGCAGGTCCCTTCCTCCACCTCTAAAACTCCTAAATATCCTTCATGAGCCCATCGATGAATAAGCTGACCGCCCTGCGCCTGTATTTTCACCATGCCGAGAAAGTTAAGCATGAAAGTCTCTGGCATCGGATTACGCGTCCGAGCCTGGCGTCACATGTGATGAAATCCGCCCACAGTAAGGGCATTGAGCAGGTCCTTGTCCACCATGTTCACGGTGGCTATTTGCGCGGTGGCAAGCCACAGCTTCGCCATGTCGAACACGTCCACCCGCACCTGCCCCACTGCATCGAACTCATCGACATCGAAAGCAAACTGCGCGCGTTTTGGGATGACCACGCGCACCAACTTACCAACGTGCGCGCGCTCTTTCTGCCTTGTGAGGCAGCAGCTGAACCCGCTGCCTGATCAGATCAAAGATCGAGCAGAGCGGTCCGGGTCCGCAGCTCATGCGCTGCGGATCCAAGCCAAAAGATAGGTAATAACGTCAAAGCGGATCATGCGAAAAGCGTGGCACATCGCGATGCTCCTGGGCTAGAAATGCAGCAATAGACCCCACGGCTTCATGTACGACGGACGATGGCAAATCATTCGGTCGATCGCTATCTAGAAGCTGCACAGCGTGAGAACACGCAGCGAAGCTATGCCTCTGACATCCGTCACTTCGAAGTCACGCGGGGCGGCTTGCTCCCCGCGACAGTGCAAACCATTGCCAACTATCTCGCGGCCTATGCCGACACACTGTCGATCAGCACGTTACGACGCCGACTGGCCGAGTTAGCGCAATGGCACCGAGAACATGGTTTCGCCGATCCAACAGGATCAGCCTTGGTCAAGAAGACCCTCAAGGGCATCAGAACACTACATCCCGCCGAGCCTAAACAGGTCGAGCCGCTGCAATTGACGGCGATCTCTAAGATTGCGGGTTGGCTCAACACCGCCATTGCCACAGCTGAAGCACGTAACGACCAAGGATCCGCTCGCCGACATCGTCGTGATAAAGCGATCGTGCTTCTGGGCTTCTGGCGGGGATTTCGCACCGATGAGCTCATTCATTTGCAAGCCCAGCATGTCTGAGGATCGTCAGCGAAACACAGTGGTCACCTGGCGGCACTACAGCCGGGCCCCGTTATGTCCATATAGAGCACCAGTACGGTTGCTGGTGCCGAGTCATGCGCAAATCCTTTCTTTCGATGCTGGCTGGTGGGCTGCTGCTCGCGATAGCCAGCGTGTCCTTCAGTGGTTACGCCGCAAGCGTTCACGACAGCGATTACGTGACCATCGGTGTCCCTGACCTGCAGCAGGCCACGACGTTCTTCCGCAGCATCCTGGACTGCGAGCCGGTCAACGCGGCCGCTGGCAGCGAATCGCCGGAAAGCACGCATGCCGCCGCACGCGATGCCCTGCCCGCATCCCGACTGCTGCTGTGCGACTCTGGCACCGTCGTCGAATTGTTCGATAGTCATGGAATGCACTTCCCTGCCCCGGCGCGCCATGCAACGGATCACGGCAATGAGCCGATCACGTTCTCCGCGAACAATGTGGCGCATGCCGACCGCTGGCTGCGACGCGAGGGCGTCAAGGTGATCGGAGCACCGATCGCGGTGACGACCGGCCCGCATGCCGGTCAAACGGTAGTGAACTTCGTGGCGCCATGGGGTCTGCGGATGCAACTGGTTGGCAGGAACCAAAGCCAGGTCGCCACGGCACCGTGATCGTTGCTGGCAATCCGTACAACGGAATGTCATAAGGGACGGCATGTCACCCCAAGCGATCGAGGTACGAACGAACGCTGCGACGTTGCCCGAATTCGTGGCGACGCATCGGCTCCTGTTCGTGCTCACTGGGGCCGGTTGCAGCACGGATTCGGGCATTCCCGATTACCGCGATGCCAACGGCGGCTGGAAGCGCCCGCAGCCGGTGACCTTTCAGGCGTTCGTGGGCGAACTGACAACACGCCAGCGCTACTGGGCACGCAGTCTGGTCGGCCGGCGACGGTTCGGACGGGCGCAGCCGAATGCAACCCATCACGCTCTCGCCCGACTGGAACAACGAGGCAAGCTGACCCTGTTGCTGACCCAGAACGTCGATCGGCTGCACCAGGCCGCCGGCAGCGAAAACGTGGTCGACCTGCACGGGCGACTGGATCAGGTACGTTGCCTGGCCTGTGAACAACGCATGTTACGCACGGAATTCCAGACCGAGCTGCTGCGGCTGAATCCGGCGTGGGCAGATCTCGACGCAGCGGATGCACCGGATGGCGACGCCGATCTGGACGGACAGGATTTTTCGCGTTTCCAGGTGCCTTCCTGCCCGCATTGCACCGGCCTGCTGAAGCCGGACGTGGTGTTCTTCGGCGAGAACGTGCCTCGCGAACGGGTAGATGCCGGCATGCAGGCCTTGCACGATGCCGATGCGATGCTGGTGATCGGCTCGTCGCTGATGGTGTATTCCGGATATCGCTTTGCGAATGCCGCAGCTCGTGCCGGCAAGCCGATCGCCGCGGTGAACATCGGCCATACCCGCGCCGATCCCCTGCTGAGCCTCAAGGTCGAGCAATCCTGCGCGCAGGCGCTGGCCTTCCTGTAGCGGCGGAACTCAGCGACGGGCGCGAAAGAAGTCGCGCAACAGGCTGGCGGACTCCTCGGCAAGCAAACCACCGGCCACCTCGATGCGATGGTTGTGACGTGCGTCGATCAAGGTATCGAACACACTGCCGGCCGCACCGGTTTTGGGGTCGGATGCCGCATAGACCACGCGGCCGAGGCGGGCGTGGATCATCGCCATTGCGCACATCGAGCATGGCTCCAATGTGACGTACAGGGTGGCACCGGACAGCCGGTGATTCGCCAGTTTTTCGCCCGCCGCGCGCATCGCCATGATTTCGGCATGCGCCGTCGGATCGTGCAAGGTGATATTGCGGTTCCAGCCCAGGCCGACGATCTCGCCGCCCTGCACCAGCACGGCGCCCACCGGCACCTCGTTCTCGGCATCACGTGCATGCGCGGCAAGTTGCAGTGCGCGCTGCATGTATTGCGCGTCCTCGGCCGTGAAGGCTCCTGATAGTTCAGAGATTTCGTCTGTCATTTCAATGAATTGTGCTTTGAATATGAGAAAGCCAGCAAGCTGCCGGCCCTCTGTGCTGATCGCAAGTGGCTGATTTTGTTATTCCCACTCGATCGTAGCGGGTGGCTTGCCACTGATGTCATAAACAACGCGAGAAACACCACGCAACTCATTGATAATTCTATTCGATACCTTGCCGAGAAATTCGTACGGCAGGTGCGCCCAATGCGCCGTCATGAAGTCGATGGTCTCCACTGCGCGCAGCGCGATCACCCATTCGTAGGCACGTGCGTCGCCCACCACGCCAACCGATTTCACCGGCAAGAATACGGCGAACGCCTGGCTGGTCTTGTCGTACAGGTCGGCCTTGCGCAACTCGTCGATGAAGATCGCATCAGCCTGGGCCAGCAGATCGGCGTATTCGCGTTTCACCTCGCCCAGGATGCGCACGCCCAGGCCAGGACCCGGGAATGGGTGGCGATAGACCATCGCGCGCGGCAGGCCGAGTTCGACGCCGATACGGCGCACCTCGTCCTTGAACAGTTCACGCAGCGGCTCGACCAGCTTCAGCTTCATGTGCGCCGGCAGGCCGCCGACGTTGTGGTGGCTCTTGATGACGTGGGCCTTGCCGGTTTTGCTGCCGGCCGACTCGATCACGTCAGGATAGATGGTGCCCTGCGCCAGCCATTTCACGTTGCTGCCGTCGGCGGTGATCTTGCTCGACTCCTCGTCGAAGATCTCCACGAACAGGCCGCCGATGATCTTGCGCTTGGCTTCCGGATCGGCCACGCCTTCGAGTGCCTTGAAGTAGCGATCCGCCGCATTGACGCGAATGACTTTGACGCCCATGTGCTCGGCCATCGTGGCCATCACCTGGTCGCCTTCCTGCCAGCGCAGCAGGCCGGTGTCGACGAAGACGCAGGTGAGCCGATCGTCGATCGCCTTGTGCAGCAGCGCGGCGACCACCGAGGAATCGACGCCACCGGACAGACCCAGCAGTACATGATCGTCGCCAACCTGTTCACGCACGCGGGCGATCTGGTCGTCGATGATGTTGGCGGCGGTCCACAACGTGGCGCAACCACAGATTTCGGTGATGAAGCGCTTGAGCAGCGCCCCGCCCTGCTTCGTGTGTGTCACTTCCGGATGGAACTGCACGCCGTACCAGCGCCTAGCCTCGTTCTCCATCACCGCGACCGGGATACGGTCAGTGGTGCCGGTGATCACGAAACCTGGTGGCGCCTTGGCGACGTGGTCGCCGTGGCTCATCCACACATCGAGCTTGTGCGTGCCGGCATGATCGCTGAGGCCATCGAACAACCGGCTTGTTGCCATGATGTCGACTTCGGCGTGACCGAACTCGCGCGCGTCGGCTGCTTCCGTAGCCCCACCCAGCTGGGCAGCCAGCGTCTGCATGCCGTAGCAGATGCCGAGGATCGGCACGCCGGAGTCGAACACCTGCTGCGGTGCTTTCGGCGCGCCTTCGAGCGTGGTCGATTCCGGACCACCCGACAGGATGATGCCCTTCGCGCCGAACGCGGCGATTTCGGCCGGCTCGTGATCCCAGGCCCAGATTTCGCAATACACGCCAAGCTCGCGGATACGGCGTGCGATCAGCTGCGTGTACTGCGCGCCGAAATCGAGGATCAGGATCTTATCGCTATGGATGTTGGTCATCGGTCCGGTTTCGCCGCGTGGCCACTCGGCCACAGCGGTGCCTTTGATCTTGTAGGAACAACGCAACACCGGCTGCCCGGGTCGCTACCTGTAAAACAAGGCGCCGGCCCTCGGGCCGGCGCGTCAGTCACGAGTTGAGCCGGTAATTCGGCGCTTCCTTGGTGATCTGGATATCGTGCGGATGCGCTTCGGTAACACCGGCGGAAGTCACCTTGACGAACTGCGCCTTGTGCCGCACGTCGTCGATGGTAGCTGCGCCCAGATAACCCATCGAGGCACGCAGGCCACCGATCAGCTGGTGGATGATGTTGCGCAGCGGACCACGGTACGGCACGCGACCTTCGATGCCTTCCGGCACCAGCTTGTCGGCGTCGGCGTCATCCTGGAAGTAACGGTCCTTCGAACCGAGCTGCATCGCGCCGATCGAACCCATGCCGCGATAGCTCTTGTACGACCGACCCTGGAACAGCTCGACCTCGCCCGGCGATTCCTCGGTACCGGCGAACATCGAGCCGAGCATCACAGTGGACGCACCGGCGGCGAGTGCCTTCGGGATATCGCCGGAGTAGCGGATACCGCCATCGGCGATCAGCGGAATCTCGTCCTTCAGCGCGGTGGCGACCATGTCGATCGCGGTGATCTGCGGCACACCGACACCAGCAACCACGCGGGTGGTGCAGATCGAGCCAGGACCCACGCCGACCTTGACGGCGTCGACACCGGCATCGAGCAGCGCACGCGCCGCTTCACCGGTGACGATGTTGCCGGCGATCACCTGCACTTGCGGATAATGCTTCTTGACCCAACCGGCACGTTCGATCACGCCCTGCGAATGGCCGTGCGCGGTATCCACCACCAGCACGTCGACGCCCGCATCGACCAGCGCAGCGACGCGCTGCTCGGTATCGCCAGCCACGCCGACGGCGGCGCCGACCAGCAATGCCTCGTGCTGATCCTTGGCGGCATGCGGATTGTCGCGCGCCTTCTGGATGTCCTTGACGGTGATCAGCCCGCGCAGCTGGAAGTCGTCGTTGACCACCAGCACCTTCTCGATGCGGTACTTGTGCAGCAGCTGCAGCACCTCGTCCTGGCTGGCGCCTTCGCGCACCGTCACCAACTTGTCCTGGCGGGTCATGATGTTGCGCACCGGGTCGTCATGCTTGCGCTCGAAGCGCAGGTCGCGGCTGGTGACGATGCCAACCAGCTTGCTGCCGTCGACCACCGGCACACCGGAGATGTTGTGCGCGTGGGTCAGCCGCAGCACTTCGCGGATCGAGGTATCCGGGCCCACGGTGATCGGACTGCGGATCACGCCGGCCTCGAACTTCTTCACCAGGCGTACTTCGGCCGCCTGCTGCTCGGCCGTCATGTTCTTGTGGATGATGCCGATGCCGCCGTTCTGCGCCATGGTGATGGCGAGGCGGGCTTCGGTCACGGTGTCCATCGCGGCGGACACGATCGGAATGTTCAGGCGCAGGTTGCGGGTGAACCGCGTTGACGTATTCACATCACGCGGCAGCACGATGGAATGGCCCGGAACAAGGTAGACGTCGTCGTAGGTCAGGGCCTCGGCGAGGATACGCATGCGAAAAGTCCCGCTGCAAAGAGGGAATTATACGCGCCCTGCCGTGAGGCTCGCCAGCCGTCTAGCTGAATCGGAGACAAGATCAGCCGATCTTATGCAGCATCGCATGCGCCTCGGCCGCTTCCAGCGTGTTCTCCATCAGCGTGGCCACCGTCATCGGACCAACCCCGCCAGGTACCGGTGTGATCCAGCTGGCACGCTCGGCGGCGGCCTCGAATTCCACGTCGCCGACCAGCCGGCCATCGTCGAGCCGGTTGATGCCGACGTCGATCACCACGGCGCCCGGCTTGATCCATTCGCCCTTGACCAGTCCCGGCTTGCCGACGGCGACGGCCACGATATCGGCCTGACGGACGAAGCCCGCCAGATCGCGCGTGAAACGGTGACAAGACGTGGTCGTGCAGCCGGCAATCATAAGTTCCAGCGCCAGCGGCCGTCCGACATGATTGGAGACGCCGACCACCACCGCATGCTGGCCACGCACCGGGCGATCGGTGTGGCCAAGCAGGGTCATCACACCTTTCGGCGTGCACGGGCGCAGACCGAAACGGCGCAATGCGAGGCGACCCACGTTCACGGCCTGGAAGCCATCCACGTCCTTGCCCGGATCGATACGGTCGACCAGTGCATCCTCGTCGATGTGCTCCGGCAGCGGCGATTGCACCAGGATGCCATGCACGTCCGGATCGGCATTCAGTCGGTCGATCAGCGCGAACAGCTCGTCCTGGGTTGTGCTCGACGGCAGGTCATAATCGAACGAACGGAAACCGACCTGGTGACAGGCCTTGCGCTTGTTGCGCACATACACTGAAGAAGCAGCATCGCTGCCGACCAAAACCACCGCCAGCCCTGGTGCAGGCAACCCGCGCGCGATCCGCTCGGCGACCCGCAGGCTCACACGATCCAGCAGTTCCTGCGCGATGCGTTTGCCGTCGAGAATGCGTGCGCTCATGTTGATGCCTGGCTGGAAGTTGCCCATTATCGCGGCTGACCCACATGCATACAAACGCTAGCACGAGGGTGCCTGATGCCCGCCGAACCGATCCTGCCAACATTCGAACTTGTCGAGGAACCGCTGCGGCTGCGCCCATGGCAAGCGCAAGACGCCGAAGACTTGTTCGATGCGGCACGTTCGTCAGTGACCAGCGTGGGCCGCTGGCTACCCTGGTGCCATGCCAGCTACGACCTGGATGAGGCACACGCATGGATAAGCCACTGCCAGGACAGCTGGTCGCGTGGCGAACAGTTTGCGTTCCCCATTTTCGACCTGCGAACCGGCGAGCTGCTTGGGGGAGCTGGACTCAACCAACGCAACCTTCAACATCGCAGCGCCAACCTCGGCTATTGGGTGCGCCAGTCACGTCAGGGCGAAGGCATTGCCGCGCGCGCCGCCACGCTGGTCGCGCGTTTCGGTTTTGAACAACTGGGGCTGGTCCGCATCGAGATCATTGTCATGCCTGACAACGATGCAAGCCGACGCACGGCCGAGAAAACAGGCGCACACTTCGAAGCCATCGCGCGACATCGCCTGTGGGCGAACGGGCAAGCTCATGACGCTGCAGTTTACAGTTTGATTCCGACAGATCTGTCGCAGTCTGCGCGGTAGCCTGAGACGGGCGCGTTAAAGAATCAGCGCGTGCGCTTGATCAGGTCGCTGACCCTGCGCCGAGCCTTCTGCTCCTGCTCCTTGGTCAACACCTTTTTGCGTCCCGCGTACGGGTTTTCGCCTTCACGGAAAGCAATCCGGATCGGCGTGCCCTCCAACTTGTAGCGCTTGCGGAAGAAGTTTTCCAGATAGCGCTGATACGCCGGTGCAATGTGCTTGGTGCGAGTGCCGTGGATCACGATGGTCGGCGGATTGTTGCCGCCCGGATGCGCGAAGCGCAGCTTCGGCGAGTGGCCATGCACCAACGGCGGCTGGTAGCCCTCGTAGGCTTTCTCCAGCGTCTTGGTCAGGTCGGAAGACACCAGTACCTTGGTCGCCGACGCATGTGCACGCACGACCGCACGCATCAGCTCGCGCAAACCCGAACCGTGCAGTGCCGAGATATGCACCTGCTTGGCCCAGTCGACGAACACCAGGCGGCGATCCAGTGCGCGCATGCACTCGTCACGCTGGTACTGGTCCAGGCCATCCCATTTGTTGATGGCGATCACCAGCGCCCTGCCCTCGTCCATCGCGTAACCGATCAGGGTGAGATCCTGATCGGCCAGGTTTTCGCGGGCATCGATCATCACCACCACGACCTGGGCGGCGGCGATCGACTGCAGCGTCTTGATGACGCTGAATTTCTCGACGGCTTCCTCGACGCGTGCCTTGCGCCGGATGCCTGCGGTGTCGATCAGCGTGTAGCGCTTGCCGTCGCGTTCCAGCGGCACGCGGATCGGATCGCGGGTGGTGCCGGCGACGTCGGAGACGATCAGCCGGTCCTCGCCCAGCAAGCGGTTGATCAGCGTCGACTTGCCGGCATTCGGACGTCCAACGATGGCGACACGGATGCTGCCGCCCTCGCCATCCTCCTCGACCGTGCTCTCCTCGTCGGCGGGCAGCAACGGCAGGATCAGTTCAATCAGGTCGCCCGTGCCGCGATTGTGCGCAGCAGACAGGGGCAGGATCTTGCCGACGCCGAAGGCGGAGAACTCCGCCAGCACGGCTTCTTCTTCCAACCCGTCGGTCTTGTTGACCGCCGCGATGATGGTCTTGCCGCTGCGACGCAGCTCGTTGAGGATGACGTAGTCCTGCGGCAGCAGGCCGTCGCGCGCATCGACCACGAACACCAGCACGTTCGCCTCTTCGATCGCCAGGCGCACCTGTTTCGCGGTCAGGACGTCCATGGCCTCCTCGACACCGGACAGACCGCCGGTATCGACCACCACGAAGGGCCGCGCGCCGCTGCGGCAGACGCCGTAGTGACGATCACGGGTGACACCCGGCATATCGGCCACCAGGGCGTCACGGCTGCGCGTCAGTACATTGAAAAGAGTCGATTTACCGACATTCGGACGACCAACCAGCGCGACGACGGGCAGCATGATGAGGACTTCGTTTCAGTAATCAGTGCGCGGACAGACGGTAGGCGCCGATATGGCCCTCCACGTCCTCGACATAGACGGTGTCACCCACCACCAGTGGTTGGGCGCGGATCGCCTTCTTGGACAGCCGCTCACGACCGGCCAGCGCACCGTCGCCAACCTTCAGCCAGTGCACGTAACCTTCCATGTCGCCGACCACAACGTAATCGCCCTGCACGGCCGGGCCGGTGACCCAACGGTATTTCAGTGCGTCGCTCTTCCACATGTCGGCGCCGCCAGTCTTGTCGAAGGCCCACACCTGCGATTCGTCGTTGGTGCCGACAACCGCATTGCCGCTGACCGCCAGCGAGCCGAAGCTGGAAAACGGGCGTGACCACAGCGGGCGACCGCTGGGACCGTCCACAGCCACCAGATTGCCGTGATAGGCGGCACCGTAGAGCGTGCTGCCATCGAGCAGGATTGCGCCATCGACGTCATTCAGTCGGTCAATCTCGGTACGACCTTCGCCGCTGGCGAGCTTCTGTTCCCACAGCTTGGAACCATTGTCCAGGCGCAACGCGACGAGTTTGCCGTCGTCACTGCCGAAGAACAGCACGCCATTGACCACCAGCAGCCGACCATTGCCACGCAGGCTCAGCAGCGGCACAGTACCTTGGTCATAGACCCAGCGACGCTCGCCGGTCTTGCTGTCCAGCGCGTAGACGCGACCATCGCTGGTCCGCACCACCACCACGTCACCGACGATCACGGGTGACGTCAGTACTTCGGCCTTCAACTCGGCCTCCCAGCGCGGGCTGCCATCTTTCGCACTCACGCCGTAGACGTGACCGTCCAGCGTACCGACAGCGAGTAGATCGCCAGCGACTGCCGGGCCACCGGCATACAGGGCGTCTTTGCGCTTCTTGTCACCCCAGCCGAACCAGCCGTGGGTGCTCGAACTCTTCGACCACAGGGTCTTGCCGCTGGTGGCATCAAGCGCGACCAGTTTGCCGTCCGTGCTGTCGGCATAGAGCACGCCATCGACCACAGCCGGACGCAGACGGGCGCCACTGACGCCAGCGCCGTCACCCACACGGCTACGCCACAAACGCGTGACTTGAACGGTAGGTTTGAAATCCTTGGCCAGCGGAGTCGGCGGCTGGACGTTTTCCTTCTTGAACGAATGGCAACCGGCAAGGGTCACCAATGAAGCCAGCGTGATCAGTAAAAATCTTTTCATGCACCCTGCTTCCCGGCCACGGCCAAATCATTGAGTTTCATCTGCAAGGCGCCGCGTTGCGGCGCTTCCTCGCTCAACGTCGACAAGGCTGTCTGGTAAGCCTTGCGCGCATCGTCGGAACGTCCAAGCTTGACCAGTACATCACCGCGGAGTTCCTGGGTCAGTCCCTTGTAGCTGTCGGCGGGCATGCGATCGAGCGTGGCCAGCGCGGCGTTGCCGTTGTCGCGTGCCAGCTCCACCTGCGCGATGCGCAGCTGCGTCAACGATTTCAAGGCTGGATCGGCAGCGTGGCTTTCCGCCCACGCCAGCGATGCCTCGGCCTTGTCCAGTTGCTTGGCTTCCACTTGCTGTTTGGCGCGATCACTGACGGCAAATACGGCGTATGGCGACTTGGCGTAATCCTTCATCAGCTGATCGGTCAGCTGTGTGGCGGTATCCGGCTTGCCGGATGCCTGTGCGATCTGCACCTGCTGATAGAGCTGCGATGCCATGCCCTCATTGCGAGCCTGATGGTTGCGCCACTGCTGCCAGCCGAAGATGCCGACCAGGCCGATCGCGATGCCGACGATGATCGACACACCATTCTCGCGCAGCCATTTTTGAACCAATTCGCTCTGTTCGTACTTGTCGTATTCTTCAAATGCCATGCAATCACCATTCAAAAGGCTGCGCACCCGCAGGCGCGTGCGCAGGCCGGCGCGGTAAATAAGAGGAGGCGCCGATTACGTCCGGCCGATCACGTCCACTCGTTGCCGAGCGAACAATGGGCAAGCATAACCGAAATGGATTGCCCGGAGCGGTCCGGGCGGTGATCAGAGGCTGGCTGCGGAGGCCTTGCCGTCCTGCATCTGCACGCGGAAACGCGCCACGTTGGCGTGCCGGTAATCGTCCAGCCCCACCGGCTGACCATCGATGCTGATCTGCGCCGCGCTGGCATTGCCAATGCGAACATCCAGCGGCTGATCGCTGTGGTAGGTCTTGTTGCTGCCGGCAGGCAGCAGGCCGTATTCCAGTCGGGTACCGTGGCTGTCAACAACCTCAACCCAGCTGGCCGCGCTCAGATTCAGGCCCAGGCTATGGCTGCCACTACCGGCGTCAACCGCTGCCGGCACGGCGGCCTTGGCCGACGACAGGCTGCTGCCGTTGTCCAGATTCGGGAACGGCGCCATCGAAGCCATCAAGGGCTCCTGTTCCTGCCCTTGCGCCGGGGTAGCTGGCGATGGCGACAACGGAACCACCCGGCTGGCCAGACTGCTGGCAGCCGTACTCGATGTTGCCGCCGGCGCATCCAGTTGCGCCACCGGTGCCGCGTCCAGCGGAGCCAGATGGCTGAGATCACGATCGAGGGTGCCGCGCACGCCGAGCCAGATCATCGGCACCACAATCACCGCCGTCAGCACGACATAGGTGGCCGCCGTGGCGTAGCGATCAAACAGGAAGCGCGAATGCGAAATGCCACCTGTCGCCACCAGCGTTGGCTCGACCTGCTTGATGCGGTCAAGCTCGACCTGGATCGATGCCTCGTTGATGCCAAGATGGCGAGCGTACTTGCCGATGTAACTGGCGAGGTAAACCTTCGAATCGATGCCGTCGTACTGGTCGCGCTCAAGCTGGCGCAACACGCGTGCGGGCAATTTCAGCGTATGCGCGCAAGCCTCCAGATCCAGCCCGCGCGCTTCACGCGCTGCATGCAGACGATTGCCGAAGCTGACCGTGCGGGACTCCGTCAACGGTACATCCATGTTGAGCAAATTGATGCCAAACAGATCCGGCTCGTTCGCACCGGGCTCGGTCGATGGAGACTGCATGGAGGTCATGGGCTGGCAGTAGTGTCGAGAGCGTGCGCCTGCTCCGAATCCGGGAACTGGCCAAGCAATCGCTTGCTGTAAGTGAGGGCACCTTCCGGGTTGCCCAGACGGGATTCAATGTCGTGACCAAGCTTGAGTGACGCGGCAGTTGGTTGACCCAGCGCATCGAATCGCTGGATGAAGGCCCTGGCGCGAAACGCATCCTTATTCAGATAAAGCACATTCGCAAGCTGGAAGAGTGCCTCTGCATTGTTGGGATTTCGCGCGATGGCGTCACGAAAACTCGCTTCGGCCCCGCTGGCGTCATTGGCACGCAACTGGCATACGCCTTTATTCGTCAGCGCCACATCGGGCGTCTGGTAGAACGGGTCGGCGACTGCTTTCTGGAAATATCCGTTCGCTTCCGCGATTTTTCCGGTATGGCACAGGAACACGCCGAGATTGTTGTTCGGCGCGCCCTTGGTCGGCTCCAGCGCTACTGCCTTGCGGTAATGCTCCTCGGCCTCGGGCAGCTTGTTGATGCGCTCGTACAGCACCGCGATCACGGTATGCGCCGGCGCGTAGCTGGGGTTGAACTGCAGCGCCTTGGTCACTTTCTCCAGCGCCGTCTGCAGATCGCCGGAATCCATGTAGCGCTGGGCCAGCTCGGTATGGATGCGCGCGGCATCCATTGCCTGGTCGGCCTTGCTGGATTCCGGCATGTTCTTGCCCAGCGAATTGCTGTCGGTGCGCGTGGTCATGCACCCGGCCAGCGGCAATAGCAGGCTGAAGATCAGTACCCGGTCAAATCGCATGCAATGCCCCCTCGTCCTGCCGCTTGCGAAGATCGGCACTACGCCGGGTACGATCGGTCACCTGCCCGGCCAATTGACCGCAGGCGGCATCGATATCGTCGCCGCGGGTACGCCGCAACATGGTCAGCACACCGGCATTCAGCAGCTGCGTCTGGAAGTCGCGAATGTCATTCGCGTCCGAGCGCTCGTAGCGAGTACCGGGAAATGGATTGAACGGAATCAGGTTGACCTTGCATGTCGGCAGCTTGCGCATGAACTTGATCAGCTGGCGCGCATGCTCGGGCTGGTCGTTGACACCTTTCATCAAGGTGTATTCGAAGGTGATCGAGGTACGCGGCTTGCGTGCGACCCAGCGCTGGCAGGCAGCCACCAGCTCGGCGATCGGATAACGCTTGTTGATCGGCACCAGCTCGGTACGCAGCTCGTCATTGGCTGCATGCAACGAGACCGCCAGCGACACGTCGATCGCGTCCGACAGCTGGTCGATCAGCGGCACCATGCCGGCGGTGGACAGCGTGACGCGCTTGGCGGCCAGACCGAAGCCCAGGTCGTCACGCATCAGGCGCATCGCCCGAACCACATTCTCGAAGTTCGCCAGCGGTTCGCCCATGCCCATCATCACCACATTGGTGATGCGACGGTTCTGATGGGTGATGTTGCCCAGGTACTTCGCCGCCACCCACACCTGACCGATGATCTCGGCGGTGGACAGGTTGCGGTTGAAGCCCTGTGCGCCTGTCGAGCAGAAGCTGCAGTTCAGCGCGCAGCCGATCTGCGAGGACACGCACAAGGTGCCGCGGGTCGGCTCGGGGATGTACACCGTCTCGATCGCGTTGCCGCTGTCCATGCCCAGCAGCCACTTGTGCGTACCGTCAGTGGCGGCCTTGTCCAGCAGGGTCTTCGGCGCGCCGATGTAGCAGACCTCGGTGAGCTTGGCGCGCAGCGCCTTGCCCACGTCGGTCATGTTTTCGAAGTTGTCTTCCAGGTCGTGGTAGATCCACTTCATCACCTGCTCGGCGCGATACGGCTTCTCGCCGATCTGCGTGAAGAAATCACGCAGACCCTGACGATCGAAGTCGAGCAAGTTGACTTTGGCGGGCGGATTTACAACAACCTGGTTCACAACTTATGCCTCACAACGATTGAATCGCTCAGCGCGACAGCACGTCCGTCGCAGCGAAGAAATACGCAATCTCCACTTTGGCGGTATCGACCGCATCGGAGCCATGCACGGCATTGGCGTCGATGGAATCGGCGAAGTCGGCGCGGATCGTGCCCGGCGCGGCTTCCTTCGGATTGGTGGCGCCCATCAGATCGCGATGGGCCAGCACGGCGTTGTCACCCTCGAGCGCGGTGATCATCACCGGACCGGAGATCATGAATTCGACCAGTGCCTTGAAGAACGGACGCTCGCGGTGCACCGCGTAGAAGCCTTCGGCTTCCTGGCGCGACAACTGCTTCATCTTCGCAGCCACGACCTTGAGGCCGGCCTTTTCGAAGCGCGCGTAGATTTCACCGATGACGTTCTTGGCAACGGCGTCGGGCTTGATGATGGAAAGGGTGCGCTCCAGCGCCATACGGGTCTGCTCCGGAAAAACGGATTTAGGGAAAGGGGGCGTGCCGGCTCCCAAGCCGGCGATGAGCTAAATCTGACAGGGATTGCGGATTTAGCTCACGAAAGTTTGACAGATTCTAACTCATACGCAAGTAACCCGCTGTTTGCAAGCCGCATTGGTTTGACGGCCGCCGAGCTGTCCGCGTATGCTCAAACGATCGTTTGAACTGGCCCGTGGCCGATGGATGGTTCCGCCTGTGAACAGCTCCAGCTCAACCAAGGAACGGATACTCGGCGCTGCCGAAGTCCTGTTCGCCCAGCGCGGCTTCGACGGCGCCTCGCTGCGCCAGCTGACGACCGCTGCCGGGGTCAATCTGGCCGCGGTCAATTACCACTTCGGCTCCAAGGACAAGCTGGTCGAGGAAGTGTTCCGGCGCCGGCTTGATGCACTGAACGCCAGCCGGCTGGCCGCCCTGGCCAAGGTCGCCGGCCATCCCGACACCACCCTCGAAGACGTGCTGGCGGCCTATATCCGCCCGGCGCTGGACCTGTCGCACGACGGCAGCGGCTCCCTCTTCATGCGCGTGCTGGCCCGCGCGTTTGCCGAACACGACGACACCCTGCGCCAGTTCCTGTCCGCCAACTACGGCCACGTGATGCGCCAGTTCACCGCCGAATTCGCCCGCCTGCTGCCGCAACTGAGCAAGCCGGAGTTGTACTGGCGTATCGATCTGGTCACCGGCGCGCTGACCCACGCGATGTCCGGCTTCGGCATGATCCAGCGGAAACACGACGTCAGCGAACAGGTGCACCGCGAGCAGACCGCGCAGCACCTGATCCGCTTCGCCGTCGCCGGACTCAGCCATCCCTGATTTTCACCCTCGTAATCAGTCACCCGTTTCACTCTCGTTTGCACCATCGGAGAAGCCAATGACCGCTGCATCCTCACCCACATCAGCGCTGCGCATCCGCAAGGCCGCCGTGCTGGGCGCCGGTGTCATGGGCGCGCAGATCGCCGCGCACCTGACCAACGCCGGCGTCGAAACCGTGCTGTTCGACCTGCCTGCGAAGGAAGGCCCGAAGAGCGGCATCGCACTCAAGGCCATCGCCAATCTCGCCAAGCTGTCGCCTGCCCCGCTGGCGGACAAGAACCTCGCTGCCGCGATCATCCCGGCGAACTACGACGAGGACATGGGCCATCTGAAGGATGTCGACTTGGTGATCGAAGCGATCGCCGAGCGGATGGATTGGAAGCTGGAGCTGTACAAGAAGATCGCGCCGCATCTGTCGAAGACCGCGATCCTTGCCTCCAACACCTCCGGCCTGTCGATCAACGGCCTCGCCGAGGCGCTGCCGGAAGAAATGCGCCACCGCTTCACCGGCGTGCACTTCTTCAACCCGCCACGCTACATGCACCTTGTCGAGCTGATCCCGACCAAGCTCACTGACCCGGCCGTGATCGAAAGCCTCGAAGCCTTCCTCGTCACCACCGTCGGCAAGGGCGTGGTGATCGCCAAGGACACCCCGAACTTCATCGGCAACCGCATCGGCGTGTTCTCGATGCTGTCGGCGATGTACCACACCGACCAGTTCAAGCTTGGCTTCGACACCGTCGACGCGCTGACGGGTCCGGCGCTGGGTCGCCCGAAGAGCGCCACCTACCGCACCGCCGACGTGGTCGGCCTGGACACCATGGCGCATGTGATCAAGACCATGGCCGACACCCTGCCCGACGACCCATGGCACCAGTACTTCAAGGCGCCGGTGTGGTTGCAGGGCCTGATCGATCAGGGCGCATTAGGCCAGAAGACCGGTGCCGGCTTCTACAAGAAGGCGGGCAAGGACATCGTGGTGCTTGACCCGGCGGCGAAGGACTATCGCGCTTCCGAGCAGAAGCCGTCCGATGAGGTCGCCGCGATCCTGGCGATCAAGGACCCGGCCGAAAAGTTCGGCAAGCTGCGCGCGTCGAGCGACCCGCAGGCGCAGTTCCTGTGGGCCAGCTTCCGCGACCTGTTCCACTACACCGCCTATCACCTGGCCGATATCGCCGACACCGCGCGCGACGTGGATTTCGCGATCCGCTGGGGCTACGGCTGGAAGCTCGGCCCGTTCGAGACCTGGCAGGCCGCCGGCTGGCAGCAGATCGCCGGCTGGATCAACGAGGACATCGCTGCTGGCAAGGCGATGAGCAAGGCGCCGCTGCCGGTGTGGGTCACCGATGGCCGTAAAGGCGTCCACGGCAAGGACGGCTCGTACTCGGCCAGCACCAATGCTGACAAGCCGCGTTCACAGCATCCGGTGTACCAGCGCCAGCTGTTCCCCGATCCGCTGATCGGCGAGAAGTTCGACCAGGGCACCACGGTATGGGAGAACGACGGCGTGCGCCTGTGGACGCTGGGCGACGACGGCGTCGGCATCCTCTCGTTCAAGACCAAGATGAACACGGTCAACGACTTCGTGCTCGACGGCGTCCAGCACGCGATCAAGCTGGCCGAAGAGAAGCTCAAGGCCGTGGTGATCTGGCAGACCGGCGAACCGTTCTCCGCCGGTGCCGATCTCAAGGGCGCGCTCGGCCTGCTCAAAGAAGGCAAGATCGCAGACTTCGAGAAGATGGTGGAGAACTTCCAGCGCACCAGCATGGCGATCAAGTACTCGCTGGTGCCGGTGGTGTCCGCCGTGCGCGGCATGGCGTTCGGCGGCGGCTGCGAGTTCCAGATGCATTCGGCGCGCACTGTGGCGGCACTGGAAAGCTACATCGGCCTGGTCGAGGCCGGCGTCGGTCTGCTGCCGGCCGGCGGCGGCCTGCATGAGCTGGCCGTGCGCGCAGCCAAGGCAAACCCGGGCGACCCGTTCGAGGAATTGAAGAAGGTGTTCGAAACCGTGGCGATGGCCAAGGTTTCCGCCAGCGCGTTCGAGGCGAAGAACCTGGGCCTGCTGCGCGACAGCGACGTGGTGGTGTTCAACGCCTACGAGCTGCTCTACGTGGCCAAGCAGGTGGCGAATGCACTGGCCGAAAGCGGCTACCGCCCGCCGTTGCCGGCCCGCGCGATCCCGGTCGCCGGCGACGTCGGCACCGCCACGTTCAAGGCCTCGCTGGCCAACCTGCAAGCCGGCTACTTCGCCTCCGAGCACGACGTGGATATCGCCACGCGCATCGCCGACACCTTGTGCGGTGGCGTGATCGAGCGTGGCTCGACGGTCGACGAGGAATGGCTGCTGGCGCTGGAGCGCAAGCATTTCGTGGAGCTGGCGCAGACCGAGAAAACCCAGGCCCGCATCGCCCACACCATGACCACCGGCAAACCGCTCAGGAACTAAAACGTCGTCACCCCAGCGCAAGCTGGGGTCCAGCGACTCCGAACCACCCAAGGCACTGGATTCCGGCTTGCGCCGGAATGACGATCAAAAACTGAAAGCGTCGCTGCTGAACGCGCGACGCCACGGAGCAAATCTCATGACCAAGCAAGTGCAAGACGCCTACATCGTCGCCGCCACCCGCACCCCGGTCGGCAAGGCGCCGCGCGGCGTATTCCGCAACACCCGTCCGGACGACATGCTCGCCCACGTGATCCGCGCCGTAATGGCGCAGGCGCCGGGCATCGACCCGCACCGCATCGGCGACGCCATCATCGGCTGCGCCATGCCCGAGGCCGAGCAAGGCATGAACGTGGCGCGCATCGGCGTGCTGCTGGCCGGCCTGCCCGACACCGTGCCCGGCGTCACCATCAACCGCTTCTGCTCGTCCGGCCTGCAGGCCGTGGCGATGGCCGCCGACCGCATCCGCCTCGGCGAGGATGATCTGATGCTCGCCGGCGGCACCGAGAGCATGAGCATGGTGCCGATGATGGGCCACAAAATCGCGATGAACCCCGCGATCTTCACCAACGAACACATCGGTATCGCCTACGGCATGGGCATCACCGCCGAGAACGTGGCCAAGCAGTGGAAGGTCAGCCGCGAGCAGCAGGACGCGTTCTCGGTGGAAAGCCACCGCCGCGCGCTCGCCGCTCAGGCCGCTGGCGAGTTCAACGACGAGATCAGCCCGTTTGCGCTGGACGACCATTACCCGAACCTCGCCACCCGCGGCATCATCACCGACAGCCGCAGCATCAGCGCCGACGAAGGCCCGCGCGTAGGCACCACGCTCGAGGTGCTGAGCAAACTCAAGACCGTGTTCCGCAATGGTCAGTTCGGCGGCAGTGTCACCGCCGGCAACTCCTCGCAGATGTCCGACGGCGCCGGCGCCGTGCTGCTCGCCAGCGAAAAGGCGATCAAGGAATACAACCTGCAGCCACTCGCCCGCTTCGTCGGCTTCTCCGTCGCCGGCGTGCGCCCGGAGATCATGGGCATCGGTCCGAAGGAAGCGATCCCCAAGGCGCTCAAGCAAACCGGCATCACCCAGGATCAGCTGGACTGGATCGAACTCAACGAAGCGTTCGCCGCCCAGGCCCTCGCCGTGATGGGCGACCTCAAGCTCGACCCCAGCAAGGTCAACCCGCTTGGCGGCGCCATCGCGCTCGGTCACCCGCTCGGCGCGACCGGCGCGGTACGCATCGCCACGCTGGTGCACGGCATGCGCCGTCGCAAGCAGAAGTACGGCATGGTGACGATGTGCATCGGCACTGGCATGGGCGCGGCGGGGATTTTCGAAGCGCTGTAATCATGTAGCGGTCAATGCTTGAAACAGGAACGGCGCCGTAGAAATACGGCGCCGTTCCTGTAAGTGGCTCTGGTCCACTTAGTTTGTTTGTTCGATTACAGAGACAACTTCCGAGGCAACCCGAAGAGCGGATGGCAGAAGCCATCCGCTTCCCTGCACCGAAAGGCAGCACTCAGTGCGCCAGCCTGTGGGGCGATGGTTTGGCCATCTCATGGTGCGGGCGTGGCCACGGGCACAGCATGGGTACTTCGCCTTGATAGCGGCGATAGTCCTCGCCGTGCGCGGCGATCAGGTCGCGTTCTTCGAAGTACTTCACTGCGATCAGGATGTAGCCGGTGCTGGCGGCAGCAAACAGCAGGTGTCCCATGCTCATGTGAGGCGTGGCCCAGAACGCGATGATGAAACCGAGCATCAACGGATGCCGCACGATGCGGTAGTAGAAATGCTGCTTGAACTCCAGTGGCGCGCAGGGCTGTCCGTGCGCGCTCAACCAGACCTGACGCAGGCCGAACAGGTCGAAATGGTTGATGACGAACGTGCCGCTGAGCACCAGCAGCCAGCCGAAGGCAGACAGCGCGTAGAGCAACCACTCGCCCCAACCTCCAGTCACGTTCCACACCGTGCCCGGCAGCGGCCGCCACTGCCAGAACAGCAGGATCAACGCCAGGCTGGACAGCAATACATAGGTGCTGCGCTCGATCGCCGATGGCAGCAGACGCGTCAGCCACGTCTTGAAGCCGCGCCGGGCCATGCCGCTGTGCTGCACGGCAAAGATGCCCAGCAGCACAAGATCGATGATCCACATGGCGGCCGTCGCCGGTCCGGCCGGCAACGGTTGGCTCACGGTTTTCGGCAGCGGCACATCGCCGACGAAACCGATGGCGTAGAGAAACGTCAGGAAGAACACGACGTAGCAGGCCACGCCGTAGCAAAGGGTGAGTAACGCGCGCATGGCCGGCCACCTCCCGATGGATGGGTCTAAACCCGAAGCGCAGCACGTCAGACATGCAGACAAGCCGTGCTGCCATGCTCCCGAGCCTAGTCACCCTGTGGCTGCCAATCGAGTCGGACAAACCGCCTATTTCTCATGGCGAATGGCATCCGGACGTGCGATGGCGCATGGTAGACGTTCGCTGGCCTGAAACAGGAGCAGTGCTGTAGCAATACGGCACCACTCTTTCATCAAGCAATGCCCGGGTACACAGATGGATGGCGAGTGCGATGGGACTTCCTGCGAAAGCCGGTGGTGCGGCAGCCATCGAGTCGATTCAATTCTCCCGGTCCGCAACTCCACCCGGCATGGATCAGGCGTACCCTGCTCCTTCGTCGCCGCGCTTCGGGGGCGCACCCGACGACTCATGCACCGTAACCGCCAGGACGGTTACCGGCGCTGCGCGAGGGCGATATCTGCCACCGGAATACGCTCCGGAGAAATACATCCCGTCAACCTGACGCAGTCGAACGTCCGGAGGCCTCTGCGCCACCCAATGGGAGCCAACATGAAAAAGTCCTCTTTAGCTTTGGTTCTGGCCATGGTTGCGCTGGCCATGCCCAGCGCGTATGCCGCCGACGACCTTTGTGCCGTCGGGCCAACGCATTGCAAGATCCTGAAAGAAGACGCCAAGGTTCGCGTGATCGACTACACCGCAAAAGCAGGTGACAAGGTCGGCATGCATACGCACCCTGCCCATGTCATTTATGTTCTCAAGGGAGGACGGACGAAGTTCACCCTGCCGGACGGGAGCACGACGGAACGCGACTTGAAACCCGGCGATGCGGTGATCAATCCAGCCGTCACCCACGCCACGGAGAACCTGACCGATATCCACGTGATCATCGTGGAGATGAAGCAATAGCGGCGTGTCGGATCGATGGTGCACGGTGCTTCGCAGCGCGCCCGTCGGCTTCATCAAGACTGGAAACGGGACGGCGCCGTAGCGATACAGCGCCGTTTTTGTAAGTGGCTCTGACCCGCTTAGTTGTCTCAACCCTAAATCGAACGAGTTAGCAATGGCACGGGTAATTCAATGCCCGAATTTACAAGCCGATTATTTTGTTCCAATCGTTGATGTACATCTCCACACGCTGGAACTCGCCAGGTAGCAAAAGTCGATTATGGGCGACGAAATTTCGTGCCTTTTCGAGTTCCTCGAAACGTTGACGTACCCAATGCTGTGTGGGAATCAAGTCTCGAAAATCTTCCCAGTTTGAAGTCACGATATCGGCGAGATGCCCGAAATCCACATAACTAAGCTGTCCACGATCCTGACCTTCTAGCCAAGAGTTGTCTTGGGCATCTTTGACCCTACCAACCGCGAAGGTTTGGATCTTGTTTGGAATCTTATCCGCCCACCAGTTTATCCCGTGGCGCTCTTGCAAACGCTGAGCTATGAGTTCGCGAACTGAATTCTCAAAACAATAGACCAGAGCATATAGCCTCGCCATCTGAAGGGCATCATTCCGAAGGTCAATGCTAAATGGGTCAAGAACTTCGTCCAGCAGCACCCGTTCAGAATCGCGAGCATCGGCGCCCACACGAATACCTGCTGCTCGGAATTTTTCAGCATCTGCTTCAAACAAAATTCCGCGGAAAAGCCAGTCCCGAATCTCGCGTTTTTCAATCTTCAAGAAGGTGCTCCTTCAATGATTTGAAGATTGCATTGAAAACCTCGACATCCTTAGTCGCTGGCAAATGAATTTCTATGTTGTAGCGAAGACCAGCAATTGACGGAACTCCATCGTGCTCCAATTTCTCTTTCTTTTTCTCCGCAAGCGGCGGATCTTTAGTAGTGGAATTAGGATCATTCTTGACAGGAGTCTTGTCTGTTGTGCTGCCCAAATCGGCCAAACCAAGCAGCACAAAGAAAGTTTTACCTTGCTCGAGTGCAACGCGGTCAGTCGCGTTGTGAGTGGTCTTGAACTTACCTTCGATTGCGGCCTTGTCTGCACTGCTCGGCTTTTCATTGATGTGGAACAAATCTCCGTACGCGTCTCTCAGCGCATCAGCCATAACCGACTTCGAGCGAGACTTGTCTCTGTAGTCATGATAGCGCTGAGTTGGCGTTCCTTCCGGGGTTAGAAAACCGAGGTCTTTAAGCAGGCCAATTACGCCATAGTCGTTTGAGCTTTTGAAACCCAAACTTTTCAGGTGCGCGGTCGTGAATTTGGCTGGCGCCGTCCCATCTACAATTTTTTGAAAGATGGCGGGAAGATTTTTGGTGCTTTGCATATATCGAGTGGTCAACATTCCTGTTCCCCTTGAATTCAAGCCATTGTCATAGCAATAAGCCAACGCCACCTGGGCATCCATCTCTTGAGACGAAATAGAAGGGGCATTCCTCTTTATCGCCCACCCTGCTGCGCCCGAAACGTCCTTCTCACCTCCGGATCCAGCACATCCACCTGCCGCTTCTGCTGAAACATCGCCCGCTCTCCTGCCCTGAGCTGGCAATTCCGCGACAACGTATCCGCGCCTTCCGACGTCGTCGCCATCACGTCCTGCACATTGACGACCACGCTCAGCGTGTCGCCCAGCGGTTCCAGCGCGAGACAGACGTTGTCGATGGTGGTCATGCTGCGGTACTGGCTGCCACCGACCATCACCAGCAGGTTGGCGTTGTCGATCCACACAGCGGATTGCACGCCTGGCAGCGGACGCACCGCGGCGCGAGCGGCTTCGTGGTCGATGCGGCGCGACGGGTCGGCCAGATGCATGGAACGCATCATGTCCTTGTGCATCGCTTCAATGTGGCCCTGCATGGCGCGTTGATCGCCAGTCAGGCCTGCGACCTCAACTCCAGCAAGATGACCGGCGGTGACCAGTGGATTCGTCGGGCCAGCCTGTTGCGGCTGGCGTGCGGTTTGTGCCGTCTTCCCGTCCGGCGCTTCGCTACATCCTGTAGCAGCGACGCAAGTGACGGCAGCGGCGATAAGCCAGCGTGGCATGGGCATCCCTTTCCCCCGAAAGTTCCTGCGAGCATAGCGCAGCGGGCACGTGCCGATGCAAGCAGGCTTTGCCGTGCGTCGATGGCACTACTGGTTTCATCGGGGCGCCCTGCTCAGCCACCCCATTCACGCCGACCCAACTGCACTGAGCCTATGGTCGCGCTTCTGCCTGTGCCTATCAGGCACGGGCGACAGGATTCGCCCGGACGCTGGTGCCGGTTCATCGTCCATCAGCAACGAGCCTTTGTGGTCCAACCAGAGGGTCATGCCATGTCGAACAAGCCAGCCATCATTCTCGTTCACGGTTTCTGGGGCGGAGCAGCACATTGGAGCAAGGTCATCGTCGAGCTGACCCGCAAGGGGTATCGCGACTTGTACGCGGTCGAGAATCCGCTGACCTCACTGGCCGACGATGCGGAGCGCACACGCAAGATGATTGCGGCACGGAAGGGCCCGGTACTGCTGGTCGGCCACTCTTACGGTGGCGCGGTGATCACCGAGGCAGGCAATCAGCCCAATGTGATGGGGCTGGTCTATATCGCCGCGTTTGCGCCCGATGCCGGCGAAAGCCCGGGTGGCATCAGTGCGAAGCATCCTCCGCTGGCCTTTCCGAATCTCGCACCGGACGACGATGGTTATCTCTGGGTCAAGCAGGACAAGTTCCACGAAAGCTTCTGCCAGGACCTCAGCGCCGATGAAGGTCTGGTCATGGCGGTAACTCAGAAGGCACCGCTGGCCAGCACCTTCGGCAACGAGATCAGCGAGCCGGCCTGGAAGCACAAGCCGTGCTGGTACCAGATTTCCAGCGAGGACCGAATGATCGCCCCGGAAAACGAGGCCTGGATGTCCGATCGACTCAAGGCCAGGAAGGTCATCACGCTCAAGGCCAGCCATGCTTCATTGGCATCCATGCCAGTCGAAGTGTCCGCACTGATCGACGAAGCTGCCACTGCGACCAGCGCGTAGCCATGATGCCAGGCGGCGCTGTCGCATGAGCGGCACGCCCCGGTACCCCTTGGCGACTACCCGTTCGAGCTTTTACTCGGCGTGCCGGGCTTCTAGCTCGGCGCTTCGGGCCTTTTGCTCGGAACACCGGGCTTTTTTTCGGCAAGCCGAGCTGCGGCCCGCGAGGCGTCGCCTTTTATGGGCGTGGCCGGGGGGCGTGCCGGGGAACGTTCAGTCCGTCGGCCACGGCGCGGCTTTCCAGCACGCGCTGTAATACTTCTTCAAGTCCTCCCTGACCGGGTCGAGCTCGAAGATGAAGCCGTTGCGGAACGACTTGTTCTTGCCGTCGACCCAAGCGCCGATGGTGCGTGCGAGCAGCAGGTGGCCGATCCGGGTGGGCGGATAGGCGTGCGTCATCGTCACCGAATCGTCGACGGCGCGGGCGCCGCCGGGCGGCTGCAGCAGCGTCTCCTGCCGGTTGATCTCGATATAGGACCGCGTGCCGCGCCGCAGGATCTCCCGCGCGGCGACGACACCGACGATGTCGAACGAGGTGATCGTGAGCTGGCCGGGCCGGCACTGGATGACCAGTCGGTGGCGGCCGTTGCGATCCACCTGGTCGAGCGTCACCGACGGTGCCGGCGACGACAGCAACGACTGCACCGTGAGCGGAAGCCTCGCGTTGTTGGCCAGTCCCGTCGAGAGCATCTGGTCGGTCGTCAGCCACGCCACCGGGTCGTGGGATGTCGCCAACGTGGCAGTCAACGGGCCAAGGTTGATATCCATTTCCTTCAGATACGCGGCGACGTCTTCCGACTTCTGCGCGGCCATCGCGTCGTAGGGAGGCAGACCGAAACGATCGCTGCCCGTGGGCACCCAGCGGTAGAGGCCGCCGAAGTAGGCGTAGCTGCATGCACCGACGCAGGTGGCGGTCTTGTTGACCTTCGTAGCAAGCCGGCTGCGCCGCGGCGTACCCAGATGGGTGACCATCGCGTCCTTGCGGAACAGCCGCCCCAGCGCCATGCCGGCATGCAGGTCGCCGCTGGTGGCATTGAGGTAGATGTCGGAGCCCGTCGGGATCTTGCCTTCCGCCACCATCGCGGCGAAGCGTTGTGGCGCGTCTGCGTCGATGACGCCATACAGATAGACCTGCGGCACCTTGGTGATCGCCAGGGTCATGCGGTCGTTGTTGAGCTGGATGGACATCCGTTCGGACGCCTGCCCTTGCAAGCTTCCGGAAGCTGGCGCCCCGCTGCCATATGCGTGGGCGCCCATCGCCACAAGGCAGCCGACCAGCCACAGGCCGCATGGCGCCAGGTATCGGCGCAACCCGCGTCGACCGGAGGAGGAGCGTTCAACCGCATCGCTGTGGTGCACTGCTTGTTCCCTTGGTTCAAACCACGAAGTCTCGGTCGTGGCAGATGTCCTGCGAGTGAACGTCGGTATGCGGCGGATTCGAGTCAGTGTGCCCTGCATATCCGCGTCATGCGAGTTTCACTGGCACAGGGCATGCGCGGTCGCACAGCCGACCGGAGACAGTGTGCCGGAGTCGGCTGGGGCTTCGCATTGAACTCGCATGACGGGGCCGGGAGCACAACACTCTGGCTTGCATCATCAACCGTGCACCAGCATGTCATGCAGTGTGGGTCGGGATGCGTCTGCGGCTGGAATAGCCGTCAGGCTTGCTCGTCGAGAGCCACACCCAAACCTCGTTCAACCGAACGCAGTGAACGCCGGTGCAACTGCTGCGACGCTTGAATCGCTACTGCGACGCCAGCCGTGCACGAAGGTGCGCAGCCGGCCGCCCACGACGGCGACCACGGGGCGCACTGTCAGCTGCAGTGCCGGGAATGCGGTCGGCGACATGGCCAGCCCGATCTGGTGTTCGGCACGCATCCGCGCGGTCTTGGCGGCGAACCATGCCTTGGGACCAGTCAACAGGACGCCCGACGTGGACTCGGCCTGGCGTGAATTCTCGATGGTCTGGCGCAGGTGCGCGAGATGGCGTTCGGTGAAGGCCTGCGCCAGGGCTTCGACCTGGAATGGCGAGGCTACATATTCGTCCAGCAGGCTGCCCAGCATCGCCGCGACGCGCAACGCGATCTGGCGATTCGCATGCTCGCCATGCGAGGCACCGGCGCAGCTCTGCCAGGCGCCGTCGATGGCGTTAACCAGGGTTTGGAACTCCGCCTGATTGAGCGGACGCTGCTGCAGCGGTGTGTGACGGCGATTGATCAGCCACACCTGATCCGCCGCGGACAGCGCATGCGAACGGCGGGCAGCGCGATGCCGCGCCTCTTCCATCGACAAGCCTTCGGTGGCGGTCAGCTGCGCGGCGAGGGCTTCCTGGGTCAGCGGTTGCGCGCGCGCCGTGCCGTCGGCGTGATACCAGCGGCGGTACTCCAGGGTGGCGGCATGGAACAGCCCGCGCGGCGGTCGCACCATCGCACGCGCTTCGGCGGCATGGTCGAGCGCAGGGACCATCGAACGAAGCCCGGCCGCATGGGCAGCCAGCACGCGATCGAGCAGCACTTCGGCAGTAACCAGATGCTGATGACAGGCCGTCCAGCGATCATCGCCGTCGGCCATCGGGAAGTAGACAAAGCGGATACGGGGAGCACGCGGGAGCACGGCGGAGCATCCCATGCCGGCAAACTTTCTCGCGCCATGGCAACCCTGCCCGGCGATCCGGCGTCCGATCGGCAGAGCACGGTGTGCGGTGGGCAAATCCCCCAGCATGAGATCGACAGCCGGGATTGAAACAGCGACAGATGGGGCCGGTACGGCCGCTTGCACATTCACAGCAACTGGTACTTGCACACTCACGAAACAACCTTCGTCGCTGTGGTGGTCATGGCGCGAAACTCCGCAGCGCCATACCCCCGGATCTTCATGCCATCCCGCCTGGATGGCCACGTCGCCACTTTTGCATGAGCCGTGCCATCGAAGTGTGCGGTGGCCTGCAGTATTCGCATCCAGGGATTGCGGCGAATGCGACGATATGGCTGCGGCGGCTCCGAGCCCATCGCCCGTTTTCCCCGAAGTCCGGCCGGAACAGGCAAAATACGCGGTTGGCGATGCGCGATCCCGCCCCGCTGCCTGTATATGGAAGCGCCTGCGCTCGCCCCACTCGACGACGGATGACACTCTTGACGATCACGACGGCCACCACGCCCCCACCCGATGACGCGGACACCGCGCTGCTTGAGCGTTTGCGCGCCGCCGCGGAACTGCTGGAATCGGTGGCCGCCGATCGGCAGTTGCTGGATCGGCTACCGGCAGATGACCGTCAGCGTCTGCACCAGGCCGTGGCTAAGGCTTATCACCCCGATCCGGTCGCCCGCCGGATCCAGCTGAAGGCGGCCGAAAAGGCGCGGCATGCAGCGAAGATCCAGGCCGAGGATGCCGTGCTCAACCAGACCGGCATCCGTGAATTGCGCCGCCGGCCGGTGTTCACCACGCCAAATGTGCATGCGCCGCTGGGTTTCGAGTCGCATGACATCAACCCTGACATTGATGCCACGCAGCCGCGCGAATCGATCGAGCCGAAGCACTGCTACGTGTGCAAGCAAAAGTATTCGACGATCCATTTCTTCTACGACCAGCTGTGCCCGAGCTGCGCGGCGTTCAACTATGCCAAGCGCACCGAGCTGGTCGACCTGCGCGGCCGTGTCGCATTGCTGACCGGCGGCCGCGTGAAGATCGGCTATCAGGCCGGCCTGAAGCTGCTGCGTGCCGGCGCCGAGCTGATCGTGACCACGCGCTTTCCGCGCGATTCGGCGGCGCGTTATGCGGAGGAGCCGGACTTCGCCGAATGGGGCCATCGCCTGCAGGTGTATGGACTCGACCTGCGCCACACGCCCAGCGTGGAAGCGTTCTGCCAGGAGCTGGTTGCCACGCGGCCGCGGCTGGACTTCATCATCAACAATGCCTGCCAGACCGTGCGCCGCCCGCCGGACTTCTACGCGCACATGATGGAAGGCGAAACAGCCGCGCTGCACGAAATGCCCGAGCACGTGCGCAAACTGGTCGGTCACTACGAAGGACTGCGTGGCTCGAACATCCTGCCCGAGGCCGGCACATCGTCGGGCCTGCTCGCCGGCCGCGAGGCCAACCTGCCCGGCCTGACTCGCGCCGCCGAGCTGTCGCAGCTGCCGCTGTTGCCGGAGGAGCTGCTGGCACAGAGTCATCTGTTCCCCGAAGGCCGGCTCGATCAGGACCTGCAGCAGATCGACCTGCGTCAGCGCAACTCATGGCGACTGCTGATGGCCGAAGTGCCGTCGGTGGAATTGCTGGAGGTGCAGCTGGTCAACGCGATCGCGCCATTCATCATCAACGCGCGGCTGAAGCCGCTGATGCTGCGCACACCCGAGCGCGACAAGCACATCGTCAACGTGTCGGCGATGGAAGGCCAGTTCTACCGCAGCTTCAAGACCACCCGCCATCCGCATACCAACATGGCCAAGGCCGCGCTCAACATGATGACGCGCACCTCGGCCACCGATTACCACAACGACGGCATCCACATGAACAGCGTGGACACAGGCTGGGTGACCGACGAGGATCCGGCCGAGCTCGCCGCTAAGAAGGTGCTGGAGGAACGCTTCCATCCGCCGCTGGACATCGTCGACGGCGCCGCGCGCATCGTCGACCCGATCATCAGTGGCATCAACACCGGCGAGCACGTGTGGGGACAATTTCTGAAGGACTATCGTCCGACGGACTGGTAAGGCGAAGTAACGTCCGCCACTCAATGCAGGCAGCGACATGCCCAGTGCTTTTCACGCTGGGCATGTCATGGCATGCAGTGCTACTGCATGACTAGTTGCTTGCAGACTCGGCGCACTGATCGTGGGCACAGGCGAAATCAACTTCGGAGCCCCCGCCCACGGTGAGCGGGATGTTCGAACGTGTGTCGATGGCGTTTCCGTCTTTCTCCAGCGCCACCGTGTAAACGCCCATGGGCAACGACGCGATGGTGTAGCGACCCTGGGCATTTGCCTTGGCGTGGCGATGCACGCCGGATGTGCCGTGCACCGTGACGGTTTCGCCTGCTGGTGCCGATCCAAAAATCCTGCCAACGGTAGCTTGCGCATGAACCGTCGTGAATCCCGCCGTGCCCAGCACGATTGCAAAGACCAGACCCCACATGGAGAAACCCACGCGGCGTTTGGACTGGTTGATCTCGACATACCTGTTGTTTTTCATGGAACTCCCTAATTTCATCGGTGACAACTCCAACGGACTGAGCCCGCCGATTGTTCGACAACCAGCTCGTTTGCCCAGGTGATTTTCAAATCGACTTCGGTTTACTAGCCATGCATCAATTGCTTGTCTCCACGCACTCTCGCACACGGAGACGTGGTGTTCCGGCATGGTTAGCTGTGCTGTTTCTACCTGGCATGCGTCTGGCAATCAGACGGACGTTGTACCGTCCTGTTCTGCGCCCTCCACCACTCCCCCTGGCAGTTACTAGAACCACATACCGGTCCGCCATGAGCAGCCTATGGGCACCGAGCTGTCTGCCGAAGGGCCAAAGGTCATGGGTCAGAGCAACATCAACAGGGTCGACCCTCGCGACCAGGAAGGTCCTATAGAGTCACTTTGCTTCCGCACCAGGACGTCTGAAATCGCTGTCGGGCTTCCATGGTGGAAACGGGACATTTCCCTTGGCCAGCTTGCTGCCGACCATGTAGAGCACCCGCAAATCCTGCACCATGCCGCGAAGGTCCCAGTTCGGATCGAACGCATCAGTGGGCTGGTGGTAGCGGTTTGCGATGTAGTCGTCGTAGGCCTTGCGACCAGCGGCCACGCCACCGTCGAGCAGGTCGAGCCCCGAGCGCGCATACAGCACCGGCACGCCGGCCTTGGCGAAGTTGAACTGGCCGGAGCGCGCGAAGAAACCAGGCTTCGGTACCGGGTCCGGCGTGACTGCACGCTGCTGCGTCCGCGCCTCTTCGGCCAGATAGCCGTCCAATTGCGACTGGCCATAGCCGATCACCGTGATATCACGGCTGGGTCCGATTACCGTCAGCGCATCCACGTCGAGATCCGCCAGGGTCAGATCCAGCGGCACTACCGGATGGTTGACGTAGTAACGCGAGCCGAGCAGGCCCGACTCCTCCAACGTCAGCGCCATGAACAGGATCGTGCGCTGCGGTTTCGGCCTGCGGTGCGCGAACGCCTCGGCGATCTCCAGCAGGCCGGCCACGCCCGAAGCGTTCTCCACGGCACCGTGATATATCCGGTTGCCATCCCGACCGAGATGGTCCCAGTGTGCGGAATAGATGATCGCCTCGTACGGACGTGTGCTGCCAGCCAGTTCTCCGATCACGTTGTGCGACTGGCCACGAACGATCGCGCTGTCGATCGCGATGCTGGCCCTGGCGTCCAGTTCGACCGGCTTGAAACCACGCACGTCGGCACTTTTCTTCAGCGCATCGAAATCGGCGCCAGCATCGGCAAACAACGCTCTCGCCGCCGCGGTGGTCAGCCAGCCGGCGATCGGCAAATGTGGCGTCGGATCCTCGCTGGTCGGCAGGCTGAACTGCGGGCCGCTCCAGCCGGTTCGCACCACGTTCCACGGATAACCCGCTGCGACCGTGTAGTGCACGATGAAGGCGGCCGCGGCGCCACGGCGCGCGGCCGCCTCGAATTTGCTGGTCCAGTGGCCGTACCAGGTGAGCTCACGCCCCTTGAACAGCATCGGATCCTGACTGCTCCAGCCCGGATCGTTGACCAGCATCACGACGGTCTTGCCCTTGAGGTCCAGGCCGGCGTAATCGTTCCATTGCTGTTCTGGTGCATCGACACCGTAGCCGACGAAGACGATCGGCGAGTCCTTGATCGCGGCGTGTGGTTCGTCCGCAGGTGAACCGACCACCATGTCGCTGCCGAAATCCAGCTCGGACTGACCCTTGCCGCCATCGATCGCGAGTCGCGCTTGATCGGCATGCTGCAACGTGGCCTGCACGTACGGCACCGCCTGCAGCCAACTGCCTTGATTGCCCGGCTGCAGTCCCATGCGCTGAAACTGCTGGATCAGATACTCGGTGGTGCGCTGCTCGCCCTTGCTGCCAGGTGCACGGCCTTCGAACCCGTCGGAGGCCAGCACCTTCACGTGCTGACTCACATCGGCTTCGGTGATGCCAGGCGAAAACGTCGCGTCTCCGTAGCCATCGTTCTTGTCGCTGGCCGAATGATGATGGCAGGCAACCAGAAACAGGCTGATGACAGCGGTCAAAAACAAGCGATGCACACACACTCCCCCGGGACGCAGGAGATCGAATGTACTGAGGCGTCCCTATCGGGGCAACCCGCGCGATGCGATCGTCAGAACTTGCGAATTCAGCGTCGAAATTCATGAACTCCACGACGCTTGAAGAGCCGATATTCAGCGCGATCCGTCATGTTTCATCCGCATACAAGGCTCGATCCGGCAACAGTCCGTTCCACTGCCGCCCCTGTGCTCGCCGACGCATCCGATCTATCGTGGCGTACTTGTCCATGTCGGCACATCGCTACGGAAGCTATCGCCATGATTGAACGCAGACCCTTCGACAGCTTGGGCGGAGCCGACCACGGCTGGCTCAAGGCGAAACATCATTTCTCGTTCTCCAGCTACAACGATCCCGGCCGCATGGGCTGGGGCGCGCTGCGCGTGTGGAACGACGATACCATCGCGCCGCAGAGCGGCTTTCCACCGCACCCGCACGCGAACATGGAAATCATCACCTACGTGCGCGAGGGCGCGATCACGCATCGCGACAACCTCGGCAACGAGGGCCGCACCGAGGCCGGCGATGTGCAGGTGATGAGTGCCGGCAGCGGCATCACGCACTCCGAGTACAACGTGGAACCGGGCACCACGCGCATCTTCCAGATCTGGATCATTCCCGACGAAAGCGGCAAGCCACCGTCGTGGGGCGCGCGGCCATTTCCGAAGGACGAACGTTCGGGCCGCTTCGTGGCGCTGGCCAGCGGCTTCAAGGAAGACGCCGAAGCCCTGCCCTTGCGCACCGATGCGCGTGTGCTCGGCGCCTCGCTCAAGGCCGGTGATACCGTCGACTACACGCTGGGCACGGGCCGCTACGCGTACTTGGTGCCATCCACCGGCGCGGTGGAAATCAACGGCACCCGGATCGGCGCACGCGATGGTGCGGCGATCCGCGACGAGACATCGCTGCGCATCACCGCGATCGAGGACGCCGAGCTGGTACTGGTGGACACGGCGCCCTAGCCGGCGGCCTTGCCGAACGACGGCGGCCGGTCCGCCGGCGCCGCGCCGAACTTGGTATTCGGCGAGCTGCCCATCTGGAACACCAGGGTTCCGCCGGCGGCCAGTTCGGCATGGCTGATCCAGCTGCGACTCCACGGCTGGCCGTTCCAGCTGACCGACTGGATGTACGGGCTGTCCGGTCCGTTGCCCGGCGCCAGCATCATCAGCTTGCGCCGGTCGGCCAGCTCGATTTCCGCGTGATCAATCAACGGGCTGCCAAACACGTAGTTCGCGCTGACCGGATCGACCGCATACAGACCCAGCGCGCTGAGCACGTACCAGGCGCTGATCTGCCCGCAGTCCTCGTTGCCGGCAAGGCCGTCGGGCTGCGCTTCGTACATGGTTTCAAGCAGCATGCGCACGCGCGCCTGCGTCTTGTGATGCGCGCCGGTATACGCATACAGGTAGGCCACATGGTGGCTGGGTTCGTTGCCGTGCGCGTACTGGCCGACCATGCCGGCGATGTCCGGTGGCGCATCGGCCGGCAGCGCCGAGCTGGTGTTGAACAGCTCATCCAGCTTGCGCTCGAACGCCCGCTCACCGCCGAACAATTTCATGTATTCGTACAGGTCGTGCTGGTTGAGGAAGCTCGCCTGCCACGCGTTCGATTCGGTGAAGTCGCGCCATTTCGCGGCGTGGCCCATGCCGCGCGGATCGAACGGCTCCAGCCAGCGGCCATCATTGGCGCGCGGCCGCACGAAGCCCAGCTTGCGGTCGAACACGTGCTGGTAGTTGCGCGAGCGATGCCGCAACCGGGTGGCATCGGCGTGCGCACCGGCGGCGTCGGCCAGGTGCGCAACAGCCCAGTCGTCGTACGCGTATTCGAGCGTCTTGCTGACCGCCTCGCCCTCCTTGTCGCTGGGGATGTAGCCGAGCTTGCGGTAGAACGGCAGGCCACGGTAATCGTCGCCCATCGCACGCTTGCGGAACAACGGCCACGCCTTTGTGTAGTCGATGCCGGTGAAGCCTTTCGCATGCGCTTCAGCCACCACCACGGCGGAGTGGTAGCCGATCATGCAGCCGGTCTCCACACCTTGCAGCGGCCATACCGGTGGGCCGTCGGGGCTCTCGCCGGCCATTCGTACCAGGCCGTTGACCAGATCCGGCACGCGGTCGGGCTGGTACAAGGTGAGCAACGGATGCTGCGCCCGGTAGGTGTCCCATAACGAATAGGTGCTGTAATTGTTGGCGCCCTGCGGCAGCTGGTGCACCGCCAGATCCATGCCGCGATAGCGGCTGTCCACATCGCTGAACAGGGTCGGCGCCAGCATGGTGTGATAGAGCGAGGTGTAGAAGATGCAGCGCACGTCATCCGACACCGTGTCGATGCGAATGCGGCCGAGCTCGCGTTCCCATGACGCGGCAGCGGCGTGGCGTACCTGTTCGAAATCCCAGCCGGGTATTTCCGTGTCGAGATTGCGCAGTGCGCCCTCGATATCGACGCCGGAAATGCCGACCTTGACCAGCAGCGGTTCGCTGGCAATGTTGTCGATATGCAGCGCGGCTTTCAGGTGCGTGCCGCGTACTTCGGTGGTGCCGGCCGGCAACGCTGCATCCTCGGCATACAGCGTGGCCTGCGTGACGGGGCGCGACAGCTTCATCGCGAAATAAATGTGCCGACCACCGGCCCACTGATGCACGCGGCGCTCGCCAACCAGGGTGTCGTTGCCGATCAGCTTCAGCCGCGCATCGCTGACCTTGCTCGGCACTGCAGCGTCGTCGTGGTAACCGTGTGCGAGATCGACCAGCAGGTGGCCGCTGCCCTCGCCGTGGAACGTGTAACGATGCAGTCCCGCGCGCAACGTCGCGGTCAGCTCGGCGAGGATGTCGTGATTCTTCAGGTGCACCTGGTAGTAGCCGGGCTGCGCATGCTCGTGGTCGTAACGCGAGCGATAACCTGGCCCGGGCTGTGCCACGCCGTCGGCGGCGAGCCCGCCGGCGACGGCGCCATCGTGGCGCGAATGATAGTTCTGCTCTGGCAGGCCGCGGGCACCGGGCTGCAGCAGTACCGGTCCCCGGGCCGGCATCACCAGCACGTCGAGCATGTCGCTGGCACCGGTGCCGCTCAGATGCGTGTGCGAGAAACCCATGATCGAGCCATCGCCCTGGTGATAGCCCGAGCAGGCATCCCAGCCCGCGTCGTTGGTATCCGGACTCAACTGCACCATGCCGAACGGCAGCGTGGCGCCGGGATAGACATGGCCGTGGCCACCGGTACCGATGAAGACATCGACGTATCGGGCGAAACCAACGGGCTCGGACGCCGGCGACATCGCTTCACTGCCGGACGTCGCGAACGCCGCCAGCGGTTCGAGCCGGCTGCCGAGCAGGCTCAATGCGGCTGCGCCCTGCAGGAAACGTCTGCGTGTCACCATGATGCGTTCTCCGTTATTCGGAATGGCTCGAGTGTTCATGCGCGCTGCAGCAGTTCCGGTCGCTGCGCCGCCAGTTGCACGATCAGTTCGCCGAACAGGGTATTGGCCCAGGCGAACCATGCGCGGGTGAAGTGTGCCGAATCGTCCTGATCGAAGGCTTCGTGCATGAAGCCGGTGCCGGCGTGCGTGGTCTTCAGCCAGCGCAGGCATTGGCGGATCTCGCCGCCGTCATCACTGGTCAACCCGCGCATGATGATCGACATCGGCCAGATCATGCGCAAGCCTTCGTGCGGACCGCCGATGCCCTGCGCCGCACGGCCGCGGAAGAAGTACGGATTGCGCAGGCTCCAGGCCAGCTCGCGGCTGCGCCGGTAACGCGCATCGTCGCTGCGGCAACAGCCGAGGTAGGCCAGGCTAGACAACCCCGGCGCGTTGGCGTCGTCCATGAACAGCTGATTGCCGTAGCCATCCACTTCGTAGGCCCAGAACTCGTTGCCATGCTCATCGTGCATCACACCGAAATCCTGCAGCGCGCGCTCGACCTCGTCGGCCAGTGCGTTGCACTCGGTAGCAAAGGCGTGGTCGTCATGCAGCGCCGTTGCCTGTTCCGCCAACTGTCGCAGCGAACTCACCGCGAACAGGTTGCCGGGGATCGACAGCGGATAGATGCAGGCATCGTCCGATGGCCGGAACATCGCATGGATCAGCCCGACAGCGCGGGTCGGATTGCCGTAGCCGCCGAGGAACTGAGTATCGGTCGGGTTGGCTGACGGCCGCTGGAAGTGGTACGGACCGGGACCGTGCTTGCGCTGCTGTTCGCGGAAGGTCGCCAGCACCCCGTGCATCGCGGCACGCCAGTCGTCGTCGAACGGCTGGCGATCACCCGTGACTTTCCAGTAAGCATGCGCCAGCCGGATCGGATAACACAGCGAGTCGATCTCCCATTTGCGTTCGGCCACGCCCGGATGCATGTCGGTGAGATCCTGCTGCGCCCACGACAGCGATGTCTTCCCCTGCGGATCGGGCAGGAATGCGTTGGCGTACGGGTCGATCGAGATGCACAGCGCGTGGCGCCGGATCAGGCCACGGAACAGTCGGCGCAGTGATCCGTCGTGGGCCGCCAGCGACACGTACGGCCACACCTGTGCGGATGAATCACGCAGCCACATCGCATCGATATCACCGGTGACGATGAAGGTATCCGGCTTGCCGTGCAGGCTGCCCAGCTGCACCGTGCTGTCCAGTGTGTTCGGATAGCAGTTCTCGAACAGCCAGGCCAGTTCGGGATCGCCGATCTTCGCCCTGGTGCGGGCGATCAGCGCCTCCACGGCCGGACTGACGAACTTGCGCTGGCCGATTGGTGGCCGATGAGTGATGTAGCGCGGTGCAGCCCATGCCATCGGCACGCGTCCCAGCATCACGCCACCGGCGGTGCCAGCCATCAACTTCAGCAAGGATCGGCGCGAGGTAATCATGGCCGTGCAGTCTCTGTAGTGGTTGCTGTGTGGCGGCGCACGGTGGCATCGAACAGCGAGCGTACATGCAGCATCACGCAATGATGCGATGCCGATTGTGCCGCCAACCTGCAATTCGACGAAGGTATACGCGATCGGGCGCGCGGTAAATCCGACTTTCCGCACGGGTCGAGCCTCCCGTGACGGGCGATGCAGACACTTGATATCTCGCGCATCGGTGCCAGTGTCTGTCTACTGATTCACCAAGCGAAGCCACCATGACCAACATGCAAGCCATCGAGATCACCCGCTTCGGCGCACCCGACGTCCTGCAGCTGACCCGGCGACCGATCCCGCAGGTCGGGCCGGGCGAGGTGCTGATCAAGGTGGCAGCATCCGGCGTGAACCGGCCTGACGTGTTCCAGCGCCAGGGTCATTACGCGCCGCCGCCGGATGCATCCGACCTGCCTGGACTGGAAGTGGCCGGCGAATTGGTGGATGGCGATTTCGGCGGCGACAACCCGTTCGGCCTCAAGCGTGGCGATGCCGTATGCGCCCTGCTCGCCGGCGGTGGCTACGCGCAATACGCGGTGGCACCACTGGCGCAGTGTCTGCCGGTGCCGGGCGGACTTTCGCTGATCGAAGCGGCGGCGTTGCCGGAGAATTACTTCACTGTCTGGAGCAACGTGTTCGATCGCGGCCAGCTCGGTCGTGGCGAAGGCGGCGCACAGGAAACCCTGCTGGTGCAGGGCGGCTCCAGTGGCATCGGCGTTACCGCAATCCAGCTGGCGCATGCCTCCGGCCATCGCGTGTTCGCCACCGCCGGCAGCGTGGAGAAGTGCGCGGCGTGCGTGCGGCTCGGTGCGGAGCGCGCTATCAACTACCGCGACGAGGATTTTGTCGCGGCCGTGAAACAGGCCACCGGGGATCGCGGTGTGGACGTGATTCTCGACATGGTCGCCGGCGACTACATCCCGCGCGAACTCGACGCACTGGCCGAAGGCGGCCGGCTGGTCTTCATCGCCACGCTGGGCGGCAGCAAGGCCGGCATCGACGCGGCCACGATCATGCGTCGCCGGCTCACGCTCACCGGCTCCACCTTGCGTGCGCGCCCCGTCGCGTTCAAGGGCGCGCTGGCCCGCCAGCTGTACGACAAGGTCTGGCCGTTGCTGGAGGCCGGCAAGCTGCGGCCGGTGATCCATCAGGTGTTCCCGGCTGCCGAAGCGGCCCAGGCCCACGTACTGATGGAAAGCAGCGCGCATATCGGCAAGATCGTGCTGCAATGGTGAATCACACGAATTCGAGCGCAAGACCCGGAGTGCCGCCGCTGCCACCGATCCGTAGATTGGGCAGCACGCGATAATCTACCGGAGAGAACTCCCATGAAAACGTCCGACAAACATGCCGCATTTGCCGCCGCCACGCTGGCCGACCCGCGCTGGGCCGCGGTGCAGGCGCGCGATGCACGCGCCGACGGCTCGTTCTTCTATTCCGTCAAAACCACCGGCGTGTACTGCCGCCCGTCCTGCGGCGCACGCCCGGCCCGGCCCGAGAACGTGGTGTTTCACGACTCCGCCGCCGCCGCGGAACGGGCCGGCTTTCGTCCCTGCAAGCGCTGCAAGCCGAACCAGCCGTCGTTGCCGGCACAGCACGCCGCCGTGGTTACCGAAGCCTGCCGGCTGATCGAGAGCGCGGAGACGCCGCCCACGCTCGAACAGCTGGCGAAACCGAGCGGCCTGAGCCCGTTCCACTTCCACCGCGTGTTCAAGGCCGTCACCGGATTGACGCCGAAGCAGTACGCCACCGCCCATCGCGCCAGCCGCGTGCGCAGCGAACTGGATCGCGGCGGCAGCGTGACCGAGGCGATCTTCGACGCCGGCTACAACGCCAGCAGCCGTTTCTACGAGACGTCGAATCAGCTGCTCGGCATGACGCCATCCAGCTATCGCGCTGGCGGCGTCGATCACGACATCCGCTTCGCGGTCGGCGACTGCTCGTTGGGCGCCATCCTGGTCGCGCAGAGCGAGCGCGGCGTCTGCGCGATCCTGTTCGGCGATGACCCGGATGCGCTGGCCCGCGACCTGCAGGATCGTTTCCCCAGGGCGAACCTGATCGGCGGCGATCATGCGTTCGAGCAGTTGGTGGCGCTGGTGGTCGGTTTCGTCGAAGCGCCAGCGCTCGGCCTCGACCTGCCGCTGGACGTGCGCGGCACCGCGTTCCAACAGCGTGTATGGCAAGCGCTGCTCGAGATACCGGCCGGCGTCACCGCAAGCTACAGCGAGATCGCCCGACGCATCGGTTCGCCCAACGCGGTCCGCGCGGTAGCCGGCGCGTGCGCCGCGAACATGCTGGCGGTGGCGATTCCCTGCCATCGCGTGGTGCGCAATGACGGCGGCCTGTCCGGCTATCGCTGGGGTGTGGAGCGCAAGCGCGCCCTGCTCGCACGCGAGGCGCAGGCATGAGCGCACAGCTGCGCGCGTTACCCATCGCGACGACGGATGACGCCAGCACGCGGTTGCAGGTGTTCGACTGGGCCGGCGTTGCGGACGACCTCGACGCACAGGGTTGTGCGATGCTCGAGGCCCTGCTGTCGCCGCAGGAATGCCGCGCGCTGGCTGGCCTCTACGCGGACGAGAGGCTTTTCCGCAGTCGCGTCGTGATGGGCCGGCACGGCTTCGGACGCGGCGAGTACAAGTATTTCGGCTATCCGTTGCCGGATACGGTGGCCAGCCTGCGTACCGCGATGTATCCGCGGCTGGCGCCGATCGCGAATCGCTGGAATGCAGCGATGGGGATCGACGTGCGCTATCCCGACACGCATGCCGAATTTCTCGCACGCTGCCACGCCGCCGGGCAGCTGCGCCCCACTCCACTGCTGTTGCAGTACGGCGCGGGCGACTACAACTGCCTGCATCAGGATCTCTATGGCGAGCATGTGTTTCCGTTGCAGGTCGCGATCTTGCTGTCCGAACCGGAACGCGACTTCAGCGGCGGCGAGTTCGTGCTGACCGAGCAGCGACCGCGCATGCAGTCACGGCCGCAGGTGGTGCCGCTGCGCCAGGGCGTCGCCGTGGTCTTTGCGGTGCACCAGCGGCCGGTACAGGGCACGCGCGGCAGCTACCGGGTGAATCTGCGGCATGGTGTGAGCCAAGTGCGCAGCGGTCATCGGCATACGCTGGGCATCATTTTTCACGACGCCACATGATCAGCACGGATCTTTTCGGCAACACCGTCCATCCTGGCCTTCGGGACGAACCCCTGTGCGAAGGCGCCGTCGTGCTGCGCGGATTCGCACTGGCGAACGAACGGCCGCTGCAGCAGTCGATCGACACCATCGCGGCGCAGGCGCCGTTCCGGCATCTGATCACACCGGGTGGTTTCCGCATGTCGGTGGGTATGACGAATGCCGGGCCGCTGGGCTGGGTCAGCGACCGGCGCGGCTATCGCTACGATCCGATCGATCCGGACAGCGGCAAGCCATGGCCGGCCATGCCGGGCGTCTTCCTGGAACTGGCTGGAACCGCCGCCGCACGGGCCGGTTTTCCCGGTTTCGTGCCGGATGCCTGCCTGATCAACCGTTACGAACCGGGCACCCGGCTGACCCTGCATCAGGATCGCAACGAGCGCGACTTCGGCCAGCCGATCGTTTCCGTCTCGCTGGGCATTCCGGCCGTGTTCCTGTTCGGCGGCATGCAGCGCACGGACCGCGCGCTGCGCGTGCCGCTGGCCCACGGTGACGTGGTCGTATGGGGTGGCCCGGCACGACTGCGCTATCACGGCGTGCTGCCGCTCAAACCGAACCATCATGAGGCGCTCGGCGAATGCCGCATCAACCTGACGTTCCGCCGTGCCGGCTAGCAAGGGAAATCCCGCTCCGATGAAAAACCGCAAATCGGCATCCGCCGATGCATCGAAGTATCTGGCGTCCATCGACGCCGACTGGTCACGCCTGGTCACGCAACTCGGCCCCTGCGGACACGAGCCGAAACCCGCGCGCGAACCGTTCGAGGCACTGGTGCGCGCGGTGGCGTATCAGCAGCTGCACGTCAAGGCTGGCGACGCGATCCTCGCGCGCCTGCTGGCCCTGCATCCGCAGCAGCCGTTTCCGACGCCGGCGCAGTTGCTAGACACCGGCTTCGACGCGATGCGTGCCTGCGGTTTCTCGGCACGCAAGATCGAGACGATCCGGGGTATCGCCGCCGCGACGCTGAACGGCGTGGTGCCGGACCTTGCCGCAGCCCAACTGCTGTCGGACGACGAACTGATCGCACGATTGAGCGCGCTGAAAGGCATCGGCCGCTGGACAGTGGAGATGTTCCTGATCTACAGCCTGGCCCGACCCGACATCCTGCCGGTGGACGATTTCGGTGTGCGCGAAGGCTATCGGTTGCTGAAGTCGCTCGACGTGGCGCCCACGCCAAAGGCGATGGCGCTGATCGGCCACGCCTGGAGCCCGCACCGCACCGCCGCCGCATGGTATCTGTGGCGCGTGCCGCGGCCGACGAAGGCCAAGGGCTGAACCCGCTACGGTGGGCTGACGCCGAGCCGATGCCCATACACCAGCTTGCCACCGAGCCAGCCTGCAGCAGCCAGAAACAGAAAGCCCAGCACGCTCATGCCGATCGCGAGCAGACCCGGTTCGGCGAGATGAGTGCCCTGCAGACGCAGGAACAGACTGGCCGTATAGAAGGCCAGCGCGCACATCACCATGAGCATGTGCCGGTTGGCGTCCTTGATCGCCGGATTGTCTTCGGCGACCTTGGCCAGTTCAAAAAAGCCGGCCAGCATGGCGGGGATCGAGAAACCGATCCCCGCCAGCAGCAACACGCCGGCAAGACGCCACGCCAGCTCACCCCAAGCCAGACTGGCAATATCCGCCGCCGTGGCCAGCGACCAGCAGGCGATCGGAAAATGGACCAGCGCGGGATGGAGTGGATGGCGCATGGCTCAGCCCAGCAGCAGACTGAGCAGGGTCAGGAAGCCGGCGACCGCGACACCGGCGTGCACAAACACCACGGCCTTCGGTGCGACCTGCTTGCGCAGGTGGAACGAGGCGAGAAAGAAACCGCCCAGCGCCGCGACCACCAGCAGGCCCAACGCCGCCGTGAGGCGACCAGGTGCGGCGCCCTTGAGCACTTCGAGGATAAGCAGCACCAGACCGCTCGCGCCCAGCAAGGCGTGCAACACCGAGATCGCCCACGGTGCCAGCTTGCCGCGCAACACGCTGGAAGCCAGTACCAGACCGCCGATAGCGGCAATCGCAAATATCAGAACCGCATAAAGCACCATGTCGTTCCCCTCGGAGTAGTCTGATCGATGAAAAGGCCAACGTCGCACGCTGGCCGTACTGCCACTGATCGGATGCATCAGCGCGCCCAAGGTTCCCGGGTCACGGCGGCAGCATCCGCAGGATGCACCTTTCAAGCGGCCTTGGCTCGACCAAGGTGCAAGTGCCGATTCCGCAGCGGCTTGCTACCCTCGCCGGATCGACTGATCGCGAGGCAGGCATGACCACCGCAGGCTTGATCACCCACGGCATCTACACCATCGACACCGGCTTCGTGCGACCGCAGTTCGATGCGGCATACCTGGTCGTCGAGAACGGACACGGCGCTTTCATCGACTGTGGCACCAACTTCTCGGTGCCGCGAATGCTGGCCGCACTGGACGCCGCGGGGATCACCGCCGCCGAGGTGGACTGGCTGATCCTCACCCATGTCCATCTGGATCATGCCGGCGGTGCCGGCGAGCTGATTGCACAGCTGCCGAGTGCGAAGCTGGTGGTGCATCCGCGCGGCGCCCGGCACATGATCGACCCATCGGTACTGTGGGCTGGTGCCAGCGCCGTGTATGGCGAGGCGGTGATGGAACAGACCTATGGCCGGCTGCAGCCGATTCCCGCTCAACGAGTCATCGAAGCACCGGACGGACACGTGGTGGATCTGGCCGGCCGACCCTTGCTGTGCGTCGATACACCCGGTCATGCGAAACATCACCTGACTGTCTACGACGCCCGCACGAATACCTGCTTCACCGGCGATGTATTCGGCCTGTCGTATCGCGAATTCGATACGGCGAACGGCCCGTTCATTCTGCCCACGACGTCGCCGGTGCAGTTCGATCCGGATGCGCTGCATGCCTCCATCGACCGGTTGCTCGCGCTGCATCCTTCCGCGATGTATCTCACCCACTACGGCCGGGTGGAACACGTGGAACGGCTTGCTGCCGACCTGCACCGACAGATCGATGCCATGGTCGCGCTGGCCCGCGCGGCGGATGGTCAGGACGATCGCCATGCGACGCTGGTCGACGGACTTACCGAGCTGTATGCCGCTCGTGCCGAAGCCCATGGCTGGACACGGGGCCGCGAGGCCCTCGTCCAGTTGCTGCACATGGATATCGAGTTGAATGCGCAGGGGCTGGCGGTGTGGCTCGATCGCTGACGCGCTGGGGTCGCAATCCGATCTGATCAGGCCAGCCGCGTACCGTTCGGTACCGGGCGCTCGACCGCCGTGATCACCACCCCCGCATCCGTGTGAAATCCGGTAAGCAGGAACTGCGAACGAAACGGGCCGATCTGCTTTTCGGGGAAGTTGATCACGCCCACGATCTGGCGACCGACGAGTTGCTCGGCGCTGTACAGCGCCGCAATTTGCGCGCTGGTCTTCTTCTCGCCGTACGGACCGAAGTCCACCCACACTTTCCATGCCGGCTTGCGTGCCTCGGGAAACGGCTCCACGCGGAGCACCGTGCCGGCGACAATCCGTACCTTCTCGAAATCGGCCCAGCTGATTTCGCCCTGCCCTGCTTCGCTCATCCTTCCAGCCTCGTCTTCAACCAGTCACGACCCTGCTGCCACCAGTAGGTCGTCTGCGCACCAAGATAACCGAACGGCCGGTGCGTGCTGCTCAAGCCGTAATCGGCAAACTGTTTCCAGCGATCGTCGCCACCGGCAATCGCCGCCGCCAGCAGTTCGCCGGCGGCACAGGTCGGTGCCAGGCCGTGGCCGCCGAACGCCTGCGCCCACCAGAGTCCATTGTCGCCACTGCCGATCTGCGGCATCTGGTGGCGTGCGTAACTCATCAGGCCCGACCATGCGTAGTCGATCTTGACGCCATGCAGTTGCGGAAACACGCGCAGCAGGTCTTTCGTCAACAGCCGCTGCACTGCATGCGGCGAGCGATTGCGGATCGAGATACGGCCGCCCCACAGCAGCCGCGTGTCCGGCAGTGCGCGGTAGTAATCGAACGCGAAGCGGCTGTCGTAAACCGCTGCACGGGTATGCAGACAATCGTCCATTCGATGACCCAGCGGCTCGGTCACCATCACATAGGTGGCGATCGGCAGGATCGCCCGGTCGATCGGCTTCTGCAGACCGGCCAGATAACCGCCGCACGCCAGCACCACCTGATCGACCAGCAGTTCGCCTTGCGCGGTGCGCACGCGCCATTGCAGGCCTTCGCGGGTGAGGCTGCGGACGCCGCTGTTTTCATGGATACGCACGCCCTGCCCGGCTGCCGCTGCAGCGAGACCGATCGCATAGTTGAGCGGATGCAGATGCAGCGCGTCATGCTCGTACAGGCCATCGTGGTAGCGCTCGCTGCGGACGCGCTCGCGCAATTCGGTCTCGGGTAGCCATTGCCACTGCACGCCGTAATGCTCGGCCAGCAACTGCTGGCGCCGGCGCAACACCGCCGGATCGCGGAACCAGTTGGCCCAGATCACCCCCTGGTCGACTGCATCGCAGGGAATGGTGTAATCGGCAACACGCTGGCGGATGCGCTGCACCGCTTCGGTGGTGAGCTTGAACAAGGCTTGCGCACGCGCCTCACCCAACTGATCGAGCAGCGATTGCTCACCCAGCGAGTAGCCGGCAAACACGAAACCGCCGTTGCGGCCGGAGGCGCCAAAGCCGATCTGTTCGCGTTCCAGCAGCACCACATCGCGCACGCCGCGTTCGGCCAGCCCCAGCGCCGTATTCAGTCCGGCAAAGCCGCCGCCGATGATGGCAACTCGCGCATGGCCGCGGCCTTGCAATGGTGCGTAGGGCGTGTACGGCGTAGCCGTTGCGCGGTAATAAGACGAGGATGAATTCATGCTGCGGCGAAAGCTCACACCGATGCCCGGGATCGAGCAAGCATATTCCTCAAACGTGGATATGGATGGATGCAGCGCTCCGGCCGCATCCATCGTGGAGGGTTCAAAGTTGCCCGAGAAAGGCGCGCACGGTCGGCGCGAGTTTCGGATCCTGCATCGCCATGTGCATGGTGGCGCGCACCAGACCGGCCTTGTTGCCGCAATCGAAGCGGGTACCTTCGAAGCGATAGGCCAGCACCTTGCCCTGCTCCTTCAGCAAGGCCTCGATGGCATCGGTAAGCTGGATCTCGCCGCCGGCACCCGGTGTGGTCTGCTCCAGCAACTGAAAGATGCGGCTGGGCAACACGTAACGACCGACCACCGCCAGATTCGACGGTGCGTCGGCCGGCTTGGGTTTTTCGACCATGTGACGGATCAAGGCACTGCGCTCGTCGACCGGCGCGGCATCGACGATGCCGTACTTGTCGGTTTCGTTGTGTGGCACTTCTTCGACGGCGATCACGCCCGCCTGCTGTGCATCGGCCAGCTCGGCCATCTGGCGCAATGCGCCCTTGCCGCTGCCAATCGCGCCGTTCCAGATCAGATCATCCGGCAACACCACGCCGAACGGCTCGTCACCAACGACCGGCTTGGCGCACAACACCGCATGACCAAGGCCGAGCGCCTCCGGCTGGGTCACGAAAATCGCCCGCACATGCCGCGGCAAGGTGCCCTGCACCAGCGCCAGCAACTCGTCCTTGCCCTTTTCCTGCAGCTTCGCCTCTAGCTCGTAGGCCTTGTCGAAGTAGTCGGCAATCGCATGTTTGTAGCGGTTAGTGACGAAGATCAGCGTGTCGGCACCGGCATCCACTGCTTCGTCGACGGCGTACTGGATCAGTGGCTTGTCGAGGACGGGCAGCATTTCCTTGGCGACCACCTTGGTCGCCGGCAGAAAACGTGTGCCGAGTCCGGCGACGGGAAATACCACTTTGCGCAAGGGCTTGCTCACTCACTGATCTCCGGGTTGGCGCGACGGATCGACACCACGTTGTCCGGTTGTGCCGATTCGCTCCAGCGGAACGAAGGCAGCAGGCTGGACACGCAGCGGCGAAGTTCTTCTTCATCGAAAACGGTGACGGCCTCGGCGGCCTTGTTCAACAGTGCCTGCAGCAATTCCCACGATACCTCGCGGTGTTGCGCCAGGAAAATCTTGGCGTGCTCGGTCGCGCTGTAGTTTTCCAGCGGATGGAACAGCTCCTCGAACAGTTTCTCGCCAGCGCGCAGGCCGGTGTAGACGATCGGGATTTCGCTGCCAGGCTTCTTGCCGGCGAGGCGGATCATCTGTTCGGCCAGATCGCGTATCTTCACCGGCTCGCCCATGTCGAGCGCATAAATCTCGCCACCTTTGCCGATGCTCGCGGTCTGCAGGATCAGCTGGCAGGCTTCGGGAATTGTCATGAAATAGCGCGAAATCTCCGGGTGGGTCACCGTGATCGGGCCACCGACGCGGATCTGCTCACGGAACAGCGGCACCACCGATCCGGCGGAATCCAGCACGTTACCAAAACGCACCGTCATGAAGCGGGTATCGGCATGCGCATTGAGGTTCTGGCAATAGATCTCGGCGACACGTTTGCAGGCACCCATCACGCTGGTCGGATTGACCGCCTTGTCGGTGGAGATCAGCACGAAGCACTCGACTCCGTACGCACGTGCCGCATCGGCTACCGTGCGCGTGCCCAGCACGTTGTTGCTGAAGGCCGCGCGCAGTTGCCCCTGCAGCATCGGCACATGCTTGTAGGCTGCAGCGTGGAACACCACTTGCGGCTGGACATCCGCAAACGCCTTCTGCATCGCCGCATGATCGCCGCAATTGGCCAGGATGCCGTCGAGGATCAGCTCGGGGAAATCCGCGCGAAGCTCCTGGGTGATCCGATACAGGTTGTATTCGCTCTGCTCGACCACGGTGAGCGATTGCGCACCGAGCCGCGCAACCTGCCGGCACAACTCCGAACCGATCGAGCCGCCACCGCCCGTCACCAGCACCCGGCGTGCACTCAAGGTTTCACGAATCGCGGTCCAGTCCAGTTCCACTGTGTCGCGGCCGAGCAGATCCTCGATCGCCACTTCCTTGATCTGGTTGAACTGCGCCCTGCCGGCAACCACGTCCTCCAGTCGCGGCACGGTCCGATAGGGCAGATCGGTCTCGTCGCACAACGCCACCACCCGTCGCATCTCGGTGCTCGAAGCTCCCGGCAAGGCGATCAGCAGCATGTCGACCGCCGCTTCGCGCGCCACCTCGGGCAGTTGATCGAAACGTCCCAGCACCGGATGGCCATTGATGCTGGCGCCGCGCAGGCTGACCTGGTCATCGACGAAACCGACCACGCCATAACGACTGTCGTGATGCAGGTCGCGCGAGAGCACTTCACCGGCACGATCCGCGCCCACGATCAGGACACGCTTGACTGTCTGGTTCTGCAGCAGATCGTTGCGACTGTCCTTCCAGTACCGGTAGAGCAGTCTCGGGGCACCGAGCATTGCCGCCAGCAGGATCGGATAAAGCAGCAGTACCGAGCGCGGCACGCCATCGAGCCGGTCGTACAGGAACAGCGCGGCGTAGATCCCCATCGCACCGAACACCGCTGCGCGCAGGATGTTCCACAGATCCGGCAAGCTCGCGAAGCGCCAGACACTGCGATACAACCCGGTCCACCGGAAAATCAGCCCCTGCACCAGCAGTACAGTCGGAATTTCCAGCATGTGGAAGCTGACGATCTCGTCCGGCTTCAAGGCATACCGCAGCAGTTTGGCGATCCACCACGCCAGCGCCGCCATCGCCAGATCGTGCAGCACGACCGCGATGCGCGGATGAATGAAACCGACCAGTTTACGCAGCAGCATGGGAGGCCTTGAGCAAGTGGCGTTGCAGACAACGGCGTTTCAGCGCCAGCCAAGTGGCTGTCGCTCCCAGATAAACGGCCATGGTAATCGGCAGCGCCATTCGCGGATGACTCCAGGCCAACCAGGCCAAGGGTGCGGCAATCAGCAGATTCCAGCCCAGATAAATGGCATCTGCCCGTGCATGTGTTACGCCACGACGCACCAGCCATTGGTACAGGTGTTCACGATGCGCAGTGTACCAGCGCCGTCCGCGCCACATGCGCGTCAACAAGGTCAGACTGGCATCCGCCACGAACGCCGACGACAGGATCAGGGCCGGCCACAGCAAAGCATGATCCTGTCGCCACAGCATTGCAGTGAACGCAAAAATCAGCAGCCCCACACTGCCGCTGCCCACATCCCCCATGAAAATCCGTGCCAGCGGTCGGTTGTAGTACCAGAAACCCAGTGCTGCCGAAGCCAGGCTGGCTATCGCAACGGCCAGTTCCGGCCGCGCCGCCGCCGAGGCAAGCAGCGCCATACCTACGCCGACGAAGATCGCCTGCTGCGCCAGCAGACCGTCGATGCCGTCCATGAAGTTGTGCAGATTGATGCTCCACACACCACCGATCAGCAGCAACGGCAGCCACCACCACGACAAGCCCGTCATCACCAAGGTGAACGAAAACACGCCGGCGGCCAGCACTTGCGCGCCCAGCCGAGGCCATACTGGCAGGGCACGATGATCGTCCCACCAGCCGGCCAGCGCCACCAGCAAAAGCGCAACGAGCAGACCTGCGATCACGCCAAGCGGCCACGCGGACGGCGAGCTCCACAGTGCACCAGGCAGGCATATCAACATCGCCACGACGATGCCGATACCGCCCCCGCGCGGAGTAGGCAAACGATGCGAGCGACGCTGCCCGGGGTGATCGAGCATGCCGCGACGATGTGCGTAACCGATCGCGCCACGTACCAGCAGCAACGTGATCAGCAAACTGGCCAGCAACCATCCCATGGTCGTGTACATCCTCATGATCATGTCACTCGCTGGCGACGCCGTGAATCGGCCGGATCGTACTCCAGCTCTTGCAGCTGGGGCACTGCCAATGATGTGCCTTGGCACCAAAACCGCAGCGACTGCAGCGGTACATGGCCTGGCCTTCCAGCAGCTTCCTGGTCAGATCGCGCAGGATCAGGAAGTTTTCGCGCGCCTCGCCCTCGATCTTGTCCATGGTTGTGTCGATCAATGCCATCAGACCCCGCACCGATGGCCGCAGGCGCAGTTGTGTTGTCAGGAAGTCGATCGCCGCCCGCTCGCCATCGCGCTGCCGGTACAGGTGGGTCAATGCCAGCACCGGCGAGACACCGTGATAACGCTCCAGCATGTCACGCAGGAAACCTTCGGCACGCTCCATCTGCTGCGAATGGGCGTAGCTGTTGAGCAGCGGCGGCAGGATTTCCGGAGTGAACGCGATGTCGGCATCCACCGCTGCTTCGTAGGCCGTCACCGCCTCGGCGTGGCGACCGTCCTCGGATTGCAGACGACCGGTCAGCATGAACGCTCGCACGCAATCAGGCTGGCACTTGAACGCCTGCTGCAGGTAATCGCGGGCTTCGGCGCGGGCGCCATGCTGGCGCGAACGATCGGCCAGCTCGCAGTAGAACTGGGCAATCATCGGCGCCTCGTCCTCGCCGGTCATTACCTCCAGTCGACGGGCGTGTTCGATGGCCTTGTGCCAATCGCGTTCGTGCTGATAGATCGCGATCAGGTGGCGCAAGGCCGATGGGGCGTGCGCATCCATCGCCACGAGGTCGGAGAACAGCGCTTCGGCACGGTCGAGCAGACCGGCACGCATGTAATCCTCGCCCAATTCCAGCAAGGCCACCGTCTTCATCGCATCGGACAGGCCGGGCCGCGAGACCAGATGCTGATGCAGCCGGATTGCCCTATCCACTTCGCCGCGACGGCGAAACAGGTTGCCCAGCGCCAGATGCGTCTCGACCGTGTCGCGGTTGTATTCGGCCAGCTTGAGGAAGACCTCGATCGCCTTGTCCTGCTCCTCGTTGAGCAGATAATTCAGGCCGCGGAAGTAGTCCGAAGACAGCTCACTGACTTCCGCACCGGAACGGCGCGCACCCACCTGGCGAGAAGCCCACCAGCCAAGTACAAACGCAACTGGCACCAACGGAACCAGCACATACAGGAGATTCATGGTTGGGCCGGCAGCTTCTTGTCCACACGCCCTTGCTGGCGGCGCTGCCGACGCTGGCGTGAGCTGACTCCGATCCACGCCGTAAGCCCGCCAAGCAGCCAACCGATCACCACGCCACCCAGCAAGGCGGCGCCCTTGGGCAGCTGTACCCGGGCGAACGCGAGATCGTAACCGACCAGGTCGGCGTTGAGCGCGCCCAGCACAATGCCGGCGGCGATGAAGACAAGCAGGACGATGATGGCGAGCAATCGCATGCCACGACTTTACCCGATTGATCGTGACAGGCACAGGCAACAAGGGCCATCCATGCGGTAACGATTCAGAACGCCATGCTGCCTGTCCCGGATTTCAGGCAAAAAGAAGGCAGGATCGACTTGCGTCGCCTGCCTTCGATGAACTTCCTGGCGCCGTATCAACCGGCTTCCTGTTCCAGATCCAGATTGACGCGTTCGCGCAATTCCTTGCCTGGTTTGAAATGCGGGACGTGCTTGCCGGGCAACGCCACGGCTTCGCCTGTCTTCGGGTTGCGACCCATGCGCGGCGGTCGGTAATGCAGCGCGAAGCTGCCGAACCCACGCACCTCGATACGTTCGCCGTGAGCCAGTGCATGACTCATCTGTTCGATCACGCTTTTGACGGCCATCTCGACGTCAGCAAACGCAAGATGGGTCTGGCGCATGGCCAGCGCTTCGATCAATTCGGATTTGGTCATGGGACCCCAATGTCCGTGACATCAAAACAGCGGGGCGGCGATGTGCCGCCCCGCGTCAGGCTTTCGCAACGATCAGTCAGCCTTGTTGAACTGCTCTTTGAGCAACGCACCAAGCTTGGTCGTACCGCTGGCTGCGGACGCGTAGTCGACCGCCGCTGCCTCCGGCACATCTTCCTCGTCCTTCGCGCGGATCGAGAGTGCCAGCTGGCGACCCTTGCGATCCATGCCGGTGAACTTGGCCTCGACCTTGTCGCCCACCTTCAGATGCAGCGTGGCATCCTCGATGCGCTCCTTGGCAATGTCGTTGGCGCGCAGGTAACCCTCGACGCCCTCGCCCAGATCGATCACCGCACCCTTCGCATCGACTTCCTTGACGGTGCCGTTGACGATGGTGCCGCGCGGATTCGCCGCCATGAACTGGCCGAACGGATCCTGCTCCATCTGCTTGATGCCGAGCGAGATGCGCTCGCGCTCCGGATCCACCGCCAGCACCACGGCCTCGATCTCGTCGCCCTTCTTGAAGTTGCGAACCAGATCTTCGCCGGACATCTGCCAGGAGATGTCGGACAGGTGCACCAGACCGTCGATGCCGCCATCCAGGCCGATGAACACACCGAAGTCGGTGATCGACTTGATCTGACCGGAGACCTTGTCGCCCTTCTTGTGCATCGCTGCGAAGGCTTCCCACGGATTCGAGCGGGTCTGCTTGATACCCAGCGAGATGCGGCGACGCTCCTCGTCCACGTCCAGCACGGTGACTTCGGTCTCGTCGCCGACCTGAACCACCTTGGCCGGGTTGACGTTCTTGTTGGTCCAGTCCATCTCGGACACGTGCACCAGGCCTTCCACGCCCGGCTCGATCTCGACGAAGCAACCGTAATCGGTGACGTTGGAAACCTTGCCGAACAGGCGGCTGCCGACCGGGTAACGGCGGGCGATCGCGACCCACGGGTCGTCGCCCAGCTGCTTCAGACCCAGCGAAACGCGGTTGCGCTCCTTGTCGTACTTCAGCACGCGCACGTCCAGCTCGTCGCCGACATTGACGACTTCGGACGGATGGCGCACGCGCTTCCACGCCATGTCGGTGATGTGCAGCAGGCCGTCGATGCCACCCAGATCCACGAACGCGCCGTAGTCGGTGAGGTTCTTGACGGTGCCCTTGACCACGGCGCCTTCGGTCAGGCGCTCAAGCAGCTGTTCGCGCTCGGCGGAGAACTCGGTCTCGACGACGGCACGGCGGCTGACCACCACGTTGTTGCGCTTGCGGTCCAGCTTGATGATCTTGAACTCGAGTTCCTTGCCCTCGAGGAAAACCGGGTCGCGCACCGGACGCACATCGACCAGCGAGCCCGGCAGGAATGCGCGGACGTCCTTGATGTCGACCGTGAAACCACCCTTGACCTTGCCGGAAATCAGACCAACGATGGTCTCTTCCTTGTCGAACGCCTGCTCGAGGTCGTCCCACACCATCGAGCGCTTGGCCTTCTCGCGCGACAGCTTGGTCTCGCCGAAACCGTCTTCCAAAGCTTCGAGGGCAACCTTCACCTCGTCGCCTACCTGCACCTCCAGCACGCCGTCCTCGCTCTTGAACTGCTCGATCGGGACGATGCCTTCGCTCTTCAGGCCAGCGTTGATCACGACGACGTCATTGCGGATTTCCACAACGATGCCGGTGACGATGGCGCCGGGCTTCAGCTTGGAGATAGCCTGTTGGCTCTGTTCAAACAGTTCGGCAAAACTTTCAGTCATGTTGATTCCATAGTGGGAAAAGACCGTTGTCCGTTGCGCTTGTTGACATGTTGCGCACGAACTTTCCGGTCCACCGGTTGAGGGTGTCTTCAGGTGGCTCCTCAGGAACCGACCGTCGTCACCATTGGCCAAAATCCCCTGCCGCAGCAGGGGCGCAGAAACCGCCGCGCAACCCAAACTTAAGGCTGCACGACGGCAAGTACTTTCGCGACGACCTCGTCGATGCCCATCCCGGTGGTGTCCACCAATACGGCATCTTCGGCAGGCTTGAGCGGCGCGACCGCGCGCGATGCATCACGGCTGTCACGCGCTTCAATTTCGCGTTGAAGGCCGCCAAGTGTAACGCTGAGTCCCTTTTCCTTCAACTGCTTATAGCGTCTTTTCGCACGTTCGGCGGCACTTGCCGTGAGGAAAACCTTGAACGCGGCATCCGGAAAGATCACCGTGCCCATGTCGCGTCCGTCGGCGACCAGTCCGGGCGCCTTGCGAAAGCCCAGTTGCAGCGCTACCAGGGCCTCGCGCACCGATGGCATCGAGGCGATCGCCGAGGCCGCCGCCCCGGCAGTTTCGGTACGCAGTTCATCGGTCGCGTCGTGCCCGTTGACGATCACCCGGGTCTGGCTGCCATCGCTGGCTGCGCGGAAGTGGATTTTGGTGGCCTGGGCGCAGCGGGTCACGGCATCCACGTCCGACAAGTCCAGCCCCGCCATGCCGGCGGCATAGCCCACCGCCCGGTACAGCGCACCTGAATCCAGCAACCGCCAGCCCAGATGCTCTGCCACCAGGGCGCTGATGGTGCCCTTGCCAGACCCGGATGGCCCGTCGATGGTGAGCACGGGAACGGGCGCGGCATGGCTCATGGCAAGATCCTGGCTGAACGGAAGAAAGCGGAAGTTTAACGCGTTGACCTCACTGGGAACGCGTGCTATCTAGCCGGTCTCCCTGCATGCATGCCAGCCCAATCAGCCCTATGACCGATCTTCGCCGCGAGTTCGAACAAGCCGCCGAGGACATCCAGCGATTGGGTAAGCGCCCCGACAACGACACCTTGCTGAAGCTTTACGCATTGTACAAACAAGGCTCCGAGGGTGATCTGCGCAGGGCCCAGCCGGGTTTCTTCGACTTTGTCGGCACCGCCAAACACGCCGCGTGGGCACAATTGAACGGCGTACCCGAAGAGGAAGCCATGCGCCGCTATATCGCGCTGGTACATCAGCTGCTGGCATGAGCTTTCAGGGCTGAGTCTGGCTGCTACGCAAACACGACGCTTGCTTTCCGATACCCAACACCGGCACATTCATACGATCGTTTGATCCGGTGCAGGTCGCATGAATTACCCGAAGCTGTTCGCCCCGCTCGATCTGGGCCATGTCACCCTGCCCAACCGCATCCTGATGGGTTCGATGCATACCGGGCTGGAGGACAAGGCCGGCGATTACGACAAGTTGGCGGCTTATTTCGCCGAACGTGCCCGCGGAGGCGTCGGACTGATGGTTACCGGCGGCATCGCGCCGAGCATCCAGGGCTGGCTGAAACCGTTCGGCGGCCGGCTCACGATGCCCTGGCACAAGCCGCGGCATCGCAAGCTCACCGACGCCGTGCATGCCGAAGGCGGTCGCATCTGCCTGCAGATCCTGCACGCCGGGCGTTACGGCTATCACCCGCTGTCGGTGGCGCCGTCGAAGATCAAGTCACCGATCACTCCGTTTACTCCGCGTGCACTGTCATCGCGTGGAGTCGAGCGCACCATCCGCGACTTCGTGCATTGCGCGAAGCTGGCGCAGGACGCCGGCTACGACGGTGTCGAAGTGATGGGCTCGGAAGGCTATCTGATCAACCAGTTCATCGCCGCGCGCACCAACCAGCGCAACGACACTTGGGGTGGCGATGCCACCCGCCGCATGCGCTTCGCGATCGAGATCGTGCGCCGCACGCGCGAAGCGGTCGGGCGCAACTTCATCATCATCTACCGGTTGTCGATGCTGGACCTGGTCGAGGGTGGCCAGGACTGGAGTGAAATCGTGACGTTGGCAAAGGCCATCGAAGCTGCCGGCGCCTCGATCATCAACACCGGCATCGGCTGGCATGAGGCACGCGTACCCACCATCGTCACCAGCGTGCCGCGTGCTGGCTTTGCCTGGGTTACGAAGAGGCTCAAGGGTGAAGTGGCGATTCCCCTGATCACCACCAACCGCATCAACATGCCCGAGGTGGCCGAGCGCATCCTGGCCGATGGCGAGGCCGACATGGTCTCGATGGCGCGCCCGTTGCTGGCCGATCCGCACTGGGCCAACAAGGCCAAAACCGGACGCAGCGAGCGCATCAACACCTGCATCGCGTGCAACCAGGCCTGCCTCGACCATGTGTTCCAGAACAAGCGCGCCAGCTGTCTGGTCAATCCGCGTGCCTGTCACGAAACGGAGCTGAAGATCGAGGCTGCCAGCGTGCGCAAACGTATCGCCGTGATTGGCGCCGGTCCGGCCGGTATGGCCTGCGCCAGCACGCTGGGCGAGCGCGGTCATGCGGTAACGCTGATCGACAAGGCCAGCGAGATCGGTGGCCAGTTCAACTACGCCAAACAGATTCCGGGCAAGGAAGAATTCCACGAGACCTTGCGTTATTTCCGCCATCAACTGGGCGACAGCAACGTCGATGTGCAACTGGGTCGCACTGCAGATGCAACGTCACTGCGCACCGACGGCTATGACGAAGTGGTAGTCGCCACCGGCATCACGCCGCGCAAGGTGGACTTTCCCGGCAGCGACGATCCGCGCGTGCTGAGTTATCTGGATGTACTCGCCCACCACCAAAGCGTGGGGGTGAAGGTGGCGATCATCGGCGCCGGCGGCATCGGCTTCGACGTGGCCGAATTCCTGGTCGAGCATGCACCCTCGCCCACTACCGACGTGGCCCGCTGGACCCGCGAGTGGGGCGTGGACCGGCAGCTGGCGCAACGCGGCGGCCTGCTGAAGCCGCAGCCGGAAGCTCCGGCCCGGCAGATCTGGCTACTGCAACGCAGCGAGGGACGCCCCGGCGCACGACTCAACAAGACCACCGGCTGGGTACACCGGGCCACGCTCAAAGCCAAGCAGGTCACCATGCTGGGCAACGTCAGTTATGAGCGTTTCGACGATCAGGGCCTGCACATCACCGTCAACGGTGCCCCCCAGATCCTGCCGGTCGACCACGTGGTGGTCTGCGCCGGTCAGGAGCCGAACCGGCGGCTGGCCGACGAATTGATCGCGGCTGGCCTGAAGGTGCACGTCATTGGCGGTGCCGATGTGGCCGCCGAACTCGATGCCAAGCGCGCAATCGCCCAAGGCACTCGGCTGGCCAGCCAGATCTGATTCCATCGACCAGACACGCCGACGCCGCTGTCTCTATTGGCAGCGGCGTCGGAAGCACAAAAGAAAGCGCTCCGCAGGAAGACGCATCGATATGGGCTCAGGGGGGGAGTTGAACCAGATATCGTATTTAGCGTCGCTGCGGAGCGAGGGCCGCCGCCACTAGGGGGGAGGGGAAGTGGCGGGACTAGAGAGAGTTTATGATCGACGCAATAAAGTATCTAATATATATTTAGCGTCAAATTAATTCGTAAACGCTATATGTTTGATTTTCGCCAATTGCGCTATTTCGTCGCCGTCGCCGAGGAGCTGAGCTTCACTCGCGCGGCCTTGCGTCTGCATCTCTCCCAGCCGCCTTTGTCCCAGCAGATTCAGTCGCTGGAGCAGGATCTGGGCGTACGTTTGCTGGAGCGCACCAAACGTCATGTCGCACTGACCGAGCCAGGCCGGGTCTTTCTGGAACAAGCCCGGCAGATCCTGGCCAAGGTCGATGAGGCGCGCAGCGAGGTGATCGCCGCCGCCGCCGGCTACAGCGGTCAGTTGCGCCTTGCCTATACGGTATCGGTCTCGTTTCACCCCGCATTGCCGCAGGCCTTGCTGCGCTATGGCCAGATCGCGCCCAATGTCCGCCTGAAACTCAGTGAAATGTATACCGAGCCTCAGTTCGCTGCCCTGCTGGCTGGCGAAATCGACATCGGTTTTGTGCGCGATGAGCCGGTTCATGCACAGGACGCCCGCGACCTCCACTTCAGCGTCATCGATCGCGAACCCTTGCTGCTCGCCCTGCCCGCTGGCCATTCCCTGGCCAGCCGCAGCAGCCTGCATCTGGCCGAAGTGGCGGGTAATGCGTTTGTTTCGCAACCGCGCGAACTCGCTGCAACGCTTTACGACCGGCTGGTGAAACTGGCGACCACGGCAGGCTTCCAGCCAACGATTGCCCAACATGCGCAGCAGATCAACGGCTTGCTGGCGCTTGTCGCTGCCGGTCTGGGACTGGCTCTGGTGCCGGCCAGCATGCGTACTGTGCAGCTGGCCGGAGTCAGCTACGTGCCGCTGGAGGACGCCGGGGCCTACCTGCTGCTGGCAGTGGCCAGTCGTGCGGGCGACCGTTCCCCGGCATTGCAGCAGTTTCTGGCCACGGTCGCCGATACGGTCGTCGCACCAGGCTTGTGATAAGCCATTGGAGTCGTTACACTTGCGTGCTTACATTTTCGTTTAGTGTCAGGAGCTGGCCGTGAAGGTGCTTAACTCTTTGAAGTCCGCCAAGGCGCGGCACCGCGATTGCAAAATTGTGCGTCGTCGCGGCAAGGTGTTCGTGATCTGCAAGAGCAATCCCCGTTTCAAGGCTCGTCAGCGCTAAGCCCTAGCGGGTCAGTCGCTGATGTAGTCATGAAAAAGGCCGCGCAAGCGGCCTTTTTTGTGGGCGTCCGTTGCATGGCAAGCAAACGCCATGGCGATCCCCTCACTCGTAGCGGACGCCGACGATCTCATAGTGCTTGATGCCGTTCGGCGCAGTGAACTCGAAGCTGTCGCCGGAGCTCTTGCCGATCAACGCACGGGCAATCGGTGAGGACACCGCGATCAGTTGCTGCTTGATGTCGGCTTCCAGATCGCCAACGATCTGATAGGTCACGGCCGCGCCGCTATCCTCATCTTCCAGATCGACAATGGCGCCGAACACCACCCTGTTGCCGGGATTGAGCTGGGTGACATCGATCACTTCGGCCGTCGACAGCAACGCCTCCAGCTGACCAATGCGACCTTCGGTGAAGCTTTGCAGTTCGCGCGCAGCATGGTATTCGGCATTTTCCTTGAGGTCACCATGCGCGCGCGCCTCGGCGATCGCCGCGATGATGCGCGGACGATCGATCGACTTCAACCTCTCCAGTTCGGCGCGAAGACGCTCCGAACCGGCCTTGGTGATGGGAGCACGACTCATGCGCTCAACTCCTTGTGCAGTTCCTGCAGGCTGTGCACTTCGCCATCGCTGTGGAAATCCAGCGAATGCACGAGCGCACGGGCACCTGCCACGGTAGTGGAATAGGTGACGCGGTGCTGCAATGCCTCGCGCCGGATCGAGAACGAGTCGGCGATCGCCTGCTTGCCCTCGGTGGTATTGACGATATAGACGATCTCGCCGTTCTTGATCAGGTCGACGATATGTGGCCGCCCTTCGAGCACCTTGTTGATGCGCTCGCAAACCACGCCGTGCTCGGCCAGGTAGCTGGCGGTACCGGAAGTGGCCACCACGTTGAAGCCGCGCGCGATGATTTCGCGCGCCACCGGCAACAGGCGGTCCTTGTCGCTGTCGCGCACGGACAGGAACGCCTTGCCTACGGTCGGCGCCCTGATCCCGGCCGCCTCGTGACCTCGCGCAAACGCGGCACCGAAACTGCGGCCCACGCCCATCACCTCGCCGGTCGAGCGCATCTCGGGGCCGAGGATCGGGTCGACGTTCTGGAATTTCAGGAACGGGAAGATCGCCTCCTTCACCGAGTAGTACGCGGGAATCACTTCGCGTGTCGCACCCAGACTGGCAAGCGAACGACCAGCCATCACGCGAGCGGCGATCTTGGCCAGCGGTACGCCGGTCGCCTTCGACACGAACGGTACCGTGCGTGAGGCACGCGGATTCACTTCGAGGATGAATACGGTATCGCCCTGGATCGCGAACTGCGTATTCATCAGGCCGATGACCTTCAGTTCCTTCGCCATCGCGGTGACCTGTCGACGCATCTCGTCCTGGATCTGCGCGGTCAGCGAATACGGCGGCAGCGAGCAGGACGAATCGCCCGAATGCACGCCGGCCTCTTCGATATGTTCCATGATGCCGCCGATCAGCACGTTGCCGCCCATATCGGCGATCACATCGACGTCGACCTCGACCGCGTGGTCGAGGAAGCGGTCGAGCAACACCGGCGAATCGTTCGACACCTTCACCGCATCGCGGATGTAGCGCGACAGGTCGGCGTCGTCATGCACCACTTCCATCGCGCGACCACCCAGCACGTAGCTCGGCCGCACTACCAGCGGATAACCGATCTCGCGGGCCAGCGCCAACGCTTCATCGGCATTGCGCGCGGTGCGGTTCGGTGGCTGCTTCAGGCCGATCTTCTCGATCATCTGCTGGAAGCGTTCGCGATCCTCGGCCAAATCGATGCTGTCCGGGCTGGTTCCGATGATGGGCACGCCAGCGGCTTCCAGCGCACGCGCCAGCTTCAGCGGCGTCTGCCCGCCGTACTGCACGATCACACCCTTCGGTTTTTCCAGATGGACGATTTCCAGCACGTCTTCCAGCGTCAACGGCTCGAAGTACAACCGGTCGGAAGTGTCGTAGTCGGTCGAGACCGTCTCCGGATTGCAGTTGACCATGATGGTTTCATAACCATCCTCGCGCAGCGCCAGCGAAGCATGCACGCAGCAATAGTCGAACTCGATGCCCTGCCCGATCCGGTTCGGGCCGCCGCCGAGCACGATGATCTTGTCGCGACTGGTCGGGTTCGCCTCGCACTCTTCCTCGTAGGTCGAATACATGTAGGCCGTGCTGGTGGCGAACTCGGCCGCGCAGGAATCCACCCGCTTGTACACCGGCCGCACGCCAAGCGTATGGCGCAGATGACGCACGGCGGCTTCGTCGGTGTTGAGCAGCTCGGCCACCCGTGCATCGGCAAAACCGAGCCGCTTGAGTTCGCGCATACGCGGCTCGTCCAGCGCAGTCAGCCCTTGCTTCGTGACCTCTGCCTCGGTCAGCACGATGTCCTCGAACGCGGCCAGGAACCATGGATCCACGCGACTCAGGCTATGCACTTCCTCCAGCGACAGGCCGGCACGGAACGCATCGGCCAAATGGAAGACGCGGTCCGGACGCGGTTCGCGCAGCTCGCGTTTGAGCACGGCCAGACCATCCTCGGTGCTGATGTCCAAACCGGTCGGATTGAGTCCGGTCTTGCCGATCTCCAACCCGCGCAACGCCTTCTGCAGCGATTCGTGGAAGCTGCGGCCGATCGCCATCACCTCGCCCACCGATTTCATCTGGGTAGTCAGGCGGGCATCGGCGGCCGGGAATTTCTCGAACGCGAAACGCGGAATCTTGGTGACCACGTAGTCGATCGACGGCTCGAACGAGGCCGGGGTCAGCCCGCCGGTGATGTCATTCTTCAGCTCATCCAGCGTGTAGCCAACCGCCAGTTTCGCGGCGATCTTGGCGATCGGGAAACCGGTCGCCTTCGACGCCAGCGCCGATGAGCGCGATACGCGTGGATTCATCTCGATCACGACGACGCGGCCGTTCTCGGCATTGATGCCGAACTGCACGTTGGAGCCGCCGGTATCCACGCCGATCTTGCGCAGCACCGCGATCGAGGCATCACGCAGGCGCTGATATTCCTTGTCGGTAAGCGTCTGCGCCGGCGCCACAGTGATCGAGTCACCGGTGTGCACGCCCATCGGATCGAGGTTCTCGATCGAGCAAACGATGATGCAGTTGTCCGCCGTGTCGCGGACCACTTCCATCTCGAATTCTTTCCAGCCGAGCACGGACTCCTCGACCAGCACCTCGCCCACCGGCGACAGTTCCAGACCGCGCTTGACGATCTCCTCGAACTCCTCACGGTTGTACGCGATGCCACCGCCGGAGCCACCGAGCGTGAAGCTGGGACGGATCACAGTCGGGAAACCGACCTTGGCCTGGGTCAGCAGCGCCTGCTCGAACGTGCGCACGACCTCGGCTTTCGGGCAGTCCAGCCCGATCTCCGCCATCGCCACGCGGAACAACTCGCGGTCCTCGGCCATGCGGATCGCTTCGCGCGAGGCGCCGATCAGTTCGACGTTGTATTTCTCCAGCACGCCGTTGTCAGCCAGATCCAGCGCACAATTCAGGCCGGTCTGCCCACCCATCGTCGGCAGCACCGCGTCCGGGCGCTCCTTGGCGATGATTCGCTCCACCGTCTGCCAGTTGATCGGCTCGATGTAGACCGCGTCGGCGGTCTCCGGGTCGGTCATGATCGTGGCGGGATTGGAGTTCACCAGGATCACCCGGTAGCCCTCTTCCTTCAGCGCCTTGCACGCCTGCGCGCCGGAGTAGTCGAACTCGCAGGCCTGGCCGATCACGATCGGACCCGCGCCGATGATGAGGATGCTCTTGATATCGGTACGCTTGGCCATCTCAGCGGGCCTCCTGCATCAGTGCGGCAAAACGTTTGAACAGATAGCCGATGTCGAGCGGGCCGGGACTGGCTTCCGGATGACCCTGGAAGCAGAACGCCGGACGGTCGGTCAGTGCGAAGCCTTGCAGCGAACCATCGAACAGCGAGCTGTGAGTGACACGCACGTTCGCCGGCAGCGTGGCCGGGTCGACCGCAAAACCGTGGTTCTGCGAGGTGATCAGCACACGGCCATCCTCGTGATCCTTGACCGGATGATTCGCGCCGTGATGGCCGAATTTCATCTTCAGCGTCTTCGCGCCCAGCGCCAGACCCATCAACTGATGACCGAGACAGATGCCGAACAGCGGGATCTTCGCGTCGAGCAATTCGCGGGTAGCGGTGATCGCGTAGTCGCAGGCGGCCGGATCGCCAGGGCCATTGGACAGGAACACCCCATCCGGATTCATCGCCAGCACCTCGGCAGCAGGCGTCTGCGCCGGCACCACGGTGACTTCGCAGCCCTGCTCGGCCAACAAGCGCAGGATGTTGAGCTTGGTGCCGAAGTCGTAGGCGACCACCTTGAAGCGCATCGCCGGCTGATTGAATGCGGTGCGATCCAGGTCGTACACGCCCTGCTTCCATGCATACGGCTTGGTCGTGCTGACCACCTTGGCCAGATCCATTCCGTTCAAGCCGGGGAAAGCACGCGCTTTCGCCAGCGCCGTCTCGGCGTCGACCTGTTCGCCGGCCATGATGCAACCGGCCAGCGCGCCCTTGTCGCGCAGAATGCGGGTCAGCCGGCGAGTATCGATGCCGGCGATCGCAACGGTGCCGTGGCGCCTCAGATAGTCAGGCAGGCTTTCGTTGCTGCGCCAGTTGCTGGCCCGGCGCGGCACGTCGCGCACGATCAGTCCGGCGGCATGCACGGCGGTGGATTCGACATCCTCGGCGTTGACGCCGGTATTGCCGATATGCGGATAGGTCAGCGTGACGATCTGGCGCGAATAGGAGGGATCCGTGAGGATCTCCTGGTAGCCGGTCATCGCGGTGTTGAAAACCACCTCGCCAACGGTATCACCCGTCGCGCCGACGGCATGACCATGAAACACGCTGCCGTCTTCGAGGGCCAGCAGAGCAGGAGTAGGCATACGGTAACCGCCTTTTAGGTGCAGCAAAGTCCGCAAGCCGCAGGATTGCTGGCTTGTGGAGCTTGGAAAGGAAAGGATCAGGGCGGGTTGAAATGATAGGCGGCGGCGGCGTTTCTGTCCACCTTACGAAGCCTGAATCGTGCGTTTTTGCGCCAATCACCGCCGATCGGTCAGCGCTACACTTAGCCACATTTCAATGGAGCTGAATGTCCATGAGCGCCGCCGTCCTGCTCGATCCCGCCCGACTTGATCGCCCGGATACCACGGTGCAGCACCAGCCCTTCCCGTTCATGGTGGCGCACGGCCAGCTGCCTGACGAAGTGCGTGGCGACCTGGAGCGTGACTTCCCGCGCTATGCCAGTGCCGGCTTCTTTCCGTACGACCCGAGCGACTGCGGCCCGTCCGTCAATGCGTTGATCGAAAACATGACGACGCCAGCCTTTGCCAGCGCCGTCGGCAAGCGGCTGGGCATCGACAACCTTGGCCAATACCCGACGCTGGTGACGCTGTGCCGGTTGCTCAACAAGCGCCACGGCACGATCCATACCGACAGCAAGTCCAAGGTGGCCACGGCGTTGATCTATCTCAACGCGCAATGGCCGGATACCAGCGACGGCTGCCTGCGCTTTCTGCACAGGATCGACGACATCGACAGCGTCGTGGCGCCGGAACTGGCCCCGCTTTACGGCGAGTTTGCGGTGTTCAAGCGCTGCGAAAACTCTTTCCATGGTCACTTGCCCTACGAGGGCGAGCGACGGGTGATCCAGGTCGCGTGGCTCACCAGCGAAGCGGAGAAATTGCGCAAGACGAAACGCGGCAAGTTCTCACGCGTATTCAAGAAGCTGTTCGGCAGTCTCGATACCAAGCTGGGCGCGGGGCGCGACCGCAACGCCTCGCACCCCGACTGAGCTGATTTCTTCGACTCACCTGCCGGCAAAGTGCCACGCTACAAACGCGGCAAACACGCCATACAGCAAACCGACCGGCAACAACCAGCGCGCATCGACCCGGCCACGGTGGAACAACCACCACAAGTACACGATGGCGACCGCGGTCAGCACACCGGCCACGATCAGCGGCGTGTCGAACAGCCATGGGGTGGCGAAGATCGCCAGCGAACTGGGAATGGTGGCCTGGATCATCATCGCGCCGGAGATGTTCGCCAGCGCCAGACGCTCCTTGCCTTGGCGCACCCAGATCAGCGCGTTGATGGTTTCCGGCAGCTCGGTCGCTACCGGGCTCAGTATCAGCGCGACCAGATGCGGCGGCAGTGAAAGTGCCACGCCAATCGCTTCGAGCTGGCTGACGAACACCCGCGACGCAGCCGCAATCACCACCAGTGCCGCCACCGTCTGCATCACCACCCAGCGCAGGGCCGGATCGACCTGGCTAGGACGGAACTTCAACGGTTCGAGTGTCTCGTCCTCCGGGGCGCTATCGTCGCTACGCATTTCGCGCCACACGTACAACCCATAGGCGACCAGAAACAATACGCCAAGCAGCGGCTTGAACGCGAACACGACCAGGCCCAGACCCACCTTGACCACAAAAATCGCCAGGAACCACGATTGATCGCGCGCCAATCGCCGATGGTCGACCCGGATGATACGGTCGGCCCGCTGCAGCCGGGCGCGATTGCACCACATCGCCACGCCGACCACTGCATAGGCGATCGTGGCCAGTACCAGCGGACCACCCATCGCTGCGCCCACGCCGATATCGCGCGCTTCGGACGTCTTGCCGAACATCACCGCGACGAAAGTCACCGCGCTTTCCGGCAGCGCCGTGCCGAACGCCGCCAGCACCGTACCGGTCGCCGTCGCGCCAAGTTTGAGCTTCTGCCCGAACCATTCGACGCCATTGACGAAGTATTCGCAGGCGAGATAGATCGCGCCAGCCGAACCGAGAAACAGACAGAGGGTAAGCAACATGGGATTGCACGAGGGCCGGGCGAGCGGGGTAACCGATGGCTCAACGACACCGCTCGCCCGGCCGGGTGAGCATGTCGATGGCCAAAGGTCTCGCCGGGCATGACCATCACCTGACGGTGACGGTTGCTGTTCGCACCATGGCGTCGACAACCGCGACGACCAAGTGTGTTGATGCGAACGCCTCAGGGGACGAGGCTGGCTACTCCCCAATGACAACGAGAAGATGCTAACGGCCGCAGCGATGCGTTACAAGCCAGCACCAGCGGACAGCGACTCAGTGCGGTGCGGCGATCACGTCTTCAAGCTGCCACTGCCCAGGCTCACGGCCAGCCAGCCAATGCGCCGCTTGCAAGGCGCCACGCGCAAAAATCGAGCGGTCGGTGGCACGATGAACCAGCTCCAGCCGTTCACCCTGTCCGATCAGCATGGCGGTGTGCTCGCCGACGATATCGCCGCCGCGCACCACCGCAAAACCGATGCTGCCGTCGGCGCGTGCGCCGGCCTGGCCTTCGCGGCTGTACACCGCCGCCGCTTCCAGCGTGGTGTGGCGTGCAACCGCAGCGGCGTGGCCGAGTGCCAGCGCCGTACCGGACGGTGCGTCCTGTTTGCGGCCGTGATGTGCCTCGACGATTTCGAGATCCCAGCCCGGCAGTGCAGCAGCAGCCTCACGCAACAGCCGTGTCAGTACCGCAACGCCGAGGCTGAAATTCGCTGCGCGCAGGATCGCGATGCTCTTCCCGGCGTCGACAAGCCGCGCTTCCAGTGCCGCGTCGATACCAGTGGTGCCACTCACCAGTGCCGTGCCATGTGCCAGGCAATGATCGAGCGCCAAGGCCAGGCCGGCCGGGCCACTGAAGTCGATGACGACATCGAGTGCTGGCGCATGCGTCCAATCATGCGCGTAACGCAATGAGCCCGCATCGCCGGCAAACACCGGTTGGCCAGCGTGAGCCGAACCCGGCGCCACTACCGCATGCATCAGCTCGAAGCGCGCGTCATCGCCGAGCAGACTCAGCAACGCGCGGCCCATGCGGCCGGAGGCGCCACTGATGGCGAGGCGAACAGGTCGGGTCATCGGCACATTCCAGTCAAAACCGTCGATCGGCACATGCTACCGCGTGTGCCATTGCATCACGCGGTCACTTTCGACCAGAACTGCTTCACGCCGTCGACCCAGCCCTTCGCGCGCGGCGTGTGCTTGCCGGCATCGTTGCTGTCGAAGGTGGCTTCCAGCGATTCCAGCAATTCGCGCTGCTGCTTGGTCAGACGCACCGGCGTCTCCACCACCACGCGGCAGATCAGGTCGCCATGGCGACTGTTGCGCACCGACTTGACACCACGACCACGCAGGCGGAATTGCGTGCCGGTCTGCGTTTCGGGCGGAATGCTGATCGGCACTTCGCCTTCCAGCGTCGGCACCGGCAGCTCGGCACCCAGCGCGGCCTGCGAGAAACGGATTGGCAGTTCGCAATAGAGATCGTTGCCTTCACGCTGGAAGATCGCGTGCTCGCGTACGTGTACTTCCACATACAGATCGCCCGCTGGCGTACCGGATGGGCCAGCTTCGCCCTGCCCGGTCAGGCGAATGCGATCGCCGTTGTCGACGCCTTCGGGAATCTGCACCGACAGCGTGCGGGTCTCCTCGATCCGACCTTCGCCATGGCATTTCTTGCACGGCTTCTCGATCGCCTGGCCGGTGCCGCCGCAATGCGGGCAAGCCTGCTGGATCGAGAAGATGCCGTTCTGCATGCGTACCTGGCCATGACCGTGGCAGGTCTTGCACTTGCTGACTTTGCCGTCCTCGGAGCCGCTGCCGTTGCAGTGATGGCAGTTGACCTGGCTCGGCACTTCGATCTGCCGGCTGACGCCGAACACAGCCTCCTCCAGATCCAGTTCCATGATGTAGCGCAGATCGGCGCCACGGCGTGGACGGCCGCGGCCACCGCCATTGCGGCCAAAGATGTCGCCGAAGATGTCACCGAAGATGTCGCCGACATCGCCGAAGCCGGCGCCGCCGCGACCACCCATGCCATGTTCGAACGCGGCATGGCCGTGCTGGTCGTACATCGCGCGCTTCTGCGCGTCGGACAGCACTTCGTAGGCTTCCTTGGCCTCCTTGAACTTCTCCTGCGCGTGCGGATCGTCCGGGCAGCGGTCCGGGTGGAACTTCATTGCCAGCCGGCGGAAGGATTTCTTCAGCTCGACCTCGGTGACGCTGCGCTCGACGCCCAGCACTTCGTAGTAATCACGCTTGCTCATTCACCTATCCACACTGCTTGTCGCGCCCCTGCACGGAACCGGTCGTGCCATGTCCTGCATTCTCTCAACAAACAGCCCACGCCTGGAATTCCGGGCGCGGGCTGCCGAATCGACCATACAAATCAAATAACGCTGTCGATTACTTCTTGTCGTCTTTCACTTCGGTGAACTCGGCATCGACCACGTCGTCCGGCTGCGCCGAGCCGTGTGGCGCTGACTGCGCACCGGCATCGGCCGGACCGCCTTGCGCTGCCGCATACAGGGCCTGCGCGACCTGCTCAAGCTTCTCGACCTTGGCCTCGATCGCGGCCTTGTCCTCGCCGTCCTTGACCTTTTCCAGATCGGACAACGCGCCTTCGATGCTGCTGAGCTGATCGGCCGGCACCTTGCCGCCGTGCTCCTTCAACGCGCTGCGGGTGGCGTGCACCAGCTGGTCGGCTTTGTTGCGGGTGGCGACCAGCTCGTGGAACTTCTTGTCCTCTTCCTTGTTCGCCTCGGCGTCGGCCACCATCCGCGCGATCTCGTCCTCGGACAGGCCCGAACCGGCCTTGATCTCGATCTTCTGTTCCTTGCCGGTCTTCTTGTCCTTGGCCGACACATGCAGGATGCCGTTGGCGTCGATGTCGAAAGTGACCTCGATCTGCGGCTGACCGCGTGGTGCGGCATCGATGCCGGACAGGTCGAACTTGCCCAGCGACTTGTTCGCGCTGGCGCGCTCGCGCTCGCCCTGCAGCACATGCACGGTCACTGCGGTCTGGTTGTCGTCGGCGGTCGAGAACGTCTGCGCGGCCTTGGTCGGCACCGTGGTGTTCTTCTCGATCAGCTTGGTCATCACGCCGCCCATCGTCTCAATGCCGAGCGACAGCGGGGTGACGTCCAGCAGCAGCACGTCCTTGACCGAACCGCCCAGTACGCCACCCTGGATCGCCGCGCCGACGGCGACAGCTTCGTCCGGGTTGACGTCCTTGCGCGGCTCCTTACCGAAGAAGTCCTTCACCGACTCCTGCACCTTGGGCATACGGGTCTGGCCACCGACCAGGATCACGTCGTTGATGTCGGACACGCGCAGGCCAGCGTCATTCAACGCGGTGCGGCACGGTTCGATGGTGCGCTTGATCAGGTCTTCCACCAGCGCCTCGAGCTTGGCCCGGGTCAGCTTGATGTTGAGATGCTTCGGACCGGATGCATCCGCCGTCACGTACGGCAGGTTCACATCGGTCTGATGGTTCGAAGACAGTTCGATCTTGGCGCGCTCGGCGGCATCCTTCAGGCGCTGCAGCGCCAGCGGATCCTTGCGCAGGTCGATGCCCTGCTCCTTGTTGAATTCGTCGACGAGGTAGTCGATGACGCGCATGTCAAAGTCTTCGCCACCGAGGAACGTATCGCCGTTCGTCGCCAGCACTTCGAACTGCTTCTCGCCGTCGACTTCGGCGATCTCGATGATCGACACGTCGAACGTGCCGCCGCCCAGGTCGTACACCGCGATCTTGCGATCGCCGCCCTTCTTGTCCATACCATAGGCCAGCGCGGCCGCAGTCGGCTCGTTGATGATGCGCTTGACGTCGAGGCCGGCGATCTTGCCCGCGTCCTTGGTCGCCTGGCGCTGGCTGTCGTTGAAGTAGGCCGGCACGGTGATCACCGCATCGGTGATCGTCTCGCCGAGATAATCCTCGGCGGTCTTCTTCATCTTCATCAGCACTTTGGCGGCGATCTCCTGCGGCGCCATCTTCTTGCCGTCGGAGGTCTCGACCCAGGCGTCGCCATTGTCGTGCGCGACGATCTTGTACGGAACGATATGCAGGTCTTTCTGCACTTCGGCGTCGGTGAACTTGCGGCCGATCAGGCGCTTCACCGCGTAGAAGGTGTTCTTCGGGTTGGTCACGCTCTGGCGCTTGGCCGAGGCACCCACCAGTACTTCGCCGTCCTTGTTGAAAGCGACGATGGACGGTGTGGTGCGGTCACCTTCCGAGTTTTCGATGACCTTGGTGGTGCTGCCGTCCATCACGGACACGCAGGAGTTGGTGGTGCCCAGGTCGATACCGATGATCTTGCCCATGTGTACTCTCCAATATTTTCTTGCGGCCCCCGCGGCCGCGATGGTTTCCAGATGGGGGTCTGCTCTGGCGATTCAATGCCGGCAAGGCCCCGGATGCTCTACGTTGTCTCGCCGGCGCGCCATTCAGGCAGGCGCCGGCCAGTGGGCCGCTCAGTCCTTCGCCACCGCGACCAGCGCGGGGCGCAGCAGGCGATCGTTCAACACGTAGCCTTTCTGCAGCACGCTGACCACGGTGCCCGGCGCCTGCCCCGGCGCCTCGACCATGCTCACGGCGTGGTGGCGTTCCGGATCAAGCGGCTGGCCGAGCGGATCGACCTGCGCCATGCCGTGGTTTTCGGCCACCTTCAATAGCGCCTTCAGGGTCAGATTGATGCCTTCGCGCATCGAGGCCACGTCACCACCTTCGACCGCCAGGCCACTCTCCAGTCCGTCGTAGACCGGCAGCAACTCGTTCAGCAGTCTTTCGTTGGCGAAACGGCGGGCCTGTTCCAGGTCGCGATGCAGGCGACGGCGCTGGTTCTCCAGTTCGGCCTTTTCGCGCAGCACGGTTTCGCGCAACTCGGCATTGCTGGCTTCCAGCTCGGCCACGCGCGCCTGCAGGCTGCCCAGTTCAGTGGTCGACGACTCACCCGGCTGGCCTTGTGGCGACGTCGCGCCCGGCGACTGCGGATCGTTGTTCTGCATGCATCACTCCAAACGAAAGTTCATGGCCGGCACGAATGCCGACCGTCCAGATTTGCGAGAAGTCCCGCCTCCCGCAGCGGTTATAGGGTCGTGGCGGCGCGATTCAAGGCGTCGCTGAGCAATCCGGCGGTAGCCTGTACCACCGGAATCACCCGCTCGTACGCCATCCGGGTCGGCCCGATCACGCCGACCGCACCCAGCACCCGTCCCTGCGCACCGTAACTGGCAGTGACCACGCTGCAGCCGTCCAGTGCAGTGAAACCGGATTCCTCGCCGATGAACAGGCGCACGCCGGGCGCCTTGGCGCAGACTTCCATCAGCTGCAGCAACTCGTTCTTCTGCTGGAACGCCTCGAACAATTCGCGCAGGCGCTGCAGGTCGGACAGTTCCGAGTACGCCATCAGATTGGTCTGACCGCTGACCAGCACATCGCTGCCGCCAGCTTGTGGCGCGAACGAGGCGGTGGCCAGCTCCACCGTGCTGGCCAGCAGCCGGTTGAGCTCGCTGCTGGTTTCGCGCAATTCGGCCAGCAGATGCATGCGGATATCGTCCACGCGCAGCCCGGCAAATTGGCTATTGAGGTAATTCGCGGCCTGCTCCAGCTCGCCACTGTGCAGCGGCTTGGCCAGTTGCACGATGCGGTTCTGCACCTGGTTGTCGGTGAATACCAGGATCACCAGCACTCGCGCATCCGGCAGAGGTACGAAATCGATATGTCGCAGCGGGAAGTCGACTTGGCGCGGCACCGTGACCACGCCGGCAAAGTGGGTCATCGCCGACAGCAAGGTCGAGACGTTGCCGAGCAGGTCCAGTGTCGTGGTCGGCCCCGGCGGCAGTTCCCGCTGCAGGCGCACCATCTCGGCATGCGGCAAGGGCTGCAACTCGATCAGGCTGTCGACGAACAGGCGCAGTCCGCGCGGTGTCGGCACGCGACCTGCCGAGGTGTGTGGCGAGGCGACCAGGCCGGCGTCCTCCAGGTCGGCCATGATGTTGCGGATCGTCGCCGGACTCACGTCCAGCCCGGACGAGCGCGACAGCGTGCGTGAACCGACCGGCTCGCCATCGACCAGATACTGGGCGATCAACGTGCGCAACAGGCGTCGCGCGCGGGCATCGAGATCGTGGCCATGCGGGTTGATCATGTTCTGTAGCAATCCTTGAGACCCGACAGAAATAAGGTTTGCGCGCGCAGCTTGCAAGTGGAGGCGATGTTTTGCGCCACCGGGCTGCCGCTACAATCCATCCACTCCACCATCTGCCTGCCCATGCTCACTTCGCTATACGTCCGTCATTTTGCTGTCGTCGAGGCCGCCGAGATCGCGTTCGGCCCCGGTCTCACCGTGGTCAGCGGTGAAACCGGTGCCGGTAAATCGCTGCTGGTCGACGCGCTGATGCTGCTGGCCGGCGCCCGCGCCGACAGCGGCATGGTACGCGCCGGCAGCGATCGCGCCGAACTGGCCGCGGAGTTCGATCTGGCCGAACTGCCGGAAGCTCGCGACTGGCTGCAGCGCGAGGAACTGGACGAAGACGGCGGCTGCCAGCTGCGCCGGGTGATCCGTGCCGAAGGCAGCTCCAAGGCCTGGATCAACGGTCGCCCCGCCAACACGCGTCAGCTCGGTGAACTCGCTTCGCTGCTGGTCGAGATCCATGGCCAGCACGAGCATCAGGCGCTGTTGTCGCGCTCGCACCAACTGGCTCTGCTGGACGCCTACGCCGGCCACGATGGCCTGCTTGCGCAGGTACGCGACGGCGCGTTGCAGTGGCGCGAGCTCGGCACACGCATACGCAAGCTCAGCGGCGGTGAGGATCGCGATCAACGCATCGAGCTGCTGCGCCACGAACTGGGCGAACTGGAAAAATGGGCGTTGCCGGCAGCCGAACTGGTCGAACTCGAGGCCAGCCACCGGCGCCTGGCCAACGCCGGCCGATTGGCCGAGGGCAGCGCCGGTGTGGTCGAACTGCTGGATGGCGAGAGCGAATTCGCGCTGCGCCGCGCGCTCGGCCGCGCCCATGCCGAACTTGGCAAACTCGCTGCGCTCGACGACAAACTGGCGCCGCTGCTGGAACTGCTCGACAACGCCAGCATCGAACTCGGCGAAGCCGCCGATGGTCTCGGCCGCTACGCGCAGGATGTCGACCTCGATCCGGAGCGCTACACGGAAGTCGACAATCATCTGGCGCGTCTGCACGAGTTGTCGCGTCGACATCGTTTGCCGCTGGCCGAACTGCACGACAGGCTCGCGGCCTTGCGTACCGAACTGGCTGAACTCGAAGGTGCCGGCGATGCGCTGGAACAGCTGGCTGCGCAACGCCAGCAACTGCAACACGATTACACGCGTGCAGCTGCTCAGCTGAGCCAGGCACGCTCGATGGCGGCAACGCGGCTCAGTGAGGAAGTCAGCGTGCTGATGGCCGAGCTGGGCATGGCCGGTGGCCTGCTGCGCATCGAGCTGGAAGCCGTCGCCGGCGAAGAGCCTGACCCGCAAGGTCAGGAACGTTGCGAGCTGCTGGTCAGCGCCAATCCCGGCCAGCCGCCGCGACCGTTGCGCAAGGTGGCCTCCGGCGGTGAACTGGCGCGCATCAGCTTGGCGATCGAAGTTGCCACTCTGGGCAAGGACACCGTCGGCAGCATGATTTTCGACGAGGTCGACAGCGGCATCGGTGGCGCCGTGGCCGAAGTGGTCGGGCAGAAACTGCGCGCGCTTGGCGCCCAGCGCCAGGTGTTGTGCGTCACCCATCTGCCACAGGTAGCCGCCCAGGGCCACGCACACCTGCGGGTCAGCAAGCACAGCGATGGCGACTCCACCCGCACGCAGATCGAGAAGCTCGATGCCGGTGGCCGTCGCGATGAGCTGGCGCGCATGCTTGGCGGTGTCGAGATCACCCGCGAGACACGGGCCCACGCCAAGCAGATGCTGGAGCGGGCGCAGACCGCCTGAACGACTGAATCAGCTGTTCGGCGGCAACAACCCGCGTTCGGTCGCCATCCGGTACAGATCCAGCTCCGAACCCGCGCCCAGTTTGCCCATCAGGCTGGCGCGATGGATGTAGACGGTTTTCTGACCGATCCCCAGTTCCGCCGCCACCTGCTTCGGTGCGCGCCCGCCGGCCAGCAGCAGGAATACCTCGCGTTCCCGCGCGGTCAGGCGATTGATCGGGTCAAGTGCCGCGTTCGGCCGATCGGCCCGGCGCAGGCGCAGATCCGAACTCAGGAAGCATTCGCCCTGCATCACCGCACGCAGACCTGCAACAAGCTCCTCCGGCGCGACGCCCTTGGTGACGTAACCGCTGGCGCCACGACGCAGAGCCTCGGATACATACGGCTCGCCGTCATGCATGCTCAGCACCACGATGCGTGTCTGGGCGGCCACGCTGAGCAGGTGCTCGATCAACGGCAGACCGCTGCCGTCAGGCAGGGACAGATCCAGCGCCACCAGATCGGGACGCCAGTGACCCACCGCCTCCACCGCATCATCGGCACTGCGGCATTCGGCCACGACATCAAGATCCGGCTCCATCTCGATCAGCCGCTTGAAGCCCTCTCGAACGATGGCGTGGTCATCGACCAGAACAATGCTGTACATCCCCCTACTTTACACATGGATCCGAACCTTATGCGCATCCGTCGCCAACAATCGTGCTGGCGCATCGATGCGGATCGCGCATGTACCATCCGTGCATGCGCCTGAAATCATTCCATCTGCCCAACTCCGGTCCGTTGCTGGGCGCCGGCTACCTGTTGCTATGGCTGCTGTTGTGGCCGACCGTGCAACCGTTCTGGATGTTGCCGTATGGCTTGCGCTTCGGCGCCTTGCTGCTCACGCCAATGCGCCACTGGGGCTGGCTGCTCGGCGCGGAACTGGCCGCCACCGCCGGCATCAGCCTGGCCCATGGCCTGCCACTGGGCTGGACCGGCTTCGCCATCGGTGAATTGCCCGAACCGCTGGTGATGGCCGCCAGCCTGTGGCTGCTGCGGCGGTTCAACCTGCATGCCAGCCTGCACAGTCCGCAGGAGGTGACCCGGTTGCTGCTTTCCGTGGTGCTGGTGGTGACTGCCACCACAGCAGTGGACGCGGCCCTGCTGGCAATTATCCACTCACCCAATTCGCCGGACCTGATGCTGCGTGTACTCGGCGAGGAATTGCTCAGTCACTATCTGGGCATCCTGCTGATCGTGCCGTTGATGATCATGCTGCTGCGCACCCGGCTCGACCAGCGCGCCTTGGCCAGCCTGATCATGGATGGCCTGCTGGTGATGTTGCCCTCGATGACGATTCTGCTGGTGCTGTCCGAACAGGCCGCGCCGCAACCGCAATTTGCCCGTGTGCTGTCACTGGCACCGGTGCTGTTCTTTGCGTTTCGCCACGGCTGGCGCGGCGCCAGCCTGGCGATGCTCATCACCAGTCTCGGCATGACTCTGGTCGACCAGCATCTTGGCCATGCGCCATCAACGGCTGCGGCCTACCTGTTTCTGGCTGTCGCCGGCACCGGTGCCTTGATGCTGGGCTCGGCCACCGATGCCTTGCGTCGAAGCAGCGAGCGGGTCGCCGAACAGAACGTCTACCTGGGCGCGGTCAATCGTCGGCTGGACCAGCTTGCCCACCAATTGCGCGACGCCGCCCGCGGCAACCTGCAGGCGGACGAAAACCAGCGCCGGCACCTCGCTGCCGAACTGCACGACGAGCTGGGCCAGAACATCACCGCGATCCAGACCCACGTGAAGCTGGCGCAGGCGCGCCTGCACCAGGCCGGCATGGAGGACATCAGTACCTCGATCAATACCATCCTCGCGCATATGAGACGCGCACTGCACCGTCTGCTGGATGACTTGCGCCCCGCCGTGCTGGACGAGTTCGGACTGTTGCGCGCACTGGACGAAGGCCCGATCCGTGACCTGTTGAACACCGCCGGCATGGCTTACCGCACCGAACTGCACGGTGACCCGCGGCTGCTCGACGACGACACGCGCACCGCGATTTATCGGCTGGTGCAGGAAAGCGCAACCAACGCCGTCAAGCACGCACAAGCCAGCGAATTCAGGCTGCGCCTGCGTATCGGCGAACGTCAAGGTATCGCGCTGGCCCTGCTCGACCTGCGCGACGACGGCGCCGGCCTGCCCAGCCGCCTACCCCGTGGTGGCCGCGGCCTGCAAGGCATGCGCGACCGGGTGACCTCGCTTGGTGGCCAGTTCCGCCTGCGTCCCGAGCATGCCGGCGTACACCTTCGCATTTTGCTGCGAAGCAACAGCAGTCCTGCAGACAACCGGCGGCAGAACTAGGAATTTTTCCGATACCGGAAACGTGAAGGGCTCGTTAGCATCGGTTCATCGATGTGGGGGAGCCGCCATCGCAAGATGGCGGATCAGAGTCACCGTGGGGACGGGGGCTCTGAAACAACGGCAGGATGCCGTTTCGCCGCTACCTGGCGACGAGTGCAGGCCATCGCGAGTCAATCGCGCACGCCGACTGGGACAGGTAGGGGAGCAGCCGCGGGCGGACAGGAGTCCTCCTCGCGGCTTTTTTATGCGTGCAGTTCGGCGCCCCACGAGCCATCGGCAACAAATCGACATCCCTCACAGCCTCAGCAGGAGCTGCATGCCAGCATTGCCGCCCTTATCGATCAGCTTTTGCGTGGGTGGTGCTTCGGCCGCACATACAGCACCAGGCTGTGATCCTCGATCACATAGCCATGTCGTGCGGCGATCTCGCGCTGCAGGCGCTCGATCTCCTCGCTGACGAACTCAATCACTTTCCCGCTGTCCACATCAATCATGTGGTCGTGATGTTTGCCACGATCGAGTTCATAGACTGCCTGGCCACCTTCGAAATTGTGCTTGACGATGATGCCTGCCGCCTCGAACTGGGTCAGTACGCGATACACCGTTGCCAGGCCGATATCTTCCTGGTGGGCAAGCAGTTTCTTGTAGACGTCTTCGGCCGTGAGGTGCTGTACCCCTTCCTCATCGAAGATTTGCAGGATGCGCATGCGCGGATGGGTCACCTTGAGGCCAACCCGGCGCAGCTCTTTGGTTTCCTGTTCCATGACCCACTCTCCGCACACGGCGTTTCCAAGCCGGTAGTGTATCATCCGACACCTTTACGATCCGGACGCAACACGCATGCAAAAGCTGATCACCCTGCTGGTTTTCGCCATGCTGGCGCTCTCCATCGCCGGCTGCCACATCGTCTACACGCCCGACGTGCAGCAAGGCAATCTGCTCGACAAAAAAGTGGTGGATCAGCTCAAGCCCGGCATGACCAAGCATCAGGTATTGGTGCTGATGGGTACACCTTCGGTCAGCACACCGTTCGACCAGAGCCGCTGGGACTACGTGTCCACCTTTTCGCATCGTGGCAGCCCGATCAAGGTGCGTACGTTCACGCTGACCTTCAATAACGACACGCTGGTGCGCACCGAGGGTGATTTCTTCGCACAGGATGCCCAGCAACTGGTCAAGGAAAGCAAGAAGTACAACGCCGGCTACCCCGTCAACGAGACCGAGGGTGACAAGAGCAAGTCTCCGAACGACAGCAAGGACGACGGCGGTTTCGGCCAGGATAACAACGGTAGCAACGACGGCCATTGATCACCGCTACGGGATCGGGCTGGGTCTGCCCCCGATCCCGTCTGACTCAACGGGCGCGCCGCCGGCGCGCCTCCATCGGGTCGAGCATGAGCGGCCGGTAGATCTCGATTCGATCACCGTTCTGCACGACCTGATCGGGCGTCACCTTGCGAGCGAATACACCGAGGTGACGCGCGTCAATCGCACCATCCGGGAGCATCCCGGCTATTCCTGAAGCATCGATCGCCTGCTTAACCGTACTGCCTTCGGCCAGCTCGACCCGGCGAAGAATCTGCTGTCCGGCAGCCGCATAAACCACCTCTGCCGTGATCGTGCGCTCAGCCATAGACACGTTCGGCCTCTCGACAGAAATCGTCCACCATGCGTCCTGCCAGCCCCTGAAAGCCAAGCTTCAACGCACTCCCGCCGAGCCGCCCCGCGTAATCAAAGTCCAGCGTGAACGCGACCTTGCAGCCGGCATCACCAAGGGCAATGAAATCCCACACGCCTTCAAGGCTGCGGAACGGACCATCGACCAGACTCATCTGCAGACGTTTGGGCGGATCGATCGAATTGCGCGTGGTGAAACTCTGGTGGAACCCGGCAAACTTGAGATCCAGCCGTGCCACCAACACATCACCCTGACGCTCAAGCACTTCGGCACCGGCACACCAGGGGAAACGCTTTGGGTATGCTTCAACTTCATTGACTAGGTCGAACATCTGCATCGGCGAATACTTCACCAGTGCACTGCGACGGATTTCGATCACGGCAACCTCTTCACATCACGCTTGGTTTGGCCCGGTCTGCGGCGGAATCGGCATCAGGGCAACAAGGCCCGAGTTTAACGGACATGGCCAAGGCGAAGGACAAAGACAACAAGGGCGGCGGCACCATCGCGCTCAACAAGCGCTCGCGTTTCGAGTACCACATCGACCAGCGTTTCGAGGCCGGCATTGCCCTGCAGGGCTGGGAATTGAAGGCGCTGCGTGCTGGGCGGATCAACTTCGGCGACAGCTACGCGGTCGTCCTGAAGAACGAGATCTTCCTGATCGGCACCTCCATCCCGCCACTGATCAGCGCCTCCACCCACGTCATCGCCGAAGACCGACGCACCCGCAAACTGCTGCTGCATCGCAAGGAAATCGATCAACTGGTCGGTGCCGTCGAGCGCAAGGGCTACACCCTGGTGCCTACGGCGATGTACTGGAAGGGCAACAAGGTCAAGGTCGAGGTCGGCCTCGCTCGCGGCAAGCAGGAGCACGACAAGCGCGACACCGAAAAGCAGCGCGACTGGCAGATCGAGAAGCAGCGCACCATGCGCTCGCACAACCGCAGCGCCTGAATCCGCACATGACATCGCGCAACAAAAAAGCCCTTGATGATCATCAAGGGCTTTTTTGTTTATTGGTGGAGGTGGCGGGAGTCGAACCCGCGTCCGAAGGCGTTAAATGCCCGGATCTACATGCTTAGCTCGCCGTTCGATCTCGTTCCGCGACAAGTACGGTGGGCAAAACGCACCGCGGAACCAGCCTGATTGATTTGACCTAGAACCGCCAGGCGGCAGCGTTCGGCGATCTCATGATAATGACCCTACACCGACGAGCATGAGCACAAGTGGGTTCGGGGCTTACGCCTTAAGCGGCGAGAGCGTAGTTGTCGTCGTTGGCAACTAGAAGTTTGCTGCTGGATTAACGAGGAAAGCTGCCCCCTCGGCATGCACCAAGTCATCTCACTACCCCCGTCGAAGCCAGGACACCCCCGGGGAAAACGATATGACCTCGCCAGTATATGGGGCCAATGGCCAAAGCATCAATGTCGTTGGATGCATTGAGGGCAAAGTGGTCGACGACAGAATCCGCGAGTGAGCGCACGAAACTTACTGCGAGCTCTTTGCCTGTTTCGTGAAGAGGTCACGACGTGCCATGAGAATCGGCACGCCGCGGCGTCGAGCGAACCTTGCTCAAACATTGCCCACACCCGAGCGGAGTGTTGTTCACGCGCGGACGCAACGTCTATACTTGCCGACTTATATGACCCTGTACCCGCCGTACTCGTGGGAATGATCTCGATGACTCGACTGCAATTGCTTGGCCTGGCCGCGGCCACAGCCCTTTTCGCCACTGCCAACGCACACGCCGAAGGCAACAAGGCTGCCGGACGCGAACTGCTCTACACCTGCGCCGGTTGTCATGGCGTACCCGGTTATACCAACGCCTATCCGCAATATCCGGTGCCGAAGATCGCCGGACAGAACGAGCAGTACATCGTCAATGCGCTGCATGGATACCAGAGTGGCGATCGCAAGCATCCGACCATGGGTGCGCAGGCGCAGAGTTTGTCCGATGCGGACATCCAGAACGTCGCCGCCTATCTTTCCAGCCTCGCCAAGTAGTTGCCAAGGACTTTCCGCATGAAACGTGCGTTTACCCTGCTTTCGATCGGCGCCATGCTGGCGTTCGCTTCCACCCAGTTGCTGGCCAGCGGCAATGCCGAAAACGGCAAGCAGAAGGCAGCCACCTGCTTCGCCTGTCACGGCGTCGACGGCAATGCGGTCGATCCGCAGTACCCGCGCCTGGCCGGCCAGTACAACCTGTATTTGCAGCACGTGCTACACGAGTACAAGGACGGCCAGCGCGAGAATCCGATCATGAAGGGCATGGTGGCTACCCTGTCCGATCAGGATATCGAAGACGTTGCCACCTACTTCTCCAGCCTGCCGACCAAGCTCGATACCCTGCAAGGTCATGTCGAGGGCACCAAGTAAGCCTGCCCGCTCCTGTCCCAGGACAAACAAAGGCCCGCTCTGGCGGGCCTTTGTGCATCTGGCGTATTGCCACAGCAGCAGCTGACTTGACTCAGGCGATCGCGGACTTGCCCTCGGCTTTGCTGTAATAAGGCTTTTCGCCGCCGGCATGATCGGTCGCATCGCGCACCGCGGTGATTTCCGGCACACGTTCGCGCAACGTTTTTTCCACGCCCTGCTTGAGCGTCACATCGACCATGCCGCAGCCATGGCAACCGCCGCCAAACTGCAGCAATACCGCACCGTCGGCATTGACCTCCAGCAAAGTAACCCGGCCACCGTGCGAAGCCAGTTTCGGATTCACTTCGGCCTCAAGCACATAGCGCACCCGTTCGACCAACCCCGCTGCCTCACCAGGCACCTCGCCCTTGATTTTCGGCGCACGGATATTGAGCTGGCCGCCGGTGGCATTGGGTTCGAAATCGATGGTCGCGCTATCCAACCAGCTGGCGCTGTCGCCGTCGATGTGAAAGTTGAAGCCGGCACATTCGATCGTCCATTCCCCACCGGCAAGGTCGGCCGGCTCGCAGAACTCGAGCTCGCAGTTGGCCGCTGGCGTACCGGCCGCCGTGACCCGCAGACGGATGCTCAGACCCTCGATGCCCTGCTGCGAGAGAAGCCGCAGAAAGTGCTGCTGCGCGCGTTCCGAAATATCAATCATGCCTGCTCCAGTGTCACCAAACGGGCGCCGGCGAACCTCGCCAGCGAAACAGCACCATTTTAGTCCTGTTTCCAGCTTGATGTGCGCTTTGACATTTGCGCGCGCAACTCCGACCCTTCGCATCCCTGACTTTCAGCCTGCACGGAGATACACATGAACGCCAATGATCTGGCCAAGCAGCATTGCCAGCCGCGCAAAGGCAGGGAGCATGCGCTCGACGCCACGCAGGTAGCCGGACTGTTGCAGCAACTGCCGGGCTGGCAGCTGCGCGACGATGGCATGGCCATCGCCAAGGACTTCAAGTTCGCCGACTTCCACCACACGCTGGGCTTCATCAATGCGGTCGGCTTCATGGCCAACCACGAGGATCATCACCCGGACCTCGAAGCCGGCTACGGCCATTGCCAGGTGTTGTGGTCGACCCATGACGTCGGCGGCCTGTCGCTGAACGACTTCATCTGTGCCGCGCGGGTCGAGGCCTTGCTGGCACGTTGATCAGAAATCCGTGCGCGACTTGTCCCGCGAGTAGACCAGCCGCTTGCCCTTGACGGAAAGCACATCGAGAAAGTCTTTCAGATCATCCGGCAATGGTGTGGAGAAGCTGTAGGCGCGCCCGTCCAGCTCAAAACTCATGTGCGCGGCATGCAGGAACATCCGGTTCAGGCCCATCTCGCGGAAACGCTTGTTCATCTCGCGATCGCCGTATTTCGGATCGCCGGCCAACGGATGGCCGATATGCGCGGCATGCACACGGATCTGATGGGTACGCCCCGTGCCCAAGGTGGCCTGCATCAGGCGGGCGCCGGGGTACTGCTCCATTTCCCGGAAAAATGTGAGCGACGGTTTGCCGTTGTCGGCCACGCGCACCATGCGTTCACCGCCCTGCAGCACGGACTTCAGCAGTGGCGCATTGACGTCGAACTTGGCCTTGGACGGGTGACCGAGCATCAGGCACAGGTATTGTTTGGTGACTTCACCGGCACGGATCGCCGCCTGCAGGCCGGTCAAACCGGCCCGCGTCCGGGCAAATACCAGCACGCCGCTGGTGTCGCGATCGAGTCGATGCACCAGTTCCAGGTGTTCCTGCGGCCGTGCCGCGCGCAGCAGCTCGATCGCGCCGTGGCTGACCCCACTACCGCCATGGCTGGCCACGCCGGCGGGCTTGTCGATGACCAGGAAGTGCTTGTCTTCGAAAATGATGGCGTCGGCCACCGAGGCCACCAGACCGCCGGCAGGTGCATTACCCTCGGGCCGTTCCGCCACCCGCACAGGAGGGATGCGTAGCGTATCACCGTCCGCGAGACGGGTATCCGGCTTGGCCCGCTTGCCGTTGACGCGCACCTGACCTGTACGCAAAAGCCGGTAAATCATGCTCTTGGGCACGCCTTTGAGCAGGGTCATCAGCGCGTTGTCGATGCGCTGACCATCCCGTTCGGGACCAATCGCGACTTGACGTACACCGTGAGGTGCGTCGGGGGAAGTTACCGTCTGCATTGAAAAAAACCTGCTGAAATAGGATACTCGGCGGGCGCTACATTCTGCCCATCGATGTCTGGATCGGGTCGAGTGCCCGCCCGTAACGTCGGCGAGGATTGCGCCGGTTGCCTTGGCGGCCGGTCGCGGCTCCCTTTCATCGTAACGGTTTGGGCTGCTGTTTGTCCGATGCCATGAGGTATCGGGGCGGCAGGCGCAGCTGACCGAATCATCCCGACACCGGCAACGGTGCCGTTTTTTTGCCGCTTAACCGCAGCGGCGCGATCCCCGGCAGGCCGCCATTGAGGCGCCACCGCGGCACGCGACGCGCGGCAAGCCGAGGATTACTAGCATGAAACGTATGTTGATCAACGCGACTCAGCGTGAAGAGTTGCGCGTGGCCATTGTCGATGGCCAGAACCTGTACGACCTGGACATCGAAATCCCTTCGCGGGAACAGAAAAAGTCCAATATTTACAAGGGTCGAATCACCCGTGTCGAGGCTTCCCTCGAAGCCTGCTTCGTCGAATACGGCGCCGAACGCCACGGCTTCCTGCCGCTGAAGGAAATCTCTCGCGAGTACTTCACGCAGGGTCTGGACCCGCACAAGTCCAGCATCCGCGAACTGATCAAGGAAGGTCAGGAAGTGGTTGTTCAGGTGGAAAAGGAAGAACGCGGCAACAAGGGCGCCGCCCTGACCACGTTCATCAGCCTGGCTGGTCGCTACATGGTGTTGATGCCGAATAACCCGAAGGCCGGCGGTGTCTCGCGCCGGATCGAAGGTGAGGATCGGCAGGCGCTGAAGGAAGCGCTCGATCACGTCACCGTACCCGACGATGTCGGCCTGATCGTGCGCACCGCCGGCCTCGGCCGCGACGCCGAAGAGCTGCAATGGGATCTCGATTACCTGCTGCAGCTGTGGAAGTCGATCTCCGAAGCCGCCAACAAGCAGCGCGCGCCGTTCCTGATCTATCAGGAATCAAAGCTGTTCATCCGCGCCCTGCGCGATTACCTGCGCAGCGACATCGGCGAGATCCTGATCGACGAGGAATCGCTGTACAACGACGCCCGCGACTTCATGCAGCAGGTGATGCCGAACGCGCTGCGCAAGCTCAAGCTGTACAAGGACGACACCCCGCTGTTCACGCGCTACCAGATCGAGACGCAGATCGAGAGCGCGTTTGATCGCCAGGTGCGCCTGCCCTCGGGCGGCTCGATCGTGATCGATCAGACCGAAGCGTTGACCGCGATCGACATCAACTCCTCCAAGGCCACCAAGGGCAGCGACATCGAGGAGACTGCGTTCAACACCAATTGCGAGGCAGCGGTGGAAATCGCCCGCCAATGCCGCATCCGCGATGCCGGCGGCCTGATCGTGATCGACTTCATCGACATGGACAGCCCGAAGCACCAGCGCGAAGTGGAAGATCGCCTGAAAGAAGCGCTCAAGCAGGATCGCGCCCGCGTGCAGATCGGTCGCATCTCGCGCTTCGGCCTGCTCGAGATGTCGCGCCAGCGTCTGCGCCCGAGCCTCGGCGAAGCGACCCAGATCGTTTGCCCGCGCTGCGAGGGCCATGGCCACATCCGCGGCGTGGAATCGTTGTCGCTGTCGACCCTGCGCCTGATCGAAGAACACGCGATGAAGGACAACACCGGCCAGGTGCTGGTGCAGGCACCGTCCAGCGTCGTCAATTTCCTGCTCAACGAGAAGCGCGCCAGCGTGGTCGAGATCGAACTGCGCCACAAGGTGCACGTGATGATTGTCGCCGACGAAAAGCTGGAAACGCCGCATATCGAGATCCAGCGTATCCGTGAAGCGGACATGGGCGAGCACAGCAAGCCCAGCTATGAGCGACTGACCACGGTGGAAACTGCCGAACTGCCGAAGATGGGCCAGGCCCTGGGCAGCAGCGAGCAGCCCGCCGTGAGCGGCGTCGTGCCATCCAGCCCTGCTCCTCTGCGCGAAGAAGTCGCCGCACCGGCTGCTGTTGCCGCCCCTGCTGCACGTCGTCAGGCAGCCATTGCAACGACTACCCGCGCGGCACCGACGGGTGGCGTTATCTCGCGCTTGCTTGGCTGGTTCCGCAGTACCGAGACAGCAGCTCCGACACCGGCACCGAAGCGTAACGACGAGAGTGACCGCGACAGCAGCAATCGCAATCGTCGTGACGAGCGCGGCCCTCGCGCCAGCAATACTTCGAATACATCTTCGTCGCGCCAGCCGCGGCGCGAACCGGCGCAGCAGAATTCGTCGAAAGCCGGTGCACAACAACAGGCCAGGAACAATCGCCAGCGCAACAACGAGGCGCAGCCGCGCCAGCCGCAGCAGGCCCAGGCACAGACCGCAAGGGCGGAACGTCAACCGAAGCCAGCCGCAACCGAAAACAACCAGGCACGGACCGAGCGCAAGCCCAATCCGCCACAGCCGAAGGTCGAGCGTCAGCCACGCCCCGCCACCAGCGAACGTCCGCTCGCCGCGCCACTGGACGACGCCGCCAAGGAAGCCGAGCTGCTCACACCGCTGGCCGCACCGACCGCGCCAGAATCCGCCGACGACGCCCTCGACGCAGATGGCAGCCAGTCGCGTCGCCGTCGCGGTCGTCGCGGCGGTCGTCGTCGGCGCCGTCATGACGAAGCCACGCCGAACGGTACGGAGCTCGACACCGCGCAGGCGCGCGCACTCGATGATGAGGATCGCGATGAAGCCGCCGGCACCGTTGCGACAGCCAAGCCGGCACCCCGCAGCGAACCGCCGCATGCGTCTTTCGCCGCCGGCACGACAGCTGCGGCCGTCGTCAGCTCGACGGCGATCGATACGCCAGCAGCCGAAGTTCACCACCCGATTGCCGCGCAGCCTGTCGAGAAGACTGCCGCTGTCAGCGTGACCGTCACCTCGACGGACGACCAGCCGAAGCCGGCTGCCGCCACGGTCAACGCTGCCGCGCCAACCGTGACGACCTTCAATCTGCCCACCCTGCCGCCGATCCCCGATCAGGCGAATTCAACAGCAGCTGAAGGACAGGACACCGTCAAGGTCACCGCTGCAACAGCTCCGGCTCCGATCAGCAGCAAACCGCCGGTCGTATTCGCAGCTGACACCAGCCGCGACCGTGCTGAGGTAAAAGCAGAAGACGGCATCGTCCCTGCGCCCGTGGTTGTCATGCCTGCCGTAACTCCGGCAGTAACGCCGATCAGCCAACCTGTCCACGAACCCCGTATCCAACCGGCAGCACAGCCGGTTCCGACGACGGTAGCTCCGGTCATCGAACAGGCCAGCAAACCCACCAGCATTGCGACGCCGACCACGTCAGTAGACAGCCCGGAAAAGTCGGCTTTCACCAGTCCAGTCGCTTCGCTGCCGCTGCCAAAACAGGGCGACCTGCTGGCCCAGCCGATCCATCCGGTGAAACCGGCTGCACCGAGCCATGAAGATAGCAAGCCGATGACTGCTATGCCCGATGACGAGAACGACGAACACAAGAGCGACTCGCACGACTGAGTCGTCGCTTCGTTGTTTCATGCAATAAAAAAACCGGACACGAGTCCGGTTTTTTTTATTGCCCCAGCTCATGCCGCAACCAGGGATCGCCGCAACCATCGTGAGGTCACGCACCCACGTGATGGTTCGGCGTATCGATCAGCCCATGCACCGTCATCAGATGCGCCAGACTGAGCACATGATCCACATGCAGCTTTTCCATCAGACGCTGCTTGTATGTGGATACGGTTTTCGGGCTCAGGTTGAGTTGTTCGCCGATGATGGTCAGCGGCTTGCCGCGTACCAGCATCATCGCGACTTCCAGTTCACGACTGGACAGCACGTCGAACGGCGAAGCACTTCCATCGAGGGAGGCCAATGCAAGCTGCTGCGCAACCGCAGGAGCAAGGTAACGTCGGCCACCAGCCACTTGGCGCACGGCGGACACCAGCTCATCGGCACTGCAGCCCTTGGTCAGATACCCTAGCGCACCGGCATCAAGCAGGCGCCTGGGAAAGCGCGCATCGTCCACCACCGTCACGATGACGATATGTGTGGATAATTTGGAGCGGCACACGCGCTCGGTGAGTTCGATACCGCTCATGCCGGGCATGTGCACGTCGACCAGCGCAATGTCTGGTGTCAATGTGCGGATCAAGCGCAGACCTTCTTCGGCGGTGCCTGCCTCGCCACTGATGTGGATATCCGTCTGCTGTTGCAAAATCATCCGAAAGCCGGTGCGAACCAGCTCGTGATCGTCCACCAGGACCACATTGATCACTTGACGCCCTCCTTGGTTGGGCCTCCTGAAATTAGGCTGCACAGCACCCTATTGCAAGCAATTCGCAGCCCAAGGGTACAACTCGACATGGTTTGTTGTCGCACAACGTCGCCCACAGCTCACGGCTATCGGTCACATCCGGATCTTGCCGTTGCGCTGGAACACCTCCGCCAGCAACCTCAGGCTGCCATCGCGTCAGCCGTGCGTGCGCCATCACCGCTCACATAGCGCGCCAGCACGATCATGGAACTCGGGCCCGGCATTTTCACACACACCTGATGCCCCATACGCCGATGTTCATCACGCGCCATTTCCCTGGCCAACTTGATCGCCGGTCCCAGCTGCAGATCACTGAACAACGCGATCTGGCAACGACAGACATGCCAACTGCCTGCGGCCGATTGCTTGAGCGAAATCGTCACCATGCCAGTTCCCCATTCAACGATGAAAACCGCGACAACCGGACGAGCAGATACCCGTCATGAGCTTCATTAATGAAGCGCAATGTGCCATGCCGAAAACAGCTGTTCTGTCAGCCAGCGCCTACACGCTATGTGCGGGAATCACGGTGCACGATCCCTGCTTCGATGCTCCTGCCTGAGTGTTGCCTTGGCACCCTGATGCACCCGCGGCAACCGCTCGCTTGGAAAAACTCGCCATATCCACAAACAAAAAAACCGCCTGCTGGCGGTTTTTTTGTTTCATCGGGTCCCAGTGATTTCACTGAAACTCTTCTATTGGTGCCCAAGAGGGGCAAACGAACCCGTTGGTGCGTAAGGGCTGGAGCCCATCGTGTGTACTTTATGTGTACACCTGGAGCATGTGCACATCGAGTCCCCACTGCGGACCAGAACCGAAGAATGATGATCTGTGCGGATCCCGGTCGTGGCTGACCACCATTCCGGCGGCACCTGAACACCGTAGCCACTTGAGCCCCGCCGGCGATCTGTTTCCCCTGGACCGGATTCCGCTGACTCGGATGGCCAAAGTAAAACGCCCCACTTGCGTGGGGCGTCCGGTGCACTAGGTCAGCCTATGGTCATTGCAGTATGGCCGCGATCAGTTGCTTTATCAGTTCGGACGCCAGCTATGTGGCAATCCACTTTAGGCACGCCTTAACGGCTTTTCTGATCTTGGCCTAGTTTCTGATTTTCACGTGCGTTTCCTTATGGTGATTGGGAACGGGCCACCCTTTGCGACCCGAATTCACTATCGCACCGAATATCCCGATCCGCACTTATGTTCATCAGGACCACAGCGGAGAAAACGGGGCCACGCTCGCTTCTGATCCCTAGGAAGTGGACCTGGCCCCCGTCATTCGTTGACAAAATGTCAGCTTCGGGTCGAAAGCGGACATTCCCTTGCGGAAGATGACGCCAAGATAAGAAGCACCAGACTTCGTAGTCAGGCTTCGCCAGCACCGATCAGGTTCCGAAATTCATCGGCGATGCTCTCAAGCGTTTCCTTGATCGGATTGTCCAGCTTTTCAGCGATCTCAATCCAAGCCTTAATTGCATCGTCGGTCATTTGCTTCTGATGATCTACACCAATGGCAAAGCGGTTGAATACAAGTCGTAGCTCGTTATCGATACGAACGACGCGGTCCGCCGTGGCTCTAGGCAAATAGATCGCAGTCGTTTCCACGTAGTCATGGAACCCTTTATAGGCCTCCGCAGCACGGTCGCGCCGAACTTCCCGAGGCTCGATGCCTGAGAACTCAAATTGAGCGGTATAGGCAACTATGGCCATATGAACCGTCTTCAACCGTTCGAAGGTCTTGCCGATCACCTCGGCGCGCTTGTCATGCATTCGTGCGAATCGGAGCTCACTTTTCTTTGAAGCAAGGCTTAGCTCGGCTTTCGCCCGCTCAAGCACCATACCGGTGTCGGCCTTTAGTTGCGCCTTCGCCTTTTCGAGGGCTAGGTTCGCTTCGGCCTGAATTTGTCCTTTGTACGTTTCCAGCTTGGTCGCGTACTCATGAGCAATTGCGTTTTTCAGGCGCACTGTAAGCAATGAGCGCGTCAGCCATGCGAGTGCCGCCACCAATGCCGCAGTGATTGCGGTGGATGTGATCGTCTGAACAAGGAACCCCTGTAGGTCTAGCATGCATCTCTCCAATAGAGCCTACTTTAGCAAGACAAGAACGTCCGCCGCTTCGGGTCGAAAGCGGACATCTTTGAGCTTGCGCTCAGCCTGAGAACCATATCGCCCCCTGTCGCATTCAACACTTAGGTCTGCTTTGGTTCGAAAGCGGACGTTAGCATTCAACTAGAACTAGTGGGTCAAGTTGTCTGGCAGAACGAGCAACGAGACACCCCATCTGAGGCTGAGAGGCTAGTGGTAGAACACGGTGGTTTGGTGTGTATTCCCGTGTGTACATCGTGTGTACTAGGTGCAACTTTCAGCAATTCACTGCAACCCAACGCAACGCAGCAACAAGAAAGGCGGCCCACGAGTGGCCGCCTTTCTTGTTGTTTCCCTTAAAAATTACAGTTTTTGCAATCTTCAGCAATCTTCCGCAATCAACTGCAACTTTATATGTGGTGCCCAAGAGGGGACTCGAACCCCTACGACTTACGTCGCTACCACCTCAAGGTAGTGCGTCTACCAGTTCCGCCACCTGGGCAGGTGTGTTGCTCAGTGTTTCACCGGCGGCTTGGTAGCTGCCGGCACCTCGCCCTGACCTTGGGTCGGGGTGGGGGTTGCCGCCGGCGTTGCAGCCGGGACGGCGTTGTTAGTTGCAGCAGGAACAGCAGATGGCACTTCCGAGCCAGTCGGCGCGGCAGGTGCAGCCTTCTGGGCAGCCGGCTTGTTGGCAAGCGCAGCCATGACGCCAAGATCGGCGGCGTTGCTGCGCGGTGCGCCGTTGCTGTGCAGGTAGATACCCATGCCGAGGCTGAGCAGGAAGAACAGCCCGGCGAGGACACCCGTGGCACGGGTCAGGAACGTGGACGAACCACGCGCACCGAACACCGTGGCCGACGCACCACCACCGAAACCGGAGCCGGCCTCAGCGCCTGCGCCGTTCTGCAGCAGGATCAGCACGATCATCGCCGCGGCGATCAGAATGTAAAACACGCTGAAAATGACGAACATAAGGTTTCTATTGAGCCTGTAGCGCCTGATGCGCCGCGGCGCAGATTCCAAGGAAGTCGGATGCGGTCAGGGAAGCACCGCCGATCAGCCCACCATCCACGTCCGCTTGCGCGAACAATTCCGCGGCATTGGCCGCCTTGACGCTGCCGCCGTAAAGCAGTCGGGTCAGACGGGCAATCATAACATCTTCCTTTTCCA